>Ga0208396_100002_pt1 | contig 1019086 bp, 965 predicted proteins | sample LakWasMet64_LOW9_2_FD_183896 | JGI IMG/M metagenome (GOLD analysis project Ga0208396, IMG submission 183896) | Freshwater sediment methanotrophic microbial communities from Lake Washington under simulated oxygen tension - Sediment Metagenome... | ecosystem: Environmental > Aquatic > Freshwater... | reverse complement strand
GGCGACAACGTGTCGATCACCGTCAAGCTGATCGCTCCGATCGCCATGGAAGAAGGCCTGCGCTTCGCTATCCGCGAAGGCGGTCGTACCGTGGGCGCCGGCGTGGTTGCCAAGATCATTGCGTAATTCGCAGTCAACAAGGAATTACCATGGCTACCAAGCAAAAAATCCGCATTCGCCTGAAAGCGTTTGACTACAAACTCATCGACCAGTCGGCCGCCGAGATTGTGGACACCGCCAAGCGCACCGGCGCCATCGTCAAGGGCCCGGTGCCCCTGCCGACGCGCATGAAGCGTTTCGACATTCTGCGTTCGCCGCACGTCAACAAGACCAGCCGCGATCAGTTGGAAATCCGCACCCACCAGCGCCTGATGGACATCGTTGACCCGACCGACAAGACGGTCGACGCGTTGATGAAGCTCGATCTGCCCGCCGGCGTGGACGTGGAAATCAAGCTGCAGTAAGTCAAAACGGGATTCCGGCTATTGCTGGAGCCCCGAAAAGCATGGGTATGACGCTGACTTGCCTGAAAAGGCGGTTCGCGTTATACTACTTGGCTCTGTCGGATTCTGTATTGGATCTGGCGGAGTTTTATTAACCCTCTTTCACGCCAAAACGCTGTAGCCAATTGAAGTTGCAGCGGTGAAAGCCAAGGAGAAAAACATGAGTCTGAGCAACTCCCTCGGGTTGCTGGGCCGCAAGGTGGGCATGATGCGTCTGTTCACCGATGACGGGGACGCAGTGCCCGTCACGGTGGTGGATGTGTCCAACAACCGTGTGACCCAGGTGAAAACCCAAGAGAACGACGGCTACGTTGCCCTGCAGGTGACGTTCGGTTCGCGCAAAGCTTCGCGCGTGACCAAGCCGGAAGCTGGCCACCTTGCCAAGGCAGGTGTTGAAGCCGGTGAAATCATTCAAGAATTCCGTGTCACGCCCGATGCTGCTGCGCAGTACAAGGCGGGTGCGGTTGTGCCCGTGTCGGCTGTGTTTGCGGTTGGCCAGAAGGTGGACGTGCAGGGCACTTCCATCGGTAAGGGCTTTGCTGGCACGATCAAGCGCCACAACTTCAGTTCGCAGCGTGCTTCTCACGGTAACAGCCGTTCGCACAATGTCCCGGGCTCCATCTCGATGGCGCAGGATCCGGGCCGCGTGTTCCCGGGCAAGAAAATGACCGGCCACATGGGCGATCAGACCAAGACGACCCAGAACCTGGATGTGATCCGTATTGACGAAGCACGCCAGCTGCTGTTGATCAAGGGTGCAATCCCCGGTTCCGCTGGTGGCTTCGTGACTGTGCGTCCGGCCATCAAGGTTAAAGCCAAGAGCGCGAAAGGAGCGAACTGATGCAGCTCGAACTCCTGAATGACCAAGGCCAGGCTGCTTCCAAGCTGGAAGCTCCTGACACCGTGTTTGGTCGTGAATACAACGAAGATCTGGTTCACCAGATTGTGGTGGCTTTCCAGGCCAACGCGCGTCAAGGCACCCGTGCCCAAAAAGACCGCGAACAGGTCAAGCACTCCACCAAGAAGCCTTTCAAGCAAAAGGGAACTGGCCGTGCTCGTGCCGGTATGACGTCCTCGCCGCTGTGGCGCGGAGGCGGTCGTATTTTCCCGAACAGCCCGGAAGAGAACTTCACCCAGAAAATCAACAAGAAGATGTACCGCGCCGGCATGGCGTCGATCTTCTCGCAACTGGCTCGCGAAGGTCGCCTGGCCGTGGTTGACTCGCTCAAGGTCGAGTCCCCCAAGACCAAGGTGCTGGCTGCCAAGTTCAAGGCGATGAATCTGGACTCCGTGATGGTGATTGCCGACGAAGTCGACGAGAACCTGTACCTGGCTTCCCGCAATCTGGTGAATGTGCTGGTGGTTGAGCCGCGTTACGCCGATCCGGTGTCGCTGGTCCACTACCGCAAGGTGTTGGTCACCAAGGCTGCTGTGGACAAACTCAAGGAGATGTTCGCATGAGCGCCGTCAAGTTTGAAGAAGGTCGTCTGATGCAAGTGCTCGTCGCCCCGATCGTGTCTGAAAAGGCAACGATGGTGGCTGAGAAGAGCAATGCTGTGACGTTCAAGGTGCTGCAGGACGCTACCAAGCCCGAAATCAAGGCCGCTGTGGAATTGATGTTCAAGGTTGAGGTCAAGGCTGTTTCTGTGGTCAACACCAAAGGCAAGACCAAGCGTTTTGGCAAGTCCGTCGGCCGTCGCGACAATGTTCGCAAAGCCTACGTGATGCTGAAGCCGGGTCAAGAGCTGAACCTCTCTGGGGAGGCCGCGTAATCATGGCTGTTATCAAGATGAAACCGACTTCGCCGGGCCGTCGTGGCGTGGTGAAGATTTCGCGTGATCACCTGCACAAGGGTGAGGCTTACGCTCCCCTGCTCGAGCCGCAGTTCCAGCAGGCCGGCCGTAACAACAACGGTCACATCACCACCCGTCACAAGGGCGGTGGTCACAAGCACCACTACCGTGTGGTCGACTTCAAGCGCAACAAGGATGCGATTCCGGCCAAGGTCGAGCGTATCGAGTACGACCCGAACCGTTCGGCCCACATCGCTCTGGTGTGCTATGCCGACGGCGAGCGTCGCTACATCATTGCGCCGCGTGGCCTGGAAGTGGGCGCGACCATCATGAGCGGTGCCGAGGCGCCGATCCGTGTTGGCAACACCCTGCCGATCCGCAACATTCCCGTGGGTTCGATCATCCATTGCATCGAACTGCAAGTCGGCAAAGGTGCTCAGGTGGTTCGTTCCGCCGGCGCATCCGCTACTTTGCTGGCACGCGAAGGTACTTACGCTCAGGTACGTATGCGCTCTGGTGAAGTGCGCAAGATCCACATTGAATGCCGCGCCACCATTGGCCAGGTTGCCAATGAAGAGCACAGCCTGCGTCAGCTCGGCAAGGCCGGTGTGAAGCGCTGGATGGGTATTCGCCCGACCGTTCGCGGTGTGGTGATGAACCCGGTGGATCACCCCCACGGTGGTGGTGAAGGTAAGACCGGCGAGGGCCGTCATCCTGTCGATCCTTGGGGTAATCTGACCAAGGGTTACCGTACCCGCAACAACAAGCGCACACAAGTGATGATTGTGTCGCGTCGTAAGAAGTAAGGGGAACGCAAATGACTCGCTCTCTCAAAAAGGGTCCATTTGTGGACCATCACCTGGTGGCCAAGGCTGACAAGGCTGTGACCACCAAGGATAAAAAGCCGATCAAGACCTGGTCGCGTCGCTCCATGATCCTGCCCGAGTTCATCGGCTTGACCATTGCCGTGCACAACGGCAAGCAGCACGTGCCGGTCTATATCACCGACCAAATGGTGGGCCACAAGTTGGGCGAGTTCGCACTCACCCGGACTTTCAAGGGTCACCCTGCGGACAAAAAAGTCCAGAAGAAATAAGGAGGTGACCATGGAAACACGTGCAACCCTTCGTGGCGTTCGTCTCTCGGTCGACAAAGGCCGTCTGGTCGCCGACCTGATCCGCGGCAAGAAAGTGGACCAAGCCCTGAACATCCTGCAATTCACGCAGAAAAAAGCTGCTGTGATCATCAAGAAGGTTCTGGAGTCCGCGATTGCCAATGCCGAGCACAACGACGGTGCCGATATCGACGAACTGAAGGTCAAGACCATCTATGTCGAGCAGGGCACTACGCTCAAGCGCTTTACCGCGCGCGCCAAAGGCCGCGGCAACCGTATCAGCAAGCCCACGTGCCATGTGTACGTGACGGTGGGCAACTGAAAGAGGTCTGGAAGATATGGGACAAAAAATCAACCCCACCGGCTTTCGCCTCGCGGTCAGCCGCAACTGGGCTTCTCGCTGGTACGCCAACAACCGTGACTTCGCCGGCATGCTGGCGGAAGACATCAAGGTGCGTGAGTACCTGAAGACCAAGCTGAAGAACGCTTCGGTATCGCGCGTTCTGATCGAGCGTCCGGCCAAGAACGCCCGCATCACGATTTTCTCGGCTCGTCCGGGCGTCGTGATCGGCAAGAAAGGCGAGGACATCGAAAACCTCAAGCGCGAACTCGGCAAGCAGCTGGGTGTGCCGGTGGCAGTCAACATCGAAGAAGTGCGCAAGCCGGAAATCGATGCCAAGCTGATCGCCGACAGCATCACGCAGCAGCTCGAGAAGCGCATCATGTTCCGTCGTGCCATGAAGCGTGCCATGCAAAACGCCATGCGTCTGGGTGCCCTGGGCATCAAGATCATGTCGTCTGGCCGTCTGAACGGTATCGAAATCGCCCGTACCGAGTGGTACCGCGAAGGCCGTGTGCCGCTGCACACCCTGCGCGCCGACATCGACTACGGCACCTCCGAAGCCAAGACCACCTATGGTGTGATCGGCGTCAAGGTGTGGGTCTACAAGGGCGATACGCTGGGTCGCAATGACCTGCCGGCCGTCGAGACCCCGCGTCCTGATGAAGAGCGTCGCCCCCGCGGTCCGCGTCGTGATGCCCGTCCTGGTTCGGATCGTCCCGCTCCTCGCGGTGCACGTCGTCCGGCCGGTGGCAACACCGCGCCTGCCGATGGCAGCGACAAACCCGCAGAGGCCACTGGTGCCGATGCCCCGAAAACCGCCGTTAAGCGCGTCCGCAAAGTCGCCGCGCCAGCTGCAGCAGCTGACGGCGCCAAAGGAGAATAAACATGCTGCAACCTGCACGTAGAAAATACCGCAAGGAGCAAAAAGGCCGTAACACGGGTATTGCTACCCGTGGTAGCACCGTGGCCTTTGGTGACTTCGGTCTGAAATGTACCGATCGCGGCCGTCTGACGGCGCGCCAGATCGAATCGGCTCGTCGTGCCATTTCGCGTCACGTCAAGCGCGGTGGCCGTATCTGGATCCGTGTGTTCCCCGACAAGCCGATTTCCCAGAAGCCTGCTGAAGTGCGTATGGGTAACGGTAAGGGCAATCCGGAGTATTACGTGGCTGAGATTCAGCCCGGCAAGATCGTGTTCGAGATCGTCGGTGTGCCCGAAGAACTCGCTCGCGAAGCTTTCCGTCTGGCCGCTGCCAAGCTGCCGCTGCGTACCACCTTTGTCAGCCGCATGATCGGCCAGTAATCAGGAGAATGAAGAAATGAAAGCTGCTGAACTGCGCCAGAAAGACGTTGCCGGCCTGCAAACCGAAGTCAAAGAGCTGCAAAAAGCCCACTTTGGCCTGCGTATGCAAAAAGCCACGCAACAGCTGAACAACACGTCCACGCTGCGCACGACCCGTCGTGCCATCGCTCGTGCCAAGACCATTCTTGCTGAAAAGCAAGCCGCCAAATAAGGAGCACTGAATGACGGAAGCTAAAAAATCCCTCAAGCGCACCTTGGTTGGCAAGGTGGTCAGCGACAAGCGCGCGAAGACTGTGACCGTGCTGGTTGAGCGTCGTGTTAAGCACGAGCTCTACGGCAAGATCGTGGCCAAATCCAGCAAGTACCACGCCCATGATGAAAAGGGTGAGTACAAACTGGGTGACGTCATCGAGATCACCGAAAGCAAGCCGATTTCCAAGACCAAGAACTGGGTTGCCACCCGTCTGGTCGAAAAGGCTGCTGCGGTCTAAGCCCTTTGCAGCACCCGCTGCAGGACTGAAAAAAACGGCTCACAATGTGAGCCGTTTTTGTTTTTTCTGACAACTTTCAACACGAGGAGCGCAAGATGATCAAAGTCGGTGACACCCTTCCCGCCGCCACCCTGATGGAATACTCGGAGGTCGAGGGCAATGGCTGCAGCATCGGGCCCAACCCTGTGGATGTGACAAAGTCGACCGCTGGCAAGACCATCGCCATCTTTGGCCTGCCAGGTGCCTACACGCCGACGTGCTCTGCCAAGCATGTGCCGGGTTATGTTGAGAAATTCAATGAACTCAAGGCCGCAGGTGTGGACGAGATCTGGTGCGTCAGCGTCAATGACGCCTTTGTCATGGGCGCTTGGGCGCGTGACCAGAAAACTGAAGGCAAGGTGCGCATGCTGGCTGATGGCAGCGCTGATTTTGCCAAGGCAACGGGCTTGACCCTGGATCTGACAGCGCGCGGCATGGGGTTGCGGAGCAACCGCTATTCCATGCTGGTGAAGAATGGCAAGGTGGCGACCCTCAATATCGAGGGGCCTGGCAAGTTTGAAGTGAGTGGTGCCGACACGTTATTGGCACAAGCCAAGGCCTGAACGACCTTGCGTGATGAAAAACCGCTGAGGGCTGTCAGCGGTTTTTTTATTTAAGGCATCGCCACTACAGAGTCGCTTTGAGGTAGTGAGCGCCAGCTATGGGGTTGTGGTAGTAGGGCGGGATCTCCTCGAACCCAAGATCTTCATACAGGGTGCGGGCGGCTTCCATGTCGTCGAGGGTATCAAGCAACACGTCGTCGTAGCCGGCGATGCGTGCGGCATCCATGATGGCGTCCGCCAACTGGCGACCGAGGCCAAGTCCGCGAAAGGCAGGACGAACATACAGCCGTTTCATTTCGCAGGCATTGGGATAGTCTACGGTGTCCATGGGACGCAAGGCGCAACAACCCGCAACAGCCCCGTCAACGGTGGCCATGAGCAGCGCACCGCGCGGTTCGGCATACTCACCTGGTAGTGTGGCAAGCTCATGATCAAAACCCTGGAAGCACAGGTCGACTTTGAGACTCGCAGCATACTCGCGGAAAATGTCGCGCAAGGCGTCGAGTTCATTCGCAGTACGCGGGGTGACGATATCGATGGATTTGGTATTCACGGCAAGGCACAAGACATGAGTTCAAAGTTTAGCGTCAATTTTTGGCTGCAGCCAAAGCAAGGATGGCATCGTCGGTACCGTCTGGCAGCGGTGCTGGCGTTTGGCATGCTGGTCAGCGCCTGTCAGACGGTGCAAACCACGCAGCCAGGGACCGTCGGTATCACGCGCCAGCAAAGCATGGCGGTCAGTGCGCAGGAAATCGATGCCGCTTCAGCCCAGGCCTACACCAAGCTGGTGCAGGAGGCTTCGCGCAAGCAGCAGCTCAATCGCGATGCCGCAATGGCGACGCGAGTTCAGGGCATTGCACGCAAGCTGATTGCGCAGACACCGGTGTTTCGCCCGGATGCCCGAAGCTGGCGCTGGGAAGTCAACGTGTTTCAAAGCGAAGAGATCAACGCTTTTTGCATGGCCGGCGGCAAGATCGGCGTCTACGCCGGGATCATCAATCAACTGCAGTTGACTGACAACGAGTTGGCCGCAGTGATGGGGCATGAAATTGCCCATGCGTTGCGTGAACACGTGCGCGAGCAAGTGTCGCTGCAGTATGCGGCCCAGTTGCCGGGAATTCTGTTGGCGGTCACGACAGGTAGCCGCGCCTTGGGGCAACTGGGCGATATCGTCAGCGATGTGACGTTGAGCTTGCCGCACAGCCGGGAGGCTGAGGTGGAAGCTGACCAGATGGGGGTGGAGCTGGCCGCGCGTGCGGGTTATGACCCGCGTGCCGCTACGACGCTGTGGCAGAAGATGATGCGCACAGGCGGTGGCCGGCCGCCTGAATTCCTCAGCACGCACCCCAATCCCGAGGCCAGGGTGCAGGATCTGGCACGTACTGCGGAACTGGTCATGCCGCTTTACCGGCAGAGTTTGTTGCGCCAGCCGTCGGCTCAGTAGCCGACCGGCGCCAGTTTCAGGAGCAAGGTAACGAGGCCGGCACAGACGGCGAGAAGCACGATGGCGAGCAAGCGCGTGCGTGCATCGTCGCGCGACGATGGCAACGCTTGCTCAACTTCCTTGTCACCCAGCAGCATGGGGCGGACCAGATTCTGGTGCTTGCGCAGGAAGTAGAAAAGAATCGCCGCCACATGCAGCGAGACCAGCACAATGAGCACCAGTTTGCCGACGCTATGGTGGTACCACGTGGCTTGGCTCACCCAAGCGCTTGGGACCAGGCTGGTCAAGGGACCGCTGGAGGCGATTTCATCGTCGCTGATGAGGCCGGTCGCAACTTGAGCTAACAAGAACAATAGCAGGGCAAACACCGAGCCAGCTCCCAGCGGGTTGTGTCCAGTGTTGAGTTCAGGCCCGCCCTGGCCGCGCAGATAGCGCAGTAGCGTAGACGGTGCATAGAGGAAGGACGAGAAGCGCGACCAGTAGCCACCTACCAGGCCCCAAACCAGACGGAACAGCAGCAAGGTCAGCACGACATAACCGAGGCGGAAGTGCCAGTCCATGGCGGCGCCGCCAATCTGACCGGTGACAACCAACGCGATGATGCAGGCGGCGAGCGTCCAGTGAAAAACGCGGGTGGGGAGATCCCATACTCTGACTTGATGTGTCATGTGAAGGCCTTGGAATTGAAAAGAGGGCAGGGGGCGGATTGGTATTTTCCCTGAGATGGCGAAAAAAACAGAACTTTTGATGTGAGGCTAGACTCCCTAGCGGGTCAGTGTCCACCCTTAACCCCACAAGGAACAACATGAAAACACTCAGCCTTCTCGTTCTCGCGAGCGCCGCATTCGGATTTGCCGGTTCGGCCTCAGCCCAATTCGCCAAGCCAGACGATGCGATCAAGTACCGCAAGAGTGCCTTGTTCGTGATGCAGCAGCATTTCGCCCGCATTGGTGCCATGGCTGGTGGCAAAGTTCCGTTCGATGCCAAGGCGGCAGCTGACAATGCCGCCATTGCAGAGAGCATGTCCAAATTGCCGTGGGCGGCATTTGGCGAAGGCACGGACATGGGCGATACCAAGGCCAAGCCGGAGATCTGGAAAGAGCAGGCCAAGTTCAAGCAAGCAGCCGACAAGCTCCAGGTGGAAATGGGCAAGCTGGCTGCTGCCGCCAAGACGGGCAACCTCGACAGCATCAAGACCGCCTTCAACGCCACATCGGGCAGCTGCAAGGCGTGCCACGACGATTTCCGCGCCAAGTAAGCGGTCACGCAAACAAAAAGGGCGGCTCTGTGAGCCGCCCTTTTTGTTTGGAAGAACACTCAAGCCTGTGCCAGCAATTCCTCGATCAGGCGATGCAACTCGGCGAAGTCGGGCTCGCCAATGTAGCGCTTCACAATCTCGCCGCGCTTGTTGACGATGTAGGTGGTTGGCGTCAGCCGCACGTCGCCCCAGGCCTTGGCCACGGCGCCCGTGTTGTCGATGGCCACCTTGAACGGCAACTTGCGTGTCTCGGCAAAGTTCACCACATAGCTAGGCGGGTCGTAGCTCATGGCCACGGCCAGGGTGTCGAAGCCGCGCGCATGGTACTTGTCATGCGTGGCGATGATCTTGGGCATCTCGGCCACGCAGGTGGTGCAGCTGGTGGCCCAGAAGTTCACCAGCGTGACCCGGCCCTTGAGGTCGGCCGTGCTTTTTGTGGAACCGTCGAGCAGCACGAAGGTCGATTCGGGGGCCGTGCTGATACTCGTGCTCTGGAACATCATCCAGCCCGAGGCCACAATCACCAGGAATGCGGCAAGATAGAGCGCTCGTTTCATAGCAGGGGAACTTTCATGGATCGTCGCAAGTTTAATGCCGTTTGGATGCCGGTGCTGGGCATGTGCTTTGGTTTGTCCGGTGGTATGGCACAGGCCATGTCTTTGGCAGATCTCAGTCAGGGCGAGGCTTCACAAGGGTTGAAAACAGCGCTGGAACAAGGCGCCAAAGCAGCCGTTCTGCAACTTGGCCAAACCAATGGATTCCTCGGCAACGAAAAAGTTCGAATTCCTTTGCCCGGTTACCTCAATGATGCGGCCACACTGCTGCGTACGCTGGGGCAAGGCCAGCAGTTGGATGAGTTGGTGATGGCCATGAACCGTGCGGCGGAAGCCGCCGTGCCCCAGGCGCGGGATTTGCTGCTGGGCGCGGTGCGGAGCATGAGTGTTGGGGACGCCAAGAAAATCCTCAGCGGGGGCGATACGTCCGTCACCGCGTTCTTTGCCGAAAAGACGCGTACCCCGCTGGGCCAGAAATTCCTGCCGGTGGTGACGCGCAGCACCGAGAAGCTGGGGTTGGCGAACAAATACAACCAGATCGCGGGCAAGGCTGCGGAACTGGGGCTGGTGGGGCGGGAGGATGCCAGCATCCAGCAGTACGTCACAGGCAAGGCGCTGGATGGGCTGTATTTCATGATTGGCGAAGAAGAACGCAAGATCCGGCGCGACCCGGTGGGTAGTGGCAGTGCCGTGCTGAGTAAGGTATTTGGCGCGCTGAAATAAACAGGCGCCAATAGCGGGCTATCAGAGCCGGGCATGCAAATGCCACGCGTGGTGCCGTGATAATCGGTGGATGCTACGTGCCCTTAGCTTTGTCGTGATCAGCAGTGTCTGGCTGGCTGCTTGCAGCCCGGCGCTGAATTGGCGCGAAGTCAGCCTTGACGGTGGACTCAAGGCCTTGCTGCCCTGCAAGCCTGACCATGGCAGCCGTCAGATGCCGCTGGCTGGCCGGACCGTTGAGATGCAGATGGTGGGCTGTGAGGCAGGTGGCGCCATGTTTGCCGTGGCCCATGTCAAGCTCGGAGACGTGAGCGCGGTGGCCCCGGCACAAGCCAGCTGGCAGGCGGCCATGCTGGCGAACATGCAGGCATCTACCCCCCAGTTGGAAACCTACAACCTCAAAGGTTCTGGGGGGGCACTGACGCCCGTGCGGCTGAGCGCCCAAGGTCGGCGTTCCGACGGCCATGCCGTGGCGGCACAGGGCGTGTGGTTCTCGAAGGGGGAAAACCTTTATCACGCGGTCATTTATGCCGATAAGGTAGGGTCTGACATGGCCGAGCCGTTCTTTTCAGGATTTGAATTCCAATGACGATGTTGTCGCGGCGTGACGCCGTGGTGGTCTTTCTGGCCTTTGCCTTTGCCTATTTCTTTTCGGCCCTGATCCGTGCCATCACGGCGACCCTGTCGCCGACGCTGACGCTGGAGTTTGCGCTCAACGCACAGGAACTGGGCCTGCTCGCCGGCGGCTATTTCCTGGGGTTTGCCGCCATGCAACTGCCGCTGGGGAGTTGGCTGGACCGCCATGGTCCGAAGAAGGTGATCCTGAGTTTTCTGGCGGTGGCGGTGGCGGGCTGCCTGGCGTTTTCATGGGCCACCAGTTTCGGCGGGCTCTTGCTGGCGCGCATCTTGTGCGGCGCCGGCTTGGGGGCTTGCTTGATGGCGCCGCTGACCGGTTATCGCCGCTGGTTTGGCGCAGCCACCCAACTGCGTGCCAATTCCTGGATGTTGATGACCGGCTCCATGGGCATGGTGGCCGCCACACTGCCCGTGCAATGGCTCATGCCACTGCTGGGTTGGCGCCCACTCTTCTGGGGGCTGGCAGCCTTGACACTGTTGGCAATGACCGTGATCGCCTGGAAGGTGCCGGCTTGGCAGGTGCAGGCGCCGACGGCGGGCCAGGTGGCGCCCAAGCGCAGCTACGCAGAAGTCTGGCGTCACCCCTACTTTCGCAAGATGACGCCCATCGGGTTCTTCAATTACGGCGGCATGGTGGCCATCCAGACGCTGTGGGCGGTGCCCTGGATGATCCGGGTGGCGGGCTACACGCCGGTGCAAGCTTCCACCGGCCTGTTTTGGCTCAATGTGGCGATGTTGTTGACGTTCTGGGTCTGGGGCGTCGTCAATCCCAGACTGGCCAAACGCGGCGTGCATGTTGACCGCCTGATCACGTGGGGCGCCCCTGTCAGCCTGTTGCTGCTGGCGATCATTTGCATGGCCGGTGATGCGCTGTCGTCCTCGACCGGCCTGTTGCTGGCGCTGTTTTGTGTCAGTAGCACTTTCATTTCACTGGCGCAGCCGGCGGTGGGCATGGCGTTTCCGCCCGACCTGGCAGGTCGGGCGTTGTCAGCCTATAACCTGGTGATTTTTGCCGGTATTTTTGTGATGCAGTGGGGCATCGGCTTGCTGGTTGATGGCTTGCAGGCGCTGGGCTGGCCGCCGGTACAGGCGTATCAAGGGGCGCTGGCTGTTTTTCTGACACTGTGTATTGCCTCTTACATGTATTTCCTGGCGGCAAAAAGTCATAATGGTGCATCCACTGTCTCATGAACAACGGCATCTTCATCATCGCCCACGCCCCGCTGGCCAGTGCACTGCGTCAGTGCGTGGCTCATGTCTTTCCGGAGCGGGTCGATGGTGTCTTGGCGTTTGATGTGTCCGCTGATGCGTCTGCGCAGGAGAGCCTGACTGCGGCACGGCAGGCGGTCACGGCGAAGTTCGCTGGCGCCCCTGTGCTGCTGCTGACGGATGTCATGGGGGCGACGCCTTGCAATGTCGCCCGGCAACTGTTGGGCAGCGTGCAGGCCAGGCTGGTGGCGGGCGTGAATTTGCCCATGTTGCTGCGTGCAGTGACATACCAGCACGAGCCGATTGATGAATTGACGGCGCGTGCCGTCAGCGGCGGCAGCCAGGGCGTGATGCAGGTGGCTGCCAGCGCGTGAGAGTGCAGACGAGAAGAAAAGAACAACGAGGACAGAACGAATGATCAAGGCCAGTGCGACCATCAGCAACAAGCTCGGGCTGCATGCTCGCGCTTCAGCCAAACTCACCAAGCTGGCGGGTAGCTTTCCCTGCGAGATCTGGATTGCGCGTGGTGAACGCCGCGTCAATGCCAAAAGCATCATGGGTGTGATGATGCTGGCCGCCGGCATCGGGACCACGGTGGAACTCGATGCCGAAGGCGACCGTGCACAGGAGGCCATCGACGCCATGCTGGTCCTGATCAACGACAAGTTCGGGGAAGGTGAGTGACATGTCGGCCTCTGCGCTTGCCCACGGCGTGCAGCTCCTGGCTTTGCGCGTGTTGCCCACCCGCGCGAAACGCAGGCTTGGTTGCGCAGACGGTCCGCCTCGAGCTGCAACGGCGTTGAAACCATGACTTTCTCCATCCACGGTCTGGCGGTTGCGCGCGGCATTGCCATTGGCCGCGCCGTGCTGGTGGCCTCCAGTCGCGTGGATGTGGCGCATTACTTCATCGATCCCGCCCAGATCGACAGCGAAATCGCCCGTGTGCGTTCGGGGCGCAATGCCGTGGTGGAGGAAATCCATCGCTTGCAGCAGACCATCTCGCAACTGGGCCCGAAGGATGCGCCCAACGAGTTGCGGGCGCTGCTCGACGTGCACCTGATGATGCTGCAGGATGAAGAGTTGATCGGGGGCGTCAAGCACTGGATTCAAGACCGCCTCTACAACGCCGAATGGGCGCTGACCACCCAGCTGGAAATGGTGGCGCGCCAGTTCGACGAGATGGAGGACGAGTACCTGCGTGAGCGCAAGACCGACCTGGAACAGATCACCGAAAAAGTGCTGCGCGCCATGCAAGGGGTCGCCTCGCCGACCATTCCCACGGTGGTGCGCAGTGGACGCAAGTCTTCACAGCCAGATCTGCAGCTCGATGACACCGACGTGCCACTGGTGCTGATCGCACATGAGTTGTCACCCTCCGACATGCTGCAGTTCAAGCAGGGCGTGTTCGCCGGCTTTGTGACCGACGTGGGAGGCAAGACCTCGCACACCGCCATCGTGGCGCGCAGCATGGACATTCCGGCCGTGGTGGGCGCGCGTACCGCCAGCCAACTGGTGCGGCAGGATGACTGGGTCATCATCGATGGTGATGCCGGCGTGGTCATTGTCGATCCCTCACCCATCATCCTCGCTGAGTACGGTTACAAGCAACGCCAGGTGGAGCTCGAGCGCAGCCGACTGGGGCGCCTGCTCAACACGCCGGCCATCACGCTGGATGGCGAGCGGGTGGAGTTGCTGGCCAACATCGAGATGCCGGAAGACGCGCCGGCTGCCATGCGGGCGGGGGCGGTGGGCGTCGGCTTGTTCCGCAGCGAATTCCTCTTCATGGGGCGCCAGAGCCAGTTGCCTGATGAGGAAGAACAGTACCAAGCTTACCGGCGTGCGGTTGAAGGCATGAACGGCCTGCCGGTGACCATCCGCACGGTGGACGTGGGGGCCGACAAACCGATGGACGGCAACCTCCCGGAGACGGCTTACCTCAATCCGGCGCTCGGCCTGCGCGCCATCCGCTGGAGCCTGGCCGACCCGGCCATGTTTGTGACCCAGTTGCGCGCCATCCTGCGTGCGGCGGCGCACGGCCCGGTCAAGATGTTGATCCCCATGCTGGCGCACCTGAGCGAGATTCGCCAGACCCTGGCATTGATCGAGCAGGCGCGTACCGAGCTGGCGCGCGACGGGCACACGTTTGGCGCCGTGCAGTTGGGCGCCATGATCGAGATTCCCGCCGCGGCGTTGATGCTCAAGACCTTTCTGCGCCATTTCGATTACCTGTCCATCGGCACCAACGACCTGATCCAGTACACCCTGGCCATCGACCGTGCCGACGAATCGGTTGCGCATCTTTATGACCCGCTGCATCCGGCGGTGTTGCGTCTGGTGGCGGACACCATTGCCGAATGCCGCGCCCAGGGCAAAGAGGTCAGCGTCTGCGGCGAGATGGCGGGCGACATCGCCATGACGCGCCTGCTGCTGGGCTTGGGCCTGCGCAGCTTCTCCATGCACCCAGCGCAAATCCTGGCGGTCAAGCAGGAGGTGCTGCGCGCCGACACGGCCAAGCTTACGCCTTGGGCGCAGACCGTGCTGGCGCATGACGAGCCGGCGTCACTGTTGCAGGGCTGACGCGGGCCCTTGCACTGCATCAGGGTCTGGACACCCTGGCTCTGAGCTGATTCCGAATTAAATTGGCATCCAGCCCTTGCTGGATATGCGCAAGTAGCTATGTATTTTGTAGCAACTTGGGCTGGGCCAACTTATCGCCTGCGCAACAGATTGATGCGCATCGGGCGCACGAAGTGGGCGCCATCGGCTGTCATGTGCGGCTCGAAGCGCTCCCGTACCGCCGCCAAGGTGGCGGCGTCGAGCTGGTGGGTGACGAAGGTGACGCCAATCATGCGTTGCTCGAATTCGGCAAAGTCGCGGTAGTGCACCGGGGTCTCGAAGAAGACCTCGTCGACCTGTTCCCAGGTACCTGAGGCCACTGCCGCCTGCACCGCACGCAGGGCGGCGGCGCGGACGATCTCTTCGTCGTGGAACAAGCGCATCACCTCATTGAGTGCGCCGGCAAACACCGGTTCCGACGCGTACAGCAGGCCTTGTGGCCGCAGCACGCGGTGTACATCATTCAGCGCCTGGTCCAGCAGGTCCAGCGGCACGTGGTGCAGCGACTTCAGCATCAGCGCCAAGTCGAAGGCGCCGTCGCCAAACGGGATCGCCTGCGCACCGGCCTGCACGAAATGCAGTCGCTCCTGCGGTTGGAGCCGGTTCTTCGCCATCTGGCGTTCATCCACCTCCAGCCCAGTGACCTCGCAGCTGGGGAAGCGCTGCAGCAGCTTGCGCGACAGGTGCGCCGCGCCGCAGCCCAGTTCGATGATGCGCGGATGCTGTGGCAGGTCGACCAGCGACTGCAGCAGCTCCAGTTCGTCGGTGACCAGGCGGGTGCTCATCGTGCCAGGCTGGCGGCATGGGCCTGCTGGTCGGCGTGGTAGCTCGAGCGCACCATGGCGCCGACGGCCGCATGGGTGAAGCCCATCTTGTAGGCTTCTTCCTCGAACATCTTGAAGGTGTCCGGGTGCACATAGCGGCGCACCGGTAGGTGTGAATTGGAGGGTGCGAGGTACTGGCCGATGGTCAGCATCTCGATGTTGTGCGCACGCATGTCGCGCATCGTTGCCAGAATTTCTTCGTCGGTCTCGCCCAGGCCGACCATCAGGCCACTCTTGGTTGGCACGTTGGGGAACAGGGCCTTGAACTTCTTCAGCAGGTTGAGCGAGAACTGGTAGTCGCTGCCCGGGCGGGCTTGTTTGTACAGGCGCGGCACCGTTTCCAGGTTGTGGTTCATGACATCCGGCGGCGCGGCCTTCAGGATCTCCAGCGCACGGTCGTCGCGGCCGCGGAAATCGGGCACCAGCACCTCGATCTGCGTCTGCGGCGACAGCTCGCGCGTCTTGCGGATGCAGTCGACGAAATGACCGGCGCCGCCGTCGCGCAGGTCGTCGCGGTCGACGCTGGTGATCACCACGTACTTGAGCTTGAGCGCGGCGATGGTCTTGGCCAGGTTGTCGGGCTCGTTGACATCGAGCGGGTCGGGGCGGCCGTGGCCGACGTCGCAGAACGGGCAACGGCGCGTGCACTTGTCGCCCATGATCATGAAGGTGGCCGTGCCCTTGCCGAAACATTCGCCGATGTTGGGGCAACTGGCTTCCTCGCACACCGTCACCAGTTTGTTGCTGCGCAGGATGTCCTTGATCTCGTAGAAGCGCGTGGTCGGTGAGCCGGCCTTGACGCGGATCCAGTCGGGTTTTTTCAGCACTTCACCGGCTTCCACCTTGACCGGGATGCGCGAAAGCTTGGCAGCGGCCTTCTGCTTGGCCGACGGGTCGTAGTTGTCGACGGTTTGTTCTTCACGGACAGTGGGGCGGACCGTGCTGGATTCAGGGGTGCTCATGATGTGGGCGACGCTCAGGGCGCCAAATAGGTAACGAGCTTCTGGCTCAAAACGTGGACAGCATCCGCCCAGTCGACGGATACCCCGATTGTAGAAAGGTCCACGGTTTTCAGCCCGGCATAACCGCAGGGGTTGATGCGCGAGTAGGGTTCCAGGTCCATGGCCACGTTGAGCGCCACGCCGTGGTAGGTGCAGTTGCGGCTGACCTTGATGCCCAAGGCGGCGATCTTGCCCAGCCCCGTGAAATCGGGCGTGGCGGTGCCGGCGGTCGATTTCTGCGGCCGCTGCGGCAGCAGGGCATGCGAGGTCGGGTCGTCCAGCCGCACATAGATGCCGGGCGCGCCGGCGACACGGTGGCCGGTCACGCCGAAGTGCGCCAGCGTCTTGATGACGGCCTCTTCCACGCGGTAGACGTATTCCTTGACGAAGTAGCCGGCACGCTTGAGGTCGATCAGCGGGTAGGCCACCACCTGGCCCGGGCCGTGGTAAGTGACCTGGCCGCCGCGGTTGGTGACCACCACCGGAATATCACCCGGCACCAGCACATGGTCGGCCTGGCCGGCCAGCCCTTGCGTGAACACTGGCGGGTGTTCGCAGATCCAGAGCTCGTCCGGCGTGTCGGCCGTGCGCGCGGTGGTGAAGGCCTGCATGGCGGCATAGGTGGGTGCGTAGTCCACTCGGCCAAGGATGCGTGTGTCCATTCAGAATCCTGGAGGCGCCTGGTGCTGCCTATGCGTGGGCACTCGCGGAACTGGCTGTGCCAGGCCGCTGAGTGCGCCCCCTCTGCGTAGCAGGAGGGGGGTGGCGCAGCGAACGAAGGGAGCGTAGCCTGGGGGAGACATCTTCACAGAACGACCTTGACCATCGGGTGGGTCGACAGCGTGCGGTACAGCTCGTCGAGCTGGTCGCGGCTGGTGGCCATGATGGTGATGGTGATGCCGAGGTAGTTGCCGCCCTTGCTCTCGCGCAACTCGATGGTGCTGGCGTCGAACACCGGATCGAAGGCGTGCGCGATCGTGGTCACGGCATGGACGAAGCCGTCCACCTTGTCGCCCATGACCTTGATCGGGAAGCGGCAAGGATATTCAATCAGCGTGTCAGCACGCGGGTTGCCACCTGGGGTGTCGGGCGAGGGGGGCTGGCTCATGACGATGGATTCTCCGTGTGGTCTTGATGGCGCTGTTCGTTGCGCGATCGGGTTTTGATGGCCTGGTAGCCGGCATACAGCCGGGCATAGAGGGGGCCGGGCTGGCCGCTGCCGACGGGCTGGCCATCGATGCGGCTGATCGGCAGCACTTCCTTGGTGGCCGAGCTCAGCAGCACCTCGTCAGCCGTCAGCACTTCCGCGCGGCTGATGCGGCGAAGCTCCAGCGGAATGCCTTGGCTGCGGCAGATGTCTTCCAGCAGGGCGTAGCGGATGCCTTCGAGCACCAGGTTGTCCTTGGGCGGGCCCATGAGGACGCCGTTCTTCACCACCCAGACGTTGCTGGCAGAGGCTTCGCTCAGGAAGCCGTCGCGGAACATGATGGTCTCGGCTGCGCCGGCATCGACACTGATCTGGCGTGCCAGCACGGCGCCCAGCAGGCTCACGCTCTTGATGTGGGCTTTCTGCCAGCGGAAGTCGTCGGCGGTGACGCAGGCCACGCCGTCGCGCCGCTGTTCTGCCGTCGGCGCCTTCAGGGCGTTGCTGAGCACGAACACCGTGGGTGTCAGACCCTCGGGCATGGCATGGTCGCGCAGTGCCACGCCACGCGTGACCTGGATGTACACCATTTGATCGGTATTTTCGGGCTTGGCGCCCGTGGATGTTGCGTAATCAGCTATCAGTTTCGTAGCAATCTGGTGCCACTGTACCCGCGTGTTCGGGTTCGGAATGCGCAGCTCGGCCAGGTTGCGCTCCAGGCGCGCCATGTGCTGCTCGAAGCAGAACGGGCAGCCGCTGTAGACCGGTAGCACTTCGTAGACGCCGTCACCAAAGATGAAGCCGCGGTCCATGACGCTGATCTTGGCGTCCGGCAGCAGCGTGTAGTCGCCGTTGAGGTAGCAGGGCAGAGGTGGCAGCATGGTGGTGTGCGGCGCGGAACGTGCTCAGGCCAGGAAGGTGATGGCGGCCAGCACCAGCCAACCAAGCCAGAAATTCACCGTGACCAGCAGGGCAATCTGGTTGGCGCGTCGGCCGCCTTCGGGCCAGTCGGCCGCGGCCAGCGCCGCCTGCAGGCGGCGATAGGGGCCGAAGTAGAGGTGGCCGAAGATCAGGCACATCAGCACGCCGATGCCGGCCATCAAATGCCAGCCGATCGGCATCGCCAGCGCACCGGCTTGGCTCATCATGAAACCGCCGCTGAGCAGAAGCAGCAGAACGGCACCCCACACCAAGGTGAAGAAGCGGCGCAACACGCCAGCGAGCAGCGGCAGGCGCTGCGGTGGCGGCAACAACTCGCCCAGGGCCGGGCGCAGGGCCAGCAGCATGAAGGTCATGCCACCGAGCCAGACAACGGCAGAAACCAGATGCAAAAACTTGATGGCGGTATACATAGATAGGGTGGCGTGTGGGTTGATCTGTGTCGGCTCTAGGGCCGGCGCTGTGCCCGCCGGCGGGTAAAAGTCTTTTGACTGTTTTTTTCCTGTCTCTTCAGTCGGGAATGATCTGAGATAGGGATATTACTTAGTATAATCAGTGGCTTTGCAAAGGTTTACGGTTGTAACTTGGGGTGCCGTTGAGGATGTCTGAAACCACGCCGCAGCCCGCCAAACAGGCCTTTGCAGATGAGACAGATGAGGCGCTCGAGCCTGATTTCAAGCCACTGACGGCCGAGCAGGCGCGTCAATGGCGAGAAAGTAACCCTTTGCTTTCGCTGTGGCGAATCGTGGGGTGGCAGGTGGCGGCAGGAGCCTTGGTGGCGGCGCTGGCCTGGATGCTGAGCGGTCGCTCCGAAGTGGCGTGGTCTGCGGGCTACGGCGCATTGGCGGTGGTGGTTCCGGCGGCCCTGATGGCGCGCGGACTGTCGCGGCAGGCGGGTGTGGCGGGTGCCGCACTGGCAGGTTTTTTTGTGTGGGAGCTGGTGAAGGTGGTGCTGACGGTGGCGATGCTGCTGGCGGCGCCGAAGCTGGTTCCTGGTCTGAGCTGGTTGGCCTTGCTGGCTGGCTTTGTGGTGGCGATGAAGGTGTACTGGGTGGCCATGTGGCTGCATCCGGCGCGCCGCAAGTCGATCGTAAAGATTTGAATTGACGAACTGGTGATTTATGTCTGCTGAAAACGCTGGTGCACACGCCCCGTCGGCTGGAGAATACATCCAGCACCATTTGCATCATCTGCAAAAGAATTTCAATTTTGAGAACGTCGAGCAGCACAGCATCGTCGATTTCAGCCTGTTCAATTTCGACTCGCTGGTCTTCTCGCTGCTGTTGGGCGTGATTGGCTGCTTTGTGCTCTGGAATGCAGCGCGCAAAGCCACCTCGGGCGTGCCCGGTCGCTTCCAGGCGGCGGTGGAGCTGCTGTCCGAGATGGTGGAAAACCAGGCCAAGGGCGTGATTCACAACGCCAAGAGCCGCAAACTCATTTCCCCTCTGGCCTTGACCGTGTTTGTCTGGATTTTCCTGATGAATGCGATGGACATGCTGCCGGTCGATCTGATTCCCTACATCTGGCATAGTGCCGGTCCGACACTGGGCTTCAAGGACTACATGCGTGTGGTGCCAACGGCCGATCTGTCGACCACGCTGGGTCTGTCCTGTTCTGTGCTGCTGGTTTGCCTGGTCTACAACATCAAGATCAAGGGTCTGGGTGGTTGGGCGCATGAGTTGATTGCTGCGCCTTTTGGCGACCACTGGGCTCTGTATCCGGTGAACTTCCTGATGCAGATGATCGAGTACCTTGCCAAGACCGTGTCGCACGGCATGCGGTTGTTTGGCAACATGTTTGCAGGTGAGTTGGTGTTCATGTTGATTGCCCTGATGGGTGGCGGCTGGGCGCTGTCGGCAACCGGTGTTGGCTTGGCCATTGGCCACGTCATCGCCGGAACCGTGTGGACCTTGTTCCACATCCTGGTGATCACTTTGCAAGCCTTCATCTTTATGATGTTGACGCTGATCTACACCGGTCAAGCGCACGACGCACATTGATGTAACTCTCTTTCGTTCTCTTTCTTTTCACTTTTCTTTTCCGCAAACTTTTAGGAGCTTCTCATGGAAAACATTCTCGGCCTCGTCGCACTGGCTTGTGGTCTGATCGTCGGTCTCGGCGCTATCGGTGCCTCGATTGGTATCGCCCTGATGGGTGGCAAGTTCCTCGAGTCTTCTGCTCGCCAGCCGGAACTGATGAACGAACTGCAAACCAAGATGTTCATCTTGGCCGGTCTGATCGACGCTGCTTTCCTGATCGGTGTGGCTATTGCTCTGCTGTTCGCCTTCGCCAACCCCTTCGTTCTGAAGTAATCGACGGACCCCTTCACGCAGAAGAAGGAATCAAGCCGTGAACATTAATGCAACCCTGTTCCTGCAGGCGGTTGTCTTTGCGATCCTGGTGTGGTTCACGATGAAATTCGTGTGGCCCCCGATCACCAAGGCACTCGACGAGCGGGCCCAGAAAATCGCCGACGGTCTTGCCGCCGCCGACAAAGCCAAGGCTGAACTCGCCAACGCCAACAAGCGTGTCGAGGCCGAACTGGCCACGTCGCGCAACGAGACGGCCGTGCGTCTGGCTGACGCGGAGCGCCGCGCCCAAGGCATCGTTGAAGAAGCCAAGGCCCGCGCCACCGAAGAAGGCAACAAGATCATCGCCGCTGCCAAGGCTGAAGCCGAGCAGCAGACTGCCAAAGCGCGTGAAGCCCTGCGTGAGCAGGTCGCCGTGCTGGCCGTCAAAGGCGCCGAGCAGATCCTGCGCAAGGAAGTCAATGCCGGTGTCCACGCTGATCTGCTCAATCGCCTGAAGACCGAGCTGTAAGGTGAACCATGGCTGAACTTGCCACCATTGCCCGCCCCTACGCTGAAGCGTTGTTCAAGTCCGCTCGTGCAGACTTGAACGGCGCTGCCGCCTGGGTGGAAGAACTTGCTGTGATCGCCGGCGATGCCGGCCTGCAGCAATTTGCCGGCAATCCGAAGGTCACGACGAACCAGGTGTTCGACTTGATCAGCGGTATTGTCAAGACCGCGCTGCCAGAGCAGGCCAAAAACTTCCTGCGCACCGTGATCGAAAACGGCCGCCTGAACGCCTTGCCTGAAATTGCTGCGCAGTTCCGTGCCCTCAAGAACGCACAAGGTGGTTCGTCAGACGCGGTGGTCTACAGCGCGTTCCCGGTCGATGGCGCGGCCCTGGCCGACGTGTCCGCTGCGCTGGAAAAGCGCTTCGGTCGCAAGCTCAACGTCAAGGTCGAGCTCGATGCCGACCTGATTGGCGGCATTCGCGTGGTGGTGGGTGACGAGGTGCTCGACACTTCGGTCAAAGCCCGTCTGGAACAAATGAAAGTGGCTCTCACGGCCTAAGGCGCAAGCCCGGCTGTCAGCCCAACTAACGAAAGAAGGAAAGAGTCATGCAACTCAATCCCGCAGAAATCTCTGATCTGATCAAGAGCCGCATTGAGGGGCTGGCTTCCAGCGCCGATATTCGCAACCAGGGCACCGTGGTGTCCGTGACCGACGGCATCGTGCGCATCCACGGCCTGTCCGACGTGATGCAGGGCGAAATGCTCGAATTCCCGGCTGGCAGCGATGGCCTGCCCACTTTCGGCCTGGCGCTGAACCTCGAGCGCGACTCCGTCGGCGCCGTGATTCTGGGCGAATACGAGCACATTTCTGAAGGTGACACCGTCAAGTGCACCGGCCGTATTCTGGAAGTGCCGGTTGGCCCCGAGCTGATTGGCCGCGTGGTGAATGCGCTGGGTCAACCGATCGACGGCAAGGGCCCGATCAACGCCAAGATGACCGACGTGATCGAGAAAGTCGCCCCGGGCGTGATCGCACGTAAGTCGGTGGACCAGCCGATGCAGTCCGGCCTGAAGTCGATCGACGCCATGGTGCCGGTCGGTCGTGGCCAGCGTGAGTTGATCATTGGCGACCGCCAGACCGGCAAGACCGCCGTGGCCATCGACGCCATCATCAACCAGAAGGGTCAGAACATGACCTGCGTTTATGTCGCGATCGGCCAGAAGGCCTCCAGCGTCAAGAACGTGGTGCGTGCTCTGGAGCAGGCCGGCGCGATGGACTACACCATCGTCGTGGCTGCTACCGCTTCCGAATCCGCTGCCATGCAGTACGTGTCGGCCTACTCCGGCTGCACGATGGGCGAATACTTCCGCGATCGCGGCGAAGACGCCCTGATCGTGTACGACGACCTGTCCAAGCAGGCCGTGGCCTACCGTCAGGTCTCGCTGCTGCTGCGTCGTCCCCCGGGTCGCGAAGCCTACCCTGGCGACGTGTTCTATCTCCACAGCCGTCTGCTGGAGCGTGCCGCTCGCGTGAATGCCGACTACGTCGAAGCCTTCACCAAGGGCGCCGTCAAGGGCAAGACCGGTTCGCTGACGGCGCTGCCGATCATTGAAACCCAGGCTGGCGACGTGTCCGCTTTCGTTCCGACCAACGTGATCTCGATCACCGACGGCCAGATCTTCCTGGAAACCTCGCTGTTCAACGCCGGTATCCGCCCCGCCATCAACGCCGGTATCTCGGTGTCGCGCGTCGGTGGTGCTGCCCAGACCAAGCTGATCAAGAACCTGTCCGGTGGTATCCGTACCGACTTGGCCCAGTACCGTGAGCTGGCTGCTTTCGCGCAGTTCGCCTCCGACCTGGACGAGGCCACCCGCAAGCAGCTCGACCGCGGTGCCCGCGTGACCGAACTGCTGAAGCAAGCCCAGTACAGCCCGCTGTCCATCAGCTTGATGGCCGCTTCCCTGTACGCGGTGAACAAGGGTTACCTTGATGACCTCGACGTCAAGAAGGTCCTGCCCTTCGAACACGGCCTGCACGGCTACCTGAAGGACAAGCACGCTGCGCTGCTGGCCAAGCTGGAAGCTGACAAGGCCATGGACAAGGACGCTGAGGCTGAACTGAATACCGCGATCGTGGCATTCAAGAAGTCGTTCGCCTGATCCCGACCTGAACGCTTAAGGAGCCAAGCATGGCAGCAGGTAAGGAAATACGCGGCAAGATCAAATCGGTGGAAAACACCAAGAAGATCACCAAGGCCATGGAAATGGTGGCCGCGTCCAAGATGCGCAAGGCGCAGCAGCGGATGCATGCCGCTCGTCCGTACAGCGAGAAGGTGCGCAATATTGCCGCCAATCTCGGCAAGGCCAATCCGGAGTATGTGCATCCGTTCATGCAAAAGAACGATGCCAAGAGCGCCGGCATGATTGTCGTGACAACCGACAAGGGCCTGTGCGGCGGTCTGAACACCAACGTTCTGCGTGGTGTGACGACCAAGCTGCGCGAGCTGCAGAGTGCGGGCGTTTCCACGCAGGCCGTGGCCATTGGCAACAAGGGCCTGGGCTTTCTGGGCCGCATTGGCGCCAAGGTCGTGTCGCATGTGACGCAACTCGGTGACACGCCGCATCTGGACAAGCTCATCGGCCCCGTCAAGGTGCTGCTGGATGCCTACACCCGTGGCGAAGTCAGCGCTGTGTACCTGAGCTACACCAAGTTCATCAACACCATGAAGCAAGAGCCCGTGGTGGAGCAGCTCTTGCCGCTGTCTGCAGCCAAGATGCAGGCCGAGGCGCAAGCCAGCGGTCCGCAGCACGACTGGGACTACATCTACGAACCGGATGCGCAGTCTGTCATTGACGACCTGCTCGTGCGTTACGTGGAAGCACTGGTGTACCAGGCTGTGGCCGAGAACATGGCATCGGAACAGTCAGCACGGATGGTGGCCATGAAGGCCGCGACCGACAACGCTGGCAGCGTGATTGGCGAACTCAAGCTGGTTTACAACAAGACGCGTCAGGCCGCGATCACGAAAGAGCTGTCGGAAATTGTGGCGGGTGCGGCTGCTGTGTAAGCGGCATCTCCAGTCTGACCTTTGTCAAGTTAAAGATTCAAATTTTTGGAGCGAAAAATGGCTCAAGCAAACTCGCAAGTGCAGGGAAAAATTGTTCAGTGTATCGGCGCCGTGGTGGACGTTGAGTTCCCGCGCGACAAGATGCCCAGCATCTATGACGCCCTGAAAATGGACGGTTCGACCCTGACGCTCGAAGTGCAGCAGCAGCTCGGCGACGGTATCGTTCGTACCATTGCCCTGGGTTCTTCTGACGGCCTGCGCCGCGGCATGATGGTGCAAAACACCGGCAAGCCGATCACGGTGCCGGTGGGCAAGGCCACGCTGGGCCGCATCATGGACGTGCTCGGTGCGCCGATCGACGAGCGTGGTCCCGTCAGCCAGGAACACACGGCTTCGATCCACCGCAAGGCTCCCGCTTACGACGAGCTGAGCCCCTCGCAGGAACTGCTGGAAACCGGTATCAAGGTGATTGACCTGGTTTGCCCGTTCGCCAAGGGCGGTAAGGTCGGTCTGTTCGGTGGTGCCGGTGTGGGCAAGACCGTGAACATGATGGAACTCATCAACAACATCGCCAAGGCGCACTCGGGTCTGTCCGTGTTCGCCGGTGTGGGTGAGCGTACCCGTGAAGGTAACGACTTCTACCACGAGATGGCCGATTCCGGCGTGGTGAATCTGGAGAACCTGGCCGAGTCCAAAGTGGCCATGGTCTACGGCCAGATGAACGAGCCCCCGGGCAACCGTCTGCGCGTGGCCCTGACCGGTCTGACCATCGCCGAGTCCTTCCGTGACGAAGGCCGTGACGTGCTGTTCTTCGTGGACAACATCTACCGTTACACCCTGGCCGGTACCGAAGTGTCCGCTCTGCTGGGTCGTATGCCTTCCGCCGTGGGCTACCAGCCGACGCTGGCCGAGGAAATGGGCCGTCTGCAAGAGCGTATTACCTCGACCAAGGTGGGTTCCATCACCTCGATCCAGGCCGTGTACGTGCCGGCCGACGACTTGACCGACCCGTCGCCTGCCACCACCTTCGCCCACCTGGACTCCACCGTGGTGCTGAGCCGTGACATCGCCTCGCTGGGTATCTACCCCGCCGTGGACCCGCTGGACTCCACCAGCCGTCAGCTGTCGCCCGACGTCGTCGGCGAAGAGCACTACGCCACGGCCCGTGCTGTGCAGGGCACACTGCAGCGCTACAAGGAACTGCGTGACATCATCGCGATTCTGGGTATGGACGAACTGGCCCCGGAAGACAAGCTGACCGTGGCCCGTGCTCGTAAGATCCAGCGTTTCCTGTCGCAGCCGTTCCACGTGGCCGAAGTGTTCACGGGTTCGCCGGGCAAGTACGTGCCGCTGTCCGAAACCATCCGTGGTTTCAAGATGATTGTGGCTGGCGAGTGCGACCACCTGCCCGAGCAGGCCTTCTACATGGTCGGTACCATCGACGAAGCCTTCGAGAAAGCCAAGAAGATGGCCTGAAGCTGAGCGGCCGGTCGCGCGAGTGACCGGCAGCCAGTTTTGAGCAACATCTTTCAGGAGAAATTATGAACACCATCCACGTTGATGTTGTCAGTGCCGAAGAGTCCATCTTCTCGGGTGAAGCGCGTTTTGTCGCCTTGCCGGGCGAAGCGGGCGAACTCGGTATCTATCCGCGCCACACCCCGCTGATCACGCGCATCAAGCCGGGTTCGGTGCGCATCGAGGCGGCCGACGGCAGCGAAGAGTTCGTCTTCGTGGCGGGTGGCATTCTCGAAGTGCAACCCGACTGCGTGACCGTGCTGTCGGATACGGCGGTGCGCGGCAAGGACCTGGACGAAGAGAAGGCCAACGAGGCCAAGGCTGCTGCCGAGGAAGCCCTCAAGAACGCCAAGAGCGATATCGATCTGGCCAAGGCCCAGTCCGAACTGGCCATCATGGCGGCCCAAATCGCAGCACTGCGCAAATACCGTCAGAAGAAGTAAGCATCTACTGCGCTACAGATCTTCTGGTCTGCAGCATGACAAAAGCCCCGGCGGTCACGTGCGGGGCTTTTGTTTTTGGACATCCTGCAGCGGATGCTTAGCCGATCAAAGGTGCATCAGGCAACTCGTTGGGGTTGGCGGCGCCGGCTTCCAGCGGGAAGTGCTGCACCAGCACGGCGGAGATTTCTTCCAGCGCCAGTGTCAGTCCTTCTTCAAACTGGCCTTCGCGGAAGGCGCTACGCATCCGCGAGATCATGCCCTGCCATTGTTGTGGACTGAGATGGCGGTTGATACCGCGGTCGGCCACGATCTCGATGGCGCGCTCTGCCAGCAGCAAGTAGATCAGCACGCCGTTGTTGTGCTCGGTGTCCCAGACTCGGAGTTTGCCAAACAGGGTGAGTGCTCGCTGCCGGATGATGGCTCGTGTCTCAGCTTTGAGCCAGAGATAACTCATGGGAAGACCGGCTTCGATGAAGATGCGGATCTCGCCGCTGTGGTGTTGTTCGCTGGCACGAACGCGCTGAAGCAGGTGCTCACGCACATCAGACGCTATGGTGCGTCGTACGGTTCTCTCATCAAACCAGCGGTGGCGCAACAAACGGAGCAATCGCTTCATCATCACCAGTCTCCCGAGGCGCCGCCACCGGCACCGTCACCACCGCCGCCAGAACTGAAACCACCGCCCGAGCCGAATCCCCCACCAAAGCCGCCGCCGAAGTCACCGCCGCCCCAGCGGCCGCCGTGGCGCTGACCCTGCTGGCTGGCGGCCAGCAAGGCGCTGCCCAGCGGGGTGCCGGCGATGAACGTCAGCAGAACGGCCAAGAGTGCAGCAAGGCCGGCCATCAGCAAGCTGGCCGTGAAGACAAAAGTGAGGGCGGCAACAGCGCCGCCGGTGACCAGTGTGCCAAGCTTGTGACCCAGAATGCGGCGCAACAGGGAGCCCACGACTGGGACTGCAATGAGAAGCAGAACACCCAGGTCCATCCAATCAATACCATCATTGGCCACGTGGGGGCTGCCAGGGGTGGGGGGCGGCAGACCTTCGCCACGGATCAACGCCATCAGCTGATCGAGCGCCAGATCCAGCCCGCCGGCAAAATCGCCCTGGCGAAAATGTGGTGTCAGCACGTTGTCAATCACCTGTTTGGCAGCCAGATCGGGGATAGCCCCCTCCAGTGCGCGCGCCACTTCAATGCGGATCTTGCGGTCTTGTTTGGCAACCACCAGCAGCAGTCCGTCACCCAGGCCGGCGCGGCCCGGCTTCCAGGTGTTGAAGACCCGGTTGGCGTAGGCGGCGATGTCCTCAGGCTGGGTGGTCGGCACCAACAGGATGACGATTTGGGAGCCTTGCGTCTGCTCAAAACCAGCCAGCTTGTCTTCAAGCGCGCTCAGCTGTGCGGCATTGAGCGTGCCGGTCTGGTCCATCGCCCGAGCGGTTAAAGCGGGGACAGGCAGCACAGTCTGGGCCAGGGCGGCGCTTGCCCATACGGCCAAGAGCCAGGCGGTGAAGCCGCAGCGACGGGCCCAGCGCAGCATGAGCATAGGGCGTCAGAGAGGAAGGGACGACTTACTTTTTGCCAAAGTCAACCGCGGGTGGCGGGGAGATCGCCGCCTCGTTCTGCGGTGCGAAATTCGGCTTGGTCTGGTAGCCGAACAGCATGGCGGTGAGGTTGCTGGGGAAACTGCGTGCCAGCACGTTGTAGTCCTGTACCGCTTGGATGTAGCGGTTGCGGGCGATGGTGATGCGGTTTTCTGTGCCTTCGAGCTGGACACGCAGGTCGCGGAAGCCTTGGTTGGCCTGCAAGGTGGGATAGCGCTCAGAGACGACCATCAGCCGGCTCAAGGCACTGCCGAGTTCGCCTTGGGCAGCCTGGAATTTCTGCAGCGATTGCGGGTTGCTCAGGGTGTCGGGCGTGACCTGGATGGCAGTGGCCTTGGCGCGCGCTTCGATCACGCGCGTGAGGGTCTCCTGCTCGAAGGCCGCTTCGCCCTTGACCGTGGCCACGATGTTGGGCACCAGGTCGGCACGGCGCTGGTACTGGTTGAGCACTTCGCTCCAGGCCGACTCGGTCTGCTCGTCGAGCCGTTGAAAATCGTTGTAGCCGCAACCGCTCAGGGTCAGAGCAGCGATCAAGGTGAAAAACCAGCGCATCATGGAAAACTCCTGCAACAAGAAGCGGGGCTTAGCATACACCTGCGTTCCCGGCTTATGGCGGAAAATTGCGACTGCGACTTCGAATATCCACATGAACTACTCTGCCCCCCCGTGGTTGCCTGGCGGCAACCTGCAAACCATCTGGCCGGCGCTCTACGCCCGGCAGGTGCTGGGGCCGCGGCCGCAATTCCGACGCGAACGTTGGACCGCGCCAGACGGCGACTTCATCGACGTTGATTGGTTGCAGCAAGAGGAGCCGGGCGAAACGCTGCTGGTCCTGTTCCACGGTCTGGAAGGTTCATCGCAGAGCCACTATGCGCAGGCCTTTGCCGATTTCGCGCGTGAGCAAGGCATGGCCTATGTCGTGCCGCATTTTCGTGGCTGTGGCGGCGACATCAACCTGGGGCCGCGGGCCTACCATTCAGGCGATTTTGAAGAGGTGCATTGGATACTGGCGCGCTGCCGTGATGTGCACCCAGGCCCGATCGTGGCGGTCGGCGTGTCGCTGGGTGGCAATGCCTTGATGCGCTGGGCTGGCGAGATGGGGGAGTCGGCGGCGCGGATGGTGTCCGCGGTGGCCTCCGTCAGCGCGCCATTGGACTTGACGGCGGGAGGCCAGGCGATCGGCCGCGGCTTCAACCGCGTGGTCTACACGCGCATGTTTCTGAACACCATGAAGCCGAAAGCCATGCAGAAGCTGGCGCAGCACCCGGGCCTGTTTGACGCCCAGGCCCTGCGGGCCGCGCGCGACCTATACGAGTTCGACAATGTTTTCACCGCCCCCTTGCATGGTTTCAAGGACGTCGATGACTACTGGCGCCGCGCCTCGGCGAAGCCGCATCTGGCCAGCATCCGCATCCCGGCGCTGGCGGTCAATGCGCAGAACGATCCCTTCGTGCCCGCGTCCAGTCTGCCGCATGAAGGTGACGTGGGGACACACGTCACGTTGTGGCAGCCGCGTCATGGTGGCCATGTCGGCTTTGCGGGCGGATCTTGGCCGGGGCACGTGCGTCCCATGCCGGATGCGGTGGGGCAGTGGTTGTTAAGGGCTGCAGGGCAGGCGGGAGGCCAGCATGGATGACATCGTCAAGCAAGCCATGGCCAAATGGCCGAATGTGCCGGACTGTTATGGCTGGCTCGGGCTGGACGCCCGCGGCAACTGGTACATGCGCGATGACCAGGCGCAAGCCGCAGGTCCGTTCGCAGGCGGTGCAAAGACCGCCAAAGGCTCGCTGTTGCGGCACGACAAGTTGATCGACTTCATCCAGCGCAACTACAGCGCCGATGCGCAAGGGCGCTGGTTCTTCCAGAACGGGCCGCAGCGGGTTTTTGTGGAGCTGGAGGCCACGCCTTGGATCTGGCGTATTCAGCCGGACTTCACTGTGCTGACCCATACCGGGCAAGTGGCGCAGGTGCGGCAGTGCCTGATGGACGAAGCGGGGCGTGTCTATTTGCTCACGGATCTTGGGTTTGGCCTGGTGCACACGCAGGACGTCGCGTTGGCGGCGGATGCCGTGCAGGCCGGCGTGTGGACGCTGACGGAAATGGCCGCGCAGCACATGTCGGAGCGATTCGGTTATGTGGCGAGCCCGGATTTGCTATCGAAAAGATAGCTTGACGCGCATATTCAACAGGGCCTGGGGCGTGATCAGGCACAAAAAAACCGGTCGATGACCGGCTTTTTTCAGGTGCGCTGAAACGCTTATTTGGCTTCAGCGGCTGCGGGCGCCTTGGGTTCTTCAAACTTGGCACCGGCTGCGTTGGTCATGTAGACCACAGCGCGGGCGATTTCAACATCGGAGTGATCGCCGCCGCCTTGCGGTGCCATGGCATTCTTGCCCTTGAGGGCAGAGTTCAGCAGGGCATCCAGGCCGGTCTTGATGCGCGGGGCCCAAGCTGCAACGTCCTGGAGTTTGGGAGCGCCAGCAGCACCAGTGGCATGGCAGGCCGCGCACTGGGCCTTGAAGACTTCTTCGCCGCTCTTCAGGGGGCGGTTAGCGTCGCGAATCTCGACAGAGCCGACTTTCTGCAGGCGTTCGGCAACGGCTTTTTCCGTGTTCACGGCCCCGGCAGCAGGCTTGTTGGCCGAGGTGACATAACTCACCAAACCAATGATGATGAACACCGGAACCACGAAGGCAAAGATGGATGCCCACACCAATTGCTTGGGGGTCTTGATCGGGCCGCTGTGGGCTTCTTCGTGGCTGTTGTCGCTCATGGTGTCCTCGATAATTCTGGGGGCTTGATATAAATCAGCAAGCGATTATAGCGGCCGCCCCGGCCGAAACCCCCTACAATGCGGGGTGCTCGGTATAGCGGCTGTAGCTCAGTGGATAGAGTATTGGCCTCCGAAGCCAAGGGTCGTGGGTTCGATCCCCGCCAGCCGCACCAGATCAAACATTCATCAAGTGATCGCGGTCTCGCGCCAAGACCCGTCCGGCTGAGGCTCAGGAGAATCTGCGTTTGCTCAAGCAGAACTCCGGGCTCATGTAGTGTTGTCCTCTTTCCGGAATATCGCCGGTGCTGGTGTTGCGGTTGTGGCTCATGATGTGGCACCCGATGCCCAGGCTGAAGACCGACATGGCGATGAATCCTTCCTTGGTCATGCCGCCGGCTACCGTGGCGAGCTGATCGTCGTTCAGGTCCACGCCGGTGACTTGCCGGGAACAGTCTTCCAGGAAATCACACAAATCTTTCTCGTTGACGTCCAGCCCGGCATGGCTGGCGGCTTGGGTCAGGATGCGGGCCGTTTGCGGGGCGTTGCTGGCTTGTCGCAGCCGTGCAAGCAGGGCGGGGGTGTTTTCTGCGAGGGAGCGCAGGGCTTGCAGGGTTTCAGAAGAAATCGTCATGGCAGTGCGTGATGAGAGTTGAAAAGTACCGGACCAGGGACGTGCCCGGCACTGTCGTGGCGTCAACCGACGCAGTAATCCACCGTTCCCACGGCCCAGTTGTTTTTCAGGGGCTTGCCGGCGTCGTAGACAGAGCGGCTGACGGCTGCACATCCGATGCCCAAGGTGCCGATCGACATGCCGATGAACGCGGCCTTGGACCATCCGCCGCCGCCGGCAACGACGTCGAGCTGGGCATCGCTCAGGACCTGGCTGGCGTCTTGGGCGCTCAGGCTTTCCAGATGGGTGCGCAAAGCGGCTTCGTCGACGTCAAGCTGGACGGCCCGCGCAGCTTGGGCCAGCAGTTGAGCTGACTGGGCGGCATCGTCTGTCTGTTGCAGTTGTGCCAGCAGTGAGGGATTGCTCTCCACCAGTTTGCGCAGGCTGTTCAGGGTATTGTCGGAAAGGGACATGGGATGGCTCCAGAAGAATGAAGAACGAGAAAGTCGATGTCCGGTCAGGACGCGGTGGGACAAAGCTTGTCGGTGCGGCGCGTGATGTACCGAACCGCGCATTGCCCGAAACGGATGTGACTAGGTTTTGATGGGAGTGTGAGGATTGGCGCGCACCTCGCGACAGGAAGCTTCATTTCCCTTGCCAGCACTTATCCCCGATCGGCCCGCCGGCGGCTTTGACGATCGCGCCCATTGCACTGACACCCGCACACCCAAGCCCAAACGTCAGGGCGGACAAGATGATGAATCCCGTGTTGTCCATGACACCACCGGCCACCTGACTGAGTTGTGCGTCACTCAGGGCTTGCTCACCAGCTTGCTGAATGCAGGCCTCCAAGTGGTTGTGCAAGGCCTTTTCTTCGATGGTGAGACCGGCGGCGGTGGCTGCCTGGGCCAGGATTCGGGCGGCTGCAGCCGTGTCGTTGACGTGTTGCAACTGTGCCAACAGGGACGGATCTTTTTCGATCAATCCCCGCAGGGATTTCTGGGTGCCTTCAGGCAGGCTCATGGATATCTCCTTGGTCTTGGTGATGGACGCGCAAATTCCGCGTCTTGCTGTCATTGAGTAACCCGTTGGCAGGACAAGGTTCGCGGGCAAGACGTTTTTTTGCGTGAAACGGTCAAAGTGGCCGGCTTCAAAAAAACCACATTCATGCGAACCATTTGAGGTGACCTTGTTACTCACCCTTCAAGAGGCTGTCTGGCCGGACTGTTTTGTCTGTGCCGTCCTCTTGCTCGATGGGTTTCATGAAGACTGCATTTTTTTCTGTGCCGGGGTGGGCGCGGGGTGTTTCGTGCGCTGTGCTGGCTGTGCTGTCGGGGCTTGCGGCTGCCCAGGCGCCGGCCTGGCATGGCCGGCCGGTTGCGCTGGACGAGGTCATTCGCCAGACGCTGGCGAAGAATCCGTCCATTCGCCTGCAGGAGCGGCAGGTCGAGCTGGCGCGGGGTGTTTTGCAGCAGAGCTCGGGTGCTTTTGACCCGGCCGTGCAGCTGTCGGCCAACCGAAAGCGTGACAACCAGCCTTTGAACGAGGCCAACCGGGCGACCTATACCGCCACCTACGGCCGGCTGATGGGCGGCGCTGTCAGTGAACTTCAGACCGACTCCCGGTCGGCGGCCATTTCCCTGGACAAGACGCTGCGCAATGGCGTGATCCTGTCCACGTCGGTTTCTTCCACCCGCAGCGAGGGGTCGAACAATACCTTCAACCGTTGGGAGCCGCAAAACCTCGGGCTGATCAGTTTCAGTTTGACCATTCCTTTGCTGCGCAACACGGGGCTGGCCGCGGCTGTCGGAGAGCGCGCCAATCAGATGGAATGGGAAGCCAGCCAGCAGGATTTGCGGCAAGTGGTGGCCAAGAACGTGTTGAGTGCGGCCAATGCCTACTGGAGCTTTTTGGCAGCCGGGAAGAACCTGGCCATCGCGCGTGAGGGCGAAGCCAGTATGCAGAAGCTGCTGGAAGACACCCGCAAACTGATCGCCGCCGATGAGTTGCCCGCGGCCGAGGTCAATCTGATCCAGGCTTCATTGGCCGACCGACGCTCGGCCAGGCTGGCGGCAGAGACGGGCCTTCTGCAGGCCCGTCAGACCTTGGGCAATCTGATGGGCCTGGCCTATTCGGAGATCGTCGAGCTGGAAGCGGCCGGTGATTTCCCGCCGTTGCCGCAGGACATTCCGGCGCAAGTCAGCGTCAGTGCCAATGTGCAGGAGCAGGTGCTGGTGCGACGCCCTGACTTGATGGCGGCCCGTTTGCGCCAGGAGATGACACAGGCTTTGGTGGATGTTGCACGCGGCAATCTGCGCCCGCAGCTCAACCTCACCTTGGGGGGCGGGGTGGCGGGCATTTCGGAAGGGTCGGCGACGAGCAATTACTACCGGGCGTTGAACGAAAACACCACATCTCCCAATGCATCCGTGGCCCTGACCTACCAATGGGCTTTCGGCAACAACGCGGCGGAAGGCGCGCTGGCCCAGCGCGCAGCGGCTCACGAACAGGCCGCCATCAACTACAACAGCCTGGTCCGAACGGTCAGCCTGGCTGTGGAGGCCACTTTTGCCGGCTTGATTCGCAATGCCTGGCAGCTCAAGGCCTCCACCGAGTCGGTTTCGATTTACCGCTTGAGTCTGGAAAACGAAAAGACCAAGAACCGGCTGGGGACGTCCACCATCCTCAATGTGCTCAACGTGAACGACAGCCTGCGCAATGCCCGTCTGGCCCAGGTCAACAACCATCTCAACTACCTCACGTCCCTGGCCACGCTGGGTTACGAGACGGGTGTGCTCATCGGTGAGGCGGCCGGGGCGAGCACGGTTGACCTTGCCAGGCTTCTCGACATGTCGTGGGTCGCTGGCGCGGCCCGATAAGAAGGAATTTCCAACATGCAGGAACGGCAAGGTATTTTCCGCAAGTCATCGCTCGATCGACTGGCTTCGCCCGAGCAGCTGGATTCACTCATCCGGGTGACGTCCCCGCGCGCCTGGTTGGCCCTGGCGGCCATCGGCGGCCTGTTGCTGACGGCCTTGTTATGGGGCGTCTTTGGCAGCATTCCCAGCAAGGTGCGAGGCTCCTGCATCCTGATTCGCCCGGGGGGCGTGGATGAGATCGTCGCGCCGGGCAACGGTTGGGTCAGCGACATTTCTGTCGAGGCCGGAGACATGGTGCGTCACGGGCAGATGATTGCCCGGGTGGAGCGCAGCACCAGCATGGACCAGATCAAGAGCGCCGAAGCCAAGCTGCATGAACTCCGGGCGCGACAGGAGCAGGTCATGTTGATCAACGGCCGCAGCACCGCCGAACAAGGGGCCTACCTGGCTGATTCGGAGCGCGGGTTGCGGGCCAAGATCGCCACCGCTGAAGAGCAGGTCCGGACGCTGGAGAGCAAGATCAAGAATCAGGAGCAGCTGCTGGAGCAAGGCCTGATCACGCGCCAGACACTCTTGAACAGTCGACTGGAATGGTCGACGGCCCGCCAGTCCATTGATGCGTTTCAAAATGAAATCCGCCAGATCGGCGTACGCCGTCTGGAATCCCGCAAGCAAACAGACAGTGAGCAGAGCAGTCTGGCGATTCAGCTCAGCGAGGCCGAGCGCAATCTGGCCAGCCTGATGCGCAGCAGCGATCAGTCCTCCCTGGTTTTCAGTCCCTTCAATGGGCGCGTGCTGGAAATCAAGCTGGCGGAAGGCAGCCCCGTCAATGCCGGCACCTCCATCCTGACCCTCGAGCAGACCGGTGCCAGCGTCAGTGACCTGGAGGCAGTGGTCTACATCGCGCCGCTCGACGGCAAGAAGGTCAAGACCAACATGGATGTGCAGATCGCGCCATCGACGGTCAGGCAGGAAGAGTTCGGGTTGATGGTCGGCAAGGTGAAGTCAGTGGCCGATTTCCCGTCCTCGACCGAGGGGATGCAACGCGTCCTCAGGAATCCACAGCTCGTGCAGCAACTGGCTGCAGGTGCTGCGCCGATTGCCGTCCAGGCAGATCTGACGCCCAGCGCCACAACCGTGAGTGGCTACAAATGGACTTCGCCGAAAGGCCCGGACACCCGCATCGAAAGCGGCACGCTTTGCTCGGCCACCATCACGGTCAGCAACCGCCGCCCCATCAGTCTGGTCATTCCCATCTTGCGTGACAACCTGGGCATCTGATCCATGACAAAAGACCAGCGCACTCAGCAATCGGCTTATTGGCGTGAACGCACGCCAACGGTGTTGCAAATGGAGGCCGTCGAATGTGGGGCGGCGGCGCTGGCCATTGTCATGGGTTATTACCGGAAGTTTGTCCCGCTGGAGCAATTGCGCCAGGTGTGCGGAGTTTCCCGGGATGGCAGCAAGGCCAGCAATGTGGTCAAGGCGGCCCGCACCTATGGCTTCGAGGCCAAGGGCTATCGCTACGAACTCTCCGAAGTGCTGGCGTTGCGCCAGCCCGTGATTGTTTTCTGGAACTTCAACCACTTTCTGGTGGTGGAGGGGGTGAGCAAGGCCGGCGTCCATCTGAACGATCCCGCCACAGGCCCGCGGACCATCTCGCCCGATGAATTTGATCAGGGCTTCACCGGGGTCGTGTTGCAGATCACACCGGGCCCTGATTTCAAGCCGGAAGGTCAGCCCGACAGCGTTTTGTCCGGCCTCAGAAAGCGCCTGCCTCTGCGGGAGCCGGCCTTGCTGTACCTGGTCATCGCCGGCTTGTTGCTGGTGCTGCCGGGCCTGGTACTGCCGGTGTTCTCCAAGGTGTTCATCGACGAATACCTGATCGGTCGGATGGACAGCTGGATCAAACCCCTGCTGATCGGCATGGCGGTCACCATGGTCTTGCAAGGCATCCTGACAGGGTTGCAGCGCTATTACCTGGCGCGCTTTCACGCCAAGCTGGCGATGGCAACCTCCAGCCAGTTTCTTTGGCATGTGTTGCGTTTGCCGGTGGTCTTTTACGCCCAGCGTTCGGCAGGTGACATCAGTGGCCGGGTCGGCATCAACAACCGGGTGGCCGAACTCATGACCGGTGAGCTGGCCACGACCTTGCTCAACCTCGTTGTGCTGGTCTTCTATGCGGCACTGATGCTGTCCTACGACGTGCTGCTGACGCTGGTTGGCGTGGGTGTTGCCGCCATCAACATCGTGGTGCTCCAGCGCATGTCAAGGCAGCGCAAGGACGTGAACCAGAAGCTCGCCAACGACCACGGCAAGCTGCTGGGCACCTCCATGAACGGCCTGCAGATGATCGAGACCCTGAAGGCCTCCGGCACCGAGTCGGACTTCTTCTCGAAGTGGGCGGGTCATCATGCCAAGGTGGTCAATGGCATGCAGACCACGGGTGGACAAGGGGTGCTGCGGGTCGGCGTTCCTCTGCTGCTGAGCACCATGAACAATGTGCTCATCCTCTCGCTGGGCGGTTTGCGCGTGATGGAGGGCGCGTTGACCATGGGCGCGCTGGTGGCGTTCCAGAGCCTGATGGCCAGTTTCCTGCAGCCGGTGAATCAATTGGTTGCCTTGGGAGCCAGCATTCAGGAGATGGAAGGCGACATGAAGCGGCTCGATGATGTGCTCAAGTACGCAGCAGAGTCCGACGGCACGCAGGCGGGCGAGACCCCATCCGAGACCTCCACCGACCGACTCCAGGGCGTGGTTGAGTTGCGGGACATCAGCTTTGGCTACAGCAAACTGGAGCCGCCGCTGTTGGAGAACTTCAATCTGACCCTGCGACCCGGCGCCCGCGTGGCCTTGGTGGGCGCGTCCGGTTGCGGCAAGTCCACCATATCGCGTCTGGTCATGGGGCTTTATGAACCTTGGAGCGGAGAGATCCTCTTCGATGGCCGGCCACGGCACCAGTGGCCCCGTGCCACCTTGGTCAATTCCTTGTCGATGGTGAGCCAGGAGATCGCGCTCTTTGAAGGCGGCGTGCGTGAGAATCTGAGTCTGTGGGACGACACCCTGCCCGAGGCGGAGTTGATCCGTGCTGCCCAGGACGCCTGCATCCATGATGTCCTGGTGACGCGTCCCGGTGGTTACGAAAGTCCCGTCTTGGAGGGCGGCGTCAATTTCAGTGGCGGGCAGCGTCAACGTCTGGAAATTGCCCGGGCGCTGGCCATCAATCCCCGCATCCTGGTGTTGGACGAGGCGACCAGTGCCCTCGATCCGCTCACCGAACAGAAAATTGACGACAACTTGCGGCGCCGCGGCTGCACGTGCCTGATCGTCGCCCATCGTCTGAGCACAATCCGGGATTGCGACGAGATCATCGTGCTGGATCGCGGGCGGGTGGTACAGCGCGGCACGCACGAGGACATGCGTGCCGTGCCGGGACCCTATGCCGAGCTGATGCAGGCAGGAGAGGAGGCAAGCCATGACCTCTGAAGCCGGCGCACCCGACATCCTCTTTGCGATGCATGGCATCCCTGTGCGGGCCCGTGCCGGACAGCCGCTACAGCTGGAAGGCAGTGGCCATGTCTGGAAGGTCGAGGCCGGTGCCGTCGATCTGTTTTTGTCCCGCTTGGAAGCGGGTCAGCCCGCGGGGGCCTTGTTCCCGCTGGGACGCCGGGTGGCGGGCCAACTGCTTTGGGGTCTGCCGGTGCGGCGCCGTTGCCAGGACTGGTGTCTCGTGGCCTTGGGCAATGGCGACAGCCGCTTGACCGCTGTGCCTGGCTCGGTGCTCGCGTTGCCGGATGCCTCGGCACTTGGCGGCACCTGGCTGGCTGCCGCATTGGCTGATTGGTGCGAGTTTTTGCGTGCGCCTTTGCCAGGGGTGCTGCCGGAAGGCGTCTCCTTGCCCGAGGCGGGAGCCAGCGCGCACGCCGACGCCGGCAGCATCTACCTGGGGAGTGCCGACACCGTCTGGGTGAACTTGCTGGAGGGAGCCTGGGACTTTCTCGGCGCGCCGGAGATGCCCTTGGCGACTGGGCTGGTGCCGCTGTCCCGTACCAGCTGGCTGGTCTGCAGAGAAGCCGGACAACTTTGCATGGCGGGTGCCGAGGCGCTGACGCCGGCGGCTTTGCTGGCAGGCCTGGACGCGTTGCAAGACGGGCTGTGGTCCGCTCTGGTTCGGCTGCAGCAAGTGCAGGCGCAAGAAGAGGTGCTGCGCCTGCAGCAGAAGACGCACCAGGAAGCAGACAAGCTGGGGCATGCACTGGGGCATCTGGCGGCGGTCTTAGAGCGAGGGGACCGCTGGGAGGCAGGTGAGGATGGCGGCAAGGATGCGCTTTGGACGGCCTGCCGCCGTCTGGGGCGACTGGCCGGCATCGATTTCCGGCTGCAGCCACTGGGCGATGCCAATGCCGTGCGCGACGTGCTGGCTGAAATTGCCGAAGCCAGCCGGGTGCGCCGACGTCGCGTGACCCTGGCGAGCGATTGGTGGCAAGAGGACGGCCTGCCTTTGCTGTCTTTCCGCAAGCATGACGGGCAGCCCGTGGTGCTGGCGTTCTTCGCCGGCGGTTATCACCTGATGCCTTCGTCCGGCGGTTCGTCCGTCCGCGTGGATGCAGCCCTGGCGGCCGAATTGGAGGATTTTGCCTGGGCGTTCTACCGCGGCCTTGGTGAGACTTATCGCGGCTTAGTGGAGATGCTGCGTTTTGGCAGCCTGGGATGCTGGCGCGACTACCTCATGGTGATCGCCATGGGCATCGCGGTCGGCCTCATCGGCATGGTGACCCCCATGGCCACAGGCATGCTGTTCGACTCCGTGATTCCGGGGGCCGACAAAAACCAATTGCTGCAACTGACGCTGGCCTTGCTGGCCGCAGCCTTCGCCACCAGCCTGTTCGATGCGGCGCGCGGCTTTGCCGTGCTGCGTGTCGAAGGGCGCTTGGACCTGGCCGTCCAGTCGGCGATCTGGGATCGGCTGATGCGCTTGCCCTCCACCTTCTTCCGCGACTATTCCGCGGGCGATCTGGCCATGCGCGCCAACGGTGTCAACAGCATCCTGCAATTGATTTCCGGCACGACGCTACAGACCCTGATGGGCGCGGTGTTCTCCTCTTTCAATCTGGCGCTGCTGTTCTATTACAACGTCAAGCTGGGGCTGCTGGCCTTGGCGCTGGTGAGCGTGGCCGTGCTCGTCACCGTGCTGGCCGGTTTTCTGCGGCTGCATCACGAACGCCATCTGGCGTCCATGGAGGGACGGATATCCGGGCAGGTGCTGCAGTTGCTCGGCGGCATTGCCAAGTTGCGCGCCGCGGGCGCAGAAACGCGAGCCTTTTTCAACTGGGCCATGAACTACGGGCAGCAGCAGGAGCACACGTTTCGTGCACGCATGGTCGGCAATGTGCTGGATGTCTTCAACAGCATCTTTCCTACCTTGGCCAACATGCTCATTTTTGGCCTGGTTGCTTTCTATCTCACGGACGACAAAAGCTTCAGCACCGGTCATTTCATGGCGTTCAATGCCGCATTCGGTGGTTTCCTGGGCGCCATGCTGGCGGCAACAGGCGCTGTCATGGCGATTCTCAACGTGGTCCCGATCTATGAGCGGGCGCGGCCCATTCTGCAGACCCCGATGGAAATCACCGAGGCCAAGGCCCATCCAGGCGCGTTGAGCGGTGATATCGAAATCAGTCATCTTTCCTTCAGCTACACCGCTGACGGCCCCGTCATTCTCAAGGACATCAACCTCCATATCCGCCCCGGGGAGTTCGTCGCCATCGTGGGGGCATCGGGTTCGGGCAAGTCCACCTTGCTGCGTCTTTTGCTGGGGTTTGAGCAGCCGACGCTGGGGGCCATCTATTACGACAGCCAGGACATGTCCGGGCTCGACCTGGGCGCTCTGCGCCGTCAGTTGGGTGTGGTCTTGCAGAATGGCCAGCTCATCTCTGGCGATATTTTCGGCAACATCGTCGGCTCCGCGCCGCTTACGCTGGACGATGCCTGGGCGGCTGCCGAACAGGCCGGCCTGGCTGCCGACATTCGCGAGATGCCCATGGGCATGCACACCATGGTGAGCGACGGGGGTTCGACCCTCTCCGGGGGGCAGCGCCAGCGCCTGATGATCGCGCGGGCCATCGTGCACCGGCCGCGCATTCTTTTCTTTGACGAGGCGACCAGTGCCCTGGACAACCAGACGCAGGCGGTGGTGAGCGACAGCATGGCGCAGCTGCGAGCCACCCGGGTCGTCATCGCACACCGCCTGAGCACGATTGTTCATGCCGACCGGATTCTGGTCATGGAGGGTGGGCAGATTGTCCAGAGCGGCACGTATGCGGAGCTGCTTGCGACGGACGGACTGTTTGCCGACTTGGCCCGGCGGCAAATCATTTGAGACGGATGCCAACTATGCACTACGAAACATTCTTGCCAATGGCGACAACCTTGGGAGGAGGGCTTCCCGGAAAGGCCGTATGGCACCGGCGAACGTCGATGTCGATGCATGGAGGGGCGGCATCATGAGGGTCTGGCCATGGTTTTTGGTCGTTGTCGCGCTGCTTGGCGGCTGTGACAACTGGAGTGACCCTGCGACGGCGCGGGCCAGACGGGCAGCCTCTGCCGACGGGGAGATCGTGATCGGAGCGGTCTGGCCCTGGAGTGGGCACAAGGGAAGCTTGTGGCAGGGCATCGAGTTGGCCGCGGAAGAGATCAATGCGCAGGGCGGCATTCTGGGGCGACCCGTTCGCATCATCAAGGAAGACGACGAGGCCTCCCTGGCCAAGGGACGCTTGATCGCCCAGCAGTTTGCCGAGAACCGCGACATGGTGGCCGTCATTGGCCATCTCAATTCCTACATCGCCTTGCCCGCTTCTTCCATGTACCAGGCCGCAGGGTTGCTGTACCTGACGCCCGGCGCATCGGACTACCAGATCAACCTGCAAGGCCACAAGCTGATCTTCCGCTCATCACCAAGCAACCGCAGCCTCGGTTCACGCATGGCCGAATACATGGCCGCGCGTGGTTATCACCGTGTGGCCGTTGCCTATGTCAAGGACAAGACCAGCCAGGGCATGGCGAACTATTTTGAGCAGCGCGCCCGGGAGCTGGGGATGACCATCGTCGACCGGCGTTCCTACGCCATCAGTGCCGAGGACTTCGGGCAGCTGACCCATACCTGGAAGGATCTCTACCAATTCGATGCCATCTTTCTTGCCGGCAATATGCCGGTGGCTGGCCAATTCATCAAAGCCGTGCGATCGCTCGGCATGACCATGCCCATCGTCGGTGGTGATGGCATGGACACGCCGCAGTTGCTGCAGTTGGGTGCATTGGCGGAGGGCGTGGTCGTTCCAGAGATCTACGATGCAGATACCCGCCGACCTGCGGTCAGCCACTTCGAGGCGTTGTTCCAGAAAAAATATGGTCACGCAGCCGACACCTTCTCGGCGCAGGGTTATGACGCACTCCAACTGGTGGCACAAGCCATGCGTCAGGCGCGCGGGACAGTGCCCGACGACGTCGCGCGCGCGCTTCGCGCCACGCGCAAATGGCAGGGGGTGACGGGAGAGGTTTCTTTTGACGACTTGGGGGATATGCCCGAGCGCAAGATCGGGCAGAAGATCGTCCGTGACGGTCGTTTCGTCAGCTTGCCATGAGGGCCATCATCATGGTGAAGAGCAGACGCATCATTCGAATCACCTGGTTGTGCTGCCTGGCGCTGCTGACGAGTGCTGCGGCCGCGCAGGCGCTGCCGTCGAGTGCCCTGCCGATCGACATCCAGCGCATCGTGGTGCGTGGCGAGCTGCGCGTGGCGATGCCGTATTTTGATTCGCCGCCCTTTTTCTATGAGGGGCCGACGGGCTTGGAAGGTATTGATGCAGAGATCGCGGATGGAGTGGCCCAGGTTCTTGGCGTTCGCCTGAAAGTGTTGCGCCAGGCAGGCAGTTTCAACGAGGTGATCGAGAGCGTGGCGCGCGGCGAAGTGGACATGGCCGTCGGCAAGTTGTCACGTACTCTGGCGCGCGCGCGATTCGTGCGCTTTTCAGATCCCTATTCCACGAGCCGGCATGCTGTTCTTCTGAACCGAGTGGCTTTTGCGAGTCTTGCCCAAGGGCGGGAGTTCGGCGATGTCATCCGCCATTTCGATGGCGCGCTGGGGGTGATTCAGGGTTCCTCGTTTGCCGACCAGGCGCCCCGTAGTTTCCCCCGGGCGCGCATTGTGGCCTACAAGCGCTGGGAAGAACTGCTGGAGGCGCTGACGCGGGGAGAGGTGATCGCGGCCTACCGGGATGAGTCCGAGATGCAGCGGCTCTTACAGCAGAGCCCTGCTCTGTCGCTCAGCTTGCGGGTCGTGGCCTTCACGGACACCCAAGACAGCCTGAGTGTGGCGCTGCCCTATCAATCGCAGCAGCTTCTGGCGTTGGTGAATCTCTATCTGGCGCAGTACCGGCCGTTGATGGACGCCAAACTTGGATCGCGAGAACTGAGAGGTCGACCATGAATCTTGTCGCTTTACGCAGTCAAGTAGCGCGGCCTGGTGTCGTGATCGTGAGCCTGCTGTTGGGTGTTGCCATGGGCTTGCTGTTTCCCGAGCCAGCGAGCAGACTGGCCTTGGTCAGCAACATCTATCTTGCCTTGCTGAAGATGATCGTGCTGCCCTTCATGGTGTCGGCCATCATTTTCAGCCTGTACCGGCTTTTCCAGGAGGGGCATACAGGTCAGTTGTTGACCCGTATCGTCGGGCTTTCTCTCCTGGTCTTGATGATCGCAGCTGGGGTCGCGGCCATCGCTGCGTTACTGGTGACGCCGGGAAAGAATTTGCCGGCAGAAACGATGCTTCAGTTGGGGCAGGTCGTCGGCGGTGGTGCGACCCAGGGGATCAGCGATGAGATGGCGCTTTTCTCCCAGGATCAGGCAGTCTCGGGGCCATCGGTGTTGGGCATGCTGACCCAGCTCATTCCCGACAATATTTTCTCGGCGCTGGCGCAAGGCGAAACCCTCAAGGCCTTTGTCTTTGCACTTCTGTTCGGTTGTGCGCTCGCGAAGGTGCCGGCGGAGGTGGCCGACCCCTTGAGTCGCAGCATGGAAACCATATTCCATGCCTGCCAGACGTTGACCCGCTGGTTCAACTACTTTCTCCCCATCGTGCTGTTCAGCATGGTGGCCAGCCAGATTGCCCAGACCGGCGTGGAGCCCTTGCAGGCCATGCTGGGTTTTCTGGCGGCGCTGGGCATGGCCGGTGGCCTGCTGGTTCTGGCCGCGTTCTGGGTGCTGGTCCGAACCAGCGGTCAATCATGGCGTGACGTCATGCAGAGCCAGCGTGAGCCGATGACCATGGCGCTGGCCACCCGCAGCAGCCAAGCTTGCATGCCGGCCATGATTGAGTCGCTAGTCGTTCACCTGGGGTTCCCACACTACCGCATCGAGTTGCTCATTCCGCTGGGCATTTCCCTGCTGCGTGTGGGGCAGGTGCTCTACTACGTTCTGGCCACTTTTTTCATTGCGCATCTCTACGATCGCGCCCTGGACGTGCAGGCCGTGATCATCATTTTGCTGGGTTCGATCCTGGCCGGTTTTGCCTCCACGGGCATGAGTGGTCTGCTGGTGCTGTCCATGATCGGTCTGGTCTGCAACTTCCTGGCGCTGCCATTTGAAGCGGCATTGGCCTTGTTTGTCGCGGTCGAACCGGTCAGTGATGTGGTGCGCACGCTGGTGACGGTGGCGGTCAACAGTGCCTGGGCTGCGGCCGTCTGCGGCAAACAGGTACCCGTGCCGCAGGACCAGTCAGACACGGCGTTGGCCGCAAAGCCTGCGGGAGAAACCCCATGTTAGGCGTCCTGGGGGGCATGGGGCCAGCGGCCACGGTGGATTTCCTGGCCAAGATCGTGGCGTTGACGCCGGCCCGGATCGATCAGGAGCATCTGCCCATCCTGGTCAATATCGCCCCCCACATTCCGGACCGCAGTGCTGCGATCCTGGGGCATGGACCGTCCCCCGTGCCCGAGATGATTCGTGAGCTGCACCGGTTGACGGCGGGTGGTGCCCATGTCATTGCCATTCCCTGCAACTCCAGCCATCACTGGCATGCCGCGTTGCAGGCGGAATGTGCCGTACCGATTCTGCACATTGCCGCCGTGACGATCGCCGCCCTGGATCGGGTGTCAGACCCAGTGCTGATTTTTGCGACACGTGGCACCTTGCAGTCTGGTTTTTACCAACGGCAAATCGAGGGCGCGGGACATGTCTGGTGCGTGCCCAGTGAGGTGCAGCAGCAGGTCGTGGATCGGGTGATTGCTGGGGTCAAAGCAGGTTCGGTTCAAGAGGCCGCTACCGAGTTGGCGACACTCTGGCCGCATTGGGAGGGGCGGATTGGTGCTGCCGTCCTGGGGTGTACTGAGATTCCCCTGGCCGCAGCCGCGCTGCCGCCGCCACCATTTCAATTGATCGATAGCACACAGGCATTGGCGCGTCATTGCGTGGCACATTGCCTGGTGCAGCGCTAACGCACAGGGTGTGAGGTCTGGTGAGCGAGGGGCCTCGCGAGGTGGAACCTTTTGTCGGCTGCGGGTTACACACCGAGGCGCTACGCGAAGCGTGGCTGTTATTTCTGAATCCATCTTGGAGCCATGCCATGAGCCTCTCGTCCGACACCCTTCAGGCGCTGCGCAACCTGATTGAAAAAGATCCTGCCCTGTTGGAGCGCTTGCGCCAAGTCCAGGATGCAGCCCAAGGAGCCACGTTGTTGAGTCAGGTTGCTCAACAGGCGGGCATCGACGTGGATACGCAGCAGTTGCGTGCTTATTTGGAGAGCACCCCTCAGCATGCAGATGCTGCCCTCAGTGATGCGCAACTCGACCAAGTGGCGGGAGGCATGAACAAATCTGAATTCATCGCCATGTCTGTCTTTTCCTTGGCCATCGGTTGCGCAGTTGTAAGTCAAAAACGTGTGGATGCGGGTGCGCGTCCTGCCCAGGGCGAGCATCCGTTGAGTGCGGAGTTTTGTCTGGGTCTCTAGAGCCAGTCTCCCAATTTTCAGGAGAATTTTTATGTCTATCTCAGAAGCCACGGTGCAGTCGCTGCGCCAACTGATCGACCGCGACGCAGCACTTCGGGAGGGCCTGCAACGGGCCCGCAGTACTTCCGAAGCGGCAAGCCTCCTGGTGCCTGCTGCGAACCAGGCGGGACTGGATATTCACATGGAGGATTTGCTGGCGTTTTTTGCGGCGCAGGTCCCGGCGGCAGCCAATCAGTCCCTGGACGATGAGCAATTGGACAAGGTGGCCGGTGGCATGAGTTATTTCGAAAAGCAAGCGGCCTCGTTTTTCTCCTTTGGTCTGGCTTGCCTGCCTTTGAACTCGGGAGGCAACAAGAAAGCCACCGAAGGCCGCCCGTTGTGAGGGAGCCGCAAACCCCCCGCTCAGACGCGGCGTATCCCCACACCTGAGCTCGGGCCTGGCCGGATCAGGGGCGGTGATCCAATGGTGATGGGCGTCAGAGGGGAAGCAGCACGCAAGGAATGGTTTGCGGGGCTGCGAGTCGGGCCTGCAGATAGACCTGTCCGGTGATGCCCTTGAACAGGGACAAACTGGTTCCGGCCATGTTGCCATCGGTGAACCAGTAGCGAGGGGTTTTTTGCTCAAGCCCTGGGGTCGTCCAGGCCTGGATCCGTTTTCGCGCCTCGTGCCGAGCGGTTTCTGCCAGCGCCGGTCGATTCAGCAAGCGAGAGCACTCCAGCAGGATATCGATGCTGCCGGCGCTGCCGCAGCACAAGTCATCTACTTGCGGCCCCGAGTCGTGCTGGAGCATTTCACAGGTGGTGGCCAATGACACTTCCATCTGCCTTTCCAGCATGGCGCTTTCCGACGCCGCAAGGTCGTCGGCCAGGAGATGCAGCAATGCCGCACGTGCCAAGGCGATGCCGGGTGCGCCATGGCACCATGAGCAGCCGCAGCGCTGCACTTGATGGATGTCGCCACCGTCAAAGCCCCGAAGGTCGCGCCAGTTGGACCATTCTGGAACAAACAAGGTGGCCTCGTAGGCGAGCGCCTCGAAGGCAGCAGCCCGGTAACGACGCTTGCCGGTGACGCGGTAGAGGGCCGTCAGTGCCACGGCAAAACCACTGCCGCCGTGGGACAGACCGCTCAGCCCTGGCGAGTCGGGTTCGCCCCAACTGATGCCGGCGGTTTCAGTGCGGGCTTGCTGGAGCAGATGGTCGCCGCAGGCACATGCGGCGCGTAGGAATTCGGGGTCTTGCGGATGGGCGCGATGCCATCGCAGCAGCACCAGGAGGAGCCCAGCGATGCCATTGAGAAGATCGACGAATTGGCCTGGTCGGGTGTTCTCTCCAGGTGTGAAAGCGGCCAGCCAGTCAAGTGCCAGGGTGCGGGCCTCGGCTTTCAGGTGGGTGTCGTCGGTCAGATGCGCGCAGACATCGAAGGCGTAGAGGATGCCGGCCATACCCTGGTCGTAACCCGGGTTGGGCAAGGGCATGCTGCCTGTCCAATGGCGAGGCAAAAGCATCAACGAATCCTTCAAGACGCTCACGGCGAGCCGGGCGGATTCGGTGCTCGGCAACACCTGGCTGGCGCAGGCCAGGGCCAGGGCGATCCCGGAGGTGCCGGTGTAGAGGCCGGGGGCCATGAGGTGGACGCTGATGCCGTCGCCCTGACTGCCCAGGCCCATCCAGAGTGCAACACCATCGTCCAGGGCCCGGTGACGGCGCAGCAGGTCCGTGGTCAGCCCGGCAAGGCTCATGTCTTTGGGCGGGGTGTACTCGGTCAGGACCAGCTGAAGCAGGTCAGCTTCCCACTGCACCCGATTCGGCCGCAGGCCGCGCAGCTTCTCGGCCATGGCGCTGAAGGGGGTTGCGCCGTGCATGTTACCCAAGGGGCGTCCGTGGGCGTCGTAGAGCAGCAGGCTGTCGGCGGCGAAACCGAAGCGGGGCACGTCGAGGTGGCGTAGGTCCCGGTGCTCGGCGGGGGCCATGTGCCGGTACCCCGACGACAGCAGATGCAGGTGACGGTGCAGTGGTTCGAAGGTGAGGTCGAACATGATGCCGTCCGTCATCGCTTCGGGCGCCACGGCGCCATCCATGAGCATGCCGTAGTTCCAGGTGTTGCGCGCCAGATGGCGACCGCACGCCAGGCGAAGGTCCTGCCAAGGACTTTGTTCATCCGTCAGCAGCCATTCACGCTGCGCCAGGATGAAGCCGAGCGTTTCCCGATAACCCGTTGCGATGGCCTCGGCATGTACAAATGAGTTGACCCAACCTGCCGCGGTGCGGGGGTGGTGATGGGTGGATTGGCGAATGGCATCCCGGGTCATGTGCATCCAGTCGCTGTTCACGTGGCGGAATACGGTTTCCTGAGGTCCCCGTTCTTCGGCGGTTTTGCCAATGCCACCGAGATTGACCATGCCTTGGGCGTTGTCCGCGGACCCGTAGAAAGGAAGAATGCCCATGTGCAGCAATTCCTTGGGCAGGTGATCTGCGTAGTAAGGAATGGGCATCTCGAGAAACGGATTGGCCGAGGGATGCAGCAAGCATTCCACGTCCACGAACACCGGGTGCGCCCCAGCCGCCACCAGGTTTTCCTGGTGCATGTCGCAGCCCTGCAAAGCGCGCAGGGCTGCCATCAGGCTTCCCAGGCGCCAGTGGTAGATGGATTCCTCGCCAGCGGCCATGGTCGCTTCGGCCACCCATTCCATCCAACCATAGTCATCCCGAACCAGGACCCGGGGAACTTGCAGCCGGGGGTGATTGCCAGGCCAGTTGGTGTTCAACCAGTCAAGCGTGCGGCTGAAAATGCTTTCCATCGCCATTGGACGGGGTTTGTAGACCAGTCGCCGGCCATCGGCAAAACTCAGTTTGAGAACGGTGCGTCCGCCGGCATGCGGATCCGACAGGGTGGCATCCACGGCCACCACGTCCCCCGGGTTGGGGGAGCCAGGGAAAAAGGTGTTGCACACAGCAGCGTGGTCCTGGTGCAGGCGCTGCGTGAATTCCGCTGTGGATTCGGCCCACTGATCCACCAGCTCGGCCATGAAGCGCAATGCCACCGGCCAGCCTTCTCCGAGCGTCTGGTAGCCGTTCGTCAATTGCGCCAGAACGAAGGCCTGATAGTGTTCTTTGGGGAGCGTTTCAGGTTGATCAAAAAGAGCCCATAAGAGCGGCGATGTCTGTCGCTGGGTGTCAAACAAGGCCAGCAGGGAGGGGCCGACGATCTTGCCCAGGCGTTGCAGCAGGGCCAACTCAAGTCCGGCTTGTGCCGTGCTGGCGAGGATGTCTGACGCGCCAGCGGGTGACTGCTGCGCCACCAGTGCAGACAGGCGGCGTCGCGCCAGGAGCAGGCAGGGGGCCAGAAGATCGGCGAAAGGCAAGGCCATGGCGCCGGTAGGCAGCAATTCGGGGATGTCCTGCGGCTGATTGGCCAGCCAGCGGGCCTGCTCGCGCAGTGCCTGCAAGGTGTCTGCCCAAGCTGGCAACTGGGCCACGGCTCGGGGCTGGTAGAGCACGCCGGGGCGAAGGCCTGCTGCTTTCATGCGCCGACGCAGAAGCCGCCAGTCATAACCGCCACCGAAACGCAGCCAGCGTTTCCAGCGCAAACGCACGGCGGGCTCCTTCAGGCGCTGCGCAGAGGGTAATGCCGCCGAATGGAGCCCGCTGTTGCGGCGGACGACTTCATGGAGGAAGGCGAGATCTTCCGCGGGGACGTCCGCCGGAAGAGAGGGAAGGGCTGACGGCATCATGGTGGACGATCGGACGCAAACAGGGACTCAGAACAGGAGCGACGCAGGAGCAGGCCCCCGCGCCTGGCTGCGTTGGTTACGGCTCGATGGTGATCGTGCCGTTGAGATCACCCAGATAGGGCTGGCCGGGCGGGACAACAACGCGGCCGTCCATCGGATAGCGCGGGGGTTGAGCAGGGGGCCAGATACTGCCACTTCCAGATACCTGTTCAAGTTGCTCATCTGGCAGTGCAGAGGGGTTGCTTGCCTTGGCGTCGGGCTTGCCCACGGCGGGTGCCGAGGACGTTGGGCAGTGGTCATCAGAAGAAGTCATGGTGTGCTTTCGTGGTTGCAGGAGATGCCTGAAAAGCGGTTCTGCAGTCCATGGGTAACGCGGCACGGGGACAAAGTTCGCGCTCTTGACGATGAGAGCGGTCATACAAGTGCTGGTGGCCAATGTCCGATCGACCCGATGGCCATGGCCCCGCCTGCGGACGGGTGCGTCGAGGTGTCAGAGAGGTTCCTGCGACGGCCGAAAACCCGGGCCGGCAGCGGCCAGCCATTCCAGGTCAGCATCATTCAGCATGCGACTGTGGCCGGCAAAACGGGCCAGCACGCGCTCCACGGCGCCGGCCGGGACTTGCTCGGATTGGTAATGCAAGGCCAGCTCGCTCAGGTAGCGATCCAGTTCATGCGCCTGCTGATGGGTCATTCCTGATTCCACGTTGCGGTTGGGGACGGTGCCTTGTCAAAGCAATGGCTCACCCCATGAGTAACAGGAGCGGAGAAAAGGTTCCAATACAGTGCATTCATGACATGTGCGTGAACATGTCATCGGTCAACCTTTCACGGGCACGACTCAAGCGACTCTTGACCGTGCCCAGCGGAATCTGGAGCAACGCCGCTGCTTCTTCAAGGGAGAGGTCTTCCAGCCGGACCAGAATCACGACTTCCCGCAGTTCGCTGGGCAAACGGGAGATGGCCCGGTCCAGTTCGAGCAGCATCTGCTTGCTCCGGGTCAGTTCGGAGGGGTCTTCCGCCTGGGGCAGCAAGGACTCGAGAACGTTGTCTTCCGGCAACTCCACCTCCTTGCGAGAGGCAGAGCGGTTGCAGTGGTTGCGGGCAATGTTCAAGGCGATGCCCAGAAGCCAGGTGGAAAACTTGGATTCGCCGCGGAAGGTCTGAAGGCTGCGCCAGGCGCTGATGAAGGTCTCTTGGGTCAGTTCCTCGGCATCCTGGGGGTTGTGCACCGATTTCAGGATAAAACGCCACACATTGCTGTGAAACTCACGAACCAGGGCGGAAAAGGCGGCCTCGTCGCCGCCGCGGGCGCGTTCAACCCACAGCTTGACGCGATACAACTGGATATCATTCATGGCAGTGACTACTTTTCCGTTAGACATGCGGCCGCAATTACCCGCAACCGTTCATTGCCTGGTTAGATTTCTTGCCCAGTCCAGGCAGGGCATCTCCCTTTGAGAATCCATCCTAAATTTCGAGCGTTCACAAATCGTTCGCACTTCATGGTCATGGGATGAATTCCTTTTTTGAACCGCCGCCCAACGGGTTGGTCATGCGTTTTCTGGGCAGCTTTGCCGTCATGCACAACGGCGTTGCCTTGGACGGATTCGGCTATGACAAGACGCGTGCCTTGCTGGCCTATCTGGCACTGGAGTCGGGGGAGGGGCCACACCGTCGGGAAAAACTGGCGGATCTGCTGTGGCCCGATGTACCGGCGGAGACGGCGCGCGGCAACCTGCGCCGCACCCTGCACGATTTACGCAAGACGCTGACGGCCGGGGGGGCGGACGAAGAGTTCTTTGTCACGAGCAAGAGTCAACTCGGATTTGATCGCGCCAGCACTTACTGGCTAGATGTCGAAGCCTTTAGCCAGCCGGTCCCTGCCTCCGGTACCGATGAACTTGAGCGCTTGGAGCAGCAATGGGCGCTGCACCGCGAGGGCTTTCTGCGCGGTTTGAGCCTGCCGGATGCGCCGGATTTCGAAAATTGGCTGGAGGTGCGCCGCGAGGCGGTGCAGCGACAGGCCTTGCAGTTGCTCAAGAGGCTGATCCAGTGCCATGAACAGCACGGCCAGTTCGCGCGTGCCATCGTGTTGCTGCACAAGGAGATCGAGCTGGAACCCTGGGCCGAAGATGCGCATCGCCGGCTCATGCAGTTGCAGGCTCGCAATGGTCAGACCGCTGCCGCGCTGGCCCAGTTCGAGGTCTGCCGCGCACTGTTGCAGCGCGAGCTGGGGTTGGAGCCCGAGCCGCAGACCCTGGCCCTGGTGCAGGCCATCCGTCGAGGCGAGTTGACCACGCCGCCCTGGGTGCCGGCATCCGTGCCGAACGCAGAGCGCCGTCAAGTCTGTGTGCTTGTGTGTGACATCCAGGCGCCACATGCGCTGCCGCCGGAGGCCGCGGCGAGCCTTGTGGCCGAGAGCCATGGCAACTGCATGAGCATCATCAGCACGCACGGGGGGCACGGCATCGCCTTGCATGCTGGCAAGATCCTGGCTTATTTCGGTTATCCGCAGGCGCATGAACATGCGCCCGTGAAAGTGCTGGAAGCGGCGTTGGAGATGGTCCGCTACGCGGTCGGCACCTCTGGCCTGAACATCCGGCTGGGAGTCCATTGCGGCTGGGTGGTCAACGATCAGCGGTTCAACCTGCCCGATGCGACGGGGCTGATTACCCAGCGTGCCAGTGCCTTGGCGGAGCAGGCGCCATCGGGGGAGGCTGCCATCAGTCCCGAAACAGCAGGGCTGGTGGAGGGCTACTTCTTGCTGAGCGATGTGCGCGAGACGGCCGGACTGCGGCATTTCCTGCTTCAGGGCCGCAGTACGGCGCGTCACCGCTTGCAGGCAGCCGCCCATCGGCTCACACCTTTTGTTGGCCGTGCGACCGAGTTACGCTTGCTGCGCGCCTTGTGGGAGCGCACGCGCCAAGGTGACAGCCAGGCGCTGTTGATCCGTGCCGAGGCCGGGATGGGCAAGTCCCGTCTGATCCAGATGCTGGAGCCGCAGGTGGCGAGTGCCGGCGGTGCTTGGTGCCTGTTGCGCTGCCTGCCGGAATTCCAGCACACGCCGTACCATCCCCTCGTCGATTTTCTGCAGCATCGGCTGAACCAGGGCGGTGGTCCCGAGACCAACGGCGTCAACCGTGGCCGACATTTGGCACATTGGCTGGCGTCCTTGGGCGACGCCTTGACGGCCCATCTGCCGGTGCTGGCCGAACTGCTGCAGCTGCCTCAGGAGACCGCGTCGTTGCCACTGTCGCCGAGTGACAAGAAACGCCGCCTGGAGAGCGCCCTGCTGGATGTGTTCAGGTGTCTGGCACAGCAGCAGCCTTTGCTGCTGTTGCTGGAAGACGTTCATTGGGCCGATGCTTCCACCCTCGAATGGGTTCAAGCCTTGTTGGCGCGGCCGGTGGCGCCTTGTCTGCTCTTGATGAGTGCCCGGCCCGAGTTTGCGGCCTTGCCTGACCTCAAGACGTTGACTTTGCCGGCCTTGTCGGACCGGCAAGCCGAGCGGCTGGTGCGTCAGACGGCCGGTGGCGCCGACTGGGATGCACGGGCTCTGAAAAACATTCTGCTGCGTGCAGACGGTATTCCTCTCTACATTGAAGAGATGGCGCGCAGTCTGCAGGCCGATCTCCAGGTGGAGATACCGGGCACGCTGTGGCATTTGTTGGCGGTGCGATTGGAGTCGGTCGGCGAAGCCAGACGCCTGGCGCAACAGGCTGCCGCCATCGGTCGTGATTTCAGCCTTGAGTTGCTGGGGGCCGTATGGGATGGTCCAGGCGATCGGATACCGGCGTATCTGGATCGCCTCGGCAAGGCCGGCTTGATTCAGCCGCAGGAGCGGGGACATTACCGCTTCAAGCACGCCTTGTTCCAGGATTCTGCGTACCAGACCTTGCCCTTGGACGAGCGCAAGGGCATCCATGGCCGTCTGGCCAGGCTTTTCCAGGGGCCGTTCCAGCACCTTGCCAAAGGCAGTCCGGAGCGTCTGGCGCAGCATCTCACCATTGCCGGCGAACCGCTGGCAGCTGCCGCGGCCTGGCTGACGGCGGGCCGCTTGGCCGCCAGTCGCTCTGCCAATCAGGATGCTGTCTTCCATTTCGAATCCGGTTTGGCCCAGTTGCGGGGGCTGGACATGCCAGGCGCCGATGGGCTCGAACTTTCTCTCCAAGCCGCCTTGGGCACCACCTTGGTTGCGATGAAAGGCTACGGGGCGGAAGAGGCCAAGGTGTGTTTTGCCCGCTCTCTGGAGTTGAGTCGAACGACGAAAGACGATACAGAGCTGTTCCAAGTTACCTGGGGGCTATGGCTGGGCGGTCGTTCATGCACGCCGGAAGCCTTTCCTCTGGAGTTCGCCGAAAAGCTGGAGCGTATCGCCCAGGCTTCAGGCGAGCCGGAGCATGCCATGCAGGTTCACTACGCCTATGGCAACAATCTGTTCTGGATGGCGCGCTATCCAGAGGCGTATGAGCATCTGGAACAGGCCGTTGCGATTGGCCGTGGTCTGTCTTCCCTCGATCTGGTTCGTACCTATGGCGAGGACACCGGGATCTCCTCTCTTTCATTTCAGGCCTGGATCCACTGGATACAGGGGCGGCCCGATACGGCTGTCGCCACGGTGCAAGCCGCCATTGCGGCAGCACGCCAATTGGGGCATGCCCATACCCTGGGGTTTGCCTTGACCTTTGCCGCGGTTCTTTACCGCTTCATGAACAAACCGCAGCAAACCGCCGCTCTGGGACAGGAGTTGCAGGAGCTTTCGCGCCGGCATGGGCTTTTGCTGTGGCAAGCCGCAGCCGGTGCCGTCTCGGGATGGGCGGCCGTCTTGCTCGGGCGGCCGGAGGGCGTGGAAATCATTCAGCAGAGCGTTGAGGCATCCCGCAAGGCCATGCTGGTGGTCGAGGGCACTTTTCTGGCCTTTCAGGTGGATGCGTTGCACCACCTGGGGCAGCACGAAGCATGCGCCGCTGTGGCGAAGGAAGCCATCGCGCGTTGCGAAAGTCGCCTGGATATCTATTTTCTGCCCGAGTTCTTGCGCCTGCGTGGCGCAGCGCTTCTGGGTTTGGCGGACGGGCACTGCGTAGAAGGGGTGCGCTGTCTGGAGCAGGCGATGGAGTTGGCCTGTCAGCAAGGCGCCCAAAGCCTGGAACTGCGTGCAGCCGTGACCATGAGCCAATTCGCCACCGAGGCAGCGGTGATGCAGCGGCTTCGGCAACGGATGACAGCAATTCTCACGACCTGTCCCGAACTGGCCTCAAGTGCTGATGGCCAGCTTGCGCGCGAACGCTTGGGCTGAACGCTGTGCATTTTGTTGTGATGCCTGCCAAGTCAATAAAATGAGCTGACTCCTGGCGTGGAAACGCGCCATCTTCATCGGAAGTGAAGATGCCCCATCGGGTTGTTTCAACACTTCATTTCTTTTCGCTCATGTTGTCTTCTTCGCCGTCATCCGATCTCTCGATGGATACCTTGGTCTACCTGGCTTACCGCCTGGCAAGTTACCTCACCTTGAATCTGGGCGAGGATGTGGCTGTGCTGGCCTTCATGTTTTGCTGAGCTGTTTCATCGCCAGCGCGGCGTCGTAGAGCGCATTGCGTGAGCTGCCGCTGATGTCGGCGGCCAGCTTGACAGCCGTCTTGAGCGGCAACTCGGCCAGCAGCAACTCAAGAATGCGCAGCCCTTGCGCTTCACCCGCCTGGGCCGCCACAGGGGCTGGGTGCAGCACCAGCACGAATTCACCGCGGGTGCGATTGGCCTGCGCAGCCAGCCAGGCACTCAATTCAGCCGCTGGCACGGTGGCGATTTCTTCGAACTGCTTGGTCAACTCGCGTCCGATCGTGAGTTTTCGCTCGCCAAGCACGGCCAGGGCTGCCGCCAGCGGTTCGATACGGTGCGGCGCTTCCAGCAGCACCACGGCGCGATATTCGCTAGCCAGCGCCTGCACGGCGGTGACGCGCTCATTCGTTTTCGCCGGCAGGAAGCCGGCAAATACAAAGCCGGTTGCGTCATCGTCGGCAATACCGGCCACGCTCAACGCGGTGGTGACACTGCTGGCGCCCGGTAGCGGCACGATCGGCAGCCCTTCAGCCCGCACTGCCGCGACCAAGCGCGCCCCGGGGTCGCTGATGGCAGGCGTGCCGGCATCACTGACGTAAGCGATGCGTTGGCCGGCGCGCAGCCGAGCAATGGCGCCTTGTGCCGCTTCGGCTTCGTTGTGCTGGTGCAGCGCGAGGAGCTGTTGCGAACTGCGCTCGATGCCGTAAGCGCGCAGCAGGCTCTGGGTGTGGCGGGTGTCCTCGCAGGCAATGACGTCGACCAGTTGCAGCACATGCAGTGCGCGCAAGGTGATGTCGGCCAGATTGCCGATGGGGGTGGCCACCACATACAGCGCCCCTTGGGGATAATGCTGTGAAGCAGCTGCCTCATGGGAGGCGGTCAGGGCGGAGGCGAAAGAAGCGTTCAATGGTGTTCCCCAAATGGCGAGCGGCAGGCGACAGTCCAACCACCAAACAAGCCGGCGACGCAGCCGAAGAACAGGCGCTGCGCCATCTGCAGCGCGCTGGACTGCGCCTGCTGGAGCGCAATTATCGGACGCCCGGACGTGGCGGCGGCGAAATCGACCTCATCATGGGGGCGCCGGACGGCACCTTGGTGTTTGTCGAGGTGCGACAACGTGCTAGTTCGCACCATGGCGGCGCGGCCGCCAGCGTCAGTTTCCAGAAGCAGCGACGTATCATTTTCGCCGCACGTCATTACCTGTTGCGTTGGCGCGAACCGCCGCCTTGCCGTTTTGACGTGGTGGCGCTGGAGGCGCAAGGTGTGCAATGGCTGCAGGCAGCCTTTACAGACTGAAACAAGCACCTGCCCCGGCGCGGACAAGGCTTCACAGTTATCATTGCCCCATGCTTGAGCAACGCATTCAACAACACTTTATCGACAGCGCCGATTTGAAATACCAGTCGGCGCAGTCCTTGAGCAAGCCGATTGCCGACGCCGTGCAGGCCGTGCTGGCCTGCGTGACGAGTGGCGGCAAGGTGCTGGCCTGCGGCAATGGCGGTTCGGCTGCCGATGCGCAGCACTTCGCGGCCGAGTTTGTTGGCCGCTTCGAGCGTGAGCGCCCCGAACTGGGGGCGATTGCGCTGACGACCGACACCTCGATCTTGACGGCGATCGCCAACGACTACAGCTTCAATGCCGTCTTCTCGCGCCAGGTGCGTGCGCTGGGCCAGCCGGGCGATGTGCTACTGGCCATCACCACCAGCGGTAATTCGGCCAATGTGCTGGCGGCCATCGAGGCGGCGCACGAGCGCGAGATGGTGGTGATCGGTCTGACCGGCCGGGGGGGCGGCAAGATGAATCAGGCTCTGCGCGACACGGACGTGCACATCTGTGTGCCGCACGAGCGTACAGCACGCATCCAGGAAGTGCATATCTTGGCACTGCATTGCATTTGCGATGCGGTGGATGCCCAATTGCTTGGAGAACAGGAAACGCCGACATGAAACTGATAGCCCGAAAATTTTGTCTGACGGCTGCACTGGCAGCTGGCTTGGCCGCAACCCTGAGTGCTTGTGCGCCAGTGATCGTTGGCGGTGCGGTGGCAGGCAGCCTGGTCGCTGTTGATCGTCGTACTTCGGGGGCGCAACTGGAGGATGAGGGCATTGAGTTGCGTGCCGCCAGCCGCATTCAGGAAAACCTGGGTGATCGCGTCCACATCAACATCACCAGCTACAACCGCCAAGTTCTGCTGACCGGTGAAGTGCCCAGCGCACAGGACAAGCAATTGGCGGAGCAGGTGGTGTCGCGCGTCGAGAATGTGCGCGCCATCGTCAACGAGCTGGGCGTCATGGGCAACACCTCTTTCACGCAGCGTTCCAGCGACTCGCTGACCACGGGCAAGGTCAAGGCCGGGTTGGTGGATGCACGCGACCTGTATGCGAGTGCCTACAAGGTCGTTACCGAGCGTGGCGTCACTTACCTGATGGGGCGTGTGACCCAGCGCGAAGCCGACCGCGGAACCGATGTCGCCCGCAGCACCAGCGGCGTCCAGAAGGTGGTGCGCATATTTGAGATCATCAGCGAAGAAGAGCTGCAGGCCTTGCTGCCCAAGCCGGCCGCGAACGAGAAGAAGAAGTAAGTCTTCAGTGCCCCAGAATAAACAAGGCGCCCATGGGCGCCTTGTTTATTTCAGCCGTTTGATCAGGCTGGAGGTGTCCCAGCGCCGACCACCCATCTGCTGAATGTCGGCGTAGAACTGGTCCACCAGTGCCGTGACCGGCAGGCGCGAGCCATTGCGTCTGGCTTCTTCCATGACAAGGCCAAGGTCCTTGCGCATCCAGTCGACGGCAAAACCGAAGTCGAACTGGTCGGCCACCATGGTCTTGCCGCGGTTGTCGAGTTGCCAGCTTTGTGCGGCGCCTTTGCCAATGACGTCGAGCACCTGCAGCATGTCCAGGCCGGCGTTCTGGCCGAAGGCAATCGCTTCACTCAGGCCCTGTACCAGTCCGGCAATGCAGATCTGGTTCACCATCTTGGTCAGCTGACCAGAACCGCTGGCGCCCATCAGAGTGAAGGCGCGCGAGAAGGCCATGGCCACCGGCCGGGCGGCGTCAAAGGCTTTCGGGTCGCCACCACACATGACGGTGAGTGCGCCGTTCTGGGCGCCGGCCTGGCCGCCCGATACCGGTGCATCAATGAACTGCAGGCCGATCTGGCGTGCCGCCGTCGCCAATTCGCGGGCGACCTCGGCCGATGCGGTGGTGTGGTCGACAAAGATGGCGCCGGGGGTCATGCCGGCAAAAGCGCCATCCGCACCCAGCGTGATGCTGCGCAGGTCATCGTCGTTGCCGACGCAGGCGAAGATGAAGTCGGCACCGGTGGCTGCTTCGCGCGGGGTGGCGGCAAGCTTGCCGCCAAATTCGGCGACCCAGGCCTGTGCTTTGGCCGGTGTGCGGTTGTAGACCGTGACGGTGTGGCCGGCCCGGGCCAAGTGCCCGGCCATCGGGTAGCCCATGACGCCCAGGCCGAGAAAGGCGACCTTGCGCGATGGGGTGGATTCGTAGGTTTTCGCGTTGATGTTTGCCATGAGAGAGAGTCAGACGATAGCCAGGTTTTCAGTGCCGGCGCTCAGATCCTGCGATTTGCCGCGCTGGCTGTTGAGCTTGATCTGCAGACGCAGGTCGTTGAGCGAGTCGGCGTTGCGCAAGGCGTCTTCGTAGCTGATGACGTTGGTCTCAAAGAGGTCGAACAGCGCCTGGTCGAAGGTCTGCATGCCGAGCTGGCGGCTCTTTTTCATGATCTCCTTGATCTCGGCGACTTCGCCCTTGAAGATCAGGTCGGAGATCAGCGGCGTGTTGAGCAGCACCTCCACCGCGGCGGCCCGGCCCTTGCCGTCCTGCTTCGGCACCAGGCGTTGCGAGATCAGCGCGCGCAGGTTGAGTGAGAGGTCCATCAGCAGTTGCGGACGACGCTCTTCGGGGAAGAAGTTGATGATGCGGTCCAGCGCCTGGTTGGCGCTGTTGGCGTGCAGCGTGGCCAGGCACAGGTGGCCGGTTTCGGCAAAGGCCACGGCATGTTCCATGGTCTCGCGGTCGCGGATTTCGCCCATCAGAATCACATCAGGCGCTTGGCGCAGCGTGTTCTTGAGGGCGATTTCCCAGCTGTCGGTGTCCAGCCCCACTTCGCGCTGCGTCACCACGCAGTTCTTGTGCGGATGCACGAACTCCACCGGGTCCTCGATGGTGATGATATGGCCAAAGGAGTTCTCATTGCGCCAGTCCACCATGGCGGCCAGCGTGGTGGATTTGCCCGAGCCGGTGGCGCCGACCAGGATGCACAGGCCGCGTTTGGCCAGTGCCACTTCCTTCAGCGCTTGCGGCACGCCCAGGGTATCAATGGTGGGCAACAGCGAGGGAATGACACGCAGCACCATGCCGACCTTGCCCTGCTGTATGAAGGCGTTAGCGCGAAAGCGACCAACGCCCGGCGGCGAGATGGCGAAGTTGCACTCCTTGGTGCGCTCGAACTCGGCCACCTGCTTGTCGCTCATGATCGAGCGTGCCAGCGCCAGGGTATGCGCGCCGCTCAGCGGCTGCGGCGACACCTTGGTCACCTTGCCGTCGACCTTGATGGCCGGCGGGAAGTCGGCCGTGATGAACAGGTCGCTGCCATTGCGGCTGACCATCAGCTTGAGCAGATCGTTGATGAATTTCGTGGCTTGATCGCGCTCCATGAGAGCACCTCCTTCTTCAGCGTAGAGTTTCGCAAGACGGGAAACACCGCAGGACCGGCTTTGCCGGACTGCTGGTGTTGCCCCCTGCAAGGGGGGCTGAGACCTGCGGCTCCTGGCCTGCCTGCGCAGGCCAGGACAGGTCGAAGAGCCTCGGACTCTGGCCGAGGCCCCACGGCGAAGCGACGCGCAGCGAGCAAGCCTGGGGGTGTGCCATACCTACCCGGGGAAGTTCTCAGGGATCTTGGCTTTGCCGCGCGCCTCGGCCGGGCTGATCAGGTTGCGCTTGACCAGCTCGGTCAGGTTCTGGTCCAGCGTCTGCATGCCCACGTTGTTGCCGGTCTGGATGCTGGAGTACATCTGCGCCACCTTGGCCTCGCGGATCAGGTTGCGGATGGCTGGTGTGCCGATCATGATCTCGTGCGCCGCCACGCGTCCCTGGCCGTCCTTGGTCTTGCACAGCGTCTGCGAGATCACCGCCTGCAGCGATTCCGACAGCATGGCGCGCACCATTTCCTTTTCTTCCGAGGGGAACACGTCAATGATGCGGTCGATGGTCTTGGCGGCGCTGGAGGTGTGCAGTGTGCCGAACACCAAGTGGCCGGTTTCGGCGGCCGTCATGGCCAGACGAATGGTTTCCAGATCGCGCATTTCACCGACCAGGATGGCGTCCGGGTCTTCGCGCAGGGCGGACTTCAGTGCGGCGGCAAAGCTCAGCGTGTGCGGCCCGACTTCACGTTGGTTGATCAGGCACTTCTTGGACTCGTGCACGAATTCAATCGGGTCTTCCACCGTCAGGATGTGGCCGTATTCGGTTTCGTTGAGGTAGTTGACCATGGCCGCCAGCGTGGTCGACTTGCCCGAGCCGGTCGGGCCGGTCACCAGCACCAAGCCGCGCGGCTTCAGTGCCAGGTCGCCAAAGATCTTGGGCGCGTTGAGCTGTTCCAGCGTCAGGATCTTGCTCGGAATGGTACGAAAGACGGCGCCGGAGCCGCGCTGGTGGTTGAAGGCGTTGACGCGAAAGCGCGCCAGACCGTCGATCTCAAAGGAAAAGTCGACTTCCAGGAACTCTTCGTAGTTCTTGCGCTGGGTGTCGTTCATGATGTCGTACACCATGGCGTGCACCTGCTTGTGGTCCAACGGCTCCACATTGATGCGACGCACATCGCCATGCACACGGATCATGGGCGGCAGGCCGGCCGACAGGTGCAGGTCGGACGCCTTGTTCTTGACGCTGAAGGCCAGCAGTTGGGTAATGTCCACGAGTCCCTCTATCTTTGAAGACGTCTTTTGATACGCTTGGGCAATTATGACCACGATTGCCGCCAACCTCGAAACCGTTCGTAAGCGCATCGCCGCCGCATGTCTTGCGGCCGGGCGTGCGCCGGGCGATGTCCGCCTGCTGGCCGTGTCCAAGACCTTCGGCCCGGACGCCGTGGCCGAGGCGCATGCCGCGGGGCAGACCGCATTTGGCGAGAACTACATCCAGGAAGCGGTCGAGAAGATGGCCGCCCTGAGCCATCTGCCGCTGGAGTGGCACTGCATCGGCCCGATCCAGAGCAACAAGACGCGGCTGGTGGCGCAGCACTTCGCCTGGGCCCACACGGTGGATCGGTTGAAGATCGCGCAGCGTTTGAGCGAGCAGCGGCCGCCTGAACTGCCGCCACTGCAGGTCTGCATCCAGGTCAACGTCGATGGTGGCCCCACCAAGTCCGGCGTGGTGCCGGCCGAGGCACTGGCGCTGGCGCGCGAGGTGGCTGCGTTGCCGCGGCTGCGCTTGCGCGGCCTGATGTGCATCCCGGAGCCCGCTCCTGATTTCATAGCTGCTCGCGCCGTATTCATGAGGGCAAAGGCCATATTTGACCAAATAAATTCGAGTGGTCTGGCGCTGGATACCCTGTCCATGGGCATGACGGCCGATTTGGAAGCCGCCATTGATGCCGGCAGCACACTGGTGCGCGTGGGCACGGCCATCTTTGGTGGCCGCAGTTACGCTGCGGCGACCTGACGGAAAAGCGATCGCCATGGTTTTGTTGACTGTGCTGCGCGATACCGCGCGCCTGCCGTTTCTGCTGCTGACCCTGGCCTGCCTGTTGCTGGGCCTGGCCACGGTCTGGCGTATCGGCATGCCGCTGGACGGCGCATTGCTGGCCAAGGTGGCGGCCGGTGCGCTGTGCGCCCACATCAGCGTCAACATGCTCAACGAATACGCCGATTTCCGCAGCGGCCTGGACGCCACCACGCAACGCACGCCGTTCTCCGGTGGCAGCGGGGCCCTGCCGGCGCACCCGCAGTGGGCCAGCGCCGTGCTGGTGGCGGGGCTGCTGGCACTGGGCCTGACGCTGAGCGTGGGGTGGGAGGTGCTGCGCCTGCGCGGCTGGGCCATCCTGCCCATCGGGCTGGCGGGTGTGCTGCTGGTGCTGTTGTACACCCCCTGGCTCACGCGCCACCCCTTGTTGTGCCTGCTGGCACCGGGACTGGGCGTGGGGCCGCTGATGGTGGCAGGCACGCACGTGGCCCTGGGGGGCCACAACCTGGGCGCTGCGTTGGCAGCTTCCTGGGTGCCGGGCTGTCTGGCCAGTGCGCTGCTGCTGCTCAACCAGTTTCCCGACCGCGAGGCGGACCGGGCGGTGGGCCGACGCAATCTGGTCATCGTGCATGGCCGGCCGTGGGCGGCACGGCTGGTGCTGGTCCTGCATGCTCTAGCGGCGGCCGGGCTGCTGGCCGCCGTGGTGTTGCGCTGGCTGCCGGCGGCCAGTTTGTGGGGGCTGGCGCCGATGACCCTGGCCTGGCCCATGGGGCGCTGGCTGCTGCGTTATGACGACGAGCCGGACCGTTTGTTGCCGGCCATGATCCTCAATGTGGTGGTGGTTCTGGCCGCGCCGCTGTTCATGGCCGTTGCCGCCATGTCCTGGCGCCTGGGCTGACGCGTTTGTGGCAGCCGTCGGGTGACGGCCGTGGCGCTGTCATTGCGGTGCAAGCAGTGTGGTGATCAGCGTGACCGCCAGGTCGGCCGTGCGCTGGTGCTCATCCAGTATCGGGTTGAGCTCCACCACGTCGAGCGAGCCGAGCCGGCCGCTGTCGGCGATCATGCGCATGCACTCTAGCGCCTGCGTCAGGTTGGGGCCGTCGGACACCGTGGTGGCGACGCCGGGCGCGATGCCGGGGTCGAGAAAGTCGACGTCGAAGCTCACATGCAGATGGGTCAATTCGTCCATGCCGGCCAAGGCGCGGGTCATCACTTCGCGTATGCCGAGCGTGTGCAGGGCCTGCATATCGAATACCGTCAGGCCGAGTTGGTGGACCAGATCAACTTCGCCGGCGTCCACGCTGCGCACGCCGACCTGCCACACGGTCTCGGCGTCCAGGGCCGGCACCTGGCCGCTCAGGTGCGTGAGCGCCGGCGGGCCCAGGCCGCGCAGGCAGGCCAGCGGCATGCCGTGCAGGTTGGCACTGGGGCTGGTGCGCCGACTGTTGCAGTCGGCATGAGCGTCGAGCCAGAGCACGCGCAAGCGTTTGCCGACCGCACGGCAATGGCGTGCCACCGCGCTGATGGAGCCGATGGCCAGGCTGTGATCGCCACCCAGCAAGATCGGCAGCTGGTCCTGAGCGAGCGATCGGGCGACGGCATCGTGCACAACCCGGTTCCAGGCGATCACTTCATCCAGATGGCGGTAGCCGTCATGCGGCAGGTGATGCGGGTTGGGTGGGCCGCTGAGGTCGCCGCCGTCATGCACCTGCCGCCCAAGCGCCTGCAAGGCAGCGGCCAGACCCGCCGCGCGCAGCGCCTGCGGCCCTTGATTGGCGCCGGGCTGGCCGCCGCCCACATCGGTCGGAGCGCCGATGAGGGTGATATCGTGCTGCAATGCGGACGGCATGTCCGTTATTGTGCGGGAGAGTCACCATGTTCCGTGATCGACTGGAAGCGGCTGAGCAACTGGCCACCAAATTGACTGTCTACAAGGGTCAAAAGCCACTGGTGCTGGCCATCCCGCGCGGCGCGGTGCCGATGGCCAAACTGATTGCCGAGCGGCTCGACGGCGACTTCGACGTGGTGCTGGTGCGCAAGCTGCGCGCGCCTTGGCAGCCCGAGCTGGCCGTCGGTTCGGTCGACGAAAGCGGCTGGACCTACATCGCGCCCTTTGCGGAGTCCATGGGCGCCGACGCCAAGCACCTGGCCGAGGAAAAACGCAAGCAGCTGGAAACCATCCGCCAGCGGCGCGCCCAATACACGCCGTTGCGGCCGCACATCAACCCGGCCGGGCGCACGGTGATCGTCATCGATGACGGCCTGGCCACCGGTGCCACCATGATCGCGGCGCTGCACGGCCTGCGCCAGCAAAACCCGGCCAGGCTGGTGTGCGCCGTGCCGGTGGCGCCGCCCGACACGCTGGTGAAAGTGCGCGAGCTGGCCGACGAGGTGGTGTGCCTGCAAGCGCCAGAATTCTTCCAGGCCGTCGGCCAGTTCTACCGTCACTTCCCGCAAGTGGAGGATGAGGAAGTCATTGCCCTGCTCAAGGCGAAATAACGCTCAGCGAACCGGATGGCATGAGGTAACCCAATCCAGAAACGCCGTGCGACCTAGGAGCTGGGAATCGACAGTTCCCGGACTACCGCGTTGAACAGGAGCTCGCTGGTTGCCTCGATCTCCTTGCGCGAAGCGCCGCTTTGCAGCAGCGACAAGGCGCCGTTCGACGCAGCCCACATGGCCCGCGCGGCCTCATCGACCGGACCGCGGAACCGCCCCATGTCGACCAGCCGCTGAACCCGCGCTTGCATCAGCGCGTAGGCATCCGCGACCAGATCGCGCTCGACCCGCGCATGGCGGGCGAACAATTCGTACAGCGCGGGGCGCTTGAGCGCGAACTCCAGCGCCACGTCCCAGCCCGCGCGCAACTGCTCCAGAGGATCCGCGGAAGCCGGGGGCAGCCGCTTGCGCTGCATGAACTCGGCCAGCCCGCGCCGAACGAGTGCCCGTTCAAGTCCATCCTTGTCTCCGAAGTAGTGGTACAGCGTTGGCGCTTTCACCCCCGCGGCATCACACACTGCGCGCGTTGTCAGGCTCGCCGCACCTTGGGCTTCGAGCAGCGCTGCCGCGGCGTCAAGGATTGCAGTCTCGGACTCCATCTTGGTCATTGAAATTCCTGGTCACTTGACATTTATATAACAACGATATACATTTACTTTATCAAAACTACACTAGACAAACCATGACATCCACATGTTTAGTCACTGGCGGTTCGGGCTTCGTCGGCGGCCGCCTCATCGAACGTCTCGTTGCACATGGCTGGCAGGTCAGGGCGCTGGCGCGCAGCGAGGAGGCCATGAGAATTGTAGGCAGGCGCGGAGCGCAGGCGGTCAATGGCTCTCTAAACGATTTGCCCTCGTTGACGGCGGCTGTGGCAGGCTGTGACGCGGTGATCCATGCAGCCGCCTTGTTCAAGCTGTGGGGCGAGGCCACCGAGTTCGAGCGGTCCAACGTACAAGGCACGGCCAACCTGCTTAAGGCCGCCGCTGCTGCTGCGTCCGTCCAGCGCTTCGTTCAGGTCGGTGCCGCCGCCGTGGTGATGGGCGACATGGCGCCGATGCTGCGGGTCGACGAGTCGCTGCCGCGCCAGGAACGCGCCTGGGCGCCCTACAGCGCATCGAAGGCTCGCAGTGAAGCGCTGGTGCTTGGTGCCAACCGACCGGGGGGCTTTGAGACGGTCGTCGTGCGTCCCCCGATGATCTGGGGCGCCGACATGCCGACCCTAGACCACATGATCGACACTGTGCGTGCCGGCCAGTTCCGCTGGGTGGGCGACGGGTCGCAGGCGATGTCCACCGTTCACATAGACAACGTCTGCCACGCGGTGGAGCTTGCGCTCGCCAAGGGTCGCGGCGGCGAAACCTACTTCGTCAGCGACGGGGTCGATACCACGCTCAAGTCGTTCCTCTCCAGCCTGATGCAGACCCGTGCCATCGAACCGCCGCGCGCGTCAGCGCCGCTGCGTGCGGCCTGGGTCATGGCGACGGCCATGGAATGGGCCTGGCGCACGTTCTCCCGGCCGGGCGAGCCTCCGATCACGCGTCAGATGCTGCGCCTGATCGGCCAGCCTTTCACGGTCGACATCGGCAAGGCGCAACGCGAGCTCGGCTACCGCCCTGAGGTGACGTGGGAGCAAGGGCTGCAAGCCATGCAGCGCGGCTGAACCAGCCCTTCCTTCGAATCTATCAATCATCAGGAGCATTCATGAGCAAGACTCTCTCCTGCGCACAAAGCACCCAACCGGGAAACGCCGTGGAGCCGGCTTCACCGGGCCACTGGCGTTGCCCCCTGCAAGGAGGGCTGAGACCTGCAGCGCCAAGCCTGCCTGCGCAGAGTTGGACAGGATCGAAGAGCCTAGGATTCCGGCCGAGGCCACACAGCGATGAGCGACACGCCCTTTGCGCAGCCTGGGGGTGTTCGTCAGACCCCGCGCAGATGGCGGCTGAACCAGGCCGCCGCCTGGCGCGCCACTTCCTCCAGCGTGCCGGCTTCCTCGAACAGGTGGGTAGCGCCGGGGATGACGGACAGTTCTTTCTCGCAATGCAGCCGGGCATGGGCCTCGCGGTTGAGGTCCAGCACCTCCGGGTCGTGGCCACCGACCAGCAGCAGGGTGGGTGCGGCCACGCGGGCCAGGTCGTGGTGGCCGGCCAGGTCGGGCCGACCGCCGCGTGAGACCACCGCCTTGATGGTGTCGCTGACGGCTGCTGCTGCCTGCAGTGCGGCGGCAGCGCCGGTGCTGGCACCGAAGTAGCCGATCGGCAGGCGCTGCGTGGCCGGGTGTTGCAGCACCCAACGCGTGGCCACCAGCAGTCGGTGCGTCAGCAGCGGGATGTCGAAGCGGGTCTGGTAGTCCAGGTCTTCGCCGACGGTCAGCAGGTCCAGCAGCAAGGTGCCCAGGTGCTGGGCATGCAGCTCCTTGGCAACGAAATTGTTGCGCGGGCTGTGACGGCTGCTGCCGCTGCCGTGGGCGAACAGCACAATGCCCTGGGCGTTGGGCGGCAATTCCAGCATGCCTTCGATCTGCACGCCGTCCACCGGTATGTGGACGAGCTGCTCGAGAGCCGGCTTCATCATGGACAGGACTCCTGCGTGTCAGGCACTCATCACGATAGGAATGCGGCGGCGGCCGAAATTGCCGGCCTGTTCGGCAAAACGGCCCGCCACTGCCGTGCCGCAATCGGGGCAGTGGCCCGCGGGTGTGAGGCGGTACTGCACGATCTGGTACCAGTCGCGTTCGATCAGCGTGGCCTGGCAGTGCGGGCAATACGTGGTGTCGCCCTCGCGGTGGCGCACGTTGCCAGTGTAGACGTAGTGCAGGCCGTGCTGCAAGGCAATCTGGTGTGCGCGCACCAGCGTGGCGGCCGGCGTGACCGGCACATCGGGCATCTTGTGGTCGGGGTGGAAGGCCGAGAAGTGCAGCGGCACGCCGGGGCCGAGTTCGCGCATGATCCAGCGGCACATGGCCGTGATTTCCTCGTCCGAGTCATTGTGGCCCGGGATCAGCAGCGTGGTGATCTCGAACCAGACCTGGGTCTCGTGCTTCAGGTAGACCAGGGTGTCGAGCACCGGTTGCAGGTGCGAGCCGGTGAGCTTGAAGTAGAAGTCGTCGCTGAAGGCCTTCAGGTCCACGTTGGCGGCGTCCATCTTGGCGTAGAACTCGCGCCGTGCCTGGTCGTGCATGTAGCCGGCGGTGACGGCCACCGTCTGCACGCCGCGCGCATGGCAGGCATCGGCCACGTCCATGGCGTACTCGGCGAAGATCACCGGGTCGTTGTAGGTGAAGGCCACGCTGCGGCAACCCGACTCCGCGGCAGCCTGTGCGATGGCTTCGGGCGAGGCCTGGTCCATCAGCCGGTCCATGTCGCGCGACTTGCTGATGTCCCAGTTCTGGCAGAACTTGCAGGCTAGGTTGCAGCCGGCGGTACCGAAGGACAACACGCTGCTGCCGGGGTAGAAATGGTTGAGCGGCTTTTTCTCGATCGGGTCGATGCAAAAGCCGGACGAGCGCCCATAGGTGGTCAGGATCATCTGCGCGCCTTCGCGCATGCGCACGAAGCATGCGCCGCGCTGGCCGTCGTGCAGCTTGCAGTCGCGCGGGCACAGGTCGCATTGCAGGCGGCCGTCGTCGATGGCGTGCCACCAGCGCGCCGGGTAGCGGTCGATGTCCAGGGCGGCCGTCATGCAGCATCGGCGAGCCGCAGCTCGCTTTCCTTCCACTTGGCGACCGTGTAGCGCTGCAGGCGGACCTCGCCGTGCCAGAAGCTCGCCGGCAGGCCGGCCTTGCGCTTGAGCTGGGCCATGAAGTCCTGTACCTCGGGCAGCTGTTCCCACACCTGTGGCAAAAAGGTGCTGCGGCGGGCGCCGAACTCGAACACCAGGCCGTCGATGCCGGGGCGCAATTGCGCCAGCGCCTCGGCTTCGCTGCCGAAGGTGAGAGCCTGCATGGGCGATAGCAGCGAGATTTCGACTTCGGTGCGCTCGAGCTCGTGCACGGCCAGCGGGGCAAAACGCGGATCGCGGAAGGCGGCAGCCAGCGCATTGGCCTTGACGTCGGCCAGCAGGGCACGATGCGCTTCCAGCGAGCCGATGCAGCCGCGCAGTTCGCCCTGCTGCGTCAGCGTGACGAAGCAGGCGCCGGGGGCTTGCAGCCAGGGCGCCGACTCGTCTGCGTTCTGCGCGCGTCCCAACTCGCGCGCAATGGTGGCGCGCGCCAGCGGCAGCAAGGTGGCGCCGGTCTTGTGGTGCAACTCAGTGATCGCCATGCGACGCCTCCGTGAAAGCGATGGCGGCATAGCCCACCACGCGCTGTCGGTCGCCGGCGGTATCGCCGGAATTGCACAGCCCCAGCAATTGGGGCTGCAACTGGTGGTGGCGCGCTGCCACCAGCAGGCCGTTGATGGGCGTGCCGCCGCAGGCCTGCTCGTGCGTGAGCGGGCCTTGCAATGCCAGGATGTGGTCGACCGTGTCACGGTCAATCGCCTGAGCGGCGCGGTAGGGCTGGTAGTGCGACAGGTCGGAGCTGATCACGATCAGTGTTTCCGGTCCGCCCCACAGGGCTTCGAGCACCTGTGCCACTTCGGCCGGCGTGGCGTCGCCCACGGCCAGCGGCAACAGCTTGAAGTCGTCCAGTACGGTTTGCAGAAAGGGCAGTTGCACTTCCAGCGAGTGCTCCAGCGCATGCGCAGCCGGGCTCACCACGACCTGGCGCAACCGGGCCAATTCGGCCACGGCTTGCTGATCGACCTCGACCGAGCCCAGCGGCGTGGTAAAGGTACTCGCGCCCGGTAGCGCCAAGCCACGCACCGGCACGCGGTGCACCGGCCCGAGCAACACGACGCGCCGGACGGTGGCACGCACGCCGGCGAGCCGGGCATAGGCGCGCGCAGCCATGGGGCCAGAGTAGATGTAACCCGCGTGCGGCACGATCAGCACCTTCGGCGGCGCGCTGGTGGCATCGGCCAGCGTCTCGGCGTGCGCCGCAGTCAGCAGGCTGGCCACGGTGCCGGCCAAGGCCTGTCCCTCTCCGGGGTAAAAGGCACCCGCGACGGCGGGTTGGCGAACAGCAGACATGCAGGACTCCCTCGAAAAACTTCCTGGGTTGGAAGTGCGGCTGGCCGGTCCGTAATCAAGCGCCTGGCGCCCGGCGCGCGATGAACGGTAGGGGCTGCTCCGTCTGGCCTGACGGCGCCTTGTTGCATGTCAAGCCGGTGCGCGGCGGCTGGCAACTGCTACGATCAGGCGACGACGGATTGGCACACCGATTCTGGACGCGACGATGCATGTAGGCAAGGAGTGACAGATGACATCACCCGCAGGACTGCAGACGACGATCTACGACACGGCCGCGTTGGAGCGCGTGCTCGACGCCATGGCTGTGGCGCTGATGCCTAAGCTGCACGGCTCGGCCGGCGTCACGCTGGTGGGGGTGCGCCGGCGCGGGGCGCCGCTGTCGGACGGGTTGCTGGGGCGGTTGCAGAAACTGCTGCCCGGCACCGACATGGCGCGGCTCGACCTGCTGATCAAACGCTACGCCGACGACCTGACGCTGCTGCACCCCGAGACCCGGCTGACCGAGCAGCCCGAACATGCCGACATCGACCTCACCGGTCGCACCGTCGTGGTGGTGGACGATGTGCTGTACCAGGGCTTTTCCCTGAACAAGGCGGTGCAGTACCTGCTGGCCAAGGGTGGTCGCCAGATCCTGACCGCCGTGCTGGTGGACCGCGTTTGTGCCACCTTGCCCATCCATGCCGATGTGACTGGGCTCAAGCTGCAGGTGGCACCGAGCCACATCGTGGAGTGCCATGTGCCGCCGTTCGAGCCGGTGTTTCAGATCGTTCTGGTGCAGCCCGAGGCTGCTTGAGTAGACATGCCCGAGCTTGACCGAAATCGGCAAAATACTTAAAATTTGATCAAATCGATACTTTTGAATCGAGCGAAGGCAATTTGCTTGATAAGCAAGCAAAAGCCAGGTCACTGGCTCGATACAAGTCTTTGCATCAAGCGGTTGTTAAGTGTCGAAGACCGCGCCGACATAGGGTTCTTGGCCGGGACCGTTGGCAACTGATGATTAACACAAGGTAGGAAACATGTTCAACACAAAGAAGATCAAGGTTGGTCAGCGCTTGGCGTTGGGATTTGGTGTCGTCATCGCGCTGGGGGTGATCATCGCGCTGGCAGCCACTTTCAAGATGAACAGCCTGGCTACCGATCTGAAGATCATGTCCAGCGAGCAAATGACGCAGATGCGCCAGTTCATGCAACTCAAGGACAGCCTGAACGTGGCGGCGCTGAATTTGCGCAACATCATGATCAGCACCAATCCGGAGCTCAAAACCCGGTTCCGCGGCATGGTCGAGAAGAACAAGGCCGACAACGAGAAATTGATCGCCGAGATCGAGAAGGTGACCGACTCGCAGGAGGGCAAGGCGTTGCTCAAGGCCATCAAGGAGCACAGCAATGCTTACGAACAAATCGCGGCGCAAGTCATGGAATTTGCAATGCAAGGTGACCTGCCCGGAGCTGACAAGGCCTTGTTCACAGCGCGCGACAAGCGTATTGCTCTGTTTAAGGCAGTGGAGGACTCGATCCAGCTGCGTTTTGACACCGCGCAGAAGCTGGCTGCTGATGGTGCTTCGACGGCTGACGCCAGCGCTTGGCTGGCGCTGGGTCTGGCACTGACGATGGCCTTGGTGGGTGCTCTGATTGCCTGGCAAATCACACGCCAGATCGGACGCGAACTAGGCGCAGAACCGCACGACGTCTCGCATGTTGTGAATCGAATTGCCGATGGCGATCTCAGCGCGACCATCCCTGTGCGAGCGGGTGATCGGGATAGCGTGATGGCTGGGGTGAAGCGCATGCAAGAAGCGTTGGCGCGCACCGTGGCAGCTGTGCGCCAAGGCAGCGAATCGGTAGCCACTGCCTCCAGCGAAATCGCCCAAGGCAACAACGATTTGTCGGCCCGCACCGAAAGCCAGGCCAGCGCCTTGGAAGAAACCGCCGCCTCCATGGAAGAACTCGGCTCCACCGTCAAACAGAACGCCGACAACGCCCGCCAGGCCAACCAGCTGGCGCAAAGTGCTTCTACCGTGGCGGTGCAAGGTGGTGAAGTCGTGGCCCAAGTGGTCGACACCATGAAGGGCATCAATGATTCGAGCAAACGCATTGCCGACATCATCAGCGTCATCGACGGCATCGCCTTCCAGACCAACATCCTGGCCCTGAATGCGGCGGTCGAAGCCGCCCGTGCCGGCGAGCAGGGCCGTGGTTTTGCCGTGGTTGCCAGCGAAGTGCGCAGCCTGGCCGGCCGTAGTGCCGAAGCGGCGAAAGAAATCAAGACCCTGATCGACGACAGCGTGCAACGGGTGGAGCAGGGCAGTGCTCTGGTTGACCGTGCCGGCACCACCATGACCGAAGTGGTGAGCAGCATCCGAAGAGTGACCGACATCATGGGCGAGATCAGCGCCGCCAGCTCCGAGCAGAGCGCTGGTGTGGCGCAGGTGGGTGAGGCTGTAACGCAGATGGACCAGGCCACGCAACAGAACGCCGCGCTGGTGGAAGAGATGGCCGCCGCCGCTTCCAGCCTGCGCAGTCAGGCACAGGAATTGGTCAGCACCGTGGCGGTGTTCAAGCTCTCCGGTCGTGAACATCAGCCGATGGCCGCTGTTCATGCACCGGCCTCCTCCCGCCAGCCCCATCAGGGGGGCGTGCAAAAAGCCTTGGCCCGCCCTGTGGGCAGCGAGTCACAGAACATCAATCTGGACGATGCCATCAAGGCCCATGCGGACTGGCGCGCCAAACTGCGCACCGCGGCCATGCGGCATGAGTCCATGGATGCCGAGACCATTGGGCGCGATGACTGCTGCGTGCTGGGCAAATGGCTGCATGGGGCCGGTCAATCGCAATACGGCGGCAAACCCAGCTTTGTCAGCTTGCTGGGTGCGCACCGAGAGTTCCACCAAGAAGCCGGTAAAGTCGCGCGTCTGATCAATCAGGGCGCGTATGACGCAGCCGAGCAGCAGCTGGGCGGCAACACTGCTTTCTCGAAAGCCTCCAGTCAAGTTGGGGCCGCGGTGATGCAGATGAAAAAGGAGCTCAAAGGCGTGTCCACGGGTGCGGCACCGAAAAAGGCGCCGGCCGCTAAACCGGCAACAAGCCAGCCTGAGGCCGCTGGTGTCGAAGGCGATTGGGAAACGTTTTGACCGGATCAAACGGGCTGCTGGCAAGGCCAGACAGACCGTTTGAAGGAGAGCCCCACTCCAACGCTGGTTGGCGCTGGCGGAGCAGGAAGCCTTTAAGGCTGGCGCTTACTGGGCCTGGAAGCCGCTGTCCTTGATGATCTTGGCCCAGGTCTTGGTGTAGGCGCGTTCGCGGGTGGCGAGTTGCTGGGATGTCATGTGCCCGACGGTCAGGCCCATGGTGGTCAGGCGTTCGCGCACCTCCGGCAGGGCGATGACCTTGGCCAGCGCGTCTGAGTAGCGGTCCAGCGTCGCTTTCGGCGTGCCGTGCGGCGCGAAGATGCCGTAGTAGGGCAGGTCGTCGAAACCCTTCAGGCCAAGTTCGTCAAAAGTCGGCACATCGGGCAGCAGGGCTTGGCGCTTGGCGCCTATCACGGCCACTATGCGAATCTTGCCCGCCTTGTGGTTCTCGATGAAGTCGGGCACCGAGCCGACGCCGGCTGCAATCTGGTTGCCCAGCATGTCGCCCATCATCGGTGCGCTGCCGCGGTAAGGCACGGCCTGCAGATCGAGTTTGTATTTCTCGCCGATCACCTTGACGAAGAATTCCGGTGTCGAAGCTGGTGCCGGCACACCCACGGTGCCCTTGCCTTTGCTGTGCTCACGCACCCAGGCCACGTACTCGTTCACTGTCTTGGCGGGTGTGCCGCCCGACAGCGCCAGGCCGTTGGCGAAGCTGGCGAAACCGGCTACCGGCACGAAGTCGTTTGCTGGATCGAAGCCGGGGTTCTTGACCACTTGCGGCAGGATGGAGATGGTGTGGTCATGCGACAGGAACAGCACCGAGCCGTCCGCCGGTGCCACCTTGAGTGCTTGCGCCGCGATCTGGCCGCCGGCGCCGGCCTTGTTTTCCACGATGACGTTGGTGCCAAGCTGGTCCTTGAGTTTCTCAGCCAGCACGCGGGCGATGGCATCGGTGCCGCCGCCGGGCGGGAAGCCGACCAGCAGCTTGATGGTGGCGGGTTGCGCGGTCGCCAGGGACCCGAACAACAGACCGGCTGCAGCCAGGCCCAGGGTGCGGCGCTTGAGGGCAAGAATCATGGTGTCACTCCAGTTGGAAAAAACGGAAATATTGCGCCGCAATGTACCACCGGCGCCTGACGCAGCCGTGCTCAGAGCCAACGAAACAGCAGCGGGATGAACAGCGAGGCCAGCACCACTTGCAAGCCCAGCGCCAGGCCGGCATAAGCGCCAGCATCGGCGTTGACCTGCAGCGCACGCGCCGCGCCCAGGCCGTGCGAGGTGGTGCCCAGGGAAAAGCCGCGCGCCATCCAGCCGTCTGGCGTGGTGGAAATGCGCAACAGATCGAACAGGTATTTGCCGCTTAAGGCGCCGATGATGCCGGTCAACACGGCGAATACCGCCGCCAGCGCCGGGATGCCGCCAATCTTCTCGGCAATGCCCATGGCCACCGGCGCGGTGACCGATTTCGAGGCCAGCGACAGCAATACGTCGGACGGCAAGCCGAAGGCCCAGCCCAGTGCCAGTGCCGTGCCGGCCGAGGCCGCGCCACCCGCGAGCGCGGCCAGCAACAACGGCACCCAGCGGCGACGTAACTCTTCTCGTCGTTGCCAGAGTGGCCAAGCCAGCGCCACCACTGCCGGGCCGAGTAGGAAGTGGATGAACTGGGCGCCGGAGAAATAGGTTTGATAAGGAACGTCAGTGGCAAGTAGTCCGCCTGCAATGGCAATCACCGTCCACAGCACCGGGTTGGCCCAAGGGGCCTGCTGCAGGCGGACATAGAGGGTATGTGCCAGTACATACACCACCAGCGTGGCAGTCAAGCCGAACAGCGGTGTGGTGGAGAGGTAGACCCACAACTCGACAAACTTGGGCATGGCTTAGTTCCCGTGGGGCGGTGAGCCGCGCCGCGTCAGCGCCCGCAATACCAGGGCGGTGACCGCCAGCCCCAGCCAAGTGGACAAGGTGATGGTCAGCAACATACGCAGGCCGAAGGCGCTGATCAGGCCCAGGTGCGTCATGACACCCACACCTACGGGAACGAACAGCAGCGACAGATGAGACAGCAGGTAATCGGCGCAGGCCGCGACCGGTTCACGTACGGCCCGGAAGCTCAGTGCAAACAGCAGCAACAGCATGCCCACCACCGGGCCGGGAAACGGCAGGCGCAGGCCATGCGCCAGCAACTCGCCAGCCGATTGAAACAGCAGCAACCAGGCAAAGCCGCGCAAGCCGAGCATCGGTGCGGCTTCAGAAGCGTGGCAGATCAGAGTGCGAGATCTGGCCGCCCCGTACCAGCATCTTGCCGTATTCGGCGCAGCGGTTGTGCGTCGGGACGACCTTGCCTGGGTTGAGCAGGCTCTGCGGATCAAACGCGCGTTTGAGGCCGAGCATCTGCGCGTTCTCTTCCTGGCTGAACTGCACGCACATGGAGTTGAGTTTTTCCACGCCCACGCCATGCTCGCCGGTGACGGTGCCGCCCATGGCGACGCTGGTCTCCAGAATGTCGGCACCAAACAGCTCGCAGCGGTGCAGCTGGTCGGGGTCGTTGGCATCAAACAAAATCAGCGGGTGCAGGTTGCCGTCGCCAGCGTGGAACACATTGGCGCAGCGTAGACCGTATTTCTTTTCCATCTGCTGGATCGCCAGCAGGATGTCGGCCAGCCGACGGCGCGGGATGGTCGAGTCCATGCACATGTAGTCGGGCGCCAGGCGGCCGCTGGCCGGGAAGGCATTCTTGCGGCCGCTCCAGAAGCGCAGCCGCTCGGCCTCGTCACGGCTGACCGCCAATGCGGTGGCGCCGGCGGCGCGCAGCACGTCGCTCATGCGACCGATTTCCTCTTCCACTTCCTCGGGCGTGCCGTCGCTTTCGCACAGCAGAATGGCTTCGGCGCTGAGGTCATAGCCAGCGTGCACGAAATCTTCCACCGCCGCCGTCATGGGCTTGTCCATCATCTCCAGCCCGGCCGGAATGATGCCGGCGGCAATCACGGCCGCCACGGCATCACCGGCTTTGCGCATGTCGTCGAAGCTGGCCATGATGCAGCGTGCCAGTTGCGGCTTCGGAACCAGGCGCACGGTGACTTCCATCGTTACCGCCAGCATGCCTTCGGAGCCGATGAGGACACTCAGCAGGTCGTAGCCAGCGGCATCCAGCGCATCGCTGCCGAATTCGACCGGTTCGCCCTCGACGGTGTAGCCGCGCACCTTGAGCACGTTGTGCACGGTGAGGCCGTATTTGAGACAGTGCACGCCACCGGAGTTCTCGGCCACGTTGCCGCCGATGGTGCAGGCGATCTGGCTCGATGGATCGGGGGCGTAGTACATGCCGTAAGGGGCGGCCGCCTCGCTGATGGCGAGGTTGCGCACGCCGGCTTGCACCACCGCCGTACGGCTCAGAGGATCAATTTTCAGAATCTGGTTGAACTTGGCCAAGCTCAGCGTGACACCCAGGGTCAAGGGCATGGCGCCGCCCGACAGGCCGGTGCCCGCGCCGCGGGCCACCACCGGCACACCCAGCGCATGACAGGTCTTGAGCACGGCCTGCACCTGGCTCTCGGTTTCTGGCAGAGCCACCACCAGCGGGCGCTGGCGGTAAGCGGTCAGGCCGTCGCACTCATAGGGCGTGACGTCCTCGTTGTGCCACAGCAAGGCATGGGCGGGCAGCACGGCCTGCAGTGCCTGAACAACTTGTGTTTGCCGTTCAGCCCGCTGCTGGGCACTGACCTGGGGGCTGGAGAGGGTGGCGTTCATGGGGAAGGATTCTAGGCCTTGCTCACTATAATTTGCGGTTCATTCACTTTCACCCTGGCGGTAGCTACCGTGTCCGATCGTCTTGCTGTGCTACCCCAATATCTGTTGCCGAAAAAGGCCTTGACGGCGCTCGCCGGCCAGGTTGCCCGAGCGCCCATGGGGGCGCTGACCACCGGCATCATTCGCCGCTTCATTCGCCGCTACGGCGTGAACATGAGCGAAGCCGCGAATCCCGATCCGGCCAGCTACGCCACCTTCAACGAGTTCTTCACCCGCGCCTTGAAAGACGGCGCCCGCCCGCTGGCGGCGGCCGATTTCATCTGCCCGGTGGATGGCGCCATCAGCCAGTTCGGGGCGATCGAGCGCGACCAGATCTTCCAGGCCAAGGGCCATCGCTACTCCACCACGGCGCTGGTGGGTGGTGATGCCGAATTGGCGGCGCAGTTCGAGGGCGGCAGCTTTGCCACCCTTTACCTGAGCCCGCGCGACTACCACCGCATTCACATGCCCTGCGACGGCGTGCTGGCCCGCATGATCTATGTGCCGGGCGAGTTGTTCTCGGTCAACCCGACCACGGCGCGTGGTGTGCCGGGCCTGTTTGCGCGCAATGAACGCGTGGTCTGCTACTTTGACACCGCCCATGGCCCGCTGGTACTGACCCTGGTCGGCGCCACCATTGTGGGCAGCATGGCCACCGTGTGGCATGGCGTGGTCAATCCACCACGCCGTCCCGCCGTGCACGAATGGCGCTACGAGGGTCAGGATGTGCGCCTGAAACAGGGCGAAGAAATGGGCCGTTTTCTGCTCGGTTCCACGGTGGTGATGCTGTGGCCGCGCGGACGGATCGGCTTCCATCCGGCCTGGGCGCCGGGTCAGTCCATCCGGCTGGGCGAGGCCATGGGGATGCGCCCGGCCGAGTAATACCCCGGATGCCAAGGTAATACGTGGCGTGCTAAGCTTTTCGCGAGCCTTCCAGAAGAACCACATTTACCCGGAGATCGCTATGCCTGGCCTGTTGCCCAATGTAGACCCAGACGGTCTGCTCGAGTTTTCCGTCGTCTACACCGACCGTGCCCTCAACCACATGTCCAAACGCTTCCAGGGCGTGATGAAGGACATCTCCGGCATCCTCAAGGAAGTCTACAAAGCCAAGTCTGCCGTGCTGGTGCCAGGCAGTGGTACCTTCGGCATGGAAGCGGTGGCGCGCCAATTCGCCACCGGCAAGAAGACCCTGGTGATCCGCAACGGCTGGTTCAGCTACCGCTGGACCCAGATCTTCGACATGGGCGGCATCCCCGCAGAAAGCACCGTGCTGAAGGCGCGCCGTGTCGGCAGCGGTTCCCAGGCGTCCTGGATCCCCTGCCCGGTGGAGGAGGTCGTGGCCGCTATCAAGGCGAAGAAACCCGACGTGGTGTTCGCTCCGCACGTGGAAACTGCCGCCGGCATGATCCTGCCGGACGACTACATCCGCAAAGTGACCGACGCCGTGCATGAAGTCGGCGGCCTGTTCGTGCTCGACTGCATCGCCTCCGGCTGCATGTGGGTCGATATGCAGGCCACCGGCGTGGATGTGCTGGTGAGTGCGCCGCAAAAAGGCTGGAGCGGCTCGCCTGCTTGTGCCATGGTCATGCTCAGCGAGCGCGCCCGCACGGCCATTGAGAGTACCACCAGTACCAGTTTCGCGGCCGATCTCAAGAAGTGGTTGCAGGTCATGGAGGCCTATGAAAACGGCGGCCATACCTACCACACCACCATGCCGACCGACGCGCTGGCGCGACTCGATGAGGTGATGCGCGAGACTAAGCTCTACGGCTTCGAGAAGGTGCGCCAGGAGCAGATCGCACTCGGCGCCAAGGTGCGTGCCCTGCTGGAGAGCCGCGGCTTTGTCAGCGTGGCGGCCGAGGGTTTCAAGGCCCCGGGCGTGGTGGTCAGCTACACCACCGACCCTGAAGTGCAGAACAGCAAGAAGTTCCTGGGCCTGGGCCTGCAGACCGCTGCCGGCGTGCCGCTGCAGTGCGACGAACCGGCCGATTTCAGCAGCTTCCGCATTGGCCTGTTCGGTCTGGATAAGTTGCACCAGCCCGATCGCAGCGTGAAGCAGCTGTCGGACGCGCTGGACAAGCTGGGTTTCAAGGAAAAGGTGCCGGCTGTCGCCTGATTCGCTCTGCTCAGAAAAATGCCCCGGGCCTTGCGGCTGCGGGGCGTTTTATTTGGAAGTGACGTTTCTTATTTGAAGATCACGGTCTTGTGGCCGTTGAGGATGACGCGGTGTTCGCTGTGCCATTTGACGGCGCGCGCCAGCACCTGGCTCTCGGTGTCGCGGCCAATCGCCGTCAGGTCTTCCACCGTCTTGCTGTGGTCGACACGGGCCACATCCTGCTCGATGATCGGACCTTCGTCGAGATCAGCCGTCACATAGTGGGCGGTGGCGCCAATCAGCTTCACGCCGCGGTCATGGGCCTGGTAATAGGGTTTGGCGCCCTTGAAGCTGGGCAGGAAGCTGTGGTGGATGTTGATGGCCTTGCCGGAGAGCTTGCGGCACATGTCGTCACTCAGCACCTGCATGTAGCGCGCCAGCACCACCAGCTCAGCGCCTTCGGCCTGCACGACTTCAAATTGCTTGGCCTCGGCCTGCGGCTTGGTGGCCGCCGTCACCGGGATGTGGTGGAAGGGCACGTTGTAGCTGGCCGCCAGCTGATAGAAGTCGCGATGATTGGAGACGATGGCGCGGATGTCGATCGGCAGCAGACCGATCTTCCAGCGGAACAGCAGGTCGTTCAGGCAGTGGCCTTCTTTGCTGACAAAAAGAACGGTGCGCATCGACTGCGCGGCAGCCTTCAGGTTCCACTGCATCTGGAACGGATCGGCAAACAGCTTGAGCTGGGTCTGCAGGTCCTCGTAGTTGACCTGGCCGCAGGCAAACTGCACACGCATGAAGAACAGGCCGGTGGCCGGGTCGTTGTACTGTGCCGCCTCTTCGATGTTGCCGCCACGTTCCAGCAGGAAACCAGAGACAGCATGTACCAAGCCCAGGCGGTCCGGGCAGGAAAGGGTCAGGATATAAACTTGGCTCATAGGATTCATTGTCGCAGGATGGGTGGATCAACGCATGCGGCCAGCTTTTTGGCGTTCGTAGGGTCGCATTGTCTCAATTTCCAGGAAGACCGCGCCACGATGGGCCAGAACGGCCTCCGTTCATTTGAAGCCGCAAGACACGACTGCCCTCGCTAAGTATGACCAAGGAAGCAACGCCATGAAGATTCTGCTCACCGGAGGAGCCGGTTATATCGGCAGTCATACTGCGGTGGTATTGGCGCAAGCCGGGCATGAGGTGGTGCTGTACGACAACCTGTGCAACAGCGACATCGGGGTGGTCAATCATCTGGCGAAAATTACCAGGCGGTCCATGGCATTTGTCGAGGGCGATATTCGTGACACCGAATTGTTGACCCAGACGCTGCGCACTTCTGGCATTGAAGCCGTCATCCACTTCGCCGGCCTCAAGGCGGTGGGCGAGTCGGTCGACCAACCGATTGAGTATTACGCCAACAATGTGCAGGGCACCATCAGCCTGTTGCAGGCCATGCGGGCCGTGTCGATCACCACCCTGGTTTTCAGCAGCAGTGCGACGGTGTATGGCGAGCCGCAGTACTTGCCGCTGGATGAGATGCACCCGACCAGTGCCACCAATCCCTATGGGCGCAGCAAGTTGCATATCGAAGAAATGCTGCTGGACGTGGCCAAGTCCGACGAGCGTTGGCGCATCGCCTGTTTGCGGTATTTCAATCCGGTTGGCGCACACGACAGCGCGCTGATTGGTGAAAGCCCCCGCGGAATTCCGAATAACCTGATGCCCTACATTGCGCAGGTGGCAGCGGGGCAACGGCCGGCACTTCAAGTGTTTGGCGATGATTACCCGACGCCGGACGGCACCGGCGTCCGGGATTACATCCATGTGATGGATCTGGCGCGAGGGCATCTGGCGGCCCTGGGTTTCCTGGCTCGCCGTACCGGTTGGCATGCCGTCAATTTGGGGACAGGGCATGGCAGCAGCGTTCTTGAAATGGTTCGTGCTTTTGAGCGCGTGAGCGGCAGGCCTGTCCCTTACAACATCACACCGCGTCGGCCAGGCGACGTGGCGGCCTGTTATGCAAAGGCCGACAAGGCTGCTCAGGAATTGGGCTGGTCAGCCCAGCTGGGTCTGGAAGACATGTGCCGCAGCACGTGGGAATTCCAGCGTCAGAGCGAATCCGGGTCTTCTCATTGACCTGACCGCAGCTGGGCAGGCGAACTCTGCACCATAAATTTGATACAGTTGATAAAGGGATTGATGCCAAGCGGGAAGAGTCACTTGACGCTTGGCCAAAGGTGCGCTCGTTGGGACAATAAAAAGGTTTGCAGACCGGTAACGGTCCGTGATGAACCGGAAGCGCACGGATTGACTTGAAAAAAATAATCAATGCACCCAATCCGATGGATTGCCGGAGTCGTGCCATCGTTTGCGCTGAAAACGTGCGGACTGCTGCTGGGCGTCCTGCTGATGACAGGATCGGCCTGGGCGGCGCCGGCGGTTGCCTTTTATTACGGGAGCAACCCTCCCTGGGAGAGTCTGCAGGCATTTGACCTGGTCGTGGTCGATCCGGGACATGTCCCAGATGTACAAATCGCCAAGCTGCCGCAGACCGAGTTGGCCGCCTATGTGTCGGTCGGTGAGGTGCACCCGTCGCGTGCCTATGCCAAGCGCATCCCTGCCGCCTGGTTGCGTGGTGAGAACAGGGACTGGGGCAGCCGCTTGATTGACCAGGCAGCACCTGGGTGGTCACAGTTCTTTGCTGAATCCGTGATCGCACCTTTGTGGGAAAAGGGGTATCGCAGCTTTTTCCTCGATACCCTGGATTCCTATCACTTGTTTGCCAAGACCGCTGAGGAGAAATCCCGTCAGGAAGCGGGGCTGGTGGCACTCGTGAAGGAAGTCAAGCGTCGTTACCCTCAGGCCAAGCTGATTTTCAACCGTGGCTTCGAGATTCTGGAGCAGACGCGGGGCGACGTGGCGATGATCGCGGCGGAATCCCTGTTTCAGGGCTACGACGCCGGTCGAGCTGTTTACCGCAAAGTGCCTCTAGACGATCAGACATGGCTGCGTGCACAACTCAAGCGGGCCCGTGACGAATACGGCCTGCCCGGCATCGTCATCGACTATGTACCGCCGGCACAAAGAGAGCTGGCAAGAGAGACGGCACGGCGCATCGAAGCGCAAGGCTTCATTCCCTGGGTCGCCACGCCAGACCTGGCCAGCCTGGGCGTGGGCTTGGTCGAAGTGATGCCCCGGCGCATCCTGGTCGTCCATAGTCCCTTGGCCAGTGAATATGCGTTGCGTGCGACGGATGCCGTGCGTTACGCCACGATGCCGCTCAATTACCTCGGTTATGTGGTGGAGTACGTCGATACCCAGTCTCTGCCAGAGGGCGGACTGGCCGGGCGCTATGCCGGTGTGGTGCTCTGGCTGGAGGCTCCGGGCACAGCCCGTGAGCGGACGAAACTAGCCACATGGTTAGCACAGCGTGTCGATGAAGGCGTACCGGTGGCCCTGGTCAACGAAATCGGCCCCATGCTGGAGTCGCCATTGAAGGACAAGCTGGGGGTGGATGTGCCAACCACGCCGGATCAAGCAGGTCCCGTCAGCATTGCCGTGCAATCCCCAATGGTTGGTTTGGAGCGTCAGCCACGACCCCATCCAAGCGAGTTTCAGGCGCTGACGATCCAACAAGGCCAGCCTTTGCTGACCTTGACCAAGGGCGCGGCAAAACAGGTGGCCGCAGCGATCACGCCCTGGGGGGGCTATGTCATGGCCCCTTATGCGACGGTGACGCTGTCCAGTGGGGAGCAGAACCGTTGGGTGATTGATCCCTTCGTTTTTTTCCGTGCGTCTTTGCGTCTGCCGCTCATGCCGGTGCCGGATGTGACGACTGAAAGCGGGCGGCGGATGCTGATGGTGCACATGGATGGCGATGGCTTTGTCAGTCGTTCGGAATTGCCGGGCAAACCCTTTGCCGGTGAAGTGGTCCGTGACCGGATCGTCCGGAAGTACCGGCTGCCGATGACCCTGTCGGTGATCGAAGCCGAGTTGTCGCCGCAAGGCCTGTACCCCCAGCTGTCAGTGCAGATGGAGGCGGTAGCCAAGGAGATCTTCAGCGAGCCGCATGTGGAGATCGCCTCGCACAGCTACTCGCACCCATTCAATTGGCGCATGGCCAACCGCAAGGACGCTGCTGAAGGCTACCACCTGAACATACCGGGCTACCAGTACGACCTGCAGCGTGAGATCGAGGGCTCTGTCCACTATGTCCAGAGCCGTTTGGCACCAGCGGACAAGAACGTGGCGATGTTCTTCTGGACGGGGGATTGCATACCGGGGCGCGATGCGCTGGCCTGGACGCAAAAAGTGGGTGTGCTGAACATGAATGGCGGCGATACGCTGGCCACGCGTTCCAACCCCACCCTGACCTCGGTCGAAGGGCTTGGCATCGAGCGCAATGGGCTGTTCCAGGTTTTTGCGCCCAACCAGAACGAGAACGTCTACACCAACAACTGGACCGGGCCGTTTTACGGCTTTGAACGTGTCCTGGAAACGTTCGAATTCACAGAAAAACCGAGGCGACTCAAACCGGTCGATGTTTATTTTCATAGCTATCTGGTAACCAAGCCGGCGGGACTCAAATCACTGGACAAGGTGTTCGACTGGGTTCTGGCGCAGGAATTGACACCGGTCTTCGCGTCGGACTATGCGCGCAAGGTCGAGTCTTTTCGCCGCATGGCGGTTGCCAAGACGGCGAATGGATGGCGTATCCGCGGCGGCGGGAATTTGCGCACCGTGCGCCTCCCGTCGGTGCTGGGCCAGCCCGACCTGCAGGCAAGCCAGTCCGTGGCCGGTTTCAACCAGCATGAAGGCGAGACCTATGTGCATTTGTCAGCGCCTTCTGCCGAGTTGCTTGTCTCGCCGCAGCCTGTGAACAGTGTGAGATTGGTCTCGGCCAATGCAGCTGTGGAGTCAGCGGAGCGCACGGAGGGGGGCTTTCGCTGGAACCTGGCCGGACACGTTCCTTTACGCGTGACCTTGGCCAATGCGGAGCGCTGTCGCGTCCGGGCCGGCGGACGCGACCTCGTGCCGGTGCGCGGCCGAGATGGCCAATTCCATTACCAACTGAATACCCATGCTGCCAGACCGCTCGAAGCGATATGCCGGAATTGACGAGGAGCCGCCGCGGCTCAAGCTCGTCAATCACTGGCAACTGCTCTTGGCGGCCATCTTGATGGTCGGGCTGCTGCGTGCCATCTTCCCGCAAAAGGCCTTGGTCGAGGAACTGTATGGCCGCGAAAAGCTGGATGAGCTGACACTGTCCTATATCGAAAACCTGCACCGAACGCAGCCTAACAATGCCGACCTGACGATTCTGCTTGCGAGAGCCCAGCAAGAACAGCTGGATCTGGCGGCGCTGGAGCGCTTGCTCAATCCGATACTCCAGTCGGGTCGCGATGACGCGCGTCAGCGTTCCGAGGCCCGGTTGCTGCTGCTTCGAAGTTATGAGCGCATTCTGGCCAGCAGCTTGCCCGGTCCCGATCGGGCAACATGGGAGCGTCGTTTGACGGGATTCCTGCGCGAGTCCAGCGAAGACGAGATCCTGCCGCAACTGGCCGGCGAATTTGCGGCCGAGGCCTTCAACCTGGGCTTGACGAACCTGGGACTCAGGTTTCTTCGGCGCATTTCGCAGCAGGATCCCAGCACGGCACTGGCAGATCACGCGCATGCTGAATTGGCCCAAGGGCACCACGCGCTCGCAGCCGAATACTTCATGCTGGCCAGGCATCAGACCGAGGACAGGGATCTTGCACGCGCATATTTCCGTCGTGGGGTTTCCGCGCTCATGGCAGCGAGCCGTTTTCAGCAGGCCATGGAACTGGTGGACCGAAACCTGGGTGACTTGGCCGACGACAGGGATACCCTGAATTTCCTGACACGGACCGCGTTGGCTGCCGGTGAGCCTGGGCGTGCGGCCCGTTACGCACAGCAGCTGGTTTTTTCGGAGAAGCCCGCGACAGGAGCGGCACAGTGAATCGCGGGCTAGCGTTGGCATGGTTGATGGCTGTAGCCGAGCTTGGGATGGCCAACGATGCGGCGTGGCCCCCTGCCAGTTCGCCGGCCGAGGCCATGCCGGGGAAAACGCCCTCCGGGCCACGGGTCACACCGGCACTGGACCAGGCCTCGGTGAAGCTGCGGCCTTTCAACCAGGATGACTACGACCTGGCGTTCACGGCTTTTATGGGCGGTGGCGATCTCAACCGAGCCTATCTTTTGGCGAGCAAGGCTGTGCAGAGTGTGCCCGCGGATCTTGAGTGGCGCCGGCGACTTGCGCGCGTATCCGAGTGGGTCGGCAAACCATTGGTGGCCTGGGAGAGCTGGGTGTATCTGTTCCAGCAGGGTGAGCGATCCGATGAGGTGATCAATGGTGTCGTGAGATTGGCCCCTTACGTGGGGCAGCCGGATGTCGCGATCGCGGCGTGGGAATATCGCGCCGCGAGTACCTCGCTCAGTGAAGCCCAATGGGCAGACATTCGTTTCCTGTACGAAGCCGTCGGCAAACCCCAGCAGGGGCGCCGGTTCTTTGAGGCGCAATATCAGAAACGGCACGACGGGCGGCTGCTTGAGCATGCTGCCGCGCTGGCAGAGAACGCGGGCGAAGATGACAAGGCGTTGCAGCTGTACCTTGACCGTGTGCGACTCAAGCCGTTCTCGACCGAATCAACGCTGCGTGCCGCTTTGTTGTTGTTGCGCCGTGACCGGGAGCGAGAAGCCTTTGCCTTGTTGTTGGCGCACAGCCAGGAGGTGCCGGAAGATGCCAAGGAGGCCGAGGAGGTGGAAGAGTTCTGGCGTCTGCTTGGCAACACGGCGTGGGAATTGATGGAGAACGATGCGGCCGAAATGGCCTATCGGCGTTACGTGCCCAGTCCGTCCGCAACGGCAGGGGATTGGGGGCGGCTGATTTATCTGGTTCGTCAACGGCATCCAGGCGTTGCGGCAGATCTGTCCTTTGAGGCCTATCGCCGCTACGGGAGCGTTGAGCACCTGTTGCAGGCCTTGGGTATCTTTGCAGAAGCCTCGGATGCCAAGGGTGAGGCGCGGCTCTACCAGCAACTCAAGGCGCAGGAGCTGCAAGGGCTTGAGCAGGATGCGCGTTTTCTGGTTCTGCGTGCCCAGTATTTCCAGCGCGTGGCCGAGCCCGAGAAATCCTGGGGGGACTATCGACGGGCTTTGGCCATCAACCCGTTCGACCCGCAAGTCGCAACACCCGCCCTGTGGTTCCTGATTGACGCCGGACGCAGGAAGGAGCTGGAGGCCCTCTTGGGTGTTCTGCGGGCGACAGCCCACAAGGAAGCCGCGTACTGGCTGCCTTTTGCTGCGGCCAATCTGGTACTTGATCAGCCGCAGAAAGCACTGGTCTGGTACCGCAAGGAAGTGCGGCGCAATCCGGACGACGTCTTGCTGCTGCTCAATTACGCCGAGGTGTTGCAGCGTGTGCAGCAAGCCGGCATGGCTGCACGTGTGCGCCAGCATGCGTGGTTGCGTCTGCGGGAGAGGCAGGTGGCCCTCGACGCATCTGACAAACAGCCGGAGCTCCTGGCCTTGACACAGCTGGCGCTGCTGAATCGGCCGGGTGATCCGTCGCTGGCCCTGGTGCGCCAGGTTGCGGGTCGCTTGCGTGGGGTGCCGGTGGCGCAAGAGGACGTTACGCAGACGCGTGACCTGATTCTGGGCTGGGCGGTCGCGACGGAGCAGCAGGCCAACGCCCGCCAATGGTTATGGCTGAACTACGCCCGCCAAGCAGGCCAGCCCGGACGTACACCGCCGCTGTCGCTGCAAAGCCAAATGGCTTTGCAAGCCGGTGATGTCCAGGCCATGAAAAGCTTGCTGGCGGACCACGCAGAGCGCCTGTCGCTCAGCAGCCGTTATGACATGGCAGCGGCGCTGGGCGACCACGCACAGGCCGAAAGCGCTGCGTTTGCCGCAATGCAGGGGAATGACGATGACGCGGACATGCATGAGCGTTACCGCCAGCAGGTTCCTCTGCGTGCCAATTACCTGCAGTTCAGGTACGCCAAGAACCAGTACGGCGACCTGGATGTGCGCAGTCGCCAGATGGAGGCGCGCATTGCCCTGGGTGTCGGGCGGCAGTTGCTGCTGGGGTGGGCGGAAAATTCACAGGGCAGTGCCGAGCCGGTACTTGCGTCCTACGTACCAAGATCAGAGCGGCTGACGAGCCTGGGCATGCGCTGGCAGCGGGAACAGGGAGAGACGCAAGTCAATGTCTTCCAGCGGGATGAGCGTGACAAGAACACCGGTCTGCGCTTTGCGCAGACCGGTGCCTGGGGCCGTCGGCTGACACTGGATGGCACGTTGGGCTGGCGCATCGATTCGAGCGATAGCCTGCCGCTGCGTGTTGCCGGGTCGGAGGATCAGGTGCAGCTGGGCTTCAATTACGTCTTGAGCCGGCGCGAGTATGTGCGCATGACGACACGCATGGCGCGGTACTACACGCAGTCGGGCGACAGCCTGGGGGCGGGGCGTGTCCACGAATTTGAAGCCGGGCACCGGATCAGGACGGAATACCCCGACTTCCGTGTGCGCCTCTTTGCCACGCAGCAAAGCTATACCTACGATGACGACGTGGGCGACCGCACGCGGGAACTGTCCCCGGACGTGCGTGCTGCCGCAGCGGCGGGGACGATCGATCCGATGAAGTATTTCCTGCCGCAGGGCAGCACGACGTGGGGGGCTTGCCTGGGGGTGGGCGAGAACCGCGCCGGACAGAGCGTCCAGGAGGTCTATTCCCGGGCTTTCAAGCCGTTTTTCGAGACCTGCTCAACCAGCAACAGCCTCAATGGGGGCGGCTATACGGGCGTGCTCGGCATCGCCGGAACGGTCACGGGCGAAGATCACTTGTCTTTGCGGATCGAACAAAGCAGTGGTGGATCAGGAACGGGTGTCTTGACGCGGGTTCTTGCTCTTCGGTACCGACATTATTTTTGATAGAAGGATGGATATGAACATCAACAGACGTTCTTTGCTCGTACTCGCAGCGCTGGCCATGGCGGGGTGTTCCACGCTCAGTTCGGTGTCGTCCGGGACTGTGCTGGCGCGCGACCAGAAATGGGTCCTGCTGCCGATGGTGAATCACACCGACACGCCGCAGGCAGGGCTGGCGGCAGAGTCCATCGCAGAGCATGTGCTGCGTTTGCGAGGCATTGACAACCTGGTTCGCTATCCCGCGACCTTGTCGCGCGACAGCCTGTTCGAGCCGGCGGAGCGCCGCGTCGTGGAAGAGGCCCAGAAATGGGCGCGTGAACAGGGTGCGCGCTATGGGTTAACGGGCGTGGTGGAGGAGTGGCGCTACAAGGTCGGCATCGATGGCGAGCCGGCCGTGGGCCTGACCTTGCAGGTGATCGATCTCGCAGATGGCCGGGTGGTCTGGAGTGCTTCAGGCGCCAGGAGCGGCTGGAGCCGGGAGCCCTTGTCGGGTGTGGCCAATCAGTTGCTGAATGAAATGATGGCCAAGCTCCCGTTGCACGCAGCAGCGGCTGCACCTTAACGGGTAAACATGACGGCTCATTTTCTGAAATCGGTCTGGCAGCGTTTGCGCCCGGGACAGTCGCGCGTGTCCGGGGAGGGTGAGTCGCGCGGCCAATGGCTGGAGGCGATTGTGATCCCGTTGGTGTTCATGGGACTGGCGTGGTCGCTGAAGCCGCAAGACCCATTCCTGCTGGGCTCGGTGTTTCCCTGGCTATGGTTCGCTCCCGTGCTGGCTGCGCTGCGCTACGGGGTTGCGCCAGGCTTGGTGAGCGGGTGTGTTCTTCTCGGGGCGTGGCTGATCGCACATGTTGCCGGCCTGGCGGCCGTGGCGCGGACTGACTTTCCCAAAGACTATTTTTTTGGCGGAGGCTTGCTCGTTCTGCTGTGTGGGAAATTCAGTGATGTCTGGCGCGATCGTTATCAGCGCATGGATGAGGCCAATCTGTATGTGACCGAGCGGCTGTCGCGTCTGACCAAGCGCCATCTGTTGCTCAATCTGTCGCATGACCGGTTGGAGCAGGAAATGCTGGCGCGTCCCGGCTCGCTTCGTGATGCGCTGACAAGCCTGCGCGACCTCGTCTTGAAAAGCGCGCGTACCGAAGGCGCCTTGCCTGGGGTGGAGGCCTTGCTCAATTTGCTCGAGCAGTACACCAAGATTGAATCGGCGGCCATCTACTCAGCCGCAGAGCGGGATGGTCAACTGATCCTGGGGGCGGTGGCGGGCTCGCTGGGTGAGCCGCAGGCGCTTGAGCCGGACGATGTGTTGCTTCGGATGGCGATTGAAGAGCGCAAGCTGGTGCACATCGCACAGGAAGAGGTGTCGTTTGAGCGTCCCTCCAGGCAGCTGGCCGTGGTGCCGCTGATCGCCAGCGATGACAGCCTGATCGGGATTCTGGCGGTTTCCAAAATGCCGTTCTTCTCGCTCAATGCCGAGAATTTGCAGATGATGTCGGTGATGCTGGCTTACTACGCTGACCACCTACTCAATGCCCCCGATATTGCGCTGTGCCGAAAGGCTTTGCCGGGCATCCCCGAGGCCTATGCCGAGGAGCTGGCACGCATGCTGCGCATGTACAAGAAGGCTGACATCAACAGCCAGATCGTGGTCATGACTTTTGCAGGTTCGGCGAAAGAGAACATTCCGACGCAACTTCTGCACATCAAGCGAGGCCTGGATCTTTATTGGCAAATGCAGGTGGGCGAGAACCCCGTCATTGCGGTCCTGATGCCATTTGCCTCACCCTCAGGGCTGGAGGGGTTTTTGCATCGTATCAATGGCTGGCTCAAGGTCCGATTTGGCGGCGATTTCGATTCCCTACAGATCAACCTGAGAAGCATCGACTTTGAGCGGGAGGACCCGCTGAAGGTCTTGTCGGAGATCATTCAGTCATGAGGCTCGTCGACTGGGGCGTGGTGGTGGTGGGCGTTGTGCTGGATGCGGCCATCCTGGTCAGCCCCCTGCCGCTGTCGACCACCACCGAGGCCTTTGTCGGCATGTGGGCGCTGCATGCGGTGTGCTGCGCCGTTCTGGCCAGCAGCACATTGCGCCTGTTGCCCGCGCGATACCTGCAACGCCCGGTCTGGACCTGGCTGATGATGTTTGATTTTGCTTTCATCGCGCCGGTTCTTGGCCCGATTGGCATTCTGCTGGTGGCTCGTGCCACCGCACATCGCCAGCCTGAACAACTGGTGTATGCCAAACCCCAGGCGCTCGGCCTGCCCGTATACGATGTTCGAACGCAGGACCCACAGCGGGCGGGGCAGGGGGCTATCCGTTCGCGCCTGGGCGCCAGTGTGCCAGCCGGCATCCGCATGCAGTCCCTGCTGACCCTGCAAGCGGTACCCAGTCGCGTGGCCAACCCGATTCGGGAAGAGCTGCTGGGGGATGCCGCCGATGATGTGCGGCTGGTGGCATTCGGGATGTTGGATGCCGAAGAGAAGCAGCTGTCCAAGCATATCCATCGCGAACAGATGAATCTGCAGATGGATCTGTCGGTGCGAACCCGATTCGATTGCTTGGTTCATCTGGCGGAACTGCATTGGGAACTGATTTATTCAGGCTTGGTGCAGGGAGAATTGCGCAAACATATCCTGGGAGAAGCCCGGGGCTACATCGATGCGGCGCTGGCGCTTGACGCCGAGCATGAGAGTGGCCACCTGTTCTTGAAAGGAAAGATCCTGCTGGCCCAAGGCGAAGATGAACAAGCCGAACGGGCCTTCATCGAGGCGCTGAAGCTCGGCCACTCGGAAGTTTCCGTGATCCCCTTCCTGGCCGAGCTCGCATTCCGGCGCCGCGAATTCGGGCAGGTGAAGGCTTATATGCAGCACCTGTTTGCGCATCACGCAGCGTCGCGTGTCATGCCTATCGTTGCCTTCTGGAACGCCAGCGGCAGCACCCACCCCATCCATTCTCAACGTGCTCTCAACCACCTCTGAACCTTCGTTCCCGCGTGCTGACAACGTGGATGTGCTTCTGTTGCTGGAAGGGACGTTTCCCTTCGTGGCTGGGGGCGTGTCGAGCTGGGTGAACCAGATCATCCGGGGCAACCCGAACATCCGATTCGGCGCCATCTTCATCGGCGCTCGGCGCGAGGATTACGGTCCCTTGCGGTATGCCCTTCCGGACAATCTGGTGCATCTCGACGTTGTCTATCTCTGGGAGGCGAAGCCGCCCGCCCGGTCTCGCCCGGCACCGGTTCGTGCCGATGCGAACGCCATGTCAAAGGTCCGCGAGCTGCATGAGATGCTGCATCAAGACATCCAGCAGCCGGATTGCCTGCGACTTTTCGGCTCGCTGCTGGACGAGGCGCATCCAGACGGCAAGCTGAAACAGGAGGCCTTCTTGCACAGCGAGGCGGCCTGGGAGCAGATCAAGGCGGGCTACCGTCGCTACAGCACGGACCCGTCATTTGTGGACTACTTCTGGACCATCCGGACCATCCATGCCCCGATGTGGCCCTTGCGCGAGGTTGCGCAGCGTTGCCCGACAGCGCGCATCTATCACTCGGTGTCGACGGGCTATGCGGGTACCTTGGCCCTTTTGCTCAAGCACCGCAATCCCCGTCCCTTTATCTTGAGCGAGCACGGCATCTACGTCAAGGAACGCAAGATCGACCTGTATCAGGCCAACTGGCTGAAAGACAACCGCTCGGTTTTCGAACGGGATCCGTCCCAGGTCAGCTACTTCCGGCTACTCTGGATTCGCTTCTTTGAACATCTGGGTTATCTGACTTACCAGGCCGCGGACCATATTGTCGCCCTCTATGAGGCCAACCGGCAACGCCAGTTGGCAGATGGCGCACCGCCAGAGCGCACGCGCAACATCCCGAACGGGATTGATGTCGCCTATTTCGCGCCAATCCGGCAGCTGCGCCCGGCTTCACCGCCGCCCGTGCTGTGCCTGATCGGGCGTGTGGTTCCGATCAAGGACATCAAAACCTTCATCCGTTCCATGCGCACGGTCGTGACGCATCTGCCGCAGGCACAAGCCTGGATCGCCGGGCCCGAGGATGAAGACCCCGACTATGCACAGGAGTGTCGTGATCTGGTGCGGCGCCTCGGGCTGGAAGAGCACGTGAAGTTTCTCGGTTTCCAGAAACTGGCCGCGCTGCTGCCAAAGATCGGGCTGGTGGTGCTCAGCTCGATCAGCGAGGCTTTGCCCTTGGTGGTGCTCGAGGGTTATGCCGCCGGGGTGCCGGCGGTCACCACCGATGTCGGGTCGTGCCGACAACTGGTCGACGGGCTGCCGGGGGAGGATGCGGCCATCGGCCCTTCCGGCCGTGTGGTTCGTATTGCCGATCCGGAAGCACTGGCAGAGGCGGCGCTGGAATTGCTCACCGATCCGCAGGCCTGGCAGCAGGCCAGTGTGGCCGCGATCAAGCGTGTGGAGACATATTACCAGCAGCAGCAGATGTTCGACAGTTATCACGAGCTCTATGCGCAAGGACTGGCATGGCAGGCATAGGGTTCGAACTCCGGAAGCTGCTCAACAAGCGCTCATACGCCGGCGTGTTGCAGGCCTATGCCTATGCCGGCCTGATCAGCTCCGGCCCCATGGTGCTCTCGATTGTCGGCATGGTGCTGATCGGTGTGTTGAGTTTCGGGGTGGTGATCCCGCACATGCTGATCTCGCAATTCCAGATCACGGTGACGTACATCTACTTCAGTTCCTTGATCCTGACGGGCCCGGTGCAACTGAGTTTTACCCGCTTTATTTCCGACCGCTTGTACGTCAAGGACGAGGCGGCGGTCTTGCCCAATTTCAATGGGCTGCTGTTTGCGGCCATGAATGTGAGCATTCTGCTGGCCTTGCCGGTGGCCCTGTTCGGGCTGGAAGGGCAGAGCGCCATGTATCGGCTGCTGTTCGTGATGGGGCTGGCTATCATGTCGGGCATCTGGATTTCTGCCGTCTTCCTCTCGGGCATGAAACAGTACAAGGCCATTCTGCTGATCTTTGTGCTCGGTTACAGTGCGACCCCTGTGCTGGCGTTGGTTTTCATGCATGTCTTCGGCATGGAAGGTTTGCTGCTCGGATTCGTCGCGGGTCACTTCCTGTTGCTGGCCGGCATGATCTGGCTGATCTACCGGAATTACGCGTCCGATCGCTTCATGGCCTTCGACATCTGGAAGCCCGGCGCCATGTACCGGAGTCTGATGCTGACGGGCTTGTTTTTCAATCTGGGATTGTGGGTCGACAAGCTGATGTTCTGGTACTACCCGGGGACGGGGCAGTCGGTGGTGGGGCCGCTCCACGCATCGGTCATCTACGATTTCCCGATTTTCCTGGCCTACCTCACTGTGATCCCGGGCATGGCGGTGTTTCTGGTCCGCATCGAGACCGACTTCGTGGAGTACTGCACCAAGTTCTATGAGGCGGCCGGTGGCGGGGCAACGCTGGACTACATCATGCGCATGCGCAATCAGATGGTCTACTACGTCCGACAAGGCCTGCTCGATATTGCCAAGATCCAGGCCATCACGGCCTTGGTGACCTTCGTGTTGGGGGAGCAGTTACTGCGTTGGCTCGGGATCTCGACCCTGTACCTGCCCTTGCTGTTCGTTGACGTGGTCGGCGCCGGGCTGCAGGTGGTCATGCTGGGCATCCTCAATGTGCTGTTCTATCTGGATCAGCGCCGGATCGTGGTCTGGCTCACCGGCCTCCTGCTGGTTTGCAATGCCAGCTTCAGTGCGCTGTCGATTTACCTGGGGGCGGCGTGGTTCGGTTACGGTTTCGCCGTGGCCATGCTGGTCACGGTGCTGGTCGGCATCTGGGTGCTGAACCGGCGCCTGGAAGCCTTGGAATTCGAAACCTACATGCTGCAGTGAGCCGGGTCGGCGTGCTCTCAGCGCGGCTGGCGGGTGTCGAATTCGGCGCAATAGTCTTTTGCAACAGGCGGGCGTGCGGGCCAGATGAGGTCGAAGCGGCCAGCGGGCGGTAAAGCGCCGCCTTCCTGCGTATCAGGACCCAGGACGACGGCTTGGATGTGCAGGGATGAAGGCAGGTGTTGCGGCACGCCCAGCTGGCGGTCCACATGGCCGTGGCCGGCCAGCAGCAGTACCGTTCGCCCCGGCTGCGCCGCCGCACGCAGGGTTTGCGCCATGGCCAGGTCGCGTGCAATCTGCACCCGCGTCATGGGGGTGATCTGATTCTCCGGCAGCATCCTGCAGTGGCCCAGGCGGATGGCCTGCTGTTGCGCCTTGAGCACCGGGCCAGGCAGCAAGGTGTCGAGTTGCGGGTCGGCCATGCGTGCGCGTATCTGGGCGCGCGGCAGGTTGGCACCGAGTACCGGCACGCCGGCGCGTACGGCGGCCATCACCGCCGGGGCGTATGTGTGCCAGGGCCAGGTGGTCTCGTTCCATTGCAAGGCGTTGCGGACCTGGGTCTCGCTGGCGTCGGTCGGCAGGCCGCGCGTATCAGAACCCTGCTCGGCCATTTCCAGCGCCAGTGCGGCCAGCTGCCCCCGTGCGGCCAGGGCCTGTACCAGATCCCGCTGCACCCGTTGGTGGTCGGGCGCATCGTGCTGTTCGCCCAGCAAGATCGCATCGGCCGGCAACAAGGTGGCCAAGCGCTGATCGGTGTCCACGTCGACGCGACTGGCGCAACCGATGGCCAGCACAGCACAAGCCAGCAGGGTGAAGAGTTGAAGCGTGGCACGGTGGGGCATCGGGCGATACTACGGGCAATTCCCAAGGTTTTCATGCGTTCGAATTTTTTCTTGAGGACAGTCCTCACCCTGTTGCTCGCGCTGCTGGCAGCTCTCTTGTGTGTCTGGCTGAACACGCCCCTGCCCTGGATGATCGGCCCCCTGCTGGCCACCGCCGTGGCGTCCATCCTGCGCATGCCCACCGCCAGCTGGACGCCGGTGCGCAATGCCGGGCAAGCCACCATCGGTGTGGCGCTCGGTCTCTACTTCACGCCGCAGGTCACGGCCTTGGTGCTCAGCCTGTGGTGGGCCATCGGGCTGGGCATCGTCTGGGCATTGGGCTTGGGGGCGTTGTTCAGCGCCTGGCTGCAGCGCCTGCATGCCCACCGCCTGCCCGGGCTGAACCGGGCCACCACCTGGTTTGCCGGTGCCATTGGCGCAGCGTCCGAGATGACGTTGCTGGCCGAGCGTGCCCATGGCCGCGCCGATCTGGTCGCGGCGGCGCACAGCATGCGGCTGCTGATCGTGACGGTGCTGATTCCCTTCGGCATGCAGTTCAGCGGCTTGCACGGGCTGGACCTGCTGGCTGCCGGCACGGCACGCGAGGTGCACTGGGATGGCCTGCTGCTGCTCGGCGTGGCGGCTGCCGCCGGCGCCTGGGTGATGCAGCGGCTGGACCGCGCCAACCCCTGGTTCATGGGGGCGTTGCTGGTGGCCATGGCGCTGACCATGGCGGGGATCGAGTTGTCAGCGTTGCCCAAAGCCTTGTCGAATGCGGCGCAGCTGGTGATTGGTGTCAGCCTGGGGGTGCGCTTCACGCCGGCGTTCGTGCACACAGCGCCGCGCTGGTTGGCCTCGGTGGCCATAGGGACGCTGGTGATGGTGCTGTTGTGCGCCGGTTTTGCCTGGGTGTTGGCGCTGGCCACAGGCCTGCATCCGGCCACGCTGATTCTGGCGACGTCACCCGGTGGCATTGCCGAGATGTCGATCACGGCCAAGGTGTTGCAACTGGGGGCGCCGGTGGTGACGGCGTTTCAGGTTTGTCGCCTGGTGGCCGTGCTGTTGCTGCTGGAGCCCCTGTACCGCTGGCGTTACCAGCGCGCGGGCGAGTGAGCAGCGCGTCGACTTGTCTCGACGCGGTGGGCTCAGTGGATGGTCAGCGGCGTCTGGGCCAGTTCGGCGTACTGCGCCAGCGTGTCTTCCACTTCTTCTTCGGTGGGGGCGTTGACTTGCCAAGCCGCAATGCGCTGCTGGAACAACTCGGCCCAAGAGCCGTCAAGGTAGAGCTCCTTGCCGGAGCGTTTGTCCACGATCTCAAAGCCGTGGCGCAGCAACACCGGCCGCTCGGCAGGAGCATCGCTGTCGCCCAGCGAGGTCAGCGCTTCATCGGGCTCGATGGCCGCCAGGTGCGTGACCGAGAAAGTGTCCGAGTCGTAAAGCGTGTGCATGTATGTGGTTCCTCCCAACGTCCTGAATCCCAGATGGATGCCCCTCTGGCAATTTCAAGGGCACACACAGCGTACCACCAATGCGGGTCGCTGTTGTTGTCTCAGGGCGGGCCGCTGCTGCGCCATTGCTGGTCGATGAAGTCGCCGTTGTCCTGGGTCAGCTTGATGCGCACCGGCAGGTAGCCCAGGGTCGGCGCCAGCCAGAGTTCGACCGTCAGTTCGTGAGGCTGGCGGGGCGCGCGCGTGAGCTTGAGCGTGTCCTGTTCCCCGCCCGGCAGCTTGAGCTGCTCCTCGCCATCGACGACAAAACGCCAGTTGTCGGACTCGCGCGGGCCCACGGCCTGCATTTCGATGGCCGTACCGCGCGGGTAGCGCTGCGGCTCGGCGGCAATCAGACTGGCGATCTGCACGAAGATGCTCAACTGGTCCTGCGCACCGGGCTGCAGCGTGGCCTCAGGCGTGTTGGCGCTGAAGATGACCTTGCCCTTGTCGTACTCGAAATGCGCTGCTACCTCGCTGCGTACCTTGTCACCGAAGCGTTTTGGCCGCAGCCCCTCGGGCGTGAGCTGGCCGCGGCTGGTCTGCCGGCGCGAGCCGAGCAGAAAGGCGCTGATCTCCAGCTGCGCCTCATAGGCTTCACCGTCATGTGCCCACAACAGTTCGGCCTTGGCGGTATAGGGAAACGAGCGGACCTCGCCATAGAGCTGGTACTGGATGCGCAGCGAACCGGGTACGGCGGTGGCCGGTGAGCGTGTCTCGGCGGCCGGCGTTGCCGCAGGGGGCTCAGCCTCGGGTGGGACGGTCGGTGTGTTTTCCGTCGCTACAGGAGGTGATTCATTTGCTATGGAATTAGTAGCGTCTGGCGCATATTCAGTGGGGGCAATAGGCGGATTTGGCTCATAAGCCGGCGGCGGAGCTGGCCGTGGCCGGGCCGGCTTGGGTTGCGGTGCAACAGCTTGCGGTAACGGTTCGGGCTGTACGGGCGGTGCCGCGACGGTGCGTGTGATCAAGGGGCGGCTGAGGGGCTGCTCGGCTGGCAGACTATCAAAGTGCATGCCGCCCAGCAGGAGCAGGTGGGCGGCCAGCATGGCGGCGCTGAGCAGCAACAGCGGCCGCCAAGGGGCTGCGGACGTGCCGCTGCGGGAGGACAGAACCAGGCGGCTCAAGTCCGGTGCCCCAGTTCGGCGGACAGTTGTCGTGCCGCCGTCTGTAGCGGCGTGGCCACCGAGCCGTCCCAGGTCGTGTCGAAACTGGCAACCGAGCCCATGGCCACCATGCCCAGCACCAGATGGCCGTCGAAGTCGAACACCGGTGCGCAAAAGCCGGCCACACCGGGCAGCAGCGAGTCCACCGCGCGTGCCAAGCCGTGTTCACGCACCTGGCGCAGCATGAAGTTCAGATCGGTCTGGTTGCGTGGCAGGTCGGTGCGGCCGAGCTGGCGGGCGCGCGCCATTTCCTCGCGCAGCAACGGGGCAATCGCCTCGCGTGACACGTAGGCCGCAAAACAGCGGCCGGTGGCAGACGACAACAGCGGCATGACGTCACCCAGCCGCAGGTTGACAGTGACGGACTGGGGTGACTCTTCCCAGTGCACGATGGTCGGGCCGAAGTTGCCCCAGACGGCAAGCGCCAGTGTGTGGCCGATGCGCTCCATCAACGCTGGCATGCGTTCGCGCGCCAGCTTGATGGCATCGAGCCGGGTGATGGCGGCCAGGCCGAGCTTGAGTGCCGCTGGCCCCAAGTCGTAGCGCGTGCTGCCGTCCTGGCTGACCAGGCCCAGACGCTGGAAGCTCACCAGGTAGCGGTGCGCCTTGGCCGCGCTCATGCCGGCGGCGGCGGCCAGATCGCGCAGCATCAGCGGGCCGGGCGCGCGCGCCAGCGCGTCGAGCAGGGTGAACCCGACCTCGACCGACTGGATGCCTGCGCGTGTCTTCTCCATGGTGTAATTAGTGAAACGAACGTCGTTTCGATGGGTTCAACGAGTTTAGCAATACGGAATCAGAGATTTTTGCCCCATGAAGCTTGCCACCTACAAAGACGGCTCACGTGACGGACAACTGGTGGTCGTTTCGCGCGACCTGAGCACCGCGCATTATGCGACCGGCATCGCCAACCACCTGCAACAGGTGCTGGACGACTGGAACTTCCTGTCGCCGCAGCTGCAGGACCTGTACGACGCGCTCAACCAGGGCAAGGCGCGCCACGCCTTCCCGTTCGACCCGCACATGTGCATGGCGCCGCTGCCGCGTGCCTACCAGTGGGCCGACGGCTCGGCCTACATCAACCACGTGGAGCTGGTTCGTCTGGCGCGCAACTCGGAAGTGCCGGCCAACTACTACACCGAGCCGCTGATGTACCAGGGCGGCAGCGACGACTTCCTCGGGCCGCGCGACGACGTGGTGTGCGTGAGCGAGGCGCACGGCATCGACTTCGAAGCCGAGGTCGCTGTCGTCACTGGTGACGTGCCGATGGGCAGCACGCCGGAACAGGCGCTCGACGGCATCCGCCTGGTGATGCTGGCCAACGACGTCAGCCTGCGCCACCTGATTCCGGATGAGTTGGCCAAGGGCTTCGGCTTTTTCCAGAGCAAGCCGGCCACGGCCTTCAGCCCGGTGGCCGTCACGCTGGACGAATTCGGTGAGGTCTGGAACCAGGGCCGTCTGGGCCTGACCATCCAGAGCGCCTGGAACGGCCGCACGGTGGGTATGTGTGATGCCGGCGAGGAGATGACCTTCCATTTCGGCCAGCTCATCGCCCACATCTGCAAGACACGCAATGTGCGCGCCGGCAGCATCGTCGGCTCGGGCACGGTCAGCAACCGCGCCACCGAGGTCAAGGGCAAGAAGGAATGGACCAAGGGCTACAGCTGCATTGCCGAGAAACGCGCCATCGAAACCATCCAGGACGGCAAGCCCAGTACCGACTACATGAAGTTCGGCGACACCATCCGCATCGAGATGAAGGGGCGTGACGGCCAATCCGTTTTTGGCGCCATTGAGCAGAAGATCGTGCCGCTGGCGACGTAAGACATCAGCCGTGTGAAAAGAAAAGGGCGGCCCGGGGCCGCCCTTTTTTCGTCAAGCCGACAAGCGATCAGGCTTGACCGTTCATTTTGTCGTGTTTGAGGAAGTATTGCTTGGCCAGGGCGACCAGTTGGCCGTCGCTCGGGTGGTCGCTGCTGATCACGCCGATGATGGCCTTGGCAATGTCCTTGTCATGGTGCTCGCAGTGCGCCTTGAACTCGTCCTTGGCCTGGGCCGGGCCGGTCACCAGGATCTCGTGCACGCCCTTGAGCGCCGCGGCCACCGAGTGGTAATAGTCCTCGTCGCCGGCCTTGGGCGAGTGGGGCGCGTTGACGATATCGCCACGGCCGTGCAGGCCGGTTGCCTTGTGATGGCTGCGCGACTTGATCTTCTGTGCGTCGACATGCTCGCGGTCGAACATGATGACGTGGGCTTCGGAACGGTCAAGCCAGACGATGGCGTGGAATGTGGACATGGGTGTCTCCTGATCAATCGATGGGTAAATGGGGTGTGCTTCAGGCGTTCGTGGTTTTGCCGAGCTGTTCGAATTTGCCCTGGCAGGCAATGCAGCGCAGGGTTTCCGGGGCGGCATGCAGGCGAGGTGCCGGAATGTCGGCATCACAGTCGATGCAGATGCCGTAGACGCCATCTTCAATGCGCTTGAGCGCGGCATCAATGGCATCGAGCTCGGCGCTTTCGCGGGCATCAAGGGCCAGCTCCAGGTCGCGCGCGGTGGAGGCCTGGGCGCGGGAGTCTTCCGTCTGGGCTCCGAAATGGTCCGCCGAGGCCTCGGCGCGTCCCACATTGCCGCCGCGCAGGGTGGCGATCTGGGCCAGCAGGCCGGCGCGCTGTTCCAGCAGCTGTTTCTGGAAGGAGGCTGTTAGTTGTTTGTCCATGGAAATCTCCGTATCGAATGACCCCATCATGCTCGCCTTGCGCATCATCGTCTTTGACGCAAGTCAAGACCGATGTGGGGTAGCCAAATGCAGTCAGAATCTGGCACAGGCATTTTGCAACTAAATAGAACACAGGAGACCGCCTCATGGATTACAGCCGCTACCAGACCCTTCACATCACACGCCGCGGTGACACCGGCGCCGTGCTCGACATCCAGATGAAGGCCCGCAACGGCAAGCTGCCCACCGCCGACCACCATGGACACCGTGAACTGACCGAAATCTGGCGCGATGTCAGTGCCGACGACACGGTGCGCTGCGCCGTGCTGCGCGGCGAGGGGCAGGGCTTTTCCGGTGGTGGTGATCTGGCGCTGGTGCAGGACATGGCGCAGGACTTCGAGGTGCGCAGCCGCGTCTGGAAGGAAGCGCGCGACCTGGTCTACAACGTCATCAACTGCGACAAGCCGATCGTCAGCGCCATGCACGGCCCGGCGGTCGGCGCCGGTCTGGTGGCCGGCCTGCTGGCCGACATCTCGATCGCCAGCAAAGGCGCCAAGATCGTCGACGGCCACACACGTTTGGGCGTGGCGGCTGGCGACCACGCCGCCATCATCTGGCCGCTGCTGTGCGGCATGGCCAAGGCCAAGTACTACCTGATGCTGTGCGAACCGATCAGCGGCGAGGAGGCCGAGCGCATCGGCCTGGTGTCGCTGGCGGTGGATGAAGCGGAGCTGTTGCCTCGCGCCTATGACGTGGCCGACCGGTTGGCCAGTGGCAGCCAGAGTGCGATCCGCTGGACCAAGTACGCGCTCAACAACTGGCTGCGCCAGGCGGGCCCGTCCTTCGACACCTCGCTGGCGTTGGAGTTCATGGGCTTCGGCGGCCCCGATGTGCGCGAGGGGGTGGCTTCGTTGCGGGACAAACGCGCGCCGAAATTTTGAACACCCCCAGGCTGCGCGCACTGCGTGTCGCTACGCCACCCCCCTTGCAGGGGGCAACGCCAGTGGCCCGGCAGAGCCGGTTCCACGGCGTTCCTGGGTTGGGTCGCTTCATGTGCGCGTGGCCTGTCGAGCGCGGTGAATTCGTTGGGCTGTCATAATCCGACGCATGCAGACCCTGCGCCGCGCTCACTTCCTTGCACGTTTCGTGCTGGTGTGGTTCGCGCTGTCCATCGGGGTGGCGATTGCATCGCCCATCGTCAAGCCGCAGGCCATGGAGCTGATCTGCTCCGGCTCGGGGGCCATGAAGCTGCTGGTGAAAACCGACGACGGCGCCAAGGAGTTGTCCGGCCACACGCTGGACTGTCCGCTGTGCGCCACCGTCAGCGCGCCGCCGCCGGTGGTGCGCTTGTCTGTTGCTCCCCCGCAGCCGCTGGCACATGCCCTGCAGCCCATTGCGGCGGCGCACATTGCCGGCCGCACGGCCGCGCCGCTACCGGCCCGCGGGCCACCCCTCCTCTCCTGAGCTATCAAAACCGTAGCGCCTGACGCCCGTTTTTCAAGGGCCGACGGCTTGTTTTGCTTATTCTCCGGAGAGCTTCCCCATGCGGAAATCCCGCTGGCCCATGGTTTGCGCCATGGCCTGGCCCTTGGCCTTTCAGGCCGGGGCGCAAACCCCATCGCCAGGTGGCAGCCCGATGGCCGACGAGGCGCCCGTCAAGTCACTGGGCATCGTCACCATCAACAGTGGTCAGCCCACCTCCCTGCCGACGCAGATCCCCACCACCATTGAGGGCGTGGCGCGCGAGCAGATCGAGGAGACGGTCAATGCGACCGACAGCGAAGATGCCATCAAATACTTTCCCAGCCTGCTGGTACGCAAGCGCTACATCGGCGACTACAACCACGCCGTGCTGTCCAGCCGCGCCTCGGGCACTGGCAACAGCGCGCGCTCGGCGGTCTATGCCGACGGCATCCTGCTGTCCAACTACCTCGGCAACGGTGCCACCTACGCGCCGCGCTGGGGGCTGGTGACGCCGGAGGAAATCGAGCGCGTCGATGTGATGTACGGCCCGTTTTCGGCCGCCTACCCGGGCAACTCGGTCGGCGCCGTGGTGGATTACGTGACGCGCATGCCGACCCGGTTTGAAGGCCACGCCAAGGCCAGTGCCTTCACGCAGAACTTCAGCCTGTACAACACCAAGGAGACCTACAGCGGCAACCAAGCCAGTGCCTCGCTGGGCAGCCGGCACGGTGACTGGTCGTGGTGGGTGAACCTCAACCACACGGACAGCGCCGGCCAGCCGCTGGTGTTTGCCACCAAGGCGCTGACGGCCACCGGCGGTGCGGGTACCACGCCTGTCACGGGCGCCGTGCTGACGCCCAACAACTACGGCGTCAACAACTACATCCTGGGCACCAACACCCAGTACCACACGGTCCAGGACCACGCCAAGATCAAGGTGGCCTACGACCTGTCGCCGACGCTGCGCGCCAGCTACACGCTGGGCTACTGGGCCAACACCTCGGACGGCAATCCGCAAACCTATCTGCGCGATGCCGCCGGCAACCCGGTCTACTACGGCAACGTCAAGATCAACGGCCAGAACTACAACATCAACAGCGCCTTCAATGCTTCGCGCGAGAGCCTGGCGCATGTGATGCACGGCCTGTCCGTCAAGAGCCATACCCAGGGCGAGTGGGATTGGGAGCTGGCCGCCAGCCTGTACGACTACGGCCGTGACCAGCAGCGGGCGACCACCCTGTCCACCACCAGCAGCCTGAGCGGTGGTGCCGGCACCATTACCGACCAGAACGGCACCGGCTGGGGCACCTTCGCGGCCAAGGGCACCTGGCGTCCCCAAGGCCTGCAGGGCGCGCACATCGTGGACTTCGGCTTCCAGCAGGAGACCTACCAACTGCGCATCCTCAAGTCCAACATTGCGGGCAACTGGCTGACCGACGGCGCCGGCACGCTCAACAGCGACGTGGGTGGCAAGACGCAGCTGCAGAGCGTGTACGGTCAGGACACTTGGCGTCTGGCGCCCCGCTGGAAAACCGTGCTCGGTGCCCGTGTGGAGAACTGGCGCGCCAGTGGTGGCTACACCCGCCTCAGCGGCTCGACCCCGGTGGATTACGACAGCCGCAACGAAACCTTCGTCTCGCCCAAGGCGGCGTTGGCCTACCAGTGGTCGGACCACACCGTGCTCAAGGGCTCGGTGGGGCGGGCGGTGCGCATGCCGACGGTGCAGGAGCTGTATGGCGCCACCTCCAACGCCAACCTGTCCTTCGTCAACGACCCCAACCTGCGGCCCGAGCAATCCGTGACGACGGAACTCTCCCTGGAACGCGATCTGGGCCATGGCTTGCTGCGCTTCACGGTGTTCAACGAGGACGTGACGGATTCGCTGTACTCCCAGCTCATCCCCGGCTCCACCACCACCTCGCGGGTGCAGAACGTGGATGCCATCAACACCAAGGGTGTGGAAGTGGCCTACCAGGGCAACGACGTGCTTGTGAAGGGGCTGGATTTCTCCGGCAGCATCACCTACGCCGACTCGCGCATCGTGAGCAACCCGGCCTTGCCTTCCAGCATTGGCAAATACCAGCCGCGCGTGCCGGTGTGGCGTGCCACGGCGCTGGCCACCTACCGCTTTGACGAGCAACTGAGTGCCTCGCTGGGCATCCGCTACAGCGGTGACCAGTATTCGCAGCTCGACAACGCCGACGTCAACGGCTTTGCCTACATGGGCGCCAGCCGCTACCTGATCGTCGATCTGCGCACGCGTTACCGCCTCGGCCGCAAGACGGTGGCCGCGTTCGGCATCGACAACCTGACGAACGAGGAGTACTGGAACTTCCACCCCTACCCGAAACGCACCTATGTGGCCGAACTCAAGTACGACTTCTGATTTCTGACCGATACCCAAGAAAGGACCATCATGACATTTGCTTCTAAATTGATAGCGGCTGGCGCCCTGTTTACGGCGGCACAGGCCGGGTTTGCCCATGTGGTGCTGGAAGACCAAGCCGCCCTGGCCGGCAGCAGCTACAAGGCGGTTCTACGTGTCGGCCACGGCTGCGCCGGCGCGCCCACCAGCACCATCCGCGTGCTGCTGCCGGCCGGCTTCCAGGGCGCCAAGCCCATGCCCAAAGCAGGCTGGACCCTGAGCACCCGCAGCGAAAAACTGCCACAGCCCTACACCAGCCACGGCAAGACCGTGAGCGAAGACGTGGTCGAGATCACCTGGACCGCCGCCAGCCGGGACAGCTGGCTGGCCGATGCCTGGTACGACGAGTTCGTGCTGCGCGGGACCTTGCCGGCCAGCGCCGGCCCGCTGTGGTTCAAGGTGCTGCAGGGTTGCGAGCCGGGCCGTCTGGACTGGGTCGAGGTGCCGGCGCAAGGCACATCGACGAAAGAGCGGAAGGCTCCGGCCGCCTTGCTGGAAGTTATTCCTTCCGGCCCAGCGTCTCACGCCGCCCACGCGCACTGAGGCGTCATCGATATTCCCAACTGCTACAGTTTTTTTACCTAGGAGAAAACCATGAAATTCAAAGCCCAAGTTCAAGCACTCGTCGCCACCCTCGCCCTGACGGGCAGCGCCCTCTACGCCCAGACCGTGGAGGTCAAGGACGCCTGGGTGCGCAGCACCGTGCAGGGCCAGAAAGCCACCGGCGCCTTCATGAAGCTCAGCGCCAAAGACGGGGCCAAGCTGGTCGGCGGCGCCTCGCCGGTGGCCGGCGCGGTCGAGGTGCATGAGATGAAGATGGAAGGCGACGTTATGAAGATGCGCGCCGTGCCCGCGCTGGACCTGCCGGCCGGCAAGACGGTGGAACTGAAGTCTGGCGGCTACCACGTGATGCTGCTCGACCTGAAGACGGCGCTGAAAAAAGACAGCACCGTGCCGCTGACCCTGCTGTTCAAGGACGGCAAGGGCGTGGAGAGCAAGGTTGATCTGCAGGTGCCGGTGAGCACGGTGGCGCCGGGTGCTGCCGTGGTGGAGCATGGCCACGGCATGAAACACTGAACGGGTAGCCCCCCTGAGGCGCTGCCGCGCCTTCCCCCCAAAGGGGGGACAACGCCAGTGGCCCGGCACAGCCGGTTCCACGGCGTTTTGCGGTTCAGAGCGTTGCGGGGCAGCTTACAAGCCGAGCAGGTTGCGCCGCACGTGCAGCAGGTGTTCGCGTGTGTGCGCCAGCGCCGTGCTCAGGTCGCGTTCGCGCAGTGCGGCCACCAAGGCGCGGTGTTCCTGCTGGTAGGCGGCGCGGCGCTCGGGCGTGACGCTCTTGCGCTTGAGCATGCCCCACTCGCCCTGCGCGCGCGCCTGGTTCATCAGGCGGAACACCGTGCTGATGAAGCTGTTGTGTGCGGCTTCGGCAATCACCTCGTGCAGCAAGCCGTCCCAGTGTTCGAACTCGTCGAGCGAGCTGGCCCGCTCGGCTTGGTCGCAGCATTGTTCCATGCGGGCGAAATCGGCCGACGTGGCATTGCGCACCACCATCTCCACAATGGCGGGCTCCAGCGCCATGCGTGCCTCCATCAATTCAGCCGGGCTGGTGCTGGCCAGCGGCGTGTTGCCCAGCGCGGGCAACAGCCCTGGGGCCTGTTCGGTCACATAGGTGCCGCTGCCCACCGTCTGCGAAATCAGACCGGCCTCCTTGAGTTGCGACAGCACGCGGCGCACCGCCGAGCGCCCCATGCCGAACTGCTCGCACAGCGCACGTTCGGTCGGGATGCGATGGCCGGCACGCCAGGTGCCGGTCTTCAGGTTTTCAACAATCGTTTCCCGTAACAGGGCGGTCGAGTCCATGGCGAGGTGGGCAGTGGGGATGCGCAATGGTAGCAAATCTCTGGACCAAATAAAACCAATTTTTCGGAAGGGATACGTGTTTTCCACTGTGACATTGGCAAATCCATGGGTCTATAATTTTCACCAAGATAAACCAATTGCAACCAATTTGAGGTTGCATGTTCTTTTCAGGAGTTCGCATGAAGATCGCACGTGTGGAAAAAGCCGGCAAGGTTCACTTGGCCCTGGTGGACGAAGCCAAGCAGGAAGTGGCCCTGGTCGGCGGCGCGCTGGCCAGCCACCCCAACCCGGTGCTGGCCGTCATCGAGCAGGGCGTGAGCGCTGCGCAGTTGCAGGCCGCCGTGACCGAGTGCGTGCCGCTGGCACAGGTCAAGTTCCTGGCGCCGCTCTCCGCTTTCCTGCGCAACCCGTTTGCCGTCGGCAAGAACTACCACGAGCATGCCGTTGAGTTCGACAAGAGCGGCTTCAACGCCACCAGCGGCGCGGCCTCGGCCATTCCGCAGTTCCCGCAGATCTTCACCAAGGCCACCACCACCCTGAGCGGCCCGACTGATGCGATCCGCTTCAACCCCAAGCACACCAGCTCGGTGGACTACGAGGGCGAGATCGGCGTCGTCATCGGCAGCACCTGCCGCAACGTCAGCAAGGCCGACGCCATGCAACACGTCTGGGGCTTTGTCGCCCTGAACGACGTGACCGCGCGCGACCTGCAGAAGAACCACGCCCAGTGGTTCCTTGGCAAGTCGCTCGACGGCTTCTGCCCGCTCGGCCCCTGGATGACCAGCCGTGACGAAGCACCGACCGACATGCGCATGCAGACCTGGGTCAACGGCGAGCAACGGCAGAACGCGCACATCTCGCAGCTGATCTTTGATGTGCCGACGCTGATTGAAACCATGTCCGCCGCCATGACGCTGCTGCCGGGCGACATCATCGCCACCGGTACCTCGGTGGGCGTGGGCGTCGGCTTCAATCCGCCGAAATTCCTGCGCCAAGGCGACGTGGTGCGCGTGGCCATCTCCGGCCTGGGCGAACTCAACAACCCGGTTGAAGAGATCTGACGCCGGCGCGCGACCGGTGCCCCTGAACAACAACCCGAGGAGACAACCATGACACAACGCCGCGAACTGCTGCAATTCGCCGGGGCTGGCCTGGCCGGCATGCTGGGCCTGCCCGCGCTGGCGCAGGAAGACTATCCGAACAAGCCCATCAGCATGCTGGTGCCGTTCCCGCCCGGTGGTGTGGCCGACACCGTGGGCCGTCCGGTGGCCGAGGCCATGGGCCGCGCGCTCAAGCAATCCATGATCGTGGAGAACAAGGGCGGTGCCGGTGGCGGCATTGGCATGGCCCAAGTGGCCAAGGCGCGGCCCGACGGCTACAGCCTGTTGATGGCGTTGTCTTCCATCGTCGTGCTGCCCGAGGCCGACAAGGTGCTCAAGCGTGCCCCCATGTTCACGCTCGACCAGCTCAAGCCGGTAGCGCGTTTCACCGCCGACCCGACCGCGCTGGTGGTGCGCGCCGACAGCCCGTGGAAGACCTACAAGGACTTCATGGCGGCGGTGAAGGCCAAGCCGGGCACCGTCACCTTCGGCTCTTCCGGCAACTACGGCACCATGCACGTGCCGATGGAGCAGCTCAAGGTGGCCACCAACAGCTTCATGTTGCACGTGCCCTACACCGGCGCTGGCCCGGCTGTGCTGGCGCTGCTGGGTGGCCAGATCGATGCCTTGTCCACCGGCCCGTCGAGCGTGATGCAGCACGTGCGTGCCGGCAAGCTGCGCGTGCTGGCGCACTGGGGCGAAGGCCGGCTGGCCGCGCTGCCGGAGGTACCGAGCCTCAAGGAGCTGGGTGTGCCGATCAGCTACTCGCAGTGGGCTGGCTTGTTCGTGCCGGCCGCCACCCCGGAAGCCGTGGTCACCAAGCTGCGCCAGGCCGCCAAGGCGGCGTCCGAAGACGCACGTGCCAAGCAGGCGCTGGCCGCTGCCGGCACGTCCTTCCAGTACCAGGACGCGCCCGAGTTCGAGCGCTTCGTGCAAGCCGATGCGCGCAGCATGGCGGCACTGGTGCAGCGCATCGGCCGTCTCGACTGAACTGGCGCAGGCCGCGCGGCGTGTGCGCAAGTGCACACCGCGCGGTGATGGGGTAAGCTGTTGTCCATCACAGACGACATCTTGCTGGAGCGGCCATGAGCACAACAGACCCCACCGGTTTCGGCAAATTCGTGCCGGGCTTCGAGTTTCTGCAAAGCCTGGGCAAAGGGGCCGCGGCGTCCTTGCCGGCCATGAACAGCTGGGTGGCGCCCACGCTGGACCCGAAGGTGCTGGACAAACGCATCGAGGAACTCAAGGCGGTGCAGTTCTGGCTCGACCAGAACGCCACCGCCTTGCGGGCCACCATCCAGGCACTGGAGGTGCAGAAGATGACGCTGGCCACGCTCAAGGGCATGAACTTCAATCCGCCTGACCTGGCTCAGGCCTTCAAGCCTGCTGCGACCGCACCGCAAGCGGCCACCCCCGCCAAAACCGCCGCGCCACGCAAACCGCGTGCTGCGGCCAGCGCGAAAGGGACTGGTGCCAAAGCGGCCGGTGCGCCGGCGCCAGACCCGATGCAGTTCTGGGGTGCGCTCACCCAGCAGTTCCAGCAGATTGCCAGTCATGCCATGAAAGAGGCGGCCAGCAAGCTGCCGGCAGCTCCGCACTCTGCTATCAAAAAAGAAGCGGCTGGCGCAACTAAGACAAGGGCTGGAGCTAAAAAAGTTGCCAAGAAGAGTACGGCCCAAAGCACGGCGCGCCGCCGCTGACCAAAGCCCGCCGGAGTGATCTCGTGAAGTTATTCCCCTACGCGCACGCCACCCACCCGCAGTGGATGATGGCCGCCGGTCTGGTGCTGGCACAGCTGCGCGCGCAGATGGCCCTGCCGGGTTATGCGCACAACCCGACGCTGGCGCTGCTCTACATCACCGACCATTACGCCTCGGCGGCCGAGGACATCCTCGCCCACCTGAGCGCCGAGCTGCCCGAAGTCACCGACTGGGCCGGCACGGTGGGCGTGGGCATTGCCGCCAACAACGTCGAGTACTTCGACGAGCCGGCACTGGCGGTCATGCTGTGCGAACTGCCCACCGACCAGTACCGTGTGTTCTCCGGCGTGGCGCCGCTGGGGCTGGGCTTCGAGGCGCACACGGCGCTGGTGCATGCCGACGGCGAAACGCCCGACCTGACCGAACTGATTGACGAGATGGCCGCGCGCACCGACTCCGGCTACCTGTTTGGTGGCCTGGCGGCAAGCCGCAGCGAGAGCGTGCAGTTTGCCCTGGGGGGCGACGGCTTCATCCGCGGCCAGGGCCGCTCCACCGGCGTCTTCCATGGCGGCTTGAGTGGTGTGGCCTTTGGCGCAGGCGTGCGGCTGGTGTCGCGTGTCACGCAGGGCTGCCTGCCGGTGGCCAAGAGCCATGTGGTGACCGAGGCTGAGCGCAATGTGGTCTTCAAGCTCGATGGCGAACCGGCGCTGGAAGTGTTGCTGCGTGACCTCAATGTGTCGCTCGACCGGCCGCAGCAGGCGCTGGACGCCGTGCGCGCCACGCTGGCCGGCCTCATGCGCCCGGCCGATGCGGTACAGGACGGCCATGCCGTCAGCCGCACCGGCAACTTCGGCAGCGATGTGCTGGTGCGTCACATCATCGGCCTCGACCCCGCGCGCCAGGGTGTGGCGCTGGCCGATCTGGCCGAGCCCGGCATGGAACTGGCGTTCTGCCAGCGCAACGTGCAAGCCGCACGGGCTGACCTCACGCGCATCTGCGCCGAAATCCGCGAAGAGCTGGAGCCGGAGGAAATGACGGTCGGTACCGCGCATGCCTTGGGGGCTTCTGAGGCAGAGGCGGCGCCGCACCCGGCGCGACGCATTGCCGGCGCGGTGTATGTGAGTTGCTCCGGTCGTGGCGGTCCGCACTTCGGTGGTCCGAGCGCTGAACTGCAGATCGTGCGTCGCGCCTTGGGCGACGTGCCGCTGGTGGGCTTTTTTGCCGGCGGCGAGATTGCGCGCCACCACCTGTATGGCTACACCGGCGTGCTGACGGTCTTCACGGCTTGAGCCTGATTCACCCCTTGTGACACAGCGGCCCGTCGACCGGGTTTTCCAGGCTGTGGGCAATGGCACTCACCAGCGCATGCGCCTCTTCGGCCGTGTAGCGTTCCATCAGCGGGCGGGCCACCGCTACCGGTAAGCGCACCGTGCCGGTGCTGCCGTCGGCACGTGTGAAACGCACCCCGGCCACCTGGTGACTGACCCAGTCCGGCCGTGTCTCGGCGCGCAGCATCTGCTCACGCATCAACGCTTCGTACTCGGTTTCTAGCGCCTCCAGCACGGCATCGTCCGCCTCGTCGGCAAGCTGGACGACGAAACCCTCCATCGCATCTGCCCGCACCTGGCAGGTCAGCGCACGGGCCGCAACCGTCTACACAAAGCGGTCACGCAGGTCGGCGTCGAAGAGGATGTACTCGGTGGCCATGGGCCGCGCGCTCGGCTTTGCTATTTGTCCTTGAGCTTCATGATGCCCAAGGCATTCATCACCAGCTTTTCGAACAGGGGTTCGGAGGTGCCGTTTTTCATCTTGCGGATGAAGTATTTCTCGAAAGCGATCTTCGCCAGGTGCACCCATTTGCCTTGCGAGAACCAGTTCACGTTGCGCGGCGGAATCTGCGGCAGGGCCACGAAGCAGGCACCGGTGTCGCCGAAGTCGGCCAGGCACAGCGCGTTCCAGGTGGCTTTGTGCGTGGGTTCCTTGTTGTCGAGCACCTCGCGGATGTTGTGCGCCGTGGCCGTGACCATCGACTCGATCATGTAGCCGGTCTTCGGTGCGCCAGTGGGCACCGGGGTCACTTCCACCGGCGGAATCGCCACGCTGACGCCGACCGAATAGATGTTGGGGTACTTCGGGTTGCGCTGGTTCGGGTCAATCAGGATGAAACCACGCGGGTTGGTCAGCCCTTCGATGCCGAACACCGCATCAATGCCCTTGAAGGCCGGCAACATCATCGAGTACTTGAAGTCAAGCACGTGCTCCTTCTTTGGCGTGCCGTCTTCGTTGTGCTCGGTCACGTACATCTTGCCGGCTTCCACCTTGGTGGTCTTGGCGTTGCAGATCCACTTGATGTGGCGCTCGCGCATGACCGATTCCAGCAGCCCTTTGGAGTCGCCCACGCCGCCCAGGCCCAGGTGCCCGACATAAGGCTCGGCGGTGACGAAAGTCATCGGCACCCGGTCGCGGATCTTGCGGCGGCGAAGGTCGGTGTCCATGATCATGGCGAACTCGTAGGCCGGGCCGTAGCAGGAAGCGCCTTGCACCGCACCCACCACCACCGGGCCGGGGTCCTTCACGAATTCCTGCCAACGCTGTTCCGCCTCCACCGCATGCTCCACGTGGCAGATCGACTGGGTATGACCTTTCGGCCCCAGGCCTTCCACTTCGTCAAAGGCCAGCTTCGGCCCGGTGGCAATGACGAGGAAGTCGTAGTCGATGCTGCGGCCATCGTCGAGTTCGACCTGGTTCTTCTCTGGGTGCACGCGTTTGGCGCCAACGCCGATGAAGTCAATCTTCTTTTTCGCCAGCGCGGGCGCAATGTCCAGCTCGATGTCATCGCGCTTGCGCCAGTTCACTGCCACCCAGGGGTTGGACGGCACGAAATGGAATTTCGGGTTGTTGGAAATGACGGTGACTTTGTCACCGGCGCGCGCTTGTTCGCGCATTTCATAAGCCATCGGCATACCGCCGAGGCCTGCACCAAGAATCACGATGTGGGCCATGAAGTTGTCTCCTGTGATGTGTATGACGAACAACCTGCATCGGGTCGTTCACCTTGTAGGACTTCTGGCTGGTTTATATGCCCCCGGGGGTACGTTTGGATTGATATAAATCAAGTCATGGCGGCTCTCAGCGCCGCAAGGCGGCAAAGGCTTCGAACTCCCAACTGCGCATGGCCAGAAGCAAGGTATAGCCCTCGCGCTCCTTTTCTGCAAGTTTCTGGTCGGCCAGCTCCGTCATCAAAGCCCTGCATGGCCTCGGGCAGAATCGCAAGCAGCCTGACTCAAGAACAACAGAGGAGGAGTACGCCTTGCGCGACTTTGACGACACCTGGCCGCCCGAGCACCCTGCCGCGGCCCCTGATGCCCACCCCAACCAGTTCGCCCTGCTGCGCCAGCGCCGCTTCGCGCCCTTCTTCTGGACGCAGTTCTGCGGCGCCGCCAACGACAACCTGTTCAAGTTCGCCTTCACCGTGATGGTGACCTACCAGCTCAGCATCGACTGGCTCCCCGCCGCTATGGCTGGGTTGGTGATCGGCGCTCTGTTCATCCTGCCCTTCCTGCTGTTCAGCGCCACCAGCGGTCAGCTGACCGACAAGTTCGAGAAGACGGCCATGATCCGCTTCGTCAAGAACTTGGAGATCGCCATCATGGCGGTGGCGGCCTGGGGCTTTGTGATGGGCAACGTGCCAGCGCTGCTGTTCTGCACCTTCATGATGGGCCTGCACTCCACGCTGTTCGGCCCGGTGAAGTTCGCCTACCTGCCGCAGGTGCTGCACGAGCGCGAGCTCACCGGCGGCAACGGCATGGTGGAGATGGGCACCTTCGTCGCCATCTTGCTCGGCAACGTGGTGGGCGGGCTCATCGTGGCCATGCCGGAAGTGGGCCACCAGAACGTGGCCATCGCTTGCGTGGCGCTGGCCGTGGTTGGCCGTCTGTCGGCGGCGCGCATTCCGCACGCCCCGGCCACCGACCCCGGCCTCAAGATCAACTGGAACCCGGTGAGCGAAACCTGGCGCAACCTGAAGCTGGCGCACGGCAACATTGTGGTGTTCCGTTCGCTCCTGGGCATCAGCTGGATGTGGTTCTTCGGTGCCGTGTTCCTGAGCCAGTTCCCCAGCTTCGCCAAGGAAGTGCTGCATGGCGACGCGCACGTCGCCTCGGCCCTGCTGGTGGTGTTCTCCATCGGCATCGGCGTCGGTTCATTGATGTGCGAGCTGCTCAGCCGCCGCCATGTGGAAATTGGCCTGGTGCCCTTAGGCGCCATCGGCATGACGGTGTTTGCCGTCGACCTCTACTTTGCCTCGCGTGGCTTGCCCGCGAGCGACGTGATGGGCCTGGCCGCCTTCCTGGCCCAGCCCGCGCACTGGCGCGTCATGGCCGACCTGCTGTTGCTCAGTTTGTTCGCCGGCCTCTACAGCGTGCCCATGTATGCGCTCATCCAGCTACGCAGCCCGGCCACGCACCGCGCCCGCATCATCGCCGCCAACAACATCCTCAATGCGCTGTTCATGATCGCCAGCTCACTCATCGCGGGCGCGCTGCTGGCCATGGACATCACCATCCCGCAGATCTTCTTCCTGGTGGGCCTGGCCAACGCGGTGGTGGCGCTCTACATCTTCCTGCTGGTGCCGGAGTACCTGCTGCGCTTCGTGGCCTGGGTGCTGAGCCACTTCGTCTACCGCTTCAAGGTCACGGGCGACGACAACATTCCCACCGAGGGCGCGGCCATCCTGGCCTGCAACCACGTGAGCTTTGTGGATGCGGTGTTGCTGCAGGCCGCCAGCCCGCGCCCCATCCGCTTCTTCATGGACCACCGCATCTTCAAGGTGCCGGTGCTGGGCTGGCTGTTCAAACTCGCCAAGGCCATCCCCATCGCTCCGCGCGCGGAAAACCCGGAGGCCTACGAGGCCGCGTTTGCCGCAGCCGCCCAAGTGCTGAAAGAAGGCGACCTGCTGGGCATCTTCCCCGAAGGCGGCATCACCCAAGACGGCACGCTGCAGGAGTTCAAGGGCGGCATCATGAAGATCCTGGAGCAGCAACCCGTGCCGGTGGTGCCCATGGCACTCACCAACCTGTGGGGCTCCTATTTCAGCCGCATCGAGCTGGTAGGCGGCAAGCCGACGGCGATGGCCAAGCCATTCCGGCGCGGCATCTTCAATACGGTGGGGTTGAATGTGGGGGCGCCGGTCCCGACAGGTGAGGTGCAGTTGGACGGGCTACGGGAGAAGGTGGCAAAGCTCCTCGTCTAGCGTATTGGCGTATCTAGTATCTATAGTTCGCAGGTTTCCTGCGCCTGAGGGAGTATGCAGGTGCAAATGAAAAAACCCGCCTCAGGCAGACCTGGGCGGGTAAACGGCTAAGCCGTTTTACATTGGGAACAGCTCAAGCTGTCCCGGATGGCTGCGGAAGTGCTGGCGCACGCTTTCCCACTTACCGAAGCGGAAGCGGCGATAGGCGCGCACAAACACGACCTTGAGACGGCGGTAGCGCAACATGGCTATCTCCTTCAAGGGAAGTGCAGCCCTTTATTTGTCGAAACGCTTCCCTGCAAGTAGAATTGCAGCACTCTTCCCGAGTGCTGGTTGCGTTCCGAATGGTCTGTCGGGCCACGGAAACAAAGCCATCAAATCCCCTCTCGTTGACGCGTTTGGGGTCGCTTTCACCGGACTCAGCCGGGTCGTGAAGGTGGTCAATGCCACCCCGGTGGCTACCTCAGGCCCTCGTAGTGCCCTTTCTTGATGGGACGGACACTACGAGGGCCTTCCTTTTTCCGCCCCGGCTACAGTAGCCAGATCACCGGGGCCGACTCCTCTTCGCATAGGGGTCTCCTTGAAAATGTTGCTATTGTGCTCTACTGATTTGACGTCGTCAATAGGGTTGGGTAAAATTAAACAGATCAATAGGAGGTTGTATATGGCTACCGAGCAAACAAAGCCGCCAACGAAGGTGCAGCGCGATCGCAGTCCTGCCTATCCGTTCATTTCGCTACGGATCGCTTTCGACCGAGCTAGCGCATTTGATGCGAAGTTCGGGCGTCACGGTTCGCCATTAAATATGGCGGGCATCGCTTGGGGCTTGAAGGGTGATAGCAGCCAGGCCTCTCAAAATTTGTCGGCCCTGAAGTATTTCGGGTTGGTGGAATACGTTGGTGCGACGGATGATCGGAAAGTGATGCTCACGGATGATGCACGCAACTACTTGCGTGCTCAGCAAGCGTCAATGAAGCAGGAGATTGCTAGGAGCTGCGCGCTGCGTCCTAAGGCAATGCAAATTTATTGGGAGCGCTGGGGCCCAGATCGTCCGATTGACGAAATCTGTCTTGATCAATTGATTCTTAAAGACAGTTTCACGGAGAGTGCGGCAAAAGTCTTTCTTCGAGTCTATGACGACACTATTGCTTTCGCAGGTCTCTCTCAGTCCAGTAGGGATGAAAGTATTTCAGAGCCAGATGAGGAAGAGGACAAAGAGTCCATTGAAGTACAACAACAGCTCCCGTCGCCAGAGCCAGCTTTGCGAAGGCACGCCGTTCACGGTGGAATTCCACCAAAGGGGCCGGGTATGAGGCAAGAAGTATTCGCACTAGCAGAAGGGGACGTAGTTATTCAGTGGCCGGAGCCTATCAGCGCTGATAGCTTTCAAGATTTCTCTGACTGGCTCAAGATACTTGAGCGCAAAATTCGGCGCAGTGTTACGTCGTCGGCTCAAGGAAAACAGTCTGACGATCAGAGTGAACCGAACACAGATATCTAAAGAAAGACCGCATGGTCAGAGAGTTCGGATCTTGCATTCCCACATCCGAACACAGATTCCGGCGTAAAACAGAGCATTACAAGCCTGTGGTGATGGAGGTGTCCATGAAAAAACTACCGCTCAGTAAAGCCTTCACCCTGATCGAGCCCGGCCCGGTGGTGCTCATCACCACGCATGACGGCCAGCACAGCAACATCATGACCATCTCCTGGACCATGGTGGTGGACTTCACGCCGGTGTTTGCCATCACCACCGGGCCGTGGAACCATTCCTTTGCCGCCATGCGCAAGACCAAGGAGTGCGTCATCGCCATCCCCACCGTGGACCTGCTCGACAAGGTGGTGGGCGTGGGCACCTGTTCGGGCGCCGACACGGACAAGTTCGCCAAGTTCAAACTCACGCCGCTGCCGGCCTGCCAGGTCAAGGCGCCGCTGATCAAGGAGTGCTTGGCCAATATCGAGTGCCAGGTGATCGACTACAACAAGAAGCACGGCATCGTCATTCTGCAAGGCGTGGCCGCCTGGGTGGATGCCACGCGCAAGGAACGGCGCATGCTGCACGCCGTGGGCGACGGCACCTTCATTGCCGATGGCCGCAAACTGGACCGTCGCAAGGCGATGCGCTCCAAACTCCCGGCTGGCGTCTGACCCCCAGCCGGCGCGCAGGTGGTGTTGCGCTGAGCGCGGAGCGGGTCTTGCCGGGTGGTCAGCCGCTCGGCTTTGCCGCTAAGATGGCTCGCATCATTTGAGGAGCAACGTCACCATGACCCAAGCACTGTCTCACTGGCGCTTCTTCCGTGCCGGCGGTTTCGATCAGGTCCGGCTCGACACCGCCGAAGAACTGCTGGCCATCGACCAGCTCGACCAGAAACTCTGGGTGGCACTCTCTTGCCCGGTCAAGGGCATCGAGTTCGACAGCCGCACCTTGGCCTTTGTCGATAGCGATGCCGATGCGCAGGTGCGTGCGCCCGAGCTGATCGCCGCCGTGCAATGGGCCGGCGCCCGGTTGAAGAACCCCGATGTGTTGGCGCAGCAGCTGCCGGGTGTGCCGCTGGACGCCATCCGTGACGATGACGCCGAGGGGCTGCAGATTGCGGTGGCCGCGCGCGAGTTGCTGGCCGACGTTGGTGGCCATGACGGCATGGTGACGGTGGAGGCGGCCAGTGCCGCCCAGGTGCGCTACGCCGAGCGGGCGCTGGCAGCGTGGCAGGCCGCAGGCCAGGCGGCGCAGCCGCTGGGCGATGCCACCGAGGCCGCCCATGCCGCCTTGTTGGCGGTGGCCGAGAAAGTGGAAGACTGGTTCGTGCGCTGCCGGCTGGCGGCATTCGACACGCGCGCGGGCGACGCACTCAATGCGGCCGACGAAACCCTGAGCAGCCTGGGCAGTGGCGGCCCGCTCACCGCCGATGCCGACAGCATTGCCGCGCTGCCGCTGGCGCGCGTGCAGGCCGGTGCAGCGCTGCCGCTGGGGGCCGGCCTCAACCCGGCCTGGGCCGCGCGCATGGCCACCCTGCGCGACGCGGCGGTGACGCCGCTGCTGGGCAGCCGCGAGGCGCTGAGCGAAGCCGACTGGTTGGCCCTGAAGGACAAGCTGGCGCCTTATGTGGCCTGGCTGGCTGGCAAGCCCGACCCGGCGGCCGAGGGCGACGGCGTGCGCTTGCTGGAGAAGCTCGCCCACTACGTGCGCGACCTGATGCCACTGGCCAACAACTTCGTTGCCTTCCGCGATTTCTACACCCGCCAGGGCAAGGCCACGTTCCAGGTTGGCACGCTGTACCTGGACGGCCGCTCCTGCGATTTGTGCGTGGCGGTCAACGATGCCGGCCGCCATGCAGCGCTGGCCACGCTGTCGCGCATCTGCCTCATTTACTGTGACTGCGTGCGCAACGGCGAGAAGCTGAGCATTGCCGCCGCCTTCACCGCCGGTGACTCGGACCAGCTGATGGTCGGGCGCAACGGCGTGTTCTACGACCGCCAGGGCCGCGACTGGGACGCCACCATCACCAAGATCGTCGACCACCCGATCAGCCTGCGCCAGGCCTTCTGGTCGCCCTACAAGCGGCTGGCGCGTTTTGTGGCCGAGCAGCTGCAGAAGCTGGCGGCCAACAAGGCGGCTGCTTCGGAAACTCATCTCGTGACCAGCGTGGTCGATGGCTCGAAGAAGGCCGTGACGCCAGCCGCCGCGCCACCGCCGTTCGACGTCGGCAAGTTCGCCGGCATCTTTGCTGCCATCGGGCTGGCCGTGGGCGCCCTGGGGACGGCTGTGGCCTCGATGCTGGGCGGGCTGTTTGCGCTCAGTTGGTGGCAACTGCCCATCGCGCTGGCGGGGCTGCTGCTCATCGTGTCCGGCCCGGCGGTGCTGCTGGCCTGGTTCAAGCTGCGCAGCCGCAACCTCGGCCCCATCCTCGACGCCAACGGCTGGGCCATCAACGCGCGGGCGCGCATCAACATTCCCTTCGGTACCTCATTGACGCAAGTGGCACAACTGCCGCCCAATGCCGAGCGCGCGCTGACCGACCCCTACGCCGAGAAAAAGGCGCCTTGGGCCTGGTACGGCGCCATTCTGGCGGTGTTGCTGCTGGCGGTGTTCGCGTGGGTGCTGCGCTCGCAGATGTCATAAATGGCGGAGCGGTCGCCTGCGCTGCCGAAGGGCTGCCTGGGCGGCGCACGCATGGCAACTAGGCCATCCAGGCCGCCAGCGGTTTGGGGCGGCTCAGCAGATAGCCCTGCAGGCAATCACACTGGTTGGCGATCAGGAAGTCCGCCTGTTCCCTGGTCTCCACACCTTCGGCAACCACCCGCAGGTTCAAGTGCTTGGCCATCGACAGAATCGATCTCACGATGGCGGTGTCGCTGGGGTCGTCGGGTGTGTCCTGCACGAAGCTCTTGTCGATTTTCAGTTCGTACAGCGGCAGTTTCTTCAGATAGGCCAGGCTGGAGTAACCGGTGCCGAAGTCGTCGATGGAAAAACGAATGCCCATGTTGACGAGTTCGATCATGCGCTGCTTGGTCTCTTCCCAGTTCTGGATGAAGAGGCTTTCTGTGACTTCGAAGACCAGCCGGTCGGCGGGGGCGCCGGTCTCGTACAGGATGGCGCGCACGCGGTGGACGAAGTCGTCCTGATGGAACTGGTGTGGACTGACGTTGACGGATAGTGTGGTCTTGCGCCCGGCCGCCTCCATCTGGACCAGCATGCTGCATGCCTGCCGGACAACCCAGTCACCCAAGGGGATGATGAGGCCGGATTCCTCGGCAATGGAAATGAACTCGAGCGGCGGAATGTTGCCGTGGCTGGGATGGTTCCAGCGCAAGAGCAGCTCGCCGCCGATTTCCATGAAATCGCTGTCGAACTGCGACTGGACGTGCAATGTCATCTGCCCGGTGGCAACAGCCTGCTTGAGATCCTGTTCCATCGCAAGACGCGCCTCGACCTCCCCCTGCATCGTGGCCTGGAAAAATGAGATCCGGTTGCGCCCGGCAGCCTTGGCACGGTACATGGCGGTGTCGGCCTCACGTAGCAGGTCGTCGATGCCTTCATTGTTCTTGGGGAAGACCGTGATGCCGATGCTGCCCGTGCAGGAATAACGCCTGCCGTCAATGTCATGAGGCGCCTCCAGTGCTTCATGCACCTTCCTGGCGATCATCATGACGTTCAGAGCGCTGGTTTCCTCGTCCGGTCCGAGGTCGTTCACCAACATCACAAACTCGTCGCCGCCCAGCCGGGCAATGGTGTCGTCGGTGCGCATGATGTGGTTCAGGTGCGAGGCGATCCGGATCAGGAGCTGGTCGCCAACGGCATGGCCCCGCGCATCGTTGATCTGCTTGAAATTGTCCAGATCGACAAAGAGCAAGGCACCCATTTTTCCAGTGCGCTGGGCCGATGCCAAGGCGTGCTTCATCCGGTCATGCAGCATGAGCCGGTTCGGCAGGCCTGTCAGCGCGTCCAGATAGGCCAGCCGGTAGGTGCTCTCCTCGTGCTGCTTGCGTTCGGTGATGTCGCGCTCCACCGCCACCCAATGTGTGTACCAGCCAGATTCGTCGGCCACCGGGACGATGTCAATCTCGAGCCAGAACGGCTCGCCCGACTTGGTGTAATTGATCAACTCTTCCCGGACAGGTTGCCATTTGCGCAAGGCCGCGCCAATCCGCTGGCATGCATCACGTGCTGTGTTCGGGCCTTGCAGAAACCGCGGACTTCGGCCGATCGCCTCCTCGCGGCTGTAGCCGGTTCTGCGGGTGAAGGCATCGTTCACGTAGACGATGCAGGGGCCGGGTTCGCCAACCGGCTCGGCGTCGGTGATGATCACGACGTCATTGAGCCGTGACAGGCAGGCTTCGAGAAGCCGAAGCGTCTCGTCCCGGGCCTTCAGATCGATTTCTGCATGCTTGCGCTCGGTGATGTCACGCGCAATGGCGATGAACCGCGCGCCATCGGTCGGGCTACTGTCTTTTCTGGCGATGGAAAGCTCAAACCATTTGTCGCCATTGGGGTGGGGCGTCTGGTACTGCTTGCCAATCGAAAACCCTTGGGCATGGGCTTCCCGCACCGCTTCCATCCAGGTGCTTGCGGCATCGGTCGGCAACATGTCGGACAGCTTGCGTCCAAGAAACGACATGGGGCGCGCAGACAGGACATCGGCACGTGAGGATCGATGGTGGTGGATGCGTCCATCCAGTCCCAGTTCCACCAGCAGGTCGGGGATGGCGTTCAGGGTGCTTTCAAGATCATCGCGAATGCCTCTGAGCTCCCAGGTTTTTTCGCGTGCCAGCGCGAGGGCCCTGGCCTTGCCAGTCATCAGCATCCAGGTGACCCAGCCAAACAGCAGGCTCAGTATCACGCCTACGAAAGCCACTTGCGTATGCGCGACGTTGTCGAAACGTCGCTCGAAGCCCGGCAATGTCGCGACATGGATTTGCCACTGGTGCCCGCCCACGTTCAGGGTGTACCGGCTTTTGAGTTGGGTGACGGATTCGCCGCCGCCCTGGTGCCCGCTGCGAAAAAGCAGTGTTTCGGGAGATTGGACGTCGCTTTCGAAAATGGTCAGGCCGATATCGGTTCCCAGTTCAATGTTGAGTCCGGTGATCAGATCGGAAATCCGGAAAGGTGCATCGACCCAGGCTAGCAGGGCTTTGCGGCGCTCCTCCAGGGTGTCGAGCCGTGCACCATTGGCATAGATCGGCAAATACATCACGACGGCGGCCGGCGCGTCTGGCTTGCCGGCATCCTGGATCAGCCGGAGCTTGCGCGACAGCGCCATATTGCCGCTGTCGCGCGATGCGAGCAGCGCTTCATGCGCCTGCGGGGTCGTTGAGATATCAAAACCCAAGGCATTGCGGTTGTCGTCCGTCAGCGGTTCAATCAGGGCAATCGGGGCGTAGGCGTTGCGCTCTCCGTCAGGCCGAATACGGTAATCCGGGACGCCGCGTGTGCGCATGTCGGCAATGTGCTGCGCCTTGGATGCCTTGGGGACATGCATGACCAGAGCGATGCCCTGGAGTCCCGGCTCCGACACCGGCAGTTGCAAGGCCTGGACGTAGGCAAAGAACTCGTCCCGACTGATTTGTGCTGATCCTGCGAAGTAGCCTTTGATGCCGCGCAGCACCAGCTCATAGGTGGCCAGTCGGTCCTGGATGCCGCGGTTGATGCGGTCGACCTCCAGCTCGAAACTGTGCTGGCGTTTTGCGATGGTTTCGTTCTTCGCACCATGCCAATACCAGAAGGTGATGGTCAGCATGAGCGCCGAAACGAGTAAAGCCCAGCCCAAGCTGGCGCTTTTTGTGCCTGTGATCATGTCCTCGATCCGGCGGTGATTTGGAGAGGTGCTCATGCGGTTATCTGGTTTGACATGACATCGCGATGCCCCAACGTGCAAATTCAGTCTGTCGTGAATTCAGGACCACCACAAGTGGGGGAACCCTCTTGTCTCCTGCTCACGACAAGATTGGGCCTGACGTGCAAATACCCATGCCCGAATCATGGGCACGTCGATCGATTACGTGCAGCTGCTGGCGTGCCATGGGTTTTCAAATGCGGTCATCAGGGATATGCGTGCAGCAAGATCCCTGCCAGTTCTTTGCATCCCGCAGCAGAGGCGGTTCGGCGTACGAAGTCTGATGTGCCCGGCATGCGAGTCTTGTGATGGCGGCAGACCGTGTTGCCACGGACGGCCTGCCGCACCGCGGGGCGCTTACACCCCGCGTGCCCGGTCGGCGTGAAACTGCTGAACGAAGGCGCCGAAGCTGCCGGCGTCCAGCGCCGCGCGCACCTCGCGCATCAGGTTCAGGTAGTAGTGCAGGTTGTGCACCGTGGCCAGCATGGGGCCGAGCATTTCGCCGCAGCGGTCGAGGTGGTGCAGGTAGGCGCGGCTGAAACCATCGCGGCCGCCTTGTGCATACGGCACGCCCGAGCTGCCGGCGCAGGCATAGCAGGTGCAGGTCTCATCCAGCGGGCGTTCGTCGCTCTTGTGGCGCGCGTTGCGGATCTTCAGATCGCCAAAGCGGGTGAACAGGTGGCCGTTGCGCGCGTTGCGCGTCGGCATGACGCAGTCGAACATGTCGATACCGTGCTGCACGCCGTAGACCAGGTCTTCCGGCGTGCCCACGCCCATCAGGTAGTGCGGCTTGTGCGCCGGCAGCTTCGGTCCGATGTGGCGGATCAGGCGCTGCATGTCTTCCTTCGGCTCGCCCACGCTGACGCCGCCCACCGCGATGCCGGGGAAGTTCAATTCCTCCAGGCCGGCCAGCGATTCATCACGCAGGTTCTCGTACATGCCACCCTGCACGATGCCGAACAGTGCGTTCGGGTTTTCCAGCCGGGCGAATTCGTCCTGGCAGCGTTTGGCCCATCGCATGCTGAGTTCCATCGAGATGCGCGCCTCGCGCTCGGTGGTCAACTGGCCCTTGGTCTTGGGGTCGAGCGAGACATAGGGTGTGCACTCGTCGAACTGCATCACGATGTCCGAGTTCAGCACGGTCTGGATCTGCATCGACCCTTCGGGTGTGAGGAAGAGCTTGTCGCCGTTGACCGGTGAAGAGAAACGCACGCCTTCTTCCGAGATCTTACGCATCTCGCCCAGGCTCCAGACCTGAAAGCCGCCGCTGTCGGTGAGGATGGGCTTGTGCCAGTTCTCGAACTTGTGCAGGCCGCCGAAGGCCTTCATCACATCCAGGCCCGGGCGCATCCACAGGTGGAAGGTGTTGCCGAGGATGATCTGTGCGCCCATGTCTTCCAGGCTTTTGGGCATGACACCCTTGACGGTGCCATAGGTGCCGACCGGCATGAAGACGGGGGTTTCGACCACGCCTTGGTTGAGCGTGAGGCGGCCGCGGCGCGCCAGGCCCTCGGTCTTGAGCAATTCGAATTTGAGCATGGGGGTGATTTTCGCAAACTTGCACGCGGGCCGGCGGGGTTATTGCCTTGCTCGCGGGAATTTGTGACGCGTTTGGCCGAGAATGCTGCGAACTGTTTTCACCATCGAATTGAGGAGTCCCCCATGAAATCCCGTGCCGCCGTCGCCTTTGCAGCCGGCCAACCCCTGCAGATCGTCGAGATCGACGTTGCCCCGCCGAAAAAGGGCGAGGTGCTGGTGAAGATCTCCCACACCGGCGTCTGCCACACCGACGCCTTCACCCTCAGCGGCGACGACCCCGAGGGCATCTTCCCCGCCGTGCTGGGCCATGAGGGCGCGGGTGTGGTGGTGGAAGTGGGCGAGGGCGTGACGAGTGTGAAGCCGGGCGACCACGTCATTCCGCTCTACACCGCCGAATGCGGCGAGTGCCTGTTCTGCAAGAGCGGCAAGACCAACCTCTGCGTGGCCGTGCGCGCCACCCAGGGCAAGGGGGTGATGCCCGACGGCACCACACGCTTCAGCTACAACGGCCAGCCCATCTACCACTACATGGGCTGTTCCACCTTCAGCGAATACACCGTGGTGGCCGAAGTCTCGCTGGCCAAGATCAACCCAGAAGCCAACCATGAGCAGGTCTGCCTGCTCGGCTGCGGCGTCACCACCGGCCTGGGCGCGGTGAAAAACACTGCCAAGGTGCAGCCCGGCGACAGCGTGGCCGTGTTCGGCCTGGGCGGCATTGGCCTTGCGGTGATTCAGGGTGCCAAGCTGGCCCAGGCGGGCCGCATCATTGCCATTGACACCAACCCTTCCAAGTTCGACCTGGCCCGCACCTTCGGCGCCACGGATTGCGTCAACCCCAAGGACTTTGACAAGCCCATTCAGCAGGTGATCGTGGAGATGACCACCTGGGGCGTGGACCACAGCTTCGAATGCATTGGCAACGTCAACGTCATGCGCGCCGCGCTGGAGTGTGCGCACCGCGGCTGGGGCCAGAGCGTCATCATCGGTGTGGCCGGCGCGGGACAGGAGATCAGCACGCGCCCCTTCCAGCTCGTCACCGGCCGGCGCTGGCTGGGCACGGCCTTCGGCGGCGTCAAGGGCCGCAGCCAGCTGCCGGGCATGGTGGAAGATGCCATGAAGGGCGACATCCAGCTTGAGCCCTTTGTCACCCACACGCGCGAGTTGAAGGACATCAACGAAGCCTTCGACCTCATGCACGAAGGCAAGTCCATTCGCACCGTCATCCATTACTGAGAAAGCCCACCCCATGAACCGCGTTGAGCGCCACGCCAGCTTTGGCGGCCGGCAGGAAGTCTGGAAACACCAATCCACCACCCTGGGCTGCGACATGAAGTTCGGCATCTACCTGCCGCCGGCGGCCGTGCAGGGCCAGCGCTGCCCCGTGCTCTACTGGCTCTCGGGCCTGACCTGCAACGAGCAGAACTTCATCACCAAGGCCAACGCACAAGAATACGCCGCGCGCTTCGGCTTCATCGTCGTCGCGCCCGACACCAGCCCGCGCGGCCCCGGCGTGCCCAATGACGAGGGCTACGACCTGGGCGAGGGCGCCGGTTTCTACCTCAACGCCACGCAGGCCCCCTGGGCCCAGCACTACCGCATGCAGGACTACGTGGCGCAGGAACTGCCCGCGCTCATTGAGCAGCACTTCCCTGCCACCGAGCAGCGCGGCATCTTCGGCCATAGCATGGGCGGCCACGGCGCGCTCGTCACCGCGCTCCGTCACCCGGGCCGCTACCGCAGCGTCTCGGCCTTCGCGCCCGTGGTCGCGCCCAGCCAGGTGCCCTGGGGCAGCAAGGCCTTCACGGCTTATCTGGGTGAAGACCGTTCAACTTGGAAGGAATGGGACGCGATGGAGCTGATCGCCACCGCGCAAGAGCGTCTGCCCCTGCTGGTGGACCAGGGCGAGGCCGATGAATTCTTAACCAAGCAGCTGCGGCCGGAGTTGCTGCAACAGGCCTGTGATGCGGCGGGGCACCCGCTGACGCTGCGCCGCCACGCGGGCTACGACCACAGCTATTACTTCATCGCGAGTTTCATGGCGGATCACTTTGCGCATCATGCGCGGGGGCTGGCGGTGAACTAGTGCGTCACGTCCGCTTTGTACCCTAAACGAACATGGGGAAAATGCAAAGGAGGACTCTCTGATGGACCGCTTATTGTCCGCAGCACTGTTTTGTAACCTGGGCGCTACGGCATTGAGTGAGGCTTGGTGCTAGTTGGCGTTTGGGTATGAAATCAAAACAGATGAAGCCGACGCCGTTGCGTTATGGCCTCAACCCCGCACGGAACCGATACAGGCCATCGAATCTGACATTCGGTGCCCCGCAATTGCCATTGTCCTGCGCAAAGATGAACTTGTTAACCCGACGTATGAAGATACGGCACGCCGATTCATCTCCTTCCTGTGAATTGGTAAGAACTCCATTAACCGGTGTTCCCTCCAGATAAGCCTCTCCAAAGTGAGGGCCAGCGAGGCCTTGCCACATAGCATGCCCGTCTACTATCAGTCGCTCCCCCTTCATGACGATGTTGAGACGAGCGCGATTATTCTGCCAAACACCTACCCAAGACTTATTGGCAAGTTGCGCGTCACTCATGTCAACCTGCCAGCGCGATATCGGCAGCCAGCCCACCCACACGTCCAATGGCCGTTTCCCAGGAAGAGCTACACATACCGAGTTGGAATAGCGCGTCAGCTCAACCGCCGATGTTCCAGCCGGAATTAATCGCTGACAAATGCTCTTGTCTGCGATAGCTTCTTCGCATTCGAAATGGAGGGAGGCAGTCAAATTTACGGCGGCACCATCAGAGACATGGCCGCTGCGAATCTGATTGACGCCTTCATCCGGTTTATTGGCGAGGTCAGTTTCACTACAAAAAGGAACGCCATCAGCAGAGCTGGCTACTGAGGCGGCAAGGAAGCTGGCCGCTGCAAGGACCACCTGCAATAGAAGTTTCGTGTTCATGCAAGCAAGAATTGGATGGGTTTCTGCTTCAAAGAAGCAGGCCAAGATTTGAGATTGAAATGGAAGTCTAGCTATCAGAGCGTTGGCAGGTCTATCCAGAGGAAAACGTCTGCTTTAGAGGAGATTTTTTAGATCTCTCTTTTTGTCGAAAGTGGTCGGCCAGTACGAGCGGGGTCTACCGTGATCGTTCCAGCAACATCGCATCCCCATAACTGAAGAAGCGATACCGATGCTCAATCGCATGCCGGTACAGCGCCATGATGTGTTCATAGCCCGCAAAGGCGCTCACCAGCATCATGAGGGTGGACTTCGGCAGATGGAAGTTGGTGACCAGCAGGTCGGCCACCTGGAACTGGAAGCCTGGGGTGATGAAGATTTCGGTGTCGCCGCTGGCCTGGCCCGTCTTGGCCCAGGATTCGAGCGTGCGGATGGTGGTGGTGCCCACGGCCACGATGCGGCCGCCGCGGGCTTTGGTCTCCGCAATCGCTTGCTGTGTGGCGGCAGGTACCTCGTACCACTCGCGGTGCATGCGGTGCTCGGCCAGGTTCTCGGTCTTCACGGGTGAGAAGGTGCCGGCGCCCACGTGCAGGGTGACGTTGGCGCGCTTGACGCCGCGGGCTTCCAGCGCGGCCAACACACCTTCATCGAAGTGCAGGGCGGCGGTGGGTGCGGCGGCGGCGCCGGGTTTGGTGGCAAAGACGGTCTGGTAACGCGCCACGTCCTCGGCGCTGTCGCCGTGTTCAATGTAGGGTGGCAGTGGCACATGGCCGTGCTGCTCCATCATCAAATGAGGTTCCTCGCTGAAACGCAGGCGGAACAACTGCCCGTCTTCGTCAGGCCAGCGACCCAGCAGGGTGGCCGTGTAGCCGCCCACCATCTGCAGCACCATGCCCACCGGCGGCTTCTTGCTCACCTTCATGTGCGCCACCACCTCAAAGCCCGGCAGTACGCGCTCGATCAGCAGTTCCAGCTTGCCGCCGGTCGGTTTCTCTCCAAACAGGCGGGCCTTGACGACTTTGGTGTCGTTGAAGACCAGCAGGTCACCCGGCTGCAACAGCCCAGGCAGTTCGCGGAAGATGCGGTCCACCGGCTGCGCGCCGTGGCCGTCAAGCAAGCGCGAGGCGCTGCGCTCGGTAGCCGGGTGCTGGGCAATCAGTTCGGGGGGAAGTTCGAAATCGAAATCGCTGAGAGTGTGGACGCGTGTGGCGTCAGGGGAAGCATGGTGCATGTGCTTGAGGGTTGGACGAACCCGTGCCAAGTAAAAGACAAGGCAGAATTGTCCCATGACCGCGCCGCCGCCCGCTCCCGCCCGAAAAAAAGCCGCCAAAGCTGCGGCCAAGGACGTCGTGGCGGGCGAGCCCAAGCGCGCAGACAAAAGCCCGGCCCAGAAGGCGCTGGAGAAACTCGGTCTCAAGCGCGACATTGATCTGGCCCTGCACCTGCCGCTGCGCTACGAGGACGAGACGCGCATCACCCGGTTGGTCGATGCGCGCGAGGGCGGCACGGTGCAGATCGAGGCCACGGTGACGGCCAGCGAGGTGACGTTCCGGCCACGCCGCCAGCTGCTGGTGACGGTGGACGACGGCAGCGACACCTGCGTGCTGCGCTTCTTCAACTTCTATCCTTCGCAGCAGAAGGCGCTGGCGGTGGGCGCGCGCATCCGTGCCCGCGGCGAGATCCGTGGCGGCTTCATGGGCTGGACCATGATGCACCCGCATACCAAGGCGGCCGGCGGCGAGTTGCCCACCGCGCTGACGCCGGTCTACCCGACAGTGGCCGGGCTGTCGCAGCCCTATTTGCGCAAGGCGGTTTTGGGCGGCCTGGCGCGGGCCGATCTGGCGGACACCTTACCGTCTGAAATTTCAATCCAAATTGGCCTGCAGCCCTTGTGGAATCTGCGCCAAGCGCTATCTTTTTTGCACCACCCGACGCCCGACGTGTCGCTGGCGCAGCTGGAAGACCATAGCCATCCGGCCTGGCAGCGGCTCAAGGCCGAAGAGCTGCTGGCGCAGCAGCTGTCGCAACTGCAGTCGCGCCGCGAGCGCGCCCACCTGCGTGCGCCGGTGCTGCGGGCCGACGGCGCCGGTTCGCTGCACGAGCGGCTGCTGGCCGGGCTGCCGTTTCAGCTCACGGCGGCACAGCGCCGGGTGTGCGAGGAGATTGCGCACGACCTGGCCGATGCGATGCCCATGCACCGCCTGTTGCAAGGCGATGTGGGCTCGGGCAAGACGGTGGTGGCGGCGTTGGCGGCGACCCTGTGCATCGACGCCGGCTGGCAGTGCGCACTGATGGCGCCGACCGAGATCCTGGCTGACCAGCATTTCCGCAAGCTGGTGAGCTGGCTGGAGCCGCTGGGCGTGCGCGTGGCCTGGCTCACCGGCAGCCAGAAGAAAAAGGAGCGCGCCGAAATGCTGGCGCTGATCGAGCGCGGCGAAGCCGGCCTGGTGGTGGGCACGCATGCCGTGATCCAGGAGCAAGTGCAGTTCAGGAACCTGGCGCTGGCCATCATCGACGAGCAGCACCGCTTCGGTGTGGCGCAGCGCCTGGCGCTGCGCAGCAAGACCAATGGCGACGAGGTGGAGCCGCATCTGCTGATGATGACCGCCACGCCGATCCCGCGCACGCTGGCCATGAGCTACTACGCGGATCTGGATGTTTCCACCATCGACGAGCTGCCGCCCGGGCGCAGCCCGATCGTGACCAAGGTGGTGTCCGAGCAGCGGCGCGACGAGGTGATCGAACGCATCCGTGGCCAGCTGGCGGCCGGGCGGCAGGTCTATTGGGTCTGCCCGCTGATCGAAGAGAGCGAGGCACTCGATTTGACCAATGCCACTGCCACCCACGCCGAGCTGAGTGCAGCCTTGCCGGGTGTCATGGTCGGCCTGCTGCATTCGCGCATGCCCGCCGCCGAGAAGAAGGCTGTGATGGCGCTGTTCACCGCGGGCCAGATGGGCGTGCTGGTCAGCACCACGGTGATCGAAGTCGGCGTGGATGTGCCGAATGCCTCGCTGATGGTGATCGAGCATGCCGAGCGTTTTGGCCTTTCCCAATTGCACCAGCTGCGCGGCCGCGTCGGGCGCGGGACGGCCGCCTCGGCCTGTGTGCTGCTGTACTCCACCGGTGACGCACCGCGCCTGGGTGAGACAGCACGCGCGCGCCTGAAGGCCATGGCCGAGACCAGCGACGGCTTCGAGATCGCGCGGCGCGACCTCGACATCCGCGGCCCGGGAGAGTTCCTGGGCGCGCGCCAGTCGGGCGCAGCCTTGTTGCGCTTTGCCGATCTGGCCACCGACACCCACCTGCTGGCCTGGGCGCGTGAGGCGGCGCCGTTGATGCTGGACCGCTACCCGGAACTGGCCGCCAAGCACGTGGCCCGTTGGCTGGGCGGCAAGATCGACTACCTCAAGGCCTGAGGCCGCTGCAGAACCGGTGCAGTCGCAAATTTGTAGCATCCGATCCACACAGGGCATGGGATTTCGGGCAATGTGATTTAGACTCGCCCCATTCCACTTCAGGCAGAGCCGCCTGCCGCGCAATATCTTTCAAGCAACGATGGCCACTGACCCCGCGAACCCGCTCGCCGCCGGCGATACCGCCGAGCTCTATCGCGCCGCCATCGGCCCGCGCGGCCAGGACTACTACCTGCGCCAATTCACTCGTTTCGATGCTGCCGGCAAAACCGGTGCCAGCTGGCACTGGCCGGCCTACTGGAATACGCTCAACTGGTTGGCCTACCGCAAGATGTGGGGCCAGGCACTGGCCTACCTGGCCGCGGTGCTGGGCATGGCGCTGCTGGTGTTTGGCGTCGGCAAGCTGGTGTTCAGCTATTCCGACACCACCGGACTGCTGTTGTTTCTGGCGTTCCTGACCGTGGCTTTCGTCGTGCCGGGGCTGTACGCCAACGCCTGGTACTACAACTTCTGCAACGAGAAGATCTCTGCAGCCCTGCGTGCCACGCAGGAGGTGAAGGATGCGTGCGAGGTGCTGGCAACGCAGGCCAGCAGCAACAAGCGTCTTCTGGGGCTGGCCTCGGCCAATGTGGCGCTGATGGCACTGCTGGCCGGTATGGTGGCTTTTCTGTTCAACCCGGCGCAAGACTTCATGCAGTTTGCGCAAGGTGGCCCGGCCAAGCCGTCGGTACCGGTCATGCCAGAGATGGCGGCCGGCACCCAGCCGGTGGTGGCGCCCCCCAGTGTGGCCGCGTCGGAGCCGTCACCCGCGCCGGTGCCGCCGGCGGTGACAGCAGAGGCCCCCAAACCTGAGTCGCCCAAGCCCGAAGCGCCCGCAGCCGCGGTGCCGGCGGAAGTGGCTGGCCTGACCTCGGACACCCAGATCGAGCATTACCTGGCCCGCATGGCGGAGAAGGCGGCTGCGCCGACCGACGAACAAACCGCAGCCAAAGCGGCCGACAAGACGGATGCGAAGGTGGAGCGCAAGCCTGAAGTCAAAGTGGCGGAGAAGGCTGAGCCGAGTCCGACTGTGGCTGTGAAAGCGGCCCGTGCCTCTGAGCCCGTGCGCCCGGCCGCCGCGAAGACGGTGCAGCTTGCCGCTGCCAGCACGGACAAACCGACTGCGCCGAAAGTGGCGCCAGCCAAGGCCGCCAAAGCCGATGCCACCAAATCGGATACTGCCGCATCGGCACCGAAGGCAGCCGCAGACAGTGCTGCCCCGGCCAGTGCCGACAAACCGAAGGCGAGCACCAAGTCCAGCAAAACGAAAAAGTCCTGGTACGTGCAGGCGGGCGCCTTCGCGCAAGAAGGCAATGCGCAGAACGTGCGCTTGAGGATCGAGGCCGCTGGCCTGGAGACCAGCACCGCACCGTACGAGACCCAGGCCGGCCGCCTGATCCGCGTGCGGGTCGGCCCCTTCACGGCCAAGGCCGATGCCGAGAAAGCCGCGCTGCAGGTCAAGGCGCTTGACCTGCCGGCGGTGCTGTTCAAGGAATAAGCACTAAGGTGGCGCTTCAGCGCTGCCCAATCTTCACGTTGCCGAAAATGCTCTGCGCCTCGCGCGGCAGGCAGCGCCAGTATGGGGCGCTGGCCTGCACTTGGCCACCCAGGGCGGCGGCCGCTTCCCAGGGCCAGCGCGGCTTATAGAGCAGGGCGCGGGCGATGGCGATCAGGTCGGCGTCGCCCGCTTGCAGGATGTCTTCCGCCTGTTGCGGCTGCGTGATCAGGCCCACCGCCGTGGTGGGCAGGCCGCAGGCCTGGCGAATCTCGCGTGCAAACGGCACCTGGTAGCCCGGGCCAAGTGTGATCTTCTGCAGCGGCGAGATGCCGGCAGTAGAGACGTGGACGAAGTCGCAGCCCAGGTCCTTGAGCTGGCGCGCGAACTCTGCCGTCTGCGCCACATCCAGCCCGCCTTCTACCCAATCGATGGCCGAGATGCGCATCCCCACCGGGCCGTCGAACACCTGTCGCACGGCCGCCAACACCTCAAGCGGAAAGCGCATGCGGTTGGCCAGGCTGCCGCCGTAGGCGTCGTCGCGCTGGTTGGCCAGCGGCGAGAGGAACTGGTGCAGCAGGTAACCGTGCGCAGCGTGCAGTTCGATGGCGTCAATGCCGATGCGCTGCGCGCGCTGGGCCGCGGCGACAAAGGCGTCGCGGATCTCATTCATCTGTGCCAGCGTCAGCGCTGTGGGTGGTGCTTCGGTGGGCAGTTGCGGTAGGGCGGATGGGCCGACGGGCTGCCAGCCGCCCTGCGCAGGCGACAGCAGTTGACCACCTTGCCAAGGCGCCGCGCTCGAGGCTTTGCGCCCGGCGTGCGAGAGTTGGATGCAGACCGGCATCGTTGGCGCCAGCCGGCGGGCGCGCTGCAGGGTGTCGCCCAAGGCTTTTTCGGTGCGCTCATCCCACAGGCCCAGGCAATCGGGCGTGATGCGACCCTCTGCCGTGATGGCGGTGGCCTCCAGCGTTAGCAGACCGGCGCCGCTGTTCAGCAGGTTGGTCCAGTGCGCCAGATGCCAGTCGCCAGCCTCGCCGTTGACGGCCGAGTACTGGCACATGGGGGCGATGACGATGCGGTTGGCAAGCGGCAACCCGCCGCGCGGCGAGGGCAAGGTGTAGGAAGAGAACAGCAGGCTCACAGGAAATCCTCACAGGGTGGACAGGCGCCGCGGATGGCGTGCCCAAAGCAGCGTGAAATTGTGTCATGCCCGGACGCAAGGCGATTTGGCACAATGGATTGCCCCATGGAACAATCAGCTTCTCTATGAAACCCTACTTCCTTGCCGCTTTGGTGTTGCTGCTTGCCCAGCCCGTTCTGGCGCAATTGCCGGCGCGCGACCTGAATGTGGAGTTGCGCCAGATTGAAGAAAGCAGCGCTGGGGGTTACACGATCGGTACCCGGCCGCAGACGCCGCTGTTGACGCCACAGCAGATGCTGGTGCGCAATGGCAGCAAGGCCTCGTTCAGCCTGGGGCAGACGATTCCGCTGCAGTGGGTGCAGTCGGTGTCTTCCACCACCTCGACCCTGTCGGTGACTGGGGCGGATGCCAGCAGCCGCGGAGGCTCCGTGTCGCAGGCTCTGGTCTGGATGGATGCCGGCCAGAGCTTGGCAGTCAAGCCACGCTGGTCGGGCGGCAGGCAGCCGGTGACGGTCGAGGTTGAAATGCAGTCGGCCAGCATGGAGCCGCGCCCCGGCGCCGAATTGCCGGCCCAGGCGCGCAGCCAACTGGCCACCACGGTAGGTGTACCACTGGGGCAGTGGGTCACGATCGCCACCACCGGCAGCAGCCAGCCCCGGGGAACTTACGGCAGTGAGAGTGCGGGCGAGGGCCGGCGCCTGCTTCAGTTGCGGGTGTCGCTGCCCTGAGTCCGTCAGGTTGAATGTCACAATCACGCCATGACACTGACCGAACTCAAATACATCGTCGCCGTCGCGCGCGAGAAGCATTTCGGCAAGGCGGCCGAGGCCTGCTTCGTGTCGCAACCGACGCTGTCGGTGGCCGTGAAAAAAATCGAGGAAGAGCTCGAGGTCAAGCTGTTCGAACGCAGTGCCAATGAGGTGACGGTCACGCCGCTGGGCGAGGAAATCGTGCGCCAGGCGCAGGCGGTGCTGGAGCAGGCCGCCAACATCAAGGAAATCGCCAAGCGCGGCAAGGACCCGTTGTCCGGCCCGCTGCGCCTGGGGGTGATCTACACCATCGGCCCCTACCTGCTGCCTGATCTGGTGCGCCAGATGATCACGCACACGCCGCAGATGCCGCTGATGCTGCAGGAGAACTTCACCGTCAAGCTGCTGGAGATGCTGCGTACCGGCGAGATCGATTGCGCCATCCTGGCCGAACCCTTTCCGGATACCGGCCTGGCAGTGGCGCCGCTGTATGACGAGCCGTTTTACGCGGCCGTGCCGACCAGCCATGCGCTGGCACAGCGCGACAGCATCAGCAGCGAAGAGCTCAAGGCCGAGACCATGCTGCTGCTGGGCACGGGCCACTGCTTCCGCGACCATGTGCTGGAGGTCTGCCCGGAGTTCGCACGCTTTTCCAGCAATGCCGAAGGCATTCGCAAGAGTTTTGAGGGCTCTTCACTTGAAACCATCAAGCACATGGTGGCTGCCGGCATGGGCGTGACGCTGGTGCCGCGCCTGAGCATCCCGAAGGCCGACCTGCTGCCTAAGGCCAAGTCCAAGAGCGCGGGCCAGGAGCCGAGTTTTATCAAGTACCTGCCGTTCAGCGGTGAGCCGCCCACACGTCGTGTGGTGCTGGTGTGGCGGCGCAGCTTCACGCGCTACGAGGCGATCGCGTCCTTGCGCAACGCCGTCTACGCCTGCGAGCTGCCGGGGGTCAAGCGGCTTTCGTAGGCCGTTGCTGTTTTCTGAATTTTTCCAAGGAGTGACCATGGCCAAGAATTCCGCCAAATCATCGGCACCTGCCATCAACATCGGCATCAGCGACAAAGACCGTGCCGCCATTGCCAAGGGCCTGAGCCATCTGCTGGCCGACACCTACACCCTGTACCTGACCACGCACAACTTCCACTGGAACGTGACGGGTCCGATGTTCAACACCCTGCACACCATGTTCATGACGCAGTACACCGAGCTGTGGAATGCGGTGGACCCGATTGCCGAGCGCATCCGTTCGCTCGGCCATGCGGCGCCAGGCTCCTACGCCCAGTTTGGCAAGCTGGCGTCGGTGCCCGATGCGCCGGCGACGCCGCCCAAGGCCTTGGAGATGGTGCGTATCCTGGTGCAGGGCCACGAGGCCGTGGCGCGTACCGCGCGCAGCCTGTTCCCGCTGGCCGACAAGGCCGGTGACGAACCGACGGCCGACCTGTTGACCCAGCGCCTCACCGTGCACGAGCAGACCGCCTGGATGCTGCGCTCCCTCCTGGAAGAGTGATCAACCTACTGCGCGCCCCGATCTTGCACCTGCGCTTCTCGCCGTACCCGTAGTACGGCTGCGATGCTCGGCGCAAGCTCGGGCCGCTCGCTACGGTTTCTCACCCTTCCAGTTCTTGATATGCCAACTTTCGCCGTATTTCCGCGCCTGGCCCTTTACCTCGACCTGATCCGCTGGGACCGCCCGGCGGGCTGGTTGCTGTTGCTCTGGCCGTCCTTGAGTGCGCTCTGGGTGGCGGCGGGCGGCTTCCCGGGCTGGCATCTGCTGGCTGTGTTCATCCTGGGCACCATCCTGATGCGCAGCGCCGGTTGCTGCCTCAACGATGTGGCGGACCGCGACTTCGATCGCCATGTCAAGCGCACCGCCCAGCGGCCGGTGACCGCTGGCAAGGTCTCAGTGCGTGAGGCGCTGTGGCTGGGCGTGGTGCTGGCGCTGCTGGCTTTTGTGCTGGTGCTGACCACCAACCCGGTGGCGGTGCTGTGGTCGTTTGCGGCATTGGCGGTGGCCATGGTCTATCCCTATGCCAAGCGTTTTTTTGCCATGCCGCAGGCGGTGCTCGGCGTGGCCTTCAGCTTCGGCATCCCGATGGCCTTCGCTGCCGTACAGGGGCAGGTGCCATTGCTGGCCTGGCTGTTGCTGCTGGGCAACCTGTTCTGGGTGCTGGCCTATGACACCGAGTACGCCATGGTGGACCGTGACGACGATCTGCGCATCGGCATGAAGACCTCGGCCATCACGCTCGGGCGCTTCGATGTGGCGGTGGTGATGGCCAGCTACCTGGTTTATCTGTCAATTTGGGCTCTGGCCGTTGCCAATCATGCGCGGCATGCTATCTTTTATATAGCGATTGGCGTGGCGCTGGTGCAGGTGGCTTGGCACTACACGCTGATCCGCGGCCGCACGCGTGAAGGCTGCTTCAAGGCCTTCCGCATCAACCACTGGCTGGGCTTCACGGTCTTTGCCGGCGTGGTGGCGAGCTACGCGCTGACATGAAAAAGCCGCCCCGTGGGGCGGCTCGATGGGAAGCGGTGCTGCGTTACAAGAACGCCGGCGCCGCGGCCATTACTTCTGCTTCTTGGCTTTCTTGGACTTTTTGGCTTTGGCCTTTTTCTTGCTGGCCTTGGCTTTCGGCTGGGCTTCAGCCGGTTGCGGCTGTGCCGCCGGTTGCACAGCAGGCTGTGCCGGCGTTGCCGGCTGCGCCTGGGCGGATGCCTGCGTGGAAACCGCAAGCGGCAGGGCCAGCACGGCCGCACTGATCAGAGTGGAAAGCAGTTTGTTCATGGGGCAAATCCTATCGTCGTTATGTATGGAATGCGCGGTATCAGCCCGGGGCCGTGCGCAAGTTGCACTTTAACTCTATCCGGGGCTGGTTTTTCAATCCCGGCCGAATTCTTCACCAAGTTCCCGGGCGCGCTGCTGGGCGGCCTGCATGGCTTGCACGAACAGTGGTTTGACCTGGTGCGCCTCCAGGCTGGTGATGGCCGCATGGGTGGTGCCGCCTTTGGAGGTGACGCGCTGACGCAGGATGTCCGGCGGCTCGCTGGACGCATGCGCCAGGGCGCTGGCGCCTCGGAAGGTCTCCACCGCCAGCTTGTAGGCCTGTTCGCGCGTCAGTCCCATGCTGGCGCCGGCATCGGTCATGGCTTCCAGGAAATAGAACACATAGGCCGGACCGGAGCCGGAGAGGGCGGTCACGGTGTCAATCTGCTCTTCGCGTTCGAGCCAGAGGAATTCGCCGGTGGTGGCGGCAACCTCCTCGACCCGGCGCCGGTCTTCCGGCGTCACGCCGGGGCGGGGAAACAGGCCGGTGATGCCCATGCCGATGAGGGCCGGCGTGTTGGGCATGCTACGCACCACGCGATCGGTGCCGAGCCAGCGCGCGATGCTGGCGCTCGGGATGCCGGCGGCGACGCTCAGGTGCAGGGCAGACTGCGTGTGCGCTTGCACCGGCGCGGCAGCCTCCTTGAAGGTCTGTGGTTTGACCGCCCACACCACCATGCTCACGCCATCGAGAAAGTCGCCCGCCTGCGCATGGGCCGTGATGCCAAACTTGGCCTGCAGGGCCTGCTGCGCTTCGGGAAAAGGCTCCACCACCTCGATCTGGCTGGCCGGCAGGCCGCGCTGGATCAGGCCGCCGATGATGGCGCTGGCCATGTTGCCGCCGCCGATGAATGCAATGCGCAAGGTTGGATCGGTCATCTTCTTGTTCCTTCAATTCACAGGTCACGAACAGTGTCACCTGAGCAAGGTTGTGATTGTCGCCGCTCAGGACCGACCGCGGACCGGTGTCCGGCGCACGGGCCACACGGGACCAGCCGGCGTTGCCGCGCGTAGCTGCCTACCGCTGGTGTCGGCACAAATTGATCAGCGGACGCTCAGACCGTGGTGGTCTGGCGCACAGCGCGCTCCCACTGGGCCATGCGTTCATGGGCCTGTTCGCGTCCCAGCGTCGGCAAGAAGGTACGCTCGGCACGCCACAGGCGACTCAGCTCTTCGGTGCCGGCGTACAAGCCGGTGCTCAGCCCCGCAAGGTAGGCGGCGCCCAGCGCAGTGGTTTCGATGACGTCCGGTCGCACCACGGGAATGCCGAGCAGATCGGCCTGGATCTGCATCAGCAGGTCGTTGGCGCACGCGCCGCCATCCACGCGCAGTTCGCTGACCGGGCTGCCGCCGGCCGCCACGGCGTCGCGGCTCATGGCCTCGAGGAGAGCGGTGCTCTGGAACGCGATGCTTTCAAGCGCCGCCCGTGCGATGTGCGCCATGGTGGTGCCTCGCGTGAGGCCGGTGATGATGCCCCGCGCATCGGCTTGCCAGTACGGCGCGCCCAGGCCGGTGAAGGCCGGCACCATGATCACGCCCCCGGCATCGGGAACGCTTTGCGCCAGCGCCTGCACTTCTCCGCTGGCCTTGATGGCGTTCAGGCCATCGCGCAGCCACTGGACCACGGCGCCGCCGACGAACACGCTGCCTTCGATGGCAAATTCCGGTTGCCGGGTGGGCTGGGCCGCGCTGGTCGTGAGCAGGCCGTTGCGCGAGGCCTGGAATGTGTGCCCGGTGTGCATGAGCATGAAGCAACCGGTGCCATAGGTGTTCTTGGCCATCCCCGCTCGAAAGCACGCCTGTCCAAACAGGGCGCTCTGCTGGTCGCCTGCCACGCCACCAATACGGATCGCATGGCCGAGCAGTTCGGCTTTGACCGTGCCGTAGTCGGCGCTGGAGGGGTGGACTTCGGGCATGAGCTGCGGCGGGATGTCGAGCAAGGCGAGCAGTTCGGCATCCCACTGGTTGCGGTGCACGTTGAACAACATCGTGCGTGAAGCGTTGCTCACATCGGTGGCGTGCACGGCGCCGCCGGTCAGCTGCCACATCAGCCAGCTGTCGACGGTGCCGAAGGCCAGCTCGCCGGCCTGCGCCTGCTGCCGTGCGCCCGGCACGTTGTTCAGGAGCCATTGCAGCTTCATGCCTGAGAAGTAGGCGTCGACCAGCAAGCCCGTGCGTTCGTGAATCAGCGGGGCGTGGCCTTGTGCCCGCAGTTGCGCGCAGGCCGGCTCGGCGCGGCGGTCCTGCCAGACGATGGCGTGGTGGATAGGCTGGCCGGTTTTTCGGTTCCAGACCACCGTGGTCTCGCGCTGGTTGGTGATGCCGATCGCGTGGACGGCCGTGGCGCTGATGCCGGCCTTGCGCAGCACCTCGCGGGCCGTGGCCAACTGGGTCTGCCAGATCAGCGCCGGATCGTGTTCGACCCAGCCGGGCTGAGGGTAAATCTGGGGCAGCTCCTGCTGGGCCAGTGCAACGATCTGGCCTTGTTGGTCAAAGATGATGCTGCGTGAGCTGGAGGTGCCCTGGTCGAGGGCCAGCAGATAAGTCATGAGGGGATGCTCGGCAGTGGAAGGTCATTCGACGCACACGTCCAGGCGCACGCCAGCGTCGTCCAGCAGCGAATGGAACGGGGCGGGCGGCTCGGCGTCCGTGAACAGGCGGTCAATCTGCGACAGGGTGGCGACTTCCACCATGGCGGGCCGGTTGAACTTGCTCGCGTCTGCCGCCAGCCAGACTTCGCGCGCGTGTTCGATGATCGTCTGGGCGACCTTGACTTCGCGGTAGTCATAGTCGCGCAGCGAACCGTCCGACTCGATGCCCGAGATCCCGATCAGCGCGATGTCGACCTTGAACTGGCGGATGAAGTCGACCGCGGCCTCGCCCACGATGCCGCGGTCACGCGGCCGCACGACACCGCCAGCCACGATGATTTCAAAACTCGGATTGCTGCACAGGATCGTGGCCACGTTGAGATTGTTGGTGATCACGCGCAAGCCCGAGTGATGCAGCAGCGCTGCCGCGATCGCCTCGGTCGTGGTGCCGATGTTCAGGATCAGAGAGCAGTCGTTGGGTACCTGCTGCGCGATGGCGCGTGCAATGCGTGCCTTGCCTTGCGCATTGAGCCGTTGGCGCTGCTGGTGGGCAATGTTCTCGGTCGTCGAGCTGGGCATCCGCACGCCGCCGTGAAAACGCGTCAACGTCCCCGTTTCCGCCAGCCGCTGGATATCGCGTCGCACCGTTTGCAGGGTGACGGCGAGTTCCTCGGCCAGTTGCTCCACCGTGGCCGAGCCACGCGCGCGCACGACGTCGATCAGTTTGAGTTGCCGGGGATTGAAATTCACGATTCGAGCAGGGGGTAATTCATCAGCGGATGACTATAAACCGAATCAAAAGGAACGAATTTAAGGGAATACCAGTAGCGAAAACGAAAGAAAAAGAATAACAATCGAACAATTACGAACAAATAAAAACCTGCGTTCCGAATTCGCGCACGAGTTCGGTGCAGGCCGAATGAAAGGTGGCTCGATGCAGCTGGTATTGGACGGCATCGGTAAGAAAGTGGGCGTAGAGACCTGGCTTCATCCCATGAGTCTGGCCTTGCGCAGCGGTGCCGTGACGGTTCTTTTGGGGGCGACACAGGCCGGCAAGACCAGCCTGATGCGACTCATGGCCGGGCTGGATACGCCCACGGCCGGCCGTGTGCTGGTGGACGGCCGGGACGTCACCGGCGTGCCGGTGCGCCACCGGGACGTGTCCATGGTGTACCAGCAGTTCATCAACTACCCGTCCATGACGGTGGCGCGCAACATCGCCTCCCCCATGCGGTTGCGCCGGCAGGTCGATGTGGACACCCGGGTGCGTGAACTGGCCGCGAAGCTGCACATCGAACCGTTCCTGGATCGGTTGCCCGCGGAGCTGTCCGGTGGTCAGCAGCAGCGTGTGGCCCTGGCCCGTGCGCTGGCCAAGCAGGCGCCCTTGATGCTGCTGGACGAGCCCCTGGTCAACCTGGACTACAAGCTGCGCGAGGAACTGCGCGAAGAGCTGACCCAACTCTTTGCCACCGAAGGATCGACGGTGGTGTACGCAACGACGGAGCCGGCTGAAGCGCTGCTGCTGGGCGGCTACACGGCGGTGCTGGATCAGGGGGAACTGCTCCAGTACGGTCCCACGGTTGACGTCTTTCATCGGCCCCGCTCGCTGCGGGTGGCTCGCGCCTTCAGTGATCCACCGATGAACCTGATCACGGCGGAGGTCGCGGCCGATGGCCTGCGCCTGCGTGGCGGTCCGGTCCTGCCGTTGGCACCGTCCGGTGCACTGACGGGGGGCGCCGTCACGGTGGGGCTTCGGGCCAGTGCCTTGCGGGTCGTTCCGCGCGAGCACGATGTGGCCTTGCCCGGTCGCGTCGAACTGGCCGAGATCTCGGGATCGGACACCTTCGTGCATGTGGGCACTGCTGCCGGAGAACTGGTGATGCAACTCACAGGGGTGCACTATTTCGAGCTGGGCGCAGCGCTGACAGTGTGGTTCAGCCCCGCGCAAGCCTATCTCTTCGATGCCGCCGGCGATCTGAGCATGGCACCGCAACGAAACCGGGGGCAATGAGATGGCGCGCATAGAGCTCGATCTGGCACACGCGTATCGGCCGAACCCCCGACAGGACGGTGACTATGCCTTGCTGCCGCTGAAGATGACGTTTGAGGATGGCGGGGCCTACGCCTTGCTCGGACCTTCCGGCTGCGGCAAGACCACCATGCTCAACATCACGTCCGGCCTGCTGGTGCCTTCACACGGCAAGGTCCTGTTCGATGGGCGCGATGTCACCCGGCTCAGCCCGCAGGAGCGCAACATTGCGCAGGTATTCCAGTTCCCGGTCATCTACGACACGATGACCGTGGCCGAGAACCTGGCCTTTCCGCTGCGCAACCGCCATGTTCCGGATGAGCAGATCCGCAAGCGCGTCGGTGAGATCGCCGAAATGCTCGACCTGAGCGGCCAGCTCAACCGGCGCGCCGCCGGCCTTGCCGCCGATGCCAAACAGAAGATCTCGCTCGGTCGCGGCCTGGTGCGTTCCGATGTTTCGGCCGTTTTGTTCGACGAGCCGCTGACGGTGATCGACCCGCACCTCAAGTGGCAACTCCGCCGCAAGCTCAAGCAGATCCATCACGAACTCAAGCTGACGCTGATCTATGTGACCCATGACCAGGTCGAGGCCCTAACCTTTGCCGACCAGGTGGTGGTGATGACACGCGGCAAGGCGGTCCAGGTAGGGCCGGCGGATGCGCTGTTCGAGCGGCCGCAGCATACCTTTGTCGGCCATTTCATCGGCTCGCCGGGCATGAACTTCTTGCCGGCCGAAGTGCAAGGCTCGAGCCTGCTCCTGGCGGGCCGGACGCTGCCGCTGCCGCGTCGGGCGGCGTTGCCGGCCGGGCCGGTCAAGGTGGGCATTCGACCTGAATACGTGGCGCTTGCGGCATCCGATGCGGAAGGGGCGGTGCCCGCCCGTGTGCAACAGGTGCAGGACGTAGGCACCCACCTGATGCTGACGGCAGAGGTGATGGGCGGACGGGTCAAGGCCAGATTGGGGGTCGAGTCGCCAGAACTGGCGCCGGGCGACACGGTCTGGCTGCAGCTGGTGGGCGAGCACACCTGTTTTTATGTGAACGAGGAATTGGTGCCATGAGCGCTGCGAACAAACCCGTCAACCAGAAGGCCTGGCTCCTGATCCTGCCGGTGATCCTGTGCGTTGCATTTTCGGCGATCCTGCCGCTCATGACGGTGGTGAACTACTCGGTGCAGGACATCATTTCACCCGAGCGTCGCGTCTTTGTGGGGACCGAGTGGTTTGCCGCCGTGATGCGCGATCCGGAGCTGCATGAGGCGCTGCTGCGCCAGCTGGGTTTTTCGCTGGCGGTGCTGGCGGTCGAACTGCCGCTGGGCATCCTGCTGGCGCTGGCCATGCCGGCACAAGGCTGGAAATCATCGGCCGTGCTGGTGGTGATGGCCTTGTCGCTGCTGATCCCCTGGAACGTCGTCGGCACCATCTGGCAGATCTATGCCAGGGCCGATATTGGGTTACTGGGGGCGGGGCTGGACTACATCGGGCTCGACTACAGCTACACCGGCAATTCCTCCCATGCGTGGATCACGGTGCTGGTGATGGATGTGTGGCACTGGACGCCGCTGGTCGCCTTGCTGTGCTTTGCCGGCTTGCGTTCCATTCCCGACGCCTATTACCAGGCGGCCCGCATCGACGGTGCCAGCAAGTTCGCCGTGTTCCGCTATATCCAGTTGCCCAAGATGCGCGGCGTGCTCATGATCGCCGTGCTGCTGCGCTTCATGGACAGTTTCATGATCTATACCGAGCCGTTCGTGCTCACGGGCGGCGGGCCGGGCAACGCGACCACCTTTCTCTCGCAATACCTGACGCAGAAGGCGGTCGGCCAGTTCGATCTGGGTCCGGCCGCGGCGTTTTCCTTGATCTATTTTCTCATCATCCTGCTGCTGTGCTTCATCCTCTACAACTGGATGCAGCGCGTCGGCACGGCGGACAAGCTGGAGGCCGGCCATGAATGAAAAACGCTTCCAGCGTCGGACGCTCTTCCTGGCCGCTTATCTGGTGTTCGCCATATTGCCCATCTACTGGATGGTCAACATGAGCTTCAAGACGAACGAGGAGATCCTATCGAGCTTCTCGTTCTTTCCGCAGCATTTCACCCTGGCGAACTACGCGACCATCTTCACCGATCCTTCCTGGTATTCGGGCTACATCAACAGCCTGATCTATGTTGCCATCAACACCGTGATTTCCGTGACCGTGGCGCTGCCCGCGGCCTACGCCTTCTCGCGCTACCAGTTCCTAGGCGACAAGCATGTGTTTTTCTGGCTGCTGACCAACCGCATGACGCCGCCGGCCGTTTTCCTGCTGCCGTTCTTTCAGCTCTATACGACGGTGGGACTCATGGATACGCATATCGCGGTGGCGCTGGCGCACCTGTTGTTCAACGTGCCTCTGGCAGTCTGGATTCTGGAGGGCTTCATGAGCGGCATTCCGCGCGAAATCGACGAGACCGCCTACATCGATGGCTACAGCTTCCCGCGCTTTTTCCTCACCATCTTCCTGCCTCTCATCAAGGCCGGTGTGGGCGTCGCAGCGTTTTTCTGCTTCATGTTCAGCTGGGTGGAGTTGCTGCTGGCGCGCACGCTGACCAGCGTCAATGCCAAACCCATCGTGGCGACGATGACGCGCACGGTGTCTGCGGCGGGCATGGACTGGGCCACGCTGGCGGCCGCTGGCGTGCTGACCATCGTGCCTGGCGCCATCGTGATCTGGTTTGTGCGGCATTACATCGCGAAGGGTTTCGCGATGGGACGGGTGTGAGCCCAGAGGAAAGACTATGAGGCTCAATCCGACAACCTCGACTCATTTTCAACAGCCCGCGGTTGCATACCGCAGCAAAGCCCAGCGGGCGCCGTGGAACTGGCTTTGCCAGGCCGCTGGCGACGTCCCCCTGGGGGGAAGCGCTGCAGGCGCACAGGGGGGTACAAATGTTTGATTGGATGGCCTGGACCACGCCCGTGGCAGTTTTCTTCGTGTGCATCGTCTTGCTGCTGCTGGGCATGACGGTGTGGGAGATCAAGTCGCCAACCACACGTCGCCGCGGTTGGCTGCCGCTGGAGACCACGCGCGGCGACCGCCTTTTCATCGGGCTGCTGCTGGCGGCGTACATGAATCTGATTTTCGTCGGGGCCAGCGGCACATTGGCGCAATGGCTGGGGATGTCCTCGGAGCCGTCCGTCTGGTTCAGCTTCGTATTTTCCATGGCCCTTTTGTTGCTGGTGATGCACAAGGGCTGATCTGTTCCTTTCGCCCGGCTCTCTCCTTCCCCTGAGCTGGACGATCTCTTGAATCCAAGGGGGAGCGACTATGAGGAGACAGACATCATGAAGACGCGGTATACAGCGGTGGCCTTGGCGATAGCCGTCTTGACTGGGCCGGCAGCCATGGCGGGTGAGGCCGAGGCGAAAAAATGGGTTGACAGCGAGTTTCAGCCATCGACCCTGAGCAAGGATCAGCAACTCACCGAGATGAAGTGGTTCATCGATGCGGCCAAGAAGTTGCAGGCCAAGGGTGTCAAGGAAATTTCGGTGGTGTCGGAGACCATCACCACCCACGAATACGAATCGAAGACGCTGGCCAAGGCGTTCGAGGAGATCACGGGCATCAAGGTCAAGCACGACCTGATCCAGGAAGGCGATGTGGTCGAGAAGCTGCAGACGTCCATGCAATCTGGCAAGTCGATCTACGACGGCTGGATCAGCGACTCGGACCTGATCGGCACCCATTACCGCTACGGCAAGGTCATGAATCTCACCGACTACATGGCGGGGACAGGCAAGGAGTTCACCAACCCGGGGCTGGACCTGAAGGATTTCATCGGCACCAAGTTCACGACGGCGCCCGACGGCAAGCTGTACCAGTTGCCCGACCAGCAGTTTGCCAACCTGTACTGGTTTCGCGCCGATCTCTTCGCCCGCAAGGACTTGCAGGACAAGTTCAAGGCCAAGTACGGCTACGACCTGGGCGTGCCGCTGAACTGGAGCGCGTATGAAGACATCGCCGAGTTTTTCACCAATGATGTGAAGACCATCGACGGCAAGCCCATCTACGGGCACATGGACTATGGCAAGAAAGACCCCAGCCTCGGCTGGCGTTTCACCGATGCGTGGCTGTCCATGGCGGGAACGGCCGACATCGGCACGCCCAACGGCTTGCCGATCGACGAATGGGGCATTCGCGTGGCAGCGGACAAGTGCACGCCGGTGGGGGCCTCGGTTGCCCGCGGTGGTGCGACCAACTCACCTGCGGCGGTCTATGCGCTCACCAAGTACGTGGACTGGATGAAAAAATACGCGCCCAAGGAAGCCACTGGCATGACCTTCGGCGAAGCCGGTCCCGTGCCGGCGCAGGGCCAGATTGCGCAGCAGATCTTTTGGTATACCGCCTTCACGGCCGACATGACCAAGCCCGGCCTGCCGGTGGTGAATGCCGATGGCACGCCCAAGTGGCGCATGGCGCCGGGCCCCAATGGCCCGTACTGGAAGCAGGGCATGCAGAACGGCTACCAAGACGTAGGCTCGTGGACCTTTTTCAAGGGGCATGACGCCAACAAGACGGCCGCGGCCTGGCTTTACGCCCAGTTCGTGACGGCCAAGACCGTCTCGCTCAAGAAAACAATGGTCGGCCTGACGCCGATTCGCGAGAGCGACATCCAATCCAAGGCGATGACCACGATGGCGCCCAAGCTTGGCGGGCTGGTTGAGTTCTACCGCAGCCCGGCACGCGTGGCTTGGTCGCCGACCGGCACCAATGTTCCCGATTACCCCAAGCTGGCCCAGCTCTGGTGGAAGAACGTGGCGCAGGCGGTGACCGGCGAGAAGACACCCCAGGCCGCCATGGACACCCTGGCTGACGAAATGGATCAGGTCATGGCCCGGCTGGAGCGCGCCGGCATGGCCCAATGCCCGCCCAAGCTTAATCCGAAGGGCGATCCCGCCAAATGGCTGAGCAACAAGGCCGCACCGTGGGCCAAACTGGCCAACGAAAAGCCCAAGGGGGAAACCATCAACTACGACAAACTGCTTCAGGCATGGAAGGACGGAAAGGTTCGCTGACCGGCCGTTCGGGTCGATGCTCCTCTTGGAGTGGCGTCGGCCCGCGGTTGGGCCAATGGCTGATCGGCGGACCCCCATCTGCAGCCCTCGATGAAAGGGTGGCTTGGCCTGTACGGGCCGCCACAGTGTGCAAAAGTCATGAGTGAACCTCAATTTCCGCAACCCAGCTTGCGTTCGCAACTCGTCCAACGTTTGGCCGAGCCGCGTGTGTGGGATCTGGCCATCATTGGCGGCGGCGCAACCGGTCTCGGTGTGGCGCTGGATGCTGTGGCGCGCGGACTCTCCGTTGTGCTGGTCGAGTCGCATGATTTTGCCAAGGGCACTTCATCGCGTTCTACCAAGCTGGTGCATGGCGGTGTCCGCTATTTGGCGCAGGGCAATATCGCGCTGGTGCGAGAAGCGCTGCATGAACGTGCCACCCTGTTGCACAATGCGCCGCATCTCGCGCAGCCACTGCCGTTCGTGATGCCTTCCTACCATTGGTGGGAAACGCCTTTTTATGGCATTGGCCTGAAAGCCTATGACGCACTGGCCGGCAAGGCCGGCCTGGGAGCCACCGAGTTCCTGAGCCGCGGAGAGGTGCTGGAGTGCTTGCCTACTGCGCAGGCCCAAGGCCTGAAAGGGGGCGTCAAATACTGGGATGGCCAGTTCGACGACGCCCGGCTGGCTTTGGCGATTGGCCGCACGGCGGCAGCCCGCGGCGCGTTGCTGCTCAATTACTGTGCTGCCACGGGCCTGGTTCATGAGCAGGCCAGGGTCGCCGGCTTGATGTGCGAGGACCGTGAAACCGGACGCGTCTACCGGATCCAGGCGCGCTGCGTGGTCAATGCGGCAGGTGTCTGGGTCGATGAATTCCGGCAAAAGGACGGCAACGCGTTGAACCGTCCTGTCAAACCCATGGTTGCGCCGAGTCAAGGCGTGCACTTGGTGGTCGATCGTGAGTATCTGCCGACCGACCATGCCCTGCTTGTCCCCAAAACAGCCGATGGACGGGTGCTGTTCGCCGTGCCTTGGCTGGGCAAGACCATTCTGGGAACGACAGATACGCCGCGAAACGACCTAGCGCGTGAGCCGACCCCGTTTCGCGAAGAGATTGACTTCATCCTCACAGAGGCGGGCCGCTACTTGGCCAAGGCGCCCACGCGAGTTGACATTCGCAGTATTTGGGTTGGCCTGCGTCCATTGGTCAAGCCGCCTGACGAGGAGGGTGAGAGCACCAAGGCCCTGAGTCGGGAGCACACGGTATTGGTCAGCCGTAGCGGGCTGGTCACGGTGACGGGGGGGAAGTGGACGACCTACCGGGCCATGGCGGAGGACGTTCTTGACCATTGCTTCAGAAATAAGATGCTGGGCGAGCCTCGCATGAAAGTGACCGCCAACTTAAAGCTTGTTGGGGCGCCTCTGGATGGTGTCTCGTTAGCGGTCAGTGCGCCGCCGGGACCTCACTTGTATGGCAGTGAGCAGGCCTTGCTGGAGTCTCTGCCCGGTGCAGCCGTCGAGTTGGGAGGTGGTCTGACTGAGGCGATGGTGCGCTTCGCTGCCCGCTACGAGTACGCTCGCACGGTCGAGGATGTACTGGCGCGTCGGTCCAGGCTGTTGTTTCTGGATGCGGCCCTAGCCCGTCGCCTTGCGCCCCGGGTTGCCCAGATACTCGCATCCGAGATCGAGGCAGACCCGCAGACGGCAGCATTTGAGGCGTTGGCCGGCCGATATCTGCCTGATTTGGAATACGACACTTGACGGCCGGAAATTAGTTTGGCATAATTGCAGGCTTCGCGTTAAAAAGACGCGGAGTTTCTGCCCAGCGGAGACGGTGTGAGTGGTTCATGCCGAGGACGACGGGCCCAAGACTGACCGGGGTGTTTTCGCTGTGCGAGAGCCGCCTGGTGCAAGTTGGGAATATTGAAATGATCCAGACAGAATCTCGGTTAGAAGTCGCCGACAACACCGGCGCGAAGTCCGTTTTGTGCATCAAGGTGCTCGGCGGTTCCAAGCGTCGCTACGCCAGTGTGGGCGACGTCATCAAGGTGAGCATCAAAGAAGCTGCTCCGCGCGGCCGCGTCAAAAAAGGCGAGGTCTACAGCGCTGTGGTGGTTCGTACGGCCAAGGGCATTCGCCGTGGCGATGGCTCGCTGGTTAAATTCGACGGCAATGCTGCTGTGTTGCTTAACGCCAAACTGGAGCCGATTGGCACCCGTATCTTTGGACCGGTCACGCGCGAACTGCGTACCGAGAAGTTCATGAAGATCGTGTCCCTGGCTCCTGAAGTTCTCTAAGGACCCGCCATGAACAAGATTCGTAAAGGCGACGACGTCATCGTGCTCACCGGGCGCGACAAGGGCAAGCGCGGCAAGGTTGCTCTGCGCAAGGATGATTCCCATATTCTGGTTGAGGGTGTGAATCTGGTGAAGAAGCACACCAAGCCCAACCCGATGAAGGGCACCACGGGTGGCATCGTTGAGAAGGCCATGCCGATTCATCAGTCCAATGTGGCTATTTTCAATGCGGCCACCGGCAAGGCTGACCGCGTGGGTATCAAGTTGCTGGCGGATGGTAAGCGCGTGCGCGTTTACAAGTCCAGTGGCGAAGAAATCAAGGTGGCATAAGCATGGCACGTCTGCAACAACACTATCGTGAGAAGGTGGTCCCTGAGTTGACCGCCAAGTTTGGCTACAAGTCGCCCATGCAGGTGCCGCGTATCACCAAGATCACCCTGAACATGGGTGTCAGTGAAGCTGTCGCCGACAAGAAGGTCATGGACAACGCCGTGGGCGACCTGACCAAGATCGCTGGCCAGAAGCCGGTGGTGACCAAGGCCAAGAAGGCTATCGCCGGTTTCAAGATCCGCGAACAGCAGGCCATCGGTTGCATGGTGACCCTGCGTGGCGTTCAGATGTTTGAGTTCCTGGACCGTTTCGTGACCGTGGCTTTGCCGCGCGTTCGTGACTTCCGTGGTATCTCGGGTCGCGCCTTCGATGGCCGTGGCAACTACAACATCGGCGTCAAAGAGCAGATCATTTTCCCTGAGATCGAGTACGACAAGGTGGATGCCTTGCGCGGTCTCAATATCAGCATCACCACAACGGCTCAGACCGACGAAGAGTGCAAGGCACTGCTCGCTGGCTTCCGTTTCCCGTTCAAGAACTGAGGTGGCCCGTGGCTAAAATGGCTTTAATCGAGCGCGAGCTCAAGCGAGACAAACTGGTCGCCAAGTACGCGAAAAAACACGCGGAACTGAAGGCCATCGCAAACGACGCCAAGCGTAGCGACGAAGAGCGTGCAGCTGCCCGTCTGGGTCTGCAGAAGCTTCCGCGTAACGCCAATCCGACGCGTCAGCGCAACCGTTGTGCCATCACGGGTCGTCCTCGCGGTACTTTCCGCCAGTTCGGTCTGGGTCGCGCCAAGATCCGTGAAATGGCTTTCGCTGGTGACATCCCTGGTGTCACCAAGGCCAGCTGGTAAGCGATAGGAGAGATTAAACATGAGCATGAGTGATCCCATCGCCGACCTGTTGACACGCATCCGCAATGCGCAGATGGTGGCCAAAACCACCGTGTCTGTGCCGTCTTCCAAAGTGAAGATTGCCATTGCGCAAGTGTTGAAAGATGAAGGCTATATCGACGGCTTCCAGGTGAAAACCGAAGCTGGCAAGTCTGAACTTGAAATTGCCCTGAAGTACTATGCCGGCCGTCCGGTGATCGAGCGCATCGAGCGCGTGAGCCGTCCTGGCCTGCGCGTGTACAAAGGCCGCGATGCCATCCCCCAGGTCCAGAACGGAATGGGTGTGGCCATTGTGACGACCCCCAAGGGTGTCATGACCGATCGCAAGGCGCGCGCTACCGGTGTCGGTGGCGAAGTGCTTTGCTACGTGGCTTAACGCGGCATTGAGGAGAAACTGAAATGTCACGTGTAGGAAAAATGCCTGTTGCCATCCCCGCTGGGGTGGATGTGTCCATCAAGGCTGACCAGATCAGCGTCAAGGGTGCCGGTGGTGCTCTGTCGCTGGCCCAGTCTGCCTTGGTGAATGTGAATAACGAAGGCGGCAAGCTCAGCTTTGTTCCCGCCAACGAGTCTCGCGAAGCCAATGCCATGAGCGGCACCATGCGTCAGCTGGTGAACAACATGGTGGTGGGTGTCAGCAAGGGCTTCGAGAAGAAGCTGACCTTGATCGGTGTGGGTTACAAGGCCCAGGCCCAAGGTGCCAAGCTGAACCTGGCTGTGGGTTACTCCCATCCGGTGAATGTGGATATGCCTGCCGGTATCACGGTGGCGACGCCTGCCCCCACGGAAATCGTGATCAAGGGTGCAGACCGTCAGCGCGTGGGCCAGGTGGCTGCCGAAATTCGTGCGATCCGTCCTCCCGAGCCCTACAAGGGCAAGGGCATCCGTTATTCGGATGAAAAGGTCACGATCAAAGAGACCAAGAAGAAATAAGGAGCTGCAACATGTTGACCAAGAAAGAGCAGCGTCTTCGCCGGGCACGTCAGACCCGTATCCGCATCGCCCAACAAGGCGTTGCCCGTCTGAGCGTGACTCGCACCAATTTGCATATTTACGCCAGCGTGATTTCCGGCGACGGTGCCAAGGTGCTTGCCAGTGCCTCGACCGCCGAAGCCGATGTGCGCAAATCGTTGGGCGCTTCGGGCAAGGGTGGCAATGCCGCCGCGGCCCAGCTCATCGGCAAGCGTATCGCCGAGAAGGCGAAAGCCGCTGGTGTTGAAAAGGTGGCATTTGATCGTGCAGGTTTTGCGTACCACGGCCGCGTCAAGGCGCTGGCTGATGCGGCACGTGAAGCTGGCTTGCAGTTCTAAGCAGATCGGAATTTAAGATGGCTAAAGTTCAAGCAAAAATGCAAGGTAAAGGGGCCGAGGGTCCTGAGGACGGCCTGCGCGAGAAAATGATTGCGGTCAACCGCGTGACCAAGGTGGTCAAGGGTGGTCGTATTCTGGGTTTCGCTGCACTGACCGTGGTGGGTGACGGCGATGGTCGCGTCGGCATGGGCAAGGGCAAGTCCAAGGAAGTGCCTGCAGCCGTGCAGAAGGCGATGGAAGAAGCTCGCCGCAACATGACCAAGGTGTCGCTCAAGAATGGCTCGCTCCATCACCAGGTGATGGGTCGCCATGGTGCTGCCTCTGTGATGATGGCACCGGCCCCCAAGGGTACCGGCATCATCGCCGGCGGCCCGATGCGCGCCGTTTTCGAGGTCATGGGCATTACCGACATCGTGGCCAAGAGCCATGGTTCAAGCAACCCCTACAACATGGTTCGTGCCACACTCGACGCGCTGAAGAACAGCACCACTCCTTCGGAAGTGGCGGCCAAGCGTGGCAAGTCCATTGAAGAGATCTTCGCCTAATCGGAGACTTCAAAAATGACAACGCAACAAACAGTCAAGATCCAGCTGGTTCGTAGCCCTATCGGCTGCAAGGAATCGCACCGTGCCACCGTCCGTGGCCTCGGTCTGCGCAAGCTGAACAGCGTGAGCGAACTGCAGGACACGCCGGCAGTTCGCGGCATGATCAACAAGATCAGCTATCTGGTCAAGGTTCTCTAAGGGGTGGATGATGGAACTCAATAGCATCAAGCCCGCAGAGGGTGCCAAGCACGCCAAGCGTCGCGTTGGTCGCGGCATTGGCTCGGGTCTGGGCAAGACGGCTGGTCGCGGCCACAAAGGCCAGAAATCCCGTTCGGGTGGTTACCACAAGGTGGGCTTCGAAGGCGGTCAGATGCCTATGCAGCGTCGCCTGCCCAAGCGCGGCTTCAAGTCGCACCTGCTGAAGTTCAATGCAGAAGTCACGCTGACCGCGCTGGACAAGCTGGGTGTTGATAGCGTCGACATTCTGACGCTCAAGCAAGCCGGTCTGATCGGTGAGCTGGCAAAGGTGGTCAAGATCATCAAGTCTGGCGAGATCAAGAAGGCTGTCAAGCTCAATGGCATCGGTGCCACGGTGGGTGCCAAGGCCGCGATCGAAGCTGCTGGCGGCAGCGTCGCCTAAGCGAGACTGAGGAAAGATCCACGTGGCAACTAACGCGGCTCAAATTGCAAAAACTGGCAAGTTCGGCGACCTGCGTCGTCGGCTGGTCTTTTTGCTGCTCGCGCTGGTGGTGTACCGTGTCGGTGCGCACATCCCTGTTCCGGGCATCAACCCGGACCAGTTGCAGCAACTGTTCAAGGGGCAGCAGGGCGGTATCCTGAGCCTGTTCAACATGTTCTCGGGTGGTGCACTGTCTCGTTTCACGGTGTTTGCGCTGGGGATCATGCCGTACATTTCGGCATCGATCATCATGCAGCTGCTGACCTATGTGCTGCCTGCTTTTGAGCAGTTGAAAAAAGAAGGTGAAGCTGGTCGTCGCAAGATCACGCAGTACACCCGTTACGGGACGCTTGGCTTGGCCATTTTTCAGTCGCTTGGTATTGCCATGGCCCTGGAAAGCTCGGCTGGTCTGGTGATCGCGCCTGGTTTCGGTTTCCGTGTCACCGCGGTGTGCACGCTGACCGCCGGTACGATGTTCCTGATGTGGCTGGGTGAACAGATCACTGAGCGTGGCTTGGGCAATGGTATTTCCATCCTGATTTTCGGTGGTATCGCGGCAGGTTTGCCGGGGGCCATCGGAGGCTTGCTTGAGCTGGTTCGCACGGGTGCGATGAACATCCTGGTGGCTTTGTTCATCGTGGCGCTGGTTGTTCTGGTGACTTACTTCGTCGTCTTCGTCGAGCGCGGCCAGCGGAAGATTTTGGTGAACTATGCACGTCGCCAAGTCGGCAACAAGGTGTATGGAGGCCAGTCTTCTCATCTGCCGTTGAAGCTGAACATGGCTGGTGTGATTCCGCCGATCTTCGCATCGTCGATCATCCTGCTGCCTGCCACGGTGGTGAGCTGGTTCAGCAGTGGCGAGTCGATGGTTTGGCTCAAGGACATTGCGGGTAGCTTGACACCTGGGCAGCCGATTTATGTGATGTTGTATGCGTCGGCGATTGTGTTTTTCTGCTTTTTCTATACGGCTTTGGTGTTCAACAGCCGTGAAACGGCGGACAACCTGAAGAAAAGCGGTGCCTTCATCCCCGGGATTCGTCCTGGTGATCAGACAGCTCGCTACATTGACAAGATTTTGCTGAGATTGACGCTGGCAGGTGCGGTGTACATCACGTTTGTCTGCTTGCTGCCTGAGTTTCTGGTTCTGAAGTACAACGTGCCGTTCTATTTTGGTGGCACCTCGCTTTTGATCATTGTGGTGGTGACTATGGATTTCATGGCTCAGGTGCAGAACTACCTGATGTCGCAGCAATATGAATCGCTGCTGAAAAAGGCTAATTTCAAGACTTCACTGGGCGGTTGAGCGGCATGTCGAAAGACGACGTTATTCAAATGCAGGGTGAAGTCGTGGAAAACCTGCCGAACGCGACATTTCGCGTGAAGCTGGAAAATGGCCACGTAGTTCTGGGGCATATCTCTGGGAAAATGCGCATGCATTACATCCGGATTCTGCCCGGTGACAAGGTGACTGTTGAGTTGACACCGTACGACTTGACGCGAGCGAGAATTGTATTCAGGGCCAAATAAATGGCGTGGGTTCCGAAAGAGCTTCGGGGCAAGGCTTAAAGTTTTAGGAGAGTGAAATGAGAGTTTCGGCTTCGGTCAAAAAAATTTGCCGCAACTGCAAAATCATCCGCCGCAAGGGCGTTGTACGCGTGATCTGCACGGATCCCCGTCACAAGCAGCGCCAAGGCTGATTGCAAGAGTTATAGAGGACGAAAATGGCACGTATCGCTGGCATCAACATTCCGCCGCATAAGCATGCTGAAATTGGCTTGACCGCCATTTACGGCATCGGTCGCACGAGCGCTCGCAAAATCTGCGAAGCCTGTGGCATTGCATATTCCAAAAAGATCAAAGATCTGACCGACGGTGACCTGGAAAAAATCCGTGACCAGATTGCTGCGCTCACGATCGAGGGTGACCTGCGTCGTGAGACGACGATGAACATCAAGCGTTTGATGGACATCGGTTGCTATCGTGGCTTCCGTCACCGTCGCGGTCTGCCCATGCGCGGCCAGCGTACGCGTACCAATGCCCGCACCCGCAAGGGCCCGCGCAAGGCAGCCCAGTCGTTGAAGAAATAAACAGGCATTGAAAGATTACTATGGCTAAATCACCCGCCAATAATGCCGCGCAGCGTGTGCGCAAGAAGGTTCGCAAGAATGTTGCCGATGGTATCGCGCACGTTCACGCCTCTTTCAACAACACGATCATCACGATCACTGATCGCCAGGGTAATGCTCTGTCTTGGGCTTCTTCTGGTGGCCAAGGTTTCAAGGGTTCGCGTAAATCCACGCCGTTCGCTGCTCAGGTGGCTTCGGAAGTGGCTGGTCGCGCCGCTCTGGAGCAAGGCATCAAGAACCTCGACGTTGAAATCAAGGGCCCCGGTCCTGGTCGCGAGTCTTCGGTGCGTGCACTGGCTGCCCTGGGTATCCGTATCAACATGATCTCTGATGTGACGCCGGTGCCGCATAATGGCTGCCGTCCGCAGAAGCGTCGTCGTATCTGAGCGTTGTACGCTCAGTACGCAAGTTTTTTCAACCAAGCCCACCGCCGCCGGCCTCTCGCTGGCGGCTCCCGCAGGCAACTGCGGTAGATGACATAGAAGGAAGTTCAAGTGGCACGTTACCTCGGCCCCAAGGCCAAACTCTCCCGCCGCGAAGGCACGGACCTGTTCCTCAAGAGCGCTCGCCGCTCGATCGGCGACAAAGCCAAATTCGATTCCAAGCCGGGTCAGCACGGCCGCACTTCGGGTGCCCGTACGTCGGATTTCGGTCTGCAGCTGCGTGAAAAGCAGAAGGTCAAGCGCATGTACGGCGTGCTCGAGCGCCAGTTCCGTCGCTACTTCGAGCAAGCCGATAGCCGCAAAGGCAACACCGGTGCCAACCTGCTGTTCCTGCTCGAGTCCCGCCTGGACAACGTGGTCTACCGCATGGGCTTTGGTTCGACCCGCGCTGAAGCGCGCCAATTGGTGTCGCACAAGGCCATCACGGTGAACGGCAACGCCGTCAACATCCCGTCCTACATGGTGAAGGCTGGCGATGTGGTGGCTGTGCGTGAAAAGTCCAAGAAGCAGAACCGTGTGGTCGAAGCTTTGCAGCTGGCCCAGCAAGTGGGTATGCCGGCCTGGGTTGAGGTGAGCCTCGACAAGGCTGAAGGTACTTTCAAGAAAGTACCGGATCGCGACGAATTTGGCTCCGACATCAACGAATCGCTGATCGTCGAGTTGTATTCTCGCTAATTAGGCATATTTCGAATCCGTTCCCGGAGCGCGGGCCCGCGCTGCCGGGTGCTTCACCAGCCTTACCGGTGTAACGAGCCGGGGGTATTGACAGGAAGTCTGCATGCAAACCAGTCTGCTTAAACCCAAAGCAATCAACGTCGAACAACTCGGCCACAACCGCGCCAAAGTGGTGCTTGAGCCGTTTGAGCGTGGCTATGGCCATACGCTGGGCAATGCGCTGCGCCGTGTCCTGTTGTCGTCGATGCCGGGTTATGCGGCGACGGAAGTGACCATCGCCGGTGTCTTGCACGAGTACTCGTCGATTGACGGCGTGCAAGAAGATGTGGTCAACATTCTTCTCAACCTCAAAGGCGTTGTGTTCAAACTGCACAACCGTGATGAGGTGACCCTGAGCCTGCGCAAAGATGGCGAAGGCTTGGTCACCGCCGGTGACATCCAGACCCCGCATGACGTCGAAATCATCAACCCCGACCACGTGATTGCCACGCTGTCGGCTGGTGGCAAGCTCGACATGCAGATCAAGGTCGAAAAAGGCCGCGGTTACGTGCCGGGCACGATGCGCCGCCTGGGTGACGAGGCGACCAAGTCGATTGGTCGCATTGTCCTCGACGCTTCGTTCTCTCCGGTCAAGCGCGTCAGCTACACGGTCGAAAGTGCCCGCGTTGAGCAGCGCACTGATCTGGACAAGCTGGTCGTTGAAATCGAGACCAATGGCGCCATCACCGCTGAAGACGCTGTGCGCGCCTCGGCTAAAATTCTGGTTGAACAGCTGGCTGTATTTGCTCAGCTCGAAGGCAGCGAGCTCGCGGCTTTCGAAGCTCCTGCAACGCGCGGTGGCACCCAGTTCGATCCGATCCTGCTGCGTCCTGTGGACGAGTTGGAACTCACGGTCCGTTCGGCAAACTGCCTGAAGGCCGAGAACATCTATTACATCGGTGACCTGATCCAGCGTACCGAGAATGAGTTGCTCAAGACCCCGAACCTGGGTCGCAAGTCGCTCAACGAGATCAAGGAAGTCTTGGCTTCGCGTGGTCTGACTCTCGGCATGAAGCTCGAGAGCTGGCCGCCGGCTGCGCTCGAAAAGCGTTGATTTACATGAGCCTGAAATAGCGGCTCAGTGCTGCGGGCAGTACCTGATACGGCTGCCTGTTTAATAAAGAAAGGAAAGCACCATGCGTCACGGACACGGACTCCGTAAACTTAACCGCACCAGCTCGCATCGTCTTGCGATGCTGCGTAACATGATGAACTCGCTCATCGAGCATGAAGTCATCAAGACCACTGTGCCCAAGGCCAAGGAACTTCGCCGCGTTGTCGAGCCGATGATCACGCTGGCCAAAGAGCCGACGGTTGCCAACCGCCGCCTCGCGTTCGACCGCCTGCGTGACCGCGACAGCGTCACCAAGCTGTTTGACGTCCTGGGTCCTCGCTTCAAGGCCCGTCCGGGCGGTTACACCCGTATTCTGAAAATGGGTTTCCGCGTTGGCGACAATGCACCGATGGCTCTGGTCGAACTGGTGGAGCGTTCTGAAGTGGTTGAGGCCTCTGCCGAGACAGCCAAAGCAGAATAAGGTATAATACTTTTTTACCGCGCGATGGAGCAGTCTGGTAGCTCGTTGGGCTCATAACCCAAAGGTCGGAGGTTCAAATCCTTCTCGCGCAACCAAAACAAAAAGCCCTCTCTTCGAGGGCTTTTTCATGCCCGGCACAGCGCTTGCATGTGTGTTACTTCCACTCTCTTTCGCTCCTATGATTTCGCGTCGGCAATTCACCATCACAAGCTCCGCGGCCGTTTTAGCCGGTTTTAATACCGCTCAAGCGCAAACAAGCAGCAAGATCATTCTGGGGCAGTCCGCGCCTTTTAGCGGACCTGCGGCGCAGTTGGGGATCCAGTTCCATCAAGGGGCGAAGGTCTGGTTCGACCAAGTCAATGCGCAGGGTGGAGTTGGCGGTAAATCAATTGAGCTGCGCAAGATGGACGATGGTTATGAGCCGGAGCGTTGTGTCGCCAACACGCGCAAGATGATCGAGGACGACGTGTTCGCCCTGTTCGGCTACATCGGGACACCTACCAGCTTGGCGGCGTTGCCCCTGGCCACCAAAGCCCAGATTCCGTTCATCGCGCCGTTTACGGGTGCCATGGCCTTGCGCGAACCGTTCAACAGGCACGTATTCCACCTGCGCGCCTCGTACAACGACGAAACCGCGTTGATCGTCAAGCAACTGACCAATCTGGGCCTGAAAAAGATTGCGGTGTTCTACCAGAACGATGCCTACGGCAAGGCGGGGCTGGACGGCGTGAACCAGGCGTTGGCTGGACTTGGCCTCAAACCCGTGGCGCAGGCGACGGTGGAGCGAAATTCCGTCGATGTGGATGCCGCCGTCAAAACGCTGGTGGCAGCGACACCCGATGCTGTGGTGCAAGTCAGTGCTTACAAGGCAAGTGCGGCATTCATCCGAGCCGCCCGCAAGGCGGGCTATGGCGGCACTTTCTACAACGTGTCCTTTGTCGGGACACAGGCGCTGGCAGATGAGCTGGGCAAGGAGGCCGCGGGCGTGGTTGTATCGCAGGTGGTGCCGTCCCCTTACAACGCCGCACGACCGATCACCCGCGAATTTGTGGATGCAGTGAAAAAGGCTGGCGGTGATGCGCAGATCAACTACTCCAGCATGGAGGGCTATCTCGCCGCGAAACTGATCACGGAAGGCCTGAAGCGAACGGGTGCCAAAGGTACAACTCGTGAAGGGCTCATTCACGGCATCGAGTCGATCGGCACGCAGTCCTTTGGTGGCTTCGCGATGCAGTTCAGTGCAAATGACCATGTGGCCTCAAGCTTTGTCGAGTTGTCCATGCTGACGGGCGACGGCAAAGTGCGCACCTGAAGACCCAAGAACTGGCAACTTGTGCCAGACACGACTAGACTTACAGGTCAGGAGTGCACATGAAAGTCATCGATTCCATCGTCAGCCAAGCCGCCAGCATCGCTGCGATCCGGCGCGACATCCATGCTCATCCGGAATTGTGTTTCGAGGAGATTCGTACCGCCGACCTGGTCGAGCAAACGCTGACACAGTGGGGCATTCCGGTCGTGCGCGGCCTGGGTGGAACCGGGGTGGTGGGCATCATCAAAAGCGGTACTTCAGAGCGTGCCATTGGCCTGCGTGCTGATATGGATGCGCTGCCGATGCAGGAATTCAATACCTTCGAACATGCCAGTCGCCATGATGGCAAGATGCACGCTTGCGGGCACGATGGCCACACTGCCATGTTGCTGGCTGCCGCACAGCACTTTGCCAAAGAGCGCCATTTTGATGGCACGGTGTACCTGATCTTCCAGCCTGCGGAGGAAGGCGGTGGTGGCGCGCATGAAATGATGCGCGACGGGTTGTTCGAGAAGTTTCCGATGGAGGCCGTCTTCGGCATGCACAACTGGCCGGGCATGCCGGCAGGTAGCTTTGCTGTCAGTGCTGGCCCCGTCATGGCCTCCAGCAATGAATTCAAGATCACGATTCGCGGTAAGGGCGGCCATGCGGCTCTGCCGCACAACGCCATTGATCCGGTGCCGGTCGCGTGTCAGATGGTGCAGGCCTTCCAGACCATCATCAGCCGAAACAAGAAGCCAATTGACGCTGGCGTGATTTCCGTCACCATGATCCACGCTGGCGAGGCGACCAATGTCATTCCGGACAGCTGCGAGTTACAAGGCACGGTGCGCACATTCACCTTGGAGGTTCTGGACCTGATTGAGCAGCGAATGCGCCAGATCGCCGAGCACACCAGTGCCGCTTTTGGTGTGAGTTGCGAGTTCGAGTTCGATCGCAACTATCCGCCGACCATCAATTCACCGCATGAGGCGGACTTTGCACGCAAGGTGATGGCGGGTATCGTCGGCGACACACAGGTGTTGCCGCAGGAACCGACGATGGGCGCCGAGGATTTTGCCTACATGTTGCAGGCCAAGCCAGGGGCTTACTGCTTTATTGGCAACGGCGACGGCGTGCATCGCGAAATGGGCCACGGTGGCGGGCCTTGCACACTGCACAACCCGAGTTACGACTTCAATGACGAGCTGATTCCGTTGGGCGCCACCTACTGGGTCAGACTCGCGGAAGCCTGGCTTGCCGCAGACGAGTGATCAGTGTGGATGGCCAAAGCCGCGACTTGAGGCAATCTGCAGCAAGCCGTCGAAGATCAGACTGTCGACCAGTTCAAATGGCACCGACATGCTGGGCGCCATCTTCCAGCCGGCACCGCCGGCCATGACGCACCAAGGCTCGGTGCCACAATGCTCACGCAGGTGCTGGACCATGCGCTCCATGGCGCCGGCGATGGCATAGGTGCCGCCACTGGTCAGCGCATCGCTGGTGTTGGTGGGGAAGGGGCGCACTTCACCCGTGGGGACGTGCAGACCCGCGGTGCCGGATTCCAGCGCACGCAGCATGATGCCGTGGCCAGGCAGGATATAGCCGCCAAGGAACTTGCCCTGCGCGTCAATGGCTTCCACGGTCACAGCCGTGCCCACCATGGTGACCACGATGGGGCGTGGCGCACCCATGGCGAGCATGCGGTGCCAGGCGCCGATCATGGCAACCCAACGGTCGGGACCCAACCGTGCGGGGTGGTCGTAGCCATTGGTCAGGCCGGCTTCGAAGGCGCTGGAAACGACCCACTGCGGGGCCACATCCCACAATTCCATCTGGTCTTCCACGCGGTGCTTGACGGCATCGCTGGCGACCACGCAGCCCAGCATGCAACTTGGGGCGGGTAGCTGGGACCAGGCGCCTTCTGCCAGTTTGTCGATGTTGTCGAGGAACTCGGCGCCTTGCGCCAGCAGATTGGCACCAGGGTGCGGTGCGTCAAACAGCGCCCACTTCAAGCGGGTGTTACCAACATCAATGGCCAGGAAAGTCATGGTTCTCGTTCACTTTAAGCGCATTATCAAGGCAGAGGCCATTGGCCGGCTGTCTCAACCTTGACGCCACGGCAGACTGTGGTAACGCCAGCCACCTCGACGTCCGCGGTGGGCGTGCTCGTCGGGGTCGCCTTCAAATCCCTCAAGGATGTTGTAAGCCTCAATGCCCAGCTCGCAGGCGCGCTTGGCCGCGGCAATGGAGCGCACACCACTGCGACACAGCAGCACGGCCTTCATGCCCGATGGAATAGCCGCCCGGATGCCGGTATCGAAGTCGGGGTTCAAAGCCATGCCGGGCCACTGTTTCCAGGCCAGGGCGACGGCCTCAGGGACAAAGCCGACCCATTCCCGCTCGGCATCGGTGCGCACGTCGACCAGCACAGCCTGACCGGCTTTCCACCATTCATAGGCGAGTTGGGGCGAAACATCACCTGCATAGCCGGTAGCGGTCCGTACCGTCATCAGCAAGGCACCTTCAGCATCATGGCGCATACCGGAGCTCAGGTTGGCGGGCACGGCTTCGTCGATACGACGCGGCTTGGGCAGGTTCAGCGAATCCATGATGGCCTTGAACTCGGCAAGGGTCTTGCCCGCGACGCGCGCGTTGGTGGCCTTTTCAACGCCAATGGTCGAGTGAGTGCGCCCCTGATAGTCATGGCCCGGCCAGACAACCGTGTCGTCGGGCAGCGCAAACAGCACCTGGATCAGGCTGCGATAAAGGGCTTCGGCACTGCCAGATTGGAAGTCGGTGCGGCCGCAGCCGTTGATCAGCAGCGTGTCGCCTGTGAAGACGTGGGCTTGCTCGCCCGTCTGCCACAGGTAGCTCATGCTGCCGGCCGTGTGGCCCGGGGTGTGCAAGGCACGAACGATCTGGCTGCCGAATTGCAGCGTACGGCCGTCGGCGAGCTGGACGGCCGCGGTACGAATGCCGCAAGCTTCCGGTGCCGCCGTCTGTGCGCCGGTGTGTTCGGCCAGTCGTCCGGCGCTGGTGATGTGGTCGGCATGGGCATGGGTTTCTACGGCCCAAACCAGCTTGAGCCCGTACTCGCGTAGCACCTGCAGATCGCGTTCAAGTTGCTCGTCCACCGGATCGATGATGATGGCTTCCCGCGAAGCTTCGTCAAACAGCACGTAGGTGTAGGTGCTGGACGCCGGGTCGAAGAGCTGGATGGGTTTCATTGTGTGAGCAAGAGAGGTGGCAGAAACGCCCTGCCGGAAGCAGAACTCTAAAGTATTTTAGAGAGGGTGTGCCGGTCGGCGCCGTTTCCATGGCAATCTGATTTGCTATTGTTTTGATAGCTGTTTGCGCAATGATGTCAAGATCTGGCGGTTGAAAATGCTCAGGTTCGACATGTGCGCGTCGATCGCTCTCTGCCGTGTCGCCGCTCATTTGCACCTTTGCCATGGCCATGGCAAAGGTGCGTGTCGCGCGTTAGACGATTTTCACGCTGAGGTTGGGCAGACCGTCGATGTGCATTTCGATCACATCGCCGCGAACCACCGGCCCCACGTTCTCGGGGGTGCCCGAGTAGATGATGTCGCCAGGAAAGAGCTCGTTGGCTTCGGACAGCTTGCTGATCTGCTCGGCTACGCTCCAGATCATTTGGTTCAGGTTGGCGTTCTGCTTGATCTGGCCATTGACCTTGAGCCAGATGGCGCCTTGAGTGAAGTGCCCCGTCTGAGAGACCTTGTGGACGGCACCGATCGGTGCCGATTTGTCGAAACTCTTGCCAATTTCCCACGGCTTCTTCTGATCGCCCATGGCGCGCTGCAGGTCGCGCCGTGTCATGTCCAGGCCCAAGGTGTAGCCATAGACCAGATCCAATGCCTTGGCCACCGAAATGTTGCGTCCCCCCGCACCCAAACAGGCGACCAGCTCGGCTTCGTAATGGTAGTTCTGCGTGAGGGTCGGGTAAGGGTGGTCGGCGACCATACCGGCGGGGACGAACTGGATGGCGTCCGTCGGCTTCTGGAAGAAAAACGGTGGTTCGCGGGTCGGGTCCGAGCCCATTTCACGTGCATGCGCGGCGTAGTTGCGGCCGATGCAGTAAATGCGGCGTACCGGAAACACCTCGTCTGATCCGACGATGGGGATGTTGATGGCAGGCACCTGAAACGGCGTTCTGGCTTGTTGTGCCATACCAGGCAGGGCGCAGCCAGCCAATGCGCCGCTGGTCACCAAGGCTGAACTTTGAAAGAAGTTGCGTCTATCCATGTTGTGTCTCCTTCGTTCTGGATCGATCAATGGCGGGGTCCCGCTGCCGGGATTGTGTTCGTTTTTGGTCAAGTTGGCAGAGCGCGCCTCTTGAGGGCAAACGCATATGGAAAAGTGAAAACTGTTTTGCGGGGGGCGCGTGGCGGAACTTGGTGAAAACCCCTAGGTTTCGCCGTCGAGCAAAGGTGAGAATCTCCGCCCAGAAGGCAAAAAACTTGCCTTTTCTACAACAGGAGACCTACCGTGACCGATAACAAAACTCCCCGTCGCCGCAGCCTGCTCAAAGGGGCCGCACTGGCCGCTGGTGCCATGTCCGCTCCCATGGTGGCAACCGCTCAGACCACGACCACGCTGCGCTTTCAGAGCACGTGGCCAGCCAAGGACATCTTTCACGAATACGCCAATGACTTTGCCAAGAAGGTCAACGACATGGCCAGCGGCAAGCTCAAGATCGAAGTGCTGCCTGCCGGTGCGGTAGTGCCGGCGTTCCAGTTGCTCGAAGCCGTGAACAAGGGCACGCTGGATGGCGGTCACGGTGTGGTGGCCTACCACTATGGCAAGAACTCGGCCCTGGCTCTGTGGGGATCCGGCCCGGCTTTCGGCATGGACCCCAACATGGTGCTGGCTTGGCACAACTATGGTGGCGGCAAGGCTCTGCTGGAAGAAATCTACAAATCGCTCGGCATGGATGTGGTGTCGTACCTGTATGGCCCCATGCCCACCCAGCCCTTCGGCTGGTTCAAGAAGCCGATCTCCAACATCAGCCAAATGAAGGGCGTCAAGTTCCGCACCGTGGGCTTGGCCGTTGACATGTATACCGACATGGGCGCAGCGGTCAACCCGCTGCCCGGTGGCGAAATCGTGCCGGCGCTGGACCGCGGCCTGATCGATGGCGCCGAGTTCAACAACGCCACATCCGACCGTATCCTGGGTTTCCCCGATGTGGTGAAGAACTGCATGCTGCAGAGCTTCCACCAGTCCGGCGAGCAGTTCGAGATTCTGTTCAACAAGGGCAAGCTCAATGCGTTGCCGGCCGAGTTGCGCGCAATCGTCGACTACAGCGTTCAAGCGGCCAGTGCCGACATGAGCTGGAAGGCGATTGACCGCAATTCCAAGGACTACATCGATCTCAAGAAGCAAGGCATCCATTTCTATAAGACGCCCGATGCCATTCTCAAGGCTCAGCTGGACTCGTGGGACAAGATCATCGCCAAAAAGAGCGGCGAGAACGCACTGTTCAAGAAGGTGATCGAATCGCAGCGTGTTTATGCTGCGCGCGCCAGCCAGTGGCAGAACGACTACATGGTCGACTTCAAGATGGCCTACAACCATTACTTCGGTAAAGGCGCCAAGAAAGCTTGACGATTGCGGCTGTCTGAACCAGCCATTCGGGTAGCCGGGTGGCTGGTTTGTTTTTTGTAGTTCTGATAGAGATCTGATGAGAGTTCAAACATTACTCCACACGGCGGATCAGATCAGCACCTGGGTGGGCAAGGCATTTGCCTGGCTCATCGTGGTGCTGATGCTTCTGGTCGTTGCCGAAGTATTCAAACGCTATGCGCTCAATGCGCCGACAGCCTGGGTCTTTGACGCCAGCAACATGCTTTATGGCACCCTGTTCATGATGGGCGGTGCCTACACTTTGGCGCACGATGGCCACGTGCGCGGCGACTTCCTTTATGGCAGCATGAAACCGCGCACCCAGGCCAGCATTGACCTGGTGCTGTACATCGCCTTTTTCCTGCCCGGTATTGCGGCACTGACCTGGTCGGGCTGGAGTTACTTTCAGGACTCCCTGGCCATCCATGAGCAGACTTTCAATGCGGATCCGCTGCCGGTCTATCCATTCAAGTTCATGATTCCTCTGGCGGGGGCGCTGGTGCTGATGCAGGGTGTTTCCGAGATCGTGCGTTGCGTGGTGTGCCTCAAGACGGGCGAGTGGACGCCCCGGATCAAGGACGCCGAAGAGTCCGATGTGGTTGCTCAGCAGCTCGAAGGCAGTGAATTTGTCGATGAAGAAGCCAAACAGTTGGCCATCGAGAAATCCAAAGGAATGAAGGGCTGATGATGAGCAACGCTGCACTCGGTTTGACTATGCTGTGCCTGATCGTGGTGGTGATCATGATGGGCTTCCCCACTGCATTCACGCTGATGGGCTTGGGCATGATGTTTGGTTTTGTCGCCTTTTACGACCCATCCGCCCACTGGCTGGACAACCGGATCTTTGACCTGATGGTCCAACGCGCTTTCGGCGCCATGAACAACGACACGCTGTTGTCCATTCCGCTGTTCGTGCTGATGGGCTACATCATGGAACGTGGCGCGCTGGTGGACAAGATGTTCCACAGCGTTCAGTTGGCGTTTCGCAAGCTGCCCGGTTCGTTGGCCGTGACCACGCTGGTGATCTGCACCTTCTGGGGCATTGCCAGTGGCTTGGTTGGCGCGGTGGTGGTGCTCATGGGCGTGATTGCGATGCGCCCCATGCTCAACGCCGGCTATGACACCCGCCTCGCGGCCGGTGTCATCACGGCCGGGGGCACACTGGGTATTCTGATTCCGCCCTCCGTCATGATCATCGTCTACGCCGCCGTGGCGGGGCAGTCGGTTGTCAAGCTGTACGCTGCGGCCATGTTCCCCGGCTTTTTCCTGGCGCTGTTGTACCTGATCTACGTGATCGGCTGGTGCTTGATCAATCCGAAAGTTGCGCCCAAGCTGCCGCCGGAGCAGATGAAGGCCCCGATCTCTCCCTGGGTGGCGCATATCTCGTCCAGCTACTCGCGATTCATGCTGCCTGCACTGTTGATGGCGGTCGTTTCGCCCGCCAAGGCCTTGCGTAGTGGTGTGGAGGGCGTGCGTCTGAAATGGTGGCAGTTGCTGGCCGGTCTGATGCGCGCTCTGGCGCCCGTCATTCTGGCTGTGGTCACCCTGGGTACGGTCTGGTGGTATGTGACGATTTACTCACAGAAAGACAATCAGCCCGCACCGGTCGAGATGGTTCAGATGGCGGAAAAGTCAGACGCCTCCGTGACGACGGCGGCTGTGCAAGAACCGCCTGCAACCGGCGGCTTGGAGGTGCCTCCCGCGGAAGGGGGCCTGCAATCGCCTCCTGATGCTGATGGGCTGTCTGAGCCAGCCGGTGCCGAGTCGAATGTCGCCAAGGTGGAGAAAGACGAGCCTCTGCAAGACATGGGGGCCGGGGAGGCGACCGAGGTACCCAAGACTGAACCGGTGCCCGAGGGTTTCTACAACGGCTTCTGGATTGTTTGCCTCATCACGTTGGCATTGCTGGGCTACTACTACTGGAAGTTCGACGCCGAGCAGTATGAAATCATGTCCATGCTGATTCATTCAGTGGCACCCTTGGCCATCCTGACTTTCGTGGTGCTGGGTGTGATCCTGTTCGGTATCACCACGGCGACCGAGTCGGCGGCTGTGGGCGCGGCAGGTGCTTTCCTGATGGCTTGGCAGGCCGGAACGTTGAATTTCCAGAAAATCAAGGAAGCGGTGTTCCTGACCTCCAAGACCACGTCGATGGTGTGCTGGCTGTTTGTCGGCTCGGCGCTGTTCTCGGCCGTGTTCGCCATCTTGGGCGGGCAGCGTCTGGTGGAGGAGTGGGTGCTGGGCATGAACCTGTCGCCGATGCAGTTCCTGCTGCTGTCGCAGGCCATCATCTTCGTGCTGGGTTGGCCGCTGGAGTGGACCGAGATCATCGTGATCTTTGTGCCGATCTTCCTGCCTTTGCTGCAGCATTTCCAGATCGATCCCATGCTGTGGGGTGTGCTGGTGTTCGTCAACCTGCAGGCGGCCTTCCTGAGCCCGCCGGTGGCCATGTCGGCCTTCTACCTGAAGGGGGTCTCGCCAGCGCATGTGACGATCAACCAGATCTTCGCGGGCATGATGCCGTACATGTTCATCGTCATCATCTGCATGGTGCTGATGTACATCTGGCCGGGGCTGACCCTGTGGCTGCCGAACTACCTTTATGGCGGTTGACACACCGTCGTTGAGCGAGTGATCAAGGGGCGCAAAAGCGCCCCTTTTTCTTGGGAAAAACGGTAAGATTGACGTTTACGTAAACGTCAACCATGGCCGATGTGCCTCAGAGCGTAGGCCAGGCGGGTTGACTCCGCCCTTTCAGGAGCTGCGCCATGACTGATCTGTCTGCCGAGTACAAGGCACTTGCCAATTACCGCCCCACGCACAAGGTGCGTTTCGTCACGGCAGCCAGCCTGTTCGATGGGCACGATGCGGCCATCAACATCATGCGTCGCATCTTGCAAAGCATGGGTGCCGAGGTGATTCATCTGGGCCATAACCGCAGCGTGGACGAGGTGGTGACCGCCGCCTTGCAAGAGGACGTGCAGGGCATTGCCATCAGTTCCTACCAGGGTGGCCACGTCGAGTACTTCAAGTACATGGTCGATCTGCTCAGGGCCCGCGGTGGCGCGCATATCCAGGTGTTTGGCGGCGGTGGCGGCGTGATCGTGCCGTCGGAGATCCGTGAGTTGCAGGACTACGGCGTAGCCCGCATCTACAGCCCGGAAGACGGTCAGCGCATGGGCTTGGCTGGCATGATCGGTGAAATGGTGATGCGCTGTGACAAGGCGCTCAGTGAGCATGCGCCAAAAACGCTGGACGCGATCCAGGGACACGGCGAGATGGCATGGCGGGCACTGGCGCAGTTGATGACGGCGCTGGAGAACGGCCAAGCCGATGCCACCTTGCGCAAGCAGTTGCAGGTCGAAGCAGCGAGCCGGAAAATTCCGGTGCTCGGCATCACCGGCACGGGCGGCGCAGGCAAGTCATCGCTGACGGATGAATTGATCCGGCGCCTGCGCCTTGATCAGGCAGATGACCTCCGTGTGGCCTTGATCAGCATTGATCCTTCCCGGCGCAAGAGTGGTGGCGCCTTGCTGGGCGACCGTATCCGCATGAATGCGATTGCGCCCTGGCAGAAGGGGCCGCGGGTTTTCATGCGCTCTCTGGCCACGCGCGATTTTGGCAGCGAGATCAGCGCGGCATTGCCCGATGTGCTGGCGGCTACCAAATGTGCCGGCTTCGATCTCATCATTGTCGAAACGTCGGGTATTGGCCAAGGGGATGCCGCCATCGTGCCGTTGGTGGATGTGCCGCTGTATGTGATGACGCCCGAGTTCGGTGCGGCCAGCCAACTCGAGAAAATCGACATGCTGGATTTCGCCGAGTTTGTGGCCATCAACAAGTTCGATCGCAAGGGCTCGAGCGACGCGTTGCGTGATGTGGCAAAGCAGGTGCAGCGCAACCGCGAGGCGTGGACCACCTCGCCCGAGCAGATGCCGGTGTTCGGCACCATGGCTTCGCGTTTCAACGACGATGGTGTGACGGCGCTGTATCAGGCGCTCAAGTCGCGCTTCATGGCGCTGGGGCTCTCCATGCAAGAGGGGCTGCTGCCGCTGGTAAAAGTTCGCCATAGCAGCAACCAGACACAGGTGGTGCCGGGCGCTCGCACGCGCTATCTGGCCGAGATTACCGATACGGTGCGTGGCTACAAACGGCGCACCCATGAGCAGGCGCATCTGGCAAGGGAAATCCAGCAACTGCGTGCCGCCGCAACGATGTTGGAAGTCGGCAAGCCCGGCAAAGCGAAGGCGGCCGAGGCTGCGATCGATCTGGCAGAGCAGCGCGAGGCGCGCTTGGGCGGGGCCGAACGCAAGCTGCTGACGCAGTGGCCCGAGATGCAGCAGGCCTATGCGGGTGACGAGTATGTGGTGAAGATTCGCGACAAGGAGATCCGCACGGCGCTGACGACCAAGTCACTCTCGGGTACGGTCATTCGCAAGGTGGCGTTGCCGAAGTACGAAGACCATGGCGAAATTCTGAAATGGCTGATGCTCGACAACGTACCCGGCAGTTACCCCTATACGGCGGGCACGTTCGCCTTCAAGCGTGAAAACGAGGATCCGACGCGCATGTTTGCCGGCGAAGGCGATCCTTTCCGTACCAATCGCCGTTTCAAGCTGCTGAGCGAAGGCATGCCGGCCAAGCGCTTGTCCACGGCCTTCGATTCCGTCACGCTGTATGGCAACGATCCGGATCCGCGGCCGGATATCTACGGCAAGGTCGGCAACTCGGGGGTCTCCATCGCTACGTTGGACGACATGAAGGTGCTGTACAGCGGCTTTGACCTGTGCAATCCGGCCACCTCGGTCAGCATGACCATCAACGGTCCGGCGCCGACCATTCTCGCCATGTTCATGAATACGGCGATCGATCAGAACATCGACAAGTTCAAGGGCGACAATGGTCGTGACCCCACCGATACCGAAATCGAGAAAATTCGCGAGTGGGTGCTGGAGAACGTTCGTGGCACGGTGCAGGCCGATATCCTGAAGGAAGACCAGGGGCAGAACACCTGCATCTTCTCCACCGAGTTCAGCCTCAAGGTGATGGGTGACATCGCTGAATATTTTGTGCACCACGGCGTACGCAATTTCTACAGCGTCTCGATCTCCGGTTATCACATTGCCGAAGCTGGCGCGAATCCGATCAGCCAGTTGGCCTTCACGCTCTCCAACGGCTTCACGCTGGTGGAGGCCTATCTGGCGCGCGGTATGCACATCGATGACTTCGCGCCGAACCTGAGCTTTTTCTTCTCCAACGGCATGGATCCGGAGTACAACGTGATGGGCCGCGTGGCGCGTCGCATCTGGGCCGTGGCCATGAAGGAGAAATACGGTGCCAACGAGCGTTCCCAGAAACTCAAGTACCACATCCAGACCTCGGGCCGCAGCCTGCACGCGCAGGAGATCCAGTTCAACGACATCCGCACCACTCTGCAGGCGCTGATCGCCATCTACGACAACTGCAACAGCCTGCACACCAATGCCTTCGACGAGGCCATCACCACGCCGACGGAAGACAGCGTGCGGCGTGCCATGGCGATCCAGCTCATCATCAACCGTGAATGGGGGTTGGCGAAAAACGAGAACCCGAACCAGGGCGCCTTCATCATCGAGGAATTGACGGAGCTGGTGGAAGAGGCGGTGCTGGCCGAGTTCGAACGCATTTCCGAGCGCGGTGGTGTGTTGGGCGCCATGGAAACCGGCTACCAGCGGGGCCGCATCCAGGACGAATCAATGCACTACGAGATGCTCAAACACACCGGCGAGTTGCCCATCATCGGCGTGAACACCTTCCGCAACCCGCATGGTGATGCTGTGCTGGAGAAGCTGGAGTTGGCGCGTTCGACGGAGGAGGAAAAGCAGAGCCAATTGCAACGGCTGGCCGATTTCCAAACGCGCCATGCCGGCGCGGCGCCAGCGCAACTCAAGCGTTTGCAGCAGGCGGTGATCGAGAACCGGAATGTCTTCGAGGTACTGATGGATGCCGTGCGCGTCTGCTCACTGGGGCAGATCACGAACGCCTTGTTCGAAGTGGGTGGGCAGTACCGGCGCAGCATGTAAGCGCCGCGGCGCGGTCGCAGCAGGAATCTACTGGCGCGGGGCCAGCGGCAGATTCAGCAGCAGGTTCTGCGGTTTGAGGCGCAGAATTCCCTGTTCATTCATGGCCAGACCCAGGTAGACCGGCTTGCCGGCCACATCGGGCAGCATGCAGGCGGGGTCGGCAAAATCGAGCCGGAACAGGCTGACCAGGCGTTGCATGCGTTCAGGCGCGACGGCATCGCCCTGATAGAGCGCGTTCAAAAGGGTGGAGGCCTCGGCGTCGAGCCCGATGTGCCAGCGCCAGGAGGCATCGTCCACGCTGGATAGCGGTTCGATCCGGACCGTCACGGCGAGAAAATGCCGCACCCAGCGCTCCAGGACGCGTGCCAGGGCCTTCAGGCCGCTGCGTGCGCGCGTCATGCGCAGCGTGAGTCCATGGCTGAGCTCCTGGCTCACCTCATGGGTGAGATCGAGCAAAAACAGGTGGCGCTCGCTGCGCTCCGCATAAAGGGCGGCATTGCCTTCATTCAGCACAGTCAGCTCAGCCTCGCGCACACGGGTCTTGTTTTCTATCAGCAGGCGGCCGAGTTCACCCAGGCCGGCGTTGCTGCTGAGCTGATCGACCACGGCTTGGTCGGCGGCCAGCACCTGCCCTTGTTGGACGGTCAGCCGTTGCGGCCGAAAGAGCAGCTCGGCGGCGCGCAACTGCAACACATCCTCGCAGTCGTCGAGCTGCTGGCGCAGGATGGCCTGGACCAGCAGGTCGATGAAAAGCGGGGGTACCCGGATGTCACCGGAATGGATGAGTTGGAGGTAGTAGGCTTGCAGTGAGCCGCTCGCCAGCAGTGCATCGCGGAATGAGAGGAAGTGCCGGTAGTTGTCGCGCACGTCGGCGTCCTGAAGCATGGACAGCATCTGGGGCGGCACGTGGCGCTGGGGGTCTTGTTGCAGTGCCTCGTGCAGGCGGTGCTCGGCCGGGCAGGACTCCGGCACCAGGGCCAGTTCGGGGCGCGCAAGGAACAGGCGCAGGTAGTCCGGGGTTGGCGTGAGCCAGCCTTGGGGCGTGGTGCGCAGGCGATCGAAGCCGCAAGAAGGCCAGAAATTCATCTCTGGCCGTGGCGGGCGGGTCGGAGCGGGTGGATCTGCAGAGGCTGTTCGGCTTGGTTCATGGCTGCGATCCTAGCAGTCATGAGGAGCCTCTGTGACGCAGCATCGGCGGCAGGCGGCGTTTTCAGTGGAGGTGCCAACCGAACGCGGTCTTGATGTCGCCGGAATGGCGAGGGCCGGTGAGCCGGGGGCGTCGGCTCAGTTGTCCAGTTCGTCGTCGCTGTCGTCAACCAGGGCGGCGTCGTTGCAGGTCGTACGTGCCTTGGCATAGGGGATCAGTGGCTTGTCGAGCGGGCGCAGCTGGCGACGACGCAAGCCGCGCAGCGACTGGGAACGCTCCATGGCCTGGAGCACGCTTTCAGGCTCCATCATCAGGCTGAAAGGGTTGAGTGAAATGGCATTGGTTCGCATGTTTTTTCCCCGCTTCACATCCGTATTGATGTGGTGAGTGAACTGTAGACAAGCAGCCAAGAAATTTAAGTCGGGGTTTGGCGCTTTGCGTTGTAGGAACTTGCCTGACAGGGTTGACCCTGGGCATGCCCATCACCCGACGGCCATGTCGACAACGGTGTGTGCCTGCCAGTGCAACTGGAATTCGCTGGCGGACACGGGTTTGCCGAACAGGAAGCCCTGGACCTGCTCACAGCCCAGACGGCGCAGAAAGGCGAACTGCTCGGCCGTTTCCACCCCTTCCGCCACGCTGGACAGATTGAGGCTGCGGGAGATATCGACCATGGCCTGGACGATGGCCTCGTCACTGCGATTCTTGCCAATGCCGGCGATGAAGCCCTGGTCGATCTTGAGTGTCTGGACCGGCAGCTTTCGCAGATAGGAAAGTGACGAATAGCCGGTGCCGAAGTCGTCCAGTGCCAGACGGACGCCCAAGGCACGCAGGTCGGCCAGCATGGCGAAGGCATCCTCCATGCCCATGATGACGGACTCGGTGATCTCCAGTTCCAGCCGTTCCGGGGTGATGCCTGTTTCGCGCATGATGGTGCGCAGCAGTTCCGGCAGATTACCGCGTTCCAGCTGCTTGACCGACAGATTGATCGATATCACCGGTACGTGCAACCCGGCCTCGTCCCAGAGCGCGATCTGTCGGCAGGTTTCGCACAATATCCAGAATCCCAGCTCCATGATGAAGCCGGTCTCCTCCGCCAGCGGAATGAAGCGAGTGGGAGGGATGCTGCCGAGTTCGGCACTGTCCCAGCGCAGCAAGGCCTCAGCGCCGAGCAAGCGCCCGCTTTCTACTTCAACCTTCGGTTGGAAGTGAACACTCAGTTCGTTGGATGTAATGGCATCGCGCAGCAGACCTTCGAGCTGGATGCGCTCCTGGGCGTACGCTGTCATCGCGTTGGTGTAGAAGTGGCTGCGGTTGCGGCCGTCGGCCTTGGCCTGGTACATCGCGGCATCGGCCTTGCGCACCAGAACGTCAACTTCCGTGCCGTCGATCGGCGCCTGGCTGATGCCGACGCTGGCCGACAGGTAGAGCTGCTTGTCGTCGACAGTGAAAGGCTGGCGAAACAGCTCCAGCAACTGGTCGGCGACCTCCAGTGCAGTGGCCGGTCCGCCGGTATCTTCAAGAATGCAGATGAATTCGTCGCCGCCGATGCGCGCCAAGGTGTCGCCCGGATGAATGCAGGCTTGCAGGCGGCGGGTGATGATGGTCAATAGGGTGTCGCCGATCGAGTGGCCCAGGGTGTCGTTGACGTCCTTGAAATGGTCCAGATCGATGAACAGCACGGCCAACTGGGCATTGCGCTGACGGATGCGCTGCAGGCTTTGCGACAGCCGTTCCTTGAACAGCAGCCGATTGGGCAGGTCGGTCAACGGGTCATGGTGTGCCAGGTAGTCAAGCCGCAGCTCGGCACGCCGGCGTTCGGAAATCTCGTTTTCCAGGTCGTGCGTACGTTCCTGTACCCGGCGGTCGAGATCGTGGTTGGTCGCTTCCAGTGCGCGTGCCTGCGCACGCAGGATGGTCTGTGCGTGGCGCACGAGCATGAACTGGGCCAGGTACAGTGCCGCCAGCACGCCAGCCACGCCGGCCGAGACCCATTTGAGGTGGTGGTCGGCTTCCTGGACAAAAGCAGTGACGTCCTGGTAGACCTCAAACACACCGTCGATGCGTTCCTGGCCATCCTCGGTGCTGTGAATTGGCACGTAAGTCGAGATCACGTCCCGGTCCTGCAACGTACCGTCAAAGGCATCGAACTGGTTGCGATGCGTCAATTCGCTGATCGGGGTGCCGTTGACGGCTGACTGGAACCCGGGGTTATCGATCTTGCTGTCACCGACCTGTCTGGGGTCGGTGGAGAAAACGGAGATGCCGTTGCGTGTGTAGATCTTGATCTTGATGACACTGGTGCCACGGGTCATGTTGCCCAGGGTTTCACGGAGCCGGACATTGGCGCCGCGTTCTTGCAACACATCCGGGGTGTCCGCCTGGACATTTCCCATGACTGGTCTGAAGTGGGGCCAGAGCGAGTTCTCGAACACCTGGGTGAATTCCTCGGCCCGACTTTGTTCGTGGCGCAGCAACTGCTCGTAGGTGATGTGCCGGAAATAGAAGGTCAGCAGGCCGGCTGCCAGTGCAATCAGCGCAAACGAGAGCGTGGAGAAATAGCGGGTCAGGTTGAACATGGACACCGGATCATTCTATGCGTGGCCTCAGGGGCTCTGGTCCGCGCGGATCATGTCTGCGGCCTTCTCGGCAATCATGATGACCGGTGCATTGGTGTTGCCGCCCACCAGACTGGGCATGATGGAGGCATCCACCACGCGCAGCCCCTGCAGGCCGTGCACCCGCAATTGGGCATCCACCACATCCATCGGCCCCGCCCCCATGCGGCAGGAGCCCGCCGGGTGGTAGATCGTGTCGGCATGGTCGCGAATGTACTGCTCGATCGCCTGATCACTGCGCGCGGCCGCCGAGGCGGCCAGTTCCCGGCCGCCATGACCGGCCAGCGCCGGCTGCGACAGAATGTGGCGCAACAACTTGAAGCCGCGTACCAGTCGCTCCGTGTCGTCGCGCTCGCCCAGAAAATTGGGGTCGATCAGGGGTGGCGCCAGCGGGTCCTTGCTGGCCAGTTGCACGCTGCCCCGGCTTTGCGGGCGCAGCAGGCAGACATGGCAAGAGTAGCCATGGCCGAAGGCCGTGGTGCGACCGTGGTCGATCAGTTTGCCCACCACGAAATGCAGTTGCAGGTCGGGAATGGGTTCCTCCGGCCGGCTCTTGATGAAGCCGCCGGCTTCCGCGAAATTGGTGGTCAGCATGCCGCTACGCGAGCGTCGCCATTCCAGCACACCGCGCAGCATGCGCACGGCACCGGGCAGTGACAAACCGAACAACTCGGTCAGCCCCGGCGCATTGACCACCTGCACCACATCGACATGGTCCTGCAGGTTCTGCCCGACGCCGGGCAATGCATGCAAGGTGGCGATGCCTTGGTCCAGCAGGTGCGTGTGCGGCCCGATGCCTGACAGCATCAGCAGTTGGGGCGATTGCAGGGCGCCGGCGCACAACAGCACTTCGCGCTGGGCGCGCAGTTGTTTCAGCGTGCCGTCCTGCAGGTACTCCACGCCGACAGCGCGCTTGCCTTCCAGCAGGATGCGGGTGGCCTGGGCGCCGGTGATGACGTGCAGGTTGGGGCGGGCGCGGTGGGGTGTCAGGTAGGCCTTGGCAGCGCTGAAGCGCTCGCCGTTCTTGTGCGTCACCTGGTACAGGCCCACGCCTTCCTGGCTGGCGCCATTGAAGTCGTGGTTGGCCGGATAACCGGCCTGTTCTGCCGCGGCAGCGAAGACCGGTCCGAAACGGTTGGGGCTGCGCAAATCCATCACATGCAGCGGCCCCCCCGTGCCATGGAAGGCGTCGGCACCGCGTGCATTGTCTTCGGCGCGCTTGAAGTAAGGCAATACGTCGTCAAAGCCCCAGCCGGGGTTGCCCTGGGCCGCCCAGTCGTCGTAATCACGGCGGTGGCCGCGCGTGTAGATCATGGCGTTGACGGAGCTGGAGCCGCCCAGCACCTTCCCCCGCGGCTGGTAACCACGCCGGCCGTTGAGGCCAGCTTGCGGCGTGGTGCTGAACACCCAGTTGGCCTGCCCTGTTTTGGCCAGCAGGGCCAGGCCGGCCGGGCAGTGGATCAGCACGCTGTCGTCGCGCGGCCCCGCCTCCAGCAAGGCGACATGGACCGAGGGGTCTTCGCTCAGGCGGGATGCGAGGACACAGCCTGCCGAGCCGCCGCCGATGATGAGGTAGTCCAGCATGGTGAGATTCCGTCCGGTTCAGTTGGGAGGCGGTTGCCGTCCGGGCTGGAGGGCCCGGACCTCCGTGCGCAGGCTTTGGACTTCAGCACGCAGGGTGCTGAGTTCGTGTAGCAGGTCGCCTTCCATATGGCGCTCTTCGTTTTCGACCAGCATGGCGGCCACCGAGGCGGTGACCAGCGACAGGACGGCCAGACCGAGCAGGACCACCACAACGGCAAAGCCGCGTGACAGCATGGTGGTGGGAACCAGATCGCCATAGCCGACAGTGGCCGCGGTGGTGAAAGCCAGCCACAGCCCGTCACTGAAGGTGTGCACATCCGGCTCCACCAGCCAGAAGCCCAGCCCGCCCAGTCCCAGAATCAAGAGGCAGAGCGCCAGCGAGTAGGTCAGCCCGCGCCGTGTGATGAGGTGTCTGGATGTGGTTCGACGTGCCATGTTGCCACTCTACCGTGTCGAATGAGTGGCGTAAATTGATTTGTGTCAACGACGCGTCAGCCAGTCCGATGCAAGCTGGAGGCAAGCTAATGCGCGCAAGATGAAGCCAGTCAAAGTGACGCGATTCCCATGAAACTTGCCCTGTTGTCCGATATCCATGCCAACCTCCAGGCGCTGGAGGCCTGTCTCGCGCACGCGCAGGGGCAAGGTGCGCAGCAACTGGCGCTGTTGGGCGACTTTGTCGGCTACGGCGCCGACCCTGTGGCTGTCATGCAGCGGGTGATGCGCTTGGCAGAGCAAGGCGCCTGGGTGATCCGGGGCAACCATGACGACATGGCGCTGCACCCACCGGCCGAGATCAAGACCATTGGCGACAGCACGGCGCAATGGACGCATGAGCAACTCGATGCCGAACAACAAGACTTTCTGGCTGCGCTGCCGTTGACCATTCGACGCGAGGCCATGCTGCTGGTGCACGCCTCGGCGGAAGCGCCCGAGCGCTGGCGTTATGTCTACGACAGCCGCGGCGCGGCCATGAGCCTGGACGCGGTGCGCGACATGGCCGAGGTGCGCTACGTGTTTGGCGGCCACGTGCACATGCAAACCCTGTACTACCAGGGCAGTACCGGCGGCTTGATGAAGTTCGAACCGACCGCCGGTGTGGCGGTGCCGGTGCCGCGCCACCGCCACTGGCTGGCCACGGTCGGCTCGGTCGGGCAGCCGCGCGACGGCAATCCCAAGGCGATGTACGCCCTGTTCGATTCGGAGCGGGCCCAGCTCACGTTTCACCGCGTGGACTACGATCATCACGCAGCAGCGGCCGCCATACGGCGTGCGGGTCTGCCGGAGTATTTTGCAGGTCGACTGGAGCAGGGACGATGAAGTTGCTGGAACCCGGGTTTGTGCTGGATGGTTTTGTGGTCGACGAGTGCGTTCACTCGGGCGGCATGGCCCACATCTACCGTGTGCATTACGCCGATGGCACGCCCGATCCGGGGTTCCCGATGGTCATGAAGGTGCCGCGCATGACCGCCGGCGATGGGGCGGAAAACATCGTCAGCTTCGAAGTGGAGCACCAGATCATGCAGGTGCTGACCGGCCCGCACGTGCCGCGCTTTGTGGCCGCAGGCGACCTGGAGCGTACGCCCTACTTGGTAATGGAATATGTGCAGGGCCGCACGCTGCAGCACTGGCTCGACGAGCCCGTGCTGCCGCCGGTCGATGAGGTGGTGCGGCTTGGTGCCGCCATGGCGCACGCCGCACACAGCCTGCACCAGCAAAACACGGTGCACTTGGATCTCAAGCCGGCCAACGTCCTGATCCGGCCTGACGGCAGCGCGGTGCTGCTCGATTTCGGTCTGTCGTGCAACGCGCTGTACCCGGACCTGCTGGCCGAGCAATTGCGCAAGGCGGTGGGTTCGCCGGCCTGGATCGCGCCCGAGCAGGTGGTCGGGGTGCGCGGCGATCCTCGCAGCGATGTTTTTGCCATCGGTGTCATGCTCTACCAATTGCTGACCGGCAAGCTGCCCTTCGGTGCGCCGCAAACCAACGGCGGCCTGCGCCAACGGCTGTGGATGGACCCGCCGCCGCCACGTCAGCGCAAGCCGGAGTTGCCGCCCTGGTTGCAAGAGGTGGTGCTGCGCTGTCTGGCGCAGGAGGCGGCGCAGCGTTATCCATCAGCGGCGCATCTGGCGTTTGACTTGTTGCACCCCGAGCAGGTGGACGTGACAGAACGCGGTCTGGCGACCCAGGGCACGGGGGCTTGGGTTCATTTCAAGCGCTGGATCAAAGCGGCCGGCATGCACTACCAGCCCAGCCCCCTGCCCATGCAGCAGATCGATGAAGTGCCGATCGTGATGGTGGCTGTGCCGCACCAGGATGTCAGTGATGCCACGCTGTATTCACTGCGCCAGGCGGCCGCGCGTTCGCTCGGGACGCGCCCTGGCGCGCGTCTGGCCTGCGTGACGGTGATCTCACCCAGCCAGACCAGCAGCACGCGCGAGGAAGACAGCGAAACCAGTGTGCAGCGTCGGTACATGACGCAATTGCGGCAATGGATGAAGCCGCTGGATCTGACCGGGCACCAGACCTCCTGTCATGTGATCGAGTCGGGCGATGCGGCGCAGGCGTTGCTCAATTACGCCATTGGCAACCGTGTCAGCGTGATCGTGATGGGCGCGGCCACGCATGGGCTGATGAAACAGCGCTTTGTGGCCACCGTGCCGATCAAGGTGGCGATGGAAGCCCCCTGCACCGTGATCCTGGTCAAGCAGACCTTGCCTTTTGAGCAACTGAAGGTGGAGGAGGAGCGGCGGCGGGACGACTGGGACGTGCCGTTTTAGGGCTTTAGGGCTTCGCCCCTCGGCTAGAGGCTGAAGTGCTTGCGCACCATGACCTCCAGCAGCCGCCGGGCATCCTCTTCGCTGGCATTGATGATGGTCGCGTGAATGTGTTGCGATTGGGCCGAGAACACCTTGAGCAAATGTGGGTCGAAGTGCTTGCCTGATCCGTCGGTCAACACCTGCATGGCGGCTTCCAGTGACATTGGCTCCTTGTAGGGGCGGCGCGCGCACAAGGCGTCGAACACGTCGGCCAGCGCAAAGATACGCGCCACCAACGGAATGTCCTCGCCCGCCAGGCCGCGCGGGTAGCCGGTGCCATCCCACTTTTCATGGTGGCCAGCCACCACGGCCCGGCCGCCTTCGAGCCAGCCAGCACCGGTCACAATGTCCTCACCCAGGCCGACATGCGTGCGCATGACCAGCATCTCGTCGTCGTTGAGGCGGCCCGGCTTGAGCAGAATGGCGTCCGGGATGCCGATCTTGCCGACATCGTGCAGAAAGCTGCCGGCAATCAACTCCTGCATGCGGCTGCCATGCAGGCCCACGGCCTCGCCCAGCGTGGCTGCGATCCAGGCCACGCGGTAGTTGTGGGCGCCGGTGTCGGAGTCGCGTCGTGCGATGGCGCGCCCCAGTGCTTCCATCATCGAAATGTGGGATTCCAGCACCTCCCGCGTCTTGCGCTGGTTGTCGGCGAACAGGCGGATCATGACCGGGTAGAGGGCGGCACCGCACAGCAGGGCGGCCAGCGCCACCATCAACGCCACGCGCAGGGCTTCCGCGCGCATCTGTTCGCGTTGCCAGTCCGGCACCAGGCGCACACCTTCGAGATAACCGGTGATGGTCTGGTTGTCGCCGCGCAGCGGCACGAACACGCGCAGTACCCAGCGCTCGCCCGGCAGGCGCTGGCTTTCATAAAACGGGAACTGGTAGGCCGGCGTGCCGTGGGGCGCGATGTCCTTTTCGAGGGCGCGGCCGGTGGCGGTCATGTCCTCGGCCATCAGCACGCCATCGGCGCTGTAGATTTCGGCGATATCGAACAGGCCGCCCACCAAGGCGCGCGCAGCCGCCTGCGCATGCGATTGCGCCTGGGCGCCTTCCGGGCGGAAGGGCTCGTGGTGCAGCAGGCGGCGCGACTCTTCGACCGCCATGGAGACGACGCTGTCTTCGGCGTTCTCGCGCGCCATCCACCACACGGGCGGAATCGCCAGGCCGGCCAGTACGACCGAGACGCTGCCGATCCCGAAGGCAACCTTACGCTTGAAAGAATTCATGGCCACACTTCTCCATTGAGGCGCGCTCATTATCCATGCGAACCAGCGTGCCGCACGGGTAACAGCAGCGACAATGGCGACATGACCAACAGCCAGCCGACCACGCGCCACCCTTTTGAAATTCTGACCCCTGACATGGTCATGGATGCGCTGGCCAGTGTCGGCCTGTATGGCGACGGCCGGTTGCAGGCCTTGAGCTCCTATGAGAACCGCGTCTACCAGCTGCATCTGGAAGACGGGCAGATCGTGGTGGCCAAGTTCTACCGCCCCGAACGCTGGAGCGAGGCGCAGATCCAGGAAGAGCATGACTTCGCCGCCGAGCTGGTGGCAGCCGAAGTGCCCGTGGTGGCACCGCTGAGCCTGGCAGGTGCGACCTTGCATCACCACGGCGGCTTTGTGTTTTCCGTCAGTCCGCGTCGCGGCGGGCGGCCGCCCGAACTCGACGACGACGAGGTGCTGGAGTGGATTGGCCGCTTCCTGGCACGGCTGCACACGGTGGGTGCGGCACGGCCCTTTGTGCACCGGCCGACGCTGGACCTGCAGACCTTTGCCCAGGAGCCGTACGACTGGCTGTTGACGCACCAGATGGTGCCGCTGGATGTGCAATCGGCTTGGCAGAAAGCTTGCCAAGATGCTATTAAATCAATAGCTGCTTGCGCCTATTTTTCGGGATCTGGAGACCCAAAAGATGCTGATGCCGGCGTAGCCCGCTCGCTGCGCCTGCATGGCGACTGCCATGCAGGCAACATCCTGTGGACGCCGGTCGATGTGCCGGCTGACGTCGGTCCGGGGCCCCATTTCGTTGATCTGGACGACGCGCGCATGGGCCCGGCAGTACAGGACTTGTGGATGCTGCTGTCGGGCGACCGCGCCCAGCGCACACGCCAGCTGAGTTGTTTGCTGGACGGTTACGAACAGTTCCGTGACTTTGACCGCCGCGAGCTGGCCCTGATCGAGCCGTTGCGCACCCTGCGCCTGATCCATTACAGCGCCTGGCTGGCCCGGCGCTGGGACGACCCGACCTTTCCGCTCAACTTTCCGTGGTTCGGCAGCAGTGACTACTGGCAGGGTCAGGTGCAGATGTTGCAGGACCAGGTTGAAGCTATGCAGGAAGAGCCTTTGATGGCATGAGCGGCCTCCGGGCTGCCATAGCTGCCATAAGGTGATGATGATCCCCTTGGGCGTCGTCCTGGGGCAGGGATAGTCCCGGTGCGCCAGACTGCGGCGCGGGCTAGCATGCCTGCACGAATGGAGGCCCGTCATGCGTCTGACTGTCATGCGTTTCCTGCAGGTTGGGGCCCTGCTGCTCATCACCAGCGCCGGCCCGGCACTGGCGCAAGGCTATCCCGTCAAGTCGGTGCGCATCATCGTGCCCTTTGCCGCCGGCGGCCCGGCTGACAACTACGCGCGCTTCATCGCCCAGCGCCTGGGCGATGCGCTGGGGCAGCCTTTCGTGGTGGACAACCGGCCCGGTGCCGGCTCGCTCATCGGTACCGACGCGGTGGCCAAATCGTCAGCCGACGGCTACACCTTGCTGATGATGTCCAACACCCACACGGTGAATGAGACGCTCATCGCCAACAAGCCATTCCAGTTGATGCGCGACTTCACCCCGGTGGCGCCGGTCAACTATTCCGACCTGCTGCTGGTGGCCCGTCCCTCGCTGCCGGTGAAGAACCTGCAAGACGTGCTGCGGCTGGCGAAGGAGCAGCCGGGCAAGCTCAACTATGCTTCCAGTGGCCCAGGCACGCCGTACCACATGGCCGGCGAACTGCTCAAGAGCATGGCCGACATCTACCTGGTACACATCCCCTACCGGGGCAGCTCCGGGGCGCGCACCGATGTCATCGGCGGTCAGGTGGACCTGATGTTCGATGCCGTCACCACCATGGCCGAGCAGGCGCGCGCCGGCAAGGTGCGTGCCATCGCCACCAGCGGGCGCCAGCGTTCGGAGGTCATGCCCGATGTGCCGACCCTGAACGAAGCCGGCGTGCCCGATTACGAGGCCACCATCTGGCTCGGCCTGATGGCGCCCAGGGGGACACCTGCGGCGGTGGTGAACAAACTCAACGAAGAGATTCGAAAAATCGTGGGACAGGCCGAGGTGCGGCAGCTGTGGGCCAAGCAGGGGGCAACGCCCTTGCTGATGAGCCCGGAGGCGTTTGACAAGTACCTGCGCGAGGACATCACCAAGTGGGCACGCGTGATCCAGAGCGCCGGCATCAAGGCGGATTGAACCCAACCCGAGACTTCATTCATGAGTTCACTGAACATTCTCAGCGGCGGTGCCGCCCAGGGCCTGGTCGGGCAGTTGCGCGGCAAGTTCTACAACGAAACCGGGCGCAGCATCGAAGGCAGTTTTGGCGCCGTCGGGCTGATGCGTGACCAACTGCTGGCGGGGACGCCATGTGATGTGCTGATCCTGACGCAGGCGCTGATCGACGAGTTGACGGCCAGCGGTCATGTGCTCGCTGGCAGTGCCCGGTCGCTTGGCACCGTGCGCACCGGCGTGGCGGTGAAGACGGGTGACGTGGCGCCAGGGGTTGACACGCCCGAGGCGCTGAAGGCGGCGCTGCTGGTGGCGACCGGCATTTATTTCCCCGACCCGGTCAAGGCCACGGCCGGCATCCACTTCATGAATGTGCTCAAGAAGCTCGGCATCGATGGCCAGGTGGCTGGCGCATTGCGCCCATTCCCGAATGGCGCCACCGCCATGAAAGAGATGGCCGCGGCCACAGAGCCAGGTCTGATCGGTTGCACCCAGGTGACGGAAATTCTCTACACCCCGGGCGTGCAGCTGGTGGCGCCGCTACCCAAGGAGTTCGAGCTGGCCACGGTCTATGTGGCCGCGGTCGCAGCCAAGGCCGAGCAACCGCAGGCCGCCGTCATGCTGATCGATATGCTGGCCAGCCCGGCAGCGGCAGAACTGCGGCGCGCGGGCGGCTTCGAGTAGCCGTCGCTCAGGGCTTGCGCTCCAGCCGGGCGATGATCTCGCCCATGATGCCGCGGCGGAACGCCAGCACGCACAGCACGAAGATCAGGCCCGTGACCAGGGTGACCGACTCGCCCAGCGAAGAGAACCACTCGATGCCGCTGAGACGTGCCAGCCAGGCGCCCATCTCGCCAATCTTGTTTTCCAGCAGAACCACCAAGGCGGAGCCGAGCAGGGGGCCGGACAGGGTGCCCAGGCCACCTACCAGCGTCATCAAAATCACCTGACCGGAAGCAGTCCAGTGCACATCACTGAGGGTGGCAAAACCCAGCACCAGGGTCTTGAGGGAGCCGGCCAGGCCGGCCAGTGCTGCCGACAGCACGAAGGCCAGCAGCTTGAAACGGTTGGTGTCATAACCGAGCGAAATCGAGCGCGGCTCATTCTCCTTAATGGCCTTGAGCACCTGGCCAAACGGGGAGTGGATGATGCGCACGATCAACAGGAAGGCCGCCACCACAATGGCCAGCGTCACGTAGTACATGGTGAGGTCGTTTTGCAGGTCCAGCAGGCCGAACAGCTTGCCGCGCGGCACGCCTTGCAGGCCATCCTCGCCGCCGGTGAGCGGGGCCTGCAGGCAGATGAAGAACACCATCTGCGCCAGCGCCAGCGTGATCATGGCGAAATAAATGCCCTGGCGTCGGATGGCCAGCACGCCAAAGACCCAGCCCAGGGCGGCGGCGCCCAGGGTGCCCAGCAGCAGGCCGACTTCCGGGGTGAGGTGCCAGACCTTGATGGCATGGCCGGCGACATAGGCCGCGCCACCCAGGAAAGCTGCATGGCCGAAGGACAGCAGGCCGGTGTAGCCCAGCAGCAGGTTGAAGGCGGACGCGAAGAGCGCGAAGCACATCAGCTTCATGACGAACACAGGGTAGGCGCCAGCGAAGGGTGCGGCCAGGAGGGCCAGCAACAACAGGCCGTACCCGATTTTTTTGTAGTTCATGGGGTCGCAGCCTCTTACTTTTCTTTGCCAAACAGGCCGGCAGGGCGCGTCAGCAGCACGATGACCATGATGACGAACACCACCGTCGAAGAAGCCTCGGGGTAGAAAACCTTGGTGAAACCTTCGACGATGCCCAGACCGAGGCCGGTCAGGATCGAGCCCAGGATCGAGCCCATGCCGCCGATCACCACCACGGCGAACACCACGATGATCAGGTTCTGTCCCATCAGCGGGGTAACCTGCATGACCGGGGCTGCCAGCACGCCGGCAAAAGCGGCCAGCGCCACGCCGAAGCCATAGGTCAGCGTGACCATCAGCGGCACATTGATGCCGAAGGCCTCCACCAGACGCGGGTTCTCGGTGCCGGCGCGCAGGTAGGCGCCCAGACGGGTCTTCTCGATCACGAACCAGGTCAGCAGGCACACCGTGATGGAAGCCACCACCACCCAGACCCGGTAGTTCGGCAGCATCATGAAGCCGAGGTTGGTGGCGCCTTCGAGCAGTTCGGGCGTGTCATAGCCCAGGCCCGACACGCCGTAGACCGAGCGCAGGACGCCCTCGATCAGCAGCGTCAGGCCCAGCGTGAGCAGCAGCCCGTACAAGTGGTCGAGCTTGTAGATCCAGCGCAGCAAGGTGCGCTCGATCACGATACCGAAAAGCCCCACCGTCACCGGCGCCAGCACCAGCATCCACCAGTAGCTGATGCCCAGGTAGTTCATGGCCATCCAGGTCAGGACCGCCCCCAGCATGAACAGCGCGCCGTGCGCGAAATTGATGACGTTGAGCAGGCCGAAGATCACGGCCAGCCCCAGGCTCAAGATCGCGTAAAACGAACCATTGACCAGCCCCAGAAGGAGCTGGCTCAGCATGGCGGGCAGAGATACACCAAAGATTTCCATGGACGGTGGGGTTTCGGTTTAGTGGCTTATTTCCAGAGAGCGCACTTGCTCTCGGCCTTGGTGGTGAACACCTGGTCACCCGGCAGCTTCTTGACGACCTTGTAGTAGTCCCACGGCTGGGTGGACTCGGCCGGCGACTTGACCTGCATCAGGTACATGTCATGCACGTAACGGCCATCCGGGCGGATGCTGCCTTCGGCATAGAAGTCCTTGAGCTTGGTGCTCTTGAGGTAGGCCATCACCTTGTCGGCGTCCTCGGTCTTGGTGGCTTGCAGGGCTTTCAGGTAGTTCATCGTGGCCGAGTAGTTGGCGGCTTGGATGTCGGTGGGCATGCGCTTGGTCTTCTCGAAGAAGCGTTTGCCGAAGGCGCGGGTCTGGTCGTTCAGATTCCAGTCCCAGCTGGTCGTCAGTAGCAGGCCTTCGGTGTTCTTCAAGCCCAAGCTGTGGATGTCGGTGATGAACACCAGCAGGCCGGCCATCTTCATGCTCTTGTTGATGCCGAATTCCTTCGCTGCCTTGATGGAATTGATGGTGTCGCCGCCGGCGTTGGCCAGGCCCAGGATCTGCGCCTTGGAGTTCTGCGCCTGCAGCAGGAAGGACGAGAAGTCGGAGGCGTTGAGCGGGTGGCGCACGGCGCCGGCCACGGTGCCGCCCTTGGCTTTCACCACGTTGGCAGCATCGGTTTCCAGCAGGTGGCCGAAGGCGTAGTCAGCCGTCAGGAAGTACCAGCTCTTGCCGCCCTGGTCCACCAGCGCGCCGGCCGTGCCCTTGGCCAGGGCCACGGTGTCGTAGGCGTAGTGGATGGTGTAAGGCGTGCACTGGGCATTGGTCAGGGCGGAGCCGCCGGCGCCGTTCACCATGAACACGCGCTTCTTCTCATTGGCGACCTGCGCCATGGCCAGGGCGGTGCCGGTGTTGGTGCCTCCGAACAGCATGGTCAGGCCTTGCGTGTCGATCCATTCACGCGCCTTGGAGGCGGCGATGTCGGCCTTGTTCTGGTGGTCGGCCGAGAGCAGCTCGATCGGCTTGCCGTTGACCTTGCCGCCGAAGTCGTCGATCGCCATCTGGATGGCGGTGGCGCCGTTCTTGCCGTCGACGTCGGAATACAGGCTGGACATGTCGGTGACAAAGCCGATGCGGACCTTGTCTTGTGCCTGGGCGGTGCCCGCGGCCAAGCCGGCGAGGCTCAGCATCAAGGCGAGGGTGGTCAGTTTTCTTTTCATGGTTGTCTCCTAGAGGTGGTGGGGAAAAGAATGCGGTGTGAGTGAATGTGGGGTGGCAGCGTCAGACGCCCAGCAGCGCGTTGAGCACCGGCATCTTGGCCTGCAGATCGGCGGCCGGGAACTGCTCGACCATGCGGCCGTGTTCCATCACATAAAAACGATCGGCCAGCGGCGCGGCGAAGCGGAAGTTCTGCTCCACCATGACCACGGTGTAGCCTTTTTCGCGCAGCATGACGATCATGCGCGCCAGGGCCTGCACGATGACGGGCGCCAGGCCTTCTGAAATCTCATCAAGCAGCAACAGCCGCGCGCCTGTACGCAGGATGCGCGCCACGGCCAGCATCTGCTGCTCACCACCGGACAGCCGGGTGCCCTGGCTGTGGCGGCGTTCGGCCAGGTTGGGGAACATGGCGTAGATCTCATCGATCGACATGCCGCCCTGCGTGCCCTTGAGCTGCGGCGGGAGCAGCAGGTTTTCCTCGCACGACAGACTGGAAAAAATGCCGCGCTCTTCCGGGCAGTAGCCGACGCCCAGGTGGGCGATGCGGTGGGTCGGTCGCTCGATGGTCTCCACGCCATTGATCTTGATCGAGCCCTGGCGGGTGCCGGTCAGGCCCATGATGGCGCGCAGGGTCGTGGTGCGGCCGGCACCATTGCGGCCCAGCAGCGTGACCACCTCGCCAGGGCGCACGACCATGTCCACGCCGTGCAGCACGTGCGATTCGCCATACCAAGCCTGCAGGTCTTTGATTTCGAGAGCGGGAGTCGTTGTCATGTTGTTCAGTTGTTCACTGCGCCGCAGCGCGACCCGCAGGCGTTGAAGCTGCCCCATCCAGGGGCACCACGGAACCGGCTCAGCCGGTCCGTCGGTTCCGCCCCCCTCCCGCCGCAGGCGAGAGAGGGGGGAGACGCGTAGCGGCTCAGGGGGTGCTGCATCTCAATGCGCTCCCTGCAACTCGCCGTCGGTGGTGCCCATGTAGGCTTCCATCACCTGCGGGTTGCGCGAGACTTCGGCATACGGGCCTTCGGCCAGCACGGCGCCGCGTTGCAGCACGGTGATGGTGTCGGCAATGGTGGAGACCACGCCCATGTTGTGCTCCACCATCAAAATGGTGCGGCCGGCAGAGACTTTCTTGATCAGCTGGGTGACGCGGTCCACATCTTCGTGGCCCATGCCCTGGGTCGGTTCGTCCAGCAGCATCAGCTCCGGCTCCATGGCCAGGGTGGTGGCGATCTCCAGCGCGCGCTTGTGGCCGTAGGACAGGTTGACGGTCAACTCATGCGCCCAGGACTCCAGGCCCACCTCGGCCAACAGCGCCAGTGCACGCTCGTTGAGCTGGTCCAGTGTGCGTTCGCTTTTCCAGAAGTGGTAGGCCGTGCCGAGCTGGCGCTGCAAGGCAATGCGCACGTTCTCCAGCAGCGTCAGATGGGGGAAAACCGCGGAGATCTGGAACGAGCGGATGATGCCGCGGCGCGCAATCTGCGCAGGGCGCTCGCGCGTGATGTCAATGCCGTTGAAGAGAATGCTGCCGCTGGTCGGCTCCAGGAATTTGGTCAGCAGATTGAAGCAGGTGGTCTTGCCGGCGCCGTTGGGCCCGATCAGCGCATGGATGGAGCCGCTCACCACGGCCAAGTCGACCTGACTGACGGCCGTGAATCCCTTGAACTCTTTGGTCAGCTTGTGCGTTTGCAGGATGATGTTGCTCATTGCGGGCCATCTTATCGAGGCCCCACGGCTTCATCATGGGTGTAAGTACCTATGAAAAATTACCTATGGCCACGGCGCTTGCGCTTCCGAGCCGCGCCTGGAGGCGATATTCTCGGAACCAGCGGTCGTCGGTCGACCGGCCTGTGTGCCCCGAAAAAGCGCCCGGCGCCAGGGCATGCTGCCAGGGTGTCACATTAGCTGGGTAGAGTGGCTGCATGGACCGATGCGCTTGGCGGTGACACGCGCCATCGGTCATGTCCATGCACAACAACGGGGAGGGTTTCGCCATGTTGACACGTCGCGCGCTTGCGGGTTTGTCCGCGGTCTTGGTCTTGCTGACGGCTTGTGCCAGTCCGCCCACGACACCTTCCTTGCGCGAGACGCCTCCGGTGGTGTTTGTTCATGGCAACGGCGACAGCGCGGCCCTGTGGCAGACCACGGTCTGGCGCTTCGAGTCCAATGGATGGCCGCGCGAGCGCTTGCATGCCATTGAGCTGCCTTACCCCTTGGCACGGGATGACGACAGCAAGGCGCAGCCCGGGCGCAGTTCTACGGCAGAACACATGGCCTATCTCAAGGCTGAGGTCGAAAAAGTGCTGCGTGCCACGGGCACACAGCAGGTGGTGCTGTTCGGCAACTCACGCGGAGGCAACGCCATCCGCAACTACATTCAGAATGGCGGTGGCGTCTCGACCGTGTCACACGCCATCTTGGGTGGCACCCCCAATCATGGTGTCTGGGCCATCCAGGGGTTTCGTGAGGGCAATGAGTTTTCGGGCACCGGCCCCTTTCTCCGTGGCTTGAATGCACCCAAGAACACCGACGGTGATGAGGTCACCGGCCCGGTGCGCTGGCTCACCATCCGTAGTGACAACAACGACAAGTTTGCCCAGCCCGACGGGCTGTGGATTGGTGCCAAGGGCAGTCCGACTTTTGTCACCGTCGCCGGCCCCGAGCTCAAAGGGGCAACCAACATCGTGATTCCGCGTATCGACCACCGCGAGACGTCGTATTCGCCTGCTGCTTTTGCGGCGGCCTACCGTTTCATCACCGGCCACGAGCCGGCTCAGAACCACATCGTGCCGCAGCCACAGATCGAGCTTGACGGGGTCATCACCGGCCTGGGTGTGGACTCGCTCAATCCGGCCAGCGGCAACTTCGTCAACAATTTGCCGATCCCCGGTGCTGAACTCGCCATTTACAAGACCGATGCCGCCACGGGCCAACGCATCGGGGCAGCCGTACATGGGCGCAAGGTGGCGGCCGATGGGCGCTGGGGCCCCTTCGCCGCCCAGGCCGGTGTCGCCTATGAGTTTGAGATCAAGGCGCCGGGTTACGCCACCACGCACATTTACCGCGGCGCTTTTCCGCGTTCCAGCGCGCTGGTGCATTTGCGCCCCGAGCGCATTGCGGTCGCTGACCGGGATGCCCAAGCCATCGCGGTCTTCACACGTCCGCGCGGTTATTTTGATGCCCAGCGTGACCGCATGGATTTCGACGGTCAGGCTTTGCCGCCTGGGGTGCCACCGGCTGGCGCCGGTGTGTCGACCTCCAAACTCAAACTGACCCAGGCCGCCGATCGGGCCATCAGTGCCGAATTCAACGGTGAGAAACTCACCGGACGTGTCTGGCCGGCTGTTGACAACCATGTGACGGTGCTGGAGCTGATGTACTGACGCCCTGTCGCCGGGCAGCACCGTGCACGTTGGTGCCGGGGCGTGGGTTCCGGGCGTAGTTGGCCCGTGCGCGACGGAGGCGGATACGCCGTGATCACGACACATGCTGCCGTCTGACGCAGTTCAAAAAAGAAGCCGCCCGCAGGCGGCTTGGGGCAAGGCTGTGACCGTTCAGGCCAGCAGCGCGTTGACGCGCTTCACATACGCCGCCGGGTCTTCCGGCAGCCCGCCTTCGGCCAGCAGAGCCTGATCGAACAGGATGTGGGCCAACTCGTTGAAGTGCACCGAGCCGTCGAGCTTCTTCACCAGCGGGTGCTCGGGGTTCACCTCCAGCACCGGCTTGCTGTCGGGCGCTTTCTGGCCGGCCTGTTTCAGCAAGCGCGCCAGCTGCGTGCTCATGCCGCCGTCCTGCACCACCAGGCAGGCTGGTGAATCAACCAGACGGGTGGTGACGCGCACGTCCTCGGCCTTGTCCTTCAGCGCCTCCTTCAGTTTGGCCAGCGTGGGCTTGAAGGTTTCGGCAGCCTCTTCAGCCGCTTTCTTTTCGGCCTCGTTCTGCAGCTTGCCCAGATCGACCGCGCCCTTGGCGACCGACTGCAGCGGCGTGCCGTCGAAGTCCTGCAGGTAGTTCAGCGCCCACTCGTCGACGCGGTCCGTCATCAGCAGCACCTCGATGCCCTTCTTCTTGAACACCTCGAGCTGCGGGCTGTTCTTGGCGGCGGCCAGGGTTTCGGCGGTGATGTAGTAGATGGCTTCCTGGCCTTCTTTCATGCGCGCCTTGTAGTCGGCCAGCGAGACGCTGGGGGTGTCGCTGCTGGTGCTGGTAAAACGCAGCAGCTTGGCCAGGCGCTCGCGGTTGGCGAAGTCCTCGCCCAGGCCTTCCTTCAGCACGCTACCGAACTCGGCATAGAAGGTGGTGTACTTGCCGGCGTTGGCCTTGTCTTCGTCGCTGGCGTCCGCAGCCGGCACGTCGTGCTTCGCCAGGTCTTCCAGCAGGCCAAGGACGCGGCGGGTGTTGCCGTCGCGGATGGCGCGCACGTCGCGGCTTTCCTGCAGCAGCTCACGGCTGACGTTGAGCGGCAGGTCGGCCGAGTCCACCACGCCTTTGACGAAGCGCAGGTAGCTCGGCAGCAGGGCTTCGGCGTCGTCCATGATGAAGACGCGCTTCACATAGAGCTTGAGGCCGCCCTTCTTGTCACGGTTCCACAGGTCCATCGGCGCCTTGGCCGGGATGTAGAGCAGTTGGGTGTACTCGGTGCTGCCTTCCACGCGGTTGTGGCTCCAGGTCAGCGGCGCCTCAAAGTCGTGGCTGATCTGTTTGTAGAACTCTTCGTACTGCTCGGTCGTGACGTCTTTTTTCGGCCGCGTCCACAGTGCGCTCGCCTTGTTGACGGTTTCCCACTCGTCGGTGGCGACCATCTCGCCCGGCTGGTCATTCTCACCCTCTTTCCACTCTTCCTTCTGCATCAGGATGGGCAGGGAGATGTGGTCCGAGTACTTGTTGATGATGCTCTTGACCTTCCAGCCGTTGAGGTAGTCGTCAGCGTCGTCGCGCAGGTGCAGGATGACGCTGGTGCCGCGCTGTGCGCGCGTGATGGCCTCCACCTCGAAGTCGCCGCTGCCGCCGCTGGTCCAGCGCACGCCTTCCTCCGCCTTCAGGCCGGCGCGGCGCGACTCGACGGTGATCTTGTCGGCCACGATGAAGCCGGAGTAGAAGCCGACGCCGAACTGGCCGATCAGCTGGCCCTGCTCGGCGGCATTGGCCTTCTGGTCGCCCGAGAGGCGGCTCATGAAGTCGCGCGTGCCGCTCTTGGCGATGGTGCCGAGGTGGTCGATCGCTTCTTGCGCGCTCATGCCGATGCCGTTGTCGGTGATGGTCAGCGTGCGGGCGGCCTTGTCCAGCGTCACGCGCACGTTCAGGTCGGGCGCGTCCTCGTACAGCGCGGCGTTGTTGAGCGCTTCGAAGCGAAGCTTGTCACAGGCGTCAGACGCATTGGAGATCAGCTCGCGCAGGAAGATTTCCTGGTTGGAATAGAGCGAGTGGGTGACGAGGTGCAGCAGCTGGGCGACTTCGGCCTGGAAGGAATGGGTTTTCTTGCTCATGGGATGAAATACAAGGTCAGGTTCAACCGAGATGCACGTACCGGCTGGTACGCGCCGAACTTCGAATTATGGGCGCCTCTTGGGGTTTCAAGTCTCTGGGTTGGCGTTGGCTGGGAAGCCCTGCGAGCGGGCCGGGGCCGGCTTCCTCATAGGGCCTCCCAAATCGTCAGCCGGCCCCAGCCCGCCCGCAGGGCTTGGCACGCGTGTCTTTCAACGCTAGCGAACCCTGACTCACGGAGAAAGGCCGTGGGCGGCCAACGATTTGGGAGGCCCTATGAGGCGGCCGCCCACGGCCTTTCTCCGTGCCGAGTTAGGCGGCGTCAGTCAGACGGACAGGTCGTCAGAATTTCTCGTGCGGCGCCAGATAGCGCCACTGTCCCACCGGCAGGTTGCCAAGCATGACGCCCCCGATGCGCACGCGTTTGAGGCCGACCACCTTGAGTCCGACCAGTTCGCACATGCGCCGGATCTGGCGTTTCTTGCCTTCGGTCAGTACAAAACGCAGCTGTTCCGGGTTCTGCCACTCGACCTTGGCGGGCTTCAGGGGTTGGCCGTCCAGGCTTAGGCCGTGGCGCAGCAGGCGCAGCTTGTCGGCCGGGAAGACGGACTGCACATCGGCGCTGACCGGGTCGTCATCGTCGATGCGGCTGAGCTGGGTGGGCGCGGCAGGGCGTGCGCCATGGGTGGCCGCGGCGGACGTGGCCGCCGCCTCGTTGGCCACGCCGGTGTAGACCACCCGCACCAGGTATTCCTTTTCCATCACCGAGTCTTCGCCGATGAGCTGGCGCGCCACGCGGCCGTCCTGCGTCAGCACCAGCAGGCCGGTGGAGTCGATGTCAAGCCGGCCGGCCGGTGCCAGGCCGCGCAGCTGCGAGGGGTTGAAGAAGAAGCGTGCGTTGTCGTCGCGCCAGCGGTTCTGCGGCTGGATCAGCACGACGGCGGGCTCATGCCCGTCCTCGGCCTGGCCGCTGACATAACCGATCGGCTTGTTGAGCAGGATGGTGACCTGGGTCGCCTGCTGGCCTCGGGCTTTGGGGTCGATCTCGATCGCCACGTCCGGGGCGACCTGCATGCCCATCTCGGCCACCTTGCCATTGACCTTGACCCAGCCCTTGGCGATCCAGGCATCGGCCTCGCGGCGCGAGGCCATGCCGAGCTCCGCCATGCGCTTGTTCAGGCGCACGGTGCCGTTGGCGCCATGTGCCGCCGTGTTGGTCTGGCCGGCGGGGATGGGTGCCTTCGCGGGCGGCGGTGCCGCGCGGCGGAACTTGTTGGGTGGTTTCTGTTCGGACATCTTTGCTATAGTTTTAGTAGCTTGTTGCGCATATTTTACGCGGGCTGATGTCGGATTTGTCATGGAAAAATCCGGGCGCATGGCGCCAACGGGTTGCGCACCCGCTGGCCGCCGTCTTCCCGCCCGGATCGGGGCTTAGCGGAAGTTCGCCAGGAAGTGCGCCAGGTCGTCCAGGTGCTCGTCCTTGAGGCCATACAGCGCGTTGGTCATGACCGTGTCACGCCCCGGACCGGGGTGGTCTCGGTACTCCTGCATCACCAAACGCAGGAACGGCTCGTGCTGGCCGGCCAGGCGCGGGATCTGCTCGCGCCCCTTGTAGTCCGGCAGATGGCAGGTGCCGCACAGCATGCTGCGCGCCAGCACCTTGCCACGCTCAAAGCGGGCGCTGTCCACCGCGTTGACCGGCGGCAGGGGTGTCTGCGCGGCGAAATAGCTGGCCAGGACCGTGAGGTCGGTATCCGTCAAGCCGTTGAGCACGCCCTTCATCTGCGGGATGTCGCGCAAGCCTTCTCGGATCAGCACCAGCTGGTTTTCCATGAAGATCTTGGGCTGGCCAGCCAGCGAGGGAATCTGCGGGTTGGACGAGTTGCCTTGGGGGCCGTGGCAGGGTACGCACAGGTTGAGCTGTTGCGGCTGCTGCGCCAGCGCACCCTGACCGACGGCCAGGAAAAAAAGCAGGGCCGCTGCTGCCAGGGCCCTGCTGTGGCTTGCGAAGCCGGATGGTTTATTTCTTCTTGCCATAGGAGACGCGGTAGATCGCACCCGTCTGCTCGTCCGAGACTAGCAAGGCGCCATCGGGCATTTGCAGGAAGTAGGTCGGGCGGCCCCAGAAGGTGTTGGCCTTCGCATCGGCAAAGCCGGTGATGAAGGGGGTGACCTTGGCATGGCGGCCCTTGGCATCCGTGGTCACGGTGACCACGTCGTAACCGTTCTTGGTGTTGCGGTTCCAGGAACCCTTGCGCGCGACGAAGATGGTGTTCTTGTATTTCGCCGGGAACATCTTGCCGGTGTAGAAGTGCAGGCCCATGTTGGCCGCGTGGGCGCCCATGGTGGTGACCGGCAGGGTCACGCCGTCGCAAGGCTTGTCCTTCTTGATGTCGGGATCGGCCACGCCGTTGGCATGGCAGTGGGGGAAACCGAAGACCTGGCCGGGCTTGGCCAGGCGGTTGAGTTCGTCCTCTGGCGTGTCATCGCCCAGCCAGTCGCGGCCATGGTCGGTGAACCAGAGTTCCTTGGTGACGGGATGCCAGTCGAAGCCCTGTGTGTTGCGCACTCCAGTGGCGATGACTTCCATGCCCGAGCCGTCAGGGTTGTAGCGGCGGATCTGGGCGTATTCGCTGGTGGGCAGCTGGCAGATGTTGCACGGGGCGCCGAACGGCACGTACAGCTTGCCATCGGGGCCGAAGCGCAGGTACTTCCAGTTATGGTGCTGCAACGGCGGCAGCTTGAAGGCGGCGGTCATGTCCACCGGGGCCGCATTGGGGTTGGACTCGATGCCGTCGAAGCGCAGCACCTTGTCGACGGCCATCACGTACAGCGAACCCTTGTTGATGGCCACGGCAGGTTGGTTGAGCTTGTCGACCACGACACGGCTGCTGCGTTCCTTGCCGTTGTCGGTGATTTCATAGACCCGGCCCAGGCCGCGCGTGCCAACGTAGATCTTGCCGCTGTCACCGCGCGACATGGCGCGGATGCCCGGCGTGCCGGTGGACCAGATTTCAATGTGGAAGCCTGGCGGCAGCTTGAGTTTGTCCAGCGGAATCTCGGAGGCTGGCGTGACCGTGTTTTTGCCTGCCAGCGGGGCCAGTCGGGAGTCGACCATGTTGGCCGGGCGGCCCTGCGCCCAAGCGGGGGGCTGAGGCGCCGGCGCTGGGGCCGCCGCTGCCGGTGCGGCCACTGTGGCGGCTGGCTTGGCGGGGGCAGCTTGGGGTGCAGGCGCTTCGGATGTGGCGCAGCCTGCAAGCAGGCTGACGAGCACGGCGCCGGCCAAAGTGGTGTTCCGAATCATGGTGGATGTCTCCAGTGTTGGATGTCGTTTTGTCAGGACCGTTGCAAATCCTATGCTTGGTTCAAATTGGTCTGCTCAGGGTTTCCACGGGGCACGTGCGCTGCGTTGTCGCGCGCGCATCTTGCGGTGCTTCCCGCAGGCATGACAGGTGTTTCAAAAATGGACAGTCGACCCGGGGAGTTTCCCTAGGGCGCTCCTCATGGCGTGCGGTATGCCTTGCTTTTTGAATGGAAGCTTTGCCTAATCGCCGTTCCAAAGCAGTTTTGGAACGGCAGTCAACAATCACATTAGGAGGAGCAGGTATGAAGATCAGCAAATTATTTGCGGCCCTGCTGGTGGCCGGCATGGCCACCGCCGCCAGCGCCCAGTCAGGCAATGACAATCTGTCCACACTCAAGCAGATGAAGGTCGCGACCACCGACCTGAACATTCCGCTGGTCCCGCAGGAGGGGCGCAACGCGGATGCGATCCGCGCGAATCTCAAGAACATCAAGCTGCCTGCGGGTTTCAAGATCGAGCTGTTTGCCGTGGTGCCGGATGCACGCCACATGGCGGTGGCACCATCGACCAACATGCTGTTTGTCGGCACCCGCAAGACCCGGGTGTGGGCCGTGACCGATCGCAACGGTGACGGCATGGCCGATGAGGTCAAGGCATTTGCGCCCTCGCTCAATTTCAAGGTGCCCAACGGCGTGTGCTGGACCAAGGACGGCTTCCTGGTTGTGGTCGAGCACAACCGGGTGCTGAATTTCCCGGCCGCCGAGTTCTTCTACGAGGGCCCAGATGTGGCGGTGATCGAAGTGGTGCCACAAGGGCAACTGGTTCCGGTGGAGGAGGAGTCCTACAACCATGGCGCGCGCACCTGCCGCGTCAGTGACGACGGCAAGCTCTACATCACGCTGGGGCAGCCCCACAACGTACAGCCGGCGAACAAGGTGACGCTGTACGAGAAGCTGGGCATTGGCGGCATGATCCGCCTCGATCCGTTCGACGGCTCCAAGCGTGAGGTGGTGGCCCGGGGGGTGCGCAACTCGGTGGGCATGGACATCAACCCGAAAGACAAGACGGTCTGGTTCACCGACAACCAGACCGACGGCATGGGTGACGAAACGCCCCCGGGCGAGCTCAACCGCATCACCAAGGCGGGCGGCGAGCATTTCGGCTACCCGTTCATCCACGGTCACAACGTGAAGATTGCCGGCACCGCCGCCGCGCCCGACCTCAAGGACATGAAGGCGCCAGCGAACTGGACGAAGCCGCAGGTGGAATTTCCGGCGCACCAGGCACAGCTGGGCATGACCTTCTACAACGGCAAGATGTTCCCGGCCAAGTACCAGGGCGGCATCTTCGTGGCGGCACACGGTTCCTGGAACCGCACCAAGCCCACCGGCGCCCTGATCAACTTCGTGCCGGTGAAGGCCGATGGCACGGCCGGCGCTTCGGAGGTCTTCGCCGAGGGCTGGCTGGATGCCACTGGCATCTACAAGGGCCGCCCGGTCGATGTGGCACCGATGAAGGATGGCTCGCTCCTGATCTCGGACGACTATGCCGGCGCGATCTACCGCGTGACCTACGGCAACTGAGTGTGGCGGCAGGCGCTGTGCACATGGATTGCGCAGCGCGCATGAAACCCGACGGAGATCGTGACGATCTCCGTCGTTCGTTGAGCAAGGAATTCCGAATGAGAAATGTCATCGTGGGCGCGCTGTTGCTGAGTGCTGCCGTGGTGGCCCAGGCTGACGTGGCGGCCGGCAAGAGGCGCGCGGCCGCGGCCTGCGCGATGTGCCACGGCCCCCTGGGCCTGTCCATGCAACCGGGCGTCCCGAATCTGGCGGGGCAGCAGGAGATCTACCTGATCGAGCAGCTCAAGCATTTCCGCAACGGCAAGCGCTCGAATGAGGTGATGAACGTCATCGCCAAACCCTTGAGTGACCAGGACATCGAGAACATGGCGCAGTGGTATGCGTCACTGCAGGTGAGCGTGGAAGAGAGATGAGCAGAAGCATGAGACATGGAGACAGCGTGAAGGCCATGCGGGCCTGGGGCCGACGATCGTGGATGGCATCGCTGGCCGCTGCCGGGGCCTTGCCGGTGGCAGCGCAGAACTTGCAGGACGTGGTGATCTCCGCGTCGCGATCGCAGCAGCGCAGCTTCGATGCGCCCGCAGCGGTCGAACTGGTTGACCGTGAAACGATCGAGAATGCCGGCCCGCAGGTGAACCTGTCCGAGTCCCTCAGTCGCGTGCCGGGGCTGACGATCCTGAACCGGCAGAACTATGCACAGGATCTGCAACTCTCGATTCGCGGTTTCGGGGCGCGTTCGGCCTTCGGCATCCGCGGTATTCGCCTGCTGATTGACGGCATTCCGGCCACCACGCCCGATGGGCAGGGGCAGGGCTCCTCGGTGGCGCTGACGTCGACCGATCGCATCGAGGTGATGCGCGGGCCACTGGCGCAGCTGTATGGCAATTCGGCCGGCGGCGTGATTCAGGCTTTCACGCGCGAGGCCCCCGAGCGGCCGGAGTTCGGCGTGCAGTACTACGGGGGCGCCTGGGGCATGCACCGCACCGACTGGCAGTATGCCGGGCGCACCGGTTCGGTCGGCCTGGTGGCCGACTACAGCACCTTCGACGCCAACGGCTTTCGCGACAACAGCAAGACTGAACGCCGGCAGTTCAACGGCAAACTGAGCCTGGGCTCAGACGAGAAAACACGCGTCAACGTCGTGTTCAATCAGTTCGACATGCCCTTGGCGCAGGACCCCGCGGGGCTGACGGCCACGCAGCTGGCCCAGGACGCGACCCAGGCCGGCAGCAACACGGTGGCGCGTCGGGTGCGCAAGATCGTGTCGCAGAACCAGGTCGGCACGGCGCTGACACATGCCCTGGATGACAAGCGATCTCTGGGCGCCCGCATTTACTACGGCACGCGCGACAACCTGCAATTCCAGGCGGGTGTTCCGCCCGCCACGCCGAATGGCGCCTGGATCGGGCTGAACCGGGCCTACTACGGCATGGGCGTGCAGTACAACGAGCAGACCCGTATCGCGTCCGTGCCGGTACGCTGGGTGGTGGGTTACGAATTCGACCGCTCGCGCGAGTACCGTCAGGGCGGCGCGGCGCTACTGGGCGAGAAAAGTACCACGACACGCAGAGAGGACAACCAGGCCGAGAACAGTGATCTGTTCGTTCAGGCCACCGCGCTGCTGTCGGAGCGCTGGTCGTTGGTGGGGGGCTTGCGCCACAACACGGTGCGCATGTTCAGCGAGGACTATTACTCCAGCGACGGCAATGGCTCCGGCCATATTTCCTACAGTGCGCTCAACCCGGTGCTGGGCGTGACATGGCATGCCGGCGAGAGCCTGAATCTGTATGCCAACTACGGCAAGGGGTTTGAAACGCCGACCCTGGCTGAGATGGCCTACAACGGCGCCGGGGCCCCCAGCTTCAATACCACGCTCAATGCCGCCAACAGCCAGCATTACGAGGCGGGGGCCAAATGGGCGCCCAGTGCCAGTTCGCGGGTGGATTTCACCGTGTTCCAGATCAACACGACCGACGAGATCGTGGTGGCCAGCAGCACGGGCGGCAATTCGACCTTCAAGAACGCGCCGGGCACGACGCGCACAGGCTGGGAGCTGGCCTCGCGCACCCTGCTGGGGGCGCACTGGCGCGCCAGCCTCTCTGCCAGCGCGATAGATGCACAGTACAGCCAGACGTTCACCTCGGCGATCGGGGCGACGCCCATCACTGTGCGCGCGGGCAACAAGATCCCGGGTATCCCGCAGCATTTCGTGTTCGGGGAGTTGCTCTGGACGGAGACGCCCATGAAAGGCGCGCTCCGCGCGCCGGTGCAGGGCAGCCAGGCGGGGCTGGAGCTGGTCAGTGCCGGGCGCATCTATGTGAACGACACCAACCTGGATGCCGTGGCCGGCACAGCGACCCGGGCTGAGGGTTACACCGCGCTCAACCTCAAGGCCAGCCATGGCTGGAAGGTGGCCGGCCAGGGGCTATTGACGGCGTATGCCCGGCTCGACAATGTGTCGGACCAGCGTTACGTCGGTTCCGTGATCGTCAACCAGAGCAACAGCCAGTTCTATGAGCCGGCGCCCGGCATCAACTGGACGCTGGGGTTACGCCTTGTCGTTCCGCTGTGAGGCCTTGGCGTTGGCCACGCAGGAACGCAAGGCCGGCAGATCCAGAACGCGCAGGCCGCCGTATTCGGTGCGGACCAGGCCTTGGGCTTCCAGCGTTGACAGGGCTTCGTTGACCCGCTGGCGCGACAGACCCACCAGGTAGGCCAGCTCCTGCTGCGTGATGCGCAGCACCTCGCCCACACCGGGGTAGAGCACCGGGTTGAACAGGGCAGCCAGGCTACGCGCCACCCGCAGGTCCGGGTTGTTCATGCGGTCGATCTCGCGCGCGGCGATGAACTGCGCCAGCCGTTCGTTGAGTTGGTTCATGACAAAGCGGTTGAAGCCGATCGAATGGTCCAGCAAGCGGTGGAAGGTGTCGACCGGCAGGCCGGCCACCAGACTCTTGCGCAAGGTCTGCACGTTGTAGCGGTAGATCTCGCGCTTGAGGGCCGTGCCCTCGCCGAACCAGCCGCCCGGCGGCAGGCCGGCGAAGGTGAGGGCCTGGCCGTCGGCGTTTTCGCCGCTCATCTTCAGCAGGCCATCGACCACACCGAACCAGTAGGTCACCGGCCGGCCGATGCGGCAGATCAGATCACCCGGCTGGGCTTCACCGATTTTCAGGTCGGCCACGGCGATCTCGCGCTCCGCAGGCGACAGCAGGGCAAGCCAGGGGATGCCGGCCAGTTCGGCGGGGGTGGGCGCGCGGCGGCGCTGGTGCAGGGTTGGGTCGCGGGACATGAGGGTGAAGGAGGGCAGTCAGACGGCAAGGGAAATTACCACCTAGGGACTACCCTAGATTGTCGTCGGAACGACAACATAACGTCAAACCGAAGCCTACTATTCGCGCCATGTCAGTGCATGGCCTGCGTGCCTTGCCGAGAAACGTAGATAAGGAATTGGGATGCAGACGACTTTTCCGCGACTCCTGCTCAAGCATGCCGCCGAGCGCCCGCAAGCGCCCGCTTTGCGTGAGAAGGAGTACGGCATCTGGCAGACCTGGAGCTGGGCGCGTGCCGCCGAGGATGTGCGCCTGATGAGCTGCGGCCTGGCGGCGCTGGGCTTCAAGCCGGGGCACAACCTCGCCATCATCGGCGACAACCGGCCTCACCTCTACCTGTCCTTTCTGGTGGCGCAAAGCCTGCGCGGCGTGCCGGTGCCGATGTACCAGGATGCGGTGGCCAGTGAAATGGCCTTTGTGCTCGAAGATGCCGAAATCGAATTCGTGTTTGCCGAGAACCAGGAGCAGGTGGACAAGCTGCTGGAGCTGCGCGAAACCGTGCCGAATCTGAAGCACATCATCTATGACGATCCACGCGGCCTGCGCAACTACAAGCACGAAGGGCTGATCAGTGTCGAGCGCCTGTTCGAGCTGGGCCGCGAGTACGAGCGCGCGCATCCGGCCTTTTACAAGGACGCGGTCGAGCAGGGACAAGCGAGCGACGTGTCCGTCATTCTCTACACCTCCGGCACCACCGGGCGGCCCAAGGGTGTCTGCCAGACGCATGCCAGCTTCATCAATTCGGCACGCGGTGGCGTGGAGGTGGACGGCCTCAACCCCGACGACAACATCATCTCCTACCTGCCGCCGGCCTGGGTGGGCGACCACCTGTTCTCGATTGCGCAGTGGCTGGTGGCGGGCTTCACCATCAACTGCCCTGAGTCGGCGGCCACGGTCTCCATCGACCTGCGCGAGATCGGGCCAAGTTATTACTTTGCACCGCCACGCGTGTTCGAGAGCATGCTGACCTCGGTGTCGATCCGCATGGAAGATGCCGCGGCACCGAAGCGCTGGCTGTACCAGAAGTTCATGGCGGTGGCGCGGCGCTGCGGTTCTGAAATCCTGGATGGTCACCCGGTGCCGCTGACGGATCGCCTGCTGTATGCCTTGGGCAATGTGCTGGTCTACGGGCCACTGCGCAACGTGCTGGGCCTGTCGCGCATCCGTGTGGCCTACACGGCGGGCGCGGCCATCGGGCCGGATCTGTTCCGCTTCTACCGCTCCATCGGCATCAACCTCAAGCAGCTCTATGGCCAGACCGAGACCTGCGCTTACGTCTGCATCCAGAAGAACGGCCGGGTCAAGCTCAACAGCGTGGGCGAGGCGGCGCCGGGTATCGAGATCAAGATTGCAGACAACGGCGAAGTGCTGGTGCGCGGCGTCTCGGTGCTCAAGGAGTACTACAAGCGTCCCGATGCCACCGCCGAGGTGATCGACGAGCAAGGCTACTTCCACACCGGTGACGCGGGTGTGATCGACCACGATGGGCATCTGCACATCATCGACCGCGCCAAGGACGTCGGCAAGCTGGCCAGCGGCGCCATCTTCGCGCCCAACTACATCGAGAACAAACTCAAGTTCTTCCCGCAGATCAAGGAAGCGGTCTGCTTTGGCCACACCCGCGACCAGGTCTGCGCCTTCATCAACATCGATTTCGAAGCGGTGGGCAACTGGGCCGAACGCCAGGCGCTGCCCTATGGTGGTTATGTTGATCTGGCCGCCAAGCAGCAGGTGCTGGACATGGTGGCCGACTGCGTGGCTAAGGTGAACGCCGACCTGGCCGCCGAAGAGGGCATGAGCGACACCCAGATTGCCCGTTTCCTGGTGCTGCACAAGGAGCTGGATCCCGACGATGACGAACTGACCCGTACCCGCAAGGTGCGGCGCGGCTTCATTGCTGACAAATACGCGGTGCTGATCGACGCGCTCTACACCGGACGCAGCGAGCAGTTCATTGAAACGCAGGTGAAGTTCGAGGACGGCCGCACCGGCACGGTCTCGGCCACGCTGCAGATTCGCGATGCGACGTGCTACCCGAGCGTAGCCAAGGCCGCCTGAGGAATGACGAGATGAAACAACGGCCCATGGGTGACGTCATTTTGGACGTCCAGAACATTTCCCTGTCCTTCGGCGGCGTCAAGGCGCTGACCGACATCTCTTTCAATGTGCGCGAGCATGAGATCCGCGCCATCATCGGCCCCAACGGCGCGGGCAAGAGCTCCATGCTCAACTGCATCAACGGCGTGTACCAGCCGCAGCAGGGCTCGATCACCTTCCGTGGCCAGACCTTCCACCACATGAACAGCCGGCAGGTGGCCGAGATGGGGGTGGCGCGTACCTTCCAGAACCTGGCACTGTTCAAGGGCATGAGCGTGCTCGACAACATCATGTCGGGCCGCAACCTGAAGATCAAGAGCAACCTGCTGCTGCAGGCGCTGCGCATCGGTCCGGCCGAGCGGGAGGAGATCCGCCACCGCGAGCAGGTCGAACGCATCATCGATTTCCTGGAGATTCAGGCGCACCGCAAGACACCAGTGGGCCAGCTGCCCTACGGCCTGCAAAAACGCGTCGACCTCGGGCGGGCCTTGGCGATGGAGCCGCAGGTGCTGCTGCTGGACGAGCCGATGGCCGGCATGAACGTGGAGGAGAAGCAGGACATGTGCCGCTTCATCCTCGATGTCAACGACGAGTTTGGTACCACCGTGGTGCTGATCGAGCACGACATGGGCGTGGTGATGGACATCTCCGATCGCGTCGTGGTGCTCGACTACGGCAAGAAGATTGGTGACGGTGTGCCGGACGAGGTGCGCAACAACGAAGACGTGATCCAGGCCTACCTGGGCACCAGCCACTGAACGCAGAGGGACTCCAACATGGCATTTTTTCTGGAAACCCTGCTTGGCGGCCTGATGGCCGGCATGCTGTATTCGCTGGTGGCGCTGGGCTTCGTCCTCATCTTCAAGGCATCGGGTGTCTTCAACTTCGCCCAAGGTGCCATGGTGCTGTTCGCGGCCCTGGCCATGGCGCGTTTTGCCGAGTGGATACCCGGCTGGACCGGCATCGACAACCCGATCGTGGCCAATATCGCGGCCTTTGTGATCGCGGGTGTTGTCATGTTTGTTGTCGCCTGGCTGATTGAGCGCCTGGTGTTGCGCCATCTCGTCAACCAGGAGGCGGCGACGCTGCTGATGGCCACGCTGGGTATCACCTACTTCATGGAAGGCCTGGGCCAGACGCTGTTCGGCAGCGATATCTACAAGATCGATGTCGGCATGCCCAAGGAACCGATCTTCGTGCTGGAGTCGATGTTCGAGGGCGGCATTCTGGTCAACAAGGAAGACGTGATCGCCGCCGCGATTGCCGCTGCGCTGGTGGCGGCGCTCAGCCTGTTTTTTCAGAAGACCTCGACCGGTCGTGCCCTGCGCGCCGTGGCTGATGACCATCAGGCGGCGCAATCGATCGGTATTCCGCTCAACCGCATTTGGGTCATCGTCTGGTGTGTGGCCGGCGTCGTGGCGCTGGTGTCGGGAATGATCTGGGGCTCCAAGCTCGGCGTGCAGTTCTCCCTCACTACGGTGGCCCTGCGCGCCTTGCCGGTGGTGATCCTGGGCGGCTTGACGTCGGTGCCGGGCGCCATCATCGGCGGACTCATCATCGGTGTCGGTGAGAAGTTGTCCGAGGTGTTCCTCGGGCCGTATGTCGGCGGCGGCATTGAAATCTGGTTTGCCTATGTGCTGGCGCTCCTGTTCCTGCTGGTGCGGCCGCAAGGGCTGTTTGGCGAAAAAATCATCGACCGGGTATGAAATACACGGGCGATGATTTTTCAGTGCAGGCTAACTTGCGCAGCAAGTTAAGCGAAGCGTGCCGAAACTAAAAGATCGCTGAGAGTCAAATATGTTTTACAGAGAAAACGGTCAGTTCAAGACGTCCTATAAGGCGGATCAGCAGATCTTCCCGATCGCGCAGGACCGGGTGGTCATCCTGTTGCTGCTGGCGGTGGCGTTTGTGGCGGTCCCCTTGCTGGTGAGCGACTACACCTTTCGCGCCATCCTGATCCCGTTCCTGATCATGTCGCTCGCGGCGCTGGGCGTGAACGTGCTGGTGGGCTATTGCGGTCAGATTTCCCTCGGCTCCGGCGCCTTCATGGCGGTGGGGGCTTATGGCGCCTACAACTTCTTCGTGCGCGTGCCGGATATGCCACTGATCCCGGCCTTGATCCTCGGCGGTCTGTGCGCGACCTTCTTCGGCATCCTGTTCGGTTTGCCCAGCCTGCGCGTCAAGGGCTTGTACCTGGCGGTGGCGACGCTGGCGGCCCAGTTCTTCAGCGACTGGATGTTTTTGCGCATCAAGTGGCTGACGAATGATTCGCCCTCGGGTTCGGTGTCGGTCTCTTCGTTGCAGGTCTTCGGCCTGCCGATCGACAGTGCCCAGAGCAAATACTGGTTCTGCCTCGCGATCCTGGTGGTCATGGCCTTGCTGGCCAAGAACCTGGTGCGTGGTGCCATCGGCCGCGAGTGGATGGCGATCCGCGACATGGACGTGGCTGCCGCCGTGATCGGCATCCGTCCCATGTACGCCAAGCTCAGCGCCTTTGCGGTCAGCTCCTTCATCATCGGCGTGGCCGGCGCCTTGTGGGCATTTGTCCACCTGGGTTCCTGGGAACCGGCCGCGTTCTCGGTGGAAGTGTCGTTCCGCCTGCTCTTCATGGTCATCATCGGCGGCCTGGGCTCCATCATGGGTGCTTTTTTCGGTGCCGCTTTCATCGTGGTGCTGCCGATCCTGCTGAATCAGTTCCTGCCTGCGCTGTTTGGCGTGTTCGGTGTCGAGATCTCGACGGCCGACGTCTCGCATGCGGAACTGATGATCTTTGGCGGCCTGATCGTCTGGTTCCTGATCGTGGAGCCGCATGGCCTGGCCAAGCTGTGGTCCACCGCCAAGCAGAAGCTGCGCGTGTGGCCGTTCCCGTACTGAGTTCCTGTCCGCTGGTATTTCCCGTGCTTCAACACTTACATCCAAAGGAGACAACCATGAAGCTTTCGAAACTGGTGATCGCCGCTGCCGTTGTGGCAGCCGGGACGACGAGCCTGGCCACCGGCGCCTTTGCGCAGGCCAAGGAGCAGTTCTTCCCGCTGCTGTCCTACCGTACCGGCCCCTACGCACCCAACGGTACGCCCTGGGCCAATGGCAAGCAGGACTACCTGAAGATGATCAACGTCCGCGACGGCGGCATCAACGGCGTCAAGCTGACCTTCGAGGAATGCGAGACCGGTTATGCCACCGACCGTGGCGTGGAGTGTTACGAGCGTTTGAAGAGCCGCCCCGGTGTGACCCTGTTCGATCCGCAGTCCACCGGCATCACCTTCGCGCTGACCGAGAAGGCCCCGGCCGACAAGATGCCCCTGATCACGCTGGGCTACGGCCTGTCGGTGTCGCAGGACGGCATGGCCTTCAAGTGGAACTTCCCGCTCATGGGCAGCTACTGGACTGGTGCCGACATCCTGATCCAGCACATCGGCAAGAGCCTGGGTGGCCTGGACAAGCTCAAGGGCAAAAAAGTGGCCTTGGTCTACCACGACAGCCCCTTCGGCAAGGAGCCGATCCCGTTGTTGCAAGAGCGCTCCAAGATGCACGGCTTTGACCTGCAGCTGCTGCCGGTCACGGCGCCGGGTGTCGAGCAGAAAGCGACCTGGCTGCAGGTGCGCCAGAGCCGCCCCGACTACGTGCTGCTGTGGGGCTGGGGTGTGATGAACTCCACCGCGCTGAAGGAAGCGCAGGCCACCGGCTATCCGCGCGACAAGATGTACGGCGTGTGGTGGGCTGGCGCCGAGCCGGATGCCAAGGACGTGGGTGACGGTGCCAAGGGCTACCACGCGCTGGCGCTCAACAGCTCCAGCCAGCAACCGAAGGTGATCCAGGAGATCCTCAAGCATGTGCATGCCAAGGGCCAGGGCACCGGCCCGAAGGATGAAGTGGGCTCCGTGCTCTACACCCGCGGCGTGATCATCCAGATGCTGGGTGTGGAGGCTGTGCGCCGTGCGCAGGAGCGTTTCGGCAAGGGCAAGGTCATGACCAGTGAGCAGGTGCGCTGGGGGCTGGAGAACCTAGCGCTGGACCAGAAGCGTCTGGATGCGCTGGGTTTTACCGATGTGATGCGCCCGCTGAGCACCTCGTGTGCTGACCACATGGGTTCGACCTGGGCACGCGTCCATACCTGGGACGGCAAGAAGTGGAACATGTCCTCCGACTGGTACCAGGCTGATGAGCAGATCATCAAGCCCATGGTCAAGACCGGCGCTGACAAGTACCTGGCTGACAAGAAGATGAGCCGTCGTCCGGCTGGCGATTGCCAGTCTTGATGGCATCCCCCTGAGTCGCTGCGCGGCTTCCCCATTCTCTCGCGCTGCGCGCGGGAAGGGGGACGACGCCAGCGGCCGGGCGAAGCCCGATCCACGGCGTCCGCTGGCCTGCGTACTGCCAGTGGTGTCGGACTGAAGGTAAGGGCTGCGCAGGCAGCCCCCAACCGAGAGGGTTGCAGTAGCAGCCTTCCCGATTGGCAAAGGTAAAGGCTATCCGTATGGACCCCAGAAACATCCTTCTTAACGTCAACGGCATCGAGGTCATCTACAACCACGTGATCCTGGTGCTCAAGGGCGTGTCGCTGCAGGTGCCCGAGGGCGGCATCGTCGCCCTGTTGGGCGGCAACGGCGCGGGCAAGACCACGACGCTGCGTGCCGTCTCCAACCTGCTTCAGGGCGAACGTGGCGAGGTCACCAAAGGCTCGATCGAATTGCGTGGCGAACGCATCGAGAACCTGTCGCCAGCCGACCTGGTGCAGCGCGGTGTGGTGCAGGTGATGGAGGGGCGCCACTGCTTCGCCCACCTGACGATTGAGGAAAACCTGCTCACCGGCGCCTACACGCGCAAGAGCAAGTCAGAGATCGCCGCCAATCTGGAGAAGGTCTACAACTACTTCCCGCGCCTGAAGACACGCCGCACCTCGCAGGCAGCCTACACCTCGGGTGGCGAGCAGCAGATGTGCGCCATCGGTCGCGCCTTGATGGCCAATCCGAGCATGGTGCTGCTGGATGAGCCGTCCATGGGGCTGGCGCCGCAGATCGTGGAAGAGGTGTTCGAGATCGTGAAAGACCTGAACCAGAAGGAGCGGGTCACTTTCCTGCTGGCTGAGCAGAACACCAACATGGCGCTCAAGTACGCCGACTACGGCTACATCATGGAATCGGGGCGCGTCGTGATGGACGGTGTTGCCAGTGAGTTGGCCAATAACGAGGACGTGAAGGAGTTCTACCTCGGGGTGGGGGGCGGCGAACGCAAGAGCTTCCGCGATGTGAAGAGCTACAAGCGGCGCAAGCGCTGGTTGGCATGAGGCTCTCCCCCGAAGCGGCCTGCGGCCGCCTCCCCCTCAAGGGGGCAACGCCAGTGGCCCGGCAAAGCCGGTTCCACGGCGTTCCCCGATTCGACCGTTTCATGCGCGGCAGAGTTGCTGCACAGGGAAGACAAAGATGAGCAAACATTACGATGCGCTGGAGACGCGCGATCCGGCACAGCGGGAAGCGGCGCTGATGGCTGCGCTGCCGGGCCAAGTGGCGCGGGCACAGCAGGCGGCGCCGGCTTTTGCGGAGATTTTGCGTGGGGTGGATGCGTCGGCTGTGACCAGCCGTGCCGCACTGGCCCAGTTGCCGGTGACGCGCAAGCACGAGTTGCTGGAGCGTCAACAGGCGGCACGCGCGCGCGATGCGAGCGACCCATTTGGCGGTTTCTCCGCCATCGGCTGGCGCGGCCTGTTGCGCGGCAGCGGCGCACGGCGGGTTTACCAGTCCCCCGGGCCGATCTACGAACCCGAGGGACATGCTGCCGATTACTGGCGCAGTGCGCGCGCTTTTGGCGCGGCCGGCTTCGAGGCGGGCGACCTGGTGCACAACTGCTTCAGCTACCACCTGACGCCCGGTGCCTGGATCATGGAGGCCGGTGCGCAGGCACTGGGCTGCACCGTGTTTCCGGGCGGCGTGGGCAATACCGAACAGCAGCTGGCGGCGATTGCCGACCTGCAGCCGGTGGCTTATGCCGGCACGCCGAGCTTTCTGAAAATCCTGCTGGAGAAGGCGGAGGAAGCCGGCGTCCGTTTGTCGTTCACCAAGGCACTGGTCAGCGGTGAAGCGTTCCCGCCCAGCCTGCGCGACTGGTTGGGTGGGCGCGGCATCACGGGTTACCAGTGCTACGCCACGGCCGATGTCGGCCTGATCGCCTACGAGACGCAGGCGCGTGAGGGGCTGGTGCTCGACGAAGGTGTGATGCTGGAGATCGTGCGCCCGGGTACCGGCATCCCGGTGCCTGAGGGCGAGGTGGGTGAGGTGGTGGTGACGGTGCTGAACCCGGATTACCCACTGATCCGCTTCGGTACCGGTGATCTGTCGGCCGTGCTGCCGGGCGCTTGCCCCACGGGCCGAACCAACACCCGCATCCGCGGCTGGATGGGGCGGGCCGATCAGACCACCAAGGTGCGCGGCATGTTCGTGCACCCCGGCCAGGTGGCGGAGATCATCAAGCGTTTCCCCGAGGTAGGCCGAGCACGGCTGGTGGTGACGGGTGAAATGGCCAACGATGCCATGACCCTGAAAGTGGAGACGAGCAGCGGTGAACCAGAAGGACTGGTGGCACGCATTGGTCAGGTGATTCGCGATGTGACCAAGCTGCGTGGCGAGGTGGAGCTGGTGCAGCCGGACAGCCTGCCGAACGACGGCAAGGTGATCGAGGACGCGCGCAGCTACAAATAACCCGGTCTAAGTAGTTCCCCGCTGTCAGGGGCGTCCGGGGCGATTTACACTTTTGCCATTCTTTGAAGGAGCCCCCATGAAACGCTTGCTGGTTCTCGCCGCCGCCGTCGTCACGGCGTTTGCGGCCAATGCGCAAACTGCCTTCCCCGGCACCAAGCCGATCACCATCGTCGTGCCGTTCTCGGCCGGTGGCCCGACCGATCGCGTCGCGCGCGACCTCGCTGAAGCCATGCGCAAGCCCCTGGGCGGCGTGAGCATCCTGGTGGACAACGCAGCGGGTGCCGGCGGCACCATCGGTGCCAACAAGGTGGCCAAGGCCACACCGGACGGCCACACGCTGTTTCTGCACCATATCGGCATGGCGACCAGCCCGGCGCTGTATCGCAAGCTGCCCTACTCGACCGAGAATGATTTCGAGTTCCTGGGTATGGTCAATGAAGTTCCGATGACCCTGATTGGCCGCCCCACTTTGCCGGCCAACAATTACAAGGAACTGTCCACCTGGATCAATGCCAACAAGGGCAAGATCAACCTGGGCAATGCCGGCCTGGGCGCGGCCTCGCACCTGTGCGGCTTGATGTTCCAGAACGCGCTGGGCATCGACATGACCACGGTGCCTTACAAAGGCACGGCGCCAGCGATCACCGACCTGATCGGTGGCCAGATTGATCTGTTGTGCGACCAGACCACCAACACCACCTCCCAGATCGAGGGCAAGAAGGTGAAGGCCTTCGCCGTGACCACGGCCAAGCGCCTGGCCACGCCGGCACTGAAAGACCTGCCGACGCTGCAGGAGTCGGGCCTGAAGGGCTTTGATGTCAGCATCTGGCACGGCCTGTACGCCCCCAAGGGCACGCCGGCGGATGTGCTGGCCAAGATCAACACGGCACTGAAGGCCGCGTTGAAAGATCCGGAATTCATCAAGAAGCAGGAAGGCCTGGGGGCCGTGGTGGTGACCGACAAGCGCGTCGAGCCGGCCGAACACAAGAAGTTCGTGCTGGCAGAAATCGCCAAGTGGGGTCCGGTGATCAAGGCGGCCGGCGTTTACGCCGATTGATCGGCATCAACGCCACTGCGAAAGCCACCTTCGGGTGGCTTTTTTCATGGTCTCTCTGGAGACAAACCCTAGGACACAAGGGCAGCCAGGCTGTCTACACTGGGAGGTGAAGACCAACCGGAGATGCGCATGTCTGCACTGAATTGTTTCAAGAAAAATCGCCGTCTTTCTCTCGTCCTGATTGCGGGCGCCGCTCATTTTTTGATAGCAAGTTCCAGCTTGGCGCAAAGTGGCTGGCCGAACAAACCGGTGCGCATTGTGGTGCCGTTTGCGCCGGGTGGGACCACCGACATTCTGGCGCGCGCGGTAGCACCGGAACTCTCGAAGGCCTTCGGGCAGCAGTTCGTGGTGGACAACCGTGCCGGGGCCGGTGGCAACGTTGGTGCGGACATCGTCGCCAAGTCAGCGGGTGACGGCTATACCTTGCTGATGGGCACGGTCGGCACGCACGGCATCAACAAGGCGTTGTATGCCAAGCTGCCGTACGACCCGCAAAAGGATTTTGTGCCGATCACGCTGGTGGCGGCTGTGCCCAATGTGATGGAGATGAATGCCGACAAGGCGAAGGCCTTGGGCATCAACACGGTGGCCGATTTCATCAAGTACGCCAAAGCCAATCCGGGCAAGCTCAACATGGCTTCCAGTGGCAACGGCACGTCGATTCACCTGGCGGGCGAGCTGTTCAAGTCCATGACCGGCACCTTCATGACCCACATTCCCTACCGTGGTTCCGGCCCGGCCTTGCTGGACATGGTGGCCGGCAACATGGATGTGATGTTTGACAACCTGCCCTCCAGCATGGCGCAGATCAAGGCCGGCAAGCTCAAGGCGCTGGCGGTGACCAGTTCCCAGCGCTCGGCGGCCTTGCCGGATGTGCCGACGGTGGAGGAGGCGGGGCATCTCAAGGGCTTCGAGGCCAGTAGCTGGTTTGGTTTGCTGGCACCCGCGGGCACACCTGCTGATGTGGTCAACCGGATTCAGCAGGAAGTGGCCAAGTCACTCAACACGCCGGCCATCAAGGAAAAACTGCTGGCACAAGGGGCCATCCCCAGTGGCAATACACCAGCCGAGTTTGCCAAACTGATCGATGCCGAGCACAAGAAGTGGGCGAAGGTGGTCAAGGACTCCGGCGCAAAGGTTGACTGACACCCCCGAAGCGGCTGGCGCCGCCCCCCTCAAGGGGACAACGCCAGTGGCCCGGCAAAGCCGGTTCCACGGTGTCCTGAGGTTAGCTCTCCCTCTGCGCCCAAGGGGGCGCAGACCTAACGGTCAGGCGCCTTAGACGCCCCAGACAATTTCCTTACCGGCTTGTTGGCAGCGGCGCAGCATGTCGATGAAGGGGGCGACGCGCTGGCGCAGCGAGATGCCTTGCTGCTCCAGCAGCTCCTCGCCGCGTGTTGCGGCTTCCGCCTCGGCGGCCTTGCGCTCGGTTTCCTCTTGCACCACGGCAGCTTCCAGCGCGGCCAGCGCAGTTGGCATGTCAGCTGGCTGCAGGATGCCCTGTTTCACATCCACCGGCTTGCCGATGATCTGCAACACGCGACGGCCCTGGGGCTCCAGCATGATCAGGTCGGCCGCGGCCGGGGATTTGAACTTGTAGAGCATGAAGGCGGTATCAGCTCAACGATTCGATCAGGTCGATGTACAGCTGCATGGCTTCATCGGCTGTCTTTCCCTTGAGGCCGTTCCAGGCATCCCATTTGGCGCGGCCCACGAAGTCCGAAAAGCCCGGGCGCTCGCCCTCGACGTCGCCGGTGGTGGCCTGTTTGTAGAAAGCGTAGATCTTCAGCAGGGTGGGGTTGTCAGGGCGCTCGCTCAGGTTCTTGGAGTTGGCGACAGCAGCTTCGAAGCGGGTTTGGAGATCACTCATGATGCAGACCAAAAGTTGTTAGAAAGAGGCCGTAGTGTAAGCATCCCGCAGTCGCAACAGGTGCTGGCGCTGTGACGGCTCCAGGAGCGGTGCAAGCAGGCCGAGGGCGTGCTGCGCGCCGCGCAGCAACGCCACTTGGCCATTTTCCGGCTCCAGTGCATGGCGCGGATCGCGCACGTACTCGAAACTGAGCCAATAAGTCAGGATCACGATCAGGCAGTTGGCCGTGACGGGCAATTCGCGCTCGTCAATGTGGAGCGCATGGGCCGCGCGCAGGCTCTCCAGCATGACGCGCATGGCGTCGACTTGGGCCGTCATGCTCACCTGAATAGATGTTTCCAGCAGACGATTGCGGCCGAGCAGGTCGTTGAGGTCGCGGTAGAGAAATCGGTATTGCCAGACCAGTTCGAACAGGCTGTGCATGAAGAACCAGGCATCTTCCACATCCTGTACACCGCCACCTGCCGGTAGCAATTCGGCCAAGGCGAGTTCGTATTGCGCGAACAGGGTGCCGACCAGCTTGTCCTTGGCGGGATAGTGGTAGTAGAGGTTGCCGGGGCTGATGCCGACTTCGCTGGCGATCAGTGCGGTTGAGACGTGGGGCTCGCCGAATCGGTTGAACAGCGTCAGTGCTGCCTCCTGAATGCGCAGCGCCGTTTGCCGTGGCGCCTTCTTCGCCATTTCAGACGGTCTTGCGTGCGGCAGGGCGCTTGCGCGCAGGTATTTTTTTAGCTGCGACCGATCTGGCCGGGCGGGGTGATGCTGCCTTTTCCAGCGCCGTCAGACGTGCCGCCAGGGCGTCCATTTCCTTGGCCGTGGGGACGCCCAGGCCCTTGAGGGCGCGGGCAACCCGGTCCTCAAAAATGGACTCCAGCTTGTCCCATTGACCGGTGGCACGCGTACCGATCTCATTGGCCATGCTATTCATCTTCTGTGTCGCCACGCTCATCTTTTCCTCGGCGGCAGCCTGTGTTTTGCGTTGAATCGTCAGGCCCTCCTGCACCAGCGCATCGAACATCTTTCCCCCCTCTTGCTGGGCCTTGCTGAAGGCCGCCAAGCCAGCCAACCAGATTTCATGGGCGGAGTCCTTGATGGCATCCGGCAAGGGCGTGGTGCTGTGGGCGGATTGGGCGGGGTTGGCGGATTTCCTGGCCATGAGCTGCTCCTTGAGGTTTTGAGGGGTGCGCAGACTTTACCCCCGGCTTTGAGACTTGGATAGAGGGGGGTAAGGCATGGAATAATCCCAACAGTAATGTGGGTGGCTTGACGCCGCCTTTTTTGACAGGGAATCTCATGATCCTCGTGACGGGTGGCGCTGGTTTCATCGGCGCCAATTTTGTTTTGGATTGGTTGGCGCAATCGGATGAGCCGATTGTCAATCTGGACAAGCTCACCTATGCCGGCAATCTGGAAAACCTGGTTTCCCTGCAGGGTGACGCGCGTCATATCTTCGTGCGCGGCGATATCGGTGATGCGGGCCTGATGGAGAAGCTGCTGGGCGAGCATCGGCCGCGCGCGGTGCTGAACTTCGCCGCCGAATCGCATGTCGACCGCTCCATCCATGGCCCAGAAGACTTCATCCAGACCAACATCGTGGGCACCTTTCACCTGCTCGAAGCCGTGCGGGCCTATTGGAATGGCCTGGAGGGTGAGGCGAAGTCGGCCTTTCGCTTCCTGCACGTCTCTACCGACGAGGTCTACGGCTCGCTCGGTGTTGCCGAGCCGGCTTTCACGGAACAACACCGGTATGAGCCCAACAGCCCGTACTCGGCCAGCAAGGCGGCGAGCGACCATCTGGTGCGGGCCTACCACCACACCTATGGCCTGCCGGTGCTCACCACCAACTGCTCCAACAACTACGGTCCTTATCATTTTCCGGAGAAACTGATTCCGCTGATGATCGTCAATGCCCTGGCGGGCAAGGCACTGCCGGTTTATGGCGATGGTCAGCAGATTCGCGACTGGCTGTATGTGAAAGATCATTGCAGTGCGATTCGTCGGGTGCTTGAGGCTGGATGGCCGGGCGAGGTTTACAACGTCGGCGGTTGGAACGAGAAGCCCAACATCGAGATCGTGCAGACGGTTTGCCGGCTACTCGATGAACTGCAGTCAAGAGGTGATAAGAAGTCTTACCGCGAACAGATTACCTATGTGAAAGACCGGCCCGGCCATGACCGCCGCTACGCCATCGACGCACACAAGTTGGAGCGCGAGCTGGGATGGAAGCCGGCCGAGACCTTCGAGTCCGGTATTCGCAAGACGGTACAGTGGTATCTGGACCACACGGAGTGGGTGGCGCACGTGCAGTCGGGTGCCTACCGCGAGTGGGTGCAGAAGCAATACGCATGAAGATTCTGCTGCTCGGCAAAAACGGTCAGATCGGCTGGGAGTTGCAGCGAGCCCTGAGCGTTCTTGGTGAACTGGTAGCACTAGATCGACATGGGCATGATGGTTTGTGCGGTGACTTGGCTGACCTTGAAGGGGTGGCGCAGACGGTGCGCCGCTTGCGGCCCCAGGTGGTTGTCAATGCCGCCGCTCATACAGCCGTTGACAAGGCGGAAGATGAGCCGGAACTGGCGCATCTGCTCAACGCACAGGCACCAGGTGTACTGGCGCGCGAGGCTCAGCGGCTTGGGGCCTGGATGGTGCACTACAGCACCGACTATGTGTTCGATGGCAGTGGTGAAAAGCCTTGGGGCGAAACCGATAAGCCAGATCCGCTGAGTGTTTATGGAGAGACCAAGCTGGAAGGCGAGCAGCAGATCTTGCAGAGCGGATGTCGCCATCTGATCTTCCGCACCTGCTGGGTCTATGGCGCTCGCGGCGGCAACTTCGCCAGAACGATGTTGCGTTTGGCGTGCGAACGCGAGCAACTCAACGTGATCGATGATCAGATCGGGGCGCCGACAGGGGCGGATCTGCTGGCCGACGTCACGGCACATGCTCTGCGCCAAGTGCTGCCGGCGATCGGGCACAACGACCTAGCCCAGTCCGGTATCTACCACCTGGCGGCCAGTGGTGAGACTTCCTGGCATGGCTACGCGCGCTTTGTGCTGGAGGCAGCCCACAAGGCAGGGGTCAAGCTGAAGGTGCCGCTCCATCAGGTGCTGCCAATTCCCAGCTCCGCTTATCCGGCGCCGGCGCGTCGGCCTCACAATTCACGTATGAACACAGACAAATTGCGTGTCACCTTTGGGCTGACCTTGCCGCCCTGGCAGCAGGGCGTGGCGCGCATGCTGGCGGAAATTCTTTGAAGAAACCTCAATCATGACCCAACGCAAAGGCATCATCCTTGCCGGTGGCTCCGGTACCCGGCTGCATCCGGCCACTCTCGCCATGAGCAAGCAACTGCTGCCGGTGTACGACAAGCCCATGATTTACTACCCTCTGAGTACGCTGATGCTCGGGGGCATGCGCGATATCCTCGTGATCAGTACGCCGCAGGATACGCCGCGTTTTCAGCAGCTGCTGGGTGACGGTAGCCAGTGGGGCATCAATCTGCAATACGCGGTGCAACCTTCGCCCGATGGGTTGGCGCAGGCGTTCATTATTGGGGAAAAGTTTGTCGGTGATCGACCCAGTGCGCTGGTGCTGGGCGACAATATTTTTCATGGCCACGACTTCCAGGGGATATTGGGTGAAGCCAGCTCCAGAGTCGAAGGTGCTACGGTGTTTGCTTATCATGTGCAGGACCCCGAGCGATATGGCGTCGTGGCGTTCGATGCTCAAGGCAAGGCCAGCAGTATTGAGGAAAAGCCGGTTCAACCCAAAAGCAATTACGCTGTGACGGGACTCTATTTCTATGACCGACAAGTGGTGGATATTGCCAAGTCAGTCAGGCCTAGTGCCCGCGGCGAGTTGGAGATTACTACGGTTAATCAGCGCTACCTGGAACTTGGTGAGCTCAGTGTGCAGATCATGAGGCGCGGGTATGCTTGGCTGGATACGGGCACGCATGAAAGCCTGCTTGAGGCAAGCCAGTTCATCGCCACACTGGAACATCGCCAGGGTCTGAAGATCGCCTGCCCGGAAGAGATCGCTTGGCGCAACGGCTGGATCACAAGCGAGCAATTGCAAAGACTGGCCCAGCCGTTGGCCAAGAGCGGATACGGCCGATACTTGCTGCATCTTTTGATGGACAAGGTTGTGGTTTAAGACGGGGCTGTTGTGAACATAATTCCTACAGTGATTCCGGATGTCCTCGTCATCGAGCCCAATGTGTTTGGTGACGCGCGCGGATTCTTCTTCGAGAGCTTCAATCAACGCACTTTCAACCAAGTTGTGGGGAAGGATGTCCAGTTTGTACAGGACAACCACAGCCGGTCCAGTCGCGGCGTGTTGCGTGGCTTGCATTACCAGATCAAGCAACCCCAGGGCAAGCTGGTGCGTGTAGTGCGAGGTAGCGTGTTCGACGTGGCTGTGGATCTGCGCAAGAATTCAACCACCTTCGGGCAGTGGGTCGGTGCGGAGTTGAGTGAGGAGAATCGTCGTCAGATGTGGGTGCCGACCGGTTTTGCGCACGGCTTTCTGGTGACAAGTGAGTCTGCCGATTTCCTTTATAAGACCACCGATTACTACGCACCGGAGCATGAGCGCTGTATTGCGTGGGATGACCCGGCCATTGGAATACGCTGGCCTCTGGATGTTGATCCGCAGCTATCGGCCAAGGATCAACAGGGTCTGTTGCTGGTTCAGGCTGAGGTTTACGCATGAGCGCGCATACCGTCATTCATCCCGTGATCCTGTGCGGTGGCAGTGGTACGCGACTGTGGCCCTTGTCGCGCAAGGATTTTCCCAAGCAGTTCATCCCGCTGATTGGCGGGAAGTCCCTGCTACAGCTCACGCTGGAGCGTGTGGCGCCGCTGGCTCAGAGTGAGCCCGAGGCCATCACTTGTGTAACGGCAGAAGAGCATCGCTTCCTGGTGGAAGATGTCTCGGTGCAAGCCGGCCTGACTGTGCGCCAAATACTTGAGCCACAGGCGAAGAACACTACCGCCGCCATGGCCCTTGCGGCCTTGGCGGCGGCAGCCGATGCGCTGCTGCTGTTCTGCCCGGCAGATCACCACATTCCTGATGCCCGGGCGTTTGCGGCCATGGTGCGCGCGGCGATGCCGGCAGCCCAGGCGGGGCGGTTGGTGACTTTCGGCGTGCAGCCCAGCTTCCCGAGCACTGCTTACGGCTATATCCGCAAGGGTGCACCAGAAGGCGACGGTTTCGAAGTCAGCCAGTTTGTGGAGAAGCCCGAGCAGAACAAGGCCTTGGAGTTCCTGGCCAGTGGGCAGTATCTTTGGAATGCCGGCATCTTCTTGATGCGTGCGAGGACTTTGCTGCAAGCGCTGCGGGTCCATGCGCCCGACATTCTGGACATCTGCCACCAGGCGATGCGCCAGCCGCAGCACGATGGCCTGTTCTTGCGGCCCGATGCGCAGGTCTTTGCTGCTTGTCGTAGTCAGTCGATCGACTATGCTGTCATGGAGCAGGCGCGCGAAGTCTGTGTATTCCCGTTTGACGGTGTCTGGAGCGATGTCGGTAGCTGGAACGCCGTAGCTCAGCTGGCTGAGTCCGATGCGCAAGGTAACCGTGCCGGTGGCGAAGTGCAATTGGCACATCACCTGTATGCGCGAGATACCTACATCCATGCCGGCGGCCAGCGGCCCGTGGTGGCGCTGGGCACGCAGAATTTGTTGATCATCGACACGCCGGATGCCTTGTTGGTGGCCGACGGTGCACATGCTGAAACCGTCAAAGAAGTCGTGGCCAAGCTGGAGGAGCTCGATGCCTCCCAGGCTGTGCAGCACCGCCGTGTTGCGCGTCCCTGGGGTTGGTATGACAGGATTGATCTTGGGTCGCATCATCAGGTGAAACGTATTACCGTGAAGCCGGGTGCTTCACTTTCCCTGCAGATGCATCGACACCGCGCGGAGCACTGGGTCGTGGTCAGTGGAGTAGCTGAAGTAACTAATGGCGACAAGGTCATGCTGCTGAGTGAAAACCAGAGCACCTACATTCCTATCGGGCAGATTCACCGGTTGGCCAATCCTGGTGCCGAACCGTTAGAAATTATCGAAGTTCAGAGCGGCGCATACCTAGGGGAGGATGACATAATACGTCTCGAAGATAGTTACGGACGTGTGCTGGGGCAGTGAAGCAGGAGCTTTCATGCCTAAAAGGAGAATCGTTTGATGTTGGTATTGCAATGCGGCGCGGCGGGGGGCTGTTGAGATGAGCATGGAAAACACCGAACGGAGTGTCCTTGATAGACTGATTTTCATTGCGGAAAATTTTAAGATTCTGATTGTTGGGCCTGTGCTGGTGGGGGTGGTGGTTTGGGCGATGTCTTTCGCATTACCACGCAGTTACACCAGTCAAGCCATCTTGCATTTTGAGATGCCTGCGCACATGCAGCAGGCGCAGGCACAAGTCCAGGCGCAGGCGCAGGCGCAGGCGCAGGCGGTGATGATGTCTCCTTTGGTTTTGGATCAAATCATTGAATCGCGCCAGCTTTTTAGCAATGAAGGGCTTCGTGGCGAGGCTGCGCGAATAAAGCTGCGGCGTCAGATCAAGGTGATGGGGGGTAAAGATGGGTTGCTTCGTCTGGAAGTTGTCGCGACTTCACCTACGGCGGCGCAGGCGTTGGCCAATGATGTGATTGAAACTTGGGTTAAAACGACAGTGCCGCGAGAGCGGGAGCGTGCCGATCTGCAGATGCAGTTGTCTTATGCGAAAGGCGCGCTGGAGGCAACCCGGCGCTGGCAGGATCAGGCGCTGGGCACGCGAGGGGATAAAGCGCAAGCGCTCTATGCTGCGCAAATGGCGCCGGTAGTGGAGGAGCTGAGGAGTCGCTACATCAAAGAAGTAATCCAAATTTCAAATGTATTGCAGGGGTTCCCGGACGATGGCATTCTCATGCGCCCTACGCTGCCAATACAGCCTGTTCCTGTGGAGCGTGAGCTGTTTGCTTTGCTGGCTGCAATCATAACGGGCGTGCTTTCATTGTTATGGGTGCTTGTTAGAAGGTCTTTGCTTGGTGTGACACGTGATGAGAAAAAGGCCTTGAAATGGACGCAATTGCTTGCGACGTTGAAGCAAAAAAGCTGACCGATAGGGGCTGTCGGATTTATGCCGATGGGCCGCTTATGTCGGTGCACATTATTCAAACTCTATGAATCTGAATCAAGAAAAGATCGCTGTTATCGGTTTGGGGTATGTTGGTCTGCCGCTGGCGGTGGAGTTTGGCAAGCACCGCCCGGTCGTGGGGTTTGACATCAATCGCGTGCGCATTGAGGAATTGCGCGCCGGACATGACGCTACGCTGGAGGTCTCGTCGGATGATCTGGCGCAGGCCCGGGAACTGACCTATACCTCCAGTCTCGATGATCTTCGCCAATGCAAGGTCTTTATCGTGACCGTTCCCACCCCGGTGGATCAGGCCAACCGGCCTGATATGACTCCCTTGGTCAAGGCCAGCGAAACGGTGGGTAAGGTGATAACGCAAGGTTCCGTGGTGATTTATGAGTCGACGGTCTACCCTGGTGCCACCGAAGAGGTGTGCGTGCCGGTTCTGGAGAAGTTCTCGGGTCTCCGTTTCAACGAGGGGTTTTATTGCGGCTATAGTCCAGAACGCATCAATCCCGGCGACAAGATCAACACGCTGACCAAGATCAAGAAGATCACCAGCGGCAGTACGCCCGAGGTCGCGGAAGCGGTCGATAGTCTCTACCGCAGCATCATCACCGCAGGGACCCACCGGGCCAGCAGCCTTAAAGTTGCCGAGGCCGCCAAGGTCATCGAGAACACGCAGCGGGACCTCAACATTGCGCTCATCAATGAGCTGTCAGTGATTTTTGCTCGCCTCGGGATTGATACGCTGGACGTGCTGGAGGCGGCAGGGAGCAAGTGGAACTTTCTGCCTTTCCGTCCCGGCTTGGTTGGCGGTCATTGCATCGGCGTAGATCCCTACTATCTGACCCACAAGGCGGAAGAGGTCGGCTACCACCCCCAGGTGATCTTGGCGGGTCGCCGCATCAATGACAATATGGCACGCTACGTGGCGCGCAACACGATCAAGCTGATGCTGCAAAACGGCATGGATGTTCCGCGCTGCCGCGTTGGCGTGCTTGGCATCACATTCAAGGAAAACTGTCCTGACATCCGCAACAGCAAGGTTGTTGACATGGTGCGTGAATTCCAGGCGTGGGGGGTTGATGTCGTGGTGGCCGACGCCTGGGCCGATGCCGACGAGGTGCGCCACGAATACGATCTGCAGTTGGGCGTCGTCAGCCCGGACCGTCCGGTGGATGCCTTGGTCGTTGCCGTGGGCCACAACGAATACCGGCAGGCAAGGCTGGAAGACCTGCGTGCCATGTGCCGAGGAGTCAAGCCCGTGCTGGCCGACGTGAAAAGCCTGTTCGATCGCCACCAAGCGGCGGCCGTCGGGTTCTCTGTTTTTAGGCTCTGAGAGTGTTCATGAAAAACCTGCCCATCCTTGGCCGCAAGATCCGGTTTGCCCTGGTCGGCTGTGGTCGGATCTCCAAGAATCATTTCGAATCCATCCAGCAGCACGGGGACCGTGCAGAGCTGGTGGATGTTTGCGACATCGATCCGGCCGCGCTTGAAAAGGCCGTCAAGGCCACGGGAGCTACCGGGTACACATCGTTGGCAGAGCTGCTGCAGAAGACCGCGGCAGACTGCGTCATCCTGACCACGCCCAGCGGCCTGCATCCGCGCCAAGCCATCGAGGTGGCCGCGACAGGCCGCCATGTCCTCAGCGAGAAGCCAATGGCGACCAAATGGCAGGACGGGGTCGAGATGGTCCGCGCGTGCGACACCGCCGGTGTTCGCCTGTTCGTGGTCAAGCAGAACCGCAAGAACGCCACGCTCCAGCTGCTCAAGCGCGCGGTGGAGCAGAGGCGGTTCGGCCAGATCTACATGGTGACGCTGAACGTGTTCTGGCAGCGACCCCAGGTCGGCTATTACGACCAGGCCAAGTGGCGCGGCACCTGGGAACTGGATGGCGGCGCCTTCATGAACCAAGCCAGCCACTACGTGGACCTGCTGGAGTGGCTGATCGGCCCTATCGACTCCCTGCACGCCTACACCGCTACTTTGGCGCGCGACATCGAGGCGGAAGATACGGGGGTCCTCAGCGTGCGCTGGCGCAGCGGCGCCCTCGGGTCGCTCAACTGCACCATGCTCACCTACCCGAAGAACCTGGAGGGCTCTATCACGATCCTCGGCGAAAAAGGGACGGTGCGCGTGGGCGGCGTTGCCGTCAACGAGATCCAGGAATGGCAGTTTGCCGACAGCCGTCCCGAGGACGACCAGATCAAGGCAGCCAGCTACGAGACGACCAGCGTCTACGGCTTTGGCCACCCGCTCTATTACGATAACGTCATCAAGACCCTGCGCGGCGAAGCCGAGGCGGAGGTGGACGGTCGCGAGGGGCTCAAGTCGCTGGAGGTCCTGATTGCGGCCTACCGGTCCGCGCGCGACGGCGTGCGGATGGGTCTCCCGCTGGAACTGTAGGAACCAGCATGTCGTATACCGTTCATCCGAGTGCCATTGTTGATGAAGGCGCGCAGATCGGCGAAGGTTCCCGTGTATGGCACTGGGTGCACGTCTGCGGTGGTGCCCGTATCGGTAAGAGTTGTTCGCTGGGGCAGAACGTGTTCGTGGGCAATGACGTGGTCATCGGCGACAACGTCAAGGTCCAGAACAACGTATCCGTCTACGATGCAGTTCGCTTGGAGGATGATGTTTTCTGCGGGCCCAGCATGGTGTTCACCAATGTCTACAACCCCCGTTCCGCCATTGTTCGCAAGAACGAATACCGCCAGACCCTGGTGCGCCGCGGGGCGACCCTGGGTGCTAATTGCACCGTCGTCTGCGGCGTCACCATAGGCGAATACGCCTTCGTGGGCGCGGGGGCCGTGATCAATCGCGACGTGCCATCCTACGCACTGATGGTTGGTGTGCCGGCGCGGCGCCAGGGGTGGATGTGCCGCTGTGGCGTGCAGCTCAAGGGGCGGGGCGACATCCGCTGCGAGTGCGGCACTCTCTACAGAATTGACGACTCTACCTGCGTTGCCTTATGACGAACAAGATTGAATTTTTCGACCTGGGCGACCAGTATCGGCGCCTCAAACCGCAGATCGATGCCGGCATCCAGCGTGTGCTGGACCACGGTCAATTCATCCTGGGGCCAGAGGTGTTGGAACTCGAGGAGCGACTGGCTTCCTATACAGGCGCGAAGCATTGCATCAGCGTTGCCAATGGCACCGATGCGCTTCAGATTGCCCAGATGGTCTTGGGGATCGGCCCCGGGGACGAGGTCATCACCCCTGGGTTTACCTATATTGCCACTGCCGAGACCGTGGCGTTGCTGGGGGCGAAGCCGGTCTATGTGGACGTCGATCCGCGCACCTACAACCTCGACCCGAAGTTGCTGGAGGCGGCTATTACGTCACGGACCAAGGCTATCATTCCCGTGAGCCTGTACGGGCAATGTGCAGATTACGATGCGATCAACCAGATTGCGGCCCACCATCGCATCCCGGTGATCGAGGATGCGGCGCAGAGCTTTGGCGGTAGCTACAAGGGGCGCAAGAGCTGCAATCTCACGACGATTGCCTGCACCAGCTTCTTCCCCACCAAGCCGTTGGGGTGCTACGGTGACGGTGGCGCCATCTTCACCAACGACGACGAACTGGCCAAGGTGATGAAGCAGATTGCCCGGCATGGCCAGGACCGCCGTTACCACCACGTGCGGGTCGGGGTCAACAGCCGCCTCGATTCGATCCAGGCTGCAGTGCTGCTGCCCAAGCTGGCTGTGCTGGACGAGGAGATGGCCATGCGCCAGGACGTGGCCCGTCGGTACATCCGTCTGCTGAACGAGGCGGGTATCCACACCACGCCGTATGTCGAGCCGCACAACGTCAGCGCCTGGGCCCAGTTCACCGTGCGTGTGCCAGGCCGCGACGAGGTGCAGAAGAGACTGTCCGACGAAGGTATTCCGACATCGGTGCACTACCCCATTCCTCTCAACAAGCAGCCGGCCGTGGCCGACGCCACAGCAAGCTTGCCGGTGGGGGACGAGATTTCGAGTGACGTCCTGAGCCTGCCCATGAGCCCCTCCCTTCCGGAGGCCCATCAAGCACGTATTGCATCGGTCCTGCAGGCGGCCTGCCGCTGAGCATGCGATGCTGAGGCTCAGACATGTGTTCACGACCGCGGGTGCCACGCTCGCGGGCGGGGGCCTGGGACTGCTATTCACGTTGTTGGCGGCCAGGCTGCTTGCGCCGTCTGAAAACGGGCATTACGCCCAGTTCGTGCTGATCTTCAACCTCTACTACATCCTTCTGAATTTCGGTCTGGGGCCGGCGTCGACCTACTTTATCTCGTCCGGCCAGGTCAGCGAGCAGCGTGTCGTATCGGTCAACGTGAAGGCCGTAGGGGCGATCGGAATTGTCTCCGCTGGGTGCGTTGCCGCCCTCTGGCTGAGTGACGGGGGGCAATGGGTCGAGGCGCACTTCAAGATTCCCCAGGCCATGATCTTTACGGGTATCGTCGCCGGTTTCTTTCTCCTTGTGTTCAACCAGGTTCTGTCGATATTGGTCGGGAAGAAAAACTTCGACACAGTCAATCTGCTGAACGTGTTGAAGACAGCCTTGCCCTTTCCCTTCGTGGGGCTGGTGCTGCTGGTCTTGACCGGAGAGGTCGGATTCGCCTTGGCCACCCTCATTTCACTGGTCGTCGCCAGCTTGCTGGGAATGAAGCTCGTGGCGCGGAACCTTGTGCGTGCATCCCACGCTTGGTCAGCGGTAGGTACGGGGTTGACCCGTTCCATCTTCCGCTACGGCGGGCTGGTCTATGCGTCTAACGTGATGCACTACATTGCCATGCGCGGCCTGCTGATCATCCTTTCCTATCACTACGCGCCGGAGTATGTGGGGTTTTTCAGTATTGCACTGGTGCTATTGGAAACTCTGCTGGTCATCCCTGGAGTGATCGGCCAGCTGATCTTCCCACACTCCAGCAATCCTGCGTTCGACTATGGACTGACTGATACGATCATGCGGCTGAACATCTATGTGGGCCTGCTGACGATCGCTTTCGTGTTATGGCTGGCTCCGTGGGGCATCGAGTGGATCCTTGGTGCGAAGTACGAGCCGGTTGCCGCCGCGCTGATGCACCTGACCCCGTCCATCGTGCTGCTGGCGGTTCCGCGTATCCTGAGCCAAGTGTTGTCTGGCCGCGGGCATCCGGAGTATCCGCTATATGCTGCGATCATCTCCTTCTTCGTCGGTGGTGCCATCGCCCTGTGGAGTATTCCTGCTTACGGTCCGGCGGGAGCGGCATGGGTTACCAATTTTGTTTCCGGGGTGACGGCTGCGATCACCGTTTATGGCTATACCAGGCTGCGAGGCCTGGGCGTTAGGCAGGTGTTCTCCCCGCGGCGTGACGACTGGCAACTGGTGCGCCGTGCCGCACAGCGGGTTGCGGCGCGGGTTCGGGTTGTGAAGTGAGCGACAGGTCTGCCAATGTTTGATCTTTTGCTCATCACCTACCTCACGTTTGCGACCTGGACGCTGGCATCGGAGTTCCGTCGTGCCAGAGGAATCACCTTGCTGTCGCTATTAACGATCGGAACGTTCTTCTATGGCGCGTTGACGCCGGTAATTTCCTACTATTCGCCTGGTAGCGCAGTGGTCTTTCAGACCTACATGACCGAGGCCCATATGGTCGTTGACGAGGCGGGCGTCGCTCGGGTCATGCTCGCGACCGTCCTGTTTCAGCTGGCCTGCCTGGTCGTTGCGCTCGGCGGCCCCAGGAAAGCCAGAGTCGCTGTTGTCAAAGACGAAGCAGGGTTCGAGTACGTAGCCGCGGCGATATGGATGGGGTGGCTTCTGCTGGCCTTTGGGGTGGCTGGGGCAGTTTGGCTGGGGTTGGTGTCTAGCGGGCATTTCTTTGGACTGTATGAGATTGCGTACGCCGAAAGAAGCTCCCTGTTTCGCGAACATAGTGCCCAAGCTTTCCTGCTACTGCTGGGTATGTATGGCGCCTCGCAACTCGTGACAGCGTATCTGATGGCTGGCCGAGTGAGGTCGGCGGCCTTTGTGCTCCTGCTGGTGACGCTACATGGCATCGGGATCAAATCCAAGTTTCCGGTTTTCTGGGTGTTTCTCGTATTTGCAGTTGTCGCCTTTGGCGAGAAGGTCAGAATCTCCCGGCTGCTGCTACCCTCAGGCATTGCGATAGCTGCTCTTTTAATGATGAGCGTATTTCGAAGCATCCGCAATATGGCGGAGTTGCCCGATTTTTTGAAGAAATATCAAAACGAAATGGGCGGTATCGCAGCTAGGTTCTGGGAGAACGACATACCAGGGCCAGCGAGCATTACCTACTTCGTGATCAATGATTCATCGACGAAGCACACTGTAGAGCCTTTGATTGAAATCGGAAAACTATTGATTCCTAGATTTGTCTACGATCGCCAACCTGTGGTTTCTGACATCTGGGCAGCCAAGATGATGGGGTCCGCGTATGAGCCCGGATTGGGGTTCGGGTGGTCGCTGCTGTGTGATGGATATTTGGTCGCGGGCTGGTTGGGCGTGGTGCTGATGGGTTATGGCGTCGCACGACTCGCCAGCCTTATTGTTGACAGCAAGCTGATCGGCGCGACGAGGTGGCTGCCCTTTTATTCCATGATGATGTATACGGCCAGCCCGCTGTTCTTTTATGGTGTGCGAGAGTCAATAGGAGGGCTGATTAAGGCCCTTCTTATTATGGGATGCATGCTCTGGGCACCGATCTGGCTCTTGGTTTTTAGACGACGGCTGTTCGTCGTGCGTGCGAAGTCTTGATGTTCGGCGATCTGTTTTCACCGGACATTTGCGTGCTGCACCGAGTGCTGTCGATCGATGTGCTGTACAGCAGAATTGACCGTGGCATGTGCGCGTTGGCTTGGTTAGGGGGGGCGGGTGTTTAACTTCGTTCTAGCCGCATTCGCGGTATTCGCTGTAATGACTTTGCTGACGGAATACCGCCGAGCAGGAGGAGCGACCCCACTATCCATGCTGACAGTCGGTAATGGGCTATACAGCGTTTTAACTCCTGCGATTTCTTACTATTCACCAGAGAGTACGCCAATTTTTCGTGGATACGTTGAAGAAGCAGGAGCATATGTCGATGATGCGGGACTTGTTCGCGTACTGGCCGCAGCTGCGGTATTTCAACTTGTGTGTTGCGTTGTTGCGCTGTGTGGTGGTCGATTTGCCTACAAACGGAAAGAGCAGGCTTATGGCCAAAATGAGTATTTGTCTGCTGCGATCGCCGTGGGGTGGGTGTTGATGCTGATCGGCGTGATCGGCGTGGTCGGCTTGGGCTTGAGCTATAACGAAAAAGTCTTTGGGCTGTATCAGATAGCTTATGCGGAGCGTAGTCCATTTTTCAGAGATCATGGCGGGTACGCATTCCTCCTGCTACTGGGAATGTATGGGGCGTCACAACTAATTGCGACGTACATATTGACTGGGCATGTTAGACGGGCCTTCGTGATACTTCTATTGGTGATGCTGCACGGGATAGGGGTCAAATCAAAATTCCCAATATTCTGGATACTTGTGGTTTTTTTCTCGGCTGCGCTGGGTGGGCGAATCAACATGCGTAAGCTAATGATCCCTTTTTTTGGAGGGATACTAATTTTGTTTTCCATGAGCGTATTCCGTGCGGTAGTTGATGCACAAGGTCTAGATGATTACATAGAGGCATCGCAAGAAAGCTCGGTTCACTATTGGGAGAACGACATTCCTGGTCCAGCTAGCATCACTTACTTCTTAATGAACGACATCGACCTGGAATACACAATTACACCGTTGCTTGAGGTCCCCAAACTACTTGTCCCCAGATTTTTCTCTGACAGAGGTGATGTCCTGCCTGAAATATGGGCGGCAAAGATGCTGGGCTATGACTATGAGGTGGGGATGGGGTATGGCTGGTCGCTGTTGTGTGATGGATATCTGCTAGGGGGGCTGGCGGGGGTTGCTTTCTTGGCATATCTAATGGCAAAAGTAGCGCGGTTGATTCGCGATGTGGCTGGCAACTGCGATGGCCGAGATCGTGTCTACAGATTTGTGGTCATGTATGCATGTATGCCGTTATTTTTGTTGGGATTGCGAGAGTCATTTGCTGGTCTGATCAAGGCACTGATAATAATTGCAGTGATGGTTTGGATTCCTACCGTATTGATAGCAAGACGGAAGAGATTGCAGGGCGTTCGCGGGGGGCTATCGTGATGCCGTATTCCGCAGTACTCATTTCCGGTGCGACGGGATTTGTTGGGGGGCACTTCCTCAGGCGACTGGGCGATGAAATTCCTCAGCTTTCGGTCTACGTGGGCCAAAGGCAGAGTGCCCATGCCGATACGAAGTTAGGAGGCGGGACTCATCCTGTAAGCTTGGATCTTTCCTCGCAGGTCAATCTCCAGCTTTCTGTGGATATTGTCTTCCACATCGCCGGCGAAAAGCGCGATGAAGGCCTAATGTGGGAGGTCAACTTCGAGGGGACGCGCAGACTTCTGGAGTGGTCTGCTGCACATGGTGTTAGGCGGTTTGTGTATCTCAGCAGCGTTGGCGTCTATGGCGCACGCAAGAACGCCGGGCTGGTTGAGGCGGGGGCGCCCAAACATCCCCAGAACGTTTACGAGTCCAGCAAAAGTGCCGCCGAAGACCTAGTCCGTGAAAAGTGTGGCGAATATGGGATGGAGTACGTGATTCTGCAGCCCAGCAATGTGATCGGCTGGGTCGAGGGCAAGGCCTATCCGTTGCTGGGCCTGATGCGAATGATCAAGCGGGGTTGGTTCACCTGCTTCGGTAGCCAAGACACTTGTTTCAACTACGTTGCGGTCGAGGATGTGGCGTCGGCGCTGGTGGCCGCAACAGCGCCCGGTGCAGCCAATCGGGCTTTCATCATCAATTCACCCGTTTCCATGCGGCAGTTCGTGGGCTGGATTGCGCAGGAACTGGGCGTGGTGCCCCCGGCGCGTTGCCTGCCGGCCATGTTTGGGCGTGCAGCTGCAGTCTTGGCAGAGGCGCTGAGTGGCGTGACCGGCAAGTCGATTCCATTTGGCAGAGAGCGATTTGACGAACTGACCAATACCACACGCTATGACGGTTCGCCCGCCTGCGACGTGCTCGGGAATGTCTATGCTTTGGGAATCGAGTCGGCAGTGCGCCAGCTTGTGCGGCGATACAGAAAAGAAGGGTTGCTGTAATGCGCATCTTGTTTGTTGCGGACGCGGCAAGTATCCATACGCGGAGGTGGTTGGAACATTTTCGCAACCGCGGTGATGAGGTGCATGTTGCGAGTTTTCGTGCCTTCGAGGTGCCGGGGGTCACGCTGCATGTGTTGCCGACATTCGGTTTGGGCAAGTTTGGATACTTTTATGCCCTGATGGTGCTACCCAAGATCTTCGCCAGGGTGCAACCAGACTTGGTACATGCGCACTATCTGACCAGTTATGGTTTTCTGGCAGCTTTTGCCGGGTTGCGTCCGCTCGTGGTGACTGCATGGGGGTCGGACGCGCTGATCGCACCCCGGCAGTCTCGGTTGATGCGGTATTTCGCGAGTTACGCGGTCCGCCATGCCAACGTCGTCACGACGTTGGCCGACCACATGAATCCGGCTGTGGCCGAACTGGGTGTCCCGCTGGACAGGATTACGGCTACGCCTTTTGGGGTGGATACCGATTTCTTTCGGCCTGCTCCGGGTGTAGAGGCTCGGTGCGAACCTCTGAAGCTCATTTGCACGCGGAACTTTGATGTGGTTTATGACGTCGCGACGCTGATTCGTGCGCTTGAAAAGGTGTTCTCCAGGGGGCGCCAGCTACAGGTCGACCTGGTGGGCGACGGGCCACTGCGGTCGGAGCTGGTCGACCTGGCCCGTCAGTTCGGGATCGACTCCCATATACAATTCCATGGACACGTTGAACATCAGGTTCTGGCCGGACTGCTGGCCGGGGCGGATATCTTTGTCACTCCCGCGCTGTCGGATGGGAATAACGTGTCGCTTAACGAAGCCATGGCATGCGGGTGTTTTCCGATTGCCACGGATATCCCGGCCAACGCACAGTGGGTCAGGCATGGTAGGAACGGGTATTTGTATCCGCCCGGCGACGTGGATCGCCTTGCGCAAGCCATCGAAGCGGCGCTGGACAACGCCGCGTTGAGAAGTTCGGCCCGCTTGGAGAACCGGAAAATTGCCGAGACACGGGTTGACTGGCGGATTTGTGCAAGGCGGATGGAGGCTTTATATCAGGGGCTCGTCGAAAGACAAGGTTGAACATGAGTGACGAGATTGTCATCGTCGGCGCCGGAGCACACGCCCGTAAGCTGTGGCTATATGCCCGGCTGATGGGTTTACGGGTGCGTGCATTCGTTGATGAGAGCCCGGCAGCGGTTTCTCCTTCGACGGAGATCCCTTGCGTCCATCCTGATCAGCTTGCTGATCTTGCGGCCGGGCAGTCCTTCATTGTGGCCATCGGGAATCCGGCAGCCCGAAAGAAGTTTCAGGAGAAGCTTCAGTCCAGGGGATGGGTGCCCATGGTCTTGGTCCATCCGTCGGCCTACGTGGCCGAGGATGCCCGGGTGGGGCCTGGATCGGTGGTCTGCGCCCAAGCGGTCGTGGAGACGGGAGCTGTTGTCGGCGCCGGCTGTATTGTCGATATCGGCGTATCGGTGGACCATGACTGCTCTGTCGAGGAGTATTGCCATTTGACGGCGGGCAGTGTTCTGCCCCCCTATACGCGTGTGTTTCATTGAGGGCGAGCGGTGCTGCGGTGAGTGTGGCGTGGCTGGCAAGGGATATCGGAATCTGTTTTATTTATTAGCCGGGTAAATTCGAATGTGCGGAATATTTGGAGTCGTTTCATCTTCGCCGGTGATCGAGAGTGAGCTGAATGTGCTGGTAAAGCATTCCTTGCAGCGGGGCCGGGACTCCAGCGGGTTGGTGACGTACGTCGGCGATGTCTATCACGTCTACCGTGCCGATTACCCGATCACGCGATTGCTCAAGGAAGTACGCCCCTACGCAAGCCACATCGTGCTGGGGCATAGCCGGCTGATCACCAATGGCCTGTCGGACAACCAGCCTGTCGTGCGCGACGAGGTGTGTGTGCTCCACAACGGCATCGTCGTGAACGACGAGGCGATCTGGCCCCAGATCGGGAAGACTAGGGCTCAGCAGATCGATACCGAGGTGATCGCGGGCATCGCCGCGGCGCACATCGAGGGCGGCGGGGCTCTTGAGCAATTGCCGTCGAAGATCCTGGGGCTGTGCCGCGGTGTGGTGGCCTGCGCCCTGATGCTGCCCAGGCTCGGCAAGCTGTGCCTGTTTTCGAACAACGGTAGCCTGTATGTCGGCAAGAAGGAGCAGCGCACGTTCTTCGCCTCCGAAAGCTATCCGCTGACGGTGATTGGCTGTGACGAGATCAGCCAGGTCAGGGACGGCGTGTTTATCGACATTCCCATGTCGACAGTGGCCTTGGACATTTCGGACCGGGAGGAGCGCAAGACCAACCTGATCCCGGCCTTGTCCTTGTCGGGAGCGGAAGAGAAGCTGCTGGAATACCGCAAGCACGATCTGCGTCGCTGCACCAAGTGCCTGCTGACCGAGACCATGCCGTTCATCCACTTCGATTCCGACGGCGTCTGCAACTATTGCCGCAACTACAAGCCGCGCAACAAGCCGCGGCCGATCGAGGAGATTTTCAAGCTGGTCGAGCCGTACCGCAGAATATCCGGGAATGACTGCATCGTTCCGTTCTCCGGCGGCCGCGACAGCTGCTACGGACTGCACCTGATCGTCAAAGAGCTGCAGATGAAGCCGGTCACCTACACCTATGATTGGGGCATGGTGACGGATCTTGGCCGCCGCAATATCAGCCGCATGTGCGCCGAACTCGGTGTCGAGAACATCATCGTGGCCGATGACATCACCAAGAAGCGTGAGTACATCGCCAAGAACCTGCGCGCCTGGCTGAAGTCCCCGCATCTGGGCATGATCAGCATCCTGACGGCCGGCGACAAGCACTTCTTCAGGCATATCGAGACCATCAAGGAGCAGACCGGCATCAGCCTGAACCTGTGGGGCATCAACCCCCTCGAGGTGACGCACTTCAAGGCGGGCTTCCTGGGCGTGCCGCCGGATTTCGAGGAGAAGCGTGTCTATTCGCACGGCGCAATGAAGCAACTGCGCTACCAGTACCTACGTCTGAAGGCCATGCTGGCAAGTCCGGGGTATTTCAACAGCTCCCTGTGGGACACGCTGTCCGGCGAGTACTACCGGAGCTTCACGAAGAAGACCGACTACTACCATGTGTTCGACTATTGGCGCTGGGACGAGAAGCAGATTGACGACACGCTGGCCTTGTATGACTGGGAGAAGGCGCCCGACACCAAGACCACGTGGCGCATCGGTGACGGCACCGCGGCTTTCTACAACTACATCTACTACACGGTTGCGGGCTTCACGGAGCACGACACGTTCCGCAGCAACCAGATCCGCGAGGGAGATCTCACGCGCGCCGAGGCGCTCGAGATGGTGTTGGAGGAAAACTCGCCGAGGTATCCCAACATCAAGTGGTACCTGGATGCGGTCGGGGTGGATTTCAAGGAAGCCATCAAGGTGGTGAACGCCATTCCGAAGATGTATTGATCCTTGCCGCGCTGCCCGCTATTTCAGAGCCCTATGCATAACAACATTCCGCACAGCGATCGCGCCAACAGGAGCGCGGCATGAAGATCTGGTACGTTGCGGCGTATGACCAGCCCAAGGGGCAGTCGCCCCGGACCTGGGACTTCTCCGTGGAATTGGCCCGGCGTGGCCATGAAGTTACGATGTTTACCAATGGCTATTGCCATTTCACACACAAGGAGAGCCTGCGCGACGACGAGTTGTGGCGTGTGGAGATGGTGGACGGTATCCGGGTGGTCTGGCTCAAGACGCGCCCTTATGTAGGCAATGGCCTGGGGCGCGGTCTGAACATGCTGGACAACGTGTGGCGTGTTCTCCAGTCGTCCAAGACGCTGGGTGATCGCCCGGACGTGGTCCTGGGGCCTTCGGTGCCGCTGTTCACGGGGTGGGCGGCCGCACGACTGGCAGGCCGGTACCGCGTGCCTTTCATCTTTGAGGTGCGCGATGTGTGGCCGGACGCGCTTGTCGACATTGGTGGATTGAAGAAGAACAGCCTCATGTATCACGTGTTCCGCTACGTGGAGAAGCTGATGTACCGCAAGGCGGTGCGTATTTCCTCGACCCTGCCCAATCTGGCAGATCACGTTGCAGGCAGCGGCGGCGACCCCGCGAAGATCGTCTGCATACCGAATGGCGTGGACCTCGCACTCTACAACAAGCCGGAGTCCTACGATGGTGGCGCGGGGCGCCAGCTGGTAGTCATGTACGTGGGCGGCTTTGGCTTGGATCACGACGTACCCACCATCATTCGTGCTGCAAAGATTCTGCAGGATGAGGGCGACCAGCGTTTCCGGTTCATTGTGATCGGTGGCGGGGTGCGCAAGGCGCAATGCGAAGAGGAGGCGAGGTCCTACCAGCTGCGCAATCTTGAATTCCGTAGCCCCGTGCCCAAGACCAGCCTGTCGGAGGTGCAGCGCGACGCCGACATCTTGGTGGCGGCGATTACCGACTCCAAGTCGTACCGGTTCGGTCTGAATCTGAACAAGCTATGTTCTTATTTCGCCTCGGCGCGTCCGGTGCTGTTCTCCGGCAACCCGCCCAACGACCCGGTCGCTGAGTCGGGTGGAGGAATCAGCGTCAAGGCCGAAGATCCTCAGGCCATGGTGGCTGGTTTGCGGGCGCTGGCACAAAAAGAGCCCGACGAACGAATTCGAATGGGAGAGTCCGGTCGTCGTTATGCGCAAACCACCTTGAGCATGGAGGCGTTGGGGGGGCGGATGGAGAAAATGCTGGCTTCGGCAATCGCGGAGTTTCCGAGGCGCGCCTGACGGTTGCGCTAAGTGTCAATAGAGTTTGGAGGGAAGATATGGAACAGGGGCAACTGGAAGAGCGCAAGCTCAAGGAAATCGAGCACTCGCGCAAGCGTCGCGAGGTGCTGCAGGGGTTCGAGCGGATTGCTGATACGCATGCTGCTTCGCAGGTCGAGAATCTTGATGAGCTGATCAAGGACAAGGAGAAGTTCGAGTACCACTTCTCGAACATGAAGTACTACGCCGTTACGGTCAAGAGCGAGGAGTACAAGCACAAATGGCTGGACCAGCGCTGCGCGCCCGGCAAGAAGATCCTGGACTTTGCCTGTGGCAATGGTGAGAACGGCGTGTATGCGGCCACTGCAGGCGCAGACTGTACCGGCATCGATATTTCGCCGGAGGGCGTGGCCAACTCCAATAAGAATGCAGAAAGATTCGGCGTCGCCGATCACTGCCGGTTCGTCACCATGGACGGTGAGAACATGACCTTCGCGGACAACACCTTTGATCTGGGGGTGGAATACGGTGCGCTGCATCACGTCGAGTTGGATAAGGCACTGTCCGAACTCGCGCGGGTGCTCAAGCCCGGTGGCGAAATGATCTGTGTCGAGGCGCTGCGCCACAACCCACTCATCCACTGGTATCGTCAGCGCACGCCTCACCTGCGCACAGAGTGGGAAGTCGATCACATTCTGGGCGTCGAAAGTCTCGATGTCATGCGCAAGTACTTTGGCAAGGTGGAGGTGCGATTCTTCCATCTGACGGCCCTGGCGCTGGTGCCCCTGCGCAAAACCTTCTTGTTCCGCTTCCTGCTGCCGGTGTTCAACCTGATCGATCGTGTGCTGTTGTCGACGCAGTTTGTCGGCAAGTATGGATGGATCATGATCGTCGAGCTGGGCCAGCCCAAGAAATGATCTATCGCTTTTGCAAGCGTCTGACGGACATCGTGATCTCGCTGATCGCGATCGTTGTCTTCGGTCCTCTCATGCTTGCCCTGGCTGCTCTGATCAAGCTGGGCTCGCCGGGGCCCGTGTTCTATCGCGGCGAACGGGCGGGCAAGAGCGGGACGACGTTTCGCATCCTCAAGTTCCGCTCCATGGTCGTCGATGCGGAGCGTAAGGGTGGCTTTTCGACGGCGATCGACGACCCCCGGCTGACGCCCATTGGGCGCTTCCTGCGTAAGTACAAGCTGGACGAGCTGCCCCAGTTTTTCAATGTCCTGTTTGGCGACATGTCTCTGGTCGGGCCGCGGCCCCAAGTGCTGTACTACACCAGCCAGTACACGGGTGACGAGTTGCTCATTCTCACGGTCAGGCCTGGCATCACGGACTTGGCGTCGCTGTATTTCGTTGACATGGACGCCGTCTTGGGTGCGGGAGATGTGGATGCCCGCTACCAGGCCGAAATCGAGCCTGTGAAGAATCAGCTGAGAATGCGTTACGTGCGGGAACAGTCATATCTGCTGGATCTTCGGATCTTGGTGGAAACGGCCTTCAAGCTTGTCGGCATAGACAACGTTACAGGTCTGAACGTCTCGCCCAAGGGGTCTGGTGTTAATGGATAAGCGACCGGACGTATCGAAGATCTGCTTCGGGTGCGAGCCCCTGGGAGGAGCGGACTGGGGGGCAGTCGATGTCGCGGACATTGCTGGTGCCGTTGAGCGGGCGCTAGAACTCGGTGTCAACTTCTTCGATACAGCCGATGTCTATGGTCTGGGGCTCTCGGAGAGCCGGCTGTCGGAAATCCTGGGCCCGAAGCGCCATGACGTCGTGATTGCGACTAAAGGTGGCATGTCGTGGCAGCACCCGAGCCCGGGTGGTCGCGCGCCCATCCGAAGAGATAGTTCGCCGGAATATTTGCAAGGTGCCGTGGAGGCGAGCTTGCGGCGTTTGCGACTCGATCGCCTGCCGGTCTATTTCATACACTGGCCGGATCCCAGTACGGATATTCGATCAACATTCGAATGTTTGGCCCGCATGCGGGATGCGGGGAAGATCGGCTGGATCGGATGCTCCAACTTCAGCGCAGAGCAGGTGCGCTTGGCGTGCCAGGCAGCCGAGGTTTCGTTCGTGCAGTTGCCGCTGAATATCCTCGGGGAGGACATGGACTCCGCCATGCAGCAGGTAGTTCATGAGAAGGGTATCGGTGTAGTGGCGTACAACGTGCTGGCTAATGGCCTGCTGACGGGGAAGTACGGCCCGGACTCCCGTTTCCCGGAGAACGACCGACGGTCACGTCTGCCCTTGTTCCAGGGAGACGCATACCGGCAGGCGTTGCAGCGGGTGGGTGATATCTCGGCCGCCGCCGAGGCTCAGGAGCTTACCTGTGCGCAGTACGCCATCGCGAAAGTGGTGGAGCGCGCCGAGGTGACGTCGGTGATTCTTGGCATCAAGAATCACCGACAGATTGAGGAGAACTGCGCCCTTCTTGTACAGAAGGAAGGGCGATGTTGACCGGCCGGAATCCCGGCGGGTAGCGATAGAGGACGAAAATGAAACTGAAAAGTGATGAGTTTTCATTGAGGCGGCTTGCCGATCCGGCGGAGTTCCAGGCAGACCTGGACCTTGCTGGTACATCGGCAGGGAGCCTTCGCGCGTACATGAGCGCCATGCAGCGTATCCGGCTGGCTGAACGGCAACTGGCAACTGGCCGGCGGGACGGGCTGATTGGAGGTCCGGTGCACTTGGGTGTGGGGCAGGAGGCCGTGGCCGTGGGCGTTTCGGCGCACCTGCGCGCCTCTGATCGGGTATTTGGTGCCCACCGGTCGCACTCTCATCTGCTTGCGCTGGGCTCTTCGGTGGAGGGCCTGTTCGCCGAGGTGCTGGGCCGCGACACTGGGCATTCCAAGGGTATGGGAGGATCCATGCATCTGTGGGACCAGCCCAAAGGCTTTTACGGGTCCGTGCCCATCGTTGCCGGGACGGTTTCACTAGCCGTCGGGGCGGGCTTGGCGGCCAAGCTGCAGCAGACGGGCGATGTGGCGGTGGCCTATCTTGGCGACGGCGCGGTGGAGGAGGGGGTAGTGCATGAGTCCCTGAACCTTGCCCGTATCCAAGACATTCCCGTGATTTTCGTCGTGGAAAACAATCTGTTTGCTAGCCATATGCACATTTCGACCCGGCAGCCCAACGACTCGACAGCACGGTTTGCGGCGGCCAACGGGGTTCCTTACCAAGTGGTCGATGGCAACGATGTGGTGGCCGTTGCGGCCGTAGCCGAAGAACTGATCGGAGCTGCCCGTTCGGGCAAGGGGCCAGGTTTCATCGAGGCCGTGACGTTCCGCTGGTACGGGCATGTGGATTGGCGTGAGGACATTGACGTTGGCTTGCACCGGTCGGTCGAGGAACTCAATAATTGGCGTCAGCGCGATCCCATCCGTCGACTGAAGGATGCCTTGCTGAAGGCCGGCATGTGGACTGAGCAGGATGATAAAGCCCTGGAGGCTAAGCTGCAGCAGGAAGTGGAGGCAGCCTGGGCGCAGGCAATGCGGGATCCCTATCCGGACGCTGCGGCGTTGCTGGATCGCGTCTATTACCAAGGAGATCAGGCATGAGCGAGAAACGGCCTGCCTACAACTACGGCACAGCCATCTTGGCAGCTTTCGAATATCTGCTGGGCAAGTATCCCGAAGTGTTCGTGATCGGGCAGGGGTTGTGGAGCCCCTGGTATGTCGGCAATTCCATGACTGACCTGGACAAGAAGTTCGGAAAGCAGCGTGTCATCGATACGCCCGTGGCCGAGTCGGCCTGCACGGGCGCTGCGGTGGGGGCATCGCTGGCTGGCATGAAGCCGATCGTGGTCCATCCGAGGCTGGACTTCATGCTGTACGCCATGGATGCTGTCGTCAACCAGGCGGCTAAATGGTCGCACATGACCGGTGGGCAGGGGCATCCGGGCATGACCATCCGGGGCATCATCAATCGCGGCGGCGAGCAGGGGGCCCAGCATTCGCAGGCCTTGCATGCATGGTTTGCCCATGTTCCTGGCTTGCGCGTCGTGATGCCGGCGACGGTGGCAGACGCGCGAGACCTGCTGATCGCTTCGGTCCTGTGCAAGGATCCGGTCATGTATATCGACGATCGCTGGCTCTATGACCAGGAAGACGACCTTCCGCCTGTTGTGGAGTGCGATCTGCGCCTGGAGCGTCCGCGATGCCTTCGTGCGGGCACGGACCTGACGATCGTCGGCTCTAGCTATTCGACGCGCTTGGCTATGAATGCAGCGCTGGAGTTGGAGAAGCAGGGTATTTCTGCAGAAGTGATCGACCTGCGCGTGCTGAACCCGTTCTATCCGGAAGAGGTGGTGAAGTCCGTCACCAGGACTGGCCGGCTGCTGGTCGTCGATGGAGGATGGGGTCCCTGTGGCATGGCCGCAGAGGTGATCGCGAGCGTGATGGAGCAGGTGCCGCCGTGCGTTCTGAAAAAACAGCCAGCGCGCGTCACGCTCCCTTTCGCGCCGGCGCCGACGGCCAGGACGCTGGAGCGTGCCTATTACCCCACCGCAGAGTTGGTGGTGGCCAGGGCCGTGGGCTTGGTCGGATCTTGAGCGGAATCTGGTGAGGGTCATGCAAGAACAACTGCTCGGTCTTCCGCGAGTCATCAAGCGACTGGTCGTGGTGTCGCTGGACGTTGTCATGTCGCTGCTGGCGACATGGCTGGCGTTCTCGTTGAGGCTGGATGATCTGCACTGGCCCGTCGGAATGCAATGGTGGGTGTACGGCCTGGCGCCCGCGTTGGCGATACCTGTGTTCGTCCAGTTCGGCCTGTATCGGGCTATTTTCCGTTACACCGGCCAAGCGGCTCTGACGGCCACGGCGCAGGCCGTGGGCGTGTATGCCGCGCTGCTGATGGCCATACTGCTGTGGCAGTCCTGGCCGGAGGTGCCGCGCAGCCTCGGCTTGCTGCAGCCGTTGATATTTCTCCTTCTGGTGGGGGGCAGCCGTGCCCTTGCACGTTTCTGGTTCGCCGCCGTGGCCCGGGGCAACAGGAAGGTTGACGGACGCATGCTGATCTTCGGCGCCGGCGGCGCAGGTGCGCAGACCGCGTCTGCCCTGCGCGTGTCTGGCCAGTATGTGCTGCTGGGTTTTGTGGATGAGGATCCGGCCAAGGTCGGCAGAAGCATCAACGGGCTGCCCGTCTATTCGCCGCAGCAGCTGGACCCGGTCGTGACGCGTCAGGGCGTCACAGACATTCTGCTTGCGCTGCCTAGCGTGAGTCGCCAACGACGTAACAAGATCATCGAGAGCCTGCGATCGCTGCCCGTGCACATCCGGACCTTGCCGGCCATGGCCGACCTTGCCAGCGGCCGCGTGAAAGTTCAGGATCTGCGGGAACTGGACGTCGAAGACCTTCTGGGGCGCGACCCGGTTCCGCCCGATGCGGCCCTGCTTACGCGTACATTGACTGACAAGAGGGTGCTGGTCACCGGCGCGGGTGGCAGCATCGGCAGCGAGCTATGCCGCCAGATTGTGCAGGAAAAGCCCCGGCAGCTGCTGCTGCTCGATCACAGCGAGTTCGCCCTGTACTCCATCCACCAGGAACTGGAGCGCCAGTGCTCAGAACTTGGCGTGGAACTGGTCCCTTTGCTGGGCAACGTTACACATCACCGGCGGCTGGAGGAGGTCTGCACCTATTACCGCCCTCAGACCGTCTATCACGCGGCTGCCTATAAACACGTTCCCATGGTCGAGGCCAATCCTGCCGAGGGGATCTACAACAATGTATTCGGCACTCTGAATGCGGCGCTGGCGGCCCAGCAGCACGGCGTGGAAAATTTTGTGCTCATTTCGACCGACAAGGCGGTAAGGCCCACGAATGTTATGGGGGCCAGCAAACGCATGGCGGAACTGGTGCTGCAGGCGCTTGCGGCGCAGTCCGGCGGGGGCGGCACGTGCTTCGGCATGGTACGCTTCGGCAACGTGCTGGGTTCCAGCGGCAGCGTGGTGCCCCTGTTCCGCAGGCAACTGGCCAACGGCGGGCCGCTGACAGTCACCCACGCCGAGGTGACTCGCTATTTCATGACCATTCCGGAGGCCGCACAGTTGGTGTTGCAGGCAGGTGCCATGGCCGTCGGTGGTGACGTATTCGTACTGGACATGGGGGAGCCGGTGAAGATCGTTGATCTGGCTCGTCGAATGATCGAACTGTCCGGCATGACTGTGCGCGACACCGATAAGCCTGAGGGTGACATTGAAATTGTCATTACCGGTCTGCGCCCGGGTGAAAAGCTGTACGAGGAGCTGCTGATTGGTGACAATCCTGCGCCCACTGTGCATCAGCGCATCATGAAGGCGCACGAAGACTATATCCCATGGCCGGTTTTTGAACAGCATCTGGCGACGTTGAAGAAAGCAGCCGATAGTAATGACGCGCAGGCGATCAAGGCCGTCTTGCGCGAGTGCGTGCACGGCTATGGCGCGACCTGATCGGTCGAGCGACTCTCATGCGATATGTGTTGACATCATTCCGGACGATTGTGTGGGGTGGACTGCTCACTGTTATAGATGCTCGCGGCTTGCTTGGTTCGGTTTGTCGTGATCAAGCGCTTGAGGTTCAGGTTTCTTCGGGCCTATGCTCTGAGGCTTTGCGGGCTGTAGGCTTGCAGCGACAGACAGGGGGCGCCAGCCAGCCATGGATGCATGGATGATCGATCCACAATACTTGAGGCGCCGTATGCAAAACGCTAGGATTCCATTCAATCGACCTTTCGTGACGGGGCGGGAAATCGATTACATCCAGCAAATCGAGACATTGTCCGGGGATGGGGCTTATACCAAGCGCTGCCACAAGTGGCTGGAGGAGCGCACGGGGGCTGCCAAAGCGCTGCTTACGCATTCGTGTACAGCTGCGCTGGAGATGAGTGCCATCCTATGTGATATCCAAGCGGGCGACGAAGTCATCATGCCTTCATATACGTTCGCATCAACTGCGAACGCATTCGTTTTGCGAGGCGGAGTCCCGGTGTTCGTGGACGTGCGCGAAGATACGCTTAATTTGGATGAGCGGTTGATTGAATCGGCCATCACATCCCGAACCAAGGCTGTTGTGCCGGTGCATTACGCCGGGGTCGCGTGTGCTATGGATGTCATCACGGATTTGGCGCGCAGTTATGGGCTGAGGGTGGTGGAAGATGCCGCTCAGGGGGTGATGTCCACGTACAAAGGAAAGGTGCTTGGCGCTATCGGCGACCTGGGTGCGTATAGCTTCCATGAAACCAAGAACCTGGTCTCTGGGGAAGGTGGGGCGTTGTTAGTGAATGATCCGGATTTGGCGGACCGCGCCGAGATCATTCGTGAAAAGGGAACGGATCGCAGTCGATTTTTCCGAGGTGAGGTCGACAAGTACACATGGCAGGAGGCTGGATCGTCCTTCCTGCCCAGCGAGTTGATCGCCGCATTCCTCTGGGCCCAACTGGAGTCGGCCGAAGGGATTACCGCGCAACGTCTCGAGGCATGGGATCGTTATCACGAAATGCTGAAGCCGATGGAGATGGCGGGGCTGATTCGTCGTCCGATTGTGCCGGCTGAATGCCAACACAATGCACACATGTACTACGTGTTGCTTGATCAGAAAATTAATCGTCAGCAACTGCTTGAGCTGTTGAAGGGCCGCGGCATAGGTGTCATTTCCCATTACGTTCCGCTGCACACGTCGCCGGCAGGCCTGCGCTACGGGCGTGTGAACGGCAGCATGGAGCTGACGAATCGACAGTCCGCCCGCTTGGTGCGTTTGCCGCTGTGGAGTGGGATAACACAGGAGCAGCAAAGTCGGGTCGTGACTGAATTCACTGACATCATCCGTGGCCTTCTTGGTTGACGGGTCAGTTTCCTACTTGGATAGCGACATCGTGGCAATGCGATAGGCATTGCCCATGGTCAGCAAGCCGATGGTCGTCCCCGGAAGTGAGGGAAAGACCGAGGTGTCGACGACGTGGACTCGCTTCCAGGCGGCCAGTCGCCCCAGTTCGTCAGTCTCGTTCCAAGCCTGCGGGTTGGCTTTCATGGGCAGCGTGCAACCGACGTGGTAAGAGCCGCTGTTGAGCCTTGCGAGCGGGAGCAGTGGCAGACAGCCCAGGCGCAGCAGATTGCGCCCGAGAAGCCCCATGGATGAGAGCAGGGTGCGCAACTGGGGCGGGGCGCTTTTCTGCCGGGTGTGCAGGTATGCATCTGCGGTGCCGTCTCCAGGCGCTGGTCGCCTGAGCTGCAATTCGTAGGTCCCGGAGTGGTCGGAGTGGTAGTTCACCAGTAGGAAGAACAGGCGCCGGGCCGCGACCCGCTTGAGGCGGGAGAGCAGCCCGCGGGGCGGAAGATGAACACCCAGCTTTTGCACGACGAGTTCGTTTTCCAGCGAAACCTGCGCATGAACCCAGTGCTGCCCCGGGTTCCTGAATTCGAGGAAGATTTCAGGCTGCGTGTTGCAGTCTGGCCAGTCCCGGGGAATGCCCCTCAGACTCGCGACCGGCAGCACAAATCCCCCTCGGGTTTTCAGTTCGAGCGGGCGGTCGAAGGCCTGCAGCGATTTCATGACGATGCGCGTGCTGTTGACGGCGCCGGCCGCGATGAAGACGCGATCGAACTGCATTTCTTCGAGCGGTGAGCCCGGCGTAGTGACGTTGTGGACGCGCAGGCGAACGCCATCTGCGAGTTCTTCGAGCCTGTCAACCAGACGCCCGGAGCGGTACTGGATCTTGCCCGCCCGGTGCAGCGCCATGATTTCGTCGCCGGCCTTGAAGATGGCGCCATAGGCGCATCCGGACGAGCATTGGCCGCAGTACCGGCAGCCGTCCTGGCCGCCGCCCTGCCCGGGAGCCTGCACGAGCAGCCGGGCCTGACCAAACAGGAACCGTCCCTGGCTGACCTTCAGGCTGGAGGTCAACCAGGCTAAAAAGGTCTTTCCTGCACGGCTGAGCCGGATTGGGGCTGGTTTTTCTGCTAGCAAGGGGAAGTCTGTGCTCAAGCCGTCATCGACTGCGGAATAGGGCAGTCCCTCGAGCGCGGCCCGGCAATAACGATGCAATTCATCCACGGGGATCGGCCAGTCATGCAGGTCTTCCTGGTGGGGCGGGAGGATGGCTGCACCCCAGCCAGCGCTCAGGCCGCCCAGGGCATAACTCAGGGGAGGCAGGTTCCCTTCCGGCTGGATGGGGGCCTCCTTGCGGTCTGTGCCGTAGAAGTAGCTTGAGCCAAAGATCAGCTTCTTCGGGATCCGTGATCCGGAGTTGACCGTTGGGTTCGAGTTGAGCCATTGGCGGTCAGCAGCGGTCCACTGTCCCGGCGTCAGGCCTGACAGGGCCGTGGCGCGTTGCGCCTTGTCAAGCTCCAGCTCCTCTCCCACGTCAAGAACGATGGGGCATAGGCCTTGCGCCACCAGGGCCTTGATAGCTCCCAGGGCGGACAGGCCGCTACCGACGACGGCGACACGTATCGAGGGACTGCCTGCAGCACCAGCGCGCGCCGTGCTCATCTGCTGACCTGTTCCCCGAGCGCGGCGACGACGCGTCGTATGTCGGTATCCGTAAGGTTCGGATAACAGGGAATGAATACGCCGTTGTCATAGATGCGCTGGGCGTTGACGAGCAGTTCGCGATTGGGGTAGTCCGTGAGTGCGCAGACCAGTTCGAGGCTGGAAGTGGCAATGTCGATACCCCGCCTGGAGAAGTGCCTCTGGCTGCTGGCGGCGTCCTCGGCGTGAAGGATCAGCTGCCAATAGACATTGCGTGAGGCACTCGTGGTCTTCGGGAAGTGGGCGGAAGGCGACGCTGCCTTGATGCGCTCGACGTTGGCGATGCGAGCCTTGTCCTGCGCTTGAACCTTATCGATGTGTGCCAGTCCAATCCTGGCCTGCAGGGAGGAGTAGCGCGTGAACCATACCGACGGGAGCCTGGACAGGCGGTTCTTGTCGCGATTCCCGGTCTGTTTCAGTGCCGAGGAAGGATTGAGCCTGCGAAGCAGCTGCAGCATGGGGAAAGTCAGCAGCGAGAAAACCGGATTTGTGGTTGCAACATTCCTGACCAAATTGATCCATGCCTTCTTGATGACCAGCGAGCGGCTGGCCGGGGCTAGCTGGGCTTGGTCGCGCTTGAGCCTAGCGTCGAGCGCTGCATCGTTGGTGATGGCGAACCCCCCGCCCAGCGTATCCAGCGTCTTGATGGACGAAGCGCTGTAGACGGCAGCATCGCCAAAGGTGCCGATGCGTTTGCCGCCATGCTCGCCATTGAGGCATTGGGAGAAGTCCTCGATGACATAGATGCCATGCTGGCGCAGCAGGCCGGTGATCGCAGGCATGTCCGGGACCAGGCCGAAGAGTGGCGTCACGATAGCCGCCCGGACATTGGGGCTGATCTTGCGCGTCAAGTCATCGACGTTGAAGCAGATGGTCTCCATGTCGACATCGACATACCGGGGTGTCAGCCCCAGGTCCAGCACGACATCCACGATGCCCTTGATGGTGATGGGCGGCAGGAGCACTTCGCTGCCCTTGGGTAGGTCGAGGTTCTTGAGGATGAAGTAGATGGCTGTCCTGGCGAATGGGAAAGCGGTGCAATGGACGCGCTGGCTGTACTTCGCGAACGCGGCTTCGAGACGGTGTACCGTCGCCTCGTTATTCAGCGGACCAGTCAGCGCACCTATGAGATACCGGATACTCTCGCCGATCGAGTGGTAGATCACGCCGCGTGGAATCTTTTTCTGGAATGGATTCATGGAGGTCCCGCTCAGGTTGAATGAGTTAGGCTCAGGGCTTGAATTTCAGGACGTAGACATCCGAAAGTCCCAAGACGCTCTTGCGCCGGATCAGGTCGCAGTGTTTCAGCAGTATCTCCGCTTCACGCCGGGGCCCGATTTTCGTCTTGGAGTGAGCGCTAGGACGGCGTAGGAGATGCTTGCCGATATTGTTGAGCACGCCCTGTCGGCTGATGCCAATGACAAGTCGCAGTTGTGGGTTCTTGCGTTTCAGCTCGACCAGCAAAGCGTTCAGCTCGGCTTCGGTGAAACAGTAAAGAACCTGGTTGGCGACGAGGGTGTCAAATTCAGCGGTCCGCCAGTCCGCGACGTCGCTCAGGTTGGGGATGATGTCGTAGCCTATGACCTTGTCCGCACCCAGCCTGCGTTTGAGCTGTCCCATGCCGCAGCCGAAATCTAGGATCTTGCCGCGAGAGCCTGCAAGCCCCCCTGTTTTGATGAGCCGGGACAGAAGATAGTGGAAATAGCGCCCTGCGAGGCCGCTGTACTGAGTAACGCCTTCCATGATGATCGCTTTCTATGTGTCAGTCTCAGCTATGGCTGTTAAGGCATGAGGTTAACTCTTCTTGCTGCCTACTGGCTGGTGTCTGTATAAGTGCGGTTTCAATCATGTTTTGGTGCGCATCCCGAAATATCCTGAGAGTTTCTCGGTCAATGTTCCGATTGGTCCCGCAAGGACGATGGAAATGCTGAGGGTAAGGTAGGCGACGGCGCCAGCAGCATAAGTTGCACCAGTGTCATGCCCAAGGGTGCCTAGCAAATATGCGAATACGCCTTCGCGAACGCCGATGCCTTGTACGGTCAAGGGAACGAGCCGGACAACCTCCACCAGGGTTGCAACTGCGGCAAGATGTACGAAAGGAATAGATAGCCCCAACCCTGTGGTGACAATGTCAATGGATGCAACCCACAATAGCGTACCGATGATGCTGATGATCGTTGAATTCAGCGTACCCTTAATGGAGAAAAGATTGGCGAGAGTATCGACCCAACCCTCCATTTGAGGGAATCGACTTGGGCCGAACACACCTCGCCCAACTTTCTTTACGAGAGTGCCAGACAGCAGTGCAACCGCAGGCGTCGCAAATGCCGCCAGTGTTAGAACCAATCCCCAGGCGAACGGCATAGGGAGAGCAGAAGGTGTCGACAGGGATAACCAGCCCCAGGCCAGTGCAAAGACGGAGAGGCAGCCGTACAGGCCGATAAGTCGTTCCCTGATCAACAGTCTTACCAGCTCAGTTGCGGGGAGCGTGGGCGACTTCAGCGTTAACACGCGGTAGACATCGCCGCCGAGGTTGGCAGGTGTGAATGTGTTTAAAAACGTGGCGCGCAGGTAAGTGGCCAAATGAGCCAGAAACGGCGCGCGGCTGACATTAACAACCATCCAATACCAACGGATGCCCAGCGTCGAAAAGACCAGCAGATTTACGAAAATGGCGACGACTAAGCTAAGGGCTGACCCATTGCGCACAGTGTTGACTATGGTTCCCCAGTCCAGCAGCTTGATCGCAAGTGCGACCAATGCGCTGCTCAACAGGAACTTCAGCGTGCGAACAATCATGTCGAGCCAGAAAGGAGCTTGCTGTGATGCTCGCGCCACACTTCCAACTTGCGCCCCAGAAGGTTTTCCAGACGTGTGATGGAGTTCTGATAGCCCTGTGCCAGCTCCCGGAGGGCCTTGCCGATCTGCTCATCCGGTTCGCGATCGGGGGCGGGGTTGACCACCTTGTTCAGCGAGGACGGCGTATGGATGGTGTTGATGCCCAGCCACCCATAGAGAGCCTGGACCTGATCGAGATTGTTCACCAGTTCCTCGAAAATCAGCACCTTGATCTGGCTTGCGTCAAACACCGCAAGATATTTGTCAAGGTAATCCGAGTAGTGCCCGCGCTGCCGGTAGGCGAAGGGGGACACCGATGAGGAGAAATGGCCCGTTTTCAGTCGTTCGGATTCGGCGGCAAGCGCGGCTTCGAATGACATGGTCTCCAGACCATTGGCAACGCTGAAACGATAGTTGGAATAGGCCCGGAGTACCGGGTCGCGCAGGATGACGAGGATCCTGGCATCGGGGAAGAAGTGCCTGATGCGCGTCGCAGCTTCCCGACTTTCGAGGTAGGAGGTGCTCTTCTCTCCCAGGTACAGGGCATCGGCCTTTCTGTCAGCAAAGCAGGTCTGTTCGTAGTAGCCCGGGCCCTTCTCAATCAACTGTTCATTGAGAAAGAACTTAGGTTCCGGCCGCACGGGATGCGCCATGCTGACCTGGGGGTGCTCGTCGAGCAACTGGTAGAGGTAAGTGGAGCCCGAGCGCTGTGCGCCGACAATAAACAGGTGTTTCATTGCCGCACGATTTCCTTGATCTCGTAACTCCGTTGGGTGCTGATCTCCCGCAGGATGCGCAAGATGTATTCGCCGATGATGCTCATCATCATGATGATCACGCCATTGAAGAAAGAGAGCAGCACGACCAAGGACGCCCATCCGGGGGCCGAGGTTCCTCGGACCATTGCTTCCAGCAGAAAGTACGTAGCCAGCAGGAAGCTGCCGGCCGCGACCAAGAAGCCGAACAGGGCGCTGTAACGCAGCGGCAGTGGGGAGTGATTGAATAGTATGGTCCCCACCAGTCGCACGATCTTGTAGGGGGTGTAGTTGCTCTTGCCTTCGGCACGAGGAGCATGCTGCACCATGACATTGCATCGCTCCGAGGAAAACTTCAGGACAAGCCCAGGAATGTACGGGGCGTAAGAGTTGTCCTTGCAGATGCGGTCGACAACATCGCGGCGGATGATGCGGAAGTTGGTGAGGACCAGGCCGTCCCTTACCTCGAACACCTTGCGGTTGATCCAGCCGACGATGCGGCTTCCCACGCGTCGCACCAGCGAGTGCTGTTTTGATGTGAATTGGCCTATGACCAGGTCATAACCTTCCGTCGCTTTTGCGATGAGCTTACCTATCTCTTCCGGCGGATTTTGCAGATCGTCATCCATGGTTATGACATAGTCCCCCGTGCTTTCCCTGAAGCCACAGAGATTGGCATTGTGCTGCCCGTAATTCTTCAGCAGATTGACGGCAATCACTTCCTTGTGGGTTTTTGCAAGGACGGCGATGGTTGGCCAGCTCGCATCCTTGCTGCCATCGTTCACGAGGATGATTTCGTAGGGCAGTGCCTCTGCAGCAAAGAACGCGCGCACGCGCTCGATCGTCTTCTGGATGATGTTGGCGCTGTTGTAAACGGGGATGACGACGCTGTACTTAGGCATCTCGATGGTGAGCAAGCTCAATTGTTCTGCGCATTACAGGCGCGTAACCAACTTTGACGAAGGTCTTGTGGTGCGGCCGACATGAATCGACTGATTGTGAATTCTAGCTTTGATAGCGTAGCCGGCACCTTGCGCGTGGAAATTTGAACGCCGGGTGGAAGAGGGGGCTAAAAGTTGAGGGCGGCATAACTCGTCCGGCGTAGCCATTGCCGTTTCGTGCGCAGCTTACGTGGCTCATAGTTTTTGGAATGTAAGGATCTTGTGGGAGAGTTTCCCCAACACGGTCGGTAATTCGCGCTCCTCGTCAATCAATTCAAGGCCCAAGGTGGTCATTAAAGTTCGGAAATCCTTGTCATCTATAAGGTGTGGAGGAATGGTCATATAGACAATGCTCTGATGAATTTCCTCTTCGCTATAGCGCTGAATCAGCAAGGGCTTGAGTAGAACAACAATGAGTCGATTTACGACTGGGAGATTCATGTATGAGAGGATTCTTCGAAGGAGAATGTAGATTCTCGATCTAAAGCAAGCGTAGGGCAAAACGACAATCAATCTTCCCCCCGACAGCAGATCTTGACTGATCTTCCTCAGTACGCGCTCCGGATTTGGAATGATGTTGAGTGTCGAGTAAGAGACTATCAGGTGAAATGGGCTGGCGAACCTATGTTCCGTGTAATCGCTGCAAACAAAATCTGTGTTTTTTGTCCTATGAGCGGCCTGCGCCTTCTTGATGTTTGCTTCAGATATATCAATTCCCGTGTACCCGACGCCAAGTTTGTCTGCGTTCAAGTCGAAGAGGATGGAGCCGTCGCCACATCCAATGTCTAGTATGCGTGCGCCATGAAAGAGACACCCAGTGACTTTGGCAAGAAATTGAGTATTCCTATTTCTTGATACCGTAAACAATCTATCTCTGTAGATGTTTTCTTTCATGGTGTCTCTGTTGGGTAGTAGGTGTTCTTGCGCCGGGATTGGAGCGTGGATTTTAAGTCTGTCTTCTGCGCTGGCGGGGGGGGCTTAGGGCGAGTTGACAAGCCTGTTCAGCGCATGGTGTTTCCGCCTGTCAGATGTAGGTATTGCGCTTGTCAGGTGCTTTATATCGGGCTATACAATATCTGCGTCGGGCGTTTAAGCTTTGTTCGTAAAGCATGTAAGGCAGCCTCACGGTTTGCTTATAGATGCGATCTGGGCGTGCCTTTCGAAGAGGTATGACTTCGACTCCCCATTGTTGATTTGGCGATGAATTTGAGAGTTGGCGTTATGTTTTTTTCTGCGTGGGCACGGAGTTTTACGGCGGCGGGTGTCATGGTGAAGACGCTCGCTATTCCGTTTTTGTTTCTGCTGACATTTTGGCTGATATACCCAAGTCTTGGGGTATTCGTGGGATCGTTTCGGGCGGATGAGCTACATTTCATTCAGAACGCTTGGATGGATTACTCGGGGCATGAGGCGACCATCTACACACCACCGCTGTTCCACCATCTAATCCGTTTTTTCTGGGTCCTAGTCAGTGGGGACCTTGCATACCTGTACATCCTACGGCTGTTCAACTTCGCCTTGTATGGCCTGCAGGGTGTCCTAGTTTACAAGTTGCTAACACGGGTCTTTGCCGATGCCAAAAGCTGGTATCGACTCCCGGTGTTCAGTGTGCTGGTCTTTTCGTTCCTGGCAATTCAGGCGTCATTTCGTGGCTATGAGGTTCGGCCCGAGGGGCTGGGTAACACGCTGTTGTTGCTGGCCCTGGCCTGGCTTCTTGGCGAGCGGAAAATCGTGGGCCCGCTGCCGTTGGCAGGATTCTTGGCCGTCTGCATGTCGCTGGTTGTGGCGGCCTCTCTGTCGTTTCGCTTGTCCATGCCGGCGGTATGTCTCTGGCTTGCGGTGGTGACGCAAGTCCTTCTTGGGGATGAGGGGGGGCGCCGCCAAAAGCGGCGGCATCTTCTCCTGGCGGCGGCGGCGAGCCTGCTGGCGTTGCTCCTGATCGTCTTGCTGACGTTTGACTGGGAGCATATCTTCCAGCGTCTGAACCGTTACACATCGGGCGGGCCGTCCATGGGTTGGCGTGAGCGCTTTGCCGTGAATGGGTGGGTGCACTACGAGGACCACAGTCTCCTGGCGCTGGTTGTCACGGGTCTAACTGCGGCCTACGCACAACTGGTTGCGAGACCGGCAATCCCCGCCCGTGTTGCACATCTGTTCGTGGCGCTGTCGCTGGCCATGTTCTATCTGTTCCTCTTTGTTTGGGATGCAGATCCGCGCGGTTATATTCATTCGATCGAATGGGTGCTGATACTGGGTTTGTTCCTGCACTCAGTGAAGATCGGCGGGTTTCCCGCCGGCGTGCTTAGGGTATTCTTAGCCGGTCTGTTCGCCGGGGCCCTTTTCCTGGCGCAAAAAGCGACGAATGAGTTGACCTTTGAGCGCAATACCCCCTATTTCCTGAGGGCAGCCTGGGCGGCGCCGGACGTAGTGGGAATGGCTGCGCTGGATACCCCGGCGCTGGTGAAGCAGTTCGGCTGGGCGTCTTCCTTGCCGGGCCAGATCAACGCTCGGCGTGCGTTTTGTGATCGATACCGTGGCAGTTTTGTGATCTCTGCCGATATCAGTTTCCATCCCATTTGTCTGGTCGATGTCGGCTCCTATGATTTTGCCGGTTGGGGCAACAAGCCGGTAGATCTGCTTTCGGTACCTGCTGATCAGAGCCTTATTGTTCTGGCTGCCGATGACGGGAAGCTGGCACCTTTGGCGGCGCACTACGGTGAACGGTACAAGGTGACGGGCAACATTGCTATTATCCAAAAAAGATAGGCCTCGTATCGGAGGCATCTCGTCTCGCGCTTAGGCTAAATGGGCGCATGTGTCTTTGAAGCCGGCCGTTGCAACCCACAGGATTCGTCTTTTTACCAATGACCAACATTCCCGTCATCCCTCCCCGCGACAAGGCCGAAATCCTAGCCCAGGCGCTGCCCTACATCCGCAAGTACCACGGCAAGACCATGGTCATCAAGTACGGCGGCAATGCCATGACCGACCCGGCCCTGCAGGCGGCTTTCGCGGAAGATGTGGTCCTGCTCAAGCTCGTGGGCATCAACCCGGTGGTGGTGCATGGTGGCGGGCCGCAGATCGAAACGGCGCTGAACCGTCTGGGCAAGAAGGGCGAGTTCATCCAAGGCATGCGCGTGACCGATGCAGAAACCATGGAAGTGGTGGAGTGGGTGCTGGCTGGCGAGGTGCAGCAGGACATCGTGGGCCTGATCAACCAAGTCGGCGGCAAGGCAGTGGGCCTGACCGGGCGCGATGGCGGACTGATCCGCGCCCAAAAGCTCAAGATGGTCGACAACAACGACCCCAGCAAGGAATACGACGTTGGCCAGGTGGGCGACATCGTGGCGATCGACCCGAGCGTGGTGAAGGCATTGCAGGATGACCAGTTCATTCCCGTGGTCAGTCCGATCGGATTTGGTGAGCACAACGAGAGTTACAACATCAACGCCGATGTGGTGGCCGCCAAACTGGCCACCGTGCTGCAGGCGGAGAAGCTGCTGATGCTGACCAACATCCCGGGCGTGCTGGATAAACAGGGCCAGTTGCTGCCCGAGTTGACCATGAAGCGCATCGATGAACTGGTTGCCGACGGCACCATTTCCGGCGGTATGCTGCCCAAGATTGCCGGAGCGCTGGATGCTGCCAAGAGTGGCGTCAACGCCGTCCACATCATCGATGGCCGGGTGCCGCATGCCATGCTGCTTGAAATTCTGACGGATCAGGCTTACGGAACCATGATTCGTTCGCATTGATCAGGCGCGGCAGACCGGCTGGCTTGCATGGCAGGGCTCGGGCACGGATTGTGGATAACCCTCGGTGCCGCTGTGCGAGAATCAAAAAAACGGATTGCTGAGCACCATGTCTGACGTCGAAAACACCCCCTCTTCCATACCCGCAGACAGCGAGGCCGCGGCCCCGGTACGCAAGCGCCCCAAGCCGGGCGAGCGTCGCGTGCAGATCCTGCAGGCACTGGCCGCCATGCTGGAGCAGCCGGGCGCCGAGCGCATCACGACCGCCGCCCTGGCGGCGAAGCTGGAGGTGAGCGAGGCCGCCTTATACCGTCACTTCGCCAGCAAGGCGCAGATGTTCGAGGGGTTGATCGAGTTCATTGAGCAGACTGTGTTTTCCCTTGTCAATCAGATCGTCGAGCGCGACGGTGCGGCGGCCGATCCCGCTGCCGGCGCGCGGCAGGCCGGCAAGATCGTGGCCATGCTGGTGCAATTCGCTGAGAAAAACCCTGGCATGACGCGCGTCATGGTGGGCGATGCGCTGGTGTTCGAGAACGAACGGTTGCAACAGCGCATGAACCAGTTTTTCGACAAGATCGAATCGACGCTCAAGCAATGCCTGCGTGACGGCTCTCCGACGGCTGGCTCGGCCACGCCCAGCGTGGATGCTCAGGTCGGTGCCTCCGTGCTGACGGCCTTCGTCGTGGGCCGGCTGCAGCGCTTTGCCCGGTCAGGCTTTCGTCGCTTGCCGTCTGAGCACTTGGAGGCCAGTTTGGGGCAGATGCTTTGAATTGCTATTGAATGCATAGCTGATGGCGCAATTCCTATAAGGACTTGCGCCATTTTTGTTCATACTTCAACTTCAGCTTTAGAGGGAAACATGAAACTTGTGCGTTATGGCAATCTTGGCAAGGAGAAACCAGGCCTGATTGACGTCGGCGGCAAGCTGCGTGATCTCAGCGGGGTGATCCCGGATATCGGTCCGGCGCAGTTGAGCGATGTCGTCCTGGCCAAGCTGCTCAAGCTCAAAACAGACAAGTTGCCGCTGGTGCGTGGCAAACCGCGCATGGGCTGTCCTGTCAATGGCATCGGGAAGTTCATCGCCATCGGCCTGAATTACTCCGACCATGCGGCCGAGGCCGGCATGCCTATCCCGAAGGAGCCCATCGTCTTCACCAAGGCCATCAGCTGCATTCAGGGGCCGGACGACGATGTCATGCTGCCCAAGGGTTCGGTCAAGGGTGACTGGGAGGTCGAACTGGGCGTCGTCATTGGCAAACGGGCGCGCCATGTGTCGCAAAAGGCCGCCCTGGTGCATGTGGCTGGTTACTGCATCGTCAACGACGTCAGCGAGCGCGAGTTTCAGCTCGAGCGTGGCGGCCAGTGGGACAAGGGCAAGGGGTGCGACACCTTTGGTCCCATCGGACCTTGGCTGGTCACGCGCGATGAGATTCCTCGGCCGCAGAGGTTGGCCATGTGGCTCGACCTGAATGGCAAGCGGATGCAGACGGGCAATACCAAAACCATGATCTTCAGCGTGGCCCAGATTGTCAGTCATCTCAGCCAGTACATGACGTTGATGCCTGGTGATGTCATCGCCACCGGCACCCCGCCCGGCGTGGGATTGGGCATGAAGCCACCATGCTTCTTGAAACAGGGGGATGTCATGACCTTAGGTATCGAAGGTCTGGGGGAGCAACGCCAGCAAGTAGTGGCGTTCAAGCCCTGATGCCGGCGTTTAGGGTTACTAACAGTTTCTCTTAGCGTTAGAGCCAGGATGAAGTTGCTAAAGGTTTATTCTGGTAACCAAGTAGTTGATTATTTCGCAATTCTTAAGCGAGGGTTTTGATAGATGCCACAACAAGAACGATGGCAAGAGCGGTACGCATCCAGTTAGCGGAAAATTTCCGGGCAGTCATGCTGCCGACGATTGCGGCTGGGATTGAACCGGCCAGCAAGCTAAGCAGCATTTGCCAGTTCACCATGCCTGCAAACAAATAGCCAAGCCCCGCGACAACCGCCAGTGGAATGGCGTGTACGATGTCAGTGGCCACCAGCGTATGTGGCGTCATGCGCAAAGGGTAGAGGTAGAGCAGCAGTACGCTACCAAGAGCGCCAGCGCCTACGGAGGTGAGCGCCACGCACAAGCCGAGCAGGGCGCCGGCTGCCACGGTGAGTGCTGGTTGCATGGTTTTGAATTTAGCAGGTTGTGCCAGTCGGCGTGCTTGCGAGATCTGTTGCAACCAGGGGGACAGCAGCAGGCCCGTTGCGGTAATCAGCAGTACAACGCCGATGGCCTGTGTCAGCCAGTCTACTTTTTGCACCTTGGCGCCAAAGCTGATCAGCGCCACTACCGTCAGCGCTATGGGCAGACTGCCCCACCAAAGCCGCCTGACCACTTGCCAGTCAACGTTTCCACTCCTGTGATGGACGCGCGCCGCCACAATCTTGGTGATGGCAGCAAACCAGAGATCGGTGGCTATGGCCGTGGTAGGGGAGACGCCAAAGAAAAACAACAGGATGGGCGTCATGAGGGCGCCGCCGCCAACGCCTGTCAGACCCACTACAAAGCCAGTCAGGGCGCCGGCCAGGGCATAGCTGATGTCGATCATGCTGAAGTTGAAGAGTGTATGGGGGCTGGCTGCCACAAAGTTGAGGTTTAGCACGTCGAGCTGTAGCAGGGGCTCTTGTGATGCGTTCGCTGCGGTGTAACCGTCTTGACGACATCGCTAGCCTCTAGGGCAATACGAAGCATCTGGGGAGGGCGATGGTGGAGATCAAGTATTGTCGCATTTTGCAAATATTTAAATATTTTATTGAGAAAATCATTTCTCATTCTATTTTTTAAAGTATATTGAAAATTGTAGAAAATTGCGACAATCCGTGGGTCTTTTGGAGAATATATGTCTGTGCCCGAACTCTTTGGCTTGGATGCTCCGCAGGTCTGGAATACTGACTTGGCTTTTCAGCACCTGAGCACATTGGGGCATGCAGAGACCAAGCGTACCGCTGAACGTCGACTGCATCAGTTGGGTTTTCTGCCGTCCGAACTGCACCCCGACCTATTGGCAGATGAGTTGGAGCGCAAGCCGGTCCCGGCCGTATTGATGTGGCAGCTTGAGCAGGCTCGCAAGAAGCGGGATCTTGTGCTGTTTGCACAGCTGCATCCTTTGCCGAACGGAGATGAGTGCCTGCATGCCAATGATGCACGCGGCGCACGTTACTGGCTGCCGTTGGGCAAGAAGGCGCTGGATGCGGCTACCGTGGGCGCTGCTCTGCAGGCCTTGCAGCAGCACATCGGCAAGGCCATCATCGTCTTTCCTCATGGCCGACTGGTGCCCTGGTGTCGTCAGCAAAACTTGCTGACCATGGTGGAATTGAGTTTGCTGGCCTATGCGCCGGTTCTCGACCTGTCAATCCAGTCGAGCTACGCGCGGCGTTCAACGACACCCCATCTGCAGAGGTTGGAGGCTGAGAGTATTCACATCATTCGCGAGGCGGTGGCCGAGGCGGAGAACCCGGCAATGCTCTACTCGGTGGGCAAGGATAGTGCTGTCATGCTGCATCTGGCGCGCAAGGCTTTTTATCCAGCATCGCCGCCGTTGCCGCTGCTGCATGTGGATACGCGTTGGAAGTTCCAGGAGATGTATCTGTTTCGTGACCACATGGCGCGCGAGAGTGGCATGGACTTGCTGGTGCACATCAACCCTGAGGCAGTGGCGAAAAACATTAACCCGTTCGATCATGGCTCGGCGTTGCATACCGACATTACCAAAACCGAGGGTTTGAAACAGGCGTTAGACAAATACAAGTTCGATGTAGTTTTTGGCGGTGCTCGGCGTGATGAGGAGAAGTCGCGTGCCAAGGAGCGTATTTTCTCCTTTCGCACGGCATCCCATCACTGGGACCCAAAGAATCAGCGCCCCGAGTTGTGGAACCTCTTCAATGCGCGCAAGAGCAAGGGCGAGAGCATTCGTGTCTTTCCGCTCTCTAATTGGACGGAGCTCGACATCTGGCAGTACATCTACCAGGAGGGTATACCGGTGGTGCCGCTGTACTTTGCAAAGGAGCGTCCTGTGGTGGTTCGGGATGGCATGATTTTGATGGTGGATGACGCACGCTTTCGGCTGCTGCCTGGCGAGGCGATTCAGGCTCGGCAAGTGCGCTTTCGCACCCTGGGTTGCTATCCGCTGACCGGAGCCATCGAATCGCAGGCCAGCTCGGTGACAGACATCATCCTGGAGCTGCTCGCCGCGCGCAGTTCTGAACGCCAGGGGCGCGCTATTGACAGCGATGCCTCTGCCAGCATGGAGAAGAAAAAGCAGGAGGGCTATTTCTGATGCTGAAGTCAACATTCACCATCGCCATCATTGGTGGTGGCTTCAGCGGCACGCTCACGGCGGTCCACCTGCTGCGCCACTCTCGACAAACTCCGCTGCGCGTGGTTCTGATCAATCCCACACCGACCTTCGGGCGGGGTCTGGCGTATCGTTTTGAAGACGACAACCTCGTGCTCAATGTGCCCGCCGGCAACATGAGTGCATTTGCTGATGATCCAACGCATTTCGTCAATTACTGTCAAGCCATCGACCCCGCCATCACGGCGCGCAGCTTTGTTTCCCGCCGGTTGTATGGTGAATACCTGCAGTACATCCTGGCCCAAGCGACAGAAAGCCACCCGGATGTACTAGAACTCAAGGTCGATGAGGCCGTTGCCGTGGTCCGCAACGACACCACAAACGAGTTCCAAGTCGTTCTGGCCAGCGGCATGAACATGACAGTCAACCATGTGGTGTTGGCGCTGGGCCACCAGCCTTCCAAGTTCCCGCTCGATCTAGGGGCGACCGAACAGCAGCATGTAATTCAGCCATGGGACTTTTCTGCCATGCACAACATGGCGCCAGATGCGCCCGTGGTGATTCTGGGTTCGGGTCACACCGCTGTTGATGCATTGTTCAGCCTTGCCGCAATACACCGGGGGCGCCGTGTCTGGCTGGTTTCCCGGCACGGTTTGCTGCCACAGGCGCACCGGCTCAACCCGCAGGCACCCACGCCTCATGAGTTCCCCGAATTCTTGCGAGATGTCCCTGGCAGCGTACGCCACTATACCCGGGCCCTGAGGCGGCAAATTGCGGAGCAACAGTACCGAGGCCATGACTGGCGCGATGTGCTCAACGACTTGCGCCCCCACACGCCACAGCTGTGGCAGTCATTAACGTCAGCGGAGCAGCGCCGGTTTTTACGCTGTCTGCTGCCTTATTGGGACATTCACCGTCACAGGCTAGCCCCCATAGCGGCCCATCGGTTGCAGACTTTGCTGCAAAGCGGCCAAGCTAAGGTCATTGCCGCGCATATCTTGAGTATCCAAGCGCATGGGAACGGCATACAAGTGCATCTGCGCCAACGTGGCCTAGACACGATCGAGACCATACACGCAACGGCCATTATTAACTGTACTGGCCCAAACAACTGTGTCAACACGCTCAGCCACCCGCTATTCAAGCAATTATTGACGGCGGGTCTTTTGAAAGCCGATGCCAATGGTCTGGGGCTGATGGTTTCGGCCAATTACCAGGTCATGGGTTCGCATGATCAACCCGTTCAAGGCTTGTGGTATGTGGGCCCGATGCTCAAGAGTAAGTATTGGGAGGCCATAGCCGTCCCAGAGCTGCGTTTACATGCACAAAGATTGGCCAACACGCTCATTACAGCAACGATACGCCCAACACTCTAAGGTTTGCCAATGATCCGAGCACAGTCTCTGAAAAAACAGCGCGCCACCGGCCTGCAGGCAAAGCCAGCCATGGCAGTGTCTGTCGAGGAATTCATTCGCCAGCAAATTAAACAAGACATGCTGCGCTTCATCACCTGCGGCAGTGTGGATGACGGTAAAAGCACCCTTATTGGCCGTTTGCTGTGGGACTCCCAGCAAATTCTTGACGACCAGTTGGCTGCGCTTACAGCCGACTCCAAACGCCACGGCACCCAAGGCGATCAGTTGGACCTGGCCCTGTTGGTGGACGGCTTGGCTGCCGAGCGAGAACAAGGCATCACCATCGATGTGGCCTACCGCTTCTTCTCCACCCCCAACCGCAAGTTCATCGTGGCCGACACACCCGGCCACGAGCAATACACTCGTAACATGGTCACCGGCGCCTCCACCGCCGATGTTGCGGTGCTGCTGATCGACGCGCGCCAAGGCATCCTGACGCAGACACGCCGCCACGCATGCCTGGTATCGCTCATGGGCATCCGCCATGTGGTGCTGGCAGTGAACAAGATGGACCTAGTGGGCTTCGATGCTGCAACCTTCGAGCGCATCCGCGAGGCCTTTGCGCAGTTTGCCGCGTCGCTGGGCTTCGCCAGTATCACTGCCATTCCGCTCTCCGCCTTGAAAGGCGACAACATCACCGAACGCTCGGTAAACACGCCTTGGTACAGCGGGCCAACGTTGATAGGTTACCTTGAGACGGTGCAGGTGCAGCGTAGCAGCAACAACAAGCTTGTGTTCCCGGTGCAATGGGTCAACCGGCCGGACTCGACGTTCCGCGGCTTCAGTGGCAGCGTGGCTGGTGGTCAGGTGCGGGTTGGGGATGAACTGCGCGTCACGGCTTCCGGCCAGACGGCGAGGGTGGCAGAGATCGTGACGTTCGATGGCTCCTTGCAGGCGGCGGGCATCGGTCAGGCCGTGACGCTGCGGCTGGACCGCGAGATTGATGCCTCGCGCGGTGACGTGCTGTCGTTGGCCACTAGCCCACTGGAGATGACCGATCAGTTCGAGGCGACGTTGGTGTGGATGCATGAAGACGCGGGGCTGATCGGCCGAAACTATGAACTCAAGTTGGCAGGTCAGTGGGCGGGCGCATCCATTACCAACATCAAGCACCGCATTGACATCAATACCTTGGCGCATGAGGCATGTCGGCAGCTCGGGCTGAACGATATCAGTGTCTGCACGCTGGCTACCAGCAAGCCCTTGGTGTTTGACACCTACTCACAATCGCCGACGCTGGGTAGCTTCATCTTGGTAGATCGTTTCAATCACGCGACGGTGGCGGCAGGCATGATCCGGCACAGCTTGCGTCGAGCTCAGAACGTGCATAAGCAGGCGCTGTCCATCTCGCGGCAGGAGCGTGAGATGCTCAACGGCCACAAGGGGCGGGTGATCTGGTTTACTGGTTTGTCGGGCTCGGGTAAATCGACTCTTGCCAATGCGCTGGAGGCGGTGCTGCATGGGCAGGGTAAACGTACCTACATTCTGGACGGGGACAACATTCGACAGGGACTGAACAAGGATCTTGGGTTTACCGATGCCGATCGAGTGGAGAATATCCGCCGCATCGCCGAAGTGGCCAAATTGATGCTGGATGCCGGCCTGATCGTCATCACCGCGTTCATTTCACCCTTTCGGCGCGAACGTGAGATGGCACGCGAGTTGATTGGCTCCGAGAATTTCGTCGAGATCCACGTAAGCACACCGTTGGATGTGTGCGAGCAGCGGGATGTGAAGGGGCTGTATAAAAAAGCTCGACAAGGACTGATTCCTAACTTCACAGGGATCAATAGTCCCTACGAGGAGCCGGAGAATCCAGACTTGACGGTTATCGGTTCGGATGGTCCGTTGGAGGTCAGTTTGGCGGCACTGTGCAAGAAGCTTGATTCACTCGAGAACGAGGAACGCGGCAAGGCCTGATCCGGGAAGAGTTGGCCGGGAAGTCGCGGGGCAGCAAATAAATTCGACCTGAAGCTTCATTTTTCATGCAAAATAGCACGATCGTTCGTTTTATTTTGAATCCATGACGGTTGTCGAGTTATCTGCCAAGACCAAGCGCCCCGCGAGTCGCGAACGCGTTCGCGAGGAACGCGATTTGCACAAGGGGCAGCAGACCAAGCTCGCCATCATTGATGCCGCGTTGGGGCTTGCCGCCCAGATCGGCTTGGAAGGCCTGAGCATCGGGGTGCTGGCCGAAGTCACCCGCATGAGCAAATCAGGCGTCTTCGCGCACTTCGGTTCGCGCGAGGAGTTGCAGATTTCCGTGGTGCGCGAATACTTCCATCGCTTCGAGCAGGAGGTGTTCTACCCGGCGCTGCGTGAGCCGCGCGGCCTGCCGCGCCTGCGCGCACTGTTTGCCAACTGGATGAAGCTGGTGGCGGTTGAAATCCAGTCGGGCTGCATCTTCATCAGCGGCGCGGCTGACTTCGATGACCGGCCCGGGCCGGTACGTGATGCACTGGCCAGCTCCGTGAAGACCTGGCTGGGCGCCGTGCACCGTGCGGTGGTGCAAGCCAAGGAAGAAGGCCATCTCTCGGCCGATGCCGACGAGCGCCAGATCGCTTTCGAGATTCACGGCCTCATCCTGGCCTTGCACTACGAAGCACGTTTTCTCAAGAATCCCGGTTCGGTCGAACGCGCCAACCAGGGCTTCGAGTACATCCTGGCCCGCTATGGCCACCACGCAGCTGAAGCGGAAAAGCCGCGTCCCCCAGTTCGAACCCGCAAATCACCCAAATCCATCAAGGAGTAAACCCATGCCCAGCTACACCCCACCTCTGCGCGACATGCAGTTCGTGATGCACGAAGTGCTGAACGTCACCGAACAGCTCAAACAGATCCCGCGCCATGCCGACACCGATGCTGACACCATCAACGCCGTGCTGGAAGAGGGTGGCAAGTTCGCCGCCAATGTGATCTTCCCGCTCAACATCAGCGGTGATGCCGAAGGCTGCAAGCTCGACAAGACCACCCACGAGGTCACCGCGCCCAAGGGATTCAAGGAGGCCTACGCGCAATACGTGGAGGGCGGCTGGGCGGCGCTGAGCTGTGACCCAGACTACGGCGGTCAGGGCCTGCCTTTTGTGCTCAACCAGTGCATCTACGAAATGATGAACTCGGCCAACCAGGCCTGGACCATGTACCCCGGTCTGTCGCACGGCGCCTACGAAGCCCTGCACGCCCACGGCACCGACGAGCAGAAGAAGCTCTACCTGCCCAAGCTGGTCAGCGGCGAGTGGACCGGCACCATGTGCCTGACCGAACCCCATTGCGGTACCGACCTGGGCATGCTGCGCACCAAGGCCGAGCCGCAAGCGGATGGCACTTACAAAATCAACGGCGCCAAGATCTTTATCAGCGCCGGTGAGCACGACCTGGCCGAGAACATCGTGCACCTGGTGCTGGCCCGCCTGCCCGACGCGCCCAAGGGCAGCAAGGGCATCAGCCTGTTTGCCGTGCCCAAGTACAACGTGAAGGCCGATGGCTCCCTGGGTACGCGCAACGGCATCTACTGCGGCGGCCTGGAGCACAAGATGGGCATCCACGCTAATTCCACCTGCCAGATGATCTTGGAAAATGCGGTCGGCACCATGGTGGGCCAGCCCAACAAGGGCCTGCAGGCCATGTTCGTGATGATGAACGCCGCCCGCCTGGGCGTGGGCAACCAGTCCCTGGGCCTAACCGAAGTGGCTTACCAGAACGCCCTGGCCTATGCCAAGGACCGCATCCAGATGCGTTCGCTCTCCGGCGTCAAGGCCAAGGACAAGGAGGCCGACCCCATCATCGTGCACCCCGACGTGCGCAAGATGCTGCTGACCGCCAAGGCTTACGCCGAAGGCGGCCGTGCCCTGGCCTGCTACTGTGCCATGCTGCTGGACCAGCACCTGTATCACCCCGACGAGAAGGTGCGCAAGGACAGCGACGAGATGCTGGCCCTGCTGACCCCCATCATCAAGGCCTTCCTGACCGACAACGGTTTCGAAGCCACCGTGATGTGCCAGCAGGTCTTCGGTGGCCATGGCTACATCAAGGAGTGGGGCATGGAGCAGTTCGTGCGCGATGCCCGCATCAACATGATCTACGAAGGCACGAATACCGTGCAATCGCTCGACCTGCTGGGCCGCAAGATCCTGGGCAACAACGGCGCTACGCTGAAGAAGTTCGGCAAGCTGGTTGGTGCGCTGGTGGAGGAAGAAGGCGTCAACGAGAAGATGGCCGAGTTCATCAACCCGCTGGCTTACCTGGGCGACCAGATGACCAAGTTCACCACCGAGATCGGTTTCAAGGGTTTCCAGAACCCCGACGAAGTGGGCGCTGCCGCCGTGGACTACCTGCGCGTGGCCGGCCACCTGGTGTTCGGCTACTTCTTTGCCCGCATGGCTTCGGTGGCGCTGAAGGAAATCGCGGCTGGCAACACCGACCCGTTCTACCAGGCCAAGCTGCAGACGGCGCGTTTCTATTTCGCCAAGCTGTTCCCCGAGACCGCCACGCTGATGCGTACGGCGCGTGCCGGCAGCAAGGTGCTGATGGATACCGACCTCGCCTTGGCATGAAGACGACTTCCCCCCGAAGCGCAGTCCTGGCTACCCCCCGAGACGCCTTTGGCGTCTCCCCCCAAGGGGGGCGCACCCGGTGGACCGGCAAAGCCGGTTCCACGGGCGCCTTGGCCTTTGCGTTGGCGTTGGCCGGCAATATGGCATGGGCCCAGAGTACCCCGGTGGGTCTGTGGCAGAGCATCGACGATGCAACCAACAAGCCCAAGGCGGAAATCCGCATTCGCGATTCAGCCGGCGTGCTGACCGGAGTGGTCGAAAAATCGCTGGCGCCATCAGAGTCGCCGAACTGCGATCTCTGCACTGACGACCGCAAGGGCCAGCCCAAGCTGGGCATGGAGATCATCCGCGGTGCCAAAAAGGCCGAGGGCAAGGACGTCTGGGAAGACGGCAAGATCCTCGACCCCGACAACGGCAAGACCTACACGCTGCGCATGACCCCGCTCGAGGGCGGCAGCAAGTTGCAAATCCGGGGCTATATCGGCCCCTTCTACCGGACCCAGATCTGGGTTCGTGTGCAATAAACAAGGAAGACATTCATGTCACGTTTCCAAGTCAAAAAAGTCGCCGTGCTCGGCGCCGGCGTGATGGGCGCGCAGATCGCCGCTCACCTCGTCAATGTCAAGGTGCCGGTCGTGCTGTTCGATCTGCCGGCCAAGGAAGGTCCGAAGAGCGGCATCGCTCTGAAGGCCATCGACAACCTGAAAAAGCTCAAGCCGTCCCCGCTGGGCGTGGCCGATGATGCCGGCCTGATCCAGGCGGCCAACTACGAAGAGCATCTGGCGCAGTTGAAGGATTGCGATCTGATCATCGAGGCCATTGCCGAGCGCATGGACTGGAAGCTCGATCTGTACAAAAAGATCGCGCCCCATATTGCGAAGCACGCCATCGTGGCCTCCAACACCTCGGGCCTGTCGATCACCAAGCTGTCGGAAGCGCTGCCGGAAGAAATCAAGCCGCGCTTCTGCGGCATCCACTTCTTCAACCCGCCGCGCTACATGTACCTGGTGGAGCTGATCGCCACACCGACCACCCAGCCGGCCATCCTCGACCAGCTCGAAACCTTCGTCACCAGCGGCCTGGGCAAGGGCGTGGTGCGTGCCAAGGACACGCCCAACTTCATCGCCAACCGCGTCGGCATCGCCGGCATGCTGGCCACGATGAAGGAAGTGGAGAACTTCGGCCTCAGCTACGACGTGGTCGATGACCTCACCGGCAAGAAGCTCGGTCGTGCCAGCTCCGGCACTTTCCGTACGGCCGACGTGGTGGGCCTGGACACCATGGCGCACGTCATCAAGACGCTGCAGGACAACCTGGACGAGAAGAGCGATCCGTTCTACGGCAGCTTCGGCACGCCCGAAGTGCTCAAGACCCTGCTGGAGATGGGCAACCTGGGCCAGAAGAGCAAGGCCGGTTTCTACAAGAAGGTCGGGCGCGACATCCTGCGCTTCGACCTGGCGGGTAAGGAATACGTGCCGGGCGGCCAGAAGGCCGATGCCGTGTACGAGCGCATGCTCAAGAAGCCGGCCGGCGAACGCCTGAAGCTGTTGCGCAACAGCGAAGGCGCACAGGGCCAGTTCCTCTGGGCCATCCTGCGCAACAGCTTCCACTATGCTGCCGTGCATCTGGCTGCGGTGGCCGACACGGCGCGCGACGTTGACCAGGCCATGCGCTGGGGCTTCGGCATGAAGCAAGGCCCCTTCGAGCTCTGGCAGGAAGCCGGCTGGCTGGACGTGGCCAAGATGATCCAGGAGGACATCGATGCAGGCAAGGCCTTGTGCAAGGCGCCGCTACCCAAATGGGTGTTCGACGGTCCGGTGGCCAAGGCCGGCGGCGTGCATACGCCTGAAGGTTCCTTCAATCCGACGACGGGCAAGTTCGAACCGCGTCGTCAGTTGCCGGTCTATGCGCGCCAGCATTTCCCCGAGAGCGTGCTGGGTGACGGCCGTGTGAAATACCAGGCCGCTGGCAAGACGCTGCAGGAAAACAGCGGCGTTCGCCTGTGGACCCTGGACGATGAGGTGCTGATCGCCAGCATCAAGACCAAGATGCACGCCATCAGCCCGGATGTGGTTGAGGGCCTGATGCAGGGCATCGAACTGGCGGAAAAAGACTACCAAGGCATGGTGATCTGGTCGGGCGACGAGCCCTTCAGTGTCGGCGCCGACCTGCAGGCCATGTTGCCGGCCTTCATGGTGGCCGGAGTCGGTGCCGTTGAGGGCGCCGAGCACGAGATGCAGACCATGATGCTGCGTCTGCGTTATGCCGGCGTGCCGGTGGTGTCGGCCGTCCGCGGCATGGCACTGGGTGGTGGCTGCGAACTGGCGGTGCACTCGGCCCGCCGTGTCGTGGCCATGGAGTCGTACATCGGCTTGGTGGAAGTCGGCGTGGGCCTGATCCCGGGTGCCGGTGGTCTGACCTACATTGCCCGCCGTGCCGCCGAGAATGCGGCCGCCTCCACCGGCAAGGACATCCTGCCCTTCCTGACCGAAGGCTTCACCGCTGCGGCCATGGCCAAGGTGGGAACGAGTGCGCTGGAGTCGCGCAAGCTGGGCTACCTGCTGGAGAGCGACATCATCGTGCCGAACAAGGACGAGCTGCTGTTCGTTGCCCTGAACGAAGCCAAGTCCATGTACCAGGGCGGCTGGCGTGCGCCGCACAAGCGCCTGTTCCCGGTGGCCGGCCGCAGTGGCGTGGCCACCATCAAGGGCCAGCTGGTCAACATGCGTGATGGCGGCTTCATCAGCCAGCATGACTTCCATATCGCCAGCCTGATCGCCAACGTGGTGTGCGGTGGCGACGTGGATCCCGGCACGCTGGTGTCCGAGGAGTACCTGATGGCGTTGGAGCGCCAGGCCTTCTGCTCGCTCATCGTGCATCCCAAGACGCAGGAACGCATCATGGGCATGCTCTCCACCGGCAAGCCCCTGCGCAATTGAACGGCAAGACAGGCTAAAGAGGAATTCACATGAAACAAGTTCAAGACGCCTACATCGTTGCCGCCACGCGTACACCCATCGGGCGTTCGCACCGCGGTTTCTTCCGCAACACCCGCCCGGATGACCTGCTGGCCACCACGCTGAAAGCCGCGCTGGCCCAGGCGCCGGGGCTGGATCCGGCTGCCATTGAAGATATCGTCTGTGGCTGCGCCATTCCCGAAGCCCAACAGGGCCTCAATGTGGCGCGCATCGGTGCCGTGCTGGCCGGCCTACCCACCAGCGTGGGTGGCATCACAGTCAACCGCTTCTGCGCCTCCGGCCTGTCGGCGGTGCAGATGGCGGCCGACCGCATCCGTGTCGGTGAGGCCGACGTCATGATCGCCGCCGGCGTGGAAAGCATGAGCATGGTGCCCATGATGGGTAACTCGCCTTCGCTGTCACCCTCGATCTTCGAGCGCGACGGCGACGTCGGCATTGCCTACGGCATGGGTCTGACGGCCGAGAAAGTGGCCCAGCAATGGAAGGTCAGCCGTGACATGCAGGACGCCTTCGCACTGGAGTCGCATCTGCGCGCCATTCGCGCGCAGCAGGCCGGCGAGTTCACGGCCGAGATCACGCCGATCGACGTGACCGACCGCAGCGCCAACCTGGCCAGCGGCGAGGTGATCGCCAAGTCGCGTACCGTCAACCTCGACGAAGGCCCACGCGCCGACACCACCCTCGAGGCGCTGGGCAAGCTCAAGACCGTGTTCGCCGCACGCGGCTCGGTCACGGCCGGCAACAGCTCGCAGACCTCGGACGGCGCGGGCGTGCTGATCTTGGCCAGCGGCGATGCGGTCAAGCGCTTCGGCCTCACGCCGTTGGCGCGTTTCGTCAGCTTTGCCTCGCGCGGTGTGCCGCCGCACATCATGGGCATCGGCCCGATCGAGGCGATTCCCGCCGCGCTGCGCGCCGCCGGCCTCAAGCAGGACGACATCGACTGGTTCGAGCTCAATGAAGCGTTTGCTGCGCAGTCGCTGGCTGTCATCAACAGTCTGGGCCTGGACCCGGCCAAGGTCAATCCCATGGGCGGCGCGATTGCGCTGGGCCACCCGCTGGGGGCTACCGGTGCCATCCGTTCTGCGACCGTGGTGCATGCACTGCGTCGGCACAACAAGAAATACGGCATGGTGACCATGTGCGTGGGCATGGGGCAGGGCGCCGCCGGTATTTTCGAGCGCGTCTAAGACGCTGATTCAGGCCACCGCAGAGTGGCCTTTTTTAATGACAGCGAGGAGCAAGACATGAGGACCGAAGTCATTCAGGTGAGTGACGGCGCGAAACTCATGGCCCGCATCTACGAGCCGGCTGGCCCGAGCCAGGGCAGTGTGGTGATTGGCGGGGCCATGGGTGTGCGGCAGCATTTTTATGCGGCATTTGCGCAGTGGCTGGCGGGGCAGGGCTGGCGTGTGACAACGTTTGACTACCGCGGCTCGGGTGACTCCGTGCCAGACACGCCACACGGCCGCCTGCGCGGCTTCAAGGCCAACCTGAACGACTGGACGCGCGATTACGAAACCGTGATCGACCACGCCCATGCGGCGCAACCGGAGCAGCCGCTGTACCTGCTGGGGCACAGTCTGGGCGCGCAACTGCCGGGCCTGCTCGGCAACCAGCACAAGATCAGTGGCCTGCTCAGTGTGGCCGCGGGCAGCGGCTACTGGCGCGAGAATGCACCGCAGCTCAAGCGCATCGTGCCCTACTTCTGGTTCTTCATCGTGCCGCTGGCGACCCGTCTGTGCGGCTATTTCCCAGGCCGCAAGCTGAAGATGGTGGGCGACCTGCCGGCTGGCGTCATGCTGCAGTGGCGCAAGTGGTGCCTGAACCCGCGCTACAGCGTGGGGGCGGAAGGCGAGGCGGCGCGGCAAGGCTACGCCAGCGTGACCTTTCCCGTGCTGGCGCTGTCCATCACCGACGATGAATTGATGACCTTGCGCGGCACACACAGCCTGATCGGCTTCTATGAAAACGCGCCGCGCGACATCCAGTGCATTGCCCCGGAAGATCTGTCCGTGCGCCGTATCGGCCACTTCGGACCGTTCCGGCCCGAGCACGAGACGCTGCTCTGGCCGAGGATGGGCCAATGGCTGGCCGGCCTGTCGCGTTTGGCGGCCGCATGAGCAGCGCTGGTTTCCTGGAGTGACCCATGGCTGAACATGTGTTTGACGAGGCGATGGCGCTGACGGTGCAAGCCGACGACCTGTTCTTGGGGCGGACGAGCCCGGCCTACTGGAACATGGTGGGGCCGTTCGGTGGCATCAGTGCCGCGCAGGCCTTGCAGGCGGTGCTGCAACACCCCAAGCGCCTGGGCGAACCGGTGTCTATCACGGTCAACTTTGCCGCAGCATTGAGCGAGGGGCCGTTTCGCATCGAAGCCCGGCCGGTACGCACCAACCGTTCCACCCAGCACTGGCTGGTGCTGCTGTCGCAAACGGACTCCGAGGGGCTGGATGCGGTGGTGCTCACCGCCACGGCGGTAACAGCGGTGCGTCGCAGCACCTGGGGCGCGGTTGACGCCGTCATGCCCGAGGTGCCGGCGCCTGAACACATTGCGCGGGGCAGTTTGAAACGACCGGTGGCCTGGCTGCAACGCTACGACATCCGGCCGTGTGCCGGCAGCCTCCCTGAACAGTGGGATGGCAGCGAAGCCGACAGCCTGACCCAGCTCTGGATGCGTGACGATCCCCCGCGGCCGCTGGACTTCTGCAGCTTGCTGGCACTGGCCGATGTGTTTCCTCCGCGCGTCTGGCGCCGCCGCGCCCGCATGACGCCGGTGGGCACAGTGTCCATGACGGTGTACTTCCATGCCGGTGCCAATGAACTCGCCGCCACCGGCAGCGGCTACCTGCTGGGCCAGGCGCGGGCACAATCCTTCTTCAACGGTTTTTTTGACCAGAGCGCCGAACTCTGGAATCAGGCCGGTCAGTTGCTGGCCACCTCGCATCAGATTGTCTATTTCAAGGAATGAACCTCATGTCCGACATCCTCGTCCACACCGAAGACGGTGTAGCCACCCTCAGCTTCAACCGCTTGGAACGCAAGAATTCCATCACGTCGGCCATGTATGCCGCGATGGCGGATGCCGTTGAGCAGGCTGCAGCCGACGCCGCTGTCCGCGTGCTGGTGATCCAGGGGCATGAGACGGTGTTCAGTGCCGGCAATGACATTGGCGACTTCCTGAACCAGCCGCCGGCCACGACAGATGCCCCGGTGTTCCGTTTCCTGCGTGGCATCGCCAGCTTCCCCAAGCCGGTGATCGCGGCCGTCAGCGGCCCGGCGGTCGGCATCGGGACCACGCTGCTGTTCCATTGCGATCTGGTCTATGCCGGTGACAACGCGGCTTTTTCCATGCCTTTCGTGAACCTGGGACTGTGCCCGGAGGCCGCGTCCAGCCTGTTGGTGCCGCAGATGTTCGGCTACCACCGCGCCGCGGAAGCGCTGCTGCTGGGCGAGCCCTTCATGGCCGAAGCCGCGCTGGAGGCCGGCCTGGTCAACCGTGTGCTGCCGCCGACCGAGGCCAACGGCTACGCACAGGCACAGGCGCGCAAGCTGGCCGCCAAGCCGCTGTCGGCGCTGATCGAGACCAAGCGCCTGATGAAGCAGGGGCAGGCCGCGCGCGTGCTGGAACAGATGGCCGAGGAGGGCGCGAGTTTTGGTCGCATGCTGCGCGAGCCGGCGGCACGCGAAGCCTTCACGGCGTTCATGGAGAAACGCAAGCCGGACTTCAGCAAGGTCTGACAGTCCATCCGGCGGGCCAAGTCCGTCAGCATGGCAGCGTCTCCCAGGCGCTGTCTTGATTCCTCCACACTGCAAGCGCTGCCATGAACAAGCCTATTTCTGACGAGCCTGTGATCGAATTTGAAGAAGAGTTCGTGGCCGGGCTCAAGCTGATTTTTGAAGAAAAGATAGCCTTCAACCAGGTGCTGGGTCTCAAGATCACCTCGCTCAAGCCCGAACGTGTTGTGGCACGCATGGAGATGCGGCCGGCGTTGATTGGTCACTACGGCCATAACCGCATCCACGGTGGCGTCATCAGCGCCGGGCTCGACGCCATGGGCGGCTTGGCGGTGATGGCTGCTATCGGGGCGCGACACATGGACGAGCCGCCGCTGCAGCGGTTGCACCGCTTCGGCAAGCTCGGCACCATCGACTTGCGAATCGACTACCTGCGCCCCGGCATCGGCGAGCACTTCGAGTTGCGCGCCGAAGTGCTGCGCCTGGGGTCGCGTGTGGCGACCACGCGCATGGAGTTCTTCGGCCCCGATGGCAAGCTGCTGTCGGCCGGCGCGGCCGCCTACATCGTCTCGTAGGCGCCGTTGCTGCGGGCTCAGGCTTGCGGACGCGGAATCTCGCGCGGCTTGCCTTGGTCGTCAATGGCGACATAGGTCAGGCTGGCCTCGGTCACTTTGACGAACTGGCCTTGAGCGCGGAAACGCTCGGCATAGACCTCGACCTTGACGGTCATGGAGGTTCGCCCCAGACGCGTGAGCTTGGAATAGAACGACAGGATGTCGCCCACCCGCACCGGCTGCTTGAAGATGAATTCGTTCACGGCCACGGTGGCCATGCGGCCGTCGGCGTAACGCGCCGGGATCACCGAGCCCGCCAGGTCGACCTGGGCCATGACCCAGCCGCCGAAGATATCGCCATTGGCATTGCAGTCGGCCGGCATGGGGATGACCTTGAGGACCAGCTCCTCGTCGGAGGGCGGCTGGATCGGGGCGGAACTTGGAATCACGGACATGGGGGAGAATCTCAAAAAATAACCAGTTCAGATTGTCCTCTATGCGCCGTTTTGGCGATACCGCCCTCTCCTCTTCCGCCAGTACCTCGCCGTCATCGGCCTTGCCGCATTCCGACTGGGGCACGCTCCAGCGCCTGTTCCCCTACCTCTGGCAGTACAAGTGGCGCGTCATGGCCGCACTGGCCTTTATGGTCGGCGCCAAGCTGGCCAACGTGGGGGTGCCGCTGCTGCTCAAAAACCTGGTGGACACCATGGACATCAAGCCGGGCGACGCGGTTGCCGTGCTGGTGGTGCCGGTGGGGCTGCTGCTGGCCTATGGTGCGCTGCGCCTCGCCACCTCGCTGTTTGCCGAGTTGCGCGAACTGGTGTTTGCCAAGGCCACCCAGGGGGCGGCGCGCAGCATCGCGTTGCAGACGTTCTGCCACCTGCATGCCTTGAGCCTGCGTTTCCACCTGGAGCGCCAGACCGGTGGCATGACGCGCGACATCGAGCGCGGCGTGCGCGGCATTGAGTCGCTGATTTCGTATTCGCTCTACAGCATCGTGCCGACGCTGATTGAGGTGACGTTGGTGCTGACCATCCTGGCGGTGAAGTTCGACGTCTGGTTCGCCTGGATCACCCTCGGGGCACTGGCGGGCTACATCCTGTTCACCGTGACGGTGACCGAGTGGCGGACCCAGTTTCGCAAACAGGCCAACGAGTTCGATTCGGCGGCCCACAGCAAGGCCGTGGATTCGCTGCTCAACTACGAGACCGTCAAGTACTTCAACAATGAAGCCTTCGAGGCCGGCCGCTACGACGACAGCCTGGCGCGTCTGCACCAGGCGCGGCTCAAAAGCCAGTCCACCCTGAGCCTGCTCAACACCGGGCAACAACTGATCATCGCCATCAGTCTGGTGGGCATGCTGTGGCGTGCCACGCAGGGTGTGGTGGATGGCCACATGACGCTGGGCGATCTGGTCATGGTCAACGCCTTCATGATCCAGCTCTACATCCCGCTGAACTTCCTCGGCGTGATCTACCGTGAGATCAAGCAGAGCCTGACCGACCTGGACAAGATGTTCACCCTGCTGGAGAAAGAACGCGAGGTGGCCGACGCGCCGGATGCGCGGCCCTTGCAGGTCAGTCAGGCCGATGTGAAGTTCGAGGACGTGAGTTTCGCCTATGACCCCTCCGGTGGTCGGCCGATCCTGCATCACCTCAGTTTCGAGATCCCGGCCGGCAAGACGGTGGCCGTGGTTGGTCCCTCCGGCGCCGGCAAGTCCACGCTGGCGCGCCTGCTCTACCGTTTTTATGACGTGCAGCAAGGTCGCATCACCATCGGCGGGCAGGACATTCGCCAGGTGACGCAGTCCAGTGTGCGGCAGGCCATCGGCATCGTGCCGCAGGACACCGTGCTGTTCAACGACACGGTGGAATACAACATCGCCTACGGCCGTCCCGGCGCCAGCCGCGCCGAGGTGGAGGAGGCGGCCCGCGCGGCGCACATTCACGACTTCATCAGCGCCACCCCCAAGGGCTACGACACCATGGTGGGCGAGCGTGGCTTGAAGCTCTCGGGTGGTGAGAAGCAGCGCGTGGCGATTGCGCGCACCTTGCTCAAGAACCCGCCGATCCTGATCTTTGACGAAGCCACCTCGGCGCTGGATTCGGCCAACGAGCGCGCCATCCAGGCCGAACTGCAAAGCGTGGCCCACAACAAGACCACGCTGGTCATCGCACACCGGCTGTCCACGGTGGTGGATGCGCACGAGATCCTGGTGATGGAGGCCGGGCGCATCGTAGAGCGCGGCGCGCATGCCGAGCTGCTGGCGCGCGGGGGCACCTATGCGCGCATGTGGGCTTTGCAACAAAGTTCAGAGTGATTTTGAGCATTGGCGCTCGTGAAATAAGCGCGAAATGCTATTAAATATATAGCGAATGGTCGCGCAGATCTCCTGCGAAGCGCCGTGCATTGCCGTGGCGCCGGCTTCACTGTCGGCGCGATGTGAAGCAGTGACGTGGGGCTTGCATGCCCGCGATGATTTGCACCGCATAATTTGGCCATGGAAACCAAATGGCTGGAAGATTTCGTCAGTTTGGCGGAGACGCGCAGCTTCAGCCGTTCCGCGCAGTTACGCCATGTGACGCAGCCGGCGTTTTCCCGCCGCATCCAGGCGCTGGAAGCCTGGGCCGGCACCGATCTGGTGGACCGCAGCTCTTACCCGACGCGCCTGACGCCCGCCGGTGAAACGCTGTACGGTCAGTCGCTCGAAATGCTGCATGCCCTGCAAAGCACGCGCGCCATGCTGCGCGGGCACACCTCGGCCGGGCAGGATGTGATCGAGTTCGCGGTACCGCATACCCTGGCCTTCACCTTTTTCCCGGCCTGGTTGTCGAGCCTGCGCGACAAGTTCGGACCCATCAAGAGCCGCCTGATTGCGCTCAATGTGCACGATGCCGTGGTGCGACTGGTCGAGGGCGGCTGCGATCTGCTGATCGCCTACCACCACCCCTCGCTACCGTTCCAGCTCGATGCCGATCGCTACGAGATGGTCAGCTTGGGCGAGGAGGTCATTGCCCCCTATTGCCGGCCCGATGCACACGGTTTGCCGCTGTTTCCGCTGCCGGGGCAGGCGAGCCAGCCTTTGCCTTACCTCGGCTATGCCCCCGGGGCGTACCTGGGGCTGGTGGTGGACTTCATGCTCAAGCAGGCGAGCACACCCATCCACCTGGACCGCGTGTACGAGACCGACATCGCCGAAGGGCTCAAGGCCATGGCGCTCGAAGGTCATGGCCTGGCTTTTCTGCCGCACAGTGCCGTGCGCAACGAACTGCAGGCCGGCAAGCTGGTCAGTGCGGCACCGGCCGGGCTGACGGGCATGCAGATCACCATGGATGTGCGGGCCTACCGCGAAAAGCCGGTCGCCCGTGAAGCCCACAAGGGCGCCCCGCACCGCGTAGCGGCCACACCCAAGCGCACCGCCCAGGCTTTGTGGGACTACCTGCAGGCGCAGTCGCTTGCAGGTCAGGGGGCTGGCGCAAGCCCGGCGGCTTAAGCGGTGATGGGCGCGGGGTTTATTTTTTCCGTGCAGCGATCGACTTTTCCGCCAGCGTGACCAGGTCGGCACCGATCTGGTTTTTCCACTTGTCATACACGGGGCGTGATGCCTTGATGAAGGTCTCGCGCTCTTGCGGGCTCAGGTGCGTGACGGTGACGCCCAGTGCCGAGATGTCCTTGAGCATGGGTTGACCGGCTTCGATCAGGCCTTTGCGTGCGATGGCAATCTCCTCCTTGCCGGCATCGATGGCTGCCTGACGCACGATTTCGCGGTCGGACGGGGTCCAGGCGTTCCAGATCTCCTTGTTGACCACGAACACCAGCGGATCGGCCATATAGCCCCACATGGTGATGTACTTCTGACCCACCGTGTGCATTTTCAGGCCGGTGAACAGGTACAGGGGGTTTTCCTGGCCGTCCACCGCGCCGCTGGCCAGGGCCGGCTGTGCATCGGCCCAGCTCATCTGGGTCGGGTTGGCTCCCAGCGTGGTGAAGAGGTCGGAGAACAGCGGCGAGCCGACCACACGGATCTTCAGGCCCTTGAGGTCTTGCGGCGAGTGGATGGCGCGCTTGGAGTTGGTGATTTCGCGGTAGCCGTTCTCGCCCCAGGCCAGCGGCACCACGCCAGCCTGATCCAGCACCTTGAAAATGCGTTGGCCGACCTCGCCTTGCGTCAGGGCATCGACCGCCGCATAGTCAGGCATCAGGAAGGGCAGCGAGAACAGGTTGAGCTGCTTGACCTGGGGTGACCAGTTGATGGTGGAGCCGACGGCCATGTCGATCACCCCTTGGCGCAGGGCACTGAACTCCCGTGTCTGGTCGCCCTGGATCAGGGACACCCCCGGATAGAGCTTGATGTTGATGCGACCCTGGGTACGTTCGCGCACCTTGTTGGCCCACAACTCGCCGCCTTTGCCCCAGGGCAGGCTGGGGGGCAGCACCAGCGACATGCGGTATTCCGACTTGTAGGTCTGGGCCGGCGCCAGTGCCGGCAGTGCCAGGGCCGCAGCTGCAGCGGTGAGGCCGAGGAAGGTGCGAAGTTTCATGGGTTTGTCTCCTGGTTGAAAAAGCAGAACTCAGTAACCCAGCGTGCGGGGCAGCCACAGCGCCAGTTCGGGGAAGGCAATCACGGCCACCATGACCAGGGCCATGGCCAACAGCAGCCAGCCGACCCAGCGCACGGTTTCTTCCATGCGCACATGGGCGATGCGGCACGACACCATGAGGTTGACCGCCAGGGGCGGCGTGAACTGGCCCAGCGCCACCTTGAGCGTGAGGATGACGCCGAACCAGACGGGGTCCCATTGGTAGTGCTGCATGATGGGCAGGAGCAGCGGCACGAAGATCAGGAAGATCGATACACCGTCGAGGAACATGCCCACCGTGATCAGCATGACGATCAGCAAGGCCAGGACGCCGTATTCGCCCAGCCCTGAATTCACGATGGCATGGGTGATCGGGTCGATCACGCCCAGCGTGGAGAGCGAATAGGCGAAGATGCCGGCCAGCGACACCACCAGCAGGATCACGGCCGACAGTTCACCCGATTCGCGCAGGATCACGAACAGGTCGCGCACCCGGATCGTGCGGTGGATCACCATGCCGACGAACAGGCCATAGAACACGGCCACCACCGCGGCTTCGGTCGGGGTGAACCAGCCCGCACGCATGCCGCCCAGGATGACCACCGGGGCTGCCAGGCCCCAGACGGCTTCACGCAGGCTCTTCCAGAAAGGGGGGCGTGGCAGGCTGGCCTCCAGGGCGCCCATCTTGTGCTTGCGTGCCATCCAGACGGTCGGCACGATCAGAGCCACGCCGGCCAGGATGCCCGGCACCATGCCGGCGGCAAACAGCGCTGGTACGGAGGCGCCTGGCACCAGCACCGAGTAGACGATGAAGGCGACCGAGGGCGGGATCAGGATGTCGGTGGCCGCGGCCGCCCCCACCACGCTGGCTGAGAAGGCCGCCGGGTAGCCGGCGCGTGCCATGGCCGCAATCATCACGCTGCCGACCGCGGCCGCATTGGCCGGGCCGGAGCCCGAGATGCCGCCCAGGAACATGGCCACGGCAATGGCGACCAGCGGCAGCATGCCGGGGCCGCGGCCGACGATGGCCACGGCAAAGTTCACCAGCCGAAGGGCCACGCCAGAGCGGTCGAAGATGGAGCCCACCAGCACGAACATGGGGATCGCCAGCAGGGGGTACTTGCCCAGGCCGGCGTAGAAGTTCTGCGGCACGGCCAGCAGGCCGAACCATTGCGCGTCGGTGTTGGCCGCGCCGATGGCTGCGGCACCGGCCAGCCCCAGGGCGGCGCCGATCGGCACGCCCAGCAGCATCATGGCAATGAAGAGGAGAAAGAGCAGGGCGACGATCATGCGGCATCCTGGTCGCGGCCGCGCCGGATGAACAGGCCAAGGGCGCGCAACATGATCGCGATCGACAGCACTGGCAGCCAGATCGAATACCACCATTGCGGCACGCCAATGCCGGGAGAGGTCTCGCCAAAACGGTAATCGTCCCAGACCAGGCGCATGCTGAGGACGCCAATCAGTCCAAACAGCAGCGCCACCATCAGGGCGCCAAAGCGTGCCAGTGCCCGCTGGCGCGACGCGGGGCCGCTGTCAGCGAAGTACTCGATGCGGATATGCCGGTTACGCGCCACGGCGGCCGAACCTGCCACCAACGACAGCACGATCATCAGGAAGACCGAGAACTCCTCGGTCCAGGCGAACGACTGGTTGGTGAAGTAGCGCACCAGGACATTGGCAAAGGTGATCAGGGCCAAGGCGCCCATGACGATGACGGTGAGCCAGTCCTCGATCTTTAGCGGGACCCGGGTTGCCTCGTCGCTTTCGCTCATTTCGGGCGGCAATCCGGCTTCGCTTTGCGGGCCGAAATCAGAAGGCAGTGACATGGGCGCTAGGGTTGTGATTTATTGTCCACCTATCTTAGCGGTGTATAGAATCAAATCCATCGCATTGGTTGACGCCACGTCGACACCACACAAGGAGATCCCCATGAAGAAGCAGGTATTGGCCTTTTCCATCGCCATCTTGGCGGCCAGTGGGGCATTCGCCCAGGCGAACAACACGCTGGCCAAGATCAAGGCTTCCGGCAGCGTCACCCTGGGGGTGCGTGAATCTTCGGGTCTGGGCTATACCCTGGGCAACGGCAAATATGTGGGCTTTCATACCGAGATGGGTGAGCGTGTCCTGGCCGACATCCAGAAGCAGCTCGGCCTGGCCAAGCTGGACATCAAGTACCAGCCGGTGACCTCGCAGAACCGCATCCCGCTGGTGACCAATGGCACGGTTGACCTGGAGTGCGGCTCCACCACCAACAACGCCGCGCGCCAGAAGGACGTGGCCTTCGCCGTGACCACGTATGTGGAAGAGGTGCGCATTGCCGTCAAGGCCAATTCGGGCATCCAGTCGATCAAGGACCTGAATGGCAAGAGCGTGGCCACCACCACCGGGACCACCTCGGTGCAGACCCTGCGCAAGCATGAGCGTGCGGGTGGTATCGACTTCAAGGAGGTGTACGGCAAGGACCATGCCGACAGTTTCCTGCTGCTTGAAACCGGCCGCGCCGACGCTTTCGTGATGGACGGTTCGATCCTCGCCGGCAACATTTCCAAGTCCAAGAATCCGGCCGATTTCAAGATCGTCGGCGAGGTGCTGTCGGTCGAGCCGATCGCCTGCATGCTGCGCAAGGACGACCCGGCTTTCAAGAAGGCGGTGGACGACAGCATCAAGCGCCAGATTGCCGACGGTTCGCTGGCCAAGCTGTACGACCGCTGGTTCATGCAGCCGATCCCACCGACCAACACCAAGGTGGGACTGCCGCTGTCAGAGGCCACCAAGGCCGCCTGGGCCAACCCCAACGACAAGCCCATGGAAGACTACGCCAAGAAGTAAGCGAGCGATTGCTGCCGAACCTTTTCGACCCGGTGGTTGAGAGGTTTGGTTGACGCAGGTGCATGGCGACCGGACCCTACCGAAAAGAAGGGGGTGACACATGAGCTGGGATTGGCAGGTGTTCTGTGAAGACACCATGGAGCGGGTGGCCGTGCAAGGCTGCTTTGGCAAGGGCGGCGACATCACCTACCTCGACTGGATGCTGTCGGCCTGGGGCTGGACCGTGTCGGTGTCGCTGCTGTCGCTGTTGCTGGCGTTGCTGCTGGGCGCCTTGATCGGGACGTTGCGCACGCTGCCAGATCGCCCCCTGGTCGTGAAACTCGGCACTGCCTGGGTCGAGTTGTTTCGCAACATTCCGTTGCTGGTGCAGATCTTCCTCTGGTACCACGTGGTGCCCAGCATGTTCCCGGCCATGAAGGCGGTGCCGGGGTTTGTGCTGGTGGTGCTGGCACTGGGGTTCTTCACTTCGGCACGGATTGCCGAGCAGGTACGTTCAGGCATTGAGACGTTGCCGCGCGGCCAACGCTATGCCGGCATGGCCATGGGGTTCACCACCTTCCAGACCTACCGCTATGTGCTGTTGCCCATGGCGTTTCGCATCATCGTGCCGCCGCTGACCAGCGAGGCCATGAATATTTTCAAGAACTCGTCGGTGGCGTTCGCGGTGTCGGTGGCCGAGCTGACCATGTTCGCCATGCAGGCGCAGGAGGAAACCTCGCGCGGCATCGAGGTCTATCTGGGCGTGACGACGCTGTACATCATCTCGGCGTTTGCCATCAACCGCATCATGGCCTTCATCGAGAAGCGCGCACGCGTGCCGGGCTTCATCGTTGCGGGCGGAGGGCATTGACGATGAACCTCCAGCTCGACTTCTCGTTCTACAACTGGGACCTGATCAGCAACTTCGTCCTCAAGGGGCTGTACTTCAGCCTGATGCTGACGCTGGTGGCCACGGTAGGTGGTGTGATCTTCGGTACCGTGCTGGCGCTGCTGCGTTTGTCGGGCAAGAAATGGCTTGACGTGCCCGCCACGATCTACGTCAACGGCATGCGCAGCATTCCGCTGGTGATGGTGATTCTGTGGTTTTTCCTGCTCATGCCGGCCATCATCGGTCGCCCGATTGGTGCCGAAGTGTCCGCGGTGGTCACCTTCGTCGCCTTCGAGGCGGCTTACTTCAGCGAAATCATGCGCGCCGGCATCCAGTCGATTCCGCGCGGTCAGGTCTTCGCCGGGCAGGCGCTGGGCATGACCTATGGCCAGAACATGAAGCTGGTGGTGTTGCCGCAGGCCTTGCGCAACATGCTGCCGGTATTGCTGACGCAGACCATCATCCTGTTCCAGGACACCTCGCTGGTCTATGCCATCGGGGCCTACGACATGCTCAAGGGCTTCGAGGTGGCCGGCAAGAACTTCGGTCGTCCGATAGAGGCCTACCTGGCGGCGGCGCTGGTGTACTTCGTCATGTGCTATGCGCTGTCCTGGGCGGTGAAGCGGCTGCATCAAAAGATTGCCATCATCCGGTGACGGCGGGAAGGAATTGTCATGATTGAACTGAAGAACGTCTCCAAGTGGTACGGCAGCTTTCAGGTGTTGACCGACTGTTCCGCCAGCATCCGCAAGGGCGAGGTGGTGGTGGTGTGCGGCCCGTCGGGTTCCGGCAAGTCGACGCTGATCAAGACCATCAATGCGCTGGAGCCTTTCCAGCAGGGCGAAATCTGGGTGGACGGCGTGCCGGTGCACGACCCGAAAACCAACCTGCCGAAGTTGCGCAGTCGGGTGGGCATGGTGTTCCAGCATTTCGAACTGTTTCCGCACCTGTCGGTGACGGAAAACCTCACGATCGCGCAGATCAAGGTGCTGGGGCGCAGCCCGGAAGAGGCGAAAACGCGCGGCCTGAAAATGCTCGACCGCGTCGGCCTGTCGGCGCACAAGGACAAGTTTCCGGGCCAGCTCTCGGGTGGCCAGCAGCAGCGCGTGGCCATTGCGCGCGCGCTGTCCATGGACCCGATCGTCATGCTGTTCGATGAGCCGACCTCGGCGCTCGACCCCGAGATGGTGGGCGAGGTGCTGGATGTGATGGTGGGGCTGGCGCAGGAGGGCATGACCATGATGTGCGTGACACACGAGATGGGTTTTGCGCGCAAGGTCAGCAACCGTGTCATCTTCATGGATGTGGGTGGCCGCATCTTGGAAGACTGCTCGCGTGAGGAGTTCTTCAACAACCCGGACGCGCGCCAGCCGCGGACCAAGGATTTTCTGAACAAGATCCTGGGGCATTGAGGGCGCCCCCCCTGAGCGGCTGCGCCGCTTCCCCCCAGGGGGACGCCGCCAGCAGACCGGCAGAGCCGGTTCTGCGGCGGCTCCCGTTTGGGGGCCCTTCGTCATGTCTGAGAAAATAGCGACATGACCCAGCAAATCACGATCACCCGCCCCGACGACTGGCACCTGCACGTGCGTGACGGTGAGCCACTGGCCACTGTGGTGCCGCACACGGCGGCCCAGTTCGGCCGCGCCATCATCATGCCCAACCTCAAGCCACCGGTGACCACCGCGCAGCAGGCGCTGGACTACAAGCGCCGCATTCTGGCTGCCGTGCCGGCCGGCGTGGCGTTTGAGCCGCTGATGACGCTGTACCTCACCGACAACCTGCCGCCGGACGAGATCAAGCGCGCCCGGGAGGCCGGCGTCGTGGCAGCCAAGCTCTACCCGGCGGGTGCTACCACCAACAGTGACGCCGGCGTGACCGACCTGCGCAAGACCTACAAGACGCTGGAAGCCATGCAGCGCGAGGGCCTGCTGCTGCTGGTGCACGGCGAAGTGACCTCGCCCGACATTGACCTGTTCGACCGTGAGGCGGTGTTCATCGAGCAGCAGCTCATGCCGCTGCGCCGCGATTTCCCCGAGTTGAAAATCGTGTTCGAGCACATCACGACCAAAGAAGCGGCGCAGTACGTGCAGGCCAGCGACCGCTTCACCGGTGCCACCATCACGGCACACCACCTGCTGTACAACCGCAACGCCATTTTCACCGGCGGCATCCGGCCGCACTACTACTGCCTGCCGGTGCTCAAGCGCGAGGTGCACCGCCAGGCCCTGGTGGCAGCGGCCACCAGCGGCAACCCGAAGTTCTTCCTCGGTACCGACAGCGCGCCGCACCCCGTGCACCTGAAGGAGCACGCCACCGGCTGCGCCGGCTGCTACACCGCGCATGCGGCGATCGAGATGTACGCGGAAGCCTTTGATGCGGCGGGTGCACTCGACAAGCTCGAAGGCTTTGCCAGTTTTCATGGCGCCGATTTCTACGGCCTGCCGCGCAACACGGGCACCATCACGCTGCGGCGCGAGTCGTGGACGCCGCCGGAGAGCTTCCCCTTCGGCCAGGCCGAGCTCAAACCGCTGCGTTCCGGCGAGTCGCTGCCGTGGCGCATGGTCTAGCGCGGATCGACTGGCAGGCACCCTGGCTGGCGCCGTACCGCGCGGCGGGGCAGCCGCTGGCGCAGCAGGTCATGGCCGGTGCTTCCTGTGCCGAGGCGCTCAACAGCTGCGCGGCCATGCCGGTGCGCTTCGTGCCGCAGGCGGCATTGCCGGGTGGCATGGCCTACGAGCAGTACATCTTCGAGCAGCGCGGTGTGCCGACGCGCGATGGCCTGCATGATTTCTTCAACGGGATCATCTGGCAGCATTTCCCTCTGGCCAAGCAGCGGCTTAACCAGCTGCAGGCGGCGCAGATCGCGGCCGATGGCGTGCAGGCGGTGCGCGGCCCGGTGCGCGATGCCATCACCGTATTCGACGAGAACGCCGCCCTGTTGCGCGCCCCCGATGCCGTGTGGGAGGCCTTGGTGGCCCGGGACTGGCGGCGCCTGTTTATCGAGCTGAGGCCGCTGTGGGCGCAGGCGTCGCTGCTGCTGTTCGGCCATGCCTTGCTGGAAAAACTGGTTTCTCCAAGAAAACCAATCACGGCCCACGTCTATCGTGCGCAGCCTGCTACTGATTCAATAGCGAATCTGGATGCCTGGCTGGCGCAGGATCTGACGGCAGACAAACTGGCGGGCAAGCCCTTCGTGCCGCTGCCGGTGCTGGGTGTGCCCGGCTGGTGGCCGGCCAATGACGACCCGGCTTTCTATGACGACGCGCAGGTGTTCCGCCCGCTGCGTGCCGTCGCGCATCCCGTATCATCCTGCGGCCGGTGAATCAAATGGCCACAGGTGATGGGGACTTTCCCCGTCTCCACCTTGATTTTCGTCGTTCCGCCCTTACCATTTGCGCCATCGGTCCGCGAGTGACGGGCTGTTGTTGAAGGAAAGCATGAAACGCATTGTTCTGTTTGTTCTGACCAACCTTGCGGTGGTGGTGGTGCTGGGCATCGTGGCCAGCCTGCTGGGTGTCAACCGCTACCTCACGGCCAATGGCCTGAACCTGGGGGCCTTGCTCGGTTATGCCTTGGTCATGGGTTTTGGCGGCGCCATCATTTCGCTGTTGATCAGCAAGCCGGTTGCCAAGTGGAGCGCCGGTGTGCGCGTGATCGAGCAGCCGCAGTCGCCCGACGAGGCCTGGATTGTCAACACCGTGCAGAAGTTCGCCGACAAGGCCGGCATCGGCATGCCCGAGGTCGGCATCTTCGAAGGCGAGCCCAATGCCTTTGCCACGGGCGCCTTCAAGAATTCGGCACTGGTGGCGGTGTCCACCGGCCTGCTGCAGGGCATGACACGCGAAGAGGTGGAGGCCGTCATTGGCCATGAGGTGGCCCACATCGCTAACGGCGACATGGTCACCATGACCCTGATCCAGGGTGTGATGAACACGTTTGTGGTGTTTCTCAGTCGCGTCATCGGTTATGCGGTGGACAGCTTCCTGCGCAAAGGTGATGACCGCGACAGCGGCCCCGGCATCGGCTATTTCGTGACGACCATCGTGCTCGACATCGTGCTGGGTTTCCTGGCCGCCATCATCGTGGCCTGGTTCTCGCGCCAGCGCGAGTTCCGCGCCGATGCCGGATCGGCGCAACTGCTGGGCCGCAAGCAGCCCATGATCAACGCGCTGGCCCGCCTGGGCGGCCTGCATGCAGGTGAGCTGCCCAAGAGCATGGCGGCGATGGGCATTGCCGGTGGGATCGGCCAGTTGTTCTCGACGCACCCACCGATCGAAGAGCGCATCGCGGCGCTGCAAAACGCCCAAGGCTGAACAGGGCCATCCTCTCCCATGCACCCCGGTCGGACGGATTTGTCCGACCGGGGTTTTTCTTGGGGCGTGGCGTCCTAGGGGAAAGCCACTTGCGCTCGTGGATGGGTCTCTCCACAATGGGGTGGACTGAAGCAGGCAAACAACTGTCCGGAGGCTGCGTTGCAAGACAAGAGCCCCATGTCCAAGACCCACCTCGGGTTCGCGCAGACGACTCCCGGCGTTCCGGCATGGCTGCGCCCCGTCTTCGCCAACGGGTTCATGGTGCGTCTGTTTTCGGGGTTGCTGCTGCTCAATCTGCTGGTGATCGCGCTGGCCGCCTGGGCGCTTTATGAGAGCCGTCTCAAATACGAGGAACGCGCGACCAGCGAAGTCCAGAACCTGGCCCTGCTGCTCGACCATGACATCGCCGCCTCCATCCGGGAGATCGATCTGTCCTTGCGGGCCACCATCATGGAGATCGAACGCGCCATCGCGGCAGACCGGCGTGATGATCAAGCCCTGAATTTTTTCATCGAACAGCAACTGTTCCAGCATCCTGACCTGGACGGCCTGCGCGTGGCGGACGAGCAGGGACGCATGACGCACGGGACCGGCGTACTGCCGGGCTCCAAGCTGGCGGTGGCGGATCGCGATTATTTTGTGCGTTTGCGCGATCAGCCGTACACCGGCTTGATGATCGGGCAGCCGGCGCTGGGGCGTATCAGCGGCAAGTGGGTCATCAACCTGGCCCGTGCCATCCGCACGCCAGAGGGCCTCTTTGCTGGCGTGGTGGTCGGCTCGATCCCGGTGGCGCGCTTCACCAGCGCCTTTGCCACGTTGACGCTGGGGCCGGGGGATTCGTTTACGTTGTTCAATAGCGAGATGCGCGTCGTGACCCGTCACCCGGAAGTGCCGGAGACGACCCTGGTGGGCATGAAGTTCGGCTCGCCGGCCCTGCAGAGCCTGGTGCGTTCTGAGGCTGTCGAAGGCAGTTACCAAGGTGTCTCGAGCATCGATGGTGTGCATCGGGTCTTCGCCTACCGGAAGGTACGCGGCGTGCCACTGCACATCGTGGCGGGGCTGTCTACAGCGGTGGCCTTGGCCGGCTGGCGCCAGGAGGCCACGAAGGCGATCGGGTTGGTCGGGGCTTTCGTGCTGGTCACGCTGCTGCTGTCGTGGTTCATCTGCCATGTCTGGCGCCAGCAGGCGCAGGCCGTGGCTGCCTTGCGGTCTGTCAACCTGACACTGGACGCTGAAAAGCATCTGAACCAGACCATCATCCAGAGTTCGCCGTTCGCCATTTACACGCGCAATCAGCAAGGCCTGGTGACGGCCTGGAACCTGGCCGCCGAGAAACTTTTTGGCTGGCGTGCCGAAGAAGTTGTTGGCAAGCCTCTGTTGAGCGTGCCGATCGGCAAGGAAGAGGAGACGCGGGAGTTGCGTGAGCGCGTCTTGCGTGGCGAGAGCATCATTCAGTTCGAGGTGCAGCGGCAAAAGCGCGACGGCACGGTGTTCGATCTGAGTACCACCATGGCGCCTCTGCGCGGCGCCTCGGGTGAGATCGACGGTTATCTGGCCATTGCCACCGATGTCACGGCACGCAAGCAGGCTGAACGGCAAATCGAATTTCTTGCCTACCGCGATGTCCTGACCGGTCTGCCCAACCGTCTGTTGCTGCACGACCGTTTCACGCAGGCCGTCGCTTATGCGGATCGTGCCAGTTTGCGCGTGGCATTGCTGTTCATCGATCTGGACAACTTCAAGACCATCAATGACTCGCTGGGGCACGCCGTGGGGGATGCCCTGCTCAAGGAGATCGCCTTGCGGCTGGGAGCCTGCGTGCGCGAGACAGACACCATCAGCCGGCAGGGCGGTGACGAGTTCCTCATCGTGTTGCCCGATCTGTCCGGCACCGAGGCCATCAGCCCCGTGCTGGCCAAGATCCGGGAGCAGTTGCACGTGCCCTTCGAGCTCGATGGTCATGAACTGACCACGTCGGCCTCCATCGGCATCGCCATCTACCCGAGCGACGGCCGGGATTTCGAGACCCTGCTGAAGAAGGCCGACACCGCCATGTACCAGGCCAAGGATGCCGGGCGCAACAGCTACCGTTTTTTCGACGAGCAGATGAACGTCAAGGCGGTCGAGCATCTCAGTTTCAAGACCGGTTTGCGTCGGGCTCTGGACCGTGGCGAATTCGAACTGCATTACCAGCCGCAGATCAACCTGACGACCGGTGCCGTGACCGGCGCCGAGGCCTTGCTGCGCTGGAACCATCCCGAACTGGGTCTGGTGTCGCCCGCCCGCTTTATTCCGGTAGCCGAAGACAGCGGCCTGATCGTGCCGATCGGCGAATGGGTGATTCAGGAGGCCTGTCGCCAAGGGGCGGCATGGAAGCAGACGGGGCTGCCGCCGTTGGTGATGGCGGTCAATCTGTCTGCCGTAGAGTTCAAGCGTGGCGATGTCGAGCACAAGGTGATGCGTGCGCTGCAGGATAGCGGGCTGGATCCGAACTGCCTCGAGTTGGAGTTGACCGAGTCAATCATGATCCACAACACCGAACAGGTGCTGGCCACGGTGCAGAGCCTCAAGCTGTTGGGGGTGAAGTTGTCGATCGATGACTTCGGCACCGGTTATTCCAGCCTGTCCTACCTGAAACGTTTTGATGTGGACAAGCTGAAGATCGATCAGTCTTTCATCCGCGACCTGGCGTCCGATCCGGACGATGCGGCCATCATCCGGGCCATCATCCAGATGGCGCGCAGCCTGAACCTGCGGACCCTGGCCGAAGGGGTGGAGAATGGCGATATGCTGGCGCGGTTGCGCGACTTTGAGTGCGACGAAGCCCAGGGCTATTTCTTTGCCCGGCCCATGCCGGCGCAGGACTTTGTCGAGTTCGTCGGGCGGTGGGCGGGCCGCCAGTTGTTGATGGAGGGGGATTGGGTCATATGAACAAGCTTCATTTACCTGTTTTACGGCTGCTGCCCTTGTGCCTGGCCGCACCGATGGCGTTGGCCCAAACCCCCCCCGCCTGCGAGCAGGCCTGGGTGGAGTACAACGAGTTCAAGGACCGCACGGTGATGGAAGCGTCCCAGTACCCTCTGACGGTGCAAGGTGCCGCGGTACGTGCTGCCTGCGGCACCGATGCGTTGCCGGCGCCGCCTTGGGCGGATACCCCGCCACCGCCGCAGGTGCGCAAGCGCAAGTCACCTCCGCCGCCCCCACCAACCCCGCCACGTGCTCCTTAGGCGGATGGCTGCAGGTCGAGTGCCAGTGCCTCGGCCACTTTGATGCCGTCCACCCCCGCCGACAGAATGCCGCCGGCGTAACCCGCGCCTTCGCCGGCCGGGTACAGGCCTCGCACATTCAGGCTCTGCAGGTCCTCGCCGCGCGGAATACGCAACGGTGACGAGGTGCGTGTCTCTACGCCGGTAAGCACGGCGTCTTTCATGTCAAAGCCCTTGATCTTCTTGCCGAAGGCCGGCAGCGCTTCGCGGATCGCTTCGATGGCATAGCCCGGCAAGGCGTTGGCCAGGTTGCCCAGGTGCACACCCGGCTTGTAGGAGGGCAGCACGCTGCCGAAATCGGTGGACGGCTGGTTGGCAATGAAGTCACCCACCAATTGGCCCGGCGCCTCGTAGGTGCCGCCGCCCAGCACATAGGCGTTGGCTTCCAGCTTGCGCTGCAGCACGATGCCGGCCAGCGGGTGTGGCTGGGGTGGCTGCTGGCGTGCCATGGCGGCAGCCTGCTGCGCGTAGCGGGCACCGTCCTCCGGGCCGAAGGCGGCTTGCCAGTCGGCTGCGTCGTCAAGACCGTTCGGGTAATCCACCGGCTCGATGCCGACCACGATGCCGGCATTGGCGTTGCGCTCGTTGCGCGAGTACTGACTCATGCCGTTGGTCACCACGCGGCCCGGCTCCGAGGTGGCGGCCACCACCGTGCCGCCCGGGCACATGCAGAAGCTGTAGACCGCGCGGCCGTTTTGCGCGTGGTGCACCAGTTTGTAGTCGGCGGCGCCCAGCAGCGGGTGGCCGGCGTGTTTGCCCCAGCGCGCCCGGTCGATCACGCTTTGCGGGTGCTCGATGCGAAAGCCCACCGAGAACGGTTTGGCCTGCATGGCCACGCCGCGGTCGAACAATGTGGCAAAGGTGTCGCGCGAGCTGTGGCCCAGTGCCATCACCACGTGCGAGGCCTTCAACTCATAGGGGGTGTTGGTGGTCAGGTCGAGCACGGTGAGACCGCGCAGTTGCTTGCCTTTTGGGGTGTCTTCAATCTGCACATCCGTCACGCGCTGCTGGAAGCGGATCTCGCCGCCCAGCGCAATGATCTGTTCGCGGATGCTCTCCACCACCTTCACCAGCTTGAAGGTGCCGATGTGCGGGTGCGCCTCCACCAGAATTTCTGCCGGCGCGCCAGCCTGCACGAACTCGTTCATCACCTTGCGGCCCAGGTGACGCGGGTCCTTGATCTGGCTGTAGAGCTTGCCGTCACTGAAGGTGCCGGCGCCGCCCTCGCCGAACTGCACGTTCGACTCCGGGTTCAGCACCTGTTTGCGCCACAGGCCCCAGGTGTCCTTGGTGCGCTGGCGGACCGTGGTGCCACGTTCGATGACGATCGGCTTGAAGCCCATCTGCGCCAGGATCAGTGCGGCAAAAATACCGCAGGGGCCGAAACCCACCACCACCGGGCGCTCCTTCAAGCCGGCCGATGCCTGTGTCACCGGGTGGTACACCAGGTCGGGCGAGGGGCCGATGTGGGGATGGTCGGCAAACTTGGCGAGCAGGTCGGCTTCGAGTGCCGGCGTCAGCGCCACATCGACGATGTAGACCTGCAGCAGGTCGGCCTTGCGCGCATCAAAGCTGCGCTTGTAGATGGTGAAGCGGCTGACCGCTTCGGGCGAAAGGCCCAAGGTCTGGGCGATGAGCGTGGGCAGCGCGTCGGCGGCATGCTCCAGCGGGAGTTTGAGTTCTGTGAGTCGGATCATGGCTTGTGTTGATCAAGCAGAAGAAGCCGGCAATGATACGCGCGGAGCGCAAGATCTCACGCCGGCAGGAAGCCCTCGACTGACAAATAACGCTCCCCGGTGTCGTAGTTGAAGCCCAGCACCGTGGCACCGGCCGGCAGTTCCGGCAGCTTCTGCGCGATCGCCGCCAGCGTGGCGCCGGAGGAGATGCCGACCAGCATGCCTTCTTCGCTAGCGCTGCGCCGGCCCATCTCGCGTGCGGCTTCGGCGTCCACCGTGATCACGCCGTCGAGCAGGCGGGTGTCGAGGTTCTTTGGCACGAAGCCGGCGCCGATGCCCTGGATCGGATGCGGCGCGGGCGCACCACCCGAGATCACCGGCGAGGCAGCGGGCTCCACCGCGAACACCTTGAGCTGCGGCCATTTGGCCTTGAGCACCTGGGCGCAGCCGGTGAGGTGGCCGCCGGTGCCGACGCCGGTGATGAGTACGTCAATGCCTTCGGGGAAGTCCTGGATGATTTCCTGCGCCGTGGTGCGGGCGTGCACCTCGACGTTGGCCGGGTTCTCGAACTGCTGTGGCATCCATGCGTTGGGCGTGCTGGCCACCAATTCCTCGGCACGGGCAATGGCGCCCTTCATGCCTTTTTCGCGCGGCGTCAGGTCGAAGCTGGCACCATAGGCCAGCATCAGGCGGCGGCGCTCGATGGACATGCTGTCGGGCATGACCAGCACCAGCTTGTAGCCCTTGACGGCCGCCACCATGGCCAGGCCGACGCCGGTGTTGCCGGAGGTCGGCTCGATGATGGTGCCGCCGGGCTTGAGCAGACCGCGGGCTTCGGCGTCTTCGATCATGGCCAGGCCGATGCGATCCTTGATGGAGCCGCCGGGGTTGCCGCGCTCGGACTTGATCCACACGTTGTGGCCGGGGCCGAACAGTCGGTTGATGCGCACATGCGGCGTGTTGCCAATGGTTTGCAGGATGTTGTCGGCTTTCATGGCGGGGCTCCTGGGGTGAGTTTGATGGGTTCAGTGCAGGAATTGTCGCCGCAGAGGATAATCCGTGCTGTGAAGCCCGCCAGACCGCCGCTGGTGCAATCTGGGAAACCAGGCACTGGAGGAACGTCCGGACTGCATAGGGCAGCGTAGCAGCTAACAGCTGTCCACCGCGAGGTGAGGATCAGAGCAACAGAGACGAGTCGCAACAGGGCAACCTGTTGCGGGTGAAACGGGCAATCTCTACGCGCAGCAATACCAAGTAGGCACACGTTGACGGGGCCCCCGGAGTGTGCGGGTAGGTAGCACCGAGCCGGTGGGGCGACCCCCGGCCCAGATTAATGGCGGTCACACCGAGGGCAACCTCGGCGCACAGAATCCGGCTTATCGGCGGACTTCACACTTATTCAGGACGCAGCGCCCGTGCGGCGCTGCGTTTCTCAGCGGCGGGTGCCCAGCACGCCGGCCAGCGCAAACACCGAATTCGGCACGGTCGATTTCGCCGGCGCGACCTTGCGCTGCGCGAAGATGCCGCGCTTGCTGGCCGGCCGCGCTTCCACTTGCACACCGCCCTTGGCACGCTGCTCCTCGCCGAGCTGGTGCAGTGTGATGGACTGCAGGTGTTCCATCATCTTGGTGTTCAGGCTGGTCCACAGTTCCTGTGTCAGCGCGCAGCCGGCTTCGCCGGCGCCGGAGGCGGTTTCCATCTGCAAGGCACGCGCGCCTTCCACCGCGATGATGATGTCGGCCACGCTGATGACCTGGGCTGCCCGTGCCAGCGTGTAGCCGCCGCCGGGGCCGCGTGTGCTTTCCACGAGGCCCTGCTGGCGCAGCTTGCTGAACATCTGTTCCAGGTAGGACAGCGAAATCTGCAGCCGCTCGCCGATGGAGCCCAGCGGTACCGGACCGGCCTGCTCGCGCAGGGCCAGGTCGATCATGGCGGCGACGGCAAAGCGGCTTTTGGTGCTTAAACGCATGGCAGATCCTTTCAGCAATCTTGAACGAACGGAAGGTCCGAACACCCCTACTGTAGACCTTCTGTGAATTCGCGTAAATTCGTATTTTTGGTTTAATTACTTCGTAAAAATCGAATAGATGGATTGGCCATGAATTTCAAGCATTTGCATTATTTCTGGGTCACAGCACGTGCAGGTGGTGTGATGCGCGCGGGTGAGCAGTTACATACGACGCCTCAGACGCTGTCGGGTCAGATCAAACTGTTGGAGGAACGGCTGGGTTGCCGGCTGTTCCGCAAGAGCGGCCGCCAACTGGAGCTGACCGACGATGGCCGGGTGGCGCTGGGTTATGCCGACGACATCTTCACCCTGGGCGCCGAATTGGAGTCGGCCCTGCGCCAGCCGCGCAGCGGGCCGCGCGTGCTGGACTTCCGCGTCGGGGTGGCCGACTCGGTGGCCAAGTCGGTGGCCTACCGGCTGCTGGAGCCGGCCATGAGCATGGACGAACCGGTGCGGCTGATCGGCAGCGAGGGCAAGTTCCCCGATCTGCTGGCGCAACTGGCGCTGCAGCGGCTCGACCTGGTGATTGCCGACGAACCGTTGACGCGCCGCATCAGCGTCAAGGCCTTCAACCATGCACTGGGGACGTCGCCCATGAGCTTCTTCTGTGCCCCGGCGCTGAAAAGCCAGTTGCAGGGCGAGTTCCCGCAGTGTCTGCACGGTGCGCCGATGCTGATCCAGGGCGCGGCCTCCTCGGTGCGCCAGCAGCTTGACGGCTGGTTGGCGCGGCATCAGATCCAGCCGCGTGTCGTGGGCGAGTTCGACGATGGCGCGCTGATGACGGCCTTCGGCCGCGAGGGGCGCGGTGTTTTCATGTCGCCCAGCGTGCTGGAGGCCGAGACGGTGGCGCACTATGGCGTGGAGGTCATCGGCCGCAGCGACGAACTGGTGGAGGAGTTCTTCGCCGTGTCGGTGGAGCGCCGCATCAAGCACCCGGCGGTGGCGGCCATCACACAGGCGGCGCGCGGCCGGCTGTTCAGCGCCTGAGCAAGGAAAAGAGAAGCGCCGGTCAGAACCGTTCGTACGGCATCAGGTAGCGCCAGTGCCCCTCGGGCAGGCCGGCCAGTGGCAGGCGCCCGATGCGGATGCGCTTGACGGCCAGGATCGTCAGGCCGGCCGCAGAGCACATGTGCGCAATCTGGCCAGGCCAATAACCCTTGAGGGCAAAACGCAGGCCGGTGACATCACCCGTCTGCCGGTTCACGCTGACCCGGGCGGGCGCCATGGCGCGGCCATCGACAACCGGGGCGCGGTTGAGTTGCTGCAGCGCTTCCGGCGAGACGGTGCCGCGCACGTCCACCATCACTTCGTGTTCCACCAGCGCCCCGTCCTCCACCAGCTTGCGTTTCACGCGCCAGTCTTGCGTGAAGACCAGCAGGCCGCTGGCTGCAGGCTCCAGCGGGGTGACGGCTTCCAGGCCGCGCAGGTGGCGTTGCAACTGGCGGATGCCGGAGCGATCGCTGCTGTCGCGCTGTTCCGGGCGCAGCAGGTCGATGGCGGCACGGGCCTGCCCGGCGGCTGCCGTGGCGATGAAGTCCGGCGGTTTGTGCAGCACCAGGGTGATGGGTGCCGGGGCCACAGCCGGCTGGCGCCGTGCAGCCGGGTCGAGCTCGACGGTCTGGTCCAGCACGCGGAACTGGGGCACTTCCACCACCGCGCCGTTCACGCGCACCCAGCCGCCTTCAATGTAGAGCTCGGCCTCGCGGCGCGAGCAGCCGGCCAGTTCGGCCACGCGCCGGGCCAGGCGCATGCCGGTGGATGAATCGGAGTGATCTGAAGAAGAGGGCATGGGGTCAATCGTTGCCGGGTGGCAGGGTGCGCAGGCGTTCTACATGGGCCAAGAGCGAGCGCTTGGCAACCGGCCAGATGCGCTCGGGCACATCGTCGTAAGCCAACGCCACCCATTCGTCCATGGTGCCTTCGGGCAGGGCCTGCATCACGCGCAGGATCTTGGCTTCGCGCTGCAGCCGGTGGGCACGCAATTGCGCAATAGCCTGCCGGGCCGCGCCCAGCACGTGGCCGTGCGCCGGCAGGATGAAGTCGATGTGGTGCTCGGCGCAGGCATCGTCCAGCAGCGCCAGCGAGTCGAGGTAGGCCGTCATGTCACCGTCCGGCGGGTCGATCACCGTGGTGCTGCCGTTGAGGATGTGGTCACCCGAGAACAGCAGGCCGTCTTCCACCAGCACCAGGCACAAGTGGTTGGCAGCATGGCCGGGGGTGTGGATCACCTGCAGGGTATGGGTGATTTCGGGCTCCAGCCCTTGTGAAATCAGCGTCAGCAGCTCCTGATGTTGTAGCGCCCGGTCGGGTGTGAAGTGGCTGGCGGCGCGCGCGGTGGGTGCCGAGGGCAGGCCCAGCACCGGCGGCACGCCGTGGCCTTGGCCGGCGTTCAGGCACAGCGCCTGCAGCGGGCGTGCCCCGGGCGAGTGGTCGGCATGCGAGTGGGTGCAGACGATCAGGCGGATGTCGCCGCCGGCGGCGCGCCACAGGCGTTCCAGATGCTCGGGGTCGTTCGGGCCCGGGTCGATCACGATGTAGCCGGTGCGCGGGTCGCCCACCAGGTAGCTGTTGGTGCCGGGGCCGGTCATCACGCCGGGGTTGGGCGCGGTCAGGCGCTGCACGTTCTTCAGCAACGGCACCGGTTGTTCGTTCTGCCAGTCGAGGGGGTGCAGCATCTGGCCGTCAGGGCAGACCAGGGCCAGCTCGCCATAAGGCGGGTCGCTTTCCATGTAGCGCGCTTCGCGCCCCACCAGCAGGCCGGCGCGCGGGCAACTGGTCCACAGCGGTTCTTCGGTGGCGGCGCAGGCCTGCAGCACGGTCGCCACGTCCGGGAAGTGCAGCAGCCGCTCCAGCGTACGCACGGTGGGAAAGATCATGAAGAAGCTGCCTTCGCGGTGGCGTGCCAGCGCATCGGCCGGACGCACCCACACCGGGTCGAACTGCTCGCGCTCGTCGGCCACCGGGGTCTGGTTATGCGGCATGCGCGCCACCAGAAAGGGTACGTCGAAGCGGCGCGGCAGGTCGCGGTCGGTGATCCAGCGCGCCAGCACGAAGACTTCGTCGGCGGCCAGCGTCAGGCCCTGTGCCTGGCATTGCGGTAGCAGCGCGGCGTGGCGGTCGAGCCGGGCCAGGTCGTTGGCATCGGCGGCTGTGCCGTCAGCGCGGCGCGCCAGCAGGATGCCGAGTTCCTCGAAGCTTTCGCGGATGGCGGCAATCGCCTGCGTCAGGTGCTCGTCGCTCTGACCGGGGCGGCGCTGCGCCAGCGCATGGCCTTGGGCGTCGGCGGCATCGATGCCACCGCCGGGAAAGACATAGGCGCCGGGGGCGAAGCTGGCACTGAGCGAGCGGCGCGTCATCAGCACTTCTACCCCCTGTGGCCCGTCACGCAGCAGGAGCACGGTGGCGGCATGCCAAAGGGGGGCGGGTTCACGCTGGGCGTGCAGGAGCTGGTTCAGGCGTGGCATGGACTGCATTGTGCCGTCTAGGCGGTCCCTAGGCGTAAACCCGATTGGTAATTTCCGCAACCCACAGCGGGGCCGGCGCGCTTGATACTTGGGTCTCACACGATCCGAGGAGACAAGAGATGCCTTTGAACCGACACGCCTTGCGCACGCTGTGCGTTCTTGCCGCCGCCACCGCGCTGGCTGTGCCGTTGAGCGCCCTGGCCCAGGCTTGGCCGAGCAAGCAGCCGATCAAGCTGGTGGCAGTGTTCCCGCCCGGTGGCTCGGTAGACCAGGTGGCGCGCCTGCTGGCACCGACCTTGTCGCAGCAACTGGGTCAGAACGTGATCGTGGAAAACAAGGGCGGCGCCTCCGGCTCGATCGGTGCGGCGGCGGTGGCCGCAGCGCCGGGGGACGGCTATACCTTCGCTGCCGTGTTCGACACCCACGGCGTCAACCCGCGTCTGATTCCCAACCTGCCGTTTGACTCGAAGAAGGACCTGGTGCCCGTGATCCTGATCGGCACCTCGCCGATGGTGCTGGCGACCTATGCGGCCTCCGAGTTCAAGACCTTTGCCGACGTGGTGGCGGCCGCCAAGTCGGCCAAGGGCGCCAGTTTCGGTTCCATCGGCTCGGGCAGCCTGGGGCACCTGGCCATGGCGTTGCTGGGCAAGAGCGCAGGCCTGAACTTCACTCACATTCCCTACAAGGGCGGCGGCCCGCTGATGACCGATGCCGTGGCCGGCCACGTGCCGCTGTCCATCGGCTCGGTGTTTGTGACCAAGCCGCACATCGACAGCAAGCGCCTGCGGCCACTGGCGGTGACGACCTCCAAGCGCGCAGCCGATCTGCCGGACGTGCCAACGGTTGCCGAGAGCGGCTTTGCCGGTTTCGAGGCGCCAGCCTGGTGGGCCATCTTGGCGCCGGCCAAGACCTCACCCGAGATCGTCAAGCGCATGAACGAGGAAATCAACAAGGCCTTGAAGAACCCCGATGTGGCCAAGCGGCTCGACGCCCAGGGCATCGACGTGGCCGGCGGCACGCCCGAGGCCGCGCGCGTTTTCATCGAGCGCCAGATGGACATCTGGGCCAAGGTGGTGAAGGACAACAACATCAAGTCTGATTGAGGTGGCACTCACGGTGAGGTGGCCCCCACGGTCGCTCACTGACGTGTAGCTCCCTGCCCCCCCGAGGGGGCTGCGTTTCGCCTTGGGGCGGCCCGGCGGCGAAACGGCTCGTTGAAGAGGGGCGCATGGGCGAGGAACGCCGTGGAACCGGCTCCGCCGGGCCACTGGCGTTGCCCCCTGCAAGGGGGGGCGTAGCGACACGCAGTGCGCGCAGCCTGGGGGTGTGCGTCAAGCTTCTGGCGTGATACCCAGCGCCACCAGAAAACGCGCCACCATGTTGTAGGTGGCGATGGCGCTGGTCAGCTCCACAATCTGTGTCTCATCAAAATGTCCGCGCAAGGCATCGAAGACTTCATCGCTGACTTTCACGTCCAGCGTCATCTGCGCGGCGTAGCGAATCACCAGTTGGTCCACCTCCCCCAGCGACGGGTCAGCCGGGATGCCGCGCGGATTGGCTTGGACGAAAGTGTTGAGTGCGTCGAGCTGGGCCTGGGTGCCGCCGGCCGCCAGGAAGTCCGGTGCGTGGTGGTGGTACTCGTAGTGCGCGCCGGTGAGCAGCGCCACGGTACAGATGCCCAGTTCACGCAGTTTGCGGCTGGTCGGCAATTCGGTGCGCACGGCCTTGAGGTAGGTGTTCCAGCCATGCGCCAGTGGCTCGCTCCACAGCAGGGCTTTGTCAAGGTTGAGCAGGGTGCCGCCACGGCGCGCCAGGATGGCGTCCACCAGGTCTTGCGGTTGGGCTTTGCGTTCGGGGGTCCAGTCGGGCAGTCGCATGGGGCTTGTCTCTGAATAGGGTTGAAGTAACAGGCTGTCAGCCCTCAAGGATAAGGGGAGAAATGAGCGGATAATTTGTCGTCATGCGAATCCGCTTTACCAAGATGCAGGGAGCCGGCAACGATTTCGTGGTGCTGGACGAGACGCGCGGGCGGCTGGGCCTGAGCACGGCCCAGTACCGCTGGCTGGCCGACCGTCACTTCGGGGTCGGTGCCGACCAGATCCTGACCGTACGGCCGGCACCCACGCCCGACGTTGACTTTGAATACGTGATCCACAACGCCGACGGCGCCGAGGTCGAGCAGTGCGGCAACGGCGCGCGCTGCTTTGCGCGTTTTGTGCACGACCAGGGGCTCAGCCCCAAGGACACACTCCGGGTGCAGACCCTGGGCGGCGTGATCGAGCCGCGCCTGACGGCCGACGGCCGCGTGACGGTGGACATGGGCGCGCCGGTGTTCGATCTGCCGCGCATCCCCTTCGACGCGACCGGCCTGACACCCGAGCCCAGTGGTTCATGGCAAAAATGGCCGTTGGACCTTGCTGCCAATGCGCAGACAGCTACTGTTTTTGTAGCGGCCGTGTCGATGGGTAACCCCCATGCGGTGCAGGTGGTGGACGATGTGGAGCACGCGCCGGTACTGACGCAGGGCCTGCTGATTGAACACCACCCGCGTTTCCCGCGCCGCGTCAACGCCGGCTTCATGCAGGTGGTGGACCGGACGCACATCAAGCTGCGCGTGTGGGAGCGCGGTGCCGGCGAGACGCTGGCCTGCGGCACCGGTGCCTGCGCTGCGGTGGTGGCGGGCATCCGCCTCGGGCTGCTGGACGCGCGCGTCGATGTGCAGACCCGCGGCGGCGTGTTGACGATTGAGTGGGCCGGTGTCAGCCATAACGGCGCTGCACCGGTGATGATGACGGGACCGGCCACCACGGTTTTCCAGGGCGAAATAGAACTACCTGAACTGACATGAGCAACCAACATCTGAACCCCGTGACTGAGGACGATATTGCCCACTACCTGGGCAACAACCCCGAGTTTTTCGAGCGCCACGCCGAGCTGCTGGCCGCCGTGCACCTGACCAGCCCGCACAGCCACCGCGCGGTGAGCTTGCAGGAGCGACAGGCCGAAATGCTGCGCGACAAGATCCGCATGCTCGAAGGCCGCATCATGGACATGATCCGCCACGGCAATGACAACCTGGCGCTGCTGGACAAGCTGCTGGTCTGGGCGCGCGACCTGTTCCTGACGCTGGACTTCACCAACCTGCCCGCCACCATTGCCAGCTCGATCCAGACGCAGTTCTCGGTGCCGCAGGTCGCGATCCGGGTCTGGGACGTGGCGCCGGAATTCGCCAGTGCCGCTTTCGCGCAGAGCGTCAGCGAAGACGCCAAGGTGTTTGCCTCCTCGCTGCGCGAGCCCTTCTGCGGCGTCAACTCCGGTTTCGAGGCCGCTGGCTGGCTGGAAGAGCCGACGCAGGCGGCTTCGCTGGCGCTGCTGCCCCTGCGTGCGGCGGCCTCCGGCAACACGACGCCGGCCTTCGGCATGCTGGTGCTGGCCTCGCCGGATGCCCAGCGTTTTGTCAGCACCATGGGCACCGACTTCCTGGAGCGCATTGCCGAACTGGCCAGCGCGGCGCTCTCGCCGCTGAGGTAAAGCCGTGGCATCGGATGCGGTCCAGGCTGGCAGCGACGAAGAACTCGTCGAGCGCTACCTGGAACATGTCCGGGTTGAAAAACGGCTGGCGCAACGCACGGTCGAGCTCTATGCGCTCGACCTGCAAAAACTCAAAGACTTCGCGGCCCAGGTGCCGGTGGCGCTGACGCGCGTGCAGAACACCCACATCCGCCGCTGGGTGGCGCAGATGCACAGCGGTGGCCGCAGCGGCCGCGGTATTGCGCTCATCCTCTCGGGCTGGCGCGGCTTCTATGCCTGGCTGGGGCGTGAGGAGCAGGTGGCCAGCAACCCGGTGCAGGACGTGCGCTCACCGAAAGCAGCCAAACCGTTGCCGAAAGCGCTCAGCGTCGATGATGCGGTGCAGTTGGCCTCGTTTCGCAATGAAGAGAGCGATCCCTGGCTGGAAGCGCGCGACGCCGCCATGGTGGAGCTGCTCTACAGCAGCGGCTTGCGTGTGGCCGAGTTGACCGGGCTTGACGTGGTGGCCAGCGCAGCGGCACGCGGCTGGATCGATCTGCCATCGGCAGAGGCCCATGTGCTGGGCAAGGGCAGCAAGCGCCGCAGTGTGCCGGTGGGGCGCGAGGCGCTGACCGCGCTCTCCAGGTGGTTGACCTTGCGTGCCCAACTGGGCGCGCCAGCAGACCAGCACGCGCTCTTCATTGGCCGCAATGGCACGCGCCTGACGGCGCAGTCGATCTGGCAGCGCCTCAAACGCCGCAGCCAGCAAGCCGGGCTGGCCATGCCGGTGCACCCGCACATGCTGCGCCACAGCTTTGCCAGCCATGTGCTGCAGTCCAGCAGCGACTTGCGCGCGGTGCAGGAGTTGCTGGGCCACGCCAACATCAGCACCACGCAGGTCTACACCCGGCTCGATTTCCAGCATCTGGCCAAGGCCTACGATGCTGCGCATCCGCGTGCGCACAGCAAGCGCCCACCCAAGGCTTAGCGATTCAACGGTGCTGGTCTCTGCTCAACGGGACCAGCTTGAGCCCGTCATCCTTTCCCTTGCTTAGAACGACTCCCAGTCGTCAGTGGGTTCTGCCGACTTGACGCTGGCAGGCTTGCTGGCCGGAGGCAGGGCGGTCTTGGTTGCCGGTTTGGCAAGTGTCTTGGGGGCAGCTGCCTTGTTGGCCGATGGTGGTATTGGCCGGTTGATGGTTTTCATCGGGGCAGTCTGTGCCTGCCCCTGCCCTTGGGCCAGCTTGAACACCGCCACGGTCTGTACCAGGTCCTGCGCCTGCGACTTCAGGCTGCTTGCTGCCGCGGCCATCTCTTCCACCAGCGCCGCGTTCTGTTGCGTGACCTGGTCCATCTGCGTCACGGCCTCTCCCACCTGCGCCACGCCCTGGCTCTGTTCGGTACTCGCAGCACTGATCTCGCCCATGATGTCGGTCACGCGGCGGATCGATGCCACTACTTCGCTCATGGTGCTGCCGGCCTGATCGACCAAGGCCGTGCCTTGTTCGACGCGCTCCACGCTGTCGGTGATGAGCGTCTTGATTTCCTTGGCAGCTTCGGCAGAACGGCTGGCCAGGGAACGTACTTCACCGGCCACCACGGCAAAACCGCGGCCCTGTTCGCCAGCTCTCGCCGCTTCCACCGCCGCATTCAAGGCCAGGATGTTGGTTTGAAAAGCGATGCCGTCGATCACGCTGATGATGTCGTTGATCTTGCGGCTCGACTCGTTGATTCCCTTCATGGTGTCCACCACCTGGGCTACGACTTCACCGCCTTGCACAGCCACGGTGGAGGCGCTTTGGGCCAGTTGATTCGCTTGTTTGGCGTTGTCGGCGTTCTGCTTGACGGTGGAGCTGAGCTCCTCCATCGAAGCGGCGGTTTCTTCCAGCGCGCTGGCCTGGCTTTCGGTGCGCGCAGAGAGGTCATGGTTGCCTTCGGCAATCTCGCTCGACGCGGTGGCTACGCTTTCGGAACCCTGTCGCACGGTGGAGACCACCTTGATCAAGCTGCCTTGCATATTGCGCATGGCGCCCAGCAATTGACCGGTTTCGTCCGTGGTGTCGATCACAATGGTGGATGACAAGTCACCGTCGGCAATGGTCTGGGCCACCTCGATTGCGTAGCTCACAGGTACGGTGATGGAACGGGTAATCCAGAAAGCGGCCGCGATACCGAGAAGAACACCGAACCCGGCGATGGCCAGTGACAAGGTCAGGGCTGCTTTGTATGCCGCTTCGGACCGGACACTCATCTCGTTGTTGAGGTTGTTCTCGAAATCGATCAGTTCCTGAACCACCTCCAAGCGGGTTTGTTGTGCCGGCAATGCCTCTTTCGTCAGGGCCAAAATCGCTTCATCCTTTTTGTTTTCCAGGCTCAAGGTCGAGACTTTCTTGTTCAGCGGCTGGATGACCTGCCGCATCTCCCGAATCTTGGCCAGCAGCGATTTCTCCTTGGCGGTGGTGCCTTCAATGGTGTCAAACATCTGCCCCAGTTTCTTGTCGGCTTCGTCATAGCTGGCGCGAGCCTTGTCCAGACGCTCGGTTGCTTTTTTGAGCGCTTCTGCATCGGTCAGCAGCAGTTGATCGCGCATCATCATGCTGATCGTGTTGGCATGCACACGCATGTCTGTAGCCAGACGAGCTTCCTCGTTGTTGACCTTGACGATCTCGTCAAGTCGCCCTTGGACTTCGGCCATGCGTTTGATGCCCATACCGGACACCAGGATCAGCAGCAGCAAGACAAAGCCAAAACCCAACCCAAGCCGAGTTCCGATCTTCAAGTTTTTGATAGTGTTCATTTCAGTTTCCTCGATTCAATCCCATGCGTTGTGCGCGTTTGGTGGTTTGGTGGTATCACTGCAAGGACTGGCTCACCAAGCCCATGTCTTCGCTGCGCATGAGCTTCTCGATGTCGAGCAGGATCAGCAGGCGGTCGTCCAGCGAGCCGATGGCTAGCAGGTGGTCGCTGGCAATGGACGAAGACAACTCCGGCACCGGGCGCAATTGCTCGGGCGCCAGCGTGATCACATCCGACACGCCGTCGACCACCATGCCGATGACCTGGCTGCCGATGTTGAGCACGATCACCACCGTGAAGCCGTCATACTTGACTTCTTCCAGGTTGAACTTCATGCGCATGTCCACGATGGGCACGATCACGCCACGCAGGTTGACCACGCCTTTGATGTAGGCTGGTGCATTGGCCATGCGGGTTGGCTCTTCGTAGGAGCGGATTTCCTGCACGCGCAGGATGTCAATGCCGTATTCCTCATGGCCCAGCTTGAAGGCCAGGAACTCACGGATGTGGGTGATGACACCACCGCCCGCATGCATGGCGGCTTGGTTGAGGCTGGATGTTTGCAGAGACATGACGCGCGATCTTTCAGCTTTGTTCGAATCGATAACCTGTCAATTATTATCAAAATTATCAAATAAACAAAATGATTGACCCTGCCGTCGAGTCAACATTTTTATCAAATTTTGAAATTAATCAAGCCGACGGCCTGATCAATTGATGGCGGCTTTTGCTTTTTGAGTGTGCGCTCACTGGTTGTAATTCTTTTGCCTGTTGGAAAAATTGAATTACAAAAAAGAAAAGACCCCGGGAATGAGCCGGGGCCTGAAACGAGGGAAGGCGTAGAGGGTCAGCTGGCCTGGAGCTGGAACACGGCAACCGTGTTGACCAGATCTTCGGCCTGATTTTTCAGACTGGAGGCAGCCGCGGCAATCTCTTCCACCAGCGCGGCGTTCTGCTGCGTGGTCTGGTCCATCTGGGTCACCGCCTCGGCAATCTGGGCCACACCAGCGCTCTGCTCGGAGCTGGCAGAACTGATTTCGCCCATGATGTCGGTCACGCGGCGGATGCTGCTCACCACTTCGCTCATGGTGGTGCCCGCCTGGTCCACGAGGGCCGTACCCTGCTCGACCCGCTGCACGCTGTCGGTGATCAGGGTTTTGATTTCCTTCGCCGCTTCAGCCGAACGACCCGCCAGGCTGCGCACTTCGCTGGCGACCACGGCAAAACCACGGCCTTGTTCACCGGCCCGCGCGGCTTCGACCGCCGCATTCAGAGCCAGGATGTTGGTCTGGAAGGCAATGCCGTCGATCACGCTGATGATGTCGTTGATCTTGCGGCTCGAATCATTGATGCCCTTCATGGTGTCGACCACCTGGGCCACCACTTCACCGCCTTGAACGGCCACGGTACTGGCACTCTGCGCCAGCTGGTTGGCTTGTTTGGCGTTGTCGGCGTTCTGACGCACAGTGGAGCCGAGTTCTTCCATGGAGGCGGCCGTTTCTTCCAGCGCGCTGGCCTGGCTTTCGGTGCGGGCGCTGAGATTGAGGTCGCCCTGCGCGATTTCAGCGCTGGCGGTTGCTACGCTCTCGGCACCATTGCGTACACGCGCAACCACCTGTGCCAGCCCGGCTTGCATGTCACGCAAAGAGGCCAGCAACTGGCCCAGTTCGTCACGGCCGGTCACGGTGATGTGCGAACTGAGATCCCCCTGAGCCACTTTGCCGGCGACATCGGCGGCGTGGTTGACGCCGCGGGCAATGACGCGGCTAAGGGTGCGGGCGATGGACAAGCCGAGAATGATGGTGACCAGGAGGGCACCGAGATTGCCGTACATCACCTGGCTTTGCAATGATGCGTTTTGATCGCGGGCCAGGGCCGCGCCCTGCTGCGCCATCTGCGAGAGGGACTTGAGTTGCGCCATGGTGGCCTCGAAGGTCTGCAGTGCCGGCCCTTTGAGAATGTCCAGCGCTTCTTCATCGCGCCGCTGGCGGGCCAGCTGCACGATCTCGTTTTTCTGGGCCAGGTACTTTTTCCACTCCGCGGCAAAGGCGTCGAACAGTTTCTTGCCCTGGGCATCCTGGAGGAGCGCCGCGTAAGTCTGCATCTCTGTGGCAACGGTGGCTTGCAGCGTGTCCATGTCCTTTTCCAGGGCACGTCGCTCGTCTTCCCCAAAGGTCAGCACATGTTGGAACTGGGCGGCGCGCAGGCGGCTGGCCTGGGTGCTGAGGCTGCCGGTATGCAAAGTGCCGGGCAGCCACTGGTCGGCGATCTGGCTGGAGTTGTCATTGAGCTCGCCGACGCTGTAGACGGCATAGAAGGTCTGGGCCGCGGCAAGGCACAACACGAGGACGAATCCTCCCATCAGCTTGGTGCCGATTCTGATGTCCGTCAACTTCATGGTCTGTCTCCCTTGTTGGTATAGGTCGGATCAGGCCACTCTAGCGGAATGCACGCCGAACGGAACCCCGGAAAAGCCCGACAATTCAGGCCATGAAAACCCTACGACTCAGAGAAGGCAAGGAGCGCTCACTCCTGCGCCGTCACCCATGGATCTTCGAATCGGCCATTGCCAAGGGCGGAGCCGATGCCGGCGAGACGGTGCGGGTGGAGTCGGCCAAGGGGGAGTTTCTGGCGTGGGCTGCTTTCAGCCCGAGTTCCAAGATCCGGGCGCGGGCCTGGAGTTTTGATGAAAGCCAGCGCATTGACGCTACATTTTTAAGAGCGCTTGTCGCAAATTCCATCAGGGCTAGAGCCCGATTTGATGTGCAAAGCGACGGCGTTCGCCTGGTGCATGGCGAGGCCGACGGCCTGCCCGGCCTGATCGTGGACCGGTATGGCGACACGCTGGTGGCGCAGTTCCTCTCCTGCGGCGTCGAGCGCTGGAAGACGGTGCTGGTCGATGCCTTGCTGGCGGAAACCGGCCTGAGCCAACTTTATGAACGCTCGGACGCCAGCTCCCGTGGCTTGGAAGGGCTGCCCGAGGCCACCGGCTGGCTGCACGGCCAGGGCGCGACCGAACGGGTGCTGCGCGAGCACGACTGGCAGCTCGGCCTGGACATTGCCACGGGCCACAAGACCGGCTTCTACCTGGACCAGCGTGACAGCCGCAAGCGTTTTGCCGACTATGCCCGGCGGCTGCAGTTCCAGCGCGTGCTCAACTGCTACTGCTACACCGGGGGCTTCACGGTCGCCGCACTCGCTGGCGGCGCGGCACACGTCACGTCGATCGATTCTTCCGGCCCGGCCCTGGAGCGCGCCCGCGTCAACGTGGCGCTCAACGGCTTCGACGCCGCCCGGGCCGATTTCATGGATGCCGATGTGAATGCTAGCCTGCGCCAGTTTGCGCAGGAGGACCGCAGCTTCGATGCCATCGTGCTCGACCCGCCGAAGTTCGCCCCCACCGTGGCGCATGCCGAGCGCGCAGCACGCGCCTACAAGGACATCAACCGGCTGGCTTTCAAGCTGCTGGAGCCCGGCGGTGTGCTGTTCACCTATTCCTGCTCGGGCGGTATCAGCGCCGACCTGTTTCACAAGATCGTGGCCTCGGCCGGCACGGACGCCAATGTCGACGGCTATATCCACGAACGCATGGGCGGCGCCCCGGACCACCCGATGACCATCAACTTCCCGGAAGGCGAGTACCTCAAGGGGCTGGTGGTGATGCGTAAAAGCTGACGGGGCTGATTTTGAGTCGCAGCCCTTGCCAGTCATGCGCAAGGTGCTATTGACTTTGTAGCGTCCGTGGCTCGGCCCCGGCAACCTTGCGGGCCCCGGGTCTTGACAGGGCCGGTAAACTCCTCATCTATCGACCTTGATCGGGTCGCCTGCGTGCAAGTTGGCGGCCACTTCCTCTTTTCCTACCTGAGATCCAACCCATCATGGCCCTGATTCCCGCCACCATCCTGACCGGCTTCCTCGGCTCCGGCAAGACCACCCTGCTCAAGCGCGTGCTGCAGGAAGCGCACGGGCAGAAGATCGCCGTGATCGAAAACGAGTTCGGCGAGGAAAATATCGACAACGACATCCTGGTGTCCGACACGAACGAGCAGATCATCCAGATGAGCAACGGCTGCATCTGCTGCACCATCCGTGAAGACCTGCGCACCACGCTGCAGCTGCTGGCGGCCAAGAAGCGCAAGGGCCTGCTGGACTTCGAGCGCGTGGTGATCGAGACCACCGGCCTGGCCGACCCCGGCCCGGTGACGCAGACCTTCTTCATGGACGACGAGATCGCCGAGAGCTTTCTGCTGGATTCCGTCATCACGCTGGTGGACGCCAAGCACGCGGCCCAGCAGTTGAACGACCGGCAGGAAGCCCGCCGCCAGGTCGGCTTTGCCGACCAGCTCTTCATCAGCAAGGCGGACCTGGTGTCGGCCGAGGAACTGGCGGCTTTGCAGCACCGCCTGAAGCACATGAACCCGCGTGCGCCGCAGAAGGCGGTGCATTTCGGCGACGTGGCCCTGAACGAGGTGTTCGACCTGCGTGGTTTCAACCTGAACGCCAAGCTGGAGATCGACCCCGACTTCCTGAAGGAAGAGGAGCATGACCACGACCACAGCCAGTGCGGCCATGACCACGACCATGACCACGACCACGCGCATGGCGAACACTGCAACCACCCGTCGCATCAGCATGCGCATGGCCACCACCATCACCATGACGACGATGTGAAGAGCTTCGTCTTCCGCTCCGACCGGGCGCTGGATCCGGCCAAGCTGGAGGATTTTCTCGGCGCCATCATCAACATCTACGGCCCGCGCATGTTGCGCTACAAGGGTGTGCTCAATATGAAGGGCACCGACCGCAAGGTGATCTTCCAGGGCGTGCACCAGCTCATGGGCAGCGATCTGGGGCCGCAGTGGGCCGAGGGCGAGCCACGCACCAGCAAGATGGTGTTCATTGGTATCGACCTGCCGCGCGACATCTTTTTGCAGGGCCTGGAACAAAGCCTGGTTTGATTCGGCTTGACCGCCGGCCGACCGGCGCGGTCGACGGCCAATTCGCCGGACTGTCTCGGTTTCGCAACTACCCGCGTGGCAGATGTGAAAACCTGTACACTCGCGCGCCAGTAAAAAACTCTCAGTTCAGACTTTTGCCGGTCTGCATTGAGGGTATAACAGCAGGCACTGAGGTGCATGCGCAGGCCCACCCTGCGAGGAGACAATAAAAGTGAAAGCCAAACCAGGAAAGGTGACCGTGTCTTCCAAAGCCAAAACCGTGGCGGCCAAAACCAAACCGGCCAGCAAGGCCGCCGCCAAGCCGGCCGCAAAAGCCAAGCCTGTGGTCAAAGCCAAGCCTGTCGCGAAATCGGCGGCCAGCAAGACTGCTGTGAAGACTGCCAAACCTGGTGCCAAGAAACCTGTGGTCAAGCCGGTTGCCAAGGCCAAACCGGTGGCGAAAGCCAAGCCGGTGGTCAAGGTCGCCGCCAAGAAAGCGGCACCCAAGCCAGTGGCGAAGCCAAAAGTAGCGGCCAAACCCGTCGCCAAACCGGCCGTCAAGGCCGTTGCCAAGACCGCCAAGCCGGCTCCCAAAGCCGTCAAACCTGCAGCCAAGCTGACCAAGCCGACGGCTGCACCCGCGAAGGCCGTCAAGCCGGCTGCCAAGGCACCGGCCAAGCCCGCCGCATCAGCCAAGCCTGTGCCGGCCGCGGTGGTCAAGCCCAGCACGCCTATTGTGCCGGTGGCCGCCCCTGCTCCAGCGCCGGTGGCCAAGCGGGTGTCGTCCCGCCTGGCCCAGTTGACCGTTCCCTCCATGGCTCAGTCGGTGGCTTCCACCGCCGCCAAAGCCAGTTATACCCAGACCATGACACCCACCCTGATTGTTCCCCCCTTGCCCTCGGCCGTTAAAAAAGACCCCAAATTGGCCAACAACTGGAAGACCAAGCCGGCTGAAGAATTGACCGATGCCGAACTGTTGGCCATGCCCGAGAGCGAATACATGAACGACAAGCAGATGGCGGCCTTCCGCCTGCGCCTGTCCACGCTCAAGCAGGACATCCTGAACAGTGCCGGCGAGACCACCGAGCATCTGCGTGAAGACACCGTTGTTGTGCCTGACCCGGCTGACCGTGCCACGATTGAAGAAGAGCATGCGCTGGAGTTGCGTACGCGCGACCGCGAGCGCAAGCTGCTGAAGAAGATCGAGCAATCGATCGCCCGCATCGATGCCGGTGACTACGGCTATTGCGACGAGACCGGCGAACCCATCGGTGTCGGTCGTCTGCTGGCGCGTCCCACCGCCACGTTGTCGCTTGAGGCGCAGCAACGCCGCGAGCTCAAGCAGAAGATGTTCGGGGATTAAGCCCGGATGATTGGGTGATCCGGTTCCGCCCAGATTAGAGAGACATGGCCAAAGGCGATTCCTCCCCTGGTTTGCTGTCCAAGGTGGCGAGGTTCGTGCGCAATCCCACGCGGGATTGGTCCGAGCTTGACCAGCCGGATGAGCCTGAAGCTGACAGCGGCTTCAGCAAGGAAGCGCTGCGGCAGATGATCGAGCGCAAGCGACAGAACGATTTCGTGCGCAAGCGCGAATTCGACTACCTGCGCAAACTGCGCCGTCGCGAATCACTGGCCGGGCCTGGTCAGGCGGGCCGACCTTCATTTTTCCAGAGCAGTCTGCCGACCAACCCGGACGAGCGGGCCATGACGTTGCGCAAGATCGATGAGATCGAGGCCCAGATGTCGCGCCAGTGGTGGCAGGGCAAACAGGATGAAGGCGCCGCCCGTGCCGGCGGTTTCCCCATATCGCCCAACCCGATGCTGGGGCCTGACGCTGGCCCGACCCAGCCCATGGCATCGCAGGAGGAGGGCGGCGACAGCAAATTTGCCTCCACCCAGTCCTCGGCCTTGCGGACCGGCTCCAACTGGTTCGAAGTGCCCGAGGAATATGCGCTCACCCGCATGGACCCGGCGCAGGCCGGCTATGAACCATTGCAGCCTACGCTGAACCAGCCTTTTGCCACCACCCTGGGAGTCAATTTGGTGGGGCCCGGCTTTGCCAGTTCGCGCCAGTCGATGGCTGATGTGACGGACAACCTGAGCGACGCCGATCTGGAAGAGGCGGCCATCCGCTATGCCAATGGCGACGTTGCCGGCGCCGAGGCCACCTTGTTGGCCGCTTTGCAGGGCGAGACCCCGCCCCCTGAGTTGGCAGAGGCCTGGATGGCCGCCTTGTTCGATTTGTACCGGGCGACGGGGCAGCAAGCCCGCTTTGACAGCGTGGCGCTTGACATGGCCAACCGTTTTGGACGTTCGTCACCAGCCTGGTTCTCCATCCCCGATTCGCTCGGGCGCTCATCTGAGACGCAGGCTACCGAGCCCAGTCCTTTGCGGGCTGTGCATGAGCTGGTCTGGGCCAGCCCCGCCGAACTGAGGCCGGCCAGTGTGGCCCGGCTGCAGGAGGCAACGCAAAGCGGTGCCGGCCCCTTCCTGCTGGATTGGCAGGCACTGACGGCCATTGCCCCCGATGCGGTGGCAGGTTTGGCCGAGGTGTTTGTTCATTGGTGCCGCACACCGGTTCATCTGGTTTTTCGGGGGCATGACAATCTGGAGCGCGTGCTCAAGACGCTCACGCCGTCGGGTGAGCGCAGTGCCAGTCCCTTGGGTTGGCAGTTGCGCATGGATGCGCTGCGCATCCTGCGTCAGCAAGACGAATTCGAGTTGGTGGCCCTGGACTATTGCGTGACGTTCGAGGTCTCTCCCCCTTCCTGGCAGGACGCGCGCTGCGGCTGCGAGTTTGAGGGGGCGGCCACGCGCGCTGCAGGTGCCGCAGCGGAGCCGCTGGTCGAGGCGGCCGGCCCCGGTTCCGAGGAGGGGCCAGCGGGCGGCATGGAGCTGGTGGGTGAGATCGTGGGGGATGCCTCCGACAGGCTGGCCGGTTTTGAGGCCGGCATGGACGATGCCAAGCGACTCGTGATTTCCTGCGCCCGGCTCGTCCGGGTTGATTTCTCCGCGGCGGGCAGCATATTGAACTGGGTGGCAGCCCAGGATGTGCAGGGGCGGCGGGTTCATTTTCACGATGTCAATCGCATCGTGGCCGCCTTCTTCCGCGTCATCGGCATCAACGAGCACGCCCGGGTCGTGCCTCGCAGCACCTGAGCATTCGGGCCATTCCGGGCCGGGGTGCTGCTCCGGCATGGCTATCTTCGAGCTTTAGGAACAACAGCATGGAACAATTTCACGGCACCACCATTCTCAGCGTGCGACGCAAGACAGCGGATGGATTCGATGTGGCCATCGGCGGCGATGGTCAGGTGACTCTGGGCAATATCGTGGTCAAGGGGACGGCACGCAAGGTGCGCAAGCTCTACCACGGCAAGGTGTTGGCGGGTTTTGCCGGCGCCACCGCCGATGCCTTCACGCTGTTCGAGCGCTTCGAGGCCAAGCTGGAGAAGCACCAGGGCCATTTGCAGCGCGCGGCCATCGAGTTGACCAAGGACTGGCGCACCGACCGCGTGTTGCGCCGCCTGGAGGCGATGCTGGCTGTGGCCGATCGCGAGTGCTCCCTCATCATCACCGGCAATGGCGATGTGCTGGAGCCGGAAAACGGGGTGGTCGCCATCGGCTCCGGCGGCGCTTATGCGCAGGCCGCGGCCATCGCCCTGCTCGGCAATACCGAGCTGTCGGCGCAGGACATTGTCAAGCAGTCACTGTCGATTGCCGGCGAGCTGTGCATCTACACCAACATGAACCACACCATCGAAACCTTGAGCTGAGTTTCGATGAAGAAATGGCTTTGGGGCTTTTCAAATAAGCGTCAATAGCTATTAAAAATATAGCAAAACGGATTGCATCATGTCTTCCATGACCCCGCAGGAAATTGTCTCCGAACTTGATCGTCACATCGTCGGCCAGGCCCAGGCCAAGCGCGCCGTGGCCATTGCCTTGCGCAACCGCTGGCGTCGGCAGCAGGTCGATACCGGCCTGCGCGCCGAGATCACGCCCAAGAATATCTTGATGATTGGCCCCACCGGGGTCGGCAAGACCGAAATTGCACGCCGTCTGGCCAAGCTGGCGGATGCGCCTTTCATCAAGGTGGAGGCCACCAAGTTCACCGAGGTCGGTTATGTCGGCAAGGATGTCGACTCCATCATCCGCGATTTGGTTGAAGTGGCGGTGAAGCAGACGCGTGACGCAGAGATGCGCAAGGTGAAGGCGCGTGCCCAGGATGCGGCAGAAGAGCGCATTCTCGACATCCTGATTCCGCCGCCGCGCAATGAGTTCGGCGCTTCAGAGCCGCCTGCCGAGAGTGCGGCGCGCCAGACCTTTCGCAAGAAGCTGCGCGAAGGCCAGCTTGACGAACGCGAGATCGAACTCGACGTGGCCGAGCCGCGGCCCCAGCTTGAGATCATGGGGCCGGCCGGCATGGAGGACATGACCGAGCAGTTGCGCGGTCTGTTTGGCCAGATGGGGCAGACGAAGCGCAAGACGCGCAAGCTCAAGATTCCGGAGGCGCTCAAGCTGCTGGTCGACGAAGAGGCGGCCAAGCTGGTCAACGAGGACGAGATCAGGACCCAGGCACTGCACAGCGCCGAGCAGAACGGCATTGTCTTCATCGACGAGATCGACAAGGTCACCTCGCGCAGCGAGGGCAGCGGCGCTGAAGTCTCACGCCAGGGCGTGCAGCGCGACCTGCTGCCGCTGGTGGAAGGGACGACGGTATCGACCAAGTACGGCATGATCAAGACCGATCACATCCTGTTCATTGCCTCGGGCGCATTCCACCTGAGCAAGCCGAGCGATCTGATCCCCGAGTTGCAGGGGCGCTTTCCGATTCGTGTCGAACTGCAGTCTCTTTCTGTGCAGGACTTTGAAGCGATCCTGACGCAAACCCACGCCTCGCTGGTCAAGCAGTACCAGGCGTTGCTGGCGACGGAAGCTGTGACCTTGGTATTTGCACCCGAAGGCATCACACGGCTGGCGCATATTGCCCATGAAGTCAATGAGCGCACCGAAAACATCGGGGCGCGTCGTTTGGCTACGGTCATGGAGCGTCTGCTGGACGATGTCAGCTTCGACGCCGCCGCCCTGCGCGGGCAGACGGTGGCCATCGATGCCGCCTACGTGGATGCCCGACTGGACGACCTCAGCCGCAACGAGGATCTCTCCCGTTACATTTTGTGAGTGCTTTCTGCGGCACCTCTGTCCTTCAAGCATCACATTCATATCGTTTGCTAAGTGCTTAATTTAGAACAGTTTTTGTCTGCGAATTTTCTCTGGAAACCGTTCTAAGTCCTTGATTTCATTGAAATTTTTCTTGTAACCCCTCTTGCGACGAACTATTTTGCTGCTACAGTGCAAAAAAGTGGAATTAAGTGGTGAAAAGTGCCTTTGTGCTTTTCGCCATCTGGCTTTTCTGTTCAAGAGGGGTTTGCTGTCGTGTTTCAAGGTGCTTCGTCACTCAGTCTGGATGCCAAGGGCCGCCTGTCGGTGCCCACGCGGCATCGTGACGTCCTGAGTGCGACGGCCGCCGGACAGCTGACCATCACCAAGCATCCGCACGGCTGCCTCATGGTCTTCCCGCGCCCGGAATGGGAGAAGTTCCGTGAGCGCATTGCGGCCCTGCCGATGGCGGCCCAGTGGTGGAAGCGCATCTTCCTTGGCAACGCCATGGACGTGGAGATGGACGCCACCGGCCGGGTGCTGGTCTCGCCTGAATTGCGTGCCGCCGCAGGCATTGCCAAGGACGCCATCTTGCTGGGCATGGGCAACCACTTCGAACTCTGGGACAAGGCCACCTACGACGCGCAGGAGGCCCAGGCCATGCAGGGCGAGATGCCCGATGTCTTCAAGGACTTTTCCTTCTGAAGGTTGACGGTGGAAAACTCCGCATGGACACACACCACCGTCTTGTTGAACGAAGCCGTCGAAGCCTTATTCAACAAGCCGGCCGCGCAGGCGGACGGGCCGGACCCGGCCGATGGCACTTATGTCGACGCCACCTTTGGCCGCGGCGGGCACTCGCGCCTTATCCTGTCCAGGCTGTCGCCCCAAGGGCGGCTGATCGCCTTCGACAAGGACCCGATGGCCATTGCCGAAGCGCAGTGCATCACCGACCCGCGCTTTGCCATTCGCCACCAGGGTTTTCGTCATCTGGACGAATTGCCGCCGGCCAGCGCGACGGGCGTGCTCATGGATCTGGGGGTGAGTTCGCCGCAGATCGACAACCCCGAGCGGGGTTTCAGTTTTCGATTCGAAGGGCCGCTGGACATGCGCATGGACACCACGCGCGGCCAGAGTGTGGCGCAGTGGCTGGCGACAGCCGAAACCAAGCAGATCGCGGAGGTGATACGTGACTACGGTGAAGAACGGTTTGCTGGCCAAATTGCAAAGGCGATTGTTGCTCGCCGACAAGAGCGGGGCCCAATTTCAACCACCACTGAACTGGCCCAGCTCGTGGCTGACACGGTCAAAACCCGCGAGCCGGGCCAGAACCCTGCAACGCGCACATTTCAGGCTTTTCGGATTTTCATCAACGCCGAGCTTGAAGAGCTGCAATCGGCGTTAGAGGCGAGCCTGGATGTTTTGCAACCCGGAGGTCGGCTGGTGGTGATCAGTTTCCATTCGCTGGAAGATCGCATCGTCAAGCAATTCATCGCGCAGCATTCGCGCGAGGTGTTCGACCGCCGGGCGCCCTTTGCCGCGCCCAAGCCGATGAAACTCTTCGCGCTGGACCGGATCAAGCCGAGCGCCGCTGAAGTGGCGGGCAACCCGCGCGCGCGCAGCGCCATCATGCGCGTGGCTGTGAGGACGGCCGTATGACACGGCTGAACATCGTTCTGCTGCTGGCTGTGCTGGCCAGTGCCTTGTACCTGGTGAATGTGCAGTACGAGTCGCGTCGCCTCTACACGGAGATCGACCGCGCCAAGCTGGATGCGCGCCGGATCGAGACCGAGCGTGAGCAGCTGCAGATCGACAAGCGGGGCCAGGCCACGCCGTTGCGGGTGGACAAGCTGGCGCGTGAGCAGCTGCACATGCGCGTCACGACGCCGGCCATCACGCACTACGTGACCTATACGGCCGGGCCGGGCGCGGCGACGGAGCCGGCAGAGGTCGCCGGCAAACAACCGCAAGCCAAGGGGCGCGTGCAATGAGCCGCAGCATCCTCTACACATCCAGCCCGCTCCTGGCGAGCCGCACGCCGGTGTGGCGCAGCAAGTTCATCGTGGCGGCGCTGGCGCTGGGTTTTGGCGGGCTGGCGGCGCGTGCCGCCTATGTGCAGGTGGTGGGGAACGATTTTTTCCAGCGCCAGGGCGAGGTGCGCTTTGCACGCACGCTGGAACTGCCGGCCCATCGCGGCCGCATCATGGATCGCAACGGCTTGTTGCTTGCCTCCAATGTGGTGGCGCCCAGTATCTGGGCGATCCCCGAGGATGTGGAGAGCGATGACGCCGAAGTCAAGGCCAAGTTGCGCCAGTTGGCGCAGCTGCTCGGGGTGCCGCTTGCCGAACTGAACAAGAAGCTGGATGACGAAGACAAGACCTTCGTCTGGCTCAAGCGCCAAGTGGACGAACCGGTGGCGCAGCAGATTGCGGCCCTGAACATCAAGGGCATCTACCAGCGCAAGGAATACAAGCGCAAATACCCCGAGGGCGAGGCGGCGGCGCACGTGGTCGGCTTTGCCAACGTCGAAAACCACGGCCAGGAAGGTGTTGAACTGGCCTTCGACAAGTCGCTGGCCGGCCGGGCCGGCTCGCGTCGTGTCATCAAGGACCGGCTCGGCCGGGTGGTGGAGGATGTGGGCGAGCAGGTGCCGCCGGTGGACGGCAAGGACATCCAGCTCTCGATTGACAGCAAGGTGCAGTTCTTCGCCTATCAGAAGCTCAAGTCCGCCGTGCTGGAGAACAAGGCCAAGGCTGGCAGCGTGGTGGTGCTGGACTCTCTGACCGGCGAGGTGCTGGCGCTGGCCAACTACCCGAGTTATGTGCCGGACAAGCGCCAGAACCTGACCGGCGCCCAGCTGCGCAATATTGCCCTGACCGACGTGTTCGAGCCGGGATCGACCATGAAGCCGTTCACCGTCGGTCTGGCGCTCGAGACCGGGCGCGTCAAACCGAGTACCCAGATCCAGACCGCGCCAGGCAAGATCCAGATCACGGGCTCGACGATTTCCGATTCTCATCCGCATGGTGTGCTGACGGTGGAGGAGGTGATCCAGAAATCGAGCAACGTGGGGACGGTCAAGATGGCCATGCAGATGCAGCCGCGCGAGATGTGGGAGATCTTCTCTGCTGCCGGCTTCGGGCAAAAACCGCAGCTCAGTTTCCCGGGCGTGGCCTCGGGCCGGTTACGGCCCTACAAGACCTGGCGGCCGGTCGAGCAGGCCACCATGTCCTACGGCTACGGCTTGTCGGCCTCCCTGTTCCAGATGGCGCGCTCCTACACGGTGTTCGCGCACGATGGCCAGATCATCCCTGCCACCATCCTCAAAAGCAATGAGCCCGTTGTCGGTGTGCAGGTGCTGTCGTCACAGACCGCGGCGCAGATCCGCAAGATGCTGCAGATGGCGGCCGGCCCCGGCGGTACCGGACCGAAAGCGCAGACCATCGGTTATTCGGTGGGTGGCAAGTCGGGGACGGCGCACAAGCAGATCGGGCGCAGCTACGCCAGCAACAAGTACCGCGCCTGGTTCACCGGCATGGCGCCGATCGACCAGCCGCGCATCATCGTGGCGGTCATGATCGATGAGCCCAGTGCCGGCCAGTATTTCGGCGGTGCCGTGGCGGCGCCGGTGTTCAGCGAAGTCGTGCAGCAGACCTTGCGCATGATGGGGGTGCAGCCCGACATGGCGGTCAAGCCGCAGATCGTGGCCAAGGCGGTGGAGGAGAGCTTCTGATGATTGAGCTCCAAACACCCGATCAAGCCGCCCAGTGGCTGCGCACCCATGTGCAGGGCACGCTCCAGACGGACAGCCGCAAGGTGCGTGCCGGTGATGGCTTCATCGCCTGGCCGGGGGCTGCCACGGATGGTCGTCAGTACGTGACGAGTGCACTGGCGCAAGGCGCGGCCGCCTGCGTGGTTGAGCAGGTGGGTGTTGATGGTTACACGTTCGAGGGCGAACGCGTGGCGGCCTACACCGGACTCAAGGCGGCCAGCGGGCCGATTGCGGCCGCCTATTACGAACAACCCTCGCAGCAGCTCGACGTGCTGGCAGTCACGGGCACCAATGGCAAGACCTCCACCACGTGGTGGCTGGCGCAGGCCTTGTCAGCGCTGCAACCGGCCATGACCTGCGGCCTGGTGGGCACCTTGGGTATCGGCCATGCGCCGCGAACGGGAGCGGTCAACAACGTGGTGAGCACCGGCCTGACCACGCCCGATCCGGTGCTGCTGCAGCAGACCTTCCGCCGCTTTGTTGCCGAGGGGATGACGGCTTGCGCGATTGAGGCATCCTCGATTGGTATCGAGGAGCGGCGTCTGGATGGCACACGGATCCGCACGGCCGTTTTCACCAATTTCACCCAGGATCATCTCGACTATCACGGCAGCATGGCGGCCTACTGGCAGGCCAAGGCGGCGCTGTTCGACTGGCCTGGCTTGCGCGCTGCGGTGGTGAACATCGATGACGAAAAAGGCGCTGAACTGGCGGCGCAACTTACGGGACGGCCACTGGAACTCTGGACGGTTTCCTGCAAGGACGCAGCGCGGCTGAGGGCGGTCGATATCCGTTTTGAAGGCCAGGGTTTGTGCTTCACCGTCTGCGAAGGCGAAGCACGCCATCAACTGGCAACGCAGGTGGTTGGCCACTACAACGTGGCCAACCTGCTGGGGGTGATTGCCGCCATGCGGACGCTGGGAGTGCCGCTGGCTGCGGCCGTGGCGGCGTGCTACGCGCTGCACCCAGTGCCCGGGCGCATGGAGTGCCAGGGTGGGGGCGAGCAGCCCTTGGCCGTGGTGGACTATGCGCACACGCCAGATGCGCTGGCCCAGGCGTTGTTGGCGCTGCGTCCGCTGGCCGAGCAGCGCGGCGGGCAACTCTGGTGCGTGTTTGGCTGCGGCGGTGACCGTGATCCGATCAAGCGGCCGCTCATGGGGGCCATGGCTGGCCAGTACGCCGACCAGGTGGTGCTGACCAATGACAATCCGCGCAACGAGAAGCCCGAAGCCATCCTCAGCCAGATCCTGCTTGGATTGGAAGGGCATGGCGCCGTGAGCGTGCAGAGCGATCGCGCACGAGCCATCGCCGAGACGGTGCGCCAGGCTGCCGCGCATGACGTGGTGCTGGTGGCCGGCAAAGGGCATGAGGATTACCAGGAGATGGCCGGCCTGCGCACGCCGTTCTCGGATCGCGCCGAGGTGCAACGTGCCTTGCAGGCTCGTGCTGCCGCCATCGAAGGAGCGAACGCATGAGCGCCATGATGAACTTGCAACAGGTCGCGCAGTGGGTCGCGGGTGGGCAACTCGTCGGTGACGGCGGCGTGGCGGTGCAGCGCGTGCACACCGATACCCGTAGCTTGCAGGCTGGTGATCTGTTCGTTGCGCTCAAGGGTGAGCGCTTCGATGCCAACGACTTCCTGGCCGAGGCCCGGGCCAAGGGCGCTGTGGCAGCCATTTGCCATGACGAAGCGGCACTGCGTGCCGCCGGGCTGCCCGGTGTGGTGGTGGCAGACAGCAAACTGGCGCTGGGTCAACTGGCCGCCGGCTGGCGTGCCCAGTTCAAGCTGCCGCTGATTGCCGTGACCGGCAGCAACGGCAAGACCACGGTGACGCAGATGATCGCTGCCATCCTGCGCGCGTACCGCCCGCAGGCCATGCTGGCCACGGAGGGCAACCTCAACAACGAAATCGGCGTGCCGCTCACCGTATTGCGCCTGCGCCCTGGGCATGAACTGGCTGTGGTCGAACTCGGCATGAACCACCCGGGTGAGATTGCCGTGCTGGCCGCCATTGCGCAGCCGACAGTGGCGCTGGTGAACAACGCGCAACGCGAGCATCAGGAATTCATGGCCACCATCGAAGCGGTGGCACGCGAGAACGGTGCCGTGATCGAGGCGCTGGCCGCCAGCGGTACCGCGGTCTTCCCGGCGGACGATACCTACAGCGCGTTGTGGCATGACCTGTCAGGGGCGCGACCGCAACTGACCTTCGCCATCACGCCCGACACCGCAGCGGCCGATCTGACCTGCGTCGCACCGCAATGGACAAACAACGCCTGGCAGATCCAGGCGCACACACCGGCGGGCCTGCTGGCCTACACCCTGCAGGTGGCTGGCCTGCACAACGTCAAGAACTCGCTGGCCGCAGCGGCCTGTGCGCTGGCCGCTGGCGTGCCGCTGGTGGACATCGCCCGCGGGTTGGAGGCCTTCGAGCCGGTCAAGGGGCGCTCGCGTGCGCTGGCGGTCGAGCTGGCTGGCCGCACCATCACTCTGGTGGATGACAGTTACAACGCCAACCCGGATTCCGTGCGCGCCGCCATCGATGTGTTGGCCGACCTGCCCGGGCCGCGTCTGCTGGTGCTGGGCGACATGGGGGAGGTTGGCAGCGAAGGGCCTCGTTTTCATGCCGAGGTCGGCGCTTATGCCCGCGAACGCGGTGTTGAGATGCTGTTCGGGCTGGGTGAGCAGGCCGCCGTGTCGGTGCGGCATTTCTCGCAACCGTCAGTCCGGGGCTGCCATTTCACGGATATCGAAACGCTGAACACCGCCGTGCTCAGCACGCTGCCCGACCTGAGCAGCGTACTGGTCAAGGGCTCGCGTTTCATGCGCATGGAGCGCGTGGTGCAGGCCATCACGGCACGCGCGCAACAGAACAAGGAACACATTCATGCTGCTTAGCCTGGCCCAGTGGCTGCAAACCCTGTCACCCGAATTCGGATTTTTCCGGGTGTTTCAGTACCTGACGTTCCGTGCTGTCATGGCCGCACTCACCGCGTTGCTGATGGGGCTGGTGGCTGGCCCTTACGTGATCCGGCGCCTGACCGCGCTCAAGATCGGCCAGCCGGTGCGCGGTTATGGCATGGAAACGCACCTGGCCAAGAGCGGCACGCCCACCATGGGTGGCGTGCTGATCCTGCTCTCGATTGCCGTCTCCACGCTGCTGTGGTTTGACCTCTCCAACCGTTTCGTCTGGATCGTGCTGCTGGTCACGTTCGGCTTTGGTGCCATTGGCTGGGTCGATGACTGGCGCAAGGTGGTCAACAAGGACCCCGAGGGCATGCGTTCGCGCGAGAAGTATTTCTGGCAGTCGCTCATCGGCCTGATTGCCGCGCTGTACTTGGTGTTCAGCATTTCCGAGAGCAGCAACCTGCGGGTGCTGGAACTCTTCATCACCTGGGTGCGTTCTGGCTTCGATGTCAACCTGCCGCCCAAGGCCGGCCTGTTGCTGCCCTTCATCAAGGAAGTGAGCTACCCGCTGGGTGTGATCGGCTTCGTCATCATGACTTACCTGGTGATTGTGGGTGCCAGCAACGCAGTGAACCTGACGGATGGCCTGGACGGCTTGGCCATCATGCCGGTGGTGATGGTTGGCTCGGCGCTGGGCGTGTTTGCCTACGTCACCGGCAGCGCGGTGTATTCCAAGTACCTGTTCTTCCCCTACATCCCGGGCTCGGGCGAGCTGCTGATCTTCTGTGCCGCCATGGCCGGTGCCGGCCTGGCCTTCCTCTGGTTCAACGCCCATCCAGCACAGGTGTTCATGGGCGACGTCGGCGCACTGGCGCTGGGCGGCGCGCTCGGCACTATCGCCGTCATCGTGCGGCAGGAAATCGTGCTGGCCATCATGGGCGGCATTTTCGTGGTGGAAGCGCTGTCCGTGATGTTGCAGGTCACGTACTTCAAGTACACGAAGAGGAAATACGGCGAGGGCCGGCGCATCCTGAAGATGGCGCCGCTGCATCACCATTTCGAAAAGAGCGGCTGGAAGGAGACCCAGGTGGTGGTGCGCTTCTGGATCATCACCATGCTGCTGTGCCTGATCGGTCTGTCGACCTTGAAACTGCGATGAATCCGAACGAGCCCCTCAACCCCAGTGATGTGCCTGCACCGCCTCAGGAGGAGGTGACGCCAGTGCACGTGCCAGAACTGGAGACTGATGTGCCTGTGCCTGTGCCTGTGCCTGTGCCTGAGGCTGAGGCTGAGGCTGAGGCTGAGGCTGAGGCTGAGGCTGAGGCTGAGGCTGAGGCTGAGGCTGAGGCGTCTGTGCCGGCATTGCCTGCGGAGCCTGCATTGCAGCTTCCTGTGACAGAAGCAACCCCGGCACCCGTTGAGGCAGCCGCCAGCACGAAAGCGGCGCGACCGCTGCCAGAAACTCTCACGGCTGCACGCGATGCGGCGGCCTTTGTGGCGCAACTGTTTGCCGAGGTGAGTGCCCCAGAGCATGCTGCTCCGGCCACGCCGGTGGACGAGGTGCAACCGCCAGCGGAAGAAAGCACGCAGGGCGAGGACGCGGAAACGCCGGCGATCACCGAACCCGCTGACGAGGTGGTGGCGTCGCCGCTGCAGGACCAGCCGGTGCTCATTCTCGGGCTGGGGGCGTCGGGGCTGGCCATGGCCCGCTGGTGCGCGCGTCTGGGGGCGCGCGTGACAGTGGCGGATACCCGTGAGGCGCCGCCGCAACTGGTGACCTTGCGCAGTGAGCTGCCTGAGGTGGCCTTCCGCAGCGGCACTTTTGATGCTGGCTTGATCGAAGGCAGTGATTTTCGTGCCGTCTTCAAGAGCCCAGGGCTGTCGCCCTCCATGGTGGCGCCGGTCTGGCAGGCGGCGCAGGCCATCGGCCTGTGGGTGGGCGGCGAGCTTGACCTGTTCGCACGTGCCCTGCGCGACCTGCAGGTCACGCAGGGTTATGCCCCCAAGGTGCTGGCGATCACCGGCACCAACGGCAAGACGACCACGACTTCGCTCACCGGCCAGCTGGTGGCCCATGCGGGCAAGACCGTGGCAGTGGCGGGCAATATCGGCCCCAACTTGCTGGATGTGCTGGCCCAGCAGATCGATGCGGGCACGCTGCCCGAGGTCTGGGTGCTGGAGCTGTCGAGCTTCCAGCTCGATGGCGTGCAGGGCTTCGAACCTACGGCGGCCGTGGTGCTGAACCTGACGCAAGACCATCTGGACTGGCACGGCAGCATGGAGGCCTATGGTGCCGCCAAGGCGCGCATCTTTGGCGAACGTGGTCTGCTGGTGCTCAACCGCGATGACGCGGCGGTGATGGCCATGCTGCCCGAGCCGGTGCGTGTCAAGCTGCAAAAACCCCAGTGGCGCGAGTACGTGAGCTTCGGGCTTGAGATGCCTCAGCGCCCGGGCGACTTCGGTATCGAGATGGTCAACGGCATGGCCTGGCTGGTCCGCGCCATGGAAGCCGATGAAACGCAGAAGCGCAAACGGGGCGAAGAGGTGGAGCTGTTCATCCAGCGCCTGATGCCGGCTGATGCCTTGCGCATTCGCGGGCGGCACAACGCCACCAATGCCCTGGCCGCTCTGGCCCTGGCTCAGGCGGCGGGCTGCAGCCTGGCTGCCGTGCTCTACGGTCTGCGCGAATACCGCGGTGAGCCGCACCGCGTGGAACCCGTCACGATCGTGAACGAGGTCGAGTACTTTGATGACAGCAAGGGCACCAATGTGGGCGCCACCGTGGCGGCCCTCACTGGACTCGGTGCCGAGCGGAAGATTGTTGTCATCCTGGGCGGCGACGGCAAAGGCCAGGATTTCGCACCGCTGGGCGCTCCCGTGGCGCGTTATGCGCGTGCCGTGGTCCTCATCGGGCGTGATGCGCCGACGATCCACGCCGCACTTGAAGGCTGTGGGGTACCCTTGGTGAATGCTGACTCCATGACGCAGGCGGTGCAGTTGGCCAGCCAATTGGCACACGCGGGCGATGCCGTACTGATGTCGCCGGCTTGCGCCAGTTTCGACATGTTCGACAACTACGAGCACCGCGCCCGTGTGTTTGTCGATGCCGTGCAGATGCTGGCGCAGGACGCCGGCGTAGCCGAGGGGGGCATGGCGTGAACACCTTGGCGCAACGTTTCACCGGCTGGCTGGGCGGCATGGCGCGTCCGGCTGGCGATGCGTTGCCGGTGCGCCTGGGCGGCATGCGTGGTGGCGCAGGCAGTGCCCCGGTGCGGATGTCAGGCTTTGATCAGGCGTTGATCTGGGTGACGGTTGCCCTGCTGGTCTGGGGGCTGGTGATGGTGTACTCGGCCTCGATCGCGATGCCGGACAACCCGAAATTCGCGCGTTATGCCCACACCCATTTCCTGACCCGGCACGTGTTGTCGCTGATGGTGGCGTTCGTCGCCGCGCTGATCGCTTTCCAGGTGCCGGTGGAAACCTGGGAGAAGCTGGCGCCCTGGCTGTTCGTGGCGTCATTGGTGTTGTTGATCGCGGTGCTAATCCCAGGTATCGGCAAGGGTGTCAACGGGGCGCGGCGCTGGATCGCGCTGGGCATCATGAACTTCCAGCCTTCGGAGCTGGCCAAGTTTGCCGTGCTGCTGTACGCCGCCGACTACATGGTGCGCAAGATGGACGTGAAAGAACGTTTCTTCCGCGCCGTGCTGCCGATGGGCGTGGCGGTGGCGGTGGTCGGCCTGTTGCTGCTGGCCGAGCCCGACATGGGCGCCTTCATGGTGATCGCGGTCATCGCCATGGGCATTCTCTTCCTGGGCGGCGTCAACGCCCGCATGTTCTTCCTGATTGCTGCCGTCCTGGTGGTGGCCTTCAGCATGATGATCGCCTTCAGCGAATGGCGGCGCGAGCGCATCTTTGCCTATCTCAACCCGTGGGACGAAAAGCACACGCTGGGCAAGGGCTACCAGCTGTCGCACTCGCTGATCGCCATTGGCCGAGGCGAGATCTTCGGCGTTGGCCTGGGTGGCAGCGTCGAGAAGCTGCACTGGCTGCCGGAGGCGCACACCGACTTCCTGCTGGCCGTCATCGGTGAGGAGTTCGGCCTGATCGGCGTGTTGACCGTGATCGGCCTGTTCCTCTGGATGACGCGTCGCATCATGCACATCGGTCGCCAGGCCATTGCGCTGGACCGGGTCTTCGCCGGCCTGGTAGCGCAAGGCGTCGGTGTCTGGATCGGTTTTCAGGCCTTCATCAACATGGGCGTGAACCTCGGCGCCTTGCCGACCAAAGGCCTGACGCTGCCGCTGATGAGTTACGGTGGCTCGGCCATCCTGATGAACATGGTGGCCATTGCCGTGGTGCTGCGGATTGATTTCGAAAACAGGCAGCTCATGCACGGAGGTCGTGTATGAGTTGTCTGTTTCAAAAAAATAGGCATTGCGCGCAGCGCAGCATGGCGCGGAATGCGACATGGCTCATGCATGGGGGGCGCGTATGACGCAGCGCTGCGCACTCATCATGGCGGGCGGCACGGGCGGCCACATCTTCCCGGGCCTGGCGGTGGCTGAAGCCTTGCGCGCCCAGGGCTGGCGTGTTCACTGGTTGGGCAATGCCAGCGGCATGGAGGCGACGTTGGTGCCGCCGCGCGGTTTCCCGTTTGAGACGATTGATTTCTCCGGTGTGCGCGGCAAAGGCTTGACCACGCTGGCGCTGTTGCCGCTGCGATTGCTCAAGGCCTTCTGGCAGAGCATTCAGGTGCTGCGCCGCGTGAAGCCCGACGTGGTGGTGGGCCTGGGCGGCTACATCACCTTTCCGGCCGGCATGATGAGTGTGTTGCTGGGCAAGTCGCTGGTGCTGCACGAGCAGAATTCGGTGGCGGGCATGGCCAACAAGGTGCTGGCTGGCATGGCGGATCGCGTTTTCACCGCTTTCCCTGGTGCCATCAAGGGTGCGCAGTGGGTGGGTAACCCCTTGCGCGCGGCCTTCCTCCAGCAGCCCGACCCGGCCACGCGCCTGGCCGGCCGCACCGGTCCGCTGCGTCTGCTGGTGGTTGGTGGCAGCCTGGGTGCCAAGGCGCTCAACGACATCGTGCCGAAAGCGCTCGCACTGATTCCGGCCGAGAAGCGACCGCAGGTGACGCACCAGAGCGGCGCCAAGCAGATCGATGCATTGCGTGCCAATTACGCCGCCGCCGGCGTGCAGGCCGAACTGACGCCCTTCATTGACGACACGGCTCGGGCCTTTGCCGAGGCCGACCTCATCGTCTGCCGCGCCGGGGCCAGCACCGTGACCGAGATTGCCGCCATCGGCGCTGCCGCCCTGTTTGTGCCTTTTCCTGCGGCGGTGGATGACCACCAGACCGCCAACGCTCGGTTCCTGGTTGACCAGGGTGCGGGCCAGTTGCTGCCGCAACACGACATGACACCTGAAAGATTGGCCGAATTGCTACAAAAAACAGAGCGCCTTGCGCTTATTTCACAAGGCGCAGAGGCCAAAAAGCTTGCCAAAACCGACGCTGTTGCCCAAGTCGTGGCGGCGTGTGAGGAGTTGAGCCGATGAAACACGCCATCAAACACATCCATTTCATCGGGATCGGTGGCTCCGGCATGTCCGGTATTGCCGAGGTGCTGTGCAATCTCGGCTACCAGATCTCCGGCTCCGACCTGGCCGACAGTGCCACGCTCAAGCGTCTGGCCTCGCTCGGTATCAAGACCTTTGTCGGCCACGGACCGGCCAACATCGCCGGTGCCGACGCGGTGGTCACCTCCACCGCCGTGCAGGGCGACAACCCCGAAGTGCTGGCGGCGCGCGAGAAGCGCATCCCGATCGTGCCGCGCGCCGTGATGCTGGCTGAGCTGATGCGCCTGAAGCAGGGCATTGCCATTGCCGGAACGCATGGCAAGACCACCACCACCAGCCTGGTAGCCAGCGTGCTGGCCGAGGCCGGGCTGGACCCGACCTTCGTCATTGGCGGGCGCCTCAACAGCGCCGGCGCCAACGCACGGCTGGGGCAGGGCGACTACATCGTGGTCGAGGCCGACGAGTCGGACGCCTCCTTCCTCAATCTGATGCCGGTGATGGCGGTGGTGACCAACATCGATGCCGATCACATGGAGACCTACGGCCACGACTTTGGCCGGCTGAAAAAAGCCTTCATCGATTTTCTGCATCGCATGCCCTTCTACGGCACCGCGATTCTGTGCACCGATGACGCGGCGATCCGCGAGATCGTGCCCGAGGTGTCCTGCCCGATCACCAGCTACGGTTTCGACGAAGGCGCGCAGGTGCGCGCCATCGATGTACGCGCGGTCGATGGCCAGATGCATTTCACCGTGCAGCGCCGCAACGGCGTGGTGCTGCCTGATCTGGAGGTGGTGCTCAACCTGCCAGGGCGTCACAACGTGCTCAACGCCCTGTCGGCGATTGCAGTGGCGGCCGAGCTGGATGTCTCGGATGCGGCATTGCTCAAGGCGCTGGCCGAGTTCAAGGGGGTGGGCCGGCGCTTCCAGCGCTACGGTGAGGTGAAGGCCAAGAACGGTGGCAGTTTCACGGTGATCGATGACTACGGCCACCATCCGGTGGAGATGGCCGCCACGCTGGCGGCAGCGCGCGGTGCTTTCCCCGGGCGGCGTCTGGTGCTGGCTTTCCAGCCGCATCGCTTCACGCGGACGCGCGACTGTTTCGAGGATTTCGTCAAGGTCATCGGCGAGGCCGATGCGGTGTTGTTGGCCGAGGTCTATGCCGCCGGCGAGACGCCCATTGTGGCGGCCGACGGCCGGGCCCTGGCGCGCGCCTTGCGTGTGACCGGCAAGGTGGAGCCGGTCTTCGTGGATGACATCGCCGCCATGCCGCAGGCCATTGCAGAGAACGCGCGCGACGGCGATGTGGTGATGTGCATGGGGGCGGGCTCGATTGGTGCGGTGCCAGCCAAGGTGGTGGAGTTGCAGGGCCAGGCGGCCCAGGCGGGGAAAAAGTGAGCGAGGACCAAGTGAATCTGGGAAAAGTGGCGGTGTTGATGGGCGGGGCGTCGGCCGAGCGCGACATTTCAATCATGTCGGGCACCGGTGTGCTCAAGGCTTTGCAGTCGCGTGGGGTGGATGCGCATGCCTTCGATCCGGCTGAGCGAGACCTGGGTGAACTCAAGCGCGACGGCTTCGCGCGCTGCTTCATTGCGCTGCATGGCCGCTTCGGCGAAGACGGCACGGTGCAGGGCGCACTCGAACTGTTGGGCATTCCCTACACCGGCTCGGGTGTCATGGCCTCCAGCATTGCCATCGACAAGGTCATGACCAAGCGCATCTGGCGTTCGGAAGGGCTGCCCACGCCAGCGTGGTCCCGGGTCGCGAGTGTGGAGGCTACCCGGGCGGCGTTTGCCGAACTCGGTGCCCCCATGATCGTCAAGCCGGCGCGCGAGGGCTCCTCCATCGGTCTGACCAAGGTGATGGCGGCCGACGAATGTGACGCCGCCTATGCGCGTGCGGCGCAGGAAGATGAGCAGGTGCTGTGCGAGCAGTTCATCAGCGGCGATGAAGTCACGGTGCCGGTGCTCGGCACAGGTGCCCAGGCGCGTGCCCTGCCGGTGATCCGTATCGTGGCGCCCGGTGGCAACTACGACTACCAGAACAAATACTTCACTGACGACACGCAGTACCTGGTGCCTTGCGGTCTGCCCGCCGGTGAGGAAGAGGCCATCCAGCAGCTTGTGCTCAAGGCCTTCACCGTGTTGGGTTGCCGCGGCTGGGCCCGTGCCGACGTGATGATCGACGCCCGCACCCGCCGGCCCTATCTGCTGGAGATCAACACCGCGCCCGGCATGACCGGCCATTCGCTGGTGCCGATGTCAGCGCGTGCCGCCGGTATCAGCTATGAAGATCTGTGCGTGCGGCTGCTGCAGGCCGCCACACTCGACCATCCGCAGGAGCGTGCATGACCCACAACCTGCCCGCCCCCTTGGACGTCAAGCTCATGAACCTGACCAGCAGCCTGCTGCTGGTCGCGTTCGTGCTGCTGGCGCTGGGGGCTGCGGCAGGCTGGGTGATGGCGCATCCCTTGTTCGCCATCCGGGGGGTCACAGTGACCGGGGATGTGAACCACAACAACGCGCTGACCTTGCGGGCCAATGTGGCGCCGCAGTTGCGCGGCACCTTCCTCACTATCGATCTGGTGGCGGCGCGGCACGCATTCGAGGCCATGCCATGGGTGCGCCGTGCCGTGGTGCGGCGTGAATTTCCGAACCGGCTCAAGGTCATTCTGCAGGAGCACCAGGCCGTGGGTTACTGGGGTACGGAGGGCGATTCGACGCTGGTGAACAGCTATGGCGAAGTGTTCGAGGCCAATGTGGACGAGGTCGAGCAGGAGTTGCCGCGCCTGGACGGCCCGCAAGGCCAGTCGGCCCAGGCGCTTGCCATGTACCGCGCATTGCAGCCGCTGTTCGAGCGCCTGGAGCTGTCGATCGAGGAACTGGACCTCACGGGGCGGGGCAGTTGGCGCGCCAAGCTGGATACCGGGGCAGAAATCGAACTCGGCCGTGGCACGGAAGAAGAGGTAGTGGCGCGTACGCAGCGCTTTCTGGGGACCATGACGCAGGTGACCTCGCGTTATGGCCGCTCGGTCACGTCACTAGAGTCGGCTGATCTGCGCCACCAGGAAGGGTATGCCATCCGGTTGCGCGGTGTGAGCACCGTGCTGCCGGAAGCGCAGAAGGCGCAAAAGAATCCATGAAGCGACAGAGCAAACAAACGTAGCGAGAAACAAAGACACACAGGACCGCATATGGCAAAAGAGTACAAAGACCTGGTTGTCGGGCTCGACATCGGCACTGCCAAGGTGATGGCAGTGGTGGCCGAGGTGATGCCCAATGGCGAGCTCAAGCTGGCCGGCTTGGGCATCGCGCCGAGCAACGGCCTCAAGCGTGGCGTGGTGGTGAACATCGACGCCACGGTGCAGAGCATCCAGCAGGCCTTGAAAGAAGCCGAGCTGATGGCCGACTGCAAGATCACGCGCGTCTACACCGGCATCACCGGCAGCCACATCCGCGGCATCAACTCCAGCGGCATGGTGGCGGTGAAAGACCGCGAAGTGACGGCGGCCGACGTGGCGCGTGTGGTGGAAACCGCCAAGGCGATCAACATCTCGACCGACCAGCGCCTGCTGCTGGTGGAGCCGCAGGAGTTCATCATCGACGGCCAGGATGTGCGCGAGCCGATCGGCATGAGCGGCATCCGTCTGGAGGCCAAGGTGCACATCGTCACCGGCGCGCAAAGCGCGGCGGAAAACATCATCAAGTGCGTGCGGCGCTGTGGGCTGGAAGTGGAGCAGCTGATGCTCAACCCGCTGGCCTCCAGTCTGTCGGTGCTGACCGAAGACGAGAAGGAACTGGGTGTGGCCTGCGTCGACATTGGCGCCGGTACCACCGATGTGGCGATCTTCACCAACGGCGCCATTCGCCACACGGCGGTGATCCCGATTGCCGGGGACCTGATCACCAGCGACATCGCCATGGCGCTGCGCACGCCGACCAAGGATGCCGAGGACATCAAGGTGGAAAGCGGCTTTGCCAAGCAGTTGCTGGCCGACCCCGAGACCCAGGTGGAGGTGCCGGGCCTGGGCGACCGCGGCCCGCGCATGCTTGGCCGTCAGGCGTTGGCCGGCGTGATCGAGCCGCGCATTGAAGAGATCTTTTCGCTGGTGCACCAGGTGCTGCGCGAGTCCGGCTGCGAGGAGGTGTTGTCCTCCGGCATCGTGCTCACCGGCGGCAGCTCCATCATGCCGGGCATGGTCGAGCTGGGCGAAGACATCTTTCTCAAGCCGGTGCGCCGTGGCGTACCGAAATACGCCAGCGCCCTGTCCGACATGGTGGCCCAGCCGCGTGCAGCCACTGTCATGGGCCTGCTCGAAGAGGCCCGGCTGGCGCGCATGCGCGGCTTCAAGGTGGCGCAGAAAAATGGGTCCATGAAAACGGCGGTGGGCCGCGTCAAGGACTGGTTCATCGGGAACTTCTGACCATGCAACACAAGATCTGGTTGGCACGAGGAAGTCCTCACCCCCGATGGCGGTGCGTCGGCCCGCCCTCATGACCCGCATTCACGGCTATCGAACAGAAATCAAAGGCAACTGCATCAAGGAGAATCAAAAATGAGTATCGAAATGATTGAAGAAGAAGGCTTCAACCAGGGCACCCAGATCAAGGTGATCGGTGTCGGTGGTGGTGGCGGTAATGCGGTGGAACACATGATCGCCAGCGAAGTGCAAGGCGTGGAATTCATCTGCGCCAACACCGACGCACAGGCCCTGATGCGCAGCAGTGCGCACAAGGTGATCCAGCTTGGCAACAGCGGCCTGGGAGCCGGTAGCAAGCCCGAGAAGGGGCGTGATGCCGCCGAAGTGGCCGAGGATGACATCCGCGCCGCCGTCGCTGGCGCCCACATGCTTTTCATCACCGCGGGCATGGGGGGCGGCACCGGTACCGGTGCGGCGCCCGTGATCGCACGTGTCGCCAAGGAAATGGGCATCCTCACCGTCGGCGTGGTCACCAAGCCCTTCGACTGGGAAGGTGGTCGCCGCATGACGAATGCCGACAGCGGCCTGGCTGAGCTGGAAGCCAATGTGGACTCGCTCATTGTCGTGCTCAACGAGAAACTGCTCGAAGTGCTGGGCGATGACGTGACGCAGGATGAGGCCTTTGCCCATGCCAACGACGTGTTGAAGAACGCCGTGGGCGGCATTGCCGAAATCATCAATGTACCGGGGCATGTGAACGTCGACTTTGAAGACGTGCGCACCGTCATGGGTGAGCCCGGCAAGGCCATGATGGGTACGGCAGTGGCCAGTGGCCCGGACCGTGCCCGCATCGCTGCCGAGCAGGCCGTGGCCTGCCCGCTGCTCGAAGGCATCGACCTCTCCGGCGCGCGTGGCGTTCTGGTGCTGATCACCGCGGCCAAAGGCAGTCTCAAGCTGTCCGAGTCCAAGCTGGCGATGAATACCATTCGTGCCTACGCATCGCCGGATGCCCATGTGATCTACGGTACCGCCTATGACGACGAGCTCGGCGACGACATCCGTGTCACCGTGGTGGCCACCGGCCTGTCCCGCCAGGGCATGCGCCGTACCGCGCCGCCGCTGCAGGTGCTGCGCACGGGGACCGACAACGTGCCGTTCCAGGTGCCCACACTCAGCACGCCGATGGGGGGCGCCACGAACGGTGGCACCGCTGGCAGCATGATGACGCCCGGCGTGGCCCCGGCCACTGCTGGCGTGCCGCAGCCGGACTACCAGACCATGGCCACGCCCAGCGTCTGGCGCACCAATCGCACCCAGGCTGCGGCCAAGGTCGATGCGCTGTCCTCCGGCGGTATGGACGATTTCGAGATCCCGGCGTTTCTCCGCAAACAAGCCGACTGATCTTGTGGTCTGAGCCTGGCCCCCTTGCCCCTATGGATGGCAAGGGGGCCAGCCTGTTTTCGGCAGGAAAATGCCGCCAACCGTAAAATCAAACCGTGCTTCAGCAAAGAACTCTCAAATCCCTCACCCGCGCCGTTGGCGTGGGTCTGCACAGCGGCCAGCGGGTCGAGATCACGTTGCGCCCGGCTCAGCCCGACACCGGCATCGTGTTCCGTCGTGTCGATCTGGCGCAGCCGGTTGACATTCCGGTCTCGGCGATGGCGGTGAGTGACACGCGTCTGGCTTCGACGCTGTCCAACGGGGGGGCCAAGGTGCATACGGTGGAGCACCTGATGTCAGCCTGCGCTGGTTTGGGGGTGGACAACCTGTATGTGGATATCACGGCCGAAGAGGTGCCCATTCTCGACGGCTCGGCGGCATCCTTTGTCTTTCTGCTGCAAAGTGCCGGTATCGAATTGCAGAACGCGCCCCGCCGTTTCATCCGCGTCACCAAACCGGTGGAAGTGCGCGAAGGCCAGGGGGCGGCTGAGAAGTGGGCGCGGCTCGACCCCTACCACGGCTACAAGCTCAGTTTCGAGATCGACTTCAGCCACCCGGCGGTGGACTCCACCGGGCAGCGTGTCGAGTTCGACATGAGCATCAACTCCTACTCACGTGACATCGCCCGTGCGCGCACGTTCGGCTTCACCAAGGACGTCGAGATGATGCGTGCCAACGGCCTGGCCCTGGGGGGCGGTCTCGACAATGCCATCGTGATGGACGACTACAAGGTGCTCAATGCCGGTGGCCTGCGCTACGACGACGAGTTCGTCAAGCACAAGATCCTCGACGCCATGGGTGACCTCTACGTTCTGGGTCGACCGCTGCTGGCCAGCTACAGTGCCTTCCGCTCAGGTCACGCGCTGAACAACAAGCTGCTGCGCGAATTGCTGGCGCGCACCGACGCCTGGGAAACCGTGACCTTCCCCGACGAAAAGCTGGCTCCCAAGGGCTTTGCCCAGTTGGCGCGCGCCTGGTAGGCGAGACACGGAGCGTCCGCCGTGCTGCTGTTTCGCTGGCTCATTCTGTTACTGTTGATCGGTGCGGCAGTGTCCTTCGCTTTTTATGTCGGCACCGGCCAACCACGCTACAGGCGCTGGGGGCTGCTCACACTCAAGTGGACATTGATCGCTGCCGGCGGTTTCTTTGCCGTGCTGATCCTGGAGCGGATCGCATAAATAGGCTGCTTGGCAGCCTGCCATGTTGTTGCCGTATCGGCGACACCTTCAGCGCGGCAATGTCACCGTTACCACCAGCCCGCCCTGCGCAGCGTTGCTCAGATGCAGCTGGCCCTGAAGACGTTGCACGATGCTGTTGGCAATCGAGAGGCCCAGGCCGACTCCGCTGCCATGGCGATCGCGTGAGCCCTCCATGCGATAGAACGGCATCAGCACCTTGTCCCGTTCGGCGTCAGGAATGCCTGGGCCGTGATCCCGAATTTCAATGCAGACATGGTCTGTTGAATCCCTGTAACGGATCTCGGCACTGCCGCCGTAGCACACGGCGTTGTCGACAAGGTTGCTGATGCAGCGACGCAGTGCCGAAGCCTGGGTCCGCAAGGTCGCGCAAGGCAGCGGAGGATCGGCATCGAAGATGCGCACGGGGTGCCCACAGGCCAATTGATCGTCGGCCACACTGTTCAGCAGCGAAACCAAGTCCAGCGATACAAAGGGTTCCGGATCAGCCACGCCGCGAAGATGGTTCAGCGTAGACGAGATCATGGCATTCATCTCCCGGATGTCACGCCAGAAACCCCGTTGCTGTTCTTCGCTGGACAGGCTTTCAACGCGCAGCGCCAGACGCGTCAAGGGCGCCCGAAGGTCGTGCGACACCGCCGCCAGAAAAAAGTCGGCCTCACTCGACATGTGCGCAATTCCTGTCGGTAGTGGTGGGGAGACCTCGCTGATCTTCCGGCGTGCTGATTCATTCACACCGGCCCCCAGCAGGCGCGGGCACGGGTGTTCGAGCTCATAGGTTTTGGTCCGCTGCCCCAGGCTGGACAACAGCCAGTGGGCACAGAACCCAGCCACCGGGACCAGAACCAGAAGCCGAGCGCCCAGATCGAGCCAGCCACCGGGGTGAGGAAAAGAAGCGAGCGTGACGAGTGTTTCGATGAAGGTGGGGGAGAGAGGCCGCGAATCCCCCACGGAACCTACCCCGGCTTGTGGGGCCCAGCCAGACCCGGATACTGTCTCGAACATCTCCGGCCACAACTGGAACATCAAGACCAGGGCCAGGATGTGTCCTGTTAGCAGGGCCGTGAACAAGAGCAGCGTCAGCTGGCCAAACAGGGTGCTTGGCGTCAGCCTTCGCAGCCAGGTGCTTAACTGCGCCACACCATGCGCCCCTGAACCGAATGGGCATTGAGCATGTAACCAACGCCGCGCACGGTTTTGATCATGTTGAAGCCACCGGGCGTGCGGATCAGCTTTTGTCGCAGTCGTGAAACCAGCAGATCAATGCTGCGTTCGCCCGAATCCATGGTGTGGCTGCTGCCTTGTTCCATGAGCTGATCACGCTTGAGCGCGCGTCGAGGCGTTTGCAAGAGAAGACACAGCAGACGGAATTCGGCGTTGGACAGCGCCACGACAGCGCCGTCGGGCGCATGCAGGCAGTGGTTTTCCCGATGCAGCTCCCAGCCGTCAAAACTGATCATGTCACTGCGCGTATGGTCAGTCGGTCGCCTGGGGGGCGAGCTGGCGCGACGCAGGACGGACTGTATGCGCGCCACCAGTTCGCGCGGCTCGAAAGGTTTTCCCATGTAGTCATCGGCACCCGTCTCCAGGCCGACGACGCGATCGTAGGGGTTGGTGCGTGCGGTCAGCATGATGATGGGTAGACGCGACTGCTTGCGCATTTCACGCGCCAGCGCAAGACCATCGGTTCCCGGCAGCATCACATCCAGAATGATGAGATCAATCGCGTGTTGGGATAACTGGTGCTGCATGCTGTCCGCATCGCCAGCGGCATAAGCTTCATAACCATACGAGACCAAATACCGAGGCAGCATCGTGGTGATCTCTTTGTCGTCGTCAACGATCAAAATTTGTTTTCGTGAGGTCATGACATACGGATTAAACAAGAAACAGTCGAGTGACGATTCCGACTTAAACGTTGAATTGCGTGATTTTCTTCGCTCATTTCAACGCTTATTGACTCATTTCCGCCAAGCTGGATACATAGTTGATAAATAGCGTTTACATGGAGAAAAAAGTGCCCTGGCTATGGGCTTGTCTCGCAACGCTGAAGTGCTCGACGCATCGCGCACAGCGCGAAAACCAGAGCGGTTTCTTTCAAGCGCGCTGAATGGCTCTTTGGGTTATCGGCAACTTGTCGTGTCAGTTGATCGCTGTGCGTACTTGGGGCGGTCGGCCCAGAAGCTTGGTCTTCAGCGCCGGATCGGCCGGTTTGTCACCCAGCCAGATATTCAGCAAGGTGTTGTAGAAGGCAATGTCGCGCATCGGCTCGGCCAGCGGCTTCTTGTTGAGTTCAATCACTGTACCGGTGCCCGGCACCCAGTCCATGGTCAAGGTGTCGCCCTTGCGCAGGCCTTTGGGCTGGCTGGCGATGGCCTTGCCCAGCAACAGCACATGCCCTATCGACTTGGCTTGCATGTCGCCTGCTTCGTTGGAGACGAAATTCAGAATGGCTTCGTTGAAGTCCTCGCCACTCACGTCGCGCAGCATCGTGATGACGAGGCGGCGCGGCCCGTCCGTGGCCAGTACGTCCTGGACGGTTGCTTTGCGATCCAGCAGGTACAGCCCCATCGCGTAAACCTTGAAGATCAGTCGGAAGCTGATGCCAGCGCCATTGAGCTTGAGGTTCTGGCCGGCGACCAGGACCGATTCGTCCAGCGCGACACCTTCCATGTTGACGGAGGCCATGGCCGGGGTGCAGGCCATCACGCAGGCAGCAGCCAGGCTTGTTCGAAAGCGTGAAATCATGTTTTTCTCCTTGCGCGGCTCCGCGATATTGCGGGGATCCGCATGAAAATGTTGCGGGGAAGATGCGCATCGCCGCCCGTTCCTCGTTACCAGACCGCGAGGTTGTTGGTCAGTACGCGCTGCAGCCAGTTGCGGGTGGTGCTGTCTGCTACGTCACCCTGACTGACAACCTCGAGACGCGCGTTGACCACATCACTCGAGATGATGACGTTGCCTTCCTTGATGTCCTTGGGGTCCACGACACCTGAGAAGCGCATGGTGCTGACGCTGCCGCTGAGCGCGATGCTGCGTTCGCCGGCGACGACCAGGTTGCCGTTGGACAGCACATTGATCACCGAAGCGGCCAGCTGACCTGAGAAGCTGCTGTCGTTCTTGGTGGTTCCGTCACCCTTGAAGGCGGTGCTGCCCGAACCCGAGATGTTCTGATTCATCAACCCGCTCAGAAGGTTGGAAGGGTCGGCGTTGCCCGGCCCTTTGGAGCTGAACGAGCTCTCGCGGTTCATGTCGTTCTTGACCGTATTGCTCGCGCGAAGGTTTTCAGAAATGTCCACCTTCAGCGTGTCGCCGATGTGGCGCGGCTTTTGCCGACCCGAATAGAGCGATGCCATGCCCGGCTGGAACAAGGAGCCGGTATTCACGCGCTCCACGGAGGCAGGGCGGGAGATGGGCGGCGCGGTCAATGGCCCCTGGACGATCGTGCTGGGCGTGTTGGCACAACCTGTCGCCAGGCTGGCGCACAAGGCCGCGCAAGCCAAAGTCAAGAACGTGCCACTTCTGCCGAGCATGTGTTCACGACGTGCTGGAAGCTGTTTCATGTTTTCTCCTTCTGGGAGGTGGGGAGGGCGGCTGGCTTGCTCTCGATGCCGCTCAGCAGCGCGGACACCACTGGCGCCAGCTTGTCCTGCGTGCTGGCCCATCTGCTTGTGCCGAGCATGGGATCCAGTTCATAGTGGCTGCTTGAGAGAATCTGCCCCCGGGCTGTCTGCAAGGTCAGTGCGGCCTTGCTCACATACGGCTTGTAGCGATCGCTGAGCGGGTACTGCCCCCAGTCGATGAAGGCGCTGTACTTCAACCAGACGCTGCATTTTTCCGCCGCAACCATGCCTTCATAGACCCGGCTTTCGATCTGGTGTTGGCGCAGCGCTATTTGCAGTGCGGGCACGATGTCCGCGACTTGCGCCTGGGGGTTGAACTCAATGCACAACTCCTTGAGCGGGTCATGGACGTGGTACACGGTGTTGCTGGATTCGCCGGGGTTGGTCGCCATGGCCATGCTGGCAAGACTGCCTGTCGCTTTGGCCAGCTCCCAAAGCGGCGCCGGACTGACGATCGAGCAGCCCGACAGCGACAGCCCGGCCATCATCAGGATGAGGCTCGGCGGCTTGCGTAGTAAACGGCGGCACAACATGTCGGGCGTCCGTTTATGAAAGTGTGCCGGCGGTAACGCCCAAGGAGGCGAGGTCAACCACATTGCCGGCAGCGGTACTGATGCCGTCGACAACAGAAGAGGCCGCGTCGCTGACGGCCGTGGCGGCATCCGACAGTCCGTTGCCAATGCTGTCGACGACTTCTTCCGCTGCATTGCTCACGCTCTGGCCGACATCGCCCAAGGCGTCCAGGCCGTCGTTGGCCATGGCGGCCACGTCCGAGTACAGCTGGGTGAAACCATTTGTGACGCTGTCGAATGCCGATTCGACGGCGTTACCGGTATCGCTCAGTGCCGTGCCGACGGCGTCATAGCCTGCATCGGCCATGTCTCCCAGCTTTCCCAGGCTTTCGGCACTGAAAGAGCAAATGGCACTGGCCGAGTCGGCAGCGGCATTGGCAACGCCAATTGCGGAGGCGACGACCGGGCCATAGAGGCCGGCGTTGATCGTGTAGTCGTCCTGGCAGGCCTTCGCTGAGGCCAAAGGTTGCACATAGGAAGAAATCGAATTGATGCTGCTCACAAGAATCTCCCGAAAGGTTGGTTGAGGGGGTGAGTGAATAGTAGGTTTGCCATCCAATCTTGCTCTCCCTATTAACCGGAAGAAAATTCGCCACTCCTCGAGTCTTGGATAAACATGGTTTTCACAAGAGACACCAAGCCTTCACATTGAAATAAATGTTTACCGGAGAGATGTCGACATGAAATGTTGGATGTTTCTTGACACGAAGTGGATACAGAACCGTGCCTGGGCGATGGGGGCTCGAGTCGTCGCGCTGCAAGCGCTGAGGCATGCTGTGGAACGAGAGGGCACGGTTCACCCGAAGGCGCAAGAGGTGTCAGATCCGAGAGGTGTCGCAGGTCTGGCGGACGTTCCATGAAGTTATGTAAAAGATGAGGTGGCGCGGTGGGCGCGTTGCTGTGCGAGCATGAAAACCAGCACAATCAGCGCCATGAGCTCCGCAAAACCACTGAGCCGCTTCATGCTTGCCACCTGGCAGATCGCGAAGACCGATCTGGCATTGTTCGGCCGCTTTTCACGTTTGTGGCTGGCCGTGCTGGCCATTGCGCTGGTGCCGGCGGCCTATGCACTGATCTACCTCTCCAGCGTCTGGGATCCGAACGCCAAGACCAGCGATCTGCCAGTAGGCATCGTCAACCTGGACGAGGGTTTCGATTACCGTGGCCGCACCATGAATGTCGGCGCGGAGTTGACAAGCGAGTTGATCAAGTCCGCCACCTTCGGCTTTCGCAAACTGGACGCTGCCGATGCAGCGCGCCAGGCGGTCAAGCACGGCAGCCTGGCGTTTGCCATCATCATCCCGCGCGATTTCAGCGCCAGTGCAGTGCCCGGTGAGTATGCCGGGGCCGGCACCGTGACGGTGGTGCTGTCCGAAGGCAACAACTACGCAGCGGCTGGTTTTGCGCGTCGTTTTGCGGTCGACCTGGGTCATCAGGTCAATGAGGCCTTGAACGAGAAGCGCTGGGAGCAGGTGCTGCTGTCGGCGGACGGCACCGGCAAGAGCCTGGACATGCTGAAGGCTGGCATGGCCGAGTTGCGTACCGGTGCCCTGACTTACAACGACGGACTGACCCGCTACAGCGGTACAGCGCTGCAGCTGGCGAATGGCTTCAAACAGGTCGGTGCGGGCATCCGCACCATGGAGTCCCGCTTGCCGCCTGAGGCCGAGCTCAAAGCGTTCAAGGCGGGTACCCAGCGTCTGAACCTGCGTCAACGCGAGCTGGGCGCAGGACTGGAGCAATTGCAGGCCGGGGCGCTCAAGCTGACCGAAGGCGCCGTCCAGATGCAGCAGGAAACGGCGGGCATTCCCTTTGTAGGCGACAAGATTTCAGCCGGCGCCGGAGAGTTGGCCGCGGGCGGTCAGCAGTTGAACGACGGGTTGCTGAAGGCGCTGGATGCGAATGCGCGCCTGACGCGCGGCGCCGCCAGAGTAGAAGAAGGGGCGGACAAACTGGTCGATGGGGCAAGCAGCTTGGGCGAGGGGTTGCGCGCTATGGCTGAGAAACTGCCGGAAGATGCGCGGCTGGATGCTTTCGCCAAGGGCAGTGGCGAATTGCTGCGCGGTGCCACCAAGCTGCGCACCGGCATCGAGTTGGTGGCATCGGCGTTGCCGGCATCGGTTGGCAAGCTGGACGGCAGTGCGAGCGGGTTGGCTGATTCCGTCAAACCTGCGCTGGAGGTGATGGCGCCCGTGCCCAACAATGGCAGCGCTTTTGCGCCCAATATGATCGCCATGGCACTGTGGCTGGGGGCGGTGATGTCGGTGTACCTGTTCAACGTGCGTGTGCTCGCCCGGGAACACGACGGTGCGTCAGCCTTGGCCAAAACGCTCGGCAAATTTGCGGCACCCGCCATGGTGGTGCTGGTGCAGACAGGCCTGACCTTGCTGGTGCTGGTGTTCGGTCTGGGCATTGCCGTGCCGGACTACGTCAGTCTCATCTTGGTCATGCTGGCGGCCGGACAAGCCTTCCTGGCGATCGTCTACCTGTTGCTGCGAGCACTGGGTGAGGCGGGCAAGCTGCTGGTCATTCTGCTGCTCACGTTGCAGCTGGCAGCCGGCGGCGGCGTGATGCCGATTGAACTCACCGCCGATTTTTTCCAGGCCGTGCATGCCTGGCTGCCTTTCACCTGGGTCGTCAAGGCACTGCGCGCCAGTCTGTTTGGGGCTTTTGACAATGGCTGGTTGTCCGCCTGGCTGGAACTGATGCTGATCGGTGCGCTGGCGCTGCTGCTGGCCAGTCTGGTGCGGCGCTGGCAGACCGTGCCGACAGCGGATTACAAACCCGGCATCGAGATCTGAGGCCGCTGGCGCTCAGCGGCTGCGACCGGCGCGGTACATGCCGCTGGTCTTGCGTGCCAGGGGAGTGGCCTTGGCCAGCTGGGCCATGGACTGGCCGGCATGGGCATGGGTGATGGCCAGACCCAGCGCATCGGCCGCGTCCGGCCCTGGCAGGCCGGGCAATTTGAGCAGCCGCTTCACCATTTCCTGCACTTGGGATTTCTGCGCGCGGCCATGGCCGACCACGGCCTGCTTCATCTGCAGCGCGGTGTATTCCGCCACCGGCAGGTCGCGTGTGACCAGGGCGCTGACGCAGGCGCCGCGCGCCTGGCCCAGCAACAGGGTGGACTGCGGGTTGACGTTGACGAACACGATCTCCACCGAGGCCGCCTCGGGTTGGTAGCGCGCGATCACTTCATGGATACCTTCGAACAGCACCTTCAGGCGCGCCGGCAGCTCGCCCTGCGCCAAGTGCATGGTGCTGATGGTGCCGCTGGCCACATAGCTCAACTGGTGACCGGTCACATCGATGATGCCGAAACCGGTGGTGCGCAGGCCGGGGTCGATGCCGAGGATTCTCATGGCAATTCGGCGTTTGACAGCCGTGCCGCGATGACGGCCGAGCGTTCGGCCAGGTAGCTGGAGTTGGGCAGCTTTTCGAAGTACTTGGGCCGCGGCAGCATCACGGCCAGCCGTGCCGCTTCCAGCGGCGTGAGCCGGGATGCTGGTTTGTGGAAGTAGTGCTGCGCGGCAGCTTCGGCGCCGAACACACCTTCGCCCCATTCCACATGGTTGAGGTAGATCTCCAGGATGCGCTGCTTGCTCAACAGACGTTCCAGCAGAAAGGTCAGCACGAACTCCTGGCCCTTGCGCACGAAGGTGCGCTCGCCAGAGAGAAACAGGTTCTTGGCTAGTTGCTGCGTGATGGTGGAGCCGCCGACGACCTTGGGCGGCTTCACCACTTTGGCGCCATTGGCGGCCTTCTTCGCCGCCTGCGCTTCGGCCTTGGCATTCTTCTGCCAGGCTTTCTCCAGTGCGTCCCAGTCCACGCCGTCGTGGTAAGTGAAGCCGTCGTCCTCCGAGGCGATTACCGCGCGTTTGAGGTGATCGGAGATGTCGGCATAGTTCACCCACTGCTGGCGCCAGCGCAGCTTGTCTTTCTCGTTCAGAAGGCGCCAGGCCTCTGAGCGCTCGAAGGCGGTGGATTGCGGGTTGACGACCACCATCAAGGCAATGCGCGCCACAAAGAACAGTTGCAGCACCAGCAGCGCGGCCGCGAGCAGGAGGGTCCAGCGCAACAGGCCTTTCATGGCTTGCTCACCGGGGCGCTGATGCGGGTTTCCAGGGTCTGGTCGCGCGTGAAGCGAAAGCGCGACACCACCACGATCTGCTCAGCTTGGCGGCGCATCGCCTGGCTGAACGCGCCGAAGGGCCCGGCGCTCTTGGCAATGGCCTGGGCACGACGGTCGAGCGTGCGGTTGCCCGAACTCTCCACCACCTCGGTGGCGAGCACGCGGCCGTCATGGTTGACGGTGACCATCATGGTCAGCTCGCCGTAGAGCTTCTTGCCGCCGGCCTCAGGAAAGTTTTCCGTGCCGCGGTCTTCAATGTTGCGACGCAACTGGTCGTAATAAATGGCGTAGACCTCTTCGCGCGTGGCCGGGCTGATGTAGCGCTTCTTGGGGCGGGCATTTTCCTGGTTGATGCGGCGTTCGATCTCGGCCAGCAGCTTGATCAGCTGGCGGCGCTTTTCCTCGCGTGCGGCCAGCTCGGAGGCCTCGGTGGGTTGGGTCGGATCGGTCTTGGGCAGGGCCGCGATTTGCTGCTTGATCTGCGCCAGCAACAGGGTTTGCTGCTGCTGCATGGTCTGCAGCTTGCGCTGCGTTTCCTCTTCGACGGCGTCGCCGCTGTCGCTGATCAGTGCCGAGGGCAGCGGGCTGGTGGCGCGGCCGCGTTCCGCCTCGCCACCGCCGGCCATGGTGGCCTGGGCGATGGCGCGGGCTTTGTCGGGGCGTTCGTTGGTGCGGGCATTGACCAGCACCACTTCCAGCGGCGTGTCTTCAAACACGCGGTTGAAGGCCTCGGGGTCGACGATACGCACCGTCAGCAAGACGGCATGAATGCCCACCGAGATGCCGAGGGCCAGCTGCAGGGGACTGAGGGTGCGCAGGTTCACGGGGCAGGATTATCGCCCGCGGGGGCTTCAGCTTCGTTGACGTCCACGGCGATCTCGATCGGGCCAGCAGCCAGGTGTTCGGCCTCCTCGTCCTCGGCCTCTTCCTCGACCGTGGCCTCAGGCGCACTGTCGAGCCGCTCGATCACGGTACCCTTCACATCGAGCGCCACTTCGTCGATCTCACCCAGCTTCACGCGCACCTTGGCGCCGCGCGGCAAGTCCTGCGCACCGAGCACCGGCAGCACCAGCGGCAGCTCGTCGGCGCGCGCCATGTTGTCCTTGAACACGGTGGCCACCAGTTCGGTGATGCCGTTCTGCTGCAGGTATTTCAGCGTCCAGAAGCGCTCAATGGCGCCCTGGTAGCCGTTGTAGGCGCTGTAGGCGGCGTCGAAACCGGAGACGATGGAGAACAGGTCGGCGTCCTTCGGTTTGAAGGGCGCGGCCAGCGCTGCCGTTTTGCCATGGCGTGCGCAGGCGATGATCTGCCACTGGTTCACCAGGTCGGTGTAGCGGCGCAGCGGCGAGGTGCTCCAGGCGTAAGCCTTGACGCCGATGCCGGCGTGCGGCAGTGCCTTGGTGCCCATGCGCACCTTGACGCCCGGCGCCAGGCTGGCCTGGCTGCGGTAGATGCCGGGCACACCGTGCTCGGCCAGCCACTGGCCCCAGGTGCTGTTGGCCAGGATCATGGCCTCGGCCACCATCAGGTCCAGCGGGGCACCGCGTTGGCGGGTGCCAATCACCACCTGTTCATGGCCGCTGGGTTCGGCGTCGCCGTTGCCAACCAGCTTGAAGGTGTAGTCCGGCCGGTTAAAGGTCTCGGGTTTGCCGCGAACCACCTCACGCTGCGCCTTCAGATGCTGGGCCAGGCGGTATAAAAATGATAGCTTCACGCGCAGATGCGACAAGGGCTGTGTGCCATTTTGATGCTCAAGCGCGGGATTCTGCAGCCATTCGGCCGTGACCACCGTGTCGAGCTGGTCGTGGCGCAGGTTGTGCGCGATCGGCACACGCTCCAGCCGCGTTTCGTGGCCGCGGATCTCCAGCGTGGTCTCGTCGATTGCCACGTAGAGCGAGACTGCCGGGCAGTCGCGTCCCTCTTGCAGGGTGTAGCGCTGCACCACCTCGTCGGGCAGCATGGTGAGCTTGTAGCCCGGCATGTAGACGGTGGACAGACGCGCGCGGCCGACGTTGTCGACCGCGCTGTCGCGTTGCACGGCCAGGCCTGGCGCTGCAATGTGGATGCCGACCGTCACCGTGCCTTCGCCCAGTCCCTGCACCGACAGCGCGTCGTCGATCTCGGTGGTGGCCGAATCGTCGATGGAAAAAGCCTGCACGGTGGCCAGCGGGAGTTCGTCGCGAATTTCGGGCGCTTCAAGGGGGGGGAAGCCGTAGCCCTTGGGGAAGTTCTCGAACAGGAAACGCCGCCAGTGGAACTGGTAGGGCGAGTCAATGGCGCCAGCCTTTTGCAGCAGGTCCAGCGGTGCGGTGTGGGTGGCGCGCGAGGCCTCGACCACCGCCTTGTACTCGGGCGCGTTCTTGTCCGGCTTGAACAGAATCTTGTAGAGCTGTTCGCGGATCGGCTGCGGGCACTCGCCGCGGCCCAGGGCGGCGGCCCAGTCCTCGATCTGCAGTTGCAGCACGCGCTTTTTCTCAATCGCCGCCAGCGCCTGCTGGATGATTTCGGCCGGGGCTTTCTTGAAGCGTCCTTTGCCGGCGCGGCGGAAGTAGTGCGGTGCCTCCTGCAGGCGCAGCAAGGCGGCGGTCTGCTGGGGAAGGGTGGGCGGGTCCTGGAAGTAGACGCTGGCGAGGTCGGCGAAGCCGAAGTCCTCTTCCGGCGCGAACTCCCAGGCCAGTTCCAGCTCGATGCCCTGGCTCAGCGTCTGAGCTGCGCTCAGCAGTTCGGTGGGGCTGGGCTTGTCGAACTTGAGCAGCACGTTGGCGGCTTTCACCTTGACGCGCTTGCCGGACTCCAACTCGACCTGGATGGAGGCCTCGGCCTCGGACAGGATCCTGCCGGCGAGGAATTTTCCGGCTTCGTCAAACAATGCAAACATGAAGCCGATTGTCCCAGTAAATCGGGGCTTTCCGTCAGGCCAGGGCTTCCCGGGCGGCACTTGATGCCGGTTTTACGGATGGTTGCAAGGCTTCTCAGGTCGCGAGGTCCAGAAAAGCCAGCACGTCGTCCAGATGCTCTGCAAACTCGCTGATGGCATGGTCGCTGCCTTCGAGTAGCCGGATTTGCGCGCCGGGATAGCGGCCCGTCATCTCGCGCCAGTCCAGTACTTCATCACCCTTGGCGATCAAGGCAAAGTAACGCTCGGGATGGGTGATGGCCGGGCAGTTGAGGGCGTGCAACTCGTCCACGAACTCGGGACGGAAGAAAAAGCGCTCTTGCGGGTCATGCCAGCTGGTTTGCTCGCCGATGTACTTGGCCAGATCGCGCGCGGGGTGGACGGCCGGGTTGAGCAGGGCGGCGCGGCCGCCGGTTTGCTCGGCCACCCAAGTGGCATAGAAGCCGCCGAGCGACGAGCCCACGGCCGCCATGTGCTTGCGTGGCCAGTCGGCGATGCCCTGCATGACCAGCGCCATGGCCTCGCGCGGCGAGGGCGGCAGTTGCGGACACCACAGCGTTACCTTGGGATACCGTGCCTCGATGCGCTGGCGCACCAGCTGCGCCTTGGTGGAGCGGGGTGAAGAGCGGAATCCGTGCAGATAAAGCAGATGGGTGGTGGGCATGTGCTGGATAATCGCACACCATGGCGGTTGTATTTGAAAGACCTTCTCTGTTCAAGCGGGCAATGCCCTGGTTCAGTGGCTTTGATGGCCCGCTGGCCTTTGCCATTTTTCTGCTGGCCTGTGCGGGCATGTTGACCATGTTCTCGTCGGGGTACGACCATGGCACGCGCTTCCTGGACCATGGGCGCAACATGCTGATTGCCGGCTTCATCATGTTCGTGGTGGCACAGATTCCGCCGCAGCGGCTGATGACGTTGGCGGTGCCGCTGTACATGCTGGGCGTGACCCTGCTGATTGCGGTGGCGGTGTTCGGCATCACCAAAAAAGGTGCCCGGCGCTGGATCAATGTCGGCATCGTCATTCAACCCAGCGAAATCCTCAAGATCGCCATGCCGTTGATGCTGGCGTGGTGGTTTCAGAAACGCGAGGGCCAGTTGCGCCCGCTCGACTTCCTGGTGGCCGGGCTCTTGCTGGCCGTTCCGGTGGGGCTCATCATGAAGCAGCCTGACTTGGGGACGTCCTTGCTGGTGCTGGCCGCGGGCCTGTCGGTGATCTTTTTTGCCGGTTTGAGCTGGAAGCTGATCATTCCGCCGGTCTTGCTGGGGGTGATCGGCCTGTTGCTGGTGGTGATCTTCGAGCCGCAGCTGTGCGCGCAGGGGGTGCGTTGGCCGGTGCTGCACGACTACCAGCAACAGCGCATCTGTACCTTGCTGGATCCGACACGCGACCCCTTGGGCAAGGGCTTCCACATCATCCAGGGCATGATCGCCATCGGCTCTGGCGGCTTCTTCGGCAAGGGGTTCATGCAGGGCACGCAAACCCATCTGGAATTCATTCCCGAGCGCACCACCGATTTCATCTTTGCTGCCTTCTCCGAGGAATTCGGTCTGTTTGGCAACCTGTTGCTGATCAGCGGTTTTATTTTTCTCGTCCTGCGCGGTCTGGCGATCGCACTGGAAGCACCCACGCTGTTCGCCCGCCTGCTGGCCGGCAGCGTGACCATGATCTTCTTCACCTATGCCTTCGTCAACATGGGCATGGTCAGCGGCATCCTGCCGGTGGTGGGGGTGCCGCTTCCTTTTGTCAGCTATGGCGGCACGGCCATGGTGACGCTGGGCATGGGCTTGGGCATCCTGATGTCGATCGCCCGATCCAAGCGCCTGGTACAGACCTGAGTCGGGCGCGGCTGGCGGAAGCCCCACGCAGGGGACGGAGATCGCCGCGGCCTAAAATGAGGCCATGATTTCCCGCGAACCCACCCTGGAGCGCCTGGCCATTGCCAGGGATCTGCTGCTCACGCCCTTCGGGCTTGACGAATCCCACCTCACACGTGCGCTGGCCGAAATCCGCGCGCACCGGGTGGACGACGCCGACCTGTATTTCCAGTACACGCGCAGCGAGGGCTGGAGCCTGGAGGAGGGCATCGTCAAAACGGGGTCTTTCAGCATTGACCAAGGCGTTGGCGTACGCGCCGTCAGCGGCGAGAAAACGGCCTTTGCCTATTCGGACGACATTTCACTGGCATCTCTGCTCGATGCGGCCCATACGGTACGCACCATCTCCAGCGCGGCCAAGTCGACGCGCGTGAAAGCCGGGACACCCAAGATCGCTTCGGCGCGCTCGCTCTATCCGGGCATGGACCCGATAACCACGCTCGACAGCACGGCCAAGGTCAAGCTGCTCGAAACGGTGGAGCAGCTGGCGCGCGCCCGCGACCCGCGTGTGGTGCAGGTCATGGCGGGGCTGGCTGGTGAGTACGACGTGGTGCTGGTGGCGCGCGCCGACGGTACGCTGGCAGCCGATGTGCGGCCGTTGGTGCGCCTGAGTGTGACCGTGATTGCTGAACAGGCCGGCCGGCGTGAGATGGGTTCCTCCGGCGGTGGCGGTCGTTTCGGCCTGGCCTATTTCGACGAAGCCCGCATCCGCCAGTACGTTGACGAGGCCGTGGATGCCGCACTGACCAACCTCGACTCCCGTCCGGCCCCGGCCGGCGAGATGACCGTGGTGCTCGGCCCCGGCTGGCCCGGCGTGCTGCTGCACGAGGCCATCGGCCACGGGCTGGAAGGCGATTTCAACCGCAAGGGATCGAGCGCGTTTTCCGGCCGCATCGGCCAGCGTGTGGCGGCCAAGGGTGTGACGGTGCTCGATGACGGCACCATCGCCGACCGGCGCGGTTCGCTCAACGTCGACGACGAGGGCCATGCCAGCCAGCGCAATGTGCTGATCGAGGACGGCATCCTCAAGGGCTATATGCAGGACGCCATGAACGCGCGCCTGATGAAGGTGCGCCCCACCGGCAACGGCCGGCGCGAGAGCTACGCCCATATTCCGATGCCACGCATGACCAACACCTACATGCTGGGCGGAGACAAGTCGCCGGATGAAATCGTGGCCAGCATCAAGAAGGGCTTGTATGCCACCAACTTCGGTGGTGGCCAGGTGGACATCACCTCCGGCAAGTTCGTCTTCTCGGCCAGCGAAGCCTACTGGGTGGAAAACGGCAAGATCCTGTATCCGGTCAAGGGCGCCACCATTGTCGGCAACGGACCGGATGCGTTGACGCGCGTGACCATGATCGGCAACGACATGCAGCTCGACAGTGGTGTCGGTACCTGCGGCAAGGAAGGCCAGAGCGTGCCGGTGGGCGTGGGGCAGCCTACGTTGCGTATCGATGGCCTGACAGTTGGAGGAACGGCCTGATATTCAGGTGTGCTATATTGATGCCCATGGTTTCGACCCGTTCTTACTTTTTTGGCTACTTTTGGTTCTCAAGCGCCGTCGGCGGAAGAGAGTTCTGAACGTACCCACAAGAAACGTAGCGAATTCCACCAAACCGCCGGCAAGTCCGGCGGTTTTTTTTTGACCGGATCACACACGAACCTCACGCACAAGGAGTGACACGATGAACGCCAAAGCCAATCCAGCCGGCAGTGATGCCTGGTATGCCCATCCCGGTGACAAGACCAGCCGTACCGACGATGAACGTATCAAGGAAATTACCGTGTTACCCCCGCCTGAGCATCTGATCCGTTTCTTCCCGATCCAGGGAACGCCCGTGGAGACCCTGATCTCCCACACCCGCCACGCCATCCACAACATCATGCACGGCAAGGATGACCGCCTGCTGGTCGTCATCGGCCCATGCTCCATCCATGACCCGGCCGCCGCGCTCGAGTACGCCCGACGTCTGAAGGCGCAGCGCGAGAAGTACAAGGACACGCTGGAGATTGTGATGCGCGTCTACTTTGAGAAACCGCGCACCACGGTGGGCTGGAAAGGCCTGATCAACGACCCCTACCTGGACGAGAGCTATCGCATTGACGAAGGTCTGCGCATCGCGCGCCAGCTGCTGATCGAGATCAACAGCCTGGGCCTGCCGGCTGGCAGCGAGTTCCTCGACGTGATCTCGCCGCAATACATCGGCGACCTGATTTCCTGGGGCGCCATCGGCGCACGTACCACCGAAAGCCAGGTGCACCGCGAACTGGCCTCCGGCCTGTCGGCGCCGATCGGCTTCAAGAACGGCACCGACGGCAACATCCGGATCGCCACCGACGCCATCCAGGCGGCGGCGCGCGGCCACCATTTCCTGTCGGTGCACAAGAACGGCAAGGTCGCGATCGTGCAGACCAACGGCAACAAGGACTGCCATGTCATCCTGCGCGGCGGCAAGGCGCCGAACTACGACGCCGCCAGCGTGGCAGCGGCCTGCAAGGAGTTGGAGGCCTCCAAGCTGCCGGCCACCCTGATGGTGGATTGCAGCCATGCCAACAGCAGCAAGCAGCATGAGAAACAGCTTGATGTGGCGCGAGACATTGCGGCCCAGATGGCGGGTGGTTCGCGCCACATCTTCGGCGTGATGGTGGAGAGCCACCTGCATGCCGGCGCGCAGAAGTTCACGCCGGGTAAGGACGATGCCGGCAACCTGGAGTACGGCAAGAGCATCACCGATGCCTGCCTGGGATGGGACGACTCGCTGGAAGTGCTGGAAGTCCTGTCCGGTGCGGTCAAGGCGCGCCGGGAGCGTTAAGGCGCGCCGGCTTTGTCGATCATGGCCCGAGCCCAGCTTTGGGCTTCGGCCATGGTGGCGAAGGTCTGGAACGGGCGGCCGGCATCGGCGAAAATCTTCGCGAAGTGGGGGGCCATGAACTGGCCCCCCTCGACCTCCGGGCCTATGACATAGGCCGTAGCCACCGGGGTGAACTGCGGCGGCGCTTTGCGGACCAGTTCAGCGTAGCGTTGCAGACCGTCCGGCGTGGCCAAGGCGCTTTTACGCACGGTGCAGATGCTGACCCAGGGTCCGCTCGGTTGAAGCGCCTGCAGGAAATTCGACTGCGCCACCGCCAAGCAATCTGCCAGTTCCTTGTTGAAAGGCCCGGTGGACTCGTAATGCAACAGGTTGCCGTCCATCCACATGTCCACCTGTCCGTGCGGGGCGAACGGCGTGACCTTCACCTGGGTGGTACTGCTTTTCGGCGGTGTGTCGGAAGTCATGGCTGTTCCTGGAGGCAAACAGAAATCTAACCCAATGACATCTTATCGGCATCTTTGCCCGCCTCCCCCATTAGGGCAAGCGAGTATGGCCGGCCGCGCTCAGGGGCTCGCAGGTTGTAGGGCCTGCAGCAGCTTGAGGTGAATACCGCCAAAGCCGCCGTTGCTCATGCACAGGATGTGATCGCCCGCTTGCGCGCACGCGACGACTTGCCGTACCAAGTCATCGATCGTGTCCGCAACCTGCGCACGTTCTCCCATGGGCGCCAGCGCTTCGCGCGCATTCCAGCCCAGCCCGCCGGCATGGCAGAAGGCCAGATCCGCATCTTCCAGGCTCCAGGGCAGTTGCGCCTTCATGGTCCCCAGCTTCATGGTGTTGGAGCGCGGCTCGAACACCGCCAGGATGCGGCTGCCCGGCCCGACCTTGCGGCGCAGGCCGTCGAGCGTGGTGCGGATAGCGGTCGGATGATGGGCAAAGTCGTCGTAGACGGTGATGCCGTGGACGCTACCGCGTACCTCCATGCGGCGCTTGACGTTCTGGAACTCGCCCAGAGCACGGGCGGCCACTGCGGGCGCCACACCCACATGCTCGGCTGCAGCAATGGCGGCTAACGCATTGAGTTGGTTGTGTATGCCTGTGAGCGCCCACTCCACCTTGGCGGCCAACTGACCTTGGTGCAAAACGTCAAAGTTGTGCGGCTCGCCACGCGCGGTGAAGTCGCTCACCGCCGCACCGAAGCTACGGACTTCGCTCCAACAGCCGGCGTGCAGTACGCGCGCCAGGCTCTCTTCCAGGCCATTGATCACGACACGGCCCGAGCCGGGTACGGTGCGTACCAGGTGGTGGAACTGACGCTCAATGGCGGCCAAGTCGTCAAAGATGTCGGCGTGGTCGAACTCCAGGTTGTTGAGCACGGCCGTGCGCGGCCGGTAGTGCACAAACTTGCTGCGCTTGTCGAAAAAGGCGGTGTCGTATTCGTCCGCCTCGATGACAAAGAGCGGGCGCTGGTCGGCCGGTGTTTTGGCGTTGGGGCGAACTGACGCGCCAAGCCGTGCCGACATGCCGAAATTCATCGGCACGCCTCCGACCAGGAAGCCAGGCTGCAGACCTGCGGCCTCCAGGATCCAGGTCAGCATCGAGGTGGTGGTGGTCTTGCCATGAGTGCCGGCCACGGCCAGCACGTGGCGGCCCTGCAGCACATGCTCGGCCAGCCACTGCGGGCCACTGGTATAGGGCAGGCCGGCTTCCATGATGGCCTCCATCAGCGGGAATTTCGGGCTGCCGTCGGTTTGGCGGGCGCGGCTGACCACGTTGCCGATCACGAACATGTCGGGTTGCAGGGCCAGTTGCTCGGCGCCAAAGCCCTCGATCAGCTCAATGTCAAGGGCGCGCAGTTGGTCGCTCATCGGCGGGTAGACGCCGGCATCGCAGCCGGTGACCTTGTGGCCTGCCTCGCGGGCAAGAGCGGCCAGTCCCCCCATGAAGGTGCCGCAGATACCGAGAATATGAATGTGCATCGCCCGATTCTAGGGGGTGGCTGCCGGTGTCCTTGCGGCCTTCCGGGGATCCGGCGCAGGTGCACAATACCCTTGGCATGAGCAAACAGGAAATTGCCGCCGCAGCGGCGCCGATGGTGGTAGACGAAGGGCTGGAGTACGGGCCGGCCAAGCGCCGCGCTGTGCGTCAGCTCGGCCTGTCGCCGCGTACGCCACTGCCCGGCAATGACGAAGTGGAGGATGCGGTGCGTGACTACATTGCCGTGTTCTGTGCTGACACCCAGCCGACTGAATTGCTGGCACTACGCCGACTGGCGCTGCAGTGGATGGAGCGGCTGGCCGTATTCCGACCGCATCTGAGCGGCGCGGTCTGGCATGGCACGGCGACCCGTTTTTCGGATATTTATCTGCAGTTGTTCTGTGATGATGAAAAATCAGCGGAAATTGCCTTGATCGACATGGGGGTACCCTATGAACCGCGCACTGTGACCGGTTTTCACCATGAGCCGGTAGAGGCTCTGAGCCTTCATGCACGCTGTCCGGAACTTGGAGAGTCAATAGGGGTCCATCTGATGATTCATGACCTTGATGACCTGCGAGGTGCGTTGCTGCGGGACGCCAAAGATAGAACTCCTCGCGGAAATTTGGATGCTGTTCGGCGCTTGTTAGCTGATTTTTGATTTATTTAGGGAATTTTGTGAGTCTGAAAAATGATCTGAGTCCTACCAGGAGACGTTGGCTGTATGCCGCGGTTGCGGCGGCTGCCAGCTTGGGGGGCGTTGGCCTGGCTTGGTGGAAGTTCTCGCCCAAGCCAGTGAGTGATGATGCTATGGCCGCTTTATGGCGGCTGTCTTTTGATACCCCGACGGGTGGGCGGTTGGCACTGCAGAGTCTGCAGGGGCGCCCCTTGCTGATCAATTTCTGGGCAACCTGGTGCCCGCCTTGTATTGAAGAGTTGCCTTTATTGGATGCCTTCTATAAGGAAAATGCCGCCAAAGGTTGGCAAATTCTTGGTTTGGCGGTGGATAAGATGGCTCCTGTGCACGACTTCTTGACCAAGCAGCCTTTGACTTTTCCCATTGCTTTGGCTGGTATGGAGGGCGTTGGCCTCAGCAAATCCTTGGGGAATCTGAGTGGTGGGCTCCCCTTTACCGTGGTGTTGGGCGCTGACGGGGTGGTTCGCGATCGTAAAATCGGCAAAGTCTCATCGGCCGATTTGGCGCACTGGCGTGAGTTACAGTAGGGTCTGTAGCGCATCCTTTATGATGACGGGCGGCAAATGTCCGCCCTTTTGCTTTTTTGGAATTCCCAAAATTTGGGTGGAAATCGCTTCAGTTCGGAGTAAATTGAAGCAATCTTTAGAAAGATGTTGGTGATCCCATGGATTTGCGAAAACTCAAGACTTTGATTGACCTGGTGTCCGACTCCAATGTGTCGGAACTCGAAATCACTGAAGCCGAAGGCAAGGTGCGTATCGTCAAAGGTGGCGGTGCCATGGTTCAGGGCTATCAAATGCCAGCGGTCCCGATGGCGGCACCCGTGGCGGCAGCACCGGTTGCTGCGGCGCCCGTAGCCCCCGCGCCTGCTGCCGCGCCGGTCGTCACCGGTCATACCGTCAAGTCGCCCATGGTCGGCACGTTCTATCGCTCTGCCTCGCCGGGTGCCAAGGCGTTTGTGGAGCTGGGCTCCGTTGTCAAGGAAGGCGAGACCCTCTGCATCATCGAGGCAATGAAGATTCTCAATGAGATCGAGGCCGACAAGGCTGGCACCGTGACCCAGATCCTGGGCGAGAACGGTCAGGCTGTGGAATACGGACAGCCCCTGTTCGTCATCGAATAAGGCGCATCGGCTCATGTTCAAAAAGATTCTCGTTGCCAATCGCGGCGAAATCGCCCTGCGGATCCAGCGCGCCTGTAGCGAGCTGGGCATCAAGGCGGTGATGGTTTATTCCGAGGCGGACCGCGAAGCCAAGTATGTCAAGCTGGCGGAAGAGGCGGTCTGTATCGGCCCGGCGCCTTCCGCGCAGAGCTATCTCAACATGCCGGCCATCATCTCGGCGGCGGAGGTGACCGACGCCGAAGCCATTCACCCCGGTTACGGCTTTTTGAGTGAAAACGCCAATTTTGCCGAGCGTGTCGAGCAAAGCGGTTTTCAGTTCATCGGCCCGACGCCCGAGTCCATCCGTATCATGGGTGACAAGGTGTCGGCCAAGCAGGCCATGATCAAGGCGGGTGTGCCCTGTGTGCCGGGCTCGGAAGGTGAATTGCCGGATGATCCGGTGCAGATTCGTCGCATTGCCAAGGCCATTGGTTACCCTGTGATCATCAAGGCGGCCGGCGGCGGCGGCGGCCGCGGCATGCGCGTGGTGCATACCGAGGCGGCATTGATCAACGCGGTGCAGATGACCAAGGCTGAGGCTGGTGCAGCATTCAACAATCCTGCGGTCTACATGGAGAAGTTCCTGCAGAACCCGCGGCATATTGAAATCCAGATCCTGGCTGACAAACATCGCAATGCGGTGTATCTCGGCGAGCGCGACTGCTCCATGCAGCGGCGCCACCAGAAAATCATCGAGGAAGCGCCGGCGCCAGGCATCCCACGCAAGCTGATCGACAAGGTCGGCGAGCGTTGCGTGGCGGCCTGCAAGAAGATCGGCTACCGTGGCGCGGGTACTTTCGAGTTCCTGTATGAAGACGGTGAGTTCTACTTCATCGAGATGAACACGCGCGTCCAGGTGGAGCACCCGGTGACCGAGATGATCACCGGTGTGGACATCGTGAAGACGCAGATCATGGTGGCGGCCGGTGAGCGCTTGCCGTTCACGCAGCGTGACATCCAGATTCGCGGTCATGCGATCGAATGCCGTATCAATGCCGAGGACCCCTACAAGTTCACGCCGTCCCCGGGCCGCATTACCATGTGGCACGCGCCCGGTGGGCCAGGGGTGCGGGTCGACTCGCACGTTTACACCAATTACTTCGTGCCGCCTAATTACGACTCGATGGTTGGAAAGATCATTGTTCATGGCGATACGCGGCAGCAGGCCATGGCGCGCATGAGTACCGCTCTGGGCGAGACGCTGGTCGAAGGTATCAGCACCAACATTCCCCTGCACCGTGAACTGATGGCGGATGCCAAGTTCATGGCCGGTGGAACCAACATTCACTATCTTGAAGAGTGGATGGCGCGCCACACGCGCTAAGCACCAACTATGCATGAACTGAGTCTGTTGTGTCCGCAGGAGCGGGTCGAGGTCCTGAGTGAGGCACTTGATGCGCTCGACGCCCTGAGTGTCAGCGTCGAAGATGCGGATGCCCAGACCGAGGCCGAACAGGCCTTGTTCGGCGAGCCCGGCATGCCGCCGCCCCAGGACGGCTGGCAGCGCTCGCGCGTGCTGGCCCTGTACCCGACCGAAGCGGCTGCTGGCGAGGCAGCGACTTTGCTGCAGGCGCAGGATTTCTTCGACGGTTGTCGCCTGCTCGGCATCAGCGAAGTGCCCGAGCAGGATTGGGTGCGTCTGACGCAGTCGCAGTTTTCTCCAGTCGAGATCACACCGGACTTCTGGATCGTGCCGACCTGGCACGAGCCACCGGCACAGGCCAAGACCATCATCCGGCTCGATCCGGGCTTGGCCTTCGGCACCGGCACGCATCCAACGACCCGCATGTGCCTGCGCTGGATCGCGCACCACGTAACCGAACAGAGCGGGCTGGGCCGTGTGCTGGATTACGGTTGTGGTTCCGGCATTCTGGCTATTGGCGCCGCCAAGCATGGGGCGACCGAGATTGATGCGGTTGACATTGACGAGGCGGCGGTTACATCGACCGTGCTCAATGCCCAAGCCAACGAGGTTTCGCTGAATGCCGGCTTGCCGGATGTGGTCAGTGGCCAGTATCGGACCGTGCTGGCCAATATTCTGGCGACGCCGTTGAAGGTGTTGGCGCCCTTGCTCTGTGCCCGGGTGGCGGCTGGTGGTTCGCTGGTGCTGGCCGGCATTCTGGAGCGGCAGGCGGAAGAGCTGAAGTTGGCCTATGCACCCTATTGCCAACTGACGGTGAGTGACGCGGAAGACGGCTGGATTTTGATGACAGCCAGCTTCTGATCGGTTCGGGGCCGCGCTCTACAATCCCGAGGTCATGAGCCTGATCACCCGATGCCCAGCCTGCCGGACGATGTTCAAGGTCGTGCCCGACCAGTTGCGTATTTCCGAAGGTTGGGTACGTTGCGGCCAATGTGACGAGATCTTCGATGCCTCGGCGAACATGCAGGATCCGTTGGCGGTCGAGGCGCTGCCCTCGGAACCGGTCGATATCGAACTGGAGATGACAGCGGCGCCAGCCGAAGGTGCGTCTGCATCCGATGCTGCGCCAGATCGGTCACCGCCGATGGAGGCGGAGCCCTTTCCGGTTGAGCCGGAGCAGAGTGCGGTGCTTGCATCAGAGTCGGTTTGGCACCCTGATGGACCGGAGACAGCGGTCCTGACGGACGTCTGGGATTCGACGCCACGGTCTGAGACAACGGATTCGACGGAACCGGTTGCCCCGTCGTTCATGCGCAAGACGCGTGATCGCACTAAAACCGGAGTGCGTCCTCGACGGCGCGTTCTCTGGCTTGTCGCTGCGACAGTCTTGAGCTTGACTTTGTTCGTTCAGTTGTTCGCTCATGAGCGCGACAAGATTGCAGTTGTTGCACCAGGGTTTAAGCCGGTGGTTGAGGCTGTTTGCGTGTTGATGCAATGCAGCGTGGCACCATGGCGCCAGATCGAGTCGGTGTTGATCGATAGTTCGTCTTTCAGCAAGCTTCGGGCGGATGTCTACCGACTGAGCTTGACGTTCAAGAATACAGCCGAAAGAGATGTGGCGTTGCCGGCGCTCGAGTTGTCGGTGACAGACACCCAGGACCAAGTGCTCATCCGGCGCGTCTTTCTGGCGGGCGATTTGGGCCTGCCTTCAACCGTGCTTGCCGCCGGCTCAGAGTTCCCGGTTTCCCTGGCGTTGAACATCGCGACCAATGGCAATGCAGAGCGCATTACCGGTTATCGTGTTCTTGCTTTTTATCCCTGAAACTTTTCGACATCACCATGGCATCTCTTATCTGCGGCTCTCTGGCTTTTGACACCATCATGAATTTCGAAGGCCGGTTTGCTGAGCAAATCTTGCCGGATCAGTTGCACATCCTCAATGTGTCTTTTCTGGTGCCGACGCTGCGCCGCGACTTCGGTGGTTGCGCCGGTAACATCGCTTATGCGCTCAAGGCGCTGGGTGGTGTACCACTGCCGATGGCAACCGTTGGCAACGACGGCTCCGGCTATCTGCAGCGCTTGCGCAAACTGGGGATTGCCACGCAGTTCGTGCGTGAGATGGACGACACCTACACCGCGCAGGCCTTGATCATGACCGACAAGGACAACAACCAGATCACCGCTTTCCATCCGGGGGCCATGATGCAGGCCCATGTGACCCGCATCGATCGCCATCCTGATGTCAAACTGGGCATCATTTCGCCTGATGGTCGCGACGCCATGCTCCAGCACGCCGAGCAGTTCAAGGCTGCAGATATTCCGTTTGTTTTCGATCCGGGCCAGGGTTTGCCCATGTTTGATGGCAAAGAATTGACGCGTTTTGTTGAACAGGCCAGCTGGGTGACAGTGAACGACTACGAAGGCAAGATGTTGTGCGATCGCACGGGCTGGAGCCCAGCCGAGATTTCACGCCAGGTCCGCGGCTTGGTCATCACGCTCGGACATGAGGGAAGCGAGGTTTGGGTCGACGGGCAGAAGACACTGGTGCCGCCGGTCAAGGCCGTGGAGGTGATTGATCCGACAGGCTGCGGCGATGCCTACCGCGGTGGCTTGCTCTACGGCTTGGAGCAGGGCTGGTCGCTGGCACGTTGCGCCGAGCTTGGCAATCGCATGGGTTCCCACAAGATTGCGCACCGTGGTCCGCAGAACTATACGGTCGACACCAAGGCGTTTGGCCTGTAAGCCACGCTCAGTCAACGGCAGGGAGTGTCAGCTGCTCCCAGTCGGCGGCAGCAACATGTTGGGCTGCCACGCGAAGCTGCTTGCGACGGGCGGTGTCGCCGCGAACCAGTTCAATGGCCGCGCGCGGTACGCCCAGTGTTTTCGCCAGCCAAGCCTGTAGGGCGAGGTTGGCTTTGCCATCGACCGGTGGTGCCTTCAACCGAACGCGCAAGGCGTTGTCATGCAGGCCCTGAATCTGGGTCTGTGGTGCATTGGGCATGACATGAATATCCACGATGACCGCGCCATCCTTTTCGGTTCGCAGGAAAGGCAGCTTGGAAACAGGCATGATGGCGTTGGTGTGACGAAGAAAAAGCCCGATGCCTTGCGGTCATCGGGCTTGAGGCTAAGCCGCTGAATCAGGGCTTGCTGGCCGTCGGAAACGGCCAAGCGGCCTGCGGGTTCAGAGTTGTCTGAGCCGCAGGGGCAGCCGGGGCAGGCGCTGCTTTGGCAGCAGGCTTTTTCGCGGCTTTCTTCGCAGCCGGCTTCTTGGCAGCTTTCTTGGCAGCGGGTTTTTTCGCAGCCGGCTTCTTGGCGGCAGCTTTCTTGGCAGCGGCCTTCTTGGCAGGCGCCTTCTTAGCTACAGCTTTTTTGGCCGGAGCTTTTTTGGCGACGACCTTCTTGGCGACGGCCTTTTTAGCCGGGGCCTTCTTCGCAGCTACCTTCTTGGCAGGCGCCTTCTTGGCTACGGCTTTTTTGGCCGGAGCTTTTTTGGCGACGACCTTCTTGGCAGGCGCTTTCTTGGCTACGGCTTTTTTGGCCGGAGCTTTCTTCGCTGCTACCTTCTTGGCGGGAGCCTTCTTAGCTGCGACTTTCTTTGCCGGAGCTTTCTTCGGTGCGGCCTTCTTTGCGGCCGATTTTTTTGCAGTTGCCATCATTTTCTCCTTGATCAAGTTACAAAGAGCACTTCACGCCAGTTGGAGAGCATGAAGCGATTCATGGCGCTGGGATCAATCCCAACGCCATGAACTCGGGTGCACACGCCAAAGCCGCTCTCTGGGGAACGGTCGGTGACATGTGTAATTCTGGAAGCCATATTTTTTTGCTTAGTCCCAGGAGAGGGCGCCACCCGACTGATACTCGATCACGCGGGTTTCGAAGAAGTTGCGCTCTTTCTTCAGGTCAATCATTTCGCTCATCCAGGGGAAAGGATTTTCCTCATTGGGGAACAGGGGCTCCAGGCCAATCTGCGTGGCACGCCGGTTGGCGATGTAGCGCAGGTAACCCTTGAACATGGAGGCATTCATGCCAAGCACGCCACGCGGCATGGTGTCTTCGGCATAGCGGTATTCGAGCTCGACCGCCTTCTCAAACAGTCCGCGAATCTCGGTCTTGAAGTCGGCTGTCCAGAGGTGCGGATTTTCGAGTTTGAGCTGATTGATCAGGTCAATGCCGAAATTGCAGTGCATCGACTCATCGCGCAGGATGTACTGGTACTGCTCGGCAGCACCGGTCATCTTGTTCTGGCGACCCAGTGCCAGGATTTGCGTGAAGCCAACATAGAAGAACAGACCTTCCATCAGGCAGGCAAAGACGATCAGGGACTTGAGCAGCGTCTGATCGGTTTCCTGGGTTCCAGTCTTGAAGTTGGGATCCATGATCGCGTTGATGAACGGGATCAGGAATTCGTCCTTGTCTCGGATCGACTGGACTTCGTTGTAAGCGTTGAAGATTTCACTCTCATCCAGGCCGAGCGACTCGACAATGTACTGGTAGGCGTGGGTATGAATTGCCTCTTCAAAGGCCTGGCGCAGCAGGAACTGGCGGCACTCAGGCGCCGTGATGTGGCGGTAGGTGCCCAACACAATGTTGTTGGCGGCCAGTGAGTCAGCCGTGACAAAGAAGCCCAGATTGCGTTTGACGATGCGGCGCTCGTCTTCGGTCAGACCGTTCGGGTCTTTCCACAAGGCAATGTCACGCGTCATGTTCACTTCCTGCGGCATCCAGTGGTTGGCGCAGGTGGCCAAGTATTTTTCCCAGGCCCACTTGTATTTGAACGGCACCAGCTGATTGACGTCAGTCTGGCCGTTGATGATGCGCTTGTCAGACGCCTTGATGCGGTGCGCAACCGCAGGCACAGCCGTCGTGGTGGATGTGAAGCTCACGGCCTGTGCCGTGCGCAGTTCAGAAGATTGCAGGGGAAGCTCGGTCGTACGGCTGCTGGATGAGCCATGTGCAAAAGGCATTTGCGATGTGGGCTTGACTTCTTCGTCCCAGTTCAACATATGAGATTCCAATCAGCGGATTATGAGAGCAGCGAGATGAAATGAAAAGTATTCATTCACATCGCTGCTCAATTGTGTTGCTCAATAGCATCGCATTGCATGCGAAGCTGGCATCGATTTACTGGCAGGCCTCGCAGCCGGGGTCATCGATCGCGCAGAACTTGATGTCGGTTGCGGCCGTTGCCATCTGTGCTTGCGCTGCAGCAGCCGCGGCTTCAAGCGCGCTCATGCCGGCACCGCCTTGTGCTGCGCCACCAGAGGAGACCGCGTTGAGTCGGCCGGCTGCCACCGTGGATTTCTCGGCTTGCGTGGCCGAGGTGGTGCGCAGGTAGTAAGTGGTTTTCAGGCCACGCAGCCAAGCCAGTTTGTAGGTTTCGTCCAGCTTCTTGCCGGAAGCGCCCGCCATGTAGATGTTGAGCGACTGCGCCTGGTCGATCCATTTCTGGCGCCGAGCTGCAGCTTCGACCAGCCAGCTGGTTTCCACTTCAAACGCCGTGGCGTACAGGGACTTGATCTCTTGCGGCACGCGGTCGATGGGGGCCAACGAACCGTCGAAGTGCTTGAGATCCATGACCATGACGTCGTCCCACAGGCCCAGTCGCTTGAGGTCACGCACCAGATAGCTGTTGATGACGGTGAACTCGCCCGACAGGTTGGATTTCACCGACAGATTGCCGAAGCAGGGCTCGATGGAGGCATCCACGCCAATGATGTTGGAGATGGTGGCGGTCGGGGCGATGGCCACACAGTTGGAGTTGCGCATGCCATCCTTGGCAATCTTCTTGCGCAGGGCGTCCCAGTCCAGGGTGGCCGAACGGTCGACTTCGACGTAGCCACCACGTGCTTGCGCCAGCATGTCCAGCGTGTCCGGCGGCAGGATGCCCTTGTCCCACAACGATCCTTGGTAGCTGGAATAGCGGCCGCGCTCGCTGGCGAGATCGGTCGAAGCCAGATAGGCGTAGTAGCAGACGGCTTCCATCGACTTGTCCGCAAAGTCCACTGCGGCGTCGCTGGCGTAGGGGATGCGCAGCTCATACAGCGCATCCTGGAAGGCCATGATGCCCAGGCCGACCGGACGGTGGCGCAGGTTGGAGTCGCGGGCCTTCTTGACGGCGTAGTAGTTGATGTCGATCACGTTGTCCAGCATGCGCATGGCCGTGGCCACCGTCTTCTTCAGCTTGGCATGGTCGATCTGGCCATCCTTCAGATGCTGGCGCAGGTTGACGGAGCCCAGATTGCAGACGGCGGTTTCCGTATCGCTGGTGTTGAGCGTGATCTCGGTGCACAGGTTGGAGGAGTGCACGACGCCGGCATGCTGCTGGGGCGAGCGCACATTGCAGGCATCCTTGAACGTGATCCAGGGGTGGCCGGTTTCAAACAGCATGGTCAGCATCTTGCGCCACAGGTCGGTCGCCTGCAGGGTGCGCGTCGGCTTGATCTCGCCACGGGCAGCCTTCTCTTCGTAGGCGACATAAGCCTTCTCGAAGTCGGCGCCGAACTTGTCATGCAGGTCCGGCACGTTGGACGGGGAGAACAGTGTCCACTGGCCTTTTTCCATCACGCGACGCATGAACAGGTCCGGGATCCAGTTGGCCGTGTTCATGTCGTGCGTGCGGCGGCGATCGTCGCCGGTGTTCTTGCGCAGTTCCAGGAACTCCTCGATGTCGAGGTGCCAGGTTTCCAGGTAGGTGCAGACGGCGCCCTTGCGCTTGCCGCCCTGGTTCACGGCGACGGCTGTGTCGTTGACCACCTTGAGGAAAGGCACCACGCCCTGCGATTCGCCGTTGGTACCCTTGATGTGGGAGCCCAGGGCTCGCACGCGCGTCCAGTCGTTACCCAGGCCGCCGGCGAACTTGGACAGCAGGGCGTTTTCCTTGATGGATTCGTAAATGCCGTCCAGATCGTCCGGCACGGTGGTCAGGTAGCAGCTGGAAAGCTGCGAGCGCAGTGTACCGCTGTTGAACAGGGTGGGCGTGCTGGACATGAAGTCGAAGGAGGACAGCACTTCGTAGAACTCGATGGCGCGGGCTTCGCGATCCACTTCATTCAACGACAGGCCCATGGCCACGCGCATGAAGAAAGCCTGCGGCAACTCGATGCGCGATTTGCGCACGTGCAGGAAGTAGCGGTCATACAGCGTTTGCAGGCCGAGATAGTCGAACTGCAGGTCGCGTTCGGCCTTGAGTGCCGCGCCCAGGCGCTTGAGGTCGAACTGCAGCAGCTTTTCGTCCAACAGATCGTTTTCCACGCCCTTCTTGATGAAGCCGGGGAAGTAGTCGATATAGGCTTCGGCCATTTCGGACGGCGGCACGTCGCGCCCCAGCACCTCCTTGGCGATGGTGTGGAACAGCAGGCGCGCGGTGGCGTAGGTGTAGTCGGGGTCTTTCTCGATCAGCGTGCGCGCGGCCAGGATGGCGGCCTTGTATACCTCGTCGATGGGGACGCCGTCGTAGAGGTTGCGCATGGTCTCGGCCATGATGGGATCGGGCTTGATGTCTGCGCCCAGGCCCGCGCAGGCTGATTCGATCAGGTGTTGCAGGCGACCGAGGTCGAGGGCAATGCGCTGGTCGCCATCAACAACATGCAGCTCTGGCGTCTTGGGTGCTTCGGCGGTGGTCTGGCGAGCCCGCTCTTGGGTGCGGCGTTCGCGGTACAGCACATAGGCACGGGCAATCTCATGGTGACCACTGCGCATCAGGCCGAGTTCCACCTGGTCTTGCACATCCTCGATGTGGAAGGTGCCGCCGCCGGGACGCGAGCGCATCAAGGCGCGCACCACGGCTTGGGTCAATTCATCAACCACTTCGCGTACGCTGGCAGACGCTGCGCCTTGGGTGCCATGCACCGCCAGGAAAGCCTTCATCATGGCCACGGCAATCTTGTTGGGCTCAAACGGCACCACGGCGCCATTGCGTCGGATGATCTGGTAATGGTTGAGCGGTTGGGCTGCCGCATTTTCCTGAGTCTGCATGTTCAGGACACCTGTGTTGAGGGGCGTGGATGTGTTCAGGGCGGTTTGCATCTGTTCCTCGTCTTCGCAAATTTATTGGTTATTTCAGTCTGGTTTACCGGCTTTTCATGCACCGCCGACAACAGCCGTGGTGCAAACAGGAAACACTATATATGGGGTCTTGTATGAATACAAGCCACTACAGGTAGTGTATCGCGTCGCGATGGCGTGACTGTGTCAGACGTATGAAAGACGGCTGGCACCAAGTCGGTGAAATGGGGTGGCCGGGATGTCGAGAGCCGGCCGAAACTCGAGCCAAATCAAGCGTTGCTGCGAGACAGCCAGAAAACACAGGCGATGCGACGGATTTTTGCTTGCATGGCCGCATGGTGCTTGCATATCGCGTGATGCACGATCGATGTGCGTGAGCGACTGGCGCATCACGCCGGTGCGAAAAAATATTTTCAACCGCGCGACATCTATGCAACGCCTTGGGGAAAACACTGAGTTGGCCAGCCCAGACTTTGCCGCAAATGGGCCCACGCGAAGCCTGTGCCGGGGTCGGCTTTCCTGCCGGGGGCAATATGCTCATGACCGGCAATGTGGTTGATGGGGTAGCGCTGCGGCAGGGCTGCGCACAGGCCGGCCAAGGTTTCATATTGGGCGGCATCAAATGGGGTGCCTTCTAGGCCTTCCAGTTCAATGCCAATGGAATCATCGTTGCAGTTGTCGCGGCCGCGGTAGTGTGAGGTGCCGGCATGCCAGGCCCGTTCATCGCAGCTGACGAACTGCCAGAGTTCGCCATTGCGTCGGATGTAGAAATGGGCGGAGACTTCCAGACCCTGGATCGTTTGGAAGTAAGGATGGGCGTTCCAGTCCAGGGTGTTGGTGAAGAGTCGTTGCACTTCGTCGCCGCCATACTGGCCGGGTGGCAGGCTGATGGAGTGGATGACGATCAAGTCCACCACGGCCTGCAGCGGGCGCGGGCCAAAGTTGGGGGATGCCAAGCGGCGGGCGAAGCGGTACCAGCCGCCGTTCCACAGCGTATCGGCAGGGGGGGCGTTATGGGGCATCGGAGGCAGCGTCATGGTCTTGCGGCATGTCGATGTTCAGCCGGGCAATCCGGTAGCGTATCTGGCGCAGACTCAAGCCCAGGCGGGCGGCGGCGGCAGTGCGGTTGTAGCCGGTTTCTTGCAGGGCTTTGATCAGAATGTCGCGTTCCTGCAGGTCCAGATGGCGCTGCAAGTCGTCTGGCAGCGTGCTGGCCGCTTCGACAACAGTGATCGGCGCGGACGTTGTCGTGGGTTCGAGGGGGTGCGACACGGCTTGCGCCGCTGATTCAACCTGCAACTCGTGGCCATCGCTCAAGGCGACGGCTCGGTGCAGCAGGTTCTCCAACTCTCGCACATTGCCTTTGAAGGGGTGCTGAGCCAAGTGCGTCAGTGCTGTCTGGGTGAGCGCTGGCACGGGCAGTCCTGATTCGGCGGCAATCCGCTTGAGCAGCGCATCGCACAAGGCGGGCAGGTCTTCCCGCCGTTCCCGCAACGGCGGGATGTCGATCTCGATCACGTTGAGCCGGTAATAAAGATCCTGGCGAAAGCGGCCGGCTTGCACTTCGTCCGCCAGGTTCTTGTGGGTGGCGCTGACAATGCGCACATCGGCCGGCTCTTCCTGGGTCGCGCCGACCGGACGCACGCAGCGCTCCTGGATGGCACGCAGCAGCTTGGCTTGCATGGCCAGTGGCAGGTCGCCGATTTCATCCAGGAATAACGTGCCACCGTTGGCGGCTTGGAAGAAGCCCTCGCGGTCTTGCGTGGCACCGGTATAGGCACCTTTTCTGACACCGAAGAACTCGGCTTCCAGCAGGGTGTCCGGAATGGCGCTGCAGTTGACCGCCACGAAGGGGCCGCTTGCGCGGTGGCTATTGGCATGCAGCGCGTTGGCCACCAGTTCCTTGCCGGTGCCGGATTCGCCGCAGACCAACACCGGCGCCATGCTGCGCGCCACCTTGGTTATGCGCTCCTTGACCGCGCGCATGACTGCTGACGGCCCGACCAGGCGTTGCAGGCTGAGGTCTGCTTGAGGCGTGGAGGTGCCGGTCTCGGTCGTGCGACGGGTGGTTGCGGTATCGGCTTGCTGTGCACGTGCATCCTGGACAGCGGAGGCAATGACAGCGCGGAATTGCCGCAGATTGACGGGTTTGGTCAGGTAGTCGAAAGCGCCGGCTTTGAGCGACTCGACGGCATTCTCCGCCGAACCATAGGCCGTGATGACCACACAGCGCTCGTTGCGCTGCAGGGCGCGCAGACGCTGGATCAGCTCGATGCCCAGTCCGTCGGGCAGGCGCATGTCGGTGATCAGCACATCGAAACGCCGCTCGTTCAGCTGCTGCCAGCCACTTTCCAGATTCTCGGCCACATCGACCTGGTAGCCCTCGCGCAGCAGGGTGAGTTCGTAGAGCGTGCGCAGGTCGGGCTCATCGTCGACCACCAGGATGTGAGCGGGGGCGGTGGAAGTGTTCAGTGCCATGGGGTGTCGGTGGAGTTGACGGCGCGGACGGCTTTGCTGGCCGAGCGTGCGCGACGCAAGGATACGAAAAATTCATTGCCCTCCGTGCGGGTGCCTCGTGCCATGCGCTGGACGCGCTGGTAGGCGATGGTCGCGCCGTGCCGTTCGCACAATTCGCGGCAGATGTACAGGCCCAGGCCGCTGGAGCGGCTCTCCGACGAGAAGAAGGGCTCGAACAGATGGCGCTCGACCGATGGCTCCATGGGCGGGGCCTCGCTCCAGACGGACAGGGTGACTTGCCCCCGTGCGGCCACCTCCGTGGCGACCTGGATGGACTCGGCCTGTCCGCTGGCATAGCGCCGAGCGTTGTCGAGCAGGTTGACCAGCACGCGGCGCAGATGATCCTGTGCAAAATCCACTTGCAGTGGGGCCGTGGCCAGATTCCAGTGCAGGACATGCTGCCCCTGCACCTGCTGCGCCCAGTCCTGGCAGATGCGTGCGACACTTTCGTCGAGCAGCAGCGTTTCTGGCGTCTGTCCGTGACCATCGCCACGTTTGTGCACGCGCGAGATGTCCAGGATGTCTTCCACAATCTTTTCGAGCCGCTGGGCATTTTGCTGGACAAGTCCGGTCAACTGCTTGAGCTTGGGGGCGCTGAGGTCTTCGTCCAGCAGTGCATTGGCCTGGGCAATGGCGGCCAGCGGGTTGCGGATCTCATGTGCGACGGCAGCGGACATGCGCCCCATGCTGGCCAGTTTCTCGGTGCGCATGCGGGCTTCCATCTCGCGCTGATCCTGCAGGAACACGACGCACAGGTTTTTGGCGCCACTGCCGCGCGTGGCCGTCAGACGCGTACGGACCCGGATGTGCCGCGGTCCTTGCCCGGCATGCTGGATGTTGACGTCGGCCTGCTGGATGCCGCGGTAGGCAAAGCTTTGCTGCGTCAGATCAATCAAGGGCTGCCAAGCTGTTTCGCCGTTCAGCGTGAAGGGAGGCGGCTGCAGCGGTTGGTTGTCCGATTGCAGCAGTTGACGTGCGGCCGGATTGGCCGCGTGCACGGTGCCGCGTGCATCGACCACCAGAATGCCGTCGCTCAAGGATTCGATTACCAGGTCGTTGACCTGCTGCTGAATCCGTGCGGCTGACTGGCTGCGGCGTGCCCGCCGCTCCTCGCTGGCCAAGCGGGTGGAGAGCTGGTGCGACAGGAAGGCGATCACGAAGCTGCCCGCGCCTGTGAGGGCCGCCTGGATCAGGTGCGGTGTGACGTCACCATGGGTTTGCAGCGACAGCCGGACGGCATGCAGCAGCAGCATCAGCGTGACGCCGGCCGCTGTGCCCATGGCCAGCAGCAGGGAACCCAGCACCGAGGCCAGTAGCACCGGCAGGGCAAACAGCGGCGTGTAGTTGATGCTGCTGCCGTGTAGGAACTGCAGAGAGGCAAACACCAGCACATCGATGCCAATGACGGCGACCCATTGCAGGTCAAATGTCCGGCCCAAGCGGCGTGGGCGAGAGCCAATGCGCACCGCCAGCGCACTGAGAAAATAGCCAACGCAAACACCCAGCAGCCAAAGGTTGCTGACCTGCCCCAGCCCATAGAGGGTGATCTGCAGAAGCAGCAGCACCAGACCCAGCGTCACGCGGGCGGTCATGAAGCCGCGCCACAGCCGTTCCAGCTCCGGGAGTGTGTTGTCGGTGGGTTCCAGGTCCGTGTCCAGCAGCGAGGGACCAAACCAGGAGTGCACCTCGTCGGCCGGCTGCATTCAGGACTCCGCGCGTTGCCGGTGCTCGACGCAGCAATACAAACCGTTGCGTCCGGCAATGGCGTCGGCCTGTGGGAAATGCACGCCGCATTGGGCACAACTCACCATGTCTTGCGGCGGCGGTGGGGACGACGGTTTTTGCTTTGAGGCCGCATCAGCCAGCCGGCCTGAGCGCCACATCCAGACGGCGGCGACGACAACCACGAGCAACAGCAGAAACTTCATGTGCTGCGACCGAGGATGATTTCAATGACGAAGCGCGAACCCACGTAGGCCAGCAGCAGCAGGCCCGAGCCGATGTAGAGAATGCGCGCGGCGCGCCGGCCACGCCAGCCGAAGCGCGCGCGCCCGATCAGCAAAATGGCGAAGGTCAGCCAGGACAGCACGGAAAAGACGGTCTTATGGTCCCACTTCCAGTGGGCGCCGGCCGTGCCGTAAAGCGACTCGCCAAACAGAATGCCGACCAGCAGGGTGGCAGACAGCAGCACGAAGCCGGCGCCTACAAAACGGAAGGTCAGGCGCTCGATCGTCAGCAGCGGCAGGCCGCTGTGCGGGTCGGCCGCCAGGCGGATGCGTTCTTCGGTGCGGTTCATCAGCCAGGCGTGGGCCGCCGCGGCGGCGAACAGACCGTAGGAGGCGATACCCAGCGCCCAGTGCAACGGCAACCAGGGCGAAGCCGCTGCGTGCAGGGGCTGGCCCGGGAACAACAGTGCCAGGACCACCGCAACGGCACCCAGGACCGAGAAGGCCCAGCGCGTTTCCAGTTGCGGGTAGACGTGGCTTTCCACCGCATAGACGGCTGCTACCAGCCAGGCGGTGACGGACAGCGCCGGCGCAAAGCCGAAGTGCGGGCTGCTGCCCAGCAGACTGAAGGCCAGTACCAGACCATGCAGCAGCCAGGCCGCAATCATGCTGCGGCGCAAGGCTTGCGGGCCCAGGCGACGTACGGCGGTAGCCGGCGCGATATAGGCAAGGGCAGCAGCTACGGTCAGGGCTACGGGGAGCCAGGAAGCACTCGCTAGAATCATGGGTACAGTTTAGCGTTTTGCACCGTGTCACTTCGCCGTTGACACCCAACTTTGGTTCCGTTCGCCGGAATACCCCCTATGGCCTCCGCCCTTACCGACAAACTCAGCCGCCTCGTCAAGGAAATCCGGGGGCAGGCCCGCATCACCGAATCCAATGTGACGGACATGCTGCGCGAAGTGCGCATGGCCCTGCTGGAGGCCGATGTGGCGTTGCCGGTGGTGCGCGACTTTGTCGCCCGTGTGAAGGAAAAAGCGTTCGGCCAGGAGGTGATGGGCTCGCTCACGCCGGGGCAGGCGCTGGTGGGCATCGTCAACCGCGAGCTGGCTGCCACCATGGGCGAGGGCGTCAGCGATCTGAACCTGGCGGTGCAGCCGCCGGCGGTGATCTTGATGGCTGGCCTGCAGGGCGCCGGCAAGACCACCACCACTGCCAAGCTGGCCAAGCACCTGATCGAGAAACGCAAGAAGAAGGTGCTGACGGTATCGGGCGACGTCTACCGCCCGGCCGCCATTGAGCAGCTCAAGACCGTAACGGCGCAGGCCGGGGCCGAGTGGTTCCCGAGCACACCAGACCAGAAGCCGGTGGACATTGCCCATGCGGCGCTGGATTACGCCCGCAAGCATTATTTCGACGTGCTCTTGGTCGATACCGCCGGCCGGTTGGCGATCGACGAGGCACTGATGCGCGAGATCCGCGATCTGCATGCCGCCATCAACCCGGTCGAAACCCTGTTCGTGGTTGATGCCATGCAGGGCCAGGACGCGATCAACACCGCCAAAGCCTTCAAGGACGCGCTGCCGCTGACTGGCATCATCTTGACCAAGACCGACGGCGATTCACGTGGCGGCGCGGCGCTGTCGGTGCGCGCTGTCACCGGCGTGCCGATCAAGTTTGCCGGTACCAGCGAGAAGATTGATGGCCTGGAGGTGTTCGATGCCGAACGCCATGCCGGCCGTGTGCTGGGCATGGGCGACATCGTGGCCCTGGTCGAGCAGGTCGCGGCCGGCGTGGACATGGCGGCGGCGCAAAAGCTGGCGGCCAAGGTCAAGAGCGGCGAGGGCTTCGACCTCAACGACTTCCTGGCCCAGCTCCAGCAGATGAAGCAGATGGGCGGCCTGTCCAGCCTGATGGACAAGCTGCCGGCACAGATGGCGGCCAAGGCCGGTCAGGTGGATACCGACCGCGTGGAGAAGGATCTGCGCCGCAAGGAAGGCATCATCAACAGCATGACCAAGCTGGAGCGGCGCAAGCCCGAGCTCATCAAGGCCACGCGCAAGCGCCGCATCGCCGCTGGCGCCGGTGTGCAGGTGCAGGACGTCAACCGCCTGCTCAAGGAGTTCGAGCAGATGCAGGAGATGATGAAGAAGATGAAGGGCGGCGGCCTCATGAAGATGATGAAGCGCATGGGCGGCATGAAGGGCATGCCCAAGATGCCGTTTTGACACGTTCTGGCGCCGACGCCACCTCAATACCTCTGGTCTTCTGTTGACATCACCTTCATGACCACCTCCTCCCCTGCCGCATTCGACCCCGCCGGGCGTACCGCTCCCATCGTTTGTGTGCGTGGCATTGGCAAGACCTACGCCAGTGGCTTCCAGGCGCTCAAGAACATCGATCTGGAGATCCGGCGCGGCGAGATATTTGCCTTGCTCGGGCCCAATGGGGCCGGCAAGACCACCCTGATCAACATCATCTGCGGCATTGTCAATGCGACCGAAGGCACCGTCCGTGCCGACGGCCACGACACCGTGCGCGACTACCGTGCGGCGCGGGCCGCCATTGGCCTGGTGCCGCAGGAGCTCCATACCGATGCCTTCGAGTCGGTCTGGGCCACCATCACGTTCAGCCGTGGCCTGTTCGGTCACGCGCCCGATCCCGCCTACCTGGAGAAAGTGCTGCGCGACCTCTCGCTGTGGGACAGGCGCGACGCCAAGATCATGACGCTGTCGGGCGGAATGAAGCGCCGGGTGCTGATTGCCAAGGCGCTGGCGCACGAGCCGAAAATATTGTTTCTGGACGAGCCTAGTGCCGGTGTCGATGTCGAGCTGCGCCACGACATGTGGCGCATGGTGCGCGAACTACGCGACCGCGGCACCACCATCATCCTGACCACCCATTACATCGAAGAGGCTGAAGACATGGCCGATCGCATCGGCGTGATCAGCCAGGGGAAGCTGATCGTGGTGGAAGACAAGCATGTGCTGATGCGCAAGCTCGGCAAGAAGCAGCTCACCCTGACCCTGCAACGCACCATGGCCAGCCTGCCGGCCGAACTGGCGGCCTGGCCGCTGGAACTTGCCGCCGACGGCCAGGCCCTGGTCTACACCTTCGACACGCAAAAGGAAGAAACCGGCATCGCCGAACTGCTGCGCACGCTGGGTGCGCATGGCATCGACTTCAAGGACTTGCGTTCCAGCGAGAGCTCGCTGGAGGATATTTTTGTCAGCCTGGTGCACAGCCCGAAGGAGACACCCGCATGAACATGCATGGCATCCGTGCCATCTACCGCTTCGAGATGGCGCGCGCGTTTCGCACCGTGATGCAAAGCATCGCTGCGCCGGTGCTCACCACCTCGCTGTATTTCATCGTCTTCGGCCGGGCGATCGGCGCGCGCATGGGCGATATCGACAGTGTGAGCTACGGCGCCTTCATCATCCCCGGCCTGGTCATGCTGTCGCTGTTGAATGAAAGCATTTCCAACGCCTCGTTCGGCATCTACATGCCCAAGTGGTCCGGCACCATTTACGAACTGCTCTCGGCGCCGGTGTCGTGGATCGAGGTGCTGTTGGGCTACGTCGGCGCGGCCGCCACCAAGTCGGTCATGCTCGGGTTGCTGATCCTGGGCACCGCGCGCATTTTCGTGCCCTACGAGATTGCCCACCCGGTCTGGATGGCCAGCTTCCTCCTGTTGACCGCCGTCACATTCAGCCTGTTCGGTTTCATCATCGGCCTGTGGGCCGACAGTTTTCAGAAACTGCAAGTCGTCCCATTGCTGATCGTCACACCCCTGACCTTTCTGGGTGGGGCGTTCTACTCGATCAGCATGCTGCCACCGCTGTGGCAGACCATTGCCCTGTTCAACCCGGTCGTCTACCTGATCAGCGGTTTTCGCTGGAGTTTTTACGGCATTGCTGACGTCCATATCGCCGTGAGCTTCGGCATGACCCTGGCGATTCTCGTGCTCTGCCTGATTTTCGTATGGTGGGTGTTCCGGACCGGCTACAAGCTCAGGAACTGAGGTGTTGACTGACGTTGCGCCCAGGGGCGCGCCAGAATTCAGCAGACCGTGCCGCGCAGTGAGTAGTGCATGGCCTGCGTGATCGTCACATCCACCAGTTGACCGATCAGGCTGGCTGATGCCATTGGCCCGGGTGCGGCGAAGTTCACGACCCGGTTGCATTCGGTGCGGCCCATCAGCTCGTCCGCATCGCGCTTGGACGTGCCTTCCACCAGGATGCGCTGCACCGTGCCGACGCGGCTGACGCTGATCTGCTTGATGTTGGCCTCGATCGCGGCCTGCAACTGCTGCAGACGCTTGAGTTTCACCTCGTGCGGCGTGTCATCGTGCAGATTGGCCGCCGGCGTGCCAGGGCGCGGGCTGAAGATGAAGCTGAAGGAGTTGTCGAAGCCCACGTCGTCGATCAGTTTCATCATCTTGGCGAAGTCGTCCTCGGTTTCGCCGGGGAAGCCGACGATGAAGTCGCTGCTGAGTGACATGTCGGGGCGGATGGCGCGCAGCTTGCGCACGGTGCTCTTGTATTCCATGGCGGTGTAGCCGCGTTTCATGGCCATCAGGATGCGGTCGCTGCCGTGCTGCACCGGCAGGTGCAGGTGGCTCACCAGCTTGGGCACCTTGTCGTAGGCGGCAATCAGCGCCGGCGTGAATTCATTCGGATGGCTGGTGGTGTAGCGGATGCGCTCGATGCCGGGGATGTCAGCCACGTACTCGATCAGGGTAGCGAAGTCGGCCTGTTCCGCGGTGCCGCCCATCGTTGAGCGATAGGCGTTCACGTTCTGGCCCAGCAGGTTGATCTCTTTCACGCCCTGTTCAGCCAGGCCGGCAATCTCCACCAGCACATCCTCGAACGGGCGCGACACTTCCTCGCCGCGTGTGTAGGGCACCACGCAGTAACTGCAGTACTTGGAACAGCCTTCCATGATGCTGACGAAGGCGGTAGCGCCGTCCACCTTGGCCGGCGGCAGGTGGTCGAACTTCTCGATTTCGGGAAAGCTGATGTCCACCTGCGGTCGCCTCTGCGCATCGCGCGCGGCCAGCAGCTCGGGCAGGCGGTGCAGGGTCTGCGGGCCGAACACCACGTCCACATAGGGCGCGCGGCGGATGATCTCGGCGCCTTCCTGGCTCGCCACGCAGCCACCGACGCCGATCTTCACGCCTTTTTTCTTCAGGTGCTGCACACGGCCGAGGTCGGAGAACACTTTTTCCTGGGCCTTCTCGCGCACCGAGCAGGTGTTGAAGAGGATCAGGTCGGCCTCTTCCACGTTCTGCGTCGGCTCGTAGCCCTGGGCCGCGCCCAGCACGTCGGCCATCTTGTCCGAGTCGTACTCGTTCATCTGGCAGCCGAAGGTCTTGATGAAAACTTTTTTGCTCATGGGAAATCTCTTTGCTATCAAATCAATAGCTGTTTGCGCGATGAAGACGAGGGCTAATGCCCTGAAATGCTTTGAATCCGGCGCGGGTGCGCCGTCTCAGGGCTTGGCCTGGGTTTCTGCCTCGGTCAGGATCCAGACATCGTGGATCTGGCCTTCCGGGCCGCGCACATAGCGCACCAGCACTTCCTGCCCGACGAGCGAGGCCGACAGCACCAGCAGGTTGTTGCGGCCGCGGATGCGCGTGCCCGGCGACAGCCGGTCGGGCCGGCCATCAAGCAGCACCTCGGGCGGCTGGGTGACCACCAGCAGACCGCGCTTGGCGGCGATGGGGATGGGGCGCTGCATCGTGTCTTGTGCCGCGGCCGGGAGCGGAAGCAGCCAAGCCAGCCCGGCAGACAAGGCGAGCAATGCCGCCATCAGGTGGCGGGAGCGGAGCAGACAGCGGTTCATGGTGTTCATCCAGAGGCTGAAAGTACAAAATAAAAAGCCACTGTGCGGGACAGTGGCTTGTCTGTCAACGCCTCGGAACGGGGCCGGGGCATGACAGGTGTTTGGTGGCGCTTCACGGATTCGAACCGCGGACCTGTGGATTATGATTCCATCGCTCTAACCGACTGAGCTAAAGCGCCAGAGCCTCAAATTATAGCGTCAACTTTGACCGTTTGTCACTGGTGGCGAAATTCGGGTTTGCGCTTGGCCACGAAGGCGTCCATGCCTTCTTTCTGGTCCGCCGTGGCGAACAGGGCGTGGAACAGGCGGCGCTCGAACATCACGCCGTCACTCAAGGTGCCTTCGAAGGCGCGGTTGACCGATTCCTTGGCAGCCATCACGGCGACCTGCGAGTAGTCGCTGATCATCAGTGCTGCGGCCAGCGTCTCGTCCATCAGCTTGTCCAGTGCCACCACACGGCTGACCAGGCCGGCGCGCTCGGCTTCTGCGGCGTCCATCATGCGGCCGGTCAGCGCCATGTCCATCGCCTTGGCCTTGCCCACGGCGCGCGGCAGACGCTGCGTGCCGCCAGCACCGGGAATGATGCCCAGCTTGATCTCGGGTTGGCCAAACTTGGCGTTGTCCGCGGCGATGATGAAGTCGCACATCATGGCCAGCTCGCAACCACCGCCCAGGGCGAAGCCACTCACCGCGGCGATCACCGGCTTGCGGATACCGCGGATCTGTTCCCAGTTGCGCGTGATGTAGTCGCCCTTGTAGACGTCGGCAAAGCTGTAGCTGGCCATGGCGCCGATGTCGGCGCCGGCGGCAAAGGCCTTTTCGCTGCCGGTGATGACCATGCAGCCGATGCCGGGGTCAGCGTCGAAGGCCTTGAGTGCATGGCCCAGTTCGTTCATCAACTGGTCGTTCAGCGCATTGAGCTGCTTGGGGCGATTCAGCGTGATGATGCCGACCTTGTCGGCTTCGGTGCGTACCTGGATCAGTTCGTAGGTCATGGAGTCTCCTGTGGGGGAAGCAGGCCGTTCAGGCCTGCAGAAACATGCGGTAGGCCGGGTTGCGGGTTTCCTCCACGTAGGAGTAACCCAGTGTGGCCAGGAACTTGGCAAAGGCCTTGTCGTCGGCCTTCGGTACCTGCAGCCCGACCAGGATGCGGCCGTAGTCGGCGCCCTGGTTGCGGTAGTGAAACAGGCTGATGTTCCAGTTCGGACGCATCAGGCTAAGGAACTTGAGCAGCGCGCCGGGACGTTCGGGGAAGACGAAGCGCAGCAGGCGCTCGTCCTGCGCCAGAGCCGAGTGGCCACCCACCATGTGGCGGATGTGCTCCTGTGCCAGATCGTCGTGGGTCAGGTCGATGGCGTCGAAGCCCTGGCGCTTGAAGCTGGCCGCGATCTTGGCGCTTTCGCCCTTGGCCGAGGTGGTCAGGCCCACGAACACATGGGCCCGGCGGTCGTCGCTGATCCGGTAGTTGAATTCGGTCACATTGCGCTGGCCGCCCGGCAGACTGCCGATCGATTCGCAGAAGCGGCGGAAGCTGCCGCGCTCCTCGGGAATGGTCACCGCAAACAGCGCCTCGCGCTCCTCGCCCACTTCGGCGCGCTCGGCGACGAAGCGCAGGCGGTCAAAGTTCATATTGGCGCCGCACAGAATGGCGGCGTAGGTTTCGCCCTTGGTCTTGTGTTGGGCCACGTACTGCTTGATGGCGGCCACTGCCAGTGCGCCGGCCGGCTCGACGATGCTGCGCGTGTCGACAAACACGTCCTTGATGGCGGCGCAGACGGCGTCGGTGTCCACGGCAATGAAATCGTCCACCAGCGCGCGCGTGAGGCGGAAGGTTTCCTCGCCCACCAGCTTGACGGCGGTGCCGTCGGAGAACAGGCCCACGTCATCGAGTGTGACGCGTTTGCCGGCGGCGACCGACTGCATCATGGCGTCGGAATCGTTCATCTGCACGCCGATCACCTTGACCTCCGGCCGCACCGCCTTGATGTAGGCGGCCACACCGGAGATCAACCCGCCGCCGCCGATGGCGACGAACACGGCGTCCAGCGGGCCCTGATGCTGGCGCAGCATCTCCATGGCGATGGTGCCCTGGCCGGCGATCACGTCCGGGTCGTCGAAGGGATGGACGAAGGTCAGGCCCTGCTTCTTTTGCAGTGCCAGTGAATGGTTGTAGGCGTCCGAATAGCTGTCGCCGAACAGCACCGCTTCGCCGCCCAGCGCCTTGACGGCGTCGACCTTCAGCTGCGGCGTGGTGGTGGGCATCACGATCACGGCGCGGCAGCCCAGCTTGTGCGCACTCAGGGCCACGCCCTGTGCGTGGTTGCCGGCCGAGGCGCAGATCACGCCCTTCTTGAGCTGCTCGGGCGTCAGGTGCGCCATCTTGTTGTAGGCGCCGCGCAGCTTGAAGCTGAACACCGGCTGCTGGTCTTCGCGCTTGAGCAGTACCTTGTTGTGCAGGCGTCGGCTCAGGGATTTGGCGGGTTCGAGGGCCGACTCCACGGCGACGTCATAGACGCGGGCCGTCAGGATTTTTTTCAGGTAATCGGCGGGTTTGAGGCGTGCTGTTTTCATGGGAGGGGTCAGTGTAGTCATAATTTGCGCTACACCACCCCTCCATTTTGACAAGAGAAAAACTATGGAATGCACAGTGAGTTGGACCGGCGCCACGGGCGCGCGCTCGGGCATGGGCTTTTTAGCCGAAACCGGCAGCGGTCACACGCTGATGATGGATGGCGCGCCCGACGCCGCCAAACCCGAGAACGGCGGCCAGAACCTGGCGCCGCGCCCGATGGAAACCGTGCTGGCCGGCACCGGCGGCTGCACCGCCTACGACGTGGTGCTCATCCTCAAGCGCGGGCGGCATGACGTGCGCGGTTGTTCGGTCAAACTGACCAGCGAGCGGGCCGAGACCGACCCCAAGGTGTTCATCAAAATCCACATGCACTTCACCGTCAGCGGCAAGGGTATTCCGGCGGCGGCGGTGGAGCGCGCCATTGCCATGAGCCATGACAAGTACTGTTCGGCCAGCATCATGCTGGGCAAGACGGCCGAGATCACGACCAGCTTCGATCTGCTAGAACTCTGATTCAGTATGAAATTGGCTGATCGAGCTTGATTTAATTGTGCTGGAAGCTACTGTTTTTGTAGCGTTGGTCTGCGCTCAGATGTGATGTGCCACCGTCGTCATCACCTTGGCGGCGGCTTTCATGACGTTTTTCACCGGTTCCGGCAATTCCATGGCGCCGGCTTTCTGGGCGTCAATCGCATGACGCACCTCGTCTTCGGCCATTTGCGCCACGATGGCACGCGAAGCAGTGTCACCTGCCGGCAGCCGGTCCATGTGGCTCATCAAGTGCGCCTCCACCTGGCGCTCGGTTTCCACCACAAAGCCCAGGCTCACGCGGTCACCGAGCCGGCCAGCCAGCAGGCCGATGCCGAATGCCCCGGCATACCACAGCGGGTTGAGTAGTGACGGGCGTGAGCCCAGTTCGTCCAGTCGTTGCTTGGTCCAGGCCAGGTGGTCGGTTTCCTCGACGCAAGCGCGGGTGAAGTGGGTGCGTAACGCGTCGTTGCGGGTGGCAAAGGCCTGGGCTGTGTAGAGCGCCTGGGCGCACACCTCGCCCACATGGTTGACGCGCATCAGGGCGGCGGCCAGTTTCTTTTCTTCTTCCGATAGCGCGCTGGCGGCGTGGGGCGGCTGTGGTGTCGGCAGGGCCGCGCGCGGCGTGGCGAACAGGGTGCGCAAGGCGGTGTCTGCCGTAGTCAGAAGGGCGTCGATCATGAGGGTTCCTTTGCTGCTGGGGGCTGGACTGCCGGAATCGGTTGCAACTCTTCGCGGATGACGCGGCGCAAGGTGTCTTCCAGCAAAGTCCGGTCCATGGCCTCACGCAAGGCGGCGTTCATCAGCGTCTGGTAGCCGCGCCCGCCTGCCTGGGCCTTGAACCAGGCAATCACGTCCGGATCCAGCGTGATGTTGATTTTCTGCTTTTTCAAGATGGCTTGATTTTAGATGAGTAAAGATAATTGTGGAGATATCTGTGGTTTGAAGAGGGCCTGACTTGCTGGCGTTGCACTTTGTTGCAGTGGTGCAACGAAACCGGGCCGATAACGCGATTCGCGCTGGTTTTTCTTTGCCAAAGGTGCCGGGCTCTGGTGCAATACATACAACTTCCTTAACGAGGAGGTTGGCCCGGGGAACCGAAACTCCCTTCGGAGCCCTTGTTTAACCTTTGGAGAACTTTCAACATGAAAAAGACCCTGATTGCCCTGGCTGCTCTGGCTGCCACCGGCGCTGCTTTCGCCCAGTCTTCCGTTTCCCTGTACGGCCGTCTGGACGCTGGTTACGCTAACCTGGTTGATTCGTACACCACTGGTGGTACGACGACTGAGCAGCGTTCCAACGGCGTTTCTTCCCACAACTCTGTTTCCAGCTACTGGGGTCTCCAGGGCGTTGAAGATCTGGGTGGCGGTCTGAAGGCCAACTTCAAGCTCGAAGCCGATCTGTTCCCCGTGACCGGCGCAACTGGCTCTTCTGGTGCTGACAACGGCTACACTGGTACCGGTGACCGCGCTTCCAACGGCGCTTTCAACCGTACTTCCCTGCTGGGCCTGTCTGGCAACTTCGGTTCCATCGCCTTCGGCCGTGACTACCTGCCGACCTTCTCGTTGGCAGCCGCCACCGACGTGTTTGGCCAAAGCGCTCTGACCACTGTGGGCCTGTCCACTGGTAAGATCACTGCTAACAATGGCGCCGCAACCGTTCTGGGCGGCGTTGGTAGCACCGTGTCTCGCCAAGTGATCTACACGACGCCCAACTTCAGCGGCTTCACCGGTAAGCTCTCCTATGGTAACAGCGACCGTACCGTTACTGGTACCGGCGCTGCCGATGCTGTTGCTCGCAACAGCAACCTGAGCGGTGTTTACTCCAATGGCCCGCTGTACGTTGGTCTGGCTTGGGGCGTGAACGAAGCAGTTGCAACTGCTTCTACGACCAAGAACGAACTGACCGTTCTGGGTGCTAGCTACGACTTCGGCTCCTTCAAGCTGGTTGGTAACTACATCTCTGCCAAGGAAACCAACACTGCTCGTACCACGGACACCACGGGTACGGAAACCAACCTGGGCGTGACCGTTCCGTTTGGTGCTGTGACTGCCATCGCTCAAATCGGTCGTAACACCTATTCCTCTTCTGTTACCGGCCAAAACGGCGACATGAGCGGCAATGACTGGGCTATCGGCGCTGACTACGCTCTGAGCAAGCGCACCACTGCCTTCGTGAAGACCGGTGTTTCGAACAAGTCTGAAGGTACGATTGCTGGTGCTACGTACGACCAGAAGCGTACGGCTAGCTCCATCGGTATCCGTCACACTTTCTAATTTTTCGGCTGGCATAGCCAGTAGTTGAATTAAAAAAGCTAAACCCCTGTCGTTGCAAAGCGGCAGGGGTTTTTTATTGAAGCAGTCTCTTACTACTGGAGATGATGGGCGATGAGTCGGTGTGTGTGGTTACTGGGCTTCTCGTTGCTGCTACTGTCATGCTCATCCGTACATTCGCCGAACGTTTCGGTTGTTTCTGATGTCCAGGCGAGAGCATCGGGCTTCGAGCAATGGCAGCATTGGCAACTGCCGGGAAAACAGGCGACAGACTATGTGCCCGCACAAGAAGACGGGCGAGAAGCCGTTGCCGTAAGGGCTGACGCCTCGGCCAGCATGCTGCGCCGGCGGGTGCGCATTGAGCCGCAGGAGTTAGGGACTCTCAACTTCTCGTGGAAGGTTCCTGAGCTGATTGCGCAGGCCGATCTGGCGCAGCGTGACACAGCTGACTCCCCAGTGCGAATCGTGTTGGCTTTCGAGGGGGATCGCTCCCGGTTTTCGTTCAAGGACAGCATGCTGTCTGAACTGGCATATGCGCTCACAGGCGAGCCCATGCCTTATGCGACGCTGATGTATGTCTGGTGCAATACGCGCCCACCAGGTAGCGTGATCGTCAACCCGCGTACCGATCGCATTCGAAAACTGGTGGTCGAGTCGGGACGGGTTCACCTCAACCAATGGCTGGATTACGAGCGTGATGTCCGGGCTGATTTCATACATGCTTTTGGCGAACCGCCGGGTGCTCTGATTGGCATGGCCATCATGACCGACAGCGACAACACCCGGACGACTGCACGTGCCTGGTACGGGGTGGTGCAGCATCGGATGCCTTTGTTGGCACAAGGCAATTAAGCGTAGCGCTTGTTGCGCAGGTTGTTCTTCATTTCCTTGAGCATCGGTTGCAGGCGGTTGCCGCCGATGCGTAGCGCCACGCAGGTGGCCAGGATGTCCACGATCATCAGGTGCAGCAGGCGCGAAACCATGGGGCTGTAACGATCGTAGCCCTCCGGGTGGTCCGCTGCCAGGTGGATATGACCCGCCAAGGCCAGAGGCGAACCACTGGTGGTGATGACGATGGTGGTGGCGCCATTCTTACGTGCGATGTCGCAAGCATCCATCAGGTCACGCGTACGGCCCGAGTTAGAGATGATGACCAGGCAGTCGCCCGGCCCCATGAGCGAGGCGCTCATGACCTGCATGTGGCCGTCGCTGTAGGCCACGGTGTTGACGCCCAGACGGAAGAACTTGTGCTGGGCATCCAGCGCCACGATGCCGGAGTTGCCGGCACCGATGAATTCGATGCGTTTGCCGGTCTTGAAGGTGGCGGCCAGCACGGCGGCGGCTTTGTCGATGGCCGCGGTACTGGCGTCGTTCCGATATTTGAGAAAGGCCGCCACGGTGTTGTCGATCACCTTGACCACCACGTCGCTGGTCTTGTCGTCCACATCAACACTGCGGTGGATGAAAGGCACTCCCTCGCTGACGGTGCCGGCGAGCTTGAGTTTGAAATCGGAGAGACCGTCATAGCCCATGCTGCGGCAAAAGCGCACCACCGTCGGCTTGCTGACATGGGAGCGCTCGGCCAATTCGCTGACCGGCAGCTTGGCGAAGGCGCGCGGGTCGGTCAGGACGAGTTTGCCGACGCGTTGTTCGGCAGGGGCCAGGGAGGGCAGCGAGGCCCTGATTCGATCCAGCATGCGGACTCCTGCGCGCCTGTTTCAGGCGCTGCGTCATGGTTACACAGAAAAGCGATCAAGCGTAATTTTATTTCACTCATAATTCATGCCCATGAACCAGCTCGACGCGCTCAAACAGTTCACCACCGTGGTGGCGGACACCGGGGATTTCAGGCAGATCGCGGCTTTCAAGCCGCAGGATGCGACCACCAATCCCTCGCTCATTCTGAAGGCCGTTCAAAAGGCCGATTACCAGCCCTTGCTCAAGGAAACGGTGGCGCAGTTCAAGACACGTCCACTGGACGAAATCATGGATCGGCTGCTGGTGCGCTTTGGCTGCGAGATTCTTGCGTTGATCCCGGGACGTGTTTCCACCGAGGTGGATGCCCGCTTGAGCTTCGATACCCAAGCCACCGTTGCGCGGGCCGAGCGCATTGTTGAGCTGTACCAGGCGCAGGGCATCCACATCGATCGCGTGTTGATCAAGATTGCCGCCACTTGGGAGGGAATCCAGGCTGCCGCACAACTGGAGCGGCGCGGTATCCATACCAACCTGACCCTGCTGTTCTCTTTCTGCCAAGCCGTGGCCTGCGGCCAGGCCAAGGTGCAACTGATATCGCCATTTGTCGGGCGCATCTACGACTGGTACAAGAAGACAGCAGGCGCCAACTGGGATGAGGCGGCCAACGCCGGGGCCAATGATCCCGGTGTGGCCTCGGTACGCGCGATCTTCCAGCATTACAAGCGCTTCGACATCGCCACCGAGATCATGGGGGCGAGTTTCCGCAACACCGGGCAGATCGCGGCGCTGGCCGGTTGCGATCTGCTGACGATTTCACCTGAATTGCTGGCCCAACTCGCGGCCAGCGAGGCGCCGGTGGTGCGCGTGTTGGATGCACAGGCTGCGCGTGCCATGGACTTGCCCCTGGTGAGCTACGACGAGCCGGGGTTCCGCTATGCACTCAATGAAGATGCCATGGCCACCGACAAATTGGCCGAGGGCATCCGCGCTTTTGTGGCCGATACCCTCAAGCTCGAACAGCTGATGCTGGCGGCCTGACATGAGCCGTTTACGTTGTGACCAAACGCCGGCCTGGGGGGCTTTGCGCTCGTTGTATGACATCCAAGGACGTGACTTCGACTTGCGCCAAGCGTTCGCAACGGATGGGCAGCGTTTTGATCGTTTCAGCCTGCAGGCGCCCTACGTATTTGCGGACTTGTCAAAAAATCTGATCGATGACGCCGTTCAGGTGCAGTTGCTGGAGCTGGCGCGCCAGTGTGGCGTGCCAGAACACCGCGATGCGATGTTTCATGGTGACGTCATCAATACGACCGAGCAGCGCCGAGTCATGCACTTCTTGCTGCGCTATCCGGCAACGGGTCTTGCGGATACCGCGCAGAGTGCGACGAAGAATATCGCCAAAGAGCTGGGCCAGGTGCATGCCACTCTCAGTGTCATGCTGACCTATGCCGACATGGTGCGCCATGACGAAGGCATCACTGATATCGTCAACATCGGCATTGGCGGCTCCGATCTGGGGCCGCAGATGGCAGTGCTGGCGCTCGATCCGTTTGTGGCTCAGAACAAGCGGTTCCACTTTGTCTCCAGCGTGGATGGCCATGAGCTCAGCCAGGTGCTACGTCAGGTTCAGCCCGAGAGCACGCTGTTTCTGATCGCTTCCAAGTCCTTCACCACGCTTGAGACCATGACCAATGCGCGCTCGGCCAAGGCCTGGTTCGAGGCCAAGGGCGGGCGCGACATCGCACGGCATTTCTGTGCCCTGACCAGCAATGTCGAGGCGGCGCGCGAATTCGGCATTGGCACTACGTTCGATTTCTGGGACTGGGTGGGTGGGCGCTATTCCATGTGGTCGTCCATTGGCCTGCCGATTGCAATTGCCATTGGGCCGGAGCGCTTTCGCGAGATGCTGGCCGGTGCGCATGCCATGGACGAGCACTTCCGCAACGAGCCCTTGGAACGCAATTTGCCGGTGCGCCTCGCCCTGCTTGACGTCTGGTACCGCAACTTCCACGGCTTCAGCAGCCGCAGTGTAGCGCCTTACCACAGCGGTCTGCGCCGCATGCAGGCCTACCTGCAGCAGCTGGAGATGGAGAGCAACGGTAAGCGTGTGGATGAAAACGGCGAGGCCTTGCCCTACGCGACGTCACCTGTGATCTGGGGCGAGCCGGCGGCCAACGGCCAGCATGCCTACTTCCAGATGCTGCACCAGGGCAGCGACGTGATTCCGGTGGAGTTCATTGCGGTGAAGCGGGTAGCGCATCCGCTGCCGGAGCATCATCACAAGCTGCTGGCCAATGCACTGGCACAGTCGCGCGCGCTGATGCTGGGGCAGCAGGATACCGGCGGCCACCGTCATTTGCCGGGCAACCGGCCGAGCACCTTCCTGCTGCTGGATGAGCTGACGCCAGCCAGCCTGGGCGCCATCATCGCGCTGCAGGAGCACCGTGTCTTCGTGACGGGTTCGCTCTGGGGCATCAACAGCTTCGACCAATGGGGCGTGGAGTTGGGCAAGGTGCTGGCCAAGGACATGGAGCAGCGGCTGGACAGTGGTAACGCCGACGGGTTGGATGCCTCCAGCGCCGGGTTGCTGCGCAAATTGAGAGCCAAATAGGCCATTATGTCTTTCTGATATTGCGCGAGCAGCTACGGAATCAGTAGCAAAACTATCGAGACAAAGAAAAACCCGCAGGGCTTGCGCGCTGCGGGTTTTTTGTTTTCGTGTCGAGAGCCATAACAGCTACCGACGCAGCATGAGGTTGCAGGCCTAGGCGCAAGGGTGAAGACAGTAGCAGCGCTACGGCAAACCCTTGCAACGACGGCATGCAGCCTCAGGCAAGGAGCATTACATGCCCATGCCACCCATGCCGCCCATACCACCCATGTCGCCGCCCATGCCGCCAGGCATGCCAGCAGCTTCGTCCTTCGGCGCCTCGGCCACCATGCATTCGGTGGTGAGCATCAGCGAAGCCACGGAAGCGGCGTTCTGCAGTGCGGTACGGGTCACCTTGGTCGGGTCCAGAATGCCCATCTCGATCATGTCGCCGTAGGTGTCGTTGGCAGCATTGAAGCCGTAGTTGCCCTTGCCGGCCAGCACGGCGTTCACCACCACGCTCGGCTCGCCGCCGGCGTTGAACACGATCTCGCGCAGGGGCGCTTCGATGGCCTTGAGCACCAGCTTGATACCGGCGTCCTGGTCATGGTTGTCACCCTTGATTTCGCCAGCAGCCTGACGGGCACGCAGCAGGGCCACGCCACCGCCGGCCACAATGCCTTCTTCCACGGCAGCGCGGGTGGCGTGCAGGGCGTCTTCCACGCGGGCCTTCTTTTCCTTCATTTCGACTTCGGTGGCGGCACCAACCTTGATCACGGCCACACCGCCGGCCAGCTTGGCCACGCGCTCTTGCAGCTTCTCGCGGTCGTAGTCGGAGGTGGCTTCCTCGATCTGCACGCGGATCTGCTTGACGCGCGCTTCGATGTCAGCAGCAGCGCCGTTGCCGTCGATGATGATGGTGTTTTCCTTGCCCACTTCGATGCGCTTGGCTTGGCCGAGGTCAGCCAGCGTGACTTTCTCGAGCGACAGGCCCACTTCTTCCGCGATGACCTTGCCGCCGGTCAGGATGGCGATGTCTTCCAGCATGGCCTTGCGACGGTCGCCAAAGCCCGGGGCCTTGACAGCCACGACCTTCAGGATGCCGCGGATGGTGTTGACCACCAGAGTCGCCAGGGCTTCGCCTTCGACGTCTTCGGCAATGATCAGCAGCGGACGACCGGCCTTGGCCACTTGCTCCAGCGTGGGCAGCAGGTCACGGATGTTGGACACCTTCTTGTCGTACAGCAGCACGAAGGGGTTGTCCAGCAGGGCAGCCTGCTTCTCAGGGTTGTTGATGAAGTAGGGCGACAGGTAGCCGCGGTCAAACTGCATGCCCTCGACGACGTCGAGTTCGTTTTGCAGCGATTTGCCGTCTTCCACGGTGATCACGCCTTCCTTGCCGACCTTGTCCATGGCATTGGCAATGATCTCGCCGATGCTGGAGTCGCTGTTGGCGGAGATGGAGCCGACCTGGGCGATTTCCTTGGAGGTGGTGGTGGGCTTGGTGGCCTTCTTCAGCTGCTCGATCAGGGCGGCAACCGCCTTGTCGATGCCGCGCTTAAGATCCATCGGGTTCATGCCGGCAGCCACGTACTTCATGCCTTCGCGCACGATGGCCTGGGCCAGCACGGTAGCGGTGGTGGTGCCGTCGCCAGCGTTGTCAGAGGTCTTGGAAGCGACTTCCTTGACCATCTGGGCGCCCATGTTCTGCAGCTTGTCCTTCAGTTCGATTTCCTTGGCCACGGACACACCGTCCTTGGTCACGGTGGGGGCGCCGAAGGAGCGCTCGAGCACCACGTTGCGGCCTTTTGGGCCCAGGGTAACTTTGACGGCGTTGGCCAGGATGTTCACACCTTCGACCATGCGTGCGCGGGCTTCGCCGCCGAAAATGACGTCTTTTGCTGCCATGTTGATTTCTCCGAATTCAGTTCAATAAGGGGTGGAAATTGCCGTGATTTACTTTTGGCTTCGGCCGGGGCTTTGCCCCTTCACTTGGTTGCGCCAAGTGAGCCTGCGCTGAAAATAAATCGCGCTGCGATTTATTTTTCGACGACTGCGAACAGATCGTCTTCCTTCATCACCAGCAGTTCATCGCCATCGACCTTGACGGTCTGGCCGCTGTACTTGCCGAACAGAACACGATCGCCCACCTTGACGGACATGGGAGCGAGTTCGCCCTTGTCGTTCTTCTTGCCGGGACCGACGGCCAGCACTTCGCCTTGGTCAGGCTTCTCGGCGGCGCTGTCGGGGATGACGATGCCGGAGGCGGTTTTGGTTTCGTTTTCCACGCGCTTCACGATCACGCGGTCGGCCAGAGGACGCAGTTTCATCAGGAATCTCCTTGAGTTTGAAACAATGGGTGGTTAAATCCTAAGCAGCAACAGCTAAGTTGGCGCTCATTAACTTTGTTGGATGGTGCTGTTAGCACTCAAATCCAGCGAGTGCTAATCATAAGGCTTTTTGGCCGGCTTTCAAGACAGGGCAAGTTACACTCCCGCGAGTTAAGGAAATGACTGCCGCTCCTTGTTGCCCACCAGCCTGATCCGTGTCTGAGTCCCTGATCTCCCTCTCCGGTCGTTCATTCGGCATGCGGCTGGCCTGCGCGCTGAGTCTGAGCGCCGCCCTGGTGGGGTTGGATCTGTGGCAACGCGCCCCACAACTGGCTCAGCCCCGCGCGGTGTGGCCCGTGCCGGCAGACAGCATGCCGACGACGACGCTGGTACCGCGAGCGGGTGGCCAGATTCCAATGCCGGCCAACACACCCGCCGCACATGCCAGCACTTTGCTGCCGCTGCCGGCAGACAACGCGGCGTCACTGCTGGCCTTCTGGTTTGCCGGTTCGCGCGAAAGCGGGCCTGATGTGCAGATTGCCGCCTCGGCGTTCGACCGTAGCCGTCAGCAATGGAGTGCAGCACGCTTTGTGGTGAACCGCCAGGAAGCAGGCGCGCAGCTGGGTTTTGGCTTGCGCCGGCTGGGCAACCCGGTAGCCTGGCGCGATGCGGACGGACGCATTCACCTGTTTGTTGTGGCCACCGGCCTGGGCGGCTGGGCGGCCGGGCGCATCCTGCACCTGCGCCAGATCGATGGCGGACAGAACTTCGAGCAACTGGCCTTTGCGCCGGTGCGTGTGCTGCCGCTGTCCTGGTTGTGGAACACCAGCCATCTGGTGCGTGCCATGCCGCTGCCTCTGGCCGATGGGGGCATGGTGCTGCCGGCCTATTTCGAACTGGGCAAAAAATATCCGGTGGCCTTGCGCTTTGATGCCCATGGCGAATTCCGCGGCATGGTGCGCATGTCGCAACGCGGCTACCTGCTGCAGCCCACGCTGCTGATGCGCAATGAGACCGACTGGCTGGCCCTGCTGCGCGACAACAGTGCGGAGAAAAAGCTGCGGGCCGTGCAGACGCTGGACGGTGGTCAACACTGGCAGGATGTGCCCGAACCGGGGCTGCACAACCCAGATGCCGCCATTGCCGCGTTGGCGCTGGAGCCGGGGTTGATGTTGCTGGCGCACAACCCGCGCCCGGATTCGCGTGCCGTGCTCGACCTCAGTGTCTCCAGTGATGGGCGGCAATGGCGCCGCTTGCTGACGCTGGCGCAAGGTGAGGGGGCGAGCGAATACTCCTATCCGTCCCTGGCCTGGGCCGATGGCAGCCTGTGGGTGAGCTACACCGACCAGCGCCGCGCCATTGCCTGGCAGCGGCTGGATCCCGCTGACAAACGCTGAGCCCGCGCACCATGGATTGGACCTCCCACCTCAACAGCCTGCTGTCGACGCAAGTCCCAGCCTTGCCGTCACCCGGCATGGTGCGTCTGTACCTAGTGCTGAGCTGGGCCTTGGTATTGGCTGCACTCGGGCTGTGGCTGCTACAGCGCTGGGTGCCGCAGGGCAAACCGGTCTGGCGTTGGGCCGTGCCGGTTGGGCTGGCACTCTGGGCCGCGTGGCCGGGGGTGTTGTCGCCCACTTATTGGCTGGGGCTGGCATTCCAGGCACCGAGTCTGCTGAGCGCGGTGCTGTGCGGCCTGTTCCTGCCGCGGCAGCTCAAGCCGGCGGTGCTGCCGGCAGAACGCTGCGAGGCACCCTGGTATCTCGGCACGTTTGGCATCGTGCTGGGCTGGCTGCTGTTGCTGGATACCTTTGCGGTGTGGCCCGTGTCGCTGTATGCGCTCGGTTTCAGCCCGGTTGCGTTGGCCGTGGTGGCACTGGTCGCCTGCCTGCCCTGGCTGTTGGCGGGGCAACGCCAGTCGGCGCGCAACATATCGCTTCTGCTCGTTGCGGTGCTTCTGCTACAGGTGCTGTTGCGGCTGCCGACAGGCAACCTGTGGGACGCTTTGCTCGATCCCTGGCTGTGGATCGTGTTGCAGCTTGAGGGGCTGCAGCGTGGACTGCGCCGCTTTCGCAGCAGTCAGTCCTGATGCCAGGCGACGTGCATCAACGCGTCAACAACCATTCACGCTTGAACAACCACTGCTGCGGCTGCCACAGGTTGGCCAGCGTGACTTCGCCTGGCATATGCCGGCTCGTGAGCAGCCAGCGCTCCCCCAGTACTCGGCACTGAGGCAGACACGTCGGTGCGGTTTCCGCGATGTCGGACTGGATCCACACCACGCCGTCATGGGTGTCAAGCAACTGCTGGAGTTGCTGTGCCGGCATCGGCAAGGTGGTGCCCGGTGCGACCCGGGCCAGGGCGCGGCCCCCGGTGTCGTAGGGGATGAACTGATGCTGGCCCGGTAGCAGGAACTGGAAACGCTCAAACTGGCTGTTGAAGCCATTGGGGACGGCAATGCGCCCGGCAGGCGTCGCAGTGGTGGCTTCATAGAGCCCGACCGGGCCATCCATGGGGCGCACCGTCAGGTCGAACGTGGCATAAACCAGCAGGCCTGCCAGCACGGCGCCGGTGCGCGTCCAAGCGGTGCGCCACAGACCCATGGCTATCGCGCCGGCTCCCAGGCCGGCGGCCAGCAACGCGAGGTCGATGTCAGTGGCCGAGGACAGGCCCAGCGTGTGGCCGACCCAGGCGATGCGTCCCAGCACCAACAAGGCTATGCCCGACAGCAGCAAGGTCGGCACAAACCAGAGGCGGCCAATGTCGCGCCAATAGAGCGCCAGCAGCATGGCCACCGCCGGCATGGCCGGGATGACGTAGCGTGCCGAACGCTGGCTCGGGAACAGGAACACCAGCAGCCAGACCGCAGCCCAGGCCAGCAGAATGGCCTGGTGCGGCGGCAAGGGCAGCCTGCTACGCAGCCGTGGCAACTGTTTCAAACCCAGCCAGGCCAAGCCAATGACGGCAAAGGCCAGCAGGCCGGCATTGACCGCATAGGCCAGCAGTTGCGACCAGAGGCTGGAGCCGCTGAGCGATAGCGCCTCTTGCCAGTAGCCGCGCGCGTCGGAAAATTTGGCGGCGTTCTCGCCGACGATGAACTCTCGCCAGACCGCGGCTGGATCGGGGTCAAGCACGAACCAGAGCGCGAACACGCCCAGCGCCAGCAGTACGCTGAACGCCGTGCGCAGGGTGTGGAGCAACAGCCTGCGCCAACTCAGATGGGATTCACTCAGCACCAGGGCCAGCCACCAAGCCGCCGCCGCGGGTGCGATGAGGGCAAACGATTTGTAGGCCAGGCCCAGGCCCAGGCCCAGGCCGAACAGGGTATGCAGGCCCCAGCCCGGGCCGTTGGTGGGCTGGCGCAGCCGCTGCCACAGCAGACTGAAGAGCGGCAGGCTGAACCAGAAGGTTTCTGGCGCACTCGTGAGGTAGGGGCGGCCGTAGCGGAACGTGCTGAGAAAGACCAGATAGACGCAGGCGGCGATCAGGCCATCACGGGTATGACGTGTGATGCCTCGCACACTCCAGGCGATGGCGGCGGCGATCAGCAGCGTGTAGACAAGGCTGGGCGCACGCAAAGCGGTCAGGCTCCAGTGCTGGCCCCAGTCACCCGCCACCATGGCCTGCCAGAACAGCAGTGGTGGCTTGGTGTTGCGCGTATCGACCAGTTCGGAGGCCAGCGGCAGCCAGTGGCTGCTTTCCGCTGTTTTGCGCGCTATATGGGCATAGACCATCTCGTCGCCATTGCTCGGGATGTACTGCCCGCCCAAGCCGAAGGCATAGACCGTGATCGCCAGCAGCAACAGGGTCAGCCAGGTGAATGTATGGTCAGCCGCAGAGGCCGGGGTGGAGTAGCCGGAAGAGCGCATGAGGGTCCCGATGCCGGGCTGCCCCGGCGTTGCCCGGCATTATGGCTTGCGGCGGTGACGGAAAGTCCAGCGGTCGTTGGCGATGAAGTTGCTGACGCTGGCGATCACAATGGCAATCACATTGGCCAGCAGGTAGTGCATGAAGTGCGCCAGCCACAGCGTGAGCGCGTACTGCAGCAGGATGCCCAACCACGACGCGGTGGCGTACTGGCCCAGCTGGGCCAGCAGGCTGCGTTTGGAATAGCCGTCTTCCTGTTGTACCGAGGTGGCGTGCTGGCGGTCGGACCAGGTCCACAGACGATTCCAGGTGAAGTTGTTGACGGTCGCGATCGCAATGGCCAGCGCCAGTGAGAAATAGGGTTTGGTTCCTGCCGGTTCGATGGCGTTGAACAGGAATTCGTGTGCGGTGTAGAGCACCGCCAGATTCACCACCGTGCCGCTGGCGCCCACCAGACCGAAACGCACGTAGCGGAAGCTGTGCAGCCAGTCGATCAGGCGCCAGATGCGTTCGCGCAAGGAAGGCGTGCTCATGCCGCGGCGGGCTCCGGCAATTCGCGCAGGGCCTGCAAGGCGTCGGCCAACACTGGGTCCGGGGCGATGCGCTTGAGGCACTGGTTGTCGCCGTCGCAGAAAGTCAGGCGGTGGTTGTAGGCCGAGAGGCACGGCGAGCAGGCGATGCCGGATTCGTACACGGTGGCTTGAGGGCCTCGATGTGCGGGGCGCAGGCCAGGCAGCGGCCCGTAGAGCCGGCCGGTCTCGGGGCCGAAAAACATCAGGACGCGGATTGGTGTGAGGCTGGCGAAATGGCCCGGGCCGCCGTCGTTGGTCAGCAGCAGGTCGCTGGCGTGGAACAGCATCAGCAACTCGCGCAGGCTGCGCGTGTAGCCAGTCAGGGCCACGCACAACTCGCTGCCGACCTGGGCGCGGATCTCGTTGGCCAGGGCAGTGTCGTCCTTCAGGCCGATGAAGGCCACGGCATGGCCCTGGTCGCACAGGCCGCGGGCAACGCGGGCGTAGTGCGCCGCCGGCCAAGCACGCTCGGGCAGGATGCCACCACCGGGGTACATGAGTACGAGCTTGCGACCGGCCAACACCGGATGGTCGGCCAGTACCTGGGCCCGGTAGGCCTGCAACTCCTCTGCCGTGAAGGGCACGGCCAGCCCTGTTTCGGCGGGCAGTTCGCGGATGGGTGCGGCCTTGTTGCGTGGGGCGCTCTCGCTTTCCAGCGCATCGACCAGCGAGAGGAACTGCTTGCTGATGTGCTGGTAGGGGTTGTAGGGAATGGCGCAGTTGATGTAGCTGCCGCGGTACAAGCCTTCTTGCGTGTGCGGCGTGAAGCCGGCGCGTAAGGGCGCGCCGGTCAGGTAGGACAGCAGGCTGCTGACGCGCGAGAACAGCTCACAGTCGATCACGGCATCAAGCGGCAGGCGGCGCATGGCCAGCGTGGCACGCAGGATGTCGCGCAGCAGCGAGAAGCCCGAGCTGTCGTCGATTGCGTGCAGGTGCTCGGGTTCTGCCAGCCCGAGCATGCGCGCGACTTCCTGGTTCTTCTTCAGCTGCAGCACATGCACGGTGGCGCCGGGGTAGCGCTGGCGCAGCGCCGCGAACATCGGGCCGGCCAGCACGACGCTGCCCATCTCGGACAGCAGGATGACCAGGATGTGGCGCGGCGCGCGGCTGCGATCCACCTTCGGTGCGCGCGTGCCGATCAGCCGTGCCCACAGCGACACCGCGCCGCACAGGAGCTGGCCAACCCAGCGATCGATCCAGCGTTGTGTCTGCAGCTTCATGCCTGGCTGTCTCCGCCTTTACTTCAGGCCGGCAGCGGCACGCAGTGCCTGGGCCTTGTCGGTGCGCTCCCAGGTGAATTCGGGCTCTTCGCGGCCGAAGTGGCCGTAGGCGGCGGTTTTCTCGTAGATCGGGCGCAGCAGGTCCAGCATCTGGATGATGCCCTTCGGACGCAGGTCGAAAAGCTCGGCCACCAGGGCGGCGATCTTGTCATCGGAAATGACGCCGGTGCCGTGTGTGTTGACCGTGATGTTCATGGGCTTGGCCACGCCGATGGCGTAGGCCACCTGAACCTGGCATTTCTTGGCCAAGCCGGCTGCCACGATGTTCTTGGCCACATAACGCGTGGCATAGGCGGCCGAGCGGTCCACCTTGGACGGGTCTTTGCCGGAGAAGGCGCCGCCACCGTGCGGGCAGGCGCCGCCATAGGTGTCGACGATGATCTTGCGGCCGGTCAGGCCGCAGTCACCCTGCGGGCCGCCGATGACGAAACGGCCGGTCGGGTTGATCAGGTAGCGTGTCTCTTTGAGCCACTCCTTGGGCAGCACCGGCTTGATGATCTCTTCAATGATGGCTTCGGTGAACGAGGCCTTCATCTTGGTCTGGGTTTCGCTCTGGTCGGGGCTGTGCTGGGTGGACAGCACCACGGTGTCGATCGAGTGCGGCTTGCCATCGACATAACGCATGGTCACCTGGCTCTTGGCGTCCGGACGCAGGAAGGGCAGACGGCCGTCCTTGCGCAACTGGGCCTGACGCTCCACCAGACGGTGCGCGTAGTGAATCGGTGCCGGCATCAGCTCGGGCGTTTCATCGCAGGCGTAACCGAACATCAGGCCCTGGTCGCCGGCGCCGATGTTGAGGTGGTCGTCGGAGGCGTGGTCCACGCCCTGGGCGATGTCGTTGCTCTGCTTGTCGTAGGCCACCAGCACGGCGCAGCCCTTGTAGTCGATGCCGTACTCGGTATTGTCGTAGCCGATGCGCTTGACGGTGTCGCGTGCGACCTGAATGTAGTCGACGTGTGCATTGGTGGTGATCTCGCCGGCCAGCACCACCAGACCGGTGTTGGTCAGGGTTTCGGCGGCCACGCGCGAGCGCGGGTCCTGCTTGAAGATCGCGTCCAGGATCGCGTCGGAGATCTGGTCTGCGACCTTGTCGGGATGGCCTTCGGAAACGGACTCGGATGTAAACAGATAATCGTTCGCCATGTGAATAAACTCCATAGTTTGGTTTTCAGGCGCGTTGCCTGGGCTCCGGAGCTTCGGCGAACGCTTTAGCAGATTCGTCACGATGGACGAGGCACAATTGCCACACCTTTTGGTGCGACGCCTGCGGTGTCGCCCTGCAAGTAGTTCTATAACTCAGCGACCTGCGTAGTTTATCCCAGTCATGACCCTTCTGTTCCGTTTTCTGTCCATCCTGCCGCTGGGGTTGATGCAGGGTGTCGGCTGGCTGCTGGGCTGGGTGGTGTTCCTGTTGTCCGGGGTGTACCGTCGTCGCTTCCTGGCCAATGCGCATCAAGCCGGTTATGGCGGGCGTCAGTGGCGGGGGGCTGTTGGGCCGGCCGGCCAGCTGGTGGCCGAACTGCCGCGTCTGTGGCTGGGGCGACCGGTGGCCATCCAGTGGGATGGCGCAACCCACATCGAAACCGCGCTGGCGCAAGGGCGCGGCATTGTGTTTCTGACGCCGCATCTGGGTTGTTTCGAGATCACGGCGCAGGCCTATGCTCAACGCTTTGGTGCCCAGCAGCCCATGACGGTTCTGTTCCGCCCGGCGCGGCAACCCTGGTTACGCACGCTGGTGGCCACGGCGCGCACCCGCCCCGGGCTGCACACGGTGCCGACCACCCTGGCTGGCGTCAAGCAAATGCTGAAGGCGCTACGCCAAGGCCAATCGGTCGGCTTGCTGCCGGATCAAGTGCCGCCGCTGGGCTTGGGGGTCTGGGCACCATTTTTCGGCCAGCCCGCTTACACCATGACACTGTCGGCCCGGCTGGCACAGCAAACCGGGGCGGCGGTGCTGGTGGCCTGGGGGGAGCGTCTGTCATGGGGGCGTGGTTTTCGCATTCACGTGCGCCCCCTGGGGGTCGAGTTGCCGGCCGAGATGACGGCCGCCGCCGCCGTCATCAACCAGGCTATGGAACAGTTGATTGCCGAATGCCCGCAGCAGTACCTGTGGGGTTATGCGCGCTACAAGCAGCCGCGGGAAGAACAGGGTTGAAGTTGGGACATGTCTTGAGTCATGCCGGTGTCGCTTTCATGCGGCTGCTGGCCTTTTTGCCGTTGTCGTGGCTGCGGGCGTTGGGCTGGATTTTCGGCTGGGTGCTGTACCTGTTGGTCCGACCGCGGCGCCATGTGGTGCGTACCAATTTGCGGCTGTGTTTCCCGCAATGGGATGAGCGCCGCATCCGTGCGCTGTCGATAGAGGTCTTCATCCGCTTTGCCCAGGCTTGGCTGGACCGCAGCTGGCTCTGGCATGGGGCGCCCGAGGTGACGCGCCGGCGCCTGAAGTTGACGGGCGCCGTCGCCGAGTTGCAGGGTGAGACGCCAACGGTCATTTTTGCGCCGCACTTCATGGGGCTGGATGCCGGTTGGACCGCGTTGACGCAGCAGCTGCCGCGCCGCTTCACCACCATCTATACCAACCAGGCCAATCCGGTGGTGGACGCCTGGATTCTGGCCGGGCGTCGGCGCTTCGGCCAAGGGCGGCTGTTCGGCCGTATTGACGGTGTCAAAGCCATCGTTGCGGCGCTGCGGGTGGGCGAGCCGCTATACCTGTTGCCCGACATGAACTTCGGCCCGGAAGACTCGGTGTTCGTGCCGTTCTATGGTGTGCCAGCGGCGACCGTGCCGTCGCTGTCGCGCTTTGCCAAGCTGGGCCGTGCCAAGGTAGTGCCGGTGGTGACGCGCATGACGAAGACGGGTTACGAGGTTCAGGTGATGCCAGCCTGGGATGATTTCCCGACTGACGATGCCGAGGCCGATACCGCGTGCATGAACCGGCGTCTGCAGGACTGGATCGACACCATGCCCGGGCAGTACTACTGGGTGCACAAGCGCTTCAAGGACCGGCCGTCAGGCGAAGCGCAGGTCTATTGAGCCGGTTCGAGGTCATAATGACCCCTTGGCCTTGATTTTCTTGCGCAGGCTGCTATTATTTTTGTAGCAAAAAGGCCTGCAGCGACGTGATCACCAGCTGCGGCTGCTCGTGCACGATCCAGTGCGTGGCATCCGGCACACGCTGCAGCGTCAGCAGCGGGATGTAGTCGTCCAGGCCCTCGATCAATTCCGGCGGCAGGGCGGTGTCGCCCAGGCCCCACAGCACCAAGGTTGGCAAGGCGATGGTCAGCATCTCGCGCGGCAGCTCGATGTTGGTCGCTGCCGGGTCGTCCGCGCGCGGCGGGCGCAGCGGGGAAGCGCGGTAGTAATTCAGACTGCCGGTGAGTCCTCGGTCCCAGACCGCACGGTAACGTGCCTTAACCTCGTCGGTCAGCCAGCCGTAGCCGCGGCCATCCGCGTTCTGGCCCGCGCCCATGTTGAGGAAAAAGTCCCACAGCCGGCGGTAGTCATCTTCCTTCAGCAGGGTTTCGGCATCGGGCCGAATGAGGAAGTTCATGTAGGCGCTGGCGGCCTGCTGCTTCGGGTTGCTTTTCAGTTCGCGCAGAAAGGTACCGGGGTGCGGCGAGTTGATGATGGCCAGTTTGTGCTGCAGTTGCGGCAGCTGGTTGGCCAGGTTCCAGGCCACGGCGCCGCCCCAGTCGTGGGCGACCAGGCAGGCAAGCGGTTGGCCCTGCGCCTCGATGGCAATCAGGGCTGCAATGTCCTGCACCAGATGCTTGGCACGGTAGGCCGCCACATCGCTCGGTGCGCTCGACTGCTCGTAGCCGCGCAGGTTTGGTGCAACACAACGGTAGCCGCCGTTCTCGGGGCGGGCGAAGTGCTCCAGCAGCGGGTCCCAGACGAAGGCCGCTTCTGGAAAACCGTGCAGGAACATCAGCACCGGCCGGCCGCGCTCACCGGCGGCGCGGCAGCTCAGGGTGATGCCGTGTGGCAGCGGCTGCAGCCAGGTCTCGATCATGTCGCCTCTGCTGCGGCTTCAGCTGAATCGGGATGCGCCCATTGCCACAGCAGGCGGGCCACGTCATCAATGCCGGTGCGTTTGGTGGCGGAGAACAGCCGCACCTCGCCGCCGCCAGCCTGCAGTTTCATGATCGAGACGGCCTTGGCACCTTCGCTGCGGGTGAGCTTGTCGGCCTTGGTCAGGATGACCAGGAATTTCAGGCCTTCCTCCACCCGGGGCCGGATCACTTCCAGCAGCACCTCGTCCAGTTCGGTCAGCCCGTGGCGCGGGTCGCACAGCAGGACGATGCCCTTGAGGTTTTCGCGCGTGACCAGGTAGTTGGCCATGACCTGTTGCCAGCGGATCTTGTCCTGCTTGGGCACGGCCGCATAGCCGTAGCCCGGCAGGTCGGCCAGCACGGCGTCGGTGATGCCCTGCTTGCCCAGGGCGAACAGGTTGATGTGCTGGGTGCGGCCAGGCTTCTTGGAGGCGAAGGCCAGCTGCTTCTGCTGCGTCAGCGTGTTGATGCAGGTGGATTTGCCGGCATTCGAGCGGCCGACGAAGGCGATTTCCGGCACGTCCAACGCCGGCAGGAACTGCAGCTGCGGGGCCGTGGTGAGAAAGCGGGCCGTGTGCAGCCAGCCCAGCTCCTGGACGGCTTCCGTCTTGGCGGGCGTGCCTTGACGGTGGTCAGGGCGGGACGGGACGGGCGTTTTGGAGGGGGTGGTCATTGTGTGTGCTGGAAAGCCTGGATCCGCATTGTAGAATCAGGCAGTTTTGCTCCAACCAAACCAGACAATCACCATGAAGTTGCTTGCTCACCTGTTGATGGCTGCCGCGCTGGCAGCGCCTGCTTTTTCTCATGCGGCACAAGAGGCCAAAGCACCGGCCAAGCCGGATCTGGCCCAAGGCGAGGCCAAGTTTGCGGCGGTGTGTGCATCCTGCCACGGCGCCGATGGCAACTCGGGAACGCCGGCCAACCCAAAGCTGGCCCAGCAACACTCCACCTACCTGGTCAAGCAGCTGCAGGAGTTCAAGTCCGGCAAGCGTGCCAGCGCCGTGATGTCCGGTTTCGCCGCCACCCTGAGCGATGACGACATGAAGAACATCGCCGCCTGGCTGACTTCGCAGAAAGCCAAGCCCGGTTTTGCCAAGGACAAGGATTTGGTGGCCCTGGGCGAGCGCATCTTCCGCGGCGGTATTGCCGACCGTCAGATTGCTGCCTGTGCCGGTTGCCACAGCCCCAATGGCGCCGGCATTCCAGCCCAGTACCCGCGTCTGAGCGGCCAGCATGCCGACTACTCGACGGCGCAGTTGGTGGCTTTCCGTGACGGTGTGCGCAAGAACAGCATCCAGATGACGCAAGTGGCGGCCAAGATGAACGACCGCGAAATCAAGGCCGTGTCCGACTACATTGCCGGTCTGCGCTGATCGAATACACCGGCTTTGTGCCGGGGCAATGCCGATATTGATAAGTTGCGGGTAATGTTTGGGTGACAATGGCAGATTCGCACCCGCTGACGGAACCCGGCAGCTTTCGAACACTCCATACCAAGGCGGGTCTTTTGTGAAGACCTGCCTTTTTTATTGGCGCACAGCACAATTCACGCATGACAGTTTCCACCCAGGGCCTTGAACTCAAGTCATCTTCCAGCTCGCTGCGCGCCGCGGTGGAGTTGCTGTCGTCGATGCGTTTTGCCATTTCGCTGCTGACGGTAATCTGCATCGCCTCGGTCATCGGCACCGTTCTCAAGCAGCATGAGCCTTTGACCAACTACATCAATCAGTTCGGCCCGTTCTGGGCCGAGGTGTTTGGCAAGCTGGACCTCTATGCGGTTTACAGCGCCTGGTGGTTCCTGCTGATCCTGGCCTTTCTGGTGACCAGCACGACCTTGTGCATCGCACGCAACACGCCCAAGATCATCACTGACCTCAAGTCGTACAAGGAAAACATCCGCGAGCAGAGCCTGCAGGCGTTCCATCATCGGGCGCAGGCGGACCTGGGTGAGGCGCCCGAAACTGCGGCACAACGTATCGGCCAGATGCTGGCGGGCAGCGGCTGGAAGGTCAAACTGCAGCAGCGCGAAACGTCGGCCGGTGCCGGCTGGATGCTGGCTGCCAAGGCGGGCGCTGCCAACAAGCTGGGTTATATCGCCGCGCACAGTGCCATCGTGCTGGTGTGCCTGGGCGGCCTGCTCGATGGCGACCTGATTGTGCGTGCCCAGATGTGGGTAGGCGGCAAGACACCCTACAACGGTGGCGGCCTGATTGCCGATGTCGCCCCCGAGCACCGCCTCAGCGAGCGCAACCCGACCTTCCGCGGCAATCTGCTGGTGGCTGAAGGCACGCAATCGAGCACGGGCATCCTGAGTCAGTCCGACGGCATCCTGCTGCAGGAACTGCCGTTTGCCATCGAGCTGAAGAAGTTCATCGTCGAGCACTACTCCACCGGCATGCCCAAGCTGTTTGCCAGCGAGATCGTGATCCACGACAAGGTGACCGGCGAGAAGCAGGAGGCACGCGTCGAGGTCAATCACCCGGCCAGCTACAAGGGCGTCGAGATCTACCAGTCGAGCTTTGACGATGGCGGCTCCACCGTGCGCCTGCAGGCCTTGCCGATGAATGCGGCCACCAAGCCGTTCCAGATCGAGGGCGTGATCGGCAGTGCGTCACAGCTCACCAATGGCAGCGAGAAGTTGACACTCGAGTACACCGGCCTGCGGGTGATCAACGTGGAAAATTTTTCAGGCAACGGTCCTTCGGGCGTGGATGTGCGCAAGGTTGACCTGCGCGAATCGCTGGACCAGCGTCTCGGTGCGGCCAACAAGGCCGATGCCAAGAAAACCCAGCGCAACGTCGGCCCCAGCATCAGCTACAAACTGCGCGATGCCGCCGGCCAGGCACGCGAGTTTCACAACTACATGCTGCCAATGGACTTGGGCGATGGCGTGCCGGTGTTCCTGCTGGGTATGCGTGAGACACCGGCCGAGCCTTTCCGCTACCTGCGCGTGCCGGCCGATGCGCAAGGTTCGAGCGACGAATTTTTCCGCCTGCGTGCGGCCTTGGCCGATCCCACGCTGCGCGAGCAGGCCGTGCGCCGTTATGCGGCCAAGGTGGTGGATGCTTCGCGCCCCGATCTGTTGCCGCAATTGACGGCGTCTGCCGCGCGGGCCTTGGGGCTATTTGCCGGCTTGGAAAAAGTCAAAGGCAGCTCGGCACCGGGCGGTCTGCAGGCTGTGGCAGATTTCATGGAAGCCAATGTGCCGGAGAGCGAGCGCAACCGTGCCGGCGAAATGCTGATCCGTATCCTCAACGGCACGCTGTTCGAGCTGGCCCAGGTGGCACGTGAACGCGCCGGCCTCAAGGCCTTGGTGCCGGATGAAGCTTCGCAGGCGTTCATGACGCAGGCCGTGCTGGCCTTGAGCGATGCCTACCTGTACCCGGCACCCATGGTGCTGCAACTGGTCGATTTCAAGCAGGTGCAGGCCAGTGTGTTCCAGGTGGCTCGTGCCCCGGGCAAGAACATTGTTTACCTGGGCTGCGCCCTGCTGATCCTCGGGGTGTTTGCCATGCTGTATGTGCGGGAACGCCGCCTGTGGGTGTGGCTGGCACCGAAAGATGCCGGCGCACACGCCACGATGGCGCTGTCGGCCAACCGCAAGACGATGGACGGTGACCGCGAATTTGCACAGCTCCGCGACAAGCTGCTCGGGGCCAAGGAGTAAGAGATGAATACTGCAACCACGACACTGACCCTGAACGAAGGCTACTTTGCCAAGCGCAATGTCTTCGACTGGCTGTTTGCCGCCCTTGTGCTGGCGGGCGGGCTGTTTGCCTTCTCGACCTACAGCCAAGCCATGGATGTCTACGAGAAAGGCATTTTGGTAGCGGCTGTGCCGGCGGCCATTGCCCTGGGCTGGTTCTGGCGTCCGTTGCGCGGACTGATGCTGCTGGTGGCGGTCTTTTCCCTGCTGGGCATCGTGTCCTACCAAGGGCAGCTCGCGCGCGCCGAGAGCGTGTTCTGGCTCAAGTACTTCCTGTCCAGCCAGTCCGCCATCCTGTGGATGAGCATGGTGTTCTTCATGAGCACGCTGTTTTACTGGCTCGGCATGTTCGCCAAAGGGCAGGGCGCCACGATGGAGCTGATCGGTTCGCGTCTGGCTTGGCTGGCTGTGGCCATGGCCCTGATCGGCACCATGGTGCGCTGGTACGAAAGCTATCTGCTCGGCGCCGACATCGGCCACATCCCGGTGAGCAACCTCTATGAAGTATTCGTGCTGTTCTGCTGGATGACGGCGCTGTTCTATCTCTACTTCGAAGCCCAGTACCAGACGCGTGCCATGGGCGCTTTCGTCATGCTGGTGGTCAGCGCGGCGGTGGGTTTTCTGCTCTGGTACACGGCGGTGCGCGAAGCGCATGAAATCCAGCCACTGGTGCCGGCGCTCAAGAGCTGGTGGATGAAGCTGCATGTGCCGGCCAACTTCATCGGCTACGGTACCTTCTCCCTCTCCGCAATGGTGGCCTTTGCCTATCTGATCAAGAGTCAGACGCAGGAAACGCGCTGGTTCCGATTGGCACCGCTGTGGATCTTCGGCATCGTGTTGTGTTTCGTTCCGCTGGCTTTCCGTAAAAGCACGGCCGAGGCGGGCGGCAGCTATTGGCTGGTTTATTTCATCATTGCCACCCTGATCGTGGGCGGCATCCTGCTGGGGCGCAAACGCATTGCCGAGCGCCTGCCGACGCTTGAGGTGCTGGACGACGTGATGTACAAGGCCATCGCGGTCGGTTTTGCGTTCTTCACCATTGCCACGGTGCTCGGCGCCCTGTGGGCGGCCGAGGCCTGGGGTGGCTACTGGAGCTGGGACCCGAAAGAGACCTGGGCACTGATTGTCTGGCTTAACTACGCAGCCTGGTTGCACATGCGGTTGATGAAGGGTCTGCGTGGCACGGTGGCCTCTTGGTGGGCGCTGGCCGGCCTGGGGGTGACCACGTTTGCTTTCATCGGCGTCAACATGTTCCTGAGCGGCTTGCACAGTTACGGCGCCTTGTAGGAACTTTGTCTGCGTGGATGCGCTCCTACGACTCATGTTGTAACAAGGACCGCATCATGCTGATCAAATCGCGCAACGACGGCTTCATTCATCCGGTCGCCAGTGAGATCACCCCGCAGGGGATCTACACCCAGCGCCGTGAACTGATCCGACTCATGGCCACAGGTGCCGCCGGTGCTGCGCTGGCAACGTGGGCCATGCGCGACGCCCGGGCCCAGACCATGACAGCGCGGCCAGGCAAGCTGACGGCGTTGGTGGCTGCCAAATCCACGGTGAGCGGTGCCACCACGGTGGAGAAGGTCACCGAGTACAAGGACGCTGCCGGCTACAACAACTTCTACGAATTCGGAACCGACAAGAGCGATCCGGCGCGCAACGCGCACACGCTGCAGACCTCACCTTGGACGGTGGCCATCGAGGGGCTGGTGAAGAAGCCGGGCAACTACGCGCTCGAAGACCTGACCAAGCTCAGTGCGCAGGAAGAGCGCATCTACCGCTTGCGTTGTGTTGAAGGTTGGTCGATGGTGATCCCCTGGGTGGGTTACTCACTTTCGGAGCTGATCAAAAAAGTTGAGCCGCTGAGCAGCGCCAAGTATGTCGAGTTCGTCACCCTGGCCGACCGAAAAACCATGCCATATGTCAGCACCCACGTGCTGGACTGGCCCTACGTCGAAGGGCTGCGAATGGACGAGGCCATGCATCCGCTGACCCTGCTGACTTTCGGCATGTATGGCGAGATCCTGCCCAAACAGAACGGTGCACCCTTGCGTTTGGTGGTGCCGTGGAAATACGGTTTCAAGAGCGGCAAGAGCCTGGTGAAAATCCGCTTTACCGACAAGGAACCGATGACAGCCTGGCACCAGGCCGCTCCCCAGGAATACGGCTTTTATTCCAATGTGAATCCGAATGTGGACCATCCTCGCTGGAGCCAGGCGCGGGAGCGGCGCATCGGCGAAGACGGCTTGTTTTCTCAGAAGCGCAAGACGCTGATGTTCAATGGCTACGAGGCCCAGGTCGGCCAACTGTATGCCGGCATGGACCTCAAGAAATACTACTGAGGCTGTTGCGGCTCGCCAGCGGATGAACCGTTTCTTGCTCAGCCCGTTTGCCAAACCATTGCTGCTGGCGGCATGTCTGTTGCCATGCGCTTTTCTGATTTATGCCGCCACGGCTGATCAACTCGGAGCCAATCCGGCGGAAGCCCTGGTGCGCTCGACGGGCGATTGGACTTTGCGCTTTCTGTGTTTGGTGTTGGCCGTGACACCCTTGCGCGTGCAGGCCGGCTTGCCCTCGCTGGCGCGCTTTCGTCGCATGTTGGGCTTGTTGGTGTATTTTTATGTGCTGCTGCACCTGCTGTGCTACAGCTGGTTCGACATGGGGTTCGAGCTGCAGGACATCGCACGCGACATAACCAAGCGGCCTTTCATCCTGGTGGGCTTTGCCGCCTTTGTTTTGCTCACACCCTTGGCGGCTACCTCTTTCAATCGTGCCATCCGTTGGCTGAGGGCTTCACGCTGGCAGGTCCTGCATCGGTTGGTCTATGGCGTGGCGGTCTTGGGCGTGCTGCATTTCTTCTGGATGCGTGCATCCAAGAACAATTTGGCCGAGGTGATGGTTTACGCCGGCATTCTCGGCATTCTGTTGGCTTGGCGTCTTTGGCGCAGACTGACGGTGCGTCGCGCCTAGGCTTGACGATGCCCGGCTGTGATACCGAGATCGATGACATTTTTGGGCAGGCGGTAGGCCGAGCTGTCGAACAGGTCGATGCCGCATTGCAGATTTTCAATCCAGGCCAGGAAGTCGTTGATGGCGCTCGCGCCGGCGATCGGTGCACCATGTTGCGGCACGATCATGGAAATATCCAGTTCCCGCGCCATACGAACCCACAGACGCAGGATCTTGTTGGAAACCATGTAGCGGCGGTGGAAGCCCTCCATGTTGGGAAGGTGCGGCTTCAACTCGGTCACGGGTTCGCGTGCCTGCTTGCCGCTGACGAGGGAAGCGCCCAAGTCGCCGGTGAAGAGGATGCGGCTGACCGGGTCGTAAAAATGGAAGTTGCCTTCCGAATGCATGAAATGGGCCGGCATCAGCCATAATTCGTGCTGGCCCAGAGGCAGGCGTCCGCCGGCATCGGGTACCCCCACCACGCGGTCATCGGTCTTCCCTGCCTTGGTGAAGTGCGGGGCGAAGCGCTCCCAGATGCGGGAGATGACCAGCGTTGCGCGGGTACTGGTCATCCAGCGGTCCAGCGAGGCGATGATGTCCGGGTCGGCATGTGACGCGATCAGGTAGGCCAGCTTGCTGGGCGGGAAGTGCTTCGACATGTTGAGGAACAACTCGTTGAAGGCCAAGTTGCCGCCCGGATCGATGATGGCGCCGGTGTCGCCATCGCAGATCAAGAACTGGTTAGCCTGCACCGCTTGACCGTCTTCCTCGATCAGGTCGGTGAACATCAGGACCTCATGGGTCTTGTCTTTGTAGAGCTCAACAGGTGACATGGCAGCGCAAAATAAGGACGCCCCCGGGGCAGGGGCGTCAATCCGGGAGGGGCGGCCAATCGCAGATGCGATAGCCGCAGCCACCAATGTTTGCCTAGACAGGCAAGCGTTCGTGGCTGAACGTGTCGGAGGGATTCTCGCGCACGCGGATCAAATGAACTTGATTCAAGTCAACCAAGACCTCCGCAGCCCGACCACGCGTGTTGTAGTTGCTGGCCATGCTCATGCAGTAGGCGCCGGCAGACAACACGGCCAGCAGATCGCCAAGCGTGACGGCCAGACTGCGGTCGCGTCCGATCCAGTCGCCGCTTTCACAGATGGGGCCGACCACGTCGTAAAGCGTCGGCGTTGCCGGGTGCGACGTCAAAGGAACAATGCGATGGAAGGCCTGGTACATGGCGGGACGCGGCAGGTCGTTCATGGCCGCGTCGACGATGCAGAAGTTCTTCTGCTCACCTGGCTTGAGATACATCACTTCGGTCAGGCAGACCCCGGCATTGCCCACCAGGGAGCGCCCCGGTTCGATCATGAACTGGCGCGCGCCAAAGCCACGTGCATCAAGTTTGGCCAGCAGTTTGGCCCACAACGCATCGGCCGCGGGTGGCGTATCGTCGTTGTAGTCAATGCCCAGACCACCGCCGAAATCAATGTGCTGCAGAGGGATGCCTGCGGCTTCGATGGTTTCGACCAAGTCGAGCACGCGGTCCATCGCATCAAGATACGGTTCTTCCTGCGTGATCTGCGAGCCGATGTGGCAGTCGATGCCCACCACCTGCAGCCCCGATAGCGAAGCAGCGCGTTGGTAGGTGGCCAGGGTGCGTTCGTGCGCAATGCCGAACTTGTTGCCCTTCAGACCGGTCGAAATATAAGGGTGGGTTTTCGGATCGACATTGGGATTGACGCGAATGCTGACGGGTGCGCGTTGGTGCATGGCAAGAGCCACTTCGTTGAGCACTTCGAGCTCGGCTTCGCTCTCGACATTGAAGCAACCGATGCCTGCCTCCAGCGCACGGCGCATTTCAGCGCGCGTTTTGCCGACACCGGAGAAAATCACTTTTTTTGCCTCGCCGCCTGCGGCCAGCACGCGCTCCAGTTCCCCGCCGGAGACGATGTCAAAGCCACAGCCGGCTTGGGCAAAGACTTGCAGGACACCGAGCGAGGAATTGGCTTTCATGGCGTAGCAGATTTGCACCTTGCGGCCGGCAAAACCACGCTGGTAGGCCGCCAGGGCCGAGAGCATGGCGGCCTTGGAGTAGACAAACAAGGGGGTGCCGTACTGGCGTGCCAAGTCGCTCAGACGAACGTCTTCAATGAATAGTTCATCACCTTGGTAGGCGATATGAGGGTGGCCGGGGAGTTTGTGAGCGGTCATTTGGATACGGGGGCAGAGGCTGGTGTAGCAGGGGGCGTGGCGACGTTGTTTTGGCGCGAGCCGGGGATCAGGGTTTCGGGTAAAGTGGCACGGCGTGCAGCGGCCGGTTCGGTCGGCAGGTAAAGCGCTCCCGGCTGGCCACAGCCGGTGAGGACGGCGGTCAAGCTAGCCACAATGACAGCAAGGCCCATAAGGGTTAGCGCCCTGACTAGAATTTGGTTTGTTTGCAACATCACGAAATTGTAATGACCGACACCGAATTCATGGATCGCGCCGAATTGGTCTTACGCGCCATCGAGGCCAGCTGTGACCGCATCAACGACGAAAGCGACGCCGACATCGATACCCAGCGTGTTGGCGGCATGGTGACGCTGGTGTTTCGCAACCGCAGCCAGATCGTGGTGAACCTGCAGAAGCCGTTGCATGAGATCTGGCTGGCGGCCAAGGCGGGTGGGTTCCATTACAAGTTCGATGGCCGGCAGTGGATGGACACCAAAGGGCATGGCGAATTTTTTGCCAACCTGTCAGCCCATGCCTCAGAACAGGCGGCTTGCTCTCTGAGCTTTGCCGCCTGAACGCTTGTCAATTCTTGAACAGATCGAGAATCTTCTTCTTTTCATCGGCTGGCGGTAGTGCCTGAACCGTGCCCCCAGGCTCGCCGGCCGGCTTGTCTTCCAGTCCCAAGTTGCTGACACCGGTGCCTCTGGCGTATTCATCGTAGGCCCAGTCGCCGCCGGTATTGGTCACGCCTTCAGGGGCACTGATTTCAGTGATGGGAACGCCTTTGAGCGCATGTTCCATGAAACTGATCCACACCGGCAGGCTCAAGCCGCCACCGGTTTCACGATCACCCAGCTTGCGGGGGGTGTCGTAGCCGATCCAGGTCACGGCCGTGAGCGTGGGTTGGTAGCCAGCAAACCAGGCGTCCATTGAATCATTGGTGGTGCCGGTTTTGCCATACAGATCGGGACGCTTGAGTGTGGCTTGGGCGCGGGCAGCGGTGCCGGAGCGAGTGACTTCTTGCAGCAGGCTGGACATGATGAAGGCATTGCGGGCATCGATGGCGCGCATGGAGTCGTCGAGTACCGGCGGCGGTGTGCTGACCAGCACTTTTCCACCTTTCTGTTCCGATACCTTGGCAATGAGCCAGGGGTTGACCCGGTAGCCGCCATTGGCAAACACCGAATAGGCCGTTGCCATCTGCATCGGCGTGACCGAGCCGGCGCCCAGGGCCATGGTCAGGTAAGGCGGGTGCTTGTCGGCTTCAAAGCCGAAGTGTGTGATCCAGTTCTGCGCGTTCTGCGGCCCCACGGCTTGCAATACACGGATCGAGATCATGTTTTTCGACTTGGCGAGACCCCGGCGCAAGGTCATCGGGCCCTCGAACTTGCCGTCGTAGTTTTTCGGCTCCCAAGGCTGGCCGCCAGTGACGCCGGAGTCGAAGAACAGCGGCGCGTCGTTGACCACGGTGGTGGGCGTGAAGCCTTTTTCCAGGGCCGCCGAGTAAATGAAGGGCTTGAAGCTGGAGCCGGGTTGGCGCCATGCCTGGGTGACGTGGTTGAACTTGTTCTTGACGAAATCAAAACCACCGACCAAGGCCTTGATGGAGCCGTCACGCGGGTCCAGTGCGACAAAAGCGCCTTCGACTTCGGGCAGTTGCGTGATCTCCCAGGTGTCTTTCGGAGTCTTGACGACACGGATGATCGCGCCACGACGGATCTTGATGTGTGGCGGCGCCTTGGCCGACAAGCCGGACTGTGCCGGGCGCAGACCCTCCCCTGTGATCTCGACCGGTTCTCCGTTCTGCCGCACTGCCACGATCTTTTTCGGGTCGGCCTCCAGCACTACCGCGGACATCAGGTCGCCGTTGTCCGGGAAGTCATCCAGGGCATCGTCAATCGCGTCTTCGAGTTCCTGTGGTTTGCTCGGCAGATTGACGAACTTTTCCGGGCCACGGTAGATCTGGCGGCGCTCATAGTCCATGATGCCGCGTCGCAGCGATTTGTAAGCCGTATCCTGGTCAGCTGCGCGGATGGTGGTGTAGACGTTCAGGCCGCGGGTGTAGGTTTCATCGCCATACTGGGCATACATGAGTTGGCGTACCGTTTCGGCCACGAACTCAGCATGGATGCGCCCATTTTGGTGGGCTGGCTTGACCTTCAGTTCCTGTTTCTTGGCCGCCGTGGCCTGCTCTTCTGTGATGAAGCCGTTCTCTTGCATGCGCTCAATGATGTAGAGCTGGCGTGAGCGCGCACGTTTCGGGTTGTTGATCGGGTTGTAGGCGGATGGTGCTTTGGGCAGGCCCGCCAGCATGGCGGCCTCAGCGATGGTGATGTCCTTGAGCGGTTTGCCGAAATAAGCTTCCGAGGCCGCAGCAAAACCATAAGCCCGATTTCCCAGGAAGATCTGGTTCATGTAGATCTCAAGGATCTGGTCCTTGGTCAGCAGATGCTCCAGCTTGAAGGTCAGCAGAATCTCGTAGAGCTTGCGGGTGAAGGTCTTCTCTGACGACAGGTAGACATTGCGGGCCACCTGCATGGTGATGGTCGAGGCGCCCTGACTTTTGACGCGGCCCACATTGGCCAAGCCGGCACGAATCACCCCGAGGTAATCTACGCCGCCATGCTGGTAGAAGCGGGCATCTTCGATGGCCAACACGGCATCGGTCATGACCTTGGGAATGTCCTTGATCGGGGTGAGATTGCGCCTTTCTTCACCAAATTCGCCGATCAGATCGCCTTCGGTAGAGAAGACGCGCAGCGGCAGCTTGGGCCGGTAATCCAAAAGATCCGAAATGTCTGGCAGGTTGGGGAAGGCCACAGCCAAGGCAATCGCCACAACCATCAGGATGGAAAGCAGCCCGGCCAAGGCCAGTCCACCAGCCCACAAGCCTAACCGGGTCAGCCAGTGCATGGCGGGTTTGTGGGAGTTCACGCCAGCATGGTCAGATGAAGAGGCAGGCGGCTTGGGTTTGGCGGGCATAAAAGAGTAATTGGTGCGCGTCGTGCATTATAAAAATCTGCACGCGATCTCTGTAATCAGGGTTACAGGCTGGATTGTGAAGGCTGGGCTATCGGACTCAGATGGGGCTTGGTCGCCTTGTTTCAATTGCATACAAAGCGTCAACTTTTGACAACGCCCAAGGGGCGGTGAATGGGGAAAAACCTTTGCTGGACAAGGATCTTACTGCTAGCATTCAAGTGAATTCTTAAGTTTTTCCGGTTTTGAGCCGGCATATTTCAGGGGATGCGCTTGATCTCTTTGGGGTCGCTTTTCAGTCGTCAGCCGGAACCCATGTTGGGTCTGGATGTCAGTTCATCCAGTGTCAAACTGGTTGAGTTGGGCCGGAACAAGGCCGGCCAGCTTGTGCTTGAACGCTGCGCCATTGAGCCGCTGGAGCGGGGGTGGGTGAGTGACGGCAATATCGAGAAGTTCGATGAAGTTGCGGATGCGGTTCGCCGGCTCGTCAAGAAAAGTGGTGCCAAAACCCGTCATGTGGCCATGGCGCTGCCACCTTCGGCCGTCATCACCAAGAAAATTGTGCTGCCCGGCGGCTTGAATGACGTCGAGCTGGAGATGCAGGTCGAGGCAGAGGCCAATCAGTACATCCCCTTCCCTTTGGACGAGGTCAGCCTGGATTTTTGTGTGGTCGGTCCCAGTACGGCATCTGCGGGTGATGTTGACGTGCTCATCGCAGCGGCGCGCCGGGAGAAAGTTCAAGACATCCAGGGCCTGGCTGAAGCCGCTGGGCTCAAGCCTGTCATCGTTGATGTGGAGTCCTATGCCTCTCGCTTGGCGGCGGGGCGTCTGATTGAAAATCTGCCCGACAAAGGGGTTGGAACCATTGTGGCTCTGTTCGAGGTGGGGGCCCTGACCACCAGCATGCAAGTGATTCGCGATGATGAAGTGCTTTATGAACGTGATCAAGCCTTTGGCGGTGCTCAACTCACGCAATTGATCGTGCGCCAATATGGTTTTTCGCTCGAAGAGGCTGAGAGCAAGAAGCGCAGCGGTGAGTTGCCGGAAGATTATGAATCCACGGTCTTGCGCCCCTTCGTCGAGAGCATGGTGCAGGAAATTGGTCGTGCGCTGCAGTTCTTTTTCACCAGTACGCCGCACAACAAGGTCGACTATGTGATGCTGGCGGGTGGTTCGGCCGCCTTGCCGGGATTGACGGAAGCTGTGACACAGCAAACGGGATTCCCTTGCAGTCTGGTGAATCCTTTTGATGGCATGGAAATCGGCGATGGGGTTCGTCTGAAAAGAATGACGCGTGAGGCGCCTTCGTACTTGACCTCCTGTGGCTTGGCGTTGCGGAGGTTCCTGCTGTGATTCTGATCAATCTGCTGCCGCATCGCGAGGCGGCACGTAAAAAACGACAGGACGTTTTCAATCTGTCCCTCGTCGCTTCAGCATTGGCCGGCGCAGTGATTGCATGCGTCATTTACCTGTGGCTTCAAGGGCAGATCTCGTCTCAGCAAGATCAGAACATGATTTTGCAGAAGGAAATCGGGACGCTGGAAGGGCAGATCAAGGAAATTGCCGGCTTGGAGGCCGAGATTGCCGCCTTGCGTGCACGGCAGCAGGCGGTGGAGGATTTGCAATCAGACCGCAACCTGCCAGTGCATCTGCTGTCGGAATTGGTCAAACAATTGCCCGACGGCGTCTACATCACCAATATGAAGCAGGACAACCAACTGGTTAGCCTGCAGGGGGTGGCGCAGTCCAATGAGCGGGTGTCTGAACTCTTGCGCAATCTTGCGAATAACACGCCATGGTTTACCAAACCGGAACTGGTGGAGATCGTGGCTGGCAATGTCACCCTGGGTGCGCGCGACCAGCGACGGGTTTCCAATTTCTCCATCCGGGTTCGGTTGGTGAGGGCCAGTGAGGCCCAGAAAGCCCTGCCTGCGATGACGACGGCGTCCGCGCCAACCGCCGCGGCATCAACGCCTACCGGCAAATAACTGGATCGAGTCATGGTGTCCCGACTTTCCTCCCTTGATCTCGCCGCTCTGAAAGAGCGGGTGCAAGGCCAGTTTCGCAATCTGGATCCACAAAATCCGGCTGTCTGGCCGGCGATTCCGCGCTATGCGCTGATGTCGGCTGTGGCGGCCATGGTGGTCGTGGTCTTGTGGTTTGTCTGGCTCAGCAGTTCCGATGAGGAACTGGAAATCGAACGAGCGAAGGAAACACAGCTGCGTGAAGACTACAAGAGCAAATTGGTCAAAGCCGTCAACCTTGAGGTGCTGAAGAAGCAGCGTGAACAGGTTCAGCAATACGTGAATCAGCTTGAAAAACAGCTGCCGAGCAAGGCTGAAATGGATGCGCTTCTGTCAGACATCAACCAAGCCGGCTTGGGTCGTAGCCTGCAGTTCGAACTCTTCAGGCCCGGCCAAGTGCTCGTGAAAGACTACTACGCTGAATTGCCGATTGCCGTGCGCGTGACAGGGCGTTACCACGACATCGGGGCTTTTGCTTCGGATATCGCTCATCTTTCGCGGATTGTGACGCTCAACAACATGACCATCGTGCCGGGGCGAGAGGGTAGTCTGGCCATGGATGCGACGGCGAAAACATTTCGCTATCTTGATGCGGATGAAGTTGCCGCACAGCGCAAGGCGACCGGTGGTGCCAAAGGGGGCAAGAAATGAGAGCCCTTGCTTATGGATTTCTGACTGCGGTTTCTCTGGTGGTTTTGACGGGTTGTGGCGCGTCAAGCGAGGATGAGTTGCGCCAGTGGATGGCTGAACAGAGAAGCCAGACACGCCCGCGGGTGACACCCATTCCTGAGCCGAAGCAGTTCAAGCCGGAACCCTATGCCCAGGCAGGGGCGGTGGAGCCGTTCAGCAAGGAGAAGTTGGCGCAGGCACTGAAGCGCGAATCTTCGCAGTCGACGGCCAGCGGCGCACTGATCGCCCCGGAGCTGGCGCGACGCAAGGAGCCGCTGGAGGCCTTTCCGCTCGACAGCATGACCATGGTCGGAAGTCTGCTCAAAGAGGGGAAGCCGGTTGCCTTGGTCAAGGTCGACAATTTGCTCTACCAAGTACGGCCAGGGAATTACCTTGGGCAGAACTATGGGCGGATTACCAAAATTACGGAAACGCAAGTCACGCTGCGTGAAATCGCGCAAGACGCGGTGGGCGAGTGGGTGGAGCGCCCTGCCACGCTGCAGTTGCAGGAGAGGTTGAAATGAACAGTCAAAAATGTTGGGCCGCACAGCGCGCGGGGCAAAAATTTCTGGTGATGCTGGCGCTGGCTTTGACGGCGATGTCCGCACTGGCACAAACGACAATCGAGTCTGTGACAGGTTCGTTGCAAGGCGGAGCCGAGGTGGTCCGGATTGACTTGTCGCAAGCCTTGACGGCCGCGCCCACGGGTTTTGTCATCCAGTCTCCGGCGAGGATAGCGTTGGATTTTCCTGGTGTGACCAATGCCATCGGGCGCTCCACCATCGAAATCAACCAGGGCAATTTGCGATCGGTCAGCGTGCTGCAGGCGGGGGAACGCAGCCGGGTGGTGCTCAATCTGAAGCAGGCCACCAGCTACAAGACGCAGTTGCAAGGCAAGTCATTGATTGTGGTGCTTGACCCGGTGGCGGCACCGGCGCCAGAGGCTACCGCTGTGCCGGCTTTTGCTGAAAACCGGAGCCGGGATGTCCTGCCGCTGAAAGATGTCGACTTCCGTCGTGGCGTCAACGGTGCTGGCCGCATCGTCGTGGCGTTGCCGAGCAGCCAGGTGGGTGTGGATATCCGCCAGCGCGGTCAGACCTTGGTGGTGGAGTTCATGAAGACGAGTCTGCCCGAGGGGCTCAAACGTCGCCTGGATGTGGCTGATTTTGGGACACCGGTCCAGACGGTGACGACTTTCCAGACGGGTGACCGGGTGCGCATGGTGATCGAGCCCAAGGGGGCCTGGGAGCACAGCGCCTATCAAAGCGATGACCAGTTCGTCGTGGAGGTCAAGCCGCAGCGGATCGACCCCTCGAAGCTGACGCAAGGGCCGGGTTACAACGGTCAAAAGCTGTCTCTCAACTTCCAGAACATTGAAGTGCGTTCCTTGTTGCAAGTGATCGCCGACTTCACCAATTTCAATATCGTGACGTCGGACTCGGTCGCAGGCGCTGTGACGCTACGCTTGCAGGATGTGCCATGGGATCAGGCGCTCGACATCATTTTGCAGGCCAAGGGCTTGGGCATGCGCAAGGCAGGCAATGTGCTGTGGATTGCGCCCAAGGATGAAATCGTGGCCAAGGAGAAGCTTGAACGCGAAGCGAATGTGGCGTTGGAGGGGCTGGAGTCGGTACGGACCGAGTCGTTCCAGTTGAACTACGCCAAGGCCGCTGATGTGGCGCGTCAGTTGATGGGTGGCGCAACTCCCGGCGCGGCACCTGTTGCAGGGGGCGCCAGTGCGCGTCTGCTGAGTACACGTGGCAGCGCCATTGCCGAGCCGCGTACCAATCAATTGTTTGTGACCGATATTTCCAGCAAGATTGAACAGGTTCGCAGCCTGATCACCAAACTGGACATTGCCGTGCGACAGGTGTTGATCGAGGCACGGATCGTTGAGGCTTCCGATACCTTTGGCAAGTCATTGGGCGTCAAGTTGGGTGGCGGCACCGGCAATGTTCCGGCCGCCTCAGGTGGCATGGGCGGCTCGGTCGGCTCCAGTTATGTCGACGGCACGGCAGCCACGACATCCGGTACCTTCGTCAGTCTGCCGGCCATCGGCCAGGGGGGCTACAACCCGGCCACTTTTGCGGTGTCGATCTTTGGCGAAAATGCGGCCCGTTTCCTGAATCTTGAGATTTCCGCCCTGGAAGCCGATGGCAAGGGTAAGGTGGTGTCGAGTCCGCGCGTGGTGACGGCCGACAAGATCAAGGCTGTGATTGAACAAGGTACCGAACTGCCGTACCAAGTGGCTACGGCCAGCGGTGCCACCTCGATCGCTTTCCGCAAGGCCAATCTGAAACTGGAAGTGACACCGCAGATCACGCCTGAGGGCAACATCATTCTTGAGCTGGATATTGCCAAAGACACGGTGGGTCAGTCGACGGCAGCGGGCTTCGCCATCAATACCAAGCACATTCAAACGCAGGTGTTGGTGGAAAACGGTGGTACGGTGGTGATCGGCGGTATTTTCGAGTTGACCGAGTCGACCAACGAGACCAAAGTGCCTTTCTTCGGCGACCTGCCGGGGGTGGGTAATCTGTTCAAGAGCCGGGGCAAGGTGTCCAACAAGCAGGAAATGCTGGTGTTCATCACGCCCAAGATGATCAGCGACAAGGCGGCGGTGCGCTGAGGCTGCGCGTCAATTTTGAATTCTGGGACAAGTTGATAGTCAGTCTGATTGGTCTGCCCGGTTCGGGGAAATCTACCGTCGGGCGGCAGCTTGCGCGGCGCCTGCGCCTGTCCTTTGTCGACTCCGACCATGTGCTCGAAGAACGCTTGGGCTGTTCGATCCGGGCCTACTTCGAGCGTGAAGGCGAAGAGCGCTTCCGTGACATGGAGCAGGCGGTTCTGGATGAGTTGACGCAGCGACCATCCTGTATTCTTTCCACCGGCGGCGGTGCGGTGTTGCGGCCGGCCAATCGGGGGTGTCTGAAGTCACGCACCCACGTGGTCTATCTGAAGTCCTCGCCGGATGAATTGTTCCGCCGTTTACGGCACGACACCAACCGGCCCTTGCTGCAGGTGGCCGATCCGCTGGGGCGCTTGCGCGAACTCTATGCGACGCGTGACCCACTGTACCGGGAAACCGCGCATTTCGTGATCGAGACCGGACGTCCGTCGGTCGGTACTCTGGTCAACATGATCGTGATGCAATTGGAGCTGGCCGGACTGCTGCCGCCGGCCCCGTGACTGCCGCTCAATCGGCCAGGTTGCGGCGTGTGCCCTAAACTTGGGGCTATGCAGTCTTCTTCTGACATTTCGTCTCGTCTGGCAGCACAGGTCCAAATCAGCCTGGCTGATCGCAGTTACCCGATCATGATCGGCAGCGCTTTGTTGAGCAAGCCCGCCACCTTCGCGGGCTTGCCGCGCTCGGCCCAGGCGCTCATCGTCACCAATGCCACGGTGGCGCCGCTGTATGCCGTGACGCTCAAGGCATCGTTGCAGCCCCATTTCGCGGCGATCCATATCGTTGAACTCCCTGATGGCGAGGCGTTCAAGACCTGGGAAACCTTGAACCAGATTTTCGATGCCTTGCTGGGCCACGCCTGCGATCGCAAAACCGTGCTTTTTGCCTTGGGTGGGGGCGTGATCGGCGACATGACCGGTTTTGCCGCGGCCAGCTACATGCGTGGTGTGCCCTTCGTACAGGTGCCGACCACACTGCTGGCGCAGGTTGATTCGTCCGTCGGCGGCAAGACGGCGATCAACCATCCGCTGGGCAAGAACATGATCGGCGCTTTCTACCAGCCGTTGCGCGTGGTGTGTGATCTGGATACGCTCAAGACCTTGCCCGAGCGGGAGCTCAGTGCCGGTCTGGCCGAAGTCATCAAGTACGGCCCCATTGCCGACATGGTGTTCCTGGACTGGATCGAGTCCAACATCGATGCCTTGATGGCGCGCGATGCGGTGGCCTTGAGTCGGGCCATTCAGCGCAGCTGTGAGATCAAGGCCGAGGTAGTGGGGCAGGATGAGCGCGAAACGGGGCTACGCGCCATCCTCAATTTCGGCCACACCTTTGGTCATGCCATCGAAGCGGGTTTGGGCTACGGCGCATGGTTGCATGGCGAAGCAGTCGGTTGCGGCATGGTTATGGCTGCCGAGCTGTCGTACCGGCTTGGCCTGGTGGATGCAGCCTTTGCGGCGCGTCTGAAAAAGCTGATTGGTAGGGCTGGTTTACCGGTGGTCGGGCCGAAGTTGTCGGCACAGGACAACGCCGGACGCTATCTTGAACTCATGCGCGTGGACAAGAAAGCCGAGGCGGGCGAGATCCGTTTTGTTGTTATCGACGGACCGGGGCGAGCCGCCGTGCGGGGGGCTCCCGATGCCTTGGTGCGCGAGGTGATCGATTCTTGCTGTGTTTGATTTTGCTATAGATTTAATAGCTTCTTGCGCATTGCTGGCAAGGGCTGGATGCCAATTTCGCTTGAAAACATGACGCTTGCAGTCTACGCTTGCGATCCCGCCTATTCGCGCGGTCGCCGCCACCCTGAAGCGGCGGCACCCACACGCACTGAATACCAGCGCGACCGCGACCGCATCGTCCATTCCACGGCTTTTCGCCGCTTGGTCTACAAGACACAGGTGTTCCTGAACCACGAGGGCGATTTGTTTCGCACGCGGCTGACGCATTCACTGGAGGTGGCGCAGCTTGGCCGTTCGATTGCGCGGGCCCTCGGGCTCAACGAGGATCTGGTGGAGGCCATTGCGCTGGCGCACGATCTGGGGCACACCCCCTTTGGTCATGCCGGCCAAGATGCGCTCAACGAATGCATGACAGGTCACGGTGGCTTCGAGCACAACCTGCAAAGCCTGCGTGTGGTCGACCAGCTGGAAGAGCGTTATCCCGCTTTCGACGGTCTGAATCTCACATTCGAAACCCGTGAGGGCATTCTCAAGCACTGTTCGCGCAAAAACGCCGAGCTGCTGGAAGCGGCTGAGCCGGGCGGGGTGGCACAACGCTTTCTGGCGCGCACGCAGCCCAGTCTGGAAGCGCAGTTGTGCAATCTGGCGGATGAGATCGCCTACAACGCGCATGACATTGACGATGGGGTGCGTTCGGGTCTGCTCACGCTGGAGCAGCTTGAGGCGGTGCCGCTGTTCGACGACTTTCGCCGCCAGACGCTGCAGGATCATCCTCAGTTGGGGGCCGCAGCGCAGGGGCGGCGCTTGTTGTATGAAACGATACGCCGCATGCTCAGTGCGCAGGTGTACGACGTCATCGAAGCCACACAACAGGCGCTGGGTACCGCAATGCCCATGAGTGCCGACGCCGCGCGTCAGTTGCCGGCACTGCTGCGTTTCAGTGACGAGATGCGGGCGCGTTCGACGGCGCTGAAAACATTCCTGTTTCAGAACCTCTATCGGCATCCGCAAGTGGTGCTCACCACCGGGCAGGCGCGCCAGGCGATTCGCGAATTGTTCGAAGCCTATCGTGAATCACCCCAGGAAATGCAGGCCGGTTTTGTCGCGCGGGTGCAGGCAATGCACGGAAGTGCGGATGAGGAGCACGCCGTTCTGCGCGTGGTGGCTGACTATATTGCCGGCATGACAGACCGTTTCGCCTGGCGCGAGCACGAACGCCTCACCGGGCAGAGGTTGCTGGCATGAGCGCCGTCTGGCATCGTTCCATTCGTGCGGTTGATCCGGCGCTGGTGGTGATCCTCGGCGGCGTCAGCGCGGCGCTGCACGTCGGCAAGCTGTCGCCGGCATTGCCGGTGTTGCGTGAGGCGCTTGGCGTGACGCTGCTGCAGGCCGGGTTTCTGCTTTCCTTGGTACAGCTCGCCGGCATGACGCTCGGGTTGGCTGTCGGGCTGGCAGCAGACGGTCTGGGGCTCAAGCGCAGCATGCTGGGTGGATTGCTGGTGCTGTTCGCCGCCTCACTGCTGGGCGGTTGGGCACAAGACGCCCAGAGCCTGCTGCTGTTGCGGGCTGTCGAGGGTTTTGGCTTCTTGTTGGTGTCCATGCCGGCGCCGAGCCTGATTCGCCATCTGGTCGCGCCGCATCGCATGAGTACCATGCTTGGGCTGTGGGGTGCCTACATGCCCTTGGGCACGGCCAGTGCCCTGCTGTTCGGGCCACTGGTGATCGCGCTGGCGAGTTGGCAGGTTTGGTGGTGGGGGCTTGCAGTCCTGACGCTCTTGATGGCGCTGTGGTTATGGTTGGTGGTGCCGCCGGATCAGGTGCGCGTGCCGGCCTATGCGGTGCCAGAGATGAAAGCTGGTGCGGTAGCGCAGGCGCATGCCTGGCCAGAGCGTTTGCGGCAGACGCTGACAGCGCCCGGCCCATGGCTGGTGGCGCTGAGTTTTGCCATGTACTCGGGGCAATGGCTGGCTGTGATCGGTTTTCTGCCCACCATCTATGCACAAGCGGGTTTTGCTGCGGGCGCCACCGCCGTGCTGACGGCACTGGTTGCTGCCGTCAACATGGTTGGCAACATCGTCTCTGGGCGCCTGCTGACGCGGGGTGTGCGGCCGCAGACTCTGCTCTATCTGGGGTTTTGTGCCATGGGGTTGGGCACGCTGCTGGCTTTTGTCACCTTCCCGCTGGTACCCGGCGCATCGGGCCTGCCGCCGGTGTTCCGTTTCATGGCCGTGTTACTTTTCTCCATGGTCGGCGGCATGATTCCCGGTACCTTGTTCTCCTTGGCGGTTCGATTGGCACCCAGCGAACGCACGGTATCCACCACCGTGGGTTGGATGCAGCAGTGGTCTTCACTGGGGCAGTTTGCCGGGCCGCCGTTGGTAGCCTGGGTGGCTGGCAGCGTAGGGGGCTGGCACTGGACCTGGGGCGTGACAGGGACCTGCTCGGTGGTCGGCCTGCTGCTGGCGCGGCAACTTGGGGTGAGGAGCCAACGATGAGTACATTCTCCGAACCGGCGCTGGTCGCCCGTGTGGTGCAGGACATGAGGACCTGGCTGGAGCGGGCCGTCATCGGCCTCAATCTCTGTCCGTTCGCTAAGAGCGTGCATGTGAAGGGCCAAGTCCACTATGTCGTGAGCCTGACCACCGAACCTCATGCCTTGCGCGAGGAGCTGGTGCGTGAATTGACGGCCTTGCATGCCGCCGACCCCGAGTTGCGCGACACCACCTTGCTGATGGCACCGTTGTGCCTGCAGGATTTTCTCGACTTCAACGATTTTCTTGCCGAGGCCGATGCAGTGTTGGATGAGCTCGGTCTGGAGGGGGATTTGCAGATCGCCAGTTTCCATCCGCAGTTCCAGTTTGCCGGTACCGCGCCGGACGACATCACCAACTACACCAACCGCGCACCCTACCCGACATTGCACCTGTTGCGCGAGGCCAGTATCGACCGCGCAGTGCAGGCTTTCCCTGAAGCGGAAATGATTTTCGAAAAAAACATGCAGACGCTGGAGGAACTCGGACACGCGGGCTGGGCGGCTTTGAAAGTGGGTTCTGGCCTGCCAGAATCCGAAACCACGCCGACCTCTGGTGCTGACAAAGAGAAGGATGCGTCACGATGACTTCAGGCAAGAAGCGCAAGCAGGCCGTCGCAGAGGCTAGCGTCGGGCTGGCCGGGTCACTGGCACCTGAGATCCGGCCTGAACAGTCGATCGAGCTGCTCAAGGAACTGCACATCCTGACGCGCGACGGCAAGCTCAACCAGGACTCGCGCCGCAAGCTCAAACAGGTTTATCACCTGTTCCAGTTCATCGAGAAGCTGCTGCTGGAGTTGCAGGCCGAACGCACCGGTGCCGATGCGTCCGGCATCACGCTGGCTGACCATGGTGCTGGCAAGTCCTACCTCGGCTTCATCATCTACGACCTGTTCTTCAAGCAGCATCAGCACGGCCGTATCTTTGGCATCGAAACCCGGCCCGAACTGGTGAAGAAGTCACGTGAACTGGCCGCCCGGCTGGGCTTTGAGCGCATGTCGTTCCTCAATCTGAGTGTGGCTGAGTCGGCGCATTCGGATGAGCTGCCTGCTCGCATTGATGTCGTGACAGCGCTGCATGCCTGTGACACGGCCACCGACGATGCCATTGCCTTCGGCCTGCAAAAGCAGGCGCGCTTCATGGTGTTGGTGCCTTGCTGCCAGGCCGAGGTGGCGCGCACGCTGAATTCAGGCAAGGTGTTGTCGCTGTCGCGCACGCCGCTGGCTGAACTCTGGCGCCACCCCTTGCACACCCGTGAGTTGGGCAGCCAGATCACCAATGTGCTGCGTTGCCTCTATCTGGAGGCCTGGGGCTATCAGGTGACAGTGACCGAACTGGTGGGTTGGGAGCACAGCATGAAGAATGAACTCATCATCGCCCGCTATACCGGACAGAAGAAAAGAGCTGCGGCACTTCGGCTTCAAGCCATCTTGGAAGAGTTCGGGCTCACCTCGCTGCTGGAGGTGCGCTTTCGTCTGCCTGATGGTCAACCGACCATGGGGGCCGACGTTGGAGGGTGATGCGGATTCGGGGTGCCTTCTTGGGGACGCCCATTATTTGATGTTTGATTTGAAAGTATGACTATGAGAAAGTTTCTTGTTCTGGCCGTGGTGCTGGCTTTGACGGCATGCGCCAGCAGCAGCCCCGATGTAATGCAGCGTAGCGATGCGCAACGCCTGTCGGTGGTAGAGGATGGCGTCGTGTTGTCGGTTCGCAATGTGACGGTGGAGGGGAGCCAGTCGGGTGTCGGCGCTGCCACGGGCGGCGTGGTGGGTGGGCTGGCCGGCTATGGTGCTGGCAGCAACCAGCGTGACGGTCAGATCATTGGTGTGCTTGGCGCTGTGGCTGGTGTTGTGGCCGGCAATGCCATCGAGCGCATGGGCACGCGCGAAGAAGCGTTTGAAATCTTGGTCCAGCTCAAGAACGGCGATCGCCGTGCCGTGGTGCAGGCCAAAGGCGCTGAAGTCTTTGCGCCTGGCGATGCAGTGGTGCTGGTAACGACGGGTGGCAAGGTCCGTGTTGCCAAGGCACCCAACAATCCAGTTCAGAAATAATCGGGGTCGGATTCCAACTATGATGACGCGACGCACTTCATCGCATCACCATGGCACGCCTTCCCCGTCTGACGGTTCCTGGTTATCCGCACCATGTGATTCAGCGTGGCAACAACCGGCAGCCGATCTTCACCTCTCAGGCTGACTACGAGTTCTTTCTCGACTTGCTGGATGAAAATGCCCGCAAGTTCGGCGTTGCCATCCATGCCTACGTGTTGATGGGCAATCATTTCCATCTGCTGGCCACGCCGCAGACGGATACCGCGTTGCCGCAGATGATGCAGGCAATCGGCCGGCGTTATGTGCGGTACTTCAACAATGCGCAGCAACGCAGCGGCACGCTGTGGGAGGGGCGCTACAAGGCGACCCTGATCCAGGCGGACCGCTACTTGTTGGCTTGCATGGTCTACATCGACCTCAACCCTGTGCGGGCCGGTTTGGTGGGGCAGGCACGTGACTACCCTTGGTCGAGTCATGCTCATTACATTGGACTGCGCATGGACAAGTTGGTCACCCCCCATCCCCTGTACTGGGAACTCGGTAACACCCCCTTCGCTCGCGAGGCGGCTTATGCTGGGCTGGTGCAGGCGGGAGTGAGCGTTACTCAGCAGGTGGATCTGACGCAATCGACCTTGCACGGTTGGGCTTTGGGGGAGGCGGGCTTTATGGGCGAATTGCAGAAGCGGACCAGTCGCCGACTCAGCAAGACATCCGCAGGGCGTCCGCTGTCGTCCTCCAAGCGTGCGTCTTAAGTCATTTCCGGTAGCGAAGGTGTCTCTATTGTTGTTGATTTAATATGTCCCCAATTATTTGTTGAATAAAAAAATCAACAAATAATTAGAATCTGACCCTAATTATTTCGCTTGGCATTCTTGTTGCGCTGCACTATGCTTGCAACCCCTGTGAAATATTTAGGAGTGCGCCATGACAACGGCTGCCGAGATCCAGCATCTCCAACAAAACGGTTTGTATTCTGGTGCCAGCGAGCATGACGCTTGCGGTGTCGGTTTTGTGGCGCATATCAAGGGCATCAAGTCCCATGACATTGTGCAAGGCGCGCTCAAGATCCTGGAGAACCTGGATCACCGCGGTGCCGTGGGCGCTGACAAGCTGATGGGCGACGGCGCCGGTATCCTGATCCAGTTGCCGGATGCCTTGTACCGCGAAGAGATGGCCAAGCAGGGCGTGGAACTGCCGCCTCCCGGCGAGTACGGCGTGGGCATGATCTTCCTGCCGAAAGAGCACGCCTCGCGCTTGGCCTGCGAGCAGGAGATGGAGCGAGCGATCAAGGCCGAGGGCCAGGTGCTGCTGGGCTGGCGCGATGTACCGGTCAACCGCGAGATGCCGATGTCGCCCACCGTGCGCGAGAAGGAGCCCATCCTGCGCCAGATCTTCATCGGTCGCGGCAGTGATGTCATCGTGCAGGACGCGCTGGAGCGTAAGCTGTACGTGATCCGCAAGACGGCCAGCGCCGCCATCCAGGCCCTGCAGCTCAAGCATAGCAAGGAATACTATGTGCCGAGCATGTCCAGCCGCACGGTGGTCTACAAAGGCCTGCTGCTGGCGGATCAAGTGGGTACCTACTACTTGGATTTACAGGACAAGCGTTGCGTCTCGGCCCTGGGCTTGGTGCACCAGCGCTTCTCGACCAACACCTTCCCGGAGTGGCCGCTGGCTCACCCCTACCGTTATGTGGCACACAACGGCGAGATCAATACCGTCAAGGGCAACTACAACTGGATGAAGGCGCGCGAAGGCGTGATGTCCTCACCGGTGCTGGGCGAAGACCTGCAGAAGCTCTACCCGATCAGCTTCGCTGGTCAGTCCGACACCGCTACGTTCGACAACTGCCTGGAACTGCTGACCATGGCTGGCTACCCAATCAGCCAGGCTGTGATGATGATGATCCCCGAGCCATGGGAGCAGCACACCACCATGGACGAGCGCCGCAAGGCTTTCTACGAATACCACGCCGCCATGCTGGAGCCGTGGGACGGCCCGGCTTCCATCGTGTTCACCGACGGCCGCCAGATCGGTGCCACGCTGGACCGCAATGGCCTGCGTCCCGCTCGCTACTGCGTCACCGATGATGACCTCGTCATCATGGGCTCCGAGTCCGGCGTGCTGCCGGTGCCGGAAAACAAGATTGTGCGTAAGTGGCGCCTGCAGCCCGGCAAGATGTTCCTGATCGACCTGGAGCAGGGCCGCATGATCGACGACGAGGAGCTCAAGGCCAACCTCGCCAACAGCAAGCCTTACAAGCAGTGGATTGAGAACCTGCGCATCAAGCTCGACGACGTCGAGACCGGCGCTGCCAACCACGTGGCTGAAGGCGGCGTCAGCCTGCTGGACCGTCAGCAGGCCTTCGGTTTCACCCAGGAAGACCTCAAGTTCCTGATTGCTCCCATGGCTGCGGCTGGCGAGGAAGCCATCGGCTCGATGGGCAACGACAGCCCGCTGGCCGTGTTGTCCGACAAGAACAAGCCGCTGTACAACTACTTCAAGCAGCTGTTCGCGCAGGTGACCAACCCGCCGATCGACCCGATTCGCGAGGCGATCGTGATGTCGCTGGTGTCCTTCATCGGCCCCAAGCCGAATCTGCTCGATATCAACCAGATCAACCCGCCGATGCGCCTTGAGGTGAGTCAGCCGATCCTGGACTTCTCGGACATGGTGAAGCTGCGTAATATCGAGACCACCACCAAGGGCAAGTTCCGTAGCTACACGCTGGACATCACCTACCCGTTGGCCTGGGGTCGCGAGGGCGTGGAAGCCAAGCTGGCCTCGCTGTGTGCCGAGGCGGTCGATGCCATCAAGGGCGGCAAGAACATCCTGATCATCAGCGACCGCGGCGTCAGTCCAAAGCAGGTCGCCATTCCGGCGTTGCTGGCGTTGTCCGCCATTCACCAGCACTTGGTGCGCGAGGGCCTGCGTACCTCGGCCGGCCTGGTGGTCGAAACCGGCACGGCACGCGAAGTGCATCACTTCGGTGTGTTGGCCGGTTATGGCGCCGAAGCTGTGCATCCTTACCTGGCGATGGAAACCCTGGTGGCTATTCACAAGGATCTGCCGGGCGATCTGAGCGCCGACAAGGCGATCTACAACTACGTCAAGGCCATCGGCAAGGGTCTGTCCAAGATCATGTCGAAGATGGGTGTGTCCACCTACATGAGCTACTGCGGTGCCCAGCTGTTCGAGGCCATCGGCCTGAACACCGAAACCATCGACAAGTACTTTACCGGCACCCCCAGCAGGGTCGAAGGTATCGGTGTGTTCGAGATCGCCGAGGAAGCCATTCGCATGCACCGCGCCGCCTTCGGTCACGACCCGCTGCTGGCGACCATGCTGGATGCTGGCGGTGAATACGCCTGGCGTACCCGTGGCGAAGAGCACATGTGGACGCCCGATGCGATTGCCAAGCTGCAGCACAGCACGCGTGCCAACAACTTCAACACCTACAAGGAATACGCGCAGATCATCAACGATCAGAACAAGCGCCACATGACGCTGCGTGGCCTGTTCGAGTTCAAGATCGATCCGACCAAGGCGATTCCGGTCGACGAGGTGGAGCCGGCCAGCGAGATCGTCAAGCGTTTTGCTACTGGTGCCATGTCACTCGGTTCGATTTCTACCGAGGCACATGCCACACTGGCTGTGGCCATGAACCGCATCGGTGGCAAGAGCAACACCGGTGAGGGCGGTGAGGACCCGGCGCGTTACCGCAACGAACTCAAGGGCATCCCGATCAAGAAGGGTGAGACCCTCAAGAGTGTGATCGGTGACGCCCAGGTGGAAGTCGACCTGCCGCTGCAGGACGGCGACTCGCTGCGTTCGAAGATCAAGCAGGTGGCTTCCGGCCGTTTCGGTGTCACGGCCGAATACCTGTCCAGCTCGGACCAGATCCAGATCAAGATGGCGCAGGGTGCCAAGCCGGGCGAGGGTGGTCAGCTGCCCGGCGGCAAGGTGTCCGACTACATCGGCAAATTGCGTTACTCGGTGCCGGGTGTGGGCCTGATCTCCCCGCCGCCGCACCATGACATCTACTCGATCGAAGACTTGGCACAGCTGATCCACGATCTGAAGAATGTGGCGCCGCACGCCAGCGTCAGCGTCAAACTGGTGAGCGAGATCGGTGTCGGCACCATTGCCGCGGGCGTTGCCAAGTGCAAGAGCGATCACGTCGTGATCGCTGGCCATGACGGCGGCACCGGCGCTTCGCCCTGGTCGTCCATCAAGCACGCCGGCAGCCCGTGGGAAATCGGTCTGGCCGAAACCCAGCAGACCCTGGTGCTGAACCGCTTGCGCGGCCGCATCCGTGTGCAGGCCGACGGCCAGATGAAGACCGGCCGCGACGTCGCCATCGGCGCGCTGCTGGGTGCTGATGAGTTCGGCTTTGCCACGGCCCCGCTGGTGGTCGAGGGCTGCATCATGATGCGCAAGTGCCACCTCAACACCTGCCCGGTGGGCGTGGCCACACAAGACCCGGTGCTGCGCAAGAAGTTCTCGGGCAAGCCCGAGCATGTGGTGAACTTCTTCTTCTTCATCGCCGAGGAAGTGCGTCAGATCATGGCGCAATTGGGCATCCGCAAGTTCGACGACCTGATCGGTCGTGCCGATCTTCTGGATGTGAAGAAGGGTGTTGAGCATTGGAAGGCACGCGGCCTCGACTTCTCGCGTTTGTTTGCACAACCGCAGGCGCCGGCCGAAGTGCCGCGCAGGCATGTGGCCGAACAGGATCACGGCCTGGAGAAGTCGCTCGACAACGTGCTGATCGCCAAGTCGCGCGCCGCCATCGACAAGGGCGAAAAGGTCCAGTTCATGGAAGTGGCGCGCAACGTCAACCGTTCGGTCGGCGCCATGCTGTCCGGTGCGCTGACCAAGGTGCACCCGGAAGGGCTGCCGGATGACACCATCCGCATCCAGCTCGAAGGCACGGGCGGTCAGTCGTTTGGTGCGTTTGTGGCACGCGGCATCACGCTGTATCTGATCGGTGAAGCCAACGACTACACCGGCAAGGGCCTGTCGGGTGGTCGCATCGTGGTGCGCCCGAGCCTGGACTTCCGCGGTGAAGCCACCCGCAACATCATCGTGGGCAACACCGTGATGTATGGCGCCACCAGCGGCGAGGCCTTCTTCAGCGGCGTGGCCGGTGAGCGCTTTGCTGTGCGCTTGTCTGGTGCCACCGCCGTGGTGGAAGGTACCGGTGACCACGGTTGCGAGTACATGACCGGTGGTACGGTGGCGGTGTTGGGCAAGACCGGTCGCAACTTTGCGGCCGGCATGAGCGGTGGATTGGCTTACGTCTATGACGAGGATGGCCAGTTCGCGACCCGTTGCAATACCGCCATGGTGTCGATGGAGAAGGTGCTGCCGGCCGCTGAGCAGGAGGCCACGATCAGCCGTGCCATCTGGCATCGCGACCAGACCGACGAGGCGCAGCTCAAGAAGTTGCTGGAAGACCACCACCGCTGGACCGGTAGCAAGCGCGCGCGTGAACTGCTGGACAACTGGGCCGAGGCTCGCGCCAAGTTCGTCAAGGTGTTCCCGAACGAATACAAGCGTGCTCTGGGTGAAATCAACGCCAAGAAGGCCGCTGTTGCGCCTGCCAAGGCTGCCGGCAAAAAAGAAATCGCTGCCGCCAAGTAAATCGACTGATTTTGCGGGGCAGACCAGGATTTGCGCAGCAAACCCTGGTCTGCCCTCAACGAACTAGGAAAGAATCATGGGAAAAGTCACCGGCTTCATGGAGTATGAGCGTCTCGAGGAGGGCTACCAGCCCGTTGCCGAGCGCGTCAAGAACTACAAGGAATTCGTGATTGGTCTGACCGACGAGCAGGCCAAGATCCAGGGTGCCCGTTGCATGGACTGTGGCACGCCGTTCTGCAACAACGGCTGTCCTGTCAACAACATCATTCCGGATTTCAACGATCTGGTCTATCAGGGCGACTGGAAGAACGCGATCGAGGTGCTGCACTCGACCAACAACTTCCCCGACTTCACGGGACGGGTCTGCCCGGCGCCTTGCGAGGCGGCTTGCACGCTGAACATCAACGACGATGCGGTGGGCATCAAGTCGATCGAGCACGCCATCATCGACAAGGCCTGGGAGCAAGGCTGGGTCAAGCCGCAACCGGCTGCTGTCAAGACTGGCAAGAAGGTCGCTGTCGTTGGTTCTGGCCCGGCTGGCATGGCCGCAGCCCAGCAGCTGGCGCGTGCCGGTCATGCCGTGACGGTGTTCGAGAAGAACGACACCGTGGGTGGCCTGTTGCGCTTCGGCATCCCGGACTTCAAGTTTGACAAGTCGCACATTGACCGTCGCGTCAAGCAGATGGAAGCCGAAGGCGTGGTGTTCAAGACCAATACCCTGGTTGGTGAACTGCCCAAAGGTTCCAAGGTCACCAACTGGGCCAAGGACACCGTCAGTGCCGAACAGCTGAAGAAGGAATTCGACGCCGTGCTGCTGACCGGCGGTGCCGAGCAGTCGCGTGACCTGCCAGCGCCGGGCCGCGACCTCGACGGCATCCACTTTGCCATGGAGTTCCTGCCGATGCAGAACCGCATCAATGCCGGTGGCAAGGTCAAGGAGCAGATCCGTGCCGACGGCAAGCATGTGATCGTGATCGGCGGCGGCGACACGGGTTCGGACTGTGTGGGCACCAGTAACCGCCACGGCGCCGCCAGTGTGACCCAGTTCGAAGTCATGCCCATGCCGCCCGAGCAGGAGAACAAGCCTCTGGTCTGGCCCTACTGGCCGCTGAAGTTGCGTACCAGCTCCAGCCACGAAGAAGGCTGCCAGCGCGAGTTCGCCGTTTCGACCAAGGAATTCATCGGCAAGAACGGCAAGGTCACGGGCTTGAAGACTGTGCACGTCGAGTTCAAGGACGGCAAGTTCGTCGAGATTCCCGGTACCGAAAAGGAATACAAGGCCGACCTCGTGCTGCTGGCCATGGGCTTCGTCAGTCCGGTGGCGACCGTGCTGGATGCCTTCGGCGTCGAGAAGGATGCGCGCGGTAATGCAAAAGCGAGCACTGACTTCTCTGGTGGCTACTCCACCAGTGTATCCAAGGTGTTTGCTGCCGGTGATATCCGACGTGGCCAAAGCCTGGTGGTCTGGGCCATCCGTGAAGGTCGGCAAGCCGCGCGGGCGGTCGATGAGTTCCTCATGGGCACGAGCGATCTGCCACGCTGAGAGGTTTCATCCTTTATGATTCAAAAGCCGGATCGTCCCGGCTTTTGTTTTTTATGCCCTCATCCCCAGCAAACTCTCTTGTCGAACTGCGGAACCTGACCTTCGGGTATGGGGAGCGTGTCATTCTGGATGACATTTCTCTCAGCATTCCCCGTGGCAAGGTGACTGCCCTGATGGGGGCCTCTGGCGGTGGCAAGACAACCGTTTTGCGCTTGATTGGCGGACAGAACCGCGCTCAGCGCGGCGAGTTGTTGTTTGATGGCCAGGACGTCACCCGCATGGATCAGACGCAGCTTTATGCGGCGCGGCGCCGCATGGGCATGCTGTTCCAGTTCGGTGCCTTGTTTGCGGATCTGGACGTCTTCGAGAATGTGGCCTTCCCCCTGCGCGAGCACACGGATCTGTCGGAGTCGCTGATTCGCGATGTCGTTTTGATGAAGCTGAATGCCGTGGGTCTGCGTGGTGCCCGTGGCTTGATGCCGAGTGAGGTATCTGGGGGCATGGCGCGACGTGTGGCGCTGGCCCGCGCGATCGTGCTTGATCCCGAATTGGTCATGTATGACGAGCCCTTTGCCGGTCTTGACCCGATCTCTTTGGGAACCGCGGCCCAACTGATCCGTCGCCTCAACGATGCCATGGGCTTGACCAGCATCGTGGTGTCCCATGATCTGGAAGAAACCTTCCGGATTGCCGATCAGGTTGTGATTCTGGCCAATGGCCGCATCGCCGCGCAAGGAACGCCGGAGGAGGTCAAGCGCTCGACCGATCCCCTGGTGCAGCAGTTCGTCCAGGCCCAGGCCGAAGGACCAGTGCACTTTCATTACCCCGGCCCCAGCGTGGAGCAGGATTTCGGCGTGGAGCAGGTATGAGCTGGTGGCGTCCTTCTGATGTGGGCTACGCGGTACGCCAAAAGCTGGCGGACATGGGTTATGGTGCGCGCCTTTTCATGCGGTTGGTGCAGCTGGCCGGCCCAAGCTTCAAGCGCTTCAGCCTGATCCGAGACCAGATTCACTTGTTGGGCAACCACTCGTTGGCCATCATTGTGGTCTCCGGTCTCTTCGTCGGTTTTGTGCTGGGCTTGCAGGGTTACTACATTCTGGTGGACTACGGTTCGACAGAGGCACTGGGCCAGATGGTGACGCTGAGTCTGGTGCGCGAACTCGGGCCCGTGGTGGCTGCGCTCCTTTTTGCCGGGCGAGCCGGCACGTCGCTCACAGCCGAGATTGGCCTGATGAAAGCCGGTGAGCAGCTCAGTGCGATGGAGATGATGGCGGTGGATCCGATTCGTCGCATCCTGGCACCCCGTTTCTGGGGCGGTGTGATCACTCTGCCCTTGCTGGTGGCGGTGTTTAATGCGGTTGGTGTCATGGGCGGCTGGCTGGTCGGTGTGCTCATGATTGGCGTCGACCCCGGTGCCTTCTGGAGTCGGATGCAAGGGGGGGTCGATGTCTGGGCGGACGTGGGTAACGGCGTTGTCAAGAGCATCGTGTTTGGTTTCACGGTGAGCTTTGTGGCGTTGCTGCAGGGGTACCGGTCACAGGCAACACCTGAAGGGGTTTCAAGAGCGACCACGCGGACGGTGGTGATGGCTTCGCTGGCAGTTCTGGGTCTGGATTTCATCCTGACCGCCATGATGTTTTCGATTTGAGGAGAGTGTGGTGCAACGCTCAAAAAATGATGTGTGGGTCGGCCTGTTTGTCCTGATCGGGGCCGTGGCCATTTTGTTTCTGGCCTTGCAGGCCGCCAATCTGCTGAATCTAAGCTTTCAGTCGACCTACCGCGTCGAGGCGCGCTTTGACAATATCGGTGGCTTGAAACCCAAGTCGCCGGTACGCAGCGGTGGCGTGGTGGTCGGTCGCGTCGAGTCCATCACGTTTGATGACAAGACCTTCCAGGCCAAGGTGACGCTGGCGCTGGAGAGTCGTTACAGTTTCCCCAAGGATAGTTCGATGAAGATTCTCACCAGTGGCCTGCTGGGTGATCAGTACGTCGGTATCGAGGCCGGGGCGGAAGACAAGGAATTGGCTGCTGGCGATGTGGTGACCGCCACACAGTCCGCGGTGGTGCTGGAAAACCTGATCGGTCAGTTCCTATACAGCAAGACCGCTGAAGGCAATACATCGAGCACGGGCAAGAAATGATGTTTCACAGCAAGGTAAGCCGGCCGGTTGCCGGAGGCTGGAGCCGTCTGCCGCTGCTGGCAGCGCTTGTGCTGTGCGCGGTGCTGGCCGGTTGTGCCACAGGGCCGAATGCCAACCCGAAGGATCCGCTTGAGCCGTTCAATCGCAGCATGTTCGAGTTCAACGATGCGCTTGACCACGCCGTGCTCAAGCCGGTGGCGACCGCCTACAAGGAGGTAACGCCGGATCTGCTGCGCCGCGGTGTCGGCAACTTCTTCAACAACATCGAGGACATCTGGTCCTTTGTCAACAACGTGCTGCAGCTCAAGGGCGAGGGCGCGGCTAACAGCATCATGCGTGTCAGCGTCAATACCTTCTTCGGTTTGGGTGGCATTCTGGATGTGGCCAGCGAGATGCAGATTGAGCGCCACCCGGAAGACTTCGGTCAGACGCTGGGGCGCTGGGGTGTCGGTGCGGGCCCTTATGTGGTGTTGCCTTTCTTCGGGCCCTCGACCTTGCGTGATACCGTGGCCTTGCCGGTGGACAAGACCGTGGGCGATCCGGTCACCAAGATTGACGACATCCCGGTGCGCAACACGCTCTGGACTCTGCGCTTGGTGGACAACCGGGCCCAGGTGCTCAAGGCCGGGGACTTGCTGGAGGAAGTGGCGCTCGATAAGTACACTTTCTTCCGGGATTCCCATCTGCAGCGGCGACGTAATGCGGTGTTTGATGGCAATCCCCCGGAAGAAGAGCCGGAAGCTGAGCCCGAGCAATAACCGGAGTCCGGACTGGGCCTCGGGTCGGCCATCAGTGCGACTGGCGCGTTGAAGGCCTCAAGATCATCACGAATGAATGGAAAAGCAATCATGAAGCGTCGTTCTTTGAATCGTTGTCTGGCAGTATTGGCCTGCAGCTTCGGGTTCGTGGGTCACATGCAGGCGCATGCGGCCGACGAAGCCCCCGATCTCATGATCAAGCGCTTGTCGACCGAGGTGCTCGACAACATCCGAGCCGACAAGGCCATTCAGGCCGGCGACATGAATCGCATCATCACGCTGGTGGATGCCAAGATCATGCCCAACGTGAACTTCCAGCGGATGACGGCCTCAGCCATTGGCCCCGGTTGGCGCCAAGCCACGCCGGAGCAGAAGAAACGTTTGCAGGAAGAGTTCAAGACCTTGCTGGTCCGTACCTATGCCGGTGCGCTGTCGCAGGTGACGGACCAGACCATTGCCCTCAAGCCCATGCGCGCCGCGCCGGAGGACAAGGAGGTGGTGGTGCGTACGGAGGTGCATGGTCGCGGTGATCCGATTCAGCTCGACTATCGTCTGGAGAAGACACCCGGAGACGGCTTGGGTTGGAAGATCTACAACCTCAATGTGCTCGGCGTCTGGCTGGTAGAGACCTACCGCAGCCAGTTCGCCCAGGAGATCAGTGCCAAAGGGCTGGATGGCCTGATTGCCACACTGACTGAGCGCAACAAGGCCAACGCCAAGAAGGTCTGAACGTGCTGGTGCTGCCTTCGGAACTGACCCACGCCCAGGCCCAGGCTTGCCTGCAGATGCTGGTGCAGGGTTTGCGTACCCACAGCGGGGCGTCCGTGGTGGTGGATGCCGGTGCCCTGCAGCATTTCGACTCCGCCGCCTTGGCGGTGCTGTTGGAGTTCCGCCGTGAATGCCTGACGGTGGGCAAGCATTTTTCGATCCGGGGCCTGTCAGCGCGGCTGGCCGATCTGGCCGCCCTGTACGGCATTGACGAGCTGCTACCAGCAGCTTGACCCTGCGTGAGCAGGCCTTCGGGCCGTCCGCTTAAAATAGCGGACTCCCATGCCAGCCATTTCCTTCCAGTCCGTCTCCAAGGCCTATACGGCATCACGGGGACCCAAGGGCGCCACCTTCTTGGCGCTTGATGACGTCAGCTTCAATATCGAAGAGGGCGAGTTTTTTGGCCTGCTCGGTCCCAATGGCGCCGGCAAGACGACGCTGATCAGCATCCTTGCGGGTCTGACGCGCGCCAGCCAGGGCCACGTCTCGGTGTTGGGCCATGACGTGCAGGCCGATTACACCCAGGCCCGGCGCCTGCTCGGTGTGGTGCCGCAGGAACTGGTGTTTGATCCGTTTTTCAACGTCCGCGAGGCGCTGCGCATCCAGTCCGGCTATTTCGGGGTGAAGAACAACGACGCCTGGATTGACGAACTGCTCGAAAGCCTGGGTTTGGCCGACAAGGCCAACGCCAACATGCGCCAGCTGTCAGGCGGAATGAAGCGGCGTGTGCTGGTGGCGCAGGCTTTGGTGCACAAGCCGCCTGTGATCGTGCTGGACGAGCCGACCGCCGGTGTGGATGTCGAATTGCGCCAGACGCTGTGGCAGTTCATCGCGCGCCTCAACCGAGAAGGCCACACCGTGCTGTTGACGACCCATTACCTGGAAGAGGCAGAGGCCCTGTGCGGCCGCATTGCCATGCTCAAAACCGGCAAGGTGGTGGCGCTGGAGCGCACCAGCGAGTTGCTGAAAGCCGCATCCAGCCATGTGCTGCGGCTGAAGATCGACGGCGAACTGCCGGCCGATCTGGCTGCGCAGGCGCGTGTCACGGGCCGCATCGTCCAGTTCCCGGCTCACGATGCGCGCGAGATCGAGGGTTACCTGGGTGCGGTGCGCGAAGCTGGCGTCATCGTTGATGACGTCGAGATCAGCAAGGCCGATCTGGAAGATGTGTTCCTTGCGGTGATGGGGGCTCAGAAATGAACGGCTGGCAAACCCTGTTCTACAAGGAGGTGCTGCGCTTCTGGAAGGTCAGCTTCCAGACCGTGGCCGCACCTGTGCTGACGGCCGTGCTCTATCTGCTGATCTTCGGCCATGTACTGGAAAACCATGTCAAGGTTTATGACCAGATCAGCTACACCGCCTTCCTGATTCCCGGCCTGGTGATGATGAGCCTGCTGCAGAACGCCTTTGCCAACAGTTCTTCCTCGTTGATCCAGAGCAAGATCATGGGCAACCTGGTCTTTCTCTTGCTCACCCCCCTGTCGCACTGGAGCTGGTTCTTTGCCTATGTTGGCTCCTCGGTGGTGCGTGGTCTGGTGGTGGGCACAGGCGTGTTTCTGGTGACGTTCTGGTTCACCGACCTGAGCGTGGTGGCGCCGCTCTGGGTCATCGCATTTGCTGTCATGGGGGCGGCCCTGCTGGGCGCGCTCGGCCTGATTGCCGGTCTGTGGGCCGAAAAGTTCGACCAACTGGCCGCCTTCCAGAACTTCATCATCATGCCCATGACCTTCCTCAGTGGCGTGTTCTATTCCATCCACTCGCTGCCGAGCTTCTGGCAGGGCGTGAGCCACCTCAATCCATTTTTCTACATGATCGACGGCTTTCGCTACGGTTTCTTTGGCCAGAGCGATGTCTCGCCCTGGCTGAGCTTGAGCATTGTGGGTGTGGCGCTGTTGGTAGTGGGTGGCCTGGCTGTGCACCTGCTGCGCACCGGCTACAAGATCCGTGGCTGAAGCAACCAAGCGAACGAGCATGACTGCAGACGAACTCCAATCCTTCATCGCCGCCGGCCTGCCGTGCGAGCACATCGAGCTCACAGGCGATGGCCGCCACTGGTACGCCACCATCGTGTCCAGCGAATTCGAGGGCAAGCGCCCGATCCAGCGCCACCAGCGCGTTTATGCCACGCTGGGGCAGAAGATGCACACCGACGAGGTGCACGCCTTGTCCATGAAAACCTACACGCCGGCCGAATGGGCCGCGCTGGCACACTGAGTGAACTGAACCATGGATAAATTATTGATTCGTGGCGGGCGTGAGCTGCGCGGCGAAGTGCTGATTTCCGGTGCCAAGAACGCCGCTCTGCCCGAACTGTGTGCCGCCTTGCTGACGGCCCAGCCCGTGACCCTGCGCAACGTGCCGCGTCTGCAGGACGTGGCCACCATGCTCAAGCTGATTCGCAACATGGGGGTGAGTGCCGAGGTGGGCGATGATGGTACGGTGCGCATCAATGCTGGCCCGCTCCATGCACCGGAAGCACCCTATGAACTGGTGAAGACCATGCGCGCCTCGGTGCTGGCGCTGGGGCCGCTGCTGGCGCGCTTCGGTCGGGCCCGGGTGTCACTGCCAGGTGGCTGTGCCATCGGCTCACGCCCTGTCGACCAGCACATCAAGGGACTGGAGGCCATGGGCGCCGAGATTGCGGTGGAGCATGGCTACATGATTGCCTCTTTGGCCAAGGGACGCACGCGGTTGAAGGGCGCGCGCATCACCACCGACATGGTGACGGTGACCGGTACCGAAAATTTTCTGATGGCTGCCAGCCTGGCGGAAGGTGAAACCATTCTGGAAAACGCAGCGCAGGAGCCCGAAATTCCCGATCTGGCCGAGATGCTGATCAAGATGGGCGCCCAGATCGAAGGCCACGGCACCAGCCGCATCCGCATCCAGGGTGTGGAGGCGCTGCATGGCTGCGACCACCAGGTGGTGGCGGACCGCATCGAAGCCGGCACCTTCCTCTGTGCCGTGGCGGCGACGGGGGGCGACGTGGTGCTGAAGCATGGCCGCGCCGACCACCTGGATGCCGTGATCGAGAAGCTGCAGGCGGCCGGCGCCACCGTGACCGCCTTGGCCGATGGCATCCGCGTGCAGGCGCACGGGCGGATGCAGGCGCAGAGTTTCCGCACCACCGAGTACCCGGGCTTTCCCACCGACATGCAGGCCCAGTTCATGACACTCAACTGCATTGCGCAAGGCGCGGCCAAGGTGACCGAAACCATCTTCGAGAACCGCTTCATGCACGTCAATGAGCTGGTGCGTCTGGGTGCCAAGATCCAGATCGACGGCAAGGTGGCGGTGATCGAGGGTGTCGAGCGCCTGTCGGGCGCCACCGTCATGGCGACCGACCTGCGTGCCTCGGCCAGCCTGGTGATTGCCGGTCTGGTGGCCGAGGGTGAGACCGTGGTCGACCGCATCTACCACCTCGACCGTGGCTACGACCGCATGGAGGCCAAGCTGGCCGGCCTCGGTGCCGACATCGAGCGCATCAAATAATGGTTTTCCAAGCGGCCTTCGCGCCTTGGGCAGGCCCGGTGCACTCACGCATGAGAAAATGACCCCATGATCACGCTCGCACTCTCCAAAGGCCGTATCTTCGACGAGACCCTGCCGCTGCTCAAGGCGGCCGGCATCGAGGTGCTGGACGATCCGGACAAGACCCGCAAGCTCATTCTGGCCACCAACCAGCCGGATGTGCGGGTGGTCCTGGTGCGCGCCACCGATGTGCCGACCTATGTGCAGTACGGTGGGGCCGACCTCGGCATCACCGGCCTGGACACGCTGCTGGAGCACGGCATGGAATGGGGCGGCGCTGCAAGCAGCACGGGCCTGTACCAGCCGCTGGACCTGCAAATTGCCAAATGCCGCATCAGCGTGGCGGTGCGCGAGGGCTTCGACTATGCCGCCGCCGTGCGCCAGGGCTCGCGCCTGACCGTGGCCACCAAGTATGTGGCGATTGCGCGCGAGTTCTTCGCCGCCAAGGGTGTGCACGTCGATTTGATCAAGCTCTATGGCAGCATGGAGCTGGCGCCGCTCACCGGCCTGGCTGATGCCATCGTCGACCTGGTGTCGACCGGCAACACGCTCAAGGCCAACCACCTGGTCGAGGTCGAGCACATCATGGACATCAGCTCGCGCTTGGTGGTGAACCAGGCTGCGCTCAAGCTCAAGCGCGAACCGATCCGCCGCATCATCGACGCCTTTGCCGGCGTCGTCGGTCAAAAGTAATCACTATGAATTTGATAGCTGCTCCCGCCCGTCTGTCCACGTCCGAGGCCGATTTTGAGGCCAAGTTCCAGGCGCGTCTGCACTGGTCGGGCGAGACCGATGCGGCGATCGAGCAGCGCGTCGCCGAGATCCTGGCCGATGTGCGCCAGCGTGGTGACGCCGCCGTGCTCGAATACACCGCCCGTTTCGACGGCCTCTCGGCGCCCAACATGGCGGCGCTGGAGCTGACCCAGGCCGACTTCAAGGCCGCGTTCGACGCCATTCCGCTGGCTCAGCGTGAGGCCCTGCAATTGGCTGCAGCCCGTGTGCGCAAGTACCATGAAGCACAGAAAAAGGCCTCGGGCGAGAGTTGGAGCTACCGTGATGTAGACGGTACGCTGTTGGGCCAGAAGGTCACGCCGCTGGATCGCGTCGGCATCTATGTGCCCGGCGGCAAGGCCGCTTACCCGTCGAGCCTGCTGATGAACGCCATTCCTGCTCATGTGGCGGGGGTGCAGGAAATCATCATGGTCGTGCCCACGCCCGTGCGTGGCAGCGTGGCCACCGGTGGCTCGGGCGGGCAGGCCGCGTCAAGCAAGGGTGAGCGCAACGAGCTGGTGCTGGCCGCCGCCTATGTCGCCGGCGTCACGCGCGCCTTCACCATCGGCGGTGCCCAAGCCGTAGCGGCTCTGGCGTATGGCACGCAAACCGTGCCCAAGGTGGACAAGATCACCGGCCCCGGCAACGCCTATGTCGCCAGCGCCAAGAAGCATGTCTTCGGCCAGGTCGGCATCGACATGATCGCCGGCCCGAGCGAGATCCTGGTGCTGGCCGACGGCACGACGCCGGCCGACTGGGTGGCGATGGATCTGTTCAGCCAAGCCGAGCACGACGAGCTGGCGCAAAGCATCCTGCTGTGCCCGGATGCCGCCTACATCGAGGCCGTGCAGCGCGAGATCGACCGCCTGCTGCCAACCATGCCGCGCGCCGAGATTATCGCCAAGTCGCTCACGGGCCGGGGCGCACTGATCCACACCCGCAGCATGGAAGAGGCCTGCGCCATTTCCAACCGCATTGCACCGGAGCACCTGGAAGTGTCGAGCCGCGAGCCGCACAAGTGGGAGCCGCTGCTGAAACACGCCGGCGCCATCTTCCTCGGTGCCTACACCAGCGAGTCGCTCGGCGACTACTGCGCCGGTCCGAACCACGTGCTGCCCACCAGCGGTACGGCCCGTTTTTCCTCGCCGCTGGGGGTGTATGACTTCCAGAAGCGCAGCAGCCTGATCGAGGTCAGCGAAGCCGGCGCCCAGACCCTGGGGCAGATTGCCTCGGTGCTGGCGCATGGTGAGGGGCTGCAGGCGCACGCGCGCGCGGCCGAGATGCGTTTGAAAGACGCCAAGAAATGACAGCACTCGATCCCAAACTGCAACGTTTGATCCGCCAGGACATCCAGTCCATGCACGCCTATGCCATCCAGGATTCGGTGGGCATGGTCAAGCTCGACGCCATGGAGAATCCGTATGGCCTGCCGCCCGCGCTGCAGGCCGAGCTGGGCCAGCGTCTGGGCCGGCTGGCGCTCAACCGCTACCCGGACGGCCGCGTCAACGACCTGCGTGCTGCCTTGGCGCGCTATGCCGGCATGCCGGCTGGTTACGACCTGATGCTGGGCAATGGCTCAGATGAGCTGATCTCGCTGCTGGCCCTGGCCTGCGACGTGTCGGGCGCTTCCATTCTGGCACCGCTGCCCGGTTTCGTGATGTACGCCATGAGTGCGCAACTGCAGGGCCTGGCCTTTCACGGCGTGCCGCTGACGGCCGACTTCGAGCTCGACGAGGCAGCCATGCTGGCCGCCATCCGCCAGCACAAGCCAACCATCACCTACATTGCCTACCCGAACAACCCGACCGCCAACCTGTGGGACGAGGCGGTGATCGCGAAGATCATCGCCGCCGTGGGCGAGCAGGGCGGTTTGGTGGTGATGGACGAGGCCTATCAGCCTTTCTCCTCACGCAGCTGGCTGGAGCGCATCCGCGCCAACCCGGCGGCGCACGGCCATGTGCTGTTGATGCGCACGCTCTCCAAGTTCGGCCTGGCCGGCGTGCGGCTGGGTTACATGATCGGCCCGACGGCCCTGGTGGCCGAGATCGACAAGGTGCGGCCGCCCTACAACATCAGCGTGCTGAACTGCGAGTGCGCCTTGTTCGCGCTCGAACATGCTGATGTATTTGCGGCACAAGCCCTTGAGATCAAAGCGCAGCGTGCTATGATTTTGGAAGCGTTGTCGGCGTGGCCGCAGGTGCAGGCCTGGAACAGCGATGCCAACATGATCCTGGTGCGTGTGCCGGATGCGGTCAAGGCCTTTGAGGGCATGAAGGCGCGCAAGGTGTTGGTGAAGAATGTGTCCAAGCTGCACCCTCTGCTGGCCAACTGCCTGCGTCTGACGGTCGGAACCCCGGACGAGAACCGGCAGATGCTGGCGGCGCTGAAAGAATCACTATGAGCACACCACGTATTGCCGAAGTTTCCCGCAACACCGCGGAGACCCAGATCACCGTCAAGGTCAACCTCGACGGCACCGGCCAGGCACGCCTGGCCACCGGCATCGGCTTCTTTGACCACATGCTGGATCAGATCGCGCGCCACGGCCTGATCGATCTCGACATCCAGGCCAAGGGTGACCTGCACATTGATGGCCACCACACGGTGGAAGACGTCGGCATCACCCTGGGCCAGGCGGTGGCCAAAGCGGTGGGCGACAAGAAGGGCATTCGCCGCTACGGCCACGCCTATGTGCCGCTGGACGAGGCGCTGTCGCGCGTGGTGGTCGACTTCTCCGGCCGCCCGGGGCTGGTCATGCACGTGCCGTTCAAGAGCGGCATGATCGGCACCTTTGACAGCCAGCTGGCCTACGAGTTTTTCCAGGGCTTCGTCAACCACGCTTTCGTCACGCTGCACATCGACAACCTGCGCGGCGAGAACGCCCACCACCAGGCCGAGACCGTGTTCAAGGCCTTCGCCCGCGCCTTGCGCGCTGCGCTGGAGCGTGACCCGCGTGCGGCAGGCACTATCCCGTCGACCAAAGGTTCCCTCTAGTCATGTGCAAAAAAGGCCTCTGGGCCTCGTCAATTCTGCGCAACCAGCTATGAATTCAGTAGCAAATCAGGCGACTGCCAAGACTGTGGTGGTGGTCGACTACGGCATGGGTAACCTGCGCTCGGTGTCGCAGGCGGTGCAGGCGGCAGCGCAAGACAGCGGCTGGCACGTGCTCATCACCTCTCAGCCCGACGAGGTGCGCGCCGCTGAGCGCGTGGTGCTGCCCGGCCAGGGCGCCATGCCCGACTGCATGCGCGAGCTGCGCGACTCCGGCCTGCGCGACGCGGTGCTGGAAGCAGCCGTCAACAAGCCGCTGTTCGGCGTCTGTGTCGGCATGCAGATGATGCTGGACCACAGTGCCGAAGGCGACACGTCCGGCCTGGGACTGATTCACGGCGAGGTGGTCAAGTTCGACTTGGCGAACCAGCGCCAGCCTGACGGCAGTCGCTACAAGGTGCCGCAGATGGGCTGGAATCAGGTCTATCAGATGGACCACGGCCAGGGCCGTCACCCGGTCTGGGGCGACGTGCCGGACGGCAGCTACTTCTACTTCGTGCACAGTTTCTACGCCCGACCGTCGGATGCACGCCACAGCGCAGGCGAAGCCGACTACGGTAGCCGCTTCGCGGCGGCGATTGCGCGCGATAATATTTTTGCGACCCAATTCCACCCTGAGAAAAGTGCAGCCCACGGCCTCGCCCTTTACCGCAACTTCCTTCACTGGAAGCCCTGACCCATTTCCCTTTGTCCCGGCTGAATCCCTAGCCCTATTCTTTTCCGAAGCACCATGCTTTTAATTCCTGCCATCGATTTGAAAGACGGTCATTGCGTGCGCCTCAAGCAGGGCGACATGGATCAATCCACCACCTTTGGTGAAAATCCGGCGCTCATGGCGCGCAGTTGGGTGGACAAGGGCGCACGCCGTCTGCATCTGGTGGACCTGAACGGCGCCTTTGCCGGTCAGCCCAAGAATGAGCAGGCGATCCGCAGCATCCTCAAGGAAGTCGGCAGCGAAATCGACGTGCAGCTCGGCGGCGGCATCCGAGACCTCGACACCATCGAGCGCTACCTGGATGCCGGCCTGCGCTACGTCATCATCGGCACCGCTGCAGTCAAGAACCCGGGCTTCCTGCAGGACGCCTGTACCGCTTTCGGCGGCCACATCATCGTCGGCCTGGATGCCAAGGACGGCAAGGTCGCCACCGACGGCTGGAGCAAGCTGACGCGCCACGAAGTGGTGGACCTGGGCAAGAAGTTCGAGGACTACGGCGTCGAATCCATCATCTACACCGACATTGGCCGCGACGGCATGCTCTCGGGCATCAACATCGAAGCCACCGTTCGCCTGGCGCAGGCGCTGACCATTCCCGTCATCGCCTCCGGCGGCCTGAGCAACATGGCCGACATCGAAGCGCTGTGCGCGGTGGAAGACGAGGGCATTGAGGGCGTGATCTGCGGCCGTGCCGTCTACACCGGCGATCTCGACTTCCAGGCAGCCCAGATCCGGGCCGACGAGTTGTCTGCCGCGGGCTGACATGACCCCCACGGTCGCCCACGGCGTGTGGCTCCCTGCCCCCCAAGGGGGCCGCGTTTTGCCTTGGGGCGGCCCGGCGGCAAAACCAGTCGCCTACAGAAAGTACTCATGCTGGCCAAGAGAATCATTCCCTGCCTGGACGTGACCGGTGGTCGCGTCGTCAAGGGCGTCAACTTCGTCGAATTGCGCGATGCCGGCGATCCGGTGGAGATCGCGGCGCGCTACAACGACCAGGGTGCCGACGAACTGACCTTCCTCGACATCACCGCCACCAGTGACGGACGTGACCTGATCCTGCACATCATCGAGGCGGTGGCTTCCAAAGTTTTCATTCCGCTGACAGTGGGTGGCGGCGTGCGCACGGTCGAAGATGTGCGCCGTCTGCTCAATGCCGGCGCCGACAAGACCAGCTTCAACTCGGCAGCGATTGCCAACCCGCAAGTGATCCGCGACGCCTCGCACAAATACGGTGCCCAGTGCATCGTGGTGGCGATCGACGCCAAACGCCGCTATGGCGACGACATGATGGCGCGCGGCGAGGGCTGGGACGTCTACAGCCACGGCGGCCGCAAGAACACCGGCTTGGACGCCGTGGCCTGGGCGCGCCAGATGGCCGAGCATGGCGCCGGCGAGATCCTGCTGACCAGCATGGACCGTGACGGTACCAAGTCCGGCTTCGACCTAGAACTCACACGTGCCGTCAGCGATGCGGTGAGCGTGCCGGTGATCGCCTCCGGTGGCGTCGGCAACCTCGACCACCTGGTCGACGGCATCAAGATCGGTGGCGCCGACGCTGTGCTGGCCGCCAGCATCTTCCACTACGGCGAGTACACCATCGCCCAAGCCAAGGCGCGCATGGCTGAGGCCGGCATTCCGGTGCGCATCGAACCCGCCGCCTGATTCCCCTGCCAAATCGGGCGACAATAGCGCCATGAACTGGTTGGACGAAGTGAAATGGGACGCGCAGGGCCTTGTGCCGGTGATCGCGCAGGAGCAGGGCAGCAACGATGTCCTGATGTTTGCTTGGATGAACCGCGAGGCGCTGCAGAAGACGGCCGAACTTGGCCGCGCGGTCTATTTCAGCCGCTCTAGGGCTAAGTTGTGGTTCAAGGGCGAGGAATCCGGGCACGTACAGACCGTGCATGAGATCCGCCTGGACTGCGATAACGACGTGGTACTGCTCAAGGTGACCCAGCTCGGCCATGAACCCGGCATTGCTTGTCACACCGGGCGTCACAGCTGCTTTTTCAGTGTTTACAAAAATGGCACCTGGCAGGCCGTTGACCCGGTCTTGAAAGACCCCGAAACCATCTACAAATAACGACCATGTCCGATACGCGTACGAATTCCGCCGATGCCCTGGCCCGCTTGGCGGCCGTGGTCGAGAGCCGCCTGCCTGCCAACGGCGGTGACCCCGACAAAAGTTATGTCGCTCGTTTGCTACACAAGGGGCCGGATGCCTTTCTCAAGAAGATTGGCGAGGAAGCCACCGAAGTGGTGATGGCGGCCAAGGATGCCGACCGCGGCGGCGATCGCAACAAAATCATCTATGAAGTGGCCGATCTCTGGTTCCATTCCATGATTGCCCTGGCGCATTACGGCCTGAAGCCGGCGGACGTGATCGCCGAACTGGAGCGCCGCGAGGGCACCAGCGGCATCGAGGAAAAGGCGCTGCGCAAGGCGCTGGCGCGCGAGGGCGGCGAGCAGTGAGCCAGGCCCCGGATCGCAGCGAAGCCGAACGGCTGCAGTCCCTCACCACGCTGGGGACGGTCAGCTACGTGCTGCACCTGATCGTGGCCGTCGGTGCCCTGGTGCCGGGCGCGCAGATCAGCCCGGTGCTGCTGATCGTGGCGCTGGTGCTCGACCTGGTCAAGCGTCCGGATGCCGAAGGCACTTGGCATGCCTCCCATTTCCGCTGGCGCATTCGCACCGTGCTGATCGCGGCCGCACTGTATGTGCTGACGGCGCCGCTGTGGTTTTTCTTTTTCGTGCCAGGCTGGATCGCTTGGCTCGCTATCTCGGTCTGGTTCCTCTACCGCATCATCAGCGGCATGGTGAACATGAACAAAGGTCTTCCCATGGAGTTTTCTGCATGACAGCCGTGCACCACAGCGATCCGAACTGCATTTTCTGCAAGATCATCTCCGGTCAGATTCCCTCGAAGAAGGTTTACGAGGACGAGGACATCTTCGCCTTCCATGACATCCATCCCTGGGCACCGGTGCATTTCCTCATGGTGCCCAAGCTGCATATTCCGTCCATGGCTCAAGTAGGCACGGAACATGCTGCATTGCTCGGGCGCATGATGGCGCTGGCACCGAAGCTGGCCTTGCAGGAGGGCTGCCGCCCTTATCCGGAAGGTGGCTTTCGCATCGTCTGCAACACCGGCGAGGACGGCGGGCAGGAGGTTCATCACCTGCATGTGCATGTGATCGGTGGACCGCGCCCCTGGCTCAAGGGCTAATTTGGGTCGGGCCGTGCGGCCGCCCACTGTGAAGATTAGAATCGTCAAATTCCTGAGGAGTGATATATGGGTTCGTTTTCTATCTGGCACTGGCTGATCGTGCTGCTGATCGTGGTGATGGTGTTCGGCACCAAGAAGCTCAAGAATCTAGGCAGCGACCTCGGTGGCGCCGTCAAGGGCTTCAAGGACGGCATGAAAGACGGCACTTCCGCTGAGGAAAAGCCGGCCGCGCCCGCCGCCCAAGTGTCTGCTCCGGCTGCGGACAAGACCACCATCGACGTCGAAGCCAAGACCAAATCCTGATTGCCGCCTAGGCAGACATGATCGATCTCGGCATTTCCAAAATGGCGCTGATCGGCGCGGTGGCACTCATTGTCATCGGGCCGGAGAAGCTGCCGCGCGTGGCCCGTACCGTTGGCACCTTGCTGGGCAAGGCGCAACGTTATGTGGCCGATGTCAAGGCCGAGGTCAACCGGTCGATGGAGCTTGACGAGCTCAAGAAGATGAAGGACACGGTCGAAGGTGCGGCACGCGATGTCGAGAACTCGATCCAGACCACCAGCAGCGATTTTGAAAAGAACTGGTCCGAGGCAACTTCGGGGCTGGAATCGAGCGGCCTGGACGTGCCGATCGGTTATCCCGAGTACAAGCACCCCGGTAAGAACTGGCGCCTGAAACGCGGTGCCACACCGGTCTGGTACAAGGCCCGGCAGGGTGTGCGCACCCGGGCGCAGTCCGGCGCAGCCCGGGTTGCCCGTTACCGACCGCAGCGACTGAACTGAAGATCCTCTGACCCCCTATTCATCGGGCTGTAGCCGCTGATCGCGGCAGGCGGCTCGAGTACCGAGCAAACAACGCATGGCAGACGATCAATCCAAAGAAGACGAGTTGGCGGGGACCGAGCAGCCGTTCGTGCAGCACCTGATGGAGCTGCGCGACCGTCTGGTCAAGTCCATGATCGCGATGGCGGTGGTCACCGCGGTGCTGGCACTCTACCCGGGCCCGGCAGCGCTGTACGACATCCTGGCCGCGCCGCTGGTGGCGCACCTGCCCAAGGGCGCCACGCTGATCGCCACGTCCGTGATCTCGCCCTTCATGGTGCCGCTCAAGATCATGCTGATGGCGGCCTTCCTGGTGGCGTTGCCGGTCATCCTGTACCAGGCTTGGGCTTTTGTGGCACCGGGCCTGTACACCCATGAGAAAAAACTGGTGTTGCCGTTGGTGATTTCCAGCTCCATCCTGTTCTTCATCGGCGTGGCCTTTTGCTACTTCTTCGTGTTTGGCCAGGTCTTCGCTTTTATCCAGGGTTTCGCACCCAAGAGCATCACCGCCGCGCCGGATATCGAGGCGTATCTGAGCTTCGTGATGACCATGTTCCTGGCCTTCGGCCTGGCGTTCGAGGTGCCGATTGTGGTCATCGTGCTGGCGCGCATGGGCATCGTCAGCGTGCAGAAACTCAAGGAATTCCGCGGCTACTTTGTGGTGCTGGCTTTCATCATTGCCGCCATCGTGACGCCGCCGGACGTGGTGTCGCAGCTGGCACTGGCCATCCCGATGGTCCTGCTGTATGAGTTGGGCCTGTGGGCGGCCCAGATCTTCATCAAGCACACCCAGGCGCCTGCCGAAGACGCCGAGGCGCCGCAGCCCTGAGCGGCTGCGGGCTGACTTTCGCTTACTGTTGCACGCGACGCGGTTTCGGCCGCACCCCCGGAACCACATCCAGTTCTACCGGGTTGTTCTGGCGCAGCAAGCTGAATTTCGAAGGCGTGCCCGGCTTGAGGGCGGCCACACTCGACAACAACTCTGACACGTTGTGCACCGGCTTGCCGGCCACGCCGGTGATCACATCGCCGGGGCGGATGCCGGACTGCGCTGCCGGGCCGTTCTGCAACACACCGGTGATGATCACGCCCTGACTGGCCTTGATGCCGAAGGTCTCGGCCAGCTCGGGCGAGAGTTCACTCGGCTCGACCCCGATCCAGCCGCGCGTCACCTGGCCTTCCTTGACGATGCTTTCCAGCACCTGCTTGGCGGTCGAGACCGGAATGGCGAAGCCGATGCCCATGTTGCCGCCGGAACGCGAGTAGATGGCGGTGTTGATGCCCAGCAGATTGCCGTTGGTGTCGACCAGCGCGCCGCCGGAGTTGCCGGGGTTGATGGCGGCGTCGGTCTGGATGAAGTTTTCGAAGGTGTTGATGCCGAGCTGGTTGCGCCCCAGGGCACTGACGATGCCACTGGTCACGGTCTGGCCAACGCCGAAGGGGTTGCCGATGGCCAGCACCTGGTCGCCGACCTGGATGTTGTCGGCGTTGCCGAGCACGATCACCGGCAGTCGGTCGAGTTCGATCTTGAGCACGGCCAGGTCGCTGTCCGGGTCGGTGCCGATCACCTTGGCGCGCGCCTGGCGGTTGTCGTTGAGGATGACCTCGATCTCGTCGGCACCATCGATCACATGGTTGTTGGTCAGCACATAACCGTTGGGGCTGACGATGACACCGCTGCCCAGGCCGACCTGCGGCTCGTTGTCCTGATCGCCGAAGAAGAAGCGGAACCAGGGGTCGTTGCTGTTCGGGTTGTTCTTGGGGGCCTTGCTGGTGCTGATGCTTACCACCGCGGCCGAGGCCTTTTGCGCCGCTCCGCGGAAGCTGCCGGCTGGCACCGCACCCGGCGGGCTGGCGGGGGCCTCAAGCAGGGCAACGCCAGCCGAAAGAGAGACCGCTTTGCCCAGCCAATCCGGCTTGAGGGTCAGCACCACGAAGTAGACGGCCAGCAGGACCGTGACCACCTGGGAAAACAGCAACCAGAATCGTTTCATGAGGAAATTGTAGAGTGCTGGCTGTGAAGCCGTCGTTCGTCATTCATATTCAGCCCCAGGCGGCACCCAAACCGGCCAGCGGCACCCCTTGCAATGGCTGTGGTGTTTGCTGCCTGAGCGAGCCCTGTCCGCTGGGGATGCTGCTGTCGCACCGGCGAGTTGGGGCCTGCGCGGCCGTGCGCTGGGATATGACAGCGAGTCAATACCGCTGTGGCGCCATGGTGGATGCGACAGTCGTGCTGCGCCAGGCGCTGCCGCCGGGCCTGCGTTGGTTGGCGTCGGCCGCAGCACCGCTGCTGAGCCGGCTGGCACGCCGCTGGATCGCTGCCGGCCAGGGCTGCGACAGCGAACTGGAGGTGCAGCGCCCGGCCAGCCGTCAACCTGACCGACAATCACCGCCATGACAGACCGCCAACAGCTCCTCCAGGCCTTCGATGCCTTGCTGCAGCCCGAGCGCTTTCGCGATTACGGCCCCAACGGCCTGCAAGTCGAAGGGCGCTCCGAGATCCGCAAAATCGTTTCCGGGGTCACCGCCAGCCGCGCCCTGATCGAGGCGGCCATCGCAGCGCAGGCCGATGCCATCTTTGTGCACCATGGCCTCTTCTGGCGCGGCCAGGATGGTCGGGTGACCGGCTGGATGAAGCAACGCCTGGCCCTGCTGCTGGCGCACGACATCAATCTGTTTGCCTACCATCTGCCGCTTGATGCGCACCCTGACTTGGGCAACAACGCCCAACTGGGCTTGCAACTGGGCTTGCGGGCGGAGGGACGCTTTGGCGAGCAGGACCTGGGCTTTCTGGGCGCGCGTGCTCAGGGTGGCGACTTTGCGACGGCAGGTGATCTGGCTGCGCATGTGGAGCGGGCGTTAAATCGGCCAGTGACCCTTGTCAATACTACGCAGAAAGCTATCAAAAATATAGCGTGGTGTACGGGTGGAGGGCAAGGTTATTTCGAGGCAGCCATCGTTGCCGGCGCCGATGCCTTCATCACCGGCGAGATTTCTGAGCCGCAGGCGCACTATGCACGCGAGTGCGGCGTCGCTTACATCGCGTGCGGCCATCACGCGAGCGAACGTTATGGTGCGCCGGCAGTTGCGGCGCACGTGGCGGCGCAGTTGGGGTTGACCCATGAATTCATCGAGATCGACAACCCCGCCTGATTTCATGCACAAGCCCCTAGCCATCACCATGGGCGATGCCGCCGGCATCGGCCCGGAAATCATCGCCAAGGCCTTCCGCGACGCGCCGGAGGTGACGCGCGGCTGCTTCGTGGTGGGCGATGTTGCTACGTTGCGCCGCGCCACTCAACTGGTCCGACGCGAGGGTGAGCTTGCCCAGCCATTGGTGTTGCTGGACAGTGCCGCCGAGGCGCTGGCGGTGCCGCCAAAAAGCCTACCGGTGTTGCAAGTCGAGGCGCTGGCGACACCGGTGCCCTTCGGTCACATCAGCGCCGAGGCCGGGCGGCTGGCCGGCCGCTGTGTGGTGTGGGCGGCGCAAGCGGCGTTGCGCGGTGAGATTGCCGCCCTGGTGACGGCACCCTTGCACAAGGAGGCGCTGTCGGCCGCCGGAGCGCCTTTTGATGCTTTCCCTGGCCATACCGAGCTGTTGCAGGCGGAAGCCGCGGCGTACCAGGGCAAGACCGTGGCCGAGCTGCCGGTGCGCATGATGTTGGCCAATGACGAGTTGCGCACGGTGCTGGTCAGCATCCATGTGTCTCTGCGCCAGGCGATTGAAGCGGTCACGCACGACAACGTGCTGCAGACCTTGCGCATCACGCATGCCGCGCTGCGGCCGGTGTTGGGGCGTGCGCCGCGCATTGGCGTGGCGGGTCTGAACCCGCATGCCGGCGAGGGGGGGCTGTTTGGCCGCGAGGAGATCGAGATCATCGTGCCGGCCCTGGCGCAGGCACGTGCCGAGGGGCTGGATGTGCATGGCCCGCTGGCGCCGGATACGGTGTTCATGCGTGCCCGGGCCCAAGGTGGGCGGCCCGGCGAGTTCGATGTGGTGGTGGCCATGTACCACGACCAGGGTCTGATTCCGGTTAAGTACCTGGGGGTGGACAAGGGCGTCAATGTGACGCTGGGACTGCCGTTGGTACGTACCAGTCCCGATCACGGCACGGCGTTTGACATTGCCGGCACGGGCCAAGCCGATGCCGCCAGCCTGATTGAGGCCATCCGCATGGCGCGCCAGTTGCTTGCCGGATGAGCCGGCGGCACGTAAATTGGCGCTGGAGGCTCGGCTACAATTGGCAGTTGATCTCAGAACGGTCATATAAACAAAACCCGTTGTTTCATTGAGGATTCCCATGAGCGACACGCTTGCCGATAAAAGTCAGATGGACCCCAGCAAACGGACATGGCTGATTGCCACCGGTTGTGCTGGTACTGTGGGTGGCGTTGCAGCCGCCATTCCTTTCGTCAGCACCTTCCAGCCGTCGGAAAAGGCCAAGGCGGCCGGTGCGGCCGTCGAGGTGGACATTTCGGCACTCAAGCCGGGCGAAAAAGTCACGGTGGAGTGGCGCGGCAAGCCGGTGTGGATCGTCAAGCGCACGCCCGAACAACTGGAAAGCCTGAAAAAGACCGAAGGCCAGCTGGCGGACCCGAAGTCCGAGCGCAAGCCCGCCGAACTCACGCCCGAATACGCGCGCAACCAATACCGTTCGATCAAGCCGGAGTTGCTGGTGGCGGTTGGCATCTGCTCGCACCTGGGCTGCTCGCCGAGCGAAAAGTTCCAGACCGGCGCCCAACCCTCGCTGCCGGATGACTGGCAAGGCGGCTTCCTCTGTCCCTGCCACGGTTCCACCTTCGACATGGCGGGCCGTGTGTTCAAGAACAAGCCGGCACCGGACAACCTCGAAGTGCCGCCGCACATGTACCTGTCCGACAGCAAGCTGCTGATCGGTGAAGACAAGAAGGCTTGAGGAAGACGAACATGGCTGAATTCAAGGAAATCTCGCCCAACGCCTCCGCAGGCGCCAAGCTCACGAACTGGTTTGAGAACCGGTTCCCGACCATGTTCGACGCCTACCGCGTCCACATGGCAGAGTACTACGCACCGAAGAACTTCAACTTCTGGTACATCTTCGGCTCGCTGGCCATGCTTGTGCTGGTGATCCAGATCGTGACCGGTATCTTCCTGGTCATGCACTACAAGCCGGATGCCGCCCTGGCCTTCGGCTCGGTTGAGTACATCATGCGCGATGTGCCCTGGGGCTGGCTGATCCGCTACATGCACTCCACCGGTGCTTCCGCCTTCTTTGTGGTGGTCTATCTGCACATGTTCCGTGGCCTGATCTACGGCAGCTACCGCAAGCCGCGTGAGCTGGTCTGGATCTTCGGCTGTGCCATCTTCCTGTGCCTGATGGCCGAGGCCTTCATGGGCTACCTGCTGCCCTGGGGCCAGATGAGCTACTGGGGCGCCCAGGTGATCGTGAACCTGTTTGCCGCCATTCCCTTCGTCGGTCCCGATCTGGCGCTGCTGATCCGTGGTGACTATGTGGTGGGCGACGCGACCCTGAACCGCTTCTTCAGCTTCCACGTGATTGCCGTGCCGCTGGTGCTGCTGGGTCTGGTCGTGGCGCACTTGCTGGCGCTGCATGATGTCGGCTCCAACAACCCGGACGGCATTGAAATCAAGGGCCCGAACGCGCCGAAGGATGCCCAAGGTCACCCGCTCGACGGCGTGCCGTTCCACCCCTATTACACGGTGCATGACATCTTCGGTGTCAGCGTGTTCCTGATGGTGTTTACCGCCATCATCTTCTTCGCACCCGAATTCGGTGGTTACTTCCTCGAATACAACAACTTCATTCCGGCTGATCCGCTGCAGACGCCTGCGCACATCGCCCCGGTCTGGTACTTCACGCCGTTCTACTCCATGCTGCGTGCCATCACCAGCGAGATGATGTATGCGCTGATTGCCTGCGTGCTGCTCGCTGGCGTGCTGGCTGCGACCAAGCTCAAGTTGCCCTCGCTGTTCAAGGCGGTGGTGCTGGGCGGTGCCGTGGTGGTGGCCGCCCTGATGCTGGCGATTGATGCCAAGTTCTGGGGCGTGGTGGTGATGGGCGGTGCCGTTGTCATCCTGTTCTTCCTGCCCTGGCTGGACAACAGCGCGGTCAAGTCGATCCGCTACCGTCCGGACTGGCACAAGTACCTGTACGGTATCTTCGTGATCAACTTCGTCGTGCTGGCCTACTTGGGCGTGCAACCGCCGTCGCCGATTGGCGAGCGGGTGTCCCAAGTCGGCACGCTGTTCTACTTCGGCTTCTTCCTGTTGATGCCGTGGTGGAGTCGTATTGGTCAGACCAAGCCTGTGCCTGACCGCGTTACCTTTGCTGCCCACTGAGCTGGAGATAACAAAAAATGAAGAAACTCATTCTCGGCCTGATCACGGCACTTGGTCTGCTCAGCGGTGCCCATGCTTCCAGTGGTGGTGGCATTTCCTGGGACAAGGCGCCCGTCAACACCAGCGACGTGGCCTCGCTGCAAAACGGTGCCAAGCTGTTCGTCAACTACTGCCTGAGCTGCCATTCGGCCGCTTTCATGCGCTACAACCGCCTGCAGGACCTTGGTTTCACCAATGAACAGATCAAGGACAACCTGCTGTTCGCAACCGACAAGGTCGGCGAGACCATGAAGTCGGCCATTGATCCGAAGCAGGCCAAGGAGTGGTTCGGCGCCAATCCGCCCGATCTGACCCTGATTGCACGTTCGCGTGCCGGCCATGGCGGCACCGGTGCCGACTACCTCTACACCTTCCTGCGTACTTTCTACGTGGATGAGGCCAAGGCCACCGGCTGGAACAATCTGGTTTTCCCGAGCGTCGGCATGCCGCATGCGCTGTGGGAGCTGCAGGGCAAGCGTCGCCCGGTCTACGAGACCAAGGAAGAACACGGCCATGAGGTGCATGTCTTCAAGGGCTGGGAACAGCTCACGCCGGGCACCATGACGCCGCTCCAGTATGATCAGGCCATTGGCGATCTGGTGAACTTCCTGCAATGGATGGGTGAGCCGGCCCAGAACACCCGTGTTCGCGTAGGCGTCTGGGTATTGCTGTTCCTGTTGATGTTTACCGTGATCACCTGGCGCCTCAATGCCGCGTACTGGAAAGACGTCAAGTAACGTCTAACAGCCTCAACGGGCCACATCCCCCGGATGTGGCTTGCGTTTTGCGGAGTGGGTTTGCAAAAATGCATCCCACTCTTTTTGATTTTTAGGAGTCTCCACCATGATGGTGCTGTATTCGGGAACGACCTGCCCCTTTTCCCATCGCTGCCGTTTTGTCCTGTTCGAAAAAGGGATGGATTTCGAGATCCGCGATGTGGACCTCTACAACAAGCCGGAAGACATCAACGTCATGAACCCCTACGGCCAGGTGCCGATTCTGGTGGAGCGTGACCTGATTCTGTACGAGTCGAACATCATCAACGAGTACATCGACGAGCGCTTCCCGCATCCGCAGCTGATGCCCGGTGACCCGGTGGACCGCGCACGTGTGCGTCTGTTCCTGCTCAATTTCGAGAAGGAGCTGTTCGTCCACGTCTCGACACTGGAGTCCCGTGCTTCCAAAGGCAATGAAAAGGCCCTGGAAAAAGCGCGTTCCCACATTCGTGACCGTCTGACGCAGCTGGCCCCGGTGTTCCTGAAGAACAAGTACATGCTGGGCGAGAACTTCTCCATGCTCGACGTGGCGATCGCGCCGCTGCTGTGGCGTCTCGACTACTACGGCATCGAGCTGAGCAAGAATGCCGCGCCGCTGCTGAAGTACGCCGAGCGCATCTTCTCGCGTCCGGCCTATATTGAAGCGCTGACGCCGTCTGAAAAAGTGATGCGCAAGTAAGACGACCTGGTCGTTGTTCCATGATGAATGCTCCGAGCGCAACGTCGACCCGTCCTTACCTGATCCGTGCCCTCTACGAATGGTGCACCGACAACGGTTTTACGCCGTATGTGGCGGTGCGGGTCGACGAGACCGTTCAGGTGCCGCGTGAGTATGTGAAGAACGGCGAGATTGTGCTCAATGTCAGCATGGATGCGACCAGCTCGCTCAAGCTGGGCAATGAGTTCATCGAGTTCAAGGCCCGCTTCGCAGGCACGGCGCGCGACATCATGGTGCCGGTCAGCCGGGTCATCGCCATTTATGCCCGTGAGAATGGACAAGGCATGGCGTTCCCGCTGGAAGAGGCCGGTACCTCTGCGGCGCAGGCCAGCGAGGTGGCGCCAGAATTGCCAACCGAGCGTGAACCTGAGGTGAAGACGGTCCAGTTGACCCGGGTCGACTCCGCGCGCAGCAGCGATGAGCCCGAGCCCCCCCGACCGCCGGGCGGCAATCGACCGGCACTCAAGCGGGTCAAGTAGCGCTTGTTGCGTCATCACGCGACGAGACCACGGTAGAATAAAACCCGTGCCGATTTAGCTCAGTTGGTAGAGCACCCGCCTTGTAAGCGGTAGGTCGTCAGTTCGAATCCGACAATCGGCACCATCTTTTCTGTGCACGCACCCTGACTTGTCCGCACTTAGCGATCGCGGGAAATTTGGACCTTGAGCCGAATTGAGGTAATCTCCCAACCCTTGGTACGCAACTGGGCTTCCAGTGCGGGCAGGAACTGCCGGAGTTTGGCGGCAACCGCGTTGCTGCTGACGAGCAGGCACCAGACCGAGCCGTCGATGGGGCCAGCTTGGATGGCTGATCGCAAAGGGCCGGGGATCAATGGTTCGATGGCCTTGAGCCGTGCCGACGAGTCCCGGGTCAGCTCGGTCAGTCTGGCCAAGGTGGGAGAATCCTGTGTGGCCTGCAGCAGGGTCACAGGATGGTGGCGTCGGTTCATGGCGTTGGGTTGAGCGGAGAGACGAATGCATTTGATTATCACGGATGCTTGGCTGGCGAAGAGCCGAGCCATCTATCTGAGCGGAACCAAGCTGCTGGTGGCCGTTCTAGCCCTATCGTTCACCTTGATGCTGGTCGCCGCCGGCCTGTACCACTGGGTTTTTCTCAAGGGCGCGCGCGAAGGCTGGCCGGTGGTCGGGACGCTCGTCCGGCTGGTGATCAAGGACGAATTTGCGCAGCGTGACCGATTCATGCGCGAAAACCTGGATGTGATGGCCAAGCGGCTGGGCGAAATGCAGGCCAAGATGATGCAGCTCGAATCGCTGGGCGAGCGCGTCTCGGGCCTGGCGGGCATCAATCCGAATGACATCAAGATCAAGCCGGGGCAAGGTGGTGCGCTGGTGTCGGGCCGTCCGCTCACCATGGAAGAGCTGAACGCGACGCTGGCAGATCTGGACCGGCTGACGGATCAGCGTTCGGATCTGATGGCGGTCATGGAGTCGCGCCTGTTCGAGCAAAAAGTCCGGACCATGATGGTGCCCACCCAGCAGCCGGTGGTCGGCAACCTCGGCTCCAGTTTCGGCTGGCGCATTGATCCTTTCACGGGACGTTCTGCGTTGCATACCGGACTGGACTTTCAGGCCAATACCGGCACGCCCATCCTGGCGGCCGCTGGCGGTGTGGTGGTGACCCAGGAATTTCACCCTGAATACGGCAACATGATCGAAGTCGATCATGGCAAGGACTTGATGACCCGTTATGCCCATACCTCCCGGGCTTATGTCAAGAAGGGCGATCTCATCAAGCGCGGACAGCGGATTGCCGATGTCGGCAATACCGGCCGTTCGACCGGGCCACATCTGCATTTCGAGGTGCTGGTGCGTGGTGTGCCACAGGACCCACAGAAATTCCTGACGGCCGGTCGTAACCTGCCGGTTCAGCAGGTGGCAATGGCGCCGGCTGGCGTGGCAACGGGGGCGGCTGCGCAGCCTGCAGCCGTGACGCCGACGCCTGCGCCGGCACAACAGCCGGTGGCACGACCTGCACCGGCGCCGGTTGCTGCCGCACCCGTGGCGCCAGCTCCCCAGCCGGCGGCGGTGCAAAGGTAGAATCAGACACTTGGTCTTCCTACCGTCTGGTGGGCCGCGTTAGCGGCCGTCTGACCTTGGGGGACTCGTTCCATCTTGATTGAAAAAGGATTGCGCTGCCCTGCGGGCCTATTCGGGCTGGCGGGTCGGTAGGGCATTCATGGTCACCAACATCCTCACCAAAATTTTCGGCAGCCGCAACGACCGGCTGCTCAAGCAGTACCGCACCATCGTGGCTCGCATCAATGCGCTGGAGCCGCAGTTCGAGAAACTGAACGATGACGAACTGCGCGGCAAGACCCAGGAGTTCCGCGACCGGGTTGCCAAGGGGGAAACGCTCGATGCCTTGCTGCCGGAAGCCTTTGCCGTGGTGCGCGAGGGTTCCAAGCGCGTCATGAAGATGCGGCATTTCGATGCCCAGTTGATTGGCGGCATTGCCCTGCACCAGGGCAAGATCGCGGAAATGCGAACGGGTGAAGGCAAGACGCTGACGGCCACGCTGCCGGTGTATCTCAATGCACTGGGCGGGCAGGGCGTGCATGTGGTGACGGTCAACGATTACCTGGCCAACCGCGATGCGCAGTGGATGGGCAAGCTCTACAACTTCCTGGGCTTGTCTGTCGGCATCAATCTGCCGCAGATGCCGCGTGAAGACAAGCAGGCCGCCTACCTGGCCGATATCACGTACGGTACCAATAACGAATACGGCTTCGACTACCTGCGCGACAACATGGTGTACGAAGTAGCCGACCGGGTGCAGCGCGGCCTGAACTACGCCATCGTCGATGAGGTCGACTCCATCCTGATCGATGAAGCGCGCACGCCGCTGATCATCAGCGGCCAGGCCGAGGATCACACCGCGCTCTACGTCGCCATCAACAAGGTGGTGCCCGCGCTTACACGCCAGGAAGGCGAAGCGGACCCGCGCACCGGCGAAGGCGTGACCAAACCGGGTGATTTCACGCTGGACGAGAAAAGCCATCAGGTTTTCCTGACCGAGCAAGGCCATGAAAATGCCGAGCGCATTCTCAGCCAGGCGGGTTTGCTACCTGAGGGTGCCAGCCTCTACGATCCGGCCAACATCTCGCTGATGCATCACCTGTATGCCGCCTTGCGAGCCAACAATCTGTACCACCGCGACCAGCATTACGTGGTGCAGAACGGCGAGATTGTCATCGTTGATGAATTCACCGGCCGCCTGATGACGGGCCGGCGCTGGAGCGACGGCTTGCACCAAGCGGTGGAAGCCAAGGAAGGCGTGGCCATCCAGGCCGAGAACCAGACACTCGCTTCCATCACCTTCCAGAACTACTTCCGCCTCTACAACAAGCTGGCTGGCATGACGGGCACGGCCGATACCGAAGCCTACGAGTTCCAGGAGATCTACGGTCTGGAAACCGTGATCATCCCGCCGAATCGTCCGAGCCGGCGTGACGACCAGCTGGACCGTGTCTACAAGACGACCCGCGAGAAGTACCAGGCGGCCATCCAGGACATTCGTGAATGCCACGAGCGTGGCCAGCCGGTGCTGGTCGGCACGACTTCGATCGAGAATTCAGAGTACATCGCCGAACTGCTGCAGAAGGAAAAACTGCCGCACCAGGTGCTCAATGCCAAGCAGCACGCACGCGAGGCCGACATCATTGCCCAGGCCGGCCGTCCCGGCGTGATCACGATTGCCACCAACATGGCAGGTCGCGGTACCGATATCGTGCTCGGCGGCAACATCGAGAAGTCGATCGAGGCGATTGAAGCCGATGCCGCGCTCGATGATGCAGCCAAGGCGAAGCAGGTGGCGGCACTGCGTGCGCAGTGGAGCCAGGACCATGAGAAGGTCAAGGCCTTGGGCGGTTTGCGCATCATCGCCACCGAACGCCATGAGTCGCGCCGTATCGACAACCAGCTGCGTGGTCGTTCCGGCCGTCAGGGTGATCCGGGTTCGTCACGCTTCTACCTGAGCCTGGACGATGCACTGATGCGGATCTTCGCCGGTGACCGTGTGCGGGCCATCATGGACCGGCTCAAGATGCCCGATGGCGAGGCCATCGAAGCCGGCATCGTGACACGCAGCATTGAAAGCGCGCAGCGCAAGGTGGAGGCGCGCAACTTTGACATCCGCAAGCAACTGCTTGAATACGACGATGTCTCCAATGACCAGCGCAAGGTGATCTACCAACAGCGCAATGCCATTCTGGATGCCACCGATCTGTCGGCCCAGATTGCCTCACTGCGTGAGGGCTGTTTCACCGATCTCGTGCACCAGCATGTGCCGCCGGAATCGGTGGAAGAGCAGTGGGATCTCGCCGGACTGGAGACGGTGCTGCATGACGAGTGGCAGATTGAACTGCCGCTGCGCCAGCAGGTGCAGGACGCCAATGCCATCACCGACGAGGACGTTCTCGAGAAGGTGCTGGCGGCTGCCAATGCTGCGTTCGACGCCAAACTGGCCCAGGTCGGTGCTGAGAACTTCACCCAGTTCGAGCGCGTCGTGCTGCTGCAAAGCATCGATACCCATTGGCGCGAGCATCTGAGCGCCTTGGATTACCTGCGTCAAGGTATCCACCTGCGGGGCTATGCGCAGAAGCAGCCCAAACAGGAATACAAGCGCGAGGCGTTCGAGTTGTTTGGCCAGTTGCTGGATTCGGTGAAGAACGAAGTCACCCGTGTCCTGATGACGGTGCGCGTGCAGTCGGGCGAGCAGCTCGAAGAAGCCGCGGATGAGCTGGAAAGCCGCGCTGAGCATATTGCCAACGTGACCTATACCGCGCCGACCGAAACGGGCGATGTGGAGACCACGGTCGATGCTGCAACGCAGGTGGCTGCCGTGCCTCGCGTTGGGCGTAACGATCCCTGCCCTTGTGGCAGCGGCAAGAAATACAAGCATTGCCACGGCAAGCTGAATTGAAATCTTTGAATTCCGAGTTGCACCATGCCCGTCAACCTGTCCGCTCCCATCGCTTCTGAACTTCTGCCCATTGCCGGCGTGCGCATCGGCGTGACCGAGGCCGGTGTACGCAAAGCCAACCGCAAGGATCTGACGGTGGTGCTGCTGGACGAAGGCAGCTCGGTGGCCGGCGTTTTCACGCAGAACCGCTTCTGCGCCGCACCGGTGCAGATCTGCCGCGAGCACCTGACGCAGCAGACCGTCGGGCGTGGCATCCGGGCCATGGTCATCAACACCGGCAATGCGAATGCCGGTACCGGACAAGACGGTCTGGCGCGGGCGCGCAGCACCTGCGCCGCATTGGCCCGGCATTTGAATTTGCACGCCGAACAGGTGCTGCCGTTTTCCACCGGCGTGATCATGGAGCCGCTGCCGCATGAGCGCATCGAGGCCGGTCTGCCGGCGGCGCTGGCCGATGCCCGCGAGGACAACTGGTTGCGTGCTGCCGAAGGCATCATGACCACCGACACCGTACCCAAGGCCTTTGGCGCCCAGGTCGTGATCGGCGGTGTCACGGTGAGCGTGACCGGCATCAGCAAGGGGGCCGGCATGATCCGGCCCAATATGGCGACCATGCTCGGCTTCATGGCCACTGATGCGCGTGTCAGCCAGGCAGTCATGCAGCAGCTGGCGCGCGAATTGGCCGAGGGTTCGTTCAACCGCGTCACGGTCGACGGCGACACCTCCACCAACGATTCCTTCGTCGTCATTGCCAGCAACAAGGCTGCACACGCGCCGATCGAGTCGCTGGCCAGCCCCGAAGGCCAGGCCCTCAAGGCGGCCATGCTGGGGGTGGCGCGTCAACTGGCGCAAGCCATCGTGCGCGATGGCGAGGGCGCCACCAAATTCATTGCCATCCAGGTGCAGGGTGGCAAGACCGCCGACGAATGCCGCCAAGTCGCCTATGCCATTGCACACTCACCGCTGGTGAAGACGGCGTTTTATGCCAGCGACCCGAATCTCGGCCGCATTCTGGCGGCGGTAGGTTATGCCGGCATCGCTGACCTGGACCAGAACCGTATTGACCTGTTCCTGGACGATGTGCATGTGGCCGTGCAGGGTGGACGCAACCCGTCTTACCGCGAGGAGGATGGCCAGCGCGTGATGAAACAAAGCGAGATCACGGTGCGGGTGGTGCTGGGCCGCGGCCAGGCTGAGGATACGGTCTGGACCTGCGACCTGAGCCACGATTACGTGTCCATCAACGCCGATTACAGGTCGTGAAACACCCCCAGGCTACGCGCACTGCGTGTCGCTCCGCCACCCCCCTTGCAGGGGGCGACACCAGTGGCCCGGCAAAGCCGGTTCCACGGTGTTCACCGATGAACTTCCCCTTTGATCTCACATGAATGAGCAGTTTCAACGTCTGATCGACCGCGCCGAACAACTGATGGCGCGCATCGAATCGATCTTGCCGCAGCCCTTGGCCCAGCCCGACTGGACGGCCTCCATTGCTTTTCGCTACCGCAAGCGCAGCTCCGGCCATGGCGTCATCGAGCCGGTGCGCCATGTGGGTGCGATGCATCTGGATCAGCTCAAGGAAATTGAGCAGCAGAAAGAGAAGATCCAGCGCAACACCGAGCAGTTCGTGCGCGGCCTGCCGGCCAATAACGTGCTGCTGACCGGCGCGCGCGGTACCGGCAAGTCATCCCTGATCCGTGCTTGCCTGCACACCTATGCCGATCAGGGGCTGCGTCTGATCGAGGTCGACAAGGCCGACATGGTCGATCTGCCGGACCTCGTGGAGGTGGTGTCGCAACGGCCCGAGAAGTTCATCGTGTTCTGTGATGACCTGAGCTTCGAGGAGGGCGAGCCGGGCTACAAGGCGCTCAAGTCCATCCTCGACGGCTCGGTGGCTGCTACCACGCCTAATGTGCTGATCTACGTCACCAGCAACCGGCGTCATCTGTTGCCGGAGTACATGAAGGACAACCTCAGCTATGCGCCCAGTGACGATGGCGAAATTCATCCGGGTGAGGTGGTGGAAGAGAAGATCTCCCTTTCCGAGCGTTTTGGTCTGTGGGTGAGCTTCTATCCGTTCAGCCAGGACGAGTACCTGACCATCGTGGCGCAGTGGCTCTCGTCTTTTAATGTTGACGCCGCCGCCATCGAAGCCGCCAAACCCGAGGCCCTGGTGTGGGCGCTGGAGCGCGGCTCGCGCAGTGGCCGGGTGGCCTTCCAGTTCGCCCGCGACTACGCGGGCAAGCACGCACAGGCATGACGCAACGTCCGTTGATGGCGGATGCCGACCGCCCCCGCGAGGGCGGCGCAGACCGGCCTGTGACAGAAGTCGCTGTTGGCGTGCTGATCCAACCCGATGGCAGTTTTCTTCTGACGTCGCGCCCCCAGGGCAAGGTCTATGAGGGCTACTGGGAGTTCCCGGGCGGCAAACTAGAAGCCGGTGAAACGGTGGACCAAGCCTTGCGGCGCGAGCTGGAGGAAGAGCTCGGTATTCACATCGGTGCAGTGCACCCTTGGAAGGCGGAAATCGTTGACTACCCTCATGCCCTGGTGCGGTTGAACTTCTGCAAGGTGTTCGACTGGCAAGGCGAATTGCAGATGCTCGAGAACCAGTCGTTTGCCTGGCAGCAGTTGCCGGTGCAAGTGGTGCCCGTACTACCCGGGACGGTGCCGCTGTTGCAATGGTTGGCCGAGGAACGGGGTTTCCAGGGTGCTACACATTCGATAGCGGTTGGCGAAGATAAATAAAGGCCTGGATTCGAATTTGGCTTCGAATCACTGGAGCTTGGGATCGCCGAACTCCTGGTCGTCCGGCGGTGCCTCGGCCGGCATGCGGAAGTCCTCGCTGGCCCAGGCGCCGAAATCGATCTGCTTGCAGCGTTCGCTGCAGAAGGGGCGGTAGGGGTTGCTGGGCGCGTAGATGCTGTCGCCGCCACAGGTCGGACAGACAACGATCTTGGGCTGACGGGGGGCGTTGTTGACAGGATCGCTCATGCTGTTCCGAAAAGAAAAGGCCGGATGCTACCGGCTCAGGAACACAGGGTCAATTCGAAGGCCGCATCTTCATTGCTGGCGTGCAGCCGGTCGTCGGTTTCGAGTCGCATCAGCCGGATGGACACCATCAGCCGGTTGCCACTGATTTCAGGGATCAGACCGAGTGCCGGATCGAGCGCGAGGCGCAGCAGTTGGAAGGTGCGACCTTGCGGCAGATTCTGCTGGTATTGGCCACCGGTGGCCATGACTTTCTGGGGCGAGCCCGAATCACGCAACAACTTGAGCAGCAGGTGGATCGAGTCAGCCAGCGGCGCCAGCGTGGCCGACCAACGTTCCAGGTCGGCCCGGCGATGGGCGCCAGACTCGTATTGCCAAGCATAGTAGGCTGGCAAGTCGAATTCGCAGGTGCCACCGGGGATGCCGATGCGGCTGCGGATGCTCATGAGCCAGTCGTTTTCGGTCAACGCATGACCTGCCTTGCCGGACAGGTTGTTGAGGTCGGTGAAACCGCGCTCTATCTGTTGCAGCACGCCATCCAGCACGGTTTGATCGATGGCCGGATTGCCGCGGTAGGCCAGCAGCGCCTGTTTCTGTTTGTCCAGATCCTTGAGTACATCCGATTTCAGATCGGCGCGGGCGCCAACATCCATGACTTCAAAGATGGTGGCCAAGGCGTAGTGGTGATCCAGCGGCTCTTCGCGGGAAACCAATTCTGCCAGCCGGTGGAACAGATGCTCCAACCGCAGGTAGGTGCGGATGCGTTCGTTGAAGGGGTATTCGTAGATGATCACGCTGATATTTCCGGACCCTGAATCATAGCCCGAAGCGTACAGCGATTTGTTCGACTTCCATGGCCAGTTCATCGAGCGTGAGGCCATCATTGCAGAGCACCAGGTCAGCCGCGTGCAGCCGTATCTGCCGGCTGGCCTGGCTGGCCATGATGGCCATGACGGCTTCACGGGGGAGGCCGTTGCGTTGCATGACGCGCTCGATTTGGCGTTCGGGGTGGCAGTCCACCACCAGCACCTGGTCCAGCCGGGTCCGCCAGTGGCTGGATTCCACCAGCAGCGGCACGTCAAACACAATGCAGCGTCGACCCTCTGCTAGCGCAGCCTCGGTCTGGCGGGCTGTTTCCTGGCCCACCAGCGGGTGAACGATGTACTCCAGTTGCCGGCGCGCATTCGGGTCGCGGAAAACACGCTCACGCATGCGCTCACGGTCCAGCGCCCCGTCCGTGGTGATGAATTCGGGACCGAAGGTCTGACGGATCGCTTCAATGGCCGCACCGCCTGTTGCCGTGGTCTGGCGTGAGATGGCATCGGCATCGATCACGGCCGCGCCATGTCGTGCCAGCATGCCCGCCACCGTGCTCTTGCCGCTGCCGATGCCACCGGTAAGTCCGAGACGGAGGACAGCCTGCATGGTTTACAGCCCGATGAAGCGCAGGATGCTTTGCGGGCCGAAAATCATGGCCGTGAGGCCGGCCATGGCCAGAAAGGGACCGAAGGGAACGTAGCCGCCCTCACGCAGTCCGCTGCTGAACTTCATGGCAATGCCGATGATGGCGCCAATGACGGAGGCCATCAGAATGATGGGAACCAGGGCCGGCCAGCCGAACCAGGCGCCCAGCGCAGCGAACAGTTTGAAATCGCCGTAGCCCATGCCTTCCTTGCCGGTCAGCAGCTTGAAGGCCCAGTAGATCAGCCAGAGAGAGAGGTAGCCCGCCACGGCACCCCACAGTGCCGTGGTCAGCGGTACGGTGGTCCATTGCAGGGCGGACGCGATCAGGCCGCCCCAGAGCAGCGGCAGGGTGATGTCATCGGGTAACAGCGTCGTATCCCAGTCGATCAGGCCGAGCGCCAGGATGGCGGCGGCAAAGGCACACCAAACCAGAGCGGCAGGCGTGGCGCCCCAGCGCCAGACGCTGAAGGCAAACAGGGCGGCCGTTGCGAGTTCCACCAGCGGATAACGCAGGCTGATGGGCGTGCCACACACCGAGCATTTGCCGCGCAGTCCCAGATAGCTCAGGACAGGGATGTTTTCGTACCAGCTGATGGGGTGGCCGCACTTCTGGCAACGCGAACGCGGCACCATGAGATTGAAGGGCTCTGCCTCCGGCATTTCACGGTTGTTCAATTCGGCACATTCGGCTGCCCACTGTCGCTCCATCATCTTGGGCAGACGGTAGATCACGACGTTGAGAAAGCTGCCGATTAACAGGCCCAGAATGCCGGCCAAGGCGACATCGAAGATGGGAGAGACCAGCATCAGACCACCTGACCCAGCTTGAAGATGGGCAGGTACATCGACACCACGATGCCGCCGATCAGGCTGCCAAGAAACACGATGATGATGGGCTCCATCAGGCTGGACAGGCCGGCCACCATGTCGTCGACTTCGGCTTCGTAGAAATCGGCGGCCTTGCCCAGCATGTGGTCAACCGAGCCCGATTCCTCGCCGATCGAGCACATCTGCAACACCATGGTCGGGAACAGGTTGGCATTGGTCATGGCGGCTGTCAGGCTGGTACCGGTGGAGACCTCGTGCTGGATTCTTTCGGTGGCCTCCAGGTAGATCGAGTTGCCGGCGGCGCCGCCAACCGAATCAAGGGCCTCGACCAGCGGCACACCAGCGGCGAACATGGTGGACAAGGTACGGGTCCAGCGTGCAATGATGGATTTTTCAATCAGGGTGCCGAAGACCGGTACTTTGAGCAGCAGACGATCCATAAAATTTTGCACTTTTTCGTTCCGCTTCCAAGCCTGGAAGAAGAAGTAGAGACCGCCGCCAATGCTGCCGAAGATCAACCACCAGTAAGCGACGAAGAATTCGCTCATGCCGATCACAAACAAAGTCGGGGCCGGCAGATCCGCGCCGAAGGACGAGAACACTTCCTTGAAGGCTGGAATCACGAAGATCATGATCACTGCGACGACAACGAAAGCGACGACAACGACGGAAATCGGGTACATCAGCGCCGATTTGATCTTGGACTTGATGGCCTCGGTCTTTTCCATGTAGACCGCCAGCCGGTCGAGCAGCTGGTCCAGAATACCGGCCTGTTCCCCCGCTTCGACCAGGTTGCAGTAGAGATTGTCGAAGTGCATCGGGTACTTGCGAAAAGCCGTACTCAACGAGGTGCCGGTCTCCACATCGGTGCGGATATCGTTGAGCAGTCGGGTGACGCTGGGGTTGGAATTGCCGCGCCCGACAATGTCGAAGGCCTGGAGCAGCGGGACGCCAGCCTTCATCATGGTGGCGAGCTGGCGCGTGAAAATGGCAAGATCCTTGGCCTTGATGGATTTGCCCGCGCGCATGCGCCGCTTTTTGATCTTGGCCGGCAGAACGCCTTGGCGCCGCAAGGCCGCTTGCACCTGATTCTCTCCGCCTGCGCGCATCTCGCCGCGCATCATCTTGCCATTGCGGTCCTTGCCCTCCCATTCAAAGACAAATTCTTTAATGGCTTTGGGTTTTGCTGTTGCCATGCGGTTCCCCGGGTTTCTTGTCTGTTATTTTGTTGACGGTCAGGACTTCATTGAAACGAAGTTAGCCAGTTGCCGTTGTCGTAGTGATCGGGTGCCAACCGAATGATCCGGCGCACAAATTTCTGGGGGGTGCCGCACGATGGAGCGGATGGCTCCGTTGTGCTGCTGGGGCCGAATGCCTGTTCTGCCGTGCGTATCGTTGGCCATCAGCTGCCTCGGCTGGCCGGCCAGAAATGGCACGGGGCTCAGCCCAAGAAGGGCATTGGTGGAGAGTTGATGTTGAGTGACGAAGTCGACGGCAGCCATGAGGCGGGAATGTACAGGGGCCAAGGGAGACCCGTGGATCATCGCCGATTGCCTGCCTGATGTAAATCTGAGGCGTGCAGGCAAATTGCAAGCAGACGTTGCAAAGCAACAGGCTTGGGTGCAAGTGGGGAGAGATGGCGCGGGGCGATGAGATTCGACCCCGCTTGGCGATGTTCTACGTTGAGCCGTAGAAGGAAAAATGGTCGGAATGAGAGGATTCGAACCTCCGACCCCTTCGTCCCGAACGAAGTGCGCTACCAGGCTGCGCTACATTCCGATGTTGATCGTTGCCGCGACGCCCTGTTAGGACTGACGCTCCAGCAACTGAGCCGCCAATTGTAGCAGACTGTCGGCATGGGCTCCGACGGGCAGGCGTTGCGCTGCTGCCACGGCGCGTCCGGCTTCCCGTGCCGCGGCCTGGCGCGAAACCTCCAGTGCGCCGGTTTCCCGGACGATGGCGATCACCGCTTCGAGTTGTTCCGTTGCCCCGTTTTCGATGGCATGGCGAATCAGCTCGCGTTGGCTGTCGCTGCCGCGTTGCATGGCGGCGATCAGTGGCAGGGTGGCTTTGCCCTCGCGCAGGTCATCGCCCAGGCTCTTGCCCATGACGGCCGCATCGCCAGCGTAATCCAGCACATCGTCAATGACCTGGAAGGCCGTACCCAGCGCCTGGCCGTATTCGGCGCAGGCCTCCTCCAGAGCGGGCTCGGCGCCGGCCAGGATGGCGCCGACACGGGCGCTGGCTTCGAACAGCTTGGCGGTCTTGGAGCGGATCACTTGCAGGTAGCCCGCTTCGTCAAGGCCGGCGTTGTGCATGTTCATCAATTGCATCACTTCGCCTTCGGCAATCACGTTGGTGGCATCGGCCAGCACCTGCATGATGCGCATGTTCTGTGCTTCCACCATCATCTGGAAGGCGCGGGAATAGAGAAAATCGCCCACCAGCACGCTGGCGGGGTTGCCGAAGGTCTCGTTGGCGGTGGGGTTGCCGCGACGCAGAATCGACTCGTCCACCACATCGTCGTGCAGCAAGGTGGCGGTATGGATGAATTCCACGACCGCCGCCAGATTGAAGCGTTGCGTGCTCTGATAACCGAGGGCGCCGCAGGTCATCAGCAACAAGGCCGGGCGCAGGCGTTTGCCGCCGGCCGCGATGATGTACTGTGAGACTTGGCCGACCAGGGGGACGCCTGAGTTCAGGCGCTGGGAGATCACTTGATCCACTGCGCGCATGTCATCGGCGATGAGCGCGAGCGGGTTGGCTGGACGAGTTGAGTTCACTGTGGCAGGGCTTCAAAGCCGGTAGGAGGTGGCCGATTATAGGAAGCACTGCCGGGGTGGATGGATGGGTGGATATGTTAGTAATCCCAAACTATGCTATACTTTTGGGCTCTGCGGAATCCGTCCGTAGAGATCATTCAAAGATGAGGTCAACATGTACGCGGTCATAAAAACCGGTGGCAAACAATATCGTGTTGCTGCTGGCGAAAAAATTAAAGTAGAACAGATTGCTGCGGACGTAGGCCAAGAGATCGTCATCGACCAGGTTCTGGCAGTCGGCAACGGCGCTGAACTGAAGGTCGGTACGCCCTTGGTGTCCGGCGCGACTGTCAAAGCCACGGTGGTGGCTCACGGCAAACACGACAAGGTTCGCATCTTCAAGATGCGCCGTCGTAAGCACTATCAGAAACGTCAAGGTCACCGTCAGCAGTTCACTGAGCTGCAAATCGGCGCAATTTCTGCTTAAGGGGCATCAGTCATGGCACAGAAAAAAGGCGGCGGCTCTACGCGAAACGGGCGCGATTCCAAGCCCAAGATGCTCGGTGTGAAGGCTTTCGGCGGTCAGCAGATCAGTGCCGGCTCCATCATCGTGCGCCAGCGCGGTACCAAGTTCCACCCCGGCACCAATGTCGGCGTGGGCAAGGACCACACCCTGTTTGCCCTGGTGGATGGCCAAGTGTCGTTTGCCGTCAAAGGCGCGCTCAACAAGCACACGGTGAATGTGACCGCCGCAGCTTAAGCTGTCAGCGCTTGCTCCCGTGCGAAACCCTGCGCCTCAAGCGCGGGGTTTTTCGTTTATAAACCTTGGAAACTTATTGTCATGAAATTTGTTGACGAAGCCTTCATCGACATCGCCGGCGGCGATGGTGGCAACGGCTGCGTCTCGTTCCGGCACGAGAAGTACAAGGAGTTCGGTGGCCCCAACGGCGGCGACGGCGGCCGCGGCGGCCACGTCTTTGCGGTGGCCGACCCGAACCTGAACACGCTGGTCGATTTCCGCTACACGCGCCGCTTCGAGGCCAAGCGCGGTCAGCATGGCATGGGTTCCGACATGTTCGGTGCCGCCGGTGACGACATCACGCTCAAGGTGCCGGTGGGCACCATCATCACCGATGCCGAAACCGGCGAGGTACTGTTCGAGCTGCTGCAGCCGGGCGAGGTCATCACCATTGCCAAAGGTGGCGATGGCGGCTTCGGCAACCTGCGATTCAAGAGCGCCATCAACCGCGCGCCGCGGCAGAAAACGCCGGGCTGGCCGGGTGAGCGCCGAAGCCTCAAGCTGGAGTTGAAGGTGCTGGCCGATGTTGGCCTGCTGGGCCTGCCCAACGCCGGCAAGTCCACGCTGATCACCGCCATCTCCAATGCGCGCCCGCGCATTGCCGATTACCCGTTTACCACGCTGCACCCCAACCTGGGTGTGGTGCGCGTCGGCCCGGAGCAGAGCTTCGTGGTGGCCGACCTGCCGGGGCTGATCGAAGGGGCCTCCGAGGGGGCAGGTCTGGGACATCTGTTCCTGCGGCACCTGCAACGCACCCGTCTGCTGCTGCATGTGGTGGACATGGCGCCGTTCGACGACAACGTCGATCCGGTGGCGCAGGCCAAGGGCATCGTGGCCGAACTGAAGAAGTACGACAAGTCGCTGTACGACAAGCCGCGCTGGCTGGTCTTGAACAAACTTGACATGGTGCCGGCAGAGGAGCGCGAAGCGCGCGTCAAGGACTTCGTCAAGCGCATGAAGTACAAGGGCCCGGTGTTCCAGATCTCGGCGCTCACGCACGAAGGCTGCGACCAGCTGGTCAAGGCGGTGTATGAGCAGGTGAAGAAGCAGCAGGTGGCCGAGCAGCCCTCGGTGGAGATTGATCCGCGCTTCAAGGACGAGCCCAGCGCCTAAAATCCGCTATTTAATTCATAGCTATTCCCGCCCGAATGACAAGGGCGACAAGCCAAAATGACCCATCAAACAGCTTCAGGCGTCATGCGCGATGCGCGACGCATTGTCGTTAAGGTTGGCTCCAGTCTGGTGACCAACGAAGGTCGCGGTCTGGACCAGGTGGCCATTGGTGAGTGGTGCCGCCAGTTGTCAACATTGGTGCGTGAGGGGCGCGAAGTCATCATGGTCTCCAGTGGGGCCATTGCCGAAGGCATGAAGCGCTTGGGTTGGAGCAGCCGTCCGCACGAAATCCACGAACTGCAGGCCGCCGCCGCGGTGGGCCAGATGGGCCTGGCACAGATGTACGAGACGCGGCTGCGCGAGCACGGGCTGGGCAGCGCCCAGGTGCTGCTGACCCACGCTGACCTGGCCGACCGCGAGCGCTACCTCAATGCGCGCTCCACCTTGCTGACGCTGCTCAAGCTTGGCGTGGTGCCAGTGATCAACGAGAACGACACGGTGGTGACCGACGAGATCAAGTTCGGTGACAACGACACGCTGGGGGCCCTGGTGGCCAATCTGGTCGAAGCCGATGCCCTGATCATCCTGACCGACCAGAAAGGCCTGTACACGGCCGACCCGCGCAAGGACCCGGCGGCGCAGTTCGTGCACGAGGCCCAGGCGGGTGATCCGACGTTGGAGCGCATGGCAGGGGGCGCAGGCTCCAGCCTTGGCCGTGGCGGCATGATCACCAAAATTCTGGCTGCCAAACGTGCGGCCGGTTCCGGCGCCTCCACCGTGATTGCCTGGGGGCGCGAGCCCGATGCGCTGCTGCGTTTGGCGCGCGGTGAGGCCATTGGGACCCTGCTGGTGGCGCAAACGCAGAAGAACCAGGCACGCAAGCAATGGATGGCCGACCATCTGCAACTGCGCGGTGCCGTGGTGGTTGATGCCGGGGCGGCAGCCAAGCTGCTGGAGGAGGGCAAAAGCCTGCTGCCCATCGGCATGACGGCGGTGGAAGGCGAGTTCTCGCGCGGTGATGTGATTGCGGTGCGGGACGAAAGCGGTGCCGAGATCGCGCGTGGCCTAGCGAATTACGCCAGCTCCGAGGCGCGGCTGCTGTGCCGCAAGCCTTCGAGTGAATTCGAGAGACTGCTGGGTTACACAGCCGAGCCGGAGATGCTGCACCGGGACAACCTGGTGCTCGCACGCTGAGGCATCACGGGTCCTGGCGCGGGCTCTTCAGTCGCTGAATCAGCTCTGCCGCCGTTCGGCTGCCAACGCCGTGCCCCTCACAAGCGCCTTGCCGCGCGAGGGCGAGGGCGTGCCGGGTGGCGCTCTGGGTGTTGTCCAGTTCACGCCAGACCGGGGTTTCCACTTTCTTCCAATGTCCAGGCTCACTGGCACGAGCATAGGTCTTGAACTCACCGGTGTCGCAACGCAAGCCTTCATACATGGCGTTGACACTGCCCGTCGGGTTGTAGGCAACCATCACATAGCGCACCACCCAGTCGGGACCAATGGTCAAGGTGCTGGGGTCGACCCCGAAAATCAGGCTGCTACGGATCGGCAATTCGATCACGATCAAGCCTTCTTTGCGCCAAGCAGGGGGGGGCGGTGCCTCGGCCTCCTGCCAGTCTTCGTCGGCAGCCTGTACCGGCATGGTGATGGCACTTGCAGTCAGCAGTGCCATCAATGTGAATGCATATTTGAATTTAGCCAGCATGCGATCCTCGGCTGGTTTGCGGATCTGGTTCGAAGGTTGCACCGGGGGGCAATTCAATCATGTTTTTGGGGTTGGCAGATGCCGCGACCTGCTCCAAGTCGCGCCCACGGTTGCCTTGGCGCAGGAAGCCGCTGCGATGATCGTGACGGGGCAGAAAGCGCGACAACTCGGTCAGCGCCATCTCGTAGACGCCACGCTTGAACTCGACCACCATGTCCAGCGGGACCCAGTAGTCGTTCCAACGCCATGCGTCGAACTCGGGGTGGTCGGTGGCGCGCAGATTCAGGTGCCAGTCCTGCCCAAGCAACTGGAGCAGGAACCAGATCTGTTTCTGACCTTTGTAGTGGCCGCGTGCCTCGCGGCGGATGTAGCGGTCCGGCACCTCATAGCGCAACCAGTCCCGGGTCCGGGCCACGATGCGCACGTGGTCGGGCAGGAGCCCGACCTCCTCGCCCAACTCGCGGTACATGGCCTGCTCCGGGGTCTCGCCCCGGTCAATGCCACCCTGCGGGAACTGCCACGAATGGGTGCGTATGCGTTTGCCCCAGAAAACCTGGTTTTTCTGGTTGAGCAGAATGATGCCGACGTTGGGCCGAAAACCGTCCCGGTCAAGCATAATCAAACCCCAAATTTTTAAACTGAGTCCATTATGCACGGCCGACGTCGTGCATCAAGGTCTGCAGCCCGTTTCCCCTCGAAAAGTTAGCTCATGAAAGCCTCCCAATTTCTCGTCTCCACCCTCAAGGAAGCACCGGCCGATGCCGAGGTGGTGAGTCACAAGCTCATGATGCGCGCCGGCATGATCAAGAAGCTGGGCGCTGGCATCTACAACTACATGCCCATGGGTCTGCGCGTCATCCGCAAGGTGGAGGCCATCGTGCGCGAAGAGATGAACCGCGCTGGCGCGGTGGAACTGGCCATGCCGGTGGTGCAGCCGGCCGAGTTGTGGCAGGAAACCGGGCGCTTCGAAAAGATGGGTCCCGAGCTGCTGCGTATCAAGGATCGGCATGACCGCGACTTCGTGGTGCAGCCGACCAGTGAGGAAGTCATCACTGACATTGCACGACAGGAGATCCGCAGCTACAAGCAGTTGCCGAAAAACTTCTACCAGATCCAGACCAAGTTCCGCGACGAACGCCGGCCGCGTTTCGGCCTGATGCGCGGCCGCGAGTTCATCATGAAGGACGCCTACAGCTTCGACCGCGACCAAGTCTCGGCCAAGGCCAGCTACCAGGTGATGGCGCAGGCCTACCGCAAGATCTTCGATCGCTTTGGTCTGACCTACCGCGCCGTGGCGGCAGACAGCGGCGCCATCGGCGGCGACCTGAGCGAGGAGTTCCAGGTGATCGCCGCCACCGGTGAGGACGCCATCGTCTATTGCCCGGGCAGCGAGTACGCTGCCAACATCGAGAAGGCTGAGGCGCTGGCGCCCCAGCAGCCACGCCCGGCCGCGTCCCAAGCCCTGGCCAAGGTTGCCACGCCGGGCAAAACCAGTTGTCCCGAAGTGGCTGAGCTGCTGGGCCTGCCGCTGTCACGAACCGTCAAGTCCATCGTGCTGGCGACCGACGAACTCAACGACTACGAGCAGGTGACCAAGACCACGGTCTGGCTGCTGTTGCTGCGCGGTGACCATGACATGAACGAAGTCAAGGTCGGCAAGCTGCCGGGCATGGAAGGCGGTTTCCGTTTCGCCACCGAGGCTGAGATCCTGGAGCACTTCGGCTGCAAGCCCGGTTACCTGGGGCCGCTCGGACTGAAAAAGCCATTGAATATCGTGGCCGACCGTGAAGTGGCCGTGATGGCCGACTGGGTCTGTGGTGCGAACGAAGTCGATGCTCACATCACAGGTGTGAACTGGGGCCGCGATCTGCCCGAACCCGACCTGGTAGTGGACATCCGCAACGTGGTGGCCGGTGATCTGTCGCCGGACGGCAAGGGCGAACTGGCGATTGAGCGCGGCATCGAGGTCGGCCACGTGTTCTACCTCGGCACCAAGTACAGCCGCGCCATGAATGCCACTTTCCTCGACGAGAACGGCAAGCCGCAGTTCATGGAAATGGGTTGCTATGGCATCGGCATCACGCGCCTGCCGGCGGCGGCCATTGAGCAGAACCACGATGAGCGCGGCATCATCTGGCCGGATGCCATTGCCCCGTTCACCGTGGTGCTGTGCCCGATCAACCCGGATCGCAGCCCCGAAGTGAAGACGACGGCCGAGCTGCTGTATGCCGAGCTGCTGGCAGCTGGCGTTGACGTGTTGCTGGACGACCGCGGCGAACGCCCCGGCGCCATGTTTGCCGACTGGGAGCTGATCGGCGTACCGCACCGCATCACCATCGGCGACAAGGCGCTCAAGGACGGTGTGGTGGAGTACCAGCATCGGCGTGATGCGGCAGCTACCAAGGTGCCCGTGAGCGAAGCCCTGGCGTTCGTGACGTCCAAGCTGGGCGTGTGAGCATGGCCACACCGGCCGGCCAGTCGGGCGTGAACAGACGGCTTTTCACGCTTCTGACCGGGGCTGGTCTGCTATGGATGCACGGGCCGGCGCAGGCCGGTGCTCAGATCGAGGAGCCGCTGGCCGATGCCGTGCGCACCGCCTTGAGCGCGGCCATTGCCAACAATGCGCCGCCGGTGCCGGAGTTTGCCAACACCGAAGCGCGGTTGCACTATTTGCGCTGGCTCGGCGCCATGAGCGAGCGGCTCAAGAAGAAAAAACACGAGTGGCAGGTACGCCGGGAGTTCCTGCAGACGGTCTGGTACGAGAGCAAACGTGCCGGCCTGGATGTCTCGTTGGTGCTGGGCCTGATCCAGGTCGAGAGCAATTTCCGCAAGTTCGCGGTTTCCAGTGTCGGGGCACGTGGCTACATGCAGGTCATGCCGTTCTGGACCCGGGTGATCGGCGACGGTGATGCCGGCAAACTGTTTCACATGCAGACCAACCTGCGCTTTGGCTGTGTCATCTTGCGCCACTACCTGGAACGTGAACGCGGTGACCTGTTCATGGCATTGGGGCGCTACAACGGTTCGCGCGGCAAGGCGCCGTATCCCGATGCCGTGCTGGCGGCACGACGCCAATGGGAGTTTGCGGGCTAGAGCCCGTGGGATGCCCGCCATAAAAAAACCACTGGCCACGCGTGCGGCCAATGGTTGTCGCGAGGGGCCGGAGCGTCAGGCCTGGGCGCCGAGCACCTTCTGCAGCTCGCCGGACTCGTACATCTCCATCATGATGTCGGAGCCGCCGATGAACTCGCCCTTGATGTAGAGCTGGGGAATGGTGGGCCAGTTACTGTATTCCTTGATGCCCTGGCGGATGCCGTCATCTTCCAGCACATTGACGGTCTTCACGCTTTTCGGATCGACGCCGCAGGCCTTCAGAACTTGGATGGCGCGGCCGGAAAAGCCGCACATCGGGAAACTGGCACTGCCTTTCATGAACAGCAGGATGTCGTTGGATTTGACGAGGTCGTCAATGCGTTGTTGTGCGTCACTCATGGCGTGGGTCCTGTAGGAATCTGATAACGAATACGCGATTATTTCATTTCCGCTGGGGTGCTGCCGGCGGAGTCAGTCCGGGGCATGCGGGCGGTGGGGTTTCCGGGGGGAAAGGCTGCCCGAGGGGTGTTCAGGCCCGGGGCAGCCACAAGGTCACCGTGGTGCCGCGACCCACCACGCTGCTCAGTTCGATTTCGCCACCGTGGAGTTCGACAATTTCCTTGACGATGCTCATGCCCAGTCCGGTGCCTGGAATCTTGCCGGAAGCGTCTGCCCGGTAGAAGCGCTCACAGACACGGCTGAGCTGCTCGACAGTCATGCCAATGCCTTGGTCCTGCACTTCGATACCGACCCGGCACAGGCGTCCTTCACCCTCGGATAGGCAGTAGCGCATGCTCACTTCGCCGCCTTGAGGCGAGTATTTGTAGGCATTGGACAGGATATTCAGCAAGGCCTGCTGCATTTTCTTGCGGTCGACATTGACGAACAGCGCCTCGCCCGTCGGTGGCAGCGTGGGGGCAGGACGCTCGGACGGCGGCTTGAAGCCGGACACGGCATCGGCCACCAGGTCCTGCAAGGCAATCTGTTCGAGCACGAAGTCCTTGCCACGCCGTGACTCGATGCGCGCCAGATCCAGCAGCTCATTGATGATGGATGACATCAGCCCGGACTGGCGCGAGATGGTGGCCAGGATTTCCTGCCGTTTTGCGGCATCGAATTCCTTCATACGCAGCAATTCGGAATAACCGTAGATGCTGGCCATCGGGGTGCGCAGTTCATGCGCGGCAGTTGAGAGGAACTCGCTTTTCATGCGGTCCACTTCCGTCTCATGGGTCACGTCGCGGAAATAGAGAATCTGCGAGACGCTGGCGGTTTCCGACATGCGGATGCCGACTTCGAGCACGCGGCTGGCGGGGGCAGCCAGTTCGAACAGTTGCCGTCGCTTGCTTCCCGGATCCACCTCCGTGCCGGATTCGCTGACTTTTTTTCTGGCCGCACGCAGGGCGGCCAGGCCGGGAAAACTGTTGCTGACCAGGCATTTGCGGGCCAGCAGATCGGAGAAGTCGTTCTCCTCCAGCCCGATGATCTCGGCGGCGTCCAGGCCGGTCATTTTCAGGAACGCCAGGTTGGCAAACACCACTTTGTGCTTGCGGTCGAACGACACAAAACCGTCCGGGCTCAGGGCGAAGAGGGTATCGAGCTGTTCCGATCGGTCATGCAATTCCTTGGTGCGCTGATCCACCAGTTGTTCCAGATTCAGCCGATAGGTTTCCAGTTCGGCCGCGACCGCCTTGCGCTCGGTGATGTCGCGCAGCAAACCGACGACAAAGGTCTTGTCACCCCATTGGGCACGGCTTAGCGACACTTCGGCATCGAAGGTGCTGCCATCCTTGTGGCGCAGTGTGGTTTCAAAGAACTGGCCTTCCGGCCCCACCGAGGCGAGCAGGTCGCCGACCTGACTTGAGTCGACACGGCTGTCCCAGTCACACACGCGCAGTTGCTGCAGTTCGGACGGGGTGTAGCCCAGCATGGCGGCACACTTCGGATTGGCCTCAAAGACAGTGCCGTCCAGGTTCAGGATCACGACGCCGTCGCGCTCGTGCTCGAACAGCGCGCGGCGGCGCGAGGCCTCGTCTGCAATGATCTGCTGGGATGCCCGTTGGCGTTCGTCCTGGCGGGCAATCGTGTCCAGCAAACCATTGAAATGGTGGGCCAGACGGCCGAGCTCGTCATTGCGTGACGGCGTGAAAACACGGGCGGCGCGGTCACCCTGTCCCACGGCTGACATCGTGGTGCCAATGAGGCGCAACTGCTGGGTGAGTTCCCGACCGGCACGCAGGAACACGAAGGACAAAACCAGCATGGCCAGCGCAAGCAGCCCGGCCACCATGCTCAGCAGCAACAGCAAGGCCCGCTGGTAGGGCGCATGCGGGAAAGCCACGCCGATCATGCCGACGCGCCGGCCATCGCCATCCACAAGGGCCTCAAAGCCGGCCATGTGCTGCTGGTCAGCAAACTGGAGCTGGCCGAGCCAGGGATGCCCTTGTCCGATCACGGTCTCCACGACGTCGGCTTCGGCACGGCCTCCCACAGCGCGCAGTCCTTGGTGGCGCTGCCGGCTGATGGCGATACGTACACCGTCAATGAAGAGGGAGGTGACGCCCTCCGCGTCGCCCGGCAGCATGCCGATGGGGAAGATGATTTCCCGCATGTGCTCGATCAGCGGGGCATTCTTGTTGAGCAGAATGCCGCCCACCAGAATCGCATCCGGATTGTTGACTGCCAAGGGAAAGTGTGCCGCCGCATTGATCAGCAGGCCGCGCGTTTCAACTGCGGGGCCAGAGGGTGACGGTGAGGCTGATGCGATAAGGGCCTGGTGGGGGAATTGCGGCGAAAACGCACGCAGCTGGTCGGCCTCGAAACGCTCGTAGGCCGCGTTGGCGACCCCGATCTGGGCCTGGCGAATCACATAGGAATCCGGCAGCCGGCTGCCGGGGGCAACACCGGTGCTGGAGCCGATCACGGTGCCATCCGCCAGGGCAATGACCAGAAAATCCAGTCCACTGCCCTCGGCGGCCGTCCCCAGCAGCTGATTGAGTTCCCGGTGGTCCGACTTCGTGTTGAGCAGATGGGTCAGCCGTTCCGACTTGGCCAGTTGCGTCACCCGCAACCGTGCATCAGCCTTGAGCTGATCAAGGTAGTTGTTGCTGCTGGCCAGATTGCCGCGCAAGTTGGACTGCAACAGACTGTTGGTACGTTCTCCGCCGACCACCATCAGCACGGCAATGACGATGGGGAAGGCCACCAGCAAGGGCATCAGGCCCAACGCCAACAGGCGAAAGCGCAGCGAACCATCCCATGCCCGGCGCCAGCGCGTCAGCAGCGGCACAGCATGTTCGGCCGACACGTCATCCGGGCTGGCCGGTGGAGGGGTGAGGTTTTGCATAGATGGTATTGGCAATTATATCAAATATGATAAAATATGTAACATCTGCATATTTGCCGGGATTGCAAGGAGCCCCATGAGAAACCGTCATTTCCTGTTTGTCAGCCTCATCAGCCTGTTGCTGACGGCTTGTGGTCCTCAGCAACCGGTCCAGATTGGGTTCATCGGTGGTTTGAGTGACCGCAATTCCGACAACGGGCAGTCAGGGCTCAATGGCGTGATTCTGGCCGTGGAGCAATTCAACCGGGCTGGCGGGCTGAATGGTCGCATGGTCGAGCTGATTGCGCGTGATGATGCCCAGAACAAGGAAACCGCCGCCAAGTCCGCCTCCGAACTGGTGGGCGCCAAGGTGGAGGCGGTGATCGGTCCGTTCACCAGCGCCATGGCCGAGGTGATTGTGCCCATCACCGGCGAAGCTGGCATCTTCCAGATCAGCCCGACCATCACATCGATGGCCTTTTACGGCAAGGATGACAACCTGTTCCGCATCAACCGGACCACGCGTGACAATGCGCGGGACTATGCCAGGGTCATGCTTGGCCGCGGACAGCGGCAGATCGCCGTGGCCTACGACACCCGCAATCGCAGTTTCACCGAATCTTGGCTCAAGGAGTTCCGTGAGGCGGTGAGCGCTGGTGGCGGTTCCGTCGTTGGCGAAGTACCCTACGAATCGAGTCCGGATGTCGATTTTGAGGCGGTGGTGCACCAGATGCTGCGCAGCAAGCCGGACAGCCTGTTCTACATTGCCGGCGCGCTCGACGTGGCACGTCTAGCCCAGCAGTCCCGCAAACAGGCCCCCAAGCTGCCAATTGGTGCCTCGGAGTGGGCCGCCACGGAGCAGTTGATTGAACTCGGCGGCGATGTGGTGCAGGGGTTGATGATTGTGCAGAACTTCAATCGCGACGACGAAACGCAACGCTTCAAGGAGTTCAGCGAGGCGTACTTCAAACGTTTCCAGCGCAATCCAGGCTACAGCTCGGTTTCCGCTTATGACGCCGCGACCGTGGTGTTGACGGCGCTGAAAAAGCGCGGCCGCGGCGAGAGCCTGAAGAGCTCGGCGCTGAAGAACGGCCCCTACCAGGGCTTGCAGCAACAGATCGTGTTTGACGTCAACGGCGATACCCAGCGCAAGGTCTTCTTCACCGAGATCAGGGACGGGCGTTACGTCCAGCTGAAATAAAGGTCGTTTGACAGTTTCGCGCAGGGCGGCCGGCGGGGAGCTGGCCGTCAGGCGGCAACCGGTCGTTCCGCGACCAGTTGCTTCATGTCCGCCGTGAAAAACCGGTAGTGGTTGCGGCCGCCTTTTTTGCTCATGTACATCGCCATGTCGGCGTGCCGGATCAGATCTTCCGCGTGTTCGCTGTCGATGGGGTAGAGGCTGAGGCCGACACTGACGGTGGTGGTGATGTCGTGCCCGTCGATCCGCATCGGCTGCGAGACGGTGTCAACGATCTTTTGTGCGACCAGCGGCACATCGCCAGGGTCGGCGATCGACTCCAGGATGATCGTGAACTCGTCGCCGCCCAGCCGCGCCACGGTATCGGCTTCGCGCACGCTGGCCACCAGACGCTGCGCCACGGTTTGCAGCAGCTGATCGCCGATGTGATGCCCCAGGGTGTCGTTGATCGGTTTGAAGTTGTCGATATCAATGAACATCACCGCCACGATGGTGTGGTTGCGATGAGCATGGGATACCGCATGGTGCAGGCGATCGAGGAACAGACCGCGGTTGGGCAGGCCGGTGAGGCCGTCGTGGTAGGCGAGGAACTGCATCTGTTCTTCCGCCGCCTTGCGTTTGGTGATGTCCGCGAACACGCCGACGTAATTGACGATCTGGCCCTCGTCATTCCTGACGGTGTTGATGGTGAGCCACTCCGGATAAACCTCCCCGTTGCGTCGCCGGTTCCAGATCTCGCCTTGCCAGTGGCCGTTGGCAGCCAGTTCGTCGAACATCTTCTGGTAGAAGGTGGCGTCGTGCCGGCCGGACGACAGCATGGCCGGCGTCTGGCCGATCACCTCATGGGCCTTGTAGCCGGTGATCTGGGTGAAGGCCGGGTTGACCGATTCGATGATGCGCTGCGCATTGGTCACGATAATGCCTTCCAGCGTGCTCTCAAACACCTTGGTGGCCAGGCGCTGGTGCTGCATTGACAGCGCCAGGCTGTGCTCACGTTCCTTCAGTGTTTCGCGCAGCTGATGAACATAGTCATGCTCGATGCTGGCCAGGATGTCGGAAAACGTGACCAGGCCCAGCAATTCGCCGTCGGCGCCGGTCACGCCGAGATGGCGGATGTGCCGCTCGGTGAACTCCGTGCGTGCGTGGTACAGGCTGGCGTTGACGGCCACGGTGATGAGCGGCCGGCTTGCCAGTTCGCCGACATTGGCGCCGGGCTGGCTGGCTCCGACCAGGCGCATCACATCACGTTCGGTGAGGATGCCGTGACTGCCGTCCGGGTAGACCACCACGATGGCATCGGTACGGGCGTCGCGCATGGTGTGGACGGCTTCACCCAGTGACAGGTGGCTGGCAACCAGCGGCACGCGACGGTTCAGCACCGCATGGACCTCCCGCAGGGACAGGTAGTATTCGATGCCCTGGTTGAGCACGATATCGGTCTGGGTCACGATGCCCTTGCAGGCGCCGGCATCGTCCACCGCCAGGAAATGGCGTACTTTTTCCTCGCGAAAACGCAGGGCTGCTTCACCCAGGCCGGCCGTGATAGGGATGGTCTTGACCGGCGAGGTCATGTGTTCCGAGATCGGCGCCAGGAAGGTTTTCGGGTCGGAGGCGTCCAGCGCCAGCACGTCGTGCTCGGTCCAGATGCCGATGATGGTGCCCTTGTCCTCCACCAGGATGGAGCTGCAACGTGCTGCCACCATGCGTTGCGCGGCCACAGACAAAGGCGTGTCCGGGGCACAGCTCAGAATGTCGGGATGGACAATGCGCTCGATGGAGACGTCGGCCGTCATGGTGCTCCTGAATAAATTATTTGCTCACCACCATATCGCCGCGCGGTGGCCATGTCTTGAGTTACGTCAAGACTCGTGCGAACAGGCTCAAGGCCGGCAAGCGCCGCTGCAGCGCTCAATCCCCGCCAGATCGGCGCGCGATTGCACGCTGTGCAGCCCGGCGCTTGTCAGCAAACTGCGCACGGCGTCCGCCTGGTCCCAGCCGTGCTCCAGCAGCAGCCAGCCGCCGGGTTGCAGGTGGGACGGCGCCTGGGCGGCGATGGTGCGGATGTCATCCAAGCCGTCACGGCCGGCGGTCAGCGCCTGGCGCGGCTCATGGCCGAGGGCCGCCAGGTGCGGATCGCCCTCGGCGATGTAGGGCGGGTTGGAGACGATCAGGTCAAAGCGGCCTTCCAGCCCGGCCAGCCAGTTGCCCTGCAGGAACGTCACGTCCAGTCCCAGGCCTTGCGCATTGGCACGCGCCACCGCCAGCGCATCGGCACTGGCATCGACGGCACTCACCTGCGCATCGGGGCGGGCATGCTTGAGCGCCAGGGCGATGGCGCCGCTGCCGGTGCCCAGATCGATCACGCGTGGCGCCGGTTGTCCGGTCAGGCATTCCAGCGCCCATTCGACCAGCGTTTCGGTGTCGGGGCGCGGGTCGAGCACACGCGCATCCACCTGCAGCGGCAGGCCGTAGAACTCCTTGACGCCGGTCAGGTAGGCGAGCGGCTCGCCACCGGCACGCCGCTGCGCCAGTGCCAAGAAGCGCTCCTGGGCCTCGGCGTTCAAGACGTCGTTGTCATGCGCCAGCAGCCAGGCGCGGTCATTCGGGGCGCGGCCCAAGACATGCAGCAGCAAGAGCTGGGCATCGAGCCGGGGCAGGCCGAGGGCGCTGGCAGCGGCGAGGGCTTGGCTGAGTTGCATGCTGATTTGCTATGAAAAAGAGAGCATCTGGCGCATGGAGGGCAAGGGTTTTGTGCTGATTTCTTTGTGAATCAGGTCGCGCCTACTTCCAGTTCGGCCAATTGCTGCGCGGCTTCATAGGCCTGCAGCGCTTCCACCACGTCGTCCAACTCGCCCTCCATGACATAAAGCAGCTTGTACAGCGTGAGGTTGATGCGGTGGTCAGTCAGGCGGCCTTGCGGGAAGTTGTAGGTCCGGATGCGGTCGCTGCGGTCGCCGCTGCCGATCAGGCTCTTGCGCTGGGCCGCGTCCTTGGCGGCGCGTTCGGAGCGGTCTTTTTCCTGGATGCGGGCGGTGAGCACTTTCAGCGCCTGGGCCTTGTTGCTGTGCTGGCTGCGGCCATCCTGGCATTCGGCCACGATGCCGGTCGGGATGTGCGTGATGCGCACCGCCGAGTCGGTTTTGTTGATGTGCTGGCCGCCGGCGCCGCTGGCCCGGTAGGTGTCGATGCGCAGATCGGACGGGTTGATCTGGATTGCCTGCGCCTCGTCCGGCTCCGGCAGCACAGCCACGGTGCAGGCGCTGGTGTGGATGCGGCCCTGGGTTTCGGTGGCCGGCACACGTTGCACGCGGTGGCCGCCGGACTCGAACTTGAGCGCGCCGTAAACGTTGTCGCCCTCCACACGCAGCACCACTTCCTTGTAGCCGCCCAGTTCGCTCGGTGACTCGCTGATGATTTCGGTCTTCCAGCCACGGCGCTCGCAATAACGCGTGTACATGCGCAGCAGGTCGCCGGCGAACAAGGCCGACTCGTCGCCACCGGTGCCGGCGCGGATTTCCACGAAGGCATTGCGCGCATCGTCCGGGTCCTTGGGTAACAGCATGCGCTGCAGTTCGGTCTCCAGTTGGGCGATCTCGGCGCTGGCGCTGTCCACTTCCTCCTGGGCCATCTCGGCCATGTCCGGGTCGACCAGCATGTCGCGGGCGCTGGCTAGGTCGGCTTCGCGCTGCTGGTAGCGGGCCCAGCGGCTGGCCACGGCCGCCACCTCGGTGTGCTCGCGCGAGAGCGTGAGGAACTGGCTCATGTCCTTCATGATGTCTTCGCGCGAGAGCAGGAATTCCAGCTCGGCCAGGCGGTCGGCATAGCGTGCGAGTTGTTGGCGGAGAAAGGGTTTCATGAGAGCACGGTACAAAAGAAGGGCGACTGATCGGACCGCCCGAACAAGGAGCTGGTCCGTTGAGCGACAACGCGCGCCATGCGGGGCGCACGGGGGCGAACGCCGCTAACGCTCTTTACGCAGGAAGAAGTGCTGGATGGCGTCGCTGGCGCGTTCACGTGCGGCGGCATCACCGGCGTGCAACTCGGCCAGGGCGCCGTGCAGCAGCTTTTGCGTCAGGCCCTTGGACAGGGCTTCCAGCACGGCGTCCACGTCTTCGCCCTTGGCCAGTTGCCGGCGCGCGCGCGCGATCTCGGCCTGGCGCCATTCGTCGGCCTGGGCGTTGAGCTGCTGGATCAGCGGCACGCTGCGGCGCTGGTCCATCCAGTGCAGGAAACTCTGCACGCCGGCGTCGATGATGACTTCGGCCTCGGCCACCGCGGCCTGGCGGTTGGCCTGCGCGGTCTGCACCACGGCGGCCAGGTCGTCCACGGTGTAGAGGTAGACGTCGGACAGCGCCTTGACTTCGGGCTCGATGTCGCGCGGCACCGCCAGGTCGACCATGAACATGGGGCGGTGGCGGCGCAGTTTGAGGGCACGTTCCACCGCACCCAGGCCGATCAGTGGCAGGGTGCTGGCGGTGCAGCTCACCACGGCATCGAACTCATGCAGGCGGCTGGGCAGGTCGGCTAGGCGCATGACCTCGGCGCCGAAGCGCGAGGCGAGTTTTTCGCCGCGGTCGAGTGAGCGATTGGCAATCACCATCGCCTTCGGGTTGCGGGCGGCAAAGTGGGTCGCGGCCAGCTCGATCATCTCGCCGGCACCGACAAACAGCACCCGGATGTCGCCCAGATCTTCAAACAGCTGGCCGGCCAGGCGCACGCTGGCGGCTGCCATGCTGATGGAGTGGGCGCCGATTTCGGTCGAAGTACGCACTTCCTTGGCCACGGCAAAGGAGCGCTGGAACAACTGGTTGAGCGTGGTGCCCAGGGCGCCGGCTTCTTCGGCGGCACGCACCGCGTCCTTCATCTGGCCCAGGATCTGCGGTTCGCCCAGCACCATGGAATCGAGCCCGCTGGCCACGCGGAAGGCATGACGCGCCACCTGGCCTTCTTCCAGCGCATAGGTGTGGGAGCGCAGGAGCGCGGGCGAGACACCGCCGCTGTGGGCCAGCCAGTCCAGGGTGGGAACAATTTCCAGCTGGTCGCCGGCACAGTAGATCTCGGTGCGGTTGCAGGTCGAGATGATGGCGGCCTCGGGCGGGCGCGGCAAAGCACCGCGCAGGCCGTGCAAAGTGGGGGCGATCTGGTCGAGGGCGAACGCAAAACGGCCGCGCAGATCGAGCGGCGCGGTCGTGTGATTGATGCCTAATGCCCAGACTGCCATGGTCCGATTATAAAATTTGCTGATGCCTCAAGCTTTTGCTCCTCTTTTTGCCCTGCCGGGCCGGCTGCCATGAGCCTGCTGGACGCCCTGCTGCACCTGTTCAACTTTGCCGCACCAGCGCTGGTGCTGGCCTTGCTGTTGCCTCTGCTTTCTCATTTTCTCATCAAAAAACAGGCGCCAGCGCTTGCCTGGTGGGCGCAGGCAGCTATCAATTTTGTAGTGGGTGTCGCCGCGCTGCTCGTCAGCCTGTGGCTGTGGAGCCGTGACGGCAAGATGGCCGCTTATGCCCTGCTGGTGTTGACGCTGGCCACCAGCCAGTGGCTGTTGTCACGCGGCTGGCGCAAATAGGTCGACCCGGTCGGTGATGATGCCGTCCACGCCCAGGTCGAGCAGGCGTTGCGCCGCCCATTCATCGTTCACCGTGTAGCTCAGACAGCGCAGGCCCGCGCTTTTCGCTTGGGTCAGACTCGCTGTGTCCCACAAGGCCTGGTTGCAGACCACGGCCACACAGCCCAAGGTGCGGGCGGTTTCCAGCCAGCCGGTCCACAGCGTGTCGAGCAGCAGGCCGCGCGGCAATTGCGGCGCGGCGGCCAGGGCGCCCTGCAGTGCCTCGGGCTGGAAGGAGGTCAGCAGCGGCGGCACGGCCTGGCCCTGCCACAGGCGCGCCGCCGTGGCGGCCACCACCTCGCCGGTTTGGCGCTCGGTGCCGGGTGTGGGTTTGATCTCGATATTGAGCAGGTAGCCGTTGTGCTGGCAGAAGCGGGACACCGCCTCCAACGTGGGCAGCGGTTCGCCGGCGAAAGCGCGCGAGTGCCAGCTGCCAGCGTCGAGTTGCGACAGGGCCTGCCAGCTTTGCGCGCCCGCCGTGCCCTGGCCGCTAGTGGTGCGCTCAAGCAGGCTGTCGTGCAGCAGGAAGGGCACGCCGTCGCTGGAGAGTTTCACATCGCATTCGAACATGCGGTAGCCGTGCGCGGCACCGGTGCGAAAGGCGGCCAGCGTGTTCTCGGGCGCCAGTTTGCCGGCGCCGCGGTGGGCGACCCAGCGCGGATAGGGCCAGGCGCTGGTGCTGTCAGGCGTGTTCACAAACGTTTTCCGGTGGCTTCATCAAACCAGTGCAGGCGATCGGGCTGTGGCACGACATGCAGGCGGGCACCGATGGCCGGCGCCAAGTCCTGTTCTTCGTTGACGCGCACGATCAGTTGCTCACTGTCCAGCCGCGTGTAGAGCAGCCGTTCGGCGCCCAGCATTTCCACCGCTTCCACCTGCACCGTCCAGCCCGTGTCAGCGGGCTGCGGCACGATCTGCAGGTGCTCGGGCCGTATGCCCAGGATGGTGCCGGTTTTGACGTGGGGCGCCGTGCTGAGCAGGTTCATGGGCGGCGAGCCGATGAAGCTGGCAACAAAGGTGGAGGCAGGCCGGTGGTACACCTCTTCCGGCGTGCCGAACTGCTCCATCTGGCCGGCGTTCATGACGATCATGCGCTGCGCCAGCGTCATGGCCTCGACCTGGTCGTGCGTGACGAACAGCGAGGTGATGCCCAGTTCGCGGTGCAGTTTCTGGATTTCGAGCCGGGTCTGGGCGCGCAGCTTGGCGTCCAGGTTGGACAGCGGTTCATCGAACAGGAAGACCTGCGGCTGGCGCACGATGGCGCGGCCCATGGCGACACGCTGGCGTTGCCCGCCGGAGAGCTGGCGCGGCTTGCGTTCCAGAAAGGGGCCGAGTTCCAGAATCGCGGCGGCCTTGGCCACGCGGGCGCGGATCTCGTCCTTCGGTACCTTGGCGATCTTCAAGCCGTAGGCCATGTTGTCGAACACGCTCATGTGCGGGTACAGCGCGTAGTTCTGGAACACCATGGCAATGTCGCGCTCGGCCGGTTCCAGGGTGTTGACGACCCGGTTGCCGATGGCGATGTCGCCGCCGGAGATTTCCTCCAGCCCGGCCACCATGCGCAGCAAGGTGGACTTGCCGCAGCCCGAAGGGCCGACGATGACGATGAACTCGCCGTCGCTGATCTCGGCATTCACCCCATGGATGACCTGCAGCTCGTGCTTGCCCTTGCCGTAGCGCTTGATGACGTTGTTGAATGTGATGGCAGCCATTATTTTTCCGTGTCAACCAGACCTTTGACGAACCACTTCTGCATCAGGATCACGACCAGTGCCGGCGGCAGCATGGCCAGGATGGCCGTGGCCATGACCACGTTCCATTCGATGTAGACCTCGCCGAAGATGGCGCGCTTGATGCCCAGCACGATCGGGTACATGTCTTCGCTGGTGGTGACCATCAGCGGCCACAGGTACTGGTTCCAGCCGTAGATGAACTGAATGACAAACAGCGCGGCCATCGACGTTTTCGACAGCGGCAACAGCACGTCGAAGAAAAAGCGCATGGGGCCGGCGCCATCGATGCGCGCAGCCTCCACCAGCTCGTCGGGCACGGTCAGGAAGAACTGGCGGAACAGGAAGGTGGCGGTGGCGGAGGCGATCAGCGGCACGGTCAGGCCGGCGTAGCTGTTGAGCATGCCTAGGTTGGAAATGACCTCATAGGTCGGTCCGATGCGCACCTCCACCGGCAGCATCAACGTGATGAAGATCATCCAGAACACGGCGCCCTTGAAGGGGAAGCGGAAGTAGACGATGGCAAAGGCTGACAAGAGCGAAATGGCGATCTTGCCGATGGTGATGGTCAGCGCCACCACCAGGCTGACCCACATCATCGGCCAGCCTGCCGCAATGGTGGCGCCGCCATAGGTTTTGCCGCCGAACAGGGCGAGCCGGTAGGTGTCCAGCACGTGGTTGCCTGGCAGCAGCGACAGCGGATGGCTGGAGGCGATCTGCTCGGCCGACTGCGTGGAAGCAATGAAGGCCAGGTAGACCGGAAAAGCGATCACCACCACGCCGGCCAGCAGGATGACGTGGGTGAAGAAATCCAGGACAGGGCGACGTTCGATCATCATGGCTGCATCAGTACTCGATCTTGCGTTCGACAAAGCGGAACTGGACCACCGTCAATGCGATCACGATGAGCATCAGCACCACCGATTGCGCGGCCGAGCCGCCCATGTCCAGCGCCTTGAAGCCGTCGTAATAGACCTTGTAGACCAGGATGGAGGTGTCCTTGCCCGGGCCACCGTGGGTTGCCGCATCCACCGTGCCGAAGGTGTCGAAAAAGGCATAGATCACGTTCATGACCAGCAGGAAGAAGGTGGTCGGCGCCAGCAGCGGGAACACGATGGTCCAGAAGCGCCGCCAGGGCGAAGCGCCGTCAATGGCGGCAGCCTCGATCAGGGACTGCGGGATCGACTGCAGCCCGGCCAGGAAGAACAGGAAGTTGTAGGACACCTGCTTCCAGGCCGCGGCCATCACGATCAGGGCCATGGCGTGGTCGGCGTCGAGCAGGTGGTTCCAGGGCAGGCCCATTGCCTGCAGGGCATAGGCAATCACGCCGTAGGGGGAGGCGAACAGCATCAGCCACAGGACGCCGGCCACCACCGGGGCTACCGCATAGGGCCAGATCAGCAGGGTCTTGTAGAAGCCGGCCAGCCGGGCAACGCGGTTGGCCATGACCGCCAGCAGCAACGCCAGCGACATGGAGGATGCGGCCACCCACAGCGAAAAAACGGCCGTGGTCTTGAACGAGGCCAAGTAGCTCGCGTCGTCGAAAAGACGCTGGAAATTTTCCCAGCCGACAAATTCCCGGCTGGTGCCAAACGCGTCCTCCTGCAGCACGCTCTGGTACAGCGCCTGGCCTGCCGGCCAGAAGAAGAACACCAGGACGATGGCCATCTGGGGGGCCACCAGGACCCAGGGCAACCAGGCTGATTTGAAGAGGACGCGCTTTTCCATGGGTGGGGACTGGTTCTGTCAATGGACAAAAGGCCCGACGGGCCTTTTGTACTGGGTTTGATCAGTCTAGTGCGTTCTGGTCAGGACTTGTTAGCCTTCTGGAAACGCTCCAATTGCTCGTTGCCACGCTTGACCGCCAGGTCCAGCGCTTCCTTGGGCGCCTTCTTGCCGGCCCACACGCCTTCGAGTTCCTCGTCAATGATGGTGCGGACCTGCACGAAGTTGCCCAGGCGCACGCCGCGCGACTTGTCGGTGGTCTTGCGGATCATCTGCGTCACCGACACATCGGTGCCAGGGTTCTTCTTGTAGAAACCGGACTTGTCGGTCAGCTCGAAGGAGGCCTTGGTGACCGGCAGGTAACCGGTGCGCTGGTGGCTCTTGGCGGCCACCTCGGGTTGCGACAGGTAGCTGAAGAAGGCGGCCACACCCTTGTAGTCCGTGGCTTTTTTGCCGTTCATCACCCACAGGCTGGCGCCGCCGATCACCGTGTTCTGCGGCGCGCCCTGCACGTCAGGGTAGTAGGGCAGGGTGCCGATGCCGTAGCCGAACTTGCCGTTGCGCACGACGTTACCGTACAGCGCCGAGGAGCCGGTGGCCATGGCGCATTCGCCCGAGACAAAGGTCGCATCAGCCGCATTGCCGCGGCCCTTGTAGACGAACAGGCCGGACTTGGCCATGTTGGCCAGGTTCTCGATGTGGCGCACATGCAGCGGCGAGTTGAAGACCAGGCGCGTGTCCAGACCGTCGAAGCCGTTGTTCTTGCTGGCGAACAGCACGTTGTGCCAGGCCGAGAAGCTCTCCAGCTGGGTCCAGCTGATCCAACTGGTGGTGAACGGGCACTTGTGGCCGCTGGCCTTGAGCTTGGCGGCGGCCAGGGCGACTTCGGGCCAGGTGGTCGGCGGCTTTTCGGGGTCGAGGCCGGCGGCCTTGAAGGCGTCCTTGTTGTAGTGGAACACCGGGGTCGAGCTGTTGAAGGGGAAGCTCAGCATCTGGCCGTTGGGGGCGGTGTAATAGCCGGCGACAGCCGGTACATAGGCGTTCTGGTCGAATTTCTGGCCGCCTTCCTTCATGACCTCGGTCACCGGCTTGATGGCGCCTTTGGAGGCCATCATGGTGGCGGTGCCGACTTCGAACACCTGCAGGATGTGCGGGGCATTGCCAGCGCGGAAGGCCGCGATGGCCGCCGTCATCGACTCGTCGTAGCTGCCCTTGAAGGTCGGCGTGACCTTGTAATCCTTCTGGCTGGCGTTGAAGTCGCGGGCCAGGTCGTTGACCCACTCGCCCAGGGCGCCACCCATGGAGTGCCACCACTGGATCTCGGTCTGGGCCTGGGCGGGGACCAGCATCAGGGCGGAGAGGGCGGCAATGGCCAGTTTTGCTTTCGAACGCATCAGTGAGCTCCTTGAAGACAAGACGCCGAGCCTAATTGGCTGATATGTCAGTCTGATTACGGTTTGATTAAACTGCGGGCGTCGGTCCCTGGGGATCGGGGGTTACCATGAGGCGAACAGGTGAATGCTGCGCTGCGGTAACATCACCCCTCAGCCGGGTTCTACCGTTCTGGCTGAAATTCCAGGTTTCCCATGAACGCACCGACTCCGCTTGACCATCTTGTGAATGCGCCCGGCGTTGCGCCGCACGGCCACGAACGCATCCGCGAAATTCCTTATAACTACACCTCGTTCTCCGACCGTGAGATCGTGATCCGTCTGCTCGGCATGCGTGCCTGGGAGGTGCTCAACCAGCTGCGCGAGGAGCGCCGTACCGGCCGTTCGGCTCGCATGCTGTACGAGGTGCTGGGTGACATCTGGGTGGTGCAGCGCAACCCCTACCTGCAGGATGACCTGCTGGACAACCCGAAGCGCCGCGCCCAGCTGGTGGACGCCTTGCACCATCGTCTGGGCGAGGTGCAGAAACGCCGCACTCCGCAGGACGACCCGCAGCGCGATGCCCTGGTGGGGGAGTTGCTGGTGGCCGCCAGCCAGGCGGTCACCTCTTTTGACGCCGCGTTCCAGGAGATCGCGGCCCTGCGCCGCAAGGCCCAACGCACCTTAAGCCGGCTGACCGCGAAAGACAACGTCAAGTTCGACGGCCTGAGCCGCGTGTCACACGTGACCGATGCCACCGACTGGCGCGTCGAGTACCCCTTTGTCGTGCTGACGCCCGACACCGAAGCCGAGATGGCCCATCTGGTCAAAGGCTGTATCGAACTGGGCCTGACCATCATCCCGCGTGGCGGCGGCACTGGCTACACCGGCGGCGCCGTGCCGCTGACCTGGAAGAGCGCGGTGATCAACACCGAAAAGCTCGAAGCCATGACCGAGGTCGAGATGGTGCAGTTGCCGGGCTTGGACCGGCCGGTACCGACCATCTGGACCGAGGCCGGCGTGGTGACGCAGCGCGTGGCCGATGCGGCCGAACGTGCCGGTTTTGTTTTCGCCGTCGATCCGACTTCGGCCGAGGCCTCCTGCGTGGGTGGCAACATCGCCATGAACGCCGGTGGCAAGAAGGCGGTGCTCTGGGGCACGGCACTGGACAACCTGGCTTCCTGGCGCATGGTGACGCCCGATGCCGGCTGGCTGGAAGTCGCGCGCCTGAACCACAACCTGGGCAAGATCCACGACGCCGAGCTGGCCAGCTTCGAGCTGAAATACTTTGAAGCCGACGGCAAGACGCTGGTGAAGACCGAGCGCCTGGACATCCCGGGCCCGAGCTTCCGCAAGGAAGGTCTGGGCAAGGACGTGACTGACAAGTTCTTGAGCGGCCTGCCCGGCATCCAGAAGGAAGGCTGCGACGGCCTGATCACCAGCGGCCGCTGGGTGGTGCACCGCATGCCGGCGCACACCCGCACCGTCTGCCTGGAATTCTTCGGCAACGCCAAGGACGCGGTGCCCAGCATCGTCGAGATCAAGGACTTCATGTTCGCCGAGCAAAAGCGCAGCGGCGTCTTGCTGGCGGGGCTGGAGCATCTGGACGACCGCTACCTGAAGGCGGTCGGCTACGCCACCAAGAGCAAGCGCGGCGGCCTACCCAAGATGGCGCTGTTCGGCGACATCGTCGGCGACGACCCGGATGCCGTGGCGCGTGCCACCTCGGAAGTGGTGCGCATCGCCAATTCGCGCAGCGGCGAAGGTTTCATTGCCATCAGCCCGGAGGCGCGCAAGAAGTTCTGGCTCGACCGCAAGCGCACGGCGGCGATTTCCAAGCACACCAACGCCTTCAAGATCAATGAAGACGTGGTGATTCCGCTGCCGCGCATGGCCGAGTACACCGACGGTATCGAGCGCATCAACATCGAGCTGAGCCTGCGCAACAAGATCAAGCTGTGCGACGAGATGGAGGCTTTCTTCAGCGCGGGCAATCTGCCCCATTTGCTGGCCGATCTCAAGCAGGACGACGCCAACGAAACCCCTCTCGCCGAACTGCTGGAGGACCGCGTAGCGCAGGCCCTGGCCCTGGTGCGCGAGGTGCGCGCGCAGTGGCAAGGCTGGTTGCAGGACGTGGACGCCCTGTTCCCGCAGTTGCAGGATCACAGCCTGCGTGCCAGCTGGAAGACGCAGATCCGTGCGCCGCTGCAGGGCATCTTCACCGGCCGTGCCTTTGAAGCGATGCTGGCCGAATGCAACGCCATCCAGCAGCGCGTGCTCAAGGGCCGGGTCTGGGTGGCGCTGCACATGCATGCCGGCGACGGCAATGTGCACACCAACATCCCGGTCAACAGCGACGACTACGAAATGCTGCAGGCCGCGCATGGCGCGGTCAAGCGCATCATGGCGCTGGCGCGCTCGCTCGACGGCGTGATCTCGGGCGAGCACGGCATCGGCATCACCAAGCTCGAATTCCTGAGCGACGACGAACTGCGTCCGTTTGCCGACTACAAGCGCCGCATCGACCCCGAAGGGCGTTTCAACAAAGGCAAACTGCTACGAAATCAGGAGCTGTTGGCGCAGGAGAATCAAGGGCTGATGGCCGATTTGACCAATGCCTACACGCCCAGCTTCGGCCTCATGGGGCACGAATCGCTGATCATGCAGCAAAGCGACATCGGTGCCATTGCTGACAGCGTGAAAGACTGCCTGCGCTGTGGCAAGTGCAAGCCGGTGTGCTCGACCCACGTGCCGCGCGCCAACCTGCTGTACAGCCCACGCAACAAGATCCTGGCCACCTCGCTCTTGGTGGAGGCCTTCCTGTACGAGGAGCAGACCCGTCGCGGCATCTCGATCCGCCACTGGCAGGAGTTCGAGGACGTGGCCGACCACTGCACGGTCTGCCACAAGTGCCTGACGCCGTGTCCGGTGGACATCGACTTTGGCGACGTGTCGATGAACATGCGCAACCTGCTGCGCAAGATGGGGCAGAAGTCCTTCCGCCCCGGCAATGCGGCGGCCATGTTCTTCCTCAATGCCACCAACCCCGAGACCATCAAGCTGATGCGCTCGGCCATGGTGGGCATCGGTTTCAGGGCGCAGCGCCTGGCCAACCAGTTGCTGCGCACGCTGGCCCGCCGCCAGACCGCCAAGCCCCCGGCCACCGTGGGCACGGCGCCGGTGAAGGAACAGGTGATCCACTTCATCAACAAGAAGATGCCCGGCGGCCTGCCGAAGAAAACGGCACGCGCGCTGCTGGACATCGAGGACCCGAACTACGTTCCCATCATCCGCGACCCGCAGACCACCAATCCGGAAACCGAAGCGGTGTTCTATTTCCCGGGCTGCGGTTCGGAGCGCCTGTTCAGCCAGGTCGGGCTGGCGACGCAAGCCATGCTCTGGCATGCCGGTGTGCAGACCGTGTTGCCGCCGGGTTACCTGTGCTGCGGCTACCCGCAGCGCGGCAGCGGCCAGTTCGACAAGGCCGAGAAGATGATCACCGACAACCGGGTGCTGTTCCACCGTGTGGCCAACACGCTGAACTACCTGGACATCAAGACCGTGGTGGTGAGTTGCGGTACCTGCTACGACCAGTTGCAGGGCTACAAGTTCGAGGACATCTTCCCGGGCTGCCGCATCATCGACATCCACGAGTACCTGCTGGAGAAGGGCATCAAGCTCAGCGGCGCGCAAGGCGGCTACCTGTACCACGAGCCCTGCCACAACCCGATGAAGCTGGGCGACTCGATGAAGACAGTCAAGGCGCTGCTGGCCGGCGATACCGGCGGCAATGTGCTCAAGAGCGATCGCTGTTGCGGCGAGTCCGGCACGCTGGGCGTGACCCGGCCCGACATCTCGACCCAGGTGCGCTTCCGCAAGGAAGAGGAAATCCGCAAGGGGGAAGCCGCGCTGCGCGCCTCGGGCCAGGTGGGCGAGAAGGACAACGTCAAGATCCTGACCAGCTGCCCGAGCTGCTTGCAGGGATTGACCCGCTACGGCAACGACCTGCAGAACGGTCTGCTGGAAGCCGACTACATCGTGATCGAGATGGCGCGCCAGATCATCGGCGAAGACTGGCTGCCGCAGTATGTGCAGTCGGCCAATGCTGGTGGCATCGAACGCGTGCTGGTCTGAGGTCATGAAGCGGGCCGGCTGTGCGCTGTGCGAGACGGAAGGTGGCCTGGCCGTTTTCCGTGCTGACAAGTTCCGCGTCATCCGGGCCGAGGAAGCGGGCTTCCCGGCCTTCTACCGCCTGATCTGGAACGACCATGTGGCCGAGTTTTCGGACCTTTCCGCGGCCGACCGCCTCCTGTGCATGGAGGCGGTCACGCTGATCGAGGCTGTGTTGCGCCGCCAACTGCAGCCGACCAAGGTGAACCTGGCCACGCTGGGCAATGTGGTGCCGCACCTGCACTGGCATGTGATTGCGCGCTTTGACTGGGACAGCCATTTCCCGGCACCGGTCTGGGGCGCGGCGCTGCGGCCGGACGATGAGGCCGCGCTGGTGCGTGTGCGCCGCCAACTGCCAGCGCTGGATGGGGACATCCAGGCCGCGCTGGCAACCATGCCGGCAGCCTTGGGATAATTCGTTTTTTAAGCAGCAGGTAATTCCCATGGCAGGTTTGCAATCCGGTGCTCCAACTCCCCAGGATCTGACGGTACACGGCCAGTCGCGCGTGCTGGAGGTGAGCTTTTCCGATGGTGCGACCTTCCGCATCCCGTTCGAGTTGATGCGCATTTACTCGCCTTCGGCCGAGGTGCAGGGCCACGGCCCGGGGCAGGAGGTGCTGCAGACCGGCAAGCGCGAGGTGGAACTCGTGGGGCTGGAGCCGGTGGGCAACTACGCGGTGCAGCCGACCTTTTCCGACGGTCATGACAGCGGCATCTACTCCTGGGACTTCCTTTATTTCCTTGGCTCGCAGCAGGAGCAGTTGTGGGCCGACTACGAGGCCCGCCTGCAGGCGGCCGGCGTCGAGCGCGATGCGCCAATGCCCGAGAAGGCCGATCACAGCTGCAGTAGCCATTGAGACACACGACATGACACAAACCCATTTCGGATTTGAAACCGTCGACGAGGCGGAGAAGGCCAAGCGCGTACGCGGCGTGTTCGACTCGGTCGCCTCCAAGTACGACGTGATGAACGACCTCATGTCGGTCGGGTTGCACCGCGTCTGGAAGGCTTATACCGTCACGGTCGCCAACCTCAAAGAGGGAGACCGCGTGCTCGACATTGCTGGCGGCACCGGCGATCTGGCCTTGGCCTTCTCCAAAAAAGTCGGCAAGACCGGCCAGGTGGTGCACACCGACATCAACGAGGCCATGCTGCGCGTCGGACGCGACCGCCTGCTCGACGCCGGCGTGGTGCTGCCCACGCTGGTGTGCGATGCCGAAAAGCTGCCCTTCCCGGACCAGTATTTCGATGTCGTGAGCGTGGCCTTCGGCCTGCGCAACATGACGCACAAGGACGCGGCACTGGCCGAGATGTGCCGGGCGCTCAAGCCGGGCGGCAAATTGCTGGTGCTGGAGTTTTCCAAGGTGGCACCGCCGCTGGAAAAACTCTACGACTGGTATTCCTTCAAGGTGCTGCCCAAGCTGGGCCAGCTGGTGGCGGGCGATGCCCACAGCTACCAGTACCTGGCAGAGTCGATTCGCATGCATCCGGGGCAGGAAGAACTCAAGGCCCTGATGCACAAATCCGGATTCGGTCATGTGGATTTTCACAACATGTCGGGCGGGGTAGTGGCCTTGCATGTTGGAATCAAGTGCTGACACACCTGTTTTGTTGTAATTTCGGGTTGTGACCTTATCTGTAGGGTCTTATGGAGACGAAAAAATGAAACTCTGGACTTTGGCCTTGGCCGTGACGCTGGCCCTGATGGGCGTGAATGCCGAGGCCAAACGCTTGGGCGGCGGCACCTCGGTCGGCAAGCAGTCGAGCAACGTGACGCAGCGCCAGGCTGCGCCCGCGGCTCCGACGCAAAACGCCGCGACAGCACCCAAACCGGCACCTGCTGCCGCACCGGCTGCGGCCCCGAAGCGGCCGTGGGGTGCCATGCTCGGTGGCTTGGCTGCCGGTCTTGGTCTGGCCTGGCTGGCCCATTCGCTTGGCATGGGCGAGGCGTTTGGCCAGTTCATGCTGATTGGTCTGGTGGTGCTGCTGGCCATGATGGCCTTCGGCTGGTTCATGCGCAACCGCCGTCCGGCGGCCTCCTCAACAGGTCCGTATGCCTTTCAGGGCGCGGGTGCCGGCGAAGCGGTGACCCCGAGCCCGGCGTACCGCCCGGAAAATGTCGGCAACGATGCCTCGGCCCGTCCATGGGAGCGCAACACGGCCTCGTTCGATGCCACCGGTGCGCAAGCCAGCCCCGGCATCGTGATTGGTTCCGCTTTGGCTGGCTCGCAGGCCTGGGGGGTTCCGGCTGGTTTCGACGCAGAGGGTTTCCTCAAGGCGGCCAAGACCAATTTCGCCACCCTGCAGGCTGCCTGGGATCGTTCCGACCTGGGCACGCTGCGTTCCATGATGACCGACGAGATGCTGGCCGAAATCCGCCAGCAGCTGACCGAGCGCGAGGCCCATACCGGCGGCCCGGCCAACCAGACCGATGTGGTGATGCTGGAAGCCCAACTGCTTGGCATCGAAGACCTGGGTGACACCTACATGGCCAGCGTCGAGTTCTCCGGCATGATCCGCGAGGAACCCTCGGCCGGCCCGAGCCCCTTCCGCGAAGTCTGGAACATGACCAAGTCCAAGACCGGCGTCAGCGGCTGGCTGGTGGCAGGCGTGCAGGCGCTGCAGTAAACACGGCGCTGGGCTTCATCCCCCAAGGATGGGGAATAATCGGGGACTATGGCAACACAGTCCCCGTTTTCTTTTCTGGAAGATGTTTTCCAGCAGCTCACCACCACCTTGCAGCCGCCCGCCTGGGCGGTACAGGAGGCGCAGCGCCGCATCGTGCTGCTGCTCAACCATGTGCTGATGCAGGAACCGGAGGCGACGGCACGGCTGGTGCGGCAAAAGGGCCGGGTGGTGCTGTTTCACTGGCGCAATGTTCATTTCAAGCTGCTGCTGACACCGGCCGGCCTGCTCGACCTGGCGGATGCCGAGACACCCTCCGACCTGACGCTGTCGGTGACGGAGGAGTCCCCGGTTGCTCTGGTGCAGTCGGCCCTCAGTGGTTCCAAGCCAGCGGTGCGCATCGAAGGCGATGTGCAACTGGCTGCCGAGGTCAACTGGCTGGTTGACCATGTGCGCTGGGATATCGAAGAGGATTTGGCTCGTATCGTCGGTGATGCCCCAGCGCATGCCCTGGGGCAGGCGGCACGGCGTGTGGCCGAGGCAGTGCGTCAGTTCTTGACCCGCGCAAGCGGGACAGGGAGGGCAGCATGAGGCGCCTGTTTCGAGGTGCCTTCATTGTCTGGACTGCCCTGCGTTACGGTCTGGATGAACTGGTCCTGACCAGTTTCCAGAAACCCTGGCTGCGGGTGCTTGCCCGCATCGTGTCCATTGGCCGCAACCTGGATGCGCCGCGCGGCCAGCGCCTGCGCGAGGCGCTGGAACGCCTGGGCCCGATCTTCGTGAAATTTGGCCAGGTGCTGTCGACCCGGCGCGACCTGATGCCGCCCGATATCGCGGACGAACTGGCCAAGCTGCAGGACCGGGTGCCGCCGTTCAGCTCCGACGTGGCGGTGGCCACCATCGAACGTGCTTTTCGCAAGCCGGTGGCCGAGATCTTCAGCGAGTTCGAACGCGAGCCGGTGGCCAGTGCCTCCATTGCCCAGGTGCATTTCGCCAAGCTGCGTGACCGTGACGGCCACGAACGCGAGGTGGCGGTCAAGGTGCTGCGCCCGGGCATGCGGCCGGCGATTGAAAAAGACCTGAGCCTGATGCGCATGATGGCGAGCTGGGTGGAGGGGCTTTCTGCCGACGGCAAGCGCCTGAAGCCGCGCGAGGTGGTGGCCGAGTTCGACAAGTACCTGCACGACGAGCTGGACTTGGTGCGCGAAGCCGCCAGCGCCGCCCAATTGCGCCGCAACATGGAAGGCCTCAACCTGGTGCTGATCCCCGAGATGTTCTGGGACTACTGCCAGAGCGAGGTGATCGTGATGGAGCGCATGAAGGGCATCCCGATCAGCCAGACGGCGCGCTTGCGTGAGGCCGGCATCGACATGAAGAAACTGGCGCGCGACGGCGTCACCATCTTTTTCACCCAGGTGTTCCGCGACGGCTTCTTCCATGCCGATATGCACCCGGGCAACATCTTCATCAGTACCGATCCGGCCACCTTCGGGCGCTACATCTCGCTTGATTTCGGCATCGTCGGCACACTCACCGAATACGACAAGGAATACCTGGCGCAGAACTTCACGGCTTTTTTCCGGCGCGACTACAAGCGCGTGGCCGAGCTGCACATCGAATCGGGCTGGGTGCCGCCGCAAACGCGTGTGGACGAGCTGGAGTCTGCCATTCGTGCCGTGTGCGAGCCGTACTTTGATCGCCCGCTGAAAGAGATTTCGCTCGGCATGGTGCTACTGCGCCTGTTCCAGACCTCGCGCCGATTCCAGGTCGAGATCCAGCCGCAGCTGGTGCTGTTGCAGAAAACCTTGCTCAACATCGAAGGCCTGGGGCGCGAGCTCGACCCCGAGCTGGATCTGTGGAGCACGGCCAAGCCTTTCCTGGAAAAGTGGATGGCCAACCAGATCGGCCCGCGTCGCTTGTGGGAAGAGCTCAAGAACCAGGCGCCGCGTTACGCCAAGCTGCTGCCAGAACTGCCGCGCCTGCTGCACGACTACCTGACGCAACGCCCGGGCTTGCAGCGCCGCGAGTTCGAGGAGTTGCTGGCCGAGCAGCGCCGTACCAACCGGCTGCTGCAAGGGCTGATCTACGCCGGCATTGGTTTTGCCCTGGGGCTGGTGGTCATGCAGCTCGTGGTTCGGGTCCAGCTTTTCTGACGGGATAATCCGGGCCAATTTCAAAGGAGCATGCGGTGCTGCTGACCCTGGTCATCGTCTATCTGCTGGTCACCATAGCCATCGGCCTGGTGGCGGCCAAGCGCGTCAAGAACTCGGCGGACTTTGCCATTGCCGGGCGTCGGCTGCCGCTGATGATGATCGTCACCACCACCTTCGCCACCTGGTTCGGTTCGGAGACGGTGCTGGGCATCCCGGCCAAGTTCGTCAATGGTGGCCTGCACACGGTGGTGGAGGACCCGTTCGGTGCCGGCTTCTGCCTGATCCTGGTCGGCCTCTTCTTCGCGGCCAAGCTGTACCGCATGACGCTGCTGACCATCAGCGACTACTTCCGCGAGCGCTATGGTCGCAGCGTCGAGGTGGTGTGTTCGCTCATCATCATGGTCAGCTACCTGGGCTGGGTCTCGGCGCAGGTGACGGCGCTCGGCCTGGTGTTTCATGTGCTATCGGGGCAGGCGATCAGCATTCCGATGGGCATGGTGATCGGCGTGGTCTCGATCCTGGCCTACACCCTGTTTGGCGGCATGTGGTCGGTGGCGGTCACCGATTTCATCCAGATGATCATCCTGGTCGGCGGCCTGGCCATTCTGGCTGTGTTTGCCAGCCACATGGCCGGCGGGGCCGACAAGGTGGTCAACCTGGCGCTGAGCCGCGACATGTTCCGCTTCCTGCCCGAGCCCAATTTCAAGGACATTGTGTTCTTCATCGCCGCGGCCATCACCATGATGCTGGGCTCGATTCCGCAGCAGGACGTGTTCCAGCGCGTGATGTCGGCCGACAGCACCCGGTCGGCCACGCGCGGCCCGGTGATCGGCGGCATCTTCTACATCCTGTTTGCCTTCGTGCCCATGTTCCTGGTGACCAGCGCGCTGGTCATCATGCCGGAGCAGGCCGAGACGCTGCTGCAGGATGACCCGCAGAAGGTGCTGCCCACCCTGGTGCTGGAGAAGATGCCCTTCATCATGCAAGTGCTGTTCTTCGGTGCGCTGCTGTCGGCCATCAAGTCCTGCGCCTCGGCCACCCTGCTGGCACCGAGCGTGACCTTCGTGGAGAACATCTGGCGCCAATTCCGCCCGCACGTGGGCGACAAGCAGGAGCTCAAGACCATGCGCATCACGGTGCTGGTGTTCAGTGCCCTGGTGCTGTTGTACGCCATCAAGATGCAGGGCACCTCGATCTACGAGATGGTCTCCGGCGCCTATCAGGTGACCCTGGTGGGGGCCTTCGTGCCGATGGTGTTCGGTCTGTACTGGAAAAAAGCCAGCACCCAGGGCGCGATCTTCTCCATTGTGCTGGGCTTGCTGACCTGGGGGCTGTTCCTGGCCACGCCGGCCGGTGCCGAGTTCCCGGCGCAACTGGCGGGCGTACTGGCCTCGCTGACGGGCATGCTGGTGGGCTCACTCGGCCCGCAGGCCATTGCCAACCGCCATGCCGGGCACCACAAGCTGGTTGGCGCGGACTGAAGGTGCCGTATCGGGCGCTTGCGCCTTGATTTCCGGCTGGCTGCCTATAATTGAGGGTTTTGCATTAACCCCCACACCCGTAACCCTTCGAGCCATGCCAATCTACGCCTACAAGTGTGAATCCTGCGGCCTCGCCAAGGATGTCCTGCAAAAAATTGCCGATCCGGTCCTGACCGATTGCCCGGCCTGTGGCAAAGCCACGTTCAAGAAGCAGCTGACCGCAGCCGGGTTCCAGCTCAAGGGCTCGGGCTGGTACGAGACCGATTTCAAGGGTGGCAATACCTGCGCCGCCCCGTCGGCTGCGTCCGAGGGCGCAGCCTGTGCGGCTTGCCCGGCCGCCGCCAGTGCCACTGACGCCAGCTGAGCCGTATTTCCATGGCCAAATTCCGCAAATGGCTGCTTTCGGGCCTGCTGGTGCTGGCACCGCTCGGCATCACCGTCTGGGTGCTGGAGTGGGTGGTGTCTACGCTGGACAAGACCTTGCAGATCCTGCCGAATGCCTGGCAGCCCGACCAGTTGCTGGGCTTGCACATCCCGGGTCTGGGTGTGATCTTTGCCCTGGCCGTGGTGTTGGCCATCGGTGCCATGGCGTCCAATTTCGTCGGCAACAAGCTGGTGACCTGGTGGCACGCGCTGCTGCACCGCATCCCGGTGGTGCGCTCGATCTATTCGGGCGTGAAGCAGGTGTCCGACACCCTGTTTTCCGAGAAAGGCAATGCCTTTCGCAAAGCCTTGCTGGTGCAGTGGCCGCGCGAGGGCATGTGGACCATCGGTTTCCTCACCGGCACGCCGGGCGGCGACCTGCTCAAACACCTCGACGGCGAGTACCTGAGTGTGTACGTGCCCACCACCCCCAACCCCACGGGGGGCTACTTCATCATGCTCAAGAAAAGCGACTGCATCGAGCTCGAGATGAGCGTCGACGAGGCGCTGACCTACGTCATTTCCATGGGCGTGATCGTGCCCGGTGGACCGAAAAACCCGAATCTGAAGTTGGCCGAGAGCGGCCCGCTTTCCTCCAAGAGCTGAAAGAGAAATTGTTATGGCCATGCGCTCCCACTACTGCGGTCTCGTGACCGAGGCCCTGATGGGCCAAACCGTCACCCTGTGCGGCTGGGTCAACCGCCGTCGCGACCATGGCGGCGTGATCTTCGTCGACCTGCGCGACCGCGAAGGTTATGTGCAGGTGGTGTGCGATCCCGACCGTGCCGAGATGTTCAAGGCCGCCGAAGACCTGCGCAACGAGTTCTGCATCCAGGTCAAGGGCCTGGTGCGCGCGCGCCCGGAAGGCACGACCAACGACAGCCTCAAGAGCGGCAAGATCGAAGTGCTGTGCCACGAACTGAAGGTGCTCAACCCCTCGGTCACGCCCCCGTTCCAGCTTGATGACGACAACCTGTCGGAAACCACACGCCTGACGCACCGTGTGCTGGACCTGCGCCGCCCCTACATGCAGCGCAACCTCATGCTGCGCTACAAAGTGGCGATGGAGGTGCGCAAGTTCCTCGATGCCAATGGCTTCGTGGACATCGAAACCCCCATGCTCACCAAGAGCACGCCCGAAGGTGCCCGTGATTACCTGGTGCCCAGCCGTGTGCACGATGGCCAGTTCTTCGCCCTGCCGCAGAGCCCGCAGCTGTTCAAGCAGCTGCTGATGGTGGCCGGCTACGACCGCTACTACCAGATCACCAAGTGCTTCCGCGACGAGGACCTGCGTGCCGACCGCCAGCCCGAGTTCACCCAGATCGATATCGAGACCTCCTTCCTCTCCGAGCAGGACATCCGCGACATGTTCCAGGGCATGATCACCACGGTGTTCAAGAACACCATCGGCGTGGATCTGGGCGAGTTCCCGGTCATGACCTACCAGGATGCCATGTTCCTCTACGGCTCCGACAAGCCGGACCTGCGCGTGAAGCTGCAGTTCACCGAAGTCACCGAGCTGATGAAGGACGTGGACTTCAAGGTCTTCTCCGGCGCCGCCAACATGGCCGGCGGTCGTGTGGTGGCCCTGCGGGTGCCGGGTGGCGCGCGTGAAGAGGGTGGCCTGAGCCGCGGCGAGATCGACGGCTACACCGAGTTCGTCAAGATCTACGGTGCCAAAGGTTTGGCCTACATCAAGGTCAATGAACTGGCCAAGGGCCGTGATGGTCTGCAGAGCCCGATCGTGAAGAACATCCACGATGCGGCCTTGAACGAAGTCCTGAAGCGCACGGGCGCGCAAGACGGCGACCTGATCTTCTTCGGTGCCGACAAGGCCAAGGTCGTTAACGACGCTATCGGCGCGCTGCGCATCAAGATTGGCCACAGCGAGTTTGGCAAGAAGAACGGCCTGTTTGAAGACCGCTGGGCCCCGATGTGGGTGGTGGACTTCCCGATGTTCGAGTTCGACGAGGAAAGTCAGCGTTACACAGCTGTGCATCACCCCTTTACCGCACCCAAGGAAGGCCATGAGGACTGGATGGTGACCGCGCCCGAGAAGTGCATCTCCCAGGGCTACGACATGGTGCTCAACGGTTGGGAAATGGGCGGCGGCTCGGTCCGTATCCACCGCGCCGATGTGCAGCAAAAGGTGTTCGACGCCCTCAAGATCACACCGGAGGAAGCCCAGCTCAAGTTCGGTTTCCTGCTCGACGCGCTGCAATACGGCGCCCCGCCGCACGGTGGCTTGGCCTTCGGCCTGGACCGCATCGTCACCCTCATGACCGGTGCCGAGTCGATCCGCGACGTGATCGCCTTCCCCAAGACCCAGCGCGCCCAGTGTCTGCTGACGCAGGCCCCGAGCCCGGTGGACGAGAAGCAGCTGCGCGAGCTGCACATTCGCCTGCGCAACGTGGACCTGGTCAAGACGGCCTGACAAGGGTTTGAGGCAGAATGAAAGGGCGCTGACACAGCGCCCTTTTTCATGAGCCAACCCAACAAGATTCCGCAATCCGTGCTGGTGGTCATCCACACCCCGGCGTTGGAGGTGTTGCTGATCAAGCGCACCGATGCCGAGGACTTCTGGCAGTCGGTTACCGGCTCCAAGGACCATGTGGACGAGAGTTATGCCGATACCGCGGTGCGCGAGGTGGCCGAAGAGACCGGCATCGACGCCCAGGCCGCCGGCCATCAGCTGCGCGATTGGGGGCTGGAAAACATCTACGAGATCTACCCGCGCTGGCGTCATCGTTATGCACCGGGCGTGACGCGCAACACCGAGCACTTGTTCGGCCTGCAGGTGCCGGCCGGAACAAAGGTGCGACTCGATCCGCGTGAGCACACGGCTTGGCGCTGGTTGCCTTGGCGCGAGGCGGCCGAGGCCTGTTACTCACCCAGCAACGCCGAAGCCTGCCTGATGCTGCCAAAATTCGCCCTATGAAGACCTTGCGCGTTGCGACCTACAACATCCACAAGGGCGTGCAGGGCCTGGGGCCGCAGCGCCGGCTGGAGATCCACAACCTGGGGTTGGCGGTGGAGCAGCTCGATGCTGACATCATCTGCCTGCAGGAAGTGCGCAAAATGAACCGGCGCGAGGCGCAGTACTTCACGCGCTGGCCCGAACAGCCGCAGGCGGACTTCCTGGCCCCCGAAGGTTATGAGGCGGTCTACCGGACGAACGCCTACACACGCCATGGCGAGCATGGCAATGCCATGCTGACGCGCTGGCCGGTGCTGGGGCATCAGCATGAGGACATGTCGGACCACCGCTTTGAACAGCGTGGCCTGCTGCACAGCGAGGTCGTGGTCAACGGGCAGCCCGTCCACGTGCTGGTGGTGCATCTGGGCCTGATCCGCGCCAGTCGCGTGCGCCAGGCCGCGCAGCTGGAACGTTTCATCGAACGCGAGGTGCCGGCCGGGGCACCCTTGGTCGTGGCCGGGGATTTCAACGACTGGGGCGAACGCGTGCATCGCCACTTCGCGAGCATGGGGCTGAAGACCTTCGAGCCTGGGGCGAACCCGACGTTTCCGGCGCGTCTGCCGCTGGTGCAGCTTGACTACATCTACACCCGTGGTCTGCAGCCGCTGCGAGTCCATGTGCCGCGTGGACGGGCCTGGTGGCGCATGTCCGACCACCTGCCGTTGATCGCGGAATTCGGCATGCCGGCATGAAGGACAAGCAACTGCCGCCGCTTCGCGCCGCGCACCAGGTGCAGTTGCTGCAGGGTGGGGTGGCCTTCTTTCCTCAATTGGTGCGCGACATCGAGCACAGCGTGCACGAAGTCCGGCTGGAAACCTATATTTTTCATTTTGACCCCTCTGGCGAGCAAGTGGCCGAGGCGCTGGTGCGGGCCGCGCAACGCGGTGTGGCCGTCTATCTGGTGATGGATGGGGTCGGTACGCCCTCCGTGCCATCGGTTTGGGCGACGCGTTTTGACGAAGCCGGCGTGCAGTGGCGGATTTTTCAGCCTTTGGGCCGGCTGGGTTTGTTCATCCCGAGCCGCTGGCGCCGTCTGCACCGCAAGCTGTGCGTGATTGATGGTCGGGTGGCGTTCTGTGGTGGCATCAACGTGCTGGATGACGGGGTCGACCATCATGATGCCCGCCTGCCCGCGCCTCGATTTGATTTTGCGGTGCGCGTGACCGGCCCGCTGGTGCGCTCGGTGCATGAGGTCACAACGCAGTTCTGGTGGCGCCTGCAGGCGGTCCGCGATGTGAAGAACATCGATCTGGCCGCCAGTTGGCATGACCTCGAGCAGGCGGTGCGGCTGGCGCTGCAGACACGTGATGACGGCGCCAGCGGTGACGGCGGCGGTGCTGCCAGCATGCTGGCAGTCAATGGCAGTTCCCGTGCCACCTTGCTGCTACGTGACAACCTGCGGCATCGCAGCCGCATCGAGCGGGCCTACCGCAAGGCCATTGGCGAAGCGCATGAGGAAATCATCATCGCCAATGCCTACTTCCTGCCTGGGCGCAAGCTGCGCCAGGCGCTCATCCACGCCGCGCAGCGCGGGGTGCGGGTACGCCTGCTGCTGCAGGGGCGCTACGAGTATTTCCTGCAATACCATGCCGTACGGGTGGTCTACGGCGTGCTGCTCAGGGCAGGGGTGGAGATCCATGAGTACGAGCCGAGCTTTCTGCACGCCAAGGTGGCTGTGATCGATCGGCGCTGGGCGACGGTCGGTTCTTCCAATCTTGACCCCTTGAGCCTGCTGCTCGCACGCGAGGCCAACGTGGTGGTGGTGGATGAACGGTTTGCCCGGGAACTGCGCACGCGGCTGGTGCAGGCCATGGAGCATGACGGCCGACGCGTGGATCCGGCCAGTTATGCCCACCGGCCCTGGCAGCAGCGTCTGCTCGACCGCATCGCCTTTGGTCTGACGCGCGTCATGATCTTCCTGAATGGCAAGCGCTATTGAATTGATAGCTGTTGACGCATATTCTGCAAGGCCTGGTGGCTAATAACCACAAACATCAATCGCTGGTACCATTGCCATATGTTGAAGAAAAGCCAGAGCGTCATGAACCCAAGCGATACCGACGAGGGAACGCCCGTCTCCGTGAAGATCCGCGAGCGCCTGCAGGCTGCGCGCAAACGCTTCAACGCCAACGACAACATTGCCGAGTTCATCGAACCTGGTGAGTTGGAGAAGCTCCTCGACGAAGTCGAGATCAAGATGCAGGCGGTGCTCGACAGCCTGGTGATCGACACGGATCGTGACCACAACACCGACAAGACCGCGCGTCGTGTGGCCAAGATGTACGTCAACGAGGTGTTCCGCGGTCGTTACGTGCCGGGCCCCACCATCACCGAATTCCCCAATGCCGAGCATCTGAATGAGTTGATGATCGTCGGCCCCATCACCGTGCGCAGCGCCTGCTCGCACCACTTCTGCCCGGTGATCGGCAAGATCTGGATCGGCGTCATGCCCAACGAGCACACCAACGTGATCGGCCTGTCCAAGTACGCGCGTCTGGCGGAATGGATCATGGGCCGGCCGCAGATCCAGGAAGAGGCGGTGGTGCAACTGGCCGACCTGATCCAGCAAAAGACCCAGCCCGACGGCTTGGCCATCGTCATGGAGGCCAGCCACTACTGCATGGCCTGGCGCGGCGTGAAGGACATGGACAGCAAGATGATCAACTCGGTCATGCGCGGCGTGTTCCTGAAGGACCCGACCCTGCGCCGAGAATTCCTGTCCCTGATTCCCATGAGGAGTTGATCATGTTGGTCCGCCTGCTTTACGCCAGCCGCGCCGTCGATTCGGGTGCTGAAGCCATCGAAAATATCCTGGCCCAATCGCGCCAGTTCAATCCGACCTGCGGCATCACCGGCATCCTGTGCTACGGCGGTGGCATCTTCTTGCAAGCCATCGAGGGTGGGCGCAACGCCGTGAGCGAGCTCTACGGTCACATCCAGCGCGATGCGCGCCACAAGGACGTGGTGCTGCTGCACTACGAGGAAATCAGCGAGCGCCGTTTCGGCGGTTGGACCATGGGCCAGGTCAACCTCTCGCGCATCAACACCTCCATTCTGCTCAAGTACTCCGAGAAACCCGAGCTCGACCCCTATGCGGTTTCGGGGCATGTTTCGCTGGCGCTGCTGGAAGAGCTGATGGCCACCGCCGCCATCATCGGCCGCAGCTGAAGCGGTTGCTTTCACCGTGACGGCGTCGGCAGCTGGTGTCCTGCCCCTGCTGCTGGGCTGCGACTTTTCCAGCAGCCCGACGCGGCAAAAACCGATTGTTTTGGCTCTAGGGGCATTGCAGAACGGGCGTGTCCAGCTATCAAAACTGGAGCACTTGGTTTCTCTCGATGCCTTCGCCGACTGGCTGAATCAGCCCGGTGACTGGCTGGGCGCATTCGACTTCCCCTTCGGTCTACCGCGCGAGCTGGTGCACGCCTTGAGTTGGCCGCTGGACTGGGAAGCTTGCATCCGTCACTACGCCAGCTTGAGCCGGGACGACATTCGTGCACGTTTTGCCGCCTTCTGCGCGGCCCGGCCGGTGAGGGGCAAGTTCGCCCATCGCGCCACCGATGTCCCGGCCGGCTCCAGTCCGTCGATGAAGTGGGTGAATCCGCCGGTGGCCTTCATGCTGCATGCCGGTGTGCCCCGTCTGCTGGCGGCGGGGGTACATCTGCCGGGGCTGCATGCGGGTGACCTGAGGCGTGTGGCCTTGGAAGGTTACCCCGGCTTGCTGGCGCGTGAAGTGCTGGGTGCGCGCAGCTACAAGAGTGATGAGCGGGCGCGCCAGACACCGGAGCGCCTGATCGCGCGCAAGGACTTGCTCACAGCGCTGGAGCATGGCCAGACGCGCCTGGGCTTGCGCCTGAAGCTCACGCACGCGCAACGTGATGCACTGGTGGATGATGGCCGAGGCGATGCGCTCGATGCCGTGTTGTGCCTGATGCAGGCGGCCTGGGCCTGGCAGCGGGGGGCGCCACATTACGGCTTGCCGGCTGCCGTGGACCCGCTTGAAGGCTGGATCGTCACGGCCTGAGCCGTGACGGCGCCGTTCAGGCGTCTTTGTTCAGGATCGTTTCTTCGATCTTCAGGGCCAGCTGGGAGATAGCCATGCCCGCCGGGCAGCCCGGTGTGTTCTGCATCAGCAGTTGGCGCCGCATGATGGCCTGGCGTACCGTGGGATCTTCCGGGATGTCGCCCATGTGGATCAGGCGCACCGGCCGACCCGGTTCGGCGGTGACGAAACGGTCCAGCACCTGCTGCAACTGCACCGTGATGGCACGGCCATCGCCCAGACGGGCCGTCTGGTTGATGATCATGCGGATGTTCTGGCGCTTTTGTTGGCCCACCAGCACCTTGATGGTGGCGTAGGCATCGGTCAGCGAGGTCGGCTCAGGCGTGGCCACCAGCAGCACTTCGGCCGCCTGCGAGACGGCAAACAGAACGACATCGGAAATGCCAGCGCCGGTGTCGAGCAACAGCACGTCGAATTTGGAAGCCAGCGTCTCGATCACATGCAGGAAATCGTCGCGCACTTCGGCCGTGAGGCGTGAGTACTCGACCATGCCGGAGCCGGCCAGCAGCACGGAAAAACCACCTGGGGCCTTGATGATGGCCTCTTCCAGCTTGGCCTTGCCGGTGAACACGTCATGCAGCGTGACCTTGGAATAGAGGTTCAGCACCACGTCAAGATTAGCCAGGCCAAGGTCGGCGTCGATCACCAGCACGCGGTGACCGCGCTTGGCCAGTGCGGCAGCGAGGTTGGCTGAGACAAAGGTCTTGCCCACACCGCCTTTGCCACTGGTTACGGCCAGCACCTTGCCCTGCGGTTTGCCTGGCTGCAGCGGGGAGGCAGGTTTGTCCTGCGGTGGATTCAGCACGTCACTCATGGATTGACCTTCTGCATGGCACTGTCTTCATTGGTGCCGGGAGCACTCTCACCCCATGCCGGTTCGCCCGTGGAGAGCGCGCCGAACAGGAGACTTTTTTCTTCTGCGCTGACAGAAATGACTTGTTGATGATCGATGTACACGCGATTGCGCCCCTGCGCTTTGGCTTGGTAAAGTTGATTGTCGGCCCGCTCGACCCACACGTCCGGCGTGCAGCGGGACTGCGTTGGTGCGAAGGCGCCGCCAACACTGAGCGTAATTTGCAGCGTGAGTTCGGGGGACACGGCAATTGAGAGGTTGGCCACGGTCTGGCGGATGCGCTCGGCGACGGCCTCGCCGTAGTTGAGCTGACAGTCCGGCAGCACGATGGCAAATTCTTCGCCGCCGTATCGGGCTACCGTGTCCTGCGGGCGGACGCAACCGGCCAGGCAGCGGGCCACGGCTTGCAGCACCCGATCACCTGCAAGGTGACCATGGGCATCGTTGATTGACTTGAAATGGTCGATGTCGAGCATCAGCAGCAGGGCCGGATTGCCCGAGCGCACGACCACATCGATTTCACGTGCCAGTACCGCCCGGAAATGCCGGCGGTTGGCCAAGCCGGTCAACGGATCACGCAGCGAAAGCTCGCACAGTCCGTCAATGACACCTTGCAGAAAGGCGGCTGGTGCCGTTTCCGGCGCCGGCAGATCGATGGCGCCCCCGTGTTCCAGCAACGCACGTGCGTCGTCCAGGCGCAGGTCGCGCAGGTCAATCGGATTGAGGCTGGGTGATGTCACGAAGAGTGGCGACGGTAATGAACTCTGAAAAGTCTAACAGGTTTGCTCTGGAAAAAAGCGGGAAAATCGGCCGAATCGCCCGTCTTTGCGTGGTTTTAACAGAGTGATCGATGCGCGGGATCGTGTCGGAGGAAAGCGGATGAACGGATGGAAAACGTGGCTGGTCTGGATGGCGCTGGCCTGCTGCGGCATGGGCGGCTCGGCTCACGCCGCTGAGCGGCCACAGTCGTGGGCCGCTCGGGTGACGCATGTGTCCGATGGCGACACCCTTTGGGTGCAAGCTTCGCGTGGCGGCAAGCCACGCAAGATCCGCCTCGATGGCGTGGATGCGCCTGAAATCTGCCAGGCCTACGGCGTGGTGGCGCGTGACCGGCTGTCACAGCAGGTGGCGGGGCGCTGGGTGCAGGTCACGCCGCGCCGGCGTGACGACTACGGACGCTTGCTGGCACGCGTGTCTGTGCAGGGGCAAGACATGAGCCGCTGGATGGTGCGGCACGGGCATGCCTGGTCGCATCGTTACCGTGGGCAGCCGGGGCCCTATGCATCGTTGGAAGCCCGGGCACGGGTGCAGCACCTGGGGCTGTGGCAGTCGTCGGCCGAGATGCCGCGCCAGTTTCGTCAGCGGCATGGGCCCTGTCACTGAGGCGGTTGATCAGTCAGGGTTGCTGGACGTTGTCAGGTCGGCGCGCTGCCGCACACCGGGCAGGCCGGGGCACGTGGCAGTCGCATTTCGGTCCACTCCATGTGGCGGCCGTCGAGCATCAGCAGCCGGCCAGCCAGCGAACTGCCGGTATGGCTGAGCAGTTTGAGTGCTTCGGCCGCCTGCACGGCACCGACGATGCCGACCAGGGGGGCGAACACGCCCATGGTGGCGCAGCGGGTTTCCTCGAAGGCATCATCCGGTGGAAAGACACAGGCATAACAAGGCGAGGTGGCGCTGCGCGGGTCGTAGACCGTGATCTGGCCGTCGAAGCGGATGGCAGCCCCCGACACCAGTGGCTTGCCGTGTTTGACGCAGGCGGCATTGATGAGGTGGCGGGTGGCGAAGTTGTCGCAGCAGTCCAGCACCACGTCGGCCTGCGCCACCAGCGTATCGAGCAGCGCCGCATCGGCGCGTGCCATCACCGGTGTGACATGCACCTCGGGGTTGATGGCAGCCACCGCCTGCACGATGGAATCCACCTTGGGCAGGCCGACGCGAGCCAGGGTGTGCGCGACTTGGCGCTGTAGGTTGGTGACATCGACCGCGTCGTCGTCGACCACGGTGATGCGGCCGACACCGGCCGAGCCAAGGTACAGCGCCACCGGGGAACCTAGGCCGCCGGCGCCGATGACCAGCGCATGGCCGTCGAGGATGCGCTGCTGGCCTTCGATGCCGATTTCTTCAAGCAGGATGTGGCGCGAATAGCGCAGCAACTGGTCGTCGTTCATAGAGGGTGCACCCCTGAGGCGCTGCGCGCCTTCCCCTCCAGGGGACGCGCCCAGTGGCCCGGCGGAGCCGGTTCCACGGGAGCCTGCGCCTGAGACCTTGGCCGTGTCATGGGTCGCTGGCTCGCGCTCAGTTTTCCTTGCTTTCTTCCTTGCGCTCGGTCTGGGTCTTGCTGACCAGCACCGGCAAGCCCTTGAGCTTGTTCAGGGCCTGGGTCAGCTGGAAATCCTTCTCGCTGCCGAATTCGGGCAGCTTGCGATCCTGAGGGGGCTTCTTCGCCTCTTCCTCCAGCTTCTTCATGGCCTCATCGCGCGCTTTTTCGCGCGCCGGGTCCTTCGGCTCGGCGCTCTGGCCGTTCGACAGGTGTTTCTCCAGATCGGCTTCGCGCGTGCGCAGGGCGGCAAACACATTGCCTTCCGCGGTTTCGTCGATCATGACGTCGGGCACGATGCCGCGCGCCTGGATCGACTTGCCGCTGGGCGTGTAGTAACGCGCCGTGGTGATCTTGAGTGCCGTGTCGGGACCGAGCGGACGCACGGTCTGCACCGAGCCTTTGCCAAAGGTCTGGCTACCCATGACCACGGCGCGCTTGTGGTCCTGCAGGGCGCCGGCCACGATTTCGCTGGCCGAGGCTGAGCCTTCGTTGACCAGCACCACCAGCGGCACGCTTTTGAGCGCAGCGGGCAGGCGTTTGAGCGGATCGTTGTTGCTGCGGCGTTGGTAGAACTCGGGTGCTGCCCGGTAGGTGAACTTGCTTTCGGCCAGTTGGCCGTTGGTCGAGACCACGGTCACGTTTTCCGGCAGGAAGGCGGCGGAGATGGCCACTGCAGCGTCCAGCAGGCCACCGGGGTCGTTGCGCAGGTCAAGCACCAGACCCTTGAGGCCGGGGTCCTGCTTGAACAGCTCGTCGGTCTTGCGCACGAAGTCGTCCACCGTGCGTTCCTGGAACTGGCTCAGGCGGATCCAGGCATACCCCGGCTCGATCAGCTTGGCCTTGACCGATTGCGTCTTGATTTCTTCGCGCGTGATGGTCACGGCAAAGGTGCGGTTCTCATCCTTGCGGAAGATGGTGAGGATGACCTTGGTGTTGGGCTCGCCGCGCATGCGCTTGACGGCTTCGTTCAGCGACAGGCCCTTCACGGCGGTGTCGTCCACCTTGGTGATCAGGTCATTGGTCTTCAGGCCGGCACGGTAGGCGGGCGAGCCTTCGATCGGCGAGACCACCTTGACCAGACCGTCTTCCTGTGTGATCTCGATGCCGACGCCGACGAAGCGGCCGGTCGTGCCTTCACGGAATTCCTTGAAGGACTTCTTGTCGAAATACTGGGAATGCGGGTCCAGGCTGGACACCATGCCGGAGATGGCATCGGTGATGAGCTTCTTTTCGTCCACTGGCTCGACGTAGTCGGTCTTGACCATGCCGAAAACGGCTGCCAACTGCTGCAGTTCCTCCAGCGGTAGCGGCGTTAAGGCACTGCGCGCCACGGTCTGCAATGAGACTGTGGTCAAGGCGCCGGCAACCACGCCCAGCGAAATCCAACCTGCGATTTTGAGTTTCTGACCCATAAATATTCCTTCAGCGGTCAATATACACGGTTGGACGCGACTTGGCCGCCGGGGTTCCCGGCAGTCAGAGCGCAAAAACCTTGCTTTTACCGGCGCTTTACTTGGGACCACCTGGTCCCGGATCAAGCGTCGGTAAAAGGGCGGGGCTGGTCAGGCCTTGCCCTGGGCGGCCACGGCGGCAGCGGCTTTGGCCGCGGCTTCGGCGTCGCCCAGGTAGTAGTGGCGAATCGGCTTGAGGTTGGCGTCGAGTTCGTACACCAGCGGGATGCCGTTGGGAATGTTCAGGCCGACGATGTCCTGGTCGGAGATGTTGTCCAGGTACTTGACCAGGGCGCGGATCGAATTGCCGTGTGCAGCGACCACGACGCGCTTGCCCGATTTGATGGCCGGGGCCATGGTTTCGTTCCAGAACGGCAGCACGCGTGCCACGGTGTCCTTCAGGCACTCGGTCAGCGGCACGTCCGACGGCGACAGTCCGGCGTAGCGCGGATCGCTGCGCTCACTGCGTGGGTCGGTCGGCTCCAGTGCCGGCGGCGGGGTGTCGTAGCTGCGGCGCCAGACCAGCACCTGCTCATCGCCGTACTGCTTGGCCATGGCGGCCTTGTCCAGGCCCTGCAGGGCGCCGTAGTGGCGTTCGTTGAGACGCCAGCTTTTCACAACCGGCAGCCAGGTGCGGTCCATCTCATCCAGGCAGTACCACAGGGTGTGAATGGCACGCTTGAGCACGCTGGTGTAGGCCAGGTCGAATTCATAGCCTTCGGCCTTGAGCAGCTTGCCGGCCGACATGGCCTGGGAGACGCCGGTGGGCGTCAGATCGACGTCGGTCCAGCCGGTGAAGCGGTTTTCCAGGTTCCAGGTCGATTCGCCGTGGCGGATGAGCACGAGTTTGTACATGGTGTGGGCAGATTCCAGGGGCGGTTGGCGGGGTGCAGGCCAGGGTTAAAACGCCCTGTCCTGCAGCAAATAACCCTCCATTCTAAAATCATGGCTTTAGACGATGCCAAAACAAGGAACAAAGTGAAATTCATTCTCGACAACTGGATGCTGATTGCCGTGGCGCTGAGCTCGGGGGGGCTGCTGCTGTGGCCGGCTGTGCGCGGTGCGGCGGGCGGTTCTTTGACGGCCACCGGTGCCGTGCAACTCATCAACCAGGAAAAGGCGGTGGTGATCGATGTCTGCGAAGCGGCCGAGTTCGCCGCTGGCCACGTCACTGGTGCCAAGCACATTCCGCTGGGCCAGTTGGCGAACCAGCTGCCCGGTGTGGTGAAGAACAAGGAGCTGCCGGTGATTTTCGTCTGCCAGAGCGGCATGCGTTCCAACAGCGCAGCGCGCATCGCCAAGGGCCTGGGCTACCAGAAGGCACAGTCGCTGGGCGGTGGTCTGTCCAGCTGGCGTGCCGCCAACCTGCCAGTGGAAAAAGCTTGATTTGGGGCGGTTCCGCCCCCAGGTAATTCAAATGATTGATGGGAACAAGTCATGCAAGCAGTGAAGATGTACACCACCGCGGTCTGCCCCTATTGCGTCCGCGCCAAGCAGATCCTCAAGTCCAAGGGTGTCGAGCAGATTGAAGAGGTCCGCATCGACACCGACCCGGCGGCCCGCAACAGCATGATGGAAATCACCGGGCGTCGTACTGTGCCGCAGATCTTCATCGGCAGCACGCATGTGGGTGGTTGCGATGACTTGGTGGCGCTCGATGCCCAGGGCGGCCTGGTGCCGCTACTCAACGGCGGTTGATGCCGGGTGAGTTGCCGCCGGGCCCCGTCCCAAGGCGACTGGGGCCGGCGGTTTCATGCGCGACGCCTGACATAATCCTGCCATCCCGATCGTGAGCCCGCTTCGGTGTGATGCCGGGCGGGCTTTGTTGTTTTGATCCGAATTTTTGACCTCTGAAAGCAAGCCATGGCTGACATGCAAGAACCCGTTTTCCAGATCCAGCGCGTTTACCTCAAGGAAGCTTCGCTGGAGCAGCCCAATTCCCCCGCCATCCTGTTGCAGCAGGAACAGCCGGCCGTGGACATTCAGCTCGGTGTTGAAACGGCCCTCGTGGCCGATGGCGTGTACGAGGTGGTGGTGACGGCGACCGTGCACACCAAGGTGCTGGACAAGACGGTGTTCCTGGTCGAAGCCAAGCAGGCCGGCATTTTCGAGATCCGTAACCTGCCGGACGACCAGATGGGCCCGATCATGGGCATCGCCTGCCCGCAGATCGTCTACCCCTACCTGCGCGGCAATGTGGCCGATCTCGTGCAGCGCGCCGGCTTCCCGCCGGTGCATCTGGCGGAAATCAACTTCCAGTCGATGTACGAGCAGCAACAGCAGGCACAAGCCAGCGAAATCCAGGTTCAGTAAGAAATTGGCCTTTCGCCCTTGTTGAGTAAGCGCGAGGCGCTATGAAAATCATAGTAATTGGTGCTGGCGCCTGGGGCTCCGCGCTGGCCATGAGTGCCAGCCAGAATCCGTTGGCGCAACATGCGGTGACGCTGTGGGCGCGCGATCCGGTGCAGGCGGCCGCCATGCAGGCCGAGCGGGTCAACGCGCGTTACCTGCCGGGGCTGCCTTTGCCTGAGCCCTTGCGTGTGATCAACGGTCCGGCCCATGATCTGGCTGCGGTGGTGGCCGGGCAAGACCTCGTCATCGTGGCGACGCCCATGGCCGGCCTGCGTGGGGTGCTGCAACAAATTCAGGGTTGCCGGCAGCCGGTGGCCTGGCTGTGCAAGGGCTTCGAGTCTGTCGCGGCGGGCCCCTCGGGGCTGCTGGCGCACGAAATTCAAGCGCAGGTAGCGCCCGATTTGATGGCCGGGGTGCTCAGCGGCCCGAGTTTTGCGCAGGAGGTGGCACGCGGCCAGCCGACCGCCCTGGTGGCGGCCAGCCGTCATGCCGGCGTGCGTGAGCTGCTGGTGCAGGCCTTTCACAGTCCGACGCTGCGGGTCTATGCCAATGAGGACATTGTTGGTGTCGAGGTCGGCGGGGCGATCAAGAACGTGCTGGCCATCGCCACCGGTCTGTGCGATGGCCTGAACCTGGGACTCAATGCCCGCGCCGCGCTCATCACGCGCGGTCTGGCCGAGATGACCCGCTTGGGACTCGCGCTGGGGGCACGTGCCGAAACCTTCATGGGCCTGTCCGGCTTGGGCGATCTGGTGCTCACGGCCACCGGTGACCTCAGTCGCAACCGCAAGGTCGGCTTGCTGCTGGCCCAGGGCCAGACCCTGCAGCAGGCCGTGGCCTCGCTCGGCCATGTGGCCGAAGGCGTCTATTGCGCCCGTACCGTGGTGCAGCGGGCGCAGAGCCTGGGCGTGAACATGCCGATTGCACAAGCTGTGGTGGCCCTGCTGGACGGCCAGATGCAACCGGCGCAGGCCGTGGCCACTTTGATGGGGCGCGACCCCGCCAGCGAACTGGCCTGAGCCCTCGGAATCCTGGCCGCCGCAACGGCCAGGAGGGGGCGGATGGTCAGGCCTTGTCGCGCTCAATGCGCGCGGCGATGTGGGCCAGGGCCTCTTCCACCTGATCGACCAGGATCAGGCACAGATCACCCTCGCACAGCTTGTCCATGGCCAGATCAATCGCGAGGAACTCGCCGTGGACCTCCTGCATGTCGCGGGTGCGTTTGGCATCCTCCAGGCCCTCACGCAGCAGAGCCAGCACTTCACCGTCGGCGCGACCGCGCTGGCAGGCGTCCTGGTACAGCACAACTTCGTCAAAGGCATCGCCCAGGATGCGAGTCTGTTCACGGATGTCTTCGTCGCGCCGGTCGCCGGCACCGCTGATGACAACGGAGCGGCGCTTGGCCGGCATGGCTTCCACCGCGCGGACCAGGGCTAGCATGGCATCCGGGTTGTGGCCGTAATCGGCAATCACCGTGGCGCCGCGGTAGTGGAACAGGTTGAAGCGTCCCTGTGCGTTGTCGCTGTCGTTGACGAAGCTGGCCAGCCCCTGGCGTACCAGAGCCCAGTCCAGGCCCAGACCCCAGGCAGCGCCGACGGCAGCCATCACATTCTCGACCTGGAAGCCGATGGTGCCTTGCAGCGTGAGCGGCACATCAGCCAGCGCAATCCTGTGCTGTGCCGTGCCTTCGGCGGCAATTAGTTGGCCGTCTTCGACATAGATGGCACGGCGTCCCTGGGCCAGGTGCGTGGCCATCACGGCATGGTTGCGGTCCATGCCGAAGAAGGTGACGGCACCGCGGCAATGAGCCGCCATGCCAGCAACAATCGGGTCGGTGGCGTTGAGCACGGCCATGCCCTTGTCGGCGATGTTCTGCACGATCACACGCTTGAGCACCGCCAGGTCTTCAACCGTGGTGATGTAGTTCAAGCCAAGGTGGTCGCCGCTGCCGACATTGGTGACGACGGCCACATCGCAGCGGTCGAAGGCCAGGCCTTCACGCAGCATGCCGCCGCGTGCCGTTTCCAGCACGGCGGCATCAACGTCGGGGTGCTGCAGCACGTTGCGCGCGCTCTTGGGGCCACTGCAATCGCCGGTATCAATTCGCTCGCCATCAATGTAGACACCGTCGGTGCTGGTCATGCCAACACACAGACCCTTCTGGGCCAGCAGGTGGGCGATCAGGCGCACGGTGGTGGTCTTGCCGTTGGTGCCGGTCACCGCCACCAACGGGATGCGACCGTTCTCGCCTTCGGGGAACATGGCGGAGATGATGGCCTCGCCCACCGGACGGCCCTTGCCGTAGGAGGGTGACAAGTGCATGCGCAGGCCTGGTGCAGCATTGACCTCGACCACACCGCCGCCCTGTTCTTCGAGTGGCTGATGGACGCTATCGCACACCACGTCCACGCCGCAGATCTCCAGCCCCACCATTTGCGCTGCCGCCACGGCGCGTTGGGCGACTTCGGGATGCACATCGTCGGTGACGTCGGTGGCTGAGCCGCCGGTGGACAGATTGGCGTTGTGACGCAGCGAAACGCGCTTGCCTTTGGGGGGCACCGAATCGGCGTTCAGCCCCTGGGCCGTCAGGCAGGAGAGGGCGATATCGTCAAAGCGGATCTTGGTCAGGGAGGTGGCATGGCCGGTGCCGCGGCGCGGGTCCTTGTTGACCTCTTCCACCAGCTCGCGCACGCTGTGCAGACCGTCTCCCACCACGCTGGGCGGGTCACGCCGTGCTGCAGCCACCAGCTTGTTGCCAACCACCAGCAAGCGGAAGTCGTTGCCGGGCATGAAACGTTCAACCAGAATTTCGTCATCGAATTCGGCCGCAGCCGCATAGGCCGCCATCAGTTGCTCATGCGTCGTGATGTTGACCGTCACGCCCTTGCCCTGGTTGCCGTTCTTCGGCTTGATCACCACCGGCAGACCAATCTTGCGCGCGGCTTTCCAGGCCTCTTCGGGGGAGGCAACCTCGAAGCCCAGCGGCACCGGTACACCGGCGCTGGCCAGCAGTTTTTTGGTGAGCTGCTTGTCCTGTGCAATGGCTTCGGCAATTGCGCTGGTGACGTCCATTTCAGCCGCCTGGATGCGGCGTTGCTTGCTGCCCCAGCCGAACTGGATCATGCTGCCCTGCGTCATGCGGCGGTAGGGGATCTGGCGTGCCGCGGCGGCGACGGCAATGGAGCCGGTGCTCGGTCCCAGGCGTACGTCTTCATCCAGTTCGCGCAACTGGTCGAGCGCCTGTTCCAGGTCGAAAGGCGTGTCCTGCTGGGCCGACTGGCAAAGGGCTTGGGCCAGCTCCATTGCCAAGCGACCAACTTCCTCTTCGGAGTACTCGACCACCACCTGATAGACGCCGGCCTCGGGGGTCGCGGTGGTGCGGCTGAAGGTGACCGGACAGCCCGCCTGGGCCTGCAGGTCGAGCGCCACCAGTTCCAGCACATGGGCCATGGGCACGGTTTCGTCGTGGCCGCTGGGGCGTAAGGCGCGAATCTGGGGGAAGCGGGCACGTAGCCGGGCCTCGAACCCGTTACGTGTGCTGACGGCACATTCGGCGGGTGTGCAGGTCACAACCGCTTCAATGGCCGTGTGATGACTCCACAGATTGGGCCCGCGCAGGGCGCGGATGCGTGAGACGTCCATATGCTCAGAAGTTTTTCTTGGGAGTCGGGTTGAAGGTGCGCAGGCCGGCGCCGATCAGTTCGGGCGTGATGCCCAGTGCCCAGGCGGCAGCCACGGCGGCCATCACCATTTCGGGTTTTTCTGCTTTCGCCGGGGCCAGTGATTCCAGCGGGATCTGGCTCACTTCGTCCATGCCTTGGGCCAGGATGATTTGCCGCTCGCGCAGGAAGACGGCGCGTTCACCGCTGGCGCGGTGTGCGGCGATGGCTTCGAGTTCCGCATCGAGGCCGTAGAAGATGACCTTGCCGTCGCACAGCTCCGCCATTTCCACCACTTGGGGGTTGGCGGCATTGAGCACCACCGTGCCATGCGGCAGCACGACATCGACTTGCGTGCGAACCACGTTGTAGAGTCGGTCGGCATCGTCGATGTAGAAGTCAGACAGCTCGTCCAGATTGCCCAGGTCGGTGACGACGCCGACGGTGCAACGGTCATAGGCCAGTCCTTCGGACAGGATGGCACGGTTGCTGTGCTCGAGCACGGCGGCTTCGACCGAACGGTTGATCAGCAGGCGCTGGCCGGCTTCCCAGTGGACGCTGTCGGCACTATCGACCTGGCGCGCACCGAGGAAGAAGCCGTCCTGGCAGGCCAGACCGACCTGGGTGCCGTTGATGTGCAGCAGCCAGGCAACCAGGCGCGCGATGCGTGTGGTGTGCTGGCTGCCGGTGATGCCGACGATCGGGATGCGACCTTGGTCATCACCGGGGAACAGGTGGTCGACGATGGCCTGGCCCACCGGACGCGGCTGGCCTTCGGCCGGCTTGATGTGCATCAGCAGGCCCGGGCCGGCATTGACTTCGATGATGGCGCCGCCCTGCTCCTTGAGCGGGCGGCCGATGTCTTCAGCCACCAGGTCGATGCCGGCAATGTCCAGCCCGATCACGCGGGCAGCCAGCGCGGCGGCCGACGCCACCTGGGGGTGTACCTGGTCGGTGACATCGTAGGCCAGGTCGCCCTGGCGCTTGACCAGGATGGTTCGGCCGGCTTCCGGCACCGATTCGCCGGTCAGGCCCTGGCGCTCCAGTTCGAGTTGCGCGATCGGCTCCTTGTCCAGAACCAGTGGCTCCAGCGGGAACTCTTCCTCGACGCCGCAGCGCGGGTCGCTGTTGATCTGGCTTTCGATCAGCTGGCGCACCGTGGAGCGGCCATCACCGATGACGGTCTGCATCTTGCCGCGGGTGGCAGCGACAACGCGCTTGCCAACCACCAGCAGGCGGTGGGCATCGCCACGGATGAATTTTTCCACCAGCACGCCGCTGCCTTCGGCATCGGCAGCCACGTAGGCTTTTTCAATTTCAGCCCGGGTGTTGAGGTCGGTGAACACGCCGCGGCCATGGTTGGCATCGGTCGGCTTGACGACCACCGGCAAGCCGATGTCCTGTGCGGCTTCCCAGGCGGCCTCGGCGCTGTCGACTTCCTGGCCTTCGGGCACCGGCACGCCACAGGACTGCAGCAGGCCTTTGGTCATGTGCTTGTCGCTGGCGATGCTCTCGGCAATCGCGCTGGTCTGATCGGTCTCGGCGGTCCAGATGCGGTGCTGGCGCGTGCCGTAGCCCAACTGGACCAGGTTGCCACTGGTCAGCCGGATGTGTGGAATGCGGCGCTCACTGGCTGCATCGACGATATTGGCCGTGCTCGGTCCCAGGCAGACCTTGTCGCACAGCTCACGCAACTGATTCACGGCGCCAGCCACGTCATAAGGCCGGTCTTCGATCGCGGCCATCACCAGGTCGCGGCCGGCTTGCAGAGCGGCGCGACCCACGTCTTCCTGACGGGTGCGGAACGCCAGCTTGTAGATGCCGTGGGCCGAGGTCATGCGGGCCTTGCCAAAGCCAGTCTGCATGCCTGCCAGGTTCTGCAACTCCAGCACCACGTGTTCGAGGATGTGCGCGGCCCAGGTGCCTTCGCGCAGGCGCATCAGAAAGCCACCGGGTTCCCCCACGCCACAGCGGTGTTCCGCCAGGGTGGGCAGCATGGCCGTCAAACGCTCGTAGAATCCAGGGATGGTGTTGGATGGGTAGTGTTCCAGCTCGCCGATATCGACCCAAGCCTCGATCACCGGACGGTAAGTCCAGATGTTGGGTCCACGCAAATGGGTGACTCGCAGGAATTGAATATTTTTCGTTGTCATGAATCTAAGCAGGTCTGGCAATCAAGCAAGCGTCACGCGCGGCATTCTGGTTTGCATGAGCTGACCCTGGTCTTGGCACAGTCGTATCCCAACAATCACTTCAAAAAACGGCGCCCATCGTATATCGTCAAGTCAGTTGCACATCGCAAAAGACACAGGCACGGCAGCAAACCACCCACCTGCACAAACCACTCTGGACTCCATGACACACCACAATTCAGCCGCTATCGAATTATCAATCAACGAGATCCCGGCTAATTGGCGTCAGGAGGCGCGGTCACTTCTCCAACCTGGAGAAAACGTTCTAGCCGTGCTGGAGGTTGACCTCGACACCCAACTTCGTTTCGTCCGCGGACTGGTGGCGGTGACCGACCGGCGTCTGTTCAGTCGTGCCCCAGGGGACGCCGGCTGGCAGACATGGGATTATCGGTCCGGTTTGGCCCTGAATCACCATGACCATGCGGGCGTAGGGCACCTGGACCTGGTGGACCCCTCCGGCCTGTTGGCCAGTTGGCGCTTCACACTGGGCCAGAACCTGCAGGCCATCCGGCTGTACGACCAGTTTCGCCTGCAGCTGGAAAGCCATCTCAGCGGCCGGCCTGTGGTGCAGCCTCCCGGCCATGTCTGTCCCAGTTGCAAGGCACCGTTGGCCCCGGACCAGGATGAATGTCCGATCTGCACCAAGGTTATTCATACCCCACCGTCCACCTGGACCCTGTTCCGGCTGTGGCGCTTTGCCCGGCCCTACCGGGTTCAGCTGTTCTGGGGGTTTGTGCTGACCCTGTTGGGAACGGCGGCCAGTCTGGTGCCGCCCTACCTCACCATGCCGCTGATGGACGATGTGCTGATCCCGTTCCAGAACGGGCAGCAGATCGACCCGATGCTGGTGGCGCTCTATCTGGGCGGCCTGTTCGGCTCGGCCTTGCTGGCCTGGGTGTTGACCTGGGCGCGCACCTACATCCTGGCGCTGGTGTCCGAGCGCATCGGTGCCGACCTGCGTACCACCACCTACGATCACCTGCTGCATCTCTCGCTGGAGTATTTTGGTGGCAAACGCACCGGCGACCTGATGGCCCGCATTGGCAGCGAGACCGACCGCATCTGCGTCTTCCTCTCGCTGCACCTGCTGGACTTCGCTACCGACGTGCTGATGCTGGCGATGACGGCCGCCATCCTGTTTTCCATCAACCCCTGGCTGGCTCTTGTGACCCTGCTGCCGCTACCCATCATCATCTGGATGATCCACGCCGTGCGCGATCGCCTCAAGACCGGGTTCGAGAAAATCGACCGCGTCTGGTCCGAGGTCACCAGCGTGCTGGCCGACACCATTCCCGGCATCCGCGTGGTCAAGGCCTTTGCCCAGGAAAAACGCGAGTCCAAGCGCTTTCATGACGCCAACCGCCACAACCTGGTGGTCAACGACAAGCTCAACCGCGTCTGGTCGCTGTTCACGCCGAGCGTCTCCTTCCTCACCGAGGTCGGCCTGCTGGTAGTCTGGGCTTTCGGTGTCTGGCTGGTGGCGCATGAGCAGATCACGGTGGGTGTGCTGACGGCCTTCATTGCCTACATCAGCCGCTTCTACGGCCGGCTCGACTCCATGAGTCGCATCGTGTCGTGGACCGAGAAATCCGCCTCGGCGGCCAAGCGCATCTTCGACATCCTCGACCATGTTTCCAGCGTGCCGGAGCCGACGCAGCCAGTGCACCTGGACCATGTGAAGGGGCGCATCGAGGTGCGCGACGTCGGTTTCCGCTATGGCAACCGCGAAGTCAACCGCGGCATCAACCTGACCATCGAACCCGGCCAGATGATTGGCCTGGTCGGTCACAGCGGCTCTGGCAAGAGCACGCTGGTCAACCTGATCTGCCGCTTCTACGATGTGTCCGAGGGCAGCATCCGTGTCGATGGCGTGGACATCCGGGCCTTGCCGGTGGCGGAATACCGGCGCAACATCGGCCTGGTGCTGCAGGAGCCTTTCCTCTTTTTCGGCACGATTGCCGACAACATTGCCTATGGCCGGCCCGATGCCACGCGCGAGGAAATCATTGCTGCCGCGCGTGCTGCCCATGCCCACGAGTTCATCCTGCGCCTGGCGCAGGGTTATGACTCCATGGTGGGCGAGCGCGGCCAGGGTCTGTCGGGTGGCGAGCGCCAGCGTATCTCGATCGCTCGCGCACTGCTGATCGACCCGCGTATCCTGATTCTCGACGAGGCCACCGCCTCAGTCGACTCCGAGACCGAAAAAGAAATTCAGAAGGCGCTGGAAAACCTGGTGCAAGGCCGCACCACCATCGCCATTGCACACCGTCTCTCCACCCTGCAGCGCGCTGACCGGCTGGTGGTGCTGGACCGCGGTCAGGTAGTGGAAGAAGGCACGCACGACGAACTCATGGCGCAAGAGGGGGCCTACTACGGCTTGTACCAGGCGCAGGCGCGCAACATGGACGTGGACATGGACGACGCGGTGGACTCTGCCGTCGGCGACAAGAAGGATGATGCCAAATGAACGCCAGCTCCAACACCCAACTGGTGGCCAACGCTTTTGAACTTAGCCGCAACAGCTTCGGCAAGCTGGTGCTGACCACGCCCGACGGCCAGACGCATGAAGACGTGGTGCCGGTGCGTGCCTTTCCGATCCAGTCACCCGACCGCGGCATTTCCCTGCTTAACAACGAAGGGCATGAGGTGGCCTGGGTTGATGCCTTGGCCGATGTGCCGCAACCGGCGCAGGGGCTGATCCGCGAAGCGCTCGGCGGGCGCGAGTTCATGCCTGAAATCCAGGCCATCCTGAGCGTGACCAGCTTTGCGACGCCCTGTACCTGGCAGGTGCTGACCGACCGCGGTGAAACGAATTTCGTGCTGCGCGGGGACGAGGACATCCGTCGACTGGCCGGCAACACCTTGCTGGTAACCGACTCGCATGGCATCCATTTCCTGATTCGTGACCTGTCGGCCTTGAGCCGTGACAGTCGCAGGATTCTTGACCGCTTCATGTAAGTCGTCTTTTCCTTGTCCTGCCTTTGGATCCTGTTGTATGAATCCCGTTCTTGATTATTCCGAGTCCATGCTGCGTGAGCTGGCGCAGTCCGATGTCGCTCGTGCCTTGCAGGAAGACGTCGGCCATGGCGATCTGACCGCCGGCCTGATTGATCCCACACGTCAGGCGCGTGCCCGGGTGCTGGCCCGTGAATCTGCCGTGATCTGTGGCGTGCCCTGGGTCGAGGCCACACTGCACAAGATGGTTCCCGAGGCCAAACTGACTTGGCATGTGCGTGACGGCCAACGCTGCGCGCCTGATCAGGTGGTGCTGGAGATTGACGGGCCGGCTCGCGGCCTGCTCACGGCCGAACGCACTCTGCTTAATTTCCTGCAACTGCTCAGCGCGGTTGCCACCTACACCGCCACCTACGTGCAGGCCGTGCAGAGCGTGCCCGGCAACCGGGCGCAGATCGTCGACACGCGCAAGACCTTGCCGGGGCTGCGCCTGGCACAGAAATACGCGGTGTGCACCGGCGGCGGTACCAACCACCGCATCGGTCTGTATGACGCCGTGCTGATCAAGGAAAACCACATTGCCGCGGCTGGCGGCGTGACTGCTGTGCTACAGCGTGCCGCCACGGTGGCGCCCAGTGCCAAGTTCGTCGAGATCGAGGTCGAAACCCTTGCACAACTGGATGAAGCCTTGCAGGCCGGTGCCACCATGGTGCTGCTCGACAACATGAGCCTGGACATGTTGCGCGAAGCCGTGCGCCTGAATGCCGGCCGTGCAATTCTGGAAGTGTCGGGTGGCGTGAACCTGGCCACCGTGCGCGATATTGCCGCCACCGGCGTCGACCGCATCTCCATTGGCGCCCTGACCAAGGACGTCAAGGCGATTGATTTTTCCATGCGCTTCGAGGAATTGTGATGACAACCCCCGCCACGGTGATTGATGTCGAATACGAGCAACCGGCCTGTAGCACGCGCCACGCCTGGGCGCGCGTGCCGGTGGAGCCGGGGCCAGTCGAGCGCGCCGCGCTGAAGGACAAGATCCGTCGCCTGTTGAAAGAGAAGAACGCGGTCATGGTGTCGCACTACTACGTGCACCCCGATTTGCAGGATCTGGCGGAGGAAACCGGCGGCATCGTCAGTGACTCGCTGGAGATGGCGCGTTTCGGGCGCGACCACGCGGCGCAGACGCTGGTGGTCTCGGGTGTGCGCTTCATGGGTGAGACGGCCAAGATCCTGTCGCCAGAGAAGCGCATTCTCATGCCCGATCTGGATGCCACCTGTTCACTCGACCTCGGTTGCCCGATTGATGAGTTCAGTGCCTTCTGCGACGCCCATCCTGACCGCACCGTGGTGGTCTACGCCAACACCAGTGCCGCGGTGAAGGCGCGTTCAGACTGGCTGGTGACTTCCAGCTGCGCGCTCGACATCGTGCGGGCGCTCAAGGACAAGGGGCAGAAAATCCTGTGGGCCCCCGACAAGCACCTGGGCGGCTACATTCAGCGCGAAACCGGTGCCGACATGGTGATGTGGAACGGCTCGTGCATCGTGCACGACGAGTTCAAGTCCTTTGAGCTGGAAGAGCTGATGAAGGAGCATCCGAAGGCCAAGGTGCTGGTACACCCGGAGTCGCCGGCCGAGGTCATTGCGCTGGCGGATGCCGTGGGCTCCACTTCCGGCATCCTCAAGGCCGCGCACGACATGGACGCCCCTGAGTTCATCGTCGCCACCGACAAGGGCATGATGCACAAGCTGCGCACGCTCAACCCCGGCAAGACCTTCATCGAAGCACCCACCGCCGGCAACAGCGCCACCTGCAAGAGCTGTGCGCACTGCCCCTGGATGGCCATGAACAGCCTGGCCGGCGTGGCGCAGGTGTTGGAGAGCGGCAGCAACGAAATCCATGTTGATCCGGCCTTGATTCCACGCGCCCGCGTGCCGATCGACCGCATGTTGGCGTTCACCGCCGCCCTCAAGGCCGGCCAGCCGACCGGCGGGCTGGTGCCGAATATTGGGGCGGCGTAGCGGGCTCACCCCCAGGCTGCGCGCACTGCGTGTCGCTTCGCCACCCCCCTTGCAGGGGGCAACGCCAGTGGACCGGCGGAGCCGGTTCCACGGCGTTTCCCGGTTGTGTCATTTCATGCGATGCCGGCTTCGGCCTTCGGCTTGGCTCTGTCTCAGCTGAGCAGGCGATCGGCGGGCACGTACTCGTAGCCTAGTTGCTGGGCCACGGCCTGGTGTGTCACGTGGCCCAGTGCCACGTTCAACCCGTTTCTTAGATGGGCGTCGTCTCGCATGGCCTGTTGCCAGCCCTTCCCGGCCAGTGCCAGTGCGTGCGGTAGCGTGGCGTTGTTGAGGGCGAAGGTCGAGGTGCGTGCCACGTTGCCAGGCATGTTGGCCACACAATAATGCACCACGCCATCCACCACAAAGGTCGGGTTGGCATGCGTGGTGGGGTGCGAGGTCTCGAAGCAGCCGCCTTGGTCAATGGCCACGTCCACGATCACTGCGCCCTTCTTCATGCGAGAGACCAGGGTGCGGCTGACCAGCTTGGGTGCTGTAGCACCAGCCACCAATGCGCTGCCGATCACCAGATCGGCGTCCAGTACTGCGTCTTCAATGCTCTGTGTGCTGGCCTGCTGCGTGCTGATGCGGTTGCCATACCGGGCATCGAGTGCGCGCAGCCGCTCCACGCCGCGGTTGAGTACGGTGACGCGCGCGCCCATGCCTACCGCGATCTGCGCCGCATGGGCACCGACCGTGCCAGCACCCAGGATCACCACATGCGCTGCGGGTACGCCGGGGACACCGCCGAGCAGCACGCCCATGCCGCTTTGCGACTTTTCCAGATGATGCGTGCCTACCTGCACCGCCATGCGGCCGGCCACCTCACTCATGGGTGCCAGCAGCGGCAGGGTGTGATTCGGGCCGGTGATGGTCTCATAGGCGATGCAGACAGCGCCGGTTTGGACGAGGGCGGCGGTCAGTGCCGGGTCCGGCGCCAGGTGCAGGTAGGTGTAGAGTATCTGCCCGGACCGCAACAGCGCCAATTCGGAGGGCTGCGGCTCCTTGACCTTGATGATCAGCTCGGCTTGCGCAAAGACGCTGGCGGCATCCGATGCCAGCGTGGCACCGGCAGCGCGGTAGTCCTCGTCACGCAGGCCGATGGCCGCGCCGGCGCCACTTTGCACCAGTACGCCGTGACCATGCGCCGTGAGCTCGCGCACACTGGCCGGCGTCAGGCCGACGCGGTACTCGTGGTTCTTGATTTCCCGGGGGACGCCGATTTGCATGGAAGTACTCCGAAAGCAAAGTCATCGGCATCAAGATTAACCCATGTGGCGCGGACGACGTTCAGGCTTCCAGCGGGTGTCTCCGGCATTACCTACCCGGTAGGTGATAGCTGGCCTGCGACGCAGCACTAGGTTTAGACCTCGATGTTGTCGATCAACCGAGTGGTCCCTAGCCGTGCCGCCCCCAGCACCACCAATGCGTCACCCGCTTGCGGGGCCTGCAGGTCATGGCGGCGGCGCACGGTCATGTAGTCAGGCTTCCAGCCGCGGTTGGTCAGGGCTTGTATCGCCTGCGCTTCGATCTTGGCGATGTCGCGTTCGCCTTGTTGTAGCGCGGCGATCATGCCCTTGAGCGTCAGCGAAAGTTGTACCGCCTCGGCACGCTCGGCTTCGCTGAGATAACCGTTGCGCGAAGACAGCGCCAGACCGTCGTCGGCGCGTAGCGTGGCGCCGGTCTGGATGTCGAGCGGCAGTGCCAGCTGCGCCACCATGCGGCGGATCACCATCTGCTGCTGGTAGTCCTTGGCCCCGAATACGGCGAAGCGGGGTTGCACGATGTTGAAGAGCTTGAGCACCACCGTGCAGACGCCAGTGAAGAAGCCGGGGCGGAAGTGCCCTTCCAGGATATCGGCCAGCTCGGGCGGCGGCGTGACTTTGTAGCCCTGTGGCTCGGGGTAGAGCTCGCGCTCACTGGGGGCGAACACCACGTCGCAGCCAGTCGCCTTCAGCTTGGCGCAGTCGGCTTCCAGCGTGCGCGGGTAGGTGTCGAAGTCTTCGTGCGGTGCGAACTGCAGACGGTTCACAAAGATGCTGGCCACCGTCACATCGCCCAGCGGTTTGGCCTGCTTGATCAGCGCCAGATGGCCGTCATGCAGATTGCCCATGGTGGGCACGAGTGCCGGACGCTGGTAGTTGGCGAGCTCGGCGCGCAATTCAGAAATGGTGTGGATCAGCTTCATAAGTACGAGTGCAGGGGGCAAACCACGGGGCGCCGCGGAACCGGCTTCGCCGGGCCGCTGGCGCCGTCCCCCTTCGGGGGATGACGCCGAAGGCGGCTCAGGGGGGAATCTTATCTACCAGGCGTGTTGGGCATTCACCGGAAAGCGGCCTTCCTTCACGGCCTTGACATAGGCCTCCATGGCGCCGCGCACGCTGCCGGCGTCGGCCATGAAGTTGTGCACGAACTTCGGCATCTTGCCCAGGTTCATGCCCAGCATGTCGTGCAGCACCAGCACCTGGCCGGCCGTGTCCACGCCAGCGCCGATGCCAATCGTCGCGCAGTGTGGCAGCGCCTTGGTGAGCTCGGCGGACAGGGCGGCCGGCACCATTTCCAGCACCAGCAGGGTGGCGCCAGCGTCTTGCAGTTCAAGCGCATGGCGCTTGAGCGTGGCAGCTGATTCCTCGGTCTTGCCCTGCACCCGGTAGCCGCCCAGCGCATGCACGGTTTGCGGCGTCAAGCCGAGGTGGGCACAGACCGGGATGCCGCGCTCGACCAAAAAACGCACAGTGTCAGCGGTCCAGCCGCCACCTTCGAGCTTGACCATGTGGGCGCCAGCCTGCATCAGCACGGCGGCGCTACGGAAAGCCTGTTCTTTTGATTCATGGTAGGTGCCGTAGGGCAGGTCGCCGATGATCCAGGCCGTGCCCTGCACGCGGCGCACGCCGCGCGTCACGCTTTCCACGTGGTAGCGCATGGTCTCCAGCGTGACGCCCACGGTGCTGGAGAGGCCTTGGCACACCATGCCCAGTGAGTCACCCACCAGGATGGTCTCCACTCCGGCGGCATCGGCCACGGCGGCGAAGGTGGCGTCGTAGGCGGTGAGCATAGTGATCTTCTCGCCGCGTGCATGCATTTCCAGCAGGCGTGGCAGGCTGATGGGCTTGCGTGTGGCCGGTGCGGACGCAGGCGGCAGCGTGCCGTAAGGAGAAGCGCTGTTTTGCGGGGCTGAGGTCGAGGTCACGGCGAGCTCCAGAAGTTTGCGCGAGTGTAGTTCGGCTGGCTGCTCAGGCTTCAGGCGTGCCGCGTTGCATGCCCAGACGGTTCAGCAGGTCGATGTCGGCATCCGTGTCGGGGTTGCCGGTGGTCAGCAGCCTGTCGCCATAGAAGATGGAGTTGGCGCCAGCCAGGAAACACAGGGCCTGCACCGCGTCGCCCATCTGCTGGCGGCCGGCCGACAGGCGCACGCGCGCTTTCGGCATGGTGATGCGGGCCACCGCGATGGTGCGCACGAACTCGAACGGGTCCAGCGGCGCCTGATCGGCCAGCGGTGTGCCTTCGACGCGCACCAAGTTGTTGATCGGTACCGATTCGGGATAGGGGTCGAGGTTGGCCAGTTCGGCAATCAGGCCGGCGCGCTGGCGGTGGCTTTCGCCCATGCCGACGATGCCGCCGCTGCACACCTTGACGCCGGCGCCGCGCACGCGCGCCAGCGTGTCCAGGCGGTCTTGGTAGACGCGGGTGCTGATGATGTCGCCATAGAAGTCGGGCGAGGTGTCGAGGTTGTGGTTGTAGTAGTCGAGGCCGGCATCGCGCAGCTGTTCGGCATGGCCTTCCTTCAGCATGCCGAGCGTGGCGCAGGTCTCCAGCCCAAGACCTTTGACCGCGCTGACCAGCTCAGCCACTTTCTCGATATCGCGGTCTTTCGGCTCGCGCCAGGCCGCACCCATGCAAAAGCGGGTGGCGCCAGCATCCTTGGCGCGGTTGGCGGCGAACAGAACTTCTTCCAGCTCCATCAGCTTGGAGGCCTTCACGCCGGTGTCGAACGAAGCCGATTGCGGGCAATAGCCGCAGTCTTCCGAGCAGCCACCGGTCTTGACCGACAGCAGGGTGGCGAACTCGACCTGCGTCGGGTCGAAGTGTTCGCGGTGCACCGTCTGTGCACGGAACAACAGTTCCGGGAAAGGCAGCTTGAACAAGGCCTCGATGGCTTCGACGCTCCAGCGTTCAGCCTTTGGCGTTGCTGCATGGGCAGCGCGGGCGCGGTGCATTGTGACGGTTTGTTCCTGGACGGTGCTCATGTCAAATTCCTTGCGGTCTGTTCAGTCGGGCAATGGAGGCTCAGGCGTGATTCAGGCGCTGTCGCCGCCGTGGTGATCGGCGTGCGCCGGCACGTGAGAGGCTTCCTGCACCGGAATATGGCTGCGCTGTTCCTTGATGCGGTTGTTGTCATCGACAAAGACCAGCTTGGGCTCGAAGCCTTTGCATTGCGCTTCTGGCACCTGGGCGAAGGCGGCGATGATGATCAGGTCGCCCACGGCGGCGCGGCGTGCGGCCGAACCGTTGACCGAGATGATGCCGGTGCCGCGTTCGCCGCGGATGGCGTAGGTGACGAAGCGCTCGCCGTTGTTGATGTTCCAGATGTGAACCTGTTCGTTCTCCATCATGTTGGCGGCATCGAGCAGATCTTCGTCGATGGCGCACGAACCTTCGTAGTGCAGTTCGCAGTCGGTGACGGTGGCGCGGTGAATCTTGGACTTGAGCAGGGTACGTTGCATGGTCGGCTCCTTGTGGGAGGGTCAGTGGGTTGTGGGGGTCAGCAGGGTGGGCTTGGCCACCGCATCGGTTTGAGGGTAATCGCGGCTGAAGTGCAGGCCGCGGCTTTCATGCCGGCCCTGTGCGCTGCGCACGATGAGGTCTGCCACCTGCACCAGATTGCGCAACTCCAGCAGGTCGCGCGTCACGTGGAACTGGGCGTAGAACTCCTGGATTTCACCTTGCAGCAGTGCAATGCGGTGGGCCGCGCGTTCCAGGCGTTTGTTGGTGCGCACGATGCCGACATAGTCCCACATGAAACGGCGCAGTTCGTCCCAGTTGTGCGAAATGACGACTTCTTCGTCGGCATCGGTCACACGGCTGTCGTCCCAGGCCGGCAGCGGTGGGCAAGGTGGCGCGCTTTCCTGCGTGATGGCCTGGGTGGCGGCACGCGCGAACACCATGCATTCCACCAGCGAGTTGCTGGCCAGCCGATTGGCGCCGTGCAGGCCGGTGCAGGAGGTTTCGCCAATCGCATAGAGGCCCGGCAGGTCGCTGCGGCCGGTCAGGTCGGTGACGACGCCGCCACAGGTGTAGTGCGCGGCCGGCACCACGGGAATGGGCTGCTTCGCGATGTCAATGCCGAGCTCCAGGCAACGTGCATAGATGTTGGGGAAGTGTTCCTGGAGGAAGCTCAGCGGCTGGTGCGAGATGTCCAGGTACACGCAGTCCAGTCCGTGCTTCTTCATTTCGAAGTCGATGGCGCGAGCCACCACGTCGCGCGGGGCCAGTTCGGCACGCGCGTCGTGCTGCGGCATGAAGCGCGTGCCGTCCGGCAGGATCAGTTTGCCGCCTTCGCCGCGCACCGCTTCGCTGATAAGGAAGGACTTGGCGTGCGGGTGGTACAGGCAGGTCGGGTGGAACTGGATGAACTCCATGTTCCCGACCCGGCAGCCGGCACGCCAGGCCGCGGCAATGCCGTCGCCGGTGGCGGTGTCGGGGTTGGTGGTGTAGAGGTAGACCTTGCCGGCACCGCCGGTGGCCAGGATGGTGTGCGGTGCGTGAAAGGTGAGTACCTGGTCGGAGATCTCGTCCAGCGCATACAGGCCATAGCAACGCTGGTCGGGCAGGCCGAGCTTGTGGCCGGTGATGAGGTCCACCAGCATGTGGTGCTCGAACAGCGTGATGTTGGGCGTGGCCCGCACCTTGGCCATCAGCGTGTCCTGCACCGCTGCGCCGGTGGCGTCGGTCACGTGCACCACGCGCCGTTCGCTGTGGCCGCCTTCACGCGTCAGGTGCAGATGCCCTTCTTCCTGCGAGAACGGCACGCCGAGCTGCTGCAGCCAGCGGATGTTTTCCGGCGCGTGCTCGACCACGAAGCGCGTCGCGGCCAGGTCGCACAGGCCGGCGCCAGCCACCAGCGTGTCCTGCACGTGGGCTTCGAGCGTGTCGCCTTCGCCCATGACGGCGGCAATGCCGCCCTGGGCCCAGCGGCTGGAGCCGTCGTTGAGCTCGCGCTTGGTCAGGATCGCCACGCGATGGGTGGGGGCCAGATGCAGCGCTGCGCTCAGGCCCGCCAGGCCGCTGCCGACGATGAGGACGTCGAAATGATGGGAAGTGGTCACGGACAGGGTCTCAGAACAGAGGTCAGGCAGGTCGGCTCAGACGGGGGAGTACGCCAGCCGGACATAGATCGGGGCGAAAGCCTCGGCCTGGGTGATTTCAATCAGGCATTCCTTGGCCAGTTCCAGCAGGGCGATGAAGGTCACCACCAGCACCGGCGTGCCCTGTTCGGGGGCGAACAGGTGCTCGAACTCGACGAATTTCTGGCCTTGCAGCTGACGCAGCACGATGCTCATGTGTTCGCGCACCGAGAGTTCCTCGCGCGTGATCTTGTGGTGCTGCACCAGCTTGGCGCGCTTGAGGATGTCGGCCCAGGCCTCCTGCAACTCGACGACATGCACATCGGGGAAACGCGGCTGCAGGGCCTGTTCGATGTAGACCTGTGCCTTGAGGAAGTCGCGCCCATATTGCGGCAAGTTGCCCAGTTGCGCGGCGGCCAGCTTGATCTGTTCGTACTCCAGCAAGCGGCGTACCAGCTCGGCGCGCGGGTCCTCGGCTTCTTCGCCCTCGGCCGTCTTCTTGGGCGGCAGCAGCATGCGCGACTTGATCTCGATCAGCATGGCGGCCATCAGCAGGTACTCGGCGGCCAGCTCCAGATTGCGGTTGCGGATGTCGTCGACATAAACCAGGTACTGGCGCGTGACGGCCGCCATCGGGATGTCAAGGATGTTGAAGTTCTGCTTGCGGATCAGGTAGAGCAGCAGGTCGAGGGGGCCTTCGAAGGCCTCCAGGAACACCTCCAGCGCTTCCGGCGGGATGTACAGATCCTGCGGCATCGCAAACAGCGGCTCGCCATAGAGCCGTGCCACGGCCACGTGGTCGACGACTTCCGGCATGTCCGGGGTGAGCGTCGCCTCGGCGGCGGCCAGACCGGTGGTGTCGTGCGGGGTGTTCATGAATTTGCTATCAAATCTATAGCTTTTGGCGCCCTTTTATCAAGGGCTAAGGCATGATTTGATGGTTTATTTGCCTTCGGTCTGGTAGACGTAGGGCTTTTGCGCCACGCGGGCCTGCGCATAACCGGCCCAGGCATCGCGGTCGACCGACTTGTCCCACAGCAGATCGCGCCCCTGGCGTTGCTGGGCTTCGAGCTGCGGCTGACGGGCCTTGAGTTGCTCAATGAACTGGGTGGCTTCGGATTGGTAATCGGGACGGCGGAAAATATGCATGGGCAGACCTCTTGAGGGGCCTGTACGGGACAGGCATCAGCCATTTTACCGGTGCCAGCCGCCCCGGGTCCGAGGCATGCGGAATGGGTGGATACTGGTGCCTGGCGTATGCGCAGGACTGGAGGGGCGTTTCGATGATCACGATTCTGGAAGCCAAGCGGGCCGGCCTGTTCGGCAAAGGCCGGCTGATCCCCAACATCGTCGCCGGTGTCATCGTCGGCGTCGTCGCCCTGCCGCTGGCGATGGCCTTCGCCATTGCCTCCGGGGCCAAGCCGGAGCAGGGGATCTACACGGCCATCATCGGCGGCTTCATGGTGTCGGTGCTGGGGGGCAGCCGGGTGCAGATCGCCGGGCCGACGGGCGCCTTCATTGCCATCCTGTCCGGGGTGACGGCCAAGTACGGCATTGCCGGCCTGCAACTGGCCACCCTGATGGCCGGCTTGATGCTGGCTGCCATGGGGCTGGCCAAGATGGGGGCGGTGATCAAGTTCATTCCCGCGCCCGTGGTGGTGGGGTTCACGACCGGCATCGCCGTCATCATCTTTGTCGGCCAATGGAAGGACTTTCTCGGGCTGCCGGCCATCAGCGGTGAGCATTTCCACGAGAAGCTGCTGCGGCTGATCGAAGCCTTGCCGCAACTCCATCCGACCACCACGGCGCTGGCGGTGCTGAGCCTGCTGCTGGTGCTGTTCTCGTCCCGGATCCGCGGCCTGGGCCGCGTGCCGGGGCCGCTGACGGCAATGGTGGTTGTGACTGTTTTGCAGGCCAGCTTCCAGTTCGAGGGCGTGGCGACCATTGGCAGCGCCTTTGGCGGCATTCCGCAGGGCTTGCCGGCGTTCACCATGCCGACCTTCACCCTGACGCAGATCGTGCAGCTCATGGGGCCGGCGTTCACCATCGCCATGCTGGGGGCGATCGAGTCCCTGCTGTCGGCAACGGTGGCCGATGGCATGGCCGGTACCAAACACGACCCCAACCAGGAATTGGTGGGCCAGGGCTTGGCCAATATCGCCACGCCCTTGTTTGGCGGGTTTGCCGCCACCGGCGCCATTGCGCGCACCGCCACCAACATCCGCAATGGCGGCACCAGTCCGCTGGCGGGCGTGACGCACACACTGACCCTGGTGGCGGTGCTGCTGTTTCTCGCGCCCTTGGCCTCCAACATTCCATTGGCCAGCTTGGCGGCCATCCTGTTCGTGGTGGCCTACAACATGAGCGAACTCAAGCATTTTTTTCACATCGTGGCGCGCGCGCCGCGGGCGGATGTGGCCATTCTGCTGGTGACGTTTGCCCTTACGGTGCTGGTGGACCTGGTGGCAGCGGTGAGCATTGGCGTGATCCTGGCGTTCATGCAGTTTTTGCGCCGCATGGCAGATACGGTGGATGTGCAATCCCTGGATGCCGAGGACTTGAAGCATGAGCTGAAGGATCTGGGGCTGACCCGATTGCCGCGCGATGTGCTGGTGTACGAAATCGATGGCCCCTTCTTTTTTGGTGCGGTCGAAAATTTCGAGAGCGCGCTCAAGAAGACGCATTCAGACCCGCGGGTTCTGATCGTGCGTTTGCACCGTGTGCCCTTCATCGATTCGACTGGCTTGCAGGCGATGGATGTCGTGGTCCAGACGCTGCAAAAGCGTGGCGTTCGCGTGATGCTGTGCGAGGCCAACGAACGGGTGCGGGCCAAACTCTGGAAATATGGTGTGCTGGACCGGCTGTTGGCAGGTGATTACGCCGAACGGCTGTCAGAGCAACTGGCCAAGGCCGTCAAGCCGGTGGCGATGCAAGCCATGGCCAGCGGCGCAGAGCAGTCCGCTCAACCCTGATGTTTGGGCGGCTCGGGCGCAATCATGCCGCGACGAAGGTCATGCGAGATCGGGCCCCAGACCAGCAGGACCAGCAACAAGGCCAGCGGCACGCTGGTGATGTAGCCCCAGAACTTGAAGCCGAAGGCGCCAGCCAGGCCGCCCAGCAGAAAAGCCGCTGTCAGCGACAGGTGGATTCTCAATTTGCGACGATTGGCCACGACCTTGATCGGTGACTCGGAGCGGTGGAAATACAGCAGCTTGCCAAGCTCAATGCCGATGTCGGTGATCAGGCCGGTCACGTGGGTGGTGCGGATCTCGGCATTGGAGATCTTGGTGATGACGGCGTTCTGCAGACCCATGATGAAGCACAGGATCAGCACGGTCAGCGGCGCAAAAAAATCGGCAAACAGGTTGATGGCCGCACCGAACATGCCGAACAGCAGCAGCAGTCCGGCTTCGACCACGAGCGGGCGGGCAAAGGCGCTGCGCAAATGCCGGCGCATGCTCCAGTTCACCATCCAGGCCGTCGTCATGGCGCCGCCCAGAAACGCCGCAATGGCGGCCAGACTGGCCATGATCAGACCGAATTGACCCAGCACCAGGTTGTCGGCAATCGAGGACAGCAGTCCTGTCATGTGCGAGGTGTATTGGCCCACGGCAAGAAAGCCGCCGGCATTGGTGGCTCCGGCGATGAAGCACAGAGAAACACCCAGCCGGAGGTTGGCCGCCGTTGAGCGGTGGATGTCGGTCCACCAGTGCAGGTGTGAAAGCGGATGCGTCGGCTGTTTGGATCCGGACATGGGGTGTGGCGTGGGCCTGCGGTGCAGATGCTGCCGATGAGGGCGAAAAACAGAAAGTTTACTCCGCAGGGTTGTATCCCCCAAATGGGGGATACCCTCAAAGCTGGCGCCACGCTTACATTAGCATGTTCACATGCTGTCACATGCCATCGGAGACAAAAGGCGCACTCAGCCGGCCACAGGCTGAGGCGCCTTGCAGGGTGTTGGGATTCCGCGAATGTCGCCGCCATCGGGAAATCGTCCGTGAAATACCTCCGCGCTGCCTCTGGGTGGCTTCTTGTTTTTGGGCTGGTGCTGCTGATCCAGCTGGCCCAGTTCGCCTTCGCGCTGCAAGCTGATCGGTCCGCCGTGGCGCCGGTCACGCTCGGGCTGGCGCTGGCCGGGCTGCTGCTGGTGTTGGCGCTGGGCTTCGTCGTCTGGCGTCGGATGTCGCGGCTGGAGGCAGTGCACCAGCAAGCGCAAGCTGCGTATGCCTGCCTGCGCGAAGCCATTGATGAAATGCCGGCGGCGATCGAGCTGTACGACGCGCAGGACCGGCTGGTCATCTGCAACCGGCGCATGGAGCAGCTGTACCCGGATAGCGCCCGTACCGAGGGCGTCGGCCTGCGTTATGAAGAGCTGCTGCGGCGTGCCCAGCAGCAAGGCATGCTGATTGATGCGCCAGTCGGCCAGGAAGAAGAATGGATCGCGCTGCGCATTGCGGGTCGGGGCCGCAGCAACGCGCCACAACTGCGCCGCTTGCCCGACGGCGGCTGGGCCCATCTTTATGAAGCGCGCACCACCTCCGGTTGCATTGTGGCGGTGCGGGTGGATGTGACCGAATCGGTGCACCAGCGCGAGGTGCTGAGTGCCGCACGGGCTGAAGCGCAGGCCGCTCGCGTGCGCTTGCACGAAGCCATCGACGCCATGCCGGCCGGCGTGGCGATCTATGACGAAGCGGACCGGCTGGTGATGTACAACCGCGAGGCGGTGGACATGCCGCCCTATGGCGTGGGCGGGGAGTTGATCGGGCAAACCTACGAAGCCTTGCTGCGCCGCAGCCTGGCCCAAGGCGACATCACCGAGGCGTTGGGGCGCGAGGACGAGTGGCTGCGCCAGCGGCTGGCCGCACGTGGCCTGCTCAAGGTGCCGGTGCTGCGCCGCTCCAAAGATGGGCGCTGGATGCATTACTACGAGACCCGCGCGCCCTCGGGCAACCTGATCATGGTGCGGTTGGATGTGACGGACCTGGTAGAGAAAAGTCTGGAACTGGAGCGTGCCAACGAGCTGCTGTCGCGTCTGTCCACCACCGACAGCCTGACCGGACTGGCCAACCGGCGCCAGTTCGACCAGAGCCTGCAGACCGAATGGATGCGCAGCGCGCGCAACCAGCAGCCGATCTCGCTCCTGATGATCGACGTCGATTTTTTCAAGCGCTACAACGACCACTACGGCCACCTGACCGGAGACGCCTGCCTGCGCCAGATTGCCGGCATTCTGTTCGATTGCGCTCAGCGCTCGGGCGAGGTGGTGGCCCGCTATGGCGGCGAGGAGTTCGCCATGCTCTTGCCGGGTGCCGACGTTGAAGCGGCGAGGGTGGTGGCCCAGCGCTGCATGGACGAGTTGAGCAAGGCCGCCATCCCGCACGCCAACTCGCCGGTGGCGCCTTGGCTCACCATCAGCATCGGGGTGGCCACCGCGGTGGCTGACCAGAACCTGCTGCCGGAGAGTCTGGTGGCGTGTGCCGATGCGGCGCTGTACCGCACCAAGGGCTCGGGCCGGGCCCGCTTTGAGGTGGTCTCGACCTGATGCCCAGGCCGGTGCACCGGCCTGGATCGACTTGAAGGCGCCGGTTTAACGCACCCGCATGCCTGGTTGGGCGCCCGGCCAGGGGTTGAGCACGTAAATGCCGGGCTGGGCCTTTTCGTCACCGTGGCTGGCGGCCAGCACCATGCCTTCCGACACGCCGAATTTCATCTTGCGCGGTGCCAGGTTGGCCACCATCACGGTGAGCTTGCCCACCAGGTCTTCCGGCTTGTAGGCGCTGGCAATGCCGCTGAACACATTGCGCGTCTTGCCTTCACCCACATCCAGCGTCAGGCGCAACAGCTTGGTCGAGCCTTCGACCGCTTCGCAGTTGACGATCTGGGCGATGCGCAGGTCGATCTTGACGAAGTCGTCGATGCTGATGGTCGGGGCCAGTTCCTCGCCGCCAGGTGCTACTGATTCTGTAGCGATTGGCGTAGGTTCTACGGGGGCTGGAGGCTCAAACAATGCCTCAAGCTGCTTGACGTCAACGCGCTGCATCAGGTGCTTGTATTCGCCGATGACGTGGCCGGCACCCAGGGCCTTGGTCGCGTCAGACCATTGCAGCGGGCTGACTTGCAGGAACGCTTCGACCTGCGCTGCCAGCGCCGGCAGCACCGGTTTGAGGTAGATGGTCAGCAGGCGGAAGGCTTCGATGCAGACGGTGCAGACATCGTGCAGATGGCTGTCCATGCCCTCCTGCTTCGCCAGCTCCCAGGGCTTGTTCTGGTCCACATACTCGTTGACGCGGTCGGCCAGCAGCATGATCTCGCGCAGGGCCTTGCCGTACTCGCGTTCGGCCAGCAACTCGGCCAGGTTGGCGGAGGCGTCGCGCAGGTGTTCCAGCAGCGCATCGCCATCACCCGAGACATCGGCCAGCTTGCCGCCAAAGCGCTTGGTGAGGAAGCCGGCGGCGCGCGAGGCGATGTTGATGTATTTGCCGACCAGGTCGCTGTTGACGCGGGCCATGAAGTCGTCGGCGTTGAAGTCGATGTCCTCGTTGCGGCCGCTCAGTTTGGCGGCCAAGTAGTAGCGTAGCCACTCGGGGTTCATGCCCAGGCCCAGGTACTTCAGCGGGTCCAGGCCGGTGCCACGGCTCTTGCTCATCTTCTCGCCGTTGTTCACCGTGAGGAAACCGTGCACGAAGATCTTGTCCGGCGTCTTGCGGCCGCTGAACTTCAGCATGGCGGGCCAGAACAGCGTGTGGAAGGTCACGATGTCCTTGCCGATGAAGTGGTACTGCTCCAGCTGCGGGTCGGCCATGTAGGTCTCATAGCTCTGGCCGCGCTGGTCGAGCAGGTTCTTCAGCGATGCCAGGTAGCCCACCGGGGCGTCGAGCCAGACATAGAAGTACTTGCCGGGTGCATCGGGGATCTCGATGCCGAAGTAGGGCGCGTCGCGCGAGATGTCCCAGTCGCCCAGGCCTTCGCTGGTGCTGCCGTCCGGGTTGGTGCGCACGGTGAACCATTCCTTCACCTTGTTGGCCACTTCGGGCTGCAGGCGGCCGTCCTGCGTCCACTCTTCGAGGAAGGCCACGCAACGCGGGTCGGACAGCTTGAAGAAGAAGTGCTCGGAACTCTTGAGCACCGGCTTCGCCCCCGACAGGGTGGAGTAGGGGTTGCGCAGGTCGGTGGGTGCGTAGACGGCGCCACACGACTCGCAGTTGTCGCCGTACTGGTCTTTCGTGCCGCATTTCGGGCACTCGCCCTTGATGAAACGGTCCGGCAGGAACATGGCCTTTTCGGGATCGAAGAACTGCTCGATCACCTTGCTGGAGATCAGCCCGGCGGCCTTCAGATCAAGGTAAATTGCTTTGGCGAACTGGTGGTTTTCCGGGCTGTCGGTCGAGCTCCAGTTGTCGAACGCAATGTGGAAACCGTCCAGGTAGGGCTTGCGGCCGGCGGCGATGTCGGCCACGAACTGCTGCGGTGTCTTGCCGGCTTTCTCGGCCGCAATCATGATGGGCGCGCCGTGGGTGTCGTCGGCACCGACGAAGTTCACCTCATGGCCCAGCATGCGCTGCAACCGCACCCAGATGTCGGCCTGGATGTACTCCATGATGTGGCCGATATGGAAGTTGCCGTTGGCGTAGGGCAGGGCGGTGGTGACGAAGAGCTTGCGTGACATGGGGTTCTTCCGAAAGGGAACCCGGGATTTTAGTCGGCCCAGGCCAAAAGGCGGGCTCAAAGGCGCAAGGGGTCGCGCCGCCGCTCGATACGACCGGGGGCGGCGTCAGCCCCTGGCGCCGGAGCGGGCCAGCCGAAAAACTGCAGGATGGCCTCTTGCTGCCGGAGCGCATCGGCATAACCCAGCTTCATGAGCTCGCGTGTGTAAACCGACTCGAACAGCAGGTAGCTGGCCAGTGCGCCGCCCTTGACGTCGGCCGCGCTCGACGACACGCCGATGCCACCGAGCAGGGTACGCACCGCTGCGGGCAGGGCGTCAATGTGCCGGGCTGCCAGTTGATCCAGCCGCTCGGAGGGCGAGATCACCAGCAGTTCGACCGGGCGCAAGGCGCTGGCTTGCCGTGCCTCGGGGGGGACCAGCGAGAGCGTCTGGTTGATCCGCCGCATGCGTTCGATGTCCACCGACAGGGCGTCGAGGAAGATGCTGGACATGGCGTGGCCGGCGATCTGTGCCAGTGAGGGGTAACTGTGGGTGGTGGCGGCGAGGGTTTCGCTGCGCGGCTCGTGCATGCGGCCGGCACCGATGACGAGGATGCGTTCGGCCCCCAGGTGGATGGCGGGGGCCACCGGTGCCGTCTGACGCATGGAGCCGTCGCCAAAGAACTCCGTGCGGCCGTGGATGTCCAGCGGCATGGCCGGGAACATGAAGGGAATCGCCGAAGAGGCCAGCAGGTGCTCGTGGGTGATGCGGTGGCGTACCGACAGGCGCTGCGAACGCACCCAGGGTTGTAACTGCTCGGCGCCTTCGAAAAAAGTGACATGGTGGCCCGAGCTGTAGCTGGAGGCCGTGACGGCGAGCGCGTGCAGATGGCCTTGCGCCACCAGCCCGGGCAGGCGCTCCAGCGGCACCAAGGTGCGCAGCAGGGTTTCCAGTGGCGAGTTGTCCAGCAGCGAGCGCGGCTTGAGGCGGCGCCATTTGGCAATCAGCCAACCGAGCGACAGCAGGCTCAGCCATTTGGCGCCGCTGCGCATCACGCTCAGCACATCGGACTGGTAGACCTGATGCGCCTCGAAATCCTGCCAGACGCCCACAATGCGCCGCACCGCCAGGTCGAAGTCGTCGGCACCACAGGCCAGCGCCGCGGCATTGATGGCGCCGGCCGAGGTGCCGGTGATGATGTCAAAGGGATTGTGTTCATGGCGTGCACCGCTGGCCCGCCGCAGGTCGGCCAGTGCTTCCAGCACGCCGACCTGGTAGGCGGCGCGCGCACCGCCGCCGGTCAGCAGCAGGCCGGTGGTTGGCGGTCGTATCGAGGCATCCATGCGTAGATTATGAGTGGGCTGCATGGGGCGCCCATGCGCCGAAAAGCACCGGATTTACCCTGTTCTGGGGGGCCAGGTGCTGGTTTTTACCAATTTGCCCGGTTCGGCAAGGTTAAGGCGGCCTTCGCTAGACTACGCAACTCTTCAGGAGTATTTGATGACGGTGACAGAACAAGCGCTGATGGACGCCCTCAAGGCGGTGGTCGACCCCAATACGGGGCGGGACTTCGTGTCCGCCAAGGCCATCAAGAACCTCAGCATCCAGGATGGCGATGTGTCGTTCGACGTCGAACTGGGTTATCCGGCCAAGAGTCAGGTGGCAGGTTTTCGCAAGGCGCTGATTGCCGCCGCCAAGGGTGTGGCCGGTGTGGCTAATGTGTCGGTCAATGTCACCACCCACATCGTGGCCCACGCGGTGCAGCGCGGCGTGCAGCTGCTGCCGCGTGTGAAGAACATCGTGGCAGTGGCTTCCGGCAAGGGCGGCGTGGGCAAGAGCACCACGGCCGTCAACCTGGCGCTGGCCTTGGCAGCCGAAGGCGCCAGCGTCGGTATTCTGGATGCCGACATCTATGGCCCGAGCCAGCCCATGATGATGGGCATCGACGCCCGCCCCGAGAGCGAAGACGGCCAGACCATGGAGCCGCTGGAGAACTACGGCGTGCAGGTCATGTCGATCGGTTTTCTGGTCGGGCAGGACGAGGCCATGATCTGGCGCGGCCCCATGGCCACCCAGGCGCTGGAGCAGCTGCTGCGCCAGACCAACTGGAAAGACCTCGATTACCTGATCGTCGACATGCCGCCCGGTACCGGCGACATCCAGCTCACCTTGAGCCAGCGCGTGCCCATGACTGGCGCGGTGATCGTCACCACCCCGCAGGACATTGCCTTGCTCGATGCCAAGAAAGGCATCAAGATGTTTGAGAAGGTCGGTGTGCCGATCCTTGGCATCGTGGAGAACATGGCCGTGCACGTGTGCAGCAACTGCGGCCACATCGAGCATATCTTCGGTGCCGACGGCGGCAAGAAGATGGCGGCCGAATACGGCATGCCCTACCTGGGCGCTTTGCCGCTGAACATGCAGATCCGGCTGCAGGCCGACAACGGCAAGCCGACCGTGGTGGCTGATCCCGACGGTGAGGTGGCCGGCATCTACAAGACGCTGGCGCGCCAGGTGGCGGTGGCGATTGCCGCCAAGAACAAGGACTTCTCCAGCAAGTTCCCCAGCATCAAGATCTCGAAAGAGACTTGAAGCCGGCAGGGCACCGGGCGTTCAGTAGCGCAGCTGGCCCGCGTTGTCGATGATGGCCAGCTCCACGTAGGACGAGCCGTTGTGCGAGCTGGGCGAGTACTTGGCCGCGAAGCGGCCGATGCTGATCTCGCCCGCTTCTTCCATGGTCTTGATGAACGAGGCTGTGCTTAGGTTGCGCCCCGCCCGGCGCAGGCCCTCGACGAGCAGCTTGGCATGGACGAAACCCTCGAGCTGGAAGGCCGAGGGCACCGCCGAGGGATCCTTCTCCCGTAGCAGGCGTTGGTACTCGGCCACCACTGGGATGGTGGTGTTGCGCAGCGGCGGCATGATCTGGGCCAGGACGATGCCGCGCGCCTGTTCCTTGAGGTCACGCCGGATCAGGTCTACGTTGGCGATCGAGAAGCCGTAGAAATTGGGCCGTACGCTGGTCTGCAGCGTGGCCTTGATGAAATTCGACAGGGTGCCGCCCGCGATGCCCAGCAGCACGGCCTGGGGCTGGGTCCGCTCGGTCGCGGCCGCGGCTGCTGTGTAGTCCGGGGCTTGGGGGTCGATCTTCACCTCGGCGTCCAGTGTCACCTTGGCGGCGGCCGCGGCCTGCTGCAACTCGGCCAGGAGTGCTTTGCCCAGGCCGTCGTCTTGGTAGACCACGGTGACGCGGCTGATGCCCGTGTCCACCAGGTGCGTGACGATGCGGCGTGCCTCATCGGCATAGCTGGCGCGCACATGGAAGAGGTAGGGGTTGACCTTCTGGCGGAAGGCCGTGGCGCCGGTGACCGGGCCGAAGATGATGGTGCGGCTGGCCTCGGCCAAGGGCAGAATGGCCCCGGTCTGTGCCGTGCCCGTGCTGTTGTAGATGATGAAGACGCCCTGCTCGTTGATCAGCCTGCGCGTGTTCTCGACGGCGCGTTTGACGTCGAAGCCGTCGTCCAGCATGGTGTAGACGATCTTGCGGCTATGCACGCCGCCGGCGGCGTTTACAGCATCGAAGTAGAGGCGTGAGCCCTGGCCGAATTCCTGCGTCTGAGGCCCCAGCGGCCCGCTTAACACCACCGAGGCGCCGAGGCGGATTTCCGTCGGTGTTACGCCGCGGTCGGAGGCCGTGGCGCTGGCGCCCATGGCGCAGGCCAGGGCCAGTATGAAAGGTCGAAACATGTCTATCTCCTGCGGTGTTTACCCGCACGCCAACGACTCCCTCCGCGTTGTCGGGGCCGAGGTTTATGGTTATTGAATATAGTTATTTAAATGAATCAAATGCAGGGGGCTGGCTAGTGGTTTTCCCTGAGGGTTATTGACTCCGTGCATGAGTTCACGATCTGGCAAGATGGCGGACCGATGAACCTGCTCGTATCCATGCGCTATCTCGTTGCCCTCGACGAGCACAAGCATTTCGCCCGCGCGGCCCAGGCCTGCTTTGTCACGCAGCCGGCGCTCTCCAATGCACTGCGGGCGCTGGAAGAGGAGTTCGGCGCCGCCATCGTCAAGCGCGGCCGCACTTTTGTCGGCTTCACCGACGAGGGGCAGCGCTTACTGGCCAGTGCCCGGCGCATGCTGCACGAGGAACAGTTGCTTAAGCAGGACATGAGCAGCGTCGGCGGCCAGCCGCAAGGGCGCCTGGGCATCGGCGTGGTGCCTTCGGCGGAGCCGATCGCCGCCCGCTTCGCCGCCATGCTGCATGCCAAGTACCCGGGCATCACACCGGTGGTGCGTTCCATGAGTTCGCAGGACATTGAAACCGGCCTGGAGGAGCTTTCGCTCGACATGGGGCTGGGCTTCATCGAGCGTGTGCGGCCCGGCGTCGGTTCGTTGCGCACGCAGCCGCAGTACACCGAACACTATTTCCTGGTGCGCAAGGCTGCCAGCCCGGGCGCGCAGGGTATCCAGTTCGGTGGCCCCATCACGTGGCAGGAGGCGGCCACCCTGCCGCTGTGCCTGATGACGTCTGAAATGCACAACCGGCACATCGTCGATGCCGCCTTTGCCAAGGCGGGTGTGGCGGTGCGTCCGGTGCTTGAAACCAATTCCCTGCTGACCCTGGCCCTGAGCGCCTTAAGCGGAGCGGTCTGCAGCGTCATGCCGGGGGCGCTGGTGGGGGCCGTGCGCGCCTATGGCGATCTGGAGGTGCGCCCGCTGACCGGCCCCGAAGTGCATACGCCGATCGGCTTCATGGTGTTGGCATCCGAGCGCATGTCGCGCACGCTGGATGCCGCCCTGACGCTGGCGCAGGATGCGGCCTGGCTGCGCCACGCAGCGGCCCACAGCGGCCTGTTGCACGCTTGAGCCATTCGGTCGCAATCGATTTATTGCACTGCATCATTTACTTTTTGAATCTCTGCATGTCTTGATTCAATTTGACCCATCGGTAGCAGAAGCTGACACTGCGCCCATAGGTATGAATTGAGGGACATAAGATGAACCATCCGGGCCGCAAAGGCGAAGTGCAGGCGGTGGCGGTTGCCACCGTCGATGATCTGCGGGAGCGCATCCGGCGCAAGAGCAAGCTCAAGGGACGTCAGCCTGACGCCCAGTCCCTGACCGAGGTGGTGGCCCTGATTGGTGAGCGGCCGGAGGGTGGCCACCGGCGCGACCTGCTGATCGAGCACCTGCACAAGCTCAACGACGCCTACCGCTGCCTGCATGACCGTCATCTGGTGGCGCTGGCCAAGGAAATGAATCTCCCGATGGCCGAGGTCTACGAGGTCGCCACCTTCTATCACCACTTTGAGGTCGTGAAGGGCGATGAGCAGGCCCCCGGCCTGACGGTGCGTGTCTGCGATGGCCTGAGCTGTGAACTCGGCGGCGCCAAGAGCCTGATGAGCAAGCTGCAGGCCACGCTTACAGGCAACGGCGTGCGCGTGGTGGCTGCACCCTGCGTCGGCCGCTGCGAACAGGCGCCGGTGGCGGTGGTGCACCAGAACCCGGTGCTGCGCGCCACACCCGAGACCGTGGCCACGGCGGTCAAGGCTGAGGCCACGACGCACCCGAAGTCGTCCGGCAAAGCCAGCTTCGAGCCGGCCGCGCATGCGCTCAAGGCGGTTTCGCCGCTGCAGCAGCAGGTCTCACCCGATTTCGTCGGCTACGCCGCCTACCAGGCGCAGGGTGGTTATGCGCTGGCTGCCGCCGTCAGCAGCGGCCAGCAAGACATGGAGAGCCTCATCAAGGCGATGGAAGACTCGGGCCTGCGCGGCCTGGGTGGCGCGGGCTTCCCGGCCGGCCGCAAGTGGCGCATCGTGCGCGACCAGCCGGCCCCGCGCGTGATGGCGGTCAACATCGACGAGGGCGAGCCCGGCACCTTCAAGGACCGCACCTACCTGGAGCGCGACCCGCACCGCTTCCTGGAAGGCCTGCTGATTGCCGCCAAGGTGGTTGGCATTGACGCCTGCTACATCTACCTGCGTGACGAATACCATGGCGCCCGTGCGCTGCTGGAGAGCGAACTGGCTGCGTTGCAGGCCAACCCGCCATGCCCGTTGCCGAAGATCGAATTGCGCCGTGGCGCTGGGGCCTACATCTGCGGCGAAGAGTCCGCCATGATCGAGAGCATTGAGGGCAAACGCGGTGAGCCGCGCATGCGGCCGCCCTACATCGCGCAGGTGGGCCTATTTGGCCGGCCGACGCTGGAACACAACTTCGAGACGCTGTACTGGGTGCGTGACATCGTGCAAAAGGGGGCCAACTGGTTTTCCAGTTTCGGCGCCAATGGCCGCAAGGGGCTGCGTAGTTTCAGCGTCAGCGGCCGCGTCAGGCAACCGGGCGTCAAGCTGGCGCCGGCGGGTATCACCATCCGTGAACTCATCGACCAGTATTGCGGCGGCATGCCTGAGGGCCATGAGCTCTACGCCTACCTGCCGGGCGGAGCTTCAGGGGGCATCCTGCCGGCCAGCATGGACAACATCCCGCTCGACTTCGACACCCTGCAACCCTATGGCTGTTTCATCGGCTCGGCGGCAGTCATCGTGCTGAGCCAGCACGACACCGCGCGCGAGGCCGCCGTCAACATGATGCGTTTCTTCGCGCACGAGAGTTGCGGCCAGTGCACGCCCTGCCGTGTTGGTACCGCCAAGGCAGTCCAGCTGATGGAAGCGTCGAAGTGGGACAACGAGACGCTCGAAGACCTGTGCCAGGTCATGGGCGATGCCTCCATCTGCGGCCTGGGTCAGGCCGCGCCGAACCCGATCCGCTGTGTCCAGAAATACTTTCCTCAGGAGTTGGCCCAATGAACGCACCTGCCAAACTCAACGAAGTCACGCCGCAAACCATCGAGTTCACGCTCGATGGAAAAAAAGTCAGTGCCTACAGCGGTGAAACCATCCTGAGCGTCGCCAAGCGCGTCGGCCTCGAGATTCCGCACCTTTGCTACAAGGAAGGCATGCGCCCGGACGGCAACTGCCGCGCCTGCGTGGTCGAAATCAAAGGCGAGCGCACGCTGGCCCCCAGTTGCTGCCGCAGCGCCACCGTTGGCATGGAAGTTCAGGCCACCAGCGAGCGCGCCGTCAAGAGCCAGAAGATGGTGTTGGAGATGCTGCTGTCCGACATGCCGGACCAGGGCTACAAATGGGATGAAGAGAACGAGTCGCTGCAGCACGGCGAACTGTCGCAGTGGGCCGATCACATGCGGGTCAAGGTGCGGCCGGAACTCAAGGCCTTGCGCCGTGAGCAGCCCGCAGCCGACGTGTCGCACCCGGCCATGGCCGTGAACCTGGATGCCTGCATCCAGTGCAACCGCTGCGTGCGCGCCTGCCGCGAAGAGCAGGTGAACGATGTGATCGGCTACGCGCTGCGCGGCAGCCACAGCGAGATCGTGTTCGACCTGAACGACCCGATGGGCGACAGCACCTGTGTGGCTTGCGGCGAATGTGTGCAGGCCTGCCCGACCGGCGCGCTGATGCCGAAAACCCGCATCGGCTCGCAGGTGGTGGACAAAAAAGTCGACTCCGTTTGTCCTTTCTGTGGCGTCGGCTGCCTGCTGACCTACAACGTCAAGGACAACAAGATCGTCAGTGTGGATGGCCGCGATGGTCCGGCCAACCACAGCCGCTTGTGCGTCAAGGGTCGTTTCGGTTTCGATTACGCGCATAACGATCAGCGTCTCACGATGCCGCTGATCCGCAAGGCAGGAATTCCCAAAGACCCTGAAACACTGGAGCAACTGAACAGAGATACCGCCGACTGGTCGGCCGTGTTCCGTGAAGCCACCTGGGACGAGGCATTGGCATTGGCGGCCGGCAAGCTGAAGGGCTTGCGCGACACCCACGGCAAGAAGGCACTGGCCGGCTTCGGCTCGGCCAAGGGCAGCAATGAGGAAGCCTATCTGTTCCAGAAGCTGGTGCGCACCGGCTTCGGCTCCAACAATGTGGACCACTGCACGCGCCTGTGCCATGCCTCCAGCGTGGCGGCACTGCTCGAAGGCGTGGGCTCGGGGGCGGTGAGCAATCAGGTCAACGACGTCGAGCATGCCGACCTCATTCTGGTGATCGGCTCCAACCCGACCGCCAACCACCCTGTGGCTGCTACCTGGATGAAGAACGCCGCCAAGCGTGGCGCCAAGATCGTGCTGGCCGACCCGCGTGTCACCGACATTGGCAAGCATGCCTGGCGCACCATGCAGTTCAAGCCCGACACCGACGTGGCCATGCTCAATGCCATGATCTACACGGTGATCGAGGAGGGGTTGGTCGATCAGGCCTTTGTGCGCAGCCGCGCCAACAACTTCGAGGCCTTGAAAGCCAACGTCAAGGGCTACAGCCCTGAGGCCATGGAGCCGATCTGCGGCGTGCCGGCACAGACATTGCGCGAGGTCACGCGCGAATTCGCCAAAGCGAAGGGCGCCATGATCCTGTGGGGCATGGGGGTGAGTCAGCACATCCACGGTACCGACAACGTGCGCTGCCTGATCGCGCTGTGCACGGTGACTGGCCAGATCGGCAAGCCCGGCTCCGGCCTGCACCCGTTGCGGGGTCAGAACAATGTGCAGGGGGCCAGCGATGCCGGCCTCATTCCCATGATGTACCCCAACTACCAGCGCGTCACCAACAAGGAGGCGCATCAGTGGTTCGAGGACTTCTGGGGCATGAAGCTCGATGACCAGCCCGGCTACACCGTGGTGGAGATCATGCACAAGGCGCTGGCTGACGACAGCGACCCGCACAAGGTGCGCGGCATGTACATCATGGGCGAGAACCCGGCCATGAGCGACCCCGACCTGAATCACGCGCGCCATGCGCTGGCCTCTCTCGAACATCTGGTGGTGCAGGACATCTTCATGACCGAGACCGCCTGGCTGGCCGATGTGGTGCTGCCGGCCACGGCCTGGCCGGAGAAGACCGGGACCGTGAGCAACACCGACCGCATGGTGCAGCTCGGCCAGCAGGCGATCAACCCACCCGGCCAGGCCAAGCCGGATCTGTGGATCATCCAGCAGATCGCCCAACGCATGGGTCTGTCCTGGAACTATGCCGGCGAACACGAAGGCGTGGCGGCGGTGTACGAGGAGATGCGCCAAGCCATGCACGCCGCCATCTCCGGCATCACCTGGGAGCGCTTGCAGCGCGAGTCGAGCGTGACCTACCCCTGCCTGAGTGCCGACGATCCGGGCCAGCCGACGGTCTTCATTGACAACTTCCCGACGGCAGACGGGCGCGTGACGCTGGTGCCGGCCGACATCATCCCGGCGGCCGAACGGCCCGATGCGCAATACCCCTTCGTGCTCATCACCGGCCGTCAGCTGGAGCACTGGCACACCGGCAGCATGACGCGCCGCTCGGAAGTGCTCGACGCCATCGAACCCATGGCGACCGCCTCCATGTGCGGCAGCGACATGGCCGACCTGGGCCTACAGCCTGGCGATGTGATCACCGTGGCCTCGCGCCGCGGTGCCGTGGCCATCCATGTGCGGCGCGACGACGGCACGCCGCATGGCGCGATCTTCATCCCGTTCGCCTATTACGAGGCGGCGGCCAACCTGATGACCAATGCAGCGCTCGACCCCTTCGGCAAGATCCCGGAGTTCAAGTACTGTGCCGTGGCCATCCGCCGCGGTGGCAAGCCGGCCGCGGCGCCGGGTTACGGCAAGGCCGGCTGAGCGCGTCAGCGCGGCTGAACCCGGTGGTTCAGCCGCGTGCCATCAGGCTGGCGAAACAGGGTGGTTATGCGGGGCTTTTCCTATCCTGTACAGTGGCGCCTGTCATGAATACACACAACCCTGCCCTTGATGTTGCCGTGGTGATGCGCAAGGAGCGCGTCGAAGGCGCCATGAGCCGCTGGCAGCCCTGGCGTTGGGTCTTGGACGAAGTGATCGCCAACCAAGCCAGCTTCGGTGACCAGCCTACGCTGCTGCACAAGACCGATGACGAGGAGCGCTGGTTGCACCCCGGTTTCACCGTGGCCTTGTTCAAGGACGATGCCGAGGGCTATTACCTCAACGCCACCACACCGGCCCCTGGCTGGTTTGTGCACTGGCGCATGGAGGAGGAAGCCTCCGTGAGTGACGAGCCGATGGCCTGGCCTCTGGAGGTGTCCCTGAGCTACCACGACGCGGGCCGCTGGCTCGATGCGCAGGAAATGGTCGAGCAGGTTCCTGTCGCGCCCGACATCGTGGCGTGGATGCTCGCATTCGCACGCGAGCATTACGTGGAAGAGCCGAAACGGCGCAAGCGGCCTGAGAGCTTCAAGCCGCTGACGGACCGTTTCGGCAATCCGGCTTCGGTGAGCGCCGAGAAGAAATTCAGAGGCGGACATGACTGACGGTTTTCTCGGTCGCTGGTCGCGCCGCAAGCAGGGTGTGCGCGAAGGCCGGCCCCTGGAGGAAAAGCGCCAGGTAGCGACAGAGCCAGCTGCACCGACTGCCGCGGTGCCGGCCGACGCGGTGGTGCCTGCCGGCACGTTGCCACAGGCAACCCCAGCGGTAGAAGCGGCTGTGCCGCCCCCGACGCTGGAAGATGTGCAGGCGCTTCATCCGCAATCGGACTTCAAGCGCTTTGTGGCCACCGATGTCGATCCGCAGGTGCGCAATGCGGCGATGAAGAAGTTGTTCGCCGACCCGCACTTCAATGTGATGGACGGGCTGGACATTTATATCGACGACTATTCCAAGCCGGACCCGCTGCCGCTGTCCATGTTGCGCAAGATGGCCAGTGCCCAGTTTCTCAATCTGGTGGAGCCGGAAGAAAAGACATCGCCACCGCCAGCACCTTCTGGCCCTGCGGTGCGGGCGCCTGCTGCTGTGGCAGTAGACGCCGAAAGCACACCCCCACAACACCCCACAGACCAGCCTGCTGGTCAGGGCGATACCAGCCAGGTCCCGTTGTCCGCCGCCGGGCAGACCACAGGTTCCCAGCCAACCACAAAAGATCATGCCGACACTGATTTGCGACTGCAATAAGACCATGCCGCTGGAGCCCAGGCCTCTGGGCGCCGTACTGAATGAAACACTGACACTGCATTCCACCCTGTGCCGCCGGGAGGCTGGCGCCTTCGAGCAGGCCTTGGCCCAGGGCGATGAAGTCGTGGTGGCCTGCACCCAGGAAAGCCGTCTGTTCGGCGAAATTGCGGCACAAACCCCAAGCGCCGCGGGTGTGCCGATCCGCTTCGTCAACATCCGTGAAACCGGCGGCTGGAGCAAGGACGCGGCCAAGGCCACGCCGAAAATCGCGGCCTTGCTGGCGGCCGCGCACCTGCCCGACCCGGAGCCGGTGCCCACGGTGACCTACAAAAGCGCGGGCCGCTTGCTCATCATTGGCGCACTCGATGCGGCCGAGCGCACAGCCGAGCTGCTGGCCGATACCCTGGATGTGACGATCTTCAGCCTCGGCGCCGGCCAGGATGGGGGCATGCAGGAGCGGCGCTATCCGGTGCTGACCGGGAAGATGGGTGCCTTGACGGGTTGGCTTGGCGCCTTCGAGTTGAAGTGGCAACGCAACAACCCGATCGACCTCGACCTGTGCACACGTTGCAATGCCTGTATCGCGGCCTGTCCGGAAGGGGCGATCGGCTTCGACTATCAAATCGATAGCGCTCTGTGCAAATCCCATCGCGCTTGCGTCAAGGTGTGCGGCGTGGCCGGCGCCATCGATTTCACGCGCGAGCCGCAGGCCGAGAGCGAAAGCTTTGACCTGGTACTGGACCTGCGCGCCACGCCGGCTTTCACCCAGCATGCACTGCCGCAAGGCTATTTCCATGTCGTCCGAGCCGAGGGGCCGGACCACCGCACGCTGATCGCGTTGCGGGGGCTGGTGGGGGAGTTCGAGAAGCCCAAGTTTTTTGTCTACAAGCAAAAGCTCTGCGCTCACAGCCGCAACGAAAAGACCGGCTGCAATGCCTGCGTTGACGTCTGCTCGGCCTCGGCCATCAGTTCCGAGCGCGAGCGCCAGCAGATCAAGGTCAATCCCAACCTGTGTGTCGGTTGCGGCGCCTGCACCACGGTCTGCCCCAGCGGCGCCCTGAGTTTTGCCTATCCGCGCGCCAGCGACCAGGGCAGCAAGATCAAGACGCTGCTGTCCACCTACACCCGCGCCGGCGGCAAGCAGCCGGCCCTGCTGCTGCACAGTCAGGACGCTGGTGCGCGCCTGATCGGCGACCTGGGGCGTGCTGCCCGCATCGACCCAGCCGTCCGCGGCGTGCCGGCGCGCGTGCTGCCGATGGCGCTGTGGCATACCGCTTCGCTCGGCCTCGATGTCTGGTTGTCGGCTGTTGCGTACGGCGCCACCAACGTCTGGGTGCTGATGACCGGCGAGGAAGCGCCGCAGTATCTGGAGGCGGTGCGTGCGCAGATGAATGTGGCGCAGGCCATCCTGAACGGGCTGGGTTATCAGGGGGAGCACTTCCGTATCCTGCATGCGCGCGATGCACGCGACCTGGCCGCGCTCGATGCCGACTTGCAGGCACCGGCCGCGCAAGGCGTGGCCAAGGTGGCGGGTTTTGCGGTGCAGGCCGACAAACGCGCCACGCTGGAGCTGGCACTCGATCACCTGCTGGAGCAGGCGACACAGCGGCCCGAAGTCATTGCGCTACCTGCGCAGGGCTCACCCCTGGGGGCCTTGGCCATCAACAAGGACGCTTGCACCCTGTGCCTGAGTTGCGTCAACGCCTGCCCGGCCAGTGCGCTGCAGGACAACCCGCAGTCACCACAGCTCAAGTTCATCGAGAAGAACTGTGTGCAGTGCGGTTTGTGCGTCAAGACCTGCCCGGAAAAGGCACTCTCGCTCATTCCTCAGTTGCGTCTCACGCCGCAGCGCAAGGAAGCGGTGGTGCTCAACGAAATGCAGCCCTATGCCTGCGTGCGCTGTGGCAAACCCTTTGGCACGCTCAAGGCCATTGAAGCCATGCTCGGCAAGTTGGCTGGCCACGCCATGTTCCAGGGCGCGGCGCTGGAGCGGCTCAAGATGTGCGGCGATTGCCGCGTGATCGACATCTACACGGACCCGAACGAAGCCCGCATCACCGATCTCTGATTGCTGTGCACTTGTATCCCGACGAAATCTGCCCATGACTATCCCCTCTGATTCCAACCCTGCAGTGCTGGCGACGAGCTCGACGCTTGACGAGGAAACCGCGCGCGCCGAGCTTTATGGCCTGCTGGCCATGCTGTACTACGCGCCAGCGGCGCCGGAGCTGCTGGCCCAATTGCGCGTGGCGGCAACGGAAGCGCCGGCGGCCGGCGGTTTTCTGGAAGAGCCCTGGCGTGGTCTGGTGGCGGCTGCCCGCGCGCTCGATGACGCCGCCATCCGCCAGGAATACGACGCCCTTTTCGGCGGCGTGGGCAAACCCGAGGTCTACCTGTTTGGTTCTCACTACCTGAGTGGCTTCCTGAATGAAAAGCCGCTGGCCAAGCTGCGCGACACCTTGGCTGCACTTGGTTTGGAGCGCGATGAGACGATGCCGGAAACCGAAGACCACATCGCCTACCTGTGCGAGGTGATGCGTTACCTGATCGCCGGCGATGACGTGGCGGTGGCAAATCTCACGCGTCAGCGAGAGTTCTTCGCCGAGCACCTGCAACCCTGGATCAACCCGCTGTGTGATGCCCTCGCCCAGCATCCCAAGGCGCGTTTTTATGCCGCTCTGGCCGAATTCACGCGTGCGTTCTTCAGCGTGGAAATGCAGGGCTTCGACATGCTGGCTTGAGCCGCAGAAAGCGTTCAGGCGCGGCGAGGCTCCATGCTGGCCGCAGGCGTTTCAGGTGACAGCGGCTCGCTCAGCAGCCAGACGCGGAAGGTGGCGCCTTGCACGCCATCGCCGAGTTCTTCGCGGTTCAGGCCTTCGATGCTGCCGCCATAACGCTCCACCAGCCCCACGCTGATCCACAGGCCCAGGCCGTTACCATCGTTCTTGGTGGTGAAGAAGGGACGGAACAGGCGCTCGCGCACCTTCGGGCTCAGGCCCGGTCCGGTATCGCTGATCTCGATCAGCACGCCGGCACGGCCATCGGTGACGAGCTCGTTGCGATTGCGTGTGCGCAGCCGCAGCCGGCCGCCTCCGGGCATGGCCTGAATGGCATTGATCAGCAGGTTGATCACCACCTGCTGCAACTCCTGACGGTTGATGCCGGCCCATGCCGTGGCCTGCAGATCGCGCTCGACGTCGATGTGGGTGTGTGCCAGCAGGTGAGCCACCAGCACGAGCGAATCCTCCAATGCGCGGTTCACGTCCACGGCTTCGACGTAACCGGCGTATTCGGTCGGGCGTGCGTACTGCAACAGTTGGGTGACGATCAGCCGCATGCGGTCAATCTGCTGGTCCAGCAACTGCAGCTCGGCCTTCACCGGGGTGGCTTGCGAGCCCAAGGTTTCGCGCATCAGGTCGAGATTGCCCTGGATCACGGCGATCGGGTTATTGATCTCGTGCGCCACGCTGGCGGTGAGCTGGCCGATGGCCGCCAGTTTTTCTGACTTGACGAGCTGCTGCTGTGCCTGCTGCAGCGAAGCATTGCTTTGTGCCAGTTCGCGCGTGCGCTCGATCACCTTGGCGTCGAGTTCGTCGGCCCAGCGCTGCAAGGCACGCGTCTTGTCGTCAATGACATCAAGCAACTGGTCGAAGTGGCTGGCCAGAGCGCCGATCTCGTCGCGTGCCGCGACCGGGCCGACGCGCGCGCTGGCGTCACCGTCTTCAACGCGCTGCATGGTCTGGTTCATCTGTTCCAGTGGCCGGAAGATGCTGCGTGCCCAGCGCACCGAGAACAGCGCCGCCAACACCATGACGACCAGGAAAATGCCGACGATCAGCGCCAGCATGCCGTATTTGACGTAGCGAAATGGCTGCTCCAGGTAGCCCACATACAGCATGCCGACGCGCTCGCCGCGTCCGTCGAGCAGGGGCTCGTAGGCCGAGACATACCAGTCGTTCACCACGAAGGCGCGGTCGAGCCAGGTTTCACCATGGTCCAGCACGGCATTGCGCACCACCTGCGACACGCGGGTGCCGATGGCACGTTGGTCCTGGAACAGCCGCACGTTGGTGGTGATGCGCACATCGTCCATGAACAGCGTGGCCGTGCCATGGCTGTCAAAGGGGAGTGAGCCGTCCGGGTAGACGATGCGGTTGATGTAGTCGATCAACGGCAGGTTCTGGTTGAGCAGTACACCGCCGCGCAACAGCGCCTGGATGTTGCCGTCCGGTCCGTAGACCGGCGTGGTGGATAGCATGACCAGGGCACGATCTTCAATGCTGCGTGTCGTGGGTACTGCACCGCGGGTCGCGATCAGCGGGATGTGCAGGCGCTCGGCCAGATGGGGCGCCAGTGCCAGCAGTTCATTCGCCTCAAGCCGGGCCAGGCTGGCCTGGCCGGTGCCAGCGACCGGGCTGATGACGGCAGCGTCGCGCGCTGTTTGCGCGGTGATCCAGTCCGCCGTGATCAGGTGACCATCGGGCTGGTAGAGGTTGATGAAGTCGAAGCCAAGACGGGTGCGTTCGCGTGCCAGCAGTCCTTGCAAGGCCGGCAGGTCATGGCGGGTCAGCGCCTGGTACAAGGCATGGGACGCGCCGACACCTTGTGTTCCCGACCCCACTTCCCCCAGCACTTGTTCGAAGTAGCCGCGTGCCACGGCCAGATCGCTGCGCACCTTGGTGATGAGCAGCCGGTCGTAGGCAGCGTTGCCCCAGATGACGAGCGCTGCGACCAGCAGCGGCAGCACCACCAGCAGTGGCAGCAGCGCCATGGCCAGCAGTTTGTTGCGGATCGAGCTGCTGATCCAGTGCGGTGTCCGCCAAGCCAGCAACGCGGCGGCAGGCTTCACGACAAGGCCCACTCGGCGCAGCGGCGCTCCAGCGTGCGGCGTGAGATGCCCAGCAACTGGGCAGCCTGGGTCTTGTCACCTTGCACCGAATCGAGGATGGTGCGGATGTGCTGCTTCTCCAGCGTGTGCAGATCGGTCGTAGCGGGTGACGTGGCGTGATGGCCAGCTGTTGTGGCCCCGGGCTTGTCCATCGAGTAGAGCGCCGAGACGTTGAGCGAACCCAGAATGAGGGAGCGCTCGATCAGATTGCGCAGTTCGCGCGCATTGCCAGGCCAGTCGTACTGCAGCAGGTAGGCCATCTCGGCGGAGGTGATCTCCAGCGGGCTCGCACCCAGGGCGGGGGTGAGCTGGGTCATGAAATGCTGCACCAGGTCCGGTATGTCTTCCTTGTGTTCGCGCAGCGGTGGCAGTGTGATTTCCACGACCTGCAACCGGTAATACAAGTCTTTGCGGAAGCGCCCGGCGGCCACTTCTTCTTGCAAGGCACGATTGGTGGCGGCGATGATGCGGACATCCACCGGCAGCAACTGCTCACTGCCCAGCGGACGGATCTTCAGGTCTTCAAGCGCGCGCAGCAGCGTGGCCTGCAACGCCAGCGGCAATTCGGCCACCTCATCCAGGAACAAGGTGCCGCCCTGGGCGTAGTAAAACAGCCCGTCGCGGGCCTTGGTGGCCCCGGTGAAGGCGCCTTTGGCATGGCCGAAGAGTTCGCGCTCGATCAGCTCAGGCGACATGGAGGCGCAATTGACCGGCACGAACGGGCCTTGAGCACGCGGGCTCTGTGCGTGCAGTGCACGCGCCACCAGTTCCTTGCCGGTGCCCGATTCGCCTTGCAGCAGCACGGTGCTGTTGACGGCGGCCACGCGTCGAAGGGTTTGCGCCAACTGGGTGATGGCGGGGGAGTGTCCTACCAGCCCGTTGCTGGAATACTGGTTGCTGGAGAGGGTGTGACGCAGCACAAAGTTCTCACGTGCCAGCCGGGCAGACTCATGGCAATGCTGGACCGCATTGAGGATTTGCGGCACACGAAAGGGCTTGAGAATGAAGTCGGAGGCGCCAGCGCGCAGGGCCTCGATGGCGGTGTCCAGGTCGGCAAAGGCGGTGATCAGGATCACCTGACCCGAGAAGCCCTGGTCGCGCAATTCCTTCAGCCAGGCCACCCCATTCAGTCCGGGCAGGGCAATGTCCAGGATGATGAGGTCGACATGGTGGTTGCGCAGCAGTGCGGCACCCTCTTCGGCACTACTGGCTTCCAGCACAGACTGGCAACGCGGGGTCAGTGTCTTGACCAGGAAGTTGCGCATGCCGGGTTCGTCGTCGACCACCAGAACGGACCAGAACGGCCAGCCCTCGGTGGTCTTGCCATGTGCAGGGAAAGTGGATGGGTGAGTCACGGTAGGCGATGCGGGTTGATGATGAATTCTATCGATGCACCTGACTCATTTAGTCGGGTAATGAGGTTTTTCGCGCCTATGCAACATCATTCCTAAGCTTGGCTAACCCGCGAACGATGCGACAAGCAGGGTTGTTTGCGACAACTTGTCCTTAAATGTGCGACAGATTGACGTCATCCTGTTGTGTATTGCGCCGCAGCATTGATGCAAGTCATTGATTTCTTTAGCGCGCTCCATGTGATGGTGATTTGGATCGATGCACAAGAATTTTTCGAGGCTTGTTAGCGCCGGCTCGGACCTTGCAGGCGCTTCTTGTTCCTCAAATTGTTTTGACTTGCTGAAACAGTCTGGGGTTGATACATTCGCACGAGCTTTGATATGCATTTCTGTTCCTAGGCAGAAATTTTCAGGAGACACAACATGAGTCAATCCCCGGGCAAATTGTCGCGGCGCACCCTGTTTGCGGGCGCCGGCACCGTTGGCGCAGTGGCCACGGTCGCCAGTCTGATGCCGGTCGTGCAGCCGGTCGTACCGGCTGGACAAGAACCCAAGGTCGCCCCGACCAAAGGTGGCGGCTACAGCCTGACCGAGCACGTCAAGCGCTATTACAAGACGACCCTCATTTAACGCCGATCGTTGGAGAGTTCCATGCTATTGACCAAAAAATCCACGGCCGCCGACACGGCCGCCCGGTCGCCCTTCGTTCACAGCCTGCGTCGCGGCCTGGCCCAGGCCCTGCCGACCATGGACCGTCGTGCTTTCCTGCGCCGCTCCGGCCTCGGCCTGGGCGTCGGTATGGCGGCTTCGCAGCTCACACTGGTGAAGAAGGCGCGTGCCGCCCAAGGTGTGGCGGTCGGCGACGGCAAGATCGAAGTCAAACGCACTGTCTGCACGCACTGCTCGGTGGGTTGTGCGGTGGATGCTGTGGTCGAAAACGGTGTCTGGGTGCGCCAGGAGGCGGTGTTCGACTCCCCGATCAACCTCGGCGCCCATTGCGCCAAGGGTGCGGCCTTGCGCGAGCACGGTCACGGCGAGTTCCGTCTGCGCTACCCGATGAAGCTGATCAACGGCAAGTACGAGCGCATCGGCTGGGACCAGGCGCTCAATGAGATCAGCGCCAAGATGATGGAGTTGCGCAAGGCCAGTGGTCCGGACAGCGTGTACTTCATTGGCTCATCCAAGCACAACAACGAGCAGGCTTACCTGCTGCGCAAGTTCGTCAGCTTCTGGGGCTCCAACAACTGCGACCACCAGGCTCGTATTTGCCACTCCACCACGGTGGCCGGTGTGGCCAATACCTGGGGTTATGGCGCCATGACCAACTCGTACAACGACATGCAGAACAGCAAGGTCGCCCTGTACATCGGCTCCAACGCGGCCGAAGCGCACCCGGTGAGCCTGTTGCACATGCTGCATGCCAAGGAAACCGGCTGCAAGATGATCGTGGTCGATCCGCGCTTCACCCGCACCGCGGCCAAGGCCGACGAGTACGTGCGCATCCGCTCCGGCACCGACATTCCTTTCCTGTTCGGTCTGCTGTACCACATCTTCAAGAACGGCTGGGAAGACAAGAAGTACATCAACGACCGTGTCTACGGCATGGACAAGGTCAAGGAAGACGTGCTCGCCAAGTGGACGCCCGAGAAGGTCGAAGAGGCTTGCGGCGTCAAGGAAGAGCAGATGTTCAAGGTCGCCAAGATGTTGAACGACAGCCGTCCCGGCACCATCGTCTGGTGCATGGGCCAGACCCAGCACACCATCGGCAATGCCATGGTGCGTGCTTCCTGCATTTTGCAGTTGGCGCTGGGCAACGTCGGCAAGTCCGGCGGCGGTACTAACATCTTCCGTGGCCACGACAACGTGCAGGGCGCGACCGACGTCGGCCCCAACCCCGACTCTCTGCCCGGTTACTACGGTCTGGCCGAAGGTTCCTGGAAGCATTTCGCCAAGGCCTGGGGCGTCGACTTCGAATGGATCAAGGGCCGTTACGCATCGCCGGCGATGATGGGCAAGAACGGTATCACCGTCTCGCGCTGGATCGACGGTGTGCTGGAGAAGAACGAGCTGATCGACCAGGATTCCAACCTGCGTGGCGTCTTCTACTGGGGCCATGCGCCGAACTCGCAGACCCGCGGTCTGGAGATGAAGCGCGCCATGGACAAGCTGGACCTGCTGGTGGTGGTGGATCCCTATCCGTCGGCGACCGCCGCCATGGCTGCCATGCCGGGCAAGCCGGAAGACCTGAACCCGAACCGCGCGGTCTACCTGCTGCCGGCTGCCACGCAGTTTGAGACCAGCGGTTCCTGCACCGCTTCCAACCGCTCGCTCCAGTGGCGCGAGAAGGTCATCGAGCCGCTGTGGGAAAGCCGCAGCGACCACATGATCATGCATCAGTTCGCTGAAAAACTCGGCTTCGCCAAGGAGTTGTCCAAGAACTACAAGATGCAGAAGGTCAAGGGCATGGATGAGCCCATGCCGGAAGACATCCTGCGCGAGATCAACAAGTCGGTCTGGACCATTGGCTACACCGGCCAGAGCCCGGAGCGTCTGAAGGCGCACATGAAGAACATGCACCTGTTCGACGTGAAGACGCTCAAGGCCAAGGGCGGCAAAGACAAGGAAACCGGCTACGACTTCACGGGTGACTACTTCGGTCTGCCCTGGCCCTGCTACGGCACGCCGGAACTCAAGCACCCGGGATCGCCCAATCTGTACGACACCTCCAAACACGTCATGGACGGCGGCGGCAACTTCCGCGCCAACTTCGGCGTCGAGCGCGAAGGCAAGAGCCTGCTGGCTGAGGACGGCTCGTATTCGCTGGGCGCCGACATCACCACCGGTTATCCGGAGTTCGACCATGTGTTGCTGAAGAAGCTGGGCTGGTGGGACGAGCTGACCGATGCCGAGAAAACCGCGGCCGAGGGCAAGAACTGGAAGACCGACTCGTCGGGCGGCATCATCCGTGTGACCATGAAGAACCATGGCTGCCATCCGTTTGGCAATGCCAAGGCCCGTGCGGTGGTGTGGAACTTCCCCGATCCGGTGCCGCAGCACCGCGAGCCGCTCTACGGTACCAAGCCCGAACTCATGGCCAAGTACCCGACGCACGACGACAAGAAGGCCTTCTGGCGTCTGCCCACCCTGTACAAGACGGTGCAGCAGAAGAACATCGCCGACAAGCTGCACGAGAAGTTCCCGCTCATCCTGTCTTCCGGTCGTCTGGTCGAGTACGAAGGTGGTGGAGAGGAAACCCGTTCCAACCCCTGGCTGGCCGAGTTGCAGCAGGAAGCTTTTGTCGAGATCAACCCGAAGGCGGCCGCTGATCGCGGTATCCGCAACGGCGACCGTGTCTGGCTGCTCAGCCCGACGGGCGCGCGCCTGAATGTGCAGGCCCTGGTGACCGAGCGCGTCGGTCCCGACACCTGCTGGATGCCGTTCCACTTCTCCGGTCGCTGGCAAGGTGCCGACATGCTGGCCTACTACCCGAAGGGTGCGGCGCCGGTGGTGCGTGGTGAGGCCGTCAACACGGCCACCACCTATGGCTACGACAGCGTGACCATGATGCAAGAAACCAAGACCACGATCTGCAATATCGAGAAAGCCTAAGGAGAAACACAAATGGCACGTATGAAATTTGTTTGTGACTCCGAGCGCTGTATCGAGTGCAACGGCTGCGTCACGGCCTGCAAGAACGAGCACGAAGTGCCGTGGGGTGTGAACCGCCGCCGCGTGGTTACGTTGAACGACGGTGTTCCCGGCGAAAAATCCATCTCGGTGGCTTGCATGCACTGCAGCGACGCACCCTGCATGGCGGTTTGCCCGGTGAACTGCTTCTACCGCACCGACGAAGGTGTGGTGCTGCATGACAAGGACATCTGCATCGGCTGCGGCTACTGCTCCTACGCCTGCCCGTTCGGCGCGCCGCAGTTCCCCTCGCAGGGCACCTTTGGTGTGCGCGGCAAGATGGACAAGTGCACCTTCTGCGCCGGTGGCCCGGAAGCCAATGGCAGCGAGGCCGAGTTCGAGAAATACGGCCGCAACCGCCTGGCCGAAGGCAAATTGCCGGCCTGCGCTGAAATGTGCTCGACCAAGGCCCTGCTCGCCGGTGATGGCGACATGGTGGCCGACATCTTCCGCAACCGTGTGCTGCAGCGTGGCAAGGGCGCTGAAGTCTGGGGCTGGGGCACCGCCTACGGTTCGCGCCAGGCTGGCCAGTCAGAAGCCGCAGCACCTGCCAAAGGAGCAAAGTCATGAAAACAACGCTGATGTTGATCGCCGCGGCAGCCTTGCTGGCCGCCTGTGGTGAAAAGCCGCAGACGATTGGTGGCGCCAAGCAGGATGCCGCGCCCTACAGCGGCACCGGCAAGCCTTTTGTCGATGCCGGCTGGAAGCCCGGCGACAAGGCGAGCTGGGAGTCGCACCTGAAGGCGCGCGGACAGAACAGCCAGAACGAATACACCAAGACCAACTGAGACGGGATGGCCCTCATGAAAAAAGCGCTTGCTGCTGTCCTGCTGCTGGCTTTGGGCTGGGGCAACCTGGTCCTGGCGCAGGACAAACCCACGGCGCCCGCTGAGACCGGCGGCGTCAAGAGCCAGAACATCATGGATGTCCGGCCGGATGCCAGCTCGGACCCGGACTACGCCAAGCAGACCAATGCCGAGCGGGCCAAGGTTCAGCCTGGCAACAACGCGCCCATGTGGCGCCAGGTGGGTTCGGGTGTGACGGGTTACAGCAGCCTGCCCAAAGACCAGGCCCCCGAGGCCGGCAACCTGATCCAGCCTTTTGTGCAGTATCCAGGTTCCCTGTTCACCAACGCCGGCGAAGCCTGGCGCCAGGTGCGCAACAACTGGCTCATTCCCTACGGCGGTGCCTTGCTGCTGATCGTGCTGGGCGCCATTGGCGTGTTCTACTGGCGCAAAGGCACCTTGCAGCTGCATGGTGCCGCCACCGGTCGCAAGATCGAGCGCTTCACACCTTTTGAGCGCTCGGCGCACTGGGCCAACGCGATTGCCTTCACCATCCTGGCTGTCTCTGGCATCGTGATGGCTTTCGGCAAGTTCTTCCTGCACCCTGTGATTGGCGGCACCCTGTTCGGCTGGCTGACCTACGTGCTGAAGAACGCACACAACTTTGCCGGCCCGGTGTTTGCCGTTTCGCTGGTGATCGTGATCATCACCTTCGTGCGTGACAATCTGCCGCGCAAGGAAGACATCACCTGGCTCGTCAAGGGCGGTGGCCTGCTGGGCGAACACGAAATCCCTTCGCATCGCTTCAACGCCGGCGAGAAGGTGCTGTTCTGGGGCGGTGTGTTCCTGCTGGGCCTGATCGTGGTCGGCTCGGGCCTGGTGCTCGACAAGCTGATCCCGGGGCTGGGCTACCTGCGAGGCGACATGCAGGTCGCCCACATGATCCACGCTGTGGCCACCGTGCTGATGATGGCCATGTTCATGGGCCACATCTACATGGGCACCATCGGCATGGCGGGCGCCTACGACGCCATGAAGACCGGCTACGTCGACGAGACCTGGGCCAAGGAGCACCATGAGCTCTGGTACGACGACATCAAGGCCGGCAAGATCCCGGCCCAGCGCAGCGCCGAAGCGGCGCCTGCTCCGACTGTTCAAGCCTAAGCACGAGAAAGAGGCTCACATGAAATCGATCGCTGTTTTTGTTCTGGGTGCAGCCCTCTCCCTGTCGGCGCTGGCCAAGCTGCCGCCGCTGAATGACGAAGCCAAGGCCAAGGCGGCCGAGGCGGCTGCCAAGACGGCCCATGGCGGCAAGGTGGATAACTACCTGCTGTGCAAGTCGCAAGACAAGGTGGCGGCCCACTACCGCAAAGGCAACAAGGACGCCAAAGCCGCAGCGACGACAGCGCCGTGCGCGGACCCTGGTCCTTTTGTCTACACCCCCGCCGGGGCGACGCCGACCGCCGCCGCACCTGCGCCCGCACCCGCTGCGCCGGCGGCTGCCGACAAGAAGAAAAAGAAGTCCTGATTTTTCGTCAGGCATCGTGGTCATGGGCCCGGGCTGCACAGCCCCGGCCCTTTTTGTTGTAGTCTGTTGTTATGAGCTCCTTCCCCCTGCCTGAACTGACCCGGGCCATCGCACCGCTGACGCGCGAGGTGTTGGCCGTCAATGAGTTCGGCGAGACCACCACCGTGTCCATCCCGGCGGAGCGTGCGCTCACCGTCTATGTCGACAAGCGCGAGCTGGTCACGCTCATGACCCTGGGTGCCAACCCCGAGCTGCTGGTGCTCGGTTTTCTGCGCAACCAGCGTCTGGTGCGCTCGGTGCAGGAGATCGAATCCATCACGGTGGACTGGGAGGTTGGTGCCGCCGCCGTCAAGACGCGTGAAGGCATAACCAACGTGGAGGAGCGCACCGCCAAGCGCGTGGTCACCACCGGCTGTGGGCAAGGCAGCGTGTTCGGCGACCTGATGGACGAGGTCGACAGCATCGTGCTGCCCGAGGCCACGCTGACGCAGAGCCAGCTGTATGGCGTCGTCAATGCCATCCGCCTGCAGGAGAGCACCTACAAATCGGCTGGCTCGGTCCACGGCTGCGCCCTGTTCCGTGGCGAGGATATGTTGCTGTTTGTCGAAGACGTCGGTCGCCACAACGCCATCGACACCATTGCCGGCTGGATGTGGCTGCAAGACTCTGAGGAGATGGGCGGGGCCGACAAGGTGTTTTACACCACCGGCCGCCTGACCAGCGAGATGGTCATCAAGTCGGCCCAGATGGGCGTGCCGATTGTGGTGTCGCGCAGCGGCATCACGCAGATGGGGCATGCGGTGGCCGAACGGGTCGGCCTGTGCACCATCGGGCGGGCCACCAACAAGCATTTCCTTTGTTACACCGGAACTGAACGGCTGCAGTTACAGCCGGAACTTGCTGGGGCGAGACCGCGGGCTCTGGTCTAGTGCTCTTGACCCTCTTGTTTCTTTGAACTTGCCTGCAGATCCTCGATGCGGGCAGTGGCATCAGGAAGATGGCGAACAACGAACGAGTTTCGTTGAAAACACGTCAAAACGATATGTCTGTCCGCGTGAAGTGCTGACGCCGTAAGCGTGTCACCAGGCACTCTCTTTGAGAGCCCATGCACTTGTGCCCCAATGAACTGGGTATGCAGGCCACCTGGGAAAGCGCTCCCGGGAGCGTACTCAAAGGCACACACCGCATCTCCTTCAAATCGGAGTCAGCAATGCTTGATTCCGAGGAGCCGTTGTGTCCGCCATTCACCCGATCCGTCGCAGAGAGCGGATCGACTGTTTTTTTGATGCAGATCAGATCAATGGCCGATGAATCCTATAAGGTATACGCTGTATACATCATTTATAGGAGGTGTCTCCATGAGCCAAGGCTTTACCAGTCAGATGGCGCGCAACATTTTCTACGGCGGCACGGCATTTTTTGTGTTGTTGTTTGCGGCGCTGATCCTTCATACGGAAACCAAGATCCCGGAGCGTTCGAAGGCGGGCGATCTGACCCCGGCCGTGGTGCGCGGCAAACATTTGTGGGAAACACGCAATTGCATTGGGTGTCATACCTTGCTGGGTGAGGGTGCGTATTTCGCACCCGAGTTGGGTAATGTGTACCAACGGCGTGGCCCTGATTTCATCAAGGCCTGGATCAAGGCACAACCGACGCATGCGCCCGGTCGCCGGCAGATGCCACAGTTCAATTTCACGGAGGCTCAGCTTGACGATCTGGTGGAGTTCCTGAAGTGGACCAACGGCGTCAACACCGAAAAGTGGCCACCCAATATTGAAGGGTAGCGAGTTGTCCACGCGGCCATTCGACATCGACATTCCACGAGGAGAAATTCATGCCTAACGCAACCCTCAAATATTCATCACAGGCTGTCGCTAAACTGTATTTCATTGCGGCACTCGGCCTGTTCACTGGGCAGATCATTTTTGGACTCACCTTGGGTCTGCAGTATGTGATCGGTGATCTGTTCTTTCCCCTTATTCCGTTCAACATCGCGCGAATGGTGCATACCAACCTGCTCATTGTGTGGCTGCTGTTCGGTTTCATGGGGGCCGCCTATTACATGATTCCCGAAGAGAGCGAGACAGAGCTTTACAGCCCCTTGCTGGCCAAGGTGCTGTTCTGGGTGTTCCTGGTTGCCGGTGCCTTGACCATTCTGGGCTACCTGCTGGTGCCCTACGCCACTCTGGCCGAGATGACGGGGAACGACCTGCTAGCCACGATGGGGCGCGAGTTTCTGGAACAACCCCTGCCAACCAAGCTTGGCATTGTGGTGGTGGCCCTGGGCTTTCTCTTTAACATCAGCATGACTGTGCTAAAGGGCCGCAAAACCTCCGTGTCCCTCGTGCTGCTGATGGGCTTGTGGGGTCTGGCCTTGATGTTCCTTTTCAGCTTCGTGAACCCCAGCAATCTGGTGCGCGACAAAATGTACTGGTGGTTCGTGGTGCACTTGTGGGTTGAGGGCACCTGGGAACTGATCATGGGGGCCATGCTGGCTTTCGTGCTGGTCAAGACAACCGGTGTGGACCGTGAGGTGATTGACAAATGGCTTTACGTCATCATCACCTTGGCGCTGGTGACGGGCATCTTGGGGACAGGGCACCATTTCTACTTCATCGGTCTGCCCGGCTATTGGCAGTGGGTGGGCAGCGTGTTCTCCGCCCTGGAGCCCATTCCCTTCTTTGCCATGACCATGTTTGCCTTCAATATGGTGCAACGTCGCCGCCGTGAACATCCCAATCAAGCAGCGGTGTTGTGGGCTGTCGGTACTGCGGTGATCGGTTTCCTCGGGGCAGGCTTGTGGGGTTTCATCCACACACTGAGCCCGGTGAACTACTACACTCATGGCAGTCAGGTGACGGCAGCGCACGGCCATCTGGCCTTCTATGGGGCTTATGTGCTGGTGGTGATCGCCATGATCAGCTACGCCATGCCCATGTTGCGTGGGCGCCAGGCGAACCCGCGTCGCGCCCAATCGGTCGAGATGTGGAGTTTCTGGGTAATGAGCGTGAGCATGGGTGTGATGGTGCTGGCGTTGACGGGCGCCGGTGTTCTGCAGATCTGGCTGCAGCGCATGCCGACAACCGGTGCCATGTCGTTCATGGCGACGCAAGACCAGCTGGTTTTCTTCTACTGGATTCGTGTGGCCGGCGGTGTGGGCTTCCTGTTGGGCTTGTTGATGTACCTGAGCAGCTTCTTTGTGGGGGCAGCTTCTCACGAGCAGACCGACACCGCAGCCAACATGCGCGTACGCCAAGTCTGAACCGTAGCGGGACGACACCATGAGACGCGTGGACAGTGTTGGCGTAACTGCAGCGGCCGAAACCAGTGGGGGAGGCTTGCCCCCTTTTTATGTAGCCCAGGGGAGTGAATGCGAGCTGTTCCAGCATTGCCATGAGAAAAGCCTGCCTCTGCTCATCAAAGGCCCGACAGGCTGCGGCAAGACGCGTTTCGTGGAGCACATGGCCGCGCGGTTGCGTCGCCCGCTGATCACGGTGTCGTGCCACGACGATCTGAGCGCCGCCGATCTGGTGGGACGTCACCTCATCGGTCGGGCTGAAACGGTGTGGGCAGATGGTCCCTTGACACGTGCCGTGCGCGAGGGTGCCATCCTGTACCTGGACGAGGTGGTCGAGGCACGCAAGGACACGACAGTGGTTCTGCATCCGCTGGCGGATGATCGACGGATTCTGCCGATTGAGAGAACCGGTGAACTCCTGGTGGCGCCGCCCGAGTTCATGCTGGTCATGTCCTACAACCCGGGTTACCAGAATCTGCTCAAGGGCCTCAAGCCCAGTACCCGGCAGCGTTTTGTTGCCCTGGCGCTGGACTACCCCAGTGCCGCCGTAGAGCAGGCCATCCTGGCGCAGGAGGGTGGGGCATCAGCGATGCTGGCGACGCAACTCGTGCAACTGGCACAGGCTTTGCGTCGTTTGACGGAACATGACCTGGAAGAAACGGTGAGTACACGTCTGCTGGTCATGGCCGCACGTCTGGTGGTGTCGGGCTTGGGCTTGCGTGCCGCGTGCCGCGCCGCGATTGTGGACGCCCTGACGGACGACGAGGACACGGCCTCGGCCTTGGACGAGGTGGTTGCCGCGGTGGTGGGCGATGGCGACTGACAGCCCTGCTGTGGCCGTAGGTGTCAGCGAGAGGCGCGATGCTGCCCGGACGTTGCAGCGCCGACGCCGGATATTCCAGCTGGCTTTTTTTGCACTGTTCCTCGTTGCGCCAGCATTCAACCTGTTGCGCTTCGATTTGTACGAAACGCAACTCTGGGTGCTTGGTTTTCGCTGGTCACTCGGGATTGAAGCCTTGACCCGGGGCGAGGCGACAGCCATGCAGACGGCGGCCTCCATCCTGGTACGCGGTTTTTTGCCAGCCATTGCCTTGGTGGTCACGTTTCTGCTGGTGGCTTACCGGTTCGGACGTCTGTATTGCGGCTGGTTGTGCCCTCATTTCTCACTGGTCGAGTTGCTCAACGATGTGTTGCACAGGGCCAGCGGCAAGCTGAGTTTGTGGGATACATCGCCCACGCCCCGCGGACAACGGCAGCCACAGGCGCACTGGTGGCCGGTGTATGTACTGCTCTGTGCCGTGATGGGATTTGTCTGGGCCATCACCTTACTGACCTACCTCTTGCCCCCTGCAGTGATCTGGGGCAATCTGGTGCATGGTTCGCTGACCGCGAATCAAGCCCGGTTTCTGGGTATCGGAACCTCGGTGTTCAGTCTCGAACTCTTGCTGGCCAGGCATCTGTTCTGTCGTTTTGGCTGTGCTGTCGGTTTGTTCCAGAGCCTGGCCTGGATGGCCAATCCCAAAGGGATGGTGGTTGCGTTTGCACGTGAACGTGCGCGCGAATGCCGAACCTGCGATGCACCGCATGGAAGCGCCTGCGACCATGCCTGCCCGATGCGTCTCAACCCACGGAACATCAAACGGATGATGTTTTCATGTGCCCAATGTGGTCAATGCCTCAGTGCCTGCGAGACATCCCAAGGTGCCCAGAATCGCAGCAGCAGCCTGGAGTGGGTCGTTGGCCTGGATGCCGTGCGTGAGACATTGCGGCAGCGCAAAGAGGATCGCCAGTAATGGAGGAGTGGGTCGGTTTATGGTGGCACCGAGCGGTCACGCGCGCGGCAGACCGTTCCCATGGGCAAAGTGCCGTGGCACTGGATGAGGTCAGGCGAAGCCTGCATCTGCTGTTCATGGCCGGTGGGGGAGCACCCTCGATACGCGTTGCCTCCTCGGCCGAGCGTCGACATGGCGGCCCGCGTGGCTGGGTGCAGCGGGTGGCAGGTAGCGGGCTGCGTGCAGCCCCGTCAACACTGGACACCCAGGTCCTGGCCTTGCCACCAGTGGTGGCCGTGTTTGACCAGCGCCAGCTCAACCGCGATTTGTACCTGTGGCTGGCGGCATTGGCGAGCGTTTATGAGCCCCGTGGTGACTGGATCGACGACAACCGTGTAGCGACGAGCCGTGCCTTGCAACGGTTTCCAGGCCTGCGCGCGCGGCACCAGCGTCTGGTCCAGGCGCATCTGGCGCAACGTCCCGCGCTGCAAGGCCTTCGGGGGCCCGCGGCCTTGTGGGAAGGCGCTGTCCAGGCGGCGCTGCGTGCCATGGAGCATCCGCCCGTGCAGGTTGACGCGATCCAGGTGGCGCCGGTCTGTCTCTGGATCGAAGCACAAGCGACCGCCACCGCGTCCGATCAGACGAGTTCGGGGCCAGGGGGGCAGCGGCCAGACACCCCCATGCAGGTGCAAAGTGCCAAGCGACGCCAGACGAACCAAGTTGACAACCCCGATGAAAGCCATGCCTTCATCCTTCCTTCCAGGGTTGAGTCCATTCGCACCTGGGCCGAATACCTGCGCGTGAACCGTGCCACCGATGACGAGCCCGATGCGGACGCGCTCCCGGCGGCTGACGACATGGATGCATTGTCCATCGCAAAGGGTGACAAGACCACCGTCGCTCGTGTGAAATTCGATCTGGATCTTCCCAGCGCCCAGGCGGATGATCTGCCTTTGGGGCCAGGCCGCAAGACGCCGGAATGGGATTGGCGCCGAGGCATTCTGATACCGGACCATTGTTCATTGCAGTCGGTGGTGGCACGTCCCGGCGAGCGTTACAGCGCAGCCACTGCGTTGCAGGCCACGGCGCGCAAGATGCGCCGGCGTTTTGAAGTCCTGCGCGCCGCGCCCCGCTGGCAAACAGGACAAACACAGGGTGAGGCGGTGGATCTGGACGCGTGGGTGCGCTTTCATGCCGAAACGCAGGCAGGTCAACCGCATAGCGATTCCCCCTCCGTCTACGCCAGCCGCCGGCGCAACGGACGCAGCCTGGCCACGTTGTTGCTGGCCGACCTGTCCCTGTCCACCGATGCGTATGCCAACTCCCAGGCACGCGTGATTGATGTGATCCGCGATGCCTTGTATGTTTTTGGCGAAGCGCTGGCAGGCACGGGCGATGTCTATGAAATCCTGGGTTTCAGTTCCGTGCGGCGACAGCATGTCCGGATCCAGCACCTCAAGGGGTTTGATGAGCCGTGGAACGATACGGTGCGCTCCCGTGTTGGCGCCTTGAAGCCAGGTTACTACACCCGGATGGGTGCGGCGATTCGTGACGCCACGCGCCGCCTGAGTGCGCGGCCTGAGCATCAGCGTCTGTTGCTGGTGCTGACTGACGGGAAACCCAATGACTTGGATGTGTATGAAGGCCGTTACGGCTTGGAAGATACGCGCCATGCCGTGCAGGCTGCGCGTGATGCAGGGCTCACGCCTTTTTGCGTGACGATCGACAGCGAAGCCCATGCTTACTTGCCGCAGCTCTTCGGTCAGCACGGTTATGCCTGGGTACGTCGTCCGGAAGACTTGGTGAACCGCCTGACACAAGCCTGGGCAATCTTGACGCGCTGATTCAGTTCCGAGATTTCAGGGTGTTGCCTCGGGGCGAGCCCCCCACAGGAAATAGGCGGCCTCCATCGTTGGCAAAGACCGTTGCCACAGGGGGAGCAAAGAGCGGCTGTCCACCACCCGCACGCTGCCGGCCGCTCCCCGCGCGCTGAGCAGGGCGTGACGTCCGCCGGCACTGAACTGAACTGGCGTCCACGCGGCGCCTGACGCGTGCAGGGTGTGTGCCGTATGACCATCGGTGGGATCCACCAGCAACAGGGTGTCCTGTGTTGTGGTGTCAGCCGCATGGCTGATCCAAAGCCAGGGCGTGGCAGCATGGGTTCGCACGCTGGCAACGCCGCACACAGGCCCCAGGCGCCGGGTATCGGTACGCCATTGACGGGCATCGAGCAGGAGCACGCAGCCGTCAGCTTCATTCACGAGCGCGACCCAGGGGGCGCCTTGCCGGGTGAATGTGTCACCTGCGGCGCGCCGGGGGCGTTGCGGCAAGGCCAGCGTGGTGATTCGCCTGCGGATGTCCAGATTGAGAATGTCCAGCTCATCCGCAGAAGGCTTGCCCGTTGGTGCCGTCAACAGTACATGACGCATGGCGGAATCTATCTGGATGAATTCCCGCGGTTGCGGCAAGGGCGTGCGACGCACGCCCAGAAAACCCGGGCTGGCAATGGCCTCGCCCATACGGTAGTCATGCACCAGGCCATCAAATATGGGTTCGGCACTGGGGCTGTACGAGATTTCCCACACCTCCGGCAATGACGTGAAAGTCAGCACAAAGCTGTTGCGCGCAGATGCCGTCACCACATGGTCCACGGCAGAGCTGAGGCCGCCCGACAAGGCCTGAGCCTTGTAATCCCGCACACGCGACAAGTCGGTATCCAGCAGCACGGCGGAGTGGGGTGCCGCATGCCCGGCCAGGAGCCAACGGCCATCGTGCGATAAGGCCAGGCCCTGCAGTGCCAGGCCCGTCCGTGTGCGCAGAGTGGCGCCCGACTGGAGGTCGAAACGGATCACCCAGCCGTCGCTGGCGGCCCAATAAAGCCAACGCCCGTCCGGGCTGGGCCGCGGTGCCCCTTGCAACGCCACAGGCAAACGGCAACGGCTGTAGGTGGTTCCCTGGGCAGCGTCAAGCAATAGCAGCTGTTGCCCTGCCGCCTGCACGACGGCGATTAGTGCGGCAGGGGGCTGCTGGTGAGGGAGACGTTCACACCAGTCTGGCTCCGGTCGGGGGGACTGGTCGGTATCACGCCAAGGGGTTTGTGCCAGCGTGACAGGCAGGGTGAGCAGGCCGGCGACCCACAAAAAAAGGGTGGGCCACAGCCCACCCGGTACAGGCCGTTGAAGCGACCCGCTCAACCGAAGTCCGTTCACGACTTGAGGATGAACTCAACCGATGCCTTCAGGTCGGCATCGTTAATCTTGTCGGGACCGTTCGGTGACATGGGAATGGGGCCAAAAGAACCTGACCCGCCCTTGCGGACTTTTTCCATCAGCTTGGCTACGGCATCCTGGCCTTTGTACTTGGCTGCAATGTCCTTGAATGAGGGGCCGACCAGTTTCTTGTCTTTGGCGTGGCAGGCCATGCAACCTGCCTTGTTCATGGCGTCTTCTGGTGCAGCCGCTTGTGCGCCGAAAGCCAGCGCCATGGTCGAAAGGATGAGGAGTGATTTCATGATGTTGGCTCCGATAGAGGGGCCTGCTGACCGCGCAGATGCCGCCTTGAACCGGCTGCATCTGCGCGTCACAGGTCAGTACACGTCGTGCTGGGTGTTGTACACGTTGAAGTGGCCGGTCGGGGTGATCAGGCGCGGGTCCTTGATCACGGCCTTGAGCTTCAAGGTCTTGTCGTCCACCACCACCAGCGCACTTTCCTTGTTCTTGGCGGACCAGACCGAGAACCACACTTCGTCGCCGGCCTTGTTGTACTCCGGTTGAACGACACGCTTGGCACCATCGTCCTTCAGGCCAGCCCATTCAGCAACCGGCAGCACGGTGTAGCCCTTGTCCAAGTTCTTGATGTCGTACACCACCACCGATTGTGAGATCTTGGGATCCGGGTTCAGCGGTGCGTCCGAGTACAGGTGCTGCGACTTGGGGTGGCTCTTGATGAAGAGCGCGCCGCCGCCGGGGCCACTCAGCTTGGCCACTTCCTTGAAAGCGTACTGCTGGTGCTTCACCGGGTCGGTGCCGATCAGCGAGATTGTCTCGTCACCCAGGTGGCCGGTAGCCCAGACGGGGCCGAACTTCGGGTGGATGAAGTTGGCACCGCGGCCCGGGTGGGGGATCTTGCCCACGTCGATCAGCTTGGTCAGTTTGCCTTCTTTCAGATCTACCGCAGCAATCTTGTTGCTGTTGTTGGCGGCCACCATGAAGTAGCGCTTGGTGGAGTCCAGCCCGCCGTCGTGCAAGAAGAGGGCGGTGCCGATCTCCGTGGTCTTGAGTGCGTCGATGTTGCGGTAGTCCACCAGCAATGTCTTGCCGGTTTCCTTCACATTCACGACGAACTCAGGCTTGAAGTGCGAGCCCACGATCGAAGCCACACGGGGTTCGGGGTGGTATTCCTGCTTGTCCACCGTCATGCCGCGGGTTCCCACGATCTTCAGCGGCTCCAGCGTATCGCCTTTCATGATGGTGAACTGGGGCGGCCAGTAGCTGCCGGCAATCGCCAGCTTGTCCTCGAAGCCCTTGTACTTGGAGGTTTCGACCGAACGGGCTTCCAGGCCAACGCGGATTTCGGCCACGTTGTCGGGTTTTTCCATCCACAGGTCGATCATGTTGATCTTGGCATCGCGGCCAATCACGAACAGGTAACGTCCCGATGCCGACAGGCGCGAGATGTGCACCGCGTAACCGGTCTTGATGATGTTGATGATCTGCTTGGTGTCGCCGTCGATCAGCGCCACCTCGCCGGTGTCACGCAGCGTGGTCGAGAAGATGTTGCTGATGTTGTAGTTGTTCATCTTCTTCGTCGGGCGCTGTGCCGGTGGAATGATGACTTTCCACGTCTTCTTCATTTCCGCCATGCCAAATTCGGGCGGTTGCGGCGGATCGTGCTGGATGTAGCGGGCCATCAGATCCACTTCCTTCTCGCTCATTTCACCCGAGGTTTGCCAGTTCGGCATGCCGGCCGGAGAGCCGTAGGCAATGAAGATCTTGAGGTAGTCCGTGCCTTTGGAGACAGTCAGGTCAGGCGTCAGCGGCTTGCCCGTGGCTCCTTTGCGCAGCACGCCGTGGCAGCCGGCGCAGCGCTCGAAGTAGATCTTGCGCGCGACGTCGAATTCGGCCTGCGTCATCGGCGGGGCCTTGGGGTTGGTGCTTTGCACCATCGGCTCGTTGACCAGCGGTGACGAGCCGGCCTGGTAATTCATTTCAGGTGCACTGACACCCTTTTTATCTTCCGCGAATGAAGAAACGGCCAGCGTTGCCAACACAAGTGCTGCCACGTGCCTGAGTTTTCGTATTTTCATGAACGAACTCCTTGTTGCCTGTGGCTTGTGAGATCCAGGCCCTGCTTGCACAGGACCTGCCCGCTGCATGCCACAGAACAGATTTCATGTAGCGGGAAAGACACGGACATCGTGCGTCAGGTCTCGGGTGCCATCTTTGACTTATGACAAAGATGTATCAATAGGTCTGCTTTTTTGAGGGGAAAGTCTGACTGCAATCCGTGTCTTGATGTGGGTCAAAACGACTCTGCATGTGATCTCTAAACTGGCCCTCATTCTGAATACCTACATGTCCGGTAACTCTTTTTCAGCGCAGTCTCTTCACTCTGAAAATCTCATGAAAAGCACCGCCACATTCCATACCTTCCCGGCCTTCATCGGGCGGAAGATCTTCCCGGGCGTGCTTGTTTTTTGTGGTGTTCTCACGCTGGCGAACGCACAAGTCGCTGCTGACGCCACTACACCCACCTTGAAAGTCGTGGTGGTCAGCGGCTCGCGAAGCGAGCAGGCGCTCGACGAACTGCCCATGTCCATGGAAGTGGTGAACCAGCAGGAGCTCGAGGAGAAGCAGATCGGTGACATCAGGGAGCTGGCGGCAGACATGCCCAACGTTTCGGTCAAGCACGCGCCGGCGCGGTTCACCGTGACCGGGGCGGGCAACCCGACGGGGCGCGATGGCAACGCGGGTTTCACGATTCGCGGGTTGAGCGGGAACCGGGTGCTCATGCTGGTGGACGGCATCCGCCTGCCGCGCAGCTACGTCAACGGCAACAACGCTTTCGGGCGCGACGCGCTGTCGCTGGACCTCGTCAAGCGCGTGGAGCTGGTACGCGGTCCCAGTTCGGTCCTGTACGGGTCGGACGGCCTGGCCGGCATGGTCAACTTCATCACGTACGAGCCGATTGATTTTCTCGCTACGGCCGATGGTGAGGTCCGGAACCTGGGGGGGCGCGTGGCAGCCGGTTGGAGTGGGGACGACGACACGTTCAAGGTGGCGACGACGGTGGCCGGCCGTGCCAGTGAAACGCTGCAATGGCTGGTCACCGCCACCACCCAGCGGGGCCAAGCGCTGAACAACATGGGCACCAACGATGCGGCCAATGTCGATCGTACCCGTCCCAACCCGCAGAACACCACGGGCGATTCGCTGCTGGCCAAGCTGGTGGCCAGGCCCGATGGCGTTCAGAAGCACATCCTCACCGTGGAGCACGTGAACAAGAACTCGGATGTCGAGCTGCTGTCCAGCCGGGTCAAGCCACCGCTGGTGGCCGCGTCGGTCGTGGGAGAGAACGCCCGCCAGAATCTGAACCGGGATCGAATCACCTGGGATGCACACTACGCGCTGAATGCCGCATGGGCTGACCATCTGCAGACGGTGTTGAGCTTGCAGAACTCGGATGCGCAGGACAACGGGCGCACAAAACGCAACGATGGCAAAGTCCGGATCCGTGACACCACGTACGGCGAGCGCGCCTGGCAAGCCAGTGTCCAGGCCAGCAAGACCCTGCCCGTCTCGCGCGAGTGGTCGCAAAAGCTCACCTACGGATTGGATTACACCCATACCGAAGTCACCAGCTGGTTTGGAGGCTACGATCCGGCGCCGCTGACCGCCTACGTTCCCAAGAAATACTTCCCCGACTCGCGCGACGCCAGCATCGCGGCGTATGCGCAAAGCGAGTTTGGCAGCGAGCGCTGGCGCGTCACGCCCGGCCTGCGCCTGGAGAGCTTTGCGCTGGACGTGATCAGCCAGGCCGGTTATGCGCCACCGGCCACGGCGCCTGGGCTGTCGATCTCGGGCTTCAATGCCTCGCCCAAGCTGGGGGCCCTGTACCAGATCGATCCCCAATGGGCGGTCTTCGGTAATTACGCCAGTGGCTTCAAGGCGCCCAATGCCACGCAGCTCAATGGTTATTTCGACCCTTCGCCCGGCATCAATGCGCGACTGCTGCCGAACCCCAACCTGAAGTCCGAGACCAGCCAGAACTTCGAAGTGGGTGTGCGCACACGATTCGAACGTCTGAGCCTGGAATTTGCGGCATTCACGGGGCGCTACAACCAGCTGATCGTGGACAAGAAGCTGATGCGCGGCAGCAACACGGTGGCCGACCCTTATGAGTACCAGACCGTGAATATCGACAATGCCACCATCTGGGGGTTCGAGTTCAAGGGGCGAATGGACTGGGGCCGAGTGGGCGACGGTACCCTGACGATGCCGTTCACGCTGGGACAGGCACGCGGCCAGGACGACGGCAACGGGCGCCCGTTGAATTCGATCGACCCCGCGATGCTCACTTTGGGGCTTCACTATGCTGCTGCAGCATGGACCGTGCGGCTGGACATGCGATACCACGCCGCCAAGAATGCGGATGACATCGATGCCACGGCAGGCGTCAAGGCAGGCAGCTTCCAGTTCAGCGATGTGCCTGCCGCCACGACACTCGACCTCTCGGGGCAGTGGCGCATCCGCAAGGGCTTGCGGCTCAATGCCGCCATCATCAACCTGACCGACCGGAAATACTGGCTGTGGTCCGATGTGCAAGGCCTCACCGCTGCTAGCGCGACCACCCAGGCGGATGCCTACACCCAGCCCGGTCGCCATGTGAATCTGTCGCTGGTGATGGATTTCTGATCCGGCTGCGGCCCCGCATTCAGCGGATACAGGCGGCAAGCGTGCAGCGGGCGTTGTCCCGGTGCGCAACAGGATTCCAGAAATCCTCTAAGCTAGCTCCATGAACATCACTTTCTGGCAACTCGGCTGGCGCACCCTGTGGCGTGACCTGCGCTCCGGTGACCTGCGCCTGCTGCTGCTGGCCGTCACGCTGGCCGTGGCGGCGCTCACCGCCGTCGGGTTCTTTGCCGACCGACTCAAGGGCGGCCTGCAGCGCGATGCGCGCCAGCTGCTCGGCGGTGACGCCGTGGTGGCGAGTGACAACCCGGCCCCCGAGGCCTTTGCCAAGCAGGCGCGGGCGTTAGGCTTGAAGGTGTCGACTTCGCTGAGTTTCCCCACCATGGCGCGTGCGCCGGAGGAGCGTGGCGGCGGCAGCCGGCTGGTGGCGCTGAAGGCGGTGGAGGACGGCTACCCCTTGCGCGGCCAATTGACCGTGGCCAGTGACGCGGCCGCGCCGGGGCAAAAGACGGATGAGATTCCGGCGCCGGGTGAAGTCTGGGTTGATGCGCCACTGCTGGAAGCCCTCGGGCTGCAGGCGGGCGACGCGTTGCTTTTGGGCGAGCGCAGCTTCCGCATTGCCCGCGTCATCGTGCTGGAGCCCGATCGCGGTGCCGGCTTCATCAACTTTGCACCGCGCGCCATGATGCGCGAGGCCGATATGGCCGCCACCGGATTGATCCAGCCAGCCAGCCGCGTCAGCTACCGGCTGGTCGTAGCCGGTGCCGACCGCGCTGTGGCGCGCTACGTGAAATGGGCCACCGACGAGATCGCCCAGCGCAGCCTGCGTGGCCTGCGTGTCGAGTCGCTGCAGGGCGGGCGGCCCGAGATGGGGCAGACGCTGGACCGGGCCGAGAAATTCCTGAATCTGGTGGCGCTGCTGGCGGCCCTGCTCAGTGCCGTGGCGGTGGCGCTGGCCGCGCGCGGTTTTGCCAGCAACCACCTGGACGACTGCGCCATGCTGCGTGTGCTGGGCTTGGGCCACCGTACCATCGCCTGGAGCTACACCTTCGAGTTCGTGCTCGCCGGTCTGGCCGCCAGCACGGTGGGCGTGCTGTTGGGTTATGCCGTGCACTATGTGTTTGTGCTGTTGTTGGCCGGGCTGGTGGAAACCGCCTTGCCGGCGCCGAGCATCTGGCCGGTGCTGTTCGGCCTCGGCATGGGGCAGACGCTGCTCGTCGCCTTCGGCCTGCCGCCGGTGCTGCAGCTGGCGCAGGTGCCGGCGCTGCGCGTGCTGCGGCGCGATGTGGGCAACCTGCGGCCGGCCTCGCTCGGTGTGTTGGCGCTCGGCGTCGCTGGTTTTGCGGCACTGCTGCTGGCGGTAAGCAGCGACCTCAAGCTGGGGCTGATCGCTGTGGGCGGTTTTGCCGCCGCGGTGGCGCTGTTCGCTGCCGCCAGTTGGGGGGCAGTGTGGCTGCTGCGGCGCGTGGTGAACGAGGCCAGCGCGCCGCGCTGGCTGGTGCTGGCCACGCGCCAGATCGCCGCGCGGCCGGCCTACACTGTGGTGCAGGTGAGCAGCCTGGCGGTGGGCCTGCTGGCGCTGGTGCTGCTGGTGCTGCTGCGCACCGACCTGATTGCCGGCTGGCGCCAGGCCACGCCGGCTGATGCACCGAACCGTTTTGTCATCAACGTCCAGCCCGACCAGGGCGATGCCTTCCAGCAGGCCTTGAAAAACGCCGGCGTCAGCGGCTACGACTGGTACCCCATGATCCGCGGCCGGCTGGTGGCGGTGAACGGCCGCGACGTGAAGCCGGAGGACTACGCCGAAGACCGCGCGCGCCGGCTGCTGGACCGCGAGTTCAACCTGTCGCACAGTGCCGCCTTGCCGTTGCACAACCCGGTGGTGGCCGGGCAGTGGACGGCAGAAGAAGAGGGTGCCATCAGCATGGAGGAAGGCATTGCCAAGACGCTGGGCCTGAAGCTGGGCGACCGCCTGCGCTTCGACATCGCCGGTGTGCCGACCGACTCCACCATCACGTCGCTGCGCAAGGTGGACTGGGGTTCGATGCGAGCCAACTTCTTCGCCATCTACCCGGTCAGCCGCATGCCCGAGGTGCCCAGCACCTACATGAGCGCCTTCCGCGCGCCGGACGTCAAAGGCTTTGACAACGCACTGGTGCGGCACTTCCCCAACATCACCGTGGTGGACATGAGCACCACGCTGCTGCAGGTGCAGCGTGTGCTGGACCAGGTGATCCGTGCGGTGGAGTTCCTGTTCGGCTTCACGCTCGCCGCTGGCCTGGTAGTGCTGCTGGCGGCGGTGACGGCCACGCGCGAGGAGCGCGCGCGCGAGTTCGCCATCATGCGCGCCGTCGGTGCCAGCGCCGGCCTGCTGCGCCAGGTGCAGCGCGCCGAGCTGCTGGGCGTTGGCCTGCTGGCCGGTTTCCTGGCCTCGGTGGTGGCAGCGGCGGTGGGCTGGGCACTGGCGCGTTTTGTTTTCGAATTCGACTGGAGCGTCTCCTTGTGGGTGCCGCTACTCGGTGCGTTGGCCGGTGCTGTGCTGGCACTGGCGGCCGGCTGGTGGGGCCTGCGCGACGTGCTGCGCCGGCCGGTGGTGGAGACGCTGCGCCGCGCGGCACAATAAACGGAATTTGAGTTGCTATTAATTTGATAGCTACTCGCGCATATTTATCAAGGGCTGGATGCCATTTTGACCATGAATACAGAAGAGAAGCCGGAGCCGGCCAGTGCCTTTGACTGGATCGGCGGCGAAGAACGTGTGAAGGCGCTGGTGGAGCGCTTCTACGATTTGATGGACCTGGAGCCGGGTTACAAGGAGCTGCGCGCTGCGCACGGTAGCGACCTGGTCAGCGCACGTGAGAAGTTGTTCTGGTTTCTCTGCGGCTGGCTCGGCGGACCCAACCATTACATCGAACGCTTCGGCCACCCGCGCCTGCGCGCGCGGCACATGCCGTTCAAGATCGGCATCCTGGAGCGCGACCAGTGGCTGGCCTGCATGGACCAGGCCATGGGCGAGGTGGGGATTGATGAGGCGCTGCGTGCGCGGCTGCGCGAGTCGTTCTTTGGGACGGCGGATTGGATGCGAAACACACCAGCTTGAAATGCGTGGGGAACTCTAGCGAATAGTCCTGTTTGATTTCTGTGAGACTTCGCGTTAGCGGGAGGTGTTTCTGACAGAGAGATCTTCAGCGAAAGGTACATAGCTTTCAACGTCAGGCTCACTTAGGACGCGCCAATGGATCCGGCTCGGTGTAAATACAATCAATGCTTCTGCCAAAGGTCCTTGATCATTCGAGAATCCGGGTTGGAATTCAACCAAGGCAACGTTACCAAGTAACCGCCCTTTGATCTCGATTTTTCCCCAGACCTTTCTTCCGCAGTCGAAAATTCCGTCGATTTCACCTACGACAGACTGATCCCTTGCTACGGCCGAGATAGAGAACCAGTCACCATTATCGATATTTGCATTTCCGCTAACCTTGCAATAGGCACTGTCGGTCGCTCTATGTTGAATTTTTTCTTCAAGTCTCGATGGGAACGGGCTTACCGATCTCTGCAGAAGGACTAGGAGACTATCTGAGCGTTGTTGGTAGGCGCTCTTTAAGCACTGACCGTCGGTGCATTTGTTTCGAACGTTTCGTAACCATTCACGTTGACTATGGCGTATTGAATCCGCAGAGGCTGAAGTCAGTACCGCTATTGAATACAGACCCTTCAGTCGAAAATCCAACGCGGAGAGGAGCTTGTCATCGCAGATAAGGTGCTCTTGAGGAGCCAATTTGCCATGGCAGCTGAACCCCGCCGCGTGAACGATTTGGTATGGCGTAAGAAGCAACCAGATTCCTAAAGCCAGGGCACGCCACATCGCGACTCCATTCCAAATAGAAGTGCATACAAATTTCTAACAAGCACGACTATTGGTGCTGCGACTTGCATTGTCGTGTGTGATTCATGGCTGCGCTATCCCCTAGATGGGGGCTCCTAACCCGCTGGCTGCAACAGCACCACCAGCGCCCCCGCTCCACCCTCAGCCGGTTTCGCCTGCACAAAAGCCAGCACTTCCTTCTTCTGCACCAGCCAGCTGTGCACGCGGCTTTTCAGCACTGGCGTTTTGCCCGGCGAGCCCAGGCCCTTGCCGTGCACCACACGCACACAGCGGATGCCGTGCTTGCGGGCGTCGCGGATGAACTGGCCCAGTGCGCCGCGCGCCTCGTCGGTGCGCAGGCCGTGCAAGTCGATCTCGCGCTGGATGGCCCAGTCACCGCGGCGCAGCTTGCGCGTCACGTCGGGGCCGATGCCGGGGCGGCGAAAGCTCATGTGCTCGTCGGCATCCAGCAGGGTGCTGACGTCGAATTCGTCGCTGATGGCTTCCACCAGCACCGCCTGCTCGTCGCGTTCACGCTGCACTGGGATGGGTTTCGGTTGCTCTTTTTTCAATAGCGCCTGGCGCTTGTCAGTCAAGGGCTGGACGGCGCCAGCGGCCTTGATGAACAGATCCTTGTCGGCCGTGGATTGTCGGGCGACGCGTTCGCGCTCGGCCCGGCGTTCGGCTTCCAGCTTGGCCTGTGCCTCGATGGCCTTCTTGACCTGCTTCAGATCAGCGAGCGATTTGACGGTGACCATCAGACCAATCCTTTTTCGGCCATGGACAGTGCCTGGCCCGGTGCCACGATCACGTGGTCGAGCACGCGCACATCCACCAGCGCCAGCGCGGCCTTGAGTGCCTGCGTCAGTGCCTCGTCGGCACGCGAAGGCAGCACCGTGCCGCTGGGGTGGTTGTGTGCCAGCACCACGGCGGCGGCATGGTGGTGTAGGGCGCGCAGCACTACCTCGCGCGGGTAGACGCTGGTCTGGCTCAGGGTGCCGCGGAACAGTTCTTCCAGCGCCAACAGGCGGTGTTGGCTGTCGAGAAACAGCACGGCGAACACTTCATGCTTCTTGGCGCCCAGATGCAGCTGCAGGTAGTGCTTGACGGCCTCGGGTGTGTCCAGCGCAGCGCGTTCCTTCAACTGCTCGGCCATGGCGCGCCGCGCCAGCTCCAGCACGGCCACCAGCTCGGCCCGCTTGGCCGGCCCCAGGCCCTTGATGCGCTTCAGATCGTCGGCCGTTGCATGCAGCAGGCCGGCCATGCCGCCAAAACCGGTTGCGTCATCCAGCAGTTCCTGCGCCAGCTGCAGCACGCCTTTGCCGGCCAGTCCGGTGCGCAGCAGCAGGGCCAGCAGCTCGGCGTCGCTCAGGGCGCCGGGGCCGCGAGCCAGCAGCTTTTCGCGCGGGCGGGCGTCGGGTGGAAGGTCTTTGAGCGGCATCAGAGGCTGGTTGACCCAAGGTTTTTACAATGGAGGCCAGTTTATAGGGACTTTTATGACCTCCACCCTTCCCCGCGTCCAGGCCGGCTCCTTTCTGACCCTGCATTACCGCCTGGCCGGTCCTGCTGGCGACATCATCAACACCTTCGAGGGCAAGCCGGCCACGCTGTCGCTCGGCACGGGGGAACTCTCTCCGGCGGTGGAGCAATGTCTGCTGGGCTTGGAGGAGGGCGTGCGCCAGACTTTCGAGCTGCCGGCTGGTGCGGCCTTCGGCGAGCGCAACCCCGACATGCAGCAGTGGCTGGCGCGCAAGGTGCTGACCGACATGGGTGACCCGCTGGAGCAATACAGCCTGGGCGACGTGGTGCAGTTCCCCACGCCCGACGGCCAGGGCCGCTTTGCTGGCGTGGTGTTGCAGGTGCGCGAAGACGGCGCCGTGCTGTTCGACTTCAACCATCCGCTGGCCGGCCAGCCGGTGACGTTTGAAGTGCATCTGCTGGGAGTGCTCTGATGCTGGACGAGATCATCCTCGCGGAGCCGCGTGGTTTCTGCGCCGGTGTCGACCGTGCCATCGAGATCGTCGAGCGCGCGCTGCACAAGTTCGGCGCGCCGATTTATGTACGCCACGAGATCGTGCACAACACCTATGTGGTGAACGACCTGAAGGCCAAGGGCGCGATCTTCATCGAGGAACTGGACGACGTGCCGCCCGGTGCCACCTTGATCTTCTCGGCCCACGGTGTCAGCAAGGCGGTGCAGCAGGAAGCTGCCAAGCGCGGCTTCCATGTGTTTGATGCGACCTGTCCACTGGTGACCAAGGTGCACATCGAAGTGGCCAAGCTGCACAAGGAAGGCTACGAGTTCATCATGATTGGCCACAAGGGCCACCCCGAGGTAGAAGGCACCATGGGCCAGCTCGACAGTGGCATTCACCTGGTGGAGGACGTGGTCGACGTGGCGCGCGTGCAGCCGGCGCAGACCGACAAGCTGGCCGTGGTGACGCAGACCACGCTGAGCATGGACGATGCGGCCGGCATTCTGACAGCGGTGAAGGCGCGTTTTCCGAACGTGCGTGAACCCAAGCAGCAGGACATCTGCTACGCCACGCAGAACCGGCAGGATGCCGTCAAAGTGCTGAGTCCGCAGGTGGACATCGTTATCGTGGTCGGCAGCCCGACCAGCTCCAACAGCAACCGCCTGCGCGAAGTGGCGGAAAAACTGGGCACCGAGAGTTACATGGTGGACAACGCCGACGAGCTGAAAGCCGAATGGTTCGAAGGCAAGAGCCGTGTGGGCCTGACGGCCGGGGCCTCGGCGCCCAGCATTTTGGTGCGCCAGGTGGTGGACCAGATCAAGGCTTTCGGTGCACTGTCGGTGCGCAAGATGGATGGCATCGAGGAAACGGTCAAATTCCCCCTGCCCAAGGGCCTGAAGACCGAACTCTGACCCCCTGTGCCCCATTGGCCTGCCGACCTACAATTCAGCCATGCTAGACATCACCCTGCTCCGTAAAGACCTCGATTCGGTCGTTGCCCGTCTGGAGACGCGCAAGAAGCCGCAAGCCTTTCTCAACGTGGACGGTTTTCGCGCCCTGGAGGCTGAGCGCAAGACCATCCAGACCCGCACCGAAGAACTGCAGGCCAAGCGCAATACCCTGAGCAAGCAGATCGGCGCGCTCAAGGGCAAGGGCGAGCACGCCCAGGCCGAAGCCGCCATGGCCGAGGTCAGTGCCCTCAAGGCCGAGCTGGAAAGCTCCGCGACCCGGCTGGACCAGATCCAGGCCGAGCTGCAGACCCTGCTGCTGGCCGTGCCCAACCTGCCGCACGAGAGCGTGCCGGTGGGCAGTGACGAGACCGGCAACGTGGTGGTGCGCTCCTGGGGCACGCCCAAGGCGATGGACTTCGCCATCAAGGACCATGTGGACGTTGGCGCCCCGCTGGGGCTGGACTTCGACCTCGGCGTCAAGCTCACCGGTTCGCGCTTCACGGTCATGAAGGGCGGCATTGCCCGTCTGCACCGGGCTATTGCCCAGTTCATGCTCGACGTGCAGACGCAGGAGCACGGCTACACCGAGTGCTACACGCCTTACATCGTCAACGCCGACAGCCTGCGTGGCACCGGCCAGCTGCCCAAGTTTGAAGCCGACCTGTTCGCCGCCAAGAAGGGCGGCCAGGAAGGCGAGGTGGTCGAAGACGCGGCGCTCTACCTGATCCCCACCAGCGAAGTGCCGCTGACCAACTTCGTGCGCGACGAGATCGTGGCCGAGGCCGAACTGCCACTCAAGTTCACGGCGCACACCCCGTGCTTCCGTTCCGAGGCCGGCTCCTACGGCCGCGACACACGCGGCATGATCCGCCAGCACCAGTTCGACAAGGTCGAGATGGTGCAGATCGTCCACCCGGAGAAAAGCTACGAGGCGCTGGAAGAGATGACGCGCCATGCCGAGGCCATCCTGCAAAAGCTCGGCCTGCCGTATCGCGTCATGAGCCTGTGCACCGGCGACATGGGTTTCGGCGCCGCCAAGACCTACGACCTCGAAGTCTGGCTGCCGGCGCAGAACACCTACCGCGAGATCAGCTCGGTCTCCAACTGCGAGGCCTTCCAGGCGCGCCGCCTGCAGGCCCGCTTCAAGAACGCCCAGGGCAAGAACGAGCTGGTCCACACGCTCAACGGTTCAGGCCTCGCCGTGGGCCGCACGCTGGTGGCGGTGCTGGAGAACTACCAGCGCGCCGACGGCAGCGTGGAGATTCCTGCCGCATTGCAGCCCTATATGGGTGGTCTCAAGGAGCTGCGGTCGTGATCTCCCGCCTGCGGCGCGCCCTGTGTCTGCTGCTGCCCTTGGGCGCAGCCAGTGTGCAGGCCGCTGTGCCGGCCGCGGGCCAACCCGCGCCGGACTTCACCCTGCCAGATCAGAGCGGCAAGCTGCGCCGCCTGGCTGACTGGCGTGGCAAGTGGCTGGTGCTTTATTTCTATCCCAAGAACGACACACCCGGCTGCACCGAAGAGGCCTGCACCTTCCGCGACGACTGGGAGCAACTCAGCGCGCTCGGCGCCGAGGTGGTAGGCATCAGCGTTGACGACAGTGCCTCGCACGCGGCCTTTGCCCAGAAGTACAAGCTGCCGTTCCCCTTGCTGGCCGACACGCAGGGCGATGTGGCGCAGCGTTATGGGGCCATCTCGGACTGGAAGCTCTTCAAGTTTGCCAAGCGCTACACCTTCCTCATCGACCCGCAGGGTCGCATCGCCAAGGTCTATCTGTCGGTCAATACCTCGCGTCATTCGGCGGAGATCGTGGCGGACCTCAAGCAACTCAAGTCATCGCGGCCCTGAGCCGGTACGACGGCCGGCAAGTGCCGCCGGCACTCAGAAGATGAACCGTGGAAGTGGCGCGCCGTGTCATTCGTTTATTCAAGGGAGAAGCTCCATGACTTCATCGTTGTCCCATCGTTTCATGTGGGGCGTGCTTTGGCTTGCGGGCTGCGGGTGGCTGTCGTTGGCGAACGCCAGTGACCTGCCCGCCGTGCAGCAGCAAGGCGGTATCGAGTACCTGAGTGGTGGCATCGGCCTGGAGGAGTCCACGGCGATCGATGCCGAGAGCCGCAAGTGGCCCCTGACCTTGCTGTTTTCGGCCAAGAGATGGCAGCGTTCTGTTTACACCGCGGATGCGAAGGTCAGCCTGCGGGATGGACACAGCAAGTTGCTGCTGCAGATGCAGGCCGAAGGGCCCTTTCTTCTGCTCCGGCTGGCGCCGGGGACGTATGTGGTCGAGGCGACGCTGAACGGCAAACCGTTGCAGCAGCGGATCGTGCTGAAGAAGGGGGAGCCGGCGCGCGTGGTGTTCGTCTGGCCGGAGGCCCCGACGGACGAGCCCGCGCAGGACTGAGCCCGTTCGCCCGCCAAACGGAATAAAAACAACCAACCCCGCACATGGCGGGGTTGGTTGTTTCTGGCGACTTGCGGCTCAGGCTTGCCGGCGCTGGCGCACGGCGTGTGCCAGGGTCTCCAGCACCGGCACGGTCTGTTCGAAGCTGATGCAGGCGTCGGTGATGGATACGCCGTAGGCCAGTGGCTTGTTCGGCACGAGGTCCTGCCGGCCTTCGTGCAGGTGGCTCTCGATCATCAAGCCGATGATGCGGCGGTCGCCGGCGGCGATCTGGGCTGCCACGTCCTTGGCCACTTCGATCTGTCGCTGGTATTGCTTGCTGCTGTTGGCGTGCGAGACATCGATCATCACCTGCGGCGGCAGGCCGGAGGCTTTCAGCACCTGGCAGGCGGCATCCACATCGGCGGCCGCATAGTTGGGGGCCTTGCCGCCGCGCAGGATGATGTGCACGTCCTGGTTGCCGCGGGTTTCGAAGATGGCGGCCTGCCCCATCTTGGTCATGCCCATGAAGGCATGCGGCGCACGCGAGGCCACCACGGCATCGGCGGCCACCTTGACGCCGCCGTCGGTACCGTTCTTGAAGCCGACCGGGCACGACAGGCCGCTGGCCAATTGGCGGTGGCTCTGGCTTTCCGTGGTACGGGCCCCGATGGCACCCCAGCTCACCAGATCGCTGATGAACTGCGGGCTCAGCAGATCCAGGAACTCGGTGCCCACGGGCAGGCCCAGGTCCACCACGTCGAGCAGGAGCTTGCGCGCCATCTCTAGGCCCTCGTTCATGGCAAAACTGTCATCGAGGTGCGGGTCGTTGATGTAGCCTTTCCAGCCGACGGTGGTGCGGGGCTTCTCGAAATACACGCGCATCACCACCAGCAGGTCTTGTGCATGCTTGTCGGCTTCCTGCTTGAGCAGCCGGGCGTAGGCCAGTGCTTGCTCGTGGTCATGGATGGAGCAAGGGCCCACGACCACCAGCAGCCGATCGTCCCGCCCTTGCAGCACGGCAGAGATGTCTTGCCGCGAGCGCTCCACCAGGGCCAGCTGTTGCTCGCTGGCGGGCAGGCGTTCCTCGAGCAAGGCCGGGGTCATGAGGGGACGTACACACGAAATCCGGGTGTCATCGATGCGGGTTTTGTCCTGGGTGGAAAGCATGGAATAGTTCAAGTGGCAAAGCGTTGCGGTCCATCCCTTGGATGGATTTGAATCAGGCTCAGGATGACTGAGCCCTACGGGGTCGAAGGTCGTCTGCTGGCCAAGCGGTGTTTCTCAGCTGCCCAGCACACCCTTGAGGCCGGTGTAGATCGACACGGCCGTGGTGCCCACGGCCACGATCGAACTGCCATATTCCTCCAGTTTCTTGATCAAGGTCCCGAGCTGTTGCGGTGTCAGATTGCCGCCCACCAGACGGGAGACGATTGACCTGAGCAGGGAGTCACGAAGCTTTCCGGCCGGACGATGGCTGCGCGAATTCAGCACGCCGCCGAGCAGCATGCCGGTCAGGAAGCTGAAGGAGATGCTGGCAGCATATTCCAAGTATTCGCGCCATTCAAAAGCGTTTTGCGGCAACACGGGCGTGTTGTCCACCAGACTGGTAATCCAGCTCATGCCGATGACGGAGGCAATGGCCAGAAACACGGTGCCAACAAACCACGGCAGGACCGCGCGCCGGCGGCGCAGGAAAAGCACCAGGCCGAAGGGCAGGGGCACGGCAATCGAGATGATGCGCAGGTACAGCAGGCTGGTATCCAGCGCGATGGTGATCAGCCAGTGCGACAGCAACAGCAGGCCCAGAGGCAGCAAGATGAAGACGGTCAGGTTGAACAGGAAAGCCAGCGGCCCTGTGCGAACGGGGTGGAGTCGCTCATGGGCACTGGCCAACTGCTGCTCCAGATCACGAATGCGCTCATCGAAACTGGCAGGGTCTGCCACGGCTGCCAGCTGTCCCTCCAGTTTCGAGATCTTTTCCAGCAGCGGCTTGAGGAGATAGAGGTCCCGCGTGCAGACCTTGCAGACCAGTGCCTCGTCTTCGATGTCACTCAGGCAATACGGACACTTCATTATTTGTTGACGACGATGGTCATCGTGCTGTTGGTCTCACGGCCAGCACTGTCCTTGACGGTGACGCGCAGCATGTGTTCGCCCGGCGGCACTTCGGCTTGCTGGAAGTCGATGCCGGTCGGGGTGATGGCAGATTGCAGGCGCGAAGTCAGATCCACGAATGGTGACTTCATGTAGACCACCTTGACCGAATTGGGGTCGATCTTCTCGCCACCACGGGCCTCGAAGTTGAGTTTGAGGTTGAACGGCGATTTGACCGCTGCCTCGGGCTCGGGCGACACCATCTTGATGGCAGGGCCGCGCGAAATGCCGCGCGTTGCCAGCACGCCCGCGGCCGGAGGCAAGGCGGCCTCCTTGGCGGTGATCAAGGGGGCCGCCAGAGCCGCACCTTGAGCGAGCAGACCAGACAGAAGCGCCGAAGCCAGGACAGAACGGATCATGTTTATCTCCATATCATTCAACACTTGCACAAAAGATCATGCCCAGCAACCCGTGCGCGTCGCGCCTGGGCCTAGTCACCGACCACCATGAAGGGTGCCCAGAAAAGGGGATGGGCATAAGAATACTTCATTGTCTTGCCATCGCTCATGCCGCCTTGGTCGATCAGCTGCAGCATGGCCTGGCGCAAGGCATCGGACTTGCCGGGGGGCTTGTCGCCAGTCTGCTGGCGCCGGAACAGATCCGTCATCAGCAGGCGTGCTGCCACGGAATCGACCGGCCAGTTGGAGACCAGCAGTGCCTTGGCGCCGGCAAAGAAGAAGGCGCGGCCCAGGCCGGAGACTGCTTCCGAGCCTGCACCTTCACCCGAAGCCGTGTTGCAGGCGGACAGCACCACCCAGTCGGCATCCAGCTTGAGGGTCAGCACCTTGTCCATGGTCAGCAGACCATCGTCCTTGTCGCCCGTCACATCGGGGGAGGTCAGGGCCAGGGCCGGCTGGCTCAGGCCGTCGAGCTCTCCCGGCACCAGGCCGTGGGTGGCGAACATCACCACTTTGCGGTTGGAGAGATCGGCGTCCATGACAGCCTTAACGCTTGCCTGCCGGTTTAGGTAGACATCAGAAGGTGCTGCGGCCAGCACTTTGGCGATTTCGAGGATTTCCTGCTTGGTATCCGGTAGGCGCGGCAACAGGCCCAGTTCCGCGGAACTGACTCCGGCCGTCTTGGGGGCACTGCGCAGGTTCAGGGGCAGACCGCGCGTAGCCAGTTGCATCGTCTTGGCCTGGACCTTGTCGGCACTCCTGGCCTGGTCGCTGCTGAAGAAGGGGTCGCCGAAACCGATGAAGCTCTTGCGGTTGGGGTTGCCCGGCGGTGTGTTGCGCAAGGCGGTGAGCGCCGTGACCGAAGGCAACTGGGCAATGGCAATGTCGCGGATCAGCCAGGGCACATCCTTGTAGCTGGCAAACGGCACCGCTGGCTTGCCAGCGGGCGTCGTGTCCTGCGTGACCAGCACCGACAGCGGCAGCTGCCCCAGTTCGGCATGTGGCACGACCAGCAGGACTTTCTTGCCCTTGAGGCTCTCATGCACCGGCGCCAGGATCTGCTGGTACAGGTGGAAGGCCGCCTTCACGTCAAACGCCGGGATGTCGTCAATGGTGGCCACGCCTGGGTCCAGTGCTTTGCGCAAGTGGCTGACCTGTTTGGCCATCTCGCTGCGCCCCAGCGCAACCGCCTTGAACAGCGGGATATCGTTCTTGCTGATAGCCCAGACATAGGCCTCTTTCTCGGCGAAGTACCACGACACCAGCACCTCGTCAGCCCGTAGCAGGCTTCGTGTGCGCTCCACCGTCGCCGGCTTGGGTTCGACCATCTCGGCGTAGTCGGGGTATTTGCGCTCGATCTCCTTTTTCAGGCTCTCGCGTTCGGCCTTGAAGGTCGTGATGTCCTGCCGGATCTTGGTCTGCACTGCCGGCAGTTGCTGCTCGGGGGGGGCAGCCAGCAGGCCAGTCAGGAGTTCTGACAAGGTGTTGACGCGGCGTTGCAGATCCTGCTCTTTGCGTGCCAGTTGGGCCAGTTGCGGGTCCTTGATGTTGGCGCGCGCGGCGCTGGCCGTCAGGGCGCGCTGCACGCCGCTGCTCTTGGCCAGGTCGGCCACGCGGAAGGCCTCGGCAGCCGCGGCTTGTGCCTGGGCCGGATCGCTCTGGGCGATCCGTGCCAGCAGCGCGACGTAATTTTCGAACAGGTAGGTGGTGCGCTGCTGCTGCTTGATGCTGGCAGTGTCGTTCTCGGCATCGCTGCGCGTCTGGTCGACCAGGATGGGCGCGGCTTCTTTGAATGCCGCATGGGCTTCCTTCAGTTTGCCCTGATTCTGAAGCGACACGGCATGAAAGGCGGCGATCAAGGCGGTGCGCGGCGAACTCTTGCCGGACTGGGCTTCGGAACGCTTGAGCATGCGTTCCGCCATGGTGAGGGCCTCGGTCTGCCTGCCGATTTTCTGCATCGCCAGAACCCAGTCCAGATCGTCTGGGCGGAAGGTCTTTTCAAGTGCGGGGTCCTTGCGCACGCCGGCCATCATCTCGTTGAAGACCTTGTCGGCTTCCTGGTACTGACCATCGGCGACCAACGCCGTGGCATAGAACTTCCGTGCCATCGCCATGACGCGCGACTCATCGGTGATGCCGCTCTCGGAGTGGGCTTTCAGCGAGGCCCGTGCCAGCAGCACCGCTTCAGGAAAGCGTCCTTGCTCCGAGACGACTTTCGACATCGTGGCCAGCGCCTTGCCCACATCGGTGGAGTTGCGTCCGAAGTTGTCGAGCGCCAGCATCAGGGCTTCACGGGCATAGAACTCGGCATCGATCAGTCGTCTTTGCTGTAGCAGGACATCGGCCAGGTTCATATTGCGCAAGATGATCTGGGACAGATGCATCCGGGGGTTGTTGGTGCCATCGCTGTAGGTGCGGCCACTACTCGTCAGGTCATCCGCCTTGTTGACACTGTTTTTCGCTGTCTGGTAGTTCTGGTTCAGCAGGCGCAACGCTTTGCGCAGAGAGCGTTCGCTTTCAACCCATTGACCTTGTTGCCACAGAAGGGCGCCACGCGCGCTCTCCACATTGGCTTCCCAGATCGAGATGTACTCGGCCACCGAAGGCGCGCGGCGCAGACGGTTCAGCAGGTTATCCATCTCGGCCAGCGTCGTCTTGGCGACTTCAAAGTTACCCACCGTCGCGTAGTTGATGACCAGCAGGCGGTTGACTGTCAGGAGAAAACCGCCCGCCTGAGGCACGCTGCGCAGCGCCTTCTTGGCCTTTTCCAGCGCATCAATGGCGTTGGCTGTGTTGCCGGCGAAACTCTCCAGTACCGACAAATCAATCAGGTCCCTGGCTTCCAGCTTGGGGTCGCTCAGGCGGCGATCGAAAGCTGCCTGGCGCATCTCGACGACGGCTTCGCTGATGCGCCCCAGTTTTTGCTGCGCCAAGGCGCGCTTGAAGTGAAATTCGTTCCAGGTCGGGTTGTCCGCGTCTGGGGCCGGTCGGGGCGTGGCCAGGATTTTTCTGGCCTGCTCGATCTCAGACAGGTCAACCTTGCCTTGTTCCAGAACGCGCAAGATGTCCTTGACGTCGCGTGGAGGGGGCTTGATGGCGGTGACATCCACATCATCAGCACTCTCCCGGGCAGGCGCTTGGGCCAGGGATGTGTTGAGCCAAAAACCTGTCAACAAGGTCATGGCGAGCATGAAGGCGGGACGGGCTATGGATCGCATGGCAGCCTTGCAATGAAATGGTCTTCGCACTCTAGCGCAGACCGGATAAAAACGCATCCCCCTCATCTGCCTGCAAACTGCGGCCGGAACAGCACCGGAGATGGGCCACAATCCGAGGCGTTTAGGTATTTTCTACATTCAGACATGAAAAAAATCTTGCTTCTCGGCTCTGGTGAACTTGGTAAGGAATTCGTGATCAGCGCCAAACGCTTGGGCTGCCACGTGGTGGCCTGTGACAGCTATGCGGGTGCGCCTGCCATGCAAGTGGCGGATGAAAGCTCTGTGTTCAGCATGCTCGATGAGACCGCTTTGAGGTCCGCGATCCATCAGCACAAACCCGATTTGATCGTCCCAGAAATTGAAGCGATCAGAACAGAGGTCCTGCTGGAAGTCGAGAAAGAAGGTTTTGAGGTCATTCCCAGCGCAAGGGCTGCCAACCTCACGATGAACCGCGACCGGATCAGGGATGTGGCCGTCGGTTTAGGGGTTCGCACCGCCAAATTCAGCTATGCAGAATCCGCGCAAGACTTGCTGAAGCAGGCGCAAGCGATTGGATTCCCAGTGGTCATCAAGCCTGTCATGAGCTCATCCGGCAAAGGCCAGAGCGTCGCCAGAAGCGCCTCGGAGATTCAAGCGAGCTGGGACTATGCCTGTCAAGGCATGCGCGGTGATCGACAAAAGGTGATTGTCGAAGAGTTCATCCATTTTGAGTTTGAGATCACCCTTCTCACCATTCGGCAGCGGAATGGGAAAACCATCTTCTGCGACCCGATCGGTCATGTGCAGGAGCGCGGAGACTATCAGTACAGCTGGCAACCTCAAGCCATGAAATCAGACTATCTGAAAGCCGCACAAGAGATGGCCGAAAAGGTCACTTCGGACCTAGGTGGTGCAGGGTTGTTCGGTGTGGAGTTCTTCGTAACCAAAGACGAAGTTATTTTCAGTGAATTGAGCCCACGCCCACATGACACCGGCATGGTGACATTGATCAGCCAGAACCTGAGTGAGTTTGATCTTCACGCGCGAGCCATTCTTGGACTGCCAATCCCGTTGATCGAATCGACCGAGGGTGCCAGCGCCGTCGTCTTGGCAACGCATGATGGTGCAAATCCAAGCTACTCGGGTGTGGAAGACGCCATGAGAGAGCCCGGCATTGACGTGCGAATCTTTGGCAAGCCGACAACACGTCCGTACCGCCGTATGGCTGTCGCGCTGGCCAAAGGCAACAATGCGTTGGCCAGGGCAAGAGCTGCAGCCCAAAAGATCACCGTGACATCGGCTTAAGGTCGGATGGAAATAAAAACGGGCCGTGAAGGCCCGTTTTTATTGGCTGTCTGGCGGAGAGGGAGGGATTCGAACCCTCGGTAGGGTCGCCCCTACGCCTGATTTCGAGTCAGGTACATTCGACCACTCTGCCACCTCTCCGGGGTGTCTCGAAAGATCGCTATTGTAGCAGCGCTCAGGCGGCGTCGCGCAGTTGGTGCAAGGCCTTGGCAACCTCTTGTTGGCTGACGTCGCCCACTGGTGCAAATTGAGCCAGTGCCGCATCGTCCTGCTGCAAGGCGCGGATGGCCTGGCCAGCGTCCTTGGGGCTGGCGTAAGCAGCGCTTTGCAGCAGCAGCTTGCCTTGCGCATCCACCAGCTTGAAGTAGAACTTCCCGTCGCTTTCACGGTATTGCTTGAAGGCGGGCAAGGCCACCTTGGCAACTTTGGCTTGCTTCTCACCGCCCTGCGCCCGTAGGTCGCGCAGGCCAACAGCATGGCGCAGCTTGGTCGTGAAGGGCGTGGCGATGGCACGCGCCTTGGCGGCGCCGGCCAGCAGCAGGTCTTCCAGCCGCTCCGGATGCCGCATCAAGGACTCGTAGGTTTCGCGCATCGGTGCGATCTCGTGGTCGATGCGCTCGAACAGCACCTGCTTGGCGTCGGCCCAGGCAATGCCGTCGGCATAGGCCTGGCGCAGGGCGACGGTTTCATCCGGTGTGGCAAAGGCCTGGTAGATCTGGAACAGCGCGGAGCCTTCGGTGTCCTTGGGTTCGCCCGGCGCCCGCGAGTCGGTTTTGATGCCGGCAATGAGCTTCTTCAGCTGCTCGCGCGGCGCGAACAGCGGAATGGTGTTGTCGTAGCTCTTGCTCATCTTGCGTCCGTCCAGCCCGGGCAGCGTGGCCACGGATTCTTCAATGGCGGCCTCTGGCAGCACGAAGTGCTCGCCGTAGCGGTGGTTGAAGCTGGCGGCCATGTCGCGCGCCATCTCGATGTGCTGGATCTGGTCGCGCCCCACCGGCACGCGGTGGGCGTTGAACATCAGGATGTCGGCCGCCATCAGCACCGGGTACATGAAGAGGCCGGCGGTCACGTCGGCGTCCGGGTCGACACCGGCGGCGTTGTTCTTGTCGACCGAGGCCTTGTAGGCGTGGGCGCGGTTGAGCAGGCCCTTGCCACAGACGCAGGTCAGGAACCAGGTCAGTTCCGGGATTTCCGGAATGTCGGACTGGCGGTAGAACGTCACGCGCTCGGGGTCGAGGCCGGCGGCGATCCAGGTGGCGGCGATCTCCAGCGTGGAGCGCTGGATGCGTGCCGGCTCGTCGATCTTGATCAGCGCGTGGTAGTCGGCCAGGAAGTAGAAACTCTCCACCCCGCTGGCACGGCTGGCGGCAATGGCAGGCCGGATGGCACCGACGTAGTTGCCCAGATGGGGCGTGCCCGAAGTGGTGATGCCGGTCAGAACACGAGTGGAGCGCATGGCGGGAAGTCTTAACGAATCAGGAAAGAGAGGGGGGTGAGCAGGATGTCGAGCAGGCCATAGGTCAGGGCCATGATGGGCTGCATCCACAGCGTGCTGACCACGCCCAGAATCACCAGCGCCATGACGACGAAAAAGCCCCAGGGCTCAACGCGTGCCAGCAGGGCAGCGTAGCGCCAGGGCAGCAGGCCGATCAGGATGCGGCCGCCATCCAGCGGCGGCAGCGGGAACAGGTTGAAGGCGAACATCACCACGTTGACCAGCACGCCGGCTTTGCACATTTCGAGGAAAAAGCGCTCGTTCACGTCCAGCCCGAGCAGCACGTACATCAGCACCGCCCACAGCAGCGTCTGCAACAGGTTGGCGCCCGGGCCGGCCAGAGCCACCCACACCATGTCGCGTTTGGGATGGCGCAGGCGGTCGAAGCGCACCGGCACCGGCCGGGCATAACCGAACAGAAAGGCCCCCGAGGTCGCAAAGTACAGCAGCAACGGCATCAGGATGGTGCCGATCGGATCGATGTGCTTGATCGGGTTGAGGGTGATGCGCCCCATCATGGCGGCCGTGTTGTCGCCGAAATGGCGCGCAGCATAACCATGGGCCGCCTCGTGCACGGTAATGGCGAACAACACCGGCAAGGCGTAGATGAGAACGGTTTGAATCAGATGGGCAATATCCACGGTCGCAATTGTCTCAGAGTGATGAAGGGGCGCTGCAGGGTGTCACAGGCCCAGGGTGGCCAGATCGCCGCGGCCTTGGCGCAGCACCACCGGTTCGCCGTTGGTGAGGTCGACCACGGTGGTGGGTTCCTGCGCGCAGGCGCCAGCATCGATGACCGCGGCAATCTGGTGCTCGTAGCGGTCGCGGATCTCATGGGCGTCATTGATCGGGTCGGTTTCGCCGGCCGCGATCAAGGTGGTTGCCAGCAGGGGTTCGCTGTGCAGCGCCAGCAGCTCGTGCAGCACCGGGTGTTCCGGTACGCGCAGGCCGATGGTCTTGCGTGAGGGGTGGCTCAGGCGCCTGGGTACCTCCTTGGTGGCTTCCAGGATGAAGGTGTATGGGCCCGGCGTGGCTGCCTTGATAAGGCGGTACTGCCGGTTGTCGACACGTGCGTAATTGGCTAGTTCGCTGAGGTCGCGGCACAGCAGGGTCAGGTGGTGTTTGTCATCCACGCCGCGAATGCTGCGCAGCCGGTCGGCCGCGGCCTTGTCGTCGAGGTGGCAGACCAGCGCATAACTCGAGTCGGTGGGTACGGCCAGCACGCCGCCTTTCTCCAGCAACGCAGCCGCCTGCTTGAGCAGGCGCAACTGCGGGTTGTCGGGGTGAACTTCGAAATACTGTGCCATCAGACCTCCATCGGCTCCAACTGCAGGCGGCTCTCACGCACGGCCAGCCAGGCGCTGCCGGCACCGCAAAAGGCAATCATAGTCATGCCCAGCAGGGCCCAGCCATCGGGAACATGCGAGAAGACCAGCCAGCCACCCAGCATGGCAAAGGCGATCTGGGCATAGAGCAGGGGCGTCAGCGTGGCGGCAGCCGTACGGCGGTAGGCCAGGATCAGCAGGAAGTGGCCGACCGTCCCCATGGCGCCCATCAGCAGCAACCCGGCCCATTGGCCCCGTGTTTCCGGCAGGACCCAGGCAAAGGGCAGCGCCAGCGACGCCAGCAGCGCACCAACCCAGCCGGTGTAGAAGTGCATGGTCACGGCGTCTTCGGTCTTCACCAACTGGCTGGTCAGGATCTGGAAGGCCGAGTAGGCCGCGACCTGTACCAGCGGCAGCAGCATGGTCCAGCCGAACAGGTCGCTGCCGGGCCGGATGATGATCAGCGTGCCGACAAAACCGCCCGCCACCAGCGTCCAGCGCAGCGACGATACCTTTTCGCCCAGCGTGGTGGCTGCCAGCAGAGTGACCACCAGCGGGGTGATCATGGCGATGGCAGTGAATTCGCCCACCGGCATGTACAGGAGGCAGAGAAACGTGAACAGGCTGGTGACGAACAGCAGGACACCACGCAGGCACTGCAGAAAAAGGCGCTCCGTGTGCAGCAGCGCACGACCGCGTTGCGGCAGCATCACGATGGTGGTCGCCACCGCCTGGAAAGCGTAGCGGAACCACAGCGCCAACAGCAGGGGCAGGCTGAGCGTGATGTACTTGGTGGTGGTGTCCAGTGTGGCAAAGCAGGCCAACGCAGAGAGCGCCAGCAACATGCCGGCCAAGTTGTGCTGTCGCATTAAATTTTTCCCGCGCTGGCCCACAGCGTGGGGCCGCTGCTCTTCAAGGAGGCTGCTGTTGTTGCCTTGAGGGTGGCTTGGTGGCGACTCACTGGATCCGTCCCGCCAGCAATTCCCAGACCGGGGTCAATCCGCCGGGCAGGTAGGGCAGGGCGCCCAGATCGGTGCGCGATTCGTCGGGGCTGTGGAAATCGCTGCCGCGCGAGGCGGCCAGGCCGAACTCGCGCGCCATGTCGGCGTATTTGACGTACTCGGCCGCGGTGTGGCTGCCGGTCACCACCTCCACAGCCTGGCCTCCATGAGCTTTGAATTCACTGAACAGGGCGTATTCCTCGTTGGCGCTGAAGCTGTAGCGCGCCGGGTGGGCGATCACCGCCTGGCCGCCGGCATCCACGATCCAACTCACGGCGTCGCGCAGCGTGGCCCAGCGATGCGGCACAAAGCCGGGCTTGCCCTCGGTCAGGTATTTGCGGAAGACTTCATTGGTGTCGCGGCAGATGCCGGCTTCCACCAGGAAGCGAGCAAAGTGGGTGCGCGAGATCAGTTCGGGGTTGCCGGCGTATTTCAGCGCACCCTCATAGGCGCCACGGATGCCGACCGCCGCCAGACTGTCCGACATGTCCATGGCGCGCTGGCCACGTCCACCGCGTGTCTGGTACAGGCCCTGTTGCATGCGTGTGTCGTCAGGGTCGAAGCCCAGGCCGACGATGTGCACGGTCTGGCCGGCGAAGGTGATGGAGATTTCAGCGCCGGTGAGGTACTTCATGCCCAGCGCGCGGGCTGCCGCTGCGGCACGGTGCTGGCCGCCGATCTCGTCGTGGTCGGTCAGCGCCCACAACTCAACGCCATTGGCAGCGGCCCGTGCAGCCAGTTCCTCGGGTGTGAGGGTGCCGTCGGAGACGACGGAATGGCAGTGCAGGTCGGCGTTGAGGATGGATGTCACATCTTCATTTTAGGCCTTGCGTGCTGGCACAATGTCCGCATGGTTGATTTCATCGCGACGCATATCTATGACTTTGCCGGTTTTGCCCTGAGCGTGGTGGCTGTGGCCGTTTATCAGGCGTATCTGCGCTGGCGCAACCAGCGCGACCCGGCTTCCAGTGCGCTGTACGGCATGAACGCCGCACGGGTTGCCTGGGTCGAGGGCGTGATGCGCGACGGCCGCGACATCCTGGCGGTACAGACCCTGCGCAACTCCACCATGACGTCGAGCTTCATGGCCTCCACGGCCATTCTGTTGATCATTGGCGTGCTGACCCTGAGTGCCCAGGGCGACAAGCTGACGGGCACCTGGCATGCGCTCAATGTCTTGGGGAGCAACAGTGCCGAGATGTGGCTGTTCAAGTTGCTCATCCTGCTGTTTGACCTGCTGTTCGCCTTTTTCGCTTTTTGCCTGTCGATGCGGCTGTACCACCACATCGGCTACCAGATCAATGTGCAGAAAGACCTGGCGCTTGATTGCACGCGACCGGCGCATGTGGGGGCGGAGCTCAATCGTGCCGCCATCTTCTACCGCGTCGGCATGCGGGCTTATTACTTCACCGTGCCCTTGCTGCTCTGGCTGTTTGGGCCCTTGTGGATCGTCGGCGCCACCATTTTGCTGGTGTTCTTTCTCTACCACCTCGATCGCGCGCCTCGCCGTGATTCGGACTTGCTAGGCTGACGAATGACCTTCTGGCAGATCGTGATTTTTTTGAAGCAGTTGATTAAGGTGGCAGTGTCATGATGGGGCTCGACCTGCGCTCCATCATTGTCCTGAGCGGCATCATCGGCTTGCTGCTGGCCATGGTGCTGATGTTCCTGCGCCTGAGCTATCCCAAATCCATCAAGGGGCTGGGCTGGTGGGCCGCCGCCCCGGCAGTCTGCTTCTTGTCGGCCCTGCTGTTTGCCGCGCGTGGGCAGATTCCCGATCTGGTGTCAGTGGTCGCCGCCAATGGCCTGTTGCTGACCGGCATTGCCATGTTCCATTTCGGGGCCCGACATTTCTTCGGGCTTGCCCCGGCCTATTGGTCGCGCATGGGCCTGATCCTGGCGGTCCTTCCCGTGCTGGCCTGGTACACCCTCGCCGAGCCCAGCTTCACCGCCCGGGTGCTGATCGTTTCCCTGCTTTGGGCCTACATCCAGATGAAGTTGGCCGTGCTGATCTGGCGCCATGGGCCTGAGGTGTTCTCAACCGGTTTCACGGTGGTGGTGTTGCTGATCCATACCGGCACCCTGGTGTTGCGCTTCCTGACGGCCTGGCTGCCGTTGCCGGACGAACACCTGCTCGATCCGACGCGCGTGCAGACGCTGTACGTCGTGATGAATGCCCTGTTCACCGTCTCGCTGGGGGTTGGCCTCATTCTGATGGCCGGCGATCGGTTGCGGGTGTTGCTGGAGCATTCCGCTTCCCACGATTTCCTGACCAATGCACTGTCGCGACGGACATTGATTAACGCTTGCGAACAGGAGCTGGCGCGCTGCCGCCGCCATGGGCGCGGCATGGCCCTGCTGATGCTGGACATCGACCTTTTCAAGCTGATCAATGACATCCATGGTCACCAGATGGGCGATCGTATCCTGGTTGATGTTGTGAGCCGCATAACACTCCTGTTGCGACGGCCTGATCAATTGGGCCGTTTCGGTGGCGAGGAGTTCGTCGTGGTGTTGCCGGAGACCACACTGGAACAGGCCCTGATTGTGGCTGAGCGTATCCGTGCCGCAGTGGCGCAGCCGGCTGCCGAACTGCCGCCCATCACGGCCAGTATTGGTGTGACGACCAACCAACCTGATGATGCCGAGGTCGATGTGCTGCTGGCGCGTGCCGACCAGGCCTTGTACAAGGCCAAGGCCGAAGGCCGTAACTGCATTGCGGTGGTTTGACGGGGCCGCCTGGATCGCGCCGGAAGTCTGCAGCCATTGATGAACGGGCGCGCCCGAGTCAGCCATCTTTTTGGGTGAAAATGATCAATATAGAAAATATAAAAAATTCAGGGATTTCCTGTCGCGTGCTTGACCTCTGTTTTGGGAGGCTCGGCATAAGCTGACTTCAAAGGAGTCAAAAATGAAATTCAATAACCTGCGCGTCTCATACAAGTTGTGGAGCGTCATTCTCGGGCTGTTGTTGTTGATGTTCACCGTTGCGACGTGGACACAACTGCGGACCCGGCAGACGACGGATGAAGCTGAACGGCTGGTGCAGAAGTACGAGGACTCGATCACCAATGCAGTGACTTGGCGTGGGCTGGCCGAACTGGCGGTGTCCATGTCCATGGCCAGCCTGATTACGACCGACGAGGAACTGCAGAAGGATTTCGACACCCGGGTGGCCGCACTGACGGCCCGCATCACGCCTGTGCAGGAGCGCATCAACAAAGGTGCCACCACACCGGCGGACAAGGAGGCCTTGGCGAATGTGGCGGGCACACGCGTGAAAGTCCGCGGTGTGAGTGAGAAGGTGGCTGAGTTGAAGACGTCCGGTCATCCAGCCGCGCGACAGGAGTTTCACGACAAGCAATTCCGCCCCCTGGTGGTGCAGTACCTGGGTGCCATCGACAAATACGTCGCGTTGCAGGAAAAGCAGCGTGACGAGGCTCGGCAGGCGGCATTGCAGACCCGCAACGATGTCCAGATGGTGGCGGTCATCAGCGCCGTGCTGGTGTTTGCCTTGAGCATTGTTTTGTCTCTGATGCTGGTGCGTTCCATCACACGACCGCTGGAGCGTGCGGTGTCTGTCGCTGAAGCCATCACCGCTGGGGACCTGACGCAGCAAATCCGGGATGATCGCCAAGATGAGTTTGGCGTGTTGACGCGGAGCTTGTCCGAGATGGCGAGCAAGCTGCGCAGCTTGGTTTCAGAGGTGCGCAGCGGGGTGGAGTCCGTGTCCACTGCTTCCAACGAAATCGCCAATGGCAACCATGACCTGTCGGTTCGCACCGAGCAGACAGCGTCCAATCTGCAGCAGACGGCGTCCAGCATGGAGGAGTTGACGAGCACCGTGAACCAGTCGGCTGATACGGCACGTCAGGCCAACCAGCTGGCCACCACGGCAGCTCAGGTCGCCAGCCGCGGCGGCGAAGTGGTGGGGCAGGTGGTGAACAGCATGCAGCACATCACCGATTCGTCGCGCAAGATCGCCGACATCATCGGCACGATCGATGGCATTGCCTTCCAGACCAACATCCTGGCGCTCAATGCCGCCGTCGAAGCCGCCCGCGCCGGCGAGCAGGGTCGGGGGTTTGCCGTCGTGGCCTCCGAAGTGCGCAGTCTTGCCCAGCGTTCGGCTGAGGCCGCCAAGGAAATCAAGGAACTCATCAGCCTGTCGGTGGAGACGGTCGAGTCGGGTTCCAAGCAGGTGGAGCAGGCCGGGCAGACCATGAGCGAAATTGTCAGCAGTGTGCAGCGTGTCACTGACTTGATCGGTGAGATCACGGTGTCGTCCGCCGAGCAACGTGACGGCATTGCGTTGGTGAACGATGCGGTGGCCAATCTGGACCAGATGACCCAGCAGAATGCGGCGCTGGTCGAGGAGTCGGCGGCGGCGGCCTCTGCCCTGCGTGATCAGGCGCAGCGCCTGGCCGAGGTCGTGTCGGTCTTCAATGTGGGCGAGCCTGGCGCCATGCCGGCACTCCAGTCTGCCGCCTACAGGGACGTGCCACAACTGTCGTGACAACGGACGCGGGGCTCAGAGCTCCGCGCCCTCGACGAGAAACCTGACCCGGCGCACGCCTTGCCATTCATCGGCATCGAGGCGGAAGGCCAGCAGCACGCGGCTGGGCAGCGGCTCGGTGCGGCCGAACCAGATGCCGTCCACCGGCTGGCCTTGGTGCTTGAGCTTGAGCGCCAGGTGCTTCTCGCCCACCAGTCGCTGTGAAATCACTTCCACTTCTTCGCTGAAGGTCGGCGGCGCAAAACCCTGGCCCCAGACTTCGCGGTGTAGCGTGTCCACCATGTCGGCGCGACGGTACTCGGGCGACAGCGGGCCATCGGTCTCGAGCCGGCGCGTCAGGGTGGCAGCGTCCAGCCATTCCTGCGCTACTTCATTGAGGCCCTGCTCGAAGGCGTCGAGATGCTCTTCGGCAATGGTGCAGCCGGCGGCCATGGCGTGGCCGCCGAAGCGCAGCAGCACGCCAGGGTAGCGCTTGGCCACCAGGTCGAGCGCATCGCGCAGGTGAAAGCCGGGAATCGAGCGTCCGGAACCTTTCAGTTCATGTTCCTTGCCGGGCGCCTGGCTGGCGGCGAAAACAAAGCTCGGGCGGTGCAGCTTGTCCTTGATGCGCGAGGCCACGATGCCGACGACGCCTTCGTGAAAGTCGGGGTCGAACACGCAGATGGCCGGCGGCGGCTCATCGCCTTCGTCGAACAATGACTCGGCAATGTCGAATGCCTGCTCGCGCATCTCGCCTTCGATCTCGCGCCGTTCGCGGTTGATGCCGTCGAGCGTGCGCGCCAGTTCCTCGGCGCGCGCCGGGTCATCACTCAGCAGGCATTCGATGCCCAGCGTCATGTCCGACAGACGACCCGCGGCATTGATGCGCGGGCCCAAGGCGAAACCGAAGTCAAACGTGGTGGCCACGGCCGTCTTGCGTCCGGCGACCTCGAACAGGCTGCTCATGCCGGGCGGCAGGGCGCCGGCGCGCACGCGCTTCAGCCCCTGTGCCACCAGGCGGCGGTTGTTGGCGTCGAGCTTCACCACGTCGGCGACGGTGCCCAGGGCGACCAGCGGCAGCAGGGCGTCGAGTTTCGGCTGGCTGGCCGCATCGAATACACCACGCTGGCGCAATTCGGCTCGCAGCGCCAGCAGCACATAGAACATCACACCGACGCCGGCGATCGACTTGCTCTCGAAGCTGCAGCCGGGCTGGTTCGGGTTCACGATGACATCGGCCTGCGGCAGCTCGGCCGCTGGCAGGTGGTGATCGGTCACCAGCACCTGCAGGCCCAGTTCGCGGGCGACGCGCACGCCGTCCACGCTGGCAATACCGTTGTCCACCGTGATCAGCACGTCGGCCCCGCTGTCCTTGACGCGTTGCGCAATCGGCGGCGTCAGGCCATAGCCGTCCACCACGCGGTCGGGGACCAGATAGCTCACGTTCTTTGCACCCAGCAGGCGCAGGCCGCGCACGGCCACGGCGCAGGCGGTGGCGCCGTCGCAGTCGTAGTCGGCCACGATGCACAGTTTCTTGTTCTGCGCCATGGCATCGGCCAGCAGCACGGCCGCTTCCGCTGTGCCTTTCATGCCGGCCGGCGGCAGCAGGCGTGCCAGGCCGTCGTCCAGTTCGTCCTTGGCGGCGACGCCACGCGCCGCAAACAGCCGCGCCAGCAGCGGGTGCACGCCCGCTTGTTCCAGCGCCCAAGCGGCACGCGGCGGAATCTCTCTTGCTACGATTTTCATAGCTTATCCATGATGTTCGACAAGGGCGGGGCCCCGAAAATGCTTGATAACTTTGAGCGGAGGCTGCGTGGCGCCAGGGCAAAGGTCTGGGCCTGCCGCTCGCCGCACAGTGTCAGTCGTACCGCGGCGTTGCCCTGTTCCAGGGCGGCCAGCAGGGCAGCGCCCTGCGTGGCATCGAGTGTCTCCCAGGCCTGGCCCCAGGCCGGCCAGTCCTGGCGCAGTGCGGCCTGCATCAGCGTCTGCGGCACCAAAGGACGTTCGGCTGGTGGCATGGGCGCGGCTGCCAGGGTGCCGCTGCCGCTGATCCAGAACGAGTTCACCGCCAGCGCGCGGCGCTGGGCGCGCGCCTCGTTGACGGCATGGGTGTAGAGCAGCATCTGCATCTCGTTCTGCAGCCGGCGCAGGGTGGGCGAGGCGGGTAGCCAGGGCGCCACGTCGCGCCCGACCGCGCGCTCGGGTGCGGCGGTGGCCAGGCCGCGAAAGGCGGCACCGCGTGCCAGCCAGCGCGTCGGGCTTTCATAGATCAGCGTGATGCCGTCTTCGGCGAAGTAGGGCTGCATGGCCGCCAGCAGCGTGCGTGATTCGTCTTCCGCCAGCGCCAGTTCTTCGGGGGCCAGCAGCGTCACCTGCGCTTGCCCCACCTGCCAGTGGCTGGGGGTGATGAAGGCCCAGGCTTCCTCACGTGCGCCCTCCCAGCCCAGGTCATGGGCCTGCAGCGCCGCCCAGGGTGTCGTCAGCGGGTCCAGTCCCATGGCCGCTGCCAACGCGCGTTCGTGCGGCAGGGCGGGCGAGTTGGCCGCGCCGGCCTCGGCCGGCTGCGGTGTCAACCGGGCCAGCAGTCGCGTCAGATGGGGCAGGCGCAGGCTGCGCAAGGTCTGGCGGCTGGCCGGGTCGTCACTGGCAGCGAACGGAATCAGGAGGTGCATGCTGCTATTGTCCGGTCAAATGTTGCCTCGCATCGGCGGGGGGCTGAACTGCGGATGCCATTCATCGCGAATAATGGCGACCGGAACCCAAATAAACATGCAAATCCCCTACGAACTCATTCTCGGCTGGCGCTACACCCGCGCCGGCCGCGCCACCCGGCGCAACGGGTTCATCTCTTTCATCTCGGGCGTGTCCATGCTGGGCATTGCGCTGGGGGTGGCTGCGCTCATCATTGTGCTCAGCGTGATGAACGGCTTCCAGAAGGAGGTGCGCGACCGCATGCTGGGCGTGGTGTCGCACATCGAGATCTTCGCGCCCAACGGTGCGGCGCTGCCCGATGTGACCCTGACCCTGCGCGAGGCACGTGCCAACCCGCAGGTGATCGGGGCCGCGCCCTTCATCGGCACGCAGGCCTTGCTGGCGCGTGGTGAGGACATGAAAGGCACCATCGTGCGCGGCATCGACCCGGCGCGCGAACCCGAGGTGACCGACCTGGCCGTGACCCTGAAGAACGGCGCACTGGCGCGGCTGGTGGCAGGCGAATTCGGCATCGTGCTGGGGGCGGACCTGGCGCGTGCCATGGGCGTGCGCGAGGGCGACAAGGTGACCCTGGTGGCACCCAGCGGCCAGGTGACGCCAGCCGGCGTGGTGCCGCGCCTGAAGCAGATGACGGTGGTCGGCACCTTCGACTCCGGGCATTACGAATACGACGCTGGGCTGGTGATGATGCATGTGGACGACGCGGCCAAGATTTTCCGGCTCGAAGGGCCAACCGGCATCCGTCTCAAGATCCGCGATCTGCACCAGGCGCGCGAAGTGGCGGGGCAGTTGGCGCGCAGCCTGAGCGGCGATCTGTTGATCCGCGACTGGACACGGCAGAACCGCAACTGGTTCGCCGCTGTGCAGTTGGAAAAACGCATGATGTTCATCATCCTCACCCTGATTGTGGCGGTGGCCGCCTTCAACCTGGTCAGCACGCTGGTGATGACGGTGACCGACAAGCGTGCCGACATCGCCATCCTGCGTACGCTGGGTGCCAGCCCGCAGAGCATCATGGGCGTCTTCATGGTGCAGGGCGCCATGGTGGGCGTGATCGGCACGCTGGCCGGCCTGCTGCTGGGCTTGGGTGTGGCCTTCAACATCGACGTCATCGTGCCGGCGTTGGAGCGTTTGTTCCACGCCAGCTTCCTGCCGCAGGACATCTACCTGATCAGCCGCATGCCGAGCGACCCGCAAAGCAGCGACATCGTGCCGATTGCCATCATTTCCCTGGTGCTGGCTTTTGTGGCCACCATCTACCCGAGCTGGCGCGCCAGCCGCGTCAACCCCGCCGAGGCCCTGCGTTATGAGTGAGATTGTTCTGCAGGCCTGGGGCCTGAGCAAGCGGTTTACCGAGGGCCGGCTGGATGTGACCGTGCTGCAGGGCGTGGACCTGCAGGTGCAGCGCGGCGAGACGCTGGCCATCGTCGGCGCTTCCGGTTCCGGCAAGAGCACGCTGCTGCACCTGCTGGGCGGGCTTGATGCGCCCAGCAGCGGCACGGTGCAGCTGATGGGGCAGGACATGTCGGCGCTGTCACCGGCGGCCCAGGGCCAGTTGCGCAACCAGCACCTCGGCTTCGTCTACCAGTTCCATCACCTGTTGCCGGAATTCAGCGCGCTGGACAACGTGGCCATGCCGCTATGGATCCGGCGTCAAGATCGTGCCGAAGCAGCGCAGACGGCGGCGCGCATGCTGGCGGCCGTGGGCCTGGCCGAGCGCGTACAGCACCGTCCGGCCGAATTGTCAGGCGGCGAGCGCCAGCGCGTGGCCATCGCCCGTGCGCTGGTGACGCAGCCGGCCTGCGTGCTGGCCGACGAGCCCACTGGCAACCTCGACCGCAGCACCGCCGACGGCGTGTTCGAACTGATGCTGCGCCTGGCACGTGAGCAGGGCACGGCCTTCATTGTGGTCACTCACGACGAGACGCTGGCGGCGCGCTGCCAGCGCCAACTCAGGCTGGAGCTGGGGCGTTTGAGCGGCTGAACGGTGGTGGGGCGATGCAATTCTGGATCGACACCCATTGCCATCTGGATGCGCCCGAGTTCGCCCCGGACGTGGCGGCCGTGCGCGAACGTGCACGGGCGCGTGGCGTCGCGCACTGTGTGCTGCCGGCGGTGCAGGTGCAGGACTTCGAGCGGGTGCGGATGCTGGCGCACGAGTTCGGCGACAGCTACGCGCTGGGCATCCATCCGCTGTACGTGAAGCAGGCGCAGGATGAGGATCTGGCCCGGCTTGGCGCCGCGCTGACCGCACAGCGTGACGACCCGCGCCTGGTGGCGGTGGGAGAGATCGGGCTCGACTACTTCGTGCCGGAACTGCTGGCCAGCCCGCTGCGCGAACGGCAGGAATTCTTTTATGTCGAGCAGCTCAAGCTGGCACGCCAACACGGCCTGCCGGTGATCCTGCACGTGCGCCGTTCGGCCGACATGCTGCTCAAGGGACTGCGTGCCATCGGCAATGGCACGCCATGGCAAGGCATTGCCCATGCCTTCAACGGCAGCGCGCAGCAGGCGCAGGCTTTCATCGCCCTGGGGCTCAAGCTCGGTTTCGGCGGCGCGCTGACCTACGAGCGTGCCGAGAACCTGCGCCGGCTGGCGACCACGCTGCCGCTGGAGAGCATCGTGCTGGAAACCGATGCGCCCGACATGCCGCCGCATTGGCTGTACCAGACCGCCGAAGCGCGGGCGGCCGGTGTGCGGCAAGGCCGCAACGAGCCGGGCGAGCTGCCGCGCATCGCGCAGGTGCTGGCCGGCTTGCGCGGCCTCGACCCCGAGGCGCTGGCTGCGGCGACCACGCGCAATGCCATGGTGGCTCTGCCGCGCCTGCAGGCCTTGCTACCGGCGTGACGTCATGACGCGCAAGCAGCAACCCGTTGTTCCGCAAGCCGGCGCCGAGCGGCTGTTGGGTTTGCCGCCCATCGTTTCGCCCCGTACCCGCCTGCTGATCCTGGGCAGTTTCCCTGGCGTGGCCTCGCTGCGGGCGCAGCAGTACTACGGCCACCCGCACAACCAGTTCTGGAAAATTCTGCAGGCGATTTGGCCTTCTGTGCCAATGGATACGGGTGCCAATAGCTATGAAAAGCGTAGCAAATGGCTGCTCGACCGGGGCATGGGGCTGTGGGATGTTTATGCCAGTTGCGAGCGTGAAGGCAGCCTGGACAGCGCCATCCGCAACCCGCAGGTCAACGACTTCGCCAGTCTCAAGGCGTTTTGTCCGCAGCTGAGGATGATTGCGCACAACGGCGGCGAGAGCTTCAAGCATGCCAAGCTGGTGCGACATAGCCTCGGTATCGAGGATTTCGCCGTGGTGAAGCTGCCTTCCACCAGCCCGGCCAATGCGAGCTGGAATTTCGAGCGCAAGCTGGCCGCCTGGCGGGCGGTGATGGTGGCGGCTGGCTTGGTGTCAGGTGCGTGAGATGTGTTTGGAGATAATGGCCCGATCTTGAAAAAACGCCAACTCACTCTCCCCGAAGTCCACTTCTCCGATGAAGGCGACATCCGCCACATGCACCTGGGCACGATCTGGATCCAGGGCTCCATGGACATGGATGATCCGACCGCGCTGGTGCACGAGTACGTCCAGCGCATGATGGCCTGGCTGCTGTTCGTCGATCCGGCCACGGTGCCGAAACGCCAGGCGGTGCAGCTCGGCCTGGGCGCCGGCTCGCTCACCAAGTTCTGCGCCAAGGTGCTGCGCATGAAGACCACCGCCATCGAGCTCAACCCGCAGGTGCTGCACGCCTGTCGCGGCTGGTTCCATCTGCCGGTCGACAGCGCGAAGCTGCAGGTGATCCTGGGCGATGCGGCGCAGGAGATCAAGAAGCCGCAGTGGTTCGGCACTGTGGATGCCTTGCAGGTTGATCTGTACGACGACGAGGCGGCAGCACCGGTGCTCGACAGCGCGGAGTTCTATGCCGACTGCCGGCGTCTGCTGACCGAGGAGGGCAGCATGACGGTCAACCTGTTCGGACGTTCGTCGAGCTTTGACCGCAGTGTGGAGAAGATTGCCGCTGCCTTCGGGCGCGATGCCATCTGGGCCTTCAAGGCGACGCGCGAAGGCAACACGGTAGTGCTGGCGCAACGCACCCCCAGCCGCCCGAAGCGGGCCGAGCTTGCCGCCCGCGCCGAAATCATCCAGACTCAGTGGGGCTTGCCGGCACCCAAGTGGCTGCGCGGTTTCAAACCGATCGAATGAACACGGACGTGAAAACCAAACCCCTTGCCAAAACGCCGCACGACGGCCCGATCGACTGGCGTCGCCTGGTGGAGTGGTTGCAGGCCGATGGCGTGATCTCGCATGAAGAGGCACAACGCACCATTGCGCGTTGTGCCCAGGCCGAGAGCGCACAGCACCCCTTGCTGCGGCTGGCCAGCGTGTCGATGCGCCGCGTCAGCGATCAGAAACCGCTGGACATCGAAACCCTGACGCAGTGGCTGGCTGGCCGTGCCGGGTTGGAGTACCTGCGCATCGACCCGCTCAAGGTCGACGTGGGCAAGGTGGCCGACATGATGAGTGCCGCCTACGCTGAGCGGCATCGCGTGCTGCCGGTGCAGGTGACGCCGACCGAGGTGGTGGTGGCCACGGCCGAGCCTTTTCTCACCGATTGGGTGGGCGAGGTCGAGCGGCAGTCGCGCCGCAGCGTGCGCCGCGTGGTGGCCAACCCGCAGGACATCCATCGTTTCACGGCTGAATTCTTTGCGCTCGCCAAGTCGGTGCGCGCCGCCCAGAAGGCCGGTGGCGGCGCCGGTGGGGCCAGTTTCGAGCAGCTGGTGGAGCTGGGCAAGAGCAACAAGCAGCTCGATGCCAACGACCAGGGCGTGGTGCAGGTGGTGGACTGGCTGTGGCAGTACGCCTTTGACCAGCGTGCCAGCGACATCCACCTCGAACCCCGGCGCGAACAGGGCGTGATCCGTTTCCGCATCGACGGCGTGCTGCACCCGGTCTACCAGATGCCCATGGGCGTGCTCAACGCCATGACGGCGCGCATCAAATTGCTAGGCCGCATGGACGTGGTGGAGAAACGCCGCCCGCAGGACGGCCGCATCAAGACGCGCAACCCGCGCGGCGACGAGATCGAGATGCGGATCTCGACCTTGCCCACCGCGTTTGGCGAAAAGATGGTGATGCGGATCTTCGACCCGGACACCGCCGTCAAGGATCTGGATGCGCTGGGCTTCACGCCGCACGACGCACAGCGCTGGGAGGCGCTGGTGAAGCGGCCGCACGGCATCATCCTGGTGACCGGCCCGACCGGTTCGGGCAAGACCACCACGCTGTACTCCACCTTGAAACGCGTGGCCACCGAAGAGGTGAACGTGAGCACGGTGGAAGACCCGATCGAGATGATCGAGCCGGCTTTCAACCAGACCCAGGTGCAGCCGCAGCTCGACTTCGGCTTCCCTGAGGGACTGCGCGCCCTGATGCGGCAGGACCCGGACATCATCATGGTGGGCGAAATCCGCGACCTGGAAACCGCCGAGATGGCAGTGCAGGCCGCCCTCACCGGTCACCTGGTGTTTTCCACCCTGCACACCAACGATGCGCCGTCAGCCATCACGCGCCTGATGGAGTTGGGCATCCCGCCCTACCTGATCAACGCCACCGTGCTGGGTGTGCTGGCGCAGCGGCTGGTGCGCACCCTGTGCGCGCAATGCAAGGCGCTGGACGAGACGGCGAAACGCGAAGCGCTGGCCGAGGTGGTGAAGCCCTGGCAGCTCAGTGGCAGCTACAAGCCCTACAAACCGGTGGGCTGTGTCGATTGCCGCATGACCGGTTACCTGGGGCGCATGGGCCTGTACGAATTGCTGGTGGTGAGCGAGGCGTTCAAGGACCGAGTCAGCCACGAGCCCAACATCGATGCCCTGCGGCGCCAGGCCGTGAGTGATGGCATGCGCCCGCTGCGGCTGGCCGGCGCCTTGCGGGTGGCCGAAGGCCTGACCGTGCTGGACGAAGTGCTGAGTGCAACGCCCCCGCTGGTCTGAATGCACTCAGACAGTGCGTAAGCGCTGAAAACCAAGGGTATTCCCGAGGTTTTGCGACCCGATGCGCCTCAGGCGTAGGTGGAATCCACATCCGGACGCAGGGGCTTTCCGTTGCAGAATCGACGGTTTGAGAGTTGCTCTTAGGAGACTGTTTGTGAATATCAAGAGTCAAAAAGACTTTTTCTCCGGGCTCATGTTCACCGCCGTTGGCGTTGGCTTTGCCTGGGGTGCTGCCAATTACAACGTGGGAAATGGCGCTCGCATGGGGCCTGGTTACTTTCCCCTGATGTTGGGTATCGTGCTGGCCCTCTTGGGCGGGCTGATCATGTTCAAGGCCCTGGTCGTCGAGACCGAGGACGGCGAGAAGATCGGCAAATGGGCCTGGAAGCCGCTGGTGTACATCATCAGCGCCAATCTGCTGTTCGGCATCATGATTGGTGGCTTGCCCAGCATCGGCCTGCCGCCCATGGGGTTGGTCGCCGGTATTTTTGCCTTGACCATCATCGCCAGCCTGGCCGGTGAAAGTTTCAAGCTCAAGGAAGTGCTGGTCCTGGCGGCCGTGCTTGCTCTGGGTAGCTACCTGGCCTTTGTGATGCTGCTCAAACTGCAGTTCCCGGTCTGGCCGACCTTTATCGTCGGCTGAGGAGAACAAGAACATGATGGATTTGATCAACAACCTCTCGCTCGGTTTTGGTGTTGCCTTCACCGCGCAGAACCTGATGTATGCCTTCGTCGGCTGTTTGCTGGGTACGCTGATCGGTGTGCTGCCGGGCGTCGGCCCGATTGCCACCATCGCCATGCTGCTGCCGGCCACCTATGCGTTGCCGCCGGTGGCCGCACTGATCATGCTGGCCGGCATCTACTACGGCGCCCAGTACGGTGGCTCCACCACCGCGATTCTGGTGAATCTGCCGGGTGAGTCGTCTTCGGTGGTGACCGTGATCGACGGCTACCAGATGGCGCGCCAGGGTCGTGCGGGTCCGGCGCTGGCCGCGGCCGGTATCGGTTCCTTCTTTGCCGGCTGCGTCGGCACGCTGATTCTGGCGGCCTTCGCGGCGCCGCTGACCGAGGTGGCCTTCAAGTTCGGTCCGGCCGAGTATTTCTCGCTCATGGTGCTGGGCCTGATCGGCGCCGTGGTGCTGGCTTCGGGCTCGCTGCTCAAGGCCGTGGCCATGATCGTGCTGGGCCTGCTGCTGGGCCTGGTGGGTACCGACGTGAATTCGGGCGTGGCCCGCTTCTCGTTCGACATTCCGGAACTGACCGACGGCATCGGCTTCATCACCATTGCCATGGGCGTGTTCGGTTACGGCGAGATCATTGCCAACCTGTCGCATTCCGAAGACAAGCGCGAGGTGTTCACGGGCAAGGTCAAGAACATCTACCCCACGGTCCATGATCTGAAACTCATGTTCCCGGCCATCCTGCGCGGTACGACCATCGGCTCCATCCTGGGCATCCTGCCGGGCGGCGGTGCCTTGCTGGCGGCTTTTGCGGCCTACACCATTGAGAAGAAGACCAAGCTCAAGCCGGGTGAAGTGCCGTTCGGTAAAGGCAACATCCGCGGTGTGGCGGCGCCCGAGTCGGCCAACAACGCCGGTTCGCAGACCTCCTTCATTCCGCTGCTGACGCTGGGTATTCCGCCCAACGCCGTGATGGCGCTGATGGTGGGTGCCATGACCATCCACAACATCCAGCCCGGCCCGCAGGTGATGACCAGCAACCCCGAACTGTTCTGGGGCCTGATCGCCTCGATGTGGATCGGCAACCTGATGCTGATCGTGCTGAACCTGCCGCTGATCGGCATGTGGATCAAGCTGCTGACCGTGCCTTACCGCTGGCTGTTCCCGTCGATCGTGCTGTTCTGCGCCATCGGTGTGTACTCGACCAACAACAACACCTTCGACATCTGGATGGTGGCGATCTTCGGTGTGATCGGCTACGGCTTCATCAAGCTCGGGGTCGAGCCAGCCCCGCTGCTGCTCGGTTTCATCCTGGGCCCGATGATGGAAGAAAACCTGCGCCGCGCCCTGCTGCTGTCGCGTGGTGACTGGAGCGTGCTGGTCACGCGTCCGCTGTCGGCCGGTCTGCTGGCGGCGGCTGCCTTGCTGCTGGTGGTCGTGATGCTGCCGGCAATCAAGAACAAACGCGAAGAGGCCTTCGTCGAGGACTGAGGCCGCCCTTCGACTGCCAGAAAACGGCACCTTCGGGTGCCGTTTTTTTGCGACTCCCCGCACGGTCAAGGGTCTGGAACTGCCTTGCGTCACAATCGGGTCAAGAGGACGCCATGCAACTGAAAAACAACCCGCTCCAGCACCCGCAACGGGTGACACTGCACAACGAAATCCATGCCCGCCCCCCCGAGGCCATGAGCACGCCGCTGGCGATCTCGCACGTGGTCATGGTGTGCGATGCCGCCCAGCGCGAGGCCAGCCGGGCGCATGTGACCGCCCTGCTGCGTGACCGCCACCTGCCGCTGCCGGATGCCCATGCCACGCATTTCCGCATGGACCTCGGCCCGTTCCGCCTGCGTTGGGAGCTGCACACCGAATTCGTTTCCTGGACGTTCCTGCGCACGCTGCCAGCGTCGAACTACGCCGAGCGAGAGCCGGAGGCCGCCATCGACGTGGTGCCGCAGGACTGGGTGGCCGCCTTGCCGGGCCAGTGCCTGACCAGCTTGCACCTGTGGGCGCTGCCCGATCAGGCGGATGCCACCAGTCTGGTGCGCCATGTGCTGCACGAAGATTCGCTGGTCGCCTCTGGCGTGGCGGGGGGAGCCGGTGAGGTCTATACCGATTTCGCCATCCATGCCGACGGTTTTTCGCGCATGCTGCTGTTTGTCGATGCCTCCAGCAGCGAGGATGCGAGGGCGCCGAGCGTGGACGGGCTGCACATGTCGCCGCGCCGCCTGGGCCGGATGGTGCAGCGCCTGCTGGAGATCGAGACCTACCGCATGGCGGCCCTGCTGGGCCTGCCGGCGGCACGCGAGGCCTCCAGTGTGCTGGGCTCGGCCGAGCGCGAACTGGCTGAACTGGCCGAGGCCATCCGCAGTGCCACGCGCAATGACGAGCCGCGCCTGCTCGATCGCCTGACCCGGCTGGCGGGCAAGGTGGAGAGCCAGTACGCCGCCACCCATTCGCGTTTTTCCGCCAGCACCGCCTATTTCGAACTGGTGGACAAGCGCATCGACGACATCACGGAAACCCGCTTGGTCGGCATGCAGACCATCCGCGAATTCATGGACCGGCGCCTGTCGCCGGCACGCAGCACCTGCGAGTGGGTGACGCGCCGGCAGGACGCCCTGTCGCAACGCGTCTCGCGCATCAGCAACCTGCTGCGCACACGCGTCGAGATCGAGCAGCAGCAAAGCAGCCAAGCCCTGCTGGCCACCATGAACCAGCGCCAGGACCTGCAGCTCAAGCTGCAGTCCACGGTGGAGGGCTTGTCGGTGGCAGCCATCACCTACTACATCGTCGGCCTGGTGAGCTACCTGGCCAAGGGCGCGCACAGCCTGGGCTGGCCGCTGTCGGGCGAAACCACGGCGGCGCTGGCGGTGCCGGTGGTCGGTTTTACCGTCTGGTGGTCGTTGCGCAAGCTGCATCGCAGGATCGTGGGGCATGACGGCCATGAAAGTTAAATCCCTGTCCGGTCTGTTGCTGGCCGCCCTGTGCATCGGCCTGCCGGCCGCGGCCCAGACCTACCCGGTCAAGCCGGTGCACCTGATCGTGCCGTTCCCGGCCGGTGGCGCCACCGACATCCTGTCGCGCGCTCTGTCCGCCGAGCTCGGCCGCAAGCTGGGTCAGCCTGTGGTGGTGGACAACAAGCCCGGTGCCGGGGGCACCATTGGTGCCTTGGCAGCGGCCAAGGCAGTGCCGGACGGCTACACCCTATTGCTGACGACCTCGAGCACACACAGCATTGGTGCGGCCATCAACCCGCGTATTCCTTACAACGCGGAGGCGGACTTCACGCCCATCGTCTACGTGGCGAGCTCGCCGCAACTCCTGGTGGTGCCCAACAGCTCGCCGGCCAAAACGTTGCGCGAGTTCATCGACTACGCGCGCAAGAACCCGGGCCGCCTGAACTACGCCTCCAGCGGCAACGGCACCATCTCCAATCTGTCGACCGAGGTCTTCAAGCAGCAGTCCGGCACCTTCCTGGTTCACATTCCCTACCGCGGCACCGGTCTGGCGATGCCCGACCTCATCAGCGGCAAGGTCGACCTGTTGATCGACTCGCTGATCTCGGGCATGCCGCACGTCAGGGACGGCCGCGTGCGCGCACTGGCCGTCACCAGCCCGAAGCGCACCAGCCTGGCGCCCGAGCTGCCGACGGTGGCCGAGGTACTGCCCGGCTACGAGTCGGTCAACTGGTTCGGTGTCTACGGTCCGCGCGGTCTGCCCGCTGACATCGTGGCCAAGGTCAATCAGGCTGTCAATGCCGCCCTGACCAGTGCCGAGGTGAAGGACCGCTTCGCCCGCCTGGGGGCCGAGCCGGTCGGCGGTACGTCCGAGTCGTTTGCCGCCGCCGTCAGGGCAGAAACTTCCAAATGGAGGAAGCTTGCTGCCGAACGCAAGATCACGCTCGACTGAGCACCTTACTGGACACATCATGAACTTCAACTACACCACCCCCTACACCAGCACGCGCCTACCTGTGTTCGCGCGCAACGTCGTCTCCACCTCGCACCCGCTGGCCGCACAGGCCGGTCTGCGCATGCTCTACAAGGGCGGCAATGCGGTCGATGCCGCCATTGCGGCGGCAGCGGCCATCACCATCACCGAGCCGGTCAGCAACGGCCTGGGCAGCGATGCCTTCTGCATCCTGTGGGACGGCAAGGAACTGCACGGCCTGAACGCCTCGGGCCGTGCGCCGCAGAGCTGGACGCCGGAGTATTTCAAACGCAAGTACGGTGACGATGCGAAGAACCCGCCCAAGCGCGGCATCGATGCCGTCACCGTGCCCGGTGCCGTGGCCGGCTGGGTCGCCATGAGCGAGCGCTTCGGCAAGCTGCCCTTTGCCGACCTGATGGAGCCGGCGATCGAGATCGCCGAGCGCGGTTACCTGCTGCCGGTGGTGGTGCAGCAGAAGTGGGCGGCCGCCACGCCCGAGCTGCAAGGCCTGCCGGGTTTTGCGCAGTCCTTCCTGCCCTGGGGCCGGGCGCCGCAGGTGGGCGAGCTGTTCCAGTTCAAAGCCGCCGCACGTGGCCTGCGTGCCATTGCAGAAACCAAAGGCCAGGCCTATTACGGCGGCGAGATTGCGCAGGCGATCGAGAAGTTTTCTGCCCAGCACGGTGGCACCCTCAAGGTTAGCGATTTCGCGGCCTACAAGCCGGAGTGGGTCAAACCGATTGGCAAGAACTACCGCGGCTACACGCTGCACGAGATTCCGCCCAATGGTCAGGGCATTGCAGCGTTGATCGCGCTGGGCATCCTCGACAAATTCGACCTGGGCTCATTGCCGGTGGACAGTGTCGACTCGCAGCACCTGCAGATCGAGGCCATGAAGCTGGCCTTTGCCGACGTCTACCGCTATGTGGCCGAACCGTCTTCGATGGAAGTGACGGCCGAGCAGATGCTGGACGATGCCTACCTGGCATCGCGCGCCAAGCTGATCGACATGAAGAAGGCACAAGACTTCAAGGCCGGCAACCCGGTCAAGGGCGGCACCATCTACCTGACGGCGGCCGATGAGAACGGCATGATGGTCAGCTTCATCCAGAGCAACTACATGGGCTTCGGCTCGGGCTGCGTCGAGCCCACGTTCGGCATCAGCCTGCAAAACCGCGGCCACGGCTTCAGCCTGGATGCCCAGGGCCACAACCCGGCGAATCTGGTGGCACCGGGTAAGCGCCCTTTCCACACCATCATCCCGGCCTTCCTGACGAAGGACGGCCAGCCAGTGATGAGCTATGGCGTGATGGGCGCCAACATGCAGCCGCAGGGTCACATGCAGACGCTGGTGCGCATGCTCGACTACGGCCAGAACCCGCAGGCGGCGTGCGATGCCCCGCGCTGGCGCTACAACGCCGGGCTGGAGATCAACGTCGAGGCCAACATGGACAAGGCCACGGTGCAGGGCCTGGCCGCGCGCGGCCATCGCATGGAAGTGATCAACGACTCCTACCAGGACTTCGGTGCCGGCCAGTTCATCTGGCGTGCCGGCGACCCGAAGGTCGAGGGTTATGTGGCGGCCAGCGATGCGCGACGCGACGGGCTGGCTGCCGGTTTCTGACCCGCGGCTTCAAGATTCATCAAGAAATTCGGTCTCTGCCCTTGTGAAATCTGCGCAAAGCGCTACTAAAAACGTAGCGTCCGGTTTGTTGTTCGCGGTCATCGGTGCCATTGCTTTCAGTGGCAAGGCGATCATCGTCAAGCTGGCTTACCGCCACGGTGTCGATGCGGTCACGCTCATCATGTACCGCATGCTGTTTGCGCTGCCGTTGTTCGCGGCCATGGCCTGGTGGGCGAGCCGCGGTCAGCCGCCACTGAAGCGGCGCGACTGGCTGGGCGTGCTGGGTCTGGGTTTTTCCGGTTACTACCTGGCGAGTTTTCTCGACTTTGCCGGGCTGGCCTTCATCACGGCGTCGCTGGAGCGTTTGATCCTGTATCTCACGCCCACCCTGGTACTGCTGCTGGGGCTGGTGCTGTTCGGCCGCCGTGTGCAGCGCAAGCAACTGTGGGGCATGGCGATCAGCTACGCTGGCGCGCTGCTGGTGTTCGGACGCGAGGTCACGCTGGCTGGCAGTGAGGTGGCTTGGGGCTCGCTGCTGGTGTTCATCAGCGCCATCAGTTACGCGCTGTACCTGACCTACAGCGGCGAGCTGGTGCAGCGCCTGGGCTCGTTGCGCCTGGTCGGGCTGGCCACCAGCGTGGCTTGCCTTCTTTGCATTCTGCAGTTCGTCCTGCTGCGGCCGCTCGCCGCGGCCGAGGTGGCGATGCCGGTGATCTGGCTCTCGCTGCTCAATGCCATCGCCTGTACGGCGGTGCCGGTGCTGCTGGTGATGATGGCGATCGAGCGCATCGGCGCCGGTTTGACGGCACAGGTCGGCATGGTCGGGCCGATGTCCACCATCCTGATGGGCGTGTGGTTGCTGGGCGAGCCGTTCACGCTCTGGATCGCGGCTGGTACCGTGCTGGTGGTGGCCGGCATATTCGTCTTCAGTCGCGGGAGATGACTCACCCCCAGGCTTCACTCACTGCGTTCGCTACGCCACCCCCCTTGCAGGGGGCAACGCCAGCGGCCCGGCTAAGCCGGTTCCACGGCGTTCCACGTGTGGGCTTTTGCATGCGTGGCACACCTCGTTCAGCAGGGACATTTATCATCACATCACTCTTGAATCGCTATTAAAGGAAACGACATGGATCTCGGAATTGCAGGCAAGTGGGCGCTGGTGGGTGGCGCCAGCAAAGGGCTGGGTTTTGGTTGCGCGCAGGCGCTGGTGCGCGAAGGCGTCCATGTGCTGATCGTGGCGCGCGGCGCCGAGGCGCTGCAGGCCGCGGCCGACAAACTCAAGGCCGAAGCCCGGGGCACGCAGGTGCTGGCCGTGGCGACCGACATCACCACTGTCGCCGGGCGCGAGGCGATCTTCGCCCAGCGCAAGGATTTCGACATCGTAGTGACCAATGCCGGCGGCCCGCCGCCCGGCGACTTCCGCGACTGGGACCGTGACACCTGGATCAAGGCGGTGGATGCCAACATGCTGACGCCCATCGAGCTGATCAAGGCCACGGTGGACGGCATGGCCGAGCGCGGTTTTGGCCGCATCATCAACATCACGTCCAGCGCGGTGAAGGCGCCGATCGACATTCTGGGCCTGTCCAACGGCGCGCGCAGCGGCCTGACGGGTTTTGTGGCCGGTGTGGCACGCAACCCCAAGCTGGCGGCGCGGGGCGTGACCATCAATAACCTGCTGCCGGGTGCTTTTGACACCGACCGCCTGAAGGCCACGATGGTGGGGGCGTCGCAGAAAACCGGCCAGAGCATCGATGCCGTGGCCGAGGCGCGCAAGAAGACGATTCCGGCGCAGCGTTTCGGGACGTCCGAGGAATTCGGCGCGATCTGCGCCTTCTTGTGCAGCCAGCACGCCGGCTACATGAACGGCCAGAACGTGCTGGCCGATGGCGGTGCCTACCCGGGCACCTATTGAAGCTTGCTAGGCCGGCATTGAGGCGCCGCCGGCCGCTGTCGCCCTAGCGGCGTACCGGCTGGGTCGCCGGGGTCGGTGCCGGTGGGGGCGGCAGCGTGCTCTTGGGCGTGACGGTCAGCGTGGCCTGCGAGCCGCCCATGACGCCGCCTTCGTTCAGTTCGACAGTGGCGCTGCGGTCGGCCTTGGTGAAGACCAGCAGGCTGGTCTTGCCGCGCACCGCGCTCACCAGCGTCCAGCCTTGCTGCGGGTACTGTTCCAGAAAGAAGTTGTAGGCGGCGTTCGGGTTCTGGTCGAGTTCCAGCACCACGCGGCCGACCCAGTTCTCGCCCGAGCCCATGATCAGCGACTGGCTGTGGTTGATCTTGGCACCGGCCGGCAGTTGGGAGTTGACGATCAGGTCGTTCATCGTGCCACCGCCCGAGCCATTGCCGGCAGTGTTGCCGGAGGTGGTGGCGCATCCCGCCAGCAGGATGAAGGTGGACAGCAGCAGCGACTTGAAGGCAACAGGTTTCATGGCAAATTCCAGCAAGAATGGTGAATGCTCAACGCCGGGAAGATACCACGATGCCGCCCACGATCAGCGCAAAGGCAACGCCATGGTAGGCCTGAGGTAATTCGCCTAGCAGGGCCGAAGACAGCACGGCAGCAAACAGCGGTGTGAGGTTGGAGAAGAAACCGGCCACCGACGGCCCGGCGCGTTGTACGCCGGTACCCCAGCAGCGGTAGGCCAGCAGGGCCGGCCCCAGGGCCACGAACAGCAGTGCGCCAGCCAGCGGCCAGCCCCATTGGACGTGGACGTCGGTCAGCGCCCACTCACCGGCGGTGAAGAGGGCGGACCAGACCAAGCCGAACACGATCTGCGCCATCAGAAAGGCCGCCCAGTTGTTGCGGATGTCCGCAGGCTCCTTGGCCGGCTGCACCAGCATCCAGCTGTACCAGGCCCAGGCCATGGCAGCCAGCAGCACATAGAAGTCGCCCGGGACCAGCCGCAGGTGCAGCAGCGTGCCCGGCTCGCCGCGGCTGAGCACCAGCAGCACACCACTCATGGACAGGCCGGCGCCCAGCAACTGACGACGCGTGATCCGTGCGTTGAAGAACAGGCGGCCGAAGACCAGCATCCAGACCGGGATGCTGGACGCCACCAGCGTGACGTTGATCGGCGTGGAGGTGTGCAGGGCCAGGTACTGCAGCGCGTTGTAGGCGCCAACGCTGAGCAGGCCCAGCACGCTGAAGCGCCGCCAATGCGTCCACAGGCCGCTGCCGCGGCGCAGTACATCGGAAGCCAGTGGCAGCAGCAGGACAAAGGCCAGCAGCCAGCGCAGCAGGTTGAGCGTCATCGGTGGCACCAGCGGGCCCACCATGCGGCCGACGACGGCATTGCCGGCCCACATCAGGGGCGGGATGGTGAGGAGCAGGGCGGTGGCTGGGGTGAGGCGTGCATGCATCGTCTGCACTGTAGCAAGACATCATGGGCGTTGCCGTCACAGGTCTTTTGACTGTGCGGCATGATGGGGTCAGCACAGTAGAATTTTTCGCTATTTCGCAGGAGACATCACATGACACACATCACATCACGCGCCGTGCGCATTGACCAGAACGGCGGCCCTGAGCAGCTCAAGATCGTCGAGGTGACGGTGGGCGACCCCGGCCCGGGCGAGATCCGCATCCGCCACAAGGCGGTCGGCCTGAACTTCATCGACACCTACCAGCGCTCCGGCCTGTACCAGCTGCCCATGCCGTTGCAGCTCGGCATGGAAGCCTCGGGCATCGTCGAGGCGGTGGGCGAAGGCGTCACGCACCTCAAGGTGGGTGACCGCGCCGCCTACGCCAGCCAGCCGCCCGGCAGCTACTGTGAAGTGCGCGTGATGCCGGCCAAGTGCGTGTGCAAGCTGCCCGACGACATCGATTTCGAGACCGGCGCCGCCATGATGCTCAAGGGGCTGACGGTGCAGTACCTGCTGCGCCGCACTCAGCCGCAGGGCGGGTTGCAGGCGGGTGACTTCGTGCTGTTCCATGCGGCAGCTGGCGGCGTGGGTCTGATTGCCTGCCAATGGGCCCGGGCCATGGGCCTGCAGCTCATCGGCACGGCCGGCTCAGACGAAAAATGCGCCCTGGCCAAGGCGAACGGTGCCGCTTACGCCATCAATTACGCCAAGGAAGATTTCGCGGCGCGGGTGAAAGAGATCACCGGTGGCAAGGGTGTGCCGGTGGTGTACGACTCGGTGGGCAAGGACACGTTCCTCAAGTCGCTCGATTGCCTGCGTCCCTTCGGTCTGGCAGCCAACTTCGGCAACGCCTCGGGCAAGGTCGAGCCGCTGGACATCGGACTGTTGGCCGCCAAGGGCTCGCTGTACGTGTCGCGTCCGACGCTGTTCACCCATATCGCCACGCGCGAGAGCACGCAGGCGATGGCGGACGATCTGTTTGCCATGGTGAGCAGCGGCAAGGTCAAGATCCAGATCGACCAGACCTACCCGCTGGAGCAGGTGCAGCAGGCGCACCGCGACCTGGAAGCGCGCAAGACCACCGGCTGTACCGTCCTCACGCTGTGAGCGCGGGGCCGGCGTCGTCTCAGTTCACGGCGCCGGCGCGTTCGACCAGGAAGTCGAGGAAGGCCCGCGTCTTGGCGGGCATGAATTTGCGCGTCGGCAGGGCGGCATAGGCGGTCACCCGGCCCAGCATCCAGTCGGGCAGCAACTGGATCAACTGCCCGCAGTTCAGGTACGGCCTGGCAATGAGTTCGGAGACGGCAAAAAAGCCGATGCCGTTCAGGCCCGCGCGCAGCATCACGTCGAAGCTTTGCGTACGCAGCACCGGCATCACCGCGACTTCCACGGGATCGCTGGCCTCCAAGCACGGGTCGCTCAGCTCAAGCCGCAGTTTGCGGCCACTCTGGTCCTGCCCTGGCAGCAGGGCAGGTTTGAGGTAGTCGTGCCGCACCAGATCATCAGGAGTCAAGGGCTCACCCATGCGCTGCACATAGTCGGCTGAGGCGCACAGGATCAGGTTGTTGGTGCCCAGAGGGCGGGCGACGATGTTGGCATCGAAGTCCTCATCTGCCGCCACGACCGCCAGATCGAAGGCCTCAATGCGGGCCAGGGGCTGGGGATCGATCGACAGGTCCAGCATCAGCTTGGGGTGTCGCTCACGCCAATGCGCAATGTTCGGGGCGATGAAGTAGGAGGCCATGGTCGGTGTGCTCAGCACGCGCACCGAGCCCTGCAGCTCCTTGCTGTGGGCCGCGGCAGCCATCTCCGCTTCGTCGATGTCCTGCAGGATGCTGTGCAGCCGTGCACCGTATTCGTTGCCTGCTTCGGTCAGCGAGAGCTTGCGTGTTGTTCGGTGCAGCAGGCGTGTGCCCAGGCTCTGCTCCAGATCGGCCACCAGCCGGGTGATCACGGCCGGTGACATGTCCAAGGCGCGGGCGGCAGCGGTAAAGCTGCCTTCTTCAACCACGCGTTGAAAAACGCGCATGGATTGGAGTCTGTCCATGATGGCTCCTCTTTCAGACGTCAATTGCGACAGGGTAATTATTGCTGAATTGGCAATTATTATTTGAAGGAAACGCTATTTTTCTTGAAATCAAGCTGTCATAAAGTTCATTCCATCGATGAATCGAAACAAATAACGAGGCATCGAGGTTGGACAGACGAGAAAGCGATTTCCTGCCATGCCCAGAAACATTGTTCGTCTTTGAAAGGAAATACATCATGAACCGCAAGTACACCACCGTGATCACTCTGGCCGTCGCCGCTCTGGCTGCAGGCAATGCCCTGGCTGCCGATCAAGCTGTTGGCAAAACCCGCGCCCAAGTCCAGGCCGAGCTGCTGGAAGCCCAGCGCACGGGTGACATCGTCGATGCCGGCACCGGCCAGAAGCTCAATGAGCTGTACCCCAACCGTTATCCGGCCAAGGTAACTGCCTCGAACCGCAGCCGTGCTGAAGTCAATGCCGAGTTGGCCGAAGCCCGGCGTACCGGCGACATCGTGGATGGCGGTACCGGTCAGAAGCTCAATGAGCTGTACCCCAACCGTTATCCAGCCAAGGTAGCTGCCTCGAACCGCAGCCGCGCTGAAGTCAATGCCGAGCTGCGGGAAGCCCAGCGCACGGGCGACATCGTGGATGCCGGCACCGGCCAGAAGCTCAACGAGCTCTACACCAACCGTTATCCGGTCAAAGGCTGAACGTCGCTTGTCTTAACAGGAAACTCAAAATGAACACCAAATACACCAACATCATCATGCTGGCTGTGGCTGCCCTGGCCGCCGGCAACGCCCTGGCCGCCGATCCGGCTGCTGCCAAAACACGCGCCCAGGTTCAAGCCGAACTGCAAGAAGCCCAGCGCACCGGCGACATCGTGGATGCCGGCACCGGCCAGAAGCTCAACCAGCTCCAACCCAGTCACTACCCGGCCAAGGCTGCTGCGCAGGGTCGTACCCGCGCAGAGGTGAAGGCTGAGTTGGCCGAAGCCCGTCGGACCGGTGACATCGTTTATGTCGGTACTGGCAAGAAGATGAATGAGCTGAACCCGGACCTCTTCCCCGCCAAGGCGGTTGCACCCAGCCGCAGTCGCTCGGAAGTCAATGCCGAGTTGAAAGAGGCTCAGCGTACCGGCAACCTCACCGATGGGGGCACCGGCCAGAAGTTGAACGAGCTCTACCCGAACAGCTACCCATCCAAGAACTGAGCGGGTGGTTAGACCATGAAACGGCCGCAGGGATTTGCACCCTGCGGCCGTTTCTTTGTCGGTCTCGATCGGTATGGGTCGTGAGGCGACAAAGCGCGCAGTCACCTGCGTAACTATCGGCCGGGCCGCAGCCCCATGATGGTCAGGTGGTTTTTGCTATCGGCTGCGTCGCACCCGCAGCAGTTCGTCCAGGATCAGGCAGGCGGCGCCGATGGTGATGGCGCTGTCGGCCACGTTGAAAGCCGGGAAGTGCCAATTGCGCAGGTGGAAGTCGAGGAAGTCGATCACGTAGCCGTGCAGCAGGCGGTCGATCACATTGCCGATGGCGCCGCCCAGGATGCAGGCCATGGCAAATGAAAACAGCCGCTGGCCGGCGTGCGAGCGCAGCATGAAGAGAATGAAGATCACCGCTGCCACCGCGATGCCGACGAAGAACCAGCGCTGCCAGCCAGAGCCGCTGGCCAGGAAGGAAAAGGCCGCGCCGCTGTTGTGCACGCGCACGACATTGAAGAAGCTCGTCACGTAGGTGCTTTCACCCAGGTGGTAATAACCCAGGATCAGCACCTTGGTGAACTGGTCGGCCAGCAGCAGGATGAAGGCCAGGCCGAGCCACTGCAGCATGCCGGCACTGGTGTGTGAACGCGGTTTGGCCATCAGGCAACCTTTCTTTCTTCACCGGCACCAAACAGGTTGCTGGTGCAACGGCCGCACAGCGTCGGGTGGGCCGCATCATGGCCGACATCGTCGCGGTAGTGCCAGCAGCGCTCGCATTTCTGTGTCGTGCTGGGCTCTACAGTGAAGACGCCTTCGCCATGCTGCACATTGTCACTTTCAGCTATCTCTGTTATCCAAATATTGGAAACAATAAAGACAAACTTCAGATCTTCTCCCAATGATTGGAGAAGCTCGAAATCTTCTTTTGTTACTTGTAGTGATACTTCCGCCTGGAGCGACGATCCGATTTTTCCTTCTGCACGCTTGATCTCAATTGCTTGATTGACATAATTTCTGATCTCGCGGATGCGGTTCCACTTGGTCAAGAGCGCGGCATCGGGCGTGCCCAGCGCCGAATAGGTTTCCATGAAGATGGATTCGGAGTTGCCGAACACCTTCCAGGCTTCCTCGGCGGTGAAGCTGAGGAAGGGCGCCATCCAGCGCAGCATGGCGTGTGTGATCTGCCACAGGGCGGTCTGGGCGCTGCGGCGGGCCAGCGATTTCGGTGCCGTGGTGTACAGGCGGTCTTTCAGCACGTCCAGATAGAAGGCGCCGAGGTCTTCCGAGCAGTAGACCTGCAGCTTGGCCACCACCGGGTGGAATTCGTAAACCTCGTAGTGCGCCAGGATGTCGGCTTGCAGCTCGGCCGCGCGGCTCAGCGCATAGCGGTCGATCTCCAGCAGCTGGTTGGCCGGCACGGCGTCCTTGACCGGATCGAAGTCGCTGACGTTGGCCAGCAGGAAACGCAGGGTGTTGCGGATACGGCGGTAGCCGTCCACCACGCGTGCCAGGATCTTGTCGTCGATGCCGAGGTCGCCCGAATAGTCGGTGGCAGCGCACCACAGACGGATGATCTCGGCGCCCATCTTCTCGCTGATCTGCTGCGGCGCCACCACATTGCCCACGCTCTTGCTCATCTTGCGGCCTTGGCCGTCCACGGTGAAGCCATGCGTCAGCAGGCCCTTGTAGGGTGCGTGGTCGTACATGGCGCAGGCGGTCAGTAGCGAGCTGTGGAACCAGCCGCGGTGCTGGTCGTGCCCTTCCAGGTACAGGTCGGCCGGCCAGGTGGACTGGTTCTTGTGGCTGTTCTTCAGCACATGGAAGTGCGTGGTGCCGGAATCGAACCAGACGTCCAGGATGTCATTGACCTTGGTGTAGTGCGCGGCGTCTGCCGCGCCCAGGATCTCCTCGGCCGTGACCTTGCTCCAGGCCTCGATGCCACCGGCCTCCACCATGCTGGCGGCCTGGTCCATGATCTCCATGGTGCGCGGGTGCAGCTCGCCGCCGTCCTTGTGGATGAAGAAGGGCAGAGGCACGCCCCAGTTGCGCTGGCGCGAGATGCACCAGTCGGGCCGGCCGGCAATCATGTCGCGCAGGCGGGCCTTGCCGTTTTCGGGGAAGAAGCTGGTTTCCTCGATGGCGGCCAACGCCAGCTGGCGCAAGGTCTTGTTGGCCTTGTCTTTGGTGAAGACGCCTTCGCCCTCGTCCATGCGCACGAACCATTGCGCGGCGGCACGGTAGATCACCGGCGTCTTGTGGCGCCAGCAGTGTGGGTAGCTGTGGGTGATGTCGTGGGTGGCGAACAGGCGGCCGGCGTTGCGCAACGCTTCGATCACCACCGGCACCGCCTTCCAGATGTTGAGACCGCCGAACAACGGGAAGTCGGGCGCGTAGCGACCATCGCCCTGTACCGGGTTCAGGATGTCATCAAAAACCATGCCGTGGGCGACGCAACTGTTGAAGTCGTCCACGCCGTAGGCGGGCGAGGAGTGGACCAGGCCGGTGCCGTCCTCGGCCGTGGCGTAGTCGGCCAGGTAGACCGGGCTGAAACGCTGGTAACCGCTGACCCCGTTTTCATCTTTGACGTCGTACAGCGGGTGCTTGAAATTGATCAAGCCGAGGTTTTTGCCCTGGGTGGTGGCCAGCACCTTGCCGCTGAGTTGGTAGCGTTCCATGCACTTGTCCACCAGCACGGCGGCCAGCACCAGCAGGCCGCGTTCGGTCTGTACCAGTGCGTACTCCAGCTCGGGGTTCAGGTTGAGCGCCTGGTTGGCGGGAATGGTCCAGGCGGTGGTGGTCCAGATCACGGCATAGGCCGGCTGGTCCAGCTTCGGCAGGCCGAAGGCCTTGGCCAGTTTCTCCGGCTCGGCGCATTCGAAGCCCACGTCCAGCGTGGTGCTCTTCTTGTCCTGGTACTCGATCTCGAACTCGGCCAGCGAGCTGCCGCAGTCGAAGCACCAATAGACCGGCTTCAAGCCGCGGTAGACGAAGCCGCGCTCCATGATGCGCTTCAAGGCGCGGATCTCGTTGGCCTCGTTGCCGAAGTCCATCGTGCGGTACGGGTTGTCCCATTCGCCCAGTACACCCAGGCGCTTGAAGTCGGCCATCTGGCCGGCGATCTGCTCGGTGGCGAAAGCGCGGCTTTTGGCCTGCACCTCGTCGCGCGGCAGGTTGCGGCCGTGCAGTTTCTCGATCGCGTTCTCGATCGGCAGGCCGTGGCAGTCCCAGCCCGGCACGTAGATGGCGTCCAGTCCCTTGAGCTGGCGCGCCTTGACGATCATGTCCTTCAGCACCTTGTTGACGGCGTGGCCGATGTGGATCTGGCCGTTGGCGTAGGGCGGGCCGTCGTGCAGCACGAATTTGGGCTGGCCGGCGCGCGAGGCGCGCAGCTTCTTGTAGAGGCCCTTGTCTTCCCATTCCTTGACCCAGCCCGGCTCGCGCTTGGGCAGATCGCCGCGCATGGGGAAGGGGGTGTCGGGCAGGTTGAGGGTGCTGCGGTAATCCGGTTTGTTGGTGTCTGACATGGCGATGGTGTTGTGAGAGGGCTTCGACAAGCTCAGCCCGAACGCACAGGTTGGGGCAACAAGAGATAAGCCGTTGGCCCTGAGCTTGGTTCAAGGGCTACGACGGTCGAGACAGATCGTCTAAATTCGGTCGCGCGTCGTCTGCCGGTGCGTTTCGGCGTGCATGGAGGCAAAAAAAGCCCGCGCGTCGTCGCAGTCCTTGGCAATCCCCGCTGTCAGGGTGTCCAGACTGTCGTACCTGAGCTCGTCATGCAGTTTGTGCAGCAGTTCCACGCGGATGATTTTACCGTAGGCCCCCTCGGCCCCCAGGCCGGTCGGCCAGTCCAGGCAATGGGTCTCCAGCAGCACGCGCCCGCCGTTGACGTCGTTGGGGTCGAGCGAGGGGCGCACGCCCAGATTGGCCACGCCGGGCAGCGGTTGGGCGTCCAGCCCGTGCACCAGCACGGCAAAGATGCCGCTGGCAGCTGGCTTCCAGTGGGCAAAACGCAGGTTGAGGGTCTTGAAGCCCAGCTCGCGGCCGAGCTTGCGCCCGTGCACCACGTGGCCGGAGATGTGGTACGGGTGGCCTAGCAGGCGCGCTGCGTCTGCCATGCGGCCTTCACCCAGCGCCGCGCGCACGGCCGAGCTGGAGACCCGCAGTCCATGCACCTCGTAGCTGTTCATGCGGGCCACGTCAAAGCCCTGCTTCACGCCGGCGGCATCGAGCATGGCGTAGTCACCGGCGCGCTTGGCGCCGAAGCGGAAATCGTCTCCCACCAGCACATAGCGCGCACCCAGGCCCTGCACCAACACCTGGTCGATGAAGGCCTGCGGCGAGAGCGAGGCCAGCCGGGCATCGAAGGGCAGCACCACGGTCTGGTCCACGCCGCAGCGCGTCAGCTCGGTGAGCTTGTCGCGCAGGGTGCCAACCCGTGCCGGCGCCAGCTCGGGTTTGTGGGCGACACCGGCAAAGTAGTCGCGCGGATGCGGCTCGAAGGTCAGCACACAACTCGGCACGCCGCGTTGCTGCGCCTCGCCGCGCAAGAGCGCCAGCATGGCCTGGTGGCCGCGGTGCACACCATCGAAGTTGCCGATGGTCATGGCACAAGCCGGGGCGATGCCGGGGTGGTGGAAGCCGCGGAAGACCTTCATGGATCAGTATCTTTTTGATAGCAGTCAGCGCTGTAACCTAAAGCAACTGCCGCCAATTTGTCATGAAAACAGGGTATATTGTGTCTCAATGGCGAGGCAGCATGGCCCGGCCGGCTGCCACAGACGCAAGCGTTCCGTATGAATGGTTTTTGTGACCGGTCAGGAGGCGTGTTTTGAAAGTCTTGAAGCTGTCGGCCCAAGGGCTGCCCCAGTCGTGGATTTCGCTCGAAGAGGCGGTCTTGCATTACGCCGCCGATGAGGTGCGCTGGGAATCCGGCGGCAAGGTGGCCGTGTTCCACGGTGGCCACAACGCGATCACGGGCCAGCAGTCCATCATCACGGTCAACAGCATCATCGGCACCAAGGGCGTGCCCAACATCAATCCCTTCAACCTGCGGCCCAGCCTGACCAACAGCAAGCTGTTCGTGCGCGACCGCAACGTCTGCGCCTACTGTGGCGATCATTTCCATGAGGTCGAGCTGACACGCGAGCACATCATCCCGTTCGCACAGAACGGGCAGGACCACTGGATGAACGTGGTCACCGCCTGCCGCGCCTGCAACCACCGCAAGAGCCACCGCACGCCCGAGCAGGCCAACATGCCGCTGCTCTACGCACCCTACGTGCCCAGCCTGTGGGAAGACTTCATTCTGCGCAATCGCCGTATCCTGGCCGACCAGATGGAGTTCCTGATGGCCCACGTGCCCAAGTCCTCGCGGCTGCTCGCGTAGCCCGCACCTTGACGGGACGGCTGTCGCTGAGGTGGCGAACCGCCTGCGGCAGGAAAACTACAATGCATGCTCATCATTCCCGTCAACGTTTTCGAAGAAGTACCCCATCATGACCTTTCGCCGTTCCGTCATTGCGAGTTGTGCTGCTGCCTTGCTGGCCGCTGCTACGGGTGCTGCGTTTGCGCAGCAAGCCAAAGAGGTAAAGATTGGCTATGCGCTGGCCATCAATTCGCACTACGGCGCTGCGGCCCAGGCCTGGGCTGATTCGGTTGAGAAGGCGACCAACAATGCCTTCAAGTTCAAGCAGTTCCCCTCCAGCGCCCTGGGCGGCGAGCGCGAGCTGATCGAAGGCCTGCAGCTCGGTACGGTGGAGGCCATCATCGTGTCCACCGGTGCGCTGAGCAACTTTGTGCCGGAAGTCGGCGTGGTCGACATCCCTTTCCTGTTCCGCGACACCGCGCATGCGCGCAAGGTGCTCGACGGCGAGTTCGGCCAGGACCTGCTGACCAAGTTCAAGAAACGCGGCCTGATCGCCCTGGCCTGGGGCGAGCAGGGCTTCCGTCATCTGAGCAACAACAAGCACCCGGTGAACAAGCCTGAAGACCTCAAGGGTCTGAAGATCCGCACCATGGAAAACCCGGTGCACATCCTGGCTTTCCGCACCATGGGCGCCTCGCCCACCCCCATGGCCTGGCCTGAGGTGATCGGTGCCCTGCAGCAGGGCACCATCGACGGCCAGGAAAACCCGCTTTCGGTTTTTGTCTCGGCCAAGCTGTGGCAGGTGCAGAAGAACCTGACGCTGACCGGCCACGTCTACGCGCCGATTGCCTTGATCGTCTCGCCCGCTTTCTTCGGCAGCCTGACGGAGGCACAGAAGGCCGCCTTCATCCAGGGCGCCAAGCTCGGTGCCCAGGCCTCGCGCAAGTTCGTCGACGACGTCGAGAAAAAGGGTGTGGAGGAGATCAAATCGCACGGCGTGAAGGTCGTGACTCAAGTGAACAATGCACCGTTCCAGGCTGCCCTGACTCCCGCCTACAAGCAGTACGCGGCCAAGTATGGCCAGAAGACGCTGGACCAGATCGCTGCCGTCAAATAAGCAGCGGTTTCCCGTCCTGCACCTGCATCGCCCGGCATCGTCCGGGCGTTTGTTTTAAATCCTCATGACCCGACACCCCCGGTGCCGGCCCCGATTATGTTGAACCGCATTGAGCGCATCCTGGTGGCCTGCAACCGCTGGCTGTTGATCCTGCTGCTGCTGGCCATGGCCTGCATCGTTTTTGCCAATGTGGTGCTGCGCTACACCACGGGCGACTCCATCGTCTGGGCCGAGGAGGTGGCGCGGCATCTGATGATATGGGGCACTTTCCTCGGGGCCGGGTTGGTGCTGCGCTTCGGTGGCCACGTGGCAATTGACAACCTGCACCAGGCGGTGAGCACACGTGCCGCCCGCTGGTTGCGCACCGTGGTGGTGGTCGGCATCGGCATCTTCTGCCTGGTGATGACCTATTTCTCGATCCTCTACGTCTGGGCAACGCGTTTCCAGACCACGGCCGCCACCGACATCCCGATCTCCTTCATCTACGTGGCCATGCCGGTGGGTTTTCTGCTGATGTTCGTGCACCTGCTGTTCATCGTGCGCGGCTACATCACTGACGGCAGCTACATCGAGTCCGGCGAGATGGACGCCGAAGCCGCAGCTTCGCTCTGACGTAGGAAGGACAGACATTCCATGACACTCACACTTTTCATTGCCGTCGTCGTGCTGATGGCACTGGGTTTTCCCGTGGCCTTCGCGCTGGCCATGTCGGCCGCGCTGGCGGTGTTCGTCGGCGGCCGCTACCCGCAACTCGTGGTCTTCAAGGAGATGTTCACCGGCATCGACAGCTTTCCGCTGATGGCGGTGCCGTTTTTCATCCTGGCGGCCGAGCTCATGTCGGGTGGTGCACTGACGGCGGTGCTGCTGCGTTTCGCGGCGCAGTTTGTCGGCCACCTGCGCGGCGGGCTGGGTTATGCCAACGTGCTGTCGCTCACCCTGTTCTCGGGCATTTCCGGCTCGGCACTGGCCGATGCCGCCGGCCCGGGCTCCATGATGGTCAAGATGATGGAGAAGGCCGGTTATTCGCGCGCCTACGCCGCAGCATTGACGTCGAGCACGGCCATCGTCGGCCCCATCATCCCGCCGTCCATCAGCATGATCATCTACGCCATGCAGGACGAACAGGTCTCGGTCGGCGGGCTGTTCATGGCCGGCTTCCTGCCGGGCCTCCTGATCGCGCTGGCCATGGCCTTTGTCAACTGGCGCGTCTGCACCCGGCGCGACTACCGCTCCACCCAGCCGCGTCCCTCGGCGCGCGAGATGCTGGTCAACAGCGTCAAGGCCATTCCGGCCCTGATGCTGATCGTGCTGATCCTGGTCGGCATCCGTTTCGGCATCTTCACGCCGACCGAGGCCTCGGTGGTTGCGGTGTTCTACGCACTGGTATGCGGCAAGTGGATCTACCGCACGTTGGAATGGAAGGCACTGCCGGCCATTGCCGCGCGCTCGGCACTGCTGACGGCCTCCGTGCTGCTGGTGATGGCGACCTCGGCCGCGTTCGCCTGGGTGCTCACGGTGGAAGGTGTGCCGCAGCAGGTGTCGCAAGCCATCGTGGGCTGGAACCTGTCGCCAGTGACCTTCCTGATTGCCGTCAATATCCTGCTGCTGGTCTTCGGCATCTTCATGGAGCCGCTGCCGGGCGTGATGATCCTGGTGCCGATCCTGGCGCCGATTGCCGCCACGCTGGGTATCGACCCGACCCACTTTGCCATGGTGGTGATCGTCAATCTCACGCTGGGCATGATCACACCGCCGGTCGGCGGCCTGCTGTTCGTCACAGCCGTGTCCACCCGGGTGTCGATGGCGGAACTGACGCGCGAGTTGCCACCGTTCCTGTTGGCCCACTTCGTGGTGCTGGTCTTGTTGACCTTTGTGCCGGCCATCTCGACCTGGCTGCCCCATACCCTGGGGTTCTGAGCCGCTTGTGACATGAAAAAGCCCGCCAGCAAATCGCTGGCGGGCTTTTTGTTTGCCTGAACAGCCGTGTGTCAGGCAAACACGCCGGCCGTCTCCTGCATGCGCGTCGACACTTCGCCCAACTGGTACAGGCTGTCGCCGAAAGTCATTTCCAGTTGCGTCAGCTTCTTGAAGTAGTGGCTGACGATGTACTCGTCTGTCACGCCAATGCCACCGTGCAACTGCACCGCCTGCTGGCCGACAAAGCGCATCGATTGGCCCAACTGGTACTTGGCGCGTGCCATGGCACGACGCCGCTCTTCCGCCGGGGCATTGAGCTTGAGGCTGGCGTAGTAGCTCATCGAGCGTGCCAGTTCCAGCTGCATCTTCATGTCGGCCGCGCGGTGACGCAGGGCCTGGAAGCTGGCAATCGTCACGCCGAACTGCTTGCGCGTGTTCATGTAGTCCAGTGTCACGGCCAGGGTCTGGTCCATCACGCCAACGGCTTCGGCACAGGTAGCGGCAATGCCGATGTCCACCGCGTGCTCCAGGGCCGTCAGGCCGTCCAGCGTGACGAGTTGCGCCGGCGCGTTGGCCAGCACCACGTCGGCCGCGCGGCCGCCGTCTTGCGTGCCGTAGCCGCGGGTGGCAACGCCGGTGGCCGTGCGCTCGACCAGAAACAGGGCGATCTTGCCGTTTGCGGTGGCGGGCACCAGGAAGGCATCAGCCTGGTCGCCGGCCGGCACCACGTTCTTGGTGCCGGAGACGGTCCAGCCATTGGCGGCTTGGGTCGCCTTGGCATCACACACATCGAGGCGGTAGCGTGCGCGGCGTTCCTGCTGCGCCAGCACCACCAGTGCCTCGCCCGAGGCGATGCGCGGCAGCCAGGCCGCCTTGAGTTCAGCGCCTGCGTAGCCGGCGAGCACGCCGCCGGCGATCAGGCTGTGCGCCAGCGGTTCGAGCACGATGCCGCGCCCCAGCTCTTCCATCACCACCATGCCTTCGACCGGGCCCATGCCGAGCCCGCCGTCGTCTTCCGGGATGTAGAGGCCGCACAGGCCCAGTTCGGCCAGTTCATTAAAGGCCTCGCGCGAGAAGCCGCCGGCGGCTTCCGTGGCGCGGCGGCGCTCGAAGCTGTAGCCCTTCTCCACCCATTTGTGCACGGCGTCGCGCAGTTGCTGCTGGTCGTCGGTGAAATCGAAATCCATGTTGTTCTCCTGTTCCTGCTGCGATCAGCCGAGGATCGTCTGCGCGACGATGTTGCGTTGCACTTCGTTGCTGCCGCCGTAGATGGTGGTCTTGCGCATGTTGAAGTAGGTCGAGGCCAGCGGCGCATTGGCCAGCAGGCCGCCGGGGTAGTCGCCCTGCCAGCCGGCTTCCATCGCTTCGCGGATCAGCGGCACAGCGTAGGGGCCGGCGGCCAGCATCATGAGTTCGCTGTAGCGTTGCTGGATCTCGCTGCCGCGGATCTTGAGCAGGCCGGCGATGTCGAGCGAGTTCTTGCCCGACTTCTCGGCCGAGAGCACGCGCAGCACCAGCATCTCCAGTGCCACCACGTCCACTTCCAGCTTGGCGATCTCGTCGCGGAAGCGCACGTCGTCATAGACGCCTTCAGCCTTGGCGATGCGTTTCAGACGCTCCAGTTCGCGCTTGGCGCGGTTCACATCGGCGATGTTGGTGCGCTCGTGCGAGAGCAGGTGCTTGGCGTAGGTCCAGCCCTTGTTTTCTTCGCCGATCAGGTTCTCGGCCGGCACTTCGACGTTGTCGAAGAACACCTCGTTGACCTCACACTCGCCGTCGAGCAGCTTGATCGGGCGCACGGTGACGCCGGGCGACTTCATGTCGATCAGCAGGAAGGAGATGCCGGTCTGTGGCTTGCCCTCGGTGCTGGTGCGCACCAGGCAGAAGATCCACTCGCCGTACTGGCCCAGCGTGGTCCAGGTCTTCTGGCCATTGACGATGTACTTGTCGCCCCGGCGCTCGGCGCGCGTTTTGACCGAGGCCAGGTCGGAGCCGGAACCCGGTTCGCTGTAGCCCTGGCTCCACCAGACTTCCCCGCTGGCGATGCCGGGCAGGAAGCGTTGCTGTTGCTCCGGGCTGCCGAAAGCCATGATGACCGGGGCCACCATCACGGGGCCGAAGGGCACCACGCGCGGCGCGCCGGCCAGCGCACATTCTTCCTCGAACAGGTGCTTTTGCACCGCGTTCCAGCCCGGGCCGCCGAACTGCTTGGGCCAGCCCCAGCCGAGCCAGCCCTTCTTGCCCAGGATCTTGGCCCAGCGCTGCATATCGTCGCGCGTCAGGTGCAGGGCGTTGTGCACCTTGTGGGCAATCTCGGCCGGCAGGTTGTCGCGCACCCAGGCGCGGATGTCTTCGCGGAATTTTTGTTCGTCAGGGGTGAATGCCAAATCCATAGATGTCTCCAAACAGGCTGCGTATTCATTTTCGCAAGCGCAAGCCTGTGTTTTTAGCACGATCGTTCGCCCCCCACTGTCCAAACCGCGACAAGCCAGAAATAGGTTCCCCCTGAGCCGGCCCCACGGCGTTCCCCGCTCGGCGTTTTTGCAGTCGGGGCGTTTGGCCGTGCACAATCCGGTCTGGCTCAGAAGCAAGAAATGAAAAACATCGTCATCCTGATTTCCGGCGGCGGCTCCAACATGGCGGCCATCGTCAAGGCCGCCGAGCGCGAGCGCTGGCAAGACAAGTTCGATGCGCGGGTGGCGGCTGTCATCAGCAACAAGGCCGATGCCAAGGGGCTGGTCTTTGCACGCGACAACGGCATTGCCACCGAGGTGCTGGACCACAAGGCCTTTGCGTCACGCGAAGCGTTTGATGCGGCGCTGATGGCGGCAATCGACCGTTTTGAGCCTGCGCTGGTGGTGCTGGCCGGTTTCATGCGCATCCTGACGCCTGGTTTCGTCAGCCATTACGCGGGCCGGCTGCTCAATATCCATCCTTCGCTGCTGCCGGCTTTTCCGGGCCTGCACACGCACCAGCGGGCGATTGACGCTGGCTGCAAGTTCGCCGGTGCCACTGTGCACCAGGTGACGGCCGAACTGGACCATGGCCAGATCCTGGCCCAGGCCGTGGTGCCGGTGCTGCCGGACGACGACGAGCACACCCTGGCTGCGCGCGTGCTGACGCAGGAGCATCTGATCTACCCTCGCGCAGTGGCTGAGGTGCTACAAAAATAATAGCTTACTGCGCAGTTTTCTCGGGGAATTGCTGCGGATTTTGTTCTGAAACCCAGGCAAAGCGCGGTTGCCGCACGCCATCAATCACCACCTCTTCGCCAAACATCGCCGCCGGCCGCACCCACAGGCCGCGTTCGCCATAGAGTGCTCGGTACAGCGTCATCGGCTCCAGCGTTTCACTGTGGCGCACGGTGCCCAGCACTTCGTACATCAGGTTCTTGTAGTGGCGGTAGATGCCAGGCCGGGTTTCGATCAAGGGGGGGAGTTTTTCCTCAAGCATGGGACAATTCTCCCCTATGCACCCTAAAGCCCTGTTGGACGTCTGTACCGAGCTCGTCCGGCTCACCCTCAAATTCGATCATCCGGCCGACGCCATCGTGTCGCGCTTTTTCCGCGACAACCGCGGCCTCGGCCCGCGCGAGCGCGCCACGCTGGCCGAAACCGTTTACACCGTGCTGCGCAAGAAGCTGCTGTTTGACCAGCTGGCACTCTCGGGCAGTGGCCCGAAGGAACGGCGCCTGGCCATTCTTGGTTTCTACGGTCCGCGCGATTTCCTCAAGAGCGCGCTGACCGACCAGGAAAAGCAGTGGCTCGACCAGTGCGACCAGGTCAAGCCGGAAGAGCTGATGGACCGGCATCGCCACAACCTGCCCGACTGGCTGGTGCAACCGCTCAAGGAGCAGTTGGGCGACGGCTTCTGGCCGCTGGTCGACAGCCTCAACCTGGGCGCCGGGCTGGACCTGCGCGTCAACACCCAACTGGCCAAGCGCGAAGCGATCCAGAAGGAGTTGCAGGTCGCCGGCATCAAGGCCGTGCCAACACCGTACTCGCCCTGGGGCCTGCGCATCGACGGCAAGCCGCCCCTGAACAAGCTTGATGCCTTCACCCGCGGCGCCATCGAGGTGCAGGACGAAGGCTCGCAGCTGCTGGCCCTGTTGCTGGAGGCCAAGCGCGGCGAGATGGTGGCCGATTTCTGTGCCGGTGCCGGCGGCAAAACGCTGGCCATCGGCGCGGCCATGCGCAGCACCGGCCGGCTCTATGCCTTTGATACCTCGGCGCACCGGCTCGAGGCATTGAAGCCGCGACTGGCACGCAGCGGCCTGTCCAATGTGCATCCGGCGGCCATTGCCCATGAGCGCGACGATCGCATCAAACGCCTGGCCGGCAAGCTCGACCGTGTGCTGGTGGATGCGCCGTGCTCCGGTCTTGGCACGCTGCGGCGCAACCCGGACCTGAAGTGGCGCCAGAACATGCAGGCGGTGCAGGAGATGACCGTCAAGCAGACGGCCATTCTGCAAAGTGCGGCGCGCCTGCTGAAGTCCGGCGGCCGGCTGGTCTATGCGACCTGCAGCGTGTTGCCGCAGGAAAACGAGGCCATTGCCGAGGCCTTCTCGGCTGCCAACAGTGAGTTCATGCCGCTGGAGGCCGGGGAGGTGCTGGCCCAGCTGAAGGTGGCTGATGCAGCCAGCCTGTGCAGCGGAGGCGACAGTGGCCAAAAATACCTGCGCCTGTGGCCGCATAAGCATCAAACGGACGGCTTTTTTGCCGCAATTTGGCAAAAGAAGTGATCATCTGACTTGAATTAAGGTTTTTCACCTGCAACTGCCCAGGGATGGTCAAAACGGGGCGAAACCTTTAAAATTCATGCCTACGGGGGTAAGCAATCGCTTGCCCTTATTACTATTCATTTCGTTGAGAGTCTCTGACTATGTTGTTACCTGACTGGGCTGTGCTGAATGCGGCCATTGAGTGGCTCGCCCATGGCCTGTTGGATTTCGCCTGGTGGCAGATCGTTCTGTTCGCCTTGGCCATGACGCACGTGACCATTGCCAGCGTCACCATCTTCCTGCACCGCAACCAGGCGCACCGCGCGCTGGACCTGCACCCGATTGCATCGCACTTCTTCCGCTTCTGGCTCTGGATGACCACCGGCCAGGTGACCAAGGAGTGGGCCTCCATCCACCGCAAGCACCACGCCAAGTGCGAGCAGGCCGAAGACCCGCACAGCCCGCATGTGTATGGCATCAAGAAGGTGTTCCTGGAAGGTGCCGAGCTTTATCGCGCCGAAGCCAAGAACAAGGAAACCATGGACCGTTATGGCCATGGCACGCCGAACGACTGGATCGAGAAGAACCTCTACACCCGTTATTCGTGGCAGGGCGTCGGTCTGATGATGATCCTCGACCTGACCCTGTTCGGTGCCGCCGGCTTGGCCGTGTGGGCTGTCCAGATGGCGTGGATTCCGTTCTGGGCTGCGGGCGTCGTCAATGGCGTGGGCCACTACTGGGGTTACCGCAACTTCGAAGCGCCGGACGCCAGCACCAATCTGACGCCCTGGGGCATCATCATTGGCGGTGAAGAACTGCACAACAACCACCACACCTACCCGACCTCGGCCAAGTTCTCGGTCAAGCCCTATGAGTTCGACATCGGCTGGGTCTACATCAGCCTGATGCAAAAGGTCGGCCTGGCCAAGGTCAAGAAGACGCCGCCGAAACTTGCTTTCGGCGACATCAAGCCGGTGGCAGACGAGAAGACGCTCGAAGCCCTGATCGCCAACCGCTACGAAATCATGGCTGGTTACGCCCATGGCATGCAGCGCGCTTTCCAGCAGGAAGTGACCGCCCTGAAGGCCCGCAGCGCCGACAGCGCTGCCATCAAGGCCGCCAACCGTTGGCTGCACCGCGACGCCGACAAGGTACCCGCGGCCCTCATGCCCGAGCTGGCCAAGGCCCGCGCCGCTTCGCCGGTGCTCGACAAGATGGTGACCATGCGCGAAGAACTGCGCCAGCTCTGGCTCAACACCTCGCTCACGCGCGAGCAGCTGTTGGCCAATCTGCAGGCCTGGTGCCACCACGCCGAGGAAAGCGGCATTGCTGCACTGCAGGAGTTTTCGCGCAAGCTGCGCGCGGCACGCGCCTGATATCTGCGTTGCCCCCGCATCTGAAAAGCCCGCTTCGAGCGGGCTTTTTTACGGCTGGAATAAGCAAAGAACGATTTGTTCTTTTGCGATGCGAGTCCGACTCGATAGACTGCCTGTCTTTCTTTCAACGGCCCACGTACCAGCCGTTGATCCCGCCACCGGAATCGCGCGCATCGCCATGTCATACGTCCAGCATCTTCCTTCTCCCCCCAGCGATCAGACCTACTGGGACGAGCCGCTCGAAACTCAATCCCGCGCCGAATGGGATGCATTGAAGCTGCGTCTGCTGCAAGAACATCTGGCGCATGCCTACCAGAACTCGCCTTATTACCGCGCCAGTTTCGATGCAGCGGGTGTTCACCCTGATCAGCTCAAAAGCCTGGATGACATCCGGCGCTTTCCCTTCATCAACAAGCAGATCCTGCGCGAGCGGCAATTGGCGGCCTTGCCCTGGGGGGATCTCGTGGCGGTGCCGGAGCGCGACATCGTGTACATCTCGGCGTCGAGCGGCTCCACCGGCGTGCCCACTGCGTCGCCGTTCACAGCTCAGGATCTCGAGGACTGGATGGACTACGAGGCACGCCAGTTCTGGTCCTCCGGCCTGCGTCCGGAAGACCGTTACTGCCACTCCCTGAATTTTTCCCTGTTCGTGGGCGGGCCGTGCGTGCTGGGGGCGCAGAAGCTGGGGGCGTTGTCGATCCACGCAGGCACGGTGCCGTCCGAGCGCCTGCTCTCCATCATCAGCCAGTTCCAGGCCACGGCCATGTGGACCACGCCGTCTTATGCCTGGTATCTGGGTGAAACCGCGCTCAAGCAGGGCATCGACCCGAAGAAGGATCTCAGCATCAAGCGCATTTTTGTCGCGGGCGAGCCCGGCGGCTCCATCCCGGAAACCCGTCAGCGCATTGAGGCGCTTTGGGGCGCCGAGGTGTACGACTACTACGGCCTGTCCGACATCTTCGGCTCCTGCGCCGGCATGTGCGAGGAGAAAAACGGCCTGCACTGGGCCGAAGACCACATTCTGGTGGAGGTCCTGGACCCGAACACCGGTGAGCCGGTGCCCGAGGGCGAGCGCGGTGAAATGGTGTTGACCACGCTGAAGAAGACAGCGCGGCCGATGATCCGCTTCCGTACCGGCGACATCGTTTCGTTCACCTCCGAGCCCTGCCGTTGCGGGCGCACCTCGATACGCCTGCAGGGTGTCCATGGGCGGCTGGACGACATGCTCATCATCAAGGGCGTCAATCTCTTTCCCAGCGACGTGGAAGCGATTGCACGCAAGGATCACGATCTGGGCGGCGAGTACCGGCTGATCGTCGAGCGCGTCAACCACCTGGATGTGCTCACGGTCGAAGTCGAGCGTTCCGCCAGCTACACCGGCAGCGATGCGGAACTGGCCGCCCGTTTCAACGGCCATCTGAAATCGATCACAGGCGTGGCCGCCAACGTGCGCATCCTGGCGCCCGATACATTGCCGCGCGCCACGCACAAGGCCAAACGGGTCGAAGACCGGCGTAGCGGTGTGTGGGGCTGAGGCATAAGCAAATAGCGATTCAGTAGTTGGTCTTCAGCATTCCGCGCCCTACCATCAAGCCTTAATTTGTGCACTGGAGAAAACCCGTCATGCGTTTCAAATCTCTTCTTACCGCCGCCACCCGTGTGCTGGCCGTCCTGGCTCTGGGCGTCGGCGCGGCCTCAGCCCAGATCACGCCGAAGACCATTGTGTTTGGCGTTGCGCCCGGCCCGTATGGCGACCTGATCAAGATCGCCATCCAGCCCGGCCTGGAAAAAAAGGGCTACAAGGTGGTGCTCAAGGAGTTCAGCGACTACGTGCAACCCAATCTGGCGTTGGCCAACAACAGCATTGATGCCAACCTGTTCCAGCACCGTCTGTATCTGGAAAAATTTTCCGCCGACAAGGGGCTGAAACTGTCGCCGGTGATCAACGTGCCGACGGCCGGTCTGGGCATCTACTCGAACAAGATCAAGTCGCTGGACCAGTTGAAGAAGGGGGACGTCATCACCCTGGCCAATGACCCGACCAACCTGGCGCGCGCCTTGCGCTTCCTGGCCAAGGAAGGTCTGCTGACCTTCAAGAAGGACATTGATCCGGTAAAGGCCTCGGAGAAGGATATCGAACAGAACCCGCGTGGCCTGGTGTTCAAGCCGCTGGAGGCAGCCCAGCTGCCGCGCACGCTGGATAGCGCCACCGCCTCGGTCGTCAACGGCAACTTTGCCATTGCCGCCGGCCTGAGCCTGTCGAATGCCATCAAGCTGGAGCAGCTGGACGAGAACATCAAGAACCTTGTGGCCGTGAAAACCGCCGATCTGGACAAGCCTTTCGTGCAAGACATCAAGCAAGTGATCGAATCGCCGGAGTTCCTGGCCACGGTCGATGACCCCAAGCACATCTTCAAGGACTTCCAGAAGCCGGAATGGCTGGCTGCCAAAGCCGCCAAGGCAGGTACGCCTGCCAAGGCCGCCAAGAAATAAACCACACAGGTTGAGCCTGACGGACCGAGCCTGAAGCCCGGTCCGTTTTGCTTTGTACCGATGACCCAGGCAAGATGATCAAGCTAGAAAATATTTCCGTTGAATTTGAACTGCGTGGCAAACAGGCGACGCGGTTCAAGGCGGTCGACCGGGTGTCGCTGCACATCCGTCGCGGCGAAGTGTTCGGCATTGTCGGCACCAGCGGCGCCGGCAAAAGCACGCTGCTGCGTACCATCAATTTGTTGGAGCGTCCGAGCGCGGGCCGGGTGCTGGTGGATGGCGAGGACATCACCGACCTGACCGGCAGCGCACTGCGACTGGAGCGCCACAAGATCGGCATGATCTTCCAGCACTTCAACCTGATGCATAACCGCACGGTGTTCGACAACGCCGCCTTTGCCTTGCGCGTGGCTGGCAAGAGCGAGGCGGAAATCCAGCAGCGCGTGCCGGAGATCCTGAAGCTGGTCGGGTTGGAGGACAAAGCCCTGGCCTATCCCTCGCAGCTCTCCGGCGGCCAGAAGCAGCGCGTGGGCATCGCGCGTGCCGTGGCCAACCGGCCGGCCGTGCTGCTGTGTGACGAGCCGACCTCGGCGCTGGATCTGGAAACCTCCGCCGCCATTCTGGAACTGCTGAAAGAGATCAACGAGCGTCTGGGCATCACCATCGTGCTGATCTCGCACGAAATGAACGTCATCAAGAAGATCTGCGGCCGCGTTGCCGTCATGGACGGCGGCAAGGTGATCGAGGAGGGTTCGGCGTTCGACATCTTCGCTACGCCGCAAGCCGATTTCACGCGCCAGCTGGTCGCCCACACGCTCAACCTGGACATTCCGGAGCACCTGGTCGACAACATCCCGGGCACGGTTCTGAAGGTGCTGTTTCTGGGCGACAAGGCCGAGGATTCGGTGCTCTCGGCCGCGGCCATCCGCTTTGGTGTCTCGGTCGATATCCTGCACGGCAAGATCGAATACATCGGTGACCGCGCAATGGGTTTGCTGGTGGTGCGGCTGGCCGATTTGCCAATTGGCTCGGTGCCGCCGGAGCTCGTCACCTCCGTCTACGCCACATCACCAACCGCACGTGTCGATGCCGCCGTGCAATTCATCCGCGAGAACGCAACCCAAGTCGAGGTACTCCATGCTCATTGATTGGTCATCCCTGGGTACCGATCTGGTCACCGCCTTTGGCGAGACGCTGTTGATGGTCGGCATCGCCAGCGCGCTGGCCATCGTCATCGGCCTGCCCTTGGGTTTTTTGCTGCATGTCACCAGTCGCAAGCTGTTCTGGGCCAACCGCTTTGCTCACATCGCCGGTAATTTCCTGGTCAATTTGGTGCGCTCGGTGCCCTTCGTCATCCTGCTGGTGCTGCTGTTGCCGCTGACGCAGTGGGTGCTGGGCACCACCATCGGCCCGACGGCTGCAGCCGTGCCGCTGTCGGTGGCAGCGATCGTGTTCTACGCCCGGCTGGTCGAGGCCTCACTGTGCGAGGTGGACCCCGGCATCATCGAGGCCTCCCAGGCGTTTGGTGCCAGCCCGTTACGCATCATTGCCACCGTCCTGTTTCCCGAAGCCTTGCCGGGTTTCTTGCGTGGCTTCACCGTCACGCTGATCAGTTTGATCGGCTTCTCGGCCATGGCCGGTATCGTGGGGGGCGGTGGGGTGGGCGATCTGGCGATCCGCTTTGGCTACTATCGTTACCAGACCGATGTGATGGTGGTCACGGTGGTGATCCTGGTCGTGCTGGTGCAACTGGTGCAGATGCTGGGCGACTGGCTGGCCCGGTGGTCTGACAAGCAAGACATCTGACCCTGGAATAGACAAAACAGCCCTTCGGGGCCGTTTTTTGTGACAGGCCATCGGACGCGCCAGGCCGACCGGTTAGCTCTGGCCACAAAAAAGCCCGCATGAAGCGGGCTTTTCTGCGAGAGGAAAGACTGAATTACTTCAGCTTCATTTCCTTGTATTCCACGTGCTTGCGAGCCTTGGGATCAAACTTCATGATCGCCATTTTCTCGGGCATGGTTTTCTTGTTCTTGCTGGTGGTGTAGAAATGACCGGTACCGGCCGTGGATTCCAGCTTGATTTTTTCGCGTCCGCCTTTGGTTGCCATGATTCAGCTCCTTATGCCTGGCCACGTGCGCGCAGATCGGCGAGCACAGAGTCGATGCCATTCTTGTCGATCAGACGCAGGCCAGCGTTGGAAATCCGCAGGCGAACCCAACGGTTTTCAGACTCGACCCAGAAACGGCGGTATTGCAGGTTCGGCAGGAACCGGCGCTTGGTTTTGTTGTTGGCGTGGGAAACATTGTTTCCGACCATCGGGCCTTTGCCCGTAACTTCGCATACGCGTGCCATGAGGACACTTCGCTTTCTTCAAAACGGCGGTCACAGACGTGAGCGCCTCACCTCGCCAGTAGGGTGGCGGTAACCCATGATCACTGGGCGAACCCAGCAAAGCCTTGAATTATAAAGGATTTTGGGTGAGCTATGCAAATCGCTTCATCAGGGCCGCGCGCGGCGCCGGCCCGTTCGCAGGCACCCGCGGAACCGGCTTGGCCGGGCCGCTGGGTGCGCCCCCTCCGCGTAGCAGGAGGGGGGTGGCGCAGCGAACGCAGGGAGCGCAGCCTGGGGGAGGCAGGAGGCTACGCCTCCTGCTCCAGATACCGCTGAGCGTCCAGCGCCGCCATGCAGCCGGTGCCGGCGCTGGTGATGGCCTGGCGGTACACGTGGTCCTGCACGTCGCCGGCGGCAAAGATGCCCGGCACCGAGGTCTGGGTGGCAAAGCCCTTGAGGCCGCCCTTGGTGACGATGTAACCGTTTTCCAGCTCCAACTGGCCCTGGAAGATCTCGGTGTTGGGTGCATGGCCGATGGCGATGAAACAGCCCTGGAGCGCCAGGTCTTCGGTGCTGCCGTCTTTCGTGCTCTTGAGGCGGATGCCGGTCACGCCGCTGGCGTCGCCCAGTACTTCGTCCAGGGTCTGGAAGGTCTTGAGCACGATCTTGCCGGCTGCCACCTTGTCCATGAGCTTGTCGACCAGGATCGGCTCGGCCTTGAACTTGTCGCGGCGGTGCACCAGGTAGACCTTGCTGGCGATGTTGGAGAGGTAGAGGGCTTCTTCCACGGCGGTGTTGCCGCCGCCGACCACGCAGCAGACCTGGTCGCGGTAGAAGAAACCGTCACAGGTGGCGCAACCGGAGACACCGCGGCCCATGAAGGCGGTCTCGGACGGCAGGCCCAGGTACTTGGCCGAGGCGCCGGTGGCGATGATGAGCGAGTCGCAGGTGTAGGTGCCGCTGTCGCCGGTGAGGGTGAAGGGGCGCTTGCTGAAATCGACCTGGTTGATATGGTCGAACACGATCTCGGTCTTGAAGCGCTCGGCATGGGCCAGGAAGCGCTGCATCAGCTCCGGGCCCTGCACGCCGTCCACGTCGGCCGGCCAGTTGTCGACTTCGGTGGTGGTCATGAGTTGGCCGCCCTGGGCGATGCCGGTGACCAGGAGGGGCTTGAGGTTGGCGCGTGCGGCGTAAATGGCGGCGGTGTAGCCAGCCGGGCCGGAACCAAGAATCAGGACTTGGGCATGCTTGTTCTGTGACATTCTGAAACCTTTGCAATGGGAATGCAGACTCGATTGTAAGAAGGGATGGCGTCCGTCGCCCGACGCTGCCACAAGTCCCCTTTGCCCGCCAGACCTATCAGGCCGCGTTGGTTGCACGAGCATGGGAAAAGCGGCCCTGGCTGCGTTAAGCTAGGCCCCATTCCTGCCTATGACTTACTCTCTCAATACCCTGAACAACAGCGCCCGCCAGGGCGAGGCGCCGGTCCGTGCGGGCTGGAGCCGTTTTGCCCACGAACTGGCCCTGGTGGCCGGTCTGGTGGGGTTGGCCTTCTGGCTGATGGCGCTGACCAGCCATTCCCTGCAGGACGCGGCCTGGTCCACCTCGGGCGAGAGCGGCGCCATCCATAACCGCGGCGGCCGCTTGGGCGCCTGGCTGGCCGATGCGAGCTACTACCTGCTCGGCTTTTCGGTCTGGTGGGCTTTTGCCGCCGGCGTGCGGGCTTGGCTGGCCTCGCTGGCGCGCTGGCTGCGCGGCCATGAGCTGCTGGACGGAGAGGCGCCGGCCGTGCATGAGTCGTCGCGTCTGAGCCGCTGGGCCGCCAGCCGCGCGGCGTTCTGGCTGGGTCTGGTCATGCTGCTGTGTGCCAGCGCGGCCATCGAGTGGGCCCGTTTCTACAGCCTGGAAGCCCGCCTGCCAGGCCATGGCGGCGGCGTGCTGGGGTATTTCGTCGGTCCGTTCAGCGTGCGCTGGCTGGGCTTTGCCGGCTCGGCGCTGATGGCCATCAGCCTGGGCGTGATCGGTTCGGCGCTGGTGTTCCGCTTTTCCTGGGGCCATGTGGCCGAACGCCTGGGCGGCTGGATCGACGGCTTCATCGAGTCCCGGCGCGAGAAGCGCGAGATCGCCGAAGACCTGGCGCTGGGCCAGCAGGCGGCCCGCGAGCGCGAAGAAGTGGTGATGGAGGAGCGCGAGGAGATCATCGAGCACCATCACGCCCCGGTGCTGATCGAGCCGGTGCTGGTCGAGGTGCCGCAGAGCGAGCGCGTGGCCAAGGAACGGCAAAAGCCGCTGTTCAGCGAGCTGCCGGACTCCAAGCTGCCGCAGGTCGACCTGCTCGACGGCGCGCCGACGCGCCAGGAGAGCGTGGCGCCCGAGACGCTGGAGATGACCAGCCGCATGATCGAGAAGAAGTTGAAGGACTTCGGCGTCGAGGTGCGCGTGGTGTTGGCCCAGCCCGGCCCAGTGGTCACGCGCTACGAGATCGAGCCCGCCACCGGTGTGAAGGGCTCGCAGATCGTCGGCCTGGCCAAGGACTTGGCGCGTTCGCTCAGCCTGGTGTCGATCCGCGTGGTGGAAACCATCCCCGGCAAGAACTACATGGCGCTGGAACTGCCCAATGCCAAGCGCCAGTCGATCCGCCTGTCCGAGATCCTGGGCTCGCAGGTCTACAACGAAGCCAAGTCCATGCTGACCATGGGCTTGGGCAAAGACATCGTGGGCAACCCGGTGGTGGCCGATCTGGCCAAGATGCCGCACGTGCTGGTGGCCGGTACCACCGGCTCCGGCAAGTCGGTCGGTATCAACGCCATGATCCTCTCGCTGCTGTACAAGGCCGAGGCGCGCGACGTGCGCCTGCTGATGATCGACCCCAAGATGCTGGAGATGTCGGTCTACGAAGGCATCCCGCACCTGCTGGCGCCGGTGGTGACCGATATGAAGCAGGCCGCCCACGGCCTGAACTGGTGCGTGGCCGAGATGGAGCGCCGCTACAAACTCATGAGCAAGCTCGGCGTGCGCAACCTGGCGGGCTACAACCACAAGATCGATGAGGCCAAGGCGCGCGAAGAGTTCATTTACAACCCGTTCAGCCTCACGCCCGAGAGCCCAGAGCCGTTGCAGCGCTTGCCGCACATCGTGGTTGTCATCGACGAGCTGGCTGATCTGATGATGGTGGTGGGCAAGAAGATCGAGGAGCTGATCGCCCGTCTGGCACAGAAGGCGCGCGCCGCCGGAATCCACCTGATCCTGGCCACCCAGCGCCCGAGCGTGGACGTGATCACCGGCCTGATCAAGGCCAACATCCCGACCCGCATCGCCTTCCAGGTCAGTAGCAAGATCGACAGCCGCACCATCCTCGACCAGATGGGTGCCGAGGCGCTCCTGGGCATGGGCGACATGCTCTACATGGCCAGCGGTACCGGCCTGCCGGTGCGCGTGCACGGCGCCTTTGTCAGCGATGACGAGGTGCACCGCGTGGTGAACTACCTCAAGAGCCAGGGCGAGCCTGACTACATCGAAGGCGTGCTCGAAGGCGGCACGGTGGAGGGCGAGGACGGCCTGAATGGCGAGGGCGGAGGCAGCGGCGAGAAGGACCCGATGTACGACCAGGCGGTCGAAATCGTGCTGAAGAACCGCAAGGCCAGCATCTCGCTGGTGCAGCGCCACCTCAAGATCGGCTACAACCGCGCTGCCCGCTTGGTGGAAGACATGGAAAAGGCCGGCTTGGTCAGCGCCATGAGCAGCAACGGTCAGCGTGAAATCCTGGTGCCATCGCGCACGGAGTGACCCCCTTGAAACATATTTTTGCTCTGTTATTGATAGCGGCTGGCGCAATATCAGCAAGGGCGGATGGCCTGGAAAGTCTGGAGGTTTTCATGAAATCCGCCAGCAGCGGCCGTGCCGACTTCACCCAGGTGGTGACCATGCCGGCGCGTGACGGGCAGAGCGCACGCAACAAGACCTCCAGCGGCAGTTTCGAGTTCGTCCGGCCCAACCGTTTCAAGTTCATCTACAAGAAACCGTTCGAGCAAAGTATCGTGGCCGATGGCCAGACGCTGTGGCTTTACGATGTGGACCTCAATCAGGTGACGGCACGCAAGCAGTCGCAGGTGCTGGGCAGCACACCGGCGGCGCTGATTGCCGCTGCCCCTGACCTGCGCGCACTGCAGGCCGACTTCACACTGGCGGCCATGCCCGACAAGGACGGCCTGCAGTGGGTGGAGGCGAAGCCGAAAGCGAAAGAGGGTCAGCTGCAAGCCATTCGTGTTGGGTTTCGCGCGGCAGACAAGGTGCCCGAGCTGGCGGCGCTCGATATCCTCGACAGCTTTGGTCAGCGTTCGGTGCTGACCTTCAGCAAGGTCGAGGTCAACCCACGCATGGCGGCCGACGCCTTCCGTTTTCAGCCGCCCAAAGGGGTGGATGTCATCCGGCAATAGCCTTTTCCGCTGCCACCAGGTCCAGCTCAACAGACGCATTCTTCGGCAACTGGAACACGCCGACCGAGGTGCGCGTGTGAATGCCGGCATCGCCCAGAATGGCGTGCAGGACGTCGGAGGCGCCGTCTGCCACTTCGCTCAGTTCAGTGAAATCGGGGCTGCACTGGACGTAGACCGTCATGCGCAGCATGCGCTCGATCTGATCAAGACTGCCCAAGGTCTGGCGCAGCAGAGCCAGACCCCGCATGACGCAGATCTTGGCGGCCGTCTGTGCCTGCGGCAGCGTGACGTCGGTGCCCACCCGGCCGGTGACGACCACCGTCTGGCCCACGCGCGGCACCTGACCACTGATGTACACCTCGGCGCCATGCTGCACGACTGGTGCGTAATGGCCACCGACTCTGATTTCACCGTCAAAACTGTGGCCCAACTGTGCAGCCACTGTTTTGAAGCGGGCATCGCGGGAGTTTTCCATGTTGTCTCTGCTCAAGATGTCAGTAATTCAGACGGATCGTCAGATCTATGTTGCGCCCGTCGTACGGGAAGCTGTGTCAACACCAACGTGGCACATCAAGCCAGACAGCGAATGACTTGGCGCGGAGGGGGCAAGCCTGCATTCCGGGCCATGTCGACCACCGAGCGGCCTTGTCAGGCGTCAGGTGTAGGCACTAGCCTTTCTTGCTTCCCAGAACCAGCAGTACGCCGCCAACCACGATCGCGCCGATGCCGGCCCAGACGGGGATGTTGACGGTTTCCTTTTCCTTGACCGACAGTTCAAGCGGTCCGATTTTGGTCTCGTGGGTTTCCTTGGTGTAGCTGAAGCTGCCATACACCAGGCCCAGTACACCGGCGACGATCAGCACGAGGGCTGCCATTCTGCTTGCGTTCATGTGATTTCCTCCCTTTGCCTGTCAACAGGCGATGAATAGACGATGCTTTGATGAATCGTTCGGAGGAGCATCGTACGGCCGGGGGATGCCGGATGTCCAGCCCGCTGTGACGGAGGGCTTATGCAGCAACCCCAAAGATAGCGCCCACACCCGCCGTCAACGCCATGGCCAGGGCGCCCCAAAAGGAGACCCGCGCCGCAGCCTGCAGCATGGAGGCTCCGCCGGCACGTGCCGCCACGGCACCCAGAAAAGCAAGGAAGCAGAGAGAGCTGCCGGAAACCGTCCACAGGAGCGCAGAGGTCGGCACCAGGAAGACGACCAGGAGCGGCAACACGGCACCGATTGCAAAAGTGCCGGCCGACGCCAAGGCGGCTTGAACCGGCCGCGCGTTCAGAACCTCGGAGATGCCCAATTCGTCACGCCCGTGCGCACCCAGGGCATCGTGCGCCGTCAATTGCGCCGCCACCCGAGTTGCGAGTACTGGGTCAAGCCCACGCTCCACGTAGATGGCCGTCAACTCCGCGAGTTCGTGCTCGGGATCAGTCTGCAGTTCCTTGCGTTCCCGGTCCAGATCGGCACGTTCGGTGTCGGCTTGGGAGCTGACGGAAACGTACTCACCTGCGGCCATGGACATGGCGCCCGCCACGAGACCGGCGATGCCTGCGACCAGGATGCTTTTCGCTTCGGCACCGGCCGCAGCAACCCCCAGGACCAGACTCGCCGTTGAAACAATCCCATCATTGGCCCCCAGAACAGCGGCCCGAAGCCAGCCGATGCGGTGTGTCCGGTGTCTTTCAATGTGTCTCATCATGTCCTGCGAATTGGTGTTGCCCCATCCTAGCCCTAAATAGTACCGATGCACGCAGGCCGATGAGGGGCCATTCCCCCTAGAATTCCCGGCATGAACAGCGCTACCGCCTCGCCCCATCAGCCCCTGGCCGAGCGCCTGCGCCCGAGAACACTGGGCGAAGTGATCGGCCAGCAGCACCTGCTGGGCGAAGGCATGCCGCTGCGCATCGCGTTTGAATCGGGCCAGCCGCACAGCTGCATCCTCTGGGGCCCGCCGGGCACAGGCAAGACCACCATTGCGCGATTGATGGCCGATGCCTTTGACGCGCAGTTCATCACCATCAGCGCCGTGCTGGGTGGCGTCAAGGACATCCGCGAGGCCGTGGAGCAGGCGCAGGTGGCGCTGGGCCAGGGCAAGCGCACCATCGTGTTCGTTGACGAGGTGCACCGTTTCAACAAGAGCCAGCAGGACGCCTTCCTGCCGCATGTCGAGAGCGGCCTGTTCACCTTCATCGGCGCCACCACCGAAAATCCTTCGTTCGAGGTCAACTCGGCGTTGCTGTCGCGCGCGGCGGTCTACGTGCTGCAGTCGCTGACGGAAGAGGATTTGAAGCAAATAGTGGTCCGAGCCCTTGAAATCCAAGCGGTACCAGCTATCGAAACCGTAGCAATCGACAAGCTCATCGCCTATGCCGACGGCGATGCGCGCCGCCTGCTCAACACGCTGGAGACGCTGGCCGTGGCGGCCCAGCAGCAGAAGCAGGCCACCATCACCGAGGCCTGGCTGCTCAAAGCCTTGGGCGAGCGTATGCGCCGCTACGACAAGGGCGGCGAGCAGTTCTACGACACCATCAGCGCGCTGCACAAGTCGGTGCGCGGCTCCGACCCCGACGCTTCGCTCTACTGGTTCCTGCGCATGCTCGACGGCGGCGCCGACCCGCGCTACATGGCGCGCCGCCTGGTCCGCATGGCGAGCGAGGACATTGGCCTGGCTGACCCGCGCGCGCTGCGCCTGGCGCTCGACGCCGCCGAGGTCTATGAGCGGCTGGGCTCGCCCGAGGGCGAGCTGGCGCTGGCCGAGTGCGTGGTCTACCTGGCCATTGCCCCGAAGAGCAACGCCGTCTACAAGGCCTTCAACGAGGCCAAGGCCTTCATCAAGAAAGACGGCACGCGCCCGGTGCCCATGCACCTGCGCAATGCGCCGACCAAGCTGATGAAGGAGCTCGACTACGGCAAGGGTTACCGCTACGCCCATGACGAGGAGGGCGGTTTTGCTGCCGGCGAGCGCTACCTGCCCGATGGCATGGCCGAGCCGGGTTTCTACCGACCCGTGGAACGCGGTCTGGAGATCAAAATCGCCGAGAAGATGCGTACACTGCGCGCACTGAACGACGCCAAGAAAAAATAACGCGTGGGACCTGACGCAGATGGCACAGACATTGCGTTAGGAATTCAATGGACATTCTCCTGCAGCAAATCATCAACGGCCTGGTGCTGGGCAGCATGTACGCACTGGTGGCGCTGGGCTACACCATGGTGTACGGCATCATCGGCCTGATCAACTTCGCCCACGGCGAGGTGCTGATGGTGGGCGCGTTGACCAGCTGGAGCGTCATCGGCCTGATGCAGGGCGCCCTGCCGGGCGCGCCGGGCTGGCTCATCCTGCTGCTGGCCATGCTGATCGCCTGTGTGGTGGCCGCCACGCTCAACTACAGCATCGAAAAGATCGCCTACCGGCCGCTGCGCAACGCGCCCCGGCTGGCGCCGCTGATCACCGCCATCGGCATGTCCATCCTGCTGCAGACGCTGGCCATGATCATCTGGAAGCCCAACTACAAGTCCTTCCCCGCGCTGCTGCCGAGCGAGCCCATTCCGATCGGTGGGGCCACCATCACGCCGACGCAGGTGCTGATCCTGGCGCTGACGGCTGTCTGCCTGGCCGGGCTGATGTGGTTGGTGCACGCGACCAAACTCGGCCGCGCCATGCGCGCCACCGCCGAGAACCCGCGCGTGGCGGCGCTCATGGGCGTGCGACCGGACCGCGTGATCTCGGCCACCTTCATCATCGGCGCCGTGCTGGCGGCGGTGGCCGGCGTGATGTGGGCCGCCAACTACGGCACGGTGCAGCACAGCATGGGGTTCCTGCCCGGGCTCAAGGCCTTCACGGCGGCGGTGTTCGGCGGCATCGGCAACCTGGCCGGTGCCGTGGTCGGTGGCATCCTGCTCGGGCTGATCGAATCGATCGGTGCCGGCTACATCGGCGACCTCACTGGCGGCGTGCTGGGCAGCCACTACGCCGACATCTTTGCCTTCATCGTGCTGATCGTGGTGTTGACGCTGCGGCCCTCGGGCTTGCTGGGCGAGCGGGTAGCGGACAGAGCATGAAATCCTCCACCCGTCTCATCGCCATCCTGCTTGCCGCAGTCGGCCTGCTGGTGCTGCCGCTCATCCTGCAGGGCTTCGGCAATGCCTGGGTGCGCATTGCCGACATGGCACTGCTGTTCGTGCTGCTGGCGCTGGGCCTGAACATCGTGGTCGGCTACGCCGGCCTGCTGGACCTCGGTTTCGTCGCCTTCTTTGCCATCGGCGCCTACATGTTCGGCCTGATGGCCTCGCCGCATTTGAGCGACACCTTTCCGCTCTTTGCGGCGATGTTCCCGCAGGGGCTGCACACGCCGCTGTGGCTGGTGATTCCGCTGGCGGCGCTGCTGGCCGGCACGTTTGGCATTCTGCTGGGCGCGCCCACCTTGCGCTTGCGCGGCGACTACCTGGCCATCGTCACGCTCGGCTTTGGCGAAATCATCCGCGTTTTCCTCAATAACCTGGATCAACCCTTCAACCTGACCAACGGTCCCAAGGGCATCGGCCAGATCGACTCGATCAAGTTCTTCGGCCTGGACCTCGGCAAGAAGCTCCATGTTTTCGGTTTTGATCTGTCGTCCGTCACGCTCTACTACTACCTGTTCCTGGTGCTGGTGGTGGTCAGCGTCGTCATCTGCCACCGGCTGGAGCTGTCGCGCATAGGGCGCGCCTGGATGGCGATCCGCGAAGACGAAGTGGCCGCCAAGGCCATGGGCATCAACACCCGCAACATGAAGCTGCTGGCCTTTGGCATGGGCGCCACCTTCGGCGGCGTGTCGGGCGCCATGTTCGCCGCCTTCCAGGGTTTCATCTCGCCCGAGTCGTTCAGCCTGATGGAGTCGGTGATGGTCGTTGCCATGGTGGTGCTGGGCGGCCTCGGCCATCTGCCGGGTGTCATCCTCGGTGCCGTGCTGCTGGCCGCGCTGCCCGAGGTGCTGCGCTACGTGGCCAGCCCCCTGCAGGCCATGACGGGCGGCCGGCTCGACGCCGCCATCCTGCGCCAGCTGCTGATTGCGCTGGCCATGATCGGCGTCATGCTGCTGCGCCCGCGCGGCCTGTGGCCGGCGCCCGAGCATGGCAAGTCGCTGCAGGGCAAGGGAGAGACACCATGACGGATGTGCTCCTGAATGTCAGCGGCGTCAGCAAGCGCTTCGGCGGCCTGCAAGCCCTGAACGACGTCGGCCTGCGCATCGAGCGCGGCCAGGTCTACGGTCTGATCGGCCCCAACGGCGCCGGCAAGACCACCTTCTTCAACGTCATCACTGGTCTGTACACACCCGACAGCGGCACGTTCGAACTCGCCGGCCGGCCCTACCGGCCGAGTGCCGTACACGAGGTGGCGCAGGCCGGCATTGCGCGCACCTTCCAGAACATCCGCCTGTTCGCCGACATGACGGCGCTGGAAAACGTGATGGTGGGGCGCCATATCCGTTCCCGCACCGGCCTGCTGGGCGCCATTTTTCGCACCCCCGCCTTCAAGGCCGAGGAAGCGGCCATCGCGCAGCGCGCGCACGAACTGCTGGCCTATGTTGGCATCGGCCAGCTGGCCGACTACAAGGCGCGCACGCTGAGTTATGGCGACCAGCGCCGGCTGGAAATCGCGCGTGCCCTGGCCACCGAGCCGCAGCTGCTGGCGCTGGACGAGCCGGCTGCCGGCATGAACGCCACCGAGAAAGTGCAACTGCGCGCCTTGATCGACAAGATCAGGAACGATGGCCGCACCGTGCTGCTGATCGAGCACGACGTCAAGCTGGTGATGGGTTTGTGCGACCGCGTCACCGTGCTCGATTACGGCAAGCGGATTGCCGAAGGCACGCCGGCCGAGGTGCAACGCAATGCCCAGGTGATTGAGGCCTACCTCGGTCGCAACGCCAGCACCACCCCACAGGAGCAGCCCGCATGAGCAACGAGGCCTTGCTGCAGGTCCGCGGTCTGCAGGTTGCCTACGGCGGCATCCAGGCCGTCAAGGGCATCGACTTCGACGTCCGCGCCGGCGAGCTGGTGTGCCTGATCGGTTCCAACGGCGCCGGCAAGACCAGCACCATGAAGGCCATCACCGGCACCCTGCCGGCCAGCGCCGGCGAGCTGCGCTACCTCGGCCACCCGATCGCCGGCCAAGGCGCCTGGGACCTGGTGCGCCAGGGCCTGGCCATGGTGCCGGAGGGGCGCGGCGTGTTCACACGCATGAGCATTGCCGAGAACCTGCAGATGGGCGCCTACTGCCGCGACGACAAGGCGCAGATCGCCGCCGACACCGAGCAGATGTACGCCCTGTTCCCGCGCCTGAAGGAGCGCCACGGCCAACTGGCTGGCACCCTCAGCGGCGGCGAGCAGCAGATGCTGGCGATGGCGCGCGCCCTCATGAGCCGGCCACGCCTGCTGTTGTTGGACGAGCCTTCCATGGGCCTGGCGCCGGTGATGGTGGATAAGATCTTCGAGGTGATCCGCGACGTGGCGGCGCAAGGCGTCACCATCCTGCTGGTGGAGCAGAACGCCAGCCGTGCGCTGGCGATTGCTGACCGCGGCTACGTCATGGAGTCGGGCCTGATCACCCTCAGCGGCCCGGCGCAGACCCTGCTGCACGACCCGGCGGTGCGTGCGGCTTATCTGGGCGAGTGAGTGCCGCCTTGGCCGGCGGTGAATTGATGACGTGGCCAAACTGACTGGAATCACCTTTTAGCCAGCCAAAGCAAGGATGGGCGTGTTTGCCAGCCGGCAAGGAACGAAAAGTCAGAACACCTCTTTTGCTGGATATATTTCGGTAATGTTTGCTAAACCACGTCCTGTTCTTGCGAGCTTCATTGCTGCCGGGGTGGCGTTGCTTCCCATTCTGATAATGGCCGTCTCCGAGCTTATGGCAACCCCGTCTGGGATTAGCACTGCGGGCGAACCTGATGACGCAGGGTTTCGTGGGGCAGCGCTTGCATTCGCGGCTATGCCGTTCCTCTACATCGCCGCTGTTCCGGTCTGCTACGCCGTTGGGGTGCTGTTAGTCACGCTTCGCTTGCGCCGCCTAACCAGCTTTTTAGCCGGTACGGTCGCTGTCGCTTTTCTTCTTGGTCTCATTTTTGGCGTGTTTATTGGTGTTCCTTCGCAGTTCGGTTTAAGCGATCTAGCGGCTTCCATTGCTGTGTCCACCTTGCTCTTTCTCATTACTGCCTTGCCCGCCGCTGCATGTTGGTGGTTCTTGGCTGTCCGGCCGCATAACCCGCCGCTCAACCCGGACTCGCCGTAAACGTAAAGCGATGCGCTGGTTAACTAAGGTGTTCAAAACGTTATCAACTGATACGAACGTTGTGCTGCTTGCTGAGCGAATAGCGCAGCGGCGCGCTCAGGTTTGCCGCCGACCGCCGGGCGAGAGGTCTACGATGTGCCTCTGTCTCACCGACTGAAGGAGTCCTCATGAAGCGCATCACCTTTTCCCTCATCGCCCTGGGCCTGGCCGGCAGCGCACTGGCGCAGGAGGCCGTGTTCCAGACCAAGACCTTGACGCCGGAGGCCGCGCTGAAAGCGGCCCAGGTGGCGCTGGAGGCCTGCCGCAAGCAGGGCTTTCAGGTGGCGGTGGCCGTGACCGACCGCAACGGCCTGGTGCAAGTGCTGTTGCGCGACCGCTTTGCCGGCCCGCACACGCCGACCGTGGCCATGGACAAAGCCTGGACTGCGGCCAGCTTCAAGACCTCCACATTGGAGTTCGGCAAGGACACCCAACCCGGCAAGGCCATGAGCGGCATCCGTCATGTGCCGCGTGTCGTGGCGGCTGGCGGTGGCCTGCCGATTGAAGGTGGTGGCACGCTGGTGGGCGCCATCGGCGTTTCCGGCGGGCCCGGTGGTGAGGCCGATGAGTCCTGTGCCAAGGCCGGCATCAAGGCCATCGCCGACAGCCTGGAGCTTTGACACATGCAGATCGACAGCCTGGACCATTTGGTGCTGACGGTGCAAGACATTGAGGCCACATGCGCCTTCTACCAGCGCGTGCTCGGCATGGCGGTTGTCACTTTCGGCGCCGGCCGCAAGGCGCTGGCCTTTGGTGTGCAGAAGATCAACCTGCACCCCGCCGGGCGCGAGTTCGAGCCCAAGGCCGAGCGGCCGACGCCGGGCTCGGCCGACCTGTGCTTCCTCACCTCGGTGCCGCTGGCCGAGGTGCAAAACCACCTGACCGCCTGCGGCGTGACGGTCACCGAAGGCCCGGTGCAGCGCACCGGCGCGCAGGGGCCGATCCTGTCGGTCTACTTCCGCGATCCGGACCTGAATCTGATCGAAGTCTCCAACCTCATCACCACCGCTTTGCCGACCTGAGCCATGCTGTACTACACCCTCAAGGTCTTGCTGTCGGCCTTGCTGATCGTGGCCATCACCGAGATCGCCAAACGCAGCTCGGGTTTTGCCGCCCTGGTCGCGTCGCTGCCGCTCACGTCTTTGTTGGCTTTCATCTGGCTGCATGTGGAGGGCACGCCAGCGAACGAGATCGCCGGCCTGTCGGGCCAGATCTTCTGGCTGGTGCTGCCCTCATTGGCGCTGTTCGTGCTGCTGCCGCTGTTGTTGCGGCAAGGGCTGGGCTTCTGGCTCAGCTTGGGGCTGGCCAGTGCCGCCACTGTCGTCTGCTACCTGGCCATGCTGCCGCTGCTGCGTAAGTTCGGTATTCAGCTATGAATTTGATAGCTGCTCGCGCCGTCACCACGGCGCGAGAGGCCGAAAAGGCTTGAAATCTCAATCGACCTTGGCGCCCGAAGCCTTGACCACCCGCTCGTAGCGCGCCAGTTCGCCCTTCATGAAGGCAGCAAAGGCCTCGGGTGTGCTCGGTACCGGCTCGGCCATCAGGGCGGCAAAGCGGGTGTGCGTTTCCGGTGCTTTGAGCGCCGCGACGAAGGCCTGGTTGAGTTTGGCGATCACGTCTTTCGGTGTGGCCGCCGGTGCCACCAGGCCCCACCAGGTGTCGATGGCAAAACCCTTGAGCGTGTCGGCCATCGGCGGTACCTCGGGCAGGGCGGGTGAGCGCTGCAGCGTGGTGACGGCCAGCGCCTTGAGCTTGCCGCTGCGGATGTTGGGCGCGGCGCTGGCCAGGTTGTCGATGTTGAAGTCCACCTGGCCGCTGAGCAGCGCCAGCTGCGCCGGGTTGGCGCCGTTGTAGGGGATGTGCACGGCAAAGATGCCGGCCTGCGCCTTGAACATCTCGCCCGCCAGGTGGCCGGCGCTGCCGTTGCCACCGGAGCCGTAATTGAGCTTGCCCGGGTTGGCCTTGGCGTAGGCGATCAGGTCGCGCAGGTTGTTGATGTGCAGCCGTTTGGCGGTGTCGGCATTCATCACCAGCACGTTCGGCACGCGCAGCATCTGCGTGATGGGCGCGAAGTCGGTCGCGGCGTTGTACGGCATGCGGCTGTAGAGCCAGGGGTTCACCGCGTGGGTGGCGGTGGCGGCGATGCCGATGGTCAGGCCGTCCGGCGTGGCCTTGGCCACGGCATCGGCGCCGATGTTGCCGCCGGCGCCCGGCCGGTTTTCGATGATGACCGGCCCCAGCGTGTCCTTCACGCGTTCGGCCAGGGCTCGCGCCGTGATGTCGATCGGACCGCCGGCGGCATACGGCACGATCAGACGGATCGGTTTGGTCTGTGCCAAGCTGGCGCCAGCGAACGGGGCCAGTGCGGCGCCAAGAAGTAGGGGTCTGCGTTTCATGGGTGTGCTCCTGGGTGGGTGGCGCTACGCGCCAATCAAACGATGAGTTGTGGCTACGGCCGCTGCCGTACGGCTTAACTTGGCTGCGCCAAGTTAGCCTACGCCGCAAGCACGGCGCTTACGCGCCGTGCTTGTCCGCTTCGCTGGTGAAAGAGTCGGCAAAAAACTCCTCTTCCGGCAGACCGGCTTGTGCCGTGAAGTCGCGCCGGGCCGAGTCCACCACGATGGGGGCGCCGCAGGCATAGACCTGGTGGCCCGAGAGGTCGAGAAAATCCTGCAGCACGGCCTGGTGCACGAAGCCGGTGCGGCCGTGCCAGTGGTCTTCCGGTAAGGCGTCGGACACTACCGGTACGTAGCTCAGGTTGGGCATCTCTTTCGCCTTCTGCGCCACCCAGTCGTGCATGTAGAGGTCGGCCGGGCGGCGGCCGCCCCAGTACAGCGTCACCGGGCGCGTGATGCCTATGTGCTGCATGTGCTCCAGGATGGCCTTGATCGGTGCGAAGCCGGTGCCCGAGGCCAGCAGCACGATGGGCTTGGCCGAGTCTTCGCGCAGGAAGAAGCTGCCATAGGGCCCTTCAACGCGCAGGATTTCCTTTTCCTTCATGGCGCCGAACACGTGGTCGGTGAACTTGCCGCCCGGCATGTGGCGGATGTGCAGTTCGATGGTCGGGCCGACCGGCGGCGTGGCTTCCTTGGCCGCGGCCAGGGTGTGCGGTGCACTCGCCATCGAGTAGCTGCGCCGGGCGCCGTCGCGCAACAGGAACTCCACGTACTGGCCGGCGTGGAAGGCAAAGCTGTCGTTGGCAGGCAGTTGCAGCTTGACCAGCATCACGTCGGCCGATTTCTTTTCTAGCTGGTTCACGCGCACCGGCATCTTGCGCACCGGGTAGGCGCCTTCTTCGGTCACTTGGCGCGACTCCAGCACCACGTCGCTTTGCGGCACGGCACAGCAGGTCAGCACCAGGCCAGCGGCTTCTTCCGCCGCGCTGAGCGCCTTGTCCTGATGCGGGCCATGGACCACGCTGCCGGAGAGCTTCTTGCACTTGCAGGAGCCGCAGGCGCCGTCCTTGCAGCCATAGGGCAGGCCGACCCCGGAGCGGATGGCGGCCGCCAGGATGGCCTCGCCGGTGCTGGCACTGAAGGCCCGGCCGCTGGGCTGCACCGTCACCTGAAAGCTGGCGTGATCACTGCTCGACATCTTTTCGTTATCCTTCAATCCATCAGACTGCAAAGGTTGGAATTTTGCCCTCAAACCAAAGCCCCCTCGGCGCGCTGCCGGCGCGCTTTCGCCGCGAGCGTGTGTTGATCGTCGGCTGTGGCGATGTCGGCCTGCGTGCGGCGCATCAATTGCAGGGGCGGGTGCGCCTGCTGGCCTTGACATCTTCGCCGTCGCGCCTGGCCGAGTTGCGTACGCACGGCATCACGCCATTGGCCGGCAACCTCGACCAGCCGGCCACGTTGCAGCGCCTGGCTGGCCTGGCCACGCGCGTGCTGCATCTGGCACCGCCGCCGTCCGAGGGCTGGGGTGACCCGCGCACCCGGGCCTTGCTGCAAGCCTTGCGCCGCCGCTCGCTGCCCGGCGCGCTGGTCTACGGCTCCACCAGCGGCGTGTATGGCGATTGCGCGGGCGATTGGGTGACGGAAACCCGCTTGCCCCAGGCCCGCACGCCGCGTGGCCAGCGGCGTGTTGCAGCTGAGCTGGCGGTGCGGTTCTTTGGCCGCAGTGCCGGCAGCCGCACCAGCCTGCTGCGCATTCCCGGCATCTATGCGCCGGACCGCGAAGGCGGCACGCCGCGCGAACGCCTGCTCAAAGGCACGCCGGTGCTGAAGGCCGAGGACGACGTCTACACCAACCACATCCATGCCGACGATCTGGCGCGCGCCTGCGTGGCGGCGCTGTGGCGCGGTGCGCCGCAGCGCGTCTACAACGTCAACGACGACACGGTGCTGAAGATGGGCGACTACTTCGACTTGACGGCCGATCTCTACGGCCTGCCGCGCCCGCCGCGCGTGCCGCGCAGCACGGCACAGGACAAGCTGCCGCTGATGCTGCTGAGTTTCATGAGTGAGTCGCGCCGCATGGACAACACGCGGCTCAAGAACGAACTGCGGGTGGTACTGCATTACCCGACAGTGCGGGAGGGTTTGCTGGCAGCCGAGTGAAAAGGAAACGTGCCGGTTCGCGAAGGGAACAGGCATTGGGAAATCAAGAAGCGGTGTCCGGGGCCGGAATCGAAACCCGCGCACGAAGTGCGCTTCACATCCCGCCTTGGGCGGGCCGGTTCGTGAGATCAAACCGGTCGTGTATTCAGAGAGATGGTGCCCGGGGCCGGAATCGAACCGGCACGCCTTGCGGCGGGGGATTTTGAGTCCCCTGCGTCTACCAATTTCACCACCCGGGCAGGGAGGAAGGCAAGACCGAAATTATGGCACAGTGTGGGCATGAAGTATCCGACCATTGAAGACGCCATCGGCAACACCCCCCTGGTGGCACTGCAGCGCATCGGCGCCGCCGAGAACGCCGCCCGCGGCAACGTGATTCTGGGCAAGCTCGAAGGCAACAACCCGGCGGGCTCGGTCAAGGACCGGCCGGCCGTGTCCATGATCAAGCGCGCCGAGGAGCGCGGCGACATCAAGCCGGGCGACACCCTGATCGAGGCGACCTCCGGCAACACAGGCATTGCCCTGGCGATGGCCGCGGCCATCAAGGGCTACCGCATGGTGCTGATCATGCCGGAAGACCTGTCGGTCGAACGCGCCCAGACCATGAAGGCCTTCGGTGCCGAGCTGATCCTGACGCCCAAGTCCGGCGGCATGGAGTACGCGCGCGACCTGGCTACACAGATGGAGCAAAGCGGCAAGGGCCGGGTGCTGGACCAGTTTGCCAACGCCGACAACCCGCGCATCCATTACGAGACCACCGGCCCCGAGTTGTGGGCGCAGACCGGCGGACGCATCACGCATTTCGTCAGCGCCATGGGCACCACCGGCACCATCACCGGCGTAGCGCGCTTCCTGAAGGAAAAGAACCCCAAGATCCAGATCATCGGCGCCCAGCCGAGCGAAGGCTCGCGCATTCCCGGTATCCGCAAGTGGCCGCAGGAATACCTGCCCAAGATCTACGACGCCAGCCTGGTGGATGAACTGGTTTATGTGAGCCAGTCCGATGCCGAAGAGATGTGCCGCCGCCTGGCGCGCGAGGAGGGCATCTTTGCCGGCATCTCGGCGGCTGGGGCCTGCTGGGTGGCGCAGGAAATTGCCAAGCGTGAAGAGAATGCAACCATCGTGTTTGTCGTCTGCGACCGTGGTGACCGCTACCTGTCCACCGGGGTCTTTCCCGCCTGATCGCCACGCTGCGTCATGACGCATGAATTCCGTTTCTGCCCGAACTGCGCCACACCGCTGGCGTCGATGGTGCAGTTGGAAGACGGCGGCGAGAAGGCGCGGCTGCGTTGTGCTGCCTGCGGCTTCACGCACTGGAACAACCCGACGCCGGTGCTGGCGGCGGTGATCGAGTACCGCGGCCAGATCCTGCTGGCGCGCAATGCGGCCTGGAGCGGCAAGATGTACGCGCTCATCACCGGCTTCATGGAGGCTGGCGAAACGCCGCAGGAGGGCATAACGCGCGAGATCCGCGAGGAAACCAGCCTGGAGCCGCTGGAGCTCAACCTGATTGGCGTCTACGACTTCCAGCGCATGAACCAGGTCATCGTCGCCTACCACGCCCGCTGCGAAGGCGAGGTCAGCCTGTCCCCAGAGCTGGTGGATTACCGGCTGTTCACGCCTGAGGCCGTCAAATGCTGGCCCGGCGGCACCGGTTCGGCCCTGGCCGACTGGTTGACGTCGCGCGGCCATACGCCGCAATTTTTTGACTGGTCCCACGGGTAAGCCACAGGTCGGGTGGTCGCCCGATGCTCGTACACTCGCGGCAGATGGCTTTCGGGTTGATTCGATGTCGGCATAGGGAGATGCCGGAAGCTGGCGGAAAAGGATTTTCTGATGACGGGCTTTCAAGGATTGGTGTTCGTCGAGCAAGACGACAAGCTGTTGGCGCAAGTCCAGGCTGCGGCGGAGCGGCCATCACTGGATGAGCAGACGCTGCGGGCCCTGCTGAACCAGGCTGGTTACAGCCACTGGTTTTTGCTGGAGGCCGCCTTGGCAACCCTGGTGGCACGCTACAACACGGTGCCGACCGAATTCGAGGTGACGGTAGGTGAGCGGCGCGATGGCAGTTTCATGCTGGATATCGCCCAGGATGCCTCCTGTGCTTGGGTGAATGTGGTGCCTGCCCATGGCGGCAAAGCCTTGGCGCGCGATGACATTGCACGGGCGTTGGCGGACGCGGGGGTGATCTTCGGCATTGACGAGGCTGCGTTCCAGCTGGTGTGCAATGCGACTGAACCTGCCCGTGTGCTGGTTGCGACGGGTATGGCGCCGGTGCACGGTGAAGACGCCCAGTTCAAGAAGCTGATCGACTTGGCCCGCGATCGTGCGCCCAAAGTCAATGCACAGGGTCTGATTGATTTTCGTGAGCACGGCGACATCCCGTCCGTGGAGCCCGGCACGGCCCTGATGCAGCGTGTCCCGGCCACAATGGGGGTTGAGGGCCGCGATGTGCGCGGCACGACGCTGCCAGCCACGCCTGGCCACGACCACCCCTTTGCCGACAAGCTCGGGGGTGTTTCCCTGGCAAGCGATGACCCCAATGTGCTGGTCGCAGCGATCAAGGGACAGCCGGTGTATGTCGACCACGGTGTGATGGTCGAGCAGGTGCTGGCGCTCGGCAACGTCGACATGGACTGCGGCAACATCACTTACGACGGCTCAGCGCGGATCGAGGGTGACGTCCTGTCGGGCATGAAGGTCCATGTCACCGGCGATATCACGGTGACGGGCACGGTCGAAGGTGGCGAACTGGAGGCCGGCGGTAACGTTCTGGTGGGTGCCGGCATCATCGCGCATGCCAAGGTGCGGGCTTCCGGTTCGGTGTCAGCGCGTTTTGTCGAAAACTCTCAGATCCATGCCGGTACGGTGATCGCCATTGACGACATGGTCTTGCAAAGCGAGTTGCAGGCGCTTAACCAGATCCTGGTCGGCGTGAAGTCGCCGCAGCGCGGGCGGCTGGTCGGTGGTTCGGCCCGCAGCATGATGTTGATTCAAACGCCTCTGCTCGGCGCGGAGTCCAGTGGCGTCACCAGTGTGCAGGTAGGAGTCAATCCTGTGCTGGAAGCGCGCTACCAAGAGCTGGAGCAGGTCATCGAGAAACAGAGCGCCGACCAGGAGAACCTGAAAAAGGTGGTCAAGCACCTGATGCAGCATGGCGACCCGAAAGGGATGTTGCCGCGCGCCAAAGCCTCTTGGCAGCATGCCGTTCAGCTGTGGGCCCACTCCATCAAGGAGAAGGACGAACTGGAGCAGCAGTTGGCGCTGGTGCGCGATGCACGGGTCGAGATTGGTCTGGGCGTGGCGGGGACGGTTGACCTGATGTTCGGCAAACACGCGCGGCGCCTGCAGCGCAACTTTGACGCCGGGGTGTTTTCGGTAGACGAAGCCGGCCACATCGTCTTTACCGGCAAAGGTTTTGAGCCTGTCGTGGTGCACTGAACTTGGGTCAGAAATTGCTTAAAATTGAAGCAATTGAAGGAATTGTGATGAACTTTGACAGAGAACTCGATACCCGCGGCCTGAACTGCCCCCTGCCCATCCTCAAGGCGAAGAAGGCACTGGCCGAAATGCAGAGCGGCCAGATCCTCAAGGTGGTTGCCACCGACGCGGGGTCGGTGCGTGATTTCGTGGCATTTGCCAAGCAAACCGGCAACGACTTGGTCGAGCAGGCCACCGAAGGCCAGGACTACATCCACGTTCTGCGCCGCCGCTGAAGCCGGCGCGCTGACTCAGACCTTCAGCGCCCGCAGGTAGTCGCGGAAGTTCTGGCCGACTTCCGGGTGTGCCAAGGCCAGTTCGACGGTCGCCTCCAGAAAGCCTTCTTTGCTGCCACAGTCGTAGCGCTTGCCCAGGTACTGGTAGGCGTGTACGACTTCGCTGGCCAGCAGGCCGGCAATGCCGTCCGTTAACTGGATTTCGCCGCCTGCGCCGCGCGGCTGACGGCGGATCTGCTCGAACACCGCGGGGGTGAGGACGTAACGGCCAGCCACTGCCATGCGTGACGGCGCCTGTTCGGGCGCCGGCTTTTCGACGATCTGGCGGACTTTGAGCAGACGTTCACCGTCGGCGGTGCCAGCCACGATGCCGTAGCGACGCACGTGTTCCTGCGGCACCTCCTGCACGGCAATCACCGAATTGCCCAATCGTTCAAAGGCATCGACCATCTGCGCCAGCACCGGCTGGCCGTTGGGCGGCCCGATCATCAGGTCGTCGGCCAGCAGCACAGCAAAGGGGGAGCCTTCCGTCAGGTGCTCGGCGCACAGCACCGCATGGCCCAGACCGAGTGCGCGCGGCTGGCGCACATAGGAGCAGAGCATGTCCTCTGGCTGGACCGAGCGCACCAGGTCGAGCAGGGCCTGTTTGCCGCTTTGTTCCAGTTCGTTCTCGAGTTCGTAGGCGGTGTCGAAATGGTCTTCAATGGCGCGCTTGTTGCGCCCGGTCACGAACACCATGTGGCGAATGCCGGCGGCATAGGCTTCTTCCACCGCGTACTGGATCAGCGGCTTGTCCACCACCGGCAGCATTTCTTTCGGCGCGGCCTTGGTGGCCGGTAGGAAGCGCGTGCCCAGACCGGCCACGGGGAAGACGGCGGTTTTGACCTTGTTCTGGCTCATGCTCTCAACGTTCCCTTCAGCGTGCGGCGTGGCTCATGCGGGAAACGCTGTGGAACCGGCTTTGCCGGGCCACTGGCGTTGCCCCCTTGGGGGGGAGGCGGCGATAGCCGCCACGGGGGTGCTACTTTAACCTTGCCAGCTGCTCTTTGACTTTTCCCAGTGTGGCCGTGAAATCGGCGACACGTTTCTTTTCCTGCTCGATCACGGCCGGCGGCGCCTTGGCGACGAAGGCCTCGTTGCCAAGCTTGCCATTGGCCTTGGTGATTTCAGTTTGCAGACGCTCGGCTTCCTTGCCCAGTCGCACCTTCTCGGCCGCGACATCCACTTCCATGTGCAGGCAGACGCGGGCTTCGCCCACCACCGCCACGGGTGACGCTTGCGCTGCAGCGGCCCATGCGGCCTCGTCATCGAACACCTTCACTTCGCTCAGCTTGGCCAGTGCCTGCAGCACCGGTGCGGACTGCTGGATGAAGGCGGCTTCCACGGCATTGCCGGCGACGGCGTACAGCGGCAGGCGGGTGGCGGGGGACACCTTCATTTCACCGCGCAGGTTGCGGCAGGCATCCACCAATTGCTTGAGCTTGGCGATTTGTGCGATGGCTGCCGTGTCAATGCGCTCGGGCTGGCTCACCGGGTAGGCGGCAATGCTGACCGACTCACCAGCGCGACCGGCGACTGGCGCCACTTTCTGCCACAGCTCTTCGGTGATGAAAGGAATCAGAGGGTGGGCCAGGCGTTGGATGGTTTCCAGCGTGCGGATCAGGGTGCGGCGGGTGGCGCGTTGTTGCGCCTCGTCACCGGTGTTGATTTGGACTTTGGCGATTTCCAGGTACCAGTCGCAGAACTCGTTCCAGACGAAGTCGTAGATGCTGTTGGCGACGTTGTCCAAGCGGTAGTCGGCAAAACCCTGTGCCACGTCGGCTTCGACTCGCTGCAGCAGCGAGACGATCCAGCGGTCGGCTGCGCTGAAGCTCAGGTAACCATGGAAGGGGCCGCCCTCAACGGCGCGGCCAGCGGCGTCGACTCCTGGTGCAGCGCACTGTTCCTTGGTGTGCTCCTTCAAGCCGCAGTCAAAGCCCTCACAATTCATCAGCACGAAGCGGGTGGCGTTCCACAGCTTGTTGCAGAAGTTGCGGTAGCCCTCGCAGCGCTTGCTGTCGAAATTGATGTTGCGGCCGAGCGTTGCCAGCGAGGCGAAAGTGAAGCGCAGCGCGTCAGCACCGAAGGCCGGAATGCCATTGGGGAATTCCTTCTCGGTGTTCTTGCGCACCTGCGGCGCCGTCTCGGGCTTGCGCAGGCCGACGACGCGCTTGTCCAGCAGGGGGCCAAGTGCAATGCCGTCGATCAGGTCCACCGGGTCCAGCACATTGCCTTCGGACTTGCTCATCTTCTGGCCCTGGGCGTCGCGCACCAGGCCGTGGATGTAGACATGTTTGAAGGGCACCTTGCCCGTGAAGTGGGTCGTCATCATGATCATGCGCGCGACCCAGAAGAAGATGATGTCGTAGCCGGTCACCAGTACGCTGGAGGGCAGGTAGAGGTCGAAATCCTGAGTCTTCTCCGGCCAGCCCATGGTGGAGAAGGGCACCAGCGCCGAGGAGTACCAGGTGTCGAGTACGTCCTCGTCGCGCGTGAGTTTCTTGCCCGGGGCCTTGGCTTGCGCTTCGGCTTCGTTGCGCGCCACGATCACGTTGCCGTCTTCGTCGTACCAAGCCGGGATCTGGTGGCCCCACCAGAGCTGGCGCGAGATGCACCAGTCCTGGATGTTGTTCATCCACTGGTTGTAGGTATTGACCCAGTTCTCGGGCACGAACTTCACCGCGCCGCTGTCCACCGCATCGATGGCCTTCTGCGCAATGCTCTTGCCGGTCGGGTCGCCTTTGCCGACCTGGCTCATGGCGACGAACCACTGGTCGGTGAGCATGGGTTCGACGATCTGGCCGGTGCGGGTGCAGATCGGTACCATGAGCTTGTGCTTCTTGGTCTCCACCAGCGCGCCGATGGCTTCCAAGTCCTTCACGATGGCCTTGCGCGCCACGAAACGGTCCAAGCCACGGTATTTCTCTGGCGCGTTGTCGTTGACGGTGGCCTGCAAGGTCAGCACGCAGATCATTTCCAGCTTGTGGCGTTGGCCGACCTGGTAATCGTTCGGATCGTGCGCCGGCGTGACCTTGACCACACCGGTGCCGAATTCTTTGTCAACGTACTCATCGGCAATCACCGGGATCTGGCGTCCCACCAGCGGCAGGGTGACCATCTTGCCGATCAGATGTTTGTAACGCTCGTCTTCGGGGTGCACCATCACGGCCACGTCGCCCAGCATGGTCTCGGGGCGGGTGGTGGCCACGGTCAGCGAACCGGATCCGTCGGCCAAGGGGTAGGCAATGTGCCAGAGCGAGCCGTCCTTCTCTTCGCTTTCCACCTCCAGATCCGACACGGCCGACTGCAGCACCGGGTCCCAGTTGACCAGGCGCTTGCCGCGGTAGATCAGGCCCTGCTCGTACAACTGCACGAAGGTCTCGGTCACCACCTTGGACAATTTGTCGTCCATGGTGAAGTACTCGCGGCTCCAGTCCACGCTGTCGCCCATGCGGCGCATCTGCGTGGTGATGGTGTTGCCGCTCTGTTCCTTCCACTCCCAGACGCGCGCCACGAAGTTCTTGCGACCCAGGTCGTGGCGGCTGATCTTCTGCTCCTGTAGCTGGCGCTCCACCACGATCTGCGTGGCAATGCCGGCATGGTCCGTGCCCGGCACCCAGACCGTGTTGGCACCCGCCATGCGGTGGTAGCGCGTCAGCGAGTCCATGATGGTCTGGTTGAAGGCGTGGCCCATGTGCAGCGTGCCAGTCACGTTGGGGGGGGGCAGCTGGATGGCGAACGAGGGCGCACCGGCCTTCGGTGCGCCGGTGCCGCGGAAACCGGCCGTGGCATAGCCGCGGCGCTCCCATTCGGGACCCCAGTGCGCCTCGAGGGCGGCCGGTTCGAAGGATTTGGACAGGCTGTTGAGGCCGGGTTGCTGGACGGTGTCGCTCATGGAGATGGCTCGGATCGGAAAAAGCGGCATCCGTCCGGGTGGTTCAGGATGCCTGGCGCCTCTGGTGTGGCAGGGCGAGAAGATGGCCAATTTTATGCGATTGACCGGCTTGGCCCGCCGCTACCCGCGGCCTGTGTCACCGACTGGTGTAGCGCCGCAGTACTGGCATGGCCAGTGCGGCGCCCATCGCGATGCCCGCCAGCGCCAGACCGGCACCGGCGATGGCCGGCACCACGCCCACCTGATTGACCAGCGCGCCGGCGGCCACCCCCGACACGGCCGGCAGCACCTGCGAGGTGATGGCGTACATCGACATGACCCGCCCGCGCAGGGCATCGGGGGCCTGTGTCTGGATGCCGGCCACGACCAGGCTGATGACCATGCCGCCCAGCACGCCGACGCAGGCAAGTGCCAGTGCCGAGAGCAGTGGTGACGAAATAGCGCCCAGCAAGGCAAAGACAAGGCCGCCAAGCGCCACGCCGCCCAGGATGGTGCGGCCGTGGTGCAGGCGCCGGGCCAGTAGCAGGGCCAGCACGCCGCCGATGATCAGGCTGATGGCCAGCAGCCCCAGGTAGGCGCCGCGTTGCGCTTCCGTCAGGCCGAGCTGCTGGCGCGCCAGCTTCGGCAACAGGATCTGCAGTGGCCCCGTCATGGCATAGCCGATCACCGCCGCCAGCATCAACTGGCGCAGCAGCGGGGCGGACCCGACGGTGCGGAAACCCTCGGCAATGTCGGCCCACACCGACTGCGACGACGGCACGGGGTTGGCGTGGGTGCGCAGGCGCAGCAGCAGTGCTGACGACAGCAAGAAGCCCAGCGCTGCGGTAGCCAGCACGGCCGGCCAAGCATGGGCGCTGCGGATCAGGCCGATCAGCAGCGGGGCCAAGCCGAAGCCCAGCAGCACCTGCAGGTTGAAGATGATGGTTAGCGGCCGCAGCTCACTGGCCGAGGCGACTTGGCCGAGTGCCGTCAGGCGCGCCGGCCCGACGAAGGACCAGGCCAGGCCCCCGGCGAAGGCGCCCAAGAGTGCCCAGGCTGCCCGCTGGCTGGCGGCGGCACCGGTGTCGGCCCACCAGAGGCAGGCCAGACCCAGCAGGAACAGGGCCTGGGCCCCGTGGATGACACGCCCCGGTGCCATGCGGTCGCACAGCACGCCGCCGAACCAGCCGAAGACGATCGAACTGCCGAAGGCCAGGCCAAAGCCGAGGCCAGACAGCAGGTCCGACCCCACCGTCTCCTGCAGGTAGAGGATGACGGTGTAGTTGAACATGTGCCCGGCGGTAAAGGCCAGCAGGCACGACAGCAGGAATGGAATGTGCCGGCGCATCAGCTCACTTCGCATTGCCGGGCTGCAGCTGGATCAAGGTCGGCTGCGCATCTTCGATGTGCCAGGACGGGAAGCTGGCGCTGGAGAGGAAGACGCGACCGTCGCGGCCAAACTCGACGTCGCGCGTGAAGGTCGCCTTGCGTGGCAGCGGGTAGAAGCGCCAGGTGCCGCTGGTTATGTCCAGGCACTGTGCCGAGTCGGAATTGGTGCCCGTGACCCAGACCTGGTGGCGCTGGCGGTCCACGTTCAGCGCATAGGGTGTGTCGCTGCCCTTGGGCACCACCGGCAGGTCGAAGGTGGTGAACTTGCCGCTGGCCGGCTCGTAGCGCAGGATGGCCGATTCGTTGAACATGGCGATCCAGAGGTTGCCGTCGCGGTCGCTGCGCAGCCGGCGCGGCCCGTGCAGGGGTGTCGGGATCATGGTGACCTTGCCGCTGGCCGGATCGATGGAGGCGATCTCGTCAGTGTGCAGGCGTGCGATCCAAACGGTGCCGTCGGGCGTGATGTCGATGCCGTAGGGCAACGGTACGCCGGTGGAAACGTGGTCGATCTTGACCCAGTTGGTGATGGGCAGGCCCCAGCTGATGAGCTTGAAAAAGAAGGGCGTCAGCTTGACCGTGAGTTTTTCCATGAAGTTGCGAAACGGCAGGTCGTAAGTGGTGAATTTCGCCGTGCTCCGGTCGAACATGGCGACCTGGTTGGACAGCGCCAGCGTGAACCAGACGCGGTCCTTGGCATCGATGCGCACGGTGTGCGGGTAGAAGCCGCTGTCCATTTCGTGCGCCGTGAAGGTTTTGTTCACGGGGTCGAACTCGATCAGCCGGCGCTGGTAGGACGGCGTGATAAAGACATGGCCATCCTTGCGCGACTCGGCCAGAGAATGGATGCCCTGGTAGGTCTCGTGCTTGGGAAAGTCGCGCAGCCGGCCGGCCAGCAGGCCACCGAGTTTGTCGCCCGCCACGGGCGGAATCTTGTAAACCGTGTAGGCGCCGGTGTCGGGGTTCACCTCGTACAGCCGGTCCTGCAGGTTGTCGCCGATGTAGACCTTGCCGTTGCTGTGCATCAGGAAGTCGTGCATTTGCGAAAAACGGTCGCCCAGCGGCAACTCGGTGATCTGCGCCTGCGCCAGGTGCTCACCCCATGGCGTGGATGCCGGTACCAGCTCCGGATGGGCTGCGATGTATTTCCAGTGCTTCTCCAGTAGCGCGGGCAATTCCTTCTGTGCTTCGCTCGACAGGCGCGAGCCGTAACGCACCATGCGTTTGATCGTCGTTTCCCATTCTTCGGCGCTGCGTTCGCGGTGCAGGAAGGCCGAACCCTGCTGGTGGCAGAAACCACAGTGCAGCAGGAACTCCTTGCGGATCGACGCGTCCGGCACGGCTTTTTCCAGCGTTGCCGTCCAGGCATTGGAGGGGCGCTGCTGAGCCAGTGCCGCGATATCCTTCTCAGCCTTCAGCGTCAGCACCGGCTTGGCGTGCAGGTCTTTCGACGAGAGTTTCAAGTCCTGGTAACCCGGTTTGCGCAGGCGCAACTCAAAGGCGCCGCGCATGTCAGGCAGCGTTGCCTGACCCTGCGCATCGGTGAAGCGGGTGCGCTCGAATGCGCCCTGCTGCAGTTTGCCGGAGGCGGGGTAGCCATTGTCCGAGTCGTCGATGCGCGCGGGGGGCTGCGGCGATTGCGTCACCATGACCAGGCTGGCGGCCCGGCCCTCTTCGGTCTGGACCTTGAGCGTCAGGGCCTGGGCGTTCAAGCCGGCCAGTGCCAGCAGGCCCGTCATGGCGGCGATCAGGGTCGCCCGCGGTGCATTGTGTGTCAAGCATCTTGTCATGTCAGTCTCCTCCTTGTTGTTGCGCTGTCATTTCGCCCTGCAGGCGCCGCCGCATGAGCGCGGCATAGAGGGTCGGCCAGCAGCGCGACAGCCACCAGGCCAGGCGTGCCGTCGGGCTGAAAAGCAGTAGTGTTTTTCCATGTGCGGCGGCCTGGAGAATGGCCTGAGCCACCTCGTCCGGCGTTGCCTGGCGGCCGGTTGTCAGGCGGCTGTGGCCAGCGGGTCGCCCATCGCCACCCAGCGCGGCCCGGTCGATGCCGGTGTCGATGAACGAGGGGCAGACCAGCAGGACGCCGACACCGTCGTCGGCCAGCTCGGCGCGCAGGCTGTCGAAGAAACCGTGCAGTGCATGCTTGCTCGCTGCGTAGCCGGTACGGCCGATCAGCGGGGAAAAACCGGCGACGCTGGAGATGGTGATGATCAAACCGCGCGCGGCGCGCAGGTCGGTCAGGGCGGCGTGTGTGCAATGCACAGCGCCGAAGAAGTTCACGTCCATGACGCGGCGGATCACTTCGAGGCGTGTGGCAACCAAGGCACTGCGGTGGGCGATGCCAGCGTTGTTGACGAGGATGTCGATGCCACCCCAGCGCGCATGGACGGCCTGCATCGCCTGCGCGCAGGCGGCGGCATCGGTGACGTCACAGGTCTGTGTATGAAACTCGCAGCCTTGCGCGGCCAGGTCGTGCGCCAGTATTTGCAGGCCTCCCGCGTCGCGGTCCAGGGCGGCGATGCGGGCGCCCGCTGCGCCGAAGTGCAGGCACAGGCTGCGTCCGAGCCCGCCGGCAGCGCCGGTGACGACCACCGTCTTGTCCTTGAAACTGCGCTGCGTCATGGTTGCGGGGTTGTGCGGTTTTGGGCGGCCCGGGCCTGGCGGTAGATCTCGAACACCTCGGCCGAGGTGTAGCGCGGTGTGTAGCCGAACACGGTCTTCAGTCGCGTGTTGAGCAAGACCGGCCGGTAGCGCAAGAAGTCCAGCTGTTCCGGCCCGTACTGGGTCAGGCCCAGCGGCTTGAGCACGGCCAGCGCACCCTGCAGCAGCCAGGCTGGCAGCACCAGCCGCTGCTTGCCCAGGCGGGCCGCAATCTCGCGCAGGGTCAGGGCGCCATCGCCCGCCACGTTGTAGATGCCGGCCGGCCCCTCCGTGATGGCGCGCACGATGATGGCCACCACGTCCTGGTCCCAGATGAACACAAAGGGGCTCTCCGAGCCGGCAATCGCCAGCAGGCGGGGCTTCTCGAACAGGTCGGTGATCTGGTTGTGCACGGTGGCTCCCAGGATGGTGCCGATGCGCAGCACCACCTGCTCCAGCGCCGGATGGCGGGCACGGTAGTCGGCCAGCATCTCCTCCACCAGCCGTTTGTGGTGCGAGTAGGCGAAGACCTCGTTGCCGCGCAAGGGCATGTCCTCGGTCAGCCAGGCCGGGTTGTCGGCGTGGTAGCCATAGGCAGCGCCGCTGGAGGAGACGATGATGCGCCGCACGCCGTGCTGCACGCAGGTCTGCAGCACATTGCGGGTGCCGTTCACATCCACGTCGTATTCGAGTTCACGGTTGCTCTTGCGCCCAGGCGTGACGATGGCGGCCAGGTGCACCACCGTATCGATGCGGTGACGGCTCATCAGCTCATTCAACGCCGAGGCGCGGATGTCACCTACCTCGTACGTGACGCCGGGCAGCGCTTGCGCCGGCGCGCGCAGGTCGTGGGCCACCAGGACGGCAGGCCGTTGCGAGGCGGGCAACTGCGCCAGCCGCGCCAGCACCTGGCGACCCAGGTAGCCGCCGGCGCCGGTGACCAGGACACGGTGAGCGCTCATGACTTGGCTCCGTCAGGACTGCGGTTCTTCCAGTAGGTGGCCAGCGTCATGCCGGCCACGATGTGCCAGATGCCCCACCAGGCCGTGACGATGGCCATGCCGCCCAGGCCGTTGAAGAAGTTGAAGATCAGGATCAGGCCGAGCCCGGAGTTCTGGATGCCCATCTCGAAGGTGATGGCGCGGCGATCGCGTTCCGGCAGCCCCACGGCTGTTGCCAAGCTGTAGCCTGTGACCAGCGCCAGCAGGTTGTGGATGAACACCACCAGCAGCACGAACTGGATGTAGGCCAGGAAGTGCTTGAAATTGGCCGCCAGCGCGCCGACGATGAAGCCCACCAGAACCAGCAGGGACAGCACCTTCATCGGCTTCTGGATGCGCTGCGCGAAGGCCGGGTAGCGGCGCGCCACCCACATGCCCAGCACCAGCGGCACACCCAGCAGCAGCACGATGACTTCCAGCATCTCCCAAGGGCTCATGGCCACCTGCTTCATCAGACCGCTGGTGACCGGGCTCAGATTGCCCCAGAAGGCAAAGTTCAGCGGCGTCATGACCAGGGCCACCGCCGTGGACAAGGCGCTCACGCTGACTGACAGCGCGGTATTGCCTTTCGAGTAATGCACCAGGAAGTTGGAGATGTGGCCGGCCGGACAGGACGAGACCAGAATCATGCCCAGCGCGATGCTGGGGATGGGGTTCAGGAGCCAGACCAGCACATAGGTCATGGCCGGAAACAGAATGTGGTGGCCGAACAGGCCCAGTGCCAGTGCCTTGGGCGTTTTCAGTGCGGACCTGAAGTCGTCGACTTTCAGCTCCAGGGCCACGCCGAACATCACCAGTCCCAGCACGGTGTTGAGCAGGGTCAGGGTCTGCGGGTTGAAGCTCAGTTGCACCTGGTCTATGGGCGCCATGATGTGTCTCCTCGTTTTGTTAGGCTCGCGGGCCCATCCGTGATGGTTACCCCGATCTTTTTTTACTTGTCGAAACTTTAGGGCAAACTCGCGCTGCCGTCCCGCACCATTCGGGACACGTGGACATCAATTCGGGACAGGCAGCCCATCGGCATCAACCGCCATGCAAGACTCACACAGTGTTACGGCCAGGTTCACCCAGGCCATCGTCGAGGCCGCACAGCGCCAGGGCGTCAGCCTGCCCGAGACCTTGCGCGCGTCCCTGGCGCAACACAGCCGCGTGCCGATGGCCCAGCAGGATGCCTTGTGGACGCTGTTCGCCGATGCTGCCGCCACCGATCCGCTGGCCGCCTTGCGCCTGGGAAGCGACCTGCAGGCGGGCCATCTGGACATCGTGGGCATGTTGCTGCTGAGCTGCGACACGCTGGGCGATGGCCTGGAGGTTCTGACGGAATACGCGCCGATCATCGGCGACAACGCCCGTTTCGACATCGTGAAAGATGCCCAGGGTGTGGTGCTGCGCTACACGCCGGATTACACGGTCTGTCGCGAGCAGCGGGTGGAGGCGGTACTGGCTTGCGTGATCAGCCTGGCGCGCTGGATGACCAATGGCCGCTTCCGGCCCCGCGAAGTTTTTTTCATGCATGCCCCACGTGGCGATGTGGCCGCCTATGAAGCCTTGCTGGGCTGCCCGGTCCGTTTTGACCAAACGGCCAATGGCGTGGCCATGGATGCCAGCGCGCTGGACTGCGGTTTGATCCAGGCCGGCATGCAGTTGCATGCCCATCTGCGGGCGCTGGCTGACGACATGCTGGCCTCACTGCAGCAGGGCAGCGTCTCGGCACGTGTGCAGCAGTTGATCCGTGAACATCCACGCTGGGGCAAGGAGCGCATTGGCGAGCAACTGGGCATGAGCGGCCGGCATCTCAATCGCAAGCTGGCCGCCGAAGCCATTTCATTCAAGGGCTTGCGCGAGGCGCTCCTGCATGAGATGGCGGTGCAGGCGCTGCGCAGCGGCCAGGCTGCTGCGGCCGTGAGTGAGAAGCTGGGCTTTTCCGATGAGAACGCCTTTGTCCGGGCCTTCCGGCGTTGGCGCGGCCAGACACCGGCGCAGTTCGCGCGCGCCAGTGCCTCAACGACAGATCCCGCCAGCGCGGGCCGCTGATCAGGCCGGCAACTGCCGGGCGGCCTGGATGCAGTCTGCCAGCACCTCGCGGTTACCGATCTGGTTGGCCAGCAGCAGGATCAGCCGGGCGTTCAGCAATTCCGACTGTTCGCGGTCCAGGCCGGTGTGGGCGTCGAGCAGTTGCTCGTAGAAAGTGTCGGCATCCTGGAAATGCAGGGTGGTCTTCATGGGATGCTCCTCAAGACTGCAGGCCAAGGGCCTGCTCAATGGCCTGGATCAGGTCGGCGTCCACGCTCTCGCCGGTGGCGGCCAGATAGCCGTCGGGCCGTACCAGCGCCCAGGCATGGCCGAACACGTGGCAGGCGCCCTGCAGATGACCTTGCGGGTCGCGCACATGCTCGCGTGCCTGAGCGCGGCCGTCCGCGCCCATCACCTGCACGCAACGTATGGGGGCCTGGCTGGCCAGTTGGCGCAGGCGCTGGCCGGCGGCGGCTGAGATGTCGCCGAACACCAGCACCAGCAGATCGCCGTCGGCCCATTCAAGCAGGTCGTTCACCGTGCCGCGGCTGTTGTCCGCCCAGTGGAAGGTGACGTTCTGTACCGACAGGCCGCCGGTACGGTCGCAAATGCGGGAGTGGGTGTAGCTGTTGGCCACCGCCATGCGGCCGGTGTTGATGAGCGGCCGTGCAAACGGGAGCTGGCGCGCCAGGCTGATGGCCGCATTGCGGAAGGTGCGCTCCATGCCGTCGGCCGGGCGCAGGAAGCGCGCCGTGCGGTTGGTCACCTGCACGTTCTGCGCTGCGGCTTCGTGCCGTTCGTCGTGGTAGCTGTCGAGCAGGCTGACCGGGGCGCGGCCCTTGAGCACGGCGGCTAGCTTCCAGGCCAGGTTGTCGGCATCGGCCACGCCGGTGTTGCCACCGCGCGCACCGAAGGGGCTGACGATCTTGGCCGTGTCACCCATGAAGAACACGCTGCCGATGCGCAACTGGTCCAGACACTGGCTGCGGTAGGCGTAGGGGCCGACCCAGACGATCTCAAATTCGACATCGGGTCCGAACTGCTGGCGCAGGCGCTCGCGCACCACGTCTTCGCGGCTCACGACTTCGGGGTCGGCATTGGGTTCCATCTGGTAGTCGATGCGCCAGACGTCGTCGGCCATCAGGTGCTGCCAGACGGCGCGGTTGCCGTTGAAGGGCGCCTCGATCCAGGTGTGGCGTTCTTTGGGTGGATGGTTCTTGAAGCGCACGTCGGCAATGCACCAGCGGTCGTCACCGCGGCGCGAGGTCATGGTGGCGCCGCACCAGCCATGGAATGGGGTGTGTGAGCCGCTGGCGTCGATCACATGCTCGGCTTCCAGTTGATAGCTGCCCGCCGGTGTCTCCACGGTGAGGGTGGCATAGCCGTCGTGCTGTTTGAAACCGGTCACGCGCGACTTCCAGCGCATGTCCACATGGCCCAGTCCGTAGATGCGCTCGACCAGATAACCCTCGATGTAGAACTGCTGGATGTTGATGAAGGGCGGCTGGGCCGACAGGCCGAAGTTGCTCTGCTGACGCAGGTCGAAGGAATAGACCTCGTCCTTGCCAGCGAAGGTGCGCCCCACGCTCCACTGGATGCCCTTGGCGGCAATGCGCTCGTACACGCCCAGGCGCTGGAAGATCTCCAGTGATTTTTGCGTGTAGCAGATACCGCGGGAGGCCGCGCCCTTGACACCCACCGTGTTGTCTTCGTCGAGCAGCACCGCTGCAATGCCCAGCTTGGCCAGGCAGCAGGCCATGGTCAGGCCGGTGATGCCGGCGCCGACGATCACCACCGGGTGACGCTGGGCCTTGCCGCTCTTGAGTTCAGGCGGCGCGACGAAAGGGTATTCGGGCAGTTCGTAGCCCGACCCTTGCGTGAATTCGTAGCCATTGGTGTAGGCGGTTTCGCGGTAAGTCGTGTTCATGCTGCATGGCCTTTCTGCCCTTGGATGCGGGCGGCTACTTCGGGGCGGTCGTTCTGCTGCGGCTTGAGAGGTGTGGCCACCTTGCCGGAGGCGCGGTCGCGGCGCCACTGTGCCTTGCGCGCGCTCCACTCATCCAGGCGCGCATGAGCCGTGGTGCTTTCCTTGAGCATCTGGAACTCGTCGGCCACCTGGGCCGAGAGTTCGAGCCGCACACCGTTGGGGTCGAAGAAATAGATGCTCTTGAAGATGTGGTGGTCGGTCACGCCGATCACCTCGATGCCGTGCGCTTGCAGGCGGGCTTTCATGGCTTCCAGCTCTTCCAGTGAGTTCAGGCGAAAGGCGACGTGGTTCACCCACTGGGGCGTGTTGGGGCTGGGCGCGGCGGCCTGGTCGTCGCCGAGGTCGAAGAAGGCGATGAAAGAGCCGTCTTGCAGGCGGAAGAAAAAGTGCGTGTAGGGGCAGTACTCGCCGGTGCTGGGCACGTAGTCGCTCTGGATGATGTGGTACAGCGGCAGGCCCAGGATGTCTTCGTAGAAGTGCCGCGTTTCCTCGGCATCGCGGGCGCGGTAGGCGTAGTGGTGCAATTGCTGGATAGGGGCCGGTGGTGGCGCCGTTCGGCCCATTTTTTGGGTGCTTGTCATGCAGTCTCCTCCATGGTGATCAATTCACCATGACGTAATTCGTTTACTTTATCGTAATTTTTGAGAGTGCCCATCCAGGAAGACCAGCGGGTCTGGCGATGGTGTTTGAGAATGAATCTCAATAGCACCAATTCATAGGGAGCGGTAATTCTTTGAATTGAAAGAGCCTATTAGACCGAGGGCTCGAATCGGAATAGTCTGTGCCGGTCTTTGACACAACTGTTCAAGGCAAGCGAGACAAATCTTCAACTTTTCAAGGAGATATTCATGCCGACACTCAAAGGTTCCAAGACGGAAGGGTGCCTCAAAGAAGCATTCGCTGGCGAGTCCCAAGCCAATCGCCGCTACCTGTATTTCGCGAACAAGGCCGACGTTGAAGGCCAGAACGATGTGGCCGCGCTGTTTCGCTCCACGGCCGAAGGCGAAACCGGCCATGCGCACGGCCACCTGGAGTTTCTGGAGCAATCTGGCGACCCGGCCACCGGCCTGCCGATCGGCCCGACCCGTGACAACCTGAAGTCCGCGGTGGCGGGCGAGACCCACGAGTACACCGACATGTACCCCGGCATGGCCAAGACCGCCCGCGCGGAAGGCTTTGACGAAATCGCCGACTGGTTTGAGACTCTGGCCAAGGCCGAGCGTTCGCATGCCAATCGGTACGCCAAGGCGTTGGCAGAACTCGTTGATTGATTTTTGATAGTTGCTCGCTACGTCGCAAGGCGTGGCGGGTTTGCAAAGAAGCTTTGCGCAGAGGCTTCTTTGTGAATCCACAAACCAAAACGAACGAGACAAAGGACTGGCCATGGCAAGCGAAGGCAACCTGGAAGCCCCGACCCGACATCCGCTGGACTGGAAAAACCCCGACTTCTACGACGAGGCCTCCTGCTTCAAGGAACTGGAACGCATCTTCGACATCTGCCACGGCTGCCGCCGTTGTGTCAGCCTGTGCGGCGCCTTCCCGACGCTGTTCGATCTGGTGGACGAGAGTTCAACGATGGAAGTCGACGGCGTGGCCAAACCCGACTACTGGAAGGTGGTGGACCAGTGCTACATGTGCGACCTGTGCTACATGACCAAGTGTCCGTACACCCCGCCGCACGAATGGAACCTGGATTTTCCGCACACCATGCTGCGCGCCAAGGCCATCAAGTTCCAAAAGGGTGAGGTCGGCATCGCCGAGCAATTCCTGGCCTCCACCGACGTGCATGGCCAGTTCGCCGGTATCCCGGTCGTGGTGCAGGTGGCCAATGCGGTCAACAAGACCAAGGTCATGCGCAGTCTGATGGAAAGCGTGGCCGGTGTAGACAAGGAGGCCTGGCTGCCCGCGCTGGCCACCAAAAAGTTCCGCTCCGGCCCGCCCGAAGCGCAGGCCACGGTGGTGAAGGATGGCGAGAAAACCCCGGGCAAGGTGGCGATTTTTGCCACCTGCTACATCAACTACAACGAACCCGGCATCGGTCACGACCTGCTGAAGATTCTGGACCACAACGACATCCCCTACGTGATCGTCGAGAAGGAAAAATGCTGTGGCATGCCCAAACTGGAACTGGGCGACCTCGATGCCGTGAACGCCAGCAAGGAGGCCAACATCCCGGTGCTGGCCCGCTATGCCAAGGATGGTTTTGCCATCCTGGCCGCCGTGCCGAGCTGCGCCCTGATGTTCAAGCAGGAGATCCCGCTGATGTACCCGGACGAAGCGGACGTGCAATTGGTCAAGGACGCCATGTGGGATCCGTTCGAGTATCTGATGGCCCGCAAGCGCGACGGCCTGCTCAAGACCGAGTTCAGAACGCCGCTGGGCAATGTGAGCTACCAGATTCCCTGCCATGGCCGGGTGCAGAACATCGGCAAGAAGACCGAAGAGATGCTCAAGATGATCCCCGACACCACGATCAATACCATTGAGCGCTGTTCGGGCCATGCCGGCACCTTCGGCGTGAAGAAGGCCTACCACCAGCAGGCCATGAAGATCGGCAAGCCGGTGTTCAAGGCCATGGCCACCATGAAGGATGGCGCCAAGCCCGACTACATCAGCTCCGACTGCCCGCTCGGCGGTCACCACATTGCGCAGGGTTTCGAGGTCAACGGCCTGGGTGCGCCGGAGCTGCAGCACCCGCTGAGCCTGGTGCGCAAGGCGTATGGATTGAAATGAGGAAGATGAACATGCAACTCACCGGCAAGATCACCCCTGACAGCCTGATGTCGCTGGAGGCCTACAGCAAGTGGCGCAAGGAACACAAGGCCGAGGTCATGGCGCATCGCCAGTTGCGCAGCGTGCACCTGGGCGAGCACATCCACCTGCAGTTCGAGTCCGAGACCACCATTCGCTACCAGATCCAGGAGATGCTGCGCATCGAGAAGATCTTCGAGGAAGACGGCATCCTGCAGGAGATCGAGGCCTATGCCCCGCTGGTGCCGGACGGCAGCAACTGGAAAGCCACGATGCTGATCGAGTACCCCGACATCAACGAGCGCAAGCGCGAACTGGCGCGCCTGATCGGTGTAGAAGACCGCATGTTTGTCGAGGTCGAAGGGTATGAGCGTGTCTACGCCATTGCCGACGAGGACCTGGACCGTGAGAACGACGAGAAGACCTCAGCTGTGCATTTCGTGCGCTTCGAATTCACGCCGTCCATGCGCGCTGCCATCAAGGCCGGTGCCAGTGTCAAGCTGGGCTGCGACCACACCCATTACCCGGCCCATGTGGCCATCAGTGCCGAAACGCTGGCGTCGCTGGCGGGTGACCTGAAGTAGCTCGTTTCAATGGCCGATTGAATCGCCGATGGCCCGCTGCCTCAGCGGGCGTGGCGCGTCAGCCCGTTAGCCGTTCAGTGCCGGAAAACAATGGCCTCGAGCTTGAGGGTCTGGATTTTTTTGGCAGCGCTGTCGGCTTGGGCGCGCGTGGAAAACGGTCCCACCCGGACGCGGGTCAGCGGGCCCCTTTTGCTCATCAAGCGGTCGGAAAACACCGGTAACCCCGCGCCTTCCAGCTTCTGGTGTGCGTTCGTGCCGTTGCCGGGAACGGCAAACAAACCCACATTGATGTAGTACCCGTGTGCCAGGTCGGCTGCAGCCAAGGTGGGCAGCGATGTTGTGGCCTTTGGTGCCGTGGCCTTGACCGGCGTCTGGGTTGCGCTTGCCGGTGGCGTTTCTGCCTTGGCAGGCTCGGCCAGCGCGGTGCTGGTGGCTTCCGGCTTGGCGGGCAAGGGCTGGGGAGCCGCTGCACTCTGCGGGATCGCGACAGTCGCCGGTTTTTCGCCGTCGGCGGCAGTCAGCGCGGCCGCTTTCGCGGGTTCGGCCGGCACGGCCACCGGCGTGGGCTCGGAGGTCCCGGCTTTGGGCCACAAAGAGCAACCCGTCAGGAGGGTTGCGGACACGATGGCCGCCATGCCCAGCGTGACGTTGCGTGCGCGACGGGCGTTGTACAAGAAGTTCAAGAGACGGGGCATGGGATAGAGCTTTCTTCTGGATAAGGCGCAGGGCGTGCGGACTCCCTTCGGAGGCCAGAATGGTCGCACATTTCAGCGCCGGCAAAAACAGAGGCAGAAGAAAGACCGATGAATGGGGGCTCCGGGGCGAACGCCGGCTCGTGGCGGAATCGGTTGCTATGTGGTGGCAACATGCTTCGCCCAGAACTGCCACTCAGCACCGGGTTCCGCTTCAAGGATGAGCATCGATCCGCTGACCGGATGCGGCAACGCCAGGCGCAGTGCATGCAGCCACAAACGCTGCCGGCCCAGGAACTCCGCCACCGCCCGGTTCAAGGGGCCCTTGCCATGCGTGGCATCGCCGATGATCGGGTGGGCCAGGTGCTTCATGTGGCGGCGCAATTGGTGGCGCCGGCCGGTCAGGGGTTGCAGCTCCACCAGTGCACAGTGGGTGGTGGCAAAGCTGCCGTAGGGCAACGGCAACTCGTAGTGTTCGAGCGTGCGGTAGTGCGTTTGCGCGTCCTGTACCTCCTCTCGGCCAGCCCGGGCGTCGTCGGGCATGCGCTTGAGTGGGTGGTCGATCAGGCCTTGCGCCTCTGGCCAGCCGCGTACCACGGCGCGGTAGGTTTTTTCCACGCCATCGCCGACGTCGAAGGTCTGGCCTACCAGGCTGGCGGTGGCTGCATCGAGCGCAAACAGCAGCACGCCGCTGGTGCCCTTGTCGAGCCGGTGCGCCGGCCAGACCGGGCGGCCAAGCTGGTCGCGCAGCAGCTGCAGCGCGAACTGCGTTTCTCCTGCGTCCAGCCCGGTGCGGTGCACCAGCAGCCCGGGCGGTTTGTTCACGGCTACTAGATAATCGTCGTGATACAGGATTTCCAGCATGTTGTTTTTATTATCCCCCGCCAAATCGCTCGACTACGACACCCCCGCCGGCGACGTGCCGCACACGCAGCCGCTGTTTGTCAAACAGTCGGCCGAGCTGATCGAGATCCTGCGCGAAAAGTCGCCGCAGGACATCGCCGAGCTGATGAGCCTCAGTGATGCGCTGTCGGGCCTGAACGTGGCGCGTTACCAGGCCTGGAGTACCAAATTCACGGCCAAAAACGCCAAGCAGGCGGTGCTGGCCTTCAACGGCGATGTCTACGAGGGCCTGGATGCCAAGACACTCAAGGCCGACGACCTGGCCTGGGCGCAGGCGCACGTCTGCATCCTGAGCGGCCTGTACGGCGTGCTGCGGCCGCTGGATTGGATGCAGCCTTACCGGCTGGAGATGGGCACCCAGTTGGCCAATGCGAAAGGCAACAACCTCTACAAGTTCTGGGGCACCCAGATTGCCGATTACCTCAATGAGCGCTTGCAGGCCGACAAGACGCCGGTGGTGGTGAGTCTGGCGTCACAGGAGTACTTCAAGGCGGTGGACAAAAAGGCCTTGAAGGCGCGTGTGATCGAATGCGTGTTCGAAGACTACAAGGGTGGCAAGTACAAGATCATCAGCTTCCTGGCCAAGCGCGCGCGCGGCCTGATGGCACGCTACGCCGCCACCCATCGCGTGACGACGCCGAAGCAGCTGGAGAAGTTCAACCTTGAAGGTTATGCCTTCGATGCTGCAGCCTCTGAAGCAGATCGTCTCGTCTTCCGTCGCAAGGTGCAGGAATGACGACACCCGAAAACTCCCTGCTCGGCAAGGCGGTGCCCTACGTCGACCAGTACGACGCAACGCTGCTGTACCCGATTGCCCGCATCGCCAAACGCGAGGAAATCGGTGTGCCGGCCACGCTGCCTTTCCTCGGCGCCGACCTGTGGACGGCCTACGAACTGAGCTGGCTCAATGCGCGTGGCAAGCCGCAGGTGGCCCTGGCCCACATCACCGTGCCGTGCGAGACGCCCAATATCGTGGAGAGCAAGTCCTTCAAGCTTTACCTCAACAGCTTCAACAACACCCAATTCAATGATGCGGCCGAAGTGCTGGCGCGCATCCGTGCCGACATCAGCGAGGCGGTGTGGCGCGGTTCCGAGGCCAAGGGCACGGTGGGCGTCAAGCTGATCGCACCCGAGCTGTTCGACCGCGAGCCGATCCATGAACTCGACGGCCTGAACCTGGACCGGCTGGAGGTGGAGTGCTCGCAGTACACGCCGGCGCCCGAACTGCTGACGGCGGCCTTCGACGAACAGCCGGTGAGCGAAGTGTTGACCAGCAACCTGCTCAAGAGCAATTGCCTGGTGACCGGCCAGCCCGACTGGGCCAGCGTGCAGATCAGCTACAGCGGGCCGCAGATCGACCAGGAAGGTTTGCTGAAATACATCGTGAGTTTTCGCAACCACAACGAGTTCCATGAGCAATGCGTGGAGCGCATTTTCATGGACGTGTGGACGCGCTGCAAACCGACCAGACTGACGGTTTATGCGCGCTATACCCGGCGCGGCGGGCTGGACATCAACCCCTGGCGTACCAGCCACCCACAGGCGCTACCGGCCAATGTGCGAACGGCACGCCAGTAGTTTGCTATTAAAAACGTAGCTGCTTGCGCATATTGAGTAAGGGCTACTGGCCAATTTCCTTGAAAGATTGCAGTGGCGCCAGCGGCGGGAAGTTGCCGCCGCGTTTTTCCTTCATGGCCGTCACGGCCTCCAGCACATGCTTGTTGCTCCAGATCGCGCCTTGGAGCCAGCCCATTTGCTTGAGCGCATCATCCACGCCATGGTCGCGCGCATAGTGCAGCGCTTGCTTGGTGCCCCAGATCGCCACCGGCGGCTTGCTCGCAATCTCCTTGGCCGTCTGCAGCGCACCGGCCAGCAGTGCCTCGGGGGTGTCGAACACCTGGTTCACCAGGCCGTAACCCAGCGCCTGCGCCGCCGGCAGGCGGCGGCCGGTGTAGGCCAACTCTTTCACCACGCCCAGTGGCATGAGCTTGGGCAGCCGCTGCAGCGTGCCGACGTCGGCCACCATGCCGATGTTGATTTCCTGGATGCAGAAGAAGGCATCACTCGTGGCGTAGCGCAGGCAGCAGGCGCTGACCATGTCCACCGCGCCGCCGATGCAGCCGCCCTGGATGGCGGCGATCACCGGGATGCGCAGCGTTTCCAGCCTGGTGAAGGTGGCCTGCATGTCGGTCAGCAGGTCGAAGATGGCGGCGCGGCCTTCGGGTGTCTTGTCATTCAGGGTGATGGCACCACTGAAGGTTTCCAGCGCCATGCCGGCGCTGAAATGCTTGCCGGTGCTGCTGATCACCAGCACGCGCGCCTCGCCGCTGGCGTGCAGCTGCGTCAGCACGGCGTCGAGCTCACGCCAGAACTGCGGGTGCATGGTGTTCATCGCCTCGGGGCGGTTGAGCACCAGGTGGGCGATGTGGTCGGTAATGGTGAGCGTGAAGCAGTTCATGGCGGCAAGGTGGATGGGAGTGGATAAACTGTAATCGAACGAACCCGTCTTCAACAGTCACCTGTGCGAAACAGGGTCCCCCAAAGATGAACCGCAGACATTACCTTGTTCTACAAACGAGCTTGCTCGCCGGAGGTGCCATGGCCGATATTCCTAAAGTCCAGTCACTGGACGATGTGCTGCGCTGGCTCGACCGGCTTGAGCGCGCCACCCGGGTGCGCAGCACCAACACCTGGACGATGCGTGCCGTGCTCGACCACCTGGCGCAAAGCATCGAGATGAGCCTGGACGGTTTTCCCGCACCGAAGAGCGCGCTGTTCCAGGCCACCGCCGGCTCGGCGGCTTTTGCCTTTTTCAAGTGGCGCGGCCGCATGAGCCACGGCTTGACGGAGCCGATTCCCGGCGCGCCGCAACTGGCGCAGTTGTCGGACTGGCAACCCGGTGCGGCCCGCCTGCGCGCGGCGGTCACACGCTTCCAGAGCCACACCGGTGCGCTCCAGCCGCACTTTGCCTATGGGGCCCTGAGCCGGGCTGATTTCGCCTTGGCCCACGCGTTTCACGTGGCCAACCATCAGGACGAGATTGAGGTGGCCTGAGCTATTCAGCTGACGTTGCCGAGCCAGTCGCAGCGCAGGCGTTGCGTCTGGTGTGCGTACCGGCGCCACGCCACATACATCTGCGGTGCGCTCATGGCCAGCAGGCACAGCGGCCAGGCCCAGAGGGCATCGAGTGCAAAGGCGGGCAGCCAGCCGACCCAGCCCATCAGCCACAGGCAGAGCATGGCGTCCCACATCTCGTACTCCAGCGGGTGCTCGTCTCGGTGTGCCACATGCCAGCGCTTGATGCGATGGATTTCCACCAGTGTGAGGGCGTGTTTCATGGGAACCTCCTGCACGAAACTTAATTGTAAGTTTCATGTCAGATTTTTCAAGGGCCCGGTGGGTCAGAACAGGGAACCGGTTTTTGCTCCTGAATCCATAGCGTTCGGCGCATGATCAACAAGGGCTGCAGCCTGTTTTTGCATGGCATCCACTTCGTCTGCGCGCAGCAGCGAGCCCACCCGCACCCCCAGCAGGCGCAGCCGGCGCGACAGGTCCACGCGCTTGAGGCACTGGCCGGCGGCCTGGCGGATGGCCTTGGCATCACTGGTGTAGAGCTCGATGGTCTGGTCACGCGTCACGCTCTTGAAGTCGTCGTAGCGCAGCTTGATGCCGATGGTCTTGCCCACATAACCTTTGCGTTGCAAGTCGGCTGCCACGCGCTCACACAGCCAGGTGAAGACGGCGCCCAGCTCAGTCTTGTCGCGCACAGCGTGCAAGTCGCGCTCGAACGTTGTTTCACGACTCACCGACACCGGCTCGCTCTCGGTCACCACCGGCCGCTCGTCGCGGCCCCAGGCCGCCTCATGCAGCCAGGCGCCGTAGCTCTTGCCGAAGTGTTCCACCAACCAGGCCGGTTCACGGGCCGCCAGCTCGCCAATGGTGTGGATGCCGTGCGCCTGCAGCTTGGCGTCGGTCTTGGGGCCGACACCGTTGATCTTGCGGCACGGCAACGGCCAGATCTGCGTCTGCAGGTCGTCCGGCAGGACGATGGAAATGCCGTTCGGTTTGTTGAACTCGCTCGCCATCTTGGCCAGCAGCTTGTTGGGTGCCACGCCGATCGAGCAGGTCAGCCCGGTGGCGTCCAGAATGCTTTTCTGGATCAGCCGTGCCAGGGTGCGCCCGCCGTCGCGCTGGCCGCCGGGCACCTCGGTGAAGTCGATGTAGACCTCGTCCACGCCGCGGTCTTCCATCAACGGTGCGATCTCGGTGATGACGTTCTTGAACAGGCGCGAGTACTTGCGGTATTCATCGAAGTCCACCGGCAGCAGGATGGCCTGCGGACACAGCTTGGCGGCTTTCATCAGGCCCATGGCCGAGCCGACGCCGAACTGGCGCGCTGGGTAGGTGGCGGTGGTGATGACGCCGCGGCCGGTGTAGTCCTTCAACAGCGCAAAGGCTTCGACCGGAATCTCGGACAGCGGCACCTCGGCGTACTGTTGCAGGAGTGCGTCGTCCGGCCGGCGCCGACTGCCGCCGATGACCACCGGCAGGCCCTTGAGCTGCGGGTAGCGCAGCAGCTCGACCGAGGCGTAGAACGCATCCATGTCGAGGTGGGCGATGCGCCGGTTGGGCGGGGAGGTACTCATGGCGGTTGGGGCGGGGCCGCAGTGGCCCGAAGGTGAAGCGGCCGGTGCGTCAGGTCTCTGCGGCCGGCGGCGGCACTGCCGGCAGTTCGAAATAGAAAGTGACGCCGTGGCCTTCAACCGACTCGAAGCCTACGCAGCCGCCGTGTGCTTCGACCAACGCCTTGACGATGCTCAGGCCCAGCCCGGTGCTGGCAATGGGGCGGTTGGGTCGGGCGGGACCACGGGCGAATTTTTCGAACACGTGCGGCCCGAAGTCGGCTGGAATGCCTGGCCCATCGTCGCTGATGCAGACGCGTGCCTTGCCTTGGTCGGTCTTCATGATGCCCACGCGCACGGTGCCGCCGCGCGGTGAGAACTTGGCGGCGTTGGAGATCAGGTTGCTGCCAATCTGCTGCAGACGCACCGGATCGGCATGGACCCAGAGCGGTTCTTCCGGCGGCGTGAAGTCGAGCTGGACTTCGCTTTGCTGCGCGTAATCGCGCAGCTGTGTCAGGGTGTCGCGCACATTCAGGGCCAATTCGACCGGGCATTTTTGCAGCGAGAGCCGGCCTGATTCGATGCGCCGGCTTTCCAGCAGGTCGTCGATCAGGCGCAGCAGCCGCTCGGCATTGCGCCCGATCATGGTCAGACCGGTCTGCAGCCGCGGCGGCAGCTCGCCCAGCTGGCCTTGGCCGAGGAACGACAGCGTGCTGGAAATGGTGGAGATCGGCGTGCGCATCTCGTGCGTGATGACCGAGAGCAGCTCTTCGCGCGAGCGTTCGGCCGCTTGGCGGCGCCGGTCTTCACGACGCAGCAGGAAGAGCGCGGTGCCGATCACCAGCCCGAAGGCCAGCAGCAGAAGCAAGGTGCCCCACAGCGTGCGCCGCTGGTAGGCGGCAAAGAAGTCCGGCTGCGCCAGGTCGGCCACTTGCCACTGGCTGTGCGCCACCGGGTGGCGTGCCAACAGGCGGTCCAGCTCGTCCGGTGTCAGGTGGTAGTCCTCGCGTGGCGTCCGGTTGCGCGCGCCTTCGGCGGTGACCTCGATCATCGGCCGCACCTCTTTCGAGACCAGCATCAACTGATGGCCGGGCGGCTGGATGCTGTGGATCATCTGGGCCAGCTCCGTGGGCGCGAAGCTGACCATCAGCACGAAAGGCCGGTCGCCCGTGCCGCGCCAGTTGGCCATGACGTCGTAGTGGTAGGCCAGGTTGTTCGGGTGGATGCGGGCTGCATAGAAGCCACGCAAGACATAGGTCTGGATGTCCTGCACGCAGACATCGCCCACATAGCCATCGAAGTCGGGGGTGAGGGGCACGCCTTGGTCGTTGGTGATGGTGAAGCCGAAGACGTCGGGAAAGACCCGCTTCAGGCTGCGCTCCAGCTGTTTGTGGATGGCCGTGTCATCCGGGGCTGCTTGCAACTGGCGCAGCAGCGGCAGATGGTCTTCGGCGTACAACTGCACTTGGCGCTGCCGTTCGCTCAGGATGAAGGTCACCTGGTTGGCAACTTCCGCGCTGGTGGTGCGTGCCAGGTCGTGGTGCGAGGTCTCGAAGCGGCTCACGCGGTCGAAGTAGCCCAGGATCAGCAGCAGGATGGCCAGTGCGCTCAGGACGGTGACGATCCATTGGCTGGTGGTCAGGTGCTTCTTGAGTGCTCGCATAGGGCTGTTGTCTCAATCAGTCGGGAGTCCGCATGCGTGTATTGTGTGTTGCCAGTGCTTGGCATCATGATACGTCCCTGCCGTTGAACCTGATTGAAGGAGGAAGTCGATGAAAAAACGCCATTTCCTGGCGGTGGCCGCTACCGGTGCCACGCTCACCTCGGCCGCTTTGGCTGCGCCAGCACGTCAGCGCCCGGTCGGTCCCGGCCTGCTGACCGTCACCGGCGCCATCGGCCGCGGCAACCGCGGGCCGCTGGACAAGGCGCTGGACCAGATGATGGCCAAGCAGCAGATCGCATTCGACAAGGCGCACGTGTTCGATTTCGCTGCCTTGGCCCGCCTGCCGGCCGTGACCATCCATCCGACGGTGGAATACGACGCCAAGGTCCACACGCTCAAGGGGCCGCTGCTGAGTGAGGTGTTGCAGGCCGCGGGTGTGGACGTGAACAGCCCGGCCAGGCTGGTGCTGCGTGCGGTCGATGGCTACACCGTCAAGCTGAGCCTGGCACAGGCGCGTCAGCAGCGCTTCATCGTCGCCACCCATCTGGACGGCCAGCCGATGGCGCTGGGCGGGCTGGGGCCCTTGTGGGCCGTGTTCGATGCTGACCGCTACCCCGACATGGCCGCCAAGCCGTTGCCGGAGCGCTTTGCCCAGTGCCCCTGGGGCCTGTACCACCTGGAGGTGCAACCGGCCTGAGCCGGCTGCACCGGTCGCGGGGTCAGGCGGTCGGGTAGGTGCCCGGCAGCAGGATGCTGCGGTCCACGTTGGAGAGTTGGGTGTGGCCGCAGAAGGCCATGGTGGTGTCGAGTTCCTTGTGGATCATCTGCAGCGCCTTGGTCACGCCGGCCTCGCCCATGGCACCCAGGCCGTAGGCCATGGCGCGGCCAATCATGGTGCCGCGTGCGCCCAGCGCCCAGGCCTTGAGCACGTCCTGCCCGGAGCGGATGCCGCCATCCATCCAGACCTCGATCTTGGAGCCAACCTCGGCCACGATGGCCGGCAGGGCTTCGATGCTGGACGGCGCGCCGTCGAGCTGGCGGCCGCCGTGGTTGCTCACCACGATGGCATCGGCGCCGCTGGCCACGGCCAGCTTCGCGTCCTCCGCGTCCATGATGCCCTTGAGGATGAGCTTGCCGCCCCACTGTTCCTTCACCCAGGCAATGTCGGGCCAGGACAGACGCGGGTCGAACTGCTCGTTGGTCCAGGCGGCCAGCGAGGTCATGTCGCTCACGCCCTTCACATGGCCGACCAGGTTGCGGAAGGTATGGCGGCGCGTGCCCGCCATCCCTAAGCACCAGCGCGGCTTGGTCATCAGGTTGATGATGTTGGCCAGCGTGGGCTTCGGGGGCGCGGTCAGGCCGTTCTTCAGGTCCTTGTGGCGCTGGCCGATCACCTGCAGGTCCAGCGTGAGGACCAGGGCCGAGCAGTTGGCCGCCTTGGCGCGCTGGATCATGCGGGCCATGGCGTCGCGGTCGCGCATCATGTAGAGCTGAAACCAGAACGGCGCACTGGTGTTCTCGGCGATGTCCTCGATCGAGCAGATGCTCATGGTCGAGAGCGTGAACGGAATGCCGAACTTCTCGGCCGCGCGGGCGGCGTGGATCTCGCCGTCGGCATGCTGCATGCCGGTCAGGCCCACGGGGGCGATGGCCACCGGCATCTTGACGTCGATGCCGATCATCTTGACGGCCGTGCTGCGGTTGTCCATGTTCACCGCCACGCGCTGGCGCAGCTTGATCTTCTGGAAGTCGGCTTCATTGGCGCGGTAGGTGCCCTCGGTCCAGGAGCCGCTGTCGGCGTAGTCGTAGAACATGCGCGGCACGCGCTTTTGCGCCAGCACGCGCAGGTCTTCGATGTTGGTGATCACGGATGGCACGAGGGAACTCCTTCAGTCGTGTTGGGGGTGTTGTTCTTGAAAGTTTCGCTCACGGTATCAAAGCCTTTTTCCGCCAGGTAGCCCACCAGGCCGGCGTCCATGCTCTGGGCATGCTGGGGAAACCATTCCACCAGCGCTTCGAGCATGTTCTCGATCAGGGCCATCTCGCCCAGCAGGGCGCGGCGCTCCACCTCGCGCATCACCTCCAGCACGCTGTTGTGCTGGCCGAAGTGGCAGAAGTCGGCCGGGATGCCGCAGGCCGTCATCCAGCGCTCTTCCTGGGCGAAGTGCTCCACCGTGTGCTTGACCAGCTCCTGGTACAGGGCGAGTTTGGCTTCGGGGGCGGCGGCCGAGGTGGCGTTGACCAGCTCGACGAACTCCTCGTGCGTGGTGTCGGTGCGGGCATCGCCCAGCGCCAGTTCAGGCGACCAGACGAGCGTGGTGGCGGTGGACGCGGTTGTCATGGTGTGTTCCTTCAGGCCTGGACGCCCAGACGGGCCAGGTGGCGGGCGATCTGCACTTCAACCTGCGCCGGCGCCGTGCCGCCCAGGGTGTGGCGTGCGTTGAGCGAGCCGCGCAGTGACAGCACGTCGTACACGTCCTTTTCGATGTTCGGGTTGAACTGCTGCAGCACGGTGAGCGGCAGTTCCGACAGGTCGCAGGCATGGGTGATGGCGGCCTTCACCGCATGCGCCACGGTCTCGTGCGCATCGCGGAAGGGCAAGCCCTTCTTCACCAGGTAGTCGGCCAGGTCGGTGGCGGTGGCGTAGCCCTTGAGCGCAGCCTGTTCCATGGCCGGCGCATTGACGGTGATGCCGCCTTCGAGCTTGCCGGTATCGGGGTTCATCTGGCCGCCCACCATCTCGGCGAAGATGCGCAGCGTGTCCTTCAGGGTGTCCACTGTGTCGAACAGCGGTTCCTTGTCTTCCTGGTTGTCCTTGTTGTAGGCCAGGGGCTGGCCCTTCATCAGGGTGATCAGGCCCATCAGGTGGCCGACCACGCGGCCGGTCTTGCCGCGCGCCAGTTCCGGCACGTCCGGGTTCTTCTTCTGCGGCATGATGGATGAGCCGGTGGTGAAGCGGTCCGCAATCTTGATGAAGCCGAAGTTCTGGCTCATCCACAGAATGAGTTCTTCGCTGAAGCGGCTGATGTGCACCATCACCAGCGAGGCGGCGGCGGTGAATTCAATCGCAAAGTCGCGGTCACTCACCGCGTCCAGGCTGTTCTGGCACACGCCGTCCATGCCCAGGGTCTTGGCCACGCGCTCGCGGTTCAGCGGGTAGCTGGTGCCGGCGAGGGCTGCCGCACCCAGCGGCAGGCGGTTGACGCGTTTGCGCACATCGGCCATGCGCTCGGCGTCGCGCGCAAACATCTCCACATAAGCCAGCATGTGGTGGCCGAAGCTCACCGGCTGCGCCACCTGCAGGTGGGTGAACCCGGGCAGGATCACGTCCACGTTCTGCTGCGCCACCGTCAGCAGCGCCTTCTGCAGGTCGGTCAGCAGGTCGCTGATGATGTCGATCTCGGTGCGCAGCCACAGGCGCACGTCGGTGGCCACCTGGTCGTTGCGGCTGCGGCCGGTGTGCAGGCGCTTGCCGGCATCACCCACCAGCTGGGTCAGGCGCGCCTCGATGTTCAGGTGCACGTCTTCCAGATCGAGCTTCCACTCGAACTTGCCGGTCTCGATCTCGGCCACGATCTGCGCCATGCCGTCCCGGATGGCCGCATGGTCGATGGCGTTGATGATGCCCTGTGCCGCCAGCATCTCGGCATGCGCCAGGCTGCCGGTGATGTCGGCATGCCACAGGCGCTTGTCAAAAAACACGCTGGCGGTGTAGCGCTTGACCAGGTCGCTCATCGGCTCGGAGAAGAGCGCCGACCAGGCTTCGGATTTTTTGTCGAGTTGGTTTTTTGACATGGGAACCGTGCGGTGGATGGGGCAGGAGCCCCATTGTCGTGTGAATACATTGTGCGGAGGTCCGGACTTCACCAATAATCGGGTCTTGGCCCTTGTGGCCTGATCCCTTGGGCTGGTCCTGCCATCCGCGACATGAAAGATACCCAGATTTTATCGACCTTCCAGGAGTGGGCCCCCGAGCCGGCGGTGCCTGCTGCGCCGCCGGCGCCGTTGTTCAATGCCTGTCAGGTCGGCGTGGCCCTGCGCGCGGTGCTGTTTGTCGAGCTGGTGGTGGCGGTGGCCGCCCTGTTCGGGACGTCCAATTTCTTCGACTGGCTGATCCGGCTTTCCCTCTACACCGGCGGTGCCTTGCCGGCCACGGTGATCTGGCTGGTGGTGGCGTGCGCAGCCCGGCGCCCGCTGCTGCGTTTGCCGCCGCAAGGCCAGTATGTGGTCGCCATCGGGTTGGGGGCCTTGGCCGGCCTCTACGGCTGCGGCCTGCTGGTCCTGTCCGGCCTGCTGGAGACACCGCCCTGGCTGGCCAGTGCCGCCAGCGGCGCCCTGCTGGCGGGCAGCGGGGTGGGGGCACTGGCCCTGCGGGAACGCGGCAAGACGCCGGCGGCCACCACAGCGCGGCTGGCCGAGCTGCAGTCGCGCATCCGGCCGCATTTCCTCTTCAACACCCTCAACAGCGCCATCGCCCTGGTGCGGGCCGAGCCGGCGCGCGCCGAGGCGCTGCTGGAAGACCTGAGCGACCTGTTCCGCCACGCCTTGGCGGACCAGGGCGAGTCCGTCACGCTGGCGCAGGAGATTGCGCTGGCGCGGCACTACCTGGAAATCGAGCAGGTGCGTTTTGGCGAACGCCTGCGGCTGGATTGGGCGCTGGACCCGGCCGCCGACACGGCCCGCCTGCCGCCGCTGTTGCTGCAGCCCTTGCTGGAGAACGCAGTGCGCCATGGCGTCGAGCCCAGCGCCGAGGGCGCACAGATCCGCATTTCCACCCGGCGCCGTGGCTCGAATGTGGTGATCAAGGTCACCAACACCGTGCCCGCCGGCCCCGGTGCCCAAGGCCATGGTGTGGCGCTCAACAATGTGCGCGACCGCCTGCGCCTGCTGCACGACGTGGAGGGCCAGTTTCGCCATGTGCTGAAAGACGGCGTGTTCCAGGTCCGCATCGAGGTGCCCGCATGAGCCGCCGGGCCGTTCCCAAGGCCAATACCGCAGCGCGCCGCGCGGAGGTCGCTCCATGACACTTCAAGTCCTGATCGTTGACGACGAATCGCTGGCGCGCGCCCGCTTGCGCACCCTGCTGGGCGACTGCACCAGCCCGGCGGTGAGCGTGGCGGGTGAGGCCGCCAACGCCACGCAGGCGGTCGAGTTGCTGCGCAAACAGTCGTTCGACGTGGCCCTGCTCGACATCCACATGCCCGGTGCCGACGGCCTGACGTTGGCGCGTACCCTGCAAACCCTGCCGCAGCCGCCGGCCATCGTCTTTGTCACCGCGCATGCCGAGCATGCGGTGCAGGCCTTCGAGATCGAGGCGGTGGACTACCTGACCAAGCCGGTCCGGCTGGAGCGGCTGCAACAGGCGCTACAAAAAGTGGAGCGCCTCGCGCAATCATCTAAAGGGCTGGGGGCTGATTTGCCTGAAGAATGCCTGGTGATCCAGGAGCGCGGCCGGACCGAGCGCGTGCCGCTGGCCGAGGTGCTGTACTTCAAGGCCGAGCTGAAATACATCACCGTGCGCACGGCGGCCAAGAGCTACATCCTCGACGGTTCCCTGAGCGAGCTGGAAGAGAAATACCCGACGCAGTTCATGCGCATCCACCGCAACGCCCTGGTGGCCCGGCGTGCTGTGCGCGCGCTGGAAAAGCACTACGACCCGGAAGAGGGCGAGGGCTGGGCGGTGCGGCTCAATGGCATTGATGAGTTGCTGTCGGTGTCGCGGCGGCAGCTGTCAGCGGTGCGCGAGGCCATTGCCTCGCTCTGATTTTTTTCAACTCTGACCGAGGAGATGCCATGCTGGAGCTATTGACCGACCCACAGGCCTGGATCGCGCTGGCCACGCTGACGGCGCTGGAACTGGTGCTCGGCATCGACAACATCGTCTTCATCTCCATCCTCGTGGACAAGCTGCCGCCCGAGAAGCGCGTGCTGGCGCGCCGGCTGGGCCTGTTCATGGCGATGTTCATGCGCATCGGCCTGCTGCTGGTGCTGTCCTGGATCATCGGGCTGGTGGCGCCGCTGTTCACCGTGTTCGGCCAGGAGATCTCGGGCCGCGACCTGATCCTGATCGGTGGCGGCCTGTTCCTGATCTGGAAGAGCACGGGCGAGATCCACCAGTCGCTCGAAGGCGAGGAAGGTCATGCCTCCAGTGCGGTGAAAGCCACCTTTGCTGCCGTCATTCTGCAGATCATGGTCGTGGACATGGTGTTCTCGCTCGACTCCATCATCACGGCGGTGGGCATGGTGTCCGAACTGGCGGTGATGATTGCCGCCGTGATCGCCTCGGTCATCCTGATGATGCTGTTCGCCGGTGCCATCGGCAACTTCGTGTCGGAGCATCCGACGGTCAAGATGCTGGCGCTGTCCTTCCTGGTGCTGGTCGGCGTGCTGCTCATCGCTGAAGGTTTTGACCACCACGTGCCCAAGGGTTATGTCTACTTCGCCATGGCCTTCTCGGTCGTGGTGGAAATGCTCAACATCCGAATGCGCAAACGCGCGGCCAAACCGGTGCACCTGCATGAGGCCTATGCGCCGGCAACGCCGGATCAGTCCTGACGGGGGCTGGCTGCCGCCGTCAACGCCACAGCGTCAAGCGCCCGCTCCAGTGCCGCCCGGCTCGGCGTCTCCACAAACACGCATTGCTTGCCGGTTCGTTTGCAGTGGTCCTTCACGCGCCAGTAGGCGTTGTGGCTGATGCAGCCGCTCTGGCAGATCACCAGATCGGCCGCGGCCAGCGTGGCATCGAGCTGGCTGGCGTTGTCTTCTTCGCCGCCATCGTGGTGCAGGAAGCGCGCGCCGGTGTGCTCGATCACCTGGCGGTAGATCGGCACGCTGGCCGTGCGGCCGCCCACGCACAGGACGGAGCGCTTGCACAGCGGCGGTGCTGCGTTACAGGCTGGCGCTGCGGGTTCGGCCAACTGGGCACTGCGCAATTGGCCAACTTGCGTTTCGGCCTCTTCGGTGCGCCGGCGCTGACGCTCGGCGTCCTGCTGTGCCTGCTGCAGCGCGCGCTGCAGGTGCTGGATCTGTTCGTTCTGTTGCCGGTTCTCTTGCGTGAGCGCAATGCGCTCACGCAAGCCGGGCGCGGCCTGTTCCTGCTCCGCCAGCTGTTCGCCTTGCAGCTGCAAGGCCGTTGCCGTGCGCAGCAGTTCGGCGCGCACACGCATCAGCTCACCCTGCTGCTGCTCCAGGCGCAGCGAGAATTCGGCCGCCTGGTTGCGGCTGCGGTGCTGGGCAGCCGCCAGTTCGCGCGTCAGTACGCCGTTTTCATGTGCCAGGGCATCCAGGCGCGTCAGGTCGGCGCGCGTTGCCGCGCCCACCTGGTGCTGCAGCATGTGCGCCTCGCCCAGCACGCGGTGTTCCAGTGCGGGCGTGCAGCGCGGGTGTGTCAGCGTGGCCCACAGGGCACCGGCCCAGTCGGCGTTGGCGCAGGCGCTTCGCCACCAGGCCGCCAGCGCCTCTGTGTGTTTGAGCTGGGCGGCAGCGCTCACCACCAGGCTGTAGCGTCGTTCCAGTTCCTTCTGCACCGCCTCGGCCATGGGTGTGCGGTGTTTGCATTCGGTCACCACGGTGCAGTGCACCTCGTAGTCGCTGCTGGCCGTCATGTCGCCCAGCGTGCGCTCAGCCAGGCGCCGCAGCAGCGGAATGGGCAGGCAGACGCCGACCACCGGGCAGAAGGCGTGGCCGTCGAGCTCCCACAGCCGCCGCCGGCGCGAGCCTTGCGGTGCCGGGGACGGCGGTACGTGCTGCGGCTGCGCGTAGGGCAGCGCCGCCTCCAGGGCGGATTGCAGCCGGTCGGGCTTGGCTTGGCACATGGGTCGCCTCCTGGGTCAGTGCAGCAGGCTGGCCGCTTCGGGCGGCATGGCGGCGTACAGCTCGGCCGCCATGACGGGGGTCTTGTCATGACCGGCGGTGTTGCACACGGCAACCCAGCGCTCATGGGCATTGGCCATGACCTGGCGCAGGGCCGGGCTGGCGTGCGGATGGGTCTTGAGGAAGAACAGGTTGGAGACGATCTTGCGCGCCATCAGCAGGCGTTGCCGCCCGGGGCTGGTGGCCGCCTGCGCGGCCGGTGCAGCCCAGCAGGTCATGAGGGCGAAAGTGCCCGCCACCAGGGCTTCCAGGCAGGGGGTGGCGAGTTCATCATCGGTCAAGGGCATGGTCGGCTCCGGGTTGGATGTGTGACAGTGAAGTGTAGTGTAATGAGAATTATTCTCAATAACAAGACCTATTCCTGTCCACGCAGCGGGGTATTGCCGATCGGGTCTTCTGTCTCAGCGCAAACCGGCTGGGGGCCAACCTGCGAAAATCACGCCTTTGCATGTTTCAAGGCAAGGCATGACTTACGCGGTCAAGGAGATCTTCTACACCCTGCAAGGCGAGGGCGCCCAGTCCGGCCGGGCGGCGGTGTTCTGCCGCTTTGCCGGCTGCAATCTCTGGAGCGGGCGCGAGGAAGACCGGGCCACGGCGGTGTGCCGGTTCTGCGATACCGATTTTGTGGGCACAGACGGTACCGGTGGCGGCAAGTTCAGCACCGCCGATGCGTTGGCCGATGCGATTGAACGCGCCTGGGAACCCGCCGGCCAGGCCGGCCGCTACGTGGTGCTGACCGGCGGCGAGCCGCTGCTGCAGGTGGACGAAGCGCTCACCAGCGCCTTGCATGCGCGCGGTTTCACCATCGCGGTGGAAACCAACGGCACCCTGCCGGCGCCCAAGGGGCTGGACTGGATCTGCGTCAGCCCCAAGGACCAAGCCGAGGTGGTGCAAAAGACCGGCAGCGAACTCAAGCTGGTCTACCCGCAGCCGGGTGTGGACCCGGCGCAGTTCGCAGGCCTGGCTTTCGAGCATTTCTTCCTGCAGCCCATGGACGGGCCGCAGCGTGAACAGAACACGGCGCAGGCGATTGCCTACTGCCAGCAGCACCCCCAGTGGCGACTGGGCATCCAGTCGCACAAGATGATCGGAATTCGATGATGTACGAGATCAGCCAGCGTTTTTTCTTTGATGCCGCCCACACCCTGCGCCGCGAGATCGAGGCCGAGGGCAGCAAGCGCGTGCACGGCCATACCTACTATGCCGAGGTCTTCGTGCGCGGCGAGCCGGCGGCCGAGAACGGCATGGTGATGGACCTGGGTTACATCCGGCGCGAGGTCAACGCCCTGCGCGAGCAACTGGACCACCACTTCCTCGACGAGGTGCAAGGCCTGGGCCCGGCCACGCTGGAGAACCTCTGCACCTTCATCTGGAAGGCGCTCAAGCCCAAGATTCCGGGCCTGTCGGCGGTGATGGTGGAGCGGCACGCGATTGGGGACAAGTGCGTGTATCGGCCTTGAGAGGTCGAGTTAGGGCGGCTTTCGGCCACAAGCGGACCTTCACGGTCTTTCCCGGAAGCGGTCATGCGATCTCCCATGGAGGCGGATTCGCTAAGTGCCTCTGAATAAAATAGCTGCTCGCTAACAAATTCGTTAGAACCCACTATGTCCGGCAATCTTGAAGTTGGTGACAGCGTTAGGCTAAGCGGCGGATATGAAATGGAGCCCAAATGGCTCGGTGGAAAAGAAGGATACGTTGGCACGGTCGTGGACTTCATCCCTGGTCAGAATCAGGCTCCTTCCGCAGTCGTGAAGCTCGACCACGCGATCACCTTCGACGACATCACTGGTGACATCGTTATTCTTGAGCTTCGCTATAAGGGGGCCAAGTGGGGTCAGAGAGAGACCGTGCATGTTGAGCTCTGTAATTTCTTGCCAGATCGTGCGTCATGGAAATCACGCAAGCGGGGGGTGTGGATCGAGTCGCACGCCTCATACGTTAAGGAATAGTGCTGGCATTCAGCTGTTGCTATCGGCCAAGAGGAGACGGTCAGAAGTTCCTCCTAAAACAGACGATCACCCCCCTGAGGGATAGTCCGGATTCACGCTTATAGCTAGCTAAATCCGCCGGCCGAAACCTCGTAATTAGACTGACGTTCAAGGCTGGGTATAAAAATGAAGAAGCGGCACAAATTCGAAATCCCTTTCCTGGGGGCGATTGGGATAGTGGGGTACCTTTGTTCACGTTGGATACGAACGTCGTTTGAAGGCGCAAATAGGGTCGCAGCGTACCTGATCATGTTCGGGGCCGCTTTCATCGTGCTGCGCGGCGTACACTGGCTGGTCTCTAGGTACATCGGAGATGACTGAGCTGGCCGGAAGCCAGTGATTAATCTTTGCGAGATGGCCGTCAACTGCTGCAGAAAACTGGAGGGGCGAGTACGACCGAACAGCTTCTTCGACACGGCCGAACAAGTGGGTGCGCGCGCTTTGCGCACTCGTAAATTGTGCGCCGGTCAAGCCGAACGTTGGGCCACATGACAAACACACCCGCCATCGCCCGTTCGTGGACTGAATTTGTTGCTTCGCGTCCCGAGCTTCTCTGCGGTGACTTACTACTGCGTCAGTTCTCGTCCGGTGAAGTCACTCGCCTCTGCGATTGCGGCTGCAATAGTTATGAGTTTCAGCTTTCACCTACTGCGAACGTTTCGCCTTTGGTTCCACCGTCTGAGCGCGGCGGCTGCGTATTCGAGTTGGAGTTTCAAACGGAAGAATCGGGAAAGACTATCGGGTTCTTCGTCTTCGTGGATGGTGCGGGAAATCTAACAGGAATCGACGTCGACTATTGCGGAAACAGCTTTCCCATGCCGAGCGCCCCGAAGTTGTTTGAACCGCCATTTCATGTTCGGGGAGTGCTCGCCCGTGCTTCAGATCATGATCGCCCGAGCAGTCCGTAAGCGTCTAGCTTCCAGGGCGTCCATGTGGCCCAACCCGTTGCAGGGTACCTTGCCCATAAAGCCGCGCAAGGTCCCTGAACTCAAACGTTGAGTGACCGCTTTTCGACCTGCGGAGCGTCCGCTATGGGTCGCAAGCGGCCATTAGGTCAATAAATCAACCCGTATTCCTCAACCCCGCCGCAATCCCGTTGATCGAAATGTGAATGCCACGCCGCACGCGCTCGTCGCTCTGGCCGGCACGGTAGCGCCGCATGAGCTCCACCTGCAGGTGATGCAGCGGGTCAATGTAGGGGAAACGGTGGCGGATGGAGCGCTGCAGCGCGGCGTTGCCGGCCAGGCGTTGCTTTTCGCCGGTGAGCAAGGAGAGCGCGTGCACGGTGCGCTGCCATTCGGCTTCGATCTGCGTGAAGACTTTTTTGCGCAGTTTGCCGTCGCCCACCAGTTCGGCGTAGCGCGAGCCCAGCGCCAGATCGCTTTTGGCCAGAACCATGTCCATGTTGGACAGCAGCGTCTTGAAGAAGGGCCAGTTGCGGGCCATCTTTTGCAGCAGCGCCAGCCGCTCCTTGTGGCCTTTCGGCCCGTCGGCATTCAGAAAGTTTTCCACCGCCGAACCGAAGCCGTACCAGCCCGGCAATGTGAGGCGACATTGGCCCCAGCTGAAGCCCCAGGGAATGGCGCGCAGGTCTTCGATCTTCTGCGTTGCCTTGCGCGAGGCCGGGCGCGAGCCGATGTTGAGCTCGGCAATCTCGCGGATCGGTGTGGCGCCGAAGAAATAGTCGGCGAAGCCGGCGGTGTCGTACACCAGCGCGCGGTAGGCGGCCATGCTGGCGCGCGACAGTTGTTCTGCCGCCTGCAGGTAGGCCGCAGCCGCCGGTTTGGTGGGCTGCAGCAGGGTGGCTTCCAGCGTGGCGGCCACCAGGGTTTCCAGGTTGCGCCGGCCGATCTCCGGGTTGGCGTATTTGGAAGCGATCACTTCGCCCTGCTCGGTCAGACGGATCTGGCCGCGCACCGTGCCGGGTGGCTGCGCCAGGATGGCCTGGTAGCTCGGGCCGCCGCCGCGGCCCACGGTGCCGCCTCGGCCATGGAACAGTCTGAGTTGAATGGGGGCCAACTCGTCAAAGAGTTCCACCAGCGCGATCTCGGTGCGGTAGAGCTCCCAGTTGCTGGTGAAGATGCCGCCGTCCTTGTTGCTGTCGGAGTAACCGAGCATGACGTCCTGCTCAGCCCCGCTGCGCTGGACCATGGCGCGGATGCCGGGCAGGGCGTAATAGTCGCGCATGATCGGCGCGGCGTTGCGCAGGTCGTCGATGGTTTCGAACAGCGGCACCACGATCAGGTCGGTGGTGCAGGCCACATCGTCCAAGGTTCCGTGCAGCAGGCCCACTTCCTTTTGCAGCAGCAGCACCTCCAGCAGGTCGCTCACCGTTTCGGTGTGGCTGATGATGTAGTGGCGAATGGCCTGAGCGCCGAAGCGCTGGCGCAGCGTGCGCGCGGTCTCGAACACCGCCAGTTCGCTCTGCGTGTGGGCGCTGTAGCTGGCACCGACCACGCGCAAGGGGCGTGCATCGGCCAGCAGGCGCAGCAGCAGGGCGCGCTTGGCGTTCTCGTCCAAGCCAGCGTAGTGCGATTCAATGCGCGCCGTGGCCAGCAGTTCGGTGATCACTTCTTCGTGCTTGTCCGAGCTCTGGCGCAGGTCCAGTGTGGCGAGGTGGAAGCCGAACACGTCGACCGCGCGCATCAGCGGGCGCAGGCGCTGCTGCGTCAGCGTGGCGCCGTGGCGCGACAGCAGCGAGGCTTCGATGGTGCGCAGGTCGGCCAGGAACTCGGCCGCGTCGCGGTAGGGGTTTTGCGGTGCCACCGCATGGCGGGTCGCTTCGCCGCCGGTGAGTGCGGTGAGGGTGGCGGCCAGCCGGGCGTAGATGCCGATCAGCGCGCGGCGGTAGGGCTCGTCCTGGCGGTGCTCGCTGGTGTCGGGCGAGGCGTCGGCCAGCGCCTGCATTGCGGGGCTGCAGCCCACCAGCAGGCCGGAGAGCGACAGTTCGGCGCCCAGCAGGTGGACTTCGGTCAGGTAGAAGCGCAGCGCCACGTCGGCCTGCCGGCTCACGGCCTGCACCATGGTCTGCGCCGTGACGTTGGGATTGCCATCGCGGTCGCCGCCGATCCAGTGGCCCATGCGCAGGAAGCTGTGCACCGGCTGGTTGCCCAGCTCGCGTTCCAGTTCGGCATACAGGGCCGGGATTTCGCGCAGAAAGGTCGGTTCGTAATAGCTCAGCGCATTGTCGATCTCGTCGATCACGGTCAGCTTGCTGCTGCGCACCAGGCGGGTTTGCCACAGCTGCAGCACGCGGGCGCGCAACTGGGCTTCGTTGACGGCCAGCTCACGTGGCGTGAGCATGTCCTTCTTCGGGTCGACGCCGACAGCACGGGCCTTGATCTCGTCGCGCTGCGTCAGCAGGCGGGCGATGTCGCGCTCGGCGTCCAGGATGCTCTTGCGCTGCACTTCGGTCGGGTGAGCGGTGAGCACCGGCGAGAGGTAACTGTGCGCCAGCGTGTTGGCAATGGTCTTGGGGCCGATGCCGGCCCAGCGCAGGCGCGACAGCGCCACGTCGATGCTGCCTTCCTGCGAGTTGCCGGCGCGCTCATGGATGGCGCGGCGCCGGATGTGGTGCCGGTCCTCGGCCAGATTGGCCAGGTGGCTGAAGTAGGTGAAGGCGCGGATCACGCTCACCGTCTGGTCGTCGCTCAAGCCCTTGAGCAGTTTCTTCAGCGTCTTGTCCGCGTCATGGTCGGCGTCGCGGCGGAAGGCGACCGACAGTTTGCGGATCTGCTCGATCAACTCGAAGGCGGTCACGCCTTCCTGCTCGCGGATCACATCGCCAAGAATGCGGCCGAGCAGGCGGATGTCTTCCACCAGCGGGCGTTCGTTGTCTCTGCTTTTTCGGGCGCTGTCAGTTTTCATGCGGAGAGGGAGAAAGAGGGGGCGATGTGGCCCGGGGCTGAAGAACTTCGGCCATGCTAGCATCTTCAGTTCACTGAAGGATTACCAGCAGGTTACCAATTGAGCAAGCCGATGAAACTGACCATTGCCACCCGAGAAAGCCGGCTTGCCCTGTGGCAAGCCGAGCACGTCAAGGCCCTGCTCGAACAGCACGGCCACCAGGTCACCCTGTTGGGCATGACGACCAAGGGCGACCAGATCCTCGACCGCTCGCTGAGCAAGGTCGGCGGCAAGGGCCTGTTCGTCAAGGAACTCGAAGTCGCGCTGGAAGAAGGCCGCGCCGACCTGGCCGTGCATTCGCTGAAAGACGTGCCGATGGAGCTGCCCGAGGGTTTTGCGCTGGCCTGCGTCATGGAGCGCGAAGACCCGCACGACGCTTTTGTCTCTCCCCGCTACGCCAGCCTGGCGGCGCTGCCGCAGGGCGCCGTGGTCGGTACCTCCAGCCTGCGCCGCGTGGCGCTGCTGCGCGCGCTGCGCCCGGACCTGAAGATCGAACCGTTGCGCGGCAACCTCGACACCCGCTTGCGCAAGCTCGATGACGGCCAGTACGACGCCATCGTGCTGGCGGCGGCCGGCCTCAAGCGCTTGGGGCTGGAAAGCCGCATCCGCGCCGTGTTCGCGCCGGGCGAGATGCTGCCGGCAGCCGGCCAGGGGGCGCTGGGGATTGAAATCCGTAGCGACCGCACAGACGTTCAGCAGGCCCTGGCACCGCTGGTGCATCAGGCGACCTGGTTGCGCGTGGCGGCCGAGCGCGCTGTGAGCCGTGCCATGGGCGGCAGCTGCTCCATGCCGCTGGCCGCGTTTGCCCGCCTGCAGGGCGAGCAGTTGCAGATTGAGGCTGCCTGGGGTGACCCGGAAGGCCGCGTGACGCTGGTGCGCTCCCAGGCCACGGCTGCGGTGGCGGACCTGGCGGCCGCTACGGCGCTGGGTGAGCAGGTGGCGGCCGATCTCAAGGACGGGGTGCAGCGTGTCGGCGGTTCGCTGACGATCGACCACACACCGGACGCCGACTGAGCATGCGTGTCATCGTGACCCGGCCGCCGCGCGAGGCGCAGGACTGGGTGCATGAACTCGCCAAGGCCGGCCTGTCGGCCCAAGCCCTGCCGTTGATCGACATCCTGCCGGCCCCTGATGCCGCAGGTCTGGCGCGTGTCTGGCAGCGTTTGGGCGATGGGGCATATGCCAGCGTGATGTTTGTCAGTGCCAATGCGGTGGCTGGTTTTTTTGCATCAAATTCGGCCAATCTCCTTGTCTTTTCTGCGCCATCAGCTATGAAAATAAGAGCGTGGGCGCCCGGCCCCGGCACCCGCAAGGCCTTGTTGCAGGCGGGGGTGGCGCCTGAGCGCATCGACGCGCCGGCCCGCGAGGCGGCGCAGTTCGATTCCGAAGCCCTGTGGCAGGTGGTCGGCCCGCAGGTGAAACCGGGACACCAAGTGCTGATCGTGCGCGGTGGCGATGCGCAGGATGCCGCGAGTGTTTCCGGCAACGGCCGCGACTGGCTGGCCCAGCGCCTGGCCGACGTGGGGGCCAGGGCCGAGTTCGTCGTGGCCTACCAGCGGGCCCGGCCGCAGTTCGATGCGGCACAGCGGCAGCTTGCGACCGAGGCCGCCGGTGACGGCTCGGTCTGGCTGTTCAGCAGCAGCGAAGCCGTGCGCAACCTGCAGGCCTGTCTGCCGGGCCAAAGCTGGCATGCGGCGCGGGCCGTGGCCACCCACCCGCGCATTGCGGCGGCGGCCCGGGAGGCCGGCTTTGGTGTGGTGTGCGAGTCACGGCCGGCCTTGGCTGATGTCAAGGCCTCGATAGAATCGCTGCAATGAACCCCGAGTCGAATGTCGAATCTTCTGTGCCCACCGCTGCAGCCGCTGCCACGGAACCCGTGACACCCGTGGCGGCGTCTGCGCCGCAGAAGACCACCCCCGCTGTGGCGCGCTCCCTGGTGCTGACGCTTGGCGCCGTCGCGTTGCTGGCCTTGCTGCTCAGCGTCTTGCTGTGGCAACGCCTGTCGGCCACCCAGGAGCAGCTGGCACGCCAGAGCGCAGATTCCGGGGCCCACGCGGTCGAGGCGCGCACCATGGCGCGCCAGGCGCAAGACCAGACGCGCGAACTGGCAGCCCGCCTCGCCGTGATGGAGGCGCGCCTGAGCGAGGTGGCGCTGCAGCGCACCCAGCTGGAAGAACTGATGCAGAGCCTGTCGCGCTCGCGTGACGAGAACCTGGTGGTCGACATCGAGTCGTCTATCCGGCTGGCGCAGCAGCAGGCGCAACTCACCGGCAGTGTCGAGCCGCTGCTGGCCGCGCTCAAGACCGCGGAGCAGCGCGTGACGCGTGCTGCCCAGCCGCGCCTGACGCCACTGCAGCGCGCCATTGCGCGCGACGTGGCGCGCATCAAGGCCACCACCGTGAGCGACACGCCGGCGCTGCTGGTCAAGATGGACGAACTGGTGCGCCTGGCCGATGAACTGCCGCTGGCCAATGCCGTGGCTGCAGCGTCTGCCACCGGCAAGGTGGCGGCCCTGAAACCGCGCCGCGAGGACAGTGTTGCCAGCTGGTGGCAGCGCAGCCTGCAACTGGTGGTTGACGAGCTGCGCAGCCTGGTGCGTGTGAGCCGCATCGAGCAGCCGGAAGCCGCGCTGTTGTCGCCGGACCAGTCCTTCTTCCTGCGCGAGAACTTCAAGCTCAAGCTGCTCAATGCCCGTCTGGGCCTGCTGTCGCGCCAGCTCGAATCGGCCCGTACCGATCTGGTCTCGGCCGCGGCCACGCTCAACAAGTATTTCGATGCCAGCTCGCGCAAGACGCAGGCGGCTGCCAGCCTGCTGCAGCAGATGCAAGGCCAGATGAAAACGCTGGAACTGCCCCGCGTCGATGAGACCCTGGCTGCGCTGGCAACAGCAGCCGCAGGCAGGTAAGCATGCGCGCGATCCTCTGGTTTTTTGGCCTGTTTGCCATTGCAGTGGCCACGGCTCTGTTCGCCGGCAACAACCAGGGCACGGTCACCGTGTTCTGGCCGCCTTATCGCATCGACCTCTCGCTCAACCTGGTGCTGTTGACGTTGGTGGGGTTGTTCTTTGTCATGTATGTCGCCCTGCGCGCGTTGGCTGTCCTGCTGTCATTGCCGGGCGAGGCGCGGCGCTGGCGCATCCAGCACCAGGAACGTGCCATGCAGGTTGGCCTGATCGACTCGCTGTCGCACCTGGCGGCTGGCCGTTTCATCCGGGCCCGCAAGGCGGCTGAAGGTGTGCTGGAGCAGGAGCGGGCCCTGGCCGGCAGCGAGCAGGCCCTGCCTTATGGTGCCCGGCTGCGAGCCGTGGCGCATCTGCTGGCGGCCGAGAGCACCCATGCCCTGCAGGACAAGACGGCGCGTGACGAGCACGTCCGCCAGGCGCTGGACCTGCCGCATACCTCGCGCCGCGAGGAACAGGAGCTGCGCGAAGGTCTGCAATTGCGTGCGGCGCGCTGGGCTTTTGACGATCGTGATGTGCAGACGGCGCTGCAGCGCCTTGACGAACTGCCGCAAGGCGTGGCCCGGCGGACCTTGGCCCTGCGCCTGCGCTTTCGGGTCGCGCGGCTGGCCCGGCGCACGCAGGTGGCGCTGGAGACGGCGCGCCTGCTGGCCAAACACCGCGCGTTTTCCGAGGCGGCAGCGCGCAGCATCGTGCGTGGACTGGCGATGGAGCTGGTGCAGGCGGCGCACGATCCGGCCCAACTGAACAAGGCCTGGGGCCAACTGGACGCCGCCGAGCGCAGCATGCCCGAGGTGGCCATCCTGGCCGCCGAGCGCCTGCTTTTCCTGGGCGGTCAGGTGAGTGTGGTCCAGCAGTGGCTGCTGCCGGTCTGGGAACAGATGGTCAAGCCGGATACGGCACTGGTGCCGGAGCAGCGCATGCGGCTGGTACAGGTGTTGGAGCGCAGTTTCGCCCAGGTGGAAGGTACGCCCGACGCCGCCTGGCTGACCCGCATCGAGGCGGCGCAAATGGGCAACCCGCGCGATGCCATGCTGCAGTACCTGGCAGGGGTGACCTGCATGCGCCTGAGCCTGTGGGGCAAGGCGCAGCTTCTGCTGCGGCAGTCGCTGGCCCAGCTGCGCGAGCCGGCGCTGCGGCGTAGCGCCTGGCGCGCCCTGGCCCAACTGGCCGAGCAGCGCGAGGATGCCGTGGCCGCGGCCGAGGCCTGGCGCAACGCCGCAAAAGAGTGACGATTCGGCGGTTCCCCGCTATCATGGGTTCATGGCGACCCTGACCGAACACCTCATCAAGCTGACCGATCACCGTGATCGTGACCTGCTGGAATTGACGCTGGCAAAGGCACTGATCGATCTGGTTTCCATCGACCGTGTGCTGATTGCACGTGTGACCAGCGAAGACGGCGTCAAGCGCTGGCTCGACGTCGTCACGCTCGACGCCCGTGGCGGCGGCAAGGTGGTGGACCCACTGCGCATCGACGTCAGTCGTCTGCCGCGGCTGGAAGATGCTTCGGATCGGCTGCGCTGCATTCAAACCGGCGAACGGGTCGAAGTGGCTTGGGCGGGTGAAAATGGTCCTCGCTACACCTTCTTTCCGCTGTTCTCCGATGCACGGGGCGACGACGCGCAGGGCGTGCTCGAAATCCATTCATCCACCGCGCTGACCGAGGATGATCTGGCGACCATTGGCCAGCTGCATCACATCTACCGCAACATGTTTGCACTGCTGGCCTACAGCGATCGTGATGCGCTGACCGGCCTGCTTAACCGCAAATCGCTGGACGATGCCTTCTACAGCGCGGTGCTGGAAGAACTCGATGGTGTCATCGACAGCAACAAGGACGTGCCGGCGCCCCACAATGTGGGCAAGGAACGGCGCCACCGCGTGCCGCCCAATTACTGGCTGGGCACCATCGTCATCGACAACTTTCCCCTATTGAGCGACAAGCACGGTCATCTCATCATGGAAGAAGTCACGCTGCTGGTGGCGCGTTTGATGAACAGCACCTTCCGGACGCACGACCGGCTTTACCGTTTTGGCGGTGACCAGTTCGCGGCCCTCTTCCATTGCCCCGATGAGGCGCTGGCCTTTGGCGCTTTCGAGCGCATGCGGGCCAATGTCGAGAAATTCAACTTTCCGCAGGTCGGCCGCGTGACCATCTGCGCCGGCTTCACGCGCATCTTGGCCGACGATTCCCCCAGCACCGCGCTGGAGCGCGCCGAACAGGCGGTCGATTACGCGCAGAAGAATGGCCGCGACAAGGTGTGCAGCCATCTGGATCTGGTGCGGCGTGGGTTCTTTGGCGAGGTGGTTCGTACAGGGGCGGTTGATATCTTCTGAGGTTCCTTACGTGTTGCATGGAAAGGCCCGCTGCTTGCGGGCCTTTTTGCTTTCAAAGCCTTTGGTTCGTTGCGCCAAATGCTATTGAATTTGTAGCGTTTGGCTGAGTGTCTGGCAAGGATGATGTGTCGGGATATGCGCCCGACAGCGCAGTAACTTTCTCTTGCTTGCCCAAGAGAAAGTCACCAAAGAGAAGGGCAGCCGAAGTCAGGGCCGCTGCGCGGTTCCTTGCGCTGCTCGCATCGGGCGGGGTCGGGCTGAACTCGCTGCGCTCAAACAACGCCCGCCCTGATCCGCCCGCTGCTGCGCTGCTCAGCCCTGCCACACGGCATAGGAATCCAAACTACCGGGAACCAACAGCCATAACCTAACAAGGACGCGCCATGGCGCGTCCTTGTTGTCTTCGGTATCCGGTTTCCCTCGCCGTTATGAGGAGGCGAGTAGCGCAGCGTGCCCGTAGCGTCAGCGCAGGGCCGACGAATCCGGCTCGCCTTCTCTTTGCTTACTTTCTCTTGGCGAAGCAAGAGAAAGTGAGTCGCCCGCCGGGGCGAGACCCGGCTTGCCAGCTCTGCCAGGCACTCAGCCAAACGCTACAAATTCAATAGCATTTGGCGCAATAACCCAAAGGCAAAAGCCACAAAAAAGCCCGCATGAAGCGGGCTTTTTGTTGGCGGGGCAGGGCGTCAGCTCTGCACCGACTGCTGCTCGAACGGCAGGTTCAGGTCACGCAGATCCTTGCGGGTCTCAACCAGGATCAGCGGACCCTCGTCGATCACCACCGGCGCCGGACGCTCGCGCGGCACATGCACCGGCTTCGGTTCTGCGGCGATGGCGGCCTGCACGGCTGCCACCTTGTCCGCATCGGAGTTGACCCACTGCAGGCCGGCGGTATCGGCGATCTGGTTCAGTTCAGACAGCGGCAGGGCATAGCTCTGGACACGCGGCAGGCCGCGGGCGGCGGGTGCTGCAGTCGGTGCCGGGGCGCGGGTTTCAGCCACGGGTGCGGCAACCGGTGCGCTGTCGAATGCTGCTGGCGGCGTTTCCACCGGGGCAGTTTCCTGCGGGGCGCGTTCCTGACGCTCGCCGCGTTCCCCGCGCTCGCCACGCTGGCGGTCGCGGCCATAACGGTCGCGCGAGCGGCGCTCGCGTTGGCCGTTGCCGCCTTCGCCTTCAGCCGGTGCTGCGGTCTCGGTGGCGGCTTGTTGTGCCATGTCGAGCACGACCTGATTTTCCGCCGTGGCAACCGCAGGGGCGACTGCTGGCGCGCCAACCATGCCTTCGCCGTTCAGGCGGACTTCTTCAGCCGGTTGTTGACGGGTGTCGTCCTGACGCGGCGGGCGTTCACCGCGGCGTCCGCCGCGACCCTCGCCCCGCTCGCCGCGGCCTTCACCACGGTTTTCACCGCGTTCGGCGCGTTCACCCCGGGGGGCGCGCTGTTCCGTGCGTTCACCCTGCTCGGCGCGGCCTTCGCCACGTTCAGCACGGTCACCGCGACCGCGCTGCTCGCCGTTGCGCGGCGCGCGTTCCTGACGCTGTTCGGTTTTGGCGGCTTCGTTGCCCTGGGCTGCCGACTCTGCCGTCACGGCCTTGTTGTCGGTCTCACCGCGCTGGCCCTGGCGTTCACCGCGACCGCGGCCTTCGCCATCACGGCCACCGCGACCACCACGACCGCCGCGTCCACGGCCTTCGCCGCGTCCTTCCGGGCGACCCTCAGCGCGACCTTCGCCGCCGCGGCCTTCACCACGACCACGGCCTTCACCGCCACGACCGCCGCGACCTTCGCGGCGCTCGTCTTTCTTGTCACCCGTCTTGACGGGCTCGGCTGCCGGCGCAGCGCCGAACAGGCTCTTGAGCCAGCCGAAGAAGCCGGTGCTGGCCGGGGCTGCCGGCTTGGCTGTCTTGACCGGTTTGGCCGCCTGGGGCTGCGCGACGGGTTTCGGTGCCACGATCGGTGCCGGTGCATCGGGCAGCACACCCTTGATGACCGGGGTCTGCTTGTTGGTCGGCTCCTGCGAGCGACGCGTCACCGCAGTCGGGTCTTCCACTTCTTCGGCCATCTTGTAGCTGGCTTCGATGTTGTCCAGGCGCGGGTCGTCGTGCTTGAGGCGCTCGAGCTTGTAGTTCGGCGTTTCCAGCGACTTGTTGGGCACCATCAGCACGTTGATGCGCTGCTTGAGCTCGATCTTGGCGATTTCGGTGCGCTTCTCGTTGAGCAGGAAGGAGGCGACGTCCACCGGCACCTGGCACAGCACCGAAGCGGTGTTGTCCTTCTGGGCTTCTTCCTGGATGATGCGCAGGATCTGCAGCGCCGAGCTTTCGGTGTCGCGGATGTGGCCGGAGCCGCCGCAGCGCGGGCAGGGAATGGAAGCCCCTTCGGAGAGGGCCGGGCGCAGGCGCTGGCGGCTCATCTCCATCAGGCCGAACTTGCTGATGGTGCCGAACTGCACGCGGGCGCGGTCCTGGCGTAGCGCATCGCGCAGGCGGTTTTCCACCTCACGGCGGTTGCGGCTTTCTTCCATGTCGATGAAGTCGATCACGATCAGGCCGCCCAGGTCGCGCAGGCGCATCTGGCGCGCCACTTCGTCGGCAGCTTCCAGGTTGGTGCGGGTGGCGGTTTCCTCGATGTCGCCGCCCTTGATGGCGCGTGCCGAGTTCACGTCCACCGACACCAGGGCCTCGGTGTGGTCGATCACGATGGCGCCGCCGGACGGCAGCGTCACGGTGCGGGCGTAGGCCGACTCAATCTGGTGCTCGATCTGGAAGCGCGAGAACAGCGGTGCGTCGTCGCGGTAGCGTTTCACGCGGGCGGCATGCTCGGGCATGACGTGCGCCATGAACTGCTGCGCCTGGTCGTACACGTCGTCGGTGTCGATCAGGATGTCGCCGATGTCGGCATTGAAGTAGTCGCGGATGGCGCGGATCACCAGGCTCGATTCCTGGTAGATCAGGAAGGCGCCCTTGGCGCCCTTGGTGGCGCCGTCGATGGCGTTCCACAGCTTGAGCAGGTAGTTCAGGTCCCACTGCAGTTCGGGCGCGCTGCGGCCGATGCCGGCGGTGCGCGCGATGATGGACATGCCGTTGGGGTACTCGAGCTGGTCGAGCGCTTCCTTCAGTTCGGCGCGGTCGTCACCCTCGATGCGGCGCGAGACGCCACCGCCGCGCGGGTTGTTGGGCATCAGCACCACATAACGGCCGGCCAGCGAGATGAAGGTGGTCAGGGCCGCGCCCTTGTTGCCGCGCTCTTCCTTTTCGACCTGTACCAGCAGCTCCTGGCCTTCCTTGATCGCGTCCTGGATGCGGGCCTGGCTGACCGAGACGCCTTGCTGGAAGTATTGCTTGGAGATTTCCTTGAACGGCAGGAAGCCGTGGCGGTCTTCGCCGTAGTCGACGAAACAGGCTTCGAGCGAAGGCTCGACGCGTGTGACGACGGCCTTGTAGATGTTGCCCTTGCGCTGTTCGCGCCCTTCGATTTCGATTTCGTAGTCGAGCAGTTTCTGCCCGTCCACAATCGCCAGACGGCGTTCTTCTGCCTGCGTGGCGTTGATCAGCATGCGTTTCATGGCTTGCTTTCCTTCTTGTCAGTTCACATGCCCATAGCGGGCCAACGATGCCTGAACTGACGCCTTGAAACGAAGGGAATTGCCGGAGAACCGCAGGCTCAGATGGTGAGCCGCAGTGTAGGCGCGTGGATGGGGGCGAGGGGGAGCGATTGTGGAGTGGTTACCGGTTTGGCAACTCTTTGTGCCCGCGTGGCGGGCACTGACGGCCGATCCATGCCATCAAACAGCGCGTAGCAGCGCTGCAGGCAGGTGAGGATCAGACTCATCAACACAAACATTTCGCTTTGATCCGTCTGCCAGCTTCTCGCTGACAGACTTGGGTATTCCGTATCAGTGTTTCAGTGCGTCGGTTACGCCGCCTGTTTTACCGGCCACGGCAAGCAACTGGCTTGCGGTCTGCATACAAAACGGGCGGTGACATCAACCTTCCAGCGCGGCTGGTGGCGTCATGTGGACTAAACTCCAGACAAATCAACCACTTACAGCGCGTCGCTAGTGAAACACATTATAGGGGGCAAATTGCCCGCCAGCGCTCCCCAGGTCAAATCAGTGGAAGTCGACGAGGAATCGGCTGGCCAGCGCCTGGACAATTTCCTGCTGCGCCAGCTCAAGGGCGTGCCGAAAACCCATGTCTACCGCATCATCCGCAGCGGCGAAGTGAGGGTTAACAAAGGGCGTGCTTCAGCCGACACAAGGGTCGAAGCCGGTGATGTGGTGCGGGTGCCGCCGGTACGCCTGTCGGAGCGGGTGGCGGAAAAAGCCGAGGCCATGGCCGGGCTGGTGGCACGTGGTGCGCCGGCGCGCGAGTTTCCTGTGCTGTTCGAGGACGAGGCCGTGCTGGCCATCAACAAGCCGGCCGGTGTGGCGGTGCATGGCGGCTCGGGCGTGAGCTTCGGCGTCATCGAGCAGTTGCGCATGGCGCGACCCCAGGCGAAATTTCTGGAACTGGTGCACCGGCTGGACCGCGAGACCAGCGGCATCCTGCTGGTGGCCAAGAAGCGCAGCGCCCTCAAAAGCCTGCAGGACCAGTTCCGCGAGCGCGAGACCGGCAAGACCTATCTGGCGCTGGTGGCCGGGCAGTGGCCGGCCAACAAGAAGGTGCTGGATAAACCACTGCACAAGTACCTGCTTGACGACGGCGAGCGCCGTGTCCGGGTGGTGGCCAAGGACGACCCGGACGGCATGAAGTCAGTCACCTTGGTCAAGGTGCGGGAGCGCTCGCCGCTCCCGGTGGGGCCGGCGGCCCAGGGCTACTCGCTGCTGGAGGTCACCATCAAGACGGGGCGCACGCACCAGATCCGCGTGCACCTGGCTTCCGAGGGGCTGCCGATCGCCGGCGACGACAAGTACGGCGACTTCGAGCTGAACAAAGCGTTGCAAAAACCAGCGGACGGCCCGGCGCTCAAACGGATGTTTCTGCATGCGTGGCGGTTACAGTTCAGCCATCCGGTCAGCGGCGAGCGCATCGAGCTGTTGGCGCCCTTGCCGAGTGAACTGGACCAATTTGTGGTGCATGCCATGTCTTCTCATGCCTGACTCTGCCCTTGAACCTATGGCTTTCCGTCCCCGTCAGTTTGATCTGATTGCCTTCGACTGGGATGGCACGCTGTTCGATTCCACCGCCATCATCACGCGTTGCATCCAGCTGGCAGTGCGCGATGTCGGTGGCACCGTGCCCAGCGATGAGCAGGCCTCCTATGTGATCGGCATGGCGCTGATGCAGGCGCTGGCCCATGCCGCACCCGACGTGCCGGAAGAGAAATACCCGGAACTGGGCGCGCGGTACCGGTACCACTACATGGCGCACCAGAACGACATCAGCCTGTTCGGCGGCGTGCTGGCCATGCTGGAGGATCTCAAGGCACGGCACCACTGGCTGGCGGTGGCCACGGGCAAAAGCCGGCGTGGCCTGGACGAGGTGCTGCAGACGGTGGAGCTCAAGGGCATGTTCAACGGTTCACGCACAGCAGACGAGACCGCCGGCAAGCCGCATCCGCGCATGCTGCAGGAACTGATGCGCGAGTTCGGCGTCGAGCCGGAGCGCACGCTGATGATCGGCGACACCACACACGATCTGCAGATGGCGCTCAATGCCGGCTGTGCCAGCGTGGGTGTGAGCTACGGTGCGCATGAGCCGGACGCCTTTCAGGCGCTGCAGCCGCGTCATGTGGCGCATTCGGTGCGCGACTTGCACGACTGGCTGCTGCAGAACGGCTGAGAACCTTCACGAGACCATGAGCGACGAAGTTCTGATCCCTTTGTGCAATTCGGTGGACCTGGCCGAGGGCGGCCTGGCCGTGCCCTTCGACTTGGTTTACCACGGGCAGACCTGCCGCGCCTTTGCCATCCGCTTCGAGGGGCAGGTGCATGCTTATGTCAACCGCTGCACCCATGTGGCGATGGAGATGGACTACCAGCCCAACCACTTTTTCGACCCGACCGGCCGCTGGCTGATGTGCGCCACGCACGGTGCGGTTTATGCGCCCGATACCGGCGCCTGCCGTGGTGGCCCTTGCCGCGGCGGCCTGGCCAAGATTCCCCTCACCGAACATGGCGGTGTGGTGCACTGGCATACTGCCTACAACCTGCAACCTGTCGAGTTCTGATATGAACGATTCCAGCCGCCCTGACACGCAAGACAACATGCCAAACAGCCCTCAAGATCCGATCGATCATGCGCAAGGCGCTATCAAAAACGGAGCAAAAGATGCCGCAACCGATGTGCCGGGCTGGGAGCGCAGCGTGCTTGAAAAGCTGGCGTTTGCTGCGCTGGAGGAACAGCGCGCGGCGCGCCGTTTCCGCCTGATCACGCGCATCAGCTGGCTGGTGCTCATTGTGCTGCTGGTCGGCATTGGCTTCGGCCTGGGGAACTCGTCCAAAAGCACCATCACCCCGCACACGGCGCTGGTGGAGATCAAGGGCGAGATCGCCTCGGGCACCGAGGCCAGCGCCGAGCTGGTGGTGTCGTCCGTCCGCAGCGCCTTCGAGGACCATGGTTCCCAGGCGATTGTGTTGTTGATCAACTCGCCCGGCGGCAGCCCGGTGCAGGCCGGCATCATCAACGACGAGATCCGCCGCCTGAAGGCCAAGCACAACAAGCCGGTCTACGCCGTGGTGGAGGAAGCCGCCGCGTCGGCCGCCTATTACATCGCCGTCTCGGCCGACAAGATCTATGTCGACAAGGCCAGCATCGTGGGCAGCATCGGCGTGCTGATGGACGGTTTCGGTTTTACCGGTCTGATGGACAAGCTGGGCATCGAACGTCGCCTCATGACCGCCGGCGAGAACAAGGGCTTTCTCGACCCTTTCAGCCCGCAGACCGAGAAGCAGCGCGTTTTTGCCCAGGCCATGCTGGACCAGATTCACCAGCAGTTCATCAGCGTGGTCAAGGCCGGTCGCGGCAATCGCCTGAAGGAGACGCCGGAGATGTTCAGCGGCCTGTTCTGGAGTGGCCAGCAGGCGGTTGAACTTGGCCTGGCTGACCAGTTCGGCAACCTCGACTACGTGGCACGCGAGGTGGTGAAGGCCGAGGAAGTCGTTGACTACACCCGGCGTGACAACGTGGCCGAGCGCCTGGTCAAGCGTTTCGGCGCTGCCATTGGCGAGGGCGCGGTCAAGGCCTTGCGCACGCTGCCCTCGTTCCGCTGAGCGGCGCGGCCATCGGCCTGGGCGCCCCCGGGCCTCAGGTCGTGTAGTCGCCGCTGGCCTCCGGCTGGAAAAGAATGGCCGTTATCTCGGCCATGCCCTCCGTGCCATGCGGAGTTCGCCAGCGCGCCAGGGCGCCAACCCGTAATCCGAGCAGGCTCGCACCCAGTGGGGAGAGCACGGAGATGAAGCCCGCGGCAGGGTCTGAATCTTCCGGGTAGCAGAGGGTCAGGGTCTGCCGCGTCTGGCTATCCGGATCCACCAGCAGCACCTGGGAATACATGGTGACGATATCCGGGGCCACATCGTGCGATGCCACCAGGTCGCTGGTGTCAAGCAGCGCTTGCATGGTTTCGAGCGTGGGTGTTGGCGAAAAGTGGGTGGCCTGCGAGCGTGTGGTCAGCTTGTGGAGGCGTACGTGGTCAAGCTGGGTGAGCGTGCGCTCGAGCGGGGAGAACGTGTTCATTGAAAACTCCTGTCGGGACAAGACGCCGTCGCACGGATCCGTGCGGCGGGCGTCATCGCGCTGAGGCTGTGCCCGGCGATTGAAGAGTTGCGCAAAAAGTTCGAAGGGGAAATCGCCGGGCTCAGGAATGTGCGAGGGTGGGCGGACACAGTTTGGTGTCCGTCGGCATCAACCCCTGCACGCGCGCGCAGCCCTGCCGCACAGGAGCCGGCGTACCCATGTGGTGTTCGGTCAAAGACGGTGTGGCGCAACGCATCGGGAAAAGTATAGGTGGCACCTTCATGTCGGCGCCATCAGGGGTGCAAAGTCCCCAGGGTTCTTGCCAGAATCAAGGCGGGCAGGCCGCTGGTCAGCGCCCGATCGAGAACACCGCCGGCGTGTTGTTGTCGAGTGCAGTCGCTTGCTGTTTCCATTGTCTGGCGCTGTCACTCCGGTTGTGTGCGCTCGCCAGCGTGATGCCGCTGCTCACGGCCAGCCGGGTGGTGGGTTGCAGGGTCCTGAGCAGCGCGTCCAGCAGGGCCGTATTGCGATAAGGCGTTTCGATGAAAAGCTGGGTTTGCCCGGTCTTCAGGGCCAGTGCTTCAAGCTCCTTGATGCGCTGCGTGCGGGCGGCAGCATCCTGCGGCAGGTAACCCACAAAGGCAAAATTCTGGCCCGACAGGCCGCTGGTCGCCAGGGCCAGCAGCAGGGACACCGGGCCGACCAGCGGCACGACCTCGATGCCCAGCTCGTGCGCGGAACGTACTACCGAGGAGCCCGGGTCGGCCACTGCCGGCATGCCGGCTTCGCTCAGCAAACCGATGTCGTGGCCAGCCAAGGCGGCGCTCAGCAGCGGGCGTGCATCGAACGTGCCGCCATGGTCGCCTTTCTTGTGCACCTCGCGCGGCAGTTCCTGGATCTGCAGCGCCTGAATGGGGCAGGGCAGGGGATGAAGCTCATTGACACGCTTGAGGTAAGCGCGTGCGCTCTTGGCGTTTTCGCACACCCAGTGCTGCAAGCGGGCAGCCACGGCCAGCGTGCCTTGCGGCAGCACGTCGGTCAGCGGCGTTTGCGTGGCACAGCCGAAGTCCAGCGGCGCCGGCACCAGGTAGAGCTTTCCTGTGGTGGCGTTCATCAGGCGGCCTTTTGCGGTGGGAGCAAGGCCAGGCCGGCGGCGCGCAGCAGGCGGCTGGTGCGGATCAGCGGCAAGCCGACCAGGGCCGTGGGGTCGTCGTTCTCGATCGACTCCAGCAGCGTGATGCCCAGCCCTTCGCTCTTGGCGCTGCCGGCGCAGTCGTAGGGCGTTTCGGCGCGCAGGTAGGCCTCGATCTCGGCATCGCCCAGGTCGCGAAAGCGTACGCGCACCGGCGCCAGATCGGTTTGCGCAAAGCCGGTCTCCATGCAGACCACGGCCACAGCCGTCTGGAATACCACGACGCGGCCGCGCATCTGGCGCAACTGTGCCACCGCGCGCTCGTGCGTGCCGGGTTTGCCCAGCGGCTGGCCGTCGAGATCGGCCACCTGGTCGGAGCCGATCACCACTGCGGCCGGGAAGCGGGTCGCCACGGCGCGGGCCTTGGCCAGCGCCAGGCGGCAGGCCAGATCGCGCGGGGTTTCGTTGGGGTGCGGGGTTTCGTCAACCTCGGGCGAGGCGACGTCGAAGGGCAGGCGCAGGCGTGCCAGCAGTTCGCGCCGGTACGGTGAGGTCGAGCCCAGCACCAGTTGTCGGGAGGCAATGTCAGTCATGGTTCGATTCTCTTACACTGCAGCCATGTCACATGAGTTTGTTGCCACCCGGCTCGACGTCAAGGCCTTTGCCAAGGCTGGCGCCGTCCTGACCGGTCAGGAGTCCTTGTCCCAGTTCGAGCGTTTGCTGGAGGAAGCCGGCGGCCAGGGTGCCGAGCGCCCGGTGCAGTGGGAGGTCCGCGGCGAGACGCTGACCGATGCCAGCGGTTTTGCCCAGGTCTGGTTGCACTTGAACGCGCAGGTCAGCCTGCCGCAAACCTGCCAGCGTTGTCTCGGACCGGTCGATGTGGACGTGTCGGTCGACCGTTCTTTCCGCTTTGTTGGCAGCGAGGCGCAGGCCGAGGCCGAGGATGAGGAGGCGGAAGAAGACGTCCTGGCTCTGAGCCGCGATTTCAATCTGCACGAGCTGATTGAGGATGAACTGTTGATGGATTTGCCGGTGGTGCCGCGCCATGACGTCTGCCCGACCGCGGTCAAACTGGCCGCGCAAGATGCCGATTTTGATGCCGCGCAGGCCGGCAAGCCCAATCCCTTTGCCGCCCTGGCCGGGCTCAAAGGCGGCAAGTCCAGCTGAGGGAATAAGGGAAACTGGCGCAAAATCAATCAGTTAGGCTATAATTCAAGGCTTCGCGCAGACCCAACCTGCGCAGACCCACCAACCTTATTGAACAACCCCTTGCTGTGCGGTGTCCGCATGGCATAAGACCAGGAGCCGATCATGGCCGTCCAGCAAAACAAAAAGTCTCCTTCCAAGCGCGGTATGCACCGTTCGCACAACGCACTGAACGTGCCCGGTACCGCTGTGGAACCCACCACCGGCGAAACCCACCTGCGCCACCACATCAGCCCGAACGGTTTCTACCGCGGCCGTCAGGTGCTCAAGAACAAGTCTGAAGCCTGATCAAGCCTGACTGCCCAAGGCCCGATGCTACAAAACAGTAGCCTCGGGCCTTTGTTTTGATGACGACCGTTCCCGGTTTCCAAGTGCCTGTTCGCGCTACTTGCCCATGATCACGATCGCTGTTGACTGCATGGGGGGCGACCACGGCCCCCGCGTCACGCTGGCTGCGTGCCGCCATTTTCTTGAACATCATCCCGATGCCGAGCTGCTGCTGGTCGGGCTGCCTGACAGCCTGACCGCTCTGAAGCATGCGCGCGCCCGTGTGGTGGCCGCTACCGAAGTGGTGGGGATGGATGACCCGATCGAGGTGGCGTTGCGCCGCAAGAAGGATTCGTCCATGCGCGTGGCGATCCAGCAGGTCAAGGACGGTGCTGCACAAGCCGTGGTTTCGGCCGGCAATACCGGCGCACTGATGGCGATTGCCCGTTATCTTCTCAAGACCGTCGACGGCATCGATCGTCCGGCCATTGCGGCGCAAATTCCCAATGCCAAGGGGGGCGGTACCACGGTGCTCGATCTGGGGGCCAACGTGGATTGCACGGCTGAGCACCTGCTCCAGTTCGCCGTCATGGGCTCCGCCCTGGTGTCGGTCCTCAATGACGACCAGAATCCTTCGGTGGGTTTGCTCAACATTGGTGAGGAAATCATTAAAGGTAATGAAATCATCAAAAAATCGGGTGAATTGCTGCGATTGGCGTCTAACTCTGGTGATTTGAATTTTTTTGGAAACGTCGAAGGCAACGATATTTTCAAGGGGACAACCGATATCGTGGTCTGCGACGGTTTTGTCGGCAATGTGGCCCTCAAGACCAGTGAGGGCCTGGCTTCCATGATCGGTAGCTTCCTCAAGCAAGAGTTTTCTCGCAATATCTTTACAAAACTTGCTGCTATTTGTGCTTATCCGGTTCTTTCTGTATTTAAAAAGCGGATGGATCACCGGCGCTACAATGGCGCAGCACTGCTCGGCTTGCGTGGCCTGGTGTTCAAGAGCCATGGCTCGGCTGACGCCTTCGCTTTTGAGCAAGCTTTGAACCGCGCGTATGATGCAGCCCGTAACAAGCTGCTCGACCGGGTCCAGGCCCGCATCGCGCATGCCGCCCCGTTGCTGGCTGGTGTAGCCGGCGCGGAGTAGCCGGTTATCTTGGCCAGGGTCTGGCCGGTGCCGGGTCAATCAACAGTACAGCTCATGACACGTTATTCCCGCATCACTGGTACTGGCAGCTATCTGCCGTCCCGCCGTTTGAGCAATGCCCAGCTGGTGGCTGAACTGGCTACCCAAGGGGTGGAAACCTCCGACGACTGGATTGTCGAACGCACGGGCATCCGTGCCCGGCATTTCGCCGCCCCCGATGAGTGCAGCAGCGATCTGGCGGCAGCCGCGGCCCGCCATGCCCTGCAGGCTGCCGGCCTGCAGGCCCAGGACATTGATCTGATCATCGTCGCCACGTCCACGCCGGACATGGTGTTCCCCTCCACTGCCTGCATTTTGCAGAACAAGCTGGGCGCCCATGGTTGTCCCGCGTTTGACGTGCAGGCGGTCTGCAGCGGTTTCATCTACGCGCTGACCGTGGCCGATGCCATGATCCAGACCGGTGCCGCCAGCAAGGCGCTCGTGATCGGGGCCGAGGTCTTCTCCCGCATTCTTGATTTCAAGGACCGTACCACCTGTGTGCTGTTCGGTGATGGCGCCGGCGCCGTGGTGCTGGAGGCATCCGACAAGCCGGGCATCCTGGCCAGTGACCTGCATGCCGATGGCAAGCACGTGGGAATTTTGTGCGTGCCGGGCCATGTCTCGGGCGGCAATGTGCTGGGCGACCCGGTGCTCAAGATGGACGGCCAGGCCGTCTTCAAGCTGGCGGTCGGGGTGCTGGAAGAAACGGCCCGTGCCACGCTGGCCAAGGCTGGCAAGCAGGACGCCGACATCGACTGGTTGATTCCGCACCAGGCCAACATCCGCATCATGCAGAGCACGGCCAAGAAGCTGAAGTTGCCGATGGACAAGGTCATTGTGACCGTGGACCAGCACGGTAATACATCTGCGGCCTCGATTCCGCTGGCGCTGGACGCTGCGGTGCGCGGCGGCCAGGTCAAACCGGGCCAGCTGGTGATGCTCGAAGGTGTGGGCGGCGGCTTCACCTGGGGCTCGGTGCTCCTGACGATGTAGCGCCTGGCGCACATGCAGCAAGGCCTGAAGCCTGAATCAACCCACTATTTCTGACGAATCACGATGAAACCGTTTGCCTTTGTCTTTCCCGGTCAGGGCTCGCAGTCGGTCGGCATGCTCGACGGCTGGGGCGATCACCTGGTGGTGCTCGAAACCCTGAAGGAAGCGTCCGACGCCCTGGGCGAGGATGTGGCCAAGCTGATCAAGGAAGGTCCCAAGGAGGCGCTGGCCCTGACCACCAACACCCAGCCGGTGATGCTGGTGGCGGCGGTGGCGGCTTACCGCGTCTGGATGAGCGAGACCGGCGTGGCGCCTGCCGCAGTGGCTGGCCATTCGCTGGGTGAGTATTCGGCCATGGTGGCCGCCGGCGTGTTGACGCTGGCGCAAGCTACGCCGCTGGTGCGCCTGCGCGCCCAAGCCATGCAGGAAGCGGTGCCGGTGGGTACCGGTGCCATGGCGGCCATTCTTGGCATGGAGGCGGCCAAGGTCATCGCTGGCTGTGCCGAGGTGACGCAGTCTTTCGGTGCCGGTTCCGCCGAAGTGGTGGAAGCGGTCAATTTCAACGATCCGGCGCAGACCGTGATTGCCGGCTCCAAGGCCGCGGTGGAAAAAGCCTGTGAGGTGCTGAAAGCCAATGGCGCCAAGCGTGCGCTGCCGCTGCCGGTGTCGGCCCCCTTCCACTCCAGCCTGATGAAACCCGCCGCTGAGAAGCTGCGCGAACGGCTGGAAGCGGTGGAGTTCGGCGCACCGCAGATGACGCTGATCAACAACATCGACGTGGCGGTGGAAACCGATGCCGACCGCATCCGCGATGCGCTGTACCGCCAGGCCTTTGGCCCGGTGCGCTGGGTCGAGTGTGTGCAGGCCATCAAGGCGCACGGCATCACCAACATCGTGGAATGCGGCCCGGGCAAAGTGTTGGCCGGCATGGTCAAACGCATTGATGCGGAACTCACCGGCATGGCCCTGTATGACCCGGCCACGCTGACGGAAGTGAAAGGAGCACTCGCATGAGTGAAGTGAAATTTGAAGGCCAGGTGGCCCTGGTGACCGGCGCCTCGCGCGGTATTGGCGCGGCGATCGCGCATGAATTGGCTCACCGCGGTCTCAAGGTCATTGGTACCGCCACCAGCGACGAAGGTGCACAGAAGATCAGCGCGGCCTTGGCGACGTTCGACGGCTGCCGTGGCGTCAAGCTCAATGTGAATGATGCCGAAGGCTGCGAGGCCCTGATCGACACCATCGTCAAGCAGCAAGGTGCTCTGCACGTGCTGGTCAACAATGCCGGCATCACGCGCGACAACCTGGCCATGCGCATGAAGGATGGCGAGTGGGACGAGGTGATCGACACCAACCTCAAGGCGGTGTTCCGTCTGAGCCGTGCCGTCATCCGCCCCATGATGAAGCAGCGCTACGGCCGCATCATCAGCATCACTTCGGTGGTCGGTGCCTCGGGCAATCCGGGCCAGGCCAACTACGCCGCGGCCAAGGCCGGCGTGGCCGGCATGACGCGCGCGCTGGCGCGTGAACTGGGTTCGCGTACCATCACGGTCAACTGTGTGGCGCCGGGTTTCATCGAAACCGATATGACGGCGCATTTGCCGGACGAACAACAAAAGGCGCTGCTGAGCCAGATTCCCCTGGGGCATCTTGGCAAGCCGGCCGACATTGCGCACGCGGTGGCCTATCTGGCGTCGCCGCAGGCGGGTTATGTGACGGGGCAGGAGTTGCACGTCAATGGCGGCATGTTGATGTAAGGTTCAAGCCGATTTATCCGTACGGCCATCCGACCCGGGCAAACAACTTCCCGGGCCGGCTAAAATCACGGATTCATTTACAACCCTCTGAGGGAACCATGAGCGATATCGAAGCACGCGTCAAAAAAATCATTGCCGAACAACTCGGTGTGGAAGAGTCCCAAGTCACCAATGAGAAAGCCTTCGTGGCCGATCTGGGTGCCGACTCCCTCGACACGGTCGAGCTGGTGATGGCCCTCGAAGACGAGTTCGGCATCGAGATCCCGGACGAAGACGCCGAGAAGATCACCACGGTGCAAAACGCCATCGACTACGCCAACACCCACAAGAAGGCCTGATGGCATTCCCTGCAGTACAGCTTGCGCTGTACTGCACAGCCCTGTGAGCGGCACAGCGCCCAATGGGCGTACCGCTCACGGTGGCTCCAGTTTTTGTAGCCAACACAGAAATCTATGTCCCGTCGTCGCGTTGTCGTAACAGGTCTGGGCTGTATCAGCCCCGTGGGTAATACCGTGGCCGATGCCTGGTCCAATCTGCTGGCCGGTCAGCCTGGCATTGACCTGATCACCAAGTTCGATGCCACCAATTTCGCCTGCAAGATTGCCGGTGAAGTGAAGGGCTTCGACCTTGATTCGTACATCGGCTCCAAAGAAGCGCGCACGATGGACACCTTCATCCATTACGGCGTTGCTGCAGCGGTTCAGGCCGTGGCCGATGCCGGCCTGCCCACGGGCGAGGCCCTGGGCGAAGAGCAGGCCTGCCGCATCGGCTGCATGATCGGCTCCGGCATTGGCGGCCTGCCGCTGATCGAGGATACCCATGCCGAGCTGACCAACCGTGGTCCGCGCCGGATTTCCCCCTTCTTTGTGCCGGCGTCCATCATCAACATGATCTCGGGTCATGTGTCGATGCGCTTCGGCTTCAAGGGCCCCAACCTCGCCATCGTCACCGCCTGCACCACCGGCCTGCACAACATTGGTGATGCCGGGCGCATGATCGAATACGGCGATGCCGACGTCATGATCGCCGGCGGTTCCGAAGCCACGGTTTCCCCACTGGGCGTGGGCGGTTTTGCTGCCATGCGCGCACTCTCCACCCGCAACGACGACCCCAAGACGGCGTCCCGCCCTTGGGACAAGGACCGCGAGGGCTTCGTGCTGGGCGAAGGTGCAGGGGTGGTGGTGCTGGAAGAGTACGAGCACGCCAAGGCCCGCGGCGCCAAGATCTACGCTGAGCTGGTTGGTTTTGGCATGAGCGCCGACGCTGGCCACATGACCGCACCCAATATGGACGGCCCGCGCCGTGCCATGGTGGCTGCCTTGCGCAACGCCGGCATCAATGCCGATCAGGTGGATTACCTCAACGCGCACGGCACCTCTACGCCGCTGGGTGACATCAACGAAACCAACGCCATCAAGGCGGCGCTGGGCGACCACGCCAAGAAGACCGTGGTCAACTCCACCAAGTCCATGACCGGACACCTGCTCGGTGGCGCTGGTGGCATCGAATCGGTGTTCACGGTGCTGGCCATTCATCATCAGAAGAGCCCGCCGACCATCAACATCTTCAACCAGGACCCCGAGTGCGATCTTGACTACTGCGCCAACACCGCGCGGGACATGAAGATCGATGTGGCCGTGAAGAACAACTTCGGCTTCGGCGGAACCAACGGCACCTTGGTCTTCAAGCGCATCTGACGCGCGCCGCCGAGCTTTCAGCATGCACAGCGCCCCAGCGGTTACATATCCGGTGGGGCGTTGCCACATTCAGACCTACCTGACACTGGCGCTGTGGGCGCTGGGCGCGGTGGTTTGTGTACTCTGGATCCGGGACGCCGGCCGCATCGGCTGGCCGCAAGGGCTGGCCGTGTCGCTTGGGCTGCTGACCGGTGCGCTGGCGCTGCGCAGCCTGCTGATGACGCCAGAGGGAAGTCTGCGCTGGGACGGCCAGCAGTGGACCTGGCAGACCGGACGCGACTGCCTGAGCGGGACGGCGCGGCCGACGCTGGATCTGCAGCGCTGGGTGGTGCTGGAGTTCCAGCCGCAGGCGGGCAGGCCGATCTGGTTCTGGGTGGCACGGGCCAACGAGCCGGCACGCTGGGACGCCCTGCGCCGGGCCCTGTGGTCGCGTGTTTCGCGTGCCGCCGCGGCGGTGGGCCATGCTGATGGGTTGCCGGATGCCGGGCGAGGACACGCATGAACGATCCGTTGCCGTCTGCGCAGCCTGCAACGGATAACAGCGATCTGCTGTTGGTCGAACGCACACTGGCGGGTGACCAGCATGCGTTCGAATTGCTGGTCATCAAGTACCAGCGCCGCATCCAGCGCCTGATCAGCCGCATGGTGCGCGACAGCGACCTGGTGGAGGACATTGCCCAGGAAACCTTTATCCGGGCCTACCGGGCGTTGCACCAGTTCCGCGGCGACGCCCAGTTCTACACCTGGCTGTACCGCATTGCGGTAAATACGGCCAAGAAATTCCTGCTGGACCTTAAACGCGACCCCTTGGTGACGCTGACAGCCCTTCAGCCCGATGGTGAGGAAGATGAAACTTCCCGCCCCGGAAATGAACCAACAACAGAAGAAACACCGGAATCGATGCTGGCGGCCAGCGAAATTGCGCAGGCGGTCAATGCGGCCATGGAGGCCCTGCCTGAGGATTTGCGCCAGGCGGTGACCTTGCGCGAGATCGAAGGCTTGAGCTACGAGGATATTGCGGCGGCGATGGACTGCCCGATCGGCACCGTGCGTTCCCGGATTTTCCGGGCGCGCGAGGCCATTTCGGCGCGGGTGCGGCCGCTGCTGGAGCACCAGTCCGGCAAGCGCTGGTAAGACGAAACAGAGGTAGTGCCAAGATGACGCAAGACATGTCGACGACGCGAGAACTGGTGTCCGCCCTGGCGGATGGACAGCTGCGCGGTGAGGAATTCGCACGCGCACTGGCGTTGACCGAACACAGCGAGGACGCCCGTGCCCAGTGGCACGCCTATCACCTGGTGGGTGATGTACTGCGCTCGGATGAGCTGGCTGCGAGCAGTGCCCGTGATGCCGCCTTCGCTGCGCGCCTGCGCCAGCGCCTGCAGCAGGAGGCGCCGATGGAGCGTCCTGCAGTTGCTATGAATTCAGTAGCGTTTGGCGAAGATATATCAAGGTCAGAGGGCCAGAATCGTACAGAACATCCGAGTGCCAATGACGCCAGCCTGCGCTGGAAACTGGTGGCTGGATTGGCTTCGCTGGCGACCGTGATGGTGGTCGGCTGGCATGTGACCTCCAACGACGGCACGGCCGTTGAGGCGCCGCAGCTGGCTCAGCGGGACGTGCCGGCGCAACCCGTCGCTGTTGAGGCCACGCTGGCCATGATCCGCGATCCGCGTCTGGACCAGTTGTTGGCGGCGCACCAGCAGTTTGGCGGTACCTCGGCGCTGCAGATGCCGGCCGGTTTCGTGCGCAACGCGACGTTCGAGCGGCCGGCTCGCTGAATGACCGAAAGCTGCATGGCATGAGCAACCCCTTTCGCCTGACGACTGTTTCCTTGCGCCGCCTGTTGCTGGCCGCAGCCCTGCTGCTGGCCGGATTAAACGGTCAGGCGCAAACTGCCGGCGCTTCCGCCGAGGCGGCTACCAACGTTGCGGCCGAGCGCAGCATCACCGACTGGCTGATGCGTTTGCATGAGGCCTCGCGCCGGCGCGCCTACATCGGCACGCTGGTGGTGTCGTCCGGCGGCGCCATGGCCAGTTCGCGCATCTGGCATGTGTGTGATGGCGAAAAGCAGATCGAACGCGTGGAGGCGCTCTCGGGCACGCCGCGTTCCACCTTCCGTCGCAATGACGAGGTCATCACCTTCTCGCCGCAGAGCAAGGTGGCGGTGACGGAAAAGCGCGAGTCGCTCGGGCTGTTCCCGCATCTGCTCAAGTCGCCCGACAGCGCCATCGACCAGTTCTACGGCGCACGTGCCCAGGGCAGCGAGCGGGTGGCCGGTTTCGAGGCCGACGTGGTGCAGCTGGTGCCCAAGGACAAATTGCGCTTTGGCTACCGCATCTGGAGCGAGAAGAAGAGCGGTCTGGTCGTCAAGCTGCAAACCCTGGATCTGGATGGCCAGGTGCTCGAACAGGTCGCCTTCTCGGAGTTGCAGCTGGATGCGCCGGTCAGCATGGACAAGCTGACGCAAATGATGCGCAACACCGAAGGCTATAAGCTGGAAAAGCCGGAACTGATCAAGACCACCGCCGCCGCCGAAGGCTGGCAGTTGAAGAGCCCCGTGCCCGGCTTCAAACCCATGAGCTGCTACCGGCGTCCCGCAGGCACCCGGCCCGAGGCGTCCGACGACCTGGTGCAGTGGGTGTTTTCTGACGGGCTGGCTTCGGTGTCCTTGTTCATCGAGCCGTTTGACCGCCGGCGTCATGGCGCCGAAGGTCTGATGGCCATGGGGGCGACGCACACCCTGGTGCGCCGGGTCGCGGCCGGGAATACGACACAAGACGGGGGCTGGTGGCTTACGGTGGTAGGCGAGGTGCCGGGGCCGACGCTGCAAGCGTTTGCTCAGGGGCTTGAGCGCAAGAAATAGAACCTTATGTACGTTTGGGTGCAGCTTGCGCCGGACGGTGTTTTTTTGTCAATGAGAGGTCGATGATGTTTGGTATCGCGAGTCAAAAACTGCGTTCCACCCTTTGGTTGGGGGCGGCGCTGGTCACGGTGTCGGCGCTGCTGTTGCCGGTGCAGCCTGCCACGGCCCAAACGCGGGTGCTGCCTGATTTCACCGATCTGGTGGAGCAGGTCGGACCGTCGGTGGTCAACATCCGCACCATCGAGAAAGTCACGGTACGGCCCAGCAGCGGCAGTGGCATGGACGAGGACATGCTGGAGTTCTTCCGCCGCTTCGGCCTGCCGATGCCCAATGTGCCCCGCCAGCAGGGGCCACGCTCCAACCGGCCGCAGGAGGAAGAGCAGCCGCGCGGTGTCGGCTCCGGCTTCATCCTGTCGACTGACGGCTTCATCATGACCAATGCGCACGTGGTGGAGGGGGCCGACGAGGTGATCGTCACGCTGACGGACAAGCGCGAGTTCAAGGCCCGTCTGGTGGGCGCCGACAAGCGTACCGATGTGGCGGTGGTCAAGATCGAGGCCAGTGGTCTGCCAGCGGTGAAGATCGGCGACGTGAACCGCTTGAAGGTCGGCGAATGGGTGATGGCCATCGGCTCGCCCTTCGGCCTGGAGAACTCCGTGACGGCTGGCATCGTGAGCGCCAAGCAGCGCGACACCGGTGACTACCTGCCCTTCATCCAGACCGATGTGGCCATCAACCCCGGTAACTCGGGCGGCCCGCTGATCAATATGCGCGGCGAAGTGGTGGGCATCAACAGCCAGATCTATTCGCGCTCGGGCGGCTACATGGGGATTGCCTTCGCCATTCCGATCGACGAGGCCACGCGTGTCAGCGATCAGCTGCGTGCCAGCGGCCGCGTGACGCGCGGGCGCATTGGCGTGCAGATCGACCAGGTGACCAAGGACGTGGCCGAAGCCATCGGTCTGGGCAAGCCCCAAGGCGCCCTGGTGCGTGGCGTGGAAACTGGCTCGCCGGCCGAGAAGGCGGGCGTGGAAGCCGGCGACATCATCATCAAGTTCGACGGCAAGGCGATCGAGAAGTCGACCGATCTGCCGCGCCTGGTGGGCAATATCAAGCCCGGGACGCGCAGCACGCTGACGGTGTTCCGTCGCGGCAGCACCAAGGACCTGAGTGTGACCATCGGCGAGGTCGAGGCAGACAAGCCGGTGGCCCGCAAGGACCGTGAGGAGAAACCGCGTAGCAGTGGTGCCGCCCAGGCGCTCGGCTTGACCGTGGCCGACCTGACGGACGCCCAGAAGAAAGAGTTCAAGCTCAAGGGCGGTGTGCTGGTGGCGGCCGCCACCGAGGCCGCCGCCCGTGCCGGCTTGCGCGAAGGCGACGTCATCCTGGCGGTGGCCAATATCGAGGTGAGCGGTGTGCGTGAATTCGAAGCCGTGCTGGGCCGGCTCGACAAGGGCAAACCCGTTAACGTGCTGTTCCGCCGCGGTGATTGGGCGCAATACGCGGTGATCCGCCCGGTGCGCTAAAGCGGTCGGCGCTGGCCGCTCAAAACCCCCAACCCTGAGTCGGGTTTGGGGGTTTTTGTCTGTTTTGGCATGGGGAAAATTTTTTTTTGATTTTTTTTCGGTCCCCAGAGGATCATGAGTTTGTTTGTGATTACTAACTTCATTTTCTCAAATTGATTAAATTGGTTAGAATGGAACCCGTGGATCGGGCATTACTTGCATATTGAAAAGCCGTAGATCCACGATGCGGGATGGTGCTGAGCCGGACAGGGGTGATCCACAGATCGCCCACAAGTTGTCCAGAATCTCTCCACCGAATATTGTTAATAAGCTGTGTATAAAATCCTTGTTGCTGCGCTGCAACGACCCTTGGTGACTGTTTTTTGGGCTGTACGGACTGGGCTTTTTGCCTACAATGAAGCTCCAACTATCGCAGTTGCCATAGATTGTTGGTTTAGGGCGCGTCACAAGTCGACGCGCCCTTTTTTCTTTCTGCGTCCGTTTTAATTCAATCACTTAAGCGTTTCCGTTGATGAAGCACATCAGAAATTTTTCGATCATTGCGCACATTGATCATGGCAAATCGACGCTGGCAGACCGCTTGATCCAGCGTTGTGGTGGACTGGAAGAACGTCAGATGGAAGCACAGGTGCTCGACTCGATGGATATCGAGAAAGAGCGTGGGATAACCATCAAGGCGCAGACCGCTGCGCTGCAGTACAAGGCCCGCGACGGCCAGGTTTACAACCTCAACCTGATCGACACCCCGGGCCATGTGGACTTCTCGTATGAAGTGAGCCGTTCGCTGTCGGCATGCGAAGGCGCCTTGCTGGTGGTCGATGCATCGCAGGGGGTGGAAGCGCAGACGGTGGCCAACTGTTACACCGCGCTCGACCTCGGCGTCGAGGTGGTGCCGGTGCTCAACAAGATGGATCTGCCCAACGCCGATCCGGAGAACGCCAAGGCCGAAATCGAAGACGTGATCGGCATCGATGCGACCGACGCGATTCCCTGCTCGGCCAAGACCGGCATGGGCATCGACGAAATTCTGGAGGCGATTGTCGCCAAGGTGCCCGCGCCCAAGGGCAATCCGGACGGCGCGCTGCGCGCCATGATCATCGACAGCTGGTTCGACAGCTATGTCGGCGTGGTGATGCTGGTGCGCGTGGTGGACGGCCGCTTGGCCAAGGGCGAGCGTATCAAGATGATGGCCACCGGTGCCACCTACAACGCCGACAACCTGGGCGTGTTCACGCCTGCCAACGAGCCGCGCGAATCGCTGGAAGCGGGCGAGGTGGGTTACATCATTGCCGGCATCAAGGAGCTGCAGGCGGCCAAGGTGGGCGACACCGTGACCTTGATCAAGGGCGGCTCAGGCGGCGCGGCATTCACCGCCACCGAAGCGCTGCCGGGTTTCAAGGAAATCCAGCCGCAGGTTTTTGCCGGCCTGTACCCGACCGAAGCCAGTGAGTACGACTCGCTGCGCGATGCGCTGGAAAAGCTCAAGCTCAACGACGCCTCGCTGCACTACGAGCCGGAAGTCAGCCAGGCGCTGGGCTTCGGTTTCCGCTGCGGTTTCCTCGGCCTCTTGCACATGGAGATCGTGCAGGAGCGGCTGGAGCGAGAATTTGATCAGGACCTGATCACCACCGCGCCGAGCGTGGTGTACCAGGTGCTCAAGGCCGACGGCGAGGTCATCATGGTCGAGAACCCGTCCAAGATGCCGGACCAGGGCAAGCTCCAGGAAATCCGCGAACCGATCGTGACCGTGCACCTGTACATGCCGCAGGACTATGTGGGGCCGGTGATGACACTGGCCAACCAGAAGCGTGGCGTGCAGCTCAACATGGCCTACCACGGCCGCCAGGTCATGCTGACCTACGAGATGCCGCTGGGCGAGATCGTGCTTGACTTCTTCGACAAGCTCAAGTCGGTCAGCCGCGGTTATGCCAGCATGGACTACGAGTTCAAGGAGTACCGGGCTTCCGACGTGGTCAAGGTTGACATCCTGCTCAACGGCGAGAAGGTCGATGCGCTGTCCATCATCGTGCACCGCACCCAAGCGGCCTACCGCGGCCGTGCGGTGGCGGCCAAGATGCGCGAGATCATCAGCCGCCAGATGTACGACGTGGCCATCCAGGCCGCCATTGGCGCCAACATCATTGCGCGCGAAACCATCAAGGCGCTGCGCAAGAACGTGCTGGCAAAATGCTACGGCGGTGACATCACGCGTAAGAAGAAACTTCTCGAAAAACAGAAAGCAGGCAAGAAGCGCATGAAACAGATCGGCTCGGTCGAGGTGCCCCAAGAGGCTTTCTTGGCAATTTTGCAGGTGGAAGACTGATGCAATTTTTGACCACCCTTATCCTGGCCGCCTTCGTCGGCTATGCCGGCTCCTGGTACTTCGGCGTGATTGAAGGCAACTTTGCCTTGCTGCTGTTCCTGGCCACGGTCGTGACCGGGCTGTACTGGCTGGCCGAGCGCTTTTATTTCCTGCCGCAGCGCCAGCAGGCGGCTGCCAAGCTGGAAGCTGAGGCACTGCAGCGCAGCGCCGACCTGAACAAGCTGGGCATTGCCCAGGGGGCCAGCGACCTGGCGCCGGCGCGCGAAAGACTGCTGATGCAGCCCTGGTGGCTGGACTGGACTGCCGGCCTGTTCCCGGTGATCCTGGTGGTCTTTCTGCTGCGCTCCTTTCTGTTCGAGCCGTTCAAGATCCCGTCCGGCTCCATGATCCCGACGCTGCTGGTGGGCGACCTGATCCTGGTGAACAAATTCCATTACGGCGTGCGCCTGCCGGTGATCAACACCAAGATCACCGAAGGCAACAAGGTCGAGCGTGGCGACATCATGGTGTTCCGCTACCCGCCCAAGCCCAGCCTGGACTACATCAAGCGGGTGGTCGGGGTGCCGGGTGACGAGGTGGCCTACCTGAACAAGCGTCTGACCATCAACGGCCAGGTCGTTGCGACCAGCGCGGTGCCCGAGTTCTTCGACGAAAGCGTCATGCGCTACTTCAAGCAGTATGAGGAGTCGCTTGGCACGGTGAAGCACCGCATCCTGACCGATGACGAACGCCCGGCGTTCATCCCCGGCGTGGAGGAGTTTCCGTACCGCAACAACTGCCGCTACAGCATCGAAGGTGTGGTGTGCAAAGTGCCCGAAGGTCACTACTTCATGATGGGCGACAATCGCGATAATTCGCTCGATTCGCGCTTCTGGGGCTTTGTGCCGGACCAGAACATTGTCGGCAAAGCCTTTTTTGTCTGGATGAACTTCAGCGATCTGAAGCGCATCGGTAAATTCAACTGACCAGCAATGTCGTACATGGGGAAAGTTATGCGGACACAACTCAAATCAGGGCAGCGCGGCATCTCATTTCTGGGGCTGCTTTTCGTCGGTGGCGTTCTGGCTGTGACCGGTGTGGTGGCGGCCCAGGTCATTCCGACGCTGATCGAGTACCAGGCCATCACCAAGGCGAGCAAGAAGGCACGTGATGGCAACAGCGTGGCAGAGGTGCGTGCCCTGTTCGACAAGGCGGCCCAGATCGACGACATCAAGTCCATCAGCGGCAAGGATCTCGAAGTCACCAAAGAGGGCGACAAGGTGGTGGTGAGCTTTGCCTACCAGCGCGAGATCCACCTGGCAGGGCCGGCCTGGCTGACCCTCAAGTACGCCGGTCGTTCCAAATAGTGTGATGGATGCCTGTGTCTGATGGCCTTTCTGCACTGCAAGCCCGCTTGCAGCATTCCTTCTCCGATCCGTCACTGCTGACGCGTGCCGTCACGCACCGCAGCTTCTCGGCCGACCACAACGAACGTCTCGAATTCCTCGGCGACTCGGTGCTCAACCTGTCGGTGGCGCACCTGCTGTACGAGCGCCTGAGTTCTCTGCCCGAAGGCGATCTCTCGCGCATCCGCGCCAACCTGGTCAAGCAGGACACCCTGCACCAGCTGGCCGTCGATCTGGGCCTGCCGGCCGTGGTGCGCCTGGGCGAAGGCGAGGTGCGTTCCGGCGGCCACAAGCGCCCCTCCATCCTGGCCGACGCGCTGGAAGCGGTGCTGGGCGCCGTTTATCTGGATGCCGGCTACCCGGCCGCGCAGGCGCTGGTGCAGCGCCTGTTCCAGGCGGTGGAAATCAACCCGCAGATGCAGGCCAGCGCCAAGGACCCCAAGACCGAGTTGCAGGAATGGCTGCAAGGGCGCAAGATGAAACTGCCGCTCTACCGCGTGGTGGCCACGCTGGGCGTGGCGCACAAGCAGACCTTCGATGTCGAATGTGAAATTCCCGAACTGCAACTGGTCGAGCGCGGCATTGGCGGCTCGCGCCGGGCCGGCGAGCAGGCTGCTGCCGCGGCCATGCTGCAGACCATCAAGACCCAAGGTAAGGTATGAGTGCTATGAATTCAATAGCTGATAGCGCTGATTCCACGAGTTCAGAAGGCCAAAATGATGCCGAAACAGGCGCGCGGCGCTGCGGCCTGGTGGCCATCGTCGGCAAACCCAATGTCGGCAAGTCCACCCTGCTCAATGCGCTGGTGGGACAGAAGATCAGTATCACCTCGCGCAAGGCGCAGACCACGCGTCACCGCATCACCGGCATGCGAACCCAGGGGGCGACCCAGTTCGTGTTTGTCGATACCCCGGGTTTCCAGACCCGCCACAACAACGCGCTGAACCGTTCCCTCAACAAGACGGTGATGGGCGCGGTGGGCGACGTGGACCTGATCCTCTACGTGGTGGAGGCCGGCATGTTTAACCAGGCCGATGCCAAGGTGCTGGCCCTGTTGAACAAGGACATTCCCACCCTGCTGGTGGCCAACAAGCTCGACACGGTGAACCGCCGCGCCGATATTGCGCCGTGGCTGCAGGAGATGCAGCAGCGCCACCCGTTTGCCGAATTCGTGCCGATGTCGGCCAAGAACGCCAAGGACATCGAGCGTCTGCTGGGCATCTGCGAGAAATACCTGCCCGAGCAGGACTGGTGGTATGCCGAGGACGAGCTGACCGACCGCAGCGAGAAGTTCCTGGCCTCGGAAACCGTGCGTGAAAAACTGTTCCGCCTCACCGGCGACGAGCTGCCCTACACCTCGACCGTGGTCATCGACAAGTTCGAGGAAGAGGCCGGCCGCAAGGGTCAGAAGCGCCTGGTCAGGATTGCCGCCACCATCGTGGTGGAGCGCGAAGGCCACAAGGCGATGGTGATCGGCGACAAGGGCGAACGCATCAAGCGCATCGGCACCGAGACCCGGGTCGAGCTCGAGAAGCTGATGGATGCCAAGGTGTTCCTGGAACTCTGGGTCAAGGTACGCTCCGGCTGGGCGGATGACGAAGCCCGCGTGCGCTCCTTCGGGTATGAATAGGCTCCCCCCCAGGCTGCGCGCACTGCGTGTCGCTTCGCCCCCCCCCTCAAGGGGGCAACGCCAGTGGCCCGGCAAAGCCGGTTCCACGGCGTTTCCCGCGAATACCTCTTGGCCCACCTGCAATCCGTAATCCGAGCGTCATTGGGTTATGGCGACCAAGCGCATCAGTGACGAGCCGGCCTTTGTGCTGCACCGCTACGACTGGAGCGAGTCCAGTCTGATCCTGGACGTGTTCACGCGCCATCATGGTCGCATTGCGCTGGTGGCCAAGGGGGCCAAGCGGCCGAGTTCCAGTTTCCGTCCAGTCTTGCTGCCGCTGCAGCCTTTGCAGTTGTCTTTCGGCGGTGATGCCGAAGTCCGTACGCTCAAGAGTGCCGAGTGGATGGGGGGGCATGTCATGCCCACCGGCGAAGCGCTGCTGTCGGGTTATTACCTCAACGAATTGTTGATGCAACTGCTGGCGCGCGAGGACCCGCATCCTGCGTTGTTCGACGTTTACACCAACGTGGTGCGGGTGCTGGCCTCCGAGCACGACGAGGTGTTGCAGGCCGCGTTGCGCACGTTCGAATTGCTGCTGCTACGCGAGATTGGTTTTCTGCCGCAACTCGACCACCAGACGCTGACGCTGGCGCCGCTGGAGGACGCCACACGCTACAGCCTGGTGCCCGAAGGTGGCTTGCGCAGCTGCAACGAGGCCGACCGTGCCAGCCTGAGCGGCGCCCAGTGGCGCACTTTGCAACGGGCGCTGGCGGCGGGCACGCCCTTCACCGACACGCTGCGCGCCAGCGCGGCGGTGATGGGTGAGCTCAAACCGCAGTTGCGCGCGCTGCTCAATTACCATTGCGGGGTTTCGACACTGCGCACCCGGCAGATGATGGTGGATATCCAATCACTATGACAAACAAAACCGCGCTTTCCGTCAACGTCAACAAGGTCGCCCTGGTGCGCAACACTCGCCACCTGGGTATTCCCAGCGTCACGCGCGCCGCCACCCTGTGCCTGCAGGCCGGCGCGCACGGCATCACGGTGCACCCGCGGCCGGACGAGCGCCACATCCGCGCGCAGGACGTGTTCGATCTCGCAACCTTGATGCAGGACTGGCCGGACCGCGAGTTCAATATCGAGGGCAACCCTTTCCACAACCTGATGGACTTCATCCGCCAGGTGCGGCCGCAGCAGGCCACCTTCGTGCCCGACAGCGAAGGCCAGTTCACCAGCGACCACGGCTGGAGTTTCCCCGCTGATGCCGAGCGCCTGCGCCCGCTGATTGCCGAATGCCGTGCTTTGGGTGTGCGGGTCAGCCTGTTCATGGACCCGACGCCTGAGCAGATGGCGTTGGCCCGTGCGGCCGGTGCCGACCGCGTCGAGCTCTACACCGAACCCTATGCCGCAGCCTGGGGCCATGCCAGCCAGGCTGCACAACTGCAGCGTTATGCGGCGGCGGCGCAGGCTGCGCTCGATGCCGGCCTGGGCGTGAACGCCGGCCATGACCTGAACCGCGACAACCTGACCGAATTCCTGCGCCAGGTGCCGGGTGTGGACGAGGTGTCAATCGGCCACGCGCTGATTGCCGATGCGCTGGAACTGGGTTACCGCGCCACTGTGCAGGATTACCTGCGTTGTATTGACGAAGCCTTCCAATGATTTTCGGCATCGGCACTGACATCTGCGATGTGCGCCGCATCCGTGCCAGTCTGGATCGGCATGGCGACCGTTTTGCTGAAAAGGTGTTGAGCGAGGCTGAGTTGGCGACGTGGCGTGAGCGCAGTGCACGCTGGCCCGAGCGCGGCATCCGCTACCTGGCGACACGTTTTTCCGCCAAGGAAGCCTTCTCCAAGGCGATTGGTCTGGGCATGCGCATGCCGATGACCTGGCGCTCATGTGAAATCAGCAAGCTGCCCAGTGGCCAGCCGGTCATCGTGCTGCATGGTCAACTCAAGACCTGGTTCGAGGCTCGGGGCCTGAGTGCCCAGGTCAGCGTGACCGACGAGTCCGACTATGCGGCCAGTTTCGTGGTTGTTGAGAAAAACTGAGCTGAGCCCTTTCTAAATAAGCGCCAATAGCTATCAAATTAATAGCATTCAAGGAATGTCACCATGCACGCACCCCTGATCATCGACATCGCCGGCCTGAGCCTGAGCAAGACCGACCGCCGCCGCCTCAAGCATCCGCTGGTCGGCGGCATCATCCTGTTCGGCCGCAATTGGCAGGACCGTGCGCAACTGGCCAGCCTGTGCCGCGACATCAAGAAGGTTCGCCGTGATCTGCTGATCTGCGTCGACCACGAGGGTGGTCGTGTGCAGCGGTTCAAGACCGATGGCTTCACCCATCTGCCACCCATGCGCGCCCTGGGTGAACAGTGGCTCAAGACCCCGATGGAAGCCACCAACGCCGCCACCGCTTGCGGCTATGTGCTGGCCGCCGAGCTGCGCGCCTGTGGTGTGGACTTCAGCTTCACGCCGGTGCTCGACCTCGATTACGGTGAGAGTGGTGTCATCGGTGACCGTTCGTTTGCACGTGATCCGCGCGTGGCCACGCTGCTGGCCAAGAGCCTGATGCACGGACTGCGCCTGGCGGGCATGGCCAGTTGCGGCAAGCATTTCCCCGGCCACGGTTTCGTCAAGGCCGATTCGCACACCGAGATCCCGGTCGACAAACGCAGCCTCAAGGCCATCCTGGGCGATGATGCTGCCCCCTACGGCTGGCTTAACACAACGCTTGACAGCGTGATGCCGGCGCATGTGATCTACCCCAAGGTGGATGCACGACCGGCCGGCTTCTCGTCCACTTGGTTGGGCGACATCCTGCGCGGCCGCCTGCGCTTTGGCGGCGTCGTGTTCAGCGACGACCTCAGCATGGCCGGTGCGCGTCTGATCGACGGGCGCGAGGTCAGCTACACCGAAGCGGCGGTGACAGCGCTTAATGCCGGCTGTGATCTGGTGCTGTTGTGCAACCAATCCCTCGGCAAAGGTGAAGCGGTAGACGAGCTGATCGACGGTTTGAGCGAAGCGCAGCTCAAGGGGCGCTGGCAGTTGGACGAGGCCAGCGAAGCGCGTCGCCTGGCCCTGCTGCCTGTGACGCCAGCGCCGGTGTGGGATGAGCTGATGGTGAGCCCTTCCTATATGCATGCGCTGGACTTGATTCCCTGAGCCCCTTCGAAAACGAAGGCCGCATGTCACGAAACTGAAATGCGGAAGTCATAAACTTTTCTCGATCACCAGAGGCTACACCTGTGGCCTCACACATCGAGGAAATTGAATGACGAGATTGAGGCTCACGCTGGTCCAGCGGATTGCCATGACGATTGCGCTGCTGGTCGGCGTGTTTTTGCTGGTCGGAGGCTTCACCGCCTGGGCGGTACGGGGTATCCAGACCCAGGCCCACCAGACGGTGGACGCTGACTTGGCACAGCTGGTGCGCATGGCGGCCATTCAGGAAAACCTGCTCAAGGCCCGGCGCGCCGAGAAAGACCTCTCCATCGATCTGCTGATGAAGATGGAGCGTGTACCCCAGCGCGTTGCCGAATGGAAAAAACATGCCGCCGAGGTGGCAACCTTGCTCGCGGCGGCCATTGCCGCCGAGGTCGATCCGACCCTGCAGCAAATGCTCAAGGAAGGTCTGGCGCACCAGAAGCTGTACGCGGCCCAGGTGGGTGCCAGTGTGGCCAAGATCGAGCGCAAGGAAATCCTGGACCAGGCGGTCTTCGAAGAGGAGATCCAGCAGCCGGTGCAGTCGGCCCTGGCAGCGGAGGTTCAGATCAGCAAGGCGATCGAAGAGAACCGCGTGCACACCACCCATGGTGGTGAAGCGGTCAACTCCGCTGTCAACCAGCTGACCTGGCTGGTCATCCTGGGCATGCTGTTTGCCGTGGCCAGCGGTTTGCTGTTGGGCCTGATGCTGCTGGCGCGCATCCGCCAGCCGCTGGCCCAGCTGACCGATGGCATCACACGCGTCAAGTCGGGCGATCTGTCGTTGGCGGTGGTGGTGCAGTCGGATGATGAGCTGGGCCGCATGTCGCACGACTTCAATGCCATGGTGGATTCGCTTCAGTCCATGGTGCTGGAGGTGCGGCTGGCTGCGGACAGCATCACCGGGGCAAGTTCACAGATCGCCAACGGAAATCTCGACTTGAGTACCCGCACCGAACGGGCCGCCGCCAGCCTGCAGCAGGCCGCGGCGTCGCTGGATGCGCTGACGGGGACGGTGCGCAAGATGGCCGAGTCGGCCCATGCGGCCAGCCAGATTGCCAGTTCGGCCGCCAGCTCCGCCGGGCAGGGGGGTGACCTGGTGCAGCAGGTGGTGCGTAGCATGGCCGGCATCCAGGCCTCCAGCAGCCGCATTGCCGACATCACGGCCGTGATCGACAGCATTGCCTTCCAGACCAATATCCTGGCGCTCAATGCGGCGGTGGAAGCGGCGCGCGCCGGCGAGCAGGGCCGAGGTTTTGCCGTGGTGGCCGGCGAGGTGCGTGCGCTGGCACAGCGCTCGGCCGAGGCGGCACGCGAGATCAAGGGCTTGATCGAGAACAGCCGCAGTCAGGTTGAGACCGGTTCACGCCTGGTGCAGGATGCCGGCAGCGCCATGGCGCAGATCGTGCGCCAGGTGGCCGAGGTCAGTCACATGATCCAGGCCATCACCCGCGAGGCCAGTGAGCAGTCCAGCGGGATCGGCGGCGTCAACCAGTCGATGGGGCAGCTTGAGCAGATGACGCAGCAGAATGCGGCGCTGGTGGAGGAGGCCGCCGCCGCGGCCGCCAGCCTGCAGGAGCAGGCCGACCGCATGGCAGGCGTCATGCGCATGTTCGTGGTCAGCCGGGACCCGCAACCTTTGTTGCTGCCGGCCTGAGCTGACATCCGGCGCGAGGGCTGCCGGTCAATTCCACTTCCCCGGCATCGAACGCATCTGGGCTCAGCAGCGTTCAGCATCCTCAGGGCGCATCAGGCCGATCAGACCAGATCCGCTGTCCGGTGGCCTCGGTGTGCGTCAGGTACAGCCGCAGGTCGAACTCGTATTGGTGGTAGTTCGGCTCCATGTGGCTGCACAGCTGATAGAAGGCCTTGTCGTGGGCCTTTTCCTTCAGATGGGCCAACTCGTGCACCACGATCATGCGCAGGAATTCGGGTGGCACACTCTTGAACAGGGTGGCAACCCGAATTTCGCGTTTGGCCTTGAGTTTGGTGCCCTGCACGCGTGAGACGCTGGTGTGCGTGCCCAAGGCATGCTGGACGACGTGCAGCTTGCTGTCGAAGCAGACCTTGTTCAGCGGCTCGGCACTGCGCAGGAAGCTGGTCTTGAGGTCCTGCACGTAGTCGAACAGCGCCTTGTCGCTGCGGATGTCATGGGTGTCCGGGTATCGCTGCTGCAACAGGGGCGCCAGCCGGTCGCTGGTGAGGAGCTGCCGCACCTGTTCCAGCACCGTGGCGGGGTACCCGGTGAGGTAGCGCAAGGGGTTGGTTTCCCTAGGCAGGGCGGTTGCCGTGCGGGCCGGCTTGTTGGGTGTCATGGCTGCGTTAGTAATTTTTTAGGAATTCGCTAGCGAGTTCTTAAGAGTCAGAAGAGGGCCAAATTCCTAGACTTCCTGCATGTTCCTGCTCACGGTGAGCGCGGGACCTGTTTAGCCCGGCAGTTCGCCGGGATCAAGGAAATCAAGCATGAAAATCGATTCGAACGAGATGGTACAGCTGACGTTCGCGGCTGAACTGCCCCAGCGTGTGGACCTCTATGTCGGTATCCACAAGGCCATGCGCGCGCTGATGGCCGACATTCTGATGGCCGTGGGCAAGATGGACCCGGCGGATGACTCGGAGGTCGAATGGATTGGCTCGCGCGTGCTGCAATTTGCCGATTTCTGCACTTCCCACCTGGAGCATGAAAACGAATTCGTGCATGTGGCGCTGGAAACGCGCATGCCCGGCTCCAGTGCGCGCATCGCCGCCGAGCATGTCGAGCACGAGCAGGCGATTGCCGCGCTCAAGGCTGCGGTCAGCAAGCTGCAGGCAAGCACCGGCCCGGAGCGCGAACACGACGCGCTGGCGCTGTACCGCCAGCTGGCACTCTTCATTGCCCACAATTTCGAGCACATGCAGGCCGAAGAGATCGAGCACAACCAGGCCTTGTGGGTGCACTACACCGACGAGGAACTGCTGGCGCTTCATGGCCGGCTGGTGGCCACCATTCCCCCTGAGGAAACCCTGTTCACGATGCGCTGGATGGTACCGGCCATGACGCCGGCCGAGCGGCTGGTGGTGTTGCAGGGCATGCAGGCTCATGCACCGGCACCCGCGTTTGCTGCCGTGCTGGACGTGGTGCGCCCGCACCTGAGTTCCGGCGAGTGGGCCAAGCTGGCGCGTGGCCTGAAGCTGGCGCCGGTTCCAGGCTTGGTGCAAGCTTGAGGCGGTCAGCAAGCAGGCGGCTCAGTCGGATTCGGTGAGTTCGAGCCGGGTGCCGACACAGAGCTTGAACTGGCCGCGGCCAGTCTTCTCGATCCGGATCGGCAGAGCCTGTTCCGCCAGCCGGCGCTCCAGCAGGATCAGCCGCGCCTCCAGGTTGTCCACCACGTCGGGCAGCCCGATGCTGGCATCCAGCCGCAGTTCGCGGTTGGAGAAATCGGTGCGGCCGCGCTGCTGGTAGTCGTTCAACAGCTTCCAAAAAATCGCACCTGCCACGCCTTTGATGAGGTAGTCGTCATTGAGGAAGATGCTGTTGTTGCTCTTGTAGCGGCGCACCTGCAGCAGGGCATCCGGTGTGGCACAGGTGGGTGTTGCGGGCACGGTCGCAGCCGGTGTCGCCTCCTCGCTGTCCAGGCGCAGCAGGTCGATGGCGGCGCCGAGATGGCCGGCCATCGTCACCAGCACGTCTTCGTCTTCGAAGCTGAAGCGCAGCTCCTCGGCGCTCTCGACGAACACCACCCCCAGCAGCCGGCCGGTGCACAGGATGGGCACTGCCATCTGGCTTTGCGGTTGGGCCAGCCCGGGGTAGGGAATGTCGGTGTCCAGGGTGATGTCGGGCTGGCTGTCTGCCAGCGTGCGGCGCACCGCATGGTTGTAGAGGCTGGCGCCAGTCATATGGGTGATGCGGATCGGCGTCAGCGCCTGGGCGGCCATGCCGATGACGCCGCAGCCGAGTTCGATCTCCGAGCCGACGCCTGACGCCGCATAGCCATGGCTGGCCACGGTGTACAGGCGTTGCAGTGTCGGGTCGAACAGCAGGATCATGGCGTGGCTGATCCGCAGCTCCTCGGTCAACGTCGCCAACACGATGTCCAGCGCTTCATCCAGTGCCGTGCAGCGGGCAAGTCGCTCGCTGCAGCGGCGCATCTGTCCCAGCAGGCCGCAACGCGGTGGCGGAGCTTCCAGGCTGTTGCCGGGCACACGTTCGATGTCGAGCACCTCGTAGATATCGGAGCCCTTGAGCTCGAACACCTCGGCCATGCCGCTGTGGGAGGCGATGCCGGCGAGCTGGGCGCGCATGCCTTCGAACAGGGCGCCCTCGGTCTGCGTATGCAGGTAGCGGATCTGCAGCCGGTAGAAGGCAAAGGTCTGCGGGTGCAGCAACAACAAGGTGGCGTATGGGTTGGCCAGGATGTTCTGCCGCGTCTTGTTGAAGAACTGGAATGACAGGGCGACGTGTCGCTCATCCGCGTAGTAGACCTGCGACAGGTAGGCCACGTTGGGCGTGCCGTCGGGGGCACACGTGGCGATCTGCGCCGGAATGATGCCTTCCAGGCAGGGCCGGATGTCGTCCAGGGCCAGCGTGGTCATGCGCGGTCTCCGACGGGCGGCAGGCAGGCGCCGGCCTTCGGTCCGGGCGTCTGGTCGAAGGCCAGTTCAGGACGGAAGGAGACCGCGACCACGTCGTTCAGCTGGTGGCCCAGCATGATGCGGGTGTAGTTGGGGCCGAAACCGATGCGGCCGAGTTCGTGCTCCATGCCGGCCAGGTAACGCGCCAGGACCGGCGCATCGTCCGGGCCGGCTGCGCGCAACTCGACGCGGCAGGCCTTGACCTGGACCGCGCGGTGCGAAAACGGCTCGCTGAAGACCACGGCAATCTGCCCGGTGGCCTGCAGGTCGGCCAGCAACTGGGGGCAGGCGGGGCGATTCAGGTAGACCGTGATGTGATTGCCATCCGGTGTGGTGGTGGCCCCCACGGCGCGCATCAGGCTGGGGCGGCCTGATGCATCGTGCGAGGCGACGATGGTGGACACCCCGCTGCTGATCAGCGCGATGTGCTCGGGGCTGAGCAAGCCCGGCCTGCCTGCTGTCGTGCCTGTCATGGGGTGTCTTTCATGCAAGCAGGCCGGTGGGATCAGCCCTCGCGACGCAGCGCGGGGAAGAGGATCACGTCGCGGATGCTCGGGCTGTCGGTCAGCAGCATCATCAGGCGGTCGATGCCGATGCCGCAGCCGCCGGTGGGAGGCATGCCGTACTCCAGGGCGCGCACGAAATCGTGGTCGAAGAACATGGCCTCGTCGTCGCCGCTGTCTTTGGCGGCCACCTGGCTGTGGAAGCGTGCGGCCTGCTCCTCGGCGTCGTTCAGCTCGGAGAAGCCGTTGCCGAACTCGCGGCCGGTGATGTAGAGCTCGAAGCGCTCGGTCACCTCGGGGCGGGTGTCGCTGGCGCGTGCCAGCGGCGAGATTTCCACCGGATGCTCGCAGATGAAGGTCGGCTGCCAGAGCTTCTCCTCCACCACTTCCTCGAAGTACAACACCTGCAAGGAGGCCAGTGAGCGGGTGGAGAGTTTGTCCTTCGCCTCACTCATGCCGAGCTTCTTGAGCGCGTTGATCAGCCAGGCGCTGTCGTCAACGTTCACGCCGGCTTCGGTGTGGTGAACGATGGCTTCGCGGATGGTCAGGCGCTCGAACGGCTGGGCCAGATCGACCGGCTTGCCGCCGTAGGTGAGTTGCAGCGTGCCGGCGGCCTGCTGGGCCGCATGGCGCACCAGGCCTTCGGTGAAGGTCATGAGGTCCTGGTAGTCCCAGTAGGCCGCGTAGAACTCCATCATGGTGAACTCGGGGTTGTGGCGCACCGAGATGCCTTCGTTGCGGAAGTTGCGGTTGATCTCGAACACGCGCTCAAAACCGCCAACGATCAGGCGCTTGAGGTACAGCTCGGGCGCGATGCGCAGGAACATTTCCTGGTCCAGCGCATTGTGGTGCGTGATGAAGGGCTTGGCATTGGCGCCGCCCGGGATCGGGTGCAGCATCGGCGTCTCGACTTCCAGGAAGTTGTGCGACACCATGAACTCGCGGATCGAGCTCACCGCCTTGCTGCGCGCGACGAAGCGCTTGCGTGCTTCCTCGTCGGTCATCAGGTCGATATAACGCTGGCGGTATTTCACTTCCTGGTCGGCCACGCCGTGGAACTTGTCGGGCATCGGGCGCAGGCTCTTGGTCAACAGGCGCACGCTGCTGGCCTGGATCGAGAGCTCGCCAGTCTTGGTCTTGAAGACCGTGCCCTCGGCGGCCACGATGTCGCCCAGGTCCCAGTGCTTGAACTGCTCGTAGATCTCTTCGCCCACTTCGTCACGCTTGACGTAGATCTGGATGCGGCCGGTGCTGTCCTGCAGCGTGGCGAAGCTGGCCTTGCCCATGACGCGCTTGAGCATCATGCGGCCGGCGATCTTGGCGGTGCTGCCCTGGGTCAGCAGACCTTCGGCGGTCTGGCCGGCATGGGCGGCAAACAGATCGGCGGCACGGTCGCCCGGCTTGAAGTCGTTGGGGAAGGCGGGCCCTTTGCCCTCGGCCTCCTGCTGGCGGATGGCCTTGAGCTTCTCGCGCCGTTCGGCGATCAGCTGATTTTCGTCCTGGGCGGGGGCTGCGGTGTTGTGTTCAGACATGAGAGGGCTGGGTAGGAGGTGGCCATGAAACATGGCCAGAACCCGCTATTTTAATGACGCTATGATTTGGCGAACTTTTCGTCGAGATCCATGCTGTTCCAGATCATTTCCCTGCTGCTCGAAGTCGTCACCGGTGTCGTGGGTGGCGCCTGCCTGCTGCGCCTGTACATGCAGCACCAGCGCATCCCGATGTCGGCACGTTCCGGCAATCCGCTGGGCCGCTTCGTCTTTGCCCTGACCGACTGGCTGGTGCTGCCCTTGCGCCGCCTGCTGCCGGCTCTGGGGCGCTGGGATACGGCCAGCCTAGCGGGGGTGTTCCTGATCGAACTGGCGCAGTTTTCGCTGCTGTGGGCGTTCACCAGCTTTGGCGCCAGCTATGTCTCGGTGCTGATTCTGGCTGCCTTCGGTGTGGTGCGGCTGGCCATCTCGGGCTTGACGGGCCTGGTGATCGTCTACGCCGTGCTCTCGTGGCTGCAGAGCAGCAATGTGCTGACCGATGTCATCGACCGGCTGGTGGCGCCGCCGCTGGCGCCGATCCGGCGCCTCGTGCCGCTGGTGGGCGGCATCGACCTGTCGCCTCTGGTGCTGCTGGTGCTGCTCCAGGTGGCTGCCATCGTGCTGGGCAGCCTGCAGGGCATGGCGCTGGTGTATTGAACACCCCCAGGCTTGCTCGCTGCGCGTAGCCGCCACCCCCCTTGCAGGGGGCAACGCCAGTGGACCGGCGAAGCCGGTTCCACGGCGTTCCGCGGTTGGAACAACTTTAGATCACCGCGTCGGCGGGCTGGCGCTGCAGCATGGCGAGTGTGCTGGCAATGGTCTTGCGCAGTTCACGGCGGTCGCAGATGAAGTCGACGGCGCCTTTCTGCTGCAGGAACTCGGCGCGCTGGAAGCCTTCCGGCAGGGTCACGCGCACGGTCGACTCGATCACGCGCGGGCCGGCAAAGCCGATCAGGGCCTTGGGCTCGGCAATCACCACGTCACCCAGGAAGGCGAAGCCGGCGCTGACGCCGCCCATGGTCGGGTCGGTCAGCACGCTGATGTAAGGCAGGCCCTTCTTGGCCAGGCGCGTGAGCGCCGCGTTGGTCTTGGCCATCTGCATCAGCGACAGCAGGCCTTCCTGCATGCGCGCGCCACCGGTGGCGGTGAAGCACAGGAAGGGCACTTTCTGTTCGATGGCGGTTTCCACGCCGCGCACGAAGCGCTCGCCCACCACCGAACCCATGCTACCGCCCATGAAGCCGAACTCGAAACACGCCGCCACCAGGCTGATGCCGTGCACGGCACCGCCCATCACGATCAGGGCATCGGTCTCGCCAGTGGCTTCCATCGCCTCTTTCAGGCGCTCGGGGTACTTGCGGCTGTCCTTGAACTTCAACGCATCAACCGGCACCACTTCCTGGCCGATCTCGTAGCGGCCTTCGTTGTCGAGGAAGGCGTTGAGGCGCGCGCGCGCGTCAATGCGGTGGTGGTGGCTGCAGCTCGGGCAGACGTTCTGGTTCTGCTCCAGGTCGGTCTTGTAGAGCACGCTTTCGCAGCTGGGGCACTTGATCCACAGGCCTTCGGGCACGCTGCGCCGGTCGGCCGGGTCGGTGTGCTGAATTTTGGGAGGCAGAAGTTTTTCGAGCCAGCTCATGTGCAATTCCTCAATGTCAAAACTGGGTCAGGACCCAGTTCCCGGTTTCATAGGTCGGTCGGGGGGGATTATGAATCCAAAGCAGCCCGGATCTCGCGCAGGAAGTCCGAGGCTGCCTGAACCACCCGTTCACGCGGCTGCTTGTCGATCAGCTGGATGATGCGGCTGCCGATCACCACCGCGTCGGCCACCCGGCCCACGGCCCGGGCGCTGGCCGCATCGCGGATGCCGAAACCGACGCCGACCGGGATTTTGACATGCTGCCGGATCTTGGGCAGCATGGCTTCCACCGCCGCCGTGTCCAGGGTGCCGGCACCCGTCACGCCCTTGAGCGAGACGTAGTAGACATAACCGCTGGCCACCCGGGCCACCTGGTCCATGCGTTCGGCGGTCGAGGTGGGGGCGAGCAGGAAGATCAGGTCCAGGCCATGGGCCTTGAGCGCAGCCGCGAATGCTTCGCACTCTTCAGGCGGGTAGTCCACCACCAGCACGCCATCCACGCCGGCCGCGGCCGCATCGCGGGCAAAGGCGTTGTCGCCGCTGGCCTGATGCAGCTGGTTGTAACGCTCGATCGGGTTGGCGTAGCCCATCAGCACCACGGGCGTGTCGCTGTTTTTCTGGCGGAAGTCGCGCACCATCTCCAGCACCTGGCGCAGGCCGATGCCGGCAGCCAGGGCCTTGTCGCCCGCGGCCTGGATCACCGGGCCGTCGGCGCTCGGGTCGGAGAACGGAACGCCCAGCTCGATCACGTCGGCCCCGGCGGCAACCATGCCGTGCATCAGCTCAGGCGTGATGTCGACATAAGGGAAGCCCGCCGTGACGAAGGGAATCAGGGCCTTGCGGTTGTGCGCTTTGAGCGCAGCGAAGGTGGGTGCAATGCGGCTCATTTGGAAACCTTGATCGTGTGTTCGGCCGCCGCGCCGCCCTTGACGGATTGCCCCTGGCAGCTCGGGCGGCAGTAGAAGTCGGCGTGGCTCAGGTCGGCCACGGTGCCGATGTCCTTGTCGCCCCGGCCCGAGAGGCTGACCAGGATGGACTGGTCCGGCCGCATGGTCTTGGCCAGCTTCATGGCGTAGGCCACGGCATGGCTGGATTCGAGCGCCGGGATGATGCCTTCGGTGCGGCACAGGTAGTGGAAGGCGGCCAGTGCTTCCTGGTCGGTGATGCCGACGTACTCGGCACGACCGATGTCCTTCAGGTAGGCGTGTTCCGGGCCGACGCCGGGGTAATCCAGGCCGGCGCTGATGCTGTGCGTTTCGGTGACCTGGCCGTTGTCGTCCTGCAGCACGTAGGTGCGGTTGCCGTGCAGCACGCCCGGGCTGCCGCGTTGCAACGAGGCCGAGTGGTGGCCGCTGTCCATGCCTTCGCCGGCGGCTTCGACGCCGATCAGGCGCGTGGCCTCATGCGGGATGTAGGGGTAGAAGATGCCCATCGCGTTCGAGCCGCCGCCGACGCAGGCGACCACGGCGTCGGGTTGGCCGGATTGGCAACCCGTCCGCTGGAGCAACTCCGGCATCTGCACCAGACACTCCTCGCCGATCACGCTCTGGAAGTCGCGCACCATCATCGGGTAGGGGTGCGGGCCGGCCACGGTGCCGATGATGTAGAAGGTGTTGTCCACATTCGCCACCCAGTCGCGCATCGCTTCATTCAGCGCGTCTTTCAGCGTCTTGCTGCCGGACTCCACCGGCACCACAGTGGCGCCCAGCAGCTTCATGCGATAGACGTTGGGGCTCTGGCGCTTGACGTCCTCGGAACCCATGTAGACGATGCACTCCAGGCCATAACGCGCGCAGATGGTGGCGGTGGCCACGCCGTGCTGGCCGGCGCCGGTCTCGGCGATGATGCGCGTCTTGCCCATGCGGCGCGCCAGCATGGCCTGGCCGATGGTGTTGTTGATCTTGTGCGCACCGGTGTGGTTGAGGTCTTCTCGCTTGAGGAAGATCTGGGCGCCGCCCTGCTCGCGGCTCATGCGCGCGGCGTGGTAGATCGGGGAGGGACGGCCGACGAAGTGGGCCAGTTCGTACTTGAACTCGGCCAGGAACTCCGGGTCGTGCTGGTACTTGGCGTAGGCCTCGCGCAGCTGATTGATGGCGTGCGTCAGCGTCTCGCTGACGAAGCTGCCGCCGTAAATGCCGAAATGGCCCGAGACATCGGGCTGGTGGTAGTCAAACATGGTTCAGCCTGCAAGTGGTGCGTCAGCGGCACGCACGGCCGCGACGAACTGATTGATCTTGTCGGCGTCCTTGATGCCTTTGGCACTTTCGACGCCGGAACTCACATCCACGGCCAGCGATTTACAGCGCGGCCGTACCTGCCGAATGCCATCGGCCACGTTTGCAGGTGTGAGCCCACCACTCAAGACGAGGTGAGCGTCGACGCTTGGAGGAAGAAGTGACCAATTGAATGCCTTGCCGCCGCCGCCAAAGCCGTCGACGTGGGCGTCGAGCAGGATGGCCTGGGCGGCTGAGTAATCCTGAGCGTATTTTACGAGGTCGAAGGCACGGGCGGCTTCGCCCAAGGGAATTCGGGCGGCGCGCAAGAAGGGGCGAGTGCCTTGGCCACTGGCCAGCAGGCAGTCGGCAGGCGTTTCATCACCATGAAATTGCACGGTGGCGCCCGAAATATCGGCGCAGGCAGCTATGATTTTTGTAGCATCTTCGTTGACGAACAGCAGCACCGGTGTGACGAAGGGCGGTAGCCGACGCGCCAGTGCGGCGGCGCGCTCGGGCGTCACGTACCGTGGACTTTTCTCATAGAGCACAAAGCCCACCGCATCGGCGCCGGCTGCCACGGCCGCGTCAACGTCCTGTTCACGTGTCAGGCCGCAGATCTTGATTCGGGTGCGGTTCATGGCAGCCAATCATACGCAGGTGTGCGGTCGGGCAGGCCCCAGCGGGTGTCGTAGCGCGGACCGAGGAAGTACAGCCCGTCGGGCGAGAAGGTCGGGGCGGCCGCGTCGCGGCTGCGTGCGGCCAGCACCTCGTCGATCCATTCCGGCGGCTGTTTGCCCTGGCCGATGACGATCAGGCAGCCCATGATGTTGCGGATCATGTGGTGCAGGAAGGCATTGGCCTCGAACTCGAAGCGCCAATAGGCGCCGCGCCGGCTGATGTCGATACGCATCAAGGTCTTCACGGGCGACAGTGCCTGGCAGGCCGATGCGCGGAACGAGGTGAAGTCGTGCTCGCCCAGCAGGCGGGCTGCGGCTGCTTGCATGGCTGCCATGTCCAGCGGCTGGAAGACCCAGCCGACGCGTCCCGTATCGACGCTGGGACGGACCGGTGACTCCAGCAGCGAATAGGCATAACGGCGCGAGAGGGCACTGGCACGGCAGTGAAATTCGTCCGGCACGACATGGGCCCACTGCACGGCAATGTCGCGTGGCAGGAAGCTGTTGGTGCCGCGCACCCAGGCGTAGGGATCGCGTTCGGCCGTGGTGTCGAAATGCACCACCTGCATCAGGCCGTGCACACCGGCATCGGTACGGCCGGCGCAGAGGGTGGAGATACGCTGGTCCGCAAACTTGCCCAGCGCCTTTTCCAGTTGGTCCTGGACTGTGCGGCCCGACGGTTGGCTTTGCCAACCGTCGTAAGACTGGCCGTTGTAGCTGACGCCTAAGGCTACCCTCACGGCAGGGTCGGGTCCACGTGCATTGCCTGGGGACTTGCGCAAACTCAGTTGAGCTTGCTCAGGGCTTCCTGGGCCTTGGTCTTCATGTCACCCGTGGCTTCGGCGATGATTTCCTCGATCAGGGCGCGGGCACCATCGGTGTCGCCGATGGCGCTGAATTCCTCGGCCAAGGCCAGCTTGGTCGCCAGCGGGTCGTCGGAGGCACCGGTCTGCTCGGTCGTGGCTTCGCCCAGATCGAGCGAGAGCGAACCCAGATCGAATTCGAGTGCACCGGTATCGGCGGCGGCTGTCGGGGCGCTGCCAGACGTTGCCGCAGGGCTGTCAAGGCCGGTGGACGGCTCCGGCAGGCTGGGCGGCTCGAAATCGAGGCTATTGTCCGAACCCTGGATGGAGGCGGTGGGCAGCTCGAAATTCAGATCCAGATCGGGGGCGGTTGATGCAGGCGCAGGCTCGGCGGCAGGCGTTGCCGTGGCAGCGGGCGCTGCTGCTGGTTCTTCATCGAGCGAGAAGTCCAGATCCAGGTCCAGATCCATCGCGGATGCCGCAGGTTCGATGGCGGGTGCGGCGACTTGCGGGCTGGCCTGAGGCGCGTTGGCAACGGGTTCTGACACGGCGGCCGATGACGGTGCCGAGGCCGGTTGACCACCGGGCTGGAAGAGGGTGTTGCCCGGGTCGATGCCCAGGCCCAGTTCGCAGACGCGGTTCCAGTCGGCGCCCTCGCCGCCGGTCAGGCGATGGACGTCGGCGGCACTGCTCTCGAAGTTGCGGACATCGCGGCGTTTGGCGTAGATCTCCAGCAATTTGAGGTGGATGGCCACCCGGTCGGGATGGATGCGCAGGGCTTCCTTGAGGATTTCCTCGGCCTGCAGATCGCGGCCATAGGCCAGATAGACATCGGCTTCGGCCACCGGGTCCACATCATCAGCCGCTTCGAGCTGACTCGGGGAGTAGACCATGGAGGAGCCGTTGGCGCCACTGTCGTGGGTGTCGACGCGCTGACCGCCGCTGGCACCGAAGAAGGAGTCGGGCTGCAGCCGGCTTTCCAGGAAGGAGCTGTCCATCTGGGCCGCCTGCTTGCGCTGGCGCACGCGATAAATCCCCAAGCCGGCCAGCAAGGCGAGCAGGCCTGCCGCGGCGGCAGGGACTAGCGGATTGTCCAGCAGCTCGTCCAGCAGGCTGGGCTCTTCCACCGGCATCGGCGCCGCGGCGACGGGCCGCTTGACGGGAGCAGAGGCCACAGGGGCAGGCGCCGGGGCCGAGGCCGTGACCTCGGGGACGGCGGCGCTGGCCGCTGCGGCCGGTTCGGAAGCGGCCGATGTCGGTGTGGGTGCTGCCGCCTGGGGTGCTGATGCCGCGGGGGCAGGGGCCGCTGCCGCGCTCAATTTGCTCAGCTCGGCAATGTTCTTGGACAGTTCCTCGGCGCGGCTGGCAGCTTCCTTGGCGCTGCGTTCCTGGGCAATCTTCTCTTCGCCCCCCTTGGCCTGGACGGCGCCCTTGGAGAGGGTCAGCTTGTCAGGCGTGCCGGTAGCGCTCTTCTTGTCTTCGACTTGTGCCTCGACCTTGCCGCTGGCACGGCGGTCGGCGCTGGCAACCTGGCTGACCGGCGCATTGCCGGCGAGCTTGCGGCGGAATTCGTTGAAATCCTTGCTTTGCGCCAGCACGATCTGGCGCGCTTCGTCGGCCGATGTGGCTTGCGCATCTTCGGCACCAGGCAGGTCCACCACGGCGCCGCTGCGCAGCCGGTTGATGTTGCCGCCGATGAACGCATCGGGGTTGGCACGCAGCATGGCCACCAGCATCTGGTCCAGCGACACGCCGGCCGGGCGGTTGGCGGCAACCAGCTTGCTGGCCGTGTCACCGGACTTGACGGTCAGTTGTTTGGCCGGGCTGGTGGTTGCCGTCTTGGCGGGGGCTTCTGGGGCGGGTCTGGCGGCTGGGCGCGGGGCCGCGGCACGGCCGGCGTCGCTGGTAGGGGCAGGTGATGGTGTGGCGGTGCGGGGCGTAGGCGCAACGCGGGACGGCGCGGGGCTGACTTGCGGCACCGTGGCCGTCACGGCCTGGGGCTGACGCAGGTTGGGCGGGTCGAACAGCATCGTGTAGTCGCGCACAATGCGGCCGGAGGACCAACTGGCCTCCAGGATCAGGTCCACATAAGGGTCGTTGATGGCACGGTCGCTGCTGACGCGCAGGAAAGAGCGCCCGTCGGGGCGTTTCTGCAGCGTGATCTGCAGACCGCTCATGCTCGCGTTGTAGTCCATGCCAGCGGCCCGGAATGCTTCCGGCGAGGCCACGCTGGCCTTCAGCGAGGCGGCTTCCTCGGCATTGATGTCAGGAATGTCGATTTCAGCCCGAAGAGGCTCACCCAGAGCCGACAGAACAGCAATACGCCCCAGCGAAAGCGCCGAGGCATGGGTTCCCCACAGACCCAGAACCGCCGCGGCCGCAGCGGCCAGGGCAGTCTTCTGCCAGCGATGTGACTTAGCAATCAATTTAATAGCCTCCGATGTTCGGGCAAGCAGCTACGCCTGGCACCTTGGATGGGCCAGGCGACCGACGCTCAAAACAGGAAAAGTACCTTAACATCAAGATGTTAGCCTGACAAGCTGAGAAAGCGCTTAACCTTCTGAGCTGCCCGTTCGTCGCCCCAAGCGGGGCTGAATGTTGTCAAACGACAACGGCTTGCGGCGAACCGCAAGCCGTTGGGGCCGGGGAAAACGGACTCAGGCTGCCAGCAGGATGCGCAGCATGCGGCGCAGCGGCTCGGCCGCACCCCACAGCAACTGGTCGCCGACGGTGAAGGCGCCCAGGTAGTCGTTGCCCATGGCCAGCTTGTGCAGGCGGCCGACCGGAACCGTCAGAGTGCCGGTCACGGCCGCCGGGGTCAGATCCCGTTCGCTGATCTCACGTTGGTTAGGGACCACTTTCACCCAGTCATTGGCGCCAGCGAGAATGGACTCGATCTCGTCCAGCGGCACGTCCTTCTTCAGCTTGACCGTCAGGCCCTGCGAGTGGCAGCGCATGGCACCGATGCGCACGCACAGGCCATCGATCGGGATGCTGCCGGCGCTGCGGAAAGCCGGGTTGCCCAGGATCTTGTTGCATTCGGCGCCGCCTTTCCACTCTTCCTTGCTCTGGCCATGCTCGACCGGCACGTCGATCCAGGGGATCAGGCTGCCGGCCAGGGCCGTGTTGCGGAAGTTCTTGGTTGGGAAGCTGGCGTCGCGCATGGTGGCGGCCACCTTGCGGTCGATGTCCAGGATGGCGGAGGCCGGGTCGGCCAGCTCGGCCTTCACGGCGTCGTGCAGGGCACCCATCTGGCTCAGCAGTTCGCGCATGTTCTGCGCACCGGCACCGGAAGCGGCCTGGTAGGTCATGGCGCTGACCCACTCGATGAGGTTGGCCTTGAACAGGCCGCCCATGGCCATGAGCATCAGGCTCACGGTGCAGTTGCCGCCAATCCAGTTGCGGCCACCCTTGGCCAAGGCGTTGTCGATGACGTCGCGGTTGACCGGGTCGAGCACGATGACGGCGTCATCGGCCATGCGCAGCGAGGAGGCGGCGTCGATCCAGTGGCCGTTCCAGCCGGCGGCGCGCAGCTTCGGGTACACCTCTTTGGTGTAGTCGCCGCCCTGGCAGGTCAGGATGATGTCGCACTTCTTCAGCTCGTCGATGCTGTTGGCATCCTTGAGCGTGGTTTCATTCTTGGCCTGCGCCGGGGCCTTGCCCCCGGCATTCGAGGTCGAGAAGAACACGGGTTCGATCAGGTCGAAGTCGCCTTCGGCCTGCATGCGGTCCATCAGGACCGAGCCCACCATGCCGCGCCAACCGACGAGGCCCACCAGATTGCCAACTTTGCTCATCACATGCCCTTTCAAATCAAATCCTGTTTTCCCGGCTCGTCCAGCCGGAAGGGCGTGACGAACCGAGAGCCTGTTTAGCCCTTGGTTTTTGTAATGGCAGCGACGACGGCGTCGCCCATTTCACGGGTGCTGACCCGGGTGGTGCCTTCCGACCAGATGTCTGCCGTGCGCAGTCCGCTTGCAAGCACGCTCTTCACCGCGGACTCGATACGGTCAGCGGCGGCGGCTTGGTTGAGTGAGAAACGGAGCATCATGGCAGCAGACAGTATTGTAGCGAGCGGGTTGGCAATGCCCTTGCCGGCAATGTCCGGCGCGCTGCCGTGGCTGGGCTCGTACAGGCCCTGGTTCTGGCTGTTCAGGCTGGCCGAGGGCAGCATGCCGATCGAGCCGGTCAGCATCGAGGCCTCGTCCGACAGGATGTCGCCGAACATGTTGCCGGTGACGACCACGTCAAACTTCTTCGGTGCGCGCACCAGCTGCATGGCGGCGTTGTCGACGTACATGTGCTCCAACTCCACATCCGGGTACTGGGCGTGCACTTCGGTCACCACATCCTTCCAGAACTGGAAGGTCTCCAGCACATTGGCCTTGTCCACACTGGTGACCTTCTTGTTGCGCTTGCGCGCGGCCTGGAAGGCGACGTGGGCGATGCGTTCGATCTCCGGCTTGCTGTAGCGCATGGTGTCGAAGGCTTCTTCGGCGCCGGGAAAGTGGCCGTCCACCGCAATGCGGCGGCCGCGCGGTTGGCCGAAATAGATGTCGCCGGTCAGCTCACGAATGATCAGGATGTCCAGGCCGGCAATCAGCTCCGGCTTGAGGCTGGAGGCGCCAACCAGTTGCTCGTAGCAGATGGCGGGGCGGAAGTTGGCGAACAGGCCCAGGTGCTTGCGCAGGCCCAGGATGGCCTGCTCGGGGCGCAGCGGGCGATCGAGCTTGTCGTATTTCCAGTCGCCGACGGCGCCGAACAGGATGGCATCGGCTGCCTTGGCCAGGTTCAGCGTGGACTCGGGCAGCGGGTGGCCATGGGCCTCGTAGGCGGCGCCACCTACCAGGGCGGACTCCATCTCGAAGGACAGGTCGAGCACGTTCAGGACCTTGACGGCCTCGGCCACGATTTCGGTACCGATGCCGTCACCCGGCAAGACTGCGATTTTCATTTTTGATTACTATTAAATTGATAGCTGCTTACGCAATGGTGGTGTGTGCCAGCCATGGTTTTTGTGCCAGACGCTGGGCTTCGAAGGCAGCGATCTTGTCCTTGTGACGCAGGGTCAGGCCAATGTCGTCGAAGCCGTTGAGCAGGCAGTACTTGCGGAAGGCTTGAACGTCAAAGGGAATCTCTTCGCCCTGCGGCTTGACGATGACCTGACGCTCTAGGTCAATGGTGAGCTGGTAGCCGGGGAAGGCGGCACATTCGTCGAACAGCTGCGCCACCGTGGCTTCCGGCAGCTGGATCGGCAGCAGGCCGTTCTTGAAGCTGTTGTTGAAGAAGATGTCGGCGAAGCTGGGGGCGATGATGGTGCGAAAGCCATACTGGTCGAGTGCCCACGGCGCATGTTCACGCGAGGAGCCGCAGCCGAAGTTCTTGCGCGCCAGCAGGATGGAGGCGCCGGCATAACGCGGCTGGTTCAGCACGAAGTCCGGATTGGGTTTGCGGCTGGCGGGATCCTGGCCCGGGTAGCCGGCATCCAGGTATCGCCACTCGTCGAACAGATTGGGCCCGAAGCCGGTCTTGCGGATCGACTTGAGGAACTGCTTGGGGATGATGGCGTCGGTGTCGACGTTCTCGCGGTCCATCGGGGCCACCAGGCCCTTGTGTACGGTAAAGGTTTTCATTATTTTTTCGCCGCGCCTTCGATCTTCTCACCGGCCTTCTGGATGTCCTGGCCCACGCCCTTGACGGTGTTGCAACCCACCAGGGCGAACGACACGGACAGGATGGCAAGCAGGGTGATTTTTTTCATCGTGATCTCCTAGGCTGATGGTTCAGACGAATTTACGGACATCGACAAAATGGCCGTGCACCGCGGCAGCGGCGGCCATGGCCGGGCTCACCAGGTGGGTGCGGCCACCAGCGCCCTGGCGCCCTTCGAAGTTGCGGTTGCTGGTGGAGGCGCAGCGCTCGCCCGGCTCCAGCCGGTCGGCATTCATGGCCAGGCACATGGAGCAGCCCGGTTCGCGCCACTCGAAGCCGGCGGCCTTGAAGATCTCGTGCAGGCCTTCACGCTCGGCTTGTTCCTTGACCAGACCGGAGCCCGGTACCACCATGGCCAGCTTGACGTTCTTGGCGACCTTCTGGCCGAGCTTCTTGACGATGGCTGCGGCTTCGCGCATGTCTTCGATGCGGCTGTTGGTGCAGGAGCCGATGAAGACCTTGTCGATGGTGATGTCGGCCAGCGGCTTGCCGGGCTCCAGGCCCATGTAGGTCAGGGCGCGCTCGATGGCGCCGCGCTTGTTGGCGTCCTTTTCCTTGTCCGGGTCCGGCACGCGGCCGTCGATGCCCAGCACCATCTCGGGCGAGGTGCCCCAGGTGACTTGCGGCAGGATTTGCGCGGCGTCGAGCTCGACCACGGCGTCGAACGTGGCATCGGCGTCGGAGTGCAGCGTCTTCCAGTAGGCCGCGGCCTGGTCCCACTCCACGCCGGTGGGGGAGAGCAGTCGGCCCTTGACGTACTCGATGGTCTTGTCGTCGACTGCGACCAGGCCGGCGCGCGCGCCACCTTCGATCGCCATGTTGCACACCGTCATGCGGCCTTCCATGCTCAGGGCGCGGATGGCTGAACCAGCGAACTCGATGGTGTAGCCGGTGCCGCCAGCAGTGCCGATTTTTCCAATGATGGCCAGCACGATGTCCTTGGCGGTGACGCCGCGGGCCACGGCACCTTCCACCTTGACGAGCATGTTCTTCGCCTTCTTGGCCAGCAGGGTCTGCGTGGCCATCACGTGCTCGACCTCGCTGGTGCCGATGCCGTGCGCCAGCGCACCGAAGGCGCCGTGGGTCGAGGTGTGCGAGTCGCCGCAGACCACGGTCATGCCGGGCAGGGTGGCGCCGTTTTCCGGGCCGATCACGTGCACGATGCCCTGGCGCTTGGACAGGAAGGGGAAGAAGGCGGCAGCGCCGGACTCCTTGATGTTGGCGTCCAGCGTGGTGATCTGTTCCTTGCTGATCGGGTCGGTTATGCCGTCGTAGCCCAGTTCCCAGCCGGTGGTTGGCGTGTTGTGGTCGGCGGTGGCCACGATGGAGCTGACGCGCCACACCTTGCGCCCGGCCTGGCGCAGGCCTTCGAAGGCCTGCGGGCTGGTGACTTCATGCACCAGATGGCGGTCGATGTAGAGGATGGCCGTGCCGTCTTCTTCGGTGTGGACGACGTGCTCGTCCCAGATCTTGTCGTAAAGGGTGCGTCCCATGGGGTTTTCCTTGGCAATCCGACATTTTATTCGGACCACGCCAGCAAGGTTTCTCAGTCGATGATGTCCAGCTTCGGCGACAGCTCGCGCACACGGTGGTCGACGTAGTAGCCGCCGAACTCGGTGTAGCGCAGCAGGTGCCGCTGGCATTGGCCGCAGCGCCAGAGTTCGCAGCGGTTGTAGGGAAAGAACTTCAAGGCCACCGGCGCATCGGGCGAGTCGTAGCGTGTGCCGTTGGGGTGATGTTCCTCAAAGGTCGGCTCGTAGAGTTCGGGGTCGCGCAGCGTGGCCACTTGCCGCATCTGGGCCGCGGGCCAGCGGTCTTCGCTCAGGCTTTCCCAGCCGGCGCAGCCGCCCAGGCTGCAGCTGCAGGGCTGTGCGCCAGCATTGTCAGCCAGCAGAGCCTTGAGTTCAGCGGCGCTTTGGATCAGTCGCATGGTGAGGGCAAAGTGAGTCGACCAATGAAAATGCCCGCCGACGTTGCCGTGCGGCGGGCATGCGTTTCAGCGCAGTTTAACGCTTGGCCATCGGCGGCACGTCACGACGCACCGAGCCGGTGAACAACTGGCGCGGACGGCCGATCTTGTATTCCGGATCACTGATCATCTCGTTGAGCTGGGCGATCCAGCCGACGGTACGGGCCAGCGCGAAGATGCCGGTGAACAGGTTGACCGGGATGCCCAGGGCGCGCTGCACGATGCCGGAGTAGAAGTCGACGTTCGGGTAGAGCTTGCGCTGCACGAAGTAGTCGTCTTCCAGGGCGATCTTTTCCAGCGCCATGGCCAGCTTGAACAGCGGGTCGTTTTCCAGACCCAGTTCGGCCAGCACTTCCTTGCAGGTTTCCTGCATCAGCTTGGCACGCGGGTCGTGGTTCTTGTAGACGCGGTGACCGAAGCCCATCAGGCGCACGCCGGAGTTCTTGTCCTTGACCTGGTTCATGAACTCGCCGACCTTGGCCACGCCGCCGTTGGCCTGGATGTCTTCCAGCATGTTCAGGCAGGCTTCGTTGGCACCGCCGTGGGCCGGGCCCCAGAGGCAGGCCACACCAGCGGCGATGGCCGCGAACGGGTTGGTGCCGGACGAGCCGCACAGGCGCACGGTCGAGGTGGAGGCATTCTGCTCGTGGTCAGCGTGCAGAATGAAGATGCGGTCCATGGCGCGCTCGAGCACCGGGTTGACCTTGTAGTCCTCGCAGGGCGTGCCGAACATCATGCGCAGGAAGTTGCCGGCATAGCTCAGGTCGTTGCGCGGGTACATGTAGGGCTGGCCGACGCCGTACTTGTAGGCCATGGCCACCAGCGTGGGCATCTTGGCGATCAGGCGGATCGCGGCGATTTCGCGGTGCTCGGGGTTGTTGATGTCGGTGCTGTCGTGGTAGAAGGCCGACAGGGCGCCCACCAGACCGGTCAGCACGGCCATCGGGTGCGCATCGCGGCGGAAACCGCGCAGGAAGAACTGCATCTGCTCGTTGACCATGGTGTGCATGGTCACGCGCTGGCTGAAGGCGGCCTTCTTCTCGGCGTTCGGCAGATCACCGTACAGCAGCAGGTGGCAGGTCTCCAAGAAGTCGCACTGGGTGGCCAGTTGCTCGATCGGGTAGCCGCGGTACAGCAGCTCGCCCTTGTCGCCATCGATGTAGGTGATGGCCGATTGGCAGGAAGCCGTTGAGAGGAAACCCGGGTCGTAGGTGAACATGCCCGTCTGGCCATAGAGCTTGCGGATGTCGATCACATCCGGGCCGATGTTGCCCTGGTAGACGGGCAGCTCGACGCTGGGGCTGCCGTTACTGAACGACAGGGTGGCTTTGTTGTCAGCTAATTTCATTTGGGGCCTTTCAGCAGGTTTCTCTCAACATGTCTAAAACTTCTTGCACGTCCGCGCGGTTCAACTCGGGGCTGACCTCGGCCAGCGGCTTGCGGCCGAGGTGGAGGTCGAGCAGATCGTTGTCGCTCAGGTCCATCAGGGCCGTCAGGCCCTGTGCCTGGCCCAGGGTCAGCGTGGACTCGAACTTGTTGAAAAAACGCTCGATGAAGAGGTCGTTCTCCAGCAGGCCGCGGCGGCAGCGCCACTTCAGCTTGCTCAGCGTTCTTTCGTCGATCAGTTCATTGTCCATGCTTAACCCTGGTGAATCGCTTACACCGCGCGAGCGACCATCATTTCCTTGATCTTGCCGATGGCCTTGGTCGGGTTCAGACCCTTGGGGCAGACATCGACACAGTTCATGATGGTGTGGCAACGGAACAGACGGTACGGATCTTCCAGGTTGTCCAGGCGCTCGCCGGTGGCGTTGTCGCGGCTGTCAGCCAGGAAGCGGTAGGCCTGCAGCAGACCGGCGGGGCCGACGAACTTGTCCGGGTTCCACCAGAAGCTCGGGCAGCTGGTGGAGCAGCTGGCGCACAGAATGCATTCGTACAGGCCGTTGAGCTCTTCGCGCTCTTCCGGGCTTTGCAGGCGCTCGCGCTCGGGCGGCACCGTGTCGTTGATCAGGTAGGGCTTGATTGAGTTGTACTGCTTGAAGAACTGCGTCATGTCGACGATCAGGTCGCGCACCACCGGCAGGCCGGGCAGGGGCTTGAGCGTGATCACGCCAGGCAGCGTGTTCATGTTGGTCAGGCAGGCCAGGCCGTTCTTGCCGTTGATGTTCATCGCGTCCGAACCGCAGACGCCTTCGCGGCAGGAGCGGCGGAACGAGATGGACGGATCAACCGCCTTGAGTTTCATCAGGGCGTCGAGCAGCATGCGCTCATGACCGTCGAGTTCAACCTCGATGGTCTGCATATAGGGTTTGGCGTCCTTTTCCGGGTCGTAGCGGTAGATCTGGAATGTGCGTTTTGCCATGGTATTTTTCTCCGTGCGTCGTGGATGCTGGATGTGGGGGCTTAGAAGGTGCGAACCTTCGGCGGCACCGACTCCACGGTCAGCGGTTTCAAGTTGACGGGTTTGTACGACAGGCTGTTGGTGGCGCTGTCCCACAAGGTGTGCTTCATCCACTCGGCGTCGTTGCGGCCCAGCGGGAACTGGGCGTCGTCAGCCGGACGCTCGTAGTCGTTCACGGTGTGGGCGCCACGGCACTCGCGACGGGCGGCAGCCGAAGTCATGGTGGCCTGGGCAGCTTCCATCAGGTTTTCGACTTCCAGCGCCTCGATGCGCGCGGTGTTGAACACCTTGGACTTGTCCTTGAGCGTGATGCTGGCCACGCGCGAGCGCAGGGCATTGATCTTGGCCACACCCTCGTCCATGGAGGCCTGGGTGCGGAACACGCCAGCGTGCTGCTGCATGGTGGCGCGCATGTCGTTGGCGACGTCCTGGGCGTATTCACCGGTGGTGGAACCGTCCAGGCGGGCCAGGCGGGCCAGCGTGCGGTCGGCGGCATCGGCCGGCAGCGGCTTGTGGGTCTTGGTCTTGTCGCTGGCCTGGACGATGTGGTTGCCGGCCGCGCGGCCGAACACCAGCAGGTCGAGCAGCGAGTTGGTGCCCAGGCGGTTGGCGCCGTGCACACTGACACAGGCGCATTCGCCCACTGCGTACAGGCCGTTAACGACCTTCTGGCTGCCGCTGCCGTCGGGCGTGACGACCTGGCCGTTGATGTTGGTCGGAATGCCGCCCATTTGGTAGTGGATGGTGGGCACCACCGGGATCGGTTCCTTGGTGATGTTGACGTTGGCAAAGTTCACGCCGATTTCGTACACCGAGGGCAGGCGCTTGTGGATGGTCTCGGCGCCCAGGTGGTCGAGCTTGAGTAGCACGTAGTCCTTGTTCGGACCGCAGCCACGGCCTTCCTTGATTTCCTGGTCCATGCAACGCGAAACGAAGTCGCGCGGTGCCAGGTCCTTCAGCGTCGGGGCATAACGCTCCATGAAGCGCTCGCCATTGCTGTTGAGCAGAATGGCGCCTTCACCGCGGCAGCCTTCGGTCAGCAGCACACCGGCACCGGCCACGCCGGTGGGGTGGAACTGCCAGAACTCCATGTCCTGCAGCGGGATGCCGGCACGCGCCGCCATGCCCAGGCCGTCACCGGTGTTGATGAAGGCGTTGGTGGAGGCCGCGAAGATGCGGCCGGCACCGCCGGTGGCCAGCAGCGTGTGCTTGGCTTCCAGGATGTAGGTCTCGCCGGTTTCCATTTCCAGTGCGGTCACGCCCACCACGTCGCCGTCAGCGTCGCGGATCAGGTCCAACGCCATCCATTCGACGAAGAAGGTGGTCTTGGCCTGCACGTTCTGCTGGTACAGGGTGTGCAGCATGGCGTGGCCGGTACGGTCGGCCGCGGCGCAGGCACGCTGCACCGGCTTCTCGCCGTAGTTGGCGGTGTGGCCGCCGAACGGGCGCTGGTAGATCGTGCCGTCCGGGTTGCGGTCGAACGGCATGCCGAAGTGTTCGAGCTCGTACACGACCTTCGGTGCTTCGCGGCACATGAACTCGATGGCGTCCTGGTCGCCCAGCCAGTCAGAGCCCTTGATGGTGTCGTAGAAGTGGTAGTGCCAGTTGTCTTCTGACATGTTGCCCAGGCTGGCGCTGACGCCACCTTGAGCGGCCACGGTGTGCGAGCGGGTCGGGAACACCTTCGACAGCACGGCCACGTTCAGGCCGGCGCGTGCGAGTTGCAGCGAGGCGCGCATGCCGGAGCCACCGGCCCCGATGATGACGACGTCAAATTTGCGTTTGGATAAGGAGTAGGACATGGGTTACAGCCTCAATCGTGCAGTGGCATCACAGACGCCACAGGACTTGGATGGCCCAGCCGGCACAGCCGACCAGCCAGACGATGGTGAAAACCTGCAGCGACAGGCGAAGCCAGATGGGCTTGATGTAGTCCATCCAGATGTCGCGCATGCCCACCCAGACGTGGTAAGCCAGCGCGATGATGACAACGAAGGTCAGCACCTTCATCCATTGGGCGGCAAAGATGCCGGCCCAGGTTTCGTAGCCGATGGGGCCGCGAGTGAGCAGGACCTGGCCCAGCAGCAGCAGGGTGAACAGGACCATCAGGGCAGCCGTGATGCGCTGGCTCAGCCAGTCGCGAAGTCCGTAATGCGCACCCACGACGATGCGCTTGGAGCCGTAGTTAACCGACATGTGTCGCTCCTTCTTGTTTCAGTAAAGGCCAAACAGCTTGGCGCCGAGAACCACGGTCAGGCCGAGGCTGAGCACCAGTGTGACGATGGCCGAGCTGCGGCCGAATTCCTTGGTCACTGCGTGGGTGAGGTCCATCCACAGGTGGCGGATGCCGGCAATGATGTGGTGCAGGTAAGCCCAGATCAGCGCCAGTGCCACCAGCTTGAAGAACCAGCCCGGCACCGGGCCGACGCCGGCACCGAACAGGGCCGTGAAGCGGGCGAAGGAATACTCCGACGACACCGACACATCAAACAGCCAGATGATGAAGGGCAGCAGGAGGAACATGAGAGCGCCGCTGACGCGATGCAGGATCGACACCCAGCCTGCGGGAGGCAGGCGGTAGGTCGGCAGATCCTTGATGGCGTTGATGTTGCGGAACTCAGGCCGTTTGGCCCGGGAGGGGGTGACAAGCTCAGTCATGGTTGGGCTTTCTCTTTTGGATGTAACCGCTTTGTAATTTCTGGCAGGTTGCCGGGGCAAATTCTATTGCAATGCAGCAACGGTACGAGGGAGTGAGGTGATTCTTTATGAGGTTTTCACGTGGTAACAGAGTTTCTCAGCCGAGTTCGTTGTGGTAGTGGTGGGTGTCGGTCAGGTACAGGCCGCGGCGCAGTTCCATCGGGACATCGTTGTAGGTGTAGGCAATGCGTTCCACGCTCAGCAGGGGCGTGTTTTTTGGAATTTTGAGCAAGGTGGCCTGGGCGGCATCGGGCAGGACGGCGCGGATTTTTTCCTCGGCGCGCACCATGCGCACGCCGAATTCGGTTTCGAACAGTGCGTACATCGGGCCGAGGTACTGGCTCAGCCGCTCGGCGGTCAGGCCCTTGAAGGGTGTGCCCGGCAGCCACAGGTCTTCCAGAATGGTGGGGCGGCCGGCAAACGAGAGGACCCGTCGTGCCTGCAGCACGCTGTCGCCGGTGCGTAGCGCCAGGGCGCGCGCCACGTCGGCGCTGGCGCGCAGGCGCTTGCAGTCGATGATGGTGCGCTCGGCCGGTCCTTCGCTCTGGTTGTCGCCCTGGTCCGGCATCAGCCGCAGAAAGCGGTACTGGACGTGCTGCTCGGCATGGGTGGCGACGAACGTGCCTTTGCCCTGACGGCGCAGCAGCAGGTTTTCGGCTGCCAGCTCATCAATCGCCTTGCGCACCGTACCCTGGCTGACGCGAAAGCGCGCCGCCAGGTCCATTTCGCTCGGAATGGCTTCGCCGGGCTTCCATTCGCCCGACTGCAGGCTTTGCAGAATCAGCCCCTTGATCTGCTGGTACAGCGGGCTGAAGGCGGGGGTCTGGCTTGGCTGCGCAGACGCGCCACCTTCCGTGCCGGGGGCGGCAGGGTCAACAGCAAAAGAGGGCGTCTGGGTCATGGGACGAGGGGTGATGGCATGCAGGCAGAACAGGCTGAATCATATCTTATATAAGACATAAGACAAATTGATAAATCGGGGTTTTCGCGGTACACTCCGCGGTGCATCCGGGGCTTGGTTACGTCCCGGTTACCGTTCACAACACTTCTGGAGTTTTCACCATGAGCAAAAAGCCCGTCCGCGTTGCTGTTACTGGCGCCGCAGGCCAAATCGGTTACGCCCTGTTGTTCCGCATCGCCTCCGGCGAAATGCTGGGCAAGGACCAGCCCGTCATCCTGCAATTGCTCGAAATCCCCGATGAGAAAGCCCAGAAGGCCCTCAAGGGTGTGATGATGGAACTCGACGACTGCGCCTTCCCGCTGCTGGCCGGCATGGAAGCCCACAGCGATCCGATGACCGCTTTCAAGGACGTTGACTACGCCTTGCTGGTGGGTTCGCGTCCGCGTGGTCCTGGCATGGAGCGTGCCGAGCTGCTGGCCGTCAATGGCGCCATCTTCACGGCCCAGGGCAAGGCCCTCAACGCCGTGGCTTCGCGCAACGTCAAGGTGCTGGTGGTCGGCAACCCCGCCAACACCAACGCCTACATCGCCATGAAGAGCGCTCCGGACCTGCCGCGCAAGAACTTCACCGCCATGCTGCGCCTGGACCACAACCGTGCTGCCAGCCAGATCGCTGCCAAGACCGGCAAGGCTGTGGCTGACATCGAAAAACTCACCGTCTGGGGCAATCACTCGCCAACCATGTACGCCGACTACCGCTTCGCCACCATCAAGGGCGAGAGCGTGGCCAAGATGATCAACGACCAGGAATGGAATGCCAACGTGTTCCTGCCCACCGTGGGCAAGCGCGGCGCTGCCATCATTGAAGCGCGTGGCCTGTCGTCGGCTGCTTCGGCTGCCAATGCTGCCATCGACCATATGCGCGACTGGGCCCTGGGCACCAACGGCAAGTGGGTCACCATGGGCATTCCGTCGGATGGCCAGTACGGCATTCCGAAGGACACCATGTTCGGCTTCCCGGTGACCTGCGAAAACGGCGAATACAAGGTGGTCGAAGGCTTGGCCATCGACGCTTTCTCGCAAGAGCGCATCAACATCACCCTGGCTGAGTTGCAAGGCGAGCAGGACGGCGTCAAGCACCTGCTGTAAACATGGCTCATCCGCGCGACATCCTCCTTGGCGCCCAGGCTGCGGCCGGCTTTTTGCCGGTCTGCGACCATTACAGCGGCGTCGAGGTCCGGATGCGCAAGAGCCTGCAGCTGCAGGCCGAGATGATTGCTGAGTTCGGGGCCTGCGTCTTCGACGTGTCACTCGATTGCGAAGACGGCGCCCCGGTCGGTGGCGAGCGCGACCATGCCCAGATGGTGGTGGCGCTGGCCAATGAGGCGCAGGAGGTCGCCCGCAAGGCGGCCTTGCCGGCGGCGCCACGCGTTGCCGTGCGGGTGCACCCGGTGGACCATGCGGCGTTCGAGGCCGACGTGGCAAGCATCGTCGGCGGTGCCGCCCAGGCCTTGTGCCACCTGATGATCCCCAAGGTCGAAACGGTGGCCGATGTCGAGCGTGCCGTGACGGCCGTTGATGCGGCAGCGCGTTCTGCGGGGCGGGTCGAACCCTTGCCGCTGCAGGTGCTGCTGGAGTCGCCGGCTGCGGTGCATCGGGCGTTCGACATTGCCGCGCATCCGCGTGTGCAGTCCATCAGCTTCGGTCTGATGGATTTTGTCTCGGCCCACGGTGGCGCCATCCCTGCCAGCGCCATGAGTTCCCGTCCTGACGCGCAGTCAGGAGAACTGGGCCAGTTCAGCCATCCGCTGGTGGTGCGCGCCAAGCTGGAAATCGCCTCTGCCTGCCATGCCCACGGCAAAGTGCCTTCCCATTGTGTGGTCACTGAATTCAGTGATACTGAAGCCATGAAAGCGGCTGCGGCCAAAGCAGCCCGGGAGTTTGGCTACACGCGCATGTGGAGCATTCACCCCAGCCAGATTCGCCCCATCCTAGAGGCGCTGGCGCCGAGTGGTTCGGAGATCGAACGTGCCGCCGCCATCATCGAAGTTGCCGCGCACGCGCAATGGGCGCCCGTGAGCTTTGAGGGCCAATTGCATGATCGCGCCAGCTATCGCTATTTCTGGCAGGTGCTGGAGCGGGCGCACCAGACCGGGCGCCACTTGCCCGCGAGTGTGCAGGCCTATTTCCAGACCACAACTCGTTAAAGTGTCAGATCGTTGAATCACACAAGGAGCGCAATGATGAAAGCATTGATTACCCTGGTTCTGGTGGCAGCCCTGCCCATGTCGCTGCTGGCGCAGAACCTGCCGTCCCGCAAGACACATTTCGCCCATGGCAAGCAGGCAGCGTCGGCCAAGACGGCGGTCGCCGCAGCCACGCCGGTTGCCGCACCTGCGGCACCACTTTCGTCCGCTGAGCTGGCACTGGCTGAACGTGTGCAGGTGGGGCATGTGCCGTGTGAACTGGGGGCTTCTGTCAGCGTCGAAGCGGATCCCAAGGCCGCCGGCTATTTCCACGTGCGCTTGGGCAAGGAAGTCTTCCACATGGCGCCGGTGGTGACCTCGACTGGCGCCATGCGCCTGGAAGACCAGCATGCCGGCGCCGTCTGGCTGCAGTTGGCAAACAAGTCCATGCTGATGAGCACCAAACTCGGTAAACGCCTGGCGGATGCCTGCATGAACACCTCTCAAGTGGCCGTTGCTGCGGCCATGGAGAAGAACCCGCCGCCCTCCCTGCTGGATCCGGTGACGCCGCCGCCGGCTATGCGCAATGCGCTGGCATTGCAGGATGCTGCGGAATAAATAGCAGAAGAAGCCCGAGCGACAAGGGCTGGAACCATTTTTGATTGTTGAAGAAGGAGATTCTCATGTTGCAAGCCTACCGCGCCCATGTCGCAGAACGCGCCGCGCTCGGCATTCCCCCGCTGCCGCTGTCTGCCAAGCAGACCGCTGAACTGATCGAACTGCTGAAGAACCCGCCCAAGGGCGAGGAAGCCACGCTGGTCGAGCTGATCACCCACCGCGTTCCCGCTGGTGTGGACGATGCTGCCAAGGTCAAGGCCAGCTACCTGGCCGCCGTGGCCCATGGCACCGAGAAGTGCGCCCTGATCAGCCGCGAGAAGGCGACCGAACTGCTGGGCACCATGCTCGGCGGCTACAACCTGACGCCCCTGATTGACCTGCTGGACGACAGCGCCGTGGCCGCTGTGGCCGCCGAAGGCCTGAAGAAGACCCTGCTGATGTTCGACCAGTTCCACGATGTCAAGGAAAAGGCCGACAAGGGCAATGCCCACGCCAAGGCCGTGCTGCAAAGCTGGGCCGATGCTGAGTGGTTCACCAGCCGTCCGGAAGTGCCCAAGAGCATCACCCTGACCGTGCTGAAGGTGACCGGCGAGACCAACACCGACGACCTGTCGCCCGCCCCCGATGCCTGGAGCCGCCCCGACATTCCGCTGCACGCGCTGGCCATGCTGAAGAACAAGCGTGACGGCATCACGCCCGAGGAAGACGGCAAGCGCGGCCCGGTGAAGTTCATCGAAGACTTGCGCGCCAAGGGCAATCTGGTGGCCTACGTCGGCGACGTGGTCGGTACCGGTTCTTCCCGCAAGTCGGCCACCAACAGCGTGTTGTGGTTCACCGGCGAAGACATCCCCTTCGTGCCGAACAAGCGTTTCGGCGGCGTCTGCCTGGGCTCGAAAATCGCCCCGATCTTCTACAACACCATGGAAGATGCCGGCGCCCTGCCGATCGAACTCGATGTGAGCCAGATGAACATGGGTGACACCATCGAACTGCGCCCCTACGAAGGCAAGGCCCTGAAAGACGGTAAGGTGATTGCCGAGTTCACGGTCAAGAGCGAGGTGCTGTTCGACGAAGTGCGCGCTGGTGGCCGCATTCCGCTGATCATTGGCCGTGGTCTGACCAGCAAGGCGCGCGAAGCGCTGGGCCTGCCGGTTTCCACGCTGTTCCGCCTGCCGCAGGTTCCCAAGAGCCACGGCAAGGGCTTCACACTGGCCCAGAAGATGGTCGGCCGCGCCTGCGGTCTGCCGGAAGGCCAGGGCGTGCTGCCTGGTACCTATTGCGAACCGAAGATGACCTCGGTTGGCTCGCAGGACACCACCGGCCCGATGACCCGCGACGAGCTGAAAGACCTGGCCTGCTTGGGCTTCAGCTCCGATCTGGTGATGCAGTCCTTCTGCCACACCGCCGCCTACCCGAAGCCGGTCGATGTGAAGATGCACCACGAGCTGCCCGAGTTCATCAGCAACCGCGGTGGTATCGCGCTCAAACCCGGCGACGGCATCATCCACAGCTGGCTCAACCGCATGCTGCTGCCCGACACCGTGGGCACCGGCGGCGACAGCCACACCCGTTTCCCGATCGGCATCAGCTTCCCGGCCGGCTCCGGTCTGGTGGCCTTTGCCGCTGCCACTGGTGTCATGCCGCTGGACATGCCGGAATCGGTGCTGGTGCGTTTCAAGGGCAAGATGCAGCCCGGCGTCACGCTGCGTGACCTAGTGCATGCCATCCCGCTGTACGCCATCAAGGCCGGCCTGCTGACGGTCGAGAAGAAGGGCAAGAAGAACATCTTCTCGGGCCGCATCCTCGAAATCGAAGGTCTGCCCGACATGAAGGTGGAGCAGGCGTTCGAACTGTCTGACGCCTCGGCCGAACGTTCTGCTGCCGGCTGCACGGTGCGCCTGAACAAGGAACCGATCATCGAGTACATCAACAGCAATATCGTGCTGCTGAAGAACATGATCGCCCAGGGTTATGCCGACGCACGCACCATCGGTCGCCGCATCAAGGCCATGGAAGCCTGGTTGGCCAAGCCGGATCTGTTGGCGCCCGATGCCGACGCCGAGTACGCCGCCGTGATCGAGATCGACCTGGCCGAGATCACCGAGCCGATCGTCTGCTGCCCGAACGACCCCGATGACGCCAAGACGCTGTCGGACGTGGCTGGCGCCAAGATCGACGAAGTGTTCATCGGCTCCTGCATGACCAACATCGGTCACTTCCGCGCCGCTTCCAAGCTGCTCGAAGGCAAGAAGGACATCCCGGTCAAGCTGTGGATGGCCCCGCCGACCAAGATGGATGCCCACCAGTTGACCGAAGAAGGCCACTATGGTGTCTTCGGTGCAGCCGGTGCCCGCATGGAAATGCCGGGCTGCTCGCTGTGCATGGGCAACCAGGCGCAGGTGAAGGAAGGCGCCACCGTGATGTCCACCAGCACACGCAACTTCCCGAACCGTCTGGGCAAGAACACCAATGTGTACCTGGGTTCGGCCGAGCTGTCGGCGATCTGCTCCAAGCTGGGCCGCATCCCGACCAAGGCCGAGTACCTGGCCGACATGGGCGTGCTGTCTGCGAACGGCGACAAGATCTACAAGTACATGAATTTCGACCAGATCGAGGAGTACAAGGACGTGGCCGCCACCGTGGCCGCCTGATCGGCGATCTCCCCTGACCGGGTCCGTTTACGGCCCGGTTTTTAAAGCCCCCCGGCTCGCGCCGCGGGGCTTTTTCTTGTCCATTCGATAATCTGCGGCATGAATGCCATCACCTCACTGCCCCTGTCCGTGCAAACCGTGCTGCTGCTGATCGGCAGCAATGTGTTCATGACATTTGCCTGGTACGGCCACCTGAAGAACCTGGCCACGGCACCTTGGTATCTCGCCGCGCTGGTGAGCTGGGGCATCGCCCTGTTCGAGTACCTGCTGCAGGTGCCGGCCAACCGCATCGGTTTTCAGCAGGCGGGTTTCACGGTGGCGCAGCTCAAGATCGTGCAGGAGGTGGTGACGCTCAGCGTGTTCCTGCCCTTTGCCATGCTCTACATGAAGGAGCCCTTCAAGCTCGACTATGTCTGGGCCGCGTTGTGCATGGTGGGTGCGGTGTATTTCATCTTCCGCAGTGCCTGAGGTGCGGGTAGCGTCCGACGTGGCGGTTAAACTTCACCCCGTTTTCAGTCATTTCACTGACGAGCCAAGAATTAGGAGAGCTTCATGCTGTTTGGGAAATTAATGCCGCGCGATGGCAACTTTTTTGAGATGTTCAACCAGCATGCGGACCGCATCGTGGAGGCGGCCCGTGCCTTCTCCCAACTGGTGGCGCATTACAGTGACGTCAACCTGCGCGATCAGTACAACCGCGATGTCGATGCCGCCGAACAGGCGGCTGACCGCATCACGCGTGAGGTCAACCAGACCTTGCACAAGACCTTCATCACGCCGATCGATCGCGAACAGATTCACTCGCTGATCAACACCATGGATGATGTGGCCGACCTGATCCAGGATTCAGCCGAGACCATGGCGCTGTACGACGTGCGCCACATGACGGAAGAGATCATCCGGCTGACCGAACTCAGTGTGAAGTGCTGCGAGCGCGTCAAGGATGCGGTCTACCTGCTAGACAACATCGGTGACGCCAAGACGGCGGAAGCTGCGCTCAAGACCTGCGAGGAGATCGACAAGCTCGAATCCGATGCCGATCGCGTCATGCGCACCGCCATGAGCAAGCTGTTCCGTGAGGAACCCGATGTGCGCGAGGTGATCAAGCTCAAGGCGATCTACGAGTTGCTGGAAACCGTGACCGACAAGTGCGAGGACGTGGCCAACCAGATCGAGGGCATCGTCCTCGAAAACGCCTGAGCGGGTCCGGCATGGAAAGCGTTCAGAGCGCCCTCTGGGTGATCATTCTGCTGGTGTTCCTGGCACTGGCCTTCGACTTCATGAACGGGTTTCATGATGCAGCCAACTCGATTGCCACCGTGGTGTCGACCGGCGTGCTGCGGCCGGGGCAGGCGGTGCTGTTTGCCGCCTTCTTCAACTTTCTAGCCATCTTCATCTTTCACCTCAGCGTAGCGGCGACGGTGGGCAAGGGCATCGTGCAACCTGGCATCGTCGACGTTCACGTGGTGTTCGGCGCGCTGATCGGTGCCATCAGCTGGAACCTGATCACCTGGTACTACGGCATTCCCAGCAGCTCGTCGCACGCGCTGATCGGCGGCATCGTCGGTGCCGTGATTGGCAAGGCCGGCACTGAGGCACTGATCTCTACCGGCATCATCAAGACCGTGGTTTTCATCTTCGTCTCACCGCTGCTCGGTTTTCTGCTGGGCTCGTTGATGATGCTGCTGGTGGCCTGGCTGTTCCGCCGCACGACGCCGTCGCGCGTGGATCGCTGGTTCCGTCGTCTGCAACTGGTGTCTGCGGGTGCCTACAGCCTGGGCCACGGCGGCAACGACGCGCAAAAAACCATCGGCATCATCTGGATGCTGCTGGTGGCGACGGGCTACATGACCTCGGTGGACACCTCGCCGCCAACCTGGACAGTGGTGTGTTGCTACATGGCCATTGGTGCCGGCACCATGTTCGGCGGCTGGCGCATTGTCAAGACGATGGGGCAGAAGATCACCAAGCTCAAGCCGGTCGGTGGTTTCTGCGCCGAAACCGGTGGCGCGCTCACGCTCTTCATCGCCACCGCCCTGGGCATTCCGGTCTCCACCACCCACACCATCACGGGCGCCATCGTCGGTGTGGGCTCGGCTCAGCGTGCCAGCGCGGTGCGCTGGGGCGTGGCAGGCAACATCGTCTGGGCCTGGATTTTCACCATTCCGGCCAGTGCCTTTGTGGCCATCGTGGCCTACTGGGCGAGCCTAAAGCTGTTTTGATGCGGATCGCCCGCGTTTAGAGACCTAAGCGGGAAACGCCGTGGAACCGGCTTGGCCGGGCCACTGGCGTTGTCCCCTTGAGGGGAAGCGGCGTTAGCCGCTCAGGGGGCAGCTCTCACTGGCTAATCTTGCGTGCTTCCTCGATCTGGTACTCGAAGTAGCGCTGGAAGCTGAAGGCGATGCTGGCCATCAACACGGTGGTGCCGATCAGCAGAGAGCAGGCGATGGCGCCGATGGTCAGCCAGCTGGTGCTGCCGGCCGGATGTTCGCTGGCAAGCGCCGGGTTGAAGCGGGCATTCCACTTTTCGCACGTCATGAGGCCGTAGACGATGGCATTGAGTGCGCAGCCGGCGATGGTGAAGCCCACCAGCGGAATCAGCACCCAGCTCAGGGGATCGTCCTGGCCAAACGTTTGCACCCGCTCGACACCATACAGGCCCAGGGCGGTGGGAATGGGCAGCAGCCAGCCCAGCCAGTCGCCCAGGCCATAGAGGTAGAATCGGTGCAGGCCCAGCGGGCCGGTGAGGAAGGTGAGCCAGGCGGCAAACGTCTTGTTTTTCATGGCGCTATTGTCAGGGATGCGCTGGCGCAGTGCGGTCTCCGAGGCCCAGCGGTTTTTCCATCAGCACGGTATCGAGCCAACGGTCAAACTTCCAGCCGCTGGCTGTCAGCACACCGGCCGGTGTGAAACCGCAGCTGCGATGCAGGCCGATGGATGCTGCATTGGCCGAGTCGCCGATCACGGCAATCAGCTTGCGCATGCCGGCACGTTCGGCGGCGGCAGACAGTTCGGTCAGCAGTGCCCGGCCCAGACCCTGGCCTCGGGCCTGCGGGGCCAGGTAGATGGAGTCTTCGGCGGCATAGCGGTAAGCCGGGCGCGGGCGAAACCAGTTGCAGTAGGCATACCCCAGCACCTGGCCCTGGTCTTCGGCCACCAGCCAGGGCAGGCCGCGTGCCAGCACCTCGGCACGGCGTGCCTGCATGTCGGTTGGCGAGGGAGGATCCAGCTCAAACGTGCCCGTGCCGTGCAGCACGTGGTGGGTGTAAATCGAGGTGATGGCGACAATATCTTCGTCGCGGCTGGGGCGGATGATAGGCATAAGCGGCAGAAACGTTATAATCACAGGCTTTTCAGTGTGTCGCTGGCCGGGTGGCTATGTCGCGTGTCTCAAACACTGAAGGATTTCGTACTGGATGGTTCCATTCGCTTCTGAATGGAATATCCACCACCCAAAGGATAAATCATGGTCGTTATTCGACTCTCTCGTGGCGGTTCTAAGGCTCGTCCGTTCTTCAACATTGTCGTGGCCGACAAACGCACCCGTCGTGATGGCCGCTTCATCGAGCGTATCGGTTTCTACAACCCGATCGCCACCGCCAACGAGGAAAGCATCCGCATTGCGCAGGATCGCCTGACCTACTGGACCGGCGTGGGCGCACAGGCTTCCTCCACCGTGGAGCGCCTGATCAAGCAAGCTGGCAAGAAAGCCGCCGCTTAATTGACATCCATGCTGCCCGGCCTCGAAGCCGCTGAATTGCCAGCGGATGCCATCGAAGTCGGGCGCATTGCGGATGCCTGGGGCATCAAGGGCTGGTTCAAGGTCCTGCCCTACAGCGCTCATCCCGAGGCGCTGTTTTCTTCCAAACGCTGGTATCTGCTGCCGGCCGAAAAAGGTGCCAAGACCTTTGTCGGTCCCGTCACGCTCGCCATCCGCGAAGCCAAAGAACATTCCGACACCGTGGTCGCCTGGGCGCAGGACGTGCCCGACCGCAATGCCGCTGAACTGCTGCGTGGCGCCCGCATTTTTGTGGCGCGTTCCAGTTTCCCCTCCCCCGAGCAGGATGAGTACTACTGGGTCGACCTGATCGGCCTGGAGGTGGTCAACCGCGAGGGCGTTGCCCTGGGCTCCGTGCGCGAGTTGCTGTCCACCGGGCCACAAACCGTGCTGGTCATCAGCTACGAGCAGGATGGCAAGCCGGCCGAGCGCATGATTCCTTTCGTGTCCGCCTATGTCGACGATGTGGACTTGGCGGCACGCCGCATCCGCGTCGACTGGCAGCCCGATTACTGATCGCTGAACGGGCCCGGTCATGCGGTTCGACGTCCTTACCCTGTTTCCCGAACTGTTCGCACCACTGCTGAGCAGCGGCATCACGCGGCGCGCCTACGAATCGGGCCAGGTGCAAGTGAACCTGCACAACCCGCGCGACTTTGCCGACGGCAACTACCGCCGCGTCGACGACCGGCCTTTCGGCGGCGGTCCCGGCATGGTCATGATGGCCGAACCATTGTCGCGCTGTCTGCAGCAAGCCCAGGCGCAGCGTTCCTCGCGTGCGCCCGTGGTGCTGTTTTCCCCCCTGGGGCAGCCGCTCAACCACGCCAAGGTGGAGCGCTGGGCCGCCAGCGAAGGCGCCGTGCTGGTCTGTGGCCGCTACGAAGGCATCGACCAGCGCTTCATCGATGCCCATGTGGACGAGCAAATCAGCCTGGGCGACTTCGTGCTGTCGGGTGGCGAGATCGCCGCCATGGCGCTGCTCGACGCCGTGGCGCGGTTGCAGCCCGGCGTGCTGGGAGATGCCGACAGCCATGCCCAGGACAGCTTCAACCCGGCACTGGACGGGCTGCTCGATTGCCCGCACTACACCCGGCCGGAGACCTGGGACGGGCAGGGCGTCCCAGAGGCGCTGCTGTCCGGTCACCACGCTCAGATCGAGCGCTGGCGCCGCGAACAGCGCCTGGCGCTGACGACCCGGTTGCGCCCGGAATTGATTGCCCAGGCCCGTGCCGCTGGCCGGCTGAGCCGCCAGGACGAGGCTTTCCTGGCTGACTTGGTGCGCCAGAACGCCTGAAACGGGCACTTCCTGCTATAATTTCAGGCTTTCCAGATCCTCTGGCCGGCCGCTTTGCCATCTCGGTGAAGCCTTTGTGTCATCCCGACACTGGCGCGGACAAGATCATTAGAGGTAACCATGAACCTGATCCAGACTCTCGAGCAAGAAGAAATTGCTCGCCTCGGCAAGACCATTCCCGAGTTCGCCCCCGGTGACACCGTCATCGTGAACGTCAACGTGGTTGAAGGCGCCCGCAAGCGCGTTCAGGCCTACGAAGGCGTGGTGATCGCCAAGCGCAACCGTGGCCTCAACAGCGGCTTCACCGTGCGCAAGATCTCCAGCGGCGAAGGCGTGGAGCGTACGTTCCAGACCTACAGCCCGCTGATCGCCAGCATTGAAGTCAAGCGCCGTGGTGATGTCCGCCGCGCCAAGCTGTACTACCTGCGTGACCGCAGCGGCAAGTCGGCCCGTATCAAGGAAAAGCTGCCGGCCAAGAAGACTGCTGCCGTATAAGCAGCCGGTCTTTGCGCCAAAAGCCGCCACAAGCCTGAGCTTGAGGCGGCTTTTTTGTTTTAAGCCTTCCGTTCCCTGTCCCAGGTGTTGCCGGTGTCGTCGTCAGACTCTATTACTCCGCTGTCCAAGCTGCCGAATTTCGATCCGCGCCAGATCCCGGTGGTCGGGGTGGACGCGCATCTACCCGCCGTGCCGCGTGAGCAGTTGCAACCCGAGGCGCTACGCCAGCGCTTCGTGGCGCCGCCGTCGTGGCAGCCCGAGGTCCGCATGGAGCCGCGCTTCACGCAGCGTGCACCGGTGCCGGCGTCGGTCCTGGTGCCGATCGTCGCGCACGAACGGCCCACGGTGCTGCTGACCCAGCGTACCAGCCACCTGGCAAACCATTCAGGGCAGATTGCCTTTCCCGGTGGCAAGGTGGATGACACCGATGCCGATTCGATTGCCGCTGCCTTGCGCGAAGCTGAAGAGGAAGTGGGGCTGACACCGGACTTCATTCAGGTGCTCGGCACGCTGCCGATCTACACCACCGGCAGCGCCTTCATCATCACGCCGGTGGTGGCGCTGGTGCGGCCCGGCTTCACGCTCACACCCAACGAAGGCGAGGTGGCCGACGTGTTCGAGGTGCCGCTGGACTTTCTCATGAACCCGGCCCACCATCGGCGCCACAGCCTGATGGCCGAAGGCCTGCGGCGCGACTGGTTTTCCATGCCGTACCAGGATGCCGACATGGAGCGCTTCATCTGGGGCGCTACCGCCGGCATGCTGCGCAACTTCTATCGCTTCCTGGCGGCCTGATTCCGACTGCGCGCGGCGTGAAGGCGCGGTTCGGGCCGCTATGATGGCAACATGAGTTTTTTCGCCATTCTTGTCGCATTGTTGCTGGAGCAGGCACGCCCCCTGGCCAGCGGCAACATGGTGCATGCCGGCGTGCGCGGCTGGATGCGCTGGATCATTCGCAACCTCGATGCCGGCCGCGAGCCGCATGGCTGGCTGGCCTGGTTTTTTGCCGTTGCCTTCCCCACGTTGCTGGCGCTGGCCATCCACTGGCTGCTGTGGAGCCTGCTGGGCTGGTGGGCCGCCGTGCTGTGGAGTGTGGTGGTGCTCTATGTCTCGCTCGGTTTCCGTCAGTTCAGTCACCACTTCACCGACATCCGCGACGCACTCGATGCGGGCGATGAGGAACAGGCGCGCAAATTGCTGGCTCAGTGGCGGCAGACCGATGTCAGCGAGTTGCCGCGACGCGAAATCGTACGTCAGGTCATTGAGCAATCGGTGCTGTCAGCGCATCGGCATGTCTTCGGCGTGCTGGCCTGGTTTTCGATTCTGGCGGCCTTTGGCCTGGGCCCGGCAGGTGCCGTGCTCTACCGCTTGACCGAGTTCGCGGCGCGTTACTGGCCGCATGTGTCGCAGCGCCAGGGGCAACCGGTGAGCGAGGCAGCACGCGCTGCCGCCAGCCAAGCCTGGCATTGGGTCGACTGGTTGCCGGCGCGCATCACGGCACTGGGTTTTGCCGTGGTCGGCAGCTTCGAGGATGCCATTGACAGCTGGCGCAGCCATGAAGCCCAACTGGATGCCAGCAATGACGGCGTGATCCTGGCGGCCACTGCCGGTGCCGTGAATGTTCGCCTGGGCGTGCAGGCTCCCGCAGTGGGCTTGGAGGAGGAAGACCTGGACGCGCCCAGCACAGCGCGACAGGAGCCCGAACTGGCGCATTTGCGCAGCATCGTCGGCTTGGTCTGGCGCTCGGTGGTGATGTGGATGCTGCTGCTGGCACTGCTCACGCTGGCGCGACTGCTGGGCTAGCGGCCCCCGGCGCCTGCCTCAATAGCGCCGCTGCGACAGCTCGGCGAACAGTTCGCTATAAATTCTATAGCGCGTTGCGCTGATGGCTGGCGGGTTGAATTCCGATTTGAGTGCGGACATCACGCCGCAGCCAGGCTCATGCAGATGGGTGCAGTTGTAGAACTTGCAGTCTTTCACCCAGATCTTCAGGTCCGGCATCAGGCTGGCCAGGTGCATGGGGTCGATGTGCTGCAGGCCGAATTCCTGGAACCCCGGTGAGTCGATCAACGCGGTGCTGCGTGCGGCGTCGACCCAGTACCAGTTGGTGCTGGTGGTGGTGTGCTTGCCCGAGTTCAGCGCGGTCGAAATCTCACCGGTGAGTACCTGTGCCCCCGGCACCAGCTGGTTGATCAACGTGCTCTTGCCAGCGCCGGAGGGGCCGAGCACCAGCGTGGTCTTGGCCTGGAGTTGCGCACGCAGCGTGTCGAGTTCCGGCACCAGACCTTCTGCCTTGGGTTTGAGTGCGAGCGGCAACACGGTGTAGCCCATGCGCCGGTACGGCTCCAGCCGAGCCCAGGCGCGCGCAAACGGCTCAGTCAGGTCGCTCTTGTTGAGGGCAATGATGGGCGTGATGCGTTCGGCTTCGGCGGCAATCAGGGCTCGCGCCAGCTGGCTCTCGGAAAACTCGGGTTCGGCGGCGATCAGGATCAGCACCTGATCCAGGTTGGCGGCAAAACTTTTGGTACGGATCTCGTCCTGCCGGTAGAACAGGTTGCGCCGCTCCACGATTTTTTCGATCGTGCCCTCGTCGCCGGTGGCCAGCCACAGCACGCGGTCGCCAACCACCGCCTGGCTTTTCTTGCCACGCGGGTGGCAGATCAGACGCCGGCCTTCCGGTGTTTCCACCACCACATGGCGGCCGTGGGTGGCGACCACCAGGCCGCTGTCGAGTTCTGCGGGTTGGCTCACGAGGTCACCTCAGCAGGGCGTCAACCAGTGCCGCGCAATCGAAGTCGGCGCGCGTGATGCCGCCCGCGTCATGGCTGCGCCAGCGCACCGTGCAGTGGCGGTAGGCCACCGACAGCTCGGGGTGGTGATCCTGCCGCTGCGCGATGAAGGCCACGGCATTGGCAAAGGCCATCGCGGCCTCGAAGTGGGTGAAAGGAAAGTGCTTTTCGATCGCCAGTTCTGCGCCGTCGCCGCTGAGCCGCCAGCCTTCCAGCTGTGCCAGGTTCGCTACGATTTCCGTAGCTGTGAGCGCACGTTTGGCAAGGGCTTGAGTCTGATTTGGCATCGAATCTCCGCTCATGCCGCCAGTCGCGCCAGCCGTTCGGAGGCGGGCGGATGCGAGTAATAGAAGGCCACGTACAACGGGTCCGGCGTCAGCGTGGAGGCATTGTCTTCGTACAGCTTGAGCAGGGCGTGTCCCAGGTCCGCGCCATTGGTCTGCTGGGCGGCATAGGCATCGGCCTCGAACTCATGCTTGCGCGAGAACAGGGCCAGCAGCGGCGCGATGAAGAAGCTGAACACCGGCGACACCAGAACGAACAGCAGCAGCGCCAGCGCATCGTTGGCCGCATTCAGGTTCGGGTTGACGCCCAGGCCGGTGTAGAACCAGCCTTGGGTGGCGAGCCAGCCCAGCAGGGTGAAGCCGGCCAGACTCAGGGCGAACAGGCTGACGATGCGCTTGAGGATGTGTTTGTGCTTGAAGTGGCCCAGTTCATGTGCCAGCACGGCGTCCACTTCGCCCGGGCTGAGTTTGCTCAGCAGCGTGTCGAAAAACACCACACGTTTGGCGGCGCCGAAGCCGGTGAAGTAGGCATTGGCGTGCGCGCTGCGCCGGCTGCCGTCCATCACGAACAGGCCCTTGGCGGCAAAGCCGCAGCGCTGCATCAGTGCCGTCACGCGCGCCTTCAGGCCTTCGTCTTCCAGTGGCTGGAACTTGTTGAACAGCGGGGCGATGAAGGTCGGGTAGATCAACAGCAACAGCAGGTTGAAACCCATCCACACGCACCAGGCCCACAGCCACCAGATGGGGCCGGTGGCACCCATGACCCACAGGATGAGCGCGGCAATCGGCAACCCGATCAGGGCGCCGAGCACCGTGGACTTGGCGAGGTCGATCAGCCAGAGCTTGAAGTTCATCTTGTTGAAGCCGAAGCGCTGCTCGACGACGAAAGTCTGGTACAGCGAGAGCGGCAGCTCGATCAGGCTGCCGATCAGCACAAAGCCGGCGATCAGTGCCAGTTGCTGCAGCATGCCGCTGCCCAGCCATTGCATGAGCGCCTGGTTCAGAAGATGCAAGCCGCCAAACAGCGTCCAGCCCAACAGCACAGCGGCGCCGACGGCGGTTTCGAGCAGGCCGAAGCGTGTCTTGGCCAGGGTGTAGTCGGCGGCCTTCTGATGCGCGGCCAGTGTGATGGTGTCGGCAAAAGCGGCCGGCACAGCGCCGCGATGGCGTGCCACGTGGTGGATCTGGCGTGTGGCCAACCAGTACTTCAGAGCGAGACCCAGCAGCAGGGCCACGGCGAAAGCCAGTGTCAGGGCCAGGGAAGGGGAAAGCATTGATGACATGGGAGGCGAGTGTAGGCCATCGGCGACAATCGGGCCCATGGCTGACACGAACACCCCACTTCCGAAATCCGACCTCAATCTGGTCTGGCTCGACTGCGAAATGACCGGGCTGGATCCCGAGCAGGAGCGGCTGATTGAAATTGCCGTTGTCATCACCGGCCCGAATCTGGAGCCGCGCATCGAAGGGCCGGTACTGGTGATTCACCAGAGCGACGAAGTGCTGAACAAGATGGATGCCTGGAACAAGGGCACGCATGGCCGCAGCGGCCTGATCGACAAGGTGAAGGCGTCCACCGTGAGCGAGGCTGAAGCCGAGGCGGAGTTGACGGCCTTCCTGTCCAAGTACGTACCCAAGGGCAAGTCGCCCATGTGCGGCAACAGCATCGGCCAGGATCGGCGCTTTCTGGTCAAGTACATGCCCAAGCTGGAAGCCTTCTTCCACTACCGCAACGTCGACGTCAGCACCTTCAAGGAGCTGGCCCGACGCTGGCGGCCCGAGGTCTACAGCAGCTTCAAGAAGCAGCAAAAGCACACCGCGCTGGCCGATGTGCATGAGTCCATCGACGAACTGCAGCACTACCGCAAGCATTTTCTGAAGCTCGATTAGGTGAAAACCCTGATTTGTGCCATAATTCAAGGCTGCGCTGCAATAGCAGTGCATTTTGTGCATCTCCCTTCACACACCGGACTCCTGGCCACGCGGCTGAGATGAGTCCCCGGTGCAGGCCTCAGGCCAGCGCAGGTTCCGTTTGATGGTTGATGTTTTTTAACCATTGACGGAGCCACCGCAGTCCCTGCGGTGCTCGCGTGTGAGTAAATCCATGACCGACACTTTTGAAGTGACGGGCGACCTTTCGCCTGTCGAATCCATTATTTCCGCTGAAACCAGCGTGGCTGTTGAAGCCGTGCCCAACGGTTTCGTGCAGCTGGGCCTGGCACCCGAACTGATCCAGGCCGTGGCCGACCTCGGCTACACCCAGCCGACTCAGGTGCAGTCCGAAGTCATTCCGCTGGCCCTGCCGGCTGAAGCCCAAGGCAACGAAGCTCGCCGCTTCATCGACCTGATGGTCTCCAGCCAGACCGGCAGTGGCAAGACCGCCGCCTTCCTGCTGCCCGTGCTGCACACCCTGATCCAGCAACAGGCCCAGGCTGCTGAAAAAGAGCGTACCGATTTCGAGAACGCCTGTGCCGAAGCTGCTGCCAAGGGTGAACCGGCACCGAAGCGCCCCAAGCGCCAGGACCCGACCAACCCGCGCCATTTCAAGGCCGCCACCCCGGGTGCCCTGATCCTGTGCCCGACGCGCGAGCTGGCGCAGCAGGTGGCGCACGACGCCATCGAGCTGGTCAAGCACTGCCGTGGCCTGCGCATTGCCAATGTGGTGGGCGGCATGCCCTACCAGATCCAGATCGCCAAGCTGCAGAACGCCAACTTGGTGGTGGCCACGCCCGGCCGCCTGCTGGACCTGCAGCGCTCGATGCAACTCAAGCTCGACCAGGTGCAGTTCCTCGTCGTTGACGAAGCTGACCGCATGCTCGACCTCGGTTTCTCCGACGACCTGGCCGAAATCAACCAGCTCACGGCACAGCGCCGCCAGACCATGATGTTCAGCGCCACCTTTGCGCCGCGCATCCAGCAGCTCGCCATGCGCGTGATGCACGACAACGGCTCGGGTGTGAAGAAAGTGCAGATCGATTCGCCGCAAGAGAAACACGCCAACATCAAGCAGGTGCTGTTCTGGGCCGACAACGCCCAGCACAAGCGCCAACTGCTCGACCACTGGCTGCGCGATGCCGGTATCGATCAGGCCATCGTGTTCGCCAGCACCCAGGTGGAGTGCGACGGCCTGGCCAACGACCTGCAGCAGGACGGCTTCTCCGCCGTGGCGCTGCACGGTGCCCTGAGCCAGGGCCTGCGCAACCGTCGCCTGATGGCCTTGCGCCAAGGCCAGGTGCAGATCCTGGTGGCCACCGATGTGGCGGCGCGCGGCATCGACGTGCCCACCATCACCCACGTGTTCAACTTCGGCCTGCCGATGAAGGCTGAGGACTACACCCACCGTATCGGTCGTACCGGTCGCGCCGGCCGTGACGGCTTGGCCGTGACCTTTGCCGAGTTCCGCGATCGTCGCAAGATCTTTGACATCGAAGGCTACAGCCAGCAGAAGTTCAAGGCCGAGGTGATCCCGGGCATGGAGCCCAAGCAACGCATGCCCGAGCCGTCGCGTTCCAACGCCGGCTTCGGTGGCCGCAACAGCCGTGGTGGCAACGACAACTTCTCTCGCGACCGCAAGTTCGGTGGCGGCGGTGCCCGCACGGGCGGCTTCGGTGGCAACCGGGGCGGCTTTGGCGGTGACCGTGGTGCTGATCGCGGCGGCTTCGGCGGCGATCGCGCCCCTGCCGGCGGTTTCGGTGGCGGTTTTGCCCAGCGCGATGACCGCGGTGGCGAGCGCCGTGAAGGTTTCAGCTACGAGCGCAAAGGCGGTTTCAACGACCGTTTTGCCGGCGATGGCCGTCGTGATGGTGGCGCTCCGCGTGGTGACTTTGGTGACCGCAAGCCGGTCTTTGGTGCCAAGCCTGCGTTTGCCAAGCCCGGCAATGGCGGTGGCAAGGTGTTTGTGCCGCGTGACGCTGCCAAGAAGCGCGCGCCGCGCCCCGCACGCTGATCAGGTTCTGACCTGACAATCAGCCCGCCTGACCTTGCGTCGGCGGGCTTTTTTCATTGCAGGCGCAAAGCACCCTCGGCAGTCGTCACGATGCGTTTGCCAGGTGGTAGCGTGAGGTAGGCCACGGCGTTGGCTGGCTCCAGGCCGAAGGTCAGGCTGGCCGGACCGCGCGCGCCGCGTCCGCTGGCGAAGCCGCTGGTTTCGCTCAAGGCATTGAAGCTCAGCGAGACCTCGGTGTTGTCGCTGCATTTCAGATTGATCGCACCGCTCTTGCTGGCGGTGTAGCGCATATTGCCCATGCATTGAAGACCGCCGCCGGCGCTCAGTGCCACGGTACCGGTGCGATCGGTGAAGAGCTTCACCTCGCCGGACAGCAGCGTCTCGTTCACCACGGCCAGTGCCGGCGCGGACGAGGAGATCAGCCGCATGCCGACATCGTTGATCTTGGCGCAGCCGGCCAGCGACAGGGCCAGCATCAGGGAGGTTGTGAAGGCTTTCATGCTTGGTGATGATAGGGTGCGGATAGCGGTTCGATAAAACGAATTCCCGGGTGTTTGGAGGTCAATTGTCGGCGTGAACGCGGCTTTGAAGCAAAAAATGCGTGCAATGTGACTCGAATACTCTCGTAAGATGCCCAGCATGTTTGGGTGGTATCGATCATGCGCTGTCAAGTGGGTCTGGGTCATCGTCTTGTCCCTGCTCGTTCTGGCCGGCATGGCGGCTACCAACCTGGATCGCCTGCAGCAACTGGCGCTGAATCGCTATGGCACGGAGGTGGCCCGCCTGGTGGGCGAGTGGCGCGCCATGCTGCCGTCGGCACAGGCGCCGAATGAGCTGGATAAGCTCGAACGCATCAACAACTTCTTCAACCGGCGCATCCGCTGGGTGGAAGACGCGGTGTTGTGGCAACAAGACGACTACTGGGCCTCGCTGTTGGAAACCCTGGCCAAGGGGGCGGGTGACTGCGAGGACTTCGCCATTGCCAAATACGTGAGCCTGGTGCTGGCGGGTGTGCCCGAAAACAAGCTGCGCCTGACCTATGTCCGCATGCAGCGACGCCCGCATGCCGAGCCGGAGGCGCACATGATCCTGGCCTACTACGCTGCCCCGTCCGGCGAGCCGCTGATCCTGGACAACTTCGACCCCGATATCAAGCCGGCTGCACAACGGCCGGATTTGACGCCCGTTTATGCCTTTAACGCCACCCAATTGTGGTTCCGTGGACCCAACCCGTCCAGCTCGGATCCCACGGTTCGCATCTCGCGCTGGCGTGATGTGCTGGCGCGCCTGCAGGCGGAGCACACGCTATAGAACTCGACTTGAGGGAGCTGCACCATGTCACTGGTCAAACGTTTATGGATTGTCATCGGTCTGATCATTCTCGCCGCCGTGTTCAGCGCGGGCATCATCAACATTCACTCGGCCCAGCACTACCTGGAGAACGAACTCCGGGTCAAGAACCTTGATACGGCCACCGCGCTGGCCCTCACCCTTTCGCAAAGCGCCAGCGATGCGGTCACAGTCGAGTTGCTGCTGAGCTCGCAGTTCGACCTCGGCCACTATCAGCGCATCGAGTACCTGGGGCCTGATGGCCGCCTCATGGCCCATCGTGAGCGTGCCACCCAGCCGCCGGCCGTGCCAGCCTGGTTCATGCAACTGTTCCCGATCGCGTCAGAACCCGGCACGGCCGTGATCCAGAGTGGCTGGACGCAACTGGGCAGCATCCAGCTGCGCAGCGACCCATCCTTTGCCTACGACTCCTTGTGGCACTCGGCGCTGGAACTGGCCGAACTGTTTCTGCTCGGTGGCCTACTCGTTGGCGCGCTGGGCATGGTCTACATCCGGCGCGTGCTTCAGCCGCTGCAACGTGTGGTGGAGCAGGCCGAGGCACTGGCCGAGCGTCGCTATCTTGAAATCCCGCCGCCGCGCACACGGGAGTTCCGTCTCATCATCGAGGCCATGAACCGGCTGGCGCACAGAACCAAAGTTCTGCTGGACGATGAAGCGACACGCTTGTACAAGCTCAAGACAGAACACGAGGTCGACGCGCATACCGGTTTCATGGTGGGCGAAGTCTTCCGCCGTAATGCGACCGATGAAATCGAACGAGAGAGCACAAATCCGCAAGGCCTGCTGCTGCTGGTGCGCATCGTCAATCTGGAGGAGCTCAACCGCGAGATCGGACGTCAGCAGGCCGATCGCCTGATCGGGTTGATGGCGCAGCAGATGCGCCGGGCGTTGCAAGCCCACACGGGAGCGCATTATGGCCGCCTCGGTGCGGCGGAGTTCGGCATCCTGCTGCCGGGTCAGGGTGACAGCGCGGCTGTCTTGCAGCAACTCCATGCCAGCCTGCTGCAGGTTGAGCACAGCAACCTGTTGCAGCTCAGCTACGCCGCGACTTGCTACGAAGCACACAGTGACCTGTTCGAGTTGCTGTCGGCTTGCGAGCAGAGCATGGCGCCGGCGGATGCCGAAAGACTGACGCTGCCCGTGTCAGGGGGAATGCAGCCTTCGCACTCGGCGCGCGAGTGGGAGCAGATCTTGCAGGTGGCACTGCACAAGCACGAATTCCAATTGGCGCTTTATCCGGTGCGCGGCCGCAACAACAGCTACTTGCACACTGAGGCGCCGGCGCGGCTTCACTCCAGCGTGTGCGGTGAAACACTGGTGGCCGGTGCTTTCCTGCCTTGGGCACGGCGCCAGGGCCTGGTCGGTCAGGTCGATCTTGAAATCCTGGCGCAGACCTTGGCTACGGTCGAGCGCCATGGGCATGACATCTGCATCAATCTCGGCTACGAATCGGTCTGCGACGAAGGCCTGGTGCAGCGCATCATCGCCATGATGGAACAGAGTAAAACGCAGGCGGCTCAGCTCTGGTTCGATGTGGGTGAAGAGATCGCTTTCGAACACCCGCAGGCTTTTGCCTGTTTTTGCGAGCGCCTGCGTCCGCTGGGGTGCAAGATCGGCATTGAGCACCTCGACCATCACGTCGGACACTTGGCGCGCCTGCACGGTCTGGGGCTGCATTACATCAAGCTCAGCCGCACCCTGGTGCAGGATGTGGGGCATGAAGAGACTGCCCAGGCGCTGTTGCGCGGCCTGTGCACCATCGGTCACACCATGGGCCTGCTGGTCATTGCAGAAGGGGTGTCGCAGAGCGACGATGTGCCGCTCTTGTTCGAGCTGGGCCTGGATGGGGTCACTGGCAGCGCAGTGGTCTGATCGACCCTGTACAGCAGCGCTTCGCGTTGCCAAGCTCGGCGAGGTCCGCCGCAAGGCTGCCCAGGGCTCCAGTCACGGCGCAGCCACCGATCGCGAACGACTTGTCAGTTGCGAAAGAGAGGTGCTAGCCGCCACAAAGTGCGGATTCAACACGTCGGGTTTGCCGTAGCGAACGGGCGTCCCGTCAAGCTGCAGCACGCTGCCCCCAGCGGCCTCCAACACGGCTTGTCCGGCAGCGGTATCCCACTCGCAGGTCGGACTCAGCCTTGGGTAGAGGTCGGCGCTGCCTTCGGCAATGCGGCAGAACTTCAGCGAACTGCCGGCCTGCATCAGTTCGTGTGGCCCCAGCCGGTTCAGAAAAGCCTGTGTCTCGTGACTCATGTGGCTTTTGCTGGCCAGCACCCGCAGCGCACGACCGGATCGCTCCTGTTCGGATGCGACATGGATGGCTTCGATCCCTTGAGGGCTTTGACGAAAGGCGCCAAGACCGGTCGCCCCCCAGTAAGCCAAGCCCAGCGCCGGCGCCACCACCACACCCAGCACGGCCACGCCGTTCTGCACCAAGGCGATATTCACCGTGAACTCGCCATTGCGTGCCAGAAATTCCTTGGTGCCGTCCACGGGGTCGACCAGCCAGAAACGTCCCTGGGGCTGGCGGTGCACCTGTGACGCAGCGTCTTCTTCCGACACGACGGGGATATCTGGCGTCAGACGGGCCAGGGCCCGGGCGATCACTTGATGTGCAGCGAGGTCGGCCTGCGTCAGCGGGCTGCCGTCGGTCTTGTGTTGAATCTCGTCAGGCGTCAGCATCGAGGCATAAACAGCCATGACGGCTGTGCCCGCTTCCAGCGCAATGCGTACAACCTGGGGCAGTAGATCACAGAGAGTCATAGATATAAGTGCGGGTGATCAGCCCTCTGGCGTCGTGGGCGTAACGAGAGGCTGTGGCGTCAGGTTCAGGTTCAGGTCCAAGCGGACTCAGTGCGTAAAAGGCACACTGCGGCAGTCAAGGTCAGGAGCGTCAGAACAATTTTGCGTCTTAATGAGTCCATGCAGCAACGGCAGCTGTTTTGGGAAGGAAATCAAGCGGACGCGGTCACGATACCAGACGTTATCATTCTCCAGGACGTCTTTACCCAAGCCAACAGGAAGCACCATGAAACACACGATGACCGCCGCCATCTTGCACCGTACCCTGATTGCCGTTGCCACTGCGGCCGTCTTGACCACGCCGGCATTGGCAGCCGACAACATCAAGGTCGGCCTGTTGTCCACGCTGTCCGGGCCGGGCGCCGGGCTGGGCATCGACATCCGTGACGGTTTCCAGCTGGCGGTCAAGCTCAATGGTGGCAAACTCGGCGGTTTGCCGGCCGAGGTGGTGGTGGCCGATGACCAGGCCAGCCCGGACGTGGGCCGCCAGACTGCCGACCGCCTGGTCAAGCGCGACAAGGTGGACTTCATGACCGGCATTGTGTTCTCCAACGTGATGCTGGCGGTGGGTGCGCCGACTTTCGCTTCGAAGACGTTCTACATCAGCGCCAATGCCGGTCCGTCGCAGTACGCCGGCGAGCAATGCAACCCATATTTCTTCAGCGCCTCCTACCAGAACGACAACCAGCACGAGGCGGTGGGCAAGACGGTGACCGACAAGGGCTTCAAGCGTGTAGCACTGATCGCACCCAACTACCCGGCAGGCAAGGATGCGCTCACCGGTTTCAAGCGCTTCTTCAAGGGTGAGGTGGTGTCCGAGAGCTACACGCCACTGAACCTGCTGGACTACGGTGCGGAACTGTCCAAGCTGCGTGCGGCCAAGCCGGATGCGGTCTACATCTTCCTGCCGGGCGGCCTGGGCATCAACTTCATCAAGCAGTTCGTCGGAGCCGGCCTGTCCAAGGACATGACGCTGTTCGGCCCCGGCTTCTCGGGCGATGAAGACGTGATCAAGGCCGTGGGCGAGCCCATGCTGGGCATGTTCAACACCTCGCAGTGGGCGCACGATTTGGACAACGCCGCCAACAAGAAATTCGTGGCCGCCTTCGAGAAGGAATACGGTCGCCTGCCCACGTTGTATGCGGCGCAGGGTTTCGACGCTGCGCAACTCATCGGGGCTGCCGTGCGCGACACCAAAGGCAAGGTGGACGACAAAGAGGCCGTGCGCAAGGCCCTGGAAGCGGCCAAGTTCGAGTCGGTGCGTGGTGCCTTCAAGTTCAACAGCAACCACTTCCCGGTGCAGGATTACTACCTGCGTGTCATCACCCGTGATGCCAAGGGCCGCATCACCAACCGCACGCTGGGTACGGTGTTCAAGAACCATGCCGATGCCTATGTGGGCAAGTGCAAGATGGCTGCCAACTGACATCAGCGAGTCGTGGCTGAGCTTTGATGACCGGTATTCTGATTCTGGAGCAGGCCCTGAACGGCCTGCAGTTCGGGCTCATGCTGTTCTTGCTGGCGGCGGGCCTGACGCTGGTGTTCGGCATCATGGACATGATCAACCTGGCGCACGGTTCGCTCTACATGGTGGGCGCCTATTTGGTTGCCGCCGCCACCGTGGCTTCGGGCTCGTTCTGGCTCGGGCTGGTGGCGGGCGTCGCGGGTGCGGCGCTGTTCGGCGTGCTGTTGGAACTCACCGTGCTGCGTCGTCTTTACCAACGGGATCATCTGTCGCAGGTGTTGGGCACCTTTGCCATTCTGCTGATGTGCAACGAGGCGGTGCGCTTCATCTGGGGTTCGCAGCCGGTACTCCTGAGTCCACCCGAATCGCTGGCGGGCCCGGTAGAGCTGTTGCCCGGTTTTTATTACCCGGCTTATCGCCTGCTCATCATCGGCGTCGGGCTGGCGGTGGCGCTGTTGCTGTGGCTGCTGATCACGCGTACGCGTTTGGGCATGCAGGTGCGCGCCGGTGCCTCCAATCGTGAAATGGCGCTGGTCATGGGCACCAACGTGCGGGTCCTGTTCACGGTCTTGTTCGGTCTGGGGGCGGCACTGTGCGCTGTGGCTGGCGGCATGCTCGGGCCGCTGCTGGCGGTGCAGGTCGGCATGGGGGAGAGCATTCTGATCCTGGCGTTTGTGGTGATCGTCATCGGTGGTATCGGTTCGGTGCGTGGCGCGTTGCTGGGGGCCCTGCTGGTGGGGGTGGTCGATACCGCCGGTCGCACGCTGATCCCCATGGCCTTCGATGCGCTGCTGGGAGCCGAGGCGGCCAGCAACGCTGGGCCAGCCGTGGCCTCCATCCTGATCTACGTGTTGATGGCTGCCGTGCTGTTCTGGAAACCGAAAGGTCTCTTCCCGTCCCATGGCTGATGCGCCGCTGAACTCTGCCGCGCCGTCTGCGGCTGCGGTGCCACGCAGTCTGCTGGACCATGCACTCACGTTGCGTTGGTCGCTGCCCCTGCTGGCATTGCTGCTGCTGTTTCCATGGTTGGCGCCGCTGATCGGCGGCGATTTCTACCTGGGGCTGGCGGCACGCATCCTGATCTTCGCGCTGGCGGCCAGCAGCCTGAACCTGATCCTCGGCTTTGGCGGCATGGTGAGTTTCGGTCATGCGGCCTTTATTGGCGTGGGGGCCTACACGGTGGGCGTGCTGGCGCAAGCCGGCATCAGTTCCGCCTGGGTGGTCTGGCCGGTTGCCATGGGCGTGACCGCACTCTTTGCGCTGGTCATCGGGGCCATCAGCCTGCGCACGCAAGGCGTGTATTTCATCATGATCACGCTGGCCTTCGCGCAGATGCTCTATTACCTGGCCGTGTCCAACAAGGCCTATGGTGGTGACGATGGCTTGTCACTGCCCGGGCGCTCGACCGCCGGCTTCGGCCTCGACCTGGCGGATGACCGGACCTTCTATTACGTCACCTTGTTTCTGGTGGTGCTGGCATTTGTCTTGATGTGGCGTCTGCTCAACGCGCGTTTTGGCCACACACTGCAGGCCATCCGTGAGAACGAGACGCGCATGGAAGCCATTGGCTTCCCGGTTTACCGTTTCAAACTCATCGCTTTCAGCATGGCAGGTGCGCTGGCGGGGCTGGCCGGTGTGCTGCTGGCCAACCTGAGCGGTTTTGTCAGTCCGTCGATGATGCAGTGGAACCAGTCGGGTCTGTTGATGGTCATGGTCATCCTGGGCGGCGTCGGTCATCTGTGGGGTGGCGTCATTGGTGCGGTGGTGTTCCTGCTGCTCGAAGAGGTGCTGAGCCACTACACCATCTACTGGCAATTTCTGCTCGGTGCCGTGCTGCTGGCGGTGGTGCTGGTCGCGCCCAACGGCCTGATGAGCCTGCTGCAGCGAAAGGGCCGGGCATGAGCGCCGCTCTCCTGCGGGTGGATCATCTGGTCAAGCGCTTTGGTGGCCTGGTGGCGACCGACCGTGCGCAACTGACGGTGCACCAGGGCGAGATCCATGCGTTGATCGGCCCCAACGGCGCTGGCAAGACCACGCTGATCCAGCAGCTCTCGGGGGCGCTGGCACCCGATGCTGGGCACATCGTTTTCGATGGCGCGGACATCACATCGCTGTCCATGCATGAGCGGGTGCACCGCGGCTTGGCACGCTCCTACCAGATCACCAGCATCTTCAAGCGTCTGCCGGTGCTGGATAACCTGGCGCTGGCCTTGCAGGCGCGGCAGAGTAGCAACCTGCGCTTCTGGCGCGCAGCGCGCACGGAAGTCCAGCGTTACGCACAAGCGGCTGTGGTGGCCGAGCGCGTTGGCCTGGACGGGCAATTGCAACAGATTGCCGGCGCCCTGTCTCACGGTCAGCAACGCCAACTGGAGGTCGGTATTGCGTTGGCCACCGGTGCGAAGCTCCTGCTGCTGGACGAGCCCATGGCCGGCATGGGGGCGGAAGAGTCGGAGCGCATGGTGACGCTGCTGCAGAGCCTGCGCGGCGAGTGCACCCTGCTGCTGGTCGAGCATGACATGGATGCTGTGTTCCGGCTGGCCGACACCATCTCGGTGTTGGTGGCCGGGCGCGTGATCGCCAGTGGTGCGCCACAACAGATTCGCGTCCATCCCGAAGTCCGGCGCGCCTACCTTGGCGACGATTTTGAACCGACGGAGGTCGACGCATGACAGCGCTGCTCGAAGTCGACAACCTCGAAGCGGCCTATGGCCCCAGCCAGGTGCTGTTTGGCGTCAGCCTGCGGCTGCAGGGCGGTGGCGTGGCCACGCTGTTGGGCCGCAACGGCATGGGCAAGACCACCACCGTGCGCTCTATCCTCGGCCTGACGCCGCCGCGCAGTGGCACGGTGCGCTTTCTCGGTGAGCGTATCAATGGTCTGAGCCCGGACCGCATTGCGCGCATGGGGCTGGCGCTGGTGCCCGAAGGGCGGCAGATCTTTCCCAACCTGAGCGTGAGTGAGAACCTGCGCGCCTTCGCCGCCAATCGCAACGCCAGCCGTGAGCCCTGGACATTGGAGCGCGTCTATGCCCTGTTTCCACGCTTGGCCGAGCGCAGCCGCAACATGGGCAATCAACTCTCGGGCGGTGAGCAGCAGATGCTGGCCATCGGTCGTGCGCTCATGACCAATCCGCACCTGCTGATCCTGGATGAAGCCACGGAAGGTCTGGCACCCATGATCCGCGAGGAAATCTGGTCTTGCCTGGCGGCCTTGCGCGCGCAAGGGCAAAGCATTCTGGTGATCGACAAGTACGTGCAACGTCTGATCGAACTGGCCGACCAGCACACCATCATCGAACGCGGGCGTGTGGTCTGGGCTGGCAGTTCGACACAACTCGCAGCCGACCCGGGCTTGTGGCATCGTTATATCGGGGTTTGAGCGCGGCCAGAAGCACAGCCCGCAGCAGATGCTGGCGCGGCGTCTATTTCCATCCTGACACTCAGGAAAAGGAAAATCTGGCCTAATTCTTGCGGATCAAGGCCATGTCTTGATTTTCGAGAACACCATGCGCACCCTCCCTCCATCTCCCGTCAGTCCCCATGCAGGCCATGTGCTCCGGCTGCAGCGTGCTCTGGCATGGTTGGTGTGTGCAGGGTTGCTCATGTGCCTGCTGGGGCTGATGGTGAACGTGAAATCTTTGCCAGCCATGCCCGCGCAAGCGTCGGCCGATACCGTGTCTGTCGCTGCTGCGCACGGGAATGCGGCGGCTGTATCCGCTTGCAGCGCCACGCAATTGCAAGGCACCTGTACCGATGCCGAGCCAGGCGATTGGGCTGACCTGGATGTCTTGCCGGCTGTGCCCCTCGCCATGCGCGTGGTGCGGGTCTTGCGCTCGGTCGAGACCCGGACGCCATTGATTCAGGTTGGTGTGCAACCTGGCTTGCCGCCGCCACGCGGTTTGGGCTGACTTTTCCACTTTCGTTTTTGCTGTTCTGAGGCGAACCGGCCAAGCCGGAGCGCCGCCGTGGAGATTTGCCTGAGAGGCCTTGCGTATGAGATACCTTGTCAATTGGAAACCCTTGGTCTGCCTGCTGCTTTGGCCAGCAATGCCTGCTTGGGCACAACCGGCTGCCGCACCAACCGTCATGCAGGCGCCCCAAGAGGGGCCTTCGTTAACCTTGCCGGAATTGATCAGCACTATCCTGGTGCACAACCCGGGTCTGCAAGCCGCCCGTCGTCTACGCGATCAGGCTGCTGCCGGCATCAAGACGGCCGGTGCCTTGGCGAATCCACGGCTTGAATGGAGCGAAGGGCAGACGCAGGCGCGGCTTGCCTCTGCCATGCCAGGCCGAGTGCAGGGCTGGGCGCTGTCCCAGTTCCTTGAGAACCCGTCGCTACGCGGCGCCCGGGTGGAGGCGGCACGTTCGGTCGAACGCGGTAGTGCGCACCAGATTGACGCATTGCGCAGTGAATTGGTGGCGCAGGTTCAGTTGCGCGCTTATGAATATCTGTTGCGCCGCGCCGAGGCGCAGGCGGCGGCCGAGGATGTGACCTTGCTCGAGCAAGTGCGCGAGCGCGTTCGGCTGCGGGTGGAAAGCGGTGAGGCAGCGCGTTACGAAATCATCAAGGCCGATGCCGAAATCATCAATGCGCGACAGCGCCAGCAAAACGCCGCACTGCAGGCAGAACAGGTGCTGCTGGGCATGAACCGGATGGCGGCCGGCCAGTTGCCGCAGCGTTGGAGTTTGAGCGCTGCGTTGGCAGAGGAAAGCCGCTTGCGTGATCTGGACGACATGCAGCGTCGGGCCCAGGCCAACAACCCGGAACTCAAGATGCTGCAAAGCCAGCTGGAGCGGGCCCGCAGCCAGGTGACGGCGGCGCGTGCCAGCCGTTGGCCTGGCGTGGAGTTGCGTTATACCGAGACCACGGATGTCGAACTGCGTCACGGCATGCTGGGTGTGCAGATGCAGATACCGTTGCTTGACCAGCGGGCCGGACCGATTGCCGAAGCCGGGGCTGACGAGGAGCGCATGCGCATCAAACTCGAGGGCCGGCAGGCCGAGTTGCATCAGCAACTGCGGCAGGCGTGGAAATCGCTGGAGATGGCTCGCCTGCGCGTCGAGGCCTTGGGGCAAGGCGCCATGCGCGAGGCCGAGGCCGCCTTGCGTGTTGCACAGGCAGCCTACCGTTTCGGCGAGCGCGGCATCCTCGATGTGCTCGATGCCCGCCGTGTGCTGCAGTCCGTGCGCGCCGATCTGCTCGATGCCCGCTACCAGGTGCAGGCCGCGCGCATTGAACTCGAATACCTCGCCGGCGACTATGCCGAAGACAAGCTTTGATTCCGAAGGATTTCCCATGAAACACGTTCATACCCAGGCTTCGCGAGGGACGCGTTGGATGGCCGGGCTGGCTGTCGTGGTCGGCTTGTTGCCCTTGGCGGCATGCAAGGACAAGGAAGCCACCCCCGCCTCCGCTGCGGCAGCAGCGGTCAGCGATCCCTTGCTGGTGCGCATCAGCCCGGAGCAGGCGGTCAATTACAAGACCGGCCCGGTTGTGTTGGCGGATGTGGCACTTGTCCAGGAGCATCCGGGGCGGATTGAAGCCAACGAGCGTCAGGTCAGCCGCATCGGGGCGACTGTCACGGGACGCGTGACGCAAGTGCTAGCCGAATTGGGAGACGCTGTGCGTCCGGGCCAGACCTTGGCCCAAGTCAGCAGCCCCGAGCTCACCACGTCCCAGTTGGCCTACCTGCGTGCTAGCGCTGGCTTGTCGCTGGCCGAGCGCGCCGTGGACCGGGCGCGCCAGCTGATCCAGGCCGATGTGATTGGCTCGGCCGAATTGCAGCGGCGCGAATCCGAGTTGTCGATTGCGCGCGCCGAGAAGCGTGCGGCCGAGGATCAACTGCGCCTGCTCGGACTGCCGTCTGCGGCCATTGAGCGTCTGCGCACCGAAGGCAGCCTGAATTCCGAGGCCAGCGTGATGGCGCGGCAAGCTGGTGTGGTGATCGATCGCAAGGTCAGCCAGGGCCAGGTGGTGCAGCCGGGGGACCAGCTGTTCACGGTGGCGGACCTGTCCAACGTCTGGGTGGTGGGCGCGCTGCCCGAGCAGGCGGCACGCTCGGTGCAACGGGGGCAGGTGGTGGAAATCGAGGTGCCGGCCATCGACCAGAAGTTCAGCGGCAAGGTGGTGTTCGTCAGCGACACCATCCAGCCGGAAACACGCACAGTGGCCATTCGCACCCAGGTCGATAACGCCCGGCGGGAACTCAAGCCGCAGATGCTGGCCACACTGCGCATTGCCGGTGCCACGCACAACGTGCCGGTGGTGCCCGAGACCGCTGTGGTGCGCGAGAACGACCGCGACCATGTGTTCGTGCAAGTGGCGCCCAATACCTTTCGCCTGACCCAGGTGGAGCTGGGGCCCTTGACGGCCAAGCTGCGGCCCGTGCGCAGTGGAGTGAATGCGGGTGCAACCATCGTCACCGAAGGCGGGTTCCATCTCAACAATGACCGTGCGCAGCGCTTGCTGACAGAGACGCCTGCCGCGGCTGGAGGGGCCAAATGATTGCTGCCTTGATCCGCTGGTCGCTGCAGGAACGCATCCTGGTGGCGGTGATCTGTTGTGTGCTGCTGCTGGCTGGACTGTTCGCGGTCAAGCGTCTGTCGGTGGATGCTTTCCCTGACGTGACCAATGTGCAGGTGCAGGTCGCCACCGAGGCGCCGGGGCGTCCGCCGACCGAGGTGGAGCGTTTCATCACGGCACCGATCGAGATCGCCATGACCGGCCTGCCGGGCCTGGTCGAGATGCGCTCGCTCAATCGCAATGGGGTGTCGTTGGTGACCTTGGTGTTTACCGACAAGACCGATGTCTACTTTGCCCGCCAGCTGGTGCTGGAGCGCCTGATGGAGGTCGGCCAGCGCATGCCAGCCGGCATCACGCCGGTGCTGGGGCCGGTGTCCACCGGGCTGGGCGAGGTCTACCAGTACACGCTGGAGCGCCGCGACGACCGCGGCCCGGATGGGCGCCTGAAGCCCTTGTCGGAAGAAGAGCTGCGCAAGCGGCGTGAAGTGCAGGACTGGGTGGTGCGACCCATGCTGCGCTCGATTGCCGGTGTGGCCGACATCAACAGCCAGGGGGGCTTTGCGCGCCAGTACCAGATCAAGGTCAACCCGGATCGCCTGCGCTACTACGGCTTGAGCGTGCAGGAGGTGTATGACGCGATTGCGCGCAACAACGCCAATTCTTCTGGCGGTGTGCTGCCGGCGCTGGCGGAGCAGTACCTGATCCGCGGTGTCGGTCTGATCTCCTCGCTGGAGGATGTGGGCCATATCGCGCTCAAGGAGTTCCAGGGGACGCCGGTGTATGTGAAGGACGTGGCAAGCGTGGCGTTCGGTTCCGAGGGGCGCCAAGGTGCCATCATCAAAGATGGCGACACCGAGTCGGTGGCCGGCATCGTGCAGATGATTCGCGGCGGCAATGCGCGCGAGGTGGTGACACGCATCAAGACGCGTGTGAAGGAGATCAACGAGAAGCAGATGCTGCCCGACGGCCTGCAGATCGTGCCTTTCTACGACCGTTCGGAACTGGTCAACACGGCCATGAAAACCGTGGCGCAGGTGCTGGCCGAAGGCATTTTGCTGGTCATCGTGATCCTGTTTGTTTTTCTCGGCGACGTGCGCTCCAGCATCATCGTGGTGGCCACGCTGGTGTTGACGCCTTTGCTGACCTTCCTGGTGATGAACCGCATCGGCTTGAGCGCCAACCTGATGTCGCTCGGGGGGCTGGCGATTGCCATTGGCTTGATGGTCGACGGTGCCGTGGTGGTGGTGGAAAACGCCTTTGCCCGGCTGGGCGATCCGGCCCACGAGGGCAAATCGCGCGCGCGTGTGATCCTGGAGGCCGCGTCCGAGGTGGGCAAGCCGGTGCTCTACGGTGTGGGCATCATCATCCTGGTGTTCCTGCCGCTGTTGAGCCTGCAGGGCATGGAGGGCAAGATGTTTGCGCCGCTGGCGCTGACCATCGCCATTGCGCTGACCATTTCGCTCATCCTGAGCTTCACCATGAGCCCGATGCTGTGCAGCTTCATCCTCAAGGGCGGGGCCGAGCACGACACCTGGCTGCTGCGCCAGCTCAAGGGGCCGTACCTGCGCATGCTGCACTGGTCGCTGGCGCAGCCACGCAAGGTGCTGACGGGGGCGCTGGTGGCGCTGGCGGGCAGCTTTGCGCTGGTGCCGTTTCTTGGCACCGCTTTCATTCCGACCATGCAGGAGGGCTCCATCACGCCGGTGATCGTGCGCGTGCCCAAGATCTCGATCGAAGAGTCAATCAAGCTCGAGACCCAGGCCATGCGGGCCATCAAGACCGTTCCGGAGGTGCAGACCGTGGTCTCGCGCCTGGGGCGTGGCGAATCGGCCTCCGACCCAGGGCAGCCGCACGAGTCCGATCCGATCGTGGTGCTCAAGCCGCGCGACCAGTGGCGCGACGGCATGGATCAGGAGGCCATCGCCAACGAGATTCGCGACAAGCTCAAGTTCCTGCCCGGGGTGGAGATCGCCATCAGCCAGCCGATTGCGGCACGCGTGGACGAAATGGTCTCGGGTGTGCGCTCACAAGTGGCGGTCAAGCTGTTTGGCGACGATCTGGAGGAGTTGCGCAAGGCCGGTGATGCGATTGCGGCGGCGCTCATGGCCACGCCGGGTGCGACCGACCTGCGGGTGGAGCGTGTCAGCGGCCAGGAGTACCTGACCATCCGCATCGACCGCGCAGCCATTGCCCGCTTCGGCCTCAATGTGGAGGACGTCAATGCCTTGATCGAGATTGCGGTGCAAGGCAAGGTGGCCACGCAGGTGTATGAAGGCGAGCGACGTTTCGACGCCGTAGTACGTCTGCCGGCGTCCAGCCGCTCCAGCGTCGAATCGATTGCCGACCTGGTGCTGCGCGCGCCCACGGGCGCCATCGTGCCGTTGCGGGACGTGGCGCAGATTACGCTCGGTGATGGGCCGGCACAGATCAGTCGTGAGGGGGGCAAGCGCCGGCTGGTGGTGGGCGTGAACGTGCAGGGGCGGGACCTGGGAAGCTTCGTGTCGGACGCGCAAGCGCGCATCGAGCGGCAGGTTCAGTTGAAACCGGGCTATTACTTGGTCTGGGGTGGCCAGTTCGAAAACATGGAGCGCGCCATCGGCACGCTGGCCATCATCATCCCGATCACCATTGCAGCGATCTTCTTTTTGCTGTTCATGCTGTTTGGTTCGCTGCGCTACGCCACGCTGGTGATCACGGTGCTGCCGCTGGCGGCCATCGGCGGCCTGGTGGCGCTGGCCATCAGCGGCGAGTACCTGAGCGTGCCGGCGGCGGTGGGCTTCATCAACCTGTGGGGCATTGCCGTGCTCAACGGTGTGGTGCTGGTGAGCTTCATCCGCCAGCAACGTGAGTTGGGCATGTCGACCGACGAGGCCATTCTGGCCGGCTGTACGCACCGCTTCCGGCCGGTGATGATGACCGCTATGGTGGCCTTGCTGGCCCTCATTCCCATGCTCTTTTCGAATGGTCCCGGCTCCGAGGTCACGCGCCCGTTGGCAGTGGTGGTGATCGGTGGCCTGTTTTCCTCGACCAGTCTGACGCTGTTGCTGGTGCCGGTGCTGTATCGCTGGTTCGAGGAAAAAGAGATCGAGGCCTGAGACAATAAAGGTGAGATGTTATGAAAGAAATTCGCGCCATCGTCCGTCCCAACCGTCTTCCGCTGTTGCGAGAGGCGCTGCGAGGCATTCCCAATTTTCCTGGCCTCACGTTGATCAAGGCGGATGGTTTCACCGCCCCGGCTGCCGTGGGCAAGCGTACCGTCAGGGAAGAGTTGACGGACTACACCCCCAAGGTGATGGTCACGGTGCTGGTGGATGACGATATGGTGGAAGAGATCCGCAACACCATCATCATGATCTGCAGCACCGGTCAAATCGGTGACGGCATTGTCTGGACGGTGCCGATTGCCAGCATGCACCGTATCCGCAATGGCTCGGACATGCTGGCTGAAGAGTAGCGCGGTCGACGCGCTGAAGGCCTGACCCCGGGGCTTACGCCATGCCGTTGCGCCGTGCCAGTTCAACGAACAGGCCGGCCTGGTCCAGGTTGCTCAGACCGTGCTCCACGCCGTCGGCGTAGAGCTGCTCCAGCAGGCTGGTGATGGGCGCATCAAAACCCAGGCCGCTGGCGGTGTCCAGCGCATTGCGCATGTCCTTGAGTTGCACGGTCATGCGGCCGCGTGGCTCGAAGTCGCGCTCCACCATGCGCTGGCCGTGCACTTGCAGGATGCGGCTGTCGGCAAAGCCGCCTGTGATGGCTTCCTTCACCTTGGCCGGAATGGCGCCGCCTTTCTGGCACAGCAGCAGCGCTTCGGCCACAGCGCCGATGGTGATGCCCACAATCATCTGGTTGGCCAGTTTGGCCAATTGGCCCGCCCCAGCGGGGCCGACCAGAGTGGCCCGGCCCAGTGCCGCGAACACCGGTTGGGCGCGTGCGAAGGTGCTGGGCTTGCCGCCGGCCATGATGGCCAGTGTGCCCTGTTCGGCGCCAATGGTGCCGCCGGACACCGGCGCATCGAGGTGCGTGATGGCGTAGTCGCCCAGACGCTCGGCGTGGGCACGGGCCTCGGCCGGCTTGATGGACGACATGTCGACTACCACGGTACCTGGTTTCATGGCGTTGGCGACGCCGGCACCAAACAGCACCTGCTCCACCACTTCGCCGTTTTCCAGCATGGTGATGACGATCTCCGCTTCGCGTGCGGCAGCGGCAGCGGTGTCGTGCACGGTAGCCAGGGGCGCCAGGCGTTCGGCCTTGTCGCGGCTGCGGTTCCAGACGTGGACCTCATGGCCGGCTTCGCACAGACGGCGGGCCATGGGAAACCCCATCAGCCCGATGCCCAAACAGGCAAGCTTCATTGTTTTGTCACTCCCTCAAATATCCGTTCCATCTCGCGTCGCACCTGGTAGGCATGGGTGGTGGTATCCATGGCGACATCGTCCCAGCACAGGCTTTGGCCTTTTCTCACCGGACGTACCAGTTTGACATTGTGCGCCAAGCCCAGCGGCAAGCCGCCCAGCTGCAACGAGGTGCTGGCTGGCAGCAGCTTGCCCCAGACGGTGTAGCCGCCTTCGCCGTCGAGCAGTTCGCCGGCTTGCAGATCGCGCTTGGCGGTGGCCACCACGTCGGCGTTCCAGCAGGTGGCCACGCCGGTGGGCTCGCCGCGCAGCGCGACCGAGGCCACCGAGACGCCCACTTCCAGCCCGATCAGGTGCCAGCGCTTGTAGAGCGTGAAGTAGCGCCCGCTGGGGTCGGTGTGGGCGTTGTACTCCTCGAAGCAGTTCTTGACGTACTCGGTCTCGGCCTCCACCGTGACCCAGACCCCCATGCGGATGTCGTACGGAATCTTGCGGCCGTCGGCCTCCAGCGAAGAGATCACCTCCACCATGCCCTTGCGCTCCAGCACGCCGCCTTCGCTTTTCGGGCGGGTCACGAAAGGTATGTCTTCCACGCTGGCCGGCGGGTAGAGCAGGCCATTGCTCGGTACCGTGAGGCCGGTGGCGTTGGCCACCGCCGTGCTCTCGATCGAGGGCTTTGAGCCGTCGAGAAAGCTGTTGAACATCTTGGGGTTGAGGCCGCCGCGCGCCGCTTGCTCGGGCGTCAGGCCGTAGTTGCCCCATACGGTCTCGGGCGTCGATTCGCTGAAATGCGGCAGCCACTTGTGGCCGCGCCCGGCCGCCACCACCGGGAAGCCGCAGGTGCGCGCCCAGTCCACCAGGTCGCAGATCAGTGCGGGCTGATCGCCGAAGGCCAGCGAATAGACCACACCCGCCTGGGCCGCGCGGCGTGCCAGCAGCGGCCCGCAGAAGGCGTCGGCTTCCACCGTGACGTTGACCACGTGTTTGCCGTTGGCAAAGGCCTCCAGGATGTGGTCTACCGCGGCGATGGGGTTGCCGGTGCACTCGACGATGATGTCGATCTGCGGGTGGGTGACGACCGCCTTCCAGTCTTCGGTGATCCAAGTTGCTCCTGTTTTAATAGCGTCTTGCGCAGATGTGGCGGCGATAGAGGCCGGATTCCATCCCACGCGAGCCAGGTTGGCGCGTGCCGCGTCAGGCGACAGGTCGGCAATGGCCACCAGTTGCACGCCCGGCGTGCGCGGAATCTGGGCCAGGTACATGGAGCCGAATTTGCCGGCACCGATCAGGCCGACACGGACCGGCCGCTGCTCGGCGGCGCGCTGCTGAAGTTTGGCGTAGAGGTTCATGAAACAAGAATACCGCGACTTGTCTTTCTCAGGGTTTCCCCTTGTCACAGGCCTGCGAAAATGACCAGAACAAAGATTGGAGATCGTGAATGGCTTCTTGGGACACGAAATGGCTGGACCGCATGTACAACAACCGGGCTTTGGTGCCTGAACATGCGGCCCACTTCGCCCAGTGGGCGGATGCCTCCGACGATGCACGTGAAGTCCATGCGCACAAGCTCGATGTGGCCTATGGCGATGGACCGATGGAAACGCTCGACGTTTTTCCCCGCTCGCACCTGGCGCCGCAGCCGGCCCCGGCTGCCGGTGCACCGGTGGTGGTGTTCATCCATGGTGGCTGGTGGCGCTCGCTCGACAAGGCCGAGCATTCTTTCATCGCGCCCGCCTTCACCAACCAGGGGGCTTGCGTGATGGTGCCCAACTACGCGCTGTGCCCGGCGGTGACCATTCCCCAGATCACACTGCAGATGGTCAAGGCACTGGCCTGGGTCTACCGCAACGCCCGCAAGTACGGCGGGGACCCGAATCGCATCTACGTGGTAGGCCATTCGGCTGGCGGCCACCTTGCGACCATGCTGCTGAATTGCCTCTGGCCGGCCTACGGCCGTGACTTGCCGGCTGATCTGCTGAAAGGCGCCCTGTCCATTTCAGGCCTGTACGACCTGGAGCCGATCATGCACACCCCTTTCCTCAAGGACTCGCTCAAGCTCACGCCCGAACAGGTTCATCTGGCCAGTCCGGCACGGCTGCCCGTGCCGAAGCAGGGCGTGCTGTACACCGTGGCTGGTGGCGACGAAAGCGCCGAGTTCATCCGCCACAACCAGCTGATTCAGAAGGCCTGGGGCAAAAAGGTGGTGCCGGTGTGCGAAACCATTCCCGGCAAAAACCACTTCAGCGTGCTGGAGGACCTGACGGCGCCCTGGACGCACTTGCACCAACTGGCGAGCCGGTTGGTATTCGGCAAGGCGTGAGCTGAAACCTCGGCGGTGGGGTTCACTCTTTTCCTTAGCAAGGATGTCATGGGAGGACCGATGTGTTGCCGTCATCGCATGCGCTTGTTGTCGTGCCATTCATGCCGCAGCGGTGATCGTCCATGAGTTTGCTCGATCCTCGCACAGTGATCGTGATGAGTGCCTTTCTGGCGCTGGTCATGATGCTGATCCTGGTATCGCTGCGCCGCAGCGTCTCGGCGCAGATCCGTGGCCTGGGCGACTGGATCGCCGCAGATGCGACGTTTCTGGTGGCTGTGGTGTTGTTGAACTTGCGCGAGGCAGTGCCTCACTTCCTGGGGGTGGTGGTGGCCAATACACTCGTCATCGTGGCCGTGCTGCTGTTCGGCCGGGGTCTGCGGCGGTTCTATGGCGAGCAGCCACCTATCCAGCCCCTGCTGTTGGCGGGAGCAGCCTTTTTCACGGTCGTGGCCTTGCTGGCCCTTGTCGCGGACGCCTATCCGCTGCGCCTGGCCGTGGTCACTGCCTCACTGTTGTGTGCTTCTGTCTTTGCCTTGTGGCACTTGTCGCGCCTTGCCAAAGGAACGTTCGGTGAACGCGTCACCCAGCTGGCGCTGGCCTTGTCTGTCACGGGCATCTTGCTGCGCTTGCTGACGATCGGCGAAGTCGGGCTTGAATCCAGCCTGTTCAAGCCGTCCCCGGTGCAGTCGTTTTATATTGCCTCGCTGGCGGCGGGTATTTTGTTGGCAGGGGTGGGTTTCATCCTGATGGTCCACGAGCGCACGCGCACCGAGCTGGAGACGCTGGCGCACAGCCTGGAGCGCACGACGCAGGAGTTGCGCCAGCAGAACGAGATCAAGTCCAAGTTCCTGGCCTATGCCGGGCATGACATCCGCCAGCCCTTGCAGGCCATTCATCTGTTGCTGGGCGGCTTGAACGAATCGAATCTCGATGTCAGGCAGCAGAAGACGGTCCACCTGATGGAGTCCTCCGTTCTGGCGCTCACGGATTTGCTCAATACGCTGTTGGACATTTCCAAGCTGGAGGCTGGCGCTATCGAACCCCGCATGCGATCGGTCGACCTCGATGTTGTGCTGGCCCAGCTGGTGCAGGAGTTCATGCCCCAGGCCAGTGCCAAGGGTCTGCGGCTCGGCTTGCATTTGCCACCGGAGGCGGTGACGGTGCTGACCGATGAGCAACTGCTGGGCTCGGTGTTGCGCAACCTGCTGGGCAATGCCATCAAGTACACGCAGCAGGGTGGCATTCTCGTGGCAGTGCGCCGCGTCTCCCAAGGCTTCAAGTTGCAGGTGTGGGACACGGGCGTCGGCATTCCGGAAGAACACCTGGATCAGGTGTTTGAAGAGTATTACCAAGTGGACAATCCGCAGCGCGACCGCAGCAAGGGCCTGGGTCTGGGGCTGGCCATCGTGCGCCGGATTTCCCTGCTGCTGGGCCTGAACCTGACCTGTCGTTCCCGGCTGGGCCGGGGCACGGTGATGGAACTCACTTTGCCGGCGGCCGCGCAGCAGAGTGCCGTGGTGGCTGCCGGTGATGCACCCGCTGGCAGGCTGGACCTGAGTGGAACCCGGGTGGTGGTGCTCGAGGATGCGGTGGAGGTGGCGCAGGCGCTCAGCCAGTGGCTACAGGCGCAGGGTGCCCGGGTCGCGCATTACCTGTCGGCGGAAGAGGCGCTGGCGGCTCCCAACATTGAGAGCGCCGACTTCTACCTCTGCGACTACCGCCTGCCGGGCCGGCTGACCGGACTGGACTTCCTGCAATCCCTGCAGGCGAGGGCGCCAACAGACGTTCATGCCGTGCTATTGACCGGCGACACGTCGAGCCAGTTCATCGAACGGGTGGCCGCCAGCGGCTGGCCGATCCTGTTCAAACCTGTCAGGCCGCGCGAACTTGAGGTTTTTCTCAAACTGTTGCGCGCGCCTATCGTGTAGACGTGCCGTTGTTGGCCGCGATGGGTGGTTTGCCCAGTTCGCACTTACCTACAATGCCAGGATGTCTACTTGGTTTTCGTCGTTGGGTCTTGGCGGTTTCCGCGCTCGCCTGACGCTCTGGTTTGGCGGCTTAACGCTGCTGACCTTGCTGAGCGTCGGTGTGTATGTGGGCCGCATGGCGACTCAGCAACTGGCCGCCGCCAGCGGCGAGGCCCTGCACAGTACGGCCCAGTCGGCGGCCGATCTGCTCGGGGCCAACCTGCGTGAACGCGAGCAGGAAATCATCCTGATGAGCCAGTCGCCCGAATTCACCGGTGGCCATCTGGATCAACCCGAGGTGCTACGCTCACTTGAGCGCCGCCAGGCCCTGCATGGCGAGTACGCTTGGCTGGGCGTGGCCGATGAGGATGGTGTGGTGCGCCAAGCCACTGGCGGCATGCTGGTGCAGCAGTCTGTGCTGCAACGGCCATGGTTCCAGGCGGCCAGCCGTGGCGTTTACACGGGTGACGTCCATGAAGCCGTCTTACTGGCCAGGCTGTTGCCTGGCAACACCTCCGGCGAGCCGCTGCGCTTCATCGACTTTGCTGCACCGATTCGTGGCACCGGCGGCCGGCTGTTGGGTGTGCTCGGCGCTCACGCTCATTGGAGCTGGGTGGCACAGACCGTAGAGTCGGTGGTCCGGCATCAGGGGCGGCGACCGGAGGTGGAGGTGCTCATCCTGAACCGGGCGGGCGACATCCTGTACCCCGAGCGCCTGGTGGGAACCCTGCGCGTGCCTAAGCGAATTACCGGCGATCACTATTACGACATGGTTCGCTGGCCGGGCGGGATGGAATACCTCACCAGCGAGGTGGCTGTGGCGGCCGGGACGGCGAACGACCTGGGCTGGCGGGTCTTGGTCCGCCTGCCAACGCAGATCGCCTTGCAGCCGGTGACCGCGCTGCGCCAGCAGTTGCTGGCGCTGGGTCTGCTGGCCGCCCTGTTGTTCGCTTTCGTCGCCTACCGACTGGCGTCGCGCATGAGCTACCCGATCGAGCGCCTGGCACGGGCCGTGCAACAGGTGGAGCGACGCGAGGGCGAGCCGGACTTTGCCGATGCGAACGGTGCGCGTGAAGTCGCGCAGCTCAGCCAGTCGATCCAGTCTATGACGCGCTCGCTGCTGGCCAAGGAGCACGAACTGGAGGCGGTGAACGCCTCGCTGGAGGCCAGCGTCACCCAGCGTACCGAGGCGCTCACGCGCGCCAACGAGGAACTGGCGCGGCTGGCGACGCGCGATGCGCTGACCGGGCTGTGCAACCGCCGCCGCTTCGACGAGCGGCTGGATGAGTGTTTCCAGACGTTCCGTCGCAACGGACGCCCCTTTGCCCTGCTTGCCATCGACATCGACCATTTCAAGCGTGTCAATGACACCCATGGTCATCCGGCTGGCGACGCGGTGTTGTGCCAAATGGCACAGGTGGTGAGCGACCAGGTCCGTGCGGCGGATTTTGTGGCGCGTTACGGTGGCGAGGAGTTTGTGGTGCTGCTGCCAGAAACCGGCAAGGTTGTCGATGCTCAAACCGTGGCGGAGAAGATCCGCGCCGCCGTGGAAGCGGCGGCGTTCCCCGGTGTCGGGCAGGTCACGATCAGTGTGGGCCTGAGCTTGAGTGACTCGTCTGACGCTGATGCCAGCGCTGTGATGCGGCGGGCGGACGATGCGCTTTATCAGGCCAAAGCGGCAGGCCGGAATCGGGTGGCGAGCGTCGTGTCGGAGTCGCAGAACGGCTGATAGCTCCCACGGAGGATTTTGGCGGCGACTTGTCAAATGCCTTTCCTAATGCAATCCTGATGCAGGCAGTGCTACGCTGTCGTCATCATGGATCGATCCAAGACTCCGACCATTTCCTCCCTCAGGCGTTGGGGCATCGTCATCGGGCTGCTTTCACTGGCCACCATTGCCGGCCTGTTGCTGGAGCCGTATGTATCGCTGACCAGTCAGGCCATGATCTATGTACTGGTCGTGGTGCTTGCTGCCTACAAGCTGGAATGGATCGAGTCAGCGGTTTGTGCGGTGGGGGCCGTCACTGCCCTGAATTTCTTCTTCGTGCCGCCGCGTTGGACGTTCGAGGTCGAGAGCCAGGAGCATTTCATCGCGCTGACCACCATGCTGGTGGTCGCCCTGGTCATCAGCCGTCTGGCCAGCGGGCTGCGCCGCGAGACCGAGGTCGCCCGGCTGAATGAGCAACGTGCACGGCAGTTGCAGGCGCTGGCGACCGAGTTGTCCGGCGTCACCACACCGCAACAGGTGCAGACCTTGGGCCGTAGCGCGCTGGATGCCGCCTTTGCAGGGCCTAATACGCTGGTGCTGGCTGACAGCATCGAGGGTTTGGCGCGTGCGGAGGGGCTTGCGCCTGCCGTGCTCGACGGCATGCGCTGCTGCATGAAGGAGGGCGCCGTGCTGGGGCCAGGCACAGGGCGCTGGCCCGGGCTGGATGCCTGGTACCTGCCCTTGGGCGGCCGGGAGCAGGTCTCGGGTGCTGCCTGTGTCCGCCCTGCCTTGGCTGCTGATGAAATGGGGCGGGAGCACGCTCAGGCGCTGTGCGCCCTGCTGGCGCAGGCGCTATGGCGCCTAAAGCTCACCACGTCCATGCTGGCGGCACAGGGTGAGGCCCAGCGCCAGCAGTTGCAAAGCACATTTTTGGCGGCCATTTCGCATGACCTGCGAACGCCGCTGGCCGCCATCGTGGGCGCGGCGTCCGCGCTGCAGACCCAGCACGACAAACTGGATCCGACGGAACAGACACGCTTGCTGGACAGCATTGCCAGCGAGGCGTCCTACCTCAATGCCATCACCGAGAACACCTTGCAAATGGTGCGGCTGGCCAGCCCCGGGCTGGTGCTGCGGCGCGACTGGGAGTCGATGGAGGAGATCGTCGGGGCGGTGCTGGTGCGCATGCGCCCGCACGACCCGGACCATCACATCCGCGCCAGCGTGCCGGAAGGCCTGCCGCTGGTGAGGGCTGATCCGGTGCTGCTGGCACAACTGGTCGGCAATCTGCTGGACAACGCGCTCAAGCATGGCGAGGGGACCATCGATCTGACGGTCAGCGCACAGCCGCAGCAGATCCAGCTCTGCGTCGCGGACCACGGGCCCGGCATTGCGCTGGCCGAACAGGAAGACATCTTCAAACCTTATGCGCGTGGCGACCGCTCGGGCCGGCGTGGTGCCGGTCTGGGGCTGGCGGTATGCCGCGCCATTGCGCAGGCGCATGGCGGCCGGCTGACGCTGCAGTCCCGCGTTGGCGAAGGCAGCGTCTTCTGTCTGGTGCTGCCGCTGGATGTGCCACAACCAGTGCCGGAGTTGCCATGAGCCCCGCCCGGCCGCCCGAAGGGGCTTGTACCGCAGTGCGTTGCACGGAGGTTTTTTCGTGAATCCCGTCCGGCCGCCCGAAGGGGCTTGTACCGCAGTGCACTGCACGGAGGTGTTGTCATGACCTTGCGTGTGTTGGTGGTGGAGGATGACCGCGAGATCCGCACGCTGATGCAATCCTCGCTCTCGGTGGAGGGCTTCGAGGTGCAGACCGCGGTGACGTTGAGCGAGGCCATGGCGCTGCTGCGCCACAGCCCGCCCGACGTCATCGTGCTGGACCTGGGCTTGCCTGACGGCGATGGCTTGCAGCTGGTGCAGGAGGTGCGACGACAGCAGAGCGTGCCCATCATCGTGGTGTCGGCACGTCATCAGGAGGCGCAGAAGATCGAGCTGCTTGATGCCGGCGCGGACGACTACCTGACCAAACCCTTCAGCGTGGGTGAGCTGCTGGCGCGCATCCGCGTGGCACTGCGCCACCGCGGCACGGCCCTGGCCGCCGCCGTGACGGTGCATGAGCTGGACGATCTGCGCATCGATCTCGCCGCGCACGCGGTACAACGCGCCGGTGCGCCGGTGCATCTCACACCCACCGAGTTCAAGCTGCTGGCGCGTCTGGTGCGCAGCGCCGGTCGGGTGGTGACGCACCGGCAACTGCTGGTGGATGTGTGGGGCCCGGAGTTCACCGAGCACACCCACTACCTGCGGCTCTACATGGGGCAGCTGCGCGCCAAGATCGAGCGCGATCCGGCCGAGCCGCGCCATCTGCTGACCGAGACCGGGGTCGGTTACCGGCTCGCCAGCGACTGAGCCATCGCGTCCTTATGCGTTCCTGATGCCGGGCACGGGATAGTGCCGGCATCGTCACTTCGAATGCTTTTGATGGACATGAATCACGACAAGGAAAAACTCGCGGTGCTGGCGCTCGGTGCCCTGGGGGTGGTGTACGGCGACATTGGCACCAGTCCGCTGTACACCATGAAGGAGATCTTTGGGGCCGCAGGTGTGCCGCTGGACATGGCCCACATCATCGGCGCCGTCTCGGTGATTGTCTGGGGCCTGCTGACCATCGTCACCCTCAAATACGTGCTGCTGATCCTGCGTGCCAACAACCGCGGCGAAGGCGGCATCCTGGCACTGACGGCGCTGGCTGCCCAGGCGGCGGGCAAGACGCCCGGGCGACGTATCGCGCTGTTGCTGACCGGCGTGGCGGGGGCAGCGCTTTTTTATGGTGACAGCGTCATCACGCCGGCCATCTCCGTGTTGAGCGCGGTCGAGGGCCTGGAGGTGGTGACGCCGACGCTCAAGCCCTATGTGCTGCCGGCGTCCGCCGCGGTGCTGGTCGGTCTGTTCATGGTGCAGCGTTTTGGCACCGGCCTGGTCGGCCGGCTGTTCGGCCCCGTCATCGTGCTGTGGTTTGCGGTGTTGGCTTTCACCGGCGTGCTGGAGATCGTGCGCGAACCCGCCATCCTGGCGGCCTTGAACCCGCTGCATGCGCTGGCTTTCCTGCGTGCCCAGGGCTGGCATGTGTTCGTGGCGGTGGGGGCCATCGTGCTGGCCTTCACGGGTGCCGAGGCGCTGTATGCCGACATGGGACACTTCGGCAAGCGCCCGGTTCAGCTGGCCTGGATCACTTATGTGCTGCCGGCGCTGACGATCAACTACATGGGCCAGGGCGCCTTGCTCATGCGCGACCCGTCCGCTGTGGACAACCCGTTCTATCGCATGTTCCCTACGGCTTGGCTGGTGCCGGCGGTGGTGCTGGCCACGCTGGCCACCATCATCGCCTCGCAGGCGGTGATCTCCGGTGCCTATTCGGTGACGAAACAGGCGATCCAGCTGGGCCTGCTACCGCGCATGCGTGTGCTGTACACCTCGGCCAAGGAGGTCGGCCAGATCTACATGCCGGAGGTCAACTGGCTGCTGCTGGTGGCCGTGCTGCTGGCGGTGGTCGGCTTCGGCAGTTCTTCAGCCCTGGCCTCGGCCTATGGGATTGCGGTCACGCTGACCATGTTCATCACCACGCTGTTGACCTTCTTTGTTCTTCGCCAAGGCTGGGGCTACCCCTTGCCGCTGGCGCTGGCCGCCACCGGGGCCTTCCTGCTGCTGGATGCGGCGCTGGTCGTCTCCTGTGCGATCAAGTTCCTGGAGGGGGGCTGGTTTCCGTTGGTCACCGGCATCGCCATCTTCGCTGTCATGGCGACCTGGCGGCGAGGCCGAGAGTTGTTGATCGAGAACATCCGGCAGGGCGATCCGGAACTGTTGCCTTTCATCACAGCCATGGCCACCGAATCGGTGCATCGTGTGCCGCGCACGGCCGTTTATGCGGTGGCCAACCCGGACACGGTACCGCAGGCACTGATGCACAACCTCAAGCACAACCAGGTGCTGCATGAACGCAATCTGATCCTGACGGTGGTGTTCCACGATGTGCCCTGGGTGACTCCCGAAGAGCGTGTGCAGGTGACACCCCTGGTGCCGGGCTTCTGGAAGGTGCAGGTGAACTACGGCTTCATGAACACGCCCGACATCCCGCAGGCGCTGGAGCTTTGCCGGGTCCAGGGGCTGCCGATCAACCTGTTCGAAACTTCCTACTTCCTCAGCCGTGAGATCGTGGTGCCCACGCGCGGCACCGGCATGGCCCACTGGCGCGAAGCGCTGTTCTCGCTCATGTCACGTAATGCCGGCAACGTGGCGGACTTTTTCCGCCTGCCGAACAACTGTGTGATCGAACTGGGGACGCGGGTACAGATCTGAGGGGTTGGGGAGCGGACTTCCTACAATGGCGGCATGTCCTCTGTTCTGCCGCCGTCCGGTTTCTCCCCCTCCCTGTTTTCCACCGCCACCGACTCCCCGTTGATCGCGAGTCTGAATGAGGAGCAGCGCGCTGCCGTCACGCTGCCGCCCGAGCATGCGCTGATCCTGGCCGGCGCCGGCTCGGGCAAGACGCGGGTGCTGACCACGCGCATCGCCTGGCTGTTGCAGACCGGCCAGGTGTCGCCCGGTGGTGTGCTGGCGGTGACCTTCACCAACAAGGCGGCGCGCGAGATGATGACGCGCCTCTCCAGCATGCTGCCGGTCAATGTGCGCGGCATGTGGATCGGCACCTTCCACGGCCTGTGCAACCGGCTGCTGCGCGCCCACTACAAAGCGGCCAACCTGCCGCAGACTTTCCAGATCCTGGACACGCAGGACCAGCTCAGCGCCATCAAGCGCCTGTGCAAGCAGTTCAACGTGGACGACGAACGCTTCCCACCGAAGCAGTTGCAGTGGTTCATTGCCGGCTGCAAGGAGGAAGGTTTGCGCCCCCACATGGTGGAGGCACGCGACGAGGACACGCGCAAGAAGGTGGAGCTGTACCAGCTGTACGAGGAGCAGTGTCAGCGCGAAGGGGTGGTCGATTTCGGCGAGCTGCTGCTGCGTTCCTATGAGCTGCTGCGCGACCACGACCCGGTGCGCGAGCATTACCAGCGGCGTTTTCGTCACATCCTGATCGACGAGTTCCAGGACACCAACAAGCTGCAGTACGCCTGGATCAAGCAATTGGCCGGCCAGGACGAGAGCGGCACACTGCGCCCGGACGGCGGCGCGGTGCTGGCCGTGGGCGACGACGACCAGAGCATCTACGCCTTCCGCGGGGCACGCGTGGGCAACATGGCCGATTTCGTGCGCGAATTCAAGGTGCAGCACCAGATCAAGCTGGAGCAGAACTACCGCAGCTACAGCAACATCCTGGACGCCGCCAACGAGCTGATCAGCCACAACAAGCACCGCCTGGGCAAGAACCTGCGTACCGACCAGGGGCCCGGTGAGCCGGTGCGGGTCTACGAGTCCACCAGCGACTTCGCCGAGGCGCAGTGGATGGTGGATGAGATGAAACAGCTGGTGCGTGAAGGCATGGAGAGAAAAGAGATCGCCGTGCTGTACCGCTCCAACGCGCAGAGCCGCGTGATTGAGACCGCCTTGTTCAATGCCGCCATTCCCTACAAGGTGTACGGCGGCCTGCGCTTCTTCGAGCGCGCCGAAATCAAACACGCGCTGGCCTACCTGCGCCTGCTGGAGAACCCGCTGGATGACACCAGTTTCCTGCGCGTGGTCAACTTCCCGCCGCGCGGCATCGGCGCACGCAGCCTGGAGCAGCTGCAGGACGCGGCACGCGCCGCCGGTTGCTCGCTGCACGATGCGGTGAGCACGGTCAGCGGCAAGGCTGGCGCCAACCTCGGCGCCTTCGTGGCCAAGATCGACGTGCTGCGTGAGCAGACGCAAGGCCTGACGCTGCGCGAGATCATCGAACTGGTGCTGGCGCACAGCGGCCTGGTCGAGCACTACCAGGCCGAGCGTGAAGGTGCCGACCGCATCGAGAACCTGGAGGAACTGGTGAACGCGGCCGAGAGCTTTGTCTCGCTCGAAGGCTTCGGCCGCGATGCCGAAGCGCTGCCGCAGGAAACGGTGGCACCGGTGGCAACCGAGCCCGGGGCGCCTGACGACACTGGCGAAGTGATGTCGCCGCTGGCGGCCTTCCTTACCCACGCCGCGCTGGAGGCCGGTGACAACCAGGCGCAGGACGGGCAGGACGCAGTGCAGCTGATGACGGTACACGCCAGCAAGGGGCTGGAGTTCAACTGCGTTTTCATCACCGGGCTGGAAGAAGGCCTGTTCCCGCACGAGAACTCGATGAGCGACTTCGACGGGCTGGAGGAGGAGCGGCGCCTGATGTATGTCGCCATCACGCGCGCGCGCCAGCGCCTGTACCTGAGCCATTCGCAGACACGCATGCTGCACGGCCAGACGCGCTACAACATCCGCAGCCGCTTCTTCGACGAGCTGCCGGAAGAGACGCTCAAGTGGATCACGCCGAAACATCAAGGTTTTGGCTCCGGTTTCGAGGGCGCTATCAATTCAGGAGCTGGCCGCGCAGGATGGTCGGGGTCCAAGGGCCCATTTGGCTCTGATTTTTCGAGCAGCCGCCATGCGCCCGAGCCGGTGTCGAAAGCCAGCGAGAGCACCGGCCTGAAGGTCGGCATGAAGGTGTTTCACACCAAGTTCGGTGAAGGCACGGTGCTGACGCTCGAAGGGGCGGGTGACGATGCGCGGGCGCAGGTCAACTTCCCGCGTCACGGCGTCAAGTGGCTGGCGCTGTCGGTGGCCAAGCTGACGCCGGTGCCCTGAGGCGAATCCGGGGCGCGTTCTCAGGCGCTGGGGGGAGGGGTTTCAGCATCGTCGGTGACGAAGCTGTCACGGAAGCTGAAATAGATCGAGCAGAAGAACATGGCGGCCAGCAACAGGGAGGCCGGGAACATCAGCATGCCCATCAGTTCGGGCTGGCCCATGGCCATGCTCAGCAGCAGCAGCCCGGCGCCAACGAGAGAGAAGACCCCCAGCCAGCCGAGCAAGAAGAGCGTCATGGCGCCGAAGTTGCGCAGACAGGCCACCCCGCTGAAGAACAGGCTTTTGGCCGGCGACACGCCATGCCAGTGCACCAGCGCCGGGGCATGCCAGAACAGCAGCGACAGCGGCAGGTACAGCGCCATGGCCACCCACATGGCATTCTGGAAGGCCGGGCTCTCGACCATCTCGCGCGTGAGCGAGCCGCCCACCAGGTACAGCTTGGCGAAGTCGCCGCCGTCGAACAGGGCCGAGATGCCGAGCACCGCCAGGAAACCCAGCGCATAGATCACGCCCAGCACTGCCATGGCGCGCGCCTGTTGCCGTCCGGCGCGAAAGGCGCTGATCAGGATGGACGGCATGGGGAACTTGCCCTGGCTGGCCTCGCGTGTGGCCGCCATCAGGCCCAGGGTGGCCGCCGGCAGCAGGCCCAGGGCCAGCGCATTGCCGAGATAGGGCACCAGGCTGGCCACCGACATGACGGTGATGAACAGGAAGAACAGGCCCGAGAGCGCCAGCGGCTGCTGCCAGAAGGTGCGCAGGCCCGCCCTGACCCAGAGCCAGCCGGTACGCGCGGGGACGATGTTGAGTTTCATGCCGCTTGCAATGCCGGGCTGGCGAGAAAGTCGGACGCGTGCACCGGCTGCTGGATGCGCTGGCGCAGCACGCGTTCGAAATGCGCCGGGTCGTGTGCCTGCAGCATCGAGGCTTCGCGCGGCAGGTGGAAGTCCCACAGGCGCGAGGTCCAGAAGCGCAGGGCGCCGGCACGCAGCATGGCCGGCATCAATTCGCGTTCGGCGGCGCTGAACGGCCGCACCGCGGCATAGGCCTGCAGGAAGGCCTCGGTGCGTTCGGCATCGGTCGCGCCGCTGGTCAGGTCGATGCACCAGTCGTTCAGGCACACCGCCACGTCAAACAGCCAGCTGTCGACACCGGCAAAGTAGAAGTCGAAGAAGCCGGTCAGCTCGGGCTGGTCGGAGCCGGGCGCGCGGTCGAACATCACGTTGTCGCGGAACAGGTCGGCATGGATGGGGCCGCGCGGCAGCGCGCCATACACCGGCTGTGCCGCCACATGGTTCTGGTAGGCCAGCTCGCTGCGGATCAGGGTCGCCTGCTCGGGCCTCAGGTGCGGTAGCACCACCGGCACGGTCTCGTTCCACCAAGCCAGACCGCGCAGATTGGGTTGCTGGCGGTCGTAGTCACGCCCGGCCAGGTGCATCTTCGCCAGCATGTCGCCCACGGCCGCGCAGTGCGCCGGGGTGGGCGACAACTCGCTTTTGCCGCGCAGGCGGTTGACCACTGCCGCCGGCTTGCCCTTGAGTTGGTGCAGGATGTCGCCGTCGCGATCGGCTGCCGGGTCGGGCACTGGGATGCCCTTGAGCGCCAGGTGCTTCATCAGGCGCAGGTAGAAGGGCAGCTGCTCGAAACTCAGGCGTTCGAACAGGGTCAGCACATAGGCGCCCTGGTCGGTGGTGACGAAGTAATTGGTGTTCTCGATGCCGCCCTGACAGCCTTCCATGGCCTGCAGTTGGCCCAGGTTCAGTGTTTGCAGCAGGGCGCCGGCCTCATCGAATGAGACTTCCGTAAAGACCGCCATGGATCAGAAACTCTTGATTTTCCAGCCACCCGAGCCACCGGCGCCGCGTTCGCGGTCGGCTGCGGCTGGATTGCGGTTGTTGCTTTCCGGGCCCACTTCATAGGCCGGGGCATCGCCCTTGGGCTTGACGGTGATGCTCTTGGTCTCACCGCCTACGCGCAACTCGTCGATGCGCGAGCCGGCATCCTCGTGGCGGATGTTCTCGACGCGCGGCTCGGCCTTGTCGGCCTGTTCGGCGGGGGCCGGGGTGGCAGTTTGAGCCTGAACCAGACCGGTGGCCAGGCAGACCAGAAGGAGGGGGAGGTGGGCGGCGCGCATCTGGTCATTGTAAAACGTCCAGGACAGGCACAATTGGCCTTATGAACGAGATTCCGAGCGAGAAGAAAACCCTGCTGCTGGTCGACGGGTCCAGCTACCTGTACCGCGCCTTCCACGCCATGCCGGACCTGCGTGCGGTGCCGGGTGACCCCACCAGCAGCCCGACCGGTGCCATCCGAGGCATGATCAACATGCTGCAAAGCCTGCGCAAGGAGGTGCACCCCGAGTACGCTGCCTGCGTGTTCGATGCCAAGGGGCCGACTTTCCGGGATGCGCTCTATCCCGAGTACAAGGCGCACCGCTCGCCCATGCCGGACGACCTGCGGGCCCAGATCGAGCCCATTCACGAGGTGGTGCGCCTGATGGGCTGGAAGGTGCTGGATGTGCCGGGCGTGGAGGCCGATGACGTGATCGGCACGCTGGCGGTGGCGGCGGCCAAGCAAGGCATCGAGGTGATCGTGAGCAGCGGCGACAAGGACCTGGCCCAGCTGGTCAACCCGCACATCACCATCATCGACACCATGAACGGCAAGCGGCGCGACGTGGCCGGCGTGGAGGCCGAGTTCGGCGTGCCGCCGCACCTGATGATCGACTTCCAGACCCTGGTGGGCGATGTCATCGACAACGTGCCGGGGGTGGCCAAGGTCGGCCCCAAGACCGCCGCCAAGTGGCTGCAGGAATACGGCTCGCTCGAAGGCGTGGTGGCCAACGCCGATGCCATCAAGGGCGTGGCCGGCGAGAACCTGAAAAAGGCGCTGGACTGGCTGCCGACCGGCCGCCAACTGCTGACCATCAAGACCGACTGCGATCTCAACGGCTGGGTGCCGGATCTGCCTGCTATTGATTCGATAGCTATCGGCGCAGAAGATACGCCATCTCTGCGCGATTTTTACGAGAAATACGGTTTCAAGGGCCTGGCCAAGGCGCTGGGCGGTGACGTACCGGCACCGGCACCGCGCAAGCCGAAGAACGCCGAGCCTGGCCTGTTTGACGAGCCGGAGGAACCGGTGGCCGCAACGGCGTCCAAGGTCAGTTCGGTGTCCTACGAAACCATTCTGGATTGGGAGGTGTTCAACCGTTGGCTGGCGCGCATCGAGGCGGCTGAGCTGGTGGCGCTGGACACCGAGACCACCTCGCTGGACGAGATGGTGGCGGAGATCGTCGGCCTGTCCTTCAGCGTTCAGCCGGGGGAGGCGATCTACATTCCGCTGGCGCACAACTATGCCGATGTGCCGGCGCAGTTGCCGCGCGACGAGGTGCTGGCCCGACTCAAGCCCTGGCTGGAAAACCCGGCGGCCAAGAAGCTGGGCCAGCACATCAAGTACGACCGCCATGTGTTCGCCAACCACGGCATCGAGGTGCAGGGTTATGCCCACGACACCATGCTGCAGAGTTATGTGCTGGAAGTGCACAAGCCGCATGGCTTGGCCAGCCTGGCCGAGCGGCACCTCGGGCGCAGCGGCATCAACTACGAAGACCTGTGCGGCAAAGGCGCGCACCAGATTCCGTTCAGCCAGGTCGACATCACCAAGGCGGCTGAATACTCGTGCGAAGACTCCGACCAGACGCTGGACGTGCACGGAGTGCTGTGGCCGCAGCTGCAGGCCGACGAGAAGTTGCGCTTCATCTACGAACTGGAGATTGCCAGTTCCGAGGCGCTGTACCGCATCGAGCGCAACGGCGTGCTGATCGATGGCCCCACGCTGGCGGCGCAAAGCCACGAGCTGGGCCAGCGCATTCTGCAGCTGGAGAAAGAGGCGCACGAGCTGGCCGGGCAACCGTTCAATCTGAGTTCACCGAAACAGATCGGTGAGATCTTTTTCACCAAGCTCGGCTTGCCGGTGGTGAAAAAAACCGCCACTGGTGCGCCGAGCACTGACGAAGAGGTGCTGGAGAAGCTGGCGGAAGACTTTCCGCTACCGGCCAAGATCCTGGAGCACCGGGGTCTGTCCAAGCTCAAGGGCACCTACACCGACAAGCTGGCCCAGATGGCCAACCCGCGCACCGGCCGCGTGCACACGCACTACGCGCAAGCGGTGGCGGTGACCGGTCGCCTCTCCAGCAACGACCCGAACCTGCAGAACATCCCGATCCGCACGCCCGAGGGCCGGCGCGTGCGCGAGGCCTTCGTCGCACCGCCCGGCTGCGTGATTGCCAGCGCCGACTACTCGCAGATCGAGCTGCGCATCATGGCCCACATCAGCGGCGATGCCGCGCTGCTGCTGGCCTTCCACGACGGCATGGACGTGCACCGCGCCACCGCGGCCGAGGTGTTTGGCATACCGACCAGTGCCGTCTCCAGCGAGCAGCGCCGTTATGCCAAGGTCATCAACTTCGGCCTGATCTACGGCATGAGTGCCTATGGCCTGGCCAAGAGCCTGGGCATCGACAACACGGCGGCCAAGAACTACATCGAGCGTTACTTCCAGCGTTTCTCCGGCGTCAAGCAGTACATGGACGACACGCGCGCCAGCGCCAAGGCCCGTGGTTATGTGGAAACCGTGTTCGGCCGCCGTCTTTATCTGCCCGAGATCAACTCACCGAACGGCCCGCGCCGCAGTGGTGCCGAGCGCGCCGCCATCAACGCGCCCATGCAGGGCACGGCGGCCGACCTGATCAAGCTCAGCATGGTCAAGGTTCAGGAAGTGCTGGATGCCGAAAAACGTGGTACCAAGATCATCATGCAGGTGCACGACGAACTGGTGTTCGAGGTGCCCGAGAACGAGGTGGACTGGGTGCGCCATGAGATTCCGCGCCTGATGGCGGGTGTGGCGCACCTCAAGGTGCCGCTGCTGGCCGAGGTGGGCGTGGGGCCAAACTGGGACAAGGCCCACTGAACGTGTTTGGGGTCATCCGGGGCAAGACATGCCCCGGATGACTTTACGCGGCACGTACCCGCAGCGTGTTTACTGCTTGCCGGGGTCCTTGAAGTTGGGCACCTCGTCAAACTCGACGTTCTGCAGCTTGCCGCCGACCTTTTCCACTTTGCGGATGTAGATGGTCTGGATGATGTCGCGGGTCTGGGGGTCGATGCTGATGGGGCCGCGCGGGCTGGTCCAGCTCATCCCCTTGGCAGCGGCGACGAACTTGTCGCCGCTGGCGTCGCCACCGGTTTTCTCCAGTGTCTTGGCAATCAGCTGCATGCCGTCGTAGCCGCTGACCGACATGAAGTTCGGACGGTAGCCAGGATAGGCTTTGTAATAGGCTTGGACATAGGCCTTGTTTTCAGGCGAGTTGTGCGCTTCCGAGTAGTGGAAGGAATTGACGACGCCCAGCGCGTTGTTGCCCATGGCGTCGATCAGGTCTTCGGAGGTCAGGTCGCCAGTGGCGATGATGCGGATGCCCGCTTTCCCCATGCCGCGCTCTTCGAAACCCTTCATGAAGGCGATGGTCTGCTCGCCGGGCGGCAGGAACAGGAACACGGCCTCGGGTTTGGCATCCCTGATCCGCTGCAGAAAGGGCGCGAAGTCCGGGTTCTTGACGGGTGTGCGCACTTCGCCGATGACTTCGCCACCCGCGGCCGTGAACGTTTTCTTGAATTGCGCTTCGGCATCATGTCCGGGCCCGAAGTCGGCCACCAGCGTGTAGACCTTCTTGATCTTGTTCTGGGCAGCCCAGCTGGCAATGGGGGCGGTGTCCTGGGGCAGGGTGTGCGAAACACGCAGGATGTACTCGGACTTGGTGGTGATCGATGACGTGGCCGCGTTCATGATGATCATGGGGGTCTTGGCCTGGGTGGCAATCGGTGCGACTGCGAAGGCCGAGGGTGTCAGACCAAAGCCGGCGAGCACGTCGACCTTGTCCTTGACGATCAGTTCCTGCGCGGCACGCTTGCTGATTTCCGGGGCCACGCCGGTGTCGTCCTTGATGATGAGCTCGACCTTGCGCCCGGAGAAAACGCCACCGGTCTGCTGCAGGTAGAGGCGCGCGCCATTCTCGATGTGTTTGCCATAGGACGAGAATGGCCCCGACATCGGCAGCACCAGCCCGATCTTCAGCGGTTCGGCCGCGACGGCCAGGGTGGATGTCAGGCACAAGGTGCAGGCAGCCAGGACGGCTGACCGGCGCGTGAAATTCTTCGGTTTCATGGTTTGTCTCCTTCTTGCTTGCGGGGGCTGGCGGAGCAGGATTACCCCGCCAGCTGAAAACGCTTTGATGTTTTATTGCTGCGCATCCGGCTGCAGCAGCGGTGCAGCGAGCCGGAACGCCTCCAGTTCTGCGCAGGCCTGGTCGACGGCCACGATGTTCGGGTACGGTGCCAGGTCCACTTTGAAGCGGCGGGCGCTTTCCACTTGCGGGATCAGATAGACATCGGCCACGGTGGGCGCATCGCCGAAGCTGTAGCGACCCCGGTGTTTGTCGGCGGCCAGCAGCGCTTCGTAGGCCTCAAAGCCGGCGCTGATCCAGGTGGCGCACCAGGCGTTCACGGCGGCCTCATCGCAGCCGAGTTGCTTGCGCAGGTATTCCAGGATGCGGCGGTTGTTGATGGGGTGGATGTCGCAGCCCACGATGGCTGCCAGCGCACGCACGTGCGCGCGTGCTTGCAGGTCAGCGGGCAGCAGCGGTGGCGTGGGGTGACGCTCCTCCAGCCACTCGATGATGGCGGGGGACTGGATCAACACCGCTCCGGGCTGGCCCGGGGTACCCGGCAGCGCCAGGGCGGGCACCAGGCCCTGGGGGTTGAGCGTCTTGAACTCGGCCTTCAGGTGCTGCTCGGTGCGCAGATCCACCGGCACATACTCGGTCTGCAGGCCCTTGAGATTCAGCGCAATGCGAAGCCGGTGCGAGGTGCCGCTGCGAAAGAAGTTGTAGAGCTTCATGGCCGCCTTCCTTACGCTGCCGGACCGACGTTGAGCACGATCTCGCCCACACCCCCGACATGGCCGGTGATGCGGTCGCCGCTGACCACCGGGCCGACGCCTTCGGGGGTGCCGGTGTAGATCAGGTCACCGGGTTGCAGGTGGTAGAACAGCGAAAGATCCGCAATCAGCTCACGGATGTTCCAGATCAGTTTGTTCAGGTCCGACTTCTGCTTGACCTGCCCATTGACGCTGAGTTCGATCTCGCCTTGTTCCAGCACCACGCCGGGCATTGGCACGATCTCGGAGCAGACCGAGGACTCTTCCACATCCTTGCCCAGGTCCCACGGGCGGCCCTGGTCACGCGCCACCAGCTGCAGGTCGCGGCGTGTCATGTCCAGGCCGCAGGCGTAGCCGTAAATGAGTTGGTGCGCTGCTTCGGGCTTGACGCGAAAGCCCGGTGCGCCGATGGCCAGCACCAGTTCCATCTCGAACTGGTAGTTGCTGGTCTCCGGGGGGTAGGCCACAGTCGCGCCGGACGCCACCAGCGTGGACGGGGCCTTGGTGAAGTAGAACGGGCGTGCGGTCGTCTTGTCTACCGGGCGCCCCATTTCAACGGCGTGCGCATGGTAGTTGCGGCCGACAAAAAACAGGCGGTTGACGGGCAGGCGCTCGGTCTTGCCGCGCACGGGCAGTGAAGGCGTGGCGGGCGGCTGCCAAAGGTAGGTCGGATTCATGGATGGTCTTTTTTCAAAATGAGGCTGAGGGCGACGGCTTTAGCCCCGGTTCTCGAACACACCGAGTTTTTGATGCAAGGGCGTCTCGTCGGCAATGAACAGGAAAGCCGGCTGCTCAGACGACAGGTTGCGCAGCGTCACGGCCGTGTAGCCGGGGGCGCAGCAGGTGTCTGCCTCGTCCAGCGTGAACGTGCTGTCTTCGATCCGGGCTTCAGCCCGGCCTTCAATCTGGTGGAAGACCATGGCCGGCGAGCGCGCGGGCAGGCGCAGCGTCTGGCCGGGGCGCAGCATCAGGGCGTAGAAGCCCAGAATGTTCTGTGCATCCTGGCCGGTCTCCGGGTTGACGTAACTCACCTGCACGGCTTCCTGGTCCGGGCGGTCCGCGGCCAGCGCGACCAGGGCTGCACGTGCGTCAACCCACGGGTAACGCAGCATGGGATACGCCTTGTTGCTGCGCTCGAACACCGGTGTCGGCATGACGCCGCCACTGCGGTAGGCCTGCTCGCCATGGCCGGGCTTGACCGGCTGGCGCTGCCCTTCGATGGCGTACGAGGTCTCGGTGTAGTAGACGAGCGGCAGATCCAGCACATCCAGCCAGACCACCGGCTCCGTGCCGTCGTGGCCATGTTCGTGCCACAGGCCGGTGGGCGTGAGGATCAGGTCACCGCGGTGCATGGGGCATTTCTCGCCGTCGACCGTGGTGTAGGCGCCTTCGCCCTCCACGATCATGCGCACCGCGTTCGGCGTGTGCCGATGGGACGGCGCCCATTCGCCGGGCAGCAGCAATTGCATGCCCAGGTACATGGCGGCGCTGGCCTGCATCTTCTCCAAGCCATGGCCGGGGTTGGCCAGCACCAGCACGCGGCGTTCGGCCTTCTCCATCGGGGTCAGTTCGCCTGCGCGCAGCAGCAGGGGGCGCAGCGACTGGTAGGACCAGCAGGTGGGCCGGGTCTTGCGCGTCGGTACCTTGGGCGGCAACACGGCACGCAGGCTGGGCCACAGCGGCACCAGGTTGAGTTGGGTCAGCTCGTCGCGGTAGTCTTGCGGCAGGTCTTCGAGTCGACCGAGTTCGTGGCTCATGTTCATGTCCTGAAGTTGGTTCGGTGTGTGGGGTCTGATGCCGTGGACGCCGCGGAGCCGGTTTTGCCGGATCACTGGTGTCGCCTTCTTGAGCAGGAACTCTCAGACCGCTTGGAGAGTGGCTGTTACGTGGGCAAGACAGCGTGGCCCGCATTCCCTCGGTTCAACCCGTCCACCCATGTCTTCGCCGGCGACGAGAACGGTGGCAGGTGATTTTCTGGAAACTGTCACGGTGAAGTCCTTGAGTCCAATCGGGCTGAATAGAAAGCGTGCATATGGTACGTATGCTTACTATCAGTGTAGATTTAGAATCAAATCGATCAACCCCGTAAAAACCCTAGCGCTGTCACGATGAGTCGTTCGAACATCGAACTGGAAAACCTGCCCGGCTTCCATATCCGCCGCCTGCAGCAGATTGCCGTCGCTGTCTTTCTGGAAGAGACGCAAGCCTTTGGTGTGACGCCTGTTCAATACGCCGCAATGGCGGCGATTCAACGTCAGCCGGGTGTTGACCAGCGCACGCTGGCACGCAGCATCGGCTTTGATGCTGCCACCATCGGCAGTGTGATCGACCGGCTGGAGGTGCGTGGGCTGATGCAGCGCCAGGCCAATCCGAATGATCGGCGTGCCCGCCTGCTGACCTTGACGCCTGACGGCACTCAACTGCTGCGCAAGATCGAACCCAGCATGCTGCGCGCTCAGGCGCGCATGCTGGAGCCCTTGCCCGCAGGGCAGCGCGGCCTGTTCATGGCGATGTTGCGCCAGCTGGTGGAAGGCAACAACGACTTGAGCCGGGCGCCCAGTGGAGCAGCGGCAAGCCCAGCGACCGAGGTGACGCGGGAGGGCACCCAGGCAACCCGAAAAAAACCTTCAAACACCGCGCCCAGGACTGCGCCCAGGAAGACCGGTCGGACGGCCGTTCGGGCACCGTAGCCCGCTTTCGCGCACAGAAGTTGCCTCCCGCGGCAGGTGTCAGCTTTCGTCCAGCAGCCGCACCTTCACGCTCTTGCCCTTGACCTTGCCGGCATTGAGCCGGGCCGCGGCTTCGCGGGCAACGTGGCGATCCACCGCGACGAAGGTGCAGAACTCGGTGACGTTGATCTTGCCGATCTGCTCACGCGTGTAGCCGGCCTCGCCCGTCAGGGCGCCCAGCACGTCGCCGGCGCGGATCTTCTCCTTGCGCCCGCCCAGGATCTGCAGCGTCATCATGGGCGGCAGCAGCGGCTCCTGGCTGGCCGGGGTGAGCTCGTCGAGTTTGTGCCAGACCGATTCCTGCTTCTGGTACTGGTCGATCTTGCCGACATGACCCATCTCGTCCATGCTGGCCAGGCTCAGGGCCAGGCCTGTTTCACCGGCACGGCCGGTGCGGCCGATGCGGTGTACGTGCACTTCCGGGTCGGGCGAGATGTCGACGTTGATCACCGCTTCCAGTTGCGTGATGTCGAGCCCGCGCGAGGCGACGTCGGTGGCCACCAGGACCGAGCAACTGCGGTTGGCAAACTGCGCCAGCACCTGGTCGCGCTCGCGCTGCTCCAGCTCGCCGTACAGCGCCAGTGCGCTGAAGCCCTGCGCCTGCAGCAACTCCACCAGTTCCTTGCAGCGCTGTTTGGTGTTGCAAAAGGCCAGGGTGCTGACCGGGCGGAAGTGCTGCAGGATCTGCGCCACGGCTTGCAGCCGGTTGGCGCGGGTGACTTCGTAGAAGCGCTGTTCGATCAGTGAGGCGTTGTGTTGCGCTTCGACCTTGACCTGCTGCGGGTCGCGCAGGAACTGCTTGGCGATCTTGTCGATGCCTTCGGGATAGGTGGCCGAGAACAGCAGCGTCTGCCGCGCGGGCGGGCATTGGCGCGCCACGGTGGCAATGTCGTCGAAGAAGCCCATGTCGAGCATGCGGTCGGCCTCGTCGAGCACCAGCGTGTTGAGCGCCTGCAGGTCGAGCGTGCCGCGTTGCAGGTGGTCCATGATGCGGCCCGGTGTGCCCACGGCAATGTGCGCGCCGTGCTCCAGCGAGGCGTTCTGCATGCGCATCGGCATGCCGCCGCACAGGGTGACGATCTTGATGTTGTCCTGGGCGCGGGCCAGGCGGCGCAGCTCCTGGGTCACCTGGTCGGCCAGCTCGCGCGTCGGGCACAGCACCAGTGCCTGCACGGCAAAACGGCGCGGGTTCAGGTTGGCCAGCACGGCCAGTGCAAAGGCGGCGGTCTTGCCGCTGCCGGTCTTGGCTTGCGCGATCAGATCGCGGCCCAAGAGCGCAATCGGCAGGCTGGCGGCCTGGATCGGTGTCATCTCGGTGTAGCCCAGCTGTTGCAGGTTGTCGAGCATGGCGGGGCTCAGCGGCAGGGTACTGAAGCTGGCTTTTTGGGGGGCGGCAGTGCTGGTCGGCTTGCCTGGTGTGGGGGTGGTCATGCCCCGATTATCGGGACTCGCAGTTGGGGGCCACGGCCGTGGGTGATTTGTGCGGGCTCGTGCAGCGGTTCGGCCTTGCCCCTAGACTCGCTACTTTCGCCAAATCAAAACCAGGAGCAACCGATGATGAACCGCGATCTCGAGACCGAATTCAAGGCCCTGCTGCCCGGCCAAAGCACCGAAGCGGGCGCTACGCGCCGTACCGCGCTCAAGACGGCGCTGGGCGTGGGTTATGCCGCGTCCGTCATGCCCATCATGGCGCAGACGGCGATCAAGACGCCGACCGACGGACTGACGGCGGGCGAGGTGAGCATCGACGTCAAGGGCTTCAAGATGCCGGCCTACCGCGCCATGCCGGCGGGCAAGAAAAACCTGCCGGTGGTGCTGGTGCTGTCGGAAATCTTTGGCGTGCATGAGCACATTGCCGACGTGGCCAACCGCTTTGCCCGCGCCGGCTACCTGGCCATCGCCCCCGAGTTGTTCGTGCGCCAGGGTGATGCGCAAAGCTACGGCGAGATGGCCAAGCTGATTGCCGAGGTCATCTCCAAGGTGCCGGACGCCCAGGTGATGGGTGATCTGGATGCCACCGTGGCCTGGGCCGGCGCCAATGGCGGCGATCTGGCGCGCGTGGGCATCACCGGTTTCTGCTGGGGCGGCCGCCAGACCTGGCTTTATGCCGCGCACAGCAAGCACATCAAGGCCGGTGTGGCCTGGTACGGCCGCCTCGTCGGCGACCGCACGGAGCTGACGCCCAAGAACCCGATCGACATTGCCGGCCAGCTCCATGGCCCGGTGCTGGGTCTGTACGGCGGTGCCGACACCGGCATTCCGCTCGATAGCGTGGAGAAGATGAAGGCCGCGCTGGCCACCGGCAACGCAAGTTCGAAGGCCTCGCAGTTCGTGGTCTACCCGGAGGCGCCGCATGCTTTCCATGCCGACTACCGGCCCAGCTACCGCAAGGAGGCGGCCGAGGACGGCTGGAAGCGTTGCCTGGCCTGGTTCAAGCAGCACGGCGTGGCCTGAGTCTTGCATGGTCTCAGGCCATGCACCGGCAAAAAGCCGCCTGCGGGCGGCTTTTTTGTCCACGTTCGGGCTTCGCCGTGAATTGGATGCGAAAATCGGCCCCTACCCTTGATGAAAAAGCGCAAGCAGCTATGGTTTTGATAGCAATTCTGGCCGGCACCCTGGCCGCCGGCATCGGCAGCGTCTGGCTGGCCGCCGCCCTGAGCTTTGGCGTGCTGTCACGTTACACCCAGCACATGCTGAGCCTGGCTGCGGGCGCGCTGATGGGCACGGCCTTTTTGCACCTGCTGCCCGAAGCCTTCGAGAGCGAGATTGCGCCGCACCGCTTGTTCATGACGCTGCTGGTCGGCCTGGTGTTCTTTTTCCTGCTCGACAAGGCCGAACTCTGGCACCACGGCCATGAACACCACCACGCGGCGGCCCATGAGCACGACCATGACCATGAGGTGCCTCACCCGCATGATCACGGCCATACGCACACCTCGGGCGGCTGGACCGTGCTGGCCGGCGACAGCGTGCACTGCTTCGGCGACGGTATTCTGATCGCCTCTGCCTTCATCGCCGATCTGCGTCTGGGTGTGGTTGCAGCATTGGCCGTGCTGGCGCACGAGGTGCCACACCACATGGGTGACCTGCTGGTGCTGCGGCAAAGCACGGGCGACCGCAAGGCCGCGCTGCTCAAGGTCACGCTGGCCGGCGCCATCACGGCACTGGGCGGCATGATCGGCTACTGGCTGGTGGACCAGCTGCACGACTACCTGACCTACTTCCTGGTGGTGGCCTCCAGCAGCTTCATCTATGTGGCGCTGGCTGACCTGATTCCGCAGCTGCAAAAGCGCCTGAGTCTGCGTGAAACGCTGGCCCAGATCGCCTGGCTGCTGGTGGGCATCGGTTTGGTGACGCTGGTCAGCAGCGTGGCTCACGGGCACTGAAAGCTACCGTAGCCCGCCCGTAGCGGACAAGACCCCAAAACCCGACATCTCACTCGTTGTTGTCCGTGCAGACGGACCCGGGCGCCGACATCCGTTGCACGGCTTTACAGAAGATTTACCGGCTGGTCAGTATCCGGTCAACCTGTTGCCATTAAGTTTCATCCCCGTATGAAACTGATTTATGTGGTGCGCCGTTTTGGTCCGGTGGGGGGCATGGAGCGCTATGTCTGGGAAACCGCGTGCGAGATGCGTCTTCTGGGGCATGAGGTCAAGATCCTGTGCGAAACGTGTCTGGCCGAACCGCCACGTGGTATGGCCGTGCATACCTTGGGAACGTCGCCGGCGCGACCGCGTTGGAAGGCGCTTTGGCGCTTTGCCAACAAGGTGGCGCACTGGCTGGAGGCACATCCGCATCCCGGCTGGCTGGTCCACAGCCATGAGCGCTTGGGGTGTCATCACATCACGACCTACCACGGCCAGCCCTTTGCCACGGTGTTTGAGAAGCACTGGAGCCGCTGGCTGTCGCTGCGGGTTGCAATGCAGCTGTACATGGAGTGGCGCGAGCTTTCCAGGGCCCAATGGATCGTCCCGGTGTCACAGCTCAACCGGCAGCAGCTGGCGCATTACTATCCAAAATTCGCGCACAAGTTGACGCAACCGATCGAGCCCGGGGTTGCCAGCAACGCGCATCGCATGCCGCACAGCGTACCTGGCGATGGCGGTGTGATCGGCTTTGTTGGCAAGGAGTGGCAGCGCAAGGGTCTGGAATTTGCGGTTGCCGTGGTCGAGCGCTTGCGCCGGTGGCGACCCCATCTGATTTTCATGGTGCTGGGGCCGGTGGCAGCCGAAGTGCAGCCGCTGTTTACCCACTGGCAGGAGGGCTACGAACTGATGGGGTGGGCGCTGCCGGACTACGCCCGCTTTGACGTCCTGCTGCACCCTGCCAAAGCCGAACCGTATGGCATGGTCATTGCAGAAGCCATGGCAGCCCAGGTGCCGGTCGTGGTGTCGAATCACTGTGGTGCTGCTGCCCATGTCAAGCCGGATGCCGGTGCGGTGCTGGCATTGACCGATCCGGTCGATGCCTGGGCCGAGGCCATTGAACAACAGTTGGATCGTCATACCTTGGTACCTTCTTTTGTGCGGACCTGGCGCCAGGTCGCCCAGGCGTATGAAACCCTCTACCAGGCAACGAGCGGCGAGAACGTGCCCAGCCAGTCCAGTGGGCCATGCGATCGCACGGACCACGGGCCGGCCCCGGTCTTGCATTCAAGGCCGTAGACCTTACCTGTAGCGGGCATTGAGGAGTTCAGGCGTGGATCATGTGATCAAGGTTTTATTCAGGCTGTTGCTGCGGGCCGTCCTGCTGCTGATGGGGCTGGTGTTTCTGGCCAGTCTGGTGGTGGCGGCCGTGCTGGTAGGGGTGTTGTGGCTGGTGCGCGCGTTGTGGGCGCGCCTGACGGGCCAGCCCGTGCAGCCGCTGGCGTTCACGCTCGTTCGCCGGGCCCAGTGGGCGCGTTTTTATCGCCCGGGCAGCGCGGCACGAGCCGATGATGCGGATGTGATCGATGTGGCATCCCGGCAAGTACCTCCCGCGCCCGACTCGCCGGGCCGGCTCGACCACTGAACCGCACCCGCCGCGCCGCAGCGTCAAGCGCGGCAGGGGCTGTTGGCCTCAGCGTGCCGACGTGCCGCGCAGCTGCTGCACGTCCAGCGTACTCACTGGCGGCGCCTGGTTGCCCCATTGCGTGCGGATGTAGGTCAGCAGGGTGGCCACATCGCCATCGCTGAGGTTGAGCACGAAGGGCGGCATGCCGAAGGGGCGCGGGTGCCCCGGGGTGGCCGGCGCAAAGCCGCCGTTCAGCACGATCTGCACCAGGTTGGCGGGTGAGGCCATGGTGACGGCACGGTTGCCCGCCAGCGGCGGGTAAGCAAAGCGGCCATCGGTGCCACGGCGGCCTTCGCCTTGCTCGCCGTGGCATTGCGCACAGCGCTTGTCATAAAGCTGTTCGCCTGCTCCCTTCAGGCGCGCGCTTGCTGTTGTGGTGCTGGCCACCGGCGTATCGGTACGCGGTAGTTGCTTCAGGTACAGCGCCATGGCGCGCAGGTCGGCGGCGCTCCAGTGCTGCGTGCTGTGCTGCACCACTTCGGCCATGGGGCCGGTCACCAAGACGTTGCCGGCACGGCCGCTCTGGAACAGTGCCACGATGTCGTCCAGCGTCCAGTCCTGCACCCCGGCTTCGGTCGGGTTGGTCAGCGAGGGCGCATACCAGTTCTGCACCGGGATCAGGCCGCCTGCAAGGTCCAGCATGTTGCTGCTGGCGCCCAGGGCATTGCGCGGCGCATGGCAGGCGCTGCAGTGCCCGAGACCGCGCACCAGGTAGGCGCCGTGCTGCACTTCCTGGTTGCTGTCGCGCTCAGCGGTCGGTGTGGTGCTACCTTCCTCGAAATACAGGGCACGCCAGACCTTGAGCGCGGCCTGGGTGCTGTACGGCCAGTCGAGCTGATGGGCGGGCGTGGGCGTGGCCTGCGGCGGCAGGCTGCGCAGGTAGGCGTACAGCGCGTCGCTGTCGGGGCGCGTGATGTGGGTGGTGTTGTTGTAGGGGAAGGCCGGGTACAGCCAGCGCCCGTCGCGCGACTGGCCGTGGTGCAGCGCGCGCCAGAAATCGTCCGCGCTCCAGGCGCCCAGGCCGGCGGGGCTGGGCGTGAGGTTGCTGCTGAAGATGGTGCCGAACGGAGTGGCAATGCCGCGTCCGCCGGCGTAAGGCACGCCGCCGCGCGGGGTGTGGCAGAGCTGGCAGTTGCCCAGCGTGGCCAGGTAGCGCCCGCGCTCAACTGTGGTGCTGTCGGTCGCCGGGGTGGTGGCCGAGGTCCTCACGGCAATGGGTGTCGCTGGCCAACTCAACCAGGTGAGCAAGCCGCCCAACAACAGGAGCAAGGCCAGCACAGGCAGCAGTCGGCCCCGATGTGCGTGGCGCCAGGCGTGGTTCATGCGGGCGTTCATGGCCGGCTCCCTTTTGCCGCGGAAGACGATGGCGCGTCAGCGCTGCCGCATTCCATGGGCAAGGGCGCGGGCAGCGCCCGGGCCGGTTTCGGGTTGGCCGGCAGCGGCTGGCTGGCCAGCCAGCCGCTCACGGCCGACACATCGCTGTCGTTCAGGCGCTGGGCGATGCTGGCCATGCAGTCGGGTGCATGGGCGCGACGCTGGCCGCTGCGCCAGGCGCCCAGCTGCGAATTCAGGTAGTCGCGTGGCAGGCCCAGTAGACCGGGAATGCTGGGCTGCACGCCGGTCAAGGCCGTGCCGTGGCATTGCACACAGGCCGGCACCTGGAGGCTGACATCACCTCGCAATGCCAGTTGCTTGCCGCGTTGAAGCTCTTGCGCCGTGGCAGCGACCGGGCTGGGCGCAGGGTAGGGTAGGTCGAGCGCTGCAAAGTGCTCGGCCATTTCGTGCAGGTAGCTGTCGCTCAAGGGTTCCACCATGTGCGTCATCAGGCGGTAGCTGCGCCGGCCGTCGCGGAAATGCAGCAGCTGGTTGTACAGATAACCCGCCGGCTTGCCTGCGATGCGAGGGTAGTAGCCATCGGGTGCGGCACGGCCCTGGGCACCGTGGCAAGCCGTGCAGGCCAGGGTGCGTTGGGCGATCGTGTCTTCAAACGCAGGCGGGGCGGCCAGGGTGGGCAGCGCCAAGCAGCTGGCCAAGGCGCTGAAGAGTGGGCCCAGCAGGCGGCAGCGGGAAAAGGTGCGGAACATGGTGACGTGAGAAATTAAAAAATCAAAGGGGTGATGCATTCACGCGGGTGGTCGGGTCGATAGCGGCTGAAAAACTTGGGATCATGCGTCTTGCGCGAGCCACTGGGGATTAAAGACCACCTCCCAGACATGGCCGTCGGGGTCCTGAAAGTAGCCGGCATAACCACCCCAGAAGGTAGTCTGCGCCGGCTTGATGATGACGGCCCCCGCCGCCTGCGCCTGCGCCATGACGGTATCGACCTCCGTCTGGGAGGTGACGTTGTGCCCGAGGCTGAGTTCGGTCGGGCTGGGCGCACCCAAAGGCAGGCCGGTATCCTGCGCCAGGCTCTTGCGCGGCCAGAGCGCGAGCTTCAGGCCGGCTTGCAGATCGATGAAGACCACGGCGCCCTGTTCGAACTCGCTGCCGATGATGCCTTCGGTCGGCAGGCCCAGACCATCACGGTAGAAACGCAGTGCGCGTGCCAGGTCGTCGACGCCGAGGGTGATGACGCTGATGCGAGGCTGCATGGCCAGGCTTTCGAATCAGCCCTGGGCCATCGGCCGGGCCGGATCGCTGCACCACTCGCTCCAGCTGCCGGCATACAGGGCACCACGGCCCAGGCCAGCGATTTCCATGGCCAATAGATTGGGCACGGCGCTGACCCCGCTGCCGCAGTGGTGCACCACGGTGGCTGGGTCACGGCCGGCGAGCAAGGCGGTGAATTCGGCGCGCAGTTCATCGGCCGGCTTGAACTTGCCATCCGGGCCGAGATTCAGGTTGAAGGGGCGGTTCAGTGCCCCCGGGATATGGCCGGCCACCGGGTCGAGCGGTTCCACCTCGCCGCGAAAGCGCGGCATGCCGCGGGCGTCGACCAGGGTCTGGCTGAGGCGGCCGAGCTGCTGCAACACCGTGTCGGTGGTGGCGAGCTGGGCCTTGGGGGTGCTGGCCGCGAAGGCCGATGCGGTACGCGAGGCAGCTACACCGGTCTCGACGGCACCACCGGCCGCTTCCCACGCTTGCAGGCCGCCGTCGAGCACGGCTACCGCCTCATGGCCGACCCACTTGAGCATCCACCACAGCCGGCCGCAGTAGTTGGCGCCTTGGCGGTCATACACGACGGCCTGCATGTCGGCCGTGAAACCGAGGCTGGCCAGCCAGGCGGCGAACGCTTCGCGCGTGGGCAGCGGATGGCGGCCGCCATTGACTGCGTCAGCAGGATGCTTGGCGCTGAGGTGGCGGTCCAGGTCGGCACGCTGCGCGCTAGCGATGTGCGCCCGCAGGTACTGCTGTTCTCCCTCGGCGGGCTGCATCAGCTCGAAGCTGCAGTCGAACACCATCAGCGGCTGGCGGTCGTCTACCAGTTGCTGAAGTTGCTCGGCGGTGATGAGGGTGGTGTACATGACGAGTCCTTGTTCGATGCCAAATGGTACTGCGCACGGTCGATCATCTCGATGTGCCCGTGACTCAACCCTGGGCCCCCGTGGAACCGGCTCCGCCGGGCCACTGGGTGCGCCCCCTCGAGGGGGGATGCGAGCCACACGCAGTGGGCGAGAGTCGGGGGTGCTTCTCTAGTGTTCTTCCGCAGGCGTATCAGGAATGGCGCGTTCACGCAGGAAGGTGGCGGCCACGCCGCTGGTGACGATCAGGCCGATGCCCAGCCAGCCCGAGAGCGGAATCTGGTCGCCGAACAGCAGCAGGCTATAGAGCGCCGCAAACACGATGCCCGAATACTGCAGGCTGGCCACCACCAGGGTGTGGCCGTGCGCATAAGCGCGTGTCATGCACCACTGGCCGAGCGAGGCCAGCACGCCGATCGGAATCAGCCAGACGGCTGACTGCCAGGTGATCTGCTGCCAAGGCGTGAAGCCGGCGAAGAGAATGCCCACACCACCGGCCACCGTGGTGCCAATGGCGAAATAGAACACCGTGCGCCCGACCGGTTCGCCCACGCGGCCCAGTGCCGTGACCTGCATGTAGGCCAGCGCCGCGCTCATGCCCGAGAGCAGGCCGATCAGGCCGGCAAAGAGCTGGTTCTGGTCGATGGTGGGGCGCAGCGTCAGGACCACGCCGGCAAAGCCCATCAGCACCGTGGCCAGCAGCGGGCCCTGGCGTTCGGCCTTGCCGTAGAGCAGGGCGCCGCCGATGATGAAGGCCGCCACCCAGATGCCGCTCATGTAGTTCAGCGTCATGGCCGTGGCCAGCGGCAGGTGGGCGATGGCGTAGAACCAGGCGGTCAAGGCCGCGCCGCCGACCAGGGTGCGCCAGGCATGCATGAAAGGCACCGGGGTGCGCAGGGAGACGCCGCCGGTGCGCAGCACCACCGCCATGAAGGCAATGCTGATTAGGCCGCGGTAGAACACCAGCTCGAAGGTGTTGAAGGAGGCCGAGGCCAGCTTCACCCCCACGCCCATGGTGGCAAAGAAAAAGGCGCCGAGGACCATCCAGAGTGCTTGCATGACTCAATCTTGAAGAAGCGGGTGGGAAGTCACCCGTGTTGTGGATCAGCCGCACGGTGGCGGTTGCTTGACGTGTAGGGCGTCAGTACGTCCATCATTTTAGGATTCACCTGGCCGGAGCAGGCCGTTGGCGTGAAATGCTTCGAGCGCGGCCAGAGCCGACCGGATCAGGGTCGACAAGGTCGGGTCGCTGGCCAGTGCTTCGGCGTTCAGGTCGCATGCCGTGACCGGAATGCGCAGGCAGGCCTCGGGGATGAGTTGCGCGTTCATCGTGCGCAGGATTTCTCGCAGGGCGTCGTCGGCGTGCTGGGCGCGGTGCGACGGATTGAGCACGGCAACGGGTTTGTGGGTGAACGGGACGAGGCCGACCAGCCAGTCGAGCGCATTCTTGATCGTGCCGGTGACGCCGTGGGCGTATTCCGGGCTGGCGATCACCAACGCATCCGCTTGGGCGACCGCGTCCCACAGGGCTTGCACGGGCTTGGGGGCACAGGGCTCAAGATCGGGGTTGAACAGCGGCAGATCACCCAGGCCGGCGAAGAGGGTGACGTCCATGCTGCCCGGGGCCAGTGCACGCATGGCCTGGAGCAGAGCCAGGCTTCTTGACTGTTGCCGCAGGCTGCCGCACAAGGCGAGCACGTTCATGCCGGGTGCTCGCGTTGACGAAGTCACATCCCCATCTGCCGCCGGTACCACTCGTGGAAGTGCTGCATGCCATCTTCCATCGGGCTCTGGTAGGGGCCGACTTCGTTGTCACCACGGTCGAACAGGGCGCGGCGGCCGGCGTCCATGCGCTCGCCGATCTCGTCGTCCTCGATGCAGGTTTCCATGTAGGCGGCCTGCTGGGCTTCGACGAACTCGCGCTCGAAGGCGGTGATGTCTTCCGGGTAGTAGAACTCCACCATGTTGAGCGTCTTGCTGGTGCTGAGCGGGTGCAGCGTGGAGACGGTCAGCACATGCGGGTACCACTCCACCATGATGTGCGGGTAGTAGGTCAGCCAGATGGCACCGCGCTCGGGCAGCTTGCCTTCGCGGTATTTCAGCAGCGCGTCATGCCAACGCTGGTAGACCTTGGAGCCGGGGCGGCCGAAGGCACTGGACACGCCCACGGTCTGCACCGAGTAGTTGTCCTTGAATTCCCAGTTCAGGTCGTCGCAGGTCACGAAGTGGCCCAGGCCCGGGTGGAAGGGGCCGACGTGGTAGTCCTCCAGATAGACCTCGATGAAGGTCTTCCAGTTGTAGTTGCACTCGTGCAGTTCAACGCGGTCCAGTGTGAAGCCGGCAAAGTCGAGCTCGGCGCGCGGGCCCATGCCGGCCAGGTCGGCGGCGATGTCGCGGCCGTTGTCTTCAAACAGCAGGCCGTTCCACTCCTGTAGCTTGTAGTTGTTCAGGTTCAGGCAGGGGTCGTGCGCAAAGTGAGGTGCACCAATGAGCTGCCCCTGGGCCGAGTAGGTCCAGCGGTGCAGCGGGCACACGATGTTGCCGCCGGCACTGCCCGGCTGGGTATGGTTGAGCGAGCCGCGGCCCTTGAGCATCACCGCCTGGCGATGCCGGCAGACGTTGGAGATCAATTCCACACCGGCGGGCGTGCGCACCAGGGCGCGGCCTTCGTTCTCCTGCGGCAGGGCGTAGTAGTCGCCCACCTCGGGAACACTGGCGGCGTGCCCCACATAGCGGGGCCCGCGCTGAAAAATCTGCGCCATCTCGCGCTGGAACAGCGCCTCGTCAAAGTAGCTCGAAACTGGTAGTTGGCTGTGCGCCTGCTGCAGTTGAAGACTTAAATCAGACATGGGGGACCTGACCTAAAGACTCCCCACAGGGAGGTACGCCCTCGGGCGTGGAAAACGGAAATAGCCTTGCCGATGCGGCAGGCCGGAGGAGGACTTGGGATTGTACCCCGGGGCCGTTGCATGCCGCGCCGAAGGGCTGATTCCGTGTACGTGTTACCGGATTTCAAGGACTTTTGCAGGTCCGGTGGCCCGGTAGGGCGGGGCGCAGCCTAAAATTGCAGGTTTTCACCTCGCACGCTTCCATGCCCAAGGCTCCCTCTTCTTCGTCCGCATCCAGCCTGCCCACCAGTTACGAGGCCGCACTCGCAGAACTCGAACAACTGGTCAGCCGGCTCGAATCCGGCGACATGCCGCTGGAGCAGTTGCTGTCGGGTTACCAGCGCGGGGCTGAACTGCTCAAGTACTGCCGCGACAAGCTCGAAGCGGTGGAGGCTCAAATCAAGGTGCTGGATGAAGGCACGCTCAAGACATGGACACCCGAGTGACTCAGCTGGCTGAATTGGATCTGCGCGCCTGGAGCGCCGAGCGGCTGGACCGCGTTGAGCAGGCGCTCTCGACCTGGGTCGCGCCCGATGCCCCGGCTGGCTTGGGGGATGCGATGCGTTATGCCGTGCTCGATGGCGGCAAGCGCCTGCGCCCCTTGCTGGTGCTGGCTGCCGCTGAGGCGGTGGGCGGCAACAGGCAGGCGGCCCTGCGCGCGGCTTGTGCGGTGGAGCTGATCCATGCCTATTCCCTGGTGCACGACGACATGCCCTGCATGGACAACGACGTGCTGCGCCGTGGCAAGCCCACCGTGCACGTGCAGTACGGCGAAGCCCGTGCCTTGCTGGCGGGTGACGCCTTGCAGGCCTTGGCGTTCGAATTGCTCACACCCGACGACGGCAGCGTGCCCGAGGCCATGCAGGCGGTGTTGTGCCGGCTGCTGGCGCGTGCGGCCGGCAGTGCCGGCATGGCTGGCGGCCAGGCCATTGACCTGGCCAGCGTCGGCGTGAAACTGAACGAGGCACAGCTGCGCGAGATGCATCGCCTCAAGACCGGCGCGCTGCTGCAGGGCAGCGTGCTGATGGGGGCGAGCTGCGGCGCGTTGACGGCCGCTGAGCGCGAAGCCCTGTCGGTCTACGGTGCCGCCATCGGCCTGGCCTTCCAGGTGGTGGACGACATCTTGGACGTGACGGCCGACTCCGCCACGCTGGGCAAGACGGCCGGCAAGGATGCCGAACAGGACAAGCCGACCTATGTGTCCATCCTCGGGCTGGAGCGCTCGCACGTTTACGCGCAGGAACTGCTGGCGCAAGCGCTGGCGGCGCTTGATGCCAGCGGTCTGGCCGACACGCGTGCCCTGCGTTCCTTGGCCGACATGGTGGTCAACCGAGTCAATTAAGGGAGGAAATAGCCTTCAGGCCTTGTCAATCAAGCGCAATAAGCTATAAAAAACATAGCGTATGTCGAACACCACTTACCCTTTGCTGCAGACCGTCAACGATCCGGCGGATCTGCGCAAGCTCTCGCGCCACCAGTTGCGCACCCTGGCGGATGAATTGCGCGCCTACCTGCTGGAGAGCGTCGCCAAGACCGGTGGTCACCTCAGTTCCAACCTCGGCACGGTGGAGCTCACCGTGGCGCTGCACTATGTCTTCAACACGCCGCACGACCGCCTGGTGTGGGACGTGGGCCACCAGACCTACCCGCACAAGATCCTGACCGGCCGGCGCGAACGTATGTCCACGCTACGCCAGCTCGGTGGCCTGTCGGGTTTCCCGCAGCGTACCGAGAGCGAGTACGACGCCTTCGGTACTGCGCACTCCAGTACCTCGATCTCCGCCGCCTTGGGCATGGCGCTGGCAGCACGGCAAAAGGGCGAGGACCGCCATGCGATTGCCATCATCGGCGACGGTGCCATGACGGCCGGCATGGCCTTCGAGGCGCTGAATCATGGCGGTGTGGAAGATTGCCGCTTACTGGTCATCCTGAACGACAACGACATGAGCATCAGCCCGCCGGTGGGCGCGCTCAACCGCTACCTAGCGCAACTCATGAGCGGCCAGTTCTATGCCGCGGCCAAGAACGTCGGCAAGACGGTGCTCAAGGGCGCGCCGCCGCTGTTCGAGCTGGCCAAGCGCATCGAAGAGCATGCCAAGGGCATGGTGGTGCCGGCGACGCTGTTCGAGAAGTTCGGCTTCAACTACATCGGCCCGATCGACGGCCACGACCTCGAATCGTTGATCCCGACGCTGGAGAACATCAAGCACCTCAAGGGGCCGCAGTTCCTGCACGTGGTCACCAAGAAGGGCCAGGGTTACAAGCTGGCCGAGGCCGACCCGGTGGCCTACCACGGCCCGGGCAAGTTCGACCCGGCCGTGGGCCTGCAAAAGCCGGCCACGCCAGCGAAGCAGACCTTCACCCAGGTGTTCGGCCACTGGCTGTGCGACATGGCTGAGAAAGACCCGCGCCTGGTCGGCATCACGCCGGCCATGCGTGAAGGTTCGGGCATGGTGGAGTTTCACCAGCGCTTCCCGGAGCGTTACTACGACGTCGGCATTGCCGAGCAGCATGCGGTGACGTTCGCCGCTGGTTTGGCCTGCGAAGGGCTCAAGCCGGTGGTGGCGATCTACTCCACCTTCCTGCAGCGCGCCTACGACCAGTTGATCCACGATGTAGCGCTGCAAAACCTGCCGGTGGTGTTTGCTCTGGACCGCGCCGGCCTGGTCGGCGCGGATGGTGCCACCCATGCCGGTGCCTACGACATTGCCTACCTGCGCTGCATTCCGAATGTCAGCGTGGCCTGCCCGGCCGATGAACGCGAGTGCCGCCAGTTGCTCTCCACCGCGTTCGAGCAAAACCATCCGGTGGCCGTGCGCTACCCGCGCGGCGCCGGTGCCGGCGTCGCCACCGAAGCCGGGCTGCAAGGCCTGCCTTACGGCAAAGGCGAGGTGCGCCGCCAGGGCAAAGGCATTGCCATCCTGGCCTTCGGCACCTTGCTCTACCCGGCATTGGCGGCTGCTGAGAAACTGGGTGCCACCGTGGTCAACATGCGCTGGGTCAAGCCGCTCGATACCGAGTTGCTGCTCCAGGTGGCGGCCGAGCACGAGGCGCTGGTCACCGTGGAAGAGGGCGCCGTCATGGGGGGCGCCGGCAGCGCAGTGAGTGAGGCCCTGCAGGCTGCAGGGGTACTCAAGCCACTGCTGCAACTGGGCCTGCCGGATGTCTTCATCGAGCATGGCGACCCGGGCAAGCTGCTGAGCCTGCAGGGACTGGATGCCGCCGGGATTCAGGCCAGCATCGAACAACGTTTCCCTGAACTGGCCGCGCAGGCGCGGCCTGCGCTCAAGGTCGTGGCCTAGGGATAACCATTGCCGTCCATCCGTCTGAACAGACCTGTTTCGGTTTAGACTTCGCAGCCTGTACTCCATGCGTTCATGAGGCGCATGGTCAGTTTTCAACCCAAAATCTGGAGATCGCCCCATGGATCGTCGTTCCATCATCAAGCAGGCCGGTATTGCCGGCATCCTGGCTGCAGGTGCAGCCCCGGCTGTGCATGCCCAGGCCGCCATCCGCTGGCGCCTGGCGTCCAGCTTCCCGAAGGCGCTGGACACCATCTTTGGCACGGCCGAGGTGTTCGCCAAGCAAGTCAGCGACATGACGGGCGGCAAATTCCAGATTTCCGTGCATGCTGGCGGTGAGCTGATGCCCGCCTTCGGCGTGGTCGATGGTGTGCAGAACGCGTCTGTCGAGATGGCCCATACCGCACCGTACTACTTCTATGGCAAGGACCCGACCTTCAGCCTGGGTTGCGCCGTGCCGTTCGGGATGAACGCGCGCCAGATGGACGCCTGGACCAACGAAGGCAATGGCTTCAAGCTGTTGCGCGAGTTCTATGCCAAGTACAACATCGTGCATTTCGCCGGCGGCAACACTGGCGCCCAGATGGGCGGCTGGTTCCGCAAGGAAATCAAGTCGGTGGCTGACCTCAAGGGCCTGAAGTTCCGTACCAACCCCTTTGCCGGCAAGGTGCTGGAGCCCTTCGGCGTGGTGCCGCAATCGATCCCGGGTGCTGACCTGTACCCGGCCCTCGAAAAAGGCACGATCGACGCGCTCGAGTGGGTGGGCCCTTACGACGACCAGAAGCTGGGCTTCAACAAGGTCGCGCCCTTCTACTACTACCCCGGCTGGTGGGAAGGCGGCCCGCAGCTGCACTTCTACATCAACGACAAGGCCTGGAACGCACTGCCGGCCGAGTACAAGGCCATCGTGCAGGCTGCGTCCGCCTATGCCAATACGTCCATGCTGGCCAAGTACGACGCTCGCAACCCGATCGCCTTGAAGCAACTCGTCGGTTCTGGTACCAAGCTGCGTCCCTTCCCGCAGGATGTGATGACGGCGGCGTTCAAGTCGGCCCAGAAGATTTTTACCGAACTGAGCGACACCAACCCCGAGTGGAAGAAGATGTACGGCGACTATTCCAAGTTCCTGGCCAGCGTGAATGCCTGGTTCCGCTACACGGAAGGCACGTACGATCGTTTCATGCAGTCGCAAAAACTGTAAGACGCTGCTTACGAACGTCGCAAGAAAAAGCCCTGCCGGATGTGAGTCCGGCAGGGCTTTTTGCCTGGTGCCGACGTCTCGGCACAGGACGCGGCGAGGGTCAGTTCTGCGCGGACGGGTTGGGCGGCAGCATTTGCTGCGCCACGCGTTCGGCAAAGGTGGTCAGCAGCCGTGCATCGGCCGCATGGAACCATGTGACGGCGCCATTGCGTCGGCGCACCAGCAGGCGCGGCGCCATCACGCGATCCAGCCAGCGCCAATGCACCAGTTTGAGTTGTGTCACTTCATGGACGCGGACCCGTTTGTTCCAAAGCCAGGTCTGCGTCAGCTGATCGCCTTCCAGGCGCGTGCGGCTGTAGACGATCCACCAGCCAACCCAGAGCGTCATGAACCCAGCCAGCCCGAACAACACAAGACTGCCGGTGGACCAGCTTGTGGCACGCAAGGCGGGCAGGCTCCAGATGGCGAAAGCCACCAGATCGATCAGCAGCACCACGGTCACCACGCGCAGCAAGGGCGGGTAGGCCGCACTTTCGAGCACGTTGTCGGCGTGTGCTCCTGAATCGGTGTCGTTCGACATCGGTGCGCCCAGGCCCGTCAGGGCTTGGTTTTGCCGTCGTCGGCCGATGCGGGTTGGTTGCCGAACGGGTCGTCCATGTCGATTTCGTTCTCTGGCAGTGGCGATTCGCTATCGACCGGCATTTCGAGTTGCACCTTGTCCACGTCCACGACCACGGCCTTGTCCAGGAACACGGTGACGGTCTGCGGGAAAGCAATCACGATGGCCACCAGCAGCAATTGCATGCCTACCCAGGGAATGGCACCGAGGTAAATATCGCGCGACTCGACCTTCTTGGGCAAGGCGCCGTTCTTGAACAGCGTGTCGGCAATGCCGCGCAGGTAGAACAGCGCAAAGCCGAACGGCGGGTGCATGAACGACGTCTGCATGTTCACGCACAAGAGCACGCCAAACCACACCATGTCGATACCGAGCTTGGCGGCCACGGGGCCGAGCAGCGGCAGGATGATGAAGGCAATCTCGAAGAAATCCAGGAAGAAGGCCAGGAAGAAGACGAACACGTTGACGGCGATCAGGAAGCCCAACTGGCCACCCGGCAGGTTCGACAGCAGGTGCTCAACCCATTTGGCGCCATCGACGCCCTGGAACACCAGCGAAAACACGCGTGAACCGATCAGGATGAAGATCACCATGGCGGTCAGGCGCATGGTGCCTTCCATGGCATCGCGCAACAGTGCCCAGCTCAGTCGGCGGTGGATGGCCGCCAGAATCAAGGAGCCGACCACGCCCATGGCGCCGGCTTCGGTCGGGGTGGCGATGGCATGGTCCATGAAGGGCAGGCCGCCCATGGAGCCCAGCACGGCAAAGATCAGGATGGCCGACGGGATGATGCCGCGCAGGCATTTGCCCCACAGCGCCCAGCCGTCCAGCGTGCGTGAACTGGCCGGCAGGCCGGGCACGTAGTCGGGCCGGAATCGGCTGAGCAGGAAGGTATAGAGCGCGAAAATCACGACCTGCAGGATGGAGGGGCCCCAAGCGCCCTTGTACATCTGTCCCACGTCGGTGCCCAACTGGTCGGCCATGACAATCAGCACCAGCGAAGGCGGCACCAATTGCGTGATGGTGCCGGCGGCGGCCAGCACACCGGTCGAATAGCGCATGTTGTAGCCGTAGCGCATCATGATCGGCAGCGAGATCATGGCCATGGCAATCACCTGGCCGGCCACGGTGCCGGTGATGGCCCCCAGAATGAAGCCGACGATGATGACTGAGTAACCCAGGCCGCCGCGCACGGGGCCGAACAGCTGGCCCATGGAATCCAGCATGTCTTCGGCCAGCCCGCATTTCTCGAGGATCGCGCCCATGAGCGTGAAGAACGGAATGGCGAGCAAGGTTTCGTTCGACAGGATGCCGAAGACGTTGAGCGGCAGGTTGGCCATGAAGCCGGCGGGGAACCAGCCCATCTCGATGGCGAAAAAGCCCGAGAACAGCCCCAGGGCGGCCAGGGAAAAGGCGACCGGAAAGCCGATCAGCATGATCACGACAAGCCCCGCAAACATGATCGGGGCGAAATTTTCCATCTGCATTTTTTATCCTGCGGTTGGTGCGATGACGGGGGCGGAGGGCTGCGTTGTCAAGCGGCTCATTGGAGCGGCTTTTCGTAATGCGTATCCATCTCGATGAGACCTTTGAGATAGGCAATGCGCCGGATGATCTCGGTCACACCTTGCAGGAACATGGCCGCAAAACCGAGCGGCAGCAGGAGTCCGACCGGCCAGCGAATCAGGCCGCCGATGTTGCCCGACATCTCGCCGGTCTGGTACATGTTCCAGAAGAACGGCCAGGTCAGCCAGGTGAGCAGGCCCATCACCGGCAGCAGGAAGAACGTCAAGCCGAACAGGTCCACATAGACCGGTCCATTGCCCTTGAGCTTGCCGTAGATGATGTCGACGCGCACGTGCTCGTTGTGCTTCAGTACGATGGGGGCGCCCAGCATCACGGTGGCTGCAAAGAGGTACCACTGAATCTCAAGCCAGGAGTTGGAGCTGATGTCCAGTCCGTAGCGAATGAAGGCATTGCTCGCAGAGATAAGCGCCGCGGCCAGTGAGGCGTAGGCCGCCAGTTTGCTGAGCCTGTCGCTGATCCAGTCCACAAGGCTGGTGAATTTTAGAAGGGCATTCATGCTCTCTCCAGGAAGGGTGATCCGGTGTTTGCCAATCCGTCAACAGCACGGGTCGTGCGCAAATGTCGGCGCGAACTGGCAAATCCTCTAATTTTAAAGGAGTCAAGACGGGCGCCTCCCCGTGTTAACACGTAGGCCTGTCTGAACAGGTCGACAGCTGGCGCGCCTGGCGGAATAATGGCCCATGTCCTACGAGTTGCCGGTTCCCTCGTTTTCCACCCTGGATGGTGCAGATCTGCGCCAGGCCGGGCGCGACCTGCTGTCCCTGGCCTTGATGGACGCACGCAACCATACGCTGCATCTGATCTCGCACTATGAGGAGGCGCTGGCGGCCGACCACCTGGTCGTGCCCCTGCTGCCTGAACTCAATCCCCCCTTGTGGGAGCTCGGCCACATTGGCTGGTTCCAGGAGCGCTGGATCGGCCGCAACCTGCAGCGGCACCAGGGTCCGCGCTGCGATCCGCAGGCCACCCAACTGGCCTCACTCATGCCCTATGCCGACCTGTGGTGGGACTCCAGCCGGGTGCCACACGACAGCCGCTGGACGCTGAGTCTGCCCTCACTGGCTGACACCAAGGCCTACCTGCTGGCAACGCTGGAGTCCACACTCGACCTGCTGGCCAAGACGCCGGATGAAGATGACGCGCTTTATTTCTACCGCCTGGCCCTATTCCATGAGGACATGCATGGCGAGGCCCTCATCTACATGGCGCAGACGCTGGGCTTGCCGCTGGCGTTGACCTTGCCGGCGCCGGGCGTGTCGCGGGATCCCTTGTGGGTGCCGGCCACGCGCTGGCGCCTCGGGCTCGATGCGGGCAACGGCTTTACCTTTGACAACGAGCGGCCGGCACATGAGGTGGCGGTGCCGGAATTCGAGATCGACGCCCTGCCTGTCAGCTGGACGCAGTACGTCGAATTCGTGGCCGATGGCGGCTACGACCGGCCGGAATTCTGGCAGCCGGCGGGCTGGGACTGGTTGCAGGACAAAGCGCTACGCGAGGGCCGGCGTGCGCCGCGCCATGTGGAGCAGATCGGGGTGGCCCGTTCGGAGGGACGGGGCGGCGGCCAGGGCGCGGTACTGCAGACCCTGTTCGGTCAGACCCAGCGCCGTGCTGGGGACCAACCCGCCATGCACCTGAGCTGGTGGGAGGCCGATGCCTGGTGCCGCTGGGCCGGTCGGCGTCTGCCGACCGAGGTGGAGTGGGAGCTGGCCGCCCACAGTGCGGCGCGGCTCGGTTTTCGCTGGGGTACGGTGTGGGAGTGGACCGCCAGCAGCTTCTTCGGTTACCCCGGCTTTGCCGCAGACCCTTACCGCGACTATTCCGAACCCTGGTTCGGCACGCACAAGGTGCTGCGTGGGGCGTCGTTTGCAACGCGTGCCCGGCTGAAGTCGCCGAAGTACCGCAACTTCTACTTGCCGGGGCGCGACGACATCTTTTGCGGTTTCCGCTCCTGCACCCTCTGAGAGGCCGGCTTCGGTCTGGCGCCGGACGGCGACTTCTCGGTCCGGTAGTTCCACCACGGTAGCGTGCGTCGCAGCGACAGCACCTGACCGGCCTGGTCGGCCAGCTGGTAGCCAGGCAACTGGTGCAGCACCTCCTGCCAACCCTGGCTTTGCAGCACATTGCACAAAGCCTGCACCGCCGGTTCATCCAGCGCCGACTTGAGGCAGACCAGGTGGTAGTCCTCCTCCACCAGCGGCACGAAATCCAGGCCGCGTGCCCGTGCCGCGGCTTCAATGCCGAGTCCGGCGTCGACTTGGCCGGCCGCCACGGCCTGGGCCACGGCCGTGTGCGAGGGTTCGGTCAGCTCGTAGCCCTTGATTTTGCTGGCATTGATGCCGGCCTGTGCCAGCAGCTCGTCAAACAGCACGCGCGTGCCCGTGCCCAGGGCCCGGTTCACGAAGCGCGCCCCGCTGCGCGCCAGGTCGTGCAGCGACTGCAAGCCGAGCGGGTTGCCTTTGGCCACCATCAGGCCCTGGCTGCGCTTCGCGAAGCCGATGATCTTGTGCAGGCCGGGTTTGAGCAGCGGTTTGTAGGTCTGTTCTGCCAGCGAGCCCGGGCCCGGCTGGTGCAGGGTGTGAAAGCCCGCCATCACGCAGCGGCCTTCGTTGAGCGCGCGAATCGCGTCCACGCTGCCGGTGAAACGCACATCCAGATGCAACTGGTGCTGGCTGGCCGCGTGCATGCGCAGGGCGCTCAAGGCATCGTCGTGGCTGGCGTAGAGCGTCACCACGTGCACCGAGTCGTCGAAGGCGACCGCAAAGGCGCGCTCCAGGTCGGCACGCAGGGCTTCGATCTGCGGCGACAGCCGTGCTTGGGCCTGGCGCTCGGCCCACAGCAGCTTGTTGCCGAATTCGGTCAGCCGTGCCGACTGGCCTTTTTCCCACACGATGAGCTCATGCCCGAGCTCGCTCTCCCAGCGTTTGAGTTCACCCCAGACGTGGCGATAGGACAGTTGCAGCGTGCGCGCGGCGCCGGAGATCGAACCGGACTCCTGCACGGCGTACAGCAGATCGAACAGCGGGTTGCGGATCAATCCCGCACGGTCCTGCGGCTGGGAGCCGAATGTGTAGTGAAACTGCAACCTATGCACGGTGGTTCATATCGTGGGGAATTGATCGAATCCGTACGATAACCCAGCCATGTCGACATTTACCGAAAGCGCGGTCACAGCGCTGCAACTCATCGTCTCCCTTGATCCCGTCCTGTTGGCCATCGTCGGCCGCTCGCTTGCCGTCAGCGCCACGGCCTGCGTGCTGGCTTGCGGCGCGGGCCTGGTGCTCGGCGCCTGGCTCGGGGTGGCCCGCTTTGCCGGGCGCAATGCCATCCTGACCTTGCTCAATACCCTGCTGGCCATTCCCTCGGTGGTGGTCGGCCTGGTGGTCTACCTGCTGCTGTCGCGTTCCGGGCCGCTGGGCCATCTGGGCTGGTTGTTCAACTTCCAGGCCATGGTGCTGGCGCAGGCCGTGCTGGTGCTGCCGATGGCCACCGCCTTGACGCGCCAGGTCATCGAGGATGCGGAAAACCAGCACGGCGAGCAACTGCGCTCGCTTGGCGCCGGCTCCTTGCTGCGCAGCCTGCTGCTGGCCTGGGACGAGCGCTACGCGCTGCTGACCATGCTGATGGCCTCCTTCGGCCGTGCCATTTCGGAAGTCGGTGCGGTCATGATCGTTGGCGGCAACATCGACGGCTTCACCCGCGTCATGACCACCGCCATTGCGCTGGAAACGAGCAAGGGCGACCTGCCGCTGGCGCTGGCGCTGGGCCTTTTGTTGCTGGGGGTGGTGCTGGTGCTCAACACCCTGATTTCCTTGGTGCGGCGCTGGCGCGAACGTGTCGAAGGTCATGCCAATGGCATCAAGGCCCGGGTGGAGGCGCTGGCATGACCTCCATCTTTGATTTGCAATCGGCCGGCGTTTCGTTCGGCCCGGTGCATGCGCTCACGGACGTGACACTGCGCATCGGGCACGGCGAGTCGGTGGCGCTGGTCGGCGCCAACGGCAGTGGCAAGAGCACACTGCTGCGCCTGCTGCACGGCCTGCAGCGACCCACGGCCGGCCAGTGTGCCTGCAATGCGGCGGCGCGGCAGGCCATGCTGTTCCAGCGCCCCTTCATGCTGCGCACCTCGGCGCGCAACAACGTGGCGCTGGCCTTGTGGTTGCGCGGCACACCCTGGCAGGCCGCCAAGGAACAGGCGCTGGTGGCGCTGGAACGTGTCGAACTGACCGACAAGGCGGGCCGGCCGGCACGCACGCTGTCCGGCGGCCAGCAGCAGCGCCTGGCGATGGCGCGGGCCTGGGCCTTGCAGCCCGATGTGCTGATGCTCGACGAACCTACCGCCAGCCTCGACCCGCATGCCAAGCGCGAGGTGGAGCAGTTGATGGCGGAGTTCGCCAGCGGCGCCCAGCGCCAGGACGGCCGCCCGGTGACCGTGATTTTCGCCAGCCACAACCTGGGCCAGGTCAAGCGCCTGGCCACCCGGGTCATCTACCTGGAGCAGGGGCGCGTGCAGGCCGATCTGCCGGTGCAGGAATTCTTCGACGTCGAGCGGCTGCGTGCCGTGTCGTCAACCGCCCATTTATTCGTCAAAGGAGAACAGGTATGAATGCTTTCAAATCTTCATGGTCTTTCAGGGCTCCCGCGCTTGTCAAATATGCGCTGGCAGCTACGATTTCGATAGCATCTCTGGCGACGTCGGCGCAGACCATCGTCATGTCGTCGACCACCTCCACCGAGCAGTCGGGCCTCTTCACCTACCTGCTGCCCGAATTCAAAAAGGCCAGCGGCATCGACATCAAGGTGGTGGCGCTGGGCACCGGCCAGGCGCTGGACATGGCGCGCCGCGGCGACGCCGACGTGGTGTTCGTGCACGACCAGGTGGCCGAAGAGAAATTCGTCGCCGATGGCTTTGGCCTCAAACGCCTGCCCGTCATGTACAACGACTTCGTGCTCATTGGCCCGAAGGTTGACCCCGTGGGCACCAAAGGCAAAGACATCGTGGCGGCCCTGAAGAAGATCAGCGCTGCCAATGCCTCGTTTGTTTCGCGCGGCGACAAGAGCGGTACCCACGCCGCTGAGCTGCGCTTCTGGAAGATGGCCGAGCTGGCCGACAAAAAAGGCAGCGGCTACAAGGAATGCGGTTGCGGCATGGGCCCGGCGCTCAACATTGCCGCCAGCAGCGGCGCCTATGTGCTGGCCGACCGCGGCACCTGGCTCAACTTCAAGAACCGCGCGGATCTGACGGTGCTGGTGGAAGGCGACAACCGCCTGTTCAACCAGTACGGCGTGATGGTGGTTAATCCGGCCAAGCACCCGCAAGTCAAGCTGGCTGACGCACAGAAGTTCGTCGATTGGGTGGTTTCGCCCGCCGGCCAGAACGCCATTGCCGCCTACAAGATCGGCGGCGAGCAGCTGTTCTTCCCCAACGCCGGCAAGTGAGCCGGCGTGCAGCCCTGGCGACAAGCGTGGGTGACAGAGGGGATGCTTGACGCATGAACCTGTTCACCTCGCTGCGTTATGTGGTGGCCTTGCACGAGCACCGGCATTTCGGGCGTGCGGCGCTGGCTTGCCACATCTCGCAGCCGGCGCTGTCCAACGCGCTGCGTGCGCTGGAAGAGGAGTTCGGCACCGCCATCGTCAAGCGCGGGCGGGCCTTCGAAGGCTTCACGCCGGAAGGTGAACTGATCTTTCAGGCGGCGCAGCGCATCCTGCACGAGCATGAGTTGCTGAAGCAGGAGCTCAAGAGCACGGACGGGCATCCCCAAGGGCAATTGCGCATCGGGGCCGTGCCTTCGGTGATGCCGATCGCAGCGCGCTTCGCGGCCATGCTGCAGGCGCGTCATCCTGGCATCCTGCCGATCGTGCGTTCGATGAGTTCGCCGGACATCGAGACCGGGCTGGAGAACCTTGCGCTCGACATGGGGCTGGGTTACATGGAACGCCTGAGCCGGCGCAACATGCCGTTCAAGACCATCCCGCAGTACACCGAGCACTACTTCCTGTTGCGCCGTGCCACCGGCGAGGCCCAGGCGAGCATGCAGATGGGGAATGAATTGAGCTGGGCCGAGGCGGCGCGGCTGCCCCTGTGCCTGCTGACACCCGAGATGCACAACCGCACCATCGTCGATGCGGCCCTGACCGAAGCTGGCGCGCAAGTGGTGCCTGCCATGGAGACCGACTCGGTGCTGGCCCTGGCCCTGAGCGTGCTGGACGGCCAGGTCTGCAGCATCCTGCCCGGCGCGCTGGTCGGCGCCATCCGCAGCTTCGGCGAACTGGAAGCGTTGCCGCTGCTCAGCCCCACGGTCACCACGCCGATCGGCTTCATGGTGCTCGACATGAACCGGCCGTCGCGGGCACTGAATGCGGCGCTGGAGCTGGCCCAGGACCCGACTTGGCTTCGGCATGCGTCAGCCCACAGCGGCCTGCTGGGAGCGTGAGATCACCGAGCCGTCACACGGCCACGGTACCATCCGGTGATGAACACCAAAGAGTGCGAGCGGGAGTGGAATCTTGACTGAGGCATCTTCGGGCCCAAGCCGATCCGGCGAGCGCCTGTCGCTGGCCGTGCTGCAGGCGGAAAACCAGCGCTTGCGCACCCGGCTGGAGGCGATGCTGAACGAAGCGCGCCTGAACCAGGAGAAGATGCGGCGCTTCGACCAGCTCGAGCGCAAGGTAATTGGTGCGGCCAGTCTGGCTGAACTGATCCGGACGCTGTTGCAGGATTACAAGACGCTGTTCGAACTCGACACGGTCTCCCTCGTGCTGGTGGATCCGCAGTACGAGGTGGCTCAGATTCTGGCCAGCCAGGCGGCCGGCATGCCAGAGGACGGACTGATCTTTCTGGACAGCGATCAACCCTTGCAGACGCTGTATGCCCACGCGGGGCGGCCCATCCTGACCCCCTACGGGCAAGCCCATGCCTTCCTCTTCGAGACCGAGGTGCCGGGGGTGGTCTCGCTCGCCTTGTTGCCCCTGGTGCACCACGGCCGCTTCATCGGCAGCCTGAATCTGGGCAGCAAGGACCGCCAACGTTTTCTGTCAGGCAGCAGCACCGACTTTCTGGAGCGGCTGGCCGCGCTGGTGGCCGTGTGCCTGGACAGTGCCTTGGCCACCGAGCGCCTCAAGCTCGCGGGGCTGACCGATGCCCTCACCGGTGTGCACAACCGGCGCTATTTTGAGTCGCGTTGCCTGGAGGAAGTGGCGGCGGCGCGCCGCAGCGGTGCACCACTGGTCTGCATGTTTCTGGATGTGGACCACTTCAAGAAGCTCAATGACACGCTGGGGCATCAAGCTGGTGATGAGGTGCTCGGCTACGTGGCCCGGCTGATCAAGGCACAACTGCGCGGCAGCGATGTGGTGGCGCGCTACGGCGGCGAAGAGTTTGTGGTGCTGCTCCCCGCAACACCACTGCAGGCCGGGCTGGACACGGCAGAACGCATCCGGCGCATCGTGGCGGCGCAAAGTGTGCCGGCCAAGACGCAAGAGGCCATCCGTGTGACGGTCTCCCTCGGCGTTTCGATGCTGGACACCACCGCGACGGCTGAGGAGCCTTCTGCTCTCGTAGCCGACATGGTGTCACGGGCCGACAAGGCCTTGTACGAAGCGAAGGCCGCGGGGCGCAATCGGGTGATGTCGGCACCCGAAGCCTGACATCACGCTGCAGTGACCTCACCCAGTTCGCAAGGGCCGCGGCGAGGTGTTTCAGTACTGGACACTTTGGGACGAGAAGCCGGCGCGTGACGTCGGTCTTCTCGCTCGCCGCAGGCTTTCAGTCGCGTGCCGGCAGCAGCGTGCCTTCGCACACCCCAAAGCCGATGCGCGCGGCCCCGGCCTGGCTGCAGTGGCCGCGCAGCTGCACGGTGTCGCCGTCCTGCAAGAAGGTGCGCGTCTCGCCATTGGGCAGGCTGATGGGGTGTTTGCCGCCGGTGGTCAGCTCCAGCAGGGCGCCGGCCTGATCCAGCGTCGGGCCCGACAGCGTGCCGCTGCCAAACAGATCGCCTGGCTGCAGGTTGCAGCCGTTGACGGTGTGGTGCGTCACCAGTTGGGCAATCGTCCAGTAGGCATGGCGGTAGCTGGTCTGCACCAGCGGGTGCGGCGCCTGGCCGGCCTGCTTCATCTTGGCGGTCTGGATCAGCACCTCGAGCTGGATGTCCAGCGCACCGCTGGCGCGGTTGGCCGGGGTGTCCAGGTAGGGCAGGGGCTGCGGGTCTTCGGCCGGGCGGAACGGCGCGGTGCGGTACGGGGCCAACGCTTCGAGTGTCACCACCCAGGGCGAGACAGTTGTGGCGAAGTTCTTGGCCAGAAACGGCCCCAGCGGCTGGTATTCCCAGGCCTGGATGTCGCGCGCCGACCAGTCGTTGAGCAGGCACAGGCCGAACACATGGTCTTCGGCCTGCGTCATGGGAATGGGCTCGCCCAGTGCATTGCCCGGGCCGATGAAGATGCCCAGCTCCAGCTCGATGTCTATGCGCTGGCTGGGCGCCAGCACCGGGGCCGTGGCGCCGGGTGCCATCAGTTGCCCCTTGGGCCGGTGAAACGCCTGGCCCGACACGCCGATGCTGGAACTGCGACCGTGGTAGCCGATGGGCACCCACTTGTAGTTGGGCAGCAGTGGGTTGTCGGGGCGGAACAGCTTGCCGACATTGGTGGCGTGGTAGACCGAAGTGTAGAAGTCGGTGTAGTCGCCAATGCGTGCCGGCAAGGTGTATTCCACCTGCGCTTGCGGCAGCAGCGCAGCCTGCAAGGTGGCTTGCAAAGGTGAGCCTTCGCGCAGCGCGCGTGACAGCGCCAGACGCAGGGTCGACCAGACGGCCGGGCCCTGGGCCATCAGCCCGTTCAGGGCCGGCTGCGTCAGGGCGGCCGTGACGCTGGCGTCCAGCTCCAGGGCCGCGCACACCGCAGGCTGGCCCAGGTCCAGCACCTGGTCGCCAATGGCCACGCCGACCCGGAACGCCTCCTGGCTGCCCCGGCGGCGGAAGATGGCAAAGGGCAGGTTCTGGACGGGGAAGTCGCTGGCTGCCTCATTGGCCGAGGCGACCCAGCTGCGCAACGCTGGGTTGTGCGTCTCGTTGATCATGCCTTGCCGTCCTCGAACTCCAGCGAGTGCATCCAGGCCGCGTGCTTCGGCGCACGTTTGGTCTGGCTCCATTCGTTGAGCATGTCCCACTTCACGGCGGCAGCGCGGGCCACCAGTTCGGGTGTGCTGGTGTCCACGGCCAGTTCCAGGCGGTGACCGTTGGGGTCGAAGAAGTAGATTGACTTGAACAGCGTGTGGTCGGTGATGCCTACCACCTCGATGCCATCGGCCTGCAGCCGCGCCTTGACCTGCTCCAGCACATCCAGCGACTCGACCTCGAACGCAATGTGCTGCACCCAGGCCGGGGTGTTGGTGTCACGGCCCATCTCGGGCTGCAGGGGCAGTTCGAAGAAGGCCAGCACATTGCCGGCCCCGGCGTCCAGGAAGATATGCATGTAGGGGTCATGCGCCTTGGTCGACGGCACCAGGTCTTCGGCAAAAGCAAGCTGGAAGTCCATGTTGAGGTACTTGGCGTACCACTCGACGGTTTGCTTGGCGTCCTTGCAGCGGTAGGCCACGTGGTGAATCTTTTGAATCTTCATGTCTTTCTCCTGATGTGTGTAGTAGGGAGCGTGAGGGGCATTGCCGCTCAGAGCTCAAGGATCAGCTTCATGCCCGCCGCCCGTGAGCAGCAGGCCATCATCTTGTTGTTGGCGTCGCGTTCGGAGCGTGTCAGCACCACGTCGCGGTGGTCCACCTTGCCAGACAGCACCTTGACCTCACAAGAGCCGCACAGGCCTTCGCCGCAATCGCTTTGGATATCAATATTGGCAGAGCGCAAGGCAGTCAGCAAGGTCTGGCCGGCCGGCACCTTGACGACCAGGCCCGAGTCCTTGAGCTCGACTTCAAAGGCGTGTTCTTTCTCGGGATCGAGGGAGCCACGTGTGGACTGGAAGTGTTCAACCCGCAATGCATCTTCCGGCCACTTCTCGCAGCAGGCCTCCAGTGCCTCCAGCATCCGAACCGGGCCACAGGCATAGACCTGCGTTCCTTCCTGCGGCTGGCCCAGCAGCTGGCCGAAGTCGTTGCGCCGGCCCTCGTCCTTGGCATGGACATGCAGTCGCGCGCCATGTAACTGGGCCAGTTCATCCAGAAAAGCCATGGTGTTGCGCGAACGTCCGCTGTAGTGCAGTTCGTAGTCGATCCCGAGTTCCTTAGCTCTGCGCGCCATCGTGGCGACCGGGGTGATGCCGATGCCGCCCGCAATGAAGATGGCCTTCTTCGCGCTTTCATCAAACCGGAAATGGTTGCGCGGCCCGCGGATCTTGAGCCGGTCACCGCGCTGGAGGTTCTCGTGCAGCCAGCGCGAGCCGCCCCCGCTGTCCGGGTCCTTGAGCACGGCGATTTCCAGCACGCTGCTGTCAGCCGGGTCGCCGCACAGCGAGTACTGGCGCGACAGATCGGGCGTACCGCACTCGACGTCGATGTGCGAGCCCGGCGTCCAGCGCGGCATGGCGCTGCCGTCGGGCGATTTCAGCCGCAGGTGCAGGATGTCGGTCGCCACCTGGCGCACCTCGTCCACCACAACGGTCCGGCTGATCGCATGCTGGGACGGCTCGCCAATGCGAACGGCGGCATTCTGCGTCAGGATGCCGGGCTGCACGCGCTCCGGGTTCAGCTTCGGGTCCCATTCCACCCAAAGGTGCTCTGGGCCCCTGAAGGAGGTGTTGGGCACATAGGTGAACTTCTGTTCCGTCAGGCGCATGTGCGGCAGCCGCTTGGTGAGCTCCTCCAGAAAGATCTGCAGTTCCATGCGCGCCAGGTTCTTGCCCATGCACTGGTGCGAGCCGTAACCAAAGGTCAGGTGCTCGCTCGAATTGTCGCGGCGGATGTCGAACAGGTCCGGGTCTTCGAAATGCCGCTCGTCATGGTTGGCGGACGACATCACGATCAGCAGCCGGCTGCCGGCGCTGATGTCGATGTCGCCAATCCGCGTGTCCTTGGTCGCTATCCGTCGCCAGGCGGCAACGGAGCCGTTGTAACGGATGCATTCCTCCACCGCATTGGGAATCAGGCCCGGGTCGTCGCAGAGTTCGCGCCAGGCGCTCGGGTGCTGCAACAGCAGCTTGACGGCATTGGCCGTTGCGTTGGCCGTGGTCTCGTGCGCGGCCACGATGCCGGCCATCATCATCGAGTGCAGGTACGAGTCGGTGACGACATCCGGGTACTCGGCCTGCTTGCGGATGCCGTAGCGCATCCAGCCCGGGCCGCTGGGGTCTTTGCGCATCTTGTCGAGGATCTTGCCGGCCAGTTGCCAGAAGTTGCCGACCGCGTGCGCCACCTTGATCTGCTCCTCCGGCTTCGGCCGTCCCCAGGTGTTGACGGTGTGGGCAATCGAATACTGCCGCAACGTGTCCATGTCTTCCTCGGGCACGCCCAGGAAGTGCAGGGCGATGGTGAGCGGCACTTCCCACAGCATCTGGTCGACCAGGTCGGCCTTGCCGTCGTTGATGAAACGGTCGACGTATTCCCGCGTCACCTGGCGCACCATGGGCTCATGGTGCTTGAGCGCTTCGGGGGTGAACGGCTCCATGAGCACGCGGCGCCTGGCCATGTGGGCCGGCTCATCCTCGTTCACCAGCGTGCGGTTCATCGCGTAGTTGTAGGACGCGAGAACGTCGTTGGCCTCCTGGCTGGTGGGGGTGATCTTTTCCAGCGCGATCGAGGGGCTGAACGTGATGTTGTCGCGGAAGATCGCCTTGATGTCGTCATAGCGTGTCACGACCCAGTAACCCAGTTTGGGGCTGTAGAAGATCGGTTCCTGCTCCCGCGCCCAGCGCACGTACTCGGGCGGGTCCTGCTGGTAGGCGTCTTCGAACGGGTCGAATTCGGCCGCGCGCTGGCTGATGGGGCAGCCATTGGGCGCCTGCAAGCCGGCCAAGGCCTTGTGGTCAATGGGGCAGCCCGGCTTGACGGCCGCAGCACTGGAAGAGTTCATGGTTCACCTCGTTGTGGCATGACCGCGCCCCAGATTCTCTGAGTTGGGTCAAACTTCGTATTGCGTAATTATGATACGCAATGCGTAATACTGATGATTGGGGTTATCCCTAGACTCACGGCTGCGGGGAGGGCAGCGACGGGTACGCAGCATCCTGCGGCAGCAGCGTGAAAGCCAGCAACTGAACAACAACTGAAGAGGAAGAGGTGACGGTGGTCACTGGTGCAGACGTGGCCTCACCCAGCGTGGGCGAAGTTCGCCTGAAGAAAACCAAAGTGGCCACACCCGCCGTGCTGGCTGGCGTGGCACGCTTGTCAGGTCAACGTGTCAGCGACCGTCAAAGCCCAGTGCGGCACTGATGGCTGCGGCCTCGCGCATGACCTGTTTGGCAATCACACCATCGGCGCGGGCGTCAAAACCGCCCGTTGCCCCCAGGGCGGTGAGCACGGCGCTGGTGCGTCCCGTGTAGTCGAACACCGGTGCGGCCACCGCGCTGATGCCCCGCAGCAGCGTGTCATGCACCACGGCGCAGCCATGGGTGCGAACCGTCTTGCGCAGATGGTCGATCGGTTGCCTGGTGGAGAGCGACGCCCGCTGCTCCTTGGTTGCCCCGCTGTATTCCTCGTCGGCCTGGCGGCGTACATTGGCATCGTCCAGGTAGCTCAGAAACACCTGCCCCGTGGCTGACCAGAGCAAGGGCAAGGTGGAGCCCGCACGCACGTTGATGGTGATGGGCAAGCCGGGTTCTTCAAAACGCAGCACCGTCGGGCCCTTGTTGCCCATGATGGCGAGAAAACAAGTCACTTCCAGTTGTTCGCGCAAGCGCACCAGGGCCGACTCCCCCAGGCGAATCGGGTCGCATTGCCGGATGGCCGCCAGCCCGATCTGAATGGCCTCGCGGCCGAGGAAATAACGCTGCGTTGTCGGGTCCTGCTCCACCACGCCTTCCTGGATCAGGCTGGCCATGTAGCGGTGCACTTTGGCGGTGCTCTCGCCAACCTCCGAGGCGACGAGCGTCAGGCTGGCAGTGCCTCCCAGGCGGCTCAGGGCCTTCAGGATGCCCATGCCCATCTCTGCGGATTGAACCCGCTGTCGGCGTTCCAGCGGCGGTTTGGTGGTTTTTCCCTTGGTCACTTTCCGGCTTTCTCCAATGGCGCGAACGATAGCACGCGAGATCACTGTCTTGAGGCGCAAGCGGCCTGCGCAAGGGCCGAGTTCAACAGCCCTCAGTGAATACCCTTGGTTCGTATTACGCTTTGCGCAGCTATATTACGCAAAAGTTATTTTCATTGATCTTGCGCAAAGCTTGGCTTTTTCGGGCGCCGAAATGGTTGGCTTTTTGACCTGCCGCAGACCTTGGCTTTTGATAAATCGTTTCTTGATAGAGGAGTTCAACTTGAAATTTCGACTTGCTGCCTGCCTGATGGCATTGCCTCTGTTGGTGGGTGCGTCCGTTGCCCACGCACAGTCCTACCCCGCCAAGCCCATCCGTTGGCTGGTGCCTTACCCGGCCGGTGGCGGCTCTGACTTCCTGGCGCGCACCATCGGCCAACAGCTGTCGACCCAAGTCGGCCAGCCCGTTCTGATCGACAACAAGCCGGGCGGCAACACCGCCATCGCCGCCTCCGAGACGGCCCGCTCCGCACCCGACGGCTACACCATCCTGTCTGCCGACAACGGCACCATGGTCTTCAACTCCGCCCTCTACTCCAAGCTGTCCTACAGCCCGGAAAAAGACCTCACCCCCGTGACCCTGATGGGCCGCTTCCCCATGATCCTGGTGGTCGGTCCGGACTCCGACGCCAAGGACGCCAAGGACTTCATCGCCAAGGCCAAGGCCAACCCGGGCAAGGTGAGCTTCGGTTCCGCCGGCGCAGGCAGCCCGCACCACCTGGCCATGGAACTCCTGAAAGTCACCGCTGGCCTGCACATGGTCCACATTCCCTACCGTGGCGCAGCGCCTGCCTTGTCCGATCTGGCCGGCGGCCAGATTCCGGCCATGATGGTCGACATGGCGGCCGGCGCGGCCTTCATCAAGTCCGGCAAGATCCGGCCCCTCGCCGTGGCCAACGCCACGCGCCTGGCCCAGTTGCCCGACGTGCCGACCTTCGCCGAGCTGGGTTACAAGAGCGTCGAGGCCGCTGCCCTGGTTGGCATCGTGGCACCCGCCGGTACGGCACCCAGTGTCGTGAATGCACTGCAAAAGCAGGTGGCCACGGCCATCAGCCAGCCCGCTGTGAAGCAGCGCCTAGTGGACTTCGGCGTCGAGCCCGTCGGCAACACGCCCCAGCAGTACGCCGATCTGCTGCGCAGCGAAGTCGTGCGCTGGCACAAGCTGATCAAGGACCAGAAGATTTCGCTTGATTGAGCATGTCGCTGCGTCTCACCGCATGAGCAGCACAGCGCAAGCCGTGCAGAAATAAAAAAGCCACGCTTGAATAAAGCGTGGCTTTTTTCATGGACAACCTGCAACCTCGGACGCGGGGCAACGTCAGCCAAGGCCGCACAGGCCTGATACCTAGGCCGCCGGCTTCTTCAAGTCGAAGTGGCCTTGCGCCACTGTGAGGCCGTTGACCAGCAACTCAACCTGGTGCCGTCCCGCGTAGTGGGTGCGGGTCGTGAAGTCCGCAATGGTCTGGCGCTTGTTGAGCGTCACTTCTGCCTGGCCCTCTAGCTCCAGTGTGCGCAGCTTGAAGACCTTGCGGCTGCTGTCGCCGTTTTTCTTCACGTAGTGGATGGCGTAGTCGATCACCAGCCGCTGCGGCTGGCGCGCTGTGGACACGAGCGTCGCGTTCAGTTGTAACGCCTGTCCCAGGCGCAAGTCGACAGGCGACACCTCAAAAGAACCCAACCGCACCTTGGCGCCCAGCGTGGCCCCCACGAGCTGGAGCGCACGCGGGTGGCCGGCCTTGATGAGGTTGCGCAGCGCGTGTTTGGCGATCCACTTCGTTTCCGCCTGTTGCGTGGGCCAGCCTTCCAGCAGGTCCAGCACCCAGTCGGGGTGGTCCTTACTGATGTCGTTGAGGTGGTTGGCCACCGAGCGGCGCACGTAGTCGCTCGGGTCTGCCTTGAGTTTTTCCAGGATGGGGCGTGTGCGCTGCGGCTCGGCCACCAGCAAGGGCAGGCGTCGGGCCCAGGGCAGGCGGGGGCGCGTGCCTTCGCTGGCCAAGCGGCGCACGTGCTCATTGCCGTCTTCGGCCCAGCGGGCGGCCATGGCGAGTACCGCATCGGGGTCGTGCGCAATGTAGGGGCGGATGGCGAACTCGGCGCTGCTGTAGGGCGTGAGCTCGCGCAGCGCCTCCAGCGAGAGTTCGAAGTGATCCAGCCCATGCCGGCCCACGAACTCGGGCAGCACCATGTCGGCAAAACCGCCGGGCAGCAGCGGCGCCATGCGGCGCACGGTCTGGAGCGCGCGGGGGTAATCGGCCGGCAGGTGCGCGCGCAGGCTGTCCGCCGCGCGGCTCATACGCTGCATGATGGACAAGTCTTCCAGCCCCTCGCGTGCCATGGCCAGATAGCCCCGCTGGTCAAACGCCGGGTGCACCTGTGCTGCCACGCGGCCGATGTGGGCCAGCGCCTTGGCATTCAGCAGTTCTTTCAGCAGGGGGGCGGACTCTTTGTCTTGTGCCATGGTGTCCAAGCGTAACGCTTTGAATTCTTGCCGCTGTAGACAGACCCGAGGCCTCGGGCTTCTGGCCCGGCGTCTCAGGCCTGAAAGGCGAACTTCTTTTCCCGAATCAGCCTGATGCAGGCGGCCACAATGGTGGGCTCGTACAGCCGGCCCTGGTGCGCTTCGAGTTCTGCCAAGGCCGCATCGATACCGAGCGAGGCCCGGTACGGCCGGTGCGACGACATCGCTTCCACCACATCCGCCACCGCAATCACCTTGGCCCCCAGAAGGATCTGATCGCCCTTGAGACCTTTGGGGTAGCCCGAGCCATCCAGCCGCTCGTGATGCTGGTAGACCATCTCTGCAATCGGCCAGGGGAAGTCGATGTTCTTGAGGATGTCGTAGCCGGCTTGCGGGTGGTTCTGCACAATCTCCCGCTCGATGCTGTTCAGGCTGCCCGGCCGCGTCAGTATTTCAGCGGGAATCTGGATGTCGCCGATGTTGTGCACCGTGGCGGCCAGGTACACGCCTTGCGTCTCGTCCTCCGGCAGCCCCAGTTCCTGTGCAATGGCCTCGGCCAGTTGCGCCACGCGCCGTTGATGCCCGGCGGTGTAGGGCGCGCGAATCTCCACGGTGGAGGCCATCGCCTCGATGGTCTTCGTCATGCTTTGCAGCAGCTTGTCCATCGACTGCTTCTGCATCTGGCTGACCACCAGCGCCCGCTCCGTCTTCAGCCTTTCGTTCTTTTCGCGAATCAGTTCCAGGCTGCGTGACGTCAGGTTCTCGTACATGTTCAGAACCGTCTCGACGAAGGTCTGCATGATCCCGGTCATCTCCTCGTCCGCGCGTGCCTTGGCGGCCTGCAGACCGAGCCCCTCGTCCAGGGCGCGCAGGGTCTTGGCCATGCGCCGGTCGTTATCGAGAATGTGGAACACCAGCCAGTTCACCAGAAACTTCAGCGTCTCTTCCAGCACCTTTTCGTAAGAGGCGCCTTGCAGCTTGTTCTGGATCTCTTGTGCCTTGGGCAGAAAAGAGTCATGGGCGCGCTTGTGCGCCATGTACCAGGGGTCGTTCTGGAAGCGTGGTTGCCAGATCTGCTCTTCCGCCTTGAAGTGGTAGTCCGCATACGCCACCAGCTCTCCAAACACCTCAGCCATCTGGATATTGCTGGAGCCGCGCGACAGATGCGAGGCCAGCTTGTTGATCAGGTGCACCAGTTGCTGGTGCTGCTCGTCAATCAGCGCAATACCAGTCGCAAAATTTTCGTTCCACGGAAATACCTCGAACTGGTATTTCTCGGCCTGAGCCAGATTTTCTGGTGAGTCGTTTGACACGGTCATTCCTTACGCCCGCAAGCGTTTCCAATTCATTCTACGCAAGAGGTGTCTTGGCAGGGTAGGGCGCAAAGGCGTGGGGTTTCGCATGCCAAAAGGAAGCGGTCTGCAGATGCCTTACATTTCCCGGGACGCCGTTTTCCAGGCCGTGGCCTGGCGTCAATGAACCCATGAACTTTCCCATGACTTTTCAGAACAACAAACAAGACCCCGTGCTCATCGCCGGCGGCGGTATCGGTGGCCTGACGCTGGCCCTCACCCTGCACCAGATCGGCGTGCCCTGCCAGGTGTTTGAAGCCGTGCCCGAGTTGCAGCCGCTGGGCGTGGGCATCAACCTGCAACCCAACGCCGTGCGCGAGCTGTATGACCTGGGCATCGGTGCCGACCTGCTCGACGCCATCGGCATCCAGGCCAAGGAATGGGCACTGGTGGGCCGCAACGGCAACGACGTCTATGCCGAGCCGCGCGGCCTGCTGGCCGGCTACAAGTGGCCGCAATATGCGGTGTACCGCGGCAAGCTGCAGATGCTGTTGTTGGATGAGGTCAAACGCCGCCTGGGGCCAGACGCCGTGCAACTGGGCAACCGCGTGGCGGGCTACCGCAACGAGGCGCAGGGCGTCACCGCCATCCTTGAAACGGGCAACGGCGCGCAACGCGAAGTGCAAGGCAAGCTGCTGATTGCCGCTGACGGCCTGCACTCCGCCGTGCGCGCGCAGATGCACCCCAACCAGCCGCCCATCCAGTGGGGCGGCGCCATCATGTGGCGCGGCACCACGCCGGGTGTGGCCAGCCGCACCGGTTCTTCCTTCGTCGGCCTGGGCTCGCTCAAACACCGCGTGGTGGTGTACCCGCTCACCCCGCCGGACCCGGTCACGGGTCTGTCCATCCTCAACTGGATTGCCGAGATCACCGTGGACAACTCGGGCGGCTGGCCGCAGGGCGACTGGAACCGCCGCGTGAAGGTGGAGGACTTCATCCATCACTTCGAGGGCTGGAACTACGACTGGCTGGACGTGCCCGCCATGCTGCGCGGCGCCAAGGAAGTGTTCGAGTACCCCATGATCGACCGCGACCCCGTGCCCACCTGGGTGGACGGCCGCGTGGCCCTGCTGGGCGACGCCGCGCACGTGATGTACCCCGTGGGCTCGGCCGGCGCCAGCCAGGCTATTGTGGACACGCGCGTGCTGGGCGCCGCCATGGTGCAGCACGGCGTGAACGCGCAGGCCCTGCAGGCTTACGACCAGAAACTGTGCAAAGACATCTCGGCCCTGGTGCTGCGCAACCGTGGTGCCGGCCCCTTTGCCATCCTGGGCCTGGTGGACGAACGCTGCGGCGGTGTCTTCGACAACATCGACGACGTCATCCCCAAGGCCGAGCGCGACGAGTTCATGGCGCGCTACAAGCAGGCGGCGGGGTTTGCCATCGAGGCGTTGAATGCGGCGCCGCCCACCATAACGGCGGGGGCAAAGGCCAAGCAGGGCTGAGCTTCACGCTTGCACTGCGCCGGCGGCCAGCGCAGCGCGTGGCGCTCAGCTTTTGCTGGCCTGAGCCGAGCGCACGGCCATGTGCGTGTAAGCCAGGCGCAGCAGGTCCATGGACAGGCCGGCCTTCTGGCCGCGGCGCACCATGTCACCCAGAATGTGCTCGTGCTCCGTGCGCTGCCCGCCTTGCAGGTCGCGCAGCATGGAGGCCGTGAAGGCCGAGCCCTTTTGCGTCAGCATGGCCAGCGCCTTGCCTTGCTCTTCGGCGTTGATCGGGAAGCCGCTGGCCTGCGCCACGGCGCAGCATTCAGCAAACATCTGGCGCGTGAGCGCGTCGCCTTCCGACGTGGCCAGGATCTCACCCACCGAACCCTGGCACACCGTGGTCATGCCCGCCAGGGTGGCCAGGAACACCCACTTGTTCCACAGCGCCTGTTCGATGTGTTCGCTGTGCACACTGTCAAACCCGGCCCCCGCGCCCAAGGCGGCAAAGTCGCGCGCCAGCGCAGCGTGCGCCGCATCGCGCGCGCCCACCGTCAGGCGATGCAGGTCGTTGAGCTGCTTCACCGCGCCCGTGGGCGTGATGGTGGCGGCAATGTGCGCCACGCCGCCCATCACGCGCGCGCGGCCGTAGCGCGCATCCAGCACACGCAGGTGGTCCAGGCCATTCAGGAAGGGCAGCAGCACCCCGCGGCTGTCGGCCCCGGCCAGCGAAGCCAGCGCATCGTCCAGGTCATAGGCCTTGGGCGCGAGCACGATCAGGTCGTACTCCGGCTTGACGGTGGCCGCCGTCACCGTGCGCGGCTGCACGCTGAAATTGCCCTGCGGCGTTTCAATCTGCAGGCCCGTGCTGTCGATGAGCTGCTTGCGCTTCTCGCGCAGCAGAAAGGTCACGTCTGCGCCAGCCTGGATGAGCCGCGCACCGAAATAGCCGCCGATACCGCCGGCGCCGAGGATGAGGGTTTTCATGGTCTGCATTCTCGCCCGGCAACTTGGCCTGTGCTGGGCAAGGGGTAATCCGTGGGTCAGACCTTCGCGTGAGAAAATTCGCACTGTATCCATGTGCCGGTGTCATGGGGCGGGAGGCAAGACTTGGCCCAGTGACCATCGGCGACTGTGCCACACTCACGCCATGAAGCTTGAAGAACTGGGCTTGGACAGCGAGTTGGCGCAGCAGGCCGCGGCACTTTGTGGCACGGACCTGGCCCCGGCCCGCGTCACCGCGGTGGACCGTGGTCGTTATCTGGTGCGTGGCGAAGACGGCGAGATCCCGGCTGAGCTGACCGGCAAGTTCCTGCATCTCGCTGAATCGTCTGCCGAGCTGCCCTGCGTGGGCGACTGGGTGTGCGTGCAGGTCCGCGACGGTGGCACGCAGGCCAGCATCCACCACGTGCTGCCGCGTCGCACCTTCCTGCGCCGCAAAGCCGCTGGCCGCGACGTGGAGTTCCAGATGATCGCGGCCAACATCGACGTGGCCTTCATCGTGCAGTCCTGCCACTTCGACTTCAACCTCCCGCGGCTGGAGCGCTATCTGGTGATGGTGCGCGACGGCGGCATAGCCCCCGTGGTGCTGCTCACCAAGACCGATCTGGTCAGCCCGCAAGAGCTGCAGGGCCTGATCGAGCACATCCACGGCATCGGCGTGGACGCCCCCATCGTCTGCCTCAGCAACGTCACCGGTGCCGGCGTGGACGAAGTTCGCCAGCACCTAGCCCCCGGCAAGACCTGCGGCCTGCTCGGCTCATCCGGCGTGGGCAAGACAACGCTCATCAACCGCCTGCTCGGTGGTGATGCGCTGGCTACGGGAGAAGTCAGCCACACGGGCGAGGGGCGCCACACCACCACCCGGCGCCAGCTCATCGTGCTCCCGCACGGCGCCATGCTCATCGACATGCCGGGCATGCGCGAGCTGGGTTTGATGGGGGCTGGTGAAGGCATCACCGACACCTTCGCCGACATTCACGCCCTGGCCGCCCACTGCCGCTACCCCGACTGCACCCATGGCGGCGAACCGGGTTGCGCGGTGCGTGCCGCCGTCGAGCGCCAGGAACTCAGCGCAGCGCACCTGCGCAACTACGAGAAGCTGCGCAAGGAATCCGAGTTTCACGACCTGTCGCAGCAGGAGCGGCGCAAGAAGGACCGGGCGTTTGGGCGCTTTCTGCACAACTACAAGAAGCAGAGGGACTGAGGGCTGCTTCGCTCAGCCGGGCATGCCCGCGCGGCCGGGGTTTCCAGATCAGAATGCCCCTGCGCCACGGTGGTGCCGTTCACTAGCGACTCCACTGCGTAGCGCCGTCTCAGGGGATCTGTGCGTGGGACATGCCTGGATTTGGCGCCGTGTGACGTGATGGGCTTGGTGGGAGGCGAAAGGCAAGACCTGACCCTGAGACCTTGGCGAATGTCTGTTCAAGGCTGGGTGCGGTCCTTTGACGCAGATTCACCGAACGGCAGCTACCGCTGATTTCAGTCGTTCATGTACGAAGATCGAGTAACTACGTACACAGCCAGCGCAAGCCCGGAATCGCCGGCGTAGAGGTCGGGCATCGGATTCACTGCTTGGCCACGGGAGCCGCGCCTTCCTATGGCAGCGTAGGCCAAGGAGCGCCGGTTGCGATATCGGGGTGGCGTGGTTCACCCGAAGCCACGCCATGCATGTCTCGCAGTTCGTCGATGTGAACGAGGCATGCCAGCGCAAGGCTGGACTCGTTCCCGGTCGCAGTGCGGGAAACGTCGAACAGGCGCTTTCGTAGCGAAGGTACAGGGATGCTGATTTGTTCGTAGGCACCAACCCAGTCTGACAGCGGTCGTTGCTCGACGACAAGATTCTCGATTGCCGAGGCGAGGGTGCCACTGAATGCTCTTCCAGTGGCGCCGTGGCTGCCGATAAGGAGCATAACGCCGGCTTCGTCAGGCGTTTCCGCCACGGCGTGTTCCAGGATCGCCATCGCCGGCGGCGCGACGCCGGATGCCACCCGCGCATACACATCAGCACGAAACTCGAGATGGGACTGCATGCCGGCCGCGAGTCTCCGACCGAAGGTCCAAGTATCCGGCCGGCCTCCCTCGCCCTTCGCTTCGCCCTCACAGATCAGATCGAGAAGCATGCGCAGCGATGACAGCGTATCCCGCTTCTCCAAAGCGGCAAACCAGTCATAGTCAGACAGAAATCGCGCGTCCGCGCGCGCAAGGCCCATCAGGACCTGTTCGGCCGTGTCAGACGGGGCAAGACCCAAAGCCGACAACAACGGGCGAAGACGCCATGGCTGGCGTATGTCCGGGTGCAGGCGCGCGAGCACTTCCAAAGTCGCCTCTGGCCGGCTGGTGAACGGCAGCAGCAACAGCCAACGATCGATCCCGCCCTGGTTCTCCTGCAGCAGCCAGGGCTTGGTCTTCGAGTCTTCGAGCAGCGCGTCGATGCCTTCAACAATCAACTGGGCTTCGACCAGTTCGCCCGCGTCTATGAGGGCAGTGAAGAACCGGAGCTTCGTGCCGTATGGCTGCGGCAGTCGCAGCAGCTGATCGATGATGGCGCGCTTGTCGCCATAGGGCGCCCCCAAGCCGATAGCGGCGAGCTGCAGGGCGTGGACCTGTGCCTCGCCCCCTGGATTGTTCCGCAGGAGCTTGTCCACGGCATCAAAGATTGCCTCTGCAATCGAAGAGGTCGCTGGGGCCGAAGAGCCCTGCCTCTCAGCACGCCGCGCCCGCACATTTGAGAACTCCGGCGGCCCTCTAAAAGGCGTGTCGTTCGTTATCCCCAGCTGTCGCTGCGCAATCGCACGCAGCGCATCCGCGGCGTCTATCCCGAACCCGCCGTGGCCCGCGTCCATGAGATAGGACTGCAGCGTCGCGATTGCCTGATCGTTGCCGATCGCGACAAACGCACGCGCATACTGCAACGTCCAAGAGTGAAAGGCTTCCGACGCGCCATCATGTTTGCCGCGCGCCAGGGCCGCGACTCTCTCTTCGCGCTGCGCGCGCCATTGCTTCAGATCGCGGGCCAGCATGCGTGCGAGCGGCTCTGCCAGTTCCGGGGCGGCCAGCCGCTCAATGACGCGTGCAACTTCGCCGAGGACGCGCCGCGGCGAATCTTCGTCGGCAAGCAGTATGTCTACCCATCTGCGGACGACCGCGATCAATGCATCGCGGGAGGCATCACTGAGACCTAAGCGGCCGCGATCCCCGCTTTCGCCGTGCCGCGCGACCAGATCAGCCAAGTCCCCGATGTTCGTTGGGTCTGAAGTGGATGCGCGCGCCAGCACGGCTGCCATGAACGACTCCACGGGCGTCAACGCGATCAGGCCTTCGACGCGATGGTATTCATCGTAGGTTATCGCTGGCGGCGACAGCCGCAGCTGTTCGCGCATGCCAGGCAGTGCGTCGATAAGCTTGCCCGCCGTGTCGGGGCCAAGAAGCCCCGCCGCGGCGTTTGAGAGTTGCCGGTCAATGCCGGCCGCCAACGCCAGTTCGGCAATAGACCCGTCGTCAACAACGACACCAGTCCCTCGGAGTAGCTCCTCGGTGCGGAAAGGGAACGGCAGTCGCCGTTCCAGCCGGCCGAGAAGCGCGTTCCGGACTTCCTCAGGATAGCGTCGGCTGGCCTCGTGGATCGCATCACCGGCGCGTTCCTCCTTGTCGCTGAAGTCACCCGTCTCGATCAAGGTCTTGATTGCCGCTGCCGCGGCCTGCCGATCGTCATCCCGGCGCAGCAGCGCGTGCAGCCTTTGTGCGGCGCTTTGCTCTTCCTGCATCAGTTGATCGGATTCCTGACGCATGCGCTCCGCTAGTCCAGGCGCCAAGGACTCCTCCGCATACCCTTTGCGCGAGAGTGCCTGCCAGACTTCGCGCGGTGCCGCCGTCAGGAGACGCTGCATCTGATGGTTTGCCCGTCGGAAGTGCAGCGATTCCGCGACGCTGATCTTCACCTCGGCGTCGCCGTCGGCCAAGGCGATGCTCGTGGCGGTTTCGATCCCTTCGAAACCACCGTACATCACAAGCTCGGACAGCAAGTGCGACCGGTGTTTTTGTGGCAGCTGGGAGATCCTGCCCGCTATGTCGCTCCCCAAGACTGACGGCCGGAACCGGCCGCCGGCGCGCATCGCTTTCAGGTACACCTGATTGTCGGGGTTCGCGATGAATGACCACAGAATGTCTGCGAACTCGGCGTGGCCGGTCTTTATCATGAACCGCACCGCGCGGTCGATTTCCTTCGGCGTGTGCCAGCGACCGGCAAATTCGACGACGCGGTCTTTGACGACACTCCACAAGGCGTCCGAGCTTCGATAGGCCGCCTCGGCCGCAAGCATGGGATCAATGGTGAGCGCCTCAAGAATGAGGGTCACGGCGCCCGCGACACCGTCAGCGTCGCCACGCGAGGCTCGTTCGCATGCGAACAGCACCGCTTCCTCCCACGCGTGTGCGTTGAGAACGACGGTTCGTAGGCGCCGCCGGGCTTCCGCATCGCCACCCGCAGCAGATCGCATCAGTGCCTCGACCTCATGCGAGCCAAACCACTCTTGAAATTGCTGATGCTGGAACTCGATACCGCTCGCGGTGCGGACCAACAGGTGATGGCTGACAAGCGCCGCCAAGACAGCATCAGGCTGAGGGGGCGCCATCTGGCCTTCGCGAACAAGCCGGCCGGCCACCTCGCTTATCAAGCTCCTGGCGCGATGCTCGGACACAGTGACGCTGTCACTAATCGTCGCATCGATGGCTATCGCCGTCAGCATCTCCCCATGGAATCCCGACGCGGCGGTTCTCAAGACCTCGCGCGCGAGGGCGTTGCGGTCAATCTCGGCGACGAAGAGGCGAAGCACCTCCTCCTTTGTGGTTGGCAGGATTGCTCCGGGCGTGTCCGAGAGGAGCTTGGTCAGATACAACGGAATTGCCACAAGATCGCGCAAGCCGCGCGTTCGCCAGGCCTGATCGAGCAGACCTTCCCCGGCTTCGCCGCGGTATGCGCGCGCGATAGCCAACTGTTGCGCCTCCGACAGCGGTTCAATCTCAACCACTGGACCTGAGATCGGCACATCCAGTGCCTGAACGCGCGTGCTCATCACGATGCCGAGGCCGGGGAAGTCGCGCTGCATGCCTTGAACTTCAGAACGCAGCCGCCTTCGCGACGACGTATCCAGTTCGTTCCAACCATCCATAACGAGGACCAAGCGGCCCGCGACGGCGAGTAGTTTCAGATGCTCTTCGCGCTCTCCGGCAAACGCAGCCCGCTGAACGACCGACTGCAGCAGTGTTTTCCCCTGTGCGGACCATTCGCTCAGCGGGATGAACGCCGCGACAAGGTTTTCATTTGTCGCAACGCTGCGTGCGACTTGCAGAAGTGTTGTCGTCTTCCCAGTGCCAGGTGGAGCGACCACGACGATTTCGTTGAACGTCCCGATCGCGGCGGCAAGTCCTGCAGCTTCAAACGGCGTGACCCGCTCGCTTTCGATCAGCCGCAGCCCAAGTGAGATCGCGTTAGCGGGAGACTTGAGCGCCGCGACGAACGCATTGAGGTCCCGCGCAGCGGCTACCCGCAGTCGCGCCGTTACCGACTCGACGTTGTCCTGCGGCGCGAGGCCGAGCCGTTGCGCCAGATCGATTGACGATGATCCATCTCCGAGCTGCGCCGCGATTGCACTGGGTGCCTGAAGGGTGAGGATCGCGATTGCCGCTCTTTCATCCGCCTGCCTTTTCCAGGCTTTGAGTTTGTCGACGGTGAACTGGCCAGGATCGTCATCGATCTGCTTTGCATGTGCCGCGCACAGCCAAATGCCATTCGATGCGTGTCGCCGCTCTTCGGCCGACTGTAGCGGGTCATAGCGGGGGCCTCCTGGCGCTGCCCCCTTGATGTGTGCGGCGACGCCAACGATGACGACCTTAGTGTCATCGCCAAGGGCCGCGCCGGTGGTCGGACGCCGGCAGTCAGGATTCGAGCATGCGTAGCCGGCACGCCCCGCAAGCGTGCGCTTTGTCTCTGAGGAAAACTCATCGCGTGCCGCCACAATTTCGCCGTTGCTTGCCTTCGTTTATCACCCGCGAAGTTAGGCCCGAGGAACCGACTTCATCCGGCCCCGAGGGGATGAGCGCGACTCATCCGCAAGTAGAAGTCGCAAAGTGTAGCAAGCCTGGTCGGCGGCAAGGTGGCAGAAGTGTTCTGCCAAGCCACGCTTGATTCCGGACAGCACATCGCGCGGTTCCGCATTCTCGGCCCCATCAAATTTCCTCCACCCACTACTATCGAGTTGCCCGCACAACGTGGCAAGCGACCACTTGGCGCGCGGTCCGTCGGACGTGATCGTGCGTAGGCCCCGCGTCTGCGGTAAAGGACTGCATACCGCAGAAGAGCGGTCAGTGAGTGTGCAGGAATCAAGGACAGCACTCGCTGCCTAACTGCCATTGACCTTGGGATGTGGACCGGCGGCTTTGGATCAAAAGCGGGCAAGATGGATGGCTATGCAACGTAATACATACATTCGCAAACCGAATCAACCTATGTCTCGAATCAATTTGACCCAACCTTGATCCGAGACTGAAACTCCGCCTCGCATGACGCGTTCGCCTTGAGCGCGTCGCTGAACCAGCGAGGCAGACATGACAACCACCACGGGCCTGGCCCAGCACACCATCCGCCGGGTGCTGGACGACAAGCGCCACATGCCGGGGGCGCTGCTCCCCATCCTCCACGCCATCCAGGACGAGCTGGGCCATGTGCCGGCCCACGCCGTGGCCGACATTGCCGAGGCGTTGAACCTCTCGCGTGCCGAGGTGCATGGCGTCATCACCTACTACCACCACTTCCGTTCCGAGCCGGCCAGGGGCGCCGTGGTGCAGGTCTGCCGCGCCGAGGCCTGCCAGGCCTGCGGCTCCGATGCGCTGTGGGAGCATGCCAGCCGCCAAGCCAAGAACGCCGACGTGACGCTGGAGCCGGTCTATTGCCTGGGCCTGTGCGCCACGGCGCCGTCCATGAGCATCAACGACAAGCCTTATGCGCGTGTGAGCCCCAACAAGTTCGACCATCTGCTGGCGCAGTTGAAGGAGGCCGCATGAGTCGTATCAAGATTTACGTGCCGCGCGACTCCGCGGCTCTGGCGCTGGGCGCCGACGAGGTGGCCGCGGTGATGGCGTTGCAGGCACACCAGCGTGGCCTGAGCATCGAGCTGGTGCGCAATGGCTCGCGCGGCCTGTTCTGGCTGGAGCCGCTGGTGGAAGTGGAAACCCCGGCCGGCCGCATGGCCTACGGGCCGGTGGCGCCAGAAGATGTGGCCAGCCTGTTCGAGGCCGGTTTTCACGCCGGCGGCCAGCACCCGCTGAGCCAGGGGCGAACGGCAGACATTGACTTCTTGCGCAAGCAAGAGCGGCTGACCTTTGCGCGCATGGGCATCACCGACCCCGTGTCGCTGGTCGACTACCAGGCACATGAGGGCTACGCCGGCTTGCGCCGCGCGCTGGCGCTGCAGCCGACCGAGGTGGTGCAGCAGGTGCTGGACGCGGGCCTGCGCGGCCGTGGCGGCGCGGCCTTTCCAGCCGGCATCAAGTGGAAGACGGTGGCCGCGGCGCAGGCGCAGCAGAAGTACGTGGTGTGCAATGCTGACGAGGGCGACTCCGGCACCTTCTCCGACCGCATGACCATGGAGGGCGATCCCTTCATGCTGATCGAAGGCATGACGATTGCCGCGCTGGCCACCGGCGCCACGCAGGGTTACATCTACGTGCGCAGCGAGTACCCGCACGCCATAACCACGCTGAACGAAGCGATTGCCAAGGCCACGGCGGCCGGTTTCCTGGGCAACAGCATTCTGGGCTCGGGCCGTGCCTTCCATCTGGAGGTGCGCAAGGGCGCGGGCAGTTATGTGTGCGGCGAAGAAACCGCCATGCTGGAGAGCATCGAGGGCAAACGCGGCGTGGTGCGCGCCAAGCCGCCCATCCCGGCGCTCAAGGGCCTGTTCGGTCAGCCCACGGTGATCAACAACGTCATCACCTTCGCCTCGGTGCCCATCATCCTGGCGCGCGGCGCCGCCTTCTACGCCAACTACGGTGTGGGCCGCTCCAAGGGCACGCTGCCCATTCAGTTGGCGGGCAACATCAAGCACGGCGGCCTGGTGGAGAAGGCTTTTGGCGTCACGCTGCGTGAGTTGATGTATGGCTACGGCGGCGGCACGGCCAGCGGCCGGCCCATCAAGGCGGTGCAGGTGGGTGGCCCGCTGGGCGCCTATGTGCCCGAAGCGCAGTGGGACCTGCCGATGGACTACGAGGCCTGGGCTGCGGTGGGCGCCACCGTGGGCCACGGCGGCATCGTGGTGCATGACGACACGGCCGATATGTCGAAATTGGCACGCTACGCCATGGACTTCTGCGCGGTGGAGAGCTGCGGCAAGTGCACACCCTGCCGCATTGGTTCTACCCGCGGCGTGGAGGTGATCGACCGCATCACCACGGGTGATGCGCAGCAGAGGCCGCAGCAGGTCAAGCTGCTGCGCGACCTGTGCGACACCATGGTCAACGGTTCGCTCTGCGCCATGGGCGGCATGACGCCGTTCCCGGTGCTGTCGGCCCTCAACCATTACCCGCAGGACTTCGGCCTGTCCAACCCGGACCGTCAAGCAGCCTGATGCTGCCGTTTAAGGGAGACAACACCATGCTTGAACATTTGAAAACGACCGACTACGGCACACCCAAACGCGAATCCACCAAGGAGGTGACGCTGGAGATCGACGGCCAGAGCGTCACCGTGCCGGAAGGCACCTCGCTCATGCGCGCGGCGGTGGACGCCGGCGTGAAGGTGCCCAAGCTCTGCGCCACCGACAGCCTGGAGCCTTTCGGTTCCTGCCGCCTGTGCCTGGTGGAAGTGGAGGGACGCAAAGGTTTCCCGGCCAGCTGCACCACGCCGGCCGAAGCCGGCATGAAGGTGCGCACGCAGACCAGCAAGCTGCAGGAGCTGCGCAAGAACGTGATGGAGCTCTACATCTCCGACCACCCGCTGGACTGCCTGACCTGCTCCGCCAACGGCAACTGCGAGCTGCAGGACATGGCGGGTGTGACCGGCCTGCGCGAGGTTCGCTATGGTATTGATAGCGCCTCCCACTTCAGGGACGGCGCCAAAGCCCCGATTGATACCTCAAACCCGTACTTCAGCTACGACGCCTCCAAGTGCATCGTGTGCAACCGCTGCGTGCGCGCCTGCGAGGAAACGCAGGGCACGTTTGCGCTCACCATCTCGGGCCGCGGCTTCGACAGCCGCGTCTCGCCGGGGCAGAGCCAGCCTTTCATGGAAAGCGAATGCGTGAGCTGCGGCGCCTGTGTGGAAGCCTGCCCTACGGCCACGCTGCAGGAAAAGAGCGTGATCTGGCTCGGCCAGCCCGAGCACAGCGCCATCACCACCTGCGCCTACTGCGGCGTGGGCTGCGGCTTCAAGGCCGAGATGAAGGGCAACGAGGTGGTGCGCATGGTGCCGTGGAAAGACGGCAAGGCCAACGAAGGCCACGCCTGCGTGAAAGGCCGTTTTGCCTGGGGTTACGCCACGCATAAGGACCGCATCACCACACCCATGATCCGCAAGAGCATTCACGACCCGTGGCAGGAAGTGAGCTGGGACGAGGCCATCAACTACGCCGCCAGCGAATTCAAGCGCATCCAGGCCAAGCACGGGCGCGACGCGGTGGGCGGCATCACCTCCAGCCGCTGCACCAATGAAGAAACCTACCTGGTGCAGAAGCTGGTGCGCGCGGCTTTTGGCAACAACAACGTCGACACCTGCGCCCGCGTCTGCCACTCGCCCACCGGTTACGGCCTGGGTCAGACCTACGGCACCTCGGCCGGCACGCAGACCTTCAAGTCGGTGGAGCAGGCGGATGTGATCATGGTGATTGGTGCCAACCCGACCGACGGCCACCCGGTGTTCGGCTCGCGCATGAAGAGGCGCCTGCGCGCCGGCGCCAAGCTGATCGTGGTGGACCCGCGCCGCATCGACCTGGTGAAGAGCCCGCACGTGAAGGCCGACTACCACCTGCAGCTCAAGCCCGGTACCAACGTGGCGCTGATCACAGCACTCGCCCACGTGGTGGTGACCGAAGGCCTGCTGGCGGCGGACTACATTGCCGAGCGTTGCGACGACAAGTCCTTCCGCGAGTGGCGCGAGTTCGTGGCCCGGCCGGCCAATTCGCCCGAGGCCATGGCCACCGTCACCGGCGTGCCGGCGGCGGACATCCGCGCGGCGGCACGGCTCTATGCCACGGGTGGCAATGCGGCGATCTACTACGGCTTGGGTGTCACCGAGCATGCACAGGGCTCCACCATGGTGATGGGCATTGCCAACCTGGCCATGGCCGCCGGCAATGTGGGGCGCGAAGGCGTGGGCGTGAACCCGCTGCGCGGCCAGAACAATGTGCAGGGCGCCTGCGACATGGGCTCCTTCCCGCACGAGCTGCCGGGTTACCGCCATATTTCCGACAGCACGGTGCGCAGCGAGTTCGAAAGCGCCTGGGGCGTGTCGCTCAACCCCGAGCCGGGGCTGCGCATTCCCAACATGCTGGACGCGGCGCACGCTGGCAGCTTCATGGGGCTGTACTGCGAGGGTGAGGACATCGTGCAGTCCGACCCCGACACGCAGCACGTGGCGGCTGCGCTGGAGGCGATGGAGTGCATCGTGGTGCAGGACCTGTTCCTGAACGAGACGGCCAAGTACGCACACGTGTTCCTGCCGGGTTCGTCCTTCCTGGAAAAGGACGGCACCTTCACCAACGCCGAGCGCCGCATCTCGCGCGTACGCAAGGTCATGCCGCCCCAGGCCGGTTATGCCGACTGGGAAATCACGCAGAAGCTGGCCAATGCGCTGGGCTACCCCATGGCCTACCAGCACCCGCGCGAGATCATGGCCGAGATCGCGGCGCTCACGCCCACCTTCCGCGGCGTGAGCTACGAGAAGATCGAGCAGCATGGCAGCGTGCAGTGGCCCTGCAACGAGAGCACCGCCGAGCTGGGAACCGAGACCATGCACATCGACAAGTTTGTGCGCGGAAAGGGGCGCTTCATCATCACGCAGTACGTCGCCACCGACGAGAAGGTGACGCGCAAGTTCCCGTTGATCCTGACCACCGGGCGCATCCTGTCGCAGTACAACGTGGGCGCGCAGACCCGGCGCACCGACAACGTGGCCTGGCACAGCGAAGACCGGCTGGAGATCCACCCGCATGATGCCGAGGAGCGCGGCGTGAAGGACGGCGACTGGGTCGGTATCCAGAGCCGGGCCGGTGAGACGGTGCTGCGCGCCACGGTGACCGAGCGCGTGCAGCCCGGCGTGGTCTACACCACCTTCCACTTCCCCGAGTCGGGCGCCAACGTCATCACCACCGACAACTCCGACTGGGCCACCAACTGCCCCGAGTACAAGGTGACGGCGGTGCAGGTGATGCCGGTGGCGCAGCCGAGCGAGTGGCAGAAGGACTACCAGCGCTTCAACGACGAACAGCAGCACCTGCTGCAGGCGGCGCACCCCGCCGAATCCACGGCGGTGGTGGGCAAATAAGGAGCACACCATGCAGATGTATGAGTTGCCTTACCCGCCGGTGGCCGGCGCCCGCGCCACCGCGGTCAGCGGCTTGCGCGGCGGTGCTGTGTTCGAGACCACCGACTGGGTGGCCGAAGAGGTGCCGGTGGCGCTGGTCTACAACGGCGTCTCGCACGCGGTGATGCTGGCCTCGCCCTCCGACCTGGAAGACTTTGCGGTGGGCTTCAGTTGCAGCGAAGGCATTGTGGAACGCCCGACGCAGATCTACGACATCGTGCAGAGCGAAACGGCGCAGGGCATCACGCTGGCGCTGGATGTGGCGTCGTCCTGCTTCGTGCGCCTGAAGGACCGCCGGCGCAGCCTGGCCGGACGCACCGGCTGCGGCCTGTGCGGCACCGATAGCCTGGAACAGGCGGTGCGGATCCCGACACCGCTGGCGGCCACGCAACGCTTCGAGGCGGCGGCCGTCTCGTGGGCACTGGCCCACATGCGTGAGCGCCAGCTGCTACTGGGCGTGACCGGTGCGTCGCACGCAGCGGCCTGGTGCACGGCGGATGGCGAGATAACGCTGCTGCGCGAGGACGTGGGCCGCCACAACGCGCTCGACAAGCTGCTTGGTGCTGCGGCACGCGCCCACCTGCCCGTGGGTGAAGGTTTCATGGCCGTGACCAGCCGCGCCAGCTACGAGATGGTGCAGAAGACGGCCAGCGCCGGCGTCAGCCTGCTGGCGGCGGTCTCGGGCGTGACGGGGCTGGCCATCGACACCGCACAGGGCTGTGGCGTCACGCTGCTGGGTTTTGCGCGCGGGCAGGACCTGTCGGTCTACAGCCATGCCGACCGCATCCACCTTGAAGTCCGCAACCTCGAACACTGAACACCATGAACCGCGAACATCTGATCCGCATGGCCAACCAGATTGGCACCTTCTTCGAATCCATGCCCGACCGCACCGAGGCGCTGGAAGGCATTGCCACCCACCTCAAGAAGTTCTGGGACCCGCGCATGCGGCATGAGTTTCTGCAGTTGCTGGAGGAAGACGGTGAGGGGGTGAGCACCATCGTGCGCGAGGCGCTGAGCCGGCACCGCGCGCTGGTGGCCTGAGCGGGCGGGGTCATGGCCCGGCGCCTGCAAGGCCGGCGCGGATTGCCTACACTGATGGGGCTCTGGAGCCGCGCGCTGGGATGCGCGCGGGAGCATCAACCTTCATCGATCTACACACCATGAAACTCTTCATCAAGCCCGGCGCCTGTTCCCTGTCTCCTCACATCGTGCTCGAAGAACTGGGCCTGCCCTACGAGACCGAGACCGTGGACTTCAAGAGCAAGAAGACGGCTTCGGGTGCCGACTACCTGGCCATCAATTCCAAAGGCTATGTGCCGGCATTGCTGCTGGATGACGGCACGCTGCTGACCGAAGGCCCGGCCATCGTGCAGTACCTGGCCGACCTCAAGCCTGAGAAGAAACTGGCGCCGGCCAACGGCACGCTGGCGCGCTATCAGCTGCAAAGCTGGCTGACCTACGTCGGCATGGAGCTGCACCGCAGCTTCACCCCGCAGTTCAACCCCGCCGCTTCACAGGACTGGAAGGACGCCGCGCGCGCCAACATTGAGCGCCGCCTGACCTGGGTGAACGCACAACTGGCCGGCCGCGACTACCTGATGGGTGCGGACTTCACCGTGGCCGATGCCTACCTGTTCACCGTGGTGGGCTGGACCAAGGTGGTGAAGATCGACATCAGCACTTTGACCCACCTCACGGCCTACCTGGCCCGCGTGGCCGCGCGCTCGGCCGTGCAGGCGGCACTCAAGGCCGAAGGTCTGGCGTAAAGAACGCTGAGGGGAAGAGCGGGGCGCTTCAGCCCCGCTTGCGGGTAGCCCACTGGCGTCGGCCCCAGAGCCAGATGCCGCTGGCGGCCAGTCCCGCCAGGGTCAGACCCAGGATGCCGACGACGAGGATGAGCGGCCAGCCGCCCAGTTCACCAGTGTGCAGAGGGTAGATCATGGTGATGTAGCGGCTACCGGGGTCGAGCTGGTTCCAGCGGGTAACGCCCAGTACCTGGCCAGTCAGCGGATGCAGCCAGACAGAGCTCAGCCCGTTGGGATGCGTGTCGTCGGCTAGCTTGAAGCGCACGCGTACCGGTTTGTTCACGCTGGCAGGCACCTGGATGTAACCCACCATGGCGCCGGGAAATTGCGCCTGGGACGTGGCGACGAGTTCATCCAGCGGCACGCGTGGCGTGGTTTCGCTGCCCTTGGGCACGACGGGCGGCTTGAGCGGCGGCTGTCCTGCCAGGTTGCTGACCACCTGACGCAGTGGATGCCACGCCATGTAGGCGCCGGTGACAACGCAGACGGCAATGGCCAGCCCCAGCAGGGCACCGGCCGTGCGGTGCAGGTCGAACAGTGCCGGGAACCAGCCGCGTCCAAGCCGCACCTTGAAAGAAGGGGGCCAGCGCAACGGCCACCACAGCACCAGACCCGAGACCAGCAGCACCTGGTAGCACAGGGCCAAGCCGGCCAGCATGACCCGGCCTGTCTCGCCCAGCAGCAAGGTGCTGTGCAGTTCGAACAGCAGGTTGAAGAAACCTTCGGTCTCGCCGCGGCGGCCCAGTTCCCGGCCGGCTGCGTCGAAAAACACCATGCCATCCCAGGCACCGGAGACCAGGACTCTCACGCTTTCCCCGGGCTCGCGCGGTGGGCGGAAGGTGAAGTTACCCATGGGGCCGAACTCGCTCTGCAACTGGCTGTGCAGCATTTGAAGTGTGGCTGGCGGCAGCCCAGCAGCTGTGGCCGGTTGTTCGAAAAGTGGGCGGTTGATCCACTGGTCGAGCGGCTTGGCCACGGTGAGCAGGGCACCCATCAGGGCATTGAGGGCCAGTAGCCAGCCAAGGCTCAGGGCCAGCCAGGTGTGGGCTTTTCTCCAGATGCGACGTGAGGTTGAGGACATATCGTGCTTATAATAAATACAAATCATTATCATTAATGTTACGTAAATTTTATGCGAAACTTTAACTTCTCCCTGAAGCCTCTGGCACTGGCCATGGCCACGTTGTCTTGCAGTTCCATGGTCTGGGCCCAGGAGGGCGCTACGGCTGGCACCTTGGCGGAGGTGCAGGTGTCGGCCGACGCCGCAGGTAGCTTTAGCTCCAGCAATGTGCAGGTGGGTGCCTTTCGCGACCAAGATCCGCTGGACGTGCCCCTGACGAATAACGTGGTCACGCGCGAAGTGCTGGATGCGCAAGGCGCCAATACCTTGTATGGGGCGTTGCGCAACACGGCGGGGGTGACACGTTCGCAGCTCAGTGGCTCGACCTACGACAACATCTCGATTCGCGGCATCCTGGTGGAGAACCGGGGCAACTACCGTCTGAACGGTTCGCTGCCTATCGTTAACCTGATCGACGTGCCGCTGGAAAACAAGGAGCGGGTTGAGGTGCTCAAGGGGGCGGCGTCGATGTACTACGGCCTGGTGCCACCCAGCGGCGTGGTCAACTTCGTGACCAAGCGTGCCGGCAGCACGCCGGTGAGCAGCGTGGCCACCTCAGTCAACAACCATGGTGCCGTGGATGTGCATGCGGACATCGGCCGCCGTTTTGCCGATGACAGCATGGGGCTGCGCCTGAACGCCGTGGCGGGCAAGCAGGAGACCGGCATCAACAACTACGAGGGCGATCGTGGTCTGGTCTCACTGGCCTACGATTGGAAGGTGAACCAGAGCTTCACGCTGAAGGCCGACTTGGAGCACTACCGCAAAGATGTGAGTGAGCAGGCGGCCATCAACTTGCCGGCGGCGGTAGGCGGTGTGATCACCTTGCCTTCGGTGCCGAACAACAAGACCAATCTGGCCGGGGCTTGGCAGCGCTACGCGGCTAAGGCCACCAATGCCCTGGTGCGCGGTGATCTGGTGCTGAACGACAGCTGGTCGCTGCTGCTGGAAGCCGGACGGGCCGAAACCGTGCGCGACCGGCGCTATTCGTCCTTCACTCTGAGCAACCTGGCGACAGGCGCCGGCAGTCTGGGTATCAACTTTGTGGATGGCCAGCGCTACGTGAACAACAACCAGCGCGCGGAAGTGACGGGCCGCCTGCAGCACGGAGACGTGCAGCACGAACTGACGGCGGGTTACACGCAGAACGAGCGTTGGGCCTACTCCGGCAATTCGGGAACGAATGCCTCTGTGAACCAGAATCTGTACAACCCGGTGGAGATTGCGGAGATCTCGCGGGTGATGGCCACACCGGGCAGCATTTCCACCATCAACGACAAGGGGCTCTACGTTTTCGACCGTGTCATGTTCAATCCGCAATGGCAGGTGCTGGCTGGCTTGCGCGCGGTGGACTACACGACCCAGAGCACGACCAGCCGTTACACGGCCAACCAGGTATCGCCCAATCTGTCGTTGATGTTCAAGCCGGCAACGGAGACATCGCTTTATGCCAGCTATCTGGAAGGCTTGGAGGAAACCGGTACGGCACCAGCGAGCCGGGCCAACTCAGGAGAGATCCTGGCACCGGCTGTGAACAAACAATATGAGGTCGGCTTCAAGTCAAGGGCCTGGAACAAGGTGCTGGCACAGGCAGCGCTGTTCCAGATTGAGCGGCCCCAGACCACAGTGGATGCTTCCAACCGATTCATGCTTGGCGGTCTGAGTCGTTACCAGGGCATGGAGCTATCGGCCAGCGGCGAGATCGGCCAGCAGCTCAGCGTCATCGCCTCGGCGCTGTTCCTGAATGCGCAGATAGTCTCTGTGGGCACCAGCAACGCAGGAGAACTTGGCAAGACACCCGAGAACACGCCCCGGCAGACGTTCAGCCTGTTTGGCGAGTACCGTTTGAAGGACGTGGCGGGTTTGTCGCTCAATGGCGGCGTTTACTACGTGGGTGAGCGTGCCGTGAACAACTTGAACCAGGCCTGGCTGCCGAGTTACACCACCGTGTCTGTCGGTGCGCGCTACCGGACCAAACTCAACCAGCGCAACGTGACGTTGCAGGCCAACATCGACAACCTCACGGACGAGAGCTACTGGGCCACGGCTGGCAACGGCCTCCTGGGGACTGGCGCACCACGCACGCTGCGCGTGGCGGCGAAGTTCGACCTCTGACGGGTGAACGGCGGGACTGAACCTCAGCCCCGCTTGCCGTTACCGAGCTTGCGGTAAACGGTGGCGCGGCTGATGCCCAGGGCACGTGCCGCCTGGGCCACGTTGCCGCGCGCTTCTTCCACCGCCTTGCGGATCAGATCGGACTCGACTTCCTTGAGCGGGCGCATGGTCGCGGCGGATGCCATGTGCATGGACATCCTTGGCACGGGGGGCATGCCGCGCGCGTTGAGGCTGGCCTGCACCTGCAAACGAAGGCCGGACCACAGCGGCACCTCGATGGCACTGTTGCCATGGCGGGCGGCGTCGAACAGCATTTCAAACGGCAGGGCAAAGAGGTCGCGGCTGTGCAGGTCATCGTGGCCGGCCAGGCCGAGCTGGGGCAGCAGTTGGCGTGCGGTGCGGTTGGCCGCTGTCACGCGGCCGTCGGCATCCAGCGTGAGCAGGCCGTCGGCGTCCTCGCCCAGCGGCCGGCCGGACCAGTTGAGCCGCAGCAGCAACTGGTGCGGGCGTTGCAGCACCAGCGCGTTTTCAATGGCGTACGCCGAGTGCAGAGCCAGGTGACTGAGTTCCGGGCGCTCCGGTGCCTCGACGCCGGTGAGGTCCAGCATGCCGATGCAGCGGCCGTCCGGGCCGAACAGCGGCGTGCCGGCGCAGCTATAGACCGAGGTGTCGTTGTAGAAGTGTTCGCCGCGATGCAGCCATACCGGCTGCAGTTCACGCAGGGCGGCACCAATGGCGGTGGTGCCTACGCTGCGCTCCGACAGATCGACCCCGACGCGCGTGATCGCCGTGGCCCGCTGGTCGTTGCGGTCGATCGGGCCGTCCACGTCCACCACCACGCCGTCGTGGTTGGTGAGGACGGCGAAGTAGCGCGTGTCGGCCAGCGTGTGGCCGAGCTGCTTGAGGATGGGGCGCGCCGCTTGCACCAACGTGTGGTTGGCTTCCGACGTTTGGCGCATGGCCTGGGCCGACACGGACTCGAAGGCCACGCGCTCACCCGGGCGTTGGCCTTGTGCCAGGCAACGCTGCCACGAGCGCACGATCCACGGCTCGACCAACCCGCTGGGTAAGGGCGCGGCGTCGTGCAAGGCCAGTTGCCGTGCCTGGGCGATGCGGCTCAGGCGCGAGGCGGGCAGTGTGGACGAGGACACGGACATGGGATGGTGCGCTGGTGTTCAGGTTGGCGATGATGCCTGTCGCCACCTGGGGTGGTGTTGCATTTTGAGAATTTTGCCGGATTCGACCTATCCCGACTAGGGTTCTCCCTAGGGATTTGCCCGCGGTCTGCTTCAACAATTCCTATGCATTTCATTTCATAGGCAAGTGCCGCCGCACGACTACCCAGAGGAGACCTCCATGCAAAAGGTGTTGCACATCAACGCAGACAAGTGCACCGGCTGTCTGCAGTGCGAAATGGCCTGTTCCTTCGAGAACTACGGCATCTTCGCTACCGCCAAGAGTCGCATCAAGGTGTTCGACTTCCATCACACCGGCAAGAAAGTGCCCTACACCTGCACCCAGTGCGACGAGGCCTGGTGCCTGCACGCTTGTCCGGTGGAGGCCATCACGGTGGACAAGGCCACCGGCGCCAAGGTGGTGAATGACTCCACCTGTGTGGGCTGCAAGGTCTGCACGATCGCCTGCCCGTTCGGCACCATCAACTACGTGCAGGAAACCGGCAAGGTGCAGAAGTGCGACCTGTGCGGCGGCGATCCGGCTTGCGCCACCGCCTGCCCGACCGGCGCCATCACCTTCATCGACGCCAACTGGACCGGCCTGGGCCGGATGGAACAGTGGGCCAACAAGCTCGGCAATCAACCTTCGGCCGCTTAAGGAGAACGACTATGTCTTGGGCAGGAAAAATTCTCCGCGTCAACTTGACTGCGGGCACCGTGAAGTCCGAACCCCTCAACATGGAATGGGCGCAGGCCTACCTCGGCTCGCGTGGGCTGGGCTCCAAATACCTGGTGGAAGAGGTTGATGCCAAGGTCGATCCGCTCTCGCCGGACAACAAGATCATCTGGGCCACCGGCCCGCTGACCGGCACCATGGCCTCCACCGGCGGGCGTTACACCGTTATCACCAAGAGCCCGTTGACCGGTGCCATTGCCTGCTCCAACTCGGGCGGTTATTGGGGTGCCGAGTTCAAGATGGCTGGCTGGGACATGGTGATCTTCGAGGGCAAGAGCCCGAAGCCGGTGTACCTGTACGTCAATGACGACGTGGCCGAACTGCGCGACGCCAGCCACCTGTGGGGCCAGAGCGTGTGGCAGACCGAGGAGCTGCTGAAGAAGGGCTTGCAGGACCCGTTAGTGCGTGTGTCGAGCATCGGCAAGGCGGGCGAGAACGGCGTGCTGTTCGCAGCCGTGGTGAACGACCTGCACCGCGCCGCCGGTCGCTCCGGCGTGGGCACGGTGATGGGCAGCAAGAACCTGAAGGCGATTGCGGTGCGTGGTACCAAGGGCGTTGGCAACATCCGCGACCCCAAGGCCTTCATGAAAGCCGTGGCCGAGAAGAAAAAGATTTTGGCTGAGAACGCCGTCACTGGCCAGGGCCTGCCGGCCTACGGCACCCAGGTGCTGATGAACGTCATCAACGAGGTGGGTGCACTGCCCACGCGCAACCACCAGGACGTGCAATTCGAAGGTGCCAAGGACATTTCGGCCGAGGCCATGGCCACGCCGCGCAAGACCGACGGCAAGAAGCAGCTGGTGACCAACCAGGCCTGCTTCGGCTGCACCATCGCCTGCGGGCGCATCAGCAAGATGGACGAGAGCCATTTCACCGTGGCCAACAAACCGCAGTACTGGGGCGCCTCCGGTGGCCTGGAGTACGAGGCGGCCTGGGCGCTGGGCGCGGCCAATGGCGTGAACGACCTCGAATGCCTGCAGTACGCCACCATGATCTGCAACGAGGAAGGCATCGACCCCATCAGCTTCGGCGCCACTGTGGGCGCGGTGATGGAGCTGTATGAAAAAGGCGTGCTGACCAAGGAGCAAATCGGCATCGAGGCGCCGTTCGGTTCCGCCAAGGCGCTGGCTTTCCTGGTGGACGAAACGGTGCATGGCCGCGGCTTCGGCAAGGAGATCGGCCAGGGCTCCAAGCGCCTGACGGCCAAGTACGGCCACCCCGAACTGTCCATGACCTCCAAGGGCCAGGAGTTTCCGGCTTACGACGGGCGCGGCATCCAGGGCATTGGCCTGGCCTATGCCACCAGCAACCGCGGCGGCTGCCACCTGCGTGGTTACACCATCGCCTCCGAGGTGCTGGGCATTCCGGTCAAGACTGATCCGCTGGAACACGAGGGCAAGCCGGAGCTGGTGAAGGCTTTCCAGGACGCCACCGCCGCTTTTGATTCGTCGGGGCTGTGCGTGTTCACCACCTTTGCCTGGGGCCTGGCCGACCTGGCGCCGCAACTGCAGGGCGCCATCGGCGAGCAGTACACCACTGAAGAGCTGGAGAAGATTGGCGAACGCATCTGGAACATGGAGCGCGAGTTCAACAACCGCGCCGGCCTCACCAAGGCGGATGACTCTTTGCCGAAACGCCTGCTGACCGAAGCCGCCAAGACGGGCCCGGCCAAGGGCAAGGTCAACGAGCTGGCCAAGATGCTGCCCAAGTACTACGCGGTGCGTGGCTGGGACACCGAAGGCCGGCCGACGGCAGAAACCAAGAAGCGCCTGGGACTGTAGGCGATGGCGCATCATGTGATTCTGGGCGCCGGCCCGGCCGGCGTGATTGCGGCTGAAACCTTGCGCAAGCATGCGCCGGGCGACCGCGTCACGCTGGTGGGGGAGGAGCGCGAGGCGCCGTACTCGCGCATGGCGATCCCCTACCTGCTGATGGGCAACATCGACGAGCGCGGTACCTGGCTGCGCAAGGGCGACACGCATTACCAGGGCCTCGGCATTGAGCTGCTGCAGGCGCGTGCCACCCAAGTGGACACGGCGGCGCGCCGGCTGACGCTGGACAACGGACAGACGTTGGCTTTCGACACACTCTTGATTGCCACCGGCTCCAACCCGGCGCGCGCGCCGATTCCCGGCATCGACCTGCCCGGCGTGCACAGCTGCTGGACGCTGGCCGATGCACGGGCCATCCAGGCACGCGCCACTCAGGGGGCGCGTGTGCTGCAGATGGGGGCTGGTTTCATCGGCTGCATCATCATGGAAGCGTTGGCCGCGCGCGGGGTGGCCTTGAGCGTGGTGGAGATGGGCGACCGCATGGTGCCACGCATGATGGGCCCGGTCGCCGGCGGCATGATTCGTCAGTGGTGCGAGGCCAAAGGCGTGCAGGTGTTTACCGGCACGCGGGTGGAGGCGATTGCGCAGGGCAAGGACAACACGCTGGACGTCAGGTTGTCGAACGGCAAGACGCTCAATGTGGACCTGGTCATCAGCGCTACCGGCGTCAAGCCGTCCATCGGCTTTCTGGAGAGCTCGGGTGTGCGCTGCCTGCAGGGCGTGCTGACCGACGAGCACATGCAGACCAATGTGCCTGGCATTTACGCCGCCGGCGACTGTGCCGAGGCCTTTGACAAGGTCAGCGGCACCACGGTGGTCAGCGCCATCCAGCCCAATGCGGCGGAGCAGGCGCGTGTGGCGGCGCTCAACATGGCAGGGCAGAGTACCGAACTCAAAGGCGTCACACAGATCAACGTGCTCGACACCCTGGGTCTGATCTCGACCAGCTTTGGCAATTGGCAGGGCGTACCCGGGGGTGAACATGCGGAGCTGACCGACCTGGCCGAGGGCCGGCACCTGAGCCTGCAGTTCAACGGCGACGTGCTGGTGGGCTGCAACAGCGTGGGCTGGACCGAGCACGTGGGCGTGATGCGCGGCCTGGTGGAAGGGCAGATCAGCTTGGGCGCCTGGAAGGATGTGCTGCTGAAGGACCCGACGCAGCTGGTGCCGGCCTACCTGGCCAGCGCGCAGGCGCAAGGGCATTGGAGCGGTGCGTTGGATGCGCGGCGGCGATGAGTAGGGAAGTGTGTGCCGGAGTGAATGAGCATCGATGAAGATTACTTTCAAGCTGTTTGCGTCGTTGACCGACTATCTGCCGCCTGCAGCGCGCGGCGACAACCGGATCGAACTGGAGGTGGCGCCCGAAGCTAGCATCAGCCAGATCATTGAACCTTTCGGCCTGCCACCCAAGCTGGTGCACTTGGTGCTGCTGAACGGCCACTACATCACCCCGGAGCAGCGCCTGAGCCGCACGCTGGCCGAAGGCGACGTGCTTGCGATCTGGCCGCCGATTGCGGGTGGCTGAGCGGACTCTTCAAGTCATGCCTGCCTTGCTGGCCGGTTCAAGCTGAGCCTGCCGAAGCCCTGGAATAAGCCAGCGATGCAATCCTTCTACCCCGAGCGCTTCGAGCGCGACATGGCCTGTACCGAAGCCGAGTGGTTGCAGTGGCTGCCGCGCGCGGTGGGGCCGCATGCCTACCAAATCAACGGCACGTCGGCCCGGGTGACGATCGGTGAGGGCGAACTCGGCTTGGCGTGGCAGGTGGCGCCGCCGCGCGTCATCGCTCTCATGCGTTTGCCGCGGCTGCGGCTGAACTTCGCTTTCAGCCAGCTGGACGATGCGCAGCGCCTGGCGTTCATGAAGTGTTTTGATCTCTACACCCAACGCGGTGGTGGTTGATGGCGTCAGTCACTGAAATTTGACACATATCAAATTGGCCGCGTTTATGAAAGGGCCTCGCTTGGCGCCGATCAGGGAAACCCGGAGAATGGCCGCCACCTGTTCAGCGACTTGCCCAGGCAAGGGAAATCAAATGAAAATCGGCGACCTCAAAATCGGCACCCGCCTGGGTGCGGGCTTCGGCCTGCTCATCGTCACGCTGCTGTGCGTCGTCACGGTGGGTGTTCAGCGTTTCACGGAAGTGGGCGAAGTCAACAACCGCATCATCGAGAAGGACTGGGTCAAGGCGGATGCGGCACACACCATCAATGCCACCACCCGGGCCAATGCGCGTCGCACCATGGAGCTGCTTGTCGCCTCCGATCCGGAGCAGGTCAAGCGTGTCAAGGCGGCGATCGAGGCCAACAAGAAAACCATCGATGAAGCGCTGAAGACACTGGATCAATTGATTTACCTGCCTGAAGGCCGGGCCTTGCTGGCACGCCTGGGGGAGGCGCGGGTCAAGTATGTGAAGTCTTTCAGCCAGGTGGCCAAGCTGGTGGAGGAAGGACAGAAGGACGAAGCCACCCACATCCTGAACAGCGAGACGCTGCCGGCGCTTGATGCGCTGCAGGAGCCGATCAATGCCTTGACCGATCTGCAGAAGAAGCTGGTGGAGCGCAGCAGCGCCGAGATGCGAGACGACATCCATGCCGCACGCAGCCTGATGCTGCTGCTGGGCGCCGTCGGTATGGTGGCGGGCATTCTGTGTTCCATCTTGATCACCCGTTCCATCACCCGGCCCATGGGCGAGGCGGTGCAGATTGCCAGGACCGTGGCCGCCGGCGATCTCGGCAGTCATATCCAGGTGCGTACACAAGATGAATGCGGCCAGTTGCTGCAGGCGCTGCAGGATATGAACGACAGCCTGGTCAAAATCGTGCAGCAGGTGCGCGGCGGCTCCGAGGCCATGGCCACGGCCACCAGCCAGATTGCCGCCGGCAATATCGACCTATCTTCCCGAACCGAGGAGCAGGCTAGCGCGCTGGAGCAGACGGCGGCGTCCATGCAGGAGCTGGCGTCCACCGTCAAGCAGAACTTCGAGAGTGGCAAGCATGCCAGCCAGTTGGCGGAATCCGCCGCCAGCGTGGCCGTCAAAGGCGGCGACGTGGTGTCGCAGGTGGTGCACACCATGGATGCGATCAACACCTCGTCCAGCCGGATTGCCGACATCATCGGCGTGATTGACGGCATTGCCTTCCAGACCAACCTGCTGGCGCTCAATGCGGCGGTGGAAGCAGCACGTGCTGGCGAACAGGGGCGCGGCTTTGCCGTGGTGGCGGCCGAGGTGCGCAACCTGGCCGGCCGCAGTGCCGAAGCGGCCAAGGAGATCAAGAACCTGATCGGCGCCTCGGTCAGCAATGTCAATGACGGCTGCAAGCTGGTGGAACAAGCCGGCAGCACGATGGACGAAATCGTGGTCCATGTGCGGCGTGTGGCCGACCTGATGCGCGAGATCACGACGGCCAGCCAGGACCAGGCCTCCGGTATCGACCAGATCAACCAGGCTGTCGGCCAGATGGACCAGGTGACGCAGCAGAACGCCGCACTGGTGGAAGAGGCGGCCGCCGCTGCGCAATCGCTGGAGCATCAGGCCCAGGGGCTGGTGCATGCGGTGAGCGTGTTCCGCCTGGGACGGCATGACGCGCCCGGCGCCATGATGGCACTGCCATCACCCGCCTGAGCCGCTGGAGCACCGCATGGCTTATTTTGAATGGGCAGACGATCTGGTGATCGACCACGGTCCGATCGATGCGGACCACCGGCACTTGGTCGACCTGGTCAATGAGTTGCACACCGCCACCAGCGAGGGGCGCGGCCGGGACGTGGTCAACAAGATCTTGAACGAGCTGATTGGCTACACCTCAGCCCATCTGCAGCGCGAGGAAGCGCGCATGGCGGCCGTGCATTTTCCCAATCTGGCAGGGCACAAGATCGGTCACCAGCATTTTGTCGACAGCTTGAATGATCTGCGTCAGAAATACGAAGCGGGCAGCATCACGGTGGCGGCCCAGTTGTCGACCGTGCTGCGCGACTGGCTTTCGCTGCACATCCGCCGCTCTGACAAGGAGCTGCTCGACTTCATCCAGAAATCCAAAGTGAAATCTGGCTCCAGGCCTTGATCAGATTGCGCGGGTAGCTATCAAAATAGTAGCGGATTTGATGCCGGCCACGGTCAGCAGCAGGGAGCCGAACAGGTGCACCGAGGCGGTGCCCAGTGCCAGCGTGTAGCGCTGCTGCTGCAGCATGGCCACAACCTCGGCCGAGAAGCTGGAGAAGGTAGTCAGGGCCCCGAGGAAACCGGTGACCAGGGCCAAGCGCCAGACCGGGTCGAGCTGCGGCAACTGCTGGAACACGGCGACGCAGACCCCGACCAGGTAGCCGCCAATCAGGTTGGCGGCCAGCGTGCCCCAGGGGAGCAGGCCGCCCGGGCTGCTCAGCCACAGGCCGAGCCGCCAGCGCAGGAGGGCGCCAGCGCAGGCGCCAAGACAGATGGCAAAGACGGAAAGCATGAGGGGAGTTTAGCGCCATCGAAGTCACCGTCCCGCGGCCGGGACTGGCGCAGGGCCGTGGGCTCGCAATGCCGTCCCACTACACTCGCTGCATCCCAACCGTTCCTGTGTGTTGCTCATGGAGATCTTCATTCCCTTGCTGCTGATCGTTGTCGGCATGCAGTTCGTCAAAGTCCAGCAGCAGCGCCAGCGCATTGCGCTGCTGGGCAGCCATCTGGGGCAATTCCAGATTGAAAAGCTGATGGAAAACCTGACGCAGGGCTATTTACGGGCGCTGGGCGAGGACGACCCCGAGCGGCGCGCGCAGATCTGGAGCATGCTGGGCACGGCCGAGACGGAGTTGAGTGAGCAGTTCCAGCGTTTCGCGGACAGCTTTTCACAGGTCTGGGGCGACAAGACGCTGGTCAGCACCTTGCCCGTGGCCATTCCCTATGCCGACAAACTGTTCCCGAAGGCCAGCTTCGATGTGCGCCAGGTCCTGCGCATTCATGCGCAGGGCATTGCTGCGGCGGCGGAGAACCGCCGCAACCTGTCTTTGCGCGACAAGGCCTACACCATGTCGGCCGAGCTGTTCCTGATGCAGCACACCTGCCACTGGTTCTGCCGCTCGAAGGCTATCGCCTCGGCCCGCATGCTGGCACGCCACCAGACCCATTACGCCCAACTGCTTGAAGCCGTGGCACCACAAACGCGCCAGGCTTATTGCGAACTGGTGGGCGGCCGCCTGCGGTAGTCGTCCCCGTTGTAGCCATCACCGTTGACACTCAGCCCGGCGTTGGAGAGCTGCTGGGCGGTCTTGGGCTTGATGCCCTTGACGCGTTGCATCAGGTCGGCCCAGTTCTTGAATGGCCCCTGTTGGCGCGCCTGCAGGATCTTGCCGGAGAGCGCCGGGCCGATGCCCTTGATGCCGTCGAGTTCGGCCTCGCTCGCCGTATTGGCGTCGACGCCAGCCAGGCAAGCAGCGCAGAAGAGCAGGGCCGCAAGGCCGAGGATGAATTGGCGCATCGTGATCTCCCTGAATGAACAAAGGCCGGTGGGCTGTTGCCCATCGGCCTTTGCGTAACGGCAGGGGACCGTGGCGGGTTGCCCGGGAATACCCTGATCAGGTTTGGCTGGCCAGCCACTGCACGTACTGGGCCACCCCGGTCTGCACATCGGCAAAGGCATGGTCGCAACCGGTGGCACGCAGCTTGGCCAGGTCGGCCTGGGTGTAGCACTGGTACTTGCCGCGCAGCGCGTCGGGGAAGGGGATGTACTCGATCAGTCCCTTGGCCACGATGTCGGCGAGCGAAAGGGCCGCCTCACCCTGGAGGCTGCGCAGGGTGTTGACCACGCCCACCGCCACGTCGTTGAAGGGTTGGGCACGACCGGAGCCGAGGTTGAACACGCCGTTCTTGCCCGGGTTGTCGTAGAACCAGAGGTTCACGGCCACCACGTCATCCACAAACACGAAGTCGCGCATCTGCTCGCCTTGCGCATAGCCGCCATACTCGCCGAACAGTTTGACCTTGCCTTCCGAGTGGAACTGGTTGAACTGGTGGAAGGCCACGCTGGCCATGCGGCCCTTGTGCTGCTCGCGCGGGCCGTAGACGTTGAAGTAGCGGAAGCCCACCACCTGGGTCTTGGCACGTTCGAACTGAGCGCCCAGTTCACGACGCATGCGCTGGTCGAACAAGAGTTTGGAGTAGCCGTAGACGTTGAGCGGGCGCTCGAACTCAGGCACCTCACGGAAGGTGTCGGAGCCGCCGTAGGTGGCTGCCGACGAGGCGTAGAGCAGGCGCGTGCCCTGCTGCTGGCAAGCCTGGAACAGCTCGGTGGACAGCGTGTAGTTGTTGTCCATCATGTACTTGCCGTCCTGCTCCATGGTGTCGCTGCAGGCGCCCTCATGGAACACGGCCTCGACCTGGCCGTAGTGCCCTTCGTCGAACAGGGGGTAGAAGTCGTCGAGGTCGACGTAGTCGGCAATCTTCAGGTCGGCCAGGTTGCGGAACTTGTCGCCCTGGCTCAGGTCATCAACGGCAATGATGTCGTCGATGCCGCGGGCATTGAGTCCCTTGATGATGTTGCTGCCGATAAAGCCGGCGGCGCCAGTTACTACAACGCGTGTCATGGTTCGATCCTTCAGATTCAATTGGCGGCAAACAGCTCGTCGTAGCTGACGGTGGCGGTGCCGAACTTGCCGACCACAATGCCACCGGCACGGTTGGCCAGCGGCATGGCCTGGCGCAGGCTCAGGCCCGCGGCCACCAGAGCGGCCATGGTGGCGATGACGGTGTCGCCGGCACCGGTGACGTCGAAAACCTCACGTGCCTGCGCGGCGACGCTGAGCTCGCCAGCGTCGTCATACAGCGTCATGCCTTCTTCGCTGCGGGTGAGCAGCAGGGCTTGCAGGCCGAGCTGTTGGCGCAGTTTCTGGGTCTTGCTGCGCAGCTCGTCTTCGTCACGCCAGCCACCCACCACCTGTTGCAGTTCGGCGCGGTTGGGCGTGATGACGGTGGCGCCGCTGTAGCGCGAGTAGTCGGAGCCTTTGGGGTCAATCAGCACTGGTTTGCCGGCCACCTTGGCATGTTCGATCATGTCGTGCACATGATCCAGGCCGCCCTTGCCGTAGTCGGAAAACAGCACGGCGTCATGGCTGGACAGCAGGTTGCGGAAGGTGGCCGTCTGCGATGCCAGCACTTCGCCCTTGGGCGTGTTCTCGAAGTCGAGCCGGATCAGTTGTTGCTGGCGGCCAATGATGCGCAGCTTGACGGTGGTCTGCAGCTGGGCGTCACGGTCAAAGTGGGGCGTGATACCGGTCTTGGCCACCAGCTGCTCCAGCTTGTGGCTGGCATCGTCCTCGCCCACGACCGTCAGCAGCGAGGCCTGTGCGCCCAGCGCCACCACGTTGCTGGCCACGTTGGCTGCGCCGCCAATGCGCTCTTCTTCGCGTGTGATGCGCACCACCGGCACCGGCGCTTCCGGGCTGATGCGGTCGACCGCACCGTACCAGTAACGGTCGATCATGGCGTCGCCGACCACAAGCACGCGGGCCTTGGACAGTTGTTCTTTCGAGATATTCATTCTTCTTGCTTGTAAGCGGTGTTGCTGACTGCACGAGATGGGTGGGGCGAAGTGTCCCAGCCGCGGGATGCCGTGGAACCGGCTTTGCCGAGCCACTGGCGTCGCCCCCTTGAGGGGGGGGGCGCAGCGAACGTAGGGAGCGGAGCCTGGGGGTGTTTCATAACTCTTCGACGCGTCGCGCCGGATAACTGTCCCAGGTCTGGCAACCCGGGCATTGCCAGAAGTGCTGCTTGGCTTCGAAGCCGCAAGCGGCGCAGCGGTAGCGCGTCAAGGGCTTGACGGCATGGTCCAGCGCACGCTGCACTTGCGGATGGAATTGTTCATGCTCCAGCTTTTCGCCCGCAATCCACTTGGCGGCGGCCACCAGTGACGGCTCGTTCTCGAGGTGGCGCACGTACCAGTCACGTGCCGTGTGGCCGTTGCTGCCCTGGGTCGCCTCCAGGGCGACGATGGCCTCCAGCACATCCAGCGAGGGGGTTTGTTCGTAGCTGGTTTTGAGCTGTTGCAGCACAGTTGTGACGCGGCCGCTGGCAATGGCAGCGTTCGCCAGCGGCGCTGCGACCAAGGGGGTGGCTGCCGGGGCGGCCTGAAGGGTTGCTTCCAGTGTGGCGCAGGCTGCGGCGTGGTCGCCCTGGCTGCTGAGCAGGCTGGCCAGCTCGATGCGTGGACGAGGTGCGGCGGGTGCCGTTGTCATGGCCTGCTCCAGCAGGTGGCGGGCCTGAATGACCTCACCGGCAGCCAGATGGGCGGCGGCCTGTTCGCACAGGTAATGGGCGAGGCGACTGCTAAAGCTGCCGCTGTCCGAGTTGTCTAGCTTGCTGGCGATGCTGGCGGCCTGCGGCCAGTCGCGCGAACGCTCGTAGTTGGCTAGCAGGGCCAAGTGCGCCTGCGCTTCAAACGGCGTGCCTTCGAGCTTGAGCAGGGCGTCTTCCGCCCGGTCGAGCAGGCCGGCCTTCAGGAAGTCCAGTGCCAGCGCATGTTGGGCACGCTGGCGATCCGCCTCGGAGAGGTCGCCACGTGACAGCAGGTGCTCGTGCACGCGCACAGCGCGCTCGTACTCGCCACGGCGGCGGAACAGGTTGCCCAGGGCGAAGTGCAGTTCCGAGGTGTCGGGGTCGTGTTGCACGGCCTCGATGAAGGCATCGATGGCCTGGTCCTGCTGCTCATTGAGCAGGAAGTTCAAGCCGCGGAAATAGGCCTTGGGCGTTTGCCGGTTTTCAATGCGCAGCTGGCGCAAGTCGAAGCGCGAGGCCAGCCAGCCCAGACCGAAGGCCAGGGGCAGGCCCAGCAGGATCCAGCTCAGATCAAATTCCATGTGGGGGTACGGAAGGTTGGGGTGGTGTGCTGGGGGTGGCGGCGGCCGCGGCTGTGGTGTGCGCACGGCTGGCGGCGCTGCGGTGCTTCCACCAGCGCGGCACCATGGCCAGGACACCTGCAACCAGCCCGGCGGCAAAGGCGGCCAACACCACCAGCACCAGCGGTGTTCGCCATGTGGTGCCAAAGAAGAAATGCACCGTCGCATCCTGCTGGTTGTTCAGGGCGAAGGCAAACAGGGTAAAAAAAATGGCTGCTTTCAGTATCCACTTGAGCAGCCACATGAGGTGTTTCATTGATCTCCTCTGTGACGAGGGGATTCTAACGTCGCGTTGGGTCAGTCAGCTTTTGCTCTGGACTTGCATTTCGCTGGTGCGCTGGTCCACGGCTTCACGCAAGGCCTTGCCCGGCTTGAAGTGGGGAACGCGCTTTTCTGGAATGGCCACGCTTTCGCCGCTGCGCGGGTTGCGTCCCATGCGGGGCGGTCGACGGTTGATGGAGAAACTGCCAAAACCGCGGATTTCGATCCGATGACCTCGCACCAGGGCGTCGTTCATGGCGTCCAGAATGGCCTTGACCGCGAATTCGGCATCGCGGTGGGTCAGTTGACTGAAACGGTTGGCCAGTTCTTCAACGAGGTCGGAGCGGGTCATGGCAATTCAGGGTATGGCGAAGAAAAAACGACCGGCGCCTAAAGGCAGCCGGCCGTTCGTTCAGTTCAGCAACAGCAGATCAGTTGTTGTTGTCCAGCTTGGCGCGCAGCAGAGCACCCAGGCTGGTCGTGCCAGCGTTTTCGCGGGCGGACTGCTGGCTCAGGGACTGCATGGCTTCGTTCTGGTCAGCCATGTCCTTGGCCTTGATCGACAGCTGGATGTTGCGGGTCTTGCGATCCACGTTCACCACCACAGCGGTCACTTCGTCGCCTTCCTTCAGCACATTGCGGGCATCTTCCACGCGGTCGCGGGAGATTTCGCTGGCGCGCAGGTAGCCGATGATGTCTTCGCCGAGGTCGATTTCAGCGCCCTTGGCATCCACGGTCTTGACCTTGCCGGTCACGATCTGGCCCTTGTCGTTGATCGACACGAAGGTCGTGAACGGGTCGGAATCCAGCTGCTTGATGCCCAGGGAGATGCGCTCGCGGTCCACGTCCACGGCCAGCACGATGGCTTCGACTTCTTGGCCCTTCTTGTAGTTGCGCACGGCGGTTTCGCCCGGCTCGTTCCAGGACAGGTCGGACAGGTGCACCAGGCCGTCGATGCCGGCAGCCAAACCGACGAACACGCCGAAGTCGGTGATCGACTTGATCGGGCCCTTGACGCGGTCGCCGCGCTTGGTGTTCTGCGCGAATTCCTGCCACGGGTTGGCCTTGCATTGCTTCATGCCCAGGCTGATGCGGCGCTTGTCTTCGTCGATCTCGAGGACCATGACTTCGACTTCGTCACCCAGCGACACGATCTTGGAGGGAGCCACGTTCTTGTTGGTCCAGTCCATTTCGGACACGTGCACCAGACCTTCGATGCCGGGTTCGAGTTCCACGAATGCGCCGTAGTCGGCGATGTTGGTGATCTTGCCGAACATGCGGGTGCCTTGCGGGTAGCGGCGGTTCACGCCCATCCACGGATCGTCGCCCATCTGCTTGAGACCCAGGGACACGCGGTTCTTCTCGGTGTCGAACTTGAGGATCTTGGCGGAGATTTCCTGGCCAGCCTGAACGACTTCGCTCGGGTGACGGACGCGGCGCCATGCCATGTCGGTGATGTGCAGCAGGCCGTCGATACCGCCCAGGTCCACGAACGCACCGTATTCGGTGATGTTCTTGACCACGCCCTGCACCACAGAGCCTTCTTTCAGGGTCTGCATCAGCTTGGCGCGCTCTTCGCCCATGGAGGCTTCCACCACGGCGCGGCGGCTCAGCACCACGTTGTTGCGCTTGCGATCGAGCTTGATGACCTTGAATTCCAGGGTCTTGTTCTCGTACGGAGACAGATCCTTGGTCGGGCGGGTATCAACCAGCGAGCCGGGCAGGAAGGCGCGGATGCCGTTGACCAGCACGGTCAGACCACCCTTGACCTTGCCGCTGGTGGTGCCGGTGACGAATTCGCCGGATTCCAGGGCCTTTTCCAGGCTCATCCAGGAAGCCAGACGCTTGGCGGTGTCGCGCGACAGGATGGTGTCGCCGTAGCCGTTTTCGATGGAGCCGATGGCCACGGAGACGAAGTCGCCCACTTGGACTTCGAGCACGCCCTGGTCGTTCTTGAATTCCTCGATCGGCACGTAGGCTTCGGACTTGAGGCCGGCGTTCACGACAACGAAGCCGTGCTCGATGCGCACGACTTCAGCGGTGATCACTTCGCCCGGACGCATTTCGGTGCGTTGCAGGGATTCTTCAAACAGGGCGGCAAAAGATTCAGACATTTAATTTCCTAGACCGTCTTGGCGTCCATGGCAAAGAACCATGGCGTTACAGCAGCACCATTGCTGCTGGGGGATAGCTTTCGACGGCGGTTTGTGCGGATGACCCGCGGGTTACGTTGTTGAACCACACGGCCATGCGCAATGCATGCGCGAGAGGAGCCGTGTGGGCCGGTCAGCCGTTCAGACTTTGCTGAAAGGCTGTTTGCTCTGCCACCAGTCCAGCACCAGATCAAGCGACTTTTCAATCGAGAGATCCGAGTTGTCCAGCAACCGGGCGTCTGGTGCCGGCTTGAGTGGCGCGACCGCGCGGGAGGTGTCCCGGGCATCGCGCGCCTCCAAATCGGCACGAAGATCTAGCAATATAGCCGAAATTCCCTTTGAAATCAACTGCTTATAGCGTCGCTCGGCACGTTTTTCGGCACTGGCCGTGAGAAATACCTTGAGCGGGGCCTCCGGGAAGATCACCGTACCCATGTCGCGGCCGTCGGCGACCAGGCCTGGCATCTGGCGGAAACTGTGTTGCAGGGCGACCAGCGCGGTGCGCACGGCGGGCAGGGTCGAGACTTTGGATGCGTTCATGCCGCCTTGCTCGCTGCGGATGGCGTCGCTGACGTCCTCGCCGGCCAGCAGGACCTGCTCGCCGACAAAACGCACCGGCAAATGCTCGGCCAGGGCCGCAATGGCCGCTTCATTGGCGGGTTCCAGCGTCAGGCCGGCGCGCAGGGCAGCCAGCGCGGTCACGCGGTAGAGCGCACCGGAGTCCAGGTAGTGGTAGCCCAGGGCCTGTGCCAGGCGGGCAGCCAAGGTGCCTTTGCCAGAGGCGGTGGGGCCGTCGACACAGAGCACCGGCACAGTGCCGGGCACAGGGGCTGTGACCGAGAACAGGGCCTCAAAGTAGTCGGGGAAGGTCTTGCCCACGCACTTGGGGTCGAGGATGCGCACCGGGAGCTGGGCCGGATTGAAGGCGGCCAGCGAGAAGCACATGGCGACACGGTGGTCGTCATAGGTGTGAATGCTGGCGGCTTTCCAGCCGGTGGCCTGCGGCAGGGGCTGGATGCGGATGAAGTCCGGGCCTTCCTCCACCGTGGCGCCGAGCTTGCGCAGCTCGGTGGCCATGGCTGCAATGCGGTCGGTTTCCTTGACGCGCCAGCTGGCGATGTTGCGCAGTGTGGTGGGGCCGTCGGCATACAGCGCCATCACGGCCAGGGTCATGGCGGCGTCGGGGATGTGGTTGCAGTCCAGATCGATGGCCTTGAGCGGCCAGCTGCCTTTTGAAATCTCCAGCCAGTTCGGGCCGCTGGTGACGCGAGCTCCCATCAGGCGTGCGGCGTCGACGAACTTGATATCGCCCTGGATCGAGCTTTCGCCCACGCCTTCGATGCGCAAAGGGGTGGCCTGGTTGGCGGCGATGGCGCCCAGGGCAATGAAGTAGCTGGCCGAGGACGCATCGGCCTCGACGTGCAGCACACCAGGCGTCTGGTAACGACTGCCGCCGGGAATGGTGAAACGCTGCCAACCTTCGCGTCGCACGGCAATGCCGAAGCGTGCCAGCAGGTTGAGGGTGATCTCGATGTAGGGTTTGGAGATCAGTTCGCCCACCACCTCGATGTGGACATCCCTGGTCGCCACGAGAGGCAGTGCCATCAGCAGCGCCGTCAGGAACTGGCTCGACACATCGCCGCGCACCTGGATGGGCGCGTCGAGTTTCAAAGTCGGACGACCGATGCGCAGCGGCGGATAGCCGTCGTTGCCGAGGTAGTCGATCTGGCAGCCGAGTTGGCGCAGCGCATCAACCAGGTCGCCGATCGGACGCTCGTGCATGCGCGGGATGCCTGAGAGCTCGAAGTCGCCCCCCAACACGGCCAAGGCCGCGGTCAATGGCCGCATGGCCGTGCCGGCGTTGCCCATGAAGAACGTCAGGGCGGTGGCGGGGAGTTTGCCGTCGAGGCCATCGATGACGACGGTGGTTCCATCCTGCTGCACGCCACAGCCCAGTTGGCGCAGCGCCGCCAGCATGACACGCGTGTCGTCGGAGTCCAGCAGGTCATGCAGGGTGGTGCGGCCGCGGCACAAGGCGGCCAGCAACAGGACGCGATTGGAAATGCTTTTGGAGCCGGGCAGCACGACACGGCCCTGGGCGCCGGCCAGCGGCGGCAGATCGAGAAACTCGGTGGCAAACATTATTTTTGGAACTTGTTCATGTTCCAGCCGGCGCGCGCGCGGCTGGCCTGGTCGATCAGACCTTCAAGCGCTTCGCCGTTGCCGTTGGAGATCATGAGTTCCAAGGCCTGCAGATGTCGCTGGAAGATCTGGGACTGCGCCAGCAACTCTTCCCGGTTGGAAATCAGGATGTCGCGCCAGACGTGGGGGTCGCTGGCAGCGATGCGGGTGAAGTCGCGGAAGCCCGGCCCGGCCAGGGACAGGAAATCCTTGCCTTGCGGTTGGCTGGCAATCGAATTCATCAGGGCAAAGGCCAGCAGGTGCGGCAGGTGGCTGACCGAGGCGAAGGCCGCATCGTGCGCTTCGGGTGACATCTGCTGCACGCGGCAGCCCAGCGCTGTCCAGACATCGACAGCTTGCTGCAACTGGGTGGGCTGGGTGCGGTCGATGGGCGTCAGAATGACCTGCTTACCGGCATAGAGGTCAGGGTCGGCATGCTCGACGCCGGAAACTTCCTTGCCGGCGATCGGATGGGCCGGCACGAAGGAGCCGATGTGGTCGCGCAGGGCGCGTCGGCCGGCATCAATGACATCGCGCTTGGTCGAGCCGACGTCCATGATCAGCATCTGAGGCGAAACGAGATGACGAATGGCCTTGAAGGTGGCCTCTGTTGCCGCCACCGGCACCGCGATCAGCACAATGTCGGCACCTGAGACGGCCAAGAGTGCGGAGGGTGCCTCGACGTCAATGACGCCGAGTTGCCGCGCGCGTTCGGTGGTGGAGGGCGATTTGCTATAGCCGACGACGCGCTTGACCAAACCGGCACGCTTGAGGGCCAGCGCAAAGGAGCCGCCCATCAGGCCACAGCCGATTAAACCGAGTTGCTCGAACATCATTCAGACACCGGGTAAGTGCCCAGTACCTTGTAGAAGGCGCACAGCCCCTGCAGTTCCTGCAGGGCCGCCGTGACATGGGGTTGCGAGAGGTGGCCCTGGATATCGATGTAGAAGTAGTACTCCCATTGGCCGGAGCGCGCCGGGCGCGACTCGAAGCGCGTCATCGAGACGCCGTGCTTCTTCAGTGGCACCAGCAGGTCGTGCACGGCGCCGGGCCGGTTGGGGACAGAGACGATCAGGCTCACGCAGTCCTTGCCCGACGCCTCGGGGGCCTGCATGGTCTGCGGCAGGCAGACCACCGCAAAGCGGGTGCGGTTGTAGGCGTCGTCCTGGATGGCGTGCGCCACCACATGCAGGCCGAATTCGGAGCCGGCGCGCTCGCTGGCAATACCGGCCCAGGCCGGGTTGCTGGCGGCCAGGCGTGCGCCTTCGGCATTGCTGGCGGCGGCATGGCGCTCGGCGTGCGGCAGATGGGTGTTGAGCCAGTTCTGGCACTGGGCCAGGGCCTGCGGATGGGCGTAGACCGCCTCGATGCCTTCGAGCGAGTCGGAGCGGCGCAGTAGGTTGTGGCGCACCAGCAGGCTGGTCTCGCCGATGACGTGCAGTGGCGAGGTCAGGAACAGGTCGAGCGAACGCGACACCATGCCTTCGGTGGAGTTCTCCATCGGTACCACGCCGTACTGGGCGCTGCCGGCTGCGGTGGCGCGGAACACCTCGTCGATGCTGCCGCAGGGCATGCGTTCGATGCTGGAGCCGAAGAACTGTTCTGCCGCCTGTTCGCTGAAGGTGCCGGCCGGTCCGAGGTAGGCCACACGTTGCGGCGCTTCCAGGGCGCGGCAGGCGGACATGATTTCGCGCCAGATGGTGGCCACGCTGTCGCGCTTGAGTGGTCCAGGGTTGGCGGTCTGCAGGCCGGTGATGACCTGGGCCTCGCGTTCGGGGCGGAACACTGGCGAACCATCGACCTTTTTGATCTCACCGACATCATGCGCCAAGGCGGCACGGCGGTTGAGCAGGGCCAGAAGTTCCTGGTCCAGGGCGTCGATCTCTACGCGCAGTTCTGAAAGGGTCTTGGCCATGACTCAGCTTTGCGTACGTTCGAATTCTTGCATGTAGGACACGAGTGCCTGCACGCCCTCGAGCGGCATGGCGTTGTAGAGGCTGGCGCGCATGCCGCCGACCGATTTGTGGCCCTTGAGTTGCAAGAGACTATGCTCGCGGGCGCCGGCCAGAAAGGCTTCGTTGCGCGACTCATCACGCAGGAAGAAAGGCACATTCATGCGCGAGCGGCAGCTCTTGGCCACGCGGTTGACGTAGAGCTGCGAGTTGTCGATGGCCTCATACAGCAGCTGCGCTTTGGCGATGTTGCGCGCCTCGATGGCCGGCACACCGCCCAGCTTCTTGAGCCACTGGAAGATCAAGCCGGCCATGTAGATGGCATAGGTCGGTGGTGTGTTGAACATGGACTGGTTGTCGGCCACGGTCTTGTAGTCGAAGGCGCTGGGGCAGACCGGCAGGGCATGGCCCAGCAGATCCTCGCGCACGATCACCAGCGTCAGACCAGCCGGGCCGATGTTTTTCTGCGCGCCGCCAAAGGCCAGGCCGACGCGCGACCAGTCCACCGGGCGCGACGCCACCTGGGAGGAGAAGTCGACCACCAGCGGGGCGCTGGAGCCCAGTGCTTTCAGATCGGGTAGCTCGTGAAACTCAACACCATGAATGGTCTCGTTGGAGCAGATATGCACGTAGCTCGCATCTGCGCCGAGTTGCCAATCGGCCGGTGCAGGCAGCTGGGTGAAGCTGTTGGCTTCGTCCGTGGCTGCGACATTTGTTTGGCAGTACTTGCGCGCTTCCTTGAGCGACTTTTGGCTCCAGCTCCCGGTGAGCACGAAGTCCGCCTTGCCGCCGCGCGACAGGTTGAGCGGGACGATGGCGTTTTCCGCCAGGCCGCCGCCCTGCATGAAAAGGATGTGGAAGTTCTTGGGTACCGCCAACAGCTCGCGCAGATCAGCCTGCGCCTGTTCGTAGATGCTGATGAACTCCTTGCCGCGGTGGCTCATCTCCATGACGCCCATGCCGCTGCCATGCCAGTCCAGCATCTCGCTGGCGGCTTGCTGCAACACCTCGGGGGCGATGGTGGCCGGGCCAGCCGAGAAGTTGAAGGGGCGGGTCATCAGGCTTCGTCTCCTCCGGTCGCTTCACCGTCGTCGTCAGCCGGGTTGGCGTCGTTTTCGACGATGCGCTGCAGGCCGCTCAGCTTGGAGCCTTCATCCAGACCGATCAGGGTGACACCCTGGGTGGCACGACCAAGTTCACGGATCTCGCTGACCCGGGTACGCACCAGCACGCCACGGTCGGTGATCAGCATGATCTCGTCGTCGGCATGCACCAGCGTTGCGGCCACGACCTTGCCGTTGCGCTCGGATTGCTGGATTGCGATCATGCCCTTGGTGCCACGGCCATGGCGGGTGTATTCCGTGATGGAGGTGCGTTTGCCGTAGCCGTTTTCCGTGGCCGTCAGCACGCTTTGCTGCTCATCTTCGGCCACCAGCATGGCGATCACGCTTTGCCCTTCTTCGAGCATCATGCCGCGCACGCCGCGGGCATTGCGACCCATGGGGCGCACGTCGTTTTCATCGAAACGCACGGCCTTGCCGCCGTCGGAGAACAGCATGACATCATGCTTGCCGTCTGTCAGCGCGGCACCAATCAGGAAGTCGCCTGCATCCAGGTCGACGGCGATGATGCCGGCCTTGCGCGGGTTGCTGAATTCGTCGAGCGTCGTCTTCTTGACCGTGCCCATGGAGGTGCCCATGAACACGTAGTGGTCGGCCGGAAAGCTGCGGGATTCACCCGTCAGTGGCAGCACCACGGTGATCTTCTCGCCCTCCTGCAGCGGGAACATGTTGACGATCGGGCGGCCACGCGAGCCGCGCGAACCGGCCGGTACTTCCCAGACCTTGAGCCAGTACAGTCGGCCGCGGTTGGAGAAACACAGGATGTAGTCGTGCGTGTTAGCAATGAAGAGCTGGTCAATCCAGTCATCTTCCTTGGTGGCGGTGGCCTGCTTGCCTCGGCCACCACGCTTTTGCGCGCGATATTCACCCAGGGGCTGGCTCTTGATGTAGCCGCTGTGGCTGAGTGTCACCACCATGTCGGTCGGTGTGATCAGGTCTTCGGTGGCCAGATCCTGGGCGTTGTGCTCAACCTCGCTGCGACGCATGCCGACCTTGGCTTGGCCAAACTCCTGCTTGATGGCGCCGAGTTCCTCGCCGATGATGACCGACACACGCTCGGGCTTGGCCAGGATGTCGAGCAGATCCTCGATCTCGGCCATGACGTCCTTGTACTCGGCCACGATCTTGTCCTGTTCCAGGCCAGTCAGGCGTTGCAGGCGCATCTGCAGGATTTCCTGCGCTTGGGTGTCGGACAGACGGTACAGACCATCCTGACCCATGCCGAAATTCTTCTCCAGACCATCCGGGCGGTAGTCGTCCGCATTGACCACGCCGCCATCGGCGCGGGTGCGAGTCAGCATTTCGCGCACCAGCTTGCTGTCCCAGGGCTTGGCCATCAACTCGGCCTTGGCCACCGGCGGGGTGGGGGCGTTGCGGATGATGGCAATGAAGTCATCGATGTTGGCCAGTGCCACGGCCAGGCCTTCCAGCACGTGGCCACGCTCACGCGCCTTGCGCAGGTTAAACACCGTGCGGCGTGTCACCACTTCGCGGCGGTGGTCAAGGAAGACCTCGATCAGATCCTTCAGGTTACACAGCTTGGGTTGGCCGTTGATCAAGGCCACCATGTTCATGCCGAAGGTGTCCTGCAACTGGGTCTGCTTGTACAGGTTGTTGAGCACCACCTCGGGCACTTCGCCGCGCTTGAGTTCGATCACCACGCGCATGCCGGACTTGTCGGACTCATCCTGGATGTGGCTGATGCCTTCGATCTTCTTCTCATGCACCAGTTCGGCGATGCGCTCAAGCAAGGTCTTCTTGTTGACCTGGTAGGGCAGCTCGTCCACGATGATGGACTGGCGCTGGCCCTTGTCGATGTCCTCAAAGTGGCACCTGGCACGCATCACGATGCGACCGCGGCCGGTGCGGTAGCCTTCCTTGACACCGCTGATGCCGTAGATGATGCCGGCGGTAGGGAAGTCGGGTGCCGGGATGATTTCCATCAACTCGTCGATGGAGGCCTCGGGATTGCGCAGCAAGTGCAGGCAGGCATCCACCACCTCGTTGAGGTTGTGCGGCGGGATGTTGGTGGCCATGCCCACCGCAATGCCGCCAGAGCCGTTGACCAGCAGGTTGGGCAGGCGGCTGGGCAACACCAGCGGCTCTTTTTCCGAGCCGTCATAGTTGGGGCCGAAATCCACCGTTTCCTTGTCGATATCCGCCAACATTTCATGGGCGATCTTGGCCAGGCGGATTTCGGTGTAACGCATGGCCGCGGCGCTGTCGCCGTCAACCGAGCCGAAGTTGCCCTGGCCGTCCACCAGCATGTGACGCATGGAAAAATCCTGCGCCATGCGCACGATGGTGTCGTAGACCGACTGGTCCCCATGCGGGTGGTATTTACCAATGACGTCACCGACGATACGGGCCGACTTCTTGTAAGCCCGGTTCCAGTCGTTGTTGAGCTCGTGCATGGCAAACAGCACACGTCGGTGAACAGGCTTCAAGCCATCCCGTGCATCGGGCAGGGCGCGGCCGACGATCACGCTCATGGCGTAATCGAGGTAGCTGCGCCGCATCTCCTCTTCAAGGCTGATGGGCAGGGTTTCTTTGGCGAACTGGGTCATGGAGCGCTCGGGTCAGGGACGTGGGCAATCTGTCATTTTAAGGCGCTGGCCTTGTGGCTTCATAGCAACAGAGGGACGGCTTGTTTGTTTGTAACTGGCTGTGTCGCTGTTTTGACGATTGCAGCTCCCGCCATATGTGGCACAATGGCTGAGACCGTTCGGGTGGTAGTCCTATGTGCATGCCATCTTTTCTTCATTAATCGCAGCCTTGCTGCAGCTTTTTCCGCTTAAAGGAGAACCATGAAAAAATTGAATAAAGTGGCCATGTTGATTGCAACAGCAGCTCTCGCTACCGCTGCAGGTGCTCAATCTGTTGACAACTGGGTCAGCGGTTCTGGCATCGCTGTGAAGAACGGCACCAACGAACTGTGCTGGCGCGATGCCAACTGGACGCCGGCTACCGCCGCTAAAGGCTGCGATGGCGCTATCGTCGAGGCTCCGAAGGCTGCTGTTGCCGCTCCGGCTGCTGCTGCCGCTCCGGCTGCTGCTGCTCCCGCCGTCGCTGCCAGCAAGGTGACCTACGCTGCTGACGCTTTCTTCGACTTCGACAAGGCTGTGCTCAAGCCCGAAGGCAAGGCCAAGCTGGATGACCTGGCCCAGAAGGTCAAGGGCATCAACCTCGAAGTGATCATCGCCGTCGGCCATACCGACGCTGTTGGTACTGACGCTTACAACCAGAAGCTGTCGATCCGTCGTTCCGAGGCTGTCAAGGCCTATCTCGTGTCCAAGGGCATCGAAAAGAACCGTATCTACACCGAAGGCAAGGGCGAGAAGCAGCCTGTTGCTGACAACAAGACCAAAGAAGGCCGCGCCAAGAACCGTCGCGTGGAAATCGAAGTGGTCGGTACCCGCCCCAACAAGTAATCCTTCGGATTGCTGTGAAGAACCCCGCTTCGGCGGGGTTTTTTGTTTCTGGGCAAAGGCTTGCAGCTTCTGCCTGGCCGATAATTGCTGCCATGACGACCACATTGAATGCCGATCCGGCCGAGCTGGCCAAGTTTTCCGAGCTGGCCCACCGCTGGTGGGATCCCGAGAGCGAATTCCGTCCCTTGCACCAGATCAATCCGTTGCGGCTGGACTGGATCAACGGCCTGGCGCCGCTGCAGGGAAAGCAGGTGCTGGACATCGGTTGTGGTGGTGGCATCCTGTCCGATTCGATGGCGCGCAAGGGGGGGCGTGTAACGGGCATTGACTTGTCGACCAAGGCGCTGAAAGTAGCCCAGTTGCATGCGCTTGAAGCCCAGACACCGAATGTGCAGTATCGCGAGGTCAGTGCCGAAGCGCTGGCGGCCGAGCAGCCGGCCAGCTTCGATGTGGTGACGTGCATGGAAATGCTGGAGCATGTGCCGGACCCCGCATCCGTCGTGCAGGCTTGCGCCACGCTGGTCAAACCCGGTGGCTGGGTGTTCTTCTCCACGCTCAACCGCAATCCCAAATCATTCCTGTTCGCGATCGTCGGCGCTGAATACCTGTTAAAGCTGTTGCCGCGCGGTACCCACGAGTACGCCAAAATGATCCGTCCCAGCGAGCTGGCGCGCTACTGCCGACAGGCGGGGCTGGAGTTGGGACAGACGCGTGGGATGGAATACAACCCGCTGACCCGGCGCTACTGGTTGAGTGCCGACACCAGCGTCAACTACCTGTTGGCGACACGCAGATCAGCGACGGGGGTGTGATGTCGGTGTTTTCTGCTATCGAGGCCGTCCTGTTTGACTTGGACGGTACCCTGATCGACAGTGCGCCTGATCTGGGGGCGGCCGTGGACAAGATGCGGACCGACCGCGGCTTGCCGTCCCTGGCGCCCGAAGACTATCGGCCTATGGCAGGTGCCGGTGCGCGTGGCATGCTGGAGGTGGCCTTCGGTCTGACGCCGGAGCATCCTGAATTTGCTCTGATGCGCGAGGAGTTCTTCGTCAACTACGAGAACTGCATGACGCAGCGTACCTACGCTTTTGCCGGCGTGGCTGAACTGATCAAGCGGCTGCAACAGCGTCTGCTGGCCTGGGGTGTGGTCACCAACAAGTCTCAGCGCTTCACCGAGCCGTTGACGCGGGCCATGCCGTTGTTTGCCAGCGCCCGCGCCATCGTGAGTGGCGACACCACCCCCCATGCCAAACCGCATCCGGAGCCGTTGTTCGAGGCGGCGCGGCGCCTGCGACTGGATCCCGAACGTTGCCTCTATGTGGGCGACGACGAGCGCGACATCGTGGCCGGCCGCGCCGCTGGCATGGGCACGGTAGCGGCCACCTATGGCTATCTCGGCCAGAAAACCGACGTAGGCAGTTGGGGCGCGCATGCCACAATAAATTCTCCGGTCGAGCTCTTGCAATTGCTGGAGCAGGCCTAAAATAGACAACTCAGGGGCTGCATTGGTTTCGACGTGGGTTCGGACACGCAGCAGGGCATGTCGAGGTTCTGTCACCTCGTAAAACCGCAGAAAAAAACTAACTGCAAACGACGAACGTTTCGCACTCGCCGCTTAATCCGGTGAGCCTTGCAACAGTTGGCCGATAGGCTGGGCAAGGGGGCGTAAGCCTCCAGGCTGCAAGGGAATTCATATTGGCTGGTCTGTCTCCGGGTGCCTTGGGGATGGACGAGAAAATAGGGTACTGGTCTGATGCGTAGCGTGTCGCTGCGCGACGCATCGGGCGAGACACAAATCAGACGACTACACATGTAGAACTGCGCGAAGAAGGCTTGCGGACGGGGGTTCAAATCCCCCCAGCTCCACCAATTCCAAACCCGGCCGGTAACGGTCGGGTTTTCCCTTTTCAGCTTGCCTTTCACGTCTTGTATAGTGGCTTGAACAAGACATAAAGAGCGCTGATTTTGGATGTCCCCATGACCTTTACCTACCAGTGGCCCCTGGTTGCGTTCTCGGTCTTCATTGCTGTCTTTGCCGCATACACCACCTTGCGTGTGGCTTTTCGACTGGCATGGGCCAGCGAGGCGACGCGGCTGTACTGGATTGCTGGTGGCGCGTGTTCCATGGGCATCGGTATCTGGACCATGCACTTTGTGGGCATGCTGGCGCTGCATCTCCCGGTACCGGTGGCCTACGATCCGCTGCTGACGGCCGTGTCGCTGTTGCCGGCCCTCCTTGCTTCCGCCATTGCACTGTCGATGTTGGGCCGGCCGCAGGCCAGTGTCGTGAGCCGCTTCATGGCCTCGGTGTTGATGGGCTTGGGCATTGTGGCCATGCACTACAGCGGCATGGCTGCCATGAAGATGGCCCCCCCCATCGTCTATGACAGGACTTTGCTGGTCTTGTCACTGCTGGTTGCCGTCGGGGCCAGCTGGGTCGCCTTGTACCTGTTTTCACGCGAGCGCAAGGAGGCGAGTCCGTCTCTGGGCCGAAGGTTTGCCAGCGCCGTGCTGATGGGGCTGGCGATTGCCGGCATGCACTACACCGGCATGGCCGCTGCCGAGTTCGCCCCTGATTCGATCTGTACCGTGGCCGCGACCGGCTGGGGGGGCGACACCATTGGCGTGTTCGTCAGTCTGGTGGCGGTGCTGGTGCTGGCCGCTTCGCTGGCGCTGACTTTCTACGACGAAGTACTCGGCGAGAACAATTTCTACAAGGCGCTGTTGGCGGCCCAGTCGAATGCCGGTGAGGGCGTGCTGCTGATTGAGAGTGGCCGTGTGATTTATGCCAATCAGGCCATGGAAAGCCAGAGCGGGTACACAGCAGCCGAGCTCTCCGCTTTGCCAAGCTGGACGGAACTCCTGGAGGACGCCGGGGCTGCGCTGTTGCCGTCTGGTTCGGTGTCCGACCTGTCGTCGGAGTCAGAGTCCGGCCGCCAAGAGGTGGTGCTGCGCGTGCGCGGCGGCCAGCGCTTGGCCTGCGAAGCCGTGCTGAGCAGTTTCAGGCATGGTGATGTCAGCCGGCAGCTGCTGGTGTGCATCGATATTTCCGGACGCAAGGCGGCACAAGAGGCGCTGCAGGCGCGTGATGCCCAGGCGCGCGAACTGGCTCTGGTGGCGGCGCGTACCGACAACGCTGTGATCATCACCGATGCCCAAGGCTTGATTCTGTGGGTCAACAAAGGCTTTGAGCGGATTTCCGGATTCCGCCTGGACGAGGCCGTAGGCAAGAATCCTGGTCGTTTGTTGCAGGGGCCGGACACGGATCCGGTCGTGCGTCGCATGATGCGCGAACAACTGGCGTGCGGCGAGGGTTTCGAGACCGAAATCATCAATTACGACAAGGCCGGGCGCAAGTACTGGGTCGCACTCGATGTCAAACCGGTGCATGACGAGGCGGGGGGCCTGATCAAGTTCATTGCGATCGAGCGCGACATCACGGAGCGCAAGCAGGCGGATGCTGCGCTGCGTCTGAGCGAGGTGAGGCTGAAGGAGGCGCAGCAACTGGCCCGTGTCGGGAGCTGGGAGCTCGATCTGGCGCGCAATGAATACATCATGTCCGACGAATCGCTGCGCATCCATGAGCTGGATCCGTCTTGTCCGCTGGTGTCGCGCGAAACTGTGGTCGCGCTCATGCATCCCGACGACCAGCAGGTCCACCGGCAGAGCCGTGCGCTGGCTTTGGCCAGTCTGGGAAGCTACGCGTTGCAGATTCGGCTGCGATTTGCCGATGGCCGCATCAAGTATGTGCAGCTGCGTGCAGCGGTGCAAGCTGATGCGCAGGGCAATCCGTTGCGCGTGATCGGCACCATCCAGGACATCACCGAACAGACCCTGGCAGAAAAGGCATTACGCAGCCTGAACGAAACGTTGGAGCAGCGAGTGCTGGAGCGCACGAACGAGCTCGAGCAGCAACGCGCCTTCATCGAGACCATCCTGAATACGGCCGAGACGCTGATTTTCGTGATCGATACCCGCGGCCGCTTCGTGCGTTTCAACGCCGCGTGCGAGCGACTGACGGGCTACGGGTTCGAAGCGTTGCGTGACCAGCCGATCTGGGACTACGTGATTCCTCCGGAGCGCAGGGCCGAGGTGCGCGCCAAACACGAGAACCAGACGTCGCCGGCGGCCTTGCCGCGCAATCTGGAAGTGGAATGGCTGACCCGTGATGGCCAGCGGCGCTTGATTTCCTGGAGCAACGCCATGCTGACTGACGAGGCCGGACGACTCCAGTACATGATTGGAACCGGCATCGACATCACCGAGCGCAAGCGTGCCGAGCGCGCTCTGATCGAGGCCAACGAGAACCTGAGCCGCACCATCGACACGCTGCGCGAAGCCCAGTCACAACTGGTGCAGTCGGAGAAGATGGCATCACTCGGCGCTCTGGTGGCTGGCATTTCGCATGAGATCAACACCCCCATCGGCATCGGCGTCACCTCCGCAACCACCTTGCAGGAGGAGTTCAAGCTCCTGAGCCGTGCGTTTGCCGATGGCTCGCTCAAGCGCTCGACCTTGGAGCGTTTCATCACGCACGGCCTCAACGGGTGCGACATCCTGGTCAACAACCTGCTGCGTGCGGCTGAGCTGATTCGCAGCTTCAAGCAGGTGGCGGTGGACCAGTCCAGCAACGAGTGGCGCCACCTCAACCTGCACGACTACATCGACGAGATCATCCTCAGTCTCAAGCCGCGACTCAAGGGCAGCGGGGTCCAGGTCGTCAACGACAGCCAGCGCCAGTTGGGCATCCGAACCCATCCCGGGGCGATCTACCAGATCCTGAGCAATCTGCTGCTCAACGCCCTGATCCATGCCTACGAGGCGGAGCAGCCCGGCCAGATCCGCATCACAGCCGAGCAGGTGGGTGACGAGATCCTGCTTGAGTTCTCCGATAACGGCAAAGGTATCGCCGCTGACATCGAAGGCCGGATTTTCGACCCCTTCTTCACCACGCGGCGCGGTGCCGGTGGCAGCGGGTTGGGCCTGCACATCGTCTACAACCTGGTGGCCGGCACGCTGGGCGGTGTGATTCATCTGGTGAAGAAGGACGGGGCGGTGGGGACGACATTCCGTATCCGGTTCCCGTTGCAGCCAGGCAAGGAGGGCGAATGAAAGACGAGGAAGTTCCCGAAGGCGAAATGGTCTTTGCGCAGGAGTCGGAGGAGGCACCGGTTGGGCGGCCGACCCGGCCCGGCTGGAAGGTCATGATCATCGATGACGATGCCGGTGTGCATGAGGTGACCCGGCTGGCCTTGAGTGGCTTTGAGTTCGATGGCCGTGGGCTGGAGTTCCTCAGCGCCTACTCGGCTGCCGAGGGCGAGCTGCTGCTGCGTGCCCACCCCGACACGGCGGTGGCGCTGGTGGATGTGGTGATGGAGCGCGAGCACGCCGGGCTGGATCTGGTGCGCACCATCCGCGAGGTGCACCACAACCGCCTGATCCGTCTGATTTTGCGCACCGGGCAGCCGGGCCAGGCGCCCGAGCGTGCGGTGATTCGCCAGTACGACATCAACGACTACAAGGAAAAATCGGAGCTGTCGGCGCAAAAGCTCTACAGCACGATTCTCACCAGCCTGCGTTCCTGGCGCGATCTGATGGCGCTGAATGCCAACCGTGCTGGTCTGCGACGCGTCATCCATGCCACTGGTGAGATCTTTCGCACGCGCGACCTGAGCCGCTTTGTGCAAGGCGTGCTGGAGCAACTGGTGGCCTTGCTGTACCTGGAGCGCGACGCCCTGTTGATCAAGTGCGACAGCCTGGCCTTGCGCGATGACGGCGGGCAGGTGGTGGTGGCTGCGGCCACCGGCCGTTTTGTCGAACTGATCGGCACCCCGGCTGGCGCCAGCTTGCCGGCGCAGATGCTGGAAGATGTGGCCACCGTGCTGCGCACGCGCCAGCCGCTGCTGCGCGAGGGTGAGTACTGGGGCTACTTCCAGGCCGACGGAGGCAAGGAAAACGTCATCTACCTCAAGAGCCTGCACCCGCTGTCACGTGACGACTCTCATCTGATCCAGCTGTTTCTGCAGAACGTCTCGATCGCCTATGAAAACACGTTGCTGCACGAGGAGATCGAAGGCACACAGCGCGACATCGTCTACATGTTGGGCGAGGCGATTGAAACCCGCTCAAGGGAAACCGGCCAGCACGTGCGGCGTGTGGCGGAGTACTGCCATCTGATCGCCCGCGGCCTGGGTCTGCCGGACCGCGAAGCCGACATCCTGAAGGTCGCCGCCCCCCTCCATGACTTCGGCAAGATCGGTATCCCCGATGCCGTGCTGCACAAACCGAGCAAGCTCGACGAAGACGAGTGGGCGGTGATGCGCCAGCATGCCGAGATCGGCCAGGACCTGCTGAGCCAGTCCAAGCGCGAAATCCTGCAGGCGGCCGCGGTGCTGGCCGGCCAGCACCACGAGAAATGGGATGGCAGCGGCTATCCGCTCGGCCTGCAAGGCGAGCAGATCCACATCTACGGTCGCATCGGTGCCGTGGCCGACGTGTTTGATGCCCTGGCCAGCTTGCGCAGCTACAAGGCGCCCTGGCCGCTGGAGGCGATCCTGGATTACCTGCGCCAGCAGCGCGGCCGGCATTTCGATCCCGCCATCGTCGACTGGGTGCTGGACAACGTCGACATCATGGGAACGGTCGCCCGGGAGTTTCCGGACACCAGGGCGTGAGCGCCTGCGCTTGGCGGCAGGTTTGCGATACTTGGCGCCATGCAATTGCAAGACATCCTTTATTCCCAGGGCTTTGGCACGCGGCGTGTGTGTGCCGGCCTGATCCAGCAGGGCCATGTGCAGGTTTACGAGGGAAATTCCGCATCTGCCCCCGTCGAATGTACGCAGGCTGCTATGGAATTCGAAGCGCCTGGGTTGCGCTTTCGGGTGCAGGGCGAGGACTGGGCCTACCATGAGAAGGCCTACCTGATGCTGCACAAGCCGGCGGGCACCGAATGCTCGCAAAAACCCTCCACCTGGCCCAGCATCTACACCCTGCTGCCGTCGCCGCTGCGCCTGCGGCCCAACAAGGCCAGCGTGCAGGGGGTGCAGGCGATCGGCCGACTCGACCAGGACACCACCGGCCTGCTGCTGCTGAGCGACGACGGCAAGTTCATCCACCGCATGAGTTCACCGCGCCACCACGTGCCCAAGGTCTACGAGGTCACGCTCAAGCACGCGCTCGACGACAAGCAGGTGCAGCGCTTGCTGGCCGGCGTGGTGCTGGACGACGACCCGAAACCGGTGCGCGCCGCCGCCTGCGAGGCGGTTGACAGCCTCCACCTGCGCCTGACCCTGACGGAGGGCAAGTACCACCAGGTCAAGCGCATGCTGGCGGCGGTGGGCAACCGGGTGGAGGGCTTGCACCGCTCGCAGATTGGCGGTCTCACGCTGCCAGCCGATCTGGCGCCGGGGCAGTGGCGTTGGCTGGACGAGGCCGATCTGGGGCTGATCACCGGCTGACGGGCTGCATCCGCCGGGGATGAGGCTGTGTGATAACAGTCTGCCTTGAGGCGGGTCAAACAATGGACGCGTCTGAGGCGCTGCTGGCCACCCCGGTCGGCTCCGAGGCAGGCCGGCCGCTACACTTGCAGATTGTCTGAACTCGTTATCCGCCGTGCGTCTACCCATTCCAATCTCTCGTGTGCTACTGGCCTTCCTGGCGGCAAGCGCCTTTACCTCTGGGGCTTGGGCGCAGTTGCGGCCGATTTTCGTGCTCAACTCGCTGGATGCCGACGTCAGCGTCATCGACCCAGCCAGCTGGAAGGTGGTCAAACGCATTGCCACCGGTAAGGAGCCGCACCACCTGTACCTGACGCCGGACGAGAAGTCGCTCATCATCGCCAACGCGCTGAGCGACTCGCTGACCTTTGTGGATCCGAAGACGGCCGAGGTGCAGCGCACCGTGCGCGGCATCATCGATCCTTACCAGCTGCGTTTCTCGCCCGACATGAAGTGGTTCGTCACCGCCGGCAACCGGCTCAACCACGTCGACATCTATCGTTGGGACGGTCGCGACCTGACGCTGGCCAAGCGCATTGCCACCGGCAAGACGCCCAGCCACGTCTGGATCGACAGCAAGAGCAGCACGGCTTACGCGACCATGCAGGACAGCGATGAACTGGTAGCGATTGACCTGCCCAGCCAGACCCTCAAATGGCGGCGCAAGACCGGCCCCTTGCCGGCCGACGTCTTCGGCACACCCGATGACCGTTTCCTGCTGATCGGCCTGACCGGTGGCGAAGGTGTGGAGGTCTATGACGTCTCCGGGCCCGCACCGCGCCTGGCGCATTACATCCGCACCGGCAAGGGCGCGCATGCTTTCCGCGCCGTCGGCGATCGACGCCACGTCTTCGTCAGCAACCGCGTGGCTGACACCATCAGCAAGATCGACTTCCAGACCATGACTGTGGTGGACCAGTACCCGGGACCCAGTGGTCCGGACTGCATGGACCTGACGGCCGACGGCCGCTACATCTTCGTCGCCTCGCGCTGGGCCAAGAAACTCAGCGTGATCGACACCACCACGCGTGAAGTCGTGCGGCAGGTCAGGGTCGGCAAATCGCCGCACGGCGTCTGGACGCTGGATCATGCGCCGCGCCAGTAAGCTGCTGTCGGGGTTTTTGTTTGCTATCGTTCTGATAGCTGTCGGCGCAACTGCAGCAAGGTCTGAGGCCAAAAAAGACTGCAAGAAACCGGTCTACCTGACCTTCGACACCGGCCACATGGGCGTGGCCGAACTGGTGGCCGAGGTGCTGCAGCGCCAGCAGGTGCGAGTGACTTTTTTTGCTGCCCAGGAACGCACCCGCGTCGGCGACGGCAGCCTGGGCGAACACTGGGCACCCTGGTGGCGCGCCCGTGCCGCGGAAGGCCATGAATTCGCCTCACACACGCTGGACCACGTTTACTGGCGGGCCGATGTTGCCAGCGAGGGCGAGGCACCGCGTTTTCGCGTGCGGCCCTCGGCGGGTGCCGACGAAGGGCGCGAGATGGTCTGGGATGCACGACAGTACTGCACGCAGATCCAGGCCGCGTCCGATCGGCTGCAACAACTCACCGGCAAGCCGGCGCTGCCCCTTTTCCGCGCCCCCGGCGGCAAGACCTCGCCGGCGCTGCTGACGGCCGCCAAGGGTTGCGGCTACGCCCACGTGGGCTGGGCTGCGGCGGGCTTCCTCGGTGACGAATTGCCGAGCGAGACCTACAGCAACGCGATGCTGCTGAAGAGGGCCTTGCGCGACATCCGGCCGGGCGACATCCTGATGGCCCACCTGGGCATCTGGTCGCGCAAGGACCCGTGGGCGCCCACTGTGCTGGAGCCGCTCATCATGGGCCTGAAAGACCGTGGTTTCTGTTTCCGCACCCTGCGCGAGCACCCGGCCTATCAGGGCTGGATTAACGGCCGGCGTCCACGCGAGAATTGAACCATGGACGCCCTGGCCAACGCATTCGCCGACCTGCAGGAGTGGCTGTTCGAAGCGCTGGTGCAGCCGCTGGCCTTCTCGCTCGGGCTGGGCAACCGGCTGGAAGATGCCTATGACGCCACCGGCTGGCTGCTGGTCGGGCTGCTGCAGCTGATCGTGCTGCTGGCCGTCATCGGGCCACTGCAGCGCTGGCGCCCGGTCGAGGCCGTGACCGACCGCGCCACCGTGCGTGTCGATGTGATCTACACCCTGATCCACCGCCTCGGCCTGTTCCGCCTGGTGCTGTTCTTCACGCTCACGCCGCTGCTGGACGACCTGTTCGGCGAACTGCGCGTGGCCGGGCTGGTCACGTTCCATTTGGACGACCTCTGGCCCGGCGTGACCGACCTGCCGCTGGTCAGCCTGCTGCTGTACCTGGTGGTGTTCGACTTTGTCGATTACTGGATCCACCGCGGCCAGCACCGGTTCGAGTGGTGGTGGCGCCTGCATGCACTGCACCACGCGCAGCGCCAGATGACGATGTGGAGCGACAACCGCAACCACCTGCTCGACGACCTGTTGCGTGACGTCATCGTGGTCGCTGTCGCCCAGCTGATCGGCGTGGCGCCGGGGCAGTTCGTTGCCATCGTCGCTTTCACCCAGCTCAGCGAAAGCTTCCAGCACGCCAACCTGCGCCTGTCCTTCGGGCGCTGGGGTGAGCGGCTGTGGATCAGCCCACGCTTTCACCGGCTGCACCACAGCATCGGCATTGGGCACGAATCGCCAGGCAAAGTGCTCGGAGGACACAATTTTGGTGTGCTGCTGCCTTGGTGGGACATGCTGTTCGGCACTGCCAATTTCGAGCAGCGCTTCGACCCGACCGGTGTGCGCGACCAGGTGGAGCAAGGCCGGGATTACGGGCATGGTTTCTGGGCCCAGCAGTGGCTGGGTTTCAAGCGCCTGGTTGGGCGCGCCTGACATTTCACTGTCATGCCAACGCGGGTATGCTTCGCGCCATGAACCTGTTTCTGGACTCTTTCTGGCGTGCCCTGGTGTATTCGCTGCGGCCGCGCGTGATCGCGTTGTCCTTCCTGCCGCTGGTGCTGATGGTGGCCTTGTCCGGCGGCCTGGTCTATTTCTTCTGGGAGCCGGCGGTGCAGGCCGTGCAAGCCTGGCTGGGCGAGCTGGCGCTGCTTGAAAGTCTGATGCGCTGGCTGGAGAGCGTGGGCGCCGGCAACCTGCGCAGCGTGGTGGCGCCGCTGGTGCTGCTGATGCTCACCTTGCCGGTCATCATCATCCTGTCGCTGCTGGCGGTGGCCTCGTTCATGACGCCGTCGCTGGTGGCGCTGGTGGCGGAGCGGCGTTTTCCCCGCCTGGAGCGCCGCCACGGCGGCTCCTTCTGGCGCGGCCTGCTGTTTGCGTTGGGGACGTCCTTGCTGGCGGCGCTGGCGCTGGTGGTGTCCGTGCCCTTGTGGCTGATTCCGCCCCTGGTGGTGGTCTTGCCGCCGCTGGTCTGGGGTTGGCTGACCTACCGCGTGATGGCCTACGACACGCTGGCCGAATACGCCAGCCGCGAGGAGCGCGCCGAGTTGTTGCGCCGCCATCGGCTGTGGATGCTGGGCATCGGCATCCTGACCGGCTACCTAGGGGCGGCGCCTGGCCTGATCTGGGCGGTGGGCGCCATGGCCATCGTGTTCGCGCCGCTGCTGGTACCGCTGGCGATCTGGATCTACACCTTCGTCTTTGCCTTTTCCTCGCTGTGGTTTGCGCATTTCTGCCTTGCCGCGCTGGATGCCCTGCGGGCCGAAGCCGCAGCGGTTCCGGCGGCGGCTGTCCCGCTGGCAGCCAGCCCCGCGCCAGCCGCCAGCGACATTCCTTCCTTGTCCGATATACCCCATGCCGACGACCCGCCACACGCCTGAATTCAGCCTCATCATCATCGGCGACGAAATCCTCTCCGGCAAGCGGGCCGACAAACACCTGCCCAAGGTGATCGAGCTGTTGCACGCACGCGGCCTGCAACTGGCGCATGCCGACTACGTGGGCGATTCTCCGGAGCGCATCACCGCCACCCTGGCGCGCGCCTTCGCCTCGGGCGAGATCGTGTTCTCCTGCGGCGGCATCGGTGCCACGCCCGATGACCATACGCGCCAATGCGCGGCGCGGGCTCTTGGCGTCGAGCTGGCGCTGCACCCGCAGGCCGAAAGCCTGATCCGTGAGCGCATGCAGGACGTGGCACGGGAGCAGGGCACGCCTTACGAGCCGGACCGGGCCGACAACATCCACCGCCTCAACATGGGCGTGTTTCCTCAGGGGGCCGACATCATTCCGAATCCCTACAACAAGATCCCGGGCTTCAGCTGCCAGGGTGCGGGCGGCGGCGCAATTCATTTTGTGCCGGGTTTTCCGGTCATGGCCTGGCCGATGATCGAGTGGGTGCTGGACACCCATTACCGGTATCTGTTCCGCCAAGCCGCCTGGATTGAGCAGTCGGTCATCGTCTACGGCTCGATGGAGGCCACCTTGACGCCATTGATGGAGGACATCGAGCGCCGGTTTGAGGGCATCAAGGTGTTCAGCCTGCCCAGCGTGGATCACCCGCAACACGGCCGGCATATTGAACTCGGCGTCAAAGGGGCCCCTGACAGGGTGGCATTGGCCTATCCGGATTTGCTGACGGGCTTGCACCAGCAGGGCGTCAAGCTAGGCCCTGAATTGGTGCGCAAATAGGATTGCACTTTTACGGTGCTCATTGTATGCACCTGTGTGGTGCGTATTTTGCATCAAATCCAGAAATTGATGCAGGTGGTTGTGTCGAACGAGGCCAAACTGAAGGCAAAATGCGGGGTTCGGCGCAGCCATGCAGAAACCAGATTGGCACAGAAACTGCATTGATGCCCATGAAATTTTCAACCAACCATTCAACCAGGAGTATCTGATGGCCAAGACCGTCGCAGACGTGATGAAGATGGTGAAGGAAAACGAAGTCAAGTTTGTTGACTTCCGCTTCACCGACACCCGTGGCAAACAGCAGCACACCACGGTGCCCGTCTCTCACTTTGATGAAGACAAGTTCACGTCGGGCCATGCGTTCGACGGTTCCTCGATCGCTGGCTGGAAAGGCATTGAAGCCTCCGACATGTTGCTCATGCCGGACCCGAACTCGGCCAACATCGACCCCTTCTTTGAAGAAACCACCATCATCCTGACCTGTGATGTGGTCGAGCCCAGCGATGGCAAGTCCTATGACCGCGATCCGCGTTCCATCGCCAAGCGTGCCGAGGCCTACCTGAAGGCTTCCGGTATCGGCGATGCCGCCTATTTCGGTCCGGAGCCCGAGTTCTTCATTTTCGACGGCGTGCGTTGGAGCACTGAGCCCCACAACACCTTCTACGAGATCGAAGAGTACGAAGCCCCCTGGAATACCGGCTCCAAGCTCGAAGGCGGCAACCGCGGCCACCGTCCCACCGTCAAGGGCGGCTATTTCCCGGTGCCCCCGGTTGACAGCGCGCAGGACATGCGCGCTGAGATGTCCCTGATTCTCGAATCGCTGGGTATCCCGGTCGAAGTGTTCCACCACGAAGTGGCGGGCGCGGGCCAGAACGAAATCGGTACCAAGTTCAGCACCCTGGTCGAGCGCGCTGACTGGACCATGTTGCAAAAGTACGTGATCCACAACGTCGCCAACGCCTATGGCAAGACGGCCACCTTCATGCCTAAGCCCTACCACGGCGACAACGGCAGCGGCATGCACGTGCACCAGTCGGTCTGGAAAGACGGCAAGAACCTGTTTGCCGGTGACGGCTACGCCGGCCTGAGCGATTTCGCCCTGTACTACATCGGCGGCATCATCAAGCACGCCCGTGCCCTGAACGCCATCACCAACCCCGGTACCAACAGCTACAAGCGCCTGGTGCCGCACTTCGAAGCCCCGGTGAAGCTGGCTTACTCGGCCAAGAACCGTTCGGCCTCGATCCGTATCCCGTTCGTGGCCAACCCGAAAGGCCGTCGCGTGGAAGCTCGCTTCCCCGATCCGCTGATGAACCCCTACCTCGGCTTTGCCGCCTTGCTGATGGCCGGTCTGGACGGTGTGGAAAACAAGATCCATCCGGGCGAAGCTGCCTCCAAGGACCTGTACCACCTGCCTCCGGAAGAGGACAAGCTGGTGCCGACCGTTTGCCACAGCCTGGACCAGGCGCTGGAGCACCTGGACAAGGACCGCGCCTTCCTGACCAAGGGCGGCGTGTTCACCGACAGCATGCTCGATGCCTACATCGAACTCAAGATGCAGGAAGTCACCCGCTTCCGCATGGCCGTGCATCCGGTCGAGTACGACATGTACTACTCCCTGTAATCGGGGTGTCGTTCACTGTGGGTATCCACAGTGTGTCGCCAAAAAAGGACGGCTGCGGCCGTCCTTTTTGTTTTCAGAGTGTTAACAGCGTTGGACTTTCCCGGGCTTTGAGGGATACTGATAGACCGCCCCTGCATCTTTCGATGCGTGGAGAGAAAGCATGAAATACGCATTATTAATCCCGTTGGTTGCTACACTTTTCGTAGCAAATGGTCACGCTCAAGGCCGCATTTACCGTTGCGGCAATGAGTACACCAACACGATTTCCGAGTCGCAAAAAGGCCGCTGCAAGCTGCTCGACGGCGGCAACGTCACGGTGGTGCAGAACCAGCGTCCGGCGCCGCTGCGCGTGGCGTCCGCCGCCCAGGCGGGCTCGCGTATTGACACCCCTGAGCAGCGTTCACGCGATTCCGATGCACGGCTGATCCTGGAGTCCGAATTGCGCAAGGCCGAACTCCGGCGCGAAGAACTGCTCAAGGACTACAACAACGGCGAGCCGGAAAAACTCGGGCCTGAGACACGCAATCACCAGAAGTACCTGGACCGCGTGGCCGAGCTCAAGGCCAATATTGAGCGCAACGACAGCGATATCGCCGGCATTCGGCGCGAATTGGGCCGCGTGAGCACGCCAACTGCGTCAAAATAGGCGGCTTGAAAAAGTCCATCTCATCCTCCTCCCGTTTCCAGACCTTCGATCTGCTCGCTACCCTGGTGGCGGTGCTGCACAGTGACGGTGCGGTGCTGTTTGCCAACGCCGCGCTGGAGGACGCACTGGGAACCTCGCGCCGACTGATTGTCGGCACCGATCTGGCGGACAGCTTTACCGAGCCGCAGGTGTTGCGCAATGCCCTGGCCGGCGTCAAGAGCAACGACTTTGCCGCGCTGCGTTACGACGCCTGGCTCAAGCGCCCCAACCGCGATCTGCTGCCCGTGCACGTGATCGTGACGCAGACTGACCACCCCGACGAAATCGTGGTCGAACTGCTGCCGCTGGAGCAGCAGGCGCGCCAGGAGCGTGAGGAACGTCTGCTGGACCAGGCCCAGGCCAACAAGGAGCTGATCCGCAACTTGGCGCACGAGATCAAGAACCCCTTGGGCGGCATCCGCGGCGCAGCACAGCTGCTGGAGATGGAAATCGAATCGCGCGAACTGACCGAGTACACGCGTGTCATCATCCACGAGGCCGACCGGCTGCAGACCCTGGTGGACCGTCTGCTGGCCCCGCACCGCCGCCCGCATGTGGTGGGTGACGTCAACATCCATGAGGTGTGCGAGCGTGTCCGCTCGCTGATCCTGGCCGAGTTCCCCCGTGGCCTGCGTGTGGTGCGCGATTACGACACCTCGATTCCCGAATTCCGCGGTGACCGTGAACAACTGATCCAGGCGGTGCTCAACATCGCCCACAACGCCTGCCATGCCCTGGCAGAGCGTGTGGCGGCCGGTGATGCGCAACTGACATTCCGCACCCGGGTTGCGCGCCAAACTACTTTTGGCAAACAACGCTACAAACTGGCACTGGAATTGCATGTGATTGATAACGGGCCTGGCGTGCCAGACTCGATCAAGGACCGCATCTTCTATCCGCTGGTATCTGGACGGGAGGGCGGCTCCGGCCTGGGGCTGACGTTGGCACAGACGTTTGTGCAGCAGCACCATGGCCTGATCGAGTGTGACAGCGAGCCCGGCCGGACTGATTTCAAGATTTTGATCCCGTTGCCCTGAATCGTTCACGGCAACATGACCTGAGGTAAGCCACGACATGAAGCCGATTTGGATCGTTGATGATGACCAGTCCATCCGCTTCGTGCTGGAAAAAGCACTGTTGCGCGAGCAACTGCCCACACGCAGCTTCACCAACCCGCGCGACGTGCTGGCCGCGCTCGATGACGAAGACGGCCCCCAGGTCCTGGTGAGCGACATTCGCATGCCTGGCGGCTCCGGCCTGGAACTGCTGGAGAAGGTCAAGGCGCGTTACCCCGGCCTGCCGGTCATCATCATGACCGCCTTCTCCGACCTCGACAGTGCCGTCTCGGCCTTCCAGGGCGGGGCCTTCGAATACCTGCCCAAACCGTTTGACCTGCCCAAGGCGGTCGAGTTGATTCACCGTGCCGTGGAAGAAAGCCAGCGCGAGGAAGTGGCGCAGGAAAGCATCAGTGCCGCGCCCGAGATGCTGGGCCAGGCCCCGGCCATGCAGGATGTGTTTCGTGCCATCGGCCGTCTGAGCCAGAGCAACGTCACGGTGCTGATCACGGGCGAGTCCGGCTCCGGCAAGGAACTGGTGGCGCGCGCCCTGCACAAGCATTCGCCGCGCGCCGATGGTCCGTTTGTGGCCATCAACACCGCCGCCATTCCGAAGGACTTGCTGGAGAGTGAGCTGTTCGGCCATGAGCGCGGTGCCTTCACCGGTGCGCAGACCATGCGCCGCGGCCGCTTCGAACAGGCCGAGGGCGGCACGCTGTTCCTCGATGAAATCGGCGACATGCCGTTTGATCTGCAGACGCGCCTGCTGCGGGTGCTGTCAGACGGTCATTTCTACCGCGTTGGCGGCCACAGCGCGGTCAAGGCCAATGTGCGCGTGATCGCCGCGACGCACCAGGACCTGGAGCAACGCGTCAAGGACGGTGGGTTCCGTGAAGACCTGTTCCACCGCCTTAACGTGATCCGCCTGCGCCTGCCGGCCCTGCGCGAACGGCGTGAGGATGTGGCCATGCTGGCACGCCACTTTCTGCAGCAAAGCGCGCGCCAGCTCGGGGTGGAGCCGAAACGGATCTCGGATGCCGCGCTGGAGCGCCTGAGCCACTTCAGCTTCCCCGGCAATGTGCGCCAACTGGAAAACATCTGCCATTGGCTCACCGTCATGGCGCCGGCGCAAGTGATCGAGCCCAAGGACTTGCCGCCCGAAGTGATGCTGGACGGGAAAGGGCCGGCGGCACCTGATATGACTTCGGCACATGTCGTGGCCGGTACGCCGGCTGTGCTGCCGGACGCGATCACACCTGTCACGGTGACGGGCAGCCAGGTGTCTGTGGCGCCTGCGCCTCCCGTGTCGGCAGATGGCTGGGAAGGCGGTCTGGAGGCCGAAGCGCTGGCGCTGTTGAGCAGCGGACGCGAAGACGTGTGGGACGAACTGACACGCCGCTTTGAGCGCAAGCTCATCCTCACGGCCTTGAGCAATACCAAGGGGCGTCGTATTGAAGCCGCGCACAAGCTCGGCATCGGCCGCAACACCATCACACGCAAGATCCAGGAACTGGGGCTCGAATAGGCCCGCCGCTTGGCGGCTGTCATGGGGGCCATCCATAATGCCATGAAGGATGCGTGGCATGGATGGAGTCAACTCAATGGGCATATTAGGCATTGCACTGGCCTTGCTGGCTACGGGGCTGGTGCTGGGTTTTTTCCTGGGCCGGCGCCGTGGTGCGACCACTGCGACGCCGGAGCTGCCGATGGACGCCCTGTTCAGCGCCGAAGCTGAAGAATCCTTGCGCAGGCGCGACGCCATTTTTGCCAAGGTGTTCAACCTGGTGCCCGACACCTTGACCATCACGCGCATCGCGGATGGCCGTTTTGTCGAGGTCAATCACAACTGGGAGGCTCTGACCGGCTTTACGCGGGAGGAGGCCCTTGGCCATACCTCCACCGAACTGGGAGTCTGGGCGATCCCTGAACAACGTAGCCAATTGATTGGCATCCTGCAACGTGAGGGTGAGGTGCGTGACTTCGAGGTGACCTTCCAGCACAAGCAGGGACATCTGTACTACAACAAAGTGTCCGCCAGCACCTTCGAATCCGACGGCGAAAAGTACATGATGCTGGCCGTGAAAGACATCACGGCCCAGCGCGCGGCAGAACAGGAAATCCGCGACATCAACCAGCAACTGGAAGAGCGGGTGCAACGGCGTACCCTCAAGCTGGAGCAGGCCAATACCGAACTGGCCGAGACCCTGGAAACCCTGCGCTACGCCAAGGACGAACTGGTGCGCTCGGAAAAGATGGCCGCGCTGGGTTCGCTGGTGGCGGGCGTGGCCCATGAACTCAATACACCCATCGGCAACGGCCTGACCGTGGCCACCACGCTGGAACACCGGCTGCAAGAATTCGGCAGGCATGTCGACGCCGGCCTGCGCCGTTCGGAACTGGAGAAGTTCATGACGGATGCCCAGTTCGCCACCGAGGTGCTGGTGCGCAACCTGACGCGTGCCGGCGACCTGGTACGCAGCTTCAAGCAGGTGGCGGTGGACCGGGCCAGTTCACAGCGTCGGAAATTCAATCTGCAGGACATTGTTTCGGAAATCGTCATCACCCTGAGTCCGGTGATCAGCCGTTCCGGCTGCGAAGTGCAGATGGACATCGCCGCCGGGCTGGAACTGGACAACTACCCCGGTCCGCTCGGGCAGGTTCTGGACAACCTGATCAACAACGCCATGACGCATGCGTTTGTGGATGGACAGCGGGGCCGCATCGAAGTCCATGCTCATGCCATCAATGCCGATGAGGTGCAGATCGAGGTGCACGACAACGGTGTGGGCATTCCCGCCGACAACCTGAAGCGGGTGTTCGATCCCTTCTTCACCACCCGGCTCGGCCAGGGCGGCTCCGGCCTGGGGCTGCACATCGTGCACAACATCGTGACCGAGGTGCTGGGCGGTCACGTCGACGTGAGAAGCCAGCCTGGTGCCGGCACCGTCTTCACCCTGCGGCTGCCGTTGCGGGCACCGGCGTCCGCTGCGTCGGCCTGACAGTCGCGTCTTGGTTTAAGCGGGCAGGAGTTCGACGACCACGGGCGCGTGGTCACTTGGCCGTTCGTTCTTGCGCGGCGCCTTGTCGATGGCGCAGGCTGTCACCAGTGGTTTCAGGGCCTGGCTGACCAGGATGTGGTCGATGCGCAGGCCGCGATTGCGGCGGAAGGCGAAGTCGCGGTAGTCCCACCACGAATAGCTTTTCTCCGGTTGCTCGAACAAGCGGAACGCGTCATGCAGGCCCAGCGCGATCAGCGCGCGCAGCTGGTAGCGTTCCTCTTCGGTGCAGTGGATGGTGTCCTTCAGGCCCACCGGGTCCCAGACATCGGCATCGTCGAAGGTGATGTTGTAGTCGCCCATCAGCACCAGCTTCGGGTGCGCGACCAGTTCCTGGCGCAGCCAGTCGCGCAGGCCCTTGAGCCAGGCCATCTTGTAGTCGAACTTGTCCGAGCCCGGTTCCTGTCCGTTGGGGAAATAGGCCCCCACCACCCGCAGGTCGCCGACGTCGGCGCTGATGACGCGCGCCATGTCGTCGGCAAAACCCGGAATGTTGCGCACCACGTTGGACAGCGGCGTGCGCGACAGCAGGGCCACGCCGTTGTAGGTCTTCTGGCCGAAGCACTGGGCGTGGTAACCGGCCTGCGTGAAGGCTTGATGAGGAAACTTGTCGTCGGTGAGCTTGAGCTCCTGCAGCGCCAGCACGTCGACCGGGTTGGCCGCCAGCCAGTCCAGCACTTGCGGCAGGCGCACGTTCAGCGAGTTGATGTTCCAGGTGGCAAGTTTCATGGGTTTTAGATGTTTTCAGGCCTTGGCGCTTGTCGGATATGCGCGGCCAGCTATCAAATATGTAGCGCCGCCAGGGCGCCGACGATCACGCCAAGTCCCCCGGTGCCGAACATGGCGTACTCCAGCCACTTCTTGCGTGTCAGCAGGGCAATGGCGGCCAGCGCGATGCAGACCTGCAGCACGGTGGTGGCCTGAGCCCAGCGGTGGTGCTGGTGCATCTGCTCTTCGCTTTTCTTGTCCCACTCGGTGGCGTCGGCTTCGAGCTTCTCGGCCACGGCCTTGATCTCGTTCTTTTCCTTTTCGTAGCGATCGATCTTGGCCTGGTATTTTTCTTTCTCACCATCGCGGGCGGTCAGGTCGCGCGAGACCTCGGCCAGCGACTGCTTGGTGCTCTTGGACTGGAAGTAGTTCCACTGGTTGGAGGCCTCCGTCTTCTTGATGGCGGCATTGTTTTTGTACAGGCCGGCATTGGCCTGGGTGGCGCCGCCCATGTAGGCGAAGATGGCGCCCACGGTGGCGATGATGGCGGTGAACATCGCGATCTGGTTGGTCATGCGGTTGCTATGATCGCTGTGGCCGCCCTGCTGGGCGTGCTCCAGTTCGTGGTCGTGCGGGCCGTGGACGTGAAAACCGTGTCCGGACATATCAATTTCCTTCTGAGCGCTGGTAAGTGACAAAACTGAAGTTCAAACCGTTGGCGGCGGTGTGGCGTTCGCGCGCCACTTCCCGCCACTCGGGGCCGAATTGTGGCGCAAAGGCGTCGCCTTCGAAGTCGGCCTCGATCTCGGTGATGACGGCCGTGCTGGCCAAGGGTAGCGACTGGGCGTAGATGTCGGCGCCGCCGATGATCCAGGCGTCCGGCGCATCACCGCACAGGGCCAGCGCCTCGGGTAGCGAATGCGCCACGCTGGCGCCGCTGTCCTGCCAGCCGTTCTGGCGCGTCACCACCACGTTGATGCGGCCGGGCAGGGGGCGGAAGCGAGGTGGCAGTGACTCCCAGGTCTTGCGCCCCATGATCACCGGGCAGCCCAGCGTGGTGCGCTTGAAGTGGGCCAGGTCCTCCGGCAGGTGCCAGGGCATGGTGCCGTCCTTGCCGATCACACCATTGGCGGCGCGGGCGAAGATGATGTGAATTTTCATGCGGGTTTTCCTTGGAGACGTGGCGCACGCGGGGGCAGCAAGACGGCGGCAATGGCGGCCATGACGAACGCAATGGCCACGAAATCCTGCCAGTGCGGCCATTCGCCCACGATGACAGTGGCGCTCAGCGTGCCCACCAGGGGGATGGCCATCACACTCATGGCGCTGGTGGCCGGCGGCAGGTTGCGTGCCAGTCCGGCCCACATGGTCTGGGCGAAGCCGTAGTTGATGAAGGCGCCGTAGGCCAGGCTGGCCCACATGGCGCCGCTGAACTGCCAGCTCGGCCAAGGCTCGCTCAATCCGGCGATCAGCCACAGGCAGCCCGCCGTGAGAATCATCATCCACACCGTCAATGTCTCCACCGGTAACGTGAGGTGAGCGCGGCGCATCATCAGCGTGCCGATGGCCCAGCAGACGGCGGCAATCTCCATCCAGACGATGCCCAATGGCCGGCCGGACAGGGCGGTGAATTCGTGCGAGATCAGCAAGGCAATGGCGATCGCCACCGCCACGGCGGCCAACGCCACCCGGCGGGTGAGTTTCTCGCCCAGGAACAGCACGCCGATCAGCACCGTCCAGATCGGCATGGTGAAGCCCAGGATGGCCGCGCGACCCGAGGCCAGCTCCTTCACGCCCAGGATGGACACGGCGTGCCAGCCCAGCATGTTTGGCAGGCCGATGCGGATCACCGATTGCCATTCGGCGCCCTGCGGCAACATGCGCAGGCCGCGCGCGCGGTACCAGCTGTAGAGGAAGATTGCGCCGGCCGTCATGGTGCAGGCGCGAAAGTACATGGGCGAGAGCTCACGCAGCGAGAGCTTCATCATCGGCCAGTTGATGCCCCACATCAGCGTGAGGGCCACCAGGGCCAGCAACTGCTTTTTGCTGATCACACGGCCACCGGCGCCTTGATGGCGGCGTGGCACTGGTAATCCAGCACCTCGAAGTCCTCGTACTCGTACTCGAAGATCGAGGCCGGCCGGCGTTTGATGTTCAAGGTGGGATAGGTAAAGGGCGTGCGGCTCAACTGCAGTTCCACCTGCTCATGGTGGTTGCTGTAGATGTGTTTCCGGAACCTAAATGAAAGTACCATTAGAAAGATCATATCAGTGGTTTCTGGCGCTGAGATTCTGGTGGCCCCATCTTGTTGGGTATACCACGGGGAGTTCCAGCAGACCCTCTCGGATGTCCCTCAGTGCAAGCTTCACACTCAACTGCGCGTCTTATACAGATCCTGCCTCCCAAGGAGCCCATCACCGTTCACTCAAAGAACGAATCCTTGGAACTGCGAGCTGCGGTCGACAACAACTTCGAGAAGATCTACTCGGTCGTTGATTCGCACGGTGTCATTGTGCGGAGCATGCACGAATGGCTAAGCAAGTTGAACTTGCAGACAAACATATCAATCTCCCGCGGTACCGTTGAGCAGTATGGAAAGGCCCTAACATATTTGTGTCGATGGATCGAGGCTCGGCCACCATACTCCAAGCTCGACATTGAGCAGAATATCGCCAACCTTACTCGGGATGACTTACTCCGTTGGATTCGCTATATGAAGGCCGCCGGGGCGAAGAGCAGGAAAACTCTCCGGCAACGGGAGGCGGCTGTCAAGGAGTTCCTTCTCTGGTTGAGCACTACCGAAGGCGCGCAGAGACGCAGCCAGCTGGATTCTCCGTACGGCCGCGATGGCATGCTCAAAGGAATCGTCAAGGGGTCTACTCCTAAGAGCCCAAAGTTTATTCCTACCAATCTAATTGTCGACGTCTTGAACGGATTGAAGAATGAGTGCGAGCGGTGCCTTTTCCACTTTCAGTACGACACCGGACTACGTATCTCGGAACTAATCAACTTGAGGGCGTCTGAACTTCCAGAGCTTTCGAGTTTCTCTGAGGCACACGAATTCATTCCTCTATATATCAGAGGTGTAAAAGGAAGTGCCGGTGACATCAAGGAACGGATAACACTTGTCTCGCGCGCAGTATTGAAGAGGGTTAAGCGTTATCACGCCAGCAAAGAATATCGACTGGCTCATGGTTGGGATATCGATGGCGCCAACAAGCCCGCATTTCTAACGGTCAACGCCTTCCAATGGTCACTGCGCAATGCATCCAAGCAGTTCAAGAATGCAATCAGAAGAGCTGGTGTGAATGAGTCGTTTTGCACCCACTGGATGCGACACGGCACGGCCTTCTCTGTACTCAGGTCCGAGATGGGGAAAGATTATCAAGACAAAATTTTAATAATAATGAGCATGCTCGGACACAACGATATCAAGACGAGCCAGATCTACACGCAAGTATCACCGGCTATGCTGACCGAATTGACCAAGGCTGGTTCAGTACACAACCGCCTTGACGAGGCAGAACAGATCAGAGCGAGGACCTACCTAGCTCCCCTCAGGCATATGGAAAAGCGGGGGCATCGTGCGTATTACTGACAACGTGGTTCGCATTCATCGGCCACCGCAGGCTACGCTAGGCGCCCCTCACGCTCAATTGCATTGGATTTTTGGACAGTTGGAGGCAGAGCAGGACAATCCTAGAACTGCCGCAACGCATGTGTATGCGAAGAAAAAATACTTCGACTTCCTCTTCGAGACGTCGGCTTACTACGATGAGCTGACGTCTAGTTCGCGATTTGAACTATCGAAATATTGGGAGGCGGACGCGCTTGTTCGATTCAACCGGTGGTTGAACTCCCAGAGGCTGGCAAGTAAGACGAAATACTCTATCTACAAGAGAGTTCGCAGCGTGATGGACTATGCGTATGCACTTCGCATTTTGGATCTGCCTGTCTACCATGCCCCAATGTTTAAGGGAGTTATCGAAACCGAGCAACGAACGGCCTACTCTCCTGAGCAGCAGGACTTCGTCAATTCAGTCCTTGCCCGATGGATATCTTTGGCAATTTCGGTTGTCGAAGGCTATGTGCCGACAGGTAGGGGAGTTCCCTACCGCGCATTGGGCAGAAGGACTGCTGGAAGTGATCGAAAGAATCCGGGTTCGAGTGTGATCGCAGAGGTCGAACCGGAAACGAAAGAAACGATCAGTTCATTCTGCCAGGCGACGACTGTTACCGTGGAAGGCATAAGATACGCGAGCATCAGTAAGGCCGCTATTGCTTATGGTTTAAATCATGGCACCGTAGCAACGCGATTGAGGAGCGGGTGGACCCCGGAGCAGGCTGTTGGATTGGTACCCGCCAAAGTTCCAATGAAGGACGAGAGAGCCTTGCTGTGGATGTTCGAGAACGAGTACGAGTGTGATTCATTGCGAATGCTACTCGATTTCAAGTCCCGCGGGTTGAGCGCAGTTGCCACGGAAGCTGACCTCCGCCGGCATTTTTTGCGCTGGGGTGTATGGCCGTATGTGGACGATCGACTAGTGATGCCATTAGCTACCGAGCTCGCGATGCTCACTGGCTTAAATGTGGAATCGTTGAAGTCTCTTACTCTGGATTCCTATCAACCTTCGCACCCACTCACTCATCAAGCGGCACTTCGATTTTCTAAGGTACGGGCAGGAAGCTCGACAAAATCAAGTGAGCTCGAATTGCATCTTTCGACACTTGAGAACCATGAGGTCTATATCGACGGTGAAAATGTTGAAAAAGTACACCGACTTTTCCTTCTGATCGTATCCGTCACAGCCAAAATTCGCCCCTTTGCATCAGCTGAGATACAGAACAAACTGCTTATTTTTGAGGATGTGAGGGCGAGCCGGCGGGAGGGTCGAAAGGTGATCGTCGACTATGGCGCGAGTGCCAAGGCAGACGTTTGGCATCGTCGCTTCAAGAGAGAGTCGGGGTTTGCCGAGCTTTTTGGTAAGAAGGTCAATTTTAATGTCGCCAAGTGCCGTCCTACGTTAGTGACCAATATGGTCCTGGAGGGTGCGAGTATGACCCGCGTTCAGGCTGTCCTGACGCATGCGGATATTAGGTCCACGGTCATGTATCTCTCCGAGCGCCAGCTTCGGCCTCAATTCAATAAAACGATGAGCGAGGCGCTTGCCGAAATATCGCGTCGTTCGAAATCAGCCGTAGAAAGTGGAACTGAAAGGAGCATAAGTGCGGATACAACCAACATCAAGCAGATCAGATTTCACGAAACACTGTCTGGGGCTGGATGCAGTGATCCTTTCAACCCGAGTGATAACGTCAGAAAAGCATCGAACTATGTTCCAGGTTCGGTTTGCAAGTTCTGGAACATGTGCTTGTTGTGTGAATCATCGTTGGTGACAGAGAACTCGCTTCCAAAGCTGATTGTTTACAGACGGCGCGTCAAAGCAGCAATAGACTTTGATTCTCCCGCCATTCAGCCCAAGCTAGTCCTGCTCAAACAAGTCGACGAACTGTTGGATGGAATTTTGGAGCCAGATTCCATCTTTCCGCGAAAGGTGCTGGATGCCGCAGAGGTAAGGGCCGCGTCATTGGATGACGTCATGGCTGACATGCTAATTTACCAAGGACTTTGAGATGAAAGTTCAAGCAGATATAGATGTCACCATCAACCAGCTCATGGCTGGCAGTCATTCTTTCAAGTCCAGTACTCCGCTTTGGGATAGTCGATTCGGGGACGATGAATGGTTTGAAGAGACTACAGGGCAGTATTTGAATTGGAAGGACCTTGTATTCGGTCGCGGCACTGGAAGAAAACATCCCAATGCCATTAAGAGCAGAAGATACGCATACTGCCTGACGCCATCAATGGTTGAAGATTTGAAGGTTGCAGCTGCAATTCACGCCTTGTACCCCTCGATGCTGGCCAATGCCAGATCCAACAAGCGGTCCACGGCGTTGAGTACTGTTTCGGGGCGAATTCAGGAAGTCGCGAAATTGTTTTCGATCATCATCATCAAGAGAAACTCACTTGGCGGAAAGCGATTTAAGAAACTATCTGATTTCACGATCGATGATCTTAAGTACGGAATTCACGCGTTTACCGGAAGGCCCGAAGCGCTAAAGAGAGGTCTGAAGCTAATTTCTCATCAGAATGTGCAGAAGAATTTTTCTTCTCCGCTTCAATGGACGCTCCTGGACATCACCAAGTCGACGTTTGATTGGGGGAAAAGCCCGGATTCTGAACAGATTTCTACTTTGGCTGACGCCCAGTTTCTGATGCTTCTTGAGCATTCTAGGAGAAGCGTCGCTGAATTCATGACGGGTATGAAGTTTCAAAGAGCGGAGCAAGAGATTTGTCCGAAAAGCTACCCAACAAAATTCGATCCTGAGTGCTTTAGTGCTGAGGTGCTCAGCGCATTTCTTTGTGGTGATGTTTCCTCGGATGAGGCTGCAGAGCGCACGGGTATTCACCGAAGGAGATTCTCGGCTGCACTCAACGACGTCCATAACTCGGCCATGATGATCGTGCTTCTCCTTACGGGGATGAGAGTCTCTGAAGTGGGATATCTTCTGAGCGGATGCTTAGAGGAGAAATATGGCTATTGGTTCTTGAAGTCCAAGGTAGTCAAAGGTAAGTCGCGGTCAGTGCCGCCTGTAGAAGGTTGGTTGGCTGTACCTTTGGTTCGCGATGCCTACGCCGTTCTGTCGTACCTATGCGGCCGTGTTGGTGGTATTCATCTATTCTCCTCAATTCACAGGTCATATAAGAAAGATGAGAAGGAGTTATTTGCACCCGGAGCTCTTAACACTAAGTTCAATCGCTGGATCGCGAGGATTGATACTGAGCAGATCTTCAAAGATCATCACTTTAGCGTGCATCAGTGCCGTGAGACTCTTGTCGCGCAGTTAGCAGCTCAGGATGTCGGTCTGGCTTTCATTAGCATGCAGCTAAGGCATGTGCATGGTCAGCTGAACAACATGCCGAATCTTGTGACCGCTTCCTACGGTCAATATAGGTCGCAGCTTCTCACGAGCGTTTCCAACATGCTCGCCGTCGCCAGGGAGGATGCATTGCTCCAGGTCTATGGCGAGGGTGCAAGACTTGCTGGGCCTGGTTCGACTTCGCATAAGGTTCGAATCGATAGCTTCTTTGCGGGGCTTGGATTATTTGGCGAGGATCGTGTCAAGTATGTCAAGGAAATGGCTCGTAAAGGCGTGCGACTCATGCCAACTAGCATCGGCAGTTGCACAAAAAGTTTCATTTCACCTGACGGTGGGAAGATGCCGCCGTGCGCTGGTGACTATAACTGCGACCCCAATTGTGAAAGCCACGTCGTGACCGAGCGCGGTGTTCAGGTGATTCAGGCCAGAAAAACCCACGCTGAGAGAGCGCTGGAAGACGAGTCTATTGAGGCCTACAAGCTTGTATGGACGAACTTGATAGCTAAATTCGACATCTTGATTGGCGAGATGGCTAAGAAGAAGGAGATTTAATGAGTCGGCCCGAAGCGCTGTCGAGGCAGCAAGAAGAGACTGCGCAGAAAAACGACGAGCGAATCATCGAGGCGCTCAAGCAGTTGGAACTCGGGGTTCGTGCTGACAAACCGCTGCCCACTGTCGAGGATATCTGCGTGCTGGCGGGTGTCTCCCGTAACACCGTTCGGAACCGTACCTGGGCCCGGGACAGACTGAAGATGATCAAGGGCACCTACAAAGCCGCGCGCATGGCCAAGGTTGTCCCCGAAGAGACTGTTTGCCAAGCTTCCGTGGCAACCCCAGTTCAGGTGGATGAAGCCCTTCGGAGCCAAGTGGAGTCGCTTCTGAAGCAGAATGTACTATTGTACGAGGAGGTGCTTTATCTAGGTAAGCTCGTAGCCGCGAAGGACGTCGAGCTAGATGAACTCCGTAACTCACATGCTTCCTCTGGCAACGTCAGGTATATGCGTTAACTTGCTTAGATTGGTGGATTTATGAAGCAATACTTGGATTTGCTCAAAGACATTCTCGAAAATGGTGTAGTCAAAGGTGACCGCACTGGCACTGGAACGACCTCGGTGTTTGGCCGGCAATTCCGTCACAACTTGGCAAACGGCTTTCCATTGCTAACTACCAAGAAGCTGCATTTCAAAAGCATCGCGAACGAGCTGATTTGGTTCTTGAGTGGTAACACGAATGTCGCCTGGCTAAATCAGAACGGTGTGACCATTTGGGATGAATGGGCCACGCCGGAAGGCGAGCTCGGTCCAGTGTATGGTAAACAATGGACCGCGTGGCCGACCAAGGATGGCGGCACCATCAATCAAATCGACTACGTTGTCAATACGCTCAAGACGAATCCCAACAGTCGGCGTATTCTTTTTCATGGATGGAATCCTGAATACCTGCCCGATGAATCGAAGAGCCCGGTTCAAAATGCTGAGGATGGACTGATGGCACTACCTCCTTGCCATCTGCTCTATCAGTTCTACGTGGCGAATGGAAAGCTCTCGTCTCAGCTTTATATACGTAGTTCCGATAGTTTCTTGGGCTTACCCTACAACATCGCTTCGTTGGCGCTTTTGACCCATATGCTGGCACAGCAGTGCGATTTGGTCCCGTATGAGATTGTGATCAGCATTGGTGACCTACATGCTTATGCCAACCACATGGAGCAAATTATGTTGCAGCTCAAGCGGGTGCCGAAGGCTCTGCCACGCTTAAATATTCTGCGCAAGCCAGATTCGATTTACGGCTATCGGTTCGAAGATTTTCAGATCGAGGGGTATGACCCGGACCCTGGAATCAAGGCGCCAATAGCCATCTGAAGTCGGCAGGATCGTTAGCGGTTACTTTCTAATATTCAATACTGCAACCAGCGGGCTTTCGGTGGCTCGACTCTAAGTCGACACCGGCCGGGCACGTAAATACGTGGCCAACCCGTTCCAGCGAGCAGGCAGGCCAGTTGGTGCTCCGCGCGCTGCCGGCAGCGCCGGGCGTCTGAAGAATCAGCGTCGACGCAATCAACGCGGATGTTGCCGGCCAACCAAGCTCGACAGCGTTCTGGTCCGAGCTTGACTTCCCGGCGGTAACAGTCTGAGTGCATAGGTCATAGGATTTGGCGCTAAGGCGAGTGACCATTTCCGTTTCTGGCTGGTTGCGGACGGGCAGGATTTCTCGACCGAGTGACCGAGATCGTTAAAGCTGGTCATTCGCAGGGAACGGGTCCAAGAGGCCGCCCAATGAACCCGAGAGATGGTTATTGGTCGCGTACCGACACTGGAATGTCACTCTGACTTGTTTGCTCGACGAAAATCCCATGGCGGCGTCGGAGCGTCATCCGCCCACAGTCCGTGCCCCGACAGCTTGGCTACTCCCTCAGCTTGATCATAGAGCTCCCGATCTTCCTTAGACAACTCCCGCTGATATTGCCGATAGACCCAGGCCATGCCGCGCTTGATTTGTTCGAGATTGACGTCACGTTCGTTCACCAGGATCTTGCCCACCTCGCGCCCGTATCGGTCCTTCTTGTCGAAGTGGACTGTCGCCTTCCGCATGTAGGCGAGATCGCTCAGGCTCTGTTTCGATCGCTGCCCAAATGCCTGCTTCTTTTCAGGGGCATCAATGCCGGCCAGCCGAACTTCGTGTGACCTCTCGTCTGAATCGAGGAGGGTGATCGTGTCGCCGTCTTTGACCTTCACGACCACTCCCTCGTAGCTCAATGCATGGGCAGCGAGGGCCCAGCACAGAGAGGCTACGATGGCGAGGTGCAATCCGACCCTCAAAGAAGGCACCTCGTGGAAACATCGGAAGTCGCGACCATCTTCTCCGCTGGGTACTGCATGCAAAAGTCCAAGCTCTCGTCCGCAGAGGCATTGAGCCAGGCTTCGTATTTCTCTTCAGGCAGGATGACCACCATACGTTTTTCGTCAGTTGGCTTATGGAAGTTTCTCATCAAAGGGTGGTCGTCCGCATTGATCGTCAGCATGGTGATACTCAGAATCTTTCTGCCATCTGGTGCGGTCCAGCTCTCCCAAAGACCAGCGATTCCCATCGGTGATTCGTCCGCGCGGCCAATCTTGGCTGGCACTGATCGTGTTGGGTTAAGTCGGTAGTCCGGCTCATAGAAGGCCTCGGCAGGAACAATGCAATGCTGCGCCTTGCGCCACGCACTTCGGAAGGTTGGCTTCGTTGCGACGGTTTCAACGCGAGCGTTGTAGGTATTGCGGACCACCTTGAGTTCTTTCACCCAAGGCGCGATCAGTCCGTACCGGCCTAGCTGGACTTCACGCTCTGGCACAGCGTCATCTCCAACATCTGCGTGTTCGTGTCGACGGATGAAGCACGCGTCGTAGCCTGGCCACACGTCGAGTTTTCCCATGTCCGCTGGCGGTTCAGCCCGGAAGTGCTTCAGGAACCTCTCGCGATTGCGTACGCCTTCGTAGTGACTGCACATGAACTGATCCCGTTCCTCTCACTTGTCCACAGAGATTGTGCCCAAACCTGTGCATAAACCCGGGTACATCACCGGAAAGGGCGCCAGCACGAGGCCTGCCCACGGCTTGCCTGCCTATTAGGCAGATCCAGCCAAGCATCTGATCAAGTACTTGCCAAAAACCAGTTAACTGATTAAAAATACAGTTACTGGATACTTTACCAGTAATTGCCGATCTCCCTTGGGTGGCGGGCGTTTGCGCTGATAACCGTGTCAGTGTGACCCCAATCGAGAGCGTTTTTTCGAATCCTGCCTGTTGCCACACACGACAGTCACGACCATGACCACCACATTGATTTCGCCTGCAGTCGGATCTATCCAGCAGGCCCGCCCAGACCCCTTGGGCTCCCTTAATGCCGAGCAGCGCGCTGCGGCCGAACACGGTCTGGACAGCCAAGCTCCCGATACCCGCCCGTTGCTTGTCATCGCGGGCGCCGGCTCCGGCAAGACCAACACGCTGGCCCACCGCGTGGCCAACTTGATCCTGCATGGGGCTGATCCGCAGCGCATGCTGCTGCTAACCTTCTCGCGTCGTGCGGCGGCTGAGATGGAACGGCGCGCCGGCCTGGTTCTTCAACAGGTCATGGGCATGGCGTCCAAAGAGCCGCCCCATCTGCCTTGGGCGGGCACCTTTCACAGTATTGGTGCCAGGCTGCTCCGTGACTACGCTGGTCGCATCGGCCTGGACGAATCCTTCACCATTCATGACCGCGGAGATGCGGAAGACCTGCTGGGCCTAGTGCGGCATGAACTGGGTTTTGATTCAACAAAGGACCGTTTCCCGCGCAAAGGCACATGCCTGTCCATCTATTCGCGGGTGGTCAACAGCCAGGCATCTCTGACCGAGGTGCTTCAACAGACCTATCCTTGGTGCAACCAGTGGGAAGCCGAGCTTAAACGCCTCTTCGGCGGCTACGTGGAGGCCAAACAGTCCCAGAACGTGCTGGACTACGACGACCTGCTGCTGTTCTGGTCCGAGATGATGTCGGAGCCGACGCTGGCAGCTGAGGTCGGCAGCCGCTTCGACCACGTCCTGGTCGACGAGTACCAGGACACCAATCGGCTTCAGGCCTCCATCCTGTTGGGGCTCAAACCCGATGGCGCAGGCGTCACCGTGGTGGGGGATGATGCCCAGAGCATCTACAGTTTTCGTGGGGCAACGGTGCGAAACATCCTGGACTTTCCCCAGCAGTTCAGCCAGCCCGCGCGCATCGTCACTCTGGAGCGCAACTACCGGTCAACGCAGCCGATCCTCGATGCCTCCAATGCCGTGATTGCCGAGGCCAGTGAGCGCCATGCCAAGGAACTCTGGACTGACAAGGCCAGCAGCATCAAGCCGCAACTGGTCATGGTCCCGGACGAAGCCGGCCAGGCGCGCTGGGTGGCAGACCGGATCCTGGATCACCGCGAAGCGGGCCTCAACCTCAAGTCCCAGGCCGTTCTGTTTCGGACTTCCTCGCATAGCGCTGCACTTGAGCTGGAGCTCATGCGACGCAACATCCCCTTCGTCAAATTCGGTGGCCTCAAGTTTCTGGAGGCTTCCCACATCAAAGACCTGCTGGCGGTCCTGCGTTTTGCGCAGAACCCACGTGGCCGCATGGCGGGGTTTCGGGTGCTGCAGCTGATTCCGGGTATCGGTCCTGCCACGGCCACACGTCTGCTCGAACTCATCTCGGAGGCTCCGGAGCCAACTGTCGTTGTTGAGCGTTTCGAGGTCAATGCCAATGTGGCCGAGGACTGGCAGTCTTTCGTGCAGCTTTATCGTGCGCTGACTCTCCCACAGCGTACCTGGCCCGCCGACATGGAACTGGCCATGCGCTGGTACACCCCGCATCTGGAGCGCTTGCATGACGATGCCCCAGTGCGCAAAGGCGATCTGGAGCAACTCGTGCGCATGGCTTCGGGCTACAGCTCTCGGGAGCGCTTCCTGGCCGAGCTGACACTTGACCCGCCCGAGACGACAGGTGATCTGGCGGGGCCGCCGCACCTGGATGAGGACTACCTGATCCTCTCCACCATTCACTCAGCCAAAGGCCAGGAGTGGAAGTCCGTGCATGTGCTCAACGTGGTCGATGGCTGCATGCCATCGGATCTGAGTACGGGCAATGCCGCCGAGATCGAGGAGGAGCGCCGCCTGCTCTACGTGGCCATGACCCGCGCCCGCGATCATCTGCATCTGATCGTGCCACACCGTTTCTACGTCACCCAGCAGTCGGCTTCGGGTGACCGGCATCTCTACGCACCTCGCAGCCGTTTCATTACCGAGGCCATGACCAAACGCTTTGATACGGTGGTCTGGCCGCAGGCGACTGCGCAAGACAGACAACCGAGCATGGGCCAGGCCCAGCGACCCGCTGTCCTGGTGCGAGACCGTGCACGTGCGGCCTGGCGTTGATGGTCTGCCAAAGAGATCAGAACCATGCCAGCCATTGCGTCTTTGCGTCTTCATGCGGTGCCTCCTGCCGAATTGCAGGGGGTCTGGCGTGGCAATGAACTGACTCGACAGACTCAGCACGTCATACCCAGCGGGCATGCCGGCCTGGATAGCGAATTGCCAGGTCAAGGTTGGCCGCTGTCCCAGTTGACGGAAATCCTGCAAGCCCAACCCGGTCTGCACGAGTGGCGCTTGCTGTTGCCGGCATTAGGTTTGGCTATTGCGAACGGCCCCCTGGTGCTGATTGGCGCGCCGCATCTTCCCAACTTGCCGGCTTTGGCCTACGCCGGCATTCCCGCCGACAAGGTGTTGCGCATTGATGCACAGACTCCTGCGGAGCGGCTTTGGGCGGCTGAGCAGACCCTGCGTTGCAAGGAATTGGGGGCGCTGCTGGCCTGGCTGCCCCAGGCACGTTCTGAGCAACTACGCCGTTTGCAGCTGGCCAGCAACGCCTCCCAGGCTCTGGCATTTGTCCTGCGTCCTATTCAAGCTATGCATGAATCCTCGCCTGCGCCCTTACGAGTCAGCGTGCAGGCTGGTTCGGCTCTGAGTTTGTCAGTGCAGATCCTCAAGCGCCGAGGCCCTGTCATCGATCACCCCGTCACGCTCACTGCGAAGCTGCCCGTCATGGCTGCACTACGCAAACAGCGTGTCAGTACCAAGGACCACGATCATGCTGTGGATCGCCCTGCGACTCCCCGCACTGAACGACGATCCAGACCCAGCCTGCCCGTCGCCGCATGATCCGCACGCGCTCTCGCCTGAACAACAAGCCCTCTCATGGTGGGCTTTGCAGTTCAGTCCCCGGGTGTGCACAGTGGAAGAGGCAGTGCTGCTGGAGGTCGAGGATTGCCTGCGCCTCTTTGGCGGCAAGCGGGCCTTGCTGCAGCGCCTGCGCAGTGAGTGCGCCTCTGAGGGCTGCACCGGACTGGCTGTGGCACCTACCTCGCTTGCGGCCCTGGCACTACTGCGCCAGCTGAATCCTCCGGATACCTCGTCTGATGGCGGGAATCCGGTCCCGGCAGCCTCATGCACCGAACGCAGCCTGACGAGCGCTCTTGATGGCCTGCCACTGGTCTGTCTCAGCGCGACGCACCCCCACTGGCCAACGCTGGAGCGTCTGGGTTGCCGCACCTTAGGACAGGTGCGAGCCTTGCCCCGCGGCGGCATGTCACGCAGATTTGGCGACGGCCTGCTCGGAGCACTGGATCGTGCGTATGGCCTGAGGCCCGAGACCTATGCCTGGATCGTCTTGCCGGAGCAGTTCAGTGCTCGATTGGAATTCAATGGGCGCATCGAAGTGGCAGAGGGACTGATCTTCGGAGCCCGCCGCTTGCTGAGTCAGCTGGCCAGCTGGTTGCAGGCTCGCCAGCGTGGCGTGACAGCCATTGAGCTGCACTGGGAACACGACCTCGTGCGCAGGGGTGACGCGTGCAACGGAAGCATCACACTGAGCACGGCTGAAGCAACCCGGGATATGCAGCATCTGACGCGCCTGCTGGGTGAGAACCTTTCACGTACCGTTCTGACGGCACCGGTGGTCGCGATTCGCCTGGAGGCGACTCAGACCGAACCCCTGGCCACACAGTCCGCCAGCCTCCTGCCCGAAGACCTTCGCCAGGGCGAGACGCTACTGCAGCTTGAGGAGCGGCTATCTGCTCGACTCGGACCACAACGGGTGCTGAGAGGCCAAGTCCAGGCCGACCATCGTCCCCAACACATGCAGTCCTGGTCACCTGCGAGCACGATCAAACCCAGCCGCAAGAGCAAGACGAGTTTGCCTCAGCATCTGGCCCTGCATCCGCCATGGATCCTGCAGGAACCCCTGCGTCTGGCTGTCAAGGACGAGCGTCCGATCTACCAGGGCCCATTGGTCATGCTCGCTGGCCCTGAGCGGCTGGAGTCCGGCTGGTGGAGTCTGCTGTCCTCGGCGGAGGCGGAAGGTGGTGAGTTGGCACTGCGTGACTACTACGTCGCCCAGAGCCCACATGCCGGTCTGCTCTGGGTTTACCGGCGTCGCAGCGTGGGGGAGCCAGGCTGGTTCCTGCAGGGCATCTATGGCTGAGCCGTTGATCACCGCAAGCGTGCTCCCGGCCTATGCGGAGCTGCACGCCTTGAGCAATTTCAGCTTTCAGCGGGGGGCATCGCATGCCGAGGAACTGATCGCCCGTGCGCACGCACTGGGCTACAGCGCATTGGCGATCACGGACGAGTGCTCGATGGCCGGCGTGGTTCGTGCTCATGTCGAGGCCAAGCGCCTGGGCCTGAAGTTGCTGATCGGGACGGAGCTGCGGATCAACACCAGCGAGGATAGCTACGACTACTTCACACTGGTGTTGCTGGCGCGCAGCCGTGCTGGCTATGGCCAGCTCTGTGAACTGATCACCCGGGCAAGGGCCCAGCCAGACGGTAAACGGCAGCGACGCTACCGCCTGGATCAGACGAGCTGGCATGAGCTCGGCTTAGACAGCCGCGACGTTCTGGCTCTACTGGTGCCGCGACGAGATGGCTTGCGACCGGAAGAGCCACAGTTCGCGGAACAGCTGATCAAGCAGCTTCATTGGCTGCGGGAGCATTTCCCTCAGCGGGGGTGGATCGCGGTCGAGCTACTGCATCGGTTAGACGATGACCTCTGGCTCGAGCAGCTCCGCCTGGCAGGCGAGCGGTGCTCCGTGCCGTTGGTCGCCGCCGGCAATGTTCATATGCATGTGCGCTCGCGCAAGCCGCTCCAGGACGTGATGACAGCCATCCGTCTGGGCCAGCCCGTGTCCGAATGCGGTTTCGAGCTTCAACCCAATGCCGAGGCCCACCTGCGTCCGCGCCTGCGGCTGGCGTCTCTTTATCCGGCTCAGCTGATGGCAGAGACACTGCGTGTTGCCGATCTATGCAACTTCAGCTTGGACGAGTTGCGATATGAGTACCCTGAGGAGGTCGTGCCTCAGGGGGAGACGCCCGAAAGCTATTTGCGTCGCAGTACCTGGGAGGGTGCCGGACGGCGTTTTCCGCAAGGGGTGCCTGCCTCAGTACAGCAGCAGATTGAACACGAGCTGACGCTGATCTCCGAGCTCGGCTACGAGAAGTACTTTCTGACGGTCTACGACATCGTGCGCTTCGCCCGCAGCCGGCACATCCTGTGCCAGGGGCGAGGGTCGGCTGCCAACTCAGCCGTCTGCTACTGCCTGGGCATCACTGAGGTGGACCCATCCAGGACCAGCGTGCTGTTCGAGCGCTTCATCAGCAAGGAACGTAACGAGCCGCCGGACATCGATGTGGATTTTGAGCACCAGCGGCGCGAGGAGGTCATCCAGTACCTCTACGCCAAATACGGCCGCGAGCGAGCGGCACTGACCGCGGCAGTCCATACCTACCATGCACGCGGAGCTATCCGGGACGTGGGCAAGGCCTTGGGCATGGAGCCCGAGGTGATCGACGCATTGGCCAAGGCCCACCAATGGTGGGATGGGAGAGAGGTACATACCGAGCGTCTGCTTGAGCTGGGTCTCGACCCCGAGTCGCGGCAGATCCGGCTGTTGCTGGAGTTGACCCGGCCGCTCTTGCGCTTTCCTCGGCACCTCTCTCAGCACAGCGGTGGCTTCGTGCTGACCGGCGATCGCCTCACTTCAACGGTCCCGGTCATTCCAGCCGCCATGGAGGGGCGTACGACCATCGAGTGGGACAAGGACGACATCGATGCACTTGGATTGCTCAAGGTGGACGTACTTGCCTTGGGAATGTTGAGTGCGATCCGCCGCACGTTGGACTATGTCGGGCAGTGGCGGGGCCAGGACTTCCAGCTGCAGGACATCCCGGCGGAGTGTCCTGACACCTACGACATGATCTGTCGGGCCGACACCGTGGGGGTGTTCCAGATTGAGAGTCGGGCACAGATGAGCATGTTGCCTCGGCTTCAGCCGCGCTGCTTCTACGACCTGGTAATCGAGGTCGCCATTGTGAGGCCGGGTCCGATCCAGGGGGGGATGGTGCATCCCTTCTTGGAGCAGCGTGAGCGACAACGGCAGGGATATCCGTTGGAGTTGGCCAGCGAAGCGTTGCGGCCTGCGCTGGAGCGGACGCTGGGGGTGCCGATCTTCCAGGAGCAGGTGATGCAGATCGCCATCATTGCCGCCGGCTTCTCTCCTGGCGAGGCAGACCAGTTACGGCGCGCCATGGCGGCATGGAAACGCAAAGGCGGCGTGGACAAGTTCCATCAGCGCCTGGTCGAGGGCATGACCTCCCGTGGCTACGACTTGGAGTTTGCTGAGGCCATATTTCGTCAGATCGAGGGGTTTGGAGAGTACGGTTTCCCGGAGAGTCACGCGGCCAGCTTTGCGCTGCTGGTCTATGCCAGCGCCTGGCTCAAATGCCATGAACCGGCTTGCTTTCTGGCGGGGCTCCTGAATTCGTTGCCGATGGGTTTCTATGGGCCCTCGCAGTTGGTTCAGGATGCGCAACGCCATGACGTCATTGTGCGTCCCGTCGATGTCATGTCCAGCCACTGGGATTGCACCTTGGAGGCCAGTGACTCAGACGAGCAAGCTGTTCGGCTAGGAATGCGGCTTGTGTCAGGCCTCAAGGAAGTCAGCGCGCATCGAATAGTTGAAGCACGTTGTAAACAGCCGTTTGTGAGCACCGAGGACTTGGCACTGCGAGCGGGCCTTGACGCAGCTGATCTGTGGACACTCGCCAGTGCAGATGCCTTGCTCAGGCTTTCAGGTCATAGGCGGCAGCAGGTCTGGGATGCGTCTGCTTTACATGTAGCGCCCGAACTTCTGAAGGGCGCACCTGTGGACGAGGACGTCCTGGAACTGGATGAGGCCAAGGAGGGGGAGGAGATTGTCTTTGACTATGCATCCCTGGGGTTGACGTTACGCAGCCATCCTCTGGCGCTGCTGCGTGAGCAATTGACAGCGCATCGACTTCAAACGTCCAGGGATCTGCATGGAGCTCCCGATGGACGACTCGTCAGGGTCTGTGGCCTGGTGACAACCCGGCAGCAACCTGCGACAGCCAAAGGAGTGGTGTTTGTGACCTTGGAAGACGAGACTGGTACGGTCCAGGTCATTGTTTGGAAGGCACTGCGGGAGCGGCAGCGCAATACGTTGTTGTCAGCCAGATTGTTAGCGGTCTATGGAAAGTGGCAGAGAGAAGGGGATATCTGCCATTTGATCGCACACCATTTGGTGGACATGTCGGAGCTGCTTGGAGACTTGGAAATGACAAGTAGGGATTTTCGATAAACCTGGCCGTCGTGCCATGTCGGTGGCTGTAGCGGAACTCCAACGCCATGCCTGATGTGTAGGCTGCTGCCGGTCTGATCGACACGTTGTTTATGCTAGGGTCGAACTTTCTGCCCGACTGGCGCAGTTCACATTGGATAATCATGCCGGCCACATCCTGAAGTCAACTTAAGCGAGTCAACTTGGCACTCTCACAGCATCCGACCAGTTCTCGAGGTATCTCCAGTGGCGGCGCCGCCGCAGCAGGGGGTATTGGGTTTCAGGCCCAGCTTGGGGCGCTTTTCGGTTTGCAAATGCTTGCCCAAGTTCCGGTCGACCACGTACTGGAATTGGGAGCAGCCGCTCCTATCTGGATTCGTTTTGAGACCGAGGCACCTGTGGACGACATCCTTGTGGCAACCTCGCAAGGCGGGTTCATCGCGGTGCAGGCTAAGACGACCGTCAACCTCTCTTCCGGGGCTGACGGCGGCTTGGCCAAGACTGTCCAGCAGTTCATTCGACACTGGCTTGTCTGTCGCGATGGTCAGGGCGAACAACTTTGGGATCGCCGCCTCGATCCGACCAATGATCGGCTCGTGCTGGCAGTAGGGCCCACGGCACCCGCTTCGATTCGTGTGGATCTACCGGCAGCGCTGAGATCTCACTCGCAACCATCGCCAAGTGCACTGACGCAAGACCAGCAAAAGGCACTGGAGGTGTTCGAGACATGCGTGAGGGAGGCCTGGAGCAACACTACGGCCGAAGCATGGAGTCCGACCGTGCTTCAAAGCGTTGCACAGCTTGTGAGGGTGATGACGTTTGACCCGGCTGGCGCGTACGCCAGCGTTATGGAAGGGCTAGCGGCGAGGGCGACGACGACGAATCAGGCTCGACCTTTGATCACCGCGCTGACCCAGATCAGCCATCGCTGGATGACCGAGCGGAGCGGTGGCGATTTGCCTCACCTGCGGCAAGCCGTCATGCATGCAGGAGTGCCGCTGTCCGCGCCGCCACGCTTCGAGGAAGATATCCGCAAGCTTAGGGAACACTCGGCGAAAATTGCCGCCGACTTGTTGCCCTACGAGCAAATCGAGAGAGCCGAGGGCATCATCCGAATCACCCGGGAATGCCAGGCAGCCGCCATTGCCGCGGCTCAAGAAGGATCGCTCCTCTTGATTGGCGAGCCTGGTGCCGGCAAGAGTGCTGTTATCAACGCGCTGGCCCGTGAATTGAAGAGCCATGGCGACGTCGTCGAGCTTGCGGTCGACCGCTATAGCGTTCAAGATCTCGTTGGACTGAAGAATGAGCTGGATCTCGAACATGACCTGGTAAAAGTGCTCGAGGCCTGGGATGGCCCATCTGGCGGATGGCTCGTCGTCGACGCCCTCGACGCTACTCGTGGGGGGCAGGGAGAGGGCGCGTTCCGAACACTGATCGAGCGCGTTCTCGCATTGAAGGGACGCTGGAAAGTCGTGGCCTCGATACGTACGTTCGACCTGCGCATGGGCGTCCGATTCCGTGAGTTGTTCGCAGGTCGTCCGGCAAACCTGGACTACCGGGATGCCGCGTTCCCAACAGTGAGGCATTTGCTTGTGCCGCCTTGGTCGGAGGAAGAGTTTGATCAGGTACTGAAGCAATCGCCAGAACTCAGTACTGCCATCGATAGCGCGCCAACGAAGCTTCGGCAACTTGCGCTCGTGCCTTTCAACACGCGTCTTATTGGCGAGTTGCTTCGCACTGGAATTAGTGCCGAAGCATTTCGCGAGCTAGCTAACCAAACGGGCCTACTGAGGCTATATTGGGATCACCGGGTGACGCCACTGGGATCGCGCGCGGATGCCTGCTTGCGCCTCGTTGTTCAAGCGATGGTAGAGAGCCGCGCTCTACGGGCCCAGACTCATGTAATCGCTGCCACAGCGCCCGATGCCTTGGATGCACTTCTTCTTCAGGGCGTATTAACTAAGGTCGAGAACGAACGCTTTATCCAGTTCCGACATCATCTGCTGTTCGACTATGCCGCCTCGCGACTTCTTATGGACGTCGATGGGATCGTTTCAGGCGAGGTGCAGTACCTGAAAGCACAGACAATAGGTCTGATGCTTGCGCCGGCGATGGGCTTCCTGCTGCAGGAGCTCTGGGGGTCACAGCCGAATCACGAGCGCTATTGGACCGCCGTCGAAAGGATGGTTGGCAATCCGAAGGGAGACCCAATCCTGCGCAGCATGGCCGGAAGGCTAAGCGCCGAGTTGCCGGAGGATGCTGCAGACACTCATGCCATCGCAACGCATGTCGCTGCCGGTCGAGACTTTGTGCCCACGGCACTTTGGCACGTGGTGTCTGCGTTGGCGGTGCGCCTCGAGGACAATCCTAATGTGAGTCTGGCGCCGTGGGTCTCGCTTGCTGGTGAACTCGCTGCCAGCGTCGAGCGAGTCTGTTCCCCATTGAGGACACTGCTGCACCTCTTGATCAACACGGCGCGACCATCTCAGACAGGTGAAGCAGTTGGGCTTGCGGCGAGAGCACTGTTGGGATACGTCTTCGACCATCCTGATTCGAGAATCGATGCCGCGCTAGTCATTCCCAATGTCGTCGCCACTTACGCTACTGCGCCTGCGGAGTCTCAAGCACTCCTAGAACGGATCTTCGAGCCCGAGCGAGCCGACGCCCACAACTGGGAAGACGTCCCGGCGCTGTGCCGTGAGATTTCCAAACTGGCCGATGCCGATCCGGATTTCACTGCGACCGTGTATGCCAGAACGTACGCAGGCACCGTCAAAGACGATGTCACGACGAGCATGGGTGGTCGAAGTCAGATCCTATCCCTGACGTCGAACTCAAGGCAGGACTACAGCATGGCGCTGTTCTCGCTCTGCGAGTTCTTCCCGACGTTTCTGAAGAATCACCCTCGAGCAGCTACCCGAGCGTTTGTGGAATCGGTAGACTACTACATTCGGCGGGAGCACAAGTTAGCAGAGCGTGAAGTTGTAACCCGAACGATCGATGGCCGAACTCTCAGTCTTGAAACCGACCTGAGTCACATCTGGGGCCACGACCCTGATGACAAGTATGGCCAAGATGGCGACGCACTGATTGCTAAGTTTCTTCCGGCACTGATTGCGCTGCCCGAGTCCGATGCCATCTTGGTTGCAGACCAAGTCGTGGCTTCATCGGCATGGGCATTGACGTGGGCAAGGCTGTTCCTTGCGGCGGTTCGACGCGACGATGGCTTGGTTGATCTGCTTTGGCCGATTGCGGCAGATGAAGCTTGGCTCTCCAATATCGATACCCAGAAGGATGCGATCGATTTGGTGGCGCGCGGCTATAGAAAGCGCAGCATGGCTGAGCGGGAGACGCTCGAAACTGCGGTGACGACTTTCTCAATGGAGGGGTGCACCGCTCCGGAAGCGGCGAGGGAACATCTGATCCAGCGTCTATTCAGCGTCATCGGGTCTGATCAACTCGTCACCGACAGTGCACGCGCCATCCTTGCGAACACGCCGGCAGAGTCGGTTGAGCGCAGCCTTCGAAACGAGCGACCATTTCGCATCACGAGCGGCTTCGGGCAGTCGGAGCGTTTCTTCTGGATCAAAGATCTGGACAGGGACAGACCGTCGAATATCGCCGTAATGGAGGCCACGGAGGCCGCCCGAGACTATATCGAGTCCAAGCCTGGTCACTCGTCGACCGACGAAATAGATACCGAGCGCACGCTGGAGTTGCTCGAGGCAATCGCTCGAGGCCTAAGGGCTCCAGACTTGCACGAAGCACTGCGTAGCCATAGCGAAGGCGTCATCGGCCAGGGATGCGGACGTCTTGCCCAGGGCGAGCGCTTGGTTGTCAAAGGGAGCTTCGATCCGACCGATCGCTATCTTGCGCTCTTACGGATAGCGGCCGCTTCTGGCAATCCGGAAGTGACCGAGGAGACGGAGTCACAGTACGAACAATCCCAGTCCTGGGGCGGGCCTGCCGCTCGCATTGAGGCCGCAACGGCAGTACTGGACGTTTGCCTGCAGAGGGCCGATCTGTACCCGCGCCTTGCGGAGAATATCGACCGTCTTCTAGAAGATCGCCATCCTGCGGCGCGGTCTCAGTCGGTCGGGCATCTCATTCGATTGTGGGATCTCGATCGGGCCGGTTTCTGGCGACGCCTCGAGCTTCGTCTTGAACGAGAGACCAACTTTGCGGTCTTGGGCTCCGTCGTCAATGTGCTGCGGATGGTCATCCATGTCGAGCCCGACCGTAGCGAACGACTGATCCTCGCGCTCCTTGCGCGCTACAGCGGCACGGCGACGCAGGCTGGTCTTGAGGACTCGCTAGCTGACCTCATTGCGATTCTTTCGGTAACTCATCAGCGAGCCTCAGCTGAGGCCATCCTTTCGCAATGGCTGGACGACCCGTCTGCGCACAGCGGACCGCTCGGAAAGATTCTGTTTACGCTCCGAGATGCAGTTGTGCTGGGCCTGCATCCTGGCCAACCAGGGGAGCGTGCGCTTCGGCGTCGAGCCCAGACACTCCTTCATCGAATCGTCGTTGCCGCCAACGGTCCGCTTGGTACGTATGACCCGAGAGTCGCTGTCCCCGACGACCAGGTACCGAAGTTGAGAGCATGCATCGAGCTCATCGACAAAGCAGCGATGCAGCTCTTCTTCGCGACTGGTCGAGTCAATGGCGGTACGGGCATCGACGAGGCTGGGTGTGAGATCTACTTTCGTGAGATGGCGCCGACGCTTGAGCTCATCGCAGACCAAGGGCAGCCACACACCATCTACCAACTTCTGCAACTGGTGGAGACTCTGGCTCCCAAGGATCCGGAGCGGGCTTTCGATCTCACTGCGCGTGCGATTCGAGGAGGCGGCGCGAAGGGCGGCTACCAATACGAGCCGTTGGGCACCGAGCTGATGGTGCGCCTGATAAGCAGTTTCTTGGCGGACAGCAAGGAGATCTTCGGGGACGAACAACGGCGCCAGGCGCTCGTGGACTGCCTGGAGATCTTCATGGAAGCAGGGTGGCCGTCGGCAAGAAAGCTGCTCTATCGTCTGCCGGAGCTGCTCCAGTGATTCGAGAAGTCGCGGAGGCAGAGTTCATTGAACGATTTGCCGATCTTATCGATCGCTTCGATGAGTCGATCGCTGCAGGCGCGCGCCCGGAGTTCGCTGGCGCGGAGGCGGGCGATCCTCACGAACACACAACTCGCGTTCACTTTCTAGATGAGCTTGTAGAACTGCTTGGCTGGTCGCTCGGATTGGGTGGGAACATGGTGGAAGAGGCCCGTCTCAAGGGCGAGACGACCACGTTCATGGACTATCTTGGCGTCAAAGCAGACACCAATGCTCCAGCCTTACTCATTGAGGCCAAAGCTTGGGACAAGGCATTTCTGGCGCCGCGAAGGAAGGTCCCTTTTCAAGCCTCAACACTGTTGGGTGAAGGAATCAATCATTGGAGAAGCGGTGGGCAGGCGAAAGACTCTCCGGTGGCGGGGCAATGGCATGCCTACATCGATCAAGTGGGTGGCTACGTTAAAGGCTTGAAAGACAGACATGGTCACACGCTGCCCAGAGCGGTGATCACAAGTGGGCAATGGATCGTCGTCTTCGTTGACCCAGTGCAGGCATTCGTTGAGGGCACCGTCGAAGACGTCAAGATCAAGATCTTTCAGAGGCAGAATTTCAAGGCTCAGGCTAGCGAATTGTTTGCGCTGATATCGAAGAAGGCTCTCGCCGCCGAGACGCCCTTCAACGTGCGGCCTACACAAGTCTTGAACTACCTCACGAAGGACTCGCTTGTCGCATGTTTTCACGCGGTTCACGTGAGCTACGAGGCAAGCGGATCACCTGTCTTCGGGCGAAAGCCGCGTGTATTGGTCTATCCCGCGCTGGTGCTGCGCGGGGCGGACAACATGCTCCTGACAGTCCTCGAGGAATCTGAGGAGTCCTTGCTCGAGTACACGAAGGACGAGACAACGGACGAACTCTCACTGGGTCCCCACGTCGACAAGCTTGCTGCCGGCGCCGCGGCGCTACTGGCGCGAACGGGAGAGCAGCTCGACCTTGAGCTTAGGCCCACGCCGATCGTCGATTTCCCCGGGTTCCCGCGCGAGCCAATGCACAAGCCGGCGGTCACACAGCCACTGGCACGTTCGAATCCCACAGACCGCGATAACTGGATCATCGTCACCGGCCAAGCGACCCACTTCGTCAAAATTGGCCCGGACGTGGACTGTAGGTTCCATAAATGGAGCATGTGCAATGTCGCTCGCTTGGCGGCAGGACCATCTGCGATCTCTAAGCCGGTGTTGTCGATGCCGAGGGCCCTCTTCATCGACGAAACGCCTCACCACTGCGCCCACCGCGATGTCATGGACCGCAGAGAGCCCCGTTGTCAAATCCACATGATCGACGCGAGCCTTTGTTGTCGCGGCTGCACCTTTGTCTCAGACTGTTGGCCCGGCAATACCCGCCCGCCTCTGCCGTGTGGCACCTAGCGGGCTGATGAGATGGCACGACTGCAGCCGCTCGTGAAGCGAGAGGAATGTGCGAGAAGGTCGAGCCTGCAAGTTCCGCGACATCCGGCGCACGTGCGACGTGTTGTTCGCGAATCTGCGAGCCGTCACGCGACATACCCGCTTTGCTAATCGTCAACCGCCGTTCGCCAGAGCGTGGCCGAATGACTGGTTCCAGCCTAGACCCGACCCCCAAGATTTGGAGGGTAGCTACGCAGCGGTTGCAGCCGTTCGCGGTCGTGGTGTCATGTCCCGGTTTCTGCCCAGCAGCAGTCGTTCGGGTGCCCGAGCGTTACAAAGAAGTGGCCGATCTTTCGGAACGTGCCAACCATGCGAGACCCATCCACACAAACAAGCGAAGGGTCATGGCGGCAACCGTGCGAAGTTCATACGCGCCACCTGTTGCGACGTGTATGCCAAAGGCGATAAAAACCAGCCCTGTGGTTGCTGCGATAGTCAAAGAAAGTGGTGCAGACCAAGAGTCTCCGCGCCACAACCCTATCGCGGCAACTACGTACGCAAAGCCCGCCAGGAAATTGAACCAAAGCACGAAATTCACATAGGCTCCCAGTGCAGCCTGTTGCTGAGGCCCACCAAACAATCCTTTTGTCCCCGAGACAATGGTCAATAAGCCAAAGACTAGTGCAAAGGCAGCGCATGCGCGAAGAATTTTGGATGGAGAGGAAATTTTCACGGTGACTTCTTTCGCAAGCAACAAACCGCTGGATACACGGCATCTGACGCAGTATCAAAAACAGAAGATCGACTGGCTTTACTCAAGTGATCGTCCCTCACCTTTCTCCTCTACCGTTTGTCCATCACGAATGTGATAGATGCGCCTGAAGGTCGGAATGATCTTTTCGTCATGCGTCACGACGATGATGGCCGTCTGTGCATGCTGGGCCATGTCGTTGAGTATGCGCACCACGCCCAGGGCCCGTTCGCTGTCAAGAGGCGCAGTCGGTTCATCAGCCAAGATCACAGGCGGTCTGTTGGCCAATGCACGAGCAATTGACACCCTTTGTTGCTCGCCTCCGGACAACTGCGCTGGATCAGCCTTGGCGCGGTGGGCGACATCCAGCGCATTGAGCAATTCCAGTGCGCGCTGTCTGGCTTGTGCGTTGGGCATACCTGCCAGCATGGGCAACAACGCCACGTTGTCGGTTACATCCAAAAATGGGATCAGATATGGAGCCTGGAACACAAATCCGATCCGGTCACGGCGCAAGGCGCGCAGATCGGGAGTTTTCCAACCGTCCTCGTATATGACTTCATCGCCCAGGGTCATGCGTCCGGACGTGGGCTCGATGATCGCTCCCAGGCATTTGAGTAAGGTACTCTTGCCCGAGCCCGAAGGACCAACCAATCCCACCACCTCGCCAGGCGCCACCTCCATATTCACATTCTTGAGCGCTTCTACCGCCGTGTCGCCGTGGCCATACACCTTGCGCAGGTTTTCGATTCGAATGCCACCTTGATTTCTGATCACGTCGAAGCCCCTCAACTGATGGCTTGCGCTGGATCGACGCGCAGAGCGACCCGTATCGCCAGCGTGCTGGCCAGTGCGCAGATGAGCATGGTGGCGCCGAAGCCGGCAACGGCATCCTGCGTCAGCAAGAGAACAAACTTGGGGAACACCGGGGCCCAGATGGTTGCGGCGACCTTGCCCACCACAAAGCCGATCACCCCCAGACCCAGCGCCTGCTGCAGGATCATGGCCGCAATGGTGAGATTTCGGGTGCCGATCAACTTGAGCACGGCAATCTCACGGATTTTTCCAAGCGTCATGGTGTAGATGATGAAAGCCACAATTGCGGCGCTCACTACGGCCAGGATGGCCAGAAACATGCCGATCTGCTTGGCTGAAGTGGCGATCAATTTTTCGACGAGGATTTCTTCCATGTCGGGCCGGGTGAACACGGTCAGGTGTTTCCAGCGTCGGATCGGTTCGGCCACCCTTTCGGCGGACCACCCTTCGGCCACGCGCACCAACACGGCATTGACGTTGCGGCTGCTGGTCTGGAGGTTTTGCACGGCATCGAGCAAGCCAGGCACCGCAGGCCGATTGAACGCAGGATTGGCCGCCGTTCGGACACGGTCGTTGACGATGGCATCGTTGTCCTTGAGGAATTGCGCCTCTTGCGCATCCTTGATCGGAATGAAGATCATCGGGTCACCGCCGGAAGACACCATGCGGCGCGTCAGGCCCACCACCTCGTAGGTGTGGCGTCGGATCTCGATTTTGTCGCCCAGCGACAACCCAGTCTTGATGTCGGCCACCGCTTCATAGTGGCTGCGCGTCAGGTGCCGGCCCGCCAGCAAATGGCCTGGCTGGCCCGGCAGCCCAGCAGCACCCGGCTCGATCCCGACCACCATGGCCCGTGCCTCTTTTCCCCCAACGGCTCGGACCTGCATGGTGAAGTAAGTGATGTTGGCCGCGGCGGCAACCCCTGGCATCCCCGCGATGCCGCGCACAACATCGTCCTTGAGGTTGGAGGCTTCGGCGTACGGCCCCTGCGTGTCTTTTTGGACCACCCACAGATCCGCGCCGCTGTTGTTCAGCAGGGCCTGCGCATCGTCAACCATGCCTCGAAACACACCAGCCATGGTCAGCGTCACGCCAATAAGCAAGCCCAGGCCCAACCCGGTGAATACAAATTTGGCCCAGCTGTGCCGAATGTCGCGTGCCGCCAAGCTGATCACGGCGTGGTCCTTTTCACCAAGGCGTCCGCCACTTTGAAGCGAGCTCCTGCTGCCAGCGGTTTTTCGCTGTACACCACAACCGTATCGCCCGCCGCCAGACCACTGAGTGCCTGCACCCGACCATCCAGACTGGCCACGCCCCACTGCACGGGGATGAAATCCAGCGCGTCGTCTTTCAGCCGCCAGACCCCAGTGCGCCCTTGGTGAGTCTGCACGCTAGCCTGGGGTACCACCGGAGCATCGACAACAGGCTGCAGATTCAGCGTGACCTCTGCCATCTCGCCGATGGAAAGGAGGGCTGGGATTTGCTCGAAAGCCACTTGTGCAATTCGCTCCTCGGTCACCGCGTCCGCCTGCAATTCAACCCGCTCCACCTTGCCTGCCAGCGCTTGCTGCGGGCGCGAGCGCAAAACGATGCGGGCTGGCAACCCAGCCTCCAGCCCTGCCGACCGTGCCTGATCCACTCGCAGCTTGACCCAAAGACTCGCTGGGTTGGCCAGCCTGAGAACCGGTTGCCCAGCGACGACCGTGCTGCCTGATTCGGCATCCCGACTGATCACTACGGCATCTGCGGGAGCAACCAACCGGATGTTCTGCCGCTGCAGTGATGCTGCGGAGCGCTCAGCCTGCAGACGCTGAGCATCTTGTCTGGCCGCTTGCAGGCTGGCTTGCGCGGCCTGAAGCGCGGCTTCGGCAGACTGCAATTCCTGCTCTCGCCCCTCCAACGCCGATGGGCTGATGAAGTTCTGCCGGGCCAGTTCCTTTTGTCGGTTCAGGTTGGTTATCGCCAGTTCGCGCTTGGCCTGGGCGTCAGCTACTTGCGCTTGCGCTGCTGCCTCGACACTGACTGCCTTGGACAAGGCGGCTTCTTGAGCCTTTAGACGCTGATCCAAATCCACAGGGTCCATCTCGGCCAGCAATTGCCCCGCCCTGACTTCCTGGCCCACATCGACATGCACGCGCAGCACGCGTCCGGCCACCGTGGGACCCATGAGCCAGCTCTGCCGGGCTTCCACGCTGCCAATGCCAAATACAGCAGGGGCCAAGCGCTCGCTCTTGACTTGAGTAACCGTCACTTTGATTGGCGCCAGAGGTCCCATGCGAAACGCCACGAATCCGAGCGCAGCAATCACGGCTACAGCCCCTATGACGGCTAGGGCCCTTTGTTGGTTCGATTTCGTAATGGTCATTTGCGCTTCCTTGGTTCTGGCTTGGAATTTGCAAGCAAGCCCCTCTCGTAAATGCTGAATACGGCTTTTGCCTGATCTGCCATGTGCTGCAAACTGCCCGTCACAAGCGACTGCATGACAAGGCCCTGAACGGCCCCCATGAACAGCACGGCAGCCCCTTTCAAGTCCACCTCTGGCGTCAGCAGGCTCTCGTCGTTCGCTCTTGCCAGCAGACTTGAGACCAAGGTCCGGTAATCGGCCATGAGCAACTGGACCCTGCCCTTGAGGGGGGTGGGCTTGGCATGCTGCAGTTCCTGAAAGATCAGCCGAGGAACCCCCGGGTACTGCTCCACAAATCGGATATGAGCCATGAAGACAGCACGCAGGGCCAGCAAAGCATTGGCCTGCTGTTTGTGTGCGACTTGCTTTAGCTCGTCGATCAGTGTCTGATGAGCCCAAGCCAGAACCGCAAGCCAGATCGATTCCTTGCTCTCGAAGTGCTTGAAGACGCCACCTTGGGTGATGCCTATCTTCTGAGCCAAGTCCCCTGTTGTGATTTCGGCAGGACTTCTCTGGGCCGCCAGCACCAAAGCAGCTTGGACCAATTCGGCCTGGCGGTCTTCGGTTTTGACTTTTGTGCGGGTCACTACGGTCATGGCAATAAAGTAATTGATCAATTACTTTACCATGAAATTCACATCCTTACTGCTAATTGAAGCCTCAGTGAAGCAGCTGGCCAGTCTCAAAAATGGTCAATGACCGGTATCGATGGAAGCAGTCATTGGTTCTTTTAAATCAAGTGACGGCAACCAGCCTAGAGCAGCCACTCGGTCAACAAAAGTGACAACTGCTGGCCGAAGAGAGACAGTCTCCGATGGCCCGCGCGCGCCTTGGTCAACGACTTAATGTGTGCACATATCGGAGTGACGGGGTTGTCCGGTTTGTTGCGCCCATTGGGATACTCCGGACTACGTATGAAAGGGATGGCGCGACTTCCGCGAATCAATTTGTTGGCCCCCTTCGTCAAGACAAGTGACTTTGACCCTGTTGGCCTGGTAAGGTTCGTCTTTGATCGCCGCTTCGAATTCAGGTCGGGGTAGGAAAAAGAATAGAAGGTCTACCCGTTTAATTTCCCCACTCTGTACTGGCAATATTGGAGGTCCGACCACTGTTTGGGTTTTTAAGGCACTCGGCATCGCGTATCCGTCGGACTGGAAAATCTCTTGCCGTCCATAGAATCCCAAGGCCAGAACACATCTATAAAGCGATATGCTCTTTGGGGTGGGGTTTGACACTTCGATTTCGACTGCAAAGTACGGCGTCAAGGTGCGAGGGAGATCAGCCTTCCCGATGTCTAAACGGAAACCCAACACTTGAGCTGCGGAAACGTGCGCCATACGATGTGACTCCCATGACACCAAATGGATTCTCGGGCCTTCCTTTAGGGCTCGATACTCTTTCCAGATGGTCCATCCGCCGTTAGCTAGCGAGATAACAAAAGCTAGGGCGGCGGCGGTAGCAACGAGGATTTTTTTGGTCGGAGATTTATCCAACCAATTCGCGACATTCTGGATGCGGCCGTTAGAACGCGGTGTAGTCATGCAGTCATATAGGTTGAATCAATTTCTTATGCTACTGCATGAATGGATGAAGTTACAGTCTGTTGATCGAACCCGATTTGCGTAACCCCTCAACATGGCCGCAACTTAGTTCTCGTGAACATCAATGTCTTGCAGGTGCCCATGATGGCACGTGGAATTTGCCCCTCATCATTTCTAGAAGTCACTTCATCCTCTGCACCATCTCTGACATCACAATGTGCCGAATAGCTCGCAGGAGTCTCACTTCGCCTGCGTGATAGGCCGCAACTTCCTTTGAGGCCGATGTGTTTTCCTGTGTGATGCGGGCAATGATGTCATCCATCTCGCTGAGCGCCTTCTCCGTCATCCTGCCAACTTCTCTCTGGCAAATGTTCTCACTCAGTCCCAGCACACGACCAGCTTCAATCAGACCCTCACTGTTGATGTCGGCATAGAAGGTTTGCCCTGGTAAAGGGATCGCCAGTTCTATGTTCGGCCATGGATGGCCCCCTGTGTAGTAGTCTTGCGTTTGATAGACGGCTGTACTCAATAGATCGTAGGCGGGTGCCAGACGGACTCCCTGCTGGTTGGCCAAAAAGGAGATGTTCTTCAGGTGGTTATCGTGATTCCCGATGATCACGTTGAAGACCAGCCAACGGTATAGGCCCATTCTCGTTTCCACCCGGTTTCGGGTGAGGTTGATGATCTCTTCGAGCGTGTCCAGGCGGGCCTGGTTGTACTTGAAGGTTCTTGCCTTGTTGAGGAGTTGGCAAGAATCGATGGCATGTAGACGCAATATGCCTTCGCCAGCGTGATGTCGATCAAAGCGCTCGACGATGTAGACAGGCTCTGGGCAGTAATGACGCCATACCTGCGGCACCTGCAGTCCCAGACGTCTGGCCAGGGTCATCATGGCGTACTCATTGATGACTGAGTGTGGATATGCACCACTTGGATGGTCGGGCTTGAGGATATGCGTCGACGGCGTCAGGCCGATGGGCTCAGTCAGTGCGGCCCCATCCCAACAGACCATCAGTTTATGTTGTGCCCCTGCCATCGACATGCGCTTGGCGCCTGTACTGGCAATCGGGACGCGTGGCATCTGCTGGATGCGTTGGCTGAGGTCGGCGTCCGGCAGTGGCCTGCTGCCCTGCTCGCCAGGCAAATCGTCAGTCATCCTGACCATGGTCAGCGAGCCAGCAGACTCCGCGCCCAATCGTTCGATGAGCGCAAATGCATCTGCCTCGGGAAGGTTCTCCGTTTTGGCCAATGCCGAACGCATACCTTCTTCTGGCAGGAGATTGTCGAAGTACCATTGCACCGGTCGGTTGGTGCTGCCGTCGATGATGGTCTTCTCGGCGCGAGGCAGGCCGGGCGAGAGGCTCCAGCCCTGCGGATCTTCAACCCATTCCTGGGTGTATTCGAACTGCCAGATGTCGTTGAACTCCGCCAGGTAGCCGATCAGCCGGCTGTTGGTGAAGACCTTGAGCGCCCGCATACCCGAAACAAACGGCGCCATGTGCGCAGGCGGCATCGGCGGAGGCGGTGTTGTTGCCCCCTTCATTACGTGTCCTGCTCCGGATTTGCGCGATTCTTGCGCCGATGCGTGGTGTTCTGAATCTGCTGGCGTGCCCGCTCTAGCTCGGACGCGCAGTCATCAGGGGCCTCGACATAGACATAGATGCCGAGCTCATCGAGCATCTGCAGCACCTTGCCAAACTGTACACCGGGCTTGCCCAGCTCGACGTCGGTGACGAACTGCTTGCTGAGGCCCGCAGTGGCAGCCAAATCATCGATCCGCACCTTGGCGGTCTTGCGCATGGCGCGCGAGATTGCTCCGATGTCTGCAACTGAATTGACTTTGAGCTTCATAAAATTCCTGCTTATTTAGGAATTCTATGACTTACTTTGGCATTTTTCAATAAATTCCTAAGAATGAAGGAATACTTAATCGAATTAACATGTTAATTGAAAAAATCCTGTTATTTTAGGAATTTACCAAGGGGATAGATCTACCTCATTCTGTCGTCTTGCAGTGCCTGTCGCGCACTATGGAGCATCGCAGGAGTTCGCAGAGGTATCAGGAAAAAGAGCCATCCCGTGATCGCGCTAGTAACGTGCTCAAGACCTCAGGCCCATCCTTGGAACTCAAAAGCTCTGCAGGCCTCTGACCACCTAGCGCCGGCAGCGGCCTCTCGAGCCAATTTAGCAGCCACTCCCTGGCATCAAAGCCTGTCGCATCACCTGATTCGGCAACCATCGTTTGCACCTGAGTGACCAAGTTATCAATGGCCATTTCCCTGCGTGTTAGCTTGTCGGACATGATTGAAACCTCCGCGGTGTTGGGCTATCAATAGGCAAAGCCGAATGGGCAAACACGCGTCAACCCATGGCTCCAGGGGCACTGCCAGCGTCCAGGACAAGGTCGGGGCGAAATAACTGATTCTCAAGCTCGACCTCAGACGCCTCACTGACACTCTTCCTGTTCAAGCAATAGCCGGCAGGGTTGGCCACCACCCGACATTTGCCAATCCGGTAGTCAAACGAATCATGAACATGGCCGTGAAGCCAGAGATCTGCCTTGTGCAGAAGCGGCGTCAAATCACTGGCGAAACCAGCATTCAAGGCACTGCCAGCATGGCGTGGGTGAATACTCAACACATGCGGCGCATGGTGCGTGATGACAACCGTCAGTCCATCAAATGGACGCTCCAGTTCGTCTGCCAACCAAGCTCTTGAAGCGAGGTGATCATTCAGGGTGTCCTGAGGTTCCAAGGTCCGGTCGATGTTCTGGATCTGGAAATAGTCATTCAGCCGCGACCCGGCCTGTTCCATGAGCGACGATTGCGTGTGGCCCCTTTGCTGGAAGTCGGTCCAGAGCGTGCAGCCGAGAAACCTGACGGTGCCCATGTGAAGGACATCATTGTCGAGATAGGTCACCGAAGTGCCTTGGGATGCGGCCTTGAGGAATCGCCTGGTCGCGATCCAGTCCCGGCCATAGAACTCGTGATTGCCGGCGACATAAAGAACAGGAACCGGCCAGTCACCAAACATGTTGATGACGCTCTCGGCCTTGTGGATATCCCCTGCCAAGACCAGCAGGTCGGCATCTGGAGCAGGCTTCACCAGCCTTTCATCAGGCAAGAAGGCCTCGATCAACTCCAAATGGAGGTCTGAAGCCAGCTGAATTTTCATGGAGTGATGCTGCCTTCCTGGCGATCTGAGAAAGGAATCAATTTCGAGATTGAATTCAGGCGTTGATTCAACTGTAGCGAATGGCTACCCTTACAGCAATGTCCCCGACATCCATTGGTTGATCTTCGCCGCACTTTCCATCTATGCACCTGAAACGCAAACCGCCACCACCCCACCCCGGGGAAATCCTCCGCGAGTACTTGGGGGACACGCCCGTTACCGACGTAGCTGGGGCGCTAGGTGTGGGCCGTACTACCGTCTCCCGCCTGCTTTCGAAAAAATCTAGCATCTCCCCCGACATGGCCATTCGCTTGGGACTGGCATTGGGGACGACGGTTGAACTATGGGCCCACTTGCAGGTGGCGTATGACCTGCATCTTGCGGCCAAGCAAAAACGGCCTCGGATCCGGCAGATCGCTACTTTGAAAAAAGACCGCTCCATCGTCGAAATCAAAGGCATGCTGAGTGCGCCAGCTGGTTTACGTGTCAGCGTCGAGGACATGCGTGTGTCGATGCAAAAGGAGATGGCCGACTGGGATGCCATGCCGCCAGTTGGGCGAGAGTTTGGCAGTCCGGACTATGAGCGGCTCGATGCGATGGACGCACTTGCCTTTGACGTATTTGGTTCAATGACAAAGGTCCGGCGCTGGCTGGAGGCGCCGAACGCTGATCTGCGGGGCAGGTCACCGGAAGATCTGTCCAAGACTAAGGCCGGCTATCGGGCGGTCATGAGTCGTCTTCAGGTTCTGCTCAAGGCGAAGAACAAGGTCCGAAAAAACAAGCGGGCCTGAGGCGGTCAAATTTCCAGCGTCAGGGCGGGATTGAAGTATTCATTGATACTGTCGCCGCTGCGATCAGGGTAGCCGCGAGGGTTGCTGACGATGCGGGTGCCGCCAATGTTGAGGTCCACGCTTTCATGGGTATGGCCATAGATCCAGAGAGCCGATCGCCCCATCAATCTGGCCAGATCCGATGCGTAGGACGGGCTTAATAGATCTTCTTGGTACTCAGCCGGGATCGCACCCGTTATAGGCGCATGGTGCGTCACCACAACCGTGCGAGAAGGATCGCCTTGATTGAGCTCGCGTTCGAGCCATTCAACGGATTCGCGATGTCGCTGGCGAGTCAGTTCCGGCACCAGAGTCACCGATCTGAATTCCCTGAAATCCCTGTTCTCACCGACTATGCGGTCCAACTTGATCCTGCGGTAGTCAGTCATCCGCTCGAGCGCATGCCGCATTCGATCCTGACGCTGCTCTTCGCCATGCAGCGCGAAATCTGTCCAGAGCGAGCAGCCAAGGAATCGGAAGCCGAGCAGTTCAATGGAGTCGTTCTCAAGGAAATGAATCCCCAGCTCGGCCGATGTCTCCCGTAGCTTGCTCAGATTGCGGTTCCAGTACTGACCGTAGAACTCATGGTTGCCGGCCACCAGGATGATCTCTTTGTCAGGAAACGTTTGGCGCGCCCATTTTGGCGCTTGCACGCCTTCGTGGATATCTCCAGCCAACACAACCAAGTCCACATCACTATCAATGCGACGGCCGTCGACTTCGCCGTTCATGGGCCGGATTTCGTTGTGCAGATCGCTGAGTACTAGAAGTTTCATCGTGTTCTTCTGGACGTGGCTGTGGTGGGGTTTTGTCCGCGTATTCTCCGATGACTGCCCACAGATGAGGGGTCGCTGCCTCGCGTTTTGGCAATAGATCTGGATCTTGGTCCTTGGAACTCAGCGGCTTTGCGCTTTCAATCCACGCGTTGATGGCGGGCGCCCCGAAATCTCGAGACGTCGCATCTCGTTGGCAGACGCTAAGGATGCTCGGGTAGATGCTGCCAAACAAGAGTGAGCTCGTCATGCGTTTCAACGATCTTCTCCATCGGAAATGCAGGGTAGAGCTTGCCCCCGACCGTCTCCAAGATCTCTACGTTCAAATCGATTGACTCACCGTCCACCGAGTCCTTGGCGTGCCAGATAGCCACCAAGCGGTCCATCTGCCATCCGCCGGAGCCGTTCAGATACCCTGGAGTCACGACATGTACTGTTTCAAGTGTGGTCCGATCGCCAATGTCCTTCGATAGGAGCGGTAATAGGTCGTGTATGTCGGCAACCAGGATGCTCCGCGTGGCCTCATATGCATCCTCAGCGTCATCTGCTTTGTCGTCACGAATCTCTCTTTGAAGTATCGAAACTAAGTACCAGGGCTTGAACAATGCAATTTCGGCGGAGCGCCAGTAGGCCTCGCCCGGCGCTCCGAAGAGGCTGTGCGACGCGGATCGATGAGCATCGTTGGTAATGAACATTGCAGCGAAATGAACACTATAGATTGTAGCCCTAAAGGAGTCAAAGTGGGCAAATGACGGCATGCCGTCAGCATCCACAATTCAGAATCAGTTTGCGAACGCGTTGAAGCGCGTGCGTGCGGCAACTGGCCGAACTCAAGAAGACTTTGCCCTTGTTTCCAGCAGAACATACGTCAGCTCTCTAGAGCGTGGACGGAAAAGTCCAACGCTAAAGAAAGTCGATGAATTGGCGCAAGTAATGGGAGTACACCCACTTACTCTGTTGACGCTGGCCTACGTCACGTCAGCCTCTGCAGGCTCTGAAAATGAAACAATCAGCAGGGTGAGGCGGGAATTGACGGAGCTCCGTTGATATTGGGGTGAGCCCGGGAAGAGCTTCCTTCTCCACCACCGTCATCTTAATCGGCCAGTGCCGGTGAATCGTCACTCGCAAATGACGGGCTCGCGTCCCGCGCTGTGCAGCGCGAGGCTCCGTGATGGCACTTTTTGAAAAGTGCCAGTTTACAATTCAGGGCCAAAACCACTATCAGTGGTAGGTTGGCCTTTTTTTAGGTTCCGGAAACAGGTGGCAGTCGCCGCCGGTCCAGATGAAATCGCCCACAGCCAGGTCGCACTGCTGCGCCACCATGTGGGTGAGCAGGGCGTAGCTGGCAATGTTGAAGGGCACGCCAAGGAAGATGTCGGCGCTGCGCTGGTAGAGCTGGCACGAGAGCCTGGCGGGTTCGCCGGCCACCTGCGATGGCGCCACGTAAAACTGGAAGAAGGCGTGGCAGGGCATCAGCGCCATCTTGTTCAGCTCGGCCACGTTCCAGGCGCTGACGATGATGCGGCGCGAGTCCGGGTTGCTCTTGAGGGTTTTGATGACGTCGGCAATCTGGTCGATGTGGCCGCCGTCCGGCGTCGGCCAGCTGCGCCACTGCACGCCGTAGACCGGCCCCAGGTCGCCATCGGGTTTGGCCCATTCGTCCCAGATGCTGACGCCGCGCTCCTTCAGCCAGTTGTTGTTGCTGGAGCCGGTGAGGAACCACAGCAGTTCCTGGATGATGGACTTCAGGTGCACCTTCTTGGTGGTCACCAGCGGGAAGCCCTCGTTGAGATCGAAGCGCATCTGGTGGCCGAACACGCTGCGCGTGCCGGTGCCGGTGCGATCGGTCTTGGTCACGCCCGTGGTGTACACGTGGCGCATGAAGTCTTCGTACTGGGAGCGGATGGGGCGGGTGGTCATAAGAAAAGCATTTTCCTACAAGTCGGGCCGACCTGGCGCAGCCCCGGTGTCGACTGTCATGGCGCTGCCTTATAGTGGTATCAAAGAAAAAAGCAGTGATGTGAACTGCAACATATCAGGTGAGGAATTCATGTCATCGATTCTTACGTCCGCCTCGTCAGGCGATGAACGCCGGCAAGTTGAGCGCAAACCTTTGAGAGTGCGCGTGCGCATGACGCTGGCCGGCAAACCGGACATGGAAGTCCGCTCCGTCGATGTCAGTACCGGCGGCATGAGCCTCGTTGTCGATGTGAACCTGGCGCCAACCACCTCTTGCAACCTGTCCTTCACACTGCTGCTGTCAGACGGCAGCATGCACAAGGTTCAGATCGCCGCCGTCGTTGCCCACTGCACCTACAGTGGCCAGCGCAGTGGTTTCGTCATCGGTCTGCAGTTCAAGGGCGCTTCAGAGGATCTGAAGGCACTGCTACTGCGCTATGTGAAGGGCTGAATGGCCGGGCAAGGGCTCAGGCCTTGAGGACCCGGTTCGGGTTCATCAGGTTTTGCGGGTCCAGTGCCTGCTTGATCGAGCGCATCAGGCCGAGCGCTACCGGCGACTTGTGGTGCGCCAGCTTGTCGGCCTTCAGGCTGCCGATGCCGTGCTCGGCCGAGATCGAGCCGTTGTAGCGGTCCACCACCTCGTACACCAGTTCGTTCATCGGTGCCTCTTCCTCATTGAGGAAGCGCGCCTGATCGTCGCCCTCCGGCGCCTGCACGTTGTAGTGCAGGTTGCCGTCGCCCAGGTGGCCGTAGGTCACCAGGCGCGCACCGGGGAAGCGTGCCAGCAGCAGGGCGTTGGTCTCATTCACGAATTCGGGGATGCGCGAGACATTGATCGAGATGTCGTGCTTGATGTTCAGGCCTTCCTCGGCCTGCGCCAGCGGAATGCTCTCGCGGATGTGCCACAGCGCATGGGCCTGTGCCATGCTCTCGGCCACCACGGCGTCGGTTACGTGGCCGGCTTCCATGGCGGCTTCCAGCAGGCGCTCGAAGCATTCGCGCGCATGGGCTTCCGATTCGTTGTCGGAGTTCTCCAGCACCACGCACCAGGGCGATTCCTGCCAGAACGGCACGCGCTGCTGCGGGAAGTGCTTGGCCACCAGGCTGAGCGCGAACTGGCCCATGACCTCGAAGCCGGTCAGGCCCGAACTCAGGTGCTGGTGCGCCAGGCCCAGCAGCTTCACGGCATCTTCCAGTGAGGGCACGGCGGCAAAGGCGGTCAGCTGCGCTTTTGGCATCGGGTACAGCTTCATGGTGGCGCCGGTGATCACGCCCAGCGTGCCCTCCGAGCCGATGAAGAGGTGGCGCAGGTCGTAGCCGGTGTTGTCCTTGCGCAGGCCGGTCAGGCCGTTCCAGACTTCGCCTTGCGCCGTCACCACTTCCAGCCCCAGGCAGAGTTCGCGTGTGTTGCCGTAGCGCACCACCTGGGTGCCGCCGGCGTTGGTGCCGAGGTTGCCGCCGATGGTGCAGCTGCCTTCCGAGGCCAGACTGAGCGGGAACAGGAAACCGGCCTTTTCGCATTCCTCCTGCAGGCTTTGCAGTACGCAGCCGGCGTCCACCGTGATGGTCAGGTTGCCGGCATCGAGCGCGCGCACCTTGTTCATGCGCGTCAGGCTCAACACCACCTGCTTGCCGCTGGCGTCGGGCGTGGAGCCCACCACCATGCCGGTGTTGCCGCCCTGCGGCACCATGCTCACGCCGGCAGCGGCGCAGGCTTTCACGACGGCAGCCACTTCGGTCGTGGTGCCGGGGCGCACCACAGCCAGGGCATGGCCGCGCTCGCGGCGGCGCCAATCCAGTTCCCAGGCGGTCAGGTCGCCTTCGGTCAATACATTCGCAGCGCCGACGATCTGGCGCAGTTGATCAAGCAGTGGGGTGGAAGCGGTCATGGTGTCGCGGTTTCAGGTTGGGGGGTGATGGCCTTGGCGGCCTTCAGGCGCAGGCGCACATGCAGCGTGCAGCCCGTGAACAGGGTGAGGCACAACAGCACTTCCAGTGCGGCCAGCCAGGCACCGGGGGCCGGCTCGCTGGTGGCGCGCACCACGCCTTCAATGAAGTACAGCCACACCACCAGGCTGACCCAGCGGTAGGTGTACATGCGGTTCTTCAGCAGGCCGACCAGCGGAATGCACAAGGGCAGCACCTTCAGCGCCAGCCAGGAGCCACCAGGGCGCAGCGGCGCCAGCCACAATTCCCAGGCCAGGCCCAGCACGATCAGGCCGAGCAGGCTGCCGACGGCCAGCAGGCGACTCAGGCGGACGCGGGGGGGCACAGGGTTGTCGATTGCATTCATGGAGGTGGCATCATAGCGGGATGAGCGAGCCCTCCCGACTGCAAGTCTTTCTCCAAAACCTGTCGCACTTTCCCTGGCGTACCACCGCGCTGACCCTGCGCGAGCGCTTTCGCGAAGACCGCCTGGGCCTGACCGCCAGCAGCCTGACCTTCACCACCATCATTGCCCTGGTGCCGCTGGTCACCGTGGCGCTGGCGGTGTTCACCGCCTTCCCCATGTTCGGCAAGCTGCAGGAAGTGCTACAGAAGTGGCTGGTGGAAAGCCTGGTCCCCGACAACATTGCGCGTCAGGTGCTGGGCTACCTGACGCAGTTTGCCGGCAAGGCCAGCCGCCTGGGGACGGTTGGTCTGGCGGTGTTGTTTGCCACCGCGCTGAGCCTGGTGTTCACCATCGACCGCACGCTCAACGGCATCTGGCGCGTACGCCAGTCGCGCCCGCTGGGGCAACGCCTGCTGATCTACTGGACGGCCATCACGCTCGGCCCGCTGTTGCTGGCGGGTAGCTTGACCATCACGTCCTATCTGCTCTCGGCGTCGCGTGGCCTGGTGGGCGCCATGCCGGGGGGCGTGCGTTTCCTGCTCGATCTGCTGGAGTTCTTCATGGTCGCCGGTGGCATGGCCGCCACCTACTACTACGTGCCCAATACGCAGGTGAAATGGGGGCACGCCTGGGCCGGCGGCATCTTCGCTGCGGCTGGCATTGAGGTGGCCAAGAAGGTGCTGGCGCTTTATGTCAAGGCGGTGCCCACCTATTCGGCTGTATATGGCGCCTTTGCCACTGTGCCCATTCTGCTGGTCTGGATCTACGTGGTCTGGGTCATCGTGCTGCTGGGCGCGGTCATCACCGCCTACCTGCCCAGCCTGCTGATGGGTGTGTCGCGGCGCGGTGGCACGCCGGGCTGGGAATTCACGCTGGCGCTCGACACCCTGTCGCAACTGCTGGCCAGCAGCCAGGCCGGGCGCCATGGTCTGTCGGCCGAGGCCCTGGCCGAGGCCCTGCGCGTCGACCCGGTGCAGTTGCAATCCGTGCTCGGCACCCTGGTGGCGCTGGACTGGGTGGGCCGGCTGGAAGATGGCGATGGCCGCTACGTGCTGTTGGCCGACCCGGAGAGCACGTCCGTGGGCCCCTTGGTCGACCGATTGTTGTTGATGCCGTCGCCGCGTACCGCGTTCATGACCATTAATGGCATGAAGTCCTCGTCGATGTTGCGCGAGGCGCTATAAAATTTGTAGCGTTTTCGTGATGCGAGCGATGGCCCGGCGTGCCGGTCAGAGCTTGATCTTGCCGGTCCAGATGTCTTTGTACATCACCCAGTCGCCCATGAAGCTGTAGAGCGGGCGTTTGAAGCTGGCGGGCTTGTTCTTCTCGAAGCCGAAGTGGCCCAGCCAGGCAAAGCCGTAGCCGCACAGCAGGCCGTACACAAAGTACTGCGGCTTGCCGGTGACGACCAGCATGGCCAGGCAGGCGAGGGCCAGTGAGCTGCCGACAAAGTGCAGGCGGCGGCAGGTGCGGTTGCTGTGCTCGCCCAGGTAGAACGGGTAGAACTCGGCAAAGCTGCTGAAGGCCTTGGGGTCGGTGGATGTGGTGGTGGTGTTCATGCTGGTCTCCTGGTTTTATGGCTGCAGTGTAGGCGCTGGCGTCGGGTGCGTGCAACCCGCCGCACTGAAGCGCCGGTTCTGTGCCCAAGGTTATAGTGCCAGTCAAACTGGGAACAGGGCCTGTCGTGGCGGCCAGGAGGCGGATGGGTTTGTGCCAAGCCGGTAGCCGCCCAGCGGGATGCGTCCGCAGGTCTTGCATGTGATGCGCCGTTTAACCTCAAAGTCATGCTGAAAACAATCTTGATGTTCGTGTTCCTGATGCTGGGAAGCAGCCAGGTGATGGCTGAGTGGGTGAAGATCTCCCACAACGAGCAGTCGGTTTTCTACATCGACACACCGATCCCGAAAAAGACGGGCAACAACGTGATGATCTGGGTCCTGCGCGACCACACCGAGTTGCGCCATGGCCCCGCCGGGCCCTACCTGTCGTCCAGGGATCAGTTCGAGGTCGATTGCGCCGGCAGGCGGATCCGCCGGATGTATTCCTCGGACCATCCGCAAGCCATGGGCGCAGGCAAGCTGGTGCACTACGAACACGGCCCGATGAGCTGGAATTTCGCCACACCCAATACCATCGCCAGCCGGATGGTGGATGTCGCCTGCCGGTGATGCGCCGTGGTCCAAGCTCGTTATAGAGGCCGACAACGGCGCATCTGTTTCCGCTGAAGGGAGTTGTCATGTTCCTAGGCCATTTCGCCCTTGGCTTTGGCGCCAAAGTGGTCGCACCGCGCGTGTCACTCGGCGCGCTGTTCCTCGCGGCCCAGTTCATCGACCTGTTGTGGCCGACTTTCCTGCTGTTGGGGCTTGAGCGTGTACGCATCGAGCCCGGCGTCACGGTGGTGACGCCGCTGGTGTTCGAGCATTACCCGTACTCCCACAGCCTGCTGGCCGTACTGGGCTGGGCCGTGTTGCTGGGGGTGCTTTATGCGCTGCGCAAGCGTGACCGGGGCGGCGCCGTGGTATTGGGTGCACTGGTGCTGAGCCACTGGTTGCTGGACCTCATGGTGCATCGGCCGGATCTGCCGTTGGTGCCCTGGGGCGATGCGGTGTCTGGCCTACATTTGTGGTCGTCCCTGCCGCTGACACTGGCGCTGGAAATTCCGATGTTTACTCTCGGCGTGTGGGTCTACGTGCGCAACACCGTCGCCCGTGACGGGGCTGGCCGCTGGGGGCTGTTGGGCCTGGTGCTCTTCCTGTTCGTGATTTACACCGTCAATGTGTTCGGTGCCCCGCCGCCGAGCACGCAGGCCATTGCCTGGCTCGGGCAACTGCAGTGGCTGCTGGTGCTGTGGGGCTACTGGGTGGACCGGCACCGCCGCCCTTTGGTGCTGGCCTGAGCTTCAGCGGGCCAGGAAGTCGCGGATCGCGAACAGCGTCTCCTCCGGCGTCTCGCTCATCTGGTGGTGGCCCACCGGCAGGTTCATCACCTGCACCGACTTGCCCGCTTCGCGCGCCTTGGTTATCAGCCCCTGGGCGGCTTTCGCCATCGTCATCTGGTCTTGCGCGCCCAGCAGGAACAGCACCGGGCAGGTGATGGCCTGCACTGCGTTCTCGCCATTGGCATAGCTGTCGCAGGCCTTGAAGCCGCGGTGGAACACGTTGACCTGACGGTTGCTGGCCAGCACACGCCGGCCCAGCGCCATGCCGGCACCATAGACCCAGGTGCCGGGGCCGAGCACCGAGGGCGGCGCCGCCAGCGTGCTGCGCGAAAAGACGTTGATCATGGTCAGCGCTTTCATCGGCTCGTTGAGTGCGGCATCGAGCAGGGCTGGCGACACTTTCATCGGGAAGGCCGTGCCCACCAGCACCAGGTGGCTGATGCGCTCCTTGAGTTGAGAGGCGGCTTCCAGCGCAATCAGCGAGCCCCAGCTGTGGCCCACCAGCGCGGCGCGTGCTACCTTGGCGGCATCAAGCAGGGCGGCAATGAAACCGGCCGCCTGCTCCACCGTTTCCGGGGCCTCGCCGGCGCTGCGGCAGTGGCCCGGCAAATCGACGGCCAGCACGTTCCAGCCGTGGTTGGCCAGGTAGCGGCTCTGCAGAATCCAGACGCTGTGGTCGTTGAGCACGCCGTGGATGAAAACGACGGTGGGCTTGGTCGCATCGAATGCCTTGCCGCCGGTGTAGCAATAGGTCTTGGCGCCGTTGACGGTGAGTTCCATCATGCACCTGCCTTTTCTGCGGCTTTGAGCGCTCGCTTCAGGTCGTCAATCAGATCGTCCGGGTCTTCCAGACCGATTGACAGGCGGATGGTGCCCTGGCTGATGCCTGCACCGGCCAGCGCCTCGTCGCTCATTCGGAAGTGGGTGGTGCTGGCCGGGTGGATCACCAGGCTGCGGCAGTCGCCCACGTTGGCCAGGTGGCTGAAGACCTTGAGTGTTTCGATGAAAGCCTTGCCCTGCTCGCGGTTGCCCTTGATGTCGAAGCTGAACACCGAACCGGCACCGCGCGGCAGCAGCTGCTTGGCCAGCGCATGGCTGGGGTGGCTTTCCAGCAGCGGGTGGCCGACGCGCGAGACAAAAGGCTGGCTGGCCAGGAATTCCACCACGCGCTCGGTGTTGCTCATGTGGCGTGCCATGCGCAGCGGCAAGGTTTCGATGCCCTGCAGAATGAGCCAAGCGGTGTGTGGGCTCATGCAGGCACCGAAGTCACGCAGGCCCTCGCGTCGTGCGCGCAGCAGGAAGGCGCCGATGGTCGACTCCTCGGTGAACACCATGTTGTGGAAACCGTCGTAGGCCTGGCTGAGTTCGGAAAACTTTCCCGAGGCGTCCCAGTCGAAGCTGCCGCCGTCCACCACCACGCCGCCGATCACGGTGCCGTGGCCGCTCAGGAACTTGGTGGCCGAGTGGTAGACCAGGTCGGCGCCGTGCTCGAAAGGTTTGATCAGCCAGGGCGAGGTGAGGGTCGAGTCCACCAGCAGCGGCACACCGGCTTCGTGGGCGATCGCGCTCACCGTCGGAATGTCCAGCACGTCCAGGCCCGGGTTGCCCACGGTTTCGCCGAAGAACAGCTTGGTGTTGGGCCGCACCGCCTTGCGCCAGCCGTCGATGTCTCCCGGCTTGACGAAGGTGGTCTCGATGCCGAAGCGGCGCAGCGTGTAGTGCAGCAGGTTCTGCGAGCCGCCATAGAGCGCCGTGCTGGCCACGATGTGCGAGCCGGCGCCCATCAGCGTGGCCACGCTCAGGTGCAATGCCGCCTGGCCGCTGGCCACGGCAATGGCACCGATGCCGCCTTCCAGCGCCGCCATGCGCTGCTCGAACACCGCATTGGTGGGGTTGCTGATGCGGCTGTAGACGTGGCCGGCGCGCTCCAGGTTGAACAACGCGGCCGCGTGGTCGCTTGATTCGAAGACGAAGGAGGTGGTGAGGTGGATCGGCACGGCGCGCGCACCGGTGGTGGGGTCGGGTGCCGCCCCGGCGTGCAGTGCCAGGGTGTCGAAGCCGGGGTCGGAATAACCGGGCATGAAGAACTCCGCAGATGTTTCAGTGGGTGCTGGCGGTGTCGCGGGGTGGCTTGACCGGCAGCCTCGTTATGGTTCCAATCATGCCATGGGCTATATTTCATGCCCTTGAGAGTCACGAGGAGCACACCATGAAAGTCAGCGACATCCTGCGCGTCAAGGGCAACACCCTGTACACCGTCACCCCCGACGAGCCGCTGGCCCGCGCCACCGAGGTCATGGCGGAAAAAGACATCGGCTCGCTGGTGGTCATGGACCATGGCGACCTGGTGGGCATGCTGACCTTCCGCGAGGTCATCAAGCAGGCTGTGAAAAACGGCGGCAGCATTGGCACGACGCTGGTGCGCACCGCCATGGACGACGCGCCCCTGACCTGCACCATGGAGACCGACATGGACGAGGTGCGCCGCATGATGCTGGACCGTCACGCCCGCTACATGCCGGTGATGGACAAGAAAATGCTCATGGGCGTGATCAGCTTCTACGACGTGGCCAAGGCTGTGGTGGACGCCCAGAACTTCGAGAACAAGATGCTCAAGGCCTACATCCGCGACTGGCCGGAAGAAGAAGGGCAGCCTGCCGCCAAAGACGCCTGAGCGCGCGAGCCGCGGCGGCGCAAAGCGAGCGTGGGGAGTCGAAGACTCTCTGGGATAATCACTCCCCATGAGCGGCAATACCTTCGGAAACCTCTTCGCGGTCACCAACTTCGGTGAATCCCACGGCCCGGCCATCGGCTGCGTGATCGACGGCTGCCCGCCGGGCATGGAACTGAACGAGGCGGACATCCAGCCCGATCTGGATCGCCGCCGCCCCGGCACCTCCAAGTTCGTCACCCAGCGCAACGAGCCCGATGCGGTGGAAATCCTCTCCGGTGTGTACGAGGGCAAGACCACCGGCACGCCGATCTGCCTGCTCATCAAGAACACCGACCAGCGCAGCAAGGACTACGGCAACATCCTGCAGACCTTCCGTCCCGGTCATGCTGACTACACCTACTGGCACAAGTACGGCATCCGCGACCCGCGCGGCGGCGGCCGTTCCTCGGCCCGTTTGACCGCCCCCATGGTGGCGGCCGGCGCCGTGGCCAAGAAGTGGCTGCGCGCCCAGTACGGCACCGAGTTCCGCGGCTGCATGACGCAGATCGGCGAGATCGCCATTCCCTTCGAGTCCTGGGACCACGTGTCCGCCAACCCCTTCTTCGCTCCGGTGGCAGATGTGTCGGCACTGGAGACCTACATGGAAGCCTTGCGCAAGGCGGGCGACTCCTGTGGTGCGCGCCTGCGTGTCACGGCCAGCAAGATGCCGGTCGGCCTGGGTGAGCCGCTGTTTGACAAGCTCGACGCCGACATTGCCTTTGCCATGATGGGCATCAATGCGGTGAAAGGCGTGGAGATCGGCGCCGGTTTTGCCAGCGTGGCTCACAAGGGCAGCAGCCATGGCGACGCGCTCAGCCCGCAAGGCTTTCGCAACAACAACGCCGGCGGCGTGCTGGGCGGCATCAGCACCGGGCAGGACCTGGAAGTGTCGATCGCCATCAAGCCGACCAGCTCCATCCTCACGCCGCGCGAGTCGATCGACGTCGAAGGCCACAGCACCGAGGTGGTGACCAAGGGCCGGCACGACCCCTGCGTCGGCATCCGCGCTACCCCGATCGCCGAGGCCATGCTGGCCCTGGTGGTGATGGAGCATGCACTGCGCCAGCGTGCCCAGTGCGGCGACGTCAAGCTGGCGGTCGGCCCCATCCCCGGTTCGGTCTGAGCCGGACATCACGTTCACTTTCGATTTCGGGAATCTCACCATGCCTACCATCCGCGTTGAAATGTTCGAGGGCCGCACGCCCGAGCAGAAGAGGGAATTCGTCAAGGCCGTCACCGAGGCCGCCGTCAAGACCTTGGGCACCTCGCCCGAGGCGGTGGACGTGATCCTGTTCGACATCAAGAAGTCCGACTGGGCCAGCGCCGGCGTGCTCTGGAGCGAGAAAAAGTAGCAGGGCCTCCCGTGCCCAACAGCCGGCGCCATCTCGCGCCTTTTGCTGCCCTGTCGGCCAGCTACTTCGCCCACATCGGGTTTTTCAATCCCTACCTGCCGCTCTGGCTCAAGGACCTGGGCCTCGGCATTGTTGCCATCAGTCTGCTGACGGCCGTGCAGTCGGCTACGCGCCTGGTCGCACCTTATGCCTGGGGCTGGCTGAGTGACCACACCGGCGAGCGCGTCAAGCTGCTACGCTTCGGCGCCACGGTGGCGCTGGTGGTGTCGTGCGGGCTGTGGATCGAAGGCGGCTTCTGGTGGCTGGCTGCGGTGCTGGGGCTGATGTTCCTGCACACCAGCGCCATGATGCCGATGAGCGAGGCCGCCATGGCCCATCTGGTCAGCAGCGGCGGTGCATTCGACGCCAAGCGTTATGGCCGCGTGCGCCTGTGGGGCTCGCTCGGTTTTCTGGTCACGGTGTTTGCCGCCGGTGCCTGGTTCGAGCATTTCGGCATGGGGCATTTCCCAGCCTGGACCGTGCTCTCGCTGCTGGCGGTGGTGGCCAGTGTCTGGTGGCTGCCCGACCTGAAAGAGGCGGTGCCGGCGCACGAGAAAAAGCAGCCGGTGCTGCCCATTCTGAAAAAACGTTCCGTGCAATGGTTTTTTGCCACGGCGTTTTTCCATGTGCTGTCGCATATGGGCATCTACATCTTCTTTTCGCTTTACCTTGACGCCCTGGGCTACAGCAAGACCATGATCGGCCTGTTGTGGGCGGTCTCGGTCATCGTGGAAATCGCCTGGTTCTTCACACAAAGCCGTTGGCTGCCGCGCTTCAGCCTCACGGCCTGGCTGGTTGTGTGTACTGCAGTCGCGGTGCTGCGCATGGGGGTCACTGCTTCCAGTGCTGCCGTCTGGCCTCTGTTATTGCTGGCGCAGGCGCTACATGGGCTGACCTTTGCCGCACACCATTCGGTCTGCATTGCGCTGCTGTCGCACCATTTCCCCGGCACCTTGCGCGGCCGCGGCCAGGCCCTGTACGCGGTGCTGGGTTATGGGCTGCCGGGGGTGCTGACCGGCCTGGCCGGTGGCGTCTTGAGCGCGCGCTTGGGCCTGGTCAGTGTGTTCTGGGCAGCGCTGGCCAGCAGCGTGCTGGCCACGCTGTGTGCCTGGCAGGTCTGGCGCCTGCGCCACCGCTAGGGTGAACAGCCCCTGACCCTAGCCGGCAGTCCAGGCCGATAGCAGTGGGCGCGGGTTGTCCGGCTCCCGAGGTTCCAGTTCGCGCGTGGGCGTGCCGATGCAGACGAAGCCCACCAGCTGCTCGCCGGCCTGGCAGAAGGCCTGCATCAGCGCCGGGTGCTGGCATTTGCGGCCGCTCAGGATCTTGGCGCCAAAGCCCATGAGGTGCAGTGCGTTCATGAAATTGCTCAAGGCCCCACCGACACAGATCCACTGTTCGTGCGGCGGCACCTTGGCCACACCACTGTCGATGCGCGCCACCCAGGCCACCAGCACCGGCCCGTTGTAGGCGCGCTCGCGTTCGATGGCCACGTCCTCCGCGCTTTTGCCAGAGTCGCGGGCGAACTGTTCGAACAGCTCGGCCAGCGCCGGGCGCTGCGCCTCGCTCACCTTGACCACACGCCAGGGCTTCATGCGCCCATGGTTAGGGGCCCGCAAGGCGGCTTGCACCGCCTGGGTCAATTGCGCGTCATTCGGGCCAGGGGCCACCATCCAGCGGGGGCCAATCGAGTGGCGGCCGAGCAGGGCAGCCAGGGTAGCGTCAGGCGTTGTGTTCTGTTGCTCTGTCATGTTGGGTCTTCAGCGTGTCAGCCGTTCGTGTACCCAGTGCGCGGCGGCCAGCAGCTTGTGGTCTTCACCAAAGCGGCCCACCAGTTGCAGGCCCACCGGCAAGTCCATGGCGCCGGTGGCAAAGGGCAGGTGCACGCAAGGCAGGCCCAACAGCGACCAGCTGCGGCAAAACAGGGGGTCGCCGGTGGCCTCCAGGCCTTTGGGCGCTTCACCGATGGCGCTGGGGGTCAGCAGCACGTCGTGCCGTTCGAACAGCGAGTCGATGCGCAGGCGCCAGTCGGCGGTGCGCTGCAGGTTGGCGTCGTGGGTGGCACCGTTGATTGCCATGCCGGCATCGAGCAGCGCCACTAGCTGTGCGCTCAAGGCCTCGCGGTGGCGCAGCCGTTCGTGGCTGAGCGAACGTGCCATCTCGAAGGTCATCACGTCTTTTTGCAGCTGAATCAGGTCGCCGAAGTTCTGCGGCATGACCACGTCCTGGCAGGCATCGGTGTGTGTGGCCAGTGCCTGCGTGGCCAGCGACCAGACGTTTTGCGTGTCGACGTCGGCCTGCGGCCAGGCCGGCGTCTGGAACAGGCCGATGCGCGGTGCGCCGTGCTCGCCCCATTCGAACAGGCGCCGGTCGCCGGTGAGCACGGCGCCCAGCAGAGCGACGTCGCGCACGCTGCGGCCGAAGCCACCGATCACGTCCAGCGTGGGCGAGAGGCTTTTCACGCCGGCCCCGACCACGCGGCCGTGGCTGGGCTTGTAACCCACCACGCCGCAGAAGGCGGCCGGCCGGATGATGGAGCCAGCCGTCTGCGTGCCCAGCGCCAGCGGCACCATGTGGTCGGCCACTGCCGCGGCCGAGCCGCTGGATGAGCCGCCCGGGGTGAACTGCGTGTTGTGCGGGTTGCAGGTGGGGCCGGGCTGGAAGTAGGCGAATTCGGTAGTGACGGTCTTGCCCATCACCACGGCGCCGGCCTCGCGGCACAGGGCCACGGTGGCGGCATCGGCTACCGGGCGGTGGTGGGCGTAGAGCGCCGAGCCGTAGCCGGTGGGCAGGTCGGTGGTGTCGAACAGGTCTTTCACGCCGATGGGCAGGCCATGCAGCAGGCCGCGCACCGGCCCGGCGTCGAGCGCCCGGGCCTGCGCCAGGGCATTGACGGCGTCGAGGTGGGCGAAGGCATGGACGTCGTCCTCACGCTCGGCCACGCGCTCCAGGCAGGCAATGGCCAGGTCTTCGGCCTTGATCTCGCGCCGTGCCAGTCGCACCGCAAGCTGGGAGGCGTCGAGTTCATTGAGTCGGGGCGTCGTCATGCGTGTCTTCCTTATCCCTCGTGATGGGTCGATGGTAGCCCAGTGGCACAATTGGCCATCTGCTGATCTGCACCCCTTTGGCTAGGGAATTCCCCATGAAAACCGTTCTCGTCCTCAATGGTCCCAACCTCAACCTGCTTGGCACGCGCGAGCCGGCGGTCTATGGCTCGCAAACACTGGCCGACGTGCAAGCCCTGTGCGAACGGGCCTGTGCCGCCAACGGCCTGGCGCTGGACTTCCGCCAGAGCAACCAAGAGGGCGAGCTGGTGGACTGGCTCCACGAAGCCGGCCGCCTGCAGGCCGCGGGCCAACTGGCCGGTGTCATCCTCAATGCCGGTGCCTACACCCACACCAGCATTGCGCTGCACGATGCCATCAAGGGCACCGGCGTGACGCTAATCGAGCTGCACATCAGTAACGTGCATGCGCGCGAGGAATTCCGCCACCACTCCTACATTTCGCCGGCAGCCAAGGCGGTGATGGCCGGGTTCGGCGTCAACGGGTACGCGCTGGCCATTGCCGGTCTGGCCCAATTGGCAGAAACGAAATGAAGCGCAAGGCGCCTGAACTCCTGGCCCCGGCCGGCTCGCTGGCCATGCTGGAGACAGCTTTCGCCTTCGGGGCGGATGCCATCTACGCCGGCCAGCCACGCTATTCGCTGCGTGTGCGCAACAACGACTTCGGCGACCTGGAGGTGCTCAAGCGCGGCATTGACCGCGCGCACGAACTCGGGCGCAAGTTTTTCCTGGTCTCCAACATCTTTCCGCACGGCAACAAGATCAAGAACTACCTGTCCAACATGGCACCGGTCATTGAATTGAAGCCGGACGCCATGATCATGTCCGACCCCGGCCTGATCATGATGGTGCGCGAGACCTGGCCCGAGATGGAGATCCACCTTTCGGTGCAGGCCAATACCGTGAATGCCGCCGCCGTGCGCTTCTGGAACAAGGCCGGCGTCAAGCGTGTGATCCTGTCGCGCGAGCTGTCGCTCGACCAGGTGGAGCAGATCCGCCAGGATTGCCCGGACAGCGAGATCGAAGTGTTCGTGCACGGCGCGCTGTGCATCGCCTACTCGGGCCGCTGCCTGCTGTCGGGTTATTTCAACCATCGCGACGCCAACCAGGGCACCTGCACCAATGCCTGCCGCTGGGACTACAAGACCCACACCGCGCAGGTCGACGCCAGTGGTGACGTGCTCTCGCCGGAGCGCGCTACGGCCCAAGGCTGTGGTGGCGGCGGGCAGACCTTGCCCAAAGAGGCGCGCGACTCGATCTCCTACCTGCTGGAAGAAAGCAACCGCCCCGGCGAGTTCATGCCGATTGAGGAAGACGAGCACGGCACCTACGTCATGAACTCCAAGGACCTGCGGGCCATCGAGCACATCCAGCGCCTGGTGGAGATCGGTGTCGACTCGCTCAAGATCGAAGGCCGCACCAAGAGCGCCTACTACGTGGCGCGCACCGTGCAGAGCTACCGCCAGGCGATTGATGATGCCGTGGCCGGCCGCGGCCTGGACCCGGCCCTGATCGGCCAGCTCGAAGGCCTGGCCAACCGCGGCTACACCTCGGGCTTCTACCAGCGCCACACGCCGCAGGAAACGCAGAACTACCTGCGCGGTTATTCCGAGTCGGGCCGCAGCCAGTACGTGGGCGACGTGGTGGCGTTTGACGCCGCCCGTGACTTGGCCCAGGTCAACGTGAAGAACAAGTTTTCGGTTGGCGACCGGCTGGAGCTGATCCAGCCCGGTGGCAACGTTGACTACGACATCAGCCGCATGGAAAACGCGGAAGGGCAAGCCATCGACGTGGCGCCCGGCTCCGGCCACACCGTCTGGCTGCCGCTGCCGGCCAGCAGTGTGGGGGCCTTCGTGGCGCGTTATGTGAATTTGCAGGCGGACGTGCCGGAAGCAGCCATCAGCTGACACGGCACCCGCTGGCCCATGACCTTGCCCGCGTTGCTCCAGATCGATGAAGCCGAGGTGCAGATCAGCGCCACCCGAGCGCAAGGTGCCGGCGGCCAGAATGTCAACAAGGTGTCGAGTGCGGTGCACCTGCGCTTCGACATCCGGGCCTCGTCACTGCCGGAGGATGTGAAAGAACGGTTGCTGGCGCTGCGCGACAGCCGCATCACGCAAGACGGCGTGCTGGTGATCAAGGCGCAGCAGCACCGCAGCCAGGACCTGAACCGGCTGGACGCTTTCTCCCGCCTGCACGAGCTGGTCAACAGCGTAGCCCGGCCTCCCAAGACGCGCCGAGCTACCCAGCCGACCTACGGCTCGCGCCAGCGTCGCCTGGAAGGCAAAAGCCAGCGTTCCCAGACCAAAGCCTTGCGCGGCCGGGTTCGCAACGGGTCCGATTCGCACTGAATGACGTGATTCATCCTTCGCCTGCGAGGTTTAACAAGATCTTCTAGGATTGCCGCATGACTACATCCCTCCAAATCGATTTTGTCTCCGACGTGGCCTGCCCTTGGTGCGCCGTCGGCCTGGGTGCGTTGGAACAGGCGCTGGCCAATGTGCAGAGCGACATCAATGCCGAGCTGCACTTCCAGCCCTTTGAGCTCAACCCGCACATGGGCCCCGAAGGGCAGGACATGACCGAACACCTGAGCGAGAAATACGGCTCCACACCTGAGCAGCAGGCACAGATCCGCGAGACCATTCGTCAGCGTGGCGCCGAAGTCGGCTTCACCTTCAAGCCCGAAGGGCGCGGCCGCATCTGGAACACCTTCGATGCGCACCGCTTGTTGCACTGGGCCGCGCTGCAGGGCACCGACAAACAGCACGCGCTGAAGAAGGAACTCCTCAACGCGTACCACGGCCGGGCCGAGAACGTGTCGGATGCCGAGGTGCTGGCCCATGCCTGTGCCAGCGTGGGGCTGGATGCAACGCAGGCGCGCGCCATCCTGGCCGGCGACGACTACGCCGACGCCGTGCGCGAGAACGAAATGCAGTGGCAGCAGGCCGGCATCCGCTCGGTGCCGGCCATCGTCATCAACCGCCAGTACCTGATTTCCGGCGGCCAGCCGGTGGCGGTCTTCGAGGAGGCCCTGCGCAAGATTGCTGCAGGCACCACCACCCAGGCCTGAGCTTGGCTTGCGTCATTGGCGGTTCGCATGAAACGTTTTCTGTCTTTCTGTGCCCTGGTCACGCTGGCCGGCACGCTGGCGGCCCAGCCGGTCTCGTTTGGCCTCTTTGGCGACATGCCCTACAGCCGCTGGGAACGCGAGCAGTTGCCGGCCTTGCTGAACGAGATGAACCGCGAGCCACTGACCTTTGTGGTGCACGATGGTGATTTCAAGAGTGGTGGCTCGGTCTGCAGCGACGAAGTATTCCTCGACATGCTCGGCGTGTTCCAGAGTTCTCACCACCCGCTGGTCTTCGTGCCCGGCGACAACGAGTGGACCGACTGCCACCGCAAGAACAACGGCAGCTACGACCCGCTGGAGCGCCTGGCCAAATTGCGCGAGCTGTTTTTTGCTGGCGACCTGGCGCTGGGCCAGCGCCCCCTGAAACTGGAGCGCCAGAGCCGCGACCCGGCCTTTGCCGCCTACCGCGAGAACGTGCGCTGGGAGGCGGGCGGCGCGCTGTTCGTCGGCCTGAATGTGACTGGCAGCGACAACAACTACCATGGCGTGCACCGCAGCGGTGGCCCGGTGCCGGAGTTCATTGAGCGCAGTGCCGCCAACCGGGCCTGGCTGGCGCAGGCGTTCGAGCTGGCGCGCAACAAGAAGCTGGCCGGCGTGATGGTCATCATCCAGGCCAACCCGGAATTCGAAGCCGCCAGCGCCGGCAACTTCAAGCCCGGCTACCGCGACTTCCTGACCCAGCTGCGCGATGAAACGCAGGCCTTCGCCGGCCAGGTGGTGCTGGTGCACGGTGATTCGCATCACCAGCAGATTAACCAGCCGCTGCTCGATGCCGCGGCGCGCGAGGTGGTGAAGAACTTCACCCGCGTCGAAACCTATGGCTCGCCTTTCCTGGGCTGGGTCAAGGGCACGGTTGATGCGGCCGACCCCCAGGTGTTCCGCTTCGAGCCGCGGCGCTGGAGTCCACAGCCGGCGGCGAACTGAGCCCTGAAGCGGTGCCGTGCCGCTGCGCTGCCTCTAATTTCCAGTTTCTTCATTTCTGGGCATGGCCCTTGCTCTTGTCTCTGTACAAGACAGGCCCATGCACCATGAAGAACATCTTTGACGAAATGCATGCCCCAAACGGGAGCACGCGCCTGCATTACGCCCCCTATCAGGACTGGTTGTCGCTGATGCCGGCGGCGCACATCGCCCAAAAGCGTGCGGAGGCCGATTCGGCCTTTCATCGCTCCGGCATCACCTTCGCCGTTTACGGCCAGGACGCCGGCAAGGAACGGCTGATCCCGTTTGACATCATTCCGCGCATCATTCCGGCGGCCGAGTGGGAACAACTGGAACGCGGTCTGCGCCAGCGCGTCAATGCGCTCAACGCCTTCATTCACGACATCTACCACGGCCAGCGCATCGTCAAGGCCGGCCTGATACCGGCCGAGCAGGTGTTCTGCAACGCGCAGTACCGGCCCGAGATGCAGGACGTCGCGGTGCGCAACGACATCTACGCCCACATCGCCGGTATCGACATCGTGCGTGCCGCGCTGCCCGGCGGCGAGGCCGCCTACTATGTGCTGGAAGACAATCTGCGTGTGCCCTCGGGCGTCTCGTACATGCTGGAAGACCGGCGCATGATGATGCGCCTGTTCCCGGAACTGTTCGGCCGTTACCAAGTGCGCCCGGTGGACCATTACCCCGACCTGCTGCTCGACACCCTGCGCCAGGCGGCACCGGCCGGCATCGACGACCCCACGGTGGTGGTGCTCACGCCCGGGGCCTTCAACAGCGCCTACTTCGAACACGCCTTCCTGGCGCAGCAGATGGGTGTGGAGCTGGTCGAGGGCAAAGACCTTTTTGTGCACGACGAAACCCTGTTCATGCGCACCACCCAGGGCCCGCGCCGGGTGGACGTGATCTACCGCCGCATCGACGACGACTTTCTCGACCCGCTGGCCTTCCGCGCCGACTCGGCGCTCGGTGTGGCCGGCCTGCTGTCGGTCTATCGTGCCGGCCGCGTCACGCTGGCCAATGCCATCGGCACCGGCGTGGCCGACGACAAGTCGATCTACCCCTACGTGCCCGACATGATCCGCTTCTACCTGTCGGAAGAGCCCATCATCGCCAACGTGCCCACCTACCAGTGCCGCAAGCCGGACGAGCTGAGCTACGTACTGGCCAACATGGAGCAGCTGGTGGTGAAAGAAACGCATGGCGCCGGCGGCTACGGCATGCTGGTCGGCCCCGCGTCTACCCAGGCCGAGGTCGAAGCCTTCCGCGTCCGTGTCAAGGCCTCGCCCGACAAGTACATCGCCCAGCCCACGCTGGCGCTGTCGGCCTGCCCGACGTTTGTGGAGGCTGGCATCGCGCCGCGCCACATCGACCTGCGGCCCTTCGTGCTCTCGGGCCGCGAGGTGCGCATGGCGCCCGGTGGCCTGACGCGTGTGGCGCTCAAGGCCGGCTCGCTGGTGGTGAACTCGTCCCAAGGTGGCGGCACCAAGGACACCTGGGTTTTGGAGTCGGAGGACTGATATGTTGTCTCGTACCGCCGACCATCTCTACTGGATGTCCCGCTATACCGAGCGGGCCGAAAACATCGCCCGCATGCTGGAGGTGAGCTACCGCATGTCGCTGCAGACGCCCCATGTGCAGGGTGGCTACTGGGGCGCGGCGCTGGGCATCAACGGCCTGGAAGAGGCCTACCGCGCCAAGTACGGCACCATCACCGCCGGCAACGTGCTGCGTTTCATGAGCGTGGACCAGGACAACCCTTCGTCCATCCTGTCCTGCCTGCGCGCCGCGCGCGAGAACTGCCACGCCGTGCGCGGCACCGTCACCTCCGAGGTGTGGGAAACCGTCAACACCACCTGGCTGGAGGCGCGTGACTCGGTCACCGGCTTGCCGCAGGGCAGCATCCAGGGCAGCGAGCTGACCAAGTTCTTCGAGTGGGTCAAGTTCCGCTCGCACCTCTCGCGCGGCGTCACGGTAGGCACCATGCTGCAGGACGTGGCCTTCCACTTCACCCGCCTGGGCACCTTCCTGGAGCGGGCCGACAACACCGCCCGCCTGCTGGACGTCAAGTTCGATGAACTGGCCCCGCAAAGCAGTGCCGACGGCGAGTACTACGAGTGGAGTGCGCTGCTGCGCTCGGTCTCGGCCTTCGAGATCTACCGCAAGGTCTACCGCGACATGATCACGCCGCAGCGCGTGGCCGAGCTGCTGATCCTGCGCGAGGACATGCCACGCTCGTTGCACGCCTGCATGAAGGAGGTGTACCAGATCCTCGGCCAGGTGGCCAACGCGCGCTCGCAGGAAACGCTGCGCTGTGCCGGCGCCATGTACTCGCGCCTGCGCTACAGCCGCATCGAGGACATTGTTGCGCGCGGCCTGCACGAGGTGCTGACCGATTTCCTCGACGGCACTGCCGACCTCGGCAACCGCATCGCGCAGGATTTCCTCTTACCGATAGGCTGATCCAGGAGAACACCATGCTGCTCGACATCCGCCACGAAACCCTCTACCGCTACGCCGTGCCGGCCAGCTACAGCCTGCAGTACATGCGGCTGTGGCCGCGTGCCGACGGCGGCCAGCGCGTGCTCAACTGGCGCATCGACGCGCCGGGCCGGCGCTGGGCGCAGACCGACGCCTATGGCAATGCGGTTTTCGTCACCTCGCTGACCGACAAGCACGACGTCATTCGCGTGGTGGCCCAGGGCCAGGTGGAAACCTCGGACGAGCGCGGTCTGCTGCTGCCGCACGACTCGGCCGTGCCGCCGCTGGCCTTTGCCCTGCCCACCAGCCTGACGGAAGCCGACGCTGCCATTGAAGCCCTGGCCGCCGAGGCCTTGGGCGACACGCCCTGGGGCGCGCTGGCCGGCCCCGAGCCGCTGCAGGCCCTGGCCGACGCCATCTACCAGCGCGTGGCCTATGTGCAGGGCGTCACCGATGTCTTTCACACCGCCGCCGAGGTGCTGCAACAGGGGCAGGGCGTGTGCCAGGACATGGCGCACGTGTTCCTGGCCTGCTGCCGCGCGCGCGGCATTCCGGCGCGTTACGTCAGCGGCTACCTGCTGACCGACGCCACGCATGCCGCCTCGCACGCCTGGGCCGAGGCCTGGCTGCCGCAAGCCCGCGGCGGTGCCGGGGCCTGGATCGGCTTCGACGTCACGCACCAGCGCATGGCCGGTCCCGAGTTGTGCCGCCTGGCCGTGGGGCGCGACTTTGCCGACGCCAGCCCCATGCGCGGCATCCACGTCGGCGGTGGCGGCGAAGCGCTGTCGGTGCGGGTGGCGGTGCAGGGCAGCGAGGCCGTGGCCGACCAGTAAGCGCAACAGAGGGGGCGGGCAGTGCCGCTACACTGCCAAGTCCATGCAGGAGACAACACAAGCCATGACGTATTGCGTAGCCGTCCGTAACGAAGCCGGGCTGGTCTTCCTGTCCGACTCGCGCACCAACGCCGGGGTGGACCAGATCAGCACCTTCCGCAAGATGCATGTGTACGAGGTGCCGGGCGAGCGCGTCATGGTGCTGCTCACCGCCGGCAACCTGGCCATCAGCCAGTCGGTGGCCAGCGGCCTGAAGGTGCAGATGGAAAACCATGGCGAGGGCAGCGAAACCAAGAGCCTGGCCAGCGCACCCAACATGTTCAGTGCTGCCAAGCTGGTGGGCGACGCAGTGCGCAAGGTCTATGAGCGCGACGCCGAAGCGCTGAAGGAATTCAAGATCGAGTTCAACGTCAGCCTGATCTTCGGCGGTCAGATCAAGGGCGAGGAGCCGCGCCTGTTCAACATCTACTCGGCCGGCAACTTCATCGAAGCCACGCCTGAGACGCCGTACTTCCAGATCGGCGAATCCAAGTACGGCAAACCCATCCTGGATCGTGTCATCGGCAACGAACTCTCACTGGATGAAGTGGCCAAGTGCTGCCTGATCTCGATGGACTCCACCATCAAGTCCAACCTCTCGGTCGGCCTGCCGCTGGACCTGCTGTGCTATGAGAAGGACGCGCTGAAAGTGGAGCGCCGCACCCAAATCGACGGCAAGGACCCGTACTTCACCTCACTGCGCGAACGCTGGGGCCAGCAGTTGCGCAAGGTGTTCAACGAGCTGCCGGATCCGGGGTATTGGCAGAAGTAGCCAGCGTGCTGAGAGGCAGGTGTCGGCCAAGGGCGGTCATCCAAGAACCCTCCCGAAAGCGGACGTTCATCCCCCATTTAGGAGATAGCTTCGATGCAGGGACCAGCTAGACTTTCGTATCACTTAGATATTCGGTAGAGCCCTATGTCATCGAACCTGCGAAGCTCTCTGTTGTTGCTTGGCCTTGTAGGCCTGTTGGCTTGCGCTCTCTTGCTCGTCTACTTTCCTGTGGTACCAAAGTCGCTTCTCGGTTGGGTGACGTTGTTTCTGGTTGGCCTTCTGTCATGGTTTGCGCTTGAGTGGGTAGGAACAACTGTGCTTGGGTCACAGTTCTTTGCTCGCCTTTCCCGCCCAGTGCGCATTCTTCTGGCGGTTCCGGCTCTTGCTGCAATCATGGTTCTGACTGTTGTCGTTGGCCAGTTTGTCCAGCGCTTAGTTGGTTCCGTCTAGTGTTGTGGCTCGGGCTCTAACATGGCGCTCAACCTTGCTTCTTTCGGTCGCTGGACGCTGCGCGGCTTTATCGCGCAGCGCCGGCAAGCTCTACGTTGAACGTCCGCTTTTGCACGTGATGTATGCCCGCTTTGGGTCGTCAGCAGCCGTAGCTCACGGCGTTTCCTGCTCCACTCATTCACCGACACGCAGCTGCAGAACAGGTTGCGATCGCCCCAGACGTTGTCGATGCGCCGCCACTGGCGGCCAGTACTTGGCGTTCTGATCCTCGCCGCGCCGATGGGCGAACGCGGGCGCGGCGAGTAGCATGGCGTATCAAACCCCTCGCCATGCCTATGCAAGACCTCACCCAACTCGCCGAGCCCGAACTTCTGCGGGCGGTCAATGCCTCGCAGTTCGATCGCCAGTCCGACCGCGGTTTCTACGAGAGCTATTTCCTGCGGGCCAATCACCCCAGCAGGCCGCTGGCGTTCTGGATTCGTTACACGCTGTTCAGCCCGAAGGGCAGGCCGGCTGCCACCGAGGGGCAGCTGTGGGTGATCTTTTTCGACGGCGAGGTGTCGGCGATCACGGCGATCAAGCAGTGCGTGCCGCTGGCGCAGTGCGCCTTTTCTGGCGCGGGCTTGCAGGTGCGGCTGGGCGATGCGGTGCTGGACGAGACTCTGCTGCGGGGCGCGGTGCGCAAGGATGGGCGGCAACTCAGCTGGGATCTGCACTATGAGGGCGAGAGGAAGCCGGCCTTCCTGCTGCCGCTGTCGCTGTACCACCGCGGTTTTCCCAAGGCCAAGGCGCTGAGTGGGGTGCCGCTGGCGGATTTCTCAGGAACGCTCATCGTGAACGGCCGCCACATTGAGATTGACGGCTGGCGCGGCAGCCAGAACCACAACTGGGGCTTGAAGCACACCGACCGCTATGCCTGGGGTCAGGTGGCCGGCTTCGACACGGACCCGGCGGCCTTTCTGGAATGTTCCACTGCGCGGCTGAAGGTCGGCCCGCTGTGGACGCCGTCGTTCAACAGCCTCGTTCTGCGGCTGGGCGAGCGGGAGATCCGGCTCAACGGCCTGTGGCAGGCGCTGCGCAACCGCGGGCGCTACGGTTACTTCCACTGGGCGCTTGACGGCGAGCAGGGGCCGCTGGCGCTGTCGGTTCGCATGGAGGCACCGGCGGCGCACTTCGTTGGTCTGGCCTACGACGACCCACCAGGCGGGCAGAAGACCTGCCTCAATTCCAAGCTGGCGTCCTGCACCGTGCACCTGTCGGAGCGCGGCTGTCCCACGCTGACGCTGACCACGCAGCACCGCGCTGCGTTCGAGATCCTCACCGACCGGCAGGATCACGGCATACCGCTGTCCGCCTGAGGCCAGCCCGGCCGCAGCGTTGCCGGGCCGGGCGGGCGTGGTCTGAAACTCAGGGCGTCTCTTGCGCCAGCTCGTTCACCGGCACGCAACTGCAGAACAGGTTCCGATCGCCCCAGACGTTGTCGATGCGCCCCACCGGCGGCCAGTACTTGGTGTGCTGTTCTTCGCCACGCGGGAAGGCGGCTGCCTCGCGCGGGTAGGCGTGGGGCCACTCGGCCTTGAGCAGGCTGGCGGCCGTGTGCGGCGCGTTTTTGAGCGGGTTGTCGTCCTGCGGCCATTCGCCGCGCTCCACACGGGCGATCTCGCGGCGGATGGCGATCATGGCGTCGATGAAGCGGTCCAGCTCGTCCAGCGTTTCGCTTTCGGTGGGCTCCACCATCAGTGTGCCGGGCACGGGGAAGCTCAGCGTGGGCGCGTGAAAGCCGTAGTCCATCAGGCGCTTGGCCACGTCCTCGGCGCTGACGCCGCTGGTCTCTTTCAGCGGGCGCAGGTCCAGGATGCATTCGTGTGCCACGTGGCCGTTCTCACTGGCGTACAGCGTGGGGTAAAAGTCCTTCAGGCGCGCACTGATGTAGTTGGCGCTCAGGATGGCGGCCTCGGTGGCGGCCGTCAGGCCGGCCGCGCCCATCATGCGGCAGTACATCCAACTGATCGGCAGTACCGCCGCATTGCCCATCGGTGCGGCTGAGATTGCGCCGACACCGTGTGAGGCCACGCCACCGGTGGCATGGCCCGGCAGGTAGGGCACCAGGTCCTCCACCACACACACCGGGCCGACGCCGGGGCCGCCACCGCCGTGCGGAATGCAGAAGGTCTTGTGCAGGTTCAGGTGGCTGACGTCGCCGCCGAACTCGCCCGGGGCGGCCACGCCCACCAGCGCGTTCATGTTGGCGCCGTCCACATAAACGCGGCCGCCGTGCTGGTGCACCAGGGCGCACAGTTCTTTCACGCTGGTCTCGAACACGCCGTGCGTGCTGGGGTAGGTGATCATCACGCAGGCAAGCTTCTCGCTGTGCAGTTCGCACTTGGCCTTCAGGTCGGCCAGGTCCACATTGCCCTGCGCATCGCAGGCCGTCACCAGCACCTGCAAGCCCGCCATGTGCGCGCTGGCCGGGTTGGTGCCGTGGGCGGAGGACGGGATGAGGCAGATGTCGCGCTGGCCCTGGCCTTGGGCCTGGTGCCAGGCGCGGATGGCCAGCAGGCCGGCGTATTCACCCTGGCTGCCGGCATTGGGCTGCAGGCTGATGCCGGCGTAACCGGTGGCCTGGCACAGCCAGGCGCGCAGCTGGGCGTCGAGTTCGGCGTAGCCGGCGCGCTGCTCGGCCGGGGCAAAGGGGTGGATGTGCGCGAACTCGGGCCAGGTGATGGGGATCATCTCGCTGGTGGCGTTGAGTTTCATGGTGCAGCTGCCCAGCGGGATCATGCTGCGGTCCAGCGCCAGGTCCAGGTCGCTCAGGCGGCGGATGTAGCGCAGCATGCCCGTCTCGCTGTGGTGCGTGTTGAACACCGGGTGCGAGAGGAAAGCGCTGTGGCGGCGCAGGGCGGCAGGGATCAGGGCCGCGGTGTTTTCCAGCGTTTCCACCGTCGGCAGGGTCTTACCGTCCTGGGCGAAGAAGGACCAGAGCAGGGCGATGTCCTCGCGCGTGGTGGTCTCGTCGAGCGAGATGCCCAGAGAAGTTTCAGAGCAAAAACGCAGGTTGGCGCCCGCCGTGACGGCGCGAGCAGCTATCAAATTAGTAGCGTTTCCGGTTTTCACCGTCAGCGTGTCGAAGGCCGTGGCCGCCTGGAGCGTGTAGCCCATGGCCTGCAGGCCGCGCGCCAGGATGGCGGTGAAGGCCGCCACGCGCTCGGCAATGCGCGTCAGGCCCTGCGGGCCGTGGTACACGGCGTACATGCTGGCCATCACGGCCGGCAGCACCTGTGCGGTGCAGATGTTGGAGGTGGCCTTCTCGCGGCGGATGTGCTGCTCGCGCGTCTGCAGCGCCAGGCGGTAGGCCGGCCGGCCGTGCACGTCCACGCTCACGCCCACTAGGCGACCGGGCAGGGAGCGCTTGTAGGCGTCGCGACAAGCGAGGTAGGCAGCGTGCGGGCCGCCGTTGCCCATGGGCATGCCAAAGCGCTGCGTGCTGCCGAGCACGATGTCGGCACCGAATTCACCCGGGGGCAGCAAGAGCGTGAGCGCCAGCAGGTCGGCCGCCACGCAGAAGGCCGCTTGCTGCGTGTGGGCCTGTTCCACCAAGGGGCACAGGTCCGGCACGATGCCGCTGCTGCCGGGGTACTGGGCCAGCACGGCGAAGTAGTCGCCGGCGGCCATCAGCTCGGCCAGCGCGCCCACGCGCACGGTGATGCTCAGTGGTTCGGCGCGGGTGCGGATGACCTCGATGGTCTGCGGGTGGCAGTCGGCATCCACCAGGAAGACATCACTCTTGTTCTTCACACTGCGTTTGGCCAAGGTCATGGCTTCGGCGGCGGCGGTGGCTTCGTCCAGCATGGAGGCGTTGGCAATCGGCATGCCGGTGAGGTCACACACCATGGTCTGGAAATTCACCAGCGCTTCCATGCGGCCCTGGCTGATCTCGGCCTGGTAGGGCGTGTAGGCGGTGTACCAGGCCGGGTTCTCCAGGATGTTGCGCAGGATGACGCCCGGCGTGTGCGTGCCGTAGTAGCCCTGGCCGATGAAGCTCTTGGCCACCTGGTTCTTGGCGGCAATCGCTTTCAGCTCGGCCAGAGCGGCGGCTTCCGTCACCGGTGCCGGCAGGTCCATGGCGCTGCGGCGCGCAATCGAACGCGGCACGATGCCGTCGATCAACTCGCGGCGCGAGACCGAGCCCACCGCCTGCAGCATGCGGGTTTCGTCCTCGGGCGAAATGCCGATGTGGCGGGCCAGAAATTCGGTGGTGTTTTCGAGTTCGCGCAGGGTGCGTGCGGCAGACATGGTCGTGGTTCTCCCTCGTCAGAGACGATCTGGTTTCAACAAAAAAGAAAGAGGCGGTGTGAGCGGGCTGGTGGGCGGTGCGTCACAGCCGCGCATCAGCCGTCAGACGTTCTTGGTGAGCTCGGTGTAGGCCGTCTCGTCCAGCAGCGCCGCGAGTTGCGAGGCGTCGGACAGCTTGACCTTGAAGAACCAGCCGGCGCCCAGCGGGTCGCTGTTGGCCAGTGACGGGTCGGCGCGCAGCGCTTCGTTCACCTCGGTCACTTCGCCCGAGACCGGCATGTACACGTCTGCCGCCGCCTTGACGGACTCCACCACGCCGGCCACGTCTTTCTGCGCCAGCGTTTTGCCCACTTCGGGCAGATCCACGAACACAACATCGCCCAGCGCGTCCTGCGCATGGACCGTGATGCCCACCACGGCGGTGTCGCCCTCGATCTTGAGCCACTCGTGGTCTTCGGTGTACTTGATCATGCTGTCATCTCCAAAAAATCAGTTTGCTGCGTGAGTCAGGAACTCAGCCCCGGTAATAGCGGTTCGGTACAAAAGGCATGGCCGACACTTCCATCGGCACCGGTTTGCCACGCACGATGGCGTTGAGCCGGGTGCCAGCCAGTGCACATTGTGCCGTCACATAAGCCATGGCCACCGGCTTATCGAGTGTGGGCGACAGCAGGCCGCTGCAGACCTCGCCCACGCGCTGGCCGCTGGCGTCCTGCAGTTCCACATGCTCGCGCACCGGTACGCGTTCCAGACCGATCAGGCCGACGCGCCTGCGCGTGAGGCTGGCCGGTTTGTCCAGCTGCGCCAGCACCTGCGCGGCACCGGGGAAACCGCCGGCACGGGCACCACCGGTGCGGCGCACTTTCTGGATGGCCCAGTTCAGGCCGGCTTCGATGGGTGTGGTGCTGGTATCGATGTCGTTGCCGTACAGGCACAGGCCGGCTTCCAGCCGCAGCGAGTTGCGTGCGCCCAGGCCGGCAGGCTTCACCTCCGGCTGGGCCAGCAGCAGGTGGGCCAGCGCCTCGGCCTGCATCTCGTGCACGGAAATCTCGAAACCGTCTTCGCCGGTGTAGCCGCTGCGGGTGATGAAGCAGTCGATGTCCTGCGCCGAGTGGTGCACGTGAAAGTGCCCGCCGCTCATGAACACCAGCTTTTCCACGCCCGGGCACAGACGCTGCAATGCCGTCACCGCCTGCGGGCCTTGCAGTGCCAGTAGCGCGCGTTCAGGCATGGGGATGACCTGGCAGCGCCGGCCGATGCGGGCCTGGATATGGGCGATGTCACCCACTTTGCAGGCACCGTTGACGATGACGAAGATGTCCGTGCCACGGTTGACGAACATCAGATCGTCGATGATGCCGCCGGTCTCGTTGAGCAGCATGCCGTAGCGCTGCCGGCCCACGGCCAGGTCCTGCACGTCGACCGGGATCAGGGTTTCGAACGCGGCCGCGGCGTCGGCGCCCACCAGGCGCAACTGGCCCATGTGCGAGACGTCGAACAGGCTGGCTGCCGTGCGGGTGTGATGGTGTTCGGCCATCAAGCCGGCCGGGTACTGCACCGGCATGGCGTAGCCGGCAAAGGGCACCATGCGGGCGCTCAAAGACAGGTGCAGGTCGTACAGCGGGGTGTGCAGCAGGTTCTGGTCAGGGCTCGACAAAGCAAAACTCCAGGGGCATTAAAAACCACGACCAGAACCGATGTTCGAGCCATGGGCTGCCCCCGCTGTCCGCTTTACCTGAGAGATTCACCGGGCCGGGCCACGGGGTGGCACGCGCTGCGGTTTGCTCCTTCGGTGGGCTGCATCGCATGCAGCCTCTCTCCAGTGGGGAGACGCCGGTCGGCATGGCTGCCGATGGGCGTTCGTCAGTCCTTTTGCCTGAGCGTTCAGACCGCTGCAATCAGCCGTCCTGCGCCTTCGGCGGTTCTCAAGTTGAAAACTCTCTCCTGACGGGGCGCGATTGTACGCCAGCCAATTCAGCCGGTCGCGAACGCTGGCGAGCCGACATGTTTCAGGCATAAAAAAACCGGCCCGAAGGCCGGTTTCTCAGCTGAAGTTCAGACTTCAGTAACGGTTGCCACCGCCGCCGCCTTCGCGACGGCCGCCGCCGAAGCCACCCGTGCGCGGCTCCATCGGACGGGCTTCATTGACCACCATGTCGCGGCCGTCGACGTTCTGGCCGTGCATGCCGGTGATGGCAGCCTTGGCTTCAGCGTCGGAAGACATTTCCACAAAGCCGAAGCCCTTGGAGCGGCCGCTGTCGCGGTCCATCATCACCTTGGCCGACTGGACGCTGCCGAAGCCGGAAAAGTGTTGTTCCAGATCGTTGTCGCGCACCGAGTAGGAGAGGTTACCGACGTAAAGTTTGTTGCCCATTTTTGGGACCTTTCAAGTAAAGCGTTCACGGACTCATTGAGACGCGCGACGCGGGGGAAATGACGGTCTTGGTTTAAAAAACCATCAAAGAATTTGTTCAGCGAAATGTGCGTCGCGGTTGCGACGGTGCACCGCCGGAGCGGGGCTCCAGGTGACGGAAGGTGATACGGCCCTTGCCCAGGTCATAGGGCGAGAGTTCCAGCGATACCTTGTCACCTGCCAGGATGCGGATGTGGTGCTTGCGCATCTTGCCGCCGGTGTAGGCGATCAGGCTGTGACCGTTGTCCAGCGTGACGCGAAAGCGCGAATCGGGCAGCACCTCTTCGACCTTGCCTTGCATTTCAATCAGTTCTTCCTTGGCCATGAAGTGCTCCTTGCGATGTGTGAAATTGAATGGGGTTCAGGCAGTGGCGCCGTGCCGCTGTTGCAGCCAGCTGTGGCCTTCGGCAATGGCGTACTGCAATGCGCCTTCCTCGGTGGGGAAGTGCGGCACGAAGCGGAACACGCGGTCATGCGTGCCGCTGCCGCGTCCGCTGCGAATGGAAACGGATGCTGCGTAGTGACCCGACTCGGTGCGTCGGGTGAGGGGGGAGACAAGGTACTTGCCTACCGAAAATGCTTTTTCTAATGTGGTCGTAATCAATTGAGTGCATGGGCCTCTCTGTTGGCCGCATGTCGGTAAATTCAGGAAACCGCTCACCGGTTTTTTTGGGTGGTGAACGTCGCGGTACAAAGCCGCTGCCGGGGTGTCCGGTCGAAAGAGGGAAATAGAGACCGGGGATGAAGCTCGCCGCTGGGGGGAGTTTGACGCCGTGAGGGCCGGATGTATCGGCCAGAAGGGATGCGGTGTGCGGCTTTGTGTGGGGCCGTGGACCGTGTGTCAGACAACAGTGCTGCAAAGGTAAGCAAATTGCAGCAGTGGGCGTATTGTACGCTGCATTCAGAAAACGTGCTGGTTATTTTTGCGCAGGGTTGTTCAGGTGCGTCTGGGCTGGCTGGTGTTGGCCGGCCCCGCGAGTTTTCGCCAGTGCACAATCCAGCTAGGCTGCAACCACCAGGGAGCCCCATGAGCCGAGCCTTGATTCATCACCGTACCGACCTGACCACCATTGCCACCTGGGCCATGTTCAGCCGGGGCCTGCAGCCCGAGTTCCCGCCCGCAGTGAAACAGCAGCTGGACCAGATCAAAGGGCCGGCGTATGAAGAAGACAGCCGCATCCGCGACCTGAGCGCGCTGCCCTGGTGCTCCATTGACAACGACGACTCGCGCGACCTCGACCAGCTTACCGTGGGCGAAGCCTTGCCCCATGGTCGGGTGCGCATGTTCGTGGCGGTGGCCGATGTGGATGCGCTGGTGAAGAAAGGCTCGCCCATCGATGCGCATGCCCACATCAACACCACCACGGTCTACACCTCGGCACGCATTTTCCCCATGCTGCCCGAGCGCCTGTGCACCGACCTCACTTCGCTCAACCCCGACCAGGATCGCCTGGCCGTGGTGTGTGAAATGGAGTTCAGCAACGACGGACTGCTGACCAGTTCCAGCATCTACCGCGCCCGGGTACGCAACAAGGCGCAACTGGCCTACGACGCGGTGTCGGACTGGATCGAAGCCAAGGGCGAGCTGCCAGCCGCAGCGCACCGCATCAAGGGCATGGACATGCAGTTGCGCCTGCAGGACGACCTGGCGCAGAAGCTGCGCGTGCTGCGGCGCGCCGAAGGTTCGCTGGAGTTCGAGACTTTCCAGCCGCGAGCCCAGTTCGATGGCGAGCGCATCACCGACATCCGCTTGCAGCCGCAGAACCGGGCACGCCAGCTGATTGAGGAATTGATGATTGCCACCAATGGCTGCACGGCCCGTTTTCTGGTGGCACAGGGCCAGGTCTCGTTGCGGCGCGTGGTGCGCTCGCCCGAACGCTGGCTGCGCATCGTGGAGGTGGCCAAGAACTATGGCACGACCCTGCCCAACGAACCCGATGCCAAGGCGCTGGAAGTCTTCCTCGCCAAGCAGCACAAGCTCGACCCGCTGCGCTTTCCCGACCTGTCACTGGTCATCGTCAAGCTGATGGGCTCGGGCGAGTATGTGGTGGAGCGGCCGCAGGGCGAGCCCATCGGCCACTTCGGCCTGGCCGTGCAGGACTACATGCATTCCACGGCACCGAACCGCCGTTACCCGGATCTCATCACGCAGCGTCTGCTGAAAGCCGCGCTGGCCGGCGAGAAGCCGCCCTACACCAACGCCGAGCTGGCCGAACTGGCCGCCCACTGCACCGCGCAGGAAGACGCGGCGCAGAAGGTGGAGCGGCAGATGCGCAAGTCGGAAGCGGCACTGCTGCTGCATTCACACATCGGTCAGCGCTTCGAGGCCCTGGTGACAGGCATCAACCCCAGCGGCACCTGGGTACGCATTTTCGAGCCGCCAGCCGAAGGCCGGCTCCGGGGCGATCTGCCGGAACTCAAGGTGGGACAACCCTTGCGCGTGAAGCTGATTTCCACTTCCGTGGAGCGCGGCTTCATCGACTTTGAAATTGCTCATTAGGCAAAGAAGAGGCGCAGCCGAGCATGCGGGCTCAGCCCCTGGTTTTCAATCGGCGTGTACCACCCGGTTACGGCCTGATTGCTTGACGGAGTAGAGCGCATCGTCCGCGGCGGTGATCAGCTTCTCCAGGGATTGCCCCGGCTTCAGCTGGGCGACACCGAAACTGGCCGTGATCTGCACGCGCACCTCATGCTTGGCAACGACCACCATCTCTGCCAACGCACAGCGGATGCGCTCTGCAAACTGGACAGCGGTCGCCAGGTCGGTCTCCGGCAACAGCATGATGAACTCTTCGCCGCCCCAGCGCGTCACGCAGTCGCCGTTGCGGGTCAGGTGGGCCAAGGTCTGGCCGACCTTGACCAGCACCGCATCACCCATGGCGTGGCCATGGAGGTCGTTGATGTTCTTGAAAAGATCGATGTCCAGAATCACCGCTGCCAGCGGCCGCTGATGTCGCACGGCCAGGCCATAGGCCGCTTCGGCCTGTTCCAGAAAGCCACGCCGGTTGGCCAGCTGGGTCAAGGCATCCACACGGGCATCGCGCTCGGCGTCCAGGCGTTTGAGCATCTGCGCCCGAATGAAATGCACCAGCGCCAGCTGCAGCAGCAGGGCTTCGGCCATGGTACCCATCTCTACGCCGCGGTAGGTCCAGGGGGTAAAGGGCAGCAGGCCCCAGACGGAAAAAGTGGTGGCACACAGCCCGATGGCTGACGCGATGCCCGAGGCCAGGAAATACCCGGCGGCGGCCTGCCCGCGCCGTTGGGCCAAGGCGCCAATCGGCACCAGGGCCACGGAGAAAATGCCACTCACCAGGAACGCGGTGCAGACCGCCGTGGCGTGCCAGTTGAAGATGGCCGTCACCAACATCCACGCGATGACACCACGACACGCCCATTTGATGCCTCGTCCCAGTGCTGGTATGGACTGGTCCAGCTCGAGAAACTCACGGGCGAATTTCAGGCCTGCGGTCGCCGAGAGCACCATGAGGAGCAGGATGACATAGCGCTGGAAGTAGGGCGCCTCGGGCCACAACCAGGCCATGCCACGGCCGGTGTAGGACAGGTTCATGGCGACGAAACTCAGCAGGTACAGGGCGTAATACAGGCTGTTGCGCCGGCCCAGACCAAAATACATGATCAGATTCAGGATGGACAGCGCGGCCAGAAAACCGTACAGGACCCCGTAGCTGGTGTGTTCAAACTTGGCCTGCTGCGCCAGGGTTTCCGGTGTGAGCAACTGTACGTTCACGATCATCGGGTCCGGTGTGGCAAAGCGGATCAGCACCTCGCTGCGCCCCGGCGGGAAGCTGTACTTGAAAAGATAGCCCAGCGCATCGTCCAGATACGGCGCGTTGACCAAGGCATCGCCCGTGTGCCAACTGGCGATCTCGCCCGTCGGGTGGATCACATGCACATCGAGCGCATCTGTCCAGCTCGGGCTCACGGCGAGTTGCCGCTTCAGGGGCTGGTCGGTAGGGTTGTCAACCACCCAATGCGCCCACACCGGGCGATGCCCAATGCCCAACCCGAGGACCGGCGAGCTGCTGGAGGGGTGTTGTTGCGTGGCGAAGGCCTGTCGGGCGGCAGCCAGGTTCAGGGGGGCATCGGCTTCGGTCAGCAGACGCATGTGCTGGCCCAACGGCTGCTGCGGTGGCGCCAGCGCATCCACTGTACCGGGCATATCCGCCGCCTGGGCCGGGGCTGTCAGCCCCAGCAGCAAGGCCAGGAAAAAATGCAGAAGGACGGTCGGCACAGGCAGGGCTTGCGCCCAACTTTTCGCACGCGTCGTTCGCGTACCCGTCTTGCTCCGCGTCATCGATTCCTCTTGCTTTTGCTTTTGTTCAGATGGGCCGGAGCTGAAGTAGCGGGCCGTTGTTGGGAGTTATTCTAGTTGGCGCGGGTGGTTGTCGTGTACCCCGGCTGTCACCGTTGCCGGCGAGCGACCCGCCGCAGCGCAAGCTTGGGTACGCGTGGGCATGAAGCTGGTTTTCCCTGCGGTGGAGCGAAGCCTTGTTGTGACTTTGTACCCGCTTGCTGGGAGAACGAAATACAGCCGACGGCAAGGCAGACATTGGTACCAGCAGACCCACCGAGAAGTAATAATGTCGGTATGAATACACCTATCTCTTTGCAGCAACTGCCACAGAAAAACATTTTTCGCCCGGGCGATGTATTCGTCTTGTTTGGCGAACTTTTTGGACGAGGTTATGCCAATGGCCTTGTCAATGAAGCGCGCAAGGCAGGGATGACGATCGTCGGCATCACCGTTGGGCGGCGCGACGAAAACAACGCGCTGCGCCCTTTGAACGACGAAGAGTTGGCAGCTGCTGAGCGCGGGCTGGGTGGAAAAATCATCAACGTGCCGTTGATGGCAGGCTTCGACCTCGATGCGCCGGCCGGTGAACCCACCCCCACCGATCTGCTCGGGAGCTTGACGCTCAAGACCTGGGTCGACGACAAGCTGGACTGGGCACATATCGAAAAATGCCGGGAAGTCGGCATCAAGCGTTTCAGGGATTCGGTGACCGAAGTCATGGCCATTCTGGATGGCATGATCCCTGATGGCCGCAATGTCTTCTTTGCCCACACGATGGCGGGCGGCATTCCCAAGGCCAAGGTGTTCCTGGCCATCGCCAACCGTGTCTACAAGGGGCGCGGGGACCGCTTCCTGTCGTCCCAGACGCTTCTGGACAGCGATCTGGGCAAGCTGATCCTGCAGAACTTCGATGAAGTGTCGGCCAACACGTTCCAGCATCTCATTGACGCCAGTGCGGCCATCCGTGCGCGCGTTGAGGTTTCAGGCGGCCAGGTCCGCTATTCGGCCTACGGTTACCACGGGACGGAAATTCTCATCGGTGATCGTTACCAGTGGCAGACCTACACCAACTACACCCAGGGGCAGGCCAAGATGCGGCTTGAGCGCATCGCCCAGACGGCGTGGAGCAACAACATCAAGGCAACGGTCTTCAATTGCCCGGAAATTCGGACCAACTCGTCCGACATCTTCGCGGGCGTCGAGTTGCCGCTGCTCCTGCTTCTGAACGCACTGAAAAAGGAGGGCGGCGGTGTCTGGGCCGAGGCGCAATGGCAGGCCTGCCGTGCGCTTTTGAGCGACGAGGTCACGCTGGAAGATGTTCTTCAGAAGGTCCTTGATTTTCAGCGCAGCGACGTGATGCAGGACTTCCGCAACTTTGCAGCCTGGCCCATGCCCAATAGCCCTGCCCAGTCCGACCTGACCATCGGTACCTCGGACGAAGTCCAGAAGATGCACAAGGACAGCAAGAACCTGATTACCGATCTGCTCAGCAGCCTCGTCATCGAAGCCACCGGGCCGCTGATGTTCCTTGAGTCGTCTGCCCCTGCGGGGCCGGTGCTGTGGCTCAACCATGACATCATTGCCCGGCAGTTGAATCAGCTGCACGCCTGAGGCGTTCGGACACGCGGACACCAGCGACTGACTGCGCCGCACAGACCGGACAGCTCAAGCACCAAAACAAAACGGGGCCAGATGGCCCCGTTTTATTTACATGCGGATGTCGTTAGGAGAACCACCGTCCTCGGGCGTGATCCGGACGCTGTTCTGCCGCCAGTTGCCGGAAGCAGCCGTGTGCAGCATGAACCTGGGCGGGTGGTTCAACTGTGTGCATATCAATTGCACGTTCAACGGTGCCTCCGAACACAAGGCGTTCCTGCGCGAACTTTTTCTGCTGAGCCGTTACTCATGCGGTAACAGCTAAACAAAGGACGCCTTGTGAACCACCAAGAAGCACAGGAACAGAAGATGGTCCAGGTCATTGCCAGGTGCTGGTCTGATCCCGCCTTCAAAGCCAAATTGCTGGCCGATCCCGTGGCGACGCTGCAGTCCTTGGGTATCGACATCCCGGCCGGGGTGCAGTTGCGGATTCTGGCCGATACCGAGCAAGAGCAGCATCTGGTGATCCCCTGCCCGCCGGCGGGTTTGTCCGATACGCAACTGGAAGCGATCGCCGGTGGGTGGCGCGTGAGCCAGGAGGTTGTTGATGCGGTGACACGGGCCAATGTGAAGCGTGCTGGAGATTCGGCTGTGCAATTGCCGAACCTGATCTATCGGATGCCATTCACGTGGCGCCTGTGAGCCACGGCGTGCCGGTATATGCCGATTGGTCAATTTTTCAACGGGAAGCCATGATGGATCAAGAAATACAAGATCAGAAGATGAGCCGGATACTGGCCAGGTGCTGGGTGGACGCCGCGTTCAAGGAGCAACTGCTGGCCGATCCGCTGGCCGTGCTCAAGGCGGAGGGGGTGGACGTGCCCATGGGCGTGCAGGTGCGGGCCGTGGCCGATACCGACCAACTGGTGCATCTGGTGGTCCCGGTGCGACCGGTCGATTTGTCGGACGTCGACCTGGAGCAGGTGGCGGGTGGCAAGACCTACACCCTCACCATGCGGAACGACAGTGCACCGTCGCGAGGGTTTGTGATGTTTCCACAGATCGGCAAGCAGTCTTCTTTCCCAAGCATTGCCTGGGTGACCTTCACGCCGCCTGCCTCGACAAATTTCAGTTGGACTGAGGACTATTCGTCTTATCTGTCCAATCGTTGATGCGCCAATTTTCAAAGAATTACCTACCAGGAGAAGTTGACATGACCACGAATCAAGAAACCCGTGAACAGAAACTGAGCCGCTTCATCGCCCGCTGTTGGTCGGATGCGGCGTTCAAGACCCGCCTGCTGGCCGACCCGGCGGCCGTGCTGCGCGAGGAGGGTGTTGAGGTGCCGGCCGGCATCCAACTGCGCGTGCTGGAAGACACTGCCCAGGAGGTGCATCTGGTGATTCCGGTTCGGCCGGCAGAACTGTCCGATGAAGCCCTGGACAACGTGGCCGGAGGAGGGGGTATTTTTGGTGACCTGATCTTTAGGGGGCCTTTGTTTCCTCTGCCCATGCCCGGTTTTCCGTTTCCCTTCCGTTGAAGCAGCGGGGCATCCCCCTGCGCCACAAGTGGGTTGCTCAGCCATGCATCCCGTGGACAGTGCCAGCGCAGCAAGCGAGGGTTGAATATGTTGATGACGGTTCGAAAGGAACATGATGAGTGAAGAAGCATCCCAGGCCATCCTGGCCCAGATCCTGTCCAAATGCTGGACGGACGCCAGCTACAAGACCCAACTGCTGGCCGACCCCGCCGGTGTGTTCAAGACCGAGGGCCTGCAGGTGCCGCAAGGCGTGGAACTGCGTGTGCTGGAAAACACCGAACGAGTGTCCTATCTGGTGATCCCGGCTCGTCCGGCTGAATTGACTGACGAAGCCCTGAACGCCGTGGCTGGTGGCGGGAGCTTGCGCGATCAATTCCTGGCATCGACCAAGCACAAGCCGCGCCTCTGATTCAATGCCTGTGCGGACGTTGCAAACAACCCGTTCTCACGGCGCACCATCTCAATCAGCTGCCCTGTGTGGGCGAATTCTCGGAGGAAATCCTATGAGCCAAGACTCATTTGAATCGATCATGCAGCGAATGCTGGTGCGCTGCTGGACCGATGCCGAATTCAAAGCTCGGTTGTTCGCCGACCCGGTGGCCGTTCTTCAGGCACAAGGGCTGCAGGTGCCTGCTGGTGTGCAAGTGCGTGTGGTGCAAGACAGCGCTCAGGTGGTGCACTGGGTGCTACCGAGCCGACCCAGCGAGCTGTCAGATGCGGCCCTGGAGGCGGTAGCCGGTGGTGGGCCTTTTGGGGGTGACCTGCCGTCTACGTCCCTGCCGCAAATCCCGGGCGGATGGTGGGGGGATCTGATCCGGCGGATCGCGCCGACGGTCAGACCCATCGTGAATCTGTAAGCCGATATCGTCTCAAAGGACGCAGAATGAATCAAGAGACTTGGGGCCAAAAGATGGGCCAGATATGGACCCGGTGCTGGACTGATGCTGCCTTCAAAGCGCAGTTGATGACGGACCCGCATGGGGTACTCAAGGCCGAAGGGCTGGACATGCCCGCAGATCTGCAGATTGTGGTGCTTGAGAACAGCCCTACGCAGGTGCACTGGGTGATTCCGGCGCGGCCCAGTCAGTTGTCGGATGCCGACCTGGAGGGCGTGGCAGCTGGCGCTGATGGCCTGCTGGATTTCCTCGCATCCGGTCGTTTGCCCATCGCGTGGTCCATCGCACGCAAACCAGCGCCCGCGCTGTTCGACAGACTGTGAGCCGTCACTGGAATGGTGAAGACGAGCCTCGACTCCTCTGTTGCCATTGAGAGATCTGTGTGAACAGGTCCAGGTTCTTGTTCTGCCCGGAAAGTCATGAAGATGAGCCAAGAAATTCAAAAGCAAATGCTGCACCAGATTCTGGCTCGGTGCTGGACCGATGCAGCTTTCAAGGCCCGGTTGCTGGCCGACCCGGTGGCGGTGTTGCAAGCCGAAGGCGTGCGGGTGCCTGCCGGTGTGCAGCTGCGTGTGCTGGAGAACACCGCCCAAGTGGCGTATCTGGTGATCCCGTCACGGCCAGCCGATCTGTCGGACCAGGTACTGAATGATGTGGTGGGTGGGGGAGACGTAATAGCTCCTCTCGCGTCCAGTCCGGGGCGAGACCCGATGAAGAAACACATGGCGGCCATCTGGATGGCCAAGTACTTCCCGAACCCGTGGGCCTGAACCGGTGTACAGGCGCTACGCTGGCAGGTGCAGAACTTTTTGCTTGGTGGGGTTACTCATGTCATGAAAACTTGGCGATCAGTGCAACGACGGTTGGGCTTCAAGTCGCCGGTTTTTCGCTCGACCGCAAGTAGTACCCAATGACTTGAATCCACAAGGAAAAGTGATGACCCCAACCCATAAAACGAATGAACAAACGCTCCATCGGTTGATTGCCCGCAGTTGGGCGGATGCCGCATTCAAGGCCCGCTTACTGACGGATCCGGTCGCGGTGTTGCGGGAGGAAGGGATTGACGTGCCCGCGGGCATCCAGCTGCGGGCGGTGGAAGATACCGCGCAGGTCGTCCATTGGATCATTCCGCCACGGCCTACCGAATTGTCGGACGAGGCGCTGGAGACCATGGCAGGCGGGTGGAACGTTGTCAATTTCCCCATTCCGCAGCCGCAACCACCAAGGCCTGACATGTCGCAGTTTCCCCCCATTCTCCGGTCCCTCATGGGGTTCTAACCTCCTTCATGGTCGACATAAGGAAGGACAGAAACTTGAAGGAACAAAAGATCGACGACCCGTGCCTAAGCCGGATCGTTGTCAAATGTTGGACGGATCCGGCGTTCAAGGACCGGTTGCTGGCCGATCCGGTGGCGGTGCTTCAGGCCGAAGGTGTGGTGTTGCCGCAAGGTGTGCAGTGGCGTGCGGTGGAAGATACCGAACAGCTCCGTCATTTCGTGTTGCCGTCACGTCCCGGGGATGTGTCGGACGCCGAGTTGGAGCAGGTGGCTGGCGGTGTGATGATTCATTTGTACAACGACAAAAACTATATTGCGCAGTACAAGGTGAACAAGGGCCTTGATGTGATTGCTCGGTTGCCGCGCCTGACGTGACCAAGCGGGCGCCATCAACTGGACATGCTCAACATGAAAACGGGGCCAGCTGGCCCCGTTCTGTTTTCAATCAGCAATTTACATGCTGGTGTAGTTCGGCCCGCCGCCGCCTTCCGGCGTGACCCAGACGATGTTCTGCGTCGGGTCTTTGATATCGCAGGTCTTGCAGTGCACGCAGTTCTGGGCGTTGATCTGCAGGCGGTCGGTGTTGTCGTCGTTTTTCACGAACTCGTACACGCCGGCCGGGCAGTAGCGGGCTTCGGGGCCGGCGTACTTGGCCAAGTTCACGGCCACCGGCACGCTGGCGTCTTTCAGCGTCAGGTGCGCCGGCTGGTTTTCCTCGTGGTTGGTGTTGCTGATGAACACGCTGCTCAAGCGGTCGAAGGTCAGCTTGCCGTCCGGCTTCGGATAGACGATCGGCTTGCACTCGGCTGCGGGCTTGAGGTAGACGTGGTCGGGTTTGTCGCGGCGCAGTGTCCACGGAATGTGGCCGCGGAGCACGAACTGCTCGAAGCCGTTCATCAGCGTGGCCACGGTCAGGCCCTTCTTGAACCAGCTCTTGAAGTTGCGCGATTTGTTGAGTTCGGTGTACAGCCAGCTCTTCTCGAAGGCTTTCGGGTAGGCGCTCAGTTCGTCGTGTTGGCGGCCGGCCACCACGGCCTCATACGCGGCTTCGGCGGCCAGCATGCCGGTCTTGATGGCAGCGTGGCTGCCCTTGATGCGGCTGACGTTCAGGTAGCCGGCATCGCAGCCGACCAGCGCGCCGCCCGGGAACACGGTCTTGGGCAGGCTCATCAGGCCGCCGGCGGTGATGGCGCGTGCACCGTAGGCCAGACGCTTGGCGTTGACTTCGCCCTTATCGTTCTCGAAGTACCAGCGGATGTTGGGGTGGGTCTTCCAGCGCTGGAATTCCTCGAACGGGCTGAGGTAGGGGTTGCTGTAGTCCAGGCCGACCACGTAGCCGATGGCGACCTTGTTGTCTTCCATGTGGTACATGAAGGCGCCGCCGTAGGTGCTGTTGTCCATTGGCCAGCCGGCGGTGTGCATGACGAAGCCGGGAGTGTGGCGCGAGGGGTCGATCTCCCACAGTTCCTTGATGCCGATGCCGTAGGTCTGCGGGTCACGGCCCTCGTCGAGCTTGTATTTGGCGATGAGCTGCTTGCCCAGGTGGCCACGCGCGCCTTCGGCGAACACGGTGTACTTGGCGTGCAGTTCCATGCCGAGCTGGAAGTTATCGGTCGGCACGCCGTCCTTGCCCACGCCCATGTTGCCGGTGGCCACGCCCTTGACGGAGCCATCTTCGTTGTACAGCACTTCAGCGGCGGTGAAGCCGGGGAAGATTTCCACGCCCAAGGCTTCGGCCTGTGTGCCCAGCCAGCGCGTCAGGTTGCCCAGGCTGATGATGTAGTTGCCGTGGTTCTGCGCGCACTCGGGCAGGAACATGTTGGGCGTGCGGGTGGCGCCGGTTTCGCTCAGGAAGCTCCAGGCGTCGTCGGTCACCGGCTGGTTGAGCGGGGCACCCAGTTCCTTCCAGTTCGGGAAGAGTTCCGTCAGGGCGCGCGGGTCCATGATGGCGCCCGAGAGGATGTGCGCGCCGGGCTCGCCGCCTTTTTCCAGCACCACGACCGAGATGTCCTGGCCTTTTTCTGCGGCCAGCTGCTTGAGGCGGATGGCCGTGGCCAGGCCGCCGGGGCCGCCGCCGACCACCACCACGTCGTATTCCATCGATTCGCGGGGGCCGTACTGGGCCAGGATTTCTTCGTTCGTCATGGAGGCTTCTTTCTTCTGAAGTCGCTTGATAATGAGGCCGGGATGTTAGGGGTAAACGAGGCCCCGGCCTGTCGAATGCGTGACTGATTTTAATTCGGTTCGGCAGCAGAATCGAACGGTCGTTCTATTTTTGTTTTTGAAAGGCGAGCTTCATGGCTTACAGCATCGATCTCTCCGGCCGTGTGGCCTTCATCACCGGTGCTTCCGGTGGTCTGGGGGCCCAGTTTGCCCGCACATTGTCCCAAGCTGGCGCCGCCGTGGTGCTGGCCAGCCGCCGGGTGGAGAAACTCAAGGACCTGCGCGCCGAGATCGAGGGCGCGGGTGGTGATGCCCACGTGGTGGAGCTGGATGTGACGGACGTGGACTCCATCAAGGCCGCCGTGGCGCGCGCCGAGACCGAGGTCGGCTCGATCGACATCCTGGTCAACAACTCGGGTGTGAGCACCACGCAGCGCCTGGTGGATGTGACCGAGGCCGACTACGACTACGTGCTGGACACCAACACCAAGGGGGCCTTTTTCGTGGCGCAGGAGGTGGGCAAGCGCATGTTGGCGCGCGCCAAGGGCGCGGCCCCCGGCACCTTTACCCGCGGGCGCATCGTCAACATCGCTTCCATGGCCGGGCTCAAGGTGCTGCCGCAGATCGGCATCTACTGCATGAGCAAGGCCGCCGTGGTGCACATGACGAAGGCGATGGCCGTGGAGTGGGGCAAGTTCGGTATCAACGTCAATGCCATCTGCCCAGGCTACATCGACACCGAGATCAACCACCACCACTGGCAGACCGAGCAGGGGCAAAAGCTGATCAACATGCTGCCGCGCAAGCGCGTGGGCCAGCCGCAGGATCTGGACGCGGTGCTGGTGATGCTGTGCTCCAACGAAAGCCATTTCATCAACGGCGCGGTGATTGCCGCCGACGACGGGTTCGGGACATGAAGATCGAGCTGCCCGAGCACAAGAAGCTGGTGGCCGAGATGGCCATGCCCATCCGCTGGGGCGACATGGACGCCATGGGGCACGTCAACAACACGGTGTACTTCCGTTATCTGGAGTCGGCGCGCATCGAGTGGTTCCGCACCATCCGCTGCGAGCCCGACCCGCAAGGGCAGGGGCCGGTGATCGTCAACGCCTTCTGTAACTTCTACAAACAGCTCGAATTTCCGGGTGACATCGTGGTGAAGACCTATGTCAGTGACCCCGGGCGCACCACCTTCGAGAGTTGGCACACCATTGAGCGTGTCGACCAGCCGGGCGTGATTTCCGCTGCCGGCGGGGCCACCGTGATCTGGGTCGACTTCCCGCAGCAAAAGGCGGTGACGCTGCCGGACCGGATACGCCAGATCGTCAGTTGACCGCACTCGGGATGGGCGCAAAATAAGAAGCCAACCACGTTTGCTGCCATGTCCATCACCCCAGTCACCCCCGCCGACCTGCGCCTGTCCATTGAGCCCCAAGCGCTGGGCTTTGCCGATACTTCCGAACTGCTGCACCACCCGCTGCCCTGGATCGGGCAGGAGCGTGCCGAGCAGGCCGCACGCTTCGGCCTGCAGATGGACCAGCCGGACTACAACCTCTTCGTGCTGGGCGAGGTGGGCAGCGGCCGTACCACGCTGCTGTGCGAGATGATGCGCGCCGTGGCAGCCGAGCGGCCGGTGCCGCCCGACCTGTGCTACCTGCACAACTTCGACGTGCCCGAGCACCCACGCGCGCTGCGCATGCCTGCCGGCCAGGGGCGGCAGTTACGCCAGCTGATGGCGCAGCTCATCAAGACGCTGCAGAGCGAAATCCCCAAACGTCTGGTGGGCCCCGACTTCAAGGCCGAGCGCGAACGCCTGGCCAAGACCTACAAGGCCGAGGAAGACCGTGCCTACGTCGAGTTGGAGGCGTTTGCCGAGGCGCGCAACTTTGCGCTGATCCGTGAGTCGGGCCATATGGTCTTCACCTTGCGCGACGAGAAGGGTGAGCCGCTGACCGAGGGTAAGGCGCTGGCGCTGCCGAAAGAGCGGCGCGTCGAAATCGACCGCATGGAAGAGGAGTTGCGCGCCGAGATCACCCGCTTCATGGAGAAAACGCGCGCCATGGAGCGCGTGATGAACGAGGCATTGGCGGCATTGCGGCGGCAGATCATCAAGCCGCTGCTGGAGCGCGAGCTGCAGGAGATCCGCAACGAACTGCGCAAGCAGATCAAGGATTCCGTCAAGCTCGGCAACTACCTGGAACAGGTGATGCACGACGTGCTGGAAAACCTGGAGCTGTTCCAGGTCGGCGACATGGACGAGCGCGAGAGCGAGGAAATGCGGCTGCAGGCGCTGGCCGAGGTGCTGGCGCGCTACCACGTGAACCTGATGGTGGACAACCACGGGCTCAACGGCGCGCCGGTGATCGTGGAGGACAACCCGCTGTTTCGCGCGCTGTTCGGCAGCATCGAGTACCAGTCTGAAAACGACGTGCTGGTGACGGACTTCTCGCGCATCCGTGCCGGCAGCCTGCTCAAGGCGCATGGCGGCTTTCTGATGCTGCACCTGCGTGACCTGCTGGCCGACGAGCCGGTATGGGAGAAGCTGCGCCGCTTCCTGCGCAGCGGGCGGCTGCAGATCGAGGAGCCGGGCATGCTGTATTCGCCGATTGCGGCCATGTCGCTGCAGCCCGAGCCGGTGGACGTGGACGTGAAGCTGATCCTGATTGCCTCGGTGGAGGAGTACTACGCGGTGCAGGAGGGCGACCCCGAATTCGCGCGGCGCTTCCGCTGCAAGGTGGACTTTGCCGAGAGCTTTGCCGCCAACGCCGAGTCGCGCCTGGCCAGTGCCATCTTCGTGGCGCACACCTGCCGCAAGATGGGGCTGCCGCACTTCAGCGCCGCCGCCGTGGCGGCCCTGCTGGAAGAAGCGCACCGCGAAGCGGAAGACCAGACACGCCAGAGCGCCATCTTCGCCCATACCGAGGGGCTGGTGATGGAGGCGGCCGCCATGGCGCGTGTCCGTGGCGCCGCACTGGTGGAGGCGCCCGACGTGGAAGCGGCACGGCTGGCGCGCATCCACCGCCATGACTACCCGGAACAGCGCCTGCAGGAAACCATTGTCGTTGGCGAACGCCTGCTGGATTTGCAGGGCGAGAGAGTGGCGCAGGTCAACGGCCTGACGGTGGTCGACCTGGGCGACTACCGCTTCGGTTTCCCGGTGCGGGTGACGGCGCGCACCCATGCCGGCGACGAGGGCTTGCTCAACATTGAGCGCGAGGTGGAACTGTCGGGCCCGATCCACGACAAGGGCGTGCTGATCCTGCACAGCTACCTGTCGTCGCTGTTCTCGCACATCGCGCCGCTGGCGCTCAATGCGGCGGTGGTGTTCGAGCAGGAGTACAGCGGGGTGGAGGGTGACTCGGCCTCGTGCGCCGAGTTCTATGCGCTGCTGTCGGCGCTGGCCAATACGCCGCTCAAGCAGGGCATTGCCGTGACGGGGGCTGTGAACCAGCGCGGCGAGATGCTGCCGGTGGGCGGCATCAACGAGAAGATCGAAGGGTATTTCCGCAGCTGCGAGTTGATGGGGCTGACGGGGCAGCAGGGCGTGCTGATTCCGCGCCGCAACCGCCGTCACCTGATGCTGGACCGCCGCGTGGTGGAGGCGGTGGCGCAGGGGCGCTTCCAGATCTACACCGCCGAACTGGCCAGTGAAGGCATGGAACTGCTGACCGGTTTGCCCTTTGGTGAACTGGGCGCTGGCGGCTACCCGGGCGACACGGTGCTGGGCCGGGCGCAGAAGACGTTGCAGGACTACCGCAAGGCCTGCCAAGCGTCGGGCGCGAAGCCGGAACGCCGGCCGCGCACCCTGAAGTAACTGGAGACCGGCGCCTCAGTTGCTCTTGGCCTTGCTGGCCATCTCATAGGACTTCTTCAAGTCGCGGTATTCCTCGCAGGAAAAGGTGCAAATCTTGTCCAGTGCATCAAGGTGCTGCTTGGCCTTGTCGAGCTGGCCCATCTCGATGTAGGCCTCACCGATGTATTCATGGGCGCCGCGGTGCTTGGGGTCCAGCGTCAGGGCCTTGTTGTAGGCGGCCAGCGCATCGTCATAGCGCTTGAGGTGCCGGTAGCTGTAGCCCAGCAGGTTGAAGCCGTCGGCGTTGGACGGATTGCTGCGGGTGAAATTGCCCAGCACGTCGGCGGCGCTGGTCCAGTCTTTTTTCTCGATCAGCTCGCGCGCCTTCTTCAGTTCGCTGGGCGGCGGCGGTGTGCTGGGCGTGGTGTCAGCGGCCCAGATGGCCTGGCTGCACAGGATGAGAAACATGGAGGCAAGAAACTTGAAGCGGCTCATGGGGTGCTCCTGCCCGACGGCGGCGGGATGGCCGCGTGAAAAGGTCGGGCGTCAAAGCATAGTGGCGGTGGGCCGGCATTGCAAGCCGGCACACCCTCCATGCCCCGCGGGGTACTACTTCTGCTTCGGCACCCGGCCCATCAGGTAGAACTCGGGGTTGGGCATCATGTTGCTGAAGCTGGCCATGCGGTTGGACAGGCCGAAGAAGGCGGTGATGGCGGCGATGTCCCAGATGTCTTCGTCACTGAAACCATGGGCGTGCAGCGCCGTGAAATCGGCCTCTTCAACCTCATGCGAACGCAGGCAGACCTTCATGGCGAAGTCGAGCATGGCGCGCTGGCGCGGTGTGATGTCGGCCTTGCGGTGGTTCACCGCCACCTGGTCGGCCACCAGTGGCTTCTTCTCGTAGATGCGCAGGATGGCGCCGTGCGCCACCACGCAGTACAGGCACTGGTTGGCCGCACTGGTGGTGGTGACGATCATCTCGCGGTCGCTCTTGGTCAGGCCCGAGTCTTCCTTGAGCATCAGGGCATCGTGGTAGGCGAAGAAGGCGCGCCATTCGGCGGGGCGACGTGCCAGTGCCAGGAAGACGTTGGGCACGAAGCCGGCCTTCTCCTGCACTTCCACTATCTTGGCGCGGATGTCGTCGGGCAGGTCGTTGATGTCGGGGTGGGGGTAGCGGCTCATGGGTGTCTCCTCGTTGTTCTGCTGCAGATTATGCTTGGCGCTTTACGTGCAACTTGCAGCTCATATCAGGAGAAACATTCATGGACGCCGAGTACGAAAAAGGCCTGGCCACGCGCAAACAGGTGATGGGCGAGGACTTTGTGGCCAATGCCTTTGCCAACGCCACCGAGTTCACGCTGCCGATGCAGCACTACATCACGCGCAACGCCTGGGGCGATGTGTGGCAGCGCGAGGGGCTGGACCGCAAGACGCGCAGCCTCATCACCGTGGCCATGCTGACCGCCCTGGGCAAGCAGCACGAACTGAAGGGCCATGTGCGTGGCGCACTCAACAACGGCGCCACGGTCACCGAGATTCAGGAAGTGCTGTTGCACGCCAGCATCTACTGTGGCGTGCCCACGGCGGTGGATGCCTTCCGCTCGGCAGCGGAAGTGATTGACGCCAAAAAATAAGGGCCGGATTGGCATCCGGCCCTTATCGAATCTGCGTGAAATGCTACTAAATCAGTAGCATTTCAGGCCTGGCTCAGCGCAGCTGAAGCAGGTTGCTGTTGCTGGCGGTGTTGAGCTTGAAGGCACTGACAGCCTCGGCCAGCAGACGGGCTTGCTCCTGCAGGCTTTCTGCGGCAGCGGTGGATTCTTCGACCAAGGCTGCGTTTTGCTGCGTCATCTGGTCCAGCTGGTTGACAGCGACATTGACCTGGCTGATGCCTTGGCTCTGTTCGGAGGCGGCAGCGCTGATTTCACCAATGATGTCGGTCACGCGGCTGACGCTGGCGACGATCTCGTTCATCGTGCTGCCGGCTTCTTGCACTTGCTGGGAGCCCGATGCCACGCTGCTGACGCTGGCGTCGATCAGGGTCTTGATTTCCTTGGCCGCTTCGGCCGAACGGCCGGCCAGGCTGCGCACCTCACTGGCCACCACGGCAAAGCCGCGGCCCTGCTCGCCGGCACGGGCTGCTTCCACGGCCGCGTTCAGGGCCAGGATGTTGGTCTGGAAAGCAATACCGTCGATCACGCTGATGATGTCGGCAATCTTCCTGGAGCTGGCGTTGATCTCATTCATGGTGGACACCACTTGCGAGACCACCTGGCCGCCGCGCTGCGCCACTTCGGCCGCGGAGGAGGCGAGCTGGTTGGCCTGCCGTGCCGAGTCGGCACTCTGGCGCACGGTGCTGGTCAGCTCCTCCATCGAGCTGGCGGTTTCTTCCAGGTTGCTGGCGGTTTGCTCGGTGCGGGCGCTCAAGTCCTTGTTGCCGGTGGCGATCTGCACGCTGGCGGTGGAGACATTGTCGACCACGCGGCGTACCTGACTCAGGGAGTTTTGCAGTGCAGTGCGCATCTGGTCGAGGGCACGTAGCAGCTTGCCGGTCTCGTCGCTGGCGTAGCTGCTTTGCGGGGCGCCTGTCAGGTCCATGTCGGCAATCGCCTGGGCCATGGTTTCTGCATGGCGCAGCGGCTGCGTGATGCTGCGTGCCAGCAGCACGGCCAGCACAATGCCCAGGATCAGGCTGAGCAGGCTGCTGACCAGCAGCAGTGTGCTGCTTTGCGAGCGCAGACCCTCGGCCCGCTTGGCGGCCTCATCGAGTTGGGCACGCTGGGCATCCACCATCTGCTGGACGCCGGCGAGATAGTCGCGTGAGGTAGGCTCGAAGCGTTCGTTGAAGACTTTGTTGGCGCCTTCAACGTCGCCAGCCTGCTTGAGTTTGCTGACCTCTTCGCGTGCAGCCAGGTAGTTCTTACGCAGTTCCCCCACTTTGTCGAAAAGCTGGCGTTCTTCGGGCGTGTCCATCTTTTCCTCGATGAACTTTTGCAGCACGTTGGTCTGTTTGATCGACTCGGCCGAAGCCGGTGCGAAGTAGGCAACCAAACCGGTGTCGCTGCTTTTGGCGATGGCTGCAGCGCGCTGCACACCCGCCGTGGTGTGGCGCAGCCAGTCGGCGCCGGCGCGCTCGGCCTTGACGTTGTCCTGCACCATGGTGTCGATTTCATGGCCCAACTGGCTGAGCTTCAGGATGGTGAAGGTGCTGCTGGCCATGAACAGGGCAAGAATGGCACCCAGTACCAGCGCCAGGCGCTTGCTGATCGAGAGGTTGTTCAGAAACATGGTCGTGCTTTTTGAAAAGGATGTTCAGATACCGCTGAAAAGAGAGGTCTTTGGACGGACATCTTGCAACTGTGACAGAGACGGCATAACTCAGTGCGCTGATTCGGGACTGCTTTCTGTGGCAGTTCGCGCTTTAGGCCTCGGACGACTGGGGGCGAACGGCCATGCACGTCAGCATGGCCGGTTCGAACCAGTACCGGAATTATAGGTTTCCCAGCGTTGGCGTTGTGTGTCGTTTGGGTGACTTCGCCGGTCGCTGGCGCCGACAGCCAGATGCCGCCTAGGCAGACCCGGCGTTTTCCACAAAATAGCTGATGTGCTTGCGCGGGCTCAGGTAGTCGAACACCGGCTTGGGCAGCGCCGAGGGGCGCAGGGTGCGGTCCACCGAGTCGTCCAGGTCGCGGCGCAGGTTGACGATGGCCGCCTGGTTTTTGGGGATGGTCGCGTCGTACAGCATGAGGTTGGGGTGCAGCAGGTCGGAGGAGTCGATCGACATCACGATGCCAACCTTGCCGCTTTTGAGCATGACGATGGTGCCCGGCGGGTAAATGCCCATGGATTTGATGAAGGCCGACAGCAGGGTCTTGTCGTATTTGGCGCCTTCGGTCTTGTACATGAAAGACAGGGCTTCCGACGGTGTTTTGCAGCGTGCGCTGACGCGCTGGTTACACAGATTGTCGTAGGTGTTGGCAATGGTGACGATGCGCACCGCCTGATCAATCTCTTCCCCCTTCAAGCCTTTGGGATAGCCGCTGCCATCGGCCATCTCGTGATGGAACAGGATGATTTCCTTGACCCGGCGTGGCAGTGTTTCCACCGGCTGCATGAGCTTGATGCCGTAACCCGGGTGCATTTCCAACAGCTTGGTTTCGGATGGCGTCAGGTCCTCGTCCTTGAGCAGGACCTGGCTGGGGACCATGGCCTTGCCGATGTCGTGCAGCATGGCGCCCTGCGCGGTGTCGCGTAAGGTCTGCGCGTCCTCAATGCCGACGGCATGGGCCAGGATCAGCGCCAGCATCGTCACGTTGAGGCTGTGAAAGTGCGAGCTGCTGTCGGACGCGTTGTCGCCCATCAGGTGAATGAAAGGGTTTTGTCTGGCGAGAAAGATTTCGCTCAGCTGAGCTGCAATTTCGCTGGCCTGTTCGGCAGCCTGGGCCGGGTTGTTGTTGGCCAGGCGCATGACGTTCTTGACGGCATTGGCCGTCTTGACGTACTTACGTTCGGCCGCCTGGATTTGCTCCATCTCCTGGCGCAAGGACTCGATGCGCTCCTTCTTCTGCTTCATCAGCTCATCCAGCGCGGTGGCTGCGACGGCGGGCGCGGCCGGCGCTGCGGGTTGGGCCGGCATCGGGAGCGGCTTGGCATCGCTTTTTTGCGGCAAGTATTCGATCTCCTTCAGCCCCAGAGACCGGAGGGTGTCGAGCTGCTTTTGATCCTTGATCTTGAAACTGCTGAAGAGGAAGGGATGCCCCACCCAGCCGTCAAGCTTGACGTGCATGCCAATGCAGAGCTGATCGATACCAACCTTCGTTCGTGTGTTCATTGAATCGAATGCTTTGTAAATGGATTGACAGCGTGTCGAGGATGCCTACGTTTGCGAGAGTGCATCACTGAATTTAAGTGATCCATATGAAGCATGCGTGAAGTTGGATCGTTGGCCGCTGTCGGGGGAAAGATATCGCGCGTGCTGCCGTGGATTCAGCCGCCCACGAGCTTGTGTACCAGGTCTGCCGTGGTGCTGGCCTTGTACTTGCGCATCAGCCGGGCGCGGTAGATCTCTACCGTGCGATGGCTGATGGTCAGGGCCTTGCCGATCTCCTTGGAGGTCAGGCCGTCCAGCAAGTGGGCCGCCACCTCGCGTTCCCGTGCCGTCAACTCAGCTTTCACCGGGCGGTGCGCGCTCAGGTCCTGGAAGGTCCAGATGCCGGCACCGTGCGGTTCGGCCGGGTCAAAGGCGCGGCCGGTGACGTGGCACCAGAAGGTTTCCCCCTTGAAGCGACCGTCCATCCGCTTCATGATGCGGTCGTCGGCATAGGTGCCTTGGCGACTCATGATGGGGATGATGCGCGCGCCGATGCGTTCGAACTCATCGGCGCTGGGGTAGAGCACCAGGAAGGATTGGCCCACCAGATCCTCACGCGAAGTACCGAACATTTCACAAACGTGGCGGTTGCAGTCCACAATCACACGGTTGCGCGACAGCACCAGGCCAACGGGGGCCAGCTCAAAGGCCAGGCGGTAATCAATTTCCATGGGCGCGCAGATCAGGGGTATCAGGGTTGCAATTTACGCGGAACTACGTAGCTCAGTAGGTAGTATCGTACGCGCATTGTCGCTTCAATCGTTTCTTCCGAGGAGAACAGCGTGAACAAGATTTATCCGAGTGCAGCCAAAGCGCTCGAAGGCGTGATCCAGGATGGTCAACTCATCGCCGTCGGCGGCTTCGGCCTGTGCGGCATTCCCGAGGCCCTGATCGACGCCGTGCGCGATGCGGGCGTGAAGAACCTCACCGCCATTTCCAACAATGCCGGCGTCGACGACTTCGGCCTGGGCAAGTTGCTGCAGACACGTCAGATCAAAAAAATGATCTCCAGCTACGTGGGCGAGAACAAGGAGTTCGAGCGCCAGTACCTGGCCGGCGAACTGGAACTGGAATTCACGCCGCAGGGCACACTGGCCGAGAAGCTGCGCGCCGGCGGCGCGGGCATCCCGGCCTTCTTCACCAAGACCGGTGTCGGCACCGTCGTGGCCGAGGGCAAGGAGCTGCGCGAGTTCGATGGTGAAACCTATGTGATGGAGCGCTCCCTGGTGCCCGACGTGGCGCTGGTGAAGGCCGACATTGCCGATCGCTCCGGCAACCTGCGCTTCAACCTGACGGCGCGCAACTTCAACCCGGCCGCCGCCATGGCCGGCAAGATCTGCATCGTGGAAGTGGAGCGCATCGTCGCCACCGGCGAGCTGGCGCCCGACGACATCCACCTGCCGGGCATCTACGTGCACCGCATCGTGCACAACCCCACGCCCGAGAAGCGCATCGAGAAGCGCACCACCCGCGACCGCAAATAAGGAGCAAGACCATGGCTTGGACCCAAGACCAAATGGCCGCACGTGCGGCTCAGGAACTGCAGGACGGTTTTTATGTGAATCTCGGCATCGGCATCCCGACGCTGGTGGCCAACTTCGTACCCGACCACATTGAGGTCTGGCTGCAAAGCGAGAACGGCATGCTGGGCATCGGCCCCTTCCCGTATGAGGACGAGGTCGATCCCGACCTGATCAACGCCGGCAAGCAGACCGTCACCACCATCAAGGGCTCGGCCATCTTCGGCAGCCATGAGAGCTTTGCCATGATCCGCGGCGGCAAGATCAACCTGTCCATTCTGGGCGCCATGCAGGTGAGCGCGCAGGGTGACCTGGCCAACTGGATGATCCCGGGCAAGATGGTCAAGGGCATGGGCGGCGCCATGGACCTGGTGGCCGGAGTGCCGCGCGTCATCGTACTGATGGAGCACGTGGCCAAGAAGAAGGACGGCACCGAAGACCTGAAGATCCTGCCGCAGTGCACGTTGCCGCTGACCGGCAAGGGTGTGGTGGACCGCATCATCACCGACCTGGGCGTGATGGACGTCACGCCGCAGGGCCTGAAGCTGGCGGAACTGGCCCCGGGCGTCACGCGCGAGCAGATCCAGGCCAAGACCGGCGTTCCGCTTCTTTGATGGGCCTGCGGGCGGCCAGGTCAGGTGGGCTGTGCTAAGGTTCGGCCTCTTTCGCGCTGACCATGTCCTCCGTGCCCACGCCCCCTACTTCGTCTGAGACCCCGCCGACACCAGCCGCTGCCGGGCAAGAAGTCTCTTGGCTGACACACTGGCTGACGGGCGAGCGCCTGCGCTGGGTGGTGATCATTTCCAGCGTGCTGGCACTGGCGCTGGCCTGGGGCGTGATCCTCGTCGAGTTGGGCGGCAAACGGCAGGACGCCATCAAGGCCGAGGTGAGGCAGAACGCCAACCTTGCGCTGGTGTTGCAAGAGCAGACCATGCGTGTGCTGGCCGCGGTTGATCAGGCCACGCTGCGTTTGCGCGACACCGTGCGTGAGGGCAGCTTCCGGCCGGAGGACTACGCCCGCTTCGCCAACGAGACCGGCCTCGTGCCCGACATCCTGACCCAGCTGTCCTACGTTGGCGCGGACGGGCATTTCATCGGCAGCAACATCGATCCTGGTGGCGACAAGACCGGCCACGTGGACCTGTCCGGACGCGAGCACATCCGCGCCCACCTGCAGCCGGAACTGGCGCAGGCAGCGGCCGGGCAGATGTCGACCAACGGGCTTTTCATCGGCAAGCCGGTGCTGGGCAAGGTGTCCGGCAAGTGGACCATCCAGCTCACGCGCAAGATCACTGCGGCAGACGGCCGGGTTCTGGGTGTGGTCGTGGCATCGCTGAACCCCAGCTATTTCGAACAGGTCTACCGCCAGGTTCGGCTCGGCGAGCAGGGCGTGGTGTCGTTGATCGGTGACGACCGCAGCGTGCGGGCCCGCGTCATCGGCGGCGAGAGCAAAGGCCTGGGGGTCGTGCTGGCGCCCAACTCCTACATCGGAACGAGTACCGTGCCTGACGAGGGCTTCAATATCCGGGCCAGCGCAGTCGACGGGGTGGAGCGCATCGTAGCGCACCGTCGGGTGGGCAGCTACCCCCTTCTGGTTCTGGTGGCCACCACGACCGAAGCGGCCTTGGATGAATGGCGCAGCACGCGCATGGTGGCATTGGTGTTGACCACGCTCTTCAGCATCGCCGTGGTCGGGGCTGCGGTGCTCTTTCTGGCGGGCGTGCGTCAGCTGGAAGCAAAGAACCGCTCCTTGCAGATCAGCGAAGCCCGGGCCCAGGCCGCCAGCCAGGCCAAGAGTGAATTCTTGGCGGCCATCTCGCATGAGCTGCGCACGCCGTTGACCAGTATCCGGGGGTTCTCGGAACTGATGGAAGTCCGGCTGGAACAACCGATGTACCGGGAGCAGGCGGGCATGATCCGCAAGGCGGCCGAGCATCTGAACGCCTTGCTGACCGAAATTCTGGACCTGAGCAAGGTCGAGGCTGGTGCCATGCCCCTGCATCCTGAACCGCAGGTGCTGGCCGAATTGTTGCAGTCCACGGCCGATTTTTTTGCCGTCAGCGCGGCGGAAAAAGGGCTGGCCCTGTCAGTCCGCATCGCGCCGGATGCGCCAGCAACGCTGATGTGCGACGGCCTGCGCCTGAAGCAGATCCTCAACAACCTGCTGTCGAACGCGATGAAGTTCACCAAGGCCGGTAGCGTGGCGATCGAACTCGATGCCACGCCAGACCGGGTGTGCGTCCACGTGGTGGACACCGGGCCGGGCATTGCACCGGAACAACAGGAGCTGATCTTCGAACGTTTCCGCCAGGGCAACGCCCGCGTCAGCTACGACCACGGGGGGACCGGCCTGGGCCTGGCGCTGTCGCGCGCGCTGGCTGAACGGATGGGCGGTACGCTGACGGTGTCGTCGGAGTTTGGCCATGGCTCACGTTTCACGCTGAACCTGCCGCGGCACTGAGGGACACTTGCCCCTTCACGCCGCAGAATAAAAAACGGCCCGCTGGGGGCCGTTTTTTATTCTGGAGCGGGTGAAGGGAATCGAACCCTCGTATGAAGCTTGGGAAGCTGCCGTTCTACCATTGAACTACACCCGCGAACTGGCAGGGATTCTACAGGAGGCAAGGATGAGGGTTTCCCTGGACGGGTGACTGGTATACAGGCCGGGGGGTGAGGGTTTATGCTGCGAAACTCCGAAACCTGCAGGGTGCTCCATGACTGCAAGAACCGCAACTATCCGCAAAGCCGGGCTGCAGATCGTTCTGTCGTGTCTGGCAATGGTTTTTCTCGGTGCGACGACCTACTTGCCCGCGTATGCGCAGGACAGGCCGGCGCTTTCGGATGCTGACAAGCAGAAGGTGATGACCTGGATGGCGCGCAGGGCGGCGTCGGCGCACCAGCCTTATTGCTACCGCCAAAGCGATCCGCGCGGCGTGGGCAAACCACTGGAGGAGTGCGCTTCGGGCGAGCAGGAAAACGGCGCCCTGTGCTACCCGCAGTGCCGTGAAGGCTATGGCGGCGCAGGGCCGGTGTGCTGGGAGCACTGCCCCTCCGGCTATACCGACACCGGCGCACTGTGCACACGGGGCGCAGACACCACTCATCTGCACTATCAGGCGGCGAATTGTCCCAGCCATTTCAGGAACATGGGGGCATCCTGCTACCGAGCATGGCCACCCAAATCGATCAGCATGAGCCACATGACTTGTCCTGCCGGCATGTACCGAAAGGGAGGCTTCTGCTATCAAAGCTGCCCCGAAGGCTATTCGAACACGGGCGTCAGCTGCTTCCGGCCTGCCGACACGATTGCCAAGAAAACTTACACGCGCGGCGCGGGCTCGTCGATGCAGTGTGAGGCGGGTCAGGAGGAAGATGCGGGCTTGTGCTATTCGCAATGCAAGGCAGGTTTCCACGGCGTCGGGCCTGTGTGCTGGCAAAACTGTCCAGACGGCAAGGTGGGGTGTGGAGCGGGCTGTGCCTCCAGCAAGATGCAGTGCGTGTCCAACACGGCCAATATGGTCATCGCGCCGCTGATGTTGGCGGTCAACATCCTGACCTTCGGGGAGAGTTCGGAAACCGAAGCAGCGATGAAAGAGGTCAAGGCGGCGGCGGCCGCGCGTGACCTCAAGGCCACGCGTGCCGCCTTCGGGCGCCTGCTGGAGGGTTATGCCGCCCGTCTGGAGGAGATGACCAGCAAGGAAGTGGTAGACACGCTCAAGCAGAAGTTCACAACCGATGCCTACAAGTGGGTCGCCAAGGAGTATGTGAAGCTGGAATACCAGATGGTGGTCAAGCAACAGGGGCCGCAGGCCGACCAGACGCTGCGTGACCTGGCGGGGCTGGACCCTACGGGCGTGGCCGGCGTGGTCGAGGCCTATACGCAACCCAAATGCTTTGTGGATGAGCCTTTCCCGTCAGTTGAGGCTCTATACTGACCTGAACCGGTACAAGGGAGGAAGATTGGCATGGGGACAAGAAATCTTCTGCAATTCAGCGGCGTTGCCGCATGCTTGGTCCTGGCGGGCTGTGCCGGCCCGGGAGACAGGAATGCCAGGCCGGAAATGGTGATCGATCGCCAGGGCATCGACGTGGTGGCGGCTGACTACGCTCGCCAGTTCACCTATTTCAAGGTGCATGGCACGAAGGAGCGTTACTGCCGGGGGCCGGGGCCTGACGCGATCACGACCAGCAGTTCGGGGGTTGAGCTGGGCGTGCCGACCCAATCGGGAGGCGTGGGCGCCATTGGCAGCAGCTCCGCCAGAGGAGGGGTCGATCTTGGCGGGCGTAACCCGGCGGTACTGATTTCGCGCGAGTTGCTTTACCGTGCGTGCGAACTGGCGACCAACGTCAATGCCGATCCTGCGACGGAGTTGAGGATCTATCAGCAATTCCTGGACGCGATCGTCACGATTTCCAAGACACAGGTATCCACCGGCAATGCAGCATTGGTGGCAACGCCCATGGCGCCAGCCCTGCCGCAGCCGGTAGCTGCGACGCCTCAGCCCAATCCGGTGGACGGTTCGACGATGAATTCCGACAGCACGACCACGGGCACCATCACACCGTCTGTGGACACCGGAACGCCATCGCCCACAATACCTTGATAGTCGTGGGTGGCTACTTCAGGATGTCGCCCAGGCAGAGGTACTTCATCTCCACATAGTCTTCCATGCCGTGGCTGGAGCCTTCGCGGCCCAGGCCGGACTGCTTGACGCCGCCGAAGGGTACGTGCTCGGTGGCCAGGATGCCGACGTTGATGCCGACCATGCCGTACTCCAGCGCCTCGCTGACGCGGAAGATGCGGCCGACGTCGCGGCTGTAGAAGTAGCTGGCCAGGCCGAAGATGGTGTTGTTCGCGGCGTCGATGGCTTCCTGCTCGGTCTTGAAGCGGAACACCGGGGCGAAGGGGCCGAAGGTTTCTTCGGTGGCACACAGCATGCTGGCGTTGGCCTCGGCGATCACGGTCGGCTCGAAGAACTGGCCTTGCATCTTCTTGCCGCCGGCCAGGATCTTGCCGCCCTTGGCCACGGCGTCGGCTACATGGCGTACCACCTTGTCCACGGCAGCGTCCTCGATCAGCGGGCCTTGCGACACGCCGTCTTCGAAGCCGTTGCCGACCTTGATCGCCTTGACCTTGGCAGCGAACTTCTGCACGAACTCGTCGTACACGCCGTCCTGCACGTAGATGCGGTTGGCGCAGACGCAGGTCTGGCCGGCGTTGCGGTACTTGCTGGCCATGGCGCCTTCCACCGCCGAGTCGATGTCGGCATCGTCAAACACGATGAAGGGTGCATTGCCGCCGAGTTCCAGCGAGAGTTTCTTGACGGTCGGGGCGCTCTGCTGCATCAGGATGCGGCCGACTTCGGTGGAGCCGGTGAAGCTGATGTGGCGCACCACGTCGCTGGCGCAGAACACCTTGCCCACGGCGATCGAGTTGTCGCCGTCGGCGGTGATCATGTTGAGCACGCCAGCTGGGATGCCGGCGCGCACGGCCAGCTCGGCCGCGGCCAGCGCCGTCAGCGGCGTCAGCTCAGCTGGCTTGATGATGACCGGGCAGCCGGCGGCCAGGGCCGGCGCCACCTTGCGGGTGATCATGGCCAGCGGGAAGTTCCACGGCGTGATGGCCGCGCACACGCCGATCGGCTGGCGGATCACCATCAGGCGGCGGTTGTTGTCGAAGGGCGGCAGGGTTTCGCCGTTGACGCGCTTGGCTTCCTCGGCAAACCACTCGACGAAGCTGGCGCCGTAGGCCACTTCACCCTTGGCTTCCGGGAAGGGCTTGCCCTGCTCGGCCGTCATGATGCGGCCCAGGTCCTCTTGGTTGGCCATCAGCAGGTCGAACCATTTGCGCAAGATGATGCTGCGCTCCTTGGCGGTCTTGGCGCGCCAGGCCGGCCAGGCAGCGTTGGCGGCCTTGATGGCCTGCTCGGCATCGGCCGGCCCCAGGTTGGCCACGTCGACCAGCTTGGTGCCGTTGCTCGGGTCATTCACGTCAAAGCGCGTGGCGGCCGCCCCCTTGACCCATTGGCCGTTGATCAGGGCATCGGTCTTGAGCAGCGTCGGGTCTTTCAGCAAAGAAAGCGGAGAGGTCTTCATGTCCATGGTGTGTACCTGTCTGTGCAGTTGATAAGCTACTTTAGCGTGATTTTTCAGGCCAGTCTGTCGCAGACAGGGCAGGTTTGCAGGACGGCAGGAAATCTGTCTGTCCCGGGGCAACTCGGCGCGGAGGGGCTCATAGCAGTACCTCGACTTGGGCTGGGCCAGGCAGCGGGGCAACTGCGCCAAACCCCTGCACGCACAACGCGGCGGCGGCGTTGGCATAGCGCGCGGCCTCCAGCGGCGGGGCGCCGGCCGACAGCTGCGCCAGCAGGTTTCCGCAGAAGCAGTCGCCAGCGCCGGTGGCATCGATCAACGGCACCTGCAGCGCGGGGAGATGATGGCGTTCGCCGTTCGTGCTCGTCAGCACGCCGCTATCTCCCATTTTGAGAATGACCTGGCTGGCGCCTAGCGAGTGGCCCCAGTCGGCGATGGCGTCGGGGGCGCACAGGCCGGTCAGCGTCGTGATGTCCTCCAGGCTGGGCAGGAACAGATCGCACAGTGCCACAGCGCGCTCAATACAGGTGCGTGCCCTGTCCAGTGGCCAGAGCTTGAGACGTAGATTGGCGTCAAACGCCACGCAGGTGCCGGCGGCACGCGCCAGCTGCATTGCCCTGTAGACCGTCTCGCAGGCGCTGGTGGAAATCGCCAGGGAGATGCCGGAGACGTGCAGGAATCGGGCCGAGGCAATGATCTGCGCGGCTGGACCGGCCTGCAGCCAGGCCGGCGTCATGCGGCTGGCGGCCGAGCCTGCGCGGTAGTAGCTGAATTCGTGGCCGTTGGGGTCATGCGTGACAAAGTAGATGCCGGTGGGCGCCAACGCGTCGCGCTCCACCCCTCGGGTGTCCACGCCTTCTTCGGCCCAGAGTTCCAGCAGGCGTGTGCCGAAGGGGTCGGCACCGATGCGGCTGAGGTAGGCGGCGCGCGCGCCGGCACGCGCGGCGGCGATCACCACATTGCTGGTGTCGCCGCCAAAACCCTGCAGGTAGTTGGGCCGGCCGGCCTCGGTCTGGTTGAATTCCAGCATGGCCTCGCCCAGGGCGACCACGTCGAGTGTCTTGTCCATGGTTCTTCAGCCGGGCAGCCCGCTGAGCATGTCAGTGGTTGTCTTTCGGAACGAACGCGCCGCGCTGGCCGACCAGGAAATCCAGGTCGGCACCTTCGTCGGCCTGCAGCACATGGTCCACATACAGTTTCCAGTAGCCGGATTTGAGCGGCGGCTCCGGCGCCTTCCAGCGGGCCAGGCGGGCTTGCAGCTCTTCGTCGCTGATCAGCAGCTGCAGCCGGCGCTCGGGCACGTTGAGTTCGATCATGTCGCCGTTCTGTACCACTGCCAGCGGGCCGCCGGCGGCGGCCTCGGGCGCGGTGTGCAGCACCACGGTGCCGTAGGCCGTGCCGCTCATGCGCGCGTCGCTGATGCGCACCATGTCGGTGATTCCCTTTTTCAGCACCTTGGGCGGCAGGGGCATGTTGCCGACCTCGGCCATGCCGGGATAGCCTTTGGGCCCGCAGTTCTTCAGCACCAGGATGCAGCTTTCGTCGACGTCCAGCTGGTCATCGTCGATACGCCGGTGGAAGTCATCGCTGTTCTCGAACACCACAGCGCGCCCCTTGTGCACCATCAGTGCGGGGGTGGCCGCGCTGGGCTTGATGACCGCGCCGCGCGGCGCCAGATTGCCGCGCAGCACGGCAATGCCGGCATTCTCCTTGAAGGGTTCCGCAAAGGTCTTGATGACGCGCGGGTCGTAGTTCTGCGCATCGCCCACGTTCTCGGCCACGGTTTTGCCGTTGGCCGTGACGATGTCTTGGTGCAGCAGGTGCAGGATCTCCTTCATCACCACCGGCAGGCCGCCGGCGTAACAGAAGTCTTCCATCAGGTGCTGGCCTGAGGGCTGCAGATTCACCAGGCAGGGCAGCTCACTGGCCAGGCGGTCGAAGTCGTCCACCGTGAGCTTGAGACCCAGTCGCCCCGCGATGGCAATCAGGTGGATGACGGCATTGGTCGAGCCGCCGATGGCAGCCAGTGTCTTGATCGCGTTCTCGAACGCCTCGCGCGTGAGTACCTTGGAGATGGTCTGGTCGGTGTGCACCATCTCGACGATGCGTCGGCCGGCGTTGCGTGCCAGCACGTTGCGTCGGCCGTCCACTGCCGGATAGGCCGCATTGCCGGGCAGGCCGATGCCCAGAGCTTCGACCATGCTGGCCATGGTGGAGGCGGTGCCCATGGTCATGCAGTGGCCGTGGCTGCGGTGCATGCAGCTTTCAGCCTCGAAGAAATCCTGCAGTTTGAGCGTGCCGGCGCGTACCTGCTCGCTCATGCTCCACACGCCGGTGCCTGAGCCGAGTTCCTGGCCGCGCCACTTGCCGTTGAGCATGGGCCCGCCGGAGACACCGATGGTGGGCAGGTTGACGCTGGAGGCGCCCATCAACAACGAGGGCGTGGTCTTGTCACATCCCATGAGCAGCACCACGCCGTCGATCGGGTTGCCGCGGATGCTTTCCTCCACGTCCATGCTGGCCAGATTGCGGTACAGCATGGCCGTGGGGCGCAACAAGGTCTCGCCCAGCGACATCACGGGGAACTCGAGCGGGAAGCCGCCGGCCTCGTAGACGCCGATCTTGACCTGTTCGGCCAGGGTGCGGAAATGCGAGTTGCAGGGGGTCAGCTCGCTGAAGGTGTTGCAGATGCCGATGACCGGCCGACCGTCGAACTGGTCATGCGGCACCCCTTTGCCCTTGACCCAGCTGCGGTAGGCAAAACCATCGCGGTCCTGGCGGCCGAACCATTGCTGGCTGCGGAGTTCCTGGGGTTTTTTCTTGGGACGGTCGGCGTTCGACATAGGGTTAATCCGGGAGTGAATAACGTATTATCGTCATACCATTGAACGCAGAGCTTAGTACAAACCATGATTAAAAACGTCCACGGCAATACTGTTGATCACCTCGGAGCGGCTATCGTCTCCGGCCACTATGCCCCGGGAGCCTCCATTCCGCCCGAGCCCCTGCTGTGCGAAGAACTCGGCGTCAGCCGCACCGTGGTGCGCGAGGCGGTGAAGTCGCTCATTGCCAAGGGGCTGGTGAGTGCGGGACCCAAGGTGGGTACGCGCGTGCTGTCCCAGGACCAGTGGAACTGGTTCGACCCCGACATCATTGCCTGGCAGGCCCAGGCGGGTCTGACGCCGGAATTCCTGCGCGACCTGATGGATCTGCGGCGCGTGGTCGAGCCCGCTGCCATGCGTCTGGCCGCGCAGCGCGCCATGCCCGAAGACATCGCGTTCGTGGAGGAGGCCTACGCCGGCATGGCGCGTGCTGTGAACGAAGGTGGCGACTACGTCACGCATGACCTGCGCTTTCACCAGGGTCTGCTGCGCGCCAGCCGCAACCGCATGCTGATGCAGATGAGCAAGGCCCTGGGCGCCTTGCTGCACACCAGCTTCGAACTGGCCACCAAGAAGAAGGACGGTCCCGCGCGTTCGCTGCCGCTGCACCGGGCCGTGCTGGACGCGGTGATTGCGCATCACCCGGCCAAGGCCGAGAAAGCCATCCTGGTCCTGATCGACGGTGCGCATGAGGACATCGAGGAAATCCTGGCCTCGCGCCGCCGGCTGCCGCGGCTGAACACACCCGCTTCGGTGCTCAAGGCCGTCTGAAACACATCCCATGAAAAGCCCGATGCAAAAGCTGATCCATCTTTTTTTCAAGCTGCTGGAACTCTTGGTCGTCGTCTGCATGGTCGCCATGGTGGTGATGGTGTTCGGCAACGTGGTGCTGCGTTATGGCTTCAACTCCGGCATCGACGTGTCGGACGAGTTGTCACGCTACTGCTTCATCTGGCTGACCTACCTGGGCGCCATGATCGCCATGCGGGAGGGAGGGCACCTGGGCGTGGACACCCTGGTCAAGCACCTGCCGCTGCTGGGCAAGAAGGCCTGCCTGTTCCTGAGCGAAAGCCTCATGCTGTTCTGCAACGGCCTGTTCCTGCTCGGGACCTGGAAGATGCACGAGCTTCAGGTGACCAATGAATCGCCCGTTCTGGGTATTTCCATGATCTGGGTGTTCGGTATCGGCTACGTGGTCAGCGTGGTCATGGGGCTGATCAATCTGCAAGTGCTGTACAGACTGCTGAGCGGCCGTCTGCGTGTGGACGAGTTGGTTCAGGTGCAGGAGGCCGAAGGTCTGGCCGATGCCGAGGAACAGCTCCGGGAAGTCAAAACTTAAGGTCTGGCCATGACTGTTGCTGTATTCGTTTTCAGTTTGCTGGGTGCCATGGCGATCGGCATGCCTATTGCCTACGCTTTGCTGGTCTGTGGTGTTGCGTTGATGGCTTTCCTCGGGGCCACCACCAATCTGGTCAGCTTCGACAGCCAGATTCTGGCGCAGCGCTTCGTTGAGGGGGCGGACAATTTTCCGTTGCTGGCCGTGCCGTTTTTTCTGCTGGCCGGCGAGTTTATGAACGCGGGGGGGCTGAGCCGGCGCATCGTCAACTTCGCCATGGCCTGGGTCGGACATTTCCGCGGCGGGCTCGGTTATGTGACCGTGATTGCAGCCATCATCATGGCTTCGCTGTCCGGCTCGGCCGTGGCCGATACCGCTGCGCTGGCCGCGCTGCTGATCCCCATGATGCGCGCGGCCGGTTACGACGTCAGCCGTTCAGCCGGCCTGATCTCGGCGGGGGGCATCATCGCGCCGGTGATCCCGCCTTCCATCGGTTTCATCATCTTTGGCGTGGCGGGCAATGTCTCGATCACCAAACTGTTCCTGGCAGGTATCGTTCCAGGCATCCTGATGGGGGTGGCCATCGGGGGGGCCTGGTGGTGGGTCGCCAAGAAGGAAAAAGTGCGGCCTGCACCTCGCATGGCCATGGGGCAGCGCCTGAAGGTCACCTTTGAAGGGGCTTTGGCGCTGGCCTTGCCCATCGTCATCATCGGCGGCATGAAGATCGGCGCCTTCACACCCACCGAGGCGGCGGTGGTGGCGGCGGTCTACAGCTTTGCGGTCGGCATGTTCTGCTACCGCGAGCTCAAACTCAAGGAACTCTATGGCCTCACGCTGGCCGCCGGCAAGACCACGGCCGTGGTGATGTTCCTCGTGGCAGCCGCCATGGTCAGTGCCTGGTTGATCACCGTCGCCAACATCCCGGACGAAGTCGCCGCGCTGCTGCGGCCTTTCATGGACAGCAAGACGATGCTGATGCTGGTGATGATGCTGCTGATCGTCATCGTCGGCACTGCGCTGGACTTCACACCCACGGTGCTGATCCTCACTCCGGTGCTGATGCCCGTCGTCAAGGCGGCGGGTATCGACCCGGTGTATTTCGGCGTCCTGTTCATCATGAACAACGCCATTGGCCTGATCACGCCCCCCGTGGGCACGGTGCTCAACGTGGTGTGCGGCGTGGCCCGCATCAGCATGGGCGAGGCCTTCCGGGGCGTGCTGCCCTTCCTGCTGGCCGAACTGGCCGTGCTGTTCCTGCTGGTGCTGGTGCCCGACATCGTTCTCGTCCCGCTGAAGTGGTGGATGCACTGACAGTTTTTCCAACCCTCTGCTGTAACTACTAAAAGGAGACATACATGTTGAAACGCAGAACTCTCGCCTCGGTGCTGGCCGGCGCCGTCCTGGTTGTGGCGACCTCGGCCCACGCCCAATTCACTGAGCGCACGATCAAGCTCTCGAACGGCGTGAACGCCGACCATCCGGTGAGCGCGGGCGTCAAACGCATGCAGGAAGTACTGGACGCCAAGACCGGCGGCAAGATCAAGCTCAACGTCTTCTGGGGCGGCGCGGCCGGTGGCGACCTGCAGGCCACGCAAGCCCTGCGTGCCGGCACGCAGGAGATGGTCTGCACCTCCAGTTCGCCGCTGGTGGGCATCGTGAAGGAGCTGGGCGTGTTCGACCTGCCCTTCCTCTTCGCCAACGAGAAAGAGGCCGACGCGGTGCTGGACGGCCCGGCTGGCCAGTACTTCAACAGGAAGCTCGAAGCCGCCGGCCTGGTGAACCTGGCCTACTGGGAAAACGGCTTCCGCAACCTGACCAACAGCAAGCGCCCGGTGAACAAGGTCGAGGACTTCGACGGCGTCAAGGTGCGCGTGATGCAGAACAGCATCTTCCTCGACACTTTCAAGACCCTGGGCACCAACGCCGTGCCGATGGCCTTCGGCGAGGTGTTCACGGCCCTCGAAACCCGGACCATCGATGGCCAGGAGAATCCTTTCGTGACCATCGACAGTTCCAAGTTCTACGAGGTGCAGAAGTACCTGAGCGTCACACGCCATGCTTACACGCCGTACCTGATCCTCTACAGCAAGAAGTTGTGGGATCAACTCACGCCGCAGGAGCAGTCGGTGCTGCGCGAGGCGGCCATCGAAGGGCAGAAGGCCCAGCGCATCGCCATCCGCAACCAGAGCGACATGGCGCTGGCCGCGCTCAAGGCCAAGGGCATGCAGATCAACGAGATCTCTGCGTTCGAGCAGCGTCGCATGTTCGACAAGGTCAAGCCGGTGTACGACAAGCACAGCGCCTCCATCGGTACCGAGGCGATCAACGTCGTGTTTGATGAGTTGAAGAAGGTGCGCGGCGGCAAGTAAGCCGGGCGGACGCCAGAACGTACCAAGGCCGCGGGACAAGCCCCGCGGCCTTTTCTTTTGAGGTGGCGCTTCCCGGCATCAACCCGGCAATTTGGCGATCACCTTGATCTCGAACTGAAAGCCATAGAGCCAGGTCACGCCGATGCCGGTCAACGTGGGGTGGGGCGCGTTGCCCCAATAGTCCGGCACGATCTGCCAGATCCGCTCGAAGTTCTTCTCCGGGTCAACAATGAAGACGGTCACATCGACCACGTCATCGAAGCTGCACCCGGCTGCACGCAACACCGCGTTCAGGTTGTCGAAGGCACGCCGCACCTGGGCTTCCAGTTCGGGTTCGGGTGAACCGTCGTCGCGGCTTCCGACCTGGCCTGAGACGAAAAGAAAGCCGTTCGACCGGACGGCCGGTGAATAGCGGTTCCTCTCATACAGAGCCTGCCGGCCAGGGGGGGAAACAACATCGCGTGGGGTCATCACATACCTTTCATTGAATGAAGAAGGCACTGTAGGGAATGCGGTCGTTTGGATAAACAAGAAAGTCTGTTCAAGACTGTTTGCATAATCTGAATAATTACAACGATTCCAGGACCGCCATGGACCGTTTCGATGCCATGCTGGCGTTTGCACGCGTGGTGGAGACCCGCAGCTTCACCCAAGCAGCGCAGACGCTGCACATGAGTAAAACCACCGTGACCCAGCTCGTGCAGCAGCTGGAAGCGCGCCTGCGGGTCAAGTTGCTGAACCGCACCACCCGCAAAGTGAACGTGACGGCCGACGGCGCCGCCTATTACGAGCGAGTCGTACGCCTGCTCGCGGACATGGACGACGCCGAGACCAGTCTGACGCGCGCGTCTGCCGTGCCGCGTGGGCGCCTGCGGGTGGACGTTCCCAGCCCGCTGGCCTGCATGATCCTGACACCGGCCTTCCCGGCATTCCATGCGCGCTACCCCGACATCCAGGTGCACATGGGGGTGAGCGACCGGGTGGTCGATCTGATCGACGAAAACGTCGACTGCGTCGTGCGGGGCGGTGACCCGGGTGATCCCTCACTGGTGGCCAGGCATGTGGGTGACCTGGCCATCGGGCTGTATGCGGCACCCGCCTATCTGGCGCGCGTCGGGAGGCCTGTGCATCCCAAGGATCTGGAAGCAGCACCGCATCAGATCGTGGGTTTCCTGCGGTCGAGCACCGGACGCATCCTGTCCTGCGCATTGCAGCGTGGCGAAGAACACGTGCAGGTGCTGGGCCGTTACGCGATTGCGATGGACGACGGCAATGCCTATTTGGCGGCCGGTGTGGCCGGTCTTGGTGCGCTCTGGTTGCCGCACTACATGGCGGCGCCACATCTGGCGCGAGGCGAACTGGTGCCGCTGTTCGAGGACTGGTCCATCGCCCCGATGCCGCTGTATCTGGCCTTTCCACCCAACCGCCATGTAGGCGCCAGGCTGCGCGTCTTTATCGACTGGGTGGTCGAACTGATGGCGATTCACGCGCCTCTGGGCAAGACGCGTGGGCATCCGCTCAGTTCGTGAGCTGCGGTTGGCTTTCGGGCGTTTCCGGCCAGGAGATGACGCTCGGCTTGTTGATCGATAGGGGGCATTGCTCTCGTCTCAGCGAGGTCGCGTTTGCGCGCCGGATTCAGGGTTCCCCCAGTACTCCCTCACGTCGTAGCAGTTCCTGCTTGCGGTCCAGCCCGCCGGCGTAGCCGGTCAGGCTGCCGTTGGCACCAAGTACGCGGTGGCAGGGGACCATGATGCTCCATGGATTACGCCCCACTGCAGCGCCCACGGCCCGCGCCGCCTGCGGCTTGCGCAGTTGTGTGGCCAGCACGCCGTAGGTGGTGGTGGTGCCCCAGGGAATGCGCGCCAGTGCGTCCCACACGCTGCGCTGGAACGGCGTGCCCCAGGCGGCACTGCGCGGCGTCTTAAAGTCGCGGCGCTGGCCGCGGAAATAGGCCTGCACTTCTTCGGCCGCTTGGTCCAGCCAGCGCTGCGTTGCCACGACCTGCCACTGCGAGGTGTCCGGGAGGTGGCGCTGCCCTTTGAACCAGAGGCCGGCCAGGCCGTCGTCGCTGGCGGCCAGCAGGATGGAGCCCAGTGGCGTGGTGATGGTCTTGCAGACGAGTTTCATGGGGATCCTCCGTGCCAGAGTCGTATGACGGCGTAGCTGCGCCAGGGTTGCCAGGCGGCCGCCTTTGCGGCGGCCGCACGCGCCGGTTGCGGGCCATCACGCACGCCCAGGCGTTGCTGGACCACGATGTCGCCTGCGGGGAACGCGTCGGGCCAGCGCAGGGCGCGCATGGCGATGTACTGTGCCGTCCACTCGCCGATGCCAGGCAGGTCCAGCAGGGCCTGTATCGTGGTCTGGACCTGCAGTCCGGACTCCAGGTCCAGGCCGTCATGCATCACGGCCTGCGCGAGCGCGCGGATGGCCTGCTGGCGTTGCCGCACGATGCCCAGTTGTCCCAGTGCATCCGGCGAGGCGCGCGACAAGGCCGCCGGCGTTGGAAACGCATGGGTGAGTTCAGGCCAGGGTGTGGCCAGGGGTTCGCCGAAGGCATGCACGAGACGCTGGGTGAGGGTGCGGGCCGCCGCCACGGTGACTTGCTGGCCGAGGACCGCGCGAACGGCTAGTTCGAATCCATTCCAGGCTCCGGGCACGCGCCAGCCGGCGCAGTGTGCAAAGTCGCGACCCAGGACGGGCTCGATGGCCAGCGGGTCGGCGTCCAGGTCGAGGGCCCGGCGCACCTGCTGCAGCACGGCGGGCAACACCGGCAGCAGGCGGTCGCTCAACTGCACATGCACGCGGTGTGCGCTGGGCTCGAACTGCAGACACACCCAGCCCAGGCGGCTGCGGTTGCCCTCGGCCATGCGCACGATGCGTGCGAACTCTCTGCCGCCTTCACCGGTGGTGGTGCACAGCTCCAGGCCGGGCACGGCCCGCTGGTGCAGGAATTGCAACATCGCGGCCTCGTCGTACGGCGGGCGGTAGGCCAGCTTCAGGCGGGTGTCGCTGACGGCCTGGCCGTGGCGGCGGCAGGCCGAGGGTGTGAGGTGGTAATGGCTGGCAAAGGCGGTATTGAAGCGGCGCTGGCTGGCGAATCCGCTGAGCTGGGCGACCAGGGCAATCGGCAGGCCGGTGTCGCACAGGAGTTGCTTGGCCAGCAGCAGGCGACGCGTCTGGCGGTATTGCGATGGCGTCACGCCCAGGTGCTGCGTCAGGATGCGGCGCAAGTGACGTTCGCTCACGCCCAGGCGCTGGGCCAGGGCGACCACGCTCAGCGGTGCATCGGCCAGGGTTTCGGCGCTGCCGAGCAGTTGCACGGCTTGGGCGGCGAGGATCTGGCTGGCGTCCTGGGTGGACCAGGGCAGCAGCGCCCCGGGGGCGAGCTCGGGGCGGCAGCGCAGGCAGGGTCGAAAGCCCGCCGCCTCGGCGCGCGCGGCACTGGCGAAGAAGAGGCAGTTCCTGGCCAGTGGCGCGCGTACCTTGCACACCGGGCGGCAGTAGATGCCCGTGGTTTTGACGGCCGTGTAGAAGTGCCCATCAAAACGCGCATCGCGTGACAGCATGGCCTGGTAGCAAGCGGCTGGATCGAGCGGGGTCTGGAGATTGCGCACAACCGCATGTTACGCAAACCTGTCGGGCGTAGTGGTCGTTTTCGGACATACGCCTTGGGGCATTCTCGAGAGGCCCAGGCTACACGCTGGCATCAGCGGCAAATTCATCACATCAACCAGGATTACGTGGGCTTCTGCGCTTGCCCTTCGGTGGACGCTGAGCAGTCGAGAGGTCTAACTGCAACGTTGAACATCCGCTCTCCACGCCGGCTAACGTCTGTCACGGTCGGAAGCGGCCGCCGGGTCGTGGCGACTTCCGTGCTCAGACCGCCTGTAGCCGGCCTCAGTGCCGACGCGCCAGGTCCCGCATCAGTGCGCGTGTGCCGTAGGTCCAGGGGGCGATCTTGTCCGAGGTGTTGACGCGGTTCACCAGCATGCCCAGTTGCGGGGTCGAGACGGTGGCGATGTCGCCGATCTCGTGTGTGAAACCCTGGCCCGGGCCGTGGCGGTCCTGGATCGGGGCAAACATGGTGCCGAGGAAGAACATCACGCCGTCGGGGTACTGGTGGTGCGGGCCGATTACGTGCTTGACCAGCTCGAGCGGGTCGCGGCTGATCTGGCTCATGGAGCTGCTGCCGCGCATCACGAAGTTACCAGCGCCGCGCACCTCCATGGCGAGGTCGCAGCGGCGCACGTCATCCATGCTGAAGTGTTCATCGAACAGGCGGATGAAGGGGCCGATGGCACAGGAGGCGTTGTTGTCCTTGGCCTTGCCCAGCAGCAGGGCGCTGCGGCCCTCGAAGTCGCGCAGGTTCACATCGTTGCCCAGTGTGGCGCCCATCACTTCGGCGCGGCTGTTGACGGCCAGCACGATTTCCGGCTCCGGGTTATTCCAGTGGCTGCGTGGGTGGATGCCCACCTCCGCGCCGACGCCCACCGCGCTCATGGGCGCCGATTTGGTGAAGACCTCTGCGTCCGGGCCGATGGCCACTTCCAGGTACTGCGACCACGCGCCCTGCCCAACCAGCACGTCCTTCAGTTTCGCCGCCTCGGGCGAGCCGGGTTTGACGCTGCCCAGGTTATCGCCGATGACGGCCACCACGGCGCGGCGCACGCTCTCGGCCTTGTCGGCGTCGCCGCGCGCCTGCTCCTCGATCACGCGCTCCAGCACCGAGTTCACGAAGGTGACGCCGGTGGCCTTGATCGCCTGCAGGTCGTTGGGCGCCAGAAACCAGGGCAGGGCCCTCTTGCGTTCGTCGTGCGCCGAGTTCTTCAGGATGGCCGCGATGTCGCCCAGGCGCGTGCCCTGGTTCTTGCGCACGGCCGCGGCCGCGTCGGGGCGCTCCAGCAGGTCCGACATGGTCGGGGCGACGGCGCCCAGGTCGTACACGCCATCGGGGCGCACCTGCACCAGCACCGGCCCCGTGCCTTCGATCCAGAGGCGTCCCACCAGCGTGGCGCGCGCCGCATCAGTCGGCAGGCAGTTCTCGGGTGTCAGTTGATTCAGCATTTGTCTGTCTTCCTCTTGTGTTGTATTTGTAGTTTCATGCGCGCAGCTGCACCGCCTGGGCGGCCAACCGGGTGATCGCGTCCCAGTTCCGCTCGGCGATGGCCTGCGCCGGCGTCAGCCAGGAGCCACCGACACAGGTCACGTTGGGCAGCGCCAGGAAGTCCCGCGCGTTCTGCGGGCTGATGCCACCGGTGGGACAGAAGCGCACGTCGGCAAACGGGCCGCTCCATGCTTTGAGCAGGGCTGTTCCGCCGGCGGCGAGGGCTGGAAAGAATTTCAGTGTGGTGTGGCCGTCGTCCAGCGCGGTCATGATCTCGCTGCCCGTGGCGACGCCCGGCAGCAGCGGCAGACCGCTGGTGCGCGCGGCCTGGCCGAGGGTGCTGGTATAGCCCGGGCTCACCAGAAAACATGCGCCGGCCTGCTGGGCCGCCTGAACGTCGGCGCTGTTGCGTACCGTGCCGGCACCGGGTACGGCTTGCGGCACCTCGCGTGCGATGGCTGCAATACAGGCCAAGGCCTGCGGTGTGCGCAGCGTGATTTCAAGCATGCGAAGGCCGCCGGCGACCAGTGCACGCGCCAGCGGCACGGCGTCCTGCACATGGTCGAGCACGATGACGGGGATGACGGGGGCGTCCTGCATCACCTGCAGGGCAGTCAGCGATCGCATGAGGTGATCTTACAGGTTAACAGCGCAGTTTGGGTCAATCGTACGATGATTGAGGGCATTCTCTGCCAGCCTGCGCCAGGTGTCCCGCTTGGCTGAGGCGAGCCGGAATTTGCCTGGATGCAGGCGGGTTGAGCGCCAAAATCTATAATCGATAGTTCAAATAAATCAAGCAGTTACGTGCCCGCAGCGATTCTTGTCGGATCGGCGGCGCGGCCACCTACACACCATGAGCCAACCCGCTTTTTCCGTTGCCGACATCCGCAAGACCTTTCTGGACTTCTTTGCCGCCAAGGGCCACACCGTTGTCGCCTCCAGCCCGCTGGTGCCGGGCAACGACCCGACCCTGATGTTCACCAACTCTGGCATGGTGCAGTTCAAGGACGTGTTCCTCGGCACCGACAAGCGCTCCTACGTGCGCGCCACCTCGGTGCAGGCCTGCCTGCGTGCCGGCGGCAAGCACAACGACCTGGAGAACGTGGGCTACACCGCGCGCCACCACACCTTCTTCGAGATGCTGGGCAATTGGAGCTTCGGCGACTACTTCAAGCGCGAGTCGCTCAAGTGGGCCTGGGAGCTGCTGACCGAGGTCTACAAGCTGCCGCCCGAACGCCTGCTGGCCACGGTGTACGCCGAGGACGACGAGGCTTACGACATCTGGACCAAGGAGATCGGCCTGCCGCCTGAGCGCGTGATCCGCATCGGCGACAACAAGGGTGGGCGCTACAAGTCCGACAACTTCTGGATGATGGCCGACACCGGCCCCTGTGGCCCCTGCTCGGAGATCTTCTACGACCACGGCGACCACATCCCCGGCGGCCCGCCGGGCAGCCCAGACGAGGACGGTGACCGTTACATCGAGATCTGGAACAACGTGTTCATGCAGTTCGACATGGACGAGACCGGCGCCGTCACGCCGCTGCCGGCGCCCTGCGTCGACACCGGCATGGGCCTGGAGCGCCTGGCCGCCATCCTGCAGCATGTGCACAGCAACTACGAGATCGACCTGTTCGATGCGCTGATCAAGGCGGCGGCGCGTGAGGTGGGCACCCAGGACCTGAACAATCCTTCGCTGCGTGTGATCGCGGACCATATTCGCGCCACGGCGTTTCTGGTGAGCGACGGCGTCATTCCGAGTAACGAAGGCCGCGGCTATGTGCAGCGCCGCATCGTGCGCCGAGCCATCCGCCACGGCTACAAGCTGGGCCAGAAGAAACCCTTCTTCCACAAGCTGGTGGCCGAACTGGTGCGTCTGATGGGGGACGCCTACCCGCGCTTGAAGGAGCAGGAACAGCGCATCACCGAGGTGCTGAAGGCCGAGGAGGAGCGTTTCTTCGAGACGCTGGAAAACGGCATGGAGATCCTGGATGCAGCCCTGGCCGGTGGTGCCAAGGTGCTGCCGGGTGAGGTGGCCTTCAAGCTGCACGACACCTACGGCTTCCCGCTCGACCTGTCGGCCGACGTCTGCCGCGAGCGTGGCCTGAGCGTGGACGAGGCCGGCTTCGCTGCCGCCATGGAGAAGCAGAAGAGCCAAGCCCGTGCCGCCGGCAAGTTCAAGATGGACAAGGCGCTGGAGTACAGCGGTGCCGGCAACGAGTTCGTCGGTTACGAGACGCTTGAAGCTGCTGCAAAAATCGTAGCGCTTTACGCAGAGGGAACACCGGTTGCAGCCCTGAAAGCTGGGCAAAACGGGGTGGTGGTGCTGGACACCACGCCTTTTTACGCCGAAAGCGGCGGCCAGGTTGGCGACGAGGGCCTGCTGCTGGCCGGCTCGGCCCGCTTCGACGTGGGCGACACGCAGAAGATCAAGGCCGATGTGTTTGGCCACCACGGCACCGTGACCCAGGGCACGCTCAATGTGGGTGACCAGGTGACCGCGCTGGTGAACATGGAAACACGTGCCGCCACCGAGCGCAACCACTCGGTCACGCACCTGATGCACAAGGCGCTGCGCGAAGTGTTGGGCAGCCACGTGCAGCAGAAGGGCTCGCTGGTGAATGCCGAGCGCACGCGCTTCGACTTCGCGCACAACGCACCGGTGACCGAAGCGCAGATCCGTGCCATCGAGGCCCAGGTGAACGCCGAGATTCTGGACAACGAAGCCACGCAAGCGCGTGTGATGGACATCGAGTCGGCGCAGAAGACCGGCGCCATGATGCTGTTCGGCGAAAAGTACGGCGACAGCGTGCGCGTGCTCGACATCGGCAGCAGCCGCGAACTGTGCGGCGGCACCCACGTGCAGCGCACCGGCGACATCGGCCTGTTCAAGGTGGTGGGCGAGAGTGGCGTGGCCGCTGGTGTGCGCCGCATCGAGGCGGTGACTGGCGCAGGCGCACTGGCTTACCTGCAGCAGCTGGAAGACACCGTGACGCAGGTCGCCGGCACGCTCAAGACGCCGGCCGCCGAACTCAACACCCGCCTGGGCCAAGTGCTGGACCAGGTCAAGGCGTTGGAAAAGGAAATCGCTGCCCTCAAGGGCAAGCTCGCTTCCAGCCAGGGCGACGATCTGGTGACGCAGGCGGTGGACGTGAAGGGCATCAAGGTGCTGGCCGCCAAGCTCGACGGTGCTGATGCCAAGACCCTGCGCGATACGCTGGACCAGCTCAAGAACAAGCTCAAGACCGCGGCCATCGTGCTGGCCGCGGTGGACGGCGACAAGGTGCAGCTGGCGGCCGGTGTCACCGCCGACAGCGTGGGCAAAGTGAAGGCTGGCGAACTGGTCAACTTCGTCGCCCAGCAAGTGGGCGGCAAGGGCGGCGGTAAGCCTGACATGGCCATGGCCGGCGGCACCGATGCCAGCAAGCTCGGCGCGGCGCTGGCCAGCGTGCAAGGCTGGGTGGCGGACAAGCTCTGATCGCTATAAGTTTGATAGCTTTTTTCGCTTATCAGACAAGGGCTGGAGCCTGATTTAATGCCAAATCGCGAGCATCCGGAAATCTCTGCCACAGGCCTGCGCCGCCAGGCGCTCAAGCGACTGGCCGTCTGGGCGGGCGCGGCCAGCCTGTTGCCAACGGCCCAGGCCACCAGTTTTGATTTGACACGCTGGCCGCCCAGCTTGGCGGTGCCGCCGCTGCAGGCCATGGACTTGCAAGGCAAGACCTGGAAGCTGGCCGATCTGCGCGGTCGTGCCGTGCTGCTGAACTTCTGGGCCAGCTGGTGCGAACCCTGTCGCGCCGAGATGCCGACGCTGCAGCAACTGGCCGAGATCTATGGCCCCGAGAAAGTGGTGGTGCTGGCGATCAACTTCAAGGAAGGGCCGCGCCGCATCAACCAGTACGTGCAGGCCACCGGCATGAGCCTGCCGGTGCTGCTCGATCAGAGTGGCGACATCGCCAAGCAGTGGGGTGCCAATGTGTTTCCCACCACCATCCTGATCGACGCCGAAGGCCGGCCGCGCCAGCGCGTGCGTGGTGAGGTGGACTGGACTGGGCGCGAAGCGGCGGCGCTGGTCGAGCCTTTGCTGCGGCGCTGATTTTTTACGTTGCTGACTTGCGGCGGTAGCCGACCAGGCGCGAGAGCGGTGCTTCCACCCAGCGTTGGAACAGCAGCGCCAGTGCCAGGCAGATGGCCCAGCTGGCCAGCAACACCCCCATGGCCGCGACGGAGTTGCTGAGCTGCAGATGAGCAAACAGTGCATTGCCCAGCATCAGCACCGGGAAATGAATCAGGAACAGTGCATAGGAGCTCTGACCCAGCAGGCCGACAGCGCGTGCCAGCGGCGCCGGCATGGCCGACTGGAGCAGGCGTGTGTGATCGCGCCACTGCACCAGCGCCAGCAGCAGGGCCACAACCAAGGCCAACGCGATGCGGCCGCGGAAATCCAGTACCAGTGCCAGCAGGCCGGCCAGTGCCAGCAGCCCGATCAACTTGCCGGGATGGCGCGAACTGCCAACCCAGTAGGCCAGGGCCCCCATGCCGTAGGCACCGAAGAAGTAGATGGCCCAGTTGTCCCAGTCTTCATGGCGATTGAAGAAGAACAGCGAGGCCAGCACCAGGCCCAGCACCAAGAGCACGGCCCAGAGGCGGCGTTGCCCCAGCCACAGCAACAGCGTCATGAGGGCGAAGAGCTGGAAATCGATGGCCACATACCAGACGCCGGCCGAGAGCGATTCCTGGCCCAGCACGCCGTGCAGCAGCAGGGCATGCGACAGGGTCTGCCCCAGGGTCGGGGCGGCGGGAATGAAGTCGTCGCTCAGCCAATGGCGTGCCAGCATGGCTGCGGCCACAGCCAGCAGCAGGGCGGCCACAAAGGGCAGCACCAGGCGCTGGTAGCGCCGCCACAGCGTGCGCCAGGGCGAGCCGATGCGGATCTGCCCTTCGGGCGCCAGGTTGCGCGCGGCCAGGTAGCCGCCCAGCACCAGGAACACCTGCACCGCCATGCGTGCGTAGCCGTACAGCCAGGCGGACAGGTGGGGGGCGGCATGGCTCATGGCATCGGCCAGGGGGCCGTAGGCGGCAAAGTGATGCAGCACGATCAGTTGCGAGCCGATGAGCTTGAGCGCATCGATATGAGTTTGCCGGGACTGCATCCCTGAATTTTATTCGCTGGGCAGCAGCAGGTCGGCCGTGCCGGGGCGAACCCAGCGTGCGAACTCTCGCGTGGTGTCGATGCCGCCACCAGCTTCGGTGTAGATGCCGCGCGGTTCGCGGTAGCGCGTCATCAGGGCCATGATGCGCGCCAGCTCGGACGGGGTGTTGAGGGCGGCTTCGATCATCGGCTCGATGTGCGCCTCGTCGATGCGGTGTTCACCCTGGTCGTCCTGATACAAGCCATGGCGCCAGTGGTAGATCTCGACGCATTTGCTGGTCAGGGTGTAGGGCTGGTTGCGTTTCCAGAAGTTGGTGAACAGGCCGCCACCCAGGTACATGACCCAGGAGCCTTCAAAGCCCGAGGCGTTGGCGGAGGCTTCGTCGGGGTTGCGGAACCAGGTCCGGTCACCGGGGACGTAGTAGCTGGGTGGCAGCGGCTGCTCCATTGAGCCCTGCTCGCGCAGGAACACTTCATGGAATTCGCCCGACATGATGGCGCGCTGGGTCCATTGCTTCTGCAGTTGCTCGAACAAAGGCGGATTGCTGTGCGCCAGCTCCTGCGCAATGCCCAGCAGGGTCACGTATTCGGTGGCGCGGTAGCACGAGAAGGAATAAAGCGAGCCCGAGACATCCGGCTGGGTGGCGAGGGTCAAGGCATCGATCAGCGAGACGCCCGGGAGGATGGTGAAGCCGGTGGCCTTGTCGTAGGTCCAGTAGCCTTCGGGGCGCTCCGCGGCGGCGGTGTCGAAGGCCAGTGTGGTCTTGCGCGCCGCCTGCACGATGTTGCGGCGGATGCGCACCGCCGAGACCAGTTCGTCAATGCTGGGGAACTCAAAAGGTATCGGCCCCATGAGCATGGCCACCACGATTTCGCGCATCAGGTCGGCATCGCAGTTCAGCGTGTCCAGTTGCAAGGTTGGCGCGAGCTGCAGCGTGTCCAGCCCGGGTGCCCAAGCCTGGGCGGTGGCCTGATCCAGCCACAGCCGAACCCAGGCGCCTTCACCGTCCTGCCCGTGCTCGGCGTGCACCAAGCTGGTCAGATCAGCGACGCCGAGTTGTTCCAGGGCGGTCTGCCGGATGTTGTCGGCGTGGGTGTTTTCCGGTGCGCGCAGAACGATGCCACTGCCAGCGTGCGCCGGCAATGGCATCGTTTGCATCATCGAGTGGTAGGTCTCCAACCGCATTCTCATAACTTTTCGCTCAATATACCCTAGGAAATATGGGGTCAAGGTTGGGGATTACACAGAGGGATCCGCGGCGATAATCCTCCCGCGGCGCCCGGATGGGCACGTCGCACGCGGTTCCGGGGCCTCTTCATCTGCGCCGGCAGCGTTTTCACTACCAATCCGGAGTCCTTTTATGACCACCGTGCGTCGCACATTCCTCAAGAACGCGGCAACCCTGTCCGCCGCCTACACGCTGCCTGTCATGGGCTTTGCCCAGTCGGCTCCGACGCAGCGCCAGTTCAACCCCCAGCCGGGTGCCTGGCGCACCTTCGAGGTGACCACCCGTGTCGACATTCTTGCCCCCGAGGGCACCACGCGCGTCTGGCTGCCGGTGCCGTCGGTCGACAGCGACTGGCAGCACTCGCTGGACAACGCCTACAGCAGCAACGGCCAGGCCCGCATGGGCAGCGACGCGCACTACGGCGCCAAGCTGTTGGCCGTGGAGTTCGCCGCCGGTGAGAAAAAGCCTTGGGTCGAGCTCACCAGCCGTATCCAGACGCGCAACCGTGCGGTCGACTGGTCAGCCAAAAAGCCGGTGCAGGAAGACGCCGCCAGCCTGAAGTTCTGGACCCAGCCCACCGCGCTGCTGCCGACCGACGGCATCGTGCGCAAGACCGCGCTGGAAGCCACACGCGGCGCCAAGACCGATGTCGAGAAGGCGCGTGCCATCTACGATTGGGTGGTGGCCAACACCTACCGCGAACCCAAAACGCGCGGCTGCGGCGAAGGCGATATCAAGACCATGCTGGAGACCGGCAACCTGGGTGGCAAGTGCGCCGACCTCAACGCCATCTTCGTCGGCCTGTGCCGTGCGGTCGGCCTGCCGGCGCGCGATGTGTACGGCCTGCGCTTGGTGCCGTCAGCCTTCGGTTACAAGGAGTTGAGCGGCAACCCGGCCAGTCTGAAGGGCGCGCAGCATTGCCGCGCCGAAGTGTTCCTCAAGGACTACGGCTGGGTGGCCATGGACCCGGCCGACGTGGCCAAGGTCATGCGCCTGGAGACGGCAGAGTGGATCAAGGACACCCGCCACCCCTTGGTGGCGCCGGTGAACAAGGCGCTGTTCGGCGGCTGGGAGGGCAACTGGCTGGCCTGGAACATGGCGCACGACGTGGCGTTGCCCGGCGCCAAGGGGCCGAAGCTGGGCTTTTTGATGTACCCGGTGTGTGAGACGGCCGAGGAGCGCCTCGACTCCTACGCGCCCGACGCCTTCAAGTACCAGATCACGGCGCGCGAGGTCCAGGCCTGATCTGTCCGTCGATGAAAAAAAACAGGCACCACACGGTGCCTGTTTTTTTGCCGCAAGCGGTTCCGGCTCAGGCATCGACCGACACCTTGGCGTCCTTGATGACCTTGGCCCACTTCTGCTGCTCGCTGTGGATGAAGTCGGCAAAGCGCTTGGCGCTGCCGCCGCCATCCTCGGCGCCGTACTGCTCCAGCTTTTCCTGTACGTCGGACATCGCCAGCACCTTGTTCACGTCCTCGTTCATGCGTCGTGCCATTGCGGCTGGCAGCTTGCCTGGACCCACCAGGCCGTACCAGGTGGTGGCGTCGAAGCCGGGGAAGCCTTGTTCGTCCATCGTCGGCACGGTGGGGTGGCCCTTGGCGCGTTTGACGCGGGTCTGTGCCATGGCGATGGCCTTGCCGCTCTTGACGTGCGGTGTGGCCGATGTCATGGTTTCAAAGCAGTAATTCACCTGGCCGCCGATCAGATCGGTCAAGGCCGGACCGGAGCCCCTGTAGGGGATGTGCAAGGCATCGATGCCGGCGCGCAGCTTGAACATTTCCAGCGCCAGGTGCTGGGCCGAGCCGCCGCCGGCCGAAGCAAAACTGATCTTGCCGGGGTTGGCCTTGCACAGTGCCACCAGATCCTTGACGGTCTTGGCCGGCTGCGCTTCGTTGCAGATCAGCAGGTTGGGCGTGACGCCTACCAGGCAGATCGGTACGAAGTCGCGCTCCACCACATACCCCAGCTTGGGCTGCAGGCTCGGCGCCAGCGCGTGGCTGTTGATGTGGGCCATCAGCAGGGTGGTGCCGTCGCTGGGTTGTTTGGCCACGTAGTCGGCCGCGATCACGCCGGCGGCGCCGGCCTTGTTCTCGATCACGATCGCGGTGTTCCACATCACCTGCAGCTTTTGCGCCACCACGCGCGCCAGCGCATCGGTGCCGCCGCCGGGCGGAAAGCCCACCACGATGCGGATGGTGCCCGTAGGCAAGGTCTGCGCCTTGATCATGGGTGCGGCCAGCGTGGCCGCTGTGCCGCTAACAAAAGCCCTGCGTTTCATGCTTGTCTCCTCTGGTTGTTATCGTTTCGGGCTCAGGCGGCCTTGCTCAGCTGCACCGTGGCCGGGTGGCTGGCGTAGTAGTCCATGATGGCCTGCACGCCGGGGCCGGCGAGCTTCACGCCGGCGAGCTTGAGTCCCATCTCGCAGCCGGCCACGGTGGCCACCAGCGTCAGGTCGTTGCTGTCGCCCAGGTGGCCGATGCGGAACATGCGGCCCTTGATCTTGCCCAGGCCGGTGCCGAGCGAGCAGTCGAAGCGCTCGTAGATGGTCTTGCGCACGGCATCGGCATCCACACCCTCGGGCATCATCACGCCGGTCAGGATGGGGGAGTAGACCGAAGCGTCGGCGCACTGGATCGGCAGGCCCCAGGCGCGGACGGCGGCGCGCACGCCTTCGGCCCAGCGCAGGTGGCGTGCGAACACGGCGTCCAGGCCCTGGCCCAAAATCATGTCGCAGGCTTCGCTCAGGCCGTACAGCAGGTTGGTGTTGGGAGTGGAGGGCCAGTAGCCGGTCTTGTTCATCTCGATCATCTCGTCCCAGGCCCAGAAGGCCTTGGGCAGACGAGCTGTTTTGCTGGCCTCGATGGCGCGGGGCGACAGGGCGTTGAAGCTGATGCCGGGTGGCAGCATCAGGCCTTTTTGCGAGCCGCTGATGGAGACGTCCACGCCCCATTCGTCGTGACGGTAGTCGGCCGAGGCCAGGCCCGAGATCGTGTCCACCAGCAGCAGGGCGGGGTGCTTGGCCGCATCGATGGCGCGGCGCACGGCGGCGATGTTGCTGGTGACGCCGGTGGAGGTTTCGTTGTGCACCACACACACCGCCTTGATGGCGTGACCGGTGTCGGCCTTCAGGCGCTGCTCGATCAGGTCGGCCTGCACGCCGCGGCGCCAGCTGGCTGGGATGCCGTTGTCCGTGCCCGGATGGGCGATGACCTCGGTCTTGAGTCCCAGACGGGTGGCAAGCTTGTTCCACAGGAAGGCGAAATGGCCGGTCTCGTACATCAGCACGTGGTCGCCGGGGCTCAGGGTATTGACCAGCGCGGCCTCCCAGGCACCGGTGCCGGAGGCCGGGTAGATCATGACCGGGTGCCGGGTCTGGAAGATCTTCTGCACGTCGGCCAGCACCTTCAGGCCCAGGGCTGCGAACTCGGGGCCGCGATGGTCAATGGTGGGCAGGCTCATGGCACGCAGCACGCGGTCCGGCACCGGTGAGGGGCCCGGAATCTGCAGGAAATGGCGGCCGGTGGGATGGAAATCAGTCGTCAACATGGAAAAACACCTTTCTTCTAACAACTTCATTTTTTGCATACAAAATTGATTTGTCAATCATATTTAGCCTAAAATTACCAAATCAGACCAATATTTTGAATACAAAATACACCCATGGCTGCTGAAATCATTGCCATCCCGCGTGCTGCGCTGCATGAGCAGGTGACGCACCGCCTGCGCCAGATGCTGGTGGAAGGGCGCATTGCCCCCGGCGCCAAGCTCAACGAGCGTGAGCTGTGCGAGGAACTCAGCGTTTCGCGCACGCCCTTGCGCGAGGCCATCAAGACGCTGGCCGCCGAAGGTCTGGTGGAGTTGCTGCCGAACCGCGGCGCCATCGCCCTGCAGCTGGGCGAGGCCGACATCCTCAACACCTTCGAGGTCATGGCCGGGCTGGAGGGCCTGTCGGGCGAACTGGCAGCGCAACGCATCGGCGAGGATGCGCTCAACGAGATCAAGGCCATGCATTTCGAGATGAAAGCGGCCTACACGCGGCGCGACCTCTCCAATTACTACCGTCTCAACGCGGCCATCCACCGCGCCATCAACGAAGCGGCCAACAACCCGGTGCTCACCGCCACCTACAACCAGGTCAATGCCCGCTTGCAGGCGCTGCGTTTCCGCTCCAACCAGGATGGCGAGAAATGGGCGCGCGCCATGGCGGAGCACGACCAGATGGTGGCGGCACTGGAAGCGCGCGACGGCGCTGCCCTGCGCGCCGTGCTGGTGGCCCACCTCGGGCACAAGCGCGACGTCGTCGCCGAACAACTGCGTGCTGCCGCTGCGAGCAGCCAGACCTCTGCCTAGAAACGAGCCAGCATGAACGCCCCCCTGCCTTTGAACGTGACGCAGCCAACGTCCACCTCCACCTACGAAGCGGTGTCCCGCATCAGCAATGAGGTCGCCGGCCGCCTGGCCGCGCGCCTGCGTGCCGAGACCAAGGGTGAGGTGTTGTTCTCTCCCTCCGACCGCGGTCGTTATGCCACCGACGCTTCCATCTACCAGGTGATGCCGGTGGGCGTGTTCGTGCCGCGCGAGGCGGCCGATGTGCGCCTGGCGCTCGATATCTGCCGCGACCTGGGGATCCCCCTCGTGCCGCGCGGTGGCGGCACCAGCCAGTGCGGCCAGACGGTCGGTGCCGGCCTGGTGGTCGACTACTCGAAATACATGCGCAACATCCTCGATGTCAACGTCGAGCAGCGCACCGCGCGCGTGGAGCCCGGCCTGGTGCTGGACCATCTGAACGCGGCGCTGAAGAAACATAACCTGTGGTACCCGGTGGACGTGTCCACCAGCGCGCAGGCCACGCTGGGCGGCATGGCCGGCAACAACTCCTGCGGCAGCCGCTCGATTGCCTACGGCAACATGGTGCACAACGTGCTGGGGGCGCAGGCCTGGCTGGCCGACGGCGAGCTGCTGGACTTCGGCCGTTTCGACGCCGCGATCGGCCGCGTGAAGCAGATTGGCGACTTCGTGCGTGGCCTGGCGGCCGAACAGCGCGCCGAGATCGAGGCGCGCTGGCCCAAGGTGCTGCGCCGCGTGGCCGGCTACAACCTGGACATTTTCCACAACCAGAACGAAAAGCCCTATACGCAAGACGGCTCGGTCAACCTTGCGCACCTGCTGGTGGGCAGCGAAGGCACGCTGGCGCTGACGCGCTCGCTCGACCTGCGCTTGAGCGAGCTGCCGCGCGCCAAGGTGCTGGGCGTGGTGAACTTCCCGACCTTCTTCCAGGCCATGGACAGTGCCCAGCACATCGTCAAGCTGGGCCACAACATGCAGGGTGGCGCACTGACGGCAGTGGAGCTGGTGGATCGCACCATGATCGAGCTCTCGCTGCAGAACCCGGCCTTTGCGCCCACCATCCGCACCGCGCTGGCGCCGGCCATCAACGGCGGCAAGCCGGAAGCCGTGCTGCTGGTGGAATTCTCCGGTGCATCCAAAGCCGACATCACGCCCAAGATCAAGGAACTGGTGGAGCTGATGGGTGAGCTCGGCCTGCCCGGCAGCGTGGTGGAGATGATCGACGACGCGCCGCAGAAGAACCTGTGGGAAGTGCGCAAGGCCGGTCTCAACATCATGATGAGCCTGCGCGGTGACGGCAAGCCGGTGAGCTTCATCGAGGACTGCGCCGTGCCGCTGGTGCACCTGGCCGAGTACACCGATGCGCTGACGCAGGTGTTCCGCAAATACGGCAGCCGCGGCACCTGGTACGCGCACGCCTCGGTCGGCACGCTGCACGTGCGGCCCATCCTGGACATGCGACGCGATGGCGCGGCCAAGATGCGCGCCATCGCCGAAGAGGCGAGCGAGCTGGTGCGCAAGTACAAGGGCGCCTACAGCGGCGAGCACGGCGACGGCCTGTGCCGCGGCGAGTGGATCGAGTGGCAGTTCGGCCCGAAGCTCACCGAAGCCTTCACCCAGATCAAACAACAGCTCGACCCATCGAACCTGCTGAGCCCCCAGCGCATGATCGAGCCGCCGAAGATGGACGACACCACGCTGATGCGCTACCCGCCCGGCCACAAGCAGCGCGTGGTGCCGATCCAGCCCGCGCTCGACTGGAGCGCCTGGAACGTGCAGAACAACCCGGTCACGGAAGAGACCACCGCCCCCGGCACCGGCAGCGACCCGACGCGGGGCCTGGCCATGCACGTGGAGATGTGCAACAACAACGGTCACTGCCGCAAGTTCGACGCCGGCACCATGTGCCCGAGCTACCGCGTCACGCGCGATGAACAGCACCTGACGCGCGGCCGCGCCAATACCCTGCGTCTGGCACTCTCCGGCCAGATTGAGGGGCTGGACGGCAAGGACGCGCTGGCCAGCGAAGAAGTACGCGAAGCCATGGATCTCTGCGTCAGCTGCAAGGGCTGCAAGCGCGATTGCCCCACGGGCGTGGACATGGCCAAGCTCAAGGTCGAGTTCCTGCAGCACTACAAGGCGAAGCACGGCCACACGCTGAAGGACAAGCTGGTCGGCCAGCTGCCGGACTACGCGCGCCACGCGGCGAAGATCGCTCCCGTGCTCAACCTGCGCGACAAGGTTCCGCTGATGGCGCGCTTGAGCGAAAAGCTGTTTGGCTTCTCGGCCCAACGCAGCCTGCCGCAGTGGCAGCGCGAGCACTTCTTCAACACGCCGGTGCAAAGTGCCACACGCGAACAGGTGTTGGCGGCGGCCAAACCGGTGGTGCTGTTTGTCGACACCTTCAACGGCTACTTCGAGTCCGACAACGCGTTTGCAGCATTAAAAGTGCTTCAAGCCGCCGGCTACATTGCGCATGTAGCTACAAAAACAGGAGCAGATGGCAAACACCTCTGCTGCGGTCGAACCTACCTGTCGGCCGGCATGGTGGAACAGGCCAAGGCCAAGGCGCGCGAGGTGGTGGACAGCTTGCTGCCGTTTGCCGAGAAGGGCATCGCTATCGTCGGCCTGGAGCCGTCTTGCCTGCTGACGCTGCGCGACGAGTTGCTGGTGATGGGCTTGGGAGAAGCAGCACAGACCATTGCCAAACAGGCCTTCCTGTTCGAAGAGTTTCTGGCCCGCGAGGCCAAGGCCGGAAAGTTGGAAGACTTCAAGGCCAAACTCAAACCCGTGAGCCAGCCCGTGCTGCTGCACGGCCACTGCCATCAGAAGGCCTTTGCTGCTGTCACGCCCGTGATGGACGTGCTGTCATTGATCCCCGGCGCCAAACCCGAGCTGATCGAGTCCAGCTGCTGCGGCATGGCCGGCAGCTTCGGCTATGAGGCCGAGCACTACGAGGTGTCGATGCAGATGGCCGAGGCGGCGCTGCTGCCCGCCGTGCGCGCCAAGGCGGATGCCATCGTGGTGGCCGACGGCACCAGCTGCCGGCACCAGATCGCCGACGGCGCACAGCGGGAGGCGGTGCATGTGGCGAAGTTGTTGGCGGGGCATTTGAGCTAGGGAACCGTCAGTTGCGCGAGGTTTCCAGCGCAGGGGCCGCCAGGCTCCTCTGTGATGACGATAACGGACATCAGCGCGCGGGTTTGAGCAGCTGGTAAGTCTCCGGCCCGATCACCAAGGCTGCGGGGCAATATCAAAACCATGCAAGAGGGTGTGCCTTGCCCCCGCTTCGTGAGGCGTGGTCGGGTTGGGTCTTCAGTCGGGTTGCGGTGACGGCCGCCCCAGCGCGGCATCGGCTGCCGCCGAGGCCGGGGAGGGCGATGGCCGTGCCGTGTCGGCCGCAGTACCGTGCTGCGTGCCGCCCAGCTCGGCGAGCACTTCCTCCAGCGCGTCCGACACGTCGTCGTCCGTCAACGCGTTCAAGTTCGCGCCTGAGTCCTCACCCAGATACGCCAGCCGTTCGGCCTGTACTTCGATGCAGCGCTCGAAGAGGTTGCGCACCAGACGGCCGTTGTCGGTGGTCTGGCCCGCCTCGTACAAGGTGATCAGGTTGGCCAGCAGCAAGGCGCGCGCAGGCTCGTCAAGGGTGTATTCGGATTGACGGCAGAAGGTGTCAAAGATGCCGAGCAGTTCGGCTGGCGCATAGTCATCGAATTCGATGTAGTGGTTGAAGCGCGAGCGCAAGCCCGGGTTGCTGTCGATGAACCGCTTCATGGGCTCCGGGTAACCCGCCACGATCACCACCAACTGATCGCGATGGTCTTCCATGAATTTCAGCAAGGTGTCGATCACTTCCTTGCCGAAGTCGCTGCCGTTATCGCCGTGAGCCAACGCATAGGCTTCGTCGATGAACAGCACGCCGCCCAGGGCCGACTCCAGTACCTCCAGGGTCTTGATGGCGGACTGGCCGACATAACCCGCGACCAGCCCTGAGCGATCGACCTCGACAATGTGGTTGGAGGGAATGATCCCGAGGCTGCAGTACAGATCGGCGACGATGCGCGCCACCGCGGTCTTGCCGGTGCCGGGGTTGCCGGTGAATACCAAGTGCTGTGAGAACCCGGTTGGCACCTTGCTTCCGGCCTTGGCGCGTGCGCGCTGCAGGCGGACAAAGGCGAAGAGACGCTGCACCTGTTTTTTGACATTTCTCAGTCCGACCAGGCCATTGAGTTTTTTCAGCACGTCCTCGTAGTTGGATGACATGCCGTCATCAGCCGGCAGGGGCTCGCCCAGCCCGTGTTCCACATCCGCGGGAAGAATGGCCTGCAAGTCCGATTTCAAGGCATTGGACATGGCGAATACGCGCTGCGCCTGTGCCTCGATGACTTTTTCGAACAGGTTGCGCACGTAACGCGCATTGCTGAAGCGCTCGCGCTGAACCTGAATTTCCCGGTTGAAGATGGTTTGCAAGCCGTGATGCGTCGAAGCACTCAGCACGTAGGTGTGTTTGCTGCAAAAGTTCAAAAAAATCTTCAGCAGTTCGGCCGGGGTGTAGTCGGGGAAATTGATGTAGCGGTTGAAGCGCGAAGCGAGGCCCGGATTGGCGTTGATGAAGTTCTCCATCTCCTCGGTGTAGCCGGCCACAATCACCACCAGATCATCGCGATGGTCTTCCATCATCTTGAGCAGCGTTTCAATGGCTTCCCGTCCGAAGTCCTGACTGCCTTCGCGGGCCAGGGCATAAGCCTCGTCGATGAACAGCACGCCGCCCAGGGCCGACTCCACCACGGCCCGGGTCTTGATCGCCGTCTGGCCGATGTAGGCTGCCACCAGCCCGGAACGATCGGTTTCGACGACCTTGTCGGTCTTCAGGATGCCCAGCCGCTGGTAGAGGCCGGCGATGATGCGGGCAATCGTCGTCTTGCCGGTTCCCGGGTTGCCCAGGAACACCAGATGGCGTGACGGCCAGTTGGGGACGCGCAGGCCTTGCTGTGCGCGCAGCTTCTGAACCTGGATGTAGCTGGCCTGGCGAAAGACCTCCTGCCGGACCACGTCCAGCCCGACAAAGTCGGCGAAGGCGGACTCGAGGTACCCGGCAATGGAGTCGTCGGCGCGCTGGTTGTGTTCGGGAATGGGCTGCAAACGCGTGCGCCGCTCTCGCAGCCGGGACAAACGTTCTTTCGCTTCCGCAAACTCCTGCCGTACGGCCTCTTCGTACCAGTGCTGCGCCTGCTCCAGATCCTGGGGGACACCCAAGCCGTTCTCATAAAGCCAGCCCAGGTTGCTGCACGCTTCGGCATAATTTTTCTCTGCCGCAAGCCGGTTCCAGTAGACGCTTTTGGCATAGTCCACCGGCACGCCGAGTCCTTGCTCGTAGATCAGCCCCAGTTCACATTGGGCTTCCGGCATGCCCTGGTCGGCGGCCAGCTGGTACCAGCGCACGGCGTCTTGCGGGCTGGCGGACACGCCACGGCCGTTGGCATAGGCAAAGGCCAGGTTGTACTGGGCAAAGCAGTCGCCTTGGTCAGCCGCCAGGCGAAACCAGTGCACGGCCTCGTTTTCATCCTTGGGGACGCCCGAGCCGGTCGCATAGTGGTAGCCGAGTTGACGCCGCGCGGGAGCATCGCTCCACTCGGCGGCGATACGCAGCCTGCGAATGCCTTCGGCCTCGTTCTTCGGAACGCCCCGGCCGTGCAAATACGCAAACGCAAGGTTGCGCTGGGCCTCGGCATGGCCGCAGTCTGCAGCACGGCGAAACCAGTAGGCGGCTTCCTGGTCGTTTTTTTCAACGCCCGTTCCCAGGGCATAACGCTGCCCCAGATGGTACTGGGCGTCAGGCTCCGGCCGGATGAAGAGGTTGCCACCTGCCAGTTTGCGTAGTTGCTCGATGGGCAGTGTTTCGAATCGCTTGGATGACATGCATTGCTACGGCAAGAATAGTTGGCTCCCACCAAAGATCGGTATCAATTATTTTTGCAGTCTATCCCAAGAGGGGCAATGATTCACCGGCGGGGGCGGCCCGTGTCCAGTGGGCGGGGTCCCGCCTTGCGCTGGCCTGGCTTGGGGCTGCGTTAACATTGCTTGTATGCCGGTAGCGGTATGCTTGCGACTGACCGGTCCGATTCCAAAGAGGCCTCATGAACACATTCAACAAAATGCGGGTCGGCACCCGACTTCTCAGCGGTTTTGGTCTGTTGATCGCCGCGCTCGTGGTCATCAGTGCCGTTGCGCTGGTTCAACTGAACGCGATCAATCGTGACCTGCATGATCTGCGGGAAAACCGCCTGCGCAAGGTTGAGGTCTTCAACAAGCTGAAGGACAATCTGCAGACGGTCGCCTCGATCACCCGCAGTGCAGTGTTGCTCAACGACGCAGCCGCGGCCGCCCCCCTGGTGGAGAAAATCAAGCCGATCCGTGCCAGCAATGCAGAGATTTTTGCTGAACTGGACAAGACGGTGACCTCGCCCAAAGGCGTGGAGTTGCTCAAGATCATTCACGAAACACGAGGCAGCTATAGCAAAGGCCTGGACCAGGCCATGAAGCTGGGCATGTCGGGTAATCCGGACGACTTCAAGGCGGCCAGCAGTCTCCTGAATGGAGAGGTCGCGGCCAAGCAGGACATCTTCTTCAAGGCGGTCGAGGACTCGTTGGCCCTTCAGAGCGCATCCGCTGCCGAGATTGGGGAGCGGGCCAACCAGCGGGTTGACAGCAGCAGTAACCTGATCTTGAGCATCAGTGTGCTGGCGATTGGGGCCGGCTTGTTCGTGGCCTGGGCCATCGCACGCGGCTTGACGCGCCAATTGGGGGCAGAACCGGCCGACGTGGCCGAAGCGGTGGGTCATGTTGCGGTGGGCGACCTGACGCAAGCCATCCCCTTGAGGGCAGGAGATTCCAGCAGCATCATGGCCTCGGTCAAACAGATGCAGGAGTCGCTGCGTCGCACGGTGAGCACTGTGCGTCAGGGTTCAGAATCGGTCTCGACCGCCAGTGCCGAAATTGCTTCGGGCAACTCCGACCTCTCCGCCCGCACCGAAAGCCAGGCCAGCGCCCTGGAAGAAACCGCCGCCTCCATGGAAGAACTCGGCTCCACCGTCAAACAGAACGCCGACAACGCCCGCCAGGCCAACCAGC